>WLWF01000001.1_pt1:0-1062500 | contig 1470802 bp, 1232 predicted proteins | sample 6718331 | NCBI WGS metagenome assembly WLWF01 (sample SAMN12718692, study PRJNA515312) | sponge metagenome | isolation source: marine sponge | host: Mycale hentscheli | place: New Zealand: South Island, Marlborough, Capsize Point | collected 2003-05-01 | reverse complement strand
GTCATGGACTCGGTGGCCGCCAACACGGTCGCTCCGATTCCGCGGACTCGCTACGTCGTCGTTGACGTGTCGGGGCCTCAACAACTCAGTCTGAGCCAGCTCATCTTCGATCTCGCCGTGCGCACGAACTATCACCTGTTGATGGTCGGTGTCGAAGGGAACCCGGCTATCCGCGCAAACCCAGCCCGACTCGAGCATTACTCCCGCCGCGGCGCCGCGCTCAGTGTGCGCGGTTCCGCGCTGGTCGAAACCGGCCCTGGCGCGCGCGCAGCTGATGACTTCGTCCGTCGACGACTTGTGCATGCCGTCCTTGACGAGATGCTAGGTGTCGACAAGGAGCTTTGGTCCGCGTTGAGCAAACGGGTGAGCGAACTCACGCCACCGGACATCACGCATGCGCAGATGATCGGCAATCCGCAACAACTCTTGCGAGGCAAGTTGCTTGCACATGTCGAGCCTGTTGCTGCGGAGGCCGGCAACCTGCGACGACTGTGGCGCCGGATGGCGGCAGGTCCCCTGAGCTAGCAAAATACGTTTGGCGCGCGCCGCGTGGCGTTGTGCCCGACTAGCTCACGCGTATTCGAGCGAAGCGGCGCTTGCCTACCTTCAGAACACGCGGCGTGTCGTCCGACGGCACCGTCGCCTTCTCGTCGGAGATCCGCTCGCCGTCGAGCGATACCGCACCCTGCTTCACGAAACGTCGGGCCTCGCCGTTGGATGAGGAGAACCCGCTCTTCACGATCACGGTCACAATCCAGACAGGCTCAGCGCTCTCGATCGCAACATCGGGCATTTCGGTCGGTACCTGTCGCGCCGCGAACACTTTTTCGAACTCGGCCTCGGCTGCGACCGCAGCCGCCTCGTCGTGATAGCGAGCAACCACCGTGCGCGCGAGATCCTGTTTGGCGGCCTTGGGGTGCAACGCGCCGTCGGCGATTGCTGCCCGCATGGCATCCAGCTCCGAGCCCGTCCGCGTGGTGCACAGCTCCCAGTACGTCCACATCGTCTCGTCAGAGAGAGACAGGATCTTGCCGTACATCTCGGCCGGCGTGTCTTCGATCGCAATGTAATTCGCGAGCGACTTGCTCATCTTCTCGACGCCGTCGGTCCCCACCAGCAGAGGCATGGTGAGAACAACCTGCGGCTCGAGACCGTACTCGCGCATGATGTCTCGGCCGACCAACAAGTTGAATAGCTGATCGGTCCCGCCCATCTCGACATCGGCTTTCAGCGCAACCGAGTCGTAGGCCTGAGCGAGCGGATACAGAAATTCGTGGAGCGCGATCGGCTGCTGACTCTCGAACCGTTTCTTGAAGTCGTCGCGCTCCATCATCCGCGCCACGGTGTACCGCGACGCGAGCCGGATCAGCCCGGCCGAGCCCAGCTCGTCGAGCCAGGTCGAGTTGAACTCCGTACGTGACCGGCCGCGCTCGAGAATCCGGAACGCCTGCTCCTCATACGTGCGCGCGTGATCTTGGATCTGTTCTGGAGTGAGCTGCGGGCGGGTCTTGGACTTGCCAGACGGGTCGCCGATCATGCCGGTGAAGTCGCCCACGACGAACACCACTTCGTGCCCGAAGTCCTGAAACTGCTTCATCTTGTGCATCACGACGGTGTGGCCGAGGTGGATGTCGGGCGCTGAGGGATCAAACCCAACCTTCACCACGAGCGGCCGATCCGCGTCGATTGATCGCTCGATCTTCGCGGCGAGTTCTTCTTCGCTGACCAAGTCGACTGCGCCCTGACGCAGCAGATCCATCTGCTCATTCACGCTCGCGAACGACACGGTGCCCTCCTTGGCTGCGCCGGCGGCGCTACGGCGAAATCTGCACGGCTCGGCCCTCGATCTGGAGCCTGCCCTCGGCCATCAAGCGTACTGCTTCGGGGTAGATACGGTGCTCTTGCTCGAGGATCCGCGCAGCCAGTATGGACGGATCGTCTCCCGACTCCACCGGAACTGCCGCCTGGAGAACGATCGGGCCGGCGTCCATCTCCGCTGTCACGAAGTGCACGGTGCACCCGGAGAACCTCACCCCGTGCTCGATCGCCTTGCGCTGCACATCCAACCCCGGAAACGAGGGCAGCAGCGACGGATGAATATTGAGCACGCGACCCGGGAAGTCCGCCAGGAATTCGCTGGTCAGAATCCTCATGAAGCCCGCCAGACAGACCAACTCACAGTCGTGCGCGCTCAGGATCTCGCTGAGTTTCCGTTCGAAGGCGGTGCGATCAGCATGCTCACCGGGCTCCACGACCGCTGTGGACAAGCCCATCGAGGCGGCGCGGTCGAGTCCCGCGGCGACAGGAGAATCCGAGATCACGACTCCCACGCTGGCGGGGAAACCCGGACTGGCGCACGCCTCGGCGATCGAGACCATGTTGGATCCGCGCCCTGAAATCAGAATCCCGACGCGCATGATCCTGCCTACTCGTCCAGCCCGACCACTCCAGCACCGTCCACGACGGCGCCGATCGTCCAGGCCTGCTCACCGGCTCCTCGAAGCGCCGCGAGCGCGTCCTCTGCGGCATCCGGCGCCACCGCCGCGATCATCCCGACGCCCATGTTGAACGTCGACCACATGTCCGCACGAGGCACGCCGCCGAGATCCTCGAGGGTCTGGAAGACGGGCGGCACCTCCCAACTTGCGACGTCAATTCGGGCCCCAAGCCCTGCTGGCAGCATGCGCGGAAGGTTGTCCGGGATCCCGCCGCCAGTGATATGCGCCAGGCCGCGGATCACCCGCTGCTCGATGAGCGGCTGCAGCGACTTCACGTACGACCGATGGGGCCGGAGCAGCTCCTCCGCGACGGTGCTCCCCCACTCGGGCACCTCCTGGTCGATCGTCATCCCGGCCACGTCGAACAGGATCTTTCGGACCAGCGTGTAGCCATTCGTATGCAGACCGTTCGAGGCCAGCGCCAACAACGTGTCGCCAGGCTCTATTCCGGATCCATCCAGCGGCTCCGGGTGCACGGCCCGGCCCACGATGAATCCGGCCAGGTCATACTCGCCGACGGCGTAGATATCGGGCATCTCGGCAGTCTCGCCGCCAAGCAGTGCGCATCCGCTGTCGCGGCAGGCTCGGGCAACCCCAGAGACCACATCGGCCACTACCCCCGGCTCCATCTCGCCGAGCGCCAGGTAGTCGAGGAAGAACAACGGCACCGCGCCGGAGGCGAGGATGTCGTCCGCGCAATGGGCAACGATGTCGTAGCCGACTGTGTCGTGCACGTCGGCCATCACGGCGACCTTCAGCTTCGTACCGACCCCATCGGCCGAGGCGACCAGGATGGTCTCGGAATCGCCCGCGCCCACACGAAAACAACCGCCGAACGCGCCGAAATCACCGACCACTCCTGACGTGTACGTGGAGCGAACCAGCTCCGAAATCCGCGCTTTGGCATCGTCGGCAGCGGCGCGATCTACACCGGAGTCTGCGTAGGTGAGCCTGGGCTTGTCGTTCATCGCGGCGTGCTCGCTGGCCCCGCACCGGCGGGAGTAAACAGTTCCATCTGGGTCGATAGATCGTCGCTGAGCGGCGTCGGGTACTCCGCGGTGAAGCACGCCACGCAGTAGCTCTCGTCTTCGCCAGTCACCGAGGCGCGTAGCCCCTCGAGCGAAAGATACGCGAGGGAATCTGCGCCGATCTGTTCGCGAACCTCTTCCAACGAATGGTTAGCGGCAATCAGATCTTCGCGACGTGGCGTGTCGATGCCGTAGTAACACGACGACACATAGGGGGGCGATGAGATACGGACGTGGACCTCGGCGGCGCCGGCGGCCCGGATCATCTCGACGATCTTGCCTGAAGTCGTGCCCCGCACGATCGAGTCGTCGACGAGCACCACCCTGCGACCGCGGATCAGACTCTCTACCGGATTCAGCTTCACCTTGACGCCGAAGTGCCGGATAGATTGGCGGGGCTCGATGAAGGTGCGCCCCACGTAGTGATTGCGAATTAGCGCCAACTCGAACGGGACGCCGGTAGCTTCTGAATACCCCTGGGCCGCATAGACCCCGCCGTCGGGAACCGGGACGACAACGTCAGCCTCAACCGGCGCCTCCGCGCCGAGAGTCAGCCCCATGCGCTTCCGGGCGCCCATCACCGCGTCGCCATACAATTCGCTATCCGGACGCGCGAAGTACACGTGCTCGAAAATGCAGCTCTTGCGTGCACGATCAGCCCACGGCTGATGCGACACGTACCCCGGCGCTGCTCCGCCAGCGCCAGCGGCGACGATGTCGATGCTCTCGCCCTCGGCGCGGGCATCGTGGTCGAGCACAATCACCTCGCCAGGCTCCAGATCGCGGATGAACTCCGCGCCGATGAGATCGAACGCGCAACTCTCGGAGGCGACCACCCAGGCGCCCTCCAGATGGCCAATTGACAGAGGCCGGAATCCATTGGGATCACGGGCCGCGAGCAGCTGGGTCGGTGTGAGGGCAGCGATCGAATACGCGCCCTGAACCCTGCCCAGCGCGTCAACCAGAGCATCCTCGACGGTCTCCTCCTGGCTCCGTGCGAACAGATGCAGGATGACCTCGGTATCGCTCGTCGAGGTGAAGATCGCGCCGTTGTCTTCAAGCGCGCGCCGCAGCGCCTCGGCGTTCACCAGGTTGCCGTTGTGACCGAGAGCAATCGCGCCGCGGCGAGACTCGATTCGAATGGGTTGGGCGTTCTGCAGCTTGCTGGAGCCCGCCGTCGAGTAGCGAATGTGCCCGATCGCCGATCGCCCAGGGAGCCGGTCAAGGCATGCCTCGTCGAACAGATCCGCGACCTGGCCCATGCCGCGCTCGACGAACATCGCGCCGCCATCAACCGCGGCTATTCCGCCGCTCTCTTGCCCGCGGTGCTGCAGGGCATACAGACCCAGATAGGAGATTCGAGATGCTTCCGGATGGCCCATGATGCCAAAGACGCCGCACATAGCTCAGTCGCTCCTACGCAGGCCCCGCCCCGGAGTCTGTCTCAGCGGCCGCGCCCAGCGCCCGCCTGAAAATGGTGTCCACGTGGTGAAGCACCCTGTCGACGTCAAAACACTCAGCAAGATCGGCGTCGCTCAGCTGCGCGCGGATCTCGTCGTCCGCAGCCAGAACGTGCTGCAGAGGTTCACCCGACTCCCAGCAACGCATCGCGTTGCGCTGGATCATCACGTAAGCCTCGGATCGAACAATGCCGGACGCAATCAAACGTTCAAGAACGCGACTGGAGAAAACCAGGCCATTCGTCTGATCAAGATTGCGCTGCATGTTCTCGGGATACACGTGCATTCCGGCGATCACTCCGCGCACGCGCTGCGTCATGAAGTCGAGCAGCATGCAGGCGTCCGCAAGGGCGACACGTTCAACGGACGAGTGGGAGATGTCGCGTTCGTGCCAGAGCGCGATGTTCTCGACACCGGTTCCGGCATACGCCCGAACGAGTCGAGCGAGACCGACGAGGTTTTCGCATTTGATCGGGTTGCGCTTGTGCGGCATCACCGACGAGCCCTTCTGACCCTTCCCGAAGGGCTCCTCTACCTCGCGGACCTCGGTTCTCTGCAAGCCGCGGATCTCGGTGGCGATGCGCTCAATGGCGGCCGCTGCCACCGCCATGTGGTTGAGCATCTCTGCGTGCCGGTCGCGCGGTACCACCTGGGTAGACACAGGCTCGACCTGCAGACCCAGGGCCGCCATGGCGTCGATCTCGACGCCCGGATCCACCGTGTTGTACGTGCCGACCGCGCCCGATATCTGACCGAAGGCCACCACGTCGCGGGCGCGTCGAAGTCGCTCGGCAGCCCGCACAAACTCCTGGTGCCAACTGAGAATCTTGAGGCCGAACGTGATCGGCTCCGCGTGGATGCCGTGACTACGACCCACGCATGGCAACCGCTTGAACTCGACTGCGCGGACGGCAAGCAGCTCCACGAGCTCATCCCAGGCCTCGATGATCATGTCGAGCGACCGTACGCAACGGAGCGCTAGAGACGTGTCGAGGACGTCCGACGAGGTCATCCCAAGGTGCAGATACCTAGCAGAGGGCCCGACCTGATTCTCGATCGCTTCGAGGAAGGCGATCACGTCGTGCCTGGTACGCCGCTCGATTTCGAGAACGTGGTCGGCGTCCGGCGGCTGCGCGGCGCGCAACTCGTTCATGGCATCCGAAGGAACGGTGCCCCGGGCGGCCATCGCCTCGGCGGCGGCCAGTTCAACCTCGAGCCAAGACGCGTAGACGGCCGCGTCGTCCCAGAGGGCTCGCATCTCCGGACGGCTGTAACGAGCGATCATCGGGTCCGTGCCACTACGGCGGTTTTGGTAGGGGTCGGCAGGCCGGGATTGACCAACTTGGGCAGGCCGGTCGGGCGCATTGTACGTCGCTTCAGCACGGCCCGCGAGCAACCCCTCGCGGAGCCTGAGTGGCCGGGCTCTAGCCGAACCGCGGATGAGCCTCGAGCGACTCCCGCAGAGCGTGAACGGCCGCATCTTCGCCTACGCATCCGGCCGACAGCGGCCCGTCGAAGAGTCGCTGCGCACAGCGCTGTATCTCCTCGGGCCCGACCCGATCGATCGACAGCAGAATCTCGTCCAGCGTGAAAGTCCGGCCGAAGCCGATCTCCTGGCGCGCCAGATTCGCCATCCTCCCAAACGTCTGCTCGAGCGAGAGCATGAGTCCTGCCTTCACCTGAGCCTTCGTTCGCTCGAGTTCGTCCTGACCCAGTGGGGCCTCGCATAACTTGCGTAACTCGACGTCGATAAGATCGAAGACAACATCGGCACTTTGCGGCCGCGTACCAGCTCCGACCCACAAGTATCCCGTATCGGAGTAGCTGGCCATGGATGAGTACACGTTGTACGCCAGACCGCGTTCCTCGCGAATTGACTGGAACAGGCGCGACGAAACTCCGCCCCCAAGAACCGTATTCAGCAGATGAGCGGCGTAACGATCTTCATCCGACAGGACGGGGCCCGGGCCAGCAACGTACAGCTGAACCTGCTCGAGATCCCGACCGATCACCTGCACATGCGGAGAAACCGGCGGGGCCTCCCGCGCCGGGCGCGGAGAACCCGGTGTGAGATCGCCGAGTCGATCACCGACTAGTTCAACGAGGGCATCGTGATCGATATTCCCCGCAGCGGACACAACCATGTCGTTGGCACCGATGCCCGCCATCCAGCCACACAGGTCGTCTCGATCGAATTGCGAGACTGTTGCCGTGGTGCCCAGGATGGGCCTGCCGAGCGCGTGACCATCCCAGTAGCGTTGCTGGAACGATTCGAAAAGGACGTCTTCGGGGTCGTCCTCCGCCGCGGCGATCTCCTCCAGGATCACGCCACGCTCACGCTCCAATTCGTCCGGATCAAAGCAAGGGCGGGTCGTGAGATCGGCCAGTAACGCGAAGGCTTCAGCAAGACGCTCATCGAGCACCTGAGCGTAGTAGCCCGATATCTCGTGAGCCGTAAACGCATCCACATTCCCACCCATGGAATCGATCACCAACGCGATCTCACGCGGTGAACGGTCGGTGGTGCCCTTAAACAGCATGTGTTCCACGAAGTGGGCAATGCCGTTTTGCGCAGGGGTCTCGTCGCGCGATCCGCGCTTCAGCCAGAATCCGATCGAAGCTGACCGCACCGTGGTGATGCGTTCTGTGAGAAGGGTCAGACCGTTGTCGAATCGGTGCACACGTACGGCGGCGGGGTCGAACATCATCGGAGCAGGTTAGCCGCTGGCGTGAATCGCCGCCTGCCCGGCGTGACTATCGGAGCAGGACTGCCTCGCCCGCGCCGACGGCGAAGCGCGCAGTGCGTTCGACGCGGGCGGTACGAAACCATGCATCGGCCCGCACGATGAGCAGGACTCTGTCGTCGCCTTCCCCGCCCGGCCCGCGGCCGGCCCCGTCAGGCCCGGTAACCCTTTCTATCTCGACGACGACGCCGCGACTGCCACCGTCGAGATTGAACTCCGAGCCGAGAGGTGGCCACGCCCCGACCGGCGCGGGCACGAATCCAGGCCCTCCAACTGTGCTCGAGCCCGCACCGTTGACCAATCGGACCGTCGCCCCGATACCGGGTACCGCGACATATCCCTCTTCCAATGCCTCGCCAAGTTGCAGCAAGGCACCACGGGCGAAGGTCTCCGCCTGCCTTTGCTGCGCGCGGTGACCAGCTGCGCCCTCGGCGGCGGCCGCAGCAAGCGTCGCGCCGGCCACGATGGCCGCGAGTACCGCAGTGACGCCGATGACAACGAGCACGGCAAAGCCCCCTTCCCCCCGGGGGTCACGTGACAACTGCCGGCGAATCACGGGACGACCGCGCTAAAGGAGTACCCAGCCCCGACGGGTTCCGAACATCCGATCTCAATCCGGAGCAAGGCCCCGTGTGCAGTGACGTCGGCAACCAGGTCGATCGAAACCGCCTCCAGGTTGCTCACCACGGGTTGCCAGGGCCCGTCATCCCGTCGCCTCAGCTCTCGGTCGTCCGTCGTCGGAAGGGCGTACTCGCGCCAGCGCACCGGCGCCACCGCGCGAACGAAGTCCGCGGAACCGGGCAACGGACCCGGGGTCGGAGCGCTCCAGCGAACCGCCGGTCGATCTTCGCCGACAAGCGATTCGAGCGACAGCACGGTTCCCACAGCCACGGCACCATCTCGCGCAGGAAGTGCCGCCACCAGCTTCCCGGGCCTGAAGTCAGCCAGAGCGCCGGCCGGTGCCCGATACCGCGAGCCGGGTTCCGCGATGACTTCCGTCGGGGGGCCGCCCGAAAGCAGCAATCGAAGAGATGGCGGCGCCAGGATTACGCGGCTCTGAGGAGCCCCTATCGTCTGAACGCTGTGCGCACCCTCCAGCCCGCGCGTAGCCGCCGCCAGGTCATCCGCGAGAGCGCGTCGACATGCATCGCTCACCGCGACGCCCTCGAGTCGGGCTGACGTTCTCGCAACCGCCTCGACCCCATTGGCTAGCAGACTCAGCGCCCCCGCCCCAACCAGCGCCGTGCACGCCGAGGCCACCAGCAACTCGACGAGGACGTGCCCCCCGTTCCCCTTCATCGAGGAACCAGCAGCCCAGGCGTGCTCGGAACCATTGGTAAGTCAGCGATCCCGCGACAGCGCGCCTCAACCCAGGTCCACCGGCTGTCGATTGATGTGGAGCGGTGCCAGCAGGGCGTGTGGCCACCAACCACCACGCCAACCCAGCCGCCGGGAACTTCATGCCCGCTGGCCACGGACGGAGCGCCGTCCAGCACCGCCTGCTCCAGGACACGGGCGCGGGCGCGATCCGCCATCTCGGTTGCCTGGCCAAGAGCGGCGGCGAGGCCGAGCGCGGCGCCACCGAGCAAAGCAACCGCGACCAGAGCCTCGACGAGGCTGTAGCCGGCAGGAGATCCGGCCGATGTGAACGGTAGCGACGAAGTCATGACCGATCAGACGGTCACGGCCTCGCGATTGCGGATGCAACTTGTGGCGCCGAAACGATGAGCGGAGACTCGAGACATTGGGGGGGACGGTCGCGGCGGCCGCTCATCGTCTCGGCGCGAAGAATTAACTGGCAGGGTCACGTCAGCGCCTTTCGGGCCTGAAAGCAAGCACGGGTAGTTAGTTGGAACTCGCGGCATCGTTAGCGGGAGGGATCGCTGCGGACGCCGTCCGAACCAGTCAGTAGCCGTAGCTCTGGTGCTGTACCTGAACCCTGCCAGTAGATCGGTTGATCGAGAGCAGAAAGACATCGCCGATCGTGTTGGACAGATAGATCGTGTCCGTCGTCGCGGTCGAGTCGTTCAAACTCCCGTCCGAATGAAAGATCATCTCGTCGCCCGGGACGTTCACCGGATCCGCGTCACCGGCAAACGAAATTCCGGAAGGCAACTGGCGCGCTTGAACGTCTAGCGCTGTGCCCGTGGCCGCGTCGCCTTCATAGAGCGAATACGTTCCCGCGTTCGCATCGAAGTCGATCGAAAAATCGGTGTTCTGGCTAACCGCGCGCATGCGCTGCAACTGAATGAGCGAAGCGAGCTCCTCTGCCGCGGTGCGGGCCTGATAGCGATCGAGCCAGTCCTGCATCGTGGGAAGACCCACGACAGCCATCAGGCCGACGACGGCCATCACGACCGTGAGTTCGATGAGCGAGAACCCGTCATTGTCGCGGCGAGAACTTTTGCACATCATTAGTCAGCTCCGATCACTAGAGGTCTTCATGAGTCGGAGTCTAGCGGCCAGGCATGTCATGCCACCCCGAAAAAGGGTCAGGTGTGACAGCCCCTCGGACAGGGTGGTGCGATCCGGTTCAGGGGCGGCTAGACGCGGCCGAACGCGGCAGCGGCAGGCCCGCAGCGGACGAGCCGGCCTGCGTGCGGCCAACAGCGGCCAGTGCCGCTCAAGTCTGTCGGCGGTCTAGGGAGCTACGCCGAAGGTCGCCCAGTACCACTGGAAGATCTCGGTCCCTCGGAACGCCACGAGGATGCCTGCCGCGGCCAGGAACGTCCCGAACGGCAAGGCGTATTGCCAGCCCTTCCGCGACGACAGCGAGATCAACGCAACGCCCACCACGCTGCCGAGAAGTGAACCGATGAAGATCGTCATCAGAGCGCCCTGCCAGCCGAGGAAAGAGCCGACCAGAAGCATCATCTTCACGTCGCCCATCCCCATCCCTTCGCGACCACGCAGCTTCAGGTATCCCCACGCGACGAAGTACAGCAGGCCGCCACCCAGGAAGCCGCCGATCAACGAATCGAGCCAGGCCACCCGTGGATCCACGAATGCCAACGCGAGCCCGATCACGGCCCCCGGCAGAGTGATCACGTTCGGGAGAATTCGGTGGTCGACATCGATCAAGGCCAGGACCAGCATCAGGTAGCTGAACAGGCCGACCGAAAAAGCGCTCACGGTGAGTCCCCACTGGGCAACGCTCGCCGCCAGCAAGAGTCCGCCTGCCAGTTCGACGAGCGGATAGCGCAGCGAGATCTTGGTACCGCAATTCGCACAGCGGGCACGCAGGGCGATCCAGGCGAGCACGGGAACGTTGTGGTGCCAAGCGATTGACTCTTCGCAGCCTGGGCAACCTGACGGGCGCAACAGCGAGATCCCGAGCGGGACCCGGTAGATAACCGCGTTGAGAAACGAACCGAACAACAGCCCGAACACACCCGCTAGCCCGATGCTCAGCGCATCTCCTGTCATCGTTCCGCCCGTGAGGTTGTGTCGCGAGGGTCGGTCACCAAGCCCGAACTCGGTTCGTAGTTGTAGGCCTCGCCACTAGGAATCACCGGGACGATGTCGAGATAGCCTTCGACGACCAAGACTTCGAGAGCCGCCGGCCAGGCTCCTCTATCGAGCCCAAAGCGTCGGATCGCAACGCCGAGGTCCTCAAGATCGATGCCGACCTTGAGGTCGTAGACGTGTTGCCAGGCGATCGACTCAACCTTCTCGTCTCCAGCCGCTCGGGCATCTTCATAGATCTCGCGCCAGAGCTCGAATGCGGCCCGATGGTCGCCCGCCATCTGGGCGAGGCCGGCGCTCATCCGAGCTATGTGTTCTGGCGCTCCGCCGATGGCCGCGGCCTGGGCAAAGAGACCACGCGCCCGATCGAGATCGCCCAGCGTCATCCAGGCGTAGTAGGCCGCCTGAACCGGGTAGATCCACTCCGTCGGATTCTGAGCCGCTCCCTTCTCGAGCATCTCGATGGCCATCTCGCCATCGCCAAGGTCCACGCCCATCATCAGCGCCCCGGTCAGGTAGGCATCCTCGTAGTGCGGATCAAGGTCCGTAATCACGTCGAAGATCCGCCACAGGTATCGCTGCCCCTCCGCGGCCACCTGATGCCCGTAGTACTGGATGCTCCAGAGATACAACGCGTCGGCGACCAGCACCTGGTAGCCGAGACTGGCGGCGCTCAGATACTCACCGGTCGGGAGGAAGAGCAATTGGTCCGCGTCCACCCACCGCGCCCGCCGATAGTCGAGCGACTTCTGCGGCATGACCCAGCCACCCAAACAGACCAGGAGAACAACCCATGGCGCGATCCGGCTCGCGGCCGGTGGCAGGCGCATCATGTGAGGTCGCGTCGCCGGAACAGGACGGTCGCGAGGGCGAGCATTCCCGCCGTGTAGGCCAATGAGTATCCGACGGCATCAACAACGTAGCCCGTGGTGACCGGCAAGCGGTGCACTACGCGACTCCGGATATTGAAGGTCTCAAGGTCAGGCAGGATGTAATAGAGCACTGTGACCAACGATTGCGTTCCGGCGCCGGGCGCCAGATCCACGAAGCTCGCGAGTCCCCAAGTCAGGTGACCGACAACGTAGACCGCGACCGTGAACACCGCCGCGAGCATTGGTGTGGTGAAACTCGAAAAAACGAGCGCTACTGCCGTGATGATCGACAGTTCCATGTACGTCAGTAGCACGGCGGCGAACAGATGTGACGGAAACTCACCACCCTTCCACCAGACAAGCGCGGTGTAGAACACCGCCATCAGGCCCGTCACAACAGCCAGCGTCAGCATCAGGCCGAAATACTTGCCGACGAGAAACTCCCAACGACTGACCGGCTTGGCGAGCACGGCGTAGATCGTCTTCTTCTCGACTTCCTTGTGAACCAGGGTGATGCCGATGAAGATCGCGATCGCGGTGCCGAATATCGCCAGCGCACCGAGCCCGAGGTCGGTGACGATCTTGAGTTCGCTGCCGACAGTGAGCCACGAGAGGACTGTTGAGGCGGCCATCATCGCGAACGCGAAAATAAGAAAGAGCACGAGGATGCGGTCGCGGACGGCCTCCTTGAAGGTGTGGTTCGCGATCGCCCACAGCCTGCCGCTCATGCCGACTCCTCCAGTTCAGCGCCTTCATCTGAACTTCTTTCGCCGCGCACGGCTCCGATGAAGTAGTCCTCCAGGGTGTGGCGGTGAGGCGACACCTGCACAACTCGCCCGCCCGCGCCTCGCACCGCGTCGATCCAAGCATCCAGCTGCTCGGCACTGGGGATCCTGAAATACAAGCGGCCGCCCTGAGTGGCGCGCGATTGATATCCCGGGAGCTTGTCCGGCGACACGTCGTCGCAGGTCGCGTCCCAGTACTCCACTCGCCCCTCGAGAAGTTCGTCGACTCCCGACTCCAGGACAATACGACCGTCAAACAGCAGCCCGACCCGGTCGCACAACGTCTCGGCGTCCGCGAGGATGTGGCTTGAGAAGAAAACGGTGGTCCCCTTGGCCTTCAGGTCGAGGATGATGTCCTTGACCTCGCGGCGACCGACTGGGTCGAGTCCCGACATCGGCTCATCGAGCACGACGAGTTCGGGGTCATTGATGAGGGCCTGCGCCAGTCCGATGCGCTGCAGCATGCCCTTCGAATATTGCTTGATGGGCTGGTCGGCGCGATCCGACATGCCCACGCGTTCGATCAACTCGTCGCGGCGACGAACCCTTACGTCTGCGGGCAGGCTGAATAAGCGGCCGAAGTAGTCGACGAGCTCGCGACCGGTCAAGTGCGGGTAGAAATACGGATGCTCTGGTAGATAGCCGAGACGTTCGCGGGCCGCCGGGTCCGAGCCTGGCCGGCCGAGAATCTCCACGCTTCCGGAATCGGGTTTCAGCAAACCGAGCAGGCACTTCAGCGAAGTGGTCTTCCCCGCGCCATTGGGCCCAAGAAAACCGTAAACCTCACCAGGCTCGATGCTCAGCGAAACGTCGCGAAGAACGTCCTTGCGCCGCAACCAGAAACCGTGCGGCAGCGACTTCGCAACGTGTTCGAAGCGAACGACCGACATCCGATCCACCCCAAGGTAAGCGCCTAGTCAACGCGGCTCCCGACCCCCCCGGCCGGTTTCCGTGCCCTTGCGGGCGCCGCACTCACCGCGCGCAAGTCTACCAAAAAACACCGAGCCCCCGACGGTGATCCGTCGAGGGCCCGGTTAGGTCTAGCGCTGATCGTTCGGCTATTACTGGCCCGTCGGCGCCTGCGTGAACTGACCGTTCGTGAGCTCGAGGTCACCATCGTAGGGACCGTTGACCCAAGGCGCGGTCGGCACCGGGCCGTCAGCACCGTTGGAGCCGTAGGACTCGAGCGTGTAGGAACCGCTGCTGATGCTGTACTGGAACGCGTTGGCCCAGCCATCGTTCGCCGGCACGACCTGCATGTAGGTCGGCGACAGATCGGACAGCGCCGAGGCGTAAGCACCCTCGTCAACGCGGTAGGTACCGTTCGCCGTAGCGATGTTGCGCATGTCAGCCATCGTGCGGCGCTGGCGGCCACGATCGATAGCGTCGAGGAGCTGCGGCACAGCGATCGTGGCGATGATGCCAATGATCGCGACAACAATCAGGAGCTCGATGAGCGAGAAACCGCCCTGTTCGCGCTTCAGGTTCATCTGGAAACCTCCAGGTGTGGGGGGCGACCCCGTTTTTTGGGCTGGGGCCGCCGCGTTGTGCGACTCAGCTACCCGGTGCCCTGCTAATTACTTGTGCCCCGCTTAAGAGCAATGCTCATGCCAAAGCATGATCAAACGCCTTAAAAACGAGAAAAACACACGATCAGCTATGAAAACGTAGCGACGCCCTACACCTAAGTTACTGGATTCAAAGAATTTATGACTTAAGATGCGTTATGATGACTTTCGATAACTCTTAATAGTTTTTGAGATTCAATACGATGTGTCGTTAGACTACGACGACGATTCGAGACAATTGTTGACACCATGACAACGGATGTCACCCGATAAGTGACGTCAATTGTCACTCTCTGGATCATCCGTCGGCCCCGTCGCCGAGTCCGAACTTCTTCGCGTAGTACCGGAAGGAACGAAACGACATGCCCAGAACCTCCGCGGCCCGGGTCTGTACGCCGTCGGACTGCTCGAGCGCTCGCAACATGTAGTCTCGCTTGACGCCATCCAGATGCGCCTCGAGGTCGAGATTGTCGAGTGGCCCATGCGGGCTATCGGGGCCGGAGCGGCCAGAAGCGTCAACCGCGTCACGGACCAACCCGGCCGACGCCGCGCCTTCCGCCCCGACAACAGTCGGCGGCAGGCTCGCGACCGAGATCCACTCACCCGGGTCCATCGTGACTGCGTGCCGCACGGCGTTGGCCAGCTCGCGGACGTTGCCGGGCCAGTCATGCGCCTCGAGCGACGCGATCGCCTGCGATTCGAATCCCTGGACCCCGACATCGGTCTCGGTGCGCAGACGCTCCAGGAAGTGCTCTGCCAGCAGGGCAACGTCTTCGAGCCGGTCGCGCAACGGCGGCAGGTCGACCTGGATCACGTTCAACCGATAGAAGAGGTCCTCGCGGAACTTGCCCGACTCGACTCCCGCGCGGAGATTCTTGTTGGTGGAGGCCAGGACGCGGACTTCGATATCCACATCGGAGGTCGACCCAACGCGCCGCACCTTGCGATCCTCCAGGACACGCAACAGCTTGGGCTGCATCTCGAGCGGCATGTCGCCAATCTCGTCGAGGAGGATCGTGCCGCCGGCCGCGGCTTCAAAGAGACCCTCTTTGTGACGATCCGCGCCGGTAAAGGCCCCTTTCACGTGACCAAAGAGTTCGCTTTCGAGCAAATGCGCCGGGAGCGCCGCGCAATTCACCGCGACGAATGGGGCCGCCGCGCGCGATCCGTTGTAGTGGATGGCGCGCGCCACGAGCTCCTTGCCGGTGCCGCTCTCTCCGATCACCAGGACCGTGGAGGTCGAGTCGGTGACTCGACGGATCAACTCGAAAACCCGATGCATCGCATCGGATCCGCCGACCAGGTTGCCGAAGCTGTTCCGGTCCGCGAGTTCCTGTCGAAGCAACTGGTTGTCGCGGCGAAGCGCCTGTTCGTCGAGAGCCCGTCGAACCGAAATCTTGAGCTCGTCGACGTCGAACGGCTTCGTTACGTAGTCATACGCGCCCAACCGAAGGGCCTCGATCGCGGTGTCAGTGCTCGCGTGCGCAGTCATCAGGATGACCGAGGTCTGCGGAGCACTATCGGTAACGTGGCGCAGAAGCTCCAGACCATCCATGCCCGGCATCCGGATATCCGACACCACGACATCCACAGGTTCGGTCTGCAGTGCTACCGCGGCCGCCGCCCCGTCGGCGGCGGTCAGAACCTCCCAACCTTCGTTGTCGAGTGCGTACGAGAGCATCTCGCGCATGCTCTGCTCGTCGTCAACGATCAGAATCCGGCTCAAGCCAGTCATCTCCTGGCCCCTCCCGGGGCGTGGTGGTGGAGGGCTATCGACTGCAGGCCGCTACAAGTCCCTCGCGCAGCCCCCACTTCAGAATATACGGAGGGCCTGCCCGAACCGGCCAATGGACAACTTCACAGACGGCCATCAGCTTGGATCGTCGGGCTCTCCGTACGATCGCGCTGGCGAAACTCGACTACTCCGCCCGCACCGAACGACGGAGCTTGTTGAACTCTCGCGACGCGGTCTCAGTGGCCGGCTCAACAACCACGACGGGGTCGCCTTGGCGTGGAACGTTCGTATCGTCGAAATGCAACCGGAACGCGCTGCCCTTCCCGCCTTCCGATTCCACTTCGACCCGCGCTCCGTGTTGCTCCATGATGCGGTAGACGATCGCCAACCCAAGCCCCGTGCCGCCCTCCGACACGAACGGGCGGAAGATGCGATCGATCTGCTCGCCACTCATGCCACGCCCTTGATCCTCGAAGACGACCTCGGCGCCGGCGGCAGTTCGCATGAGCCGGATGGTGAGCTGGCCACCGTCCGGCATTGCTGTCAAGGCGTTGCGCGCCAAGTTCCAGAACACCTGATTCACGCGTGCCGCGTCTACCAATGCGTCGACCGTAGGCGCTTCCGTTTCGACGACGAGGCTATGATCGGCGTGCAATTCGGACGAGTTTTCCAACAGGGTCGTGGTCTCTCGCGCGAGAACCACCAGGTCGGTGACTTCGGCTTCGAGTTGCTCGGGTCGGGCGTAGTCGAGAAACCCCTCGATAATTCGCGAGAGACGCTCGGACTCCTTCGTCACGATCCCCATGAGGTCGTCCGCTCTCTGACGATCGTTGGCAACGCCGTCCCGGCGCAGCATCTGAAGCGAACCCGAGATCGACGCCAGCGGATTTCGGATTTCATGGGCCAGCGAGCCAGCCATCTCGCCGAGAAGGGCCATTCGCTCTCGCATCCAGAAAACGCGTTCCAGGCGCTTGATATCGGTGAGATCCTGAAACATGAAGATGTAGCCGCCGGCCATCGGGCCCGATCCGCCCACGGACCACGCGGAACGAATGGGCTCGCCCGAGGGCTCTGCGAGGGAATCGGAGCTGGCTGCGTCCTCGACGAGCGTGACGCTCATCCCAATGCTCCGCAGGGTGCCGTCCAACAGAGGGGCGAGTCGCTCCGTCCGGTAGATCTGGCGGTCGGCGAGCCGCGCGCCGAGTTCGTCGTAGTCCGCGGCACTGAGTCCGAATATCTCGCGGACATGCGTGCCAACAAGCGTCTTCTCATCACGCTCGGTGATCCGTTGTGCCGCACGGTTGCACGCAACGACCTGACCTCGCGAGTCCGTCGCGATCAAACCGCTGCTCATTCCGGCGAGCAATTGCTGATTGAGACGTTCAAGGGCTTCGAGCGCCGTGCGCTCCTTCGCCAATGCAGCGCGGGTTGATCGCAACCGCTCGCCGTAGCGCGAAGTCACAGCGGCCACGACGCCGGTAGAGACGAGCACCATCAGAATCCGCAGATATAGCTCCGGCGGTGTAACCGGTTCAGTCACGGCGCGGAACGGATTGTCGATTGCCGGCAACCAGTCGGCGAACTCCATGTGCCCCATGAGTCCGAATGACACGCCGCTCAGACAGGCGATGGCCAAGGCGGTCGGCGGGCGAGTCATGACACCGGCGGCAAACGCGATCAACAGATAGAGCAAGACCAGCGGCGAGCGGATTCCACCCATCACGTAGATCAGCGCGGTGGCGAGAAGCACATCAAGCGTGATCTGGAATACGACCTGGCTCCCCCATCCCGGGAAACGCTCCTGGACGAGCACATGCACCAAGCTCACGCCGTAGAGGCCGCCGATCAGGCCATAGACCGGCCCGAGGCCACCCTCGGTGCCGATAAGAACCTGGTAGTAGAGGATCGGCAATAGCAGTGCCGTCGCCGTGATCGTCCGGAAAAGCAACAACCGGCGTAGATTCGCCAGGTGCTCGAAACCGTGTTCGCTAGCCATCAGACCCCCGTTAGCCCCGTGGGAATTCTAGCAGCCGGGCCGAAAGAAGAACGGGGCCACGGTTGCCCGTGACCCCGTTCAGCGCTTTCGCCCTCAAGCAGTGCGAAAACTCGTATCGGCCGACGAGTCCGACGGCTGGCCGAGAACGTCCCCTTTCTCGACCAGACGCCGACAGCTCGCGTTGAGCCTGCGACTCGTCTCGTTGACCTACTCCTAGATCTTGTTGATCAGGTCGAACATCGGCAGGTACATCGAAACCACGATGCCGCCAATCACGACGCCGAGGAAAACGATCATGACGGGCTCGAGTAGTGCCATAAGGCCCTCGACCGCCGTATCGACCTCGTCCTCGTAGAACTCTGCAATCTTCGTCAACATGGTGTCGAGCGCCCCGGTTTCTTCACCGACCCCGATCATCTGCGTAACCATCGGCGGAAAGGCAGCGGACGGGCCAGCGAGCGGCCACCTTCAACGCTCCGGCGCGTCGCCATGATCGCATCCTTCACCACGCGGTTGCCCGCAGTCTCCGCGGTAATACCGAGGGCTTCCAGGATCGGCACTCCGGAGGACACCAACGTCCCGAGCGTCCGACAAAAACGCGCCACAGCGATCTTGCGGAGCAGCATTCCGGCAACAGGAATCTTGAGCACGATCTTGTCGATCACCAGCTCACCTGAATCGGTCTTGTAGTAGCGACGGAGCGCGAAGACTCCGATGAAGATGCTCGCGATGATCAACGGCATGAACTGCGCCACGAAGTTCGACGCCATCACGACAATGCGCGTGGGCAACGGGAGCTGCGCGCCCAAGCCCGCGAACAAAGTGGCAAAGGTCGGAATGACCTTCCACAGAATGACGAGCACCACCGTGCAGGCCACGGAGATGATGACGGCCGGATAGATCGAGGCCGACTTCACCGCTCGCTTGAGCTTCACAGCCTTCTCGATGTACTGCGCGAGGCGCTGCAGAATGATGTCGAGAATACCGCCAGCCTCACCGGCCGCGATCATGTTGCAGTACAGCTCGCTGAAGACCTTCGGGTGCTGCCCCATGGCGTCTGCCAGGTTTGCCCCACCCTCCATTTCGCCGCGAATGTCGGCTAGAACGTCGCCAAGATGCGCGTTGTCAGCCTGCTTGGACAGGATGTCGAGACACTGAACGAGCGGCAGCCCGGCGTCGATCATCACGGAGAACTGGCGCGTGAATACCGCGACCTCCTCCTGCGTAACCTTGGACCGATTGCCGAGCCCGAAGGGAAGCGTGACCTTCTTTTTCTCTCCGATTGGCTCGATCTTGGTGACACGAATTCGTTGCTTGCGCAGGAGTTGCGCGACTTCGTCTGCGGAGCCCGCGACGAGTTGGCCCGAGGTCATTCCGCCGTCGCGGCCCACGCCGGTGTACTGGTACTGAGCCATGGGCTACCTCCGCCCGCGCGGACGACGTCCGCGACGTTCTTGATCCGGCCGCCGCATCGCCACGGGGCCTTGTCCGCTCTGCGCGCGCTCGAGAGTCGCCGCCAGCTCACTCTGATCTGGAGATGCCGACATGGCCGTCTCCACGGTGATCTGACCTTCGGCGACGAGGCGTACGAGATCTTGGTTGAAAGTCTTCATGCCGTGGCCGGCCTGGCCCGACTGCATCGACGAATAGATCTGATGGATCTTGTCCTCGCGAATGAGGTTCCGAATCGCCGCGTTCGGGATGAGCAACTCCTGAACCAGTACCCGGCCCTTGCCCGACGCATGCGGCAACAGGGTCTGTGACACGGCAGCCTCGAGCACGAACGAGAGCTGCGTGCGGATCTGAGACTGCTGGCCCTCGGGAAACACATCGATGATGCGGTTGATCGTCTGCACAGCGCCATTCGTGTGCAACGTCCCGAACGTGAGGTGCCCCGTCTCTGCAAGCTTCAGGGCCAGCTCGGTGGACTCGAGATCACGCATCTCACCAATCAGAACGACATCGGGGTCCTCGCGAAGCGCCGACCGCATAGCCGCCGAGAATGCTCGCGTGTCCTGGCCGAGCTCGCGTTGATTGACGATCGACTTCTTGTGCGTGTGCAGATACTCGATCGGATCCTCGATCGTGATGATGTGATCCGAATGCGTCTCGTTGATCACGTCGATCATCGCAGCAAGCGTGGTGCTCTTTCCGGATCCAGTCGGTCCCGTGACAAGCACGAGTCCTCGTGGCTTTTCGCACAGATCGCGGAGCACTGGCGGCAGTTTGAGTTCGTCAAACCCCGGAATCCGCCACGGAATAACTCGAAGCGCGCCGGCAACGGTGCCGCGCTGCATGAATACGTTCGCGCGAAACCGCGCCATCTCTGCTACGCCGAAAGAAAAATCACACTCGAGAGTTTCTTCGAAGCGCGCTTTCTGGTCGTCCGTCATTACGGAGTACAGCAGCGACTGCGTGGCGCGCTCGTCGAGGGGCGCGTACTCCATCGGGCGGAGGCTTCCGTCAAGGCGGATCTGCGGCGGGACGCCGGAGGTAATGTGTAGATCCGAGGCACCGGAGTCGATCATCTGCCGCAGCAACTCCGCCAGATCCGGCGGAGTCGAGGGCTCGTGATTGTAAGGCCTGAGCGGGGTGGCTCATCCTGGGCTCCATCAATGCGCGAGAACGCCATGATCACCTCACAAGACGCTTCAAATCGTCTTTTGAGGCAAATACACGCCTAACCGCCGTTTGACATGCACCCGCAATGTATTGCATCGAATTCGTGTGTGTAAATCCCTTTTGGTCACAAAATTTATCGGATGATCAGTATTAGTTATTATAAGTCACTTCGACGCTACCCAACCGAGGCCGTGACGAGCAAACTACGGCCTCTGGGGGTTCACGGACGGACGGGACGGGTCGATTTCCGTGTATGAGTGCCCGGCGCGGCGGGCACGTGCTGCGGGGCCGGCTCGGCCACCGCGTGGCTACGCGGTGGCGCGTGTCTGCCCGACGTCACGGAACGACGCGACGGTGCGTTCGAGGCCCTCGCGGAAAGAGACCAGCGGTGTGTACCCGAACTCCTCACGCGCGACATCGATGGCTGCCTGGGAGTCCCGCACGTCGCCGATACGACCCGCTTCGAAGATCGGCTCGATGGAAGTGCCCAGAATGTCGTTCAACTGGGTGACGACATCCAGGAGCGTGTAGCGCTCGCCGATGCCGATGTTGGCCGCGACGAATCGTGGCTCCGAAGCCGTGTCTTCACTCTCGCCCGTTGCGGGATCGAGGCCAGCCGCGCGTAGATTCGCGGCGACTGCATTGTCAATGTAGGTGAAGTCGCGAGACTGCATTCCGTCCCCGTAGATCACCGGACTCTCGCCGCGCATCATGCGCGTGATGAACTTCGGAATGACGGCGGCGTACTCCGAGTTCGGATCCTGACGCGGTCCGAAGATATTGAAGTACCGGAGCCCGGCCGTTCGCATTCCATAGGTGCGAGTCCACATCTCGAGGAGTTGCTCGTCGACCGCTTTCGACAGCGCGTAGGGCGACATGGGGGTCCGCGGCATGGCCTCGTGTTTGGGCAGCGTCGGCGTGTCGCCGTATATGGACGAAGAGCTCGCCATCACGACAGTGCGGATCTCCATGGCGCGCGCACACTCCAACACCACCGCCGTGCCCTCAACGTTGGCGCGCAGACTTCTCGCCGGATCGGCGAACGACCGCGGCACCGAGGCGACCGCCGCCTGATGGAAAATCGCGTCGCAATCGGACATCGCGCTGGCAAGCGCGTCGGCATCAAGAATGTCGGCCTCGATCAGGGCCAACGTGCCGCTGCCCTCCGGCAGGGCCGCCTGGACCGCCGAGACATTGTCGGGGTTGCCGGAGCTCAGATTGTCGAACGCGAGGACGTCGTGGCCGAACTCGGCCAACCGCGCCGCAAGGTGCGAACCGATGAATCCTGCGCCACCCGTCACAACGAACTTCACAGCGTCGTCTCCTTGAGAACCTCATCAACAGAGGTAATACCTTGCCAGATTTTCACCAAGCCGCTTTCGCGCAGGGTGATCATGCCCTCGGTGCGCGCCGTGGCGCGAAGTTCGGCGTTAGTGGCGCCGTTGACCACCATGTCGCGCACCTTCGGCGTCACCTGCATCACCTCGTAGAGCGCGATTCGACCCTTGTAGCCCGTGTCATTGCAGTTCTCGCAGCCCACAGGGTGGAACACGGTGACTGCCATGGCTTCTTCCGGAGCGAATCCAACCTCGATCAATGCTTCCGGATCGACCGTCGCAACCTCGCGACACTTCTTGCACAGGCGCCGCACAAGTCGCTGGGCGACGATGAGCTGAACGGATGACGAGACCAGGAACCGCTCGACGCCCATGTCAACCATACGGTTGATCGTGGAAGGTGCGTCATTGGTGTGAAGCGTCGAAAGAACGAGATGACCCGTGAGCGCCGCCTTGATAGCGATGTTCGCCGTTTCCCCATCACGAATTTCACCAACGAGAACCACATCCGGGTCCTGGCGCAGAAACGAGCGCAGTGCTGTAGCGAAGTTGAGGCCGACAGTCTCGTTGATCTGGACCTGGTTGATGCCCTCGAGATTGAACTCGACGGGATCCTCGGCCGTCATGATGTTTGTGTCGATATCGTTGATATTGGCCAGCGCTGAGTAGAGCGTGTTGGTCTTGCCCGAACCGGTGGGTCCGGTGACCAACACGATGCCGTAAGGCATGCGGATCGCTTCCGTGAACCTGTCGAGCGACTGCTTCTCGAAACCGAGATCCGCCAGGTTGAGCTTGAGGCCTTCGGGATCCAGGAGCCGCATGACGATCTTCTCGCCCCAGATCGTAGGCAAGGTCGAAACACGGAGGTCGAGCTCGCGCATGCGTTCGTCCAGCCGCATGCGGATCTTGATACGACCGTCTTGAGGCCGCCGCCGCTCCGAGATATCGAGCTCCGCCATGATCTTCACGCGCGAGGCCATCGCCTGCTGCATGTTCTTGGGCGGGTCCATCACCTCGTAGAGCTGGCCGTCAATGCGAAACCGAACGCGAAGCCGCTTCTCGTATGGCTCGATATGGATATCGGACGCGCCGCGGCGCAGGGCGTCGGTCAACAGCAGGTTGACGAGTTTGATGACCGGCGCTTCGCCGCTCTCCTCGGAGAGCTTCGCAAGATCGAAGTCCTCGGCCTCTTCAACGATCTCGAGATCGCCGGGACCACGGATCTCCGTCTCGAGATCCGTCATCATCTTGCGCATCTTGGCTTCGGCCTGGTCGCCGTAGAGTCGACCTATCGCCTCGTTGATCGCACGCTCGGCGGCAACCATCGGCTGGACGCGGAGTCCCGTCGCGAATTCGATGTCGTCAATCGCGACGACGTCGGTCGGATCAACCATCGCCAGACTGAGGTTCTGCGAGTCAGCCGCGACTGGCACTGCCAGATAGCGGCGCGCCATGTCCTGAGGGACGAGACTCAGGATGTTGTCGGGAACGTTGAGGTTGTCGAGATCCGCCGCGGACACGCCGAACTGCTGCGCAAGCAACTCGACCAGGGACTCCTCCGTAAGGAGCTCCAGCACGACCAGCAGGTTGCCCAGCCGCTCACCGGTTTCCGCCTGCATCTGCAGCGCACGCTCGAGATCGTTCTCCGACACGAGGCCGGATTGCACGACGAGCTTGCCCAGACGAGTGGTGGTCGCGCCTTGCCGATTGGCGGCGCGATCTCCCCCGTTAGGTTTGCGTGCAGGTTCACCCAATGCAGACACCTCTCCTGAGGCCGTGTCCTGAGGACACGGCAAATTGCCCGCGCACTGCGGGCCTTCCTGAATACAGACGGCCACGGCGCCCACGCGTACACGCATGAGTCACGTCTGGCGTCCGTACGCCTTGCCAACGTATTTGATGCATCAGAGCAAGGATACGAGGACTAATGATGATTTCTAAAGATAAAAAGGGATGTTTTCTGGCCAGAAGTGACCAGAACTGATTCGATCTGTCGATCCAGAACCTCCCACTGGCCGTCCGAGGCGGTCTAGGAGTCGCCCTGGGCGCCGATGAAGAGCCACGCTTCGTAGCGCTCGAAAGTCTGTCACACCCGCAGTGCGGGACCGGTACGGGTCGTCATGACGCCGATGACCGCGTCGCCGCCACCGACTCCAGTTCCGATTCTCTGGAGCTGGGGGCGCTGCAGCGCGACGCCCGCACCGAGCTGCAAGCCATCACCTCCGACTTCTTCCCCGGCGTTGGACGGGTCGGCGATCGACTCGCCGCGTAGCGCCGCGATGGTGCCGTCGGCGATGTCCGATCGACGCAGAACACGCCACTCGCCGTCCGTGCTCATCGGGTCGCGATAGAGCCGGCGCAAGCAGTTGCTCTCGACCAACTGCTCCAGGTTCTCGAGCGGCTCGCCGGCAGCTGTCGCTGCGTGACATGCAATCGCTTGAGCGATCTGTTCGCCACGCCAGATCAGCTCGGCTTCGCGCGCACGCTGATCGAGCGTTCGCCACGAAGTCACGGCCACCGCCAGGCTGATGTTGACCACGGCAACGACGATCAGCAGCCCCACCAGGGTGTAGCCGTCTTCCGCTCTGATCGACTTCCTACCACTCACGGTAGAACGATCCGTCGAGGGCTTGCTCCTCGGAGCCCGAGAACACATTCCAGATCCCCGCCGGCTGGCCCTGGTCGACCATCATCCATGGCGCGATCTCGATCTCCCACGTATCGAACGAGCGTGTGATCGGATCGACCGGAATCTGTCGCAGATAGCCAAGGTCGACGAGATCCTCGAGGGCTTCGGGGTACACGCCCTTGTCGACCAGATGCTGTTCCAGTGATTCTCGGAGGCGCTGGAGATCCTCTTTGAGGACCGCCTCCTTGGCACGCAGCGTGGCGTCCTGATAGGCCGGAATCGCGAAGGCCACCAGGATTCCCAGCACCGCCATCACGATGATGAGTTCCAGCAAGGAGAAACCCGCTTCGCCGGCTGCGGGGCGCCGTGTGCGGCTCACGGCAGCACGCCCTCGGGAGCCGCATCGTCACGGGCCCCAGGCCAGGTGATCACCGCGCTGCGGAATCCAGCTTCACGGGCAGCGATGCGCTCGTAGACACTGCCCAGGTCCCGGTAGCCCACCACGTCCGAGATCAATTCGGTGGCCGGCAATTCGCCAGCCAGGATCAGCTCAAGAAGATAGGCGCAGTTACGACGGATGGTGAACCGGATGTCTCGAGGATCGATATCCACGTCGGGCGTGTAGCCGCACGCGATCACCGCGAGCTGCTTCCGATAGAACCAGGTCGGATCGAGTGGATTGAACGGAATCTCGGATTCACGGCGTCCGGGGAATCCCAGGATGCAGACCCGCCCCCCGGCGCGCGCAATCTCGACCGCCAGCCGATAGTCCTCCCACTTGCTGCTCGTGAGCACCACCAGATCGATACCGGTGGTCGCGGTTTCCGCGCGGAAAGTCGCGAGGGCTTCGTCGCGGTGGCTCTTGTCGAACGCACGGCGCGCCCCGACGCGCAGCGCCGCTTCGCGCGACGCCTCCTGATTGGACAGGCCGAAGACGCGCGCGCCAAAGCGGCTGGCCACGGAGACGGCACCAAGCCCCAGCGTACCCAGACCGACGACCGCGACGTATTGACCTGGTTTCAGCTCGCCGGCGAGCAGCGCTGCGTAGCCCTGATGAAACAGATAGGTCGTCGCGGCAGCGCGCAGTTGCGCCGCGTCGTAGTCGCCTGGCGGCAACTTCAGAAGGATCTCGTCATCGCCGCAGACGAAATGGCTGCGATGCGATTCCAGAGTCAGGATGAGATCCCCCGGCCGATAGCGGCTCACGTATTCGCCGCACCCGATGACCCGCGCGAGATTGCAGTAGCCAACCGCCTTGGAGTGGGCGCGATCGGGCCTCAGCACCTGTAGCCCTTCGTAGGCGGCGAGTTCGGACCCAGGAGAGACCGCCGTATAGAGCGTCTCGGCGCCAACCTCTCGAGGACCCATGCCTTCCAGAACCAGCGTCTCTTGCTCGAACTGGAGCTCACGCGGCCCCGTGATGATTGCAACGTCCGTGTCCACCGTGGGTAGCATGCGCTCTCCTACCAGTCTCGATATTTGGTGCCGTCTATCGCGTCGCCGAGAGCCTTCGAGAACACGTCGAAGACGTCGCGACCGCACCATAGGCGGTCGCTCGGCGGTTCACCGTAGCAGCGCACACCCCAGTCGGTTTTCCCCGTGAACGGGTCCACGGGGATTCGTCGCAGGAACATGAGCTTCACTGGCTGACCGTCCGGACCGATGAGCGGCTGGGCCGGCTCGGCCGCCTGCCCCAACCCGCCGCCGAAGGCGCCAGGAGTCGTGCTGTCTTCTGCGCCCTGGATGCCAAGTGCGGACGTGGCCCGAGAGCCCATCCGCATCTGCCCCCCGGCGCCGGTCGCGTTGGCGCCTGCGAGCCCCTGGCTCCGTTGCCCGCCAAGGCCAAGTCGATTCTGCGCCCCGCCCTGCGACAGCGTCTGTCCTTGTTGGCGCGCGCCGTTGGACCCGATGCCGCCGGAGACAGAGCCGCTGAGCGAGCCGGCCGCGCCGACAGTTCCAACGCCCTGCGCCGATTGCTGGCCAGCCTCGAGCTGCGCCTGAAGCCCGCCCGTGAGGCCGGGCCCGGTGGCGTCATAGTCGTCCGCCGCACCGGGCGGGACCGGTGGCATCTGACCGATCAGCGGAACACCCTCGACGAGAACATCTAAACTGGGCGGATAGCCGCTCGCACCCTCGGGAACCTCGATCAGGCCGGACTGCGCCGCATCCCGATAGCGATCGATGGCGATGCGGAGAATCCGGAGGTTCTGCTGCAACTGGTATTCGCGGTTGCGCTTCACACTCCAGCGCGCCAGCGGCATTGCGGCCGACGCGAGGATCCCCACGATCGCAACAACGATCACGAGTTCGATGAGTGTGAATCCGCGCTCTCTCATCGGTCGACAGTCACCGTGGCCTGCTCGAAGTCCACCGCCACCGGCCTCCCCTGCGCATCGCGCAGAGCGGCCGACACCACCTGAACCTGACTCTCGCCGGCTCCGACTACCTCGAACTCCAACGTGGCGATGGCGCCGAACGGATCGACCCCGCCCACGTCACCAACCCGGCCAACTCCGATCGCGGCGGTGCCCTGGCCGGCCTGGTTATGCGTGAAGCTCGTTTCGGCGCCGTCCGAGCTCAGCATGCTCCCCTCTGACACGTCGATGAGGCGCAGCACCTGGGAATTCCAATTCACGCGAAGCCCGGCGTTGTTGATGCTCCCTTCGCCGGAGGCCCGGACGTCCATGGAGATGCGATCTCCAATGCTGGCGAACGCCGCGGCTGGCTCGATGGACACCAGAACCGGGTCCGTCAGTTCGCGGACGTCGTCGCCTTCACCGTCGCCACCGCCTCCACCGCCGCCGCCTCGTCGGTTGCGGCCGCGCCCGCCGCCGGCGATCGCGTTCTCGGTACCCACGTAGACCGCTTCCAGATCCTCGTCGTCGATGTCTGCCATTCGAACGATGTAGGGCGTAATCGACATCACGATGTCGGTCTGCAGCACATCGCGCTGGGTCCGACCGAACAGGTCCTTCAACAATGGAATGTCCGAGAGAATGGGCACGCCCGTGTAGGTGGTGCGCTCATCGTCGCGAAGCAAACCAGCCAGAAGGTTCGTCTCGCCTTCTTGGAGCCGCAACGTCGTGGTCAGGGTCCTGGCCGTGAACACCGGCTGCCCCTCGGCGCCTGATCCTTCCTGCACTGCGGTGACTTCAACGCCGAGTTGCAGAGTGATCATGCCGTCATGGTGAACACGTGGCGTCGCGAGAATCACGATGCCCACATCCCGATACTCGGTCGTCGAGATCGGGATCACGTCGCCACCCGACGTGTTGCTGGGATTGAAGGTGGTCGTCACAACCGGCCGCTGCTCGCCGACCAGGAGCTGTGAGGCCTGACCATCTGAGGCGCGTAGCTGTGGCTGGGCGATGAGCCGGAACGAAGTGTCCTGCTTCATGAACTGGTAGCGCAGCGACGGAATCGTGATGAAGGCGTCCGCGGTGGTCAGGCCGCCGAGATCAGCGAGCGAGATCCCGTCAGGGCCGCCGATGCCACCACCAGGCTGGTTGACCGAGAGCGTCGTACCGTAGTCGGACAAAGAAAGACCGTAGTCATCCATGACGTTGCGATCGAGTTCGAACAACTCCACGTTGAGGAGCACCTCGCCGCGGGCCTTGTCGAGCTTGCTGATCATGCTCTCGGCCACTTCCACGACCTCGGCCGTGTCGCGAATCGTGACCGCGTTCAAAGCCGGATCGGGCATGACCTGCCGTGCTCCGAGAATCGTCTGTAACGATGCGGACACGACCTCGGCATCGGCGTTCGACAGGTAGAACGTCCGCATGACGAGCGGCGAGTACTGCCGCCGCTTCTGCTGACTGTCGTCGCTGATCAGAATCGTGTTCGGCGACATCACCCTGTAGAAGTGCCCGTGCATGGCGGTGAGCACGTTGAGCGCCTCGACGTACTCGACGTCTTCCAGGTAGAACGTGCTGTCAGCGTTCCGGAGATCCGGATCGAAGAGCACGTTGATGTCGCCCAGATTCCCCACGGCTCGATAGATCTGCTTGAGGCGAGCCGATCGATAATCGAATGACATCGGCCCGGTCGCTGAATGCCGCAGCGTGGGAATCGGCGACTCGGCGTTGCGGGACCGCTGTACCGCTCGCTCAATCGACGTTCTCTCGGCTTCGCGCGCGTCGCGCTGCTTCTCGAGGGCGACGTTCACGTCGTTGAGTCGGTCCACCGCGAGCTGGTTGGTCCCGTCGAGCCGGACCGCCAGCTCGAGCTCCAGTTGGGCGAGCTGGAGATCACCTGCGGCGACTGCCCGATCGGCCTCAACGCGATGAAACTGCGACGCGTTGGCCTGGGCACGCACCAGCTGTGACCGCGCATTGCGATCGTCAGGACTCTCCTGGAGAACCTGCTGGTAGTACGTGATGGCGTTGTCCCATTCACCTACCCGCGCGTACGCATCGGCGCGCTTCATGTTCTCGCTTCTGCCGCCTGTGGAGGCGCAGCCGGCAAGCATCGCCAGCGCGAGGACCGCAACGGCCGCGCGACGCATCGCATGACGGTTCCATCGGTTGTTCATCATGAGTTGCTCTCCAGGGTTCAATCTTCGTCCGCCGGACGAAGGGGAATCTTTGTGCTCTCTGCGCCGGCCTCAAGGGTCACCGACATCGTTTCGACTGCTGCCACGCGATAGCCATCGGGTAGCACTTGCCCCTCGCGCACCGTCAGCACCAGGTCCCCGTCGACCAGCGTGGCCACAAGTCCGGTGTTCGTACGCGTCACGCCGATCAGGTCGTACGGCATGACGGGCTCGGGGGTGAAATTCTGGGCACGTTCGCGGCGACGCTGAACCGCTCGGCTCGGCTGGGCGGGACGCTCCTGGACTACCGAGAACAAGTCTCGACGTGAAGCGCTAGCGGACGCTCCGCGCATATCGAGTCGGCCGAGCGCCAGCTGGAAGTCGGCGTTGCTCAACGGAATCTCGGGCAGGCCGCGTAGACGACTCACGAGGGCCTCCACTGCCGCAACCGGGTCGGCCACTGGCGCGGGAGCGGCGCCCTCAGATTCAGCCGCGAAGGGCGCTACTTCCTCATGCTCAGGTCGGGCCCGCGTCGGGTCGAGAAAGACCGAGGCGGCCAGCCCCAGCATGAGTTCGCCGGTCGGGTCGCTCTGCGATGGAGTGGAAGCGCTCACGCGTTCGACAACGACGAACATCGGGCCGTCGAAGAGCGCATCGAGCAGCCGCCGAAGGCCGCGATAGTCGCCGCGCACCGGCAGGTTCACTTGCAACTGCGTCAGCCCGAGTTCGGCGACTGGCTGCGTCTGATAGGTGATGCGGTCGGCTCTCACGCCGGCCGCATCGACAGCGGCGCGCAAGGTCGAAACCACATCAGCGGCAGTGCCGCTGCTCGCGCCGACACGTTGTCGCAGTGTTGCCAGGCTCGCCTCGGCGGAGGCCACTCCGCCGTAGACGCGTCGTGCGCGTTCCAATTCCGGAACGATCGCGGCCTGCGCCTGTTGAGTCATTGCGCCGGCGCTTCCCGCGGCCGCGCTGGCGTCCCACGCTGGCAGCGTGACCCAGAAGAGCGCTGCGACATTCGCGATGGCGACAACCGCCAAAGCCAGCGCCGGAATTCGCATCGCGTTCAAGCCCGGTCCCATGTCCAGCTTCATGGGGTCGACTCCCGCGGCACGTACCGCGCTGCGAGCGTCAGTCGGGTGTACTCGTCAACGCCGGCGTCCTCGCGCTGCGGCCACACTTCAACAAACGCCGCGTGGCTTTCGAGGGCAAGGATCAGATCCTGCAGTGGGCCGGTGTCCGTGGCCGCGGCCGTCATCTGCACTTCGATCCCGCCACCCTGAGCGAGCGTCGGAGCGACGAGCTCCAACCGAACGCGATCTGGTAGGACGTCTTCGAGATCAGCGAAGATCGCGCGCCACGGGATGGTGCGCCAGCCGACCAACTCGTTGCCCAAGACAACCGCGTCGGCGGCCACCCGTGCACGATCCAGGTCGGCGACTGCCGCCAGGCCGTCGACTTCTGACTGCCACGCGCGGAGCTGCTCTGGCTCGATGGCAGGTGCCTCGACAACCATCTCCGCCGGTGCGCGCGACACCCACAGATAGAACCCGGCGTGGACGAGGGTGAGCACCACAACAGCTGCGCTTACCAGTGCCACCACCCGCCGCGCGGCGCGCACGCGACCCACCGGGAAAGTGGCCAGATTGAACGGAATCCGCTGGTGGTCGCTCACGTTAATCCTCCAGCGCCGCGCGTAACGCGGCCTCGGGAGTGAGCGTATGCAGCACGGTGTCCGATTCCATCGAGCCGCTCGCCGCCGCAACCCAGTCGGCCTCTCCGCACAGGCAGATAGCGTCGATCGACGTTTCGAGACGATCGTTCACGTAGCGCCGCAGGGCCGGCAATTCGGCGCCCAAGAGGTCGCCCGAGATCGCGGAGCGCCAGGAGCGGTGCAGCGCAGGCCGCCCGCCGCTCTCCAGCAGAGCGCCAAGGGCCCCGTCAGCATCGCAGAACACCAGCGTGCGGTCCGGAGCCTGCGTTGAATTCTCGTCGCTCCCCGTCTGGAACGCCGCGCCGGCTGCGAAACTCCATGGAAGCAACCGCCCGATGGTCCAGCCCAGCTCCTCCGACACAGATTCGTATTCAGAGAGGACCGCATCCACGCCGCCCAGACTGAGCAGGTGTGCGTTTGCAGCTTCTTCTTCGCCGGCCGGACGGAGCGTCCAGTCGGCCCGAATCTCGGACTCGTCCACCGGAAGCAGATCGCGAAGTATCCAGCGCGACATGCGGTCACCGTCGGCGCGTTTGGGAGAGTCACCCTCGATCGGAGCGGATGCCATCTTGAATGTGCCATCAGCCGCGAGCAGCGCCACGAGATCGGGAGTGCGCTTCAGGTGTCCCTCTGCGCGGGCGTTCTCAACCAGGCCACGCAAGGCAGCGCTCACGGCCGCGCGGTCATCGAAGATCGGACCACGCAGACCGATCCTGACGGCGCCCTCAGGAAGCGGCGCGCGTCCGGCGTAGAGCACGTCGATCGTGCCGTTGCCACGACCGACCAACAGGCGCACGCCATGCGCGCCAATGCCGATCGCCGCTTTCTCGTTCTTGCCAAACCAGCCCACGTCTATTCCCTTCGCCCGTCAGTCGACGAACGTCACCTTGTTGATTTCTTGAAGCGTCGTCTCGCCGGAACGCACCTTGTCGAGTGCGGAGTCACGCAAGAACTGCATGCCTTCTGCAGCAGCCTGACGCTTGATTTCGGAGGTTGGCCGTCGGTCGAGAATCATCTCGCGCACCGCATCCGATAGATCGAGCACCTCGGCAATGACGGTACGGCCGTGATAGCCGGTACCGCGGCAGTCGTCGCACCCGGCACCTTCGTATAGCGTCGCGCCCTGGAGGTCATCCAGGGTTAGTCCCGAGTCTGCGAGCAGCGTCAGATCGGGCTCGACCGGGCGCTTGCAGCGCGGGCAGATCACACGGACGAGACGCTGCGCCAGAACACAATTGAGCGCCGAGACGAACTGGTACTCCTCAACCTCCATGTTGAGCAGTCGGCCGATCACGTCGACCACGTTGTTCGCGTGCACGGTCGTGAACACCAGGTGACCGGTGAGCGCCGACTGCACCGCAATGTTGGCCGTCTCCGGGTCGCGAATCTCGCCGACCATGATCGTGTCGGGGTCGTGCCTCAGGATCGAGCGCAGACCACGCGCGAAGGTCAATCCCTTCTTCTCGTTCACCGGGATCTGCGTGATCCCCGGCAACTGGTACTCAACGGGATCTTCGATCGTGATGATCTTGGCCTCCTCCGAACGGATCTCGGAAAGGCCGGCGTAGAGCGTTGTCGTCTTACCCGAACCTGTCGGGCCCGTGACGAGGAACATCCCGTAGGGTTCCCGCATGTACTTCCTCAACTGAGCCATGTGCGCGTCGGAGAAGCCCAACCCGTCGAGACGGAGGTCGGTGAACTCCTCTGCCAGGTACTCCTTGTCGAGGATACGGATGACCGCGTCCTCGCCGTGGATCGACGGCATGATCGACACGCGGAAGTCGACCTTGCGACCGCCGAGATTCAGCTTGAAACGGCCATCCTGGGGCACGCGCTTCTCGGCGATGTCGAGGTCGGACATGACCTTCACGCGCGAGATGATGGCGTCGTGGTGTCGCAACTCCACCGGCTCCATGGCGGGATACAACACGCCGTCGACGCGGTACTTCACCCACACGGCATCGTCCCGTGTCTCGATGTGGATATCGGACGCACGCCGCTCGAGCGCGTTCATCAGAGTCGTGTCCACCAGTCGCACAATCGGGTGGCCGGAATCCGTGGCCAGGGATGCGAGCGTCAGGCCGGCATCCTCGAGATCGTCGGTTACCACCGTGGGCTCGAACGCGGTCTGTACAGACTCGAGAATGCGTTCGCCCGCGCCGGCTCGACGGTGCGCACGCTCCACCGCGTCGGGGGCCGCCGCCGCGACCCGGACGCTGGCGTCTAGCAGGCCCTCCATCGCGTCAACCGAGGCAACATCGGCGGGGTCCGCCATCGCAACCAACAGCGTGCCGTCGTCCTCGCGCTTCAGCGGCACGAAGCCGTGTCGCACCATCAATTCGATGGGGACGTCGGCTAGTAGCTCGCGATCGAGCAGCATCTCGTCGAGGTCTACCGATTCGACCCCGAGTTCCGCCGCGCGGGATCGCCAGGCGATCAATTGCTCCGTCATGCGTTCCCCCTCATCCGACTGCCTGCACGGTCTGGAACAGCGGCATGTAGAGCGACAGCAGGATGCCGGCCACGAGCACGCCCATGGCCACCAACATGGCGGGCTGGACGAGCCCTACCACCGTGGAGACCTGCCGGTCGAGCGCTTCGTCGTAGGTCGCTGCGACGTGTTCGAGCATCTCCTCGAGCGCACCGGTCGACTCGCCGACCTGCACGAGCTCCAGGCCGAGAGGGTCCAGAAGGCCGTGCTGCTCCAGGGCGTGGTGTAGATCCGAGCCGTGACTGACCTGCTCGGCAGTCTTGAGGAGACGCGCCCGGTAGGCCCGGTTGCTCGTACCGTCCGCAGTCACGCGTATCGCGCCGACAAGAGGGGCGCCGCCACGCAGGAGAGTCGACAGCGTACGGGCAGTCTCCAGACCGAAGTAACGGCGACGTAGCGCCCCGAGAAAGGGCGTCTTGAGCCTCGCCGCGTGCACCGCGTCACGTCCGCGCTCGGACGCCGCCCAGCGCCGGTAGAAGAGCAGCCCTAGTATCACCGCGCCAACAAAGAGGAGTCCGTAGGATTGCGTGAAGTCCGAGAAGCCCAACAGGACACGCGTGCTCAGCGGCAAGGCCGTGCCCGATTCCGAATAGAACGAGGCGAACTGCGGAATCACGAAAGTGATCAGAATCACGACCACAATCGCAGCCACCACTCCGAGCACAATGGGATAGGTCATGGCATCGCGGACGCGGCGGCGCAGCACCAACGAACTTTCCAGATGCGCCGTATAGCGTCGTAGTGCCGTGACCAGGTCGCCGCTGGCTTCGCCGACTTCAAGCGAGGTGACGAACAGCTCCGGCAAGCCGACGCGTTCCACCTCAGGACGCAAGGCACCAGAAAGGCTGGCTCCGGACGCGACCCGGCGGCGGGCACGATCCAGGACACTGCCTACGAGCGTGCCGCTACGGCGCGAGCGCAGGATATCCAGGCAACGCAGCAACGGCAGCCCGGCATTGATCAGGGCCGCGAGCTCCTGATTCAGGAGCAGCAGATCGCCCGGGGCGAGTCGACGACCCCGCCCAAAGAGACCGGCCGGATCTTCGTCGTCCGAGCTCTTGCCGCCGATCTGAATCGAGGCGAGCTTCTGCAAGGCCGGCAAGATCGTCCCGCCGGAACGCTGCGCGATGTCGAACACCTCGTGCCCATCAGCGACGAGCTGCTCGCGAGCAGCCGCGGCATTGGCGGCGCTCACGAAGCGCTCGGCAATGGCGCCCTCGACGGTTCCGATTCGGCAGCGAAAGTCAGGCATCAGAATTCTTGCGGCTAGGGCCGACCGTCCGGGTTCTCGGGATCGGCGGGTACGAGACGAACAGCCAGGACAAGCGACCCCACGTCGTCGGTCTCACCGGATGCCTGGACGCCGAGCAAGTAGGGCTGGCCTGGCGCGAGAGTGAGCTCGTCGGCCAAGAGAGGTCGGCCCGCACCTGACAGCATCACGTTGGCAAGCGCGATTCCCTCGACCGTTTCCTCAGCGTCGAAAGTGAGTTCGAACGCGTCCGACAGCGCCGCAGTGGTCTCATTGAGCTGCATCGCGCCCTGCCACTGGCCCACGAGGGCAAAATCCTCGAAGGGAAGGCCCGCCAGCGGGCCGCGGAGATCCAGAAGTCGATCCGCGCCACCGGCGCCGGCACCGGCACTCACGATCGCGTCGGCCGGCTCCGCACCGTCGTAGCCGCGCACGAGCCGAACTTCGAGGTGCCACGCTGTGGCCACTTCAGCCACCGCGCCTTCGCCCGGAACAGGCGACGCCGCCCCATCTGTGGGAGCCACGGCGTCGACCGGGCCCGTTGGGCCAAGGATCGCCGGCGCCCACCACACCAGGCCAAGCATCAAGACGACGACTGCTCCCGCAGCCGCCAGTTGGGGCATCGCTGGAGCCTCGTTCAGTCCCACCAGTTCAGCTATGCGCCGGAACCAGCCGGCCTGCCTCATGCCATGCGGCTCGAGATCACCCTCGATGCGTCGCCACAACGCGTCGCCGTCAACCTCATCGGTTGGACGGTTCTTCAGCGCCCGAAAAATCGTCTCCGGCGCGTCTCCACGCCCGCCATCACTCCGCGAACCGTCGTCGTACATAGACTTGTCCTCCTCACGCGTATGTACGGAGGACTGCCGGGAACCGTCCAGACGTCTTTTCGCAGAACCTTCCGGCGCGTCGCGGATCAGGCCGAGGCGACGACGCTCTGGATCCCCTCGCCGATGCCTTCGATGCCGAACTCGAGGCGATCTCCGGCACGCAGGAACTGCGGCGGATCGAGTCCTAGACCCACGCCGGTTGGCGTGCCGGTGGTGATGACATCGCCCGGGAGCAATGTCATGTAGCCGCTGATAGAAGCGACGAGTTCCGAGACGCCGAAGATCATCTCGGAGGTCCGCGAGTCCTGACGCGGCTCGCCGTTGACTGCGAGCCAGAGCCTCACGTCTTCGGCGCGGAGTTCATCAGGCGTCACGAGGCACGGGCCGAGTGGCGCGAAGGTGTCTGCACTCTTCCCCTTCACGAACTGACCACTACGGTTCTTTTGCCAGTCGCGCTCCGAGTAGTCGATGCAGATCGTGAAGCCGGCAATCGACTCGAGCGCCTGTTCGGCGGCGACGCGCGTTGCGGTCCGCCCGATCACCACGGCAAGTTCCACTTCGTAGTCCGTGCTCTCGGACCCGGGCGGCAGGACGACATCATCGAAAACGCCCGACATGGCCGTCGTCGCTTTCATAAAGATCTTGGGTTCGTTGGGAAGGTCCGATCCGGTCTCGGCCGCGTGTTCGCGGTAGTTCAGGCCGACCCCGATGATCTTGCTCGGTCGAGCGATCGGCGCGCCGATCCGAACGCCAGCCAGATCCAACGGATGCAAATCCGATTGGGACGACATCCATTCTCGAAGCCCGGCCACTCCGCCGGCCGAGAAGAACTCCTCGTTGTAGTCGCCGCCACGCTGGGCAACGAATTCGGTCGCGTCCACCCAGTCACCCGACGGCGCCTGGACGGCCTGTCGTTCCGTACCCTTCTGTCCGTAACGAAGCAGCTTCATGCCGGCAGGCTACATTACGCACATGACCGATACAGTCGACTTCCTGATCATCGGCGGCGGCGTCGTGGGACTCACAGTGGCGCTGGAGATCCGCAAGCGCCATCGTCGCGCCGTGATTCGGGTTCTGGAGAAGGAGGATCAAGTTGGCGCCCATGCGAGCGGACGCAATAGCGGTGTGCTCCACGCCGGCTTCTACTACACGCCGGACTCGCTGAAGGCGCAGCTCACTCGCGACGGCTGTGCTGCCTGGACCGAGTATCACGAGGAGTTCCGGCTGCCGATCCGCCGGTGCGGAAAGCTCGTGGTCACGCAGCAGGAAACCGAACTGCGCGGGCTCCGTCAGCTGTTCGAGCGTGGCCAGACCAATGACGTGGAACTCGAGTGGATCTCGGCCGAGGCGGCCCGGGAGATCGAACCTCGTGTACGCACCGTGGAATCCGCCATATGGTCGCCGTCAACAGCTTCGGTCGACCCGGGCACCCTGATGACGCACCTCGGAGAGCGGTGTGAGCAGGAGCTCATCCAGGTCTGCACCGGAACCGCTTTCGTTGATCGTCGCGCCGAAGCCGTGGTTACGACGGCTGGGAGCGTCGACCCCGGATACGTGATCAACGCAGCGGGACTACATGCCGACCGCGTCGCACGCAGTTACGGCTTCGGAAGCCGGTACCGCGTGGTTCCGTTCCGCGGCGCCTATCTCTACGGCAACAACTCGGAGCAACTCCAGACCCACATCTATCCGGTGCCGGATTCGCGATTCGCCTTCCTCGGCGTGCACTTCACCGTGACTCCGTCGGGCGGCGTGAAAATCGGCCCGACAGCGATGCCGGGACTGTGGCGCGAACACTACGGCGGCCTGGGCGGCTTCGTCGCGGGAGACGCCGTCGAAGTCGCCACCGAAGTTGGCCGGCTGCTGGTGCGCGGCGGTCAGCCGTTCAGACGCCACGCTCTGTCCGAGGTACGAAAGCTGTCGCGGCACCACCTGGTCGGCCTGGCCGGTCAGCTTGCCGAAGACATCGATCCGAGCGACTACACTGATTGGGGGCGCCCCGGAATCCGCGCCCAACTCGTGGACCGCATCTCGGGCCAGATGGTCGACGACTTCGTCCTCGAAGGCGACAACGAATCGATGCACATACTCAACGCAGTTTCGCCGGCGTTCACCTGCGCGCTGCCCTTCGCTGCAGTCGTAGCGGATCGCATCGAGAGTGCACCGTGACACCTACGGTTCCCGACGGGCACCCGCCCGTGGACGATCCGCTGGGGACCGCCGTCGCCCAACCCCGCGGATGGTGGGCGCGCATCGGCGTCATCGTCACAGTCCTGCTCTTCGTGCTGTCCACGGCCGCGCCGGCGATGCTGCGTGGCATCGGGAACTGGCTGATCGTGGAAGATGAACTCGCAGCGGCGGACGTGATCTTCGTGCACGCAGGGCATCTGCCGTTTCGCTCGATCGAGGCTGGCGACATCTACCGCGAGGGACGCGCTCGCGAAATCTGGCTGGCTCCGATCAGTCCGACCCCGGAGTCGTTGGCGCTGCAAGAACTCGGAATCGACCGCCCGCCGGGGCACTACTGGCGCAGCCTGGTACTCCAGCGCCGTGGCGTGCCGCGTGCATCAGTCCGCCTCCTGCCCGCGCCGGTCCTCAATACTCGCGACGAGGTCCAGGCCGTGATCGATCAGCTGCTCGAACGCGACTTCACCTCCGCGATCCTCGTGACGTCCAAGCAACACTCGCGCCGGGTCCGGATGCTCTGGGACCGACTGGCCCCGGACGGCATGAGCGCCATCGTCCGCCCTTCCGCCTCTGATCCATTCAACCCCGACGGCTGGTGGAAGAACACCGAGGACGGCCAGGCGGCCCTGCACGAACTGGCTGGAATCGCCGCGATCTGGCTAGGCATCGGCCTCCGGCCGGAACGCGACTAGATCGTCGGGCCGTGTAGCACCGCAGCAGCGAATCTCAGCCTACGAGAATCTCGCGAAGCGCCGTCGCAACTACGGCCTGCTGGTCCGCGGTGATGCCCTGGAACATCGGCAGCGACATGATCTCGTCCCGACGCTCGCTCGGCAACCGGGAACGAACCTGGGCCCTGTCCCAGTTCGGCGTAGGCGCCTTGTAAGTGAATTGGAATCGGATAGTGAATTCCGGCTCCAATACCCCGCTCGTTGAGTTCCGCGAGCACGCGGTCACGATCGGGAACTCGGATCACGTAGAGGTGCCAAACGTGATCGTTGCCCGGCAACGTTACCGGCAACGTCACCGACGGCAGATCAACGAGCAGCGCGTCGTATCGAGCGGCGGCATCCCGTCGCATCTGATTCCACTCGGTCATCCGTTTCAGCTTGGCGCTAAGCACCACCGCCTGGACAGTATCGAGGCGTGAGTTGAAGCCTTTCGACGGGTGGTAGTACTTCCGGTCGCTGCCCCAGTTACGAATCCGTCGAACGGCGTCGTAGACCTCAGCGTCGTTGGCGACTACCGCCCCGGCATCGCCATAAGCCCCGAGGTTCTTCCCGGGGTAGAAGGAGAACGCGGCGGCCGCACCGAAATTGCCTGCCGTCTTGCCATGCTGTCGTGCGCCGTGGGCCTGCGCGGCGTCCTCGACGATCAGCAGATCGTGTTGCTCAGCCAACGCCCGGAGCTGTGCCATCGGCGCCATCTGGCCATAGAGGTGGACTGGCATGATCACCTTGGTCCGCGGCGTTATGGCAGTGGCGACCCTGTCGACATCGATGAGGTGGCAGTCTGGATCCGAGTCGACCAGCACTGGTGTGGCGCCAGTTCGCGTGACCGCCAGAACGGTCGCGATGAACGTGTTCGCTGGAGCGATCACCTCGTCGCCAGGCCCGACACCCAGCGCCCGCAGAATCATCTCGAGCGCATCTGTGCCCGAGCCCACACCAACACAGTGCGTGACTTCCTGAGACGCGGCGAACTCCGACTCGAATTCCGCAACCTGGGGCCCGAGGATGAAGGCTGTGTTGGCCATCACCTCGGCCATGCCGTCCTTCACCTCGTCCGCAATCTGCGCGTGCTGCCATTTGAGGTCGACCAGCGGAACTGACATCACCTACACCTGCACTTCGCGACCGCCCTCGGCGAGCGAGCGGGTGATGGCGTCCAGCGTCTTGACCACGGCGAGCCCCTCCGGCCCGGCCGACAGTGGGCGGCTGTTGTTCTCGATGCACTCGAGGAAATGGTTGATCTCGGCTTTCAGCGGCTCTCCCATCTGGACCTTCGGGATGACGATGTCGCCGTCGCGAACACTCATGCGGTAGGACGCAAAGGTGTCGACGAATGGGACATCTGTCCGCTCGTCTCGCACCTTCTTGTCGTACACGCGGATCGGTTCGTTCATGTTGATATCGTCGAACGTGAGCATGCGACGCTCGCCCACCACGGTGATCCCGCGCGACTTCTTGGGATTCAGCCAGGAAGCATGCAGGTGAACCAGAACGTCGCCGGGGTAGCGAAGAGTCGCGAACACCGCATCCTCGACCCCGCGATTGATCCAGGCGCCACCAACTGCTGACGCCGTGATCGGATCGGCGTTGAGCCAGTAGCTCGCGAGCGAGATGTCGTGCGCGGCCAGATCCCAGGCCGCGTTCACATCGACGCGGATCGGGCCGAGATTCGTACGCTCCATCGAGATGTAGTAGACGCGTCCCAGATCGCCCTCAGAGATGTACTCCTTGGCCTTCCGTGACGCCTCGTTGTACACGAAGATATGGCCGACCATCAGAATGCGACCGACCTCGGCGGCCAGCTTGCAGAGTGCCTCGGCCTCCTCAACGGTGGCCGCGAGGGGCTTCTCTACCAATACGTGCTTGCCAGCTTCGAGCGCCTGCTTCGCGAACAGGTAGTGCGTGTTCGTCGGTGTCGCGATCAAGACTGCGTCGGTGTCTTCTGCGCCGATCGCCGCAGCCGCATCGTCGGTGGTCTGCACACCGGGGAACCGCTCGGCGACCGTAGCGAGTCGGCTCGGATTCGCGTCCGCCACCCAGGAGATCCAAGCGTCTTTGTGCGTGTAAAGATTGTTGATGAGGTTCGGGCCCCAATGGCCTGCCCCCACCACGGCGAGCTTGATCACATCGACCCCCGCGTCCCGTCAGTCGCGTTGGTGGGCAGACCCCTCCGCCCATGCAACGCGTTGATGCCCCCGAATATCAGTAGTCGCATGATACCGCAGTGTCACGGGAACTCCGGGCCAGCGGCCAATGAACCCGTCCGCCGCGGTGCACCCGAGGAGCGTGCCGAGACTAGGCCTCGCGGATGTGCGTACGCCCCAGCCGCGCGTGGCCAAGGGTTTCGTTCATGAAGTCTCGTATCGCGGACGACTCAACTCCCAGCGCGAAGCCGTCCATCGTCGCGAGCGCGTTCTCCATCAGCTCGGAGTCCATCGGCGGAATCGTCCCGATGAAAATTTTCGGATGCCGCGTCTTGGTCAACTCGTCGGCATCGTCGCCGAGCTCTTCGTACAGCTTCTCGCCCGGGCGAACCCCCGTGAATTCAATATCCACGTCGACGTAGGGGCGGAATCCGTGCAGCTCGATCATGCGCTCGGCCAACTCGACGATCTTCACCGGTTCGCCCATATCGAGGACGAAGATCTCGCCCCGCTCGCCCATGGCGCCCGCCTCGAGTACGAGTTGCGAAGCCTCGGGGATCGTCATGAAGAAACGTTCCATATCGCGGTGGGTAACGGTGACAGGCCCCCCGCCCCGAATCTGCTCTTCGAAGATCGGAATCACGGATCCAACTGAGCCCAGGACGTTGCCGAACCGAACCGCGCAGTACTTGGTGAGGTACCTCGAGGAGAGATCCTGGATGACGAGCTCCGCGAACCGCTTGGTTCCGCCCATCACGGACGTCGGCCGCACTGCCTTGTCGGTAGAGACCAGGACGAACCGCTCTACGTTGAACTGCCCTGCCATGTCCGCCAGGGAGTGCGTCGCAAGTACGTTGTTCCGAACGGCCTCAGCGGCGTTGTCCTCCATGAGCGGCACGTGCTTGTGCGCCGCTGCGTGGATAACCACTTCGGGACGGCATTTGCCGAACACCGCTCGAATGCGCTTCTTGTCTCCCACATCGGCAACAACTGCGCCGACCGGCAGGTCCGGGTAGCGCTTGCGGATCTCGCGGTCGATCGTGAACAGCGCGAACTCGGCACGCTCGACCAATATCACCTCGGAGGGTCCGAGCTCGCAGACCTGCCGGCATAGCTCCGAGCCGATGGAGCCCCCCGCCCCGGAAATCAGCACGCGTTTGTCACGGAAGTTCTCGCGCATGCGTTGTTGGTCGAGGCTCACGGGATCGCGGCGCAGGAGCTGCTCAGGCGTGACCTCGCGGAATCGATCGATTCTGATCTTCCCTTGCAGGACTTCGTAGAATCCGGGGATCGTACGCGCCGATACCCCCGATCGCTGACAGACAGCCTCGAACTCGCGCACCTGATCAGGAGTCGGTGCGGCGATCGTCATCACGGCCTGTTCGATGTCGTGCCGAGCGGCCAGTGTCGGCAAATCCCTCGCGAGACCCAGGACCTCAGCTCCGTTGATCACCATGCCTTGCTTCAGCGGGTCATCGTCAACAAACCCGACGACGTCCAGCCCGACGTCGGAACGCCCGCGGATCTCCCGCACAGCCATCACCCCCGCGCGGCCAGCGCCGTAAAGCACAACCCGGCGCGGCCGTTCCAGCGACTGATCGATAGAACCGAGAGTCATAGCACGCTCATGCGCCATCCGGCGAAGCAACCGGGCCCCGAGCAGGCTGCCGAACGCGAACAGCGTGTCCGCCAAGATAACTGATACCGGCAGTCGCAATACAGCAAGATCATCAGGCACGACGGACCGCATGACTAGCAGCGGAACCGCTGAGAATGCCGCCGCGGTCACGAAGGCACGCACTTCGCGAATTCCGATATAGCGCCACGCGAACCGAGGAATCCGCGCGAGATACATGGCTGCGAGTTGCACCGTCACGACGACTGGTATTTGGGTACCAAGCGCTGTGCGATATGCCTCGGGAATCGCGAAATCGAACCGCAACAGATAGGCCACAACGAGAGCGGCGGCGAGAACGGCGACGTCCAACACGAAGAGCGTCGCACGACGGCGCGAGATCATGCGCTTGCGGTGCTGCGGGCCGAGCGGGGTGGATGTGCGCATTGATAGATGCGGTTGAGGAGCGATCAGGCTCGCAGGGGAGAACAACTATCGGTCGCGGGTACGGCGATTGCAACCGTTCCCGACAGGGAGCATGGCGGACCGCGTCGCTCAGCGGCCGTCGCTACCTGATCACCTCATCGGGCTCGCCATCGCCATCCGTGTCGCGCTCGATACGCTCGACGGCGCCGTCGGCAGCATAGAAGATCCATCGGTCGGGACGACCGTCACCGCGCGTGTCGTACGCGGTGTTTTCAAGCTGCCCGTCCTCGCGAACCTCGGACCAGGTGTCGGCGGAGCCATCCCCTGACGTATCGCTCTCCACTGCAATCACGCGGCCGTCAGGGTTGAGCAACGACCAGATGTCGGGGCGTGGATCGCCGCGAACGTCGCGTGCAACTCGCGTGGGCACGCCATCGACGCTCCAGCGCCATTCGTCTGGCTCGCCGTCGCCGCGACGGTCGAGCGCGAACTCCGCCAGCATGCCGCCCTCATCTGGATAGGAATAGACCACCCACATGTCCGCCAAGCCGTCGGCATTGGAGTCGGCCTCTGCGCGGCGCAAGATGCCGTCCTTGTCGCGGAAAAGCACGACGGTCTCCGGGCCACCATCACCATCCAGATCCTGAGTAATTACCTCAGCGACTAGGCTAGAGTCCGTCTCCTGCGCCTGCGCGTCCGCTCCGACCAGACCCACGATGACGGCGATTGCACCGAGACCGGCGCGGGGCGCTGACCCGGGCAGACTCGCTACCACCACACGATCCGCAACTGTGGCCGCGGCGGCAGGTCGCGCCAAATCATGGCCGCAAACGGCGGGCTCGGATTGCTCGGCTGCCCGTCGCCTCCCATCACCGTCGCGCGCTGCGGCGGCCCGCCGACGTCTGAGGTTTCCATGGTCACCCGCCATTCTGCGGCCGGGTCATCTGCCCGCACGAGCTGTCCACGCGCGTGGAGTTCGGCCACCAGCCTCGGAGCTAGTTCGGTGTAGGCAATGATGGCGGCGATCTCCCGTGAGGAGCCCAACAATGCCGCCAGGTCTCCGATCGGCACATGTCGCAAGAACGCCTCCGTCACTGCTACCGCAGTTTCCTCGATCGCGTACGCAAGACTCTCCTCGTCATCCAGTCGATAGTCGGCCGCCAGGATGCGCATGTTGCCGCTCTCGTCCACCAGACCTGCCGCGAGCGCGCCAGGGAAGTCCTCGCGATCGTCCAGCCTACGACCGCGATCATCGAGCTTGGCTAACAGCTGCGGCATCGGGATCTCACCGTCAGGTGCGCCGAAGAACGGATCGCCGGCCCCATAGTTCCAGGCTAGGTGCACCGTGTATTCATCGCGCCGCCACTCCTGCAAATCATAGGCAGGCGGAGCGGGAGTCTCGGTGTACCAAAGAGCTCCCCAGAACCCCCGATCCGGATACGCCAGCCGCTGCTCCACGAGCCTCGCGGCGAAGTCCAGCCCATGGGCCCCCGAGAGATGTTCCCACACTCGGTCGCGCAGCATCCAAGCCGTCACCGCGGGCAAGCTCGGTACGCCAGGGTGCCGCCACAACCTATCCGAAAGCATCTGCAGCGAAGCGTCGATGTCAGCGGCGACGGACGGCGCCGAGGCGCCCACGAGCTGCGCTAGTCGCTCGGCCGCTCCGTCGGTGACGATGGGGATGTGTGACTGAAACGCCACGCCGGACTGGCGTAGCAATCCCCAATCGATCAGTTGCTGCAACCGCGACGAGCGCACTGGCAACCCACCGCTGATCAGGTAGTTGAGCGTCTGCGGTTCGCGCGTAGCAGCGAGCAGCGCCGCGTCGTCGAGAGTGAGAAGCGCCGCGACCTCGGTCCCCTCATTCTCCACGCCAATAAATCGCAGATTCGCCAACGATGCGTTCTCGCGAAGCGACTGCTGACCCGAAGCTGCAGTCGGCAGCCCACCTAGTAGGACGGCCGCGCAGAGAAGGACCGTGGAAGACTTCTTGACTCGGGTCATGGTGAAAGAACCCATAGAGCATCGAGATCTGGGGAATTTCAGTGATCCGTGCAAGAGAATGGCCGGACGTCCGCAACCCGTCCGGCCATCGTCTGTACTCGGTTCAGCGCTACTGCGTGACGACGTCGCCACCGTCGCCGTCGGGGTTGATTCCGATAACGCCCGCGGCGATACCAGCTGCGCCCAGCAGAGCGAGTAGGGCGACTGTGCCGCCACTCATGCCGCCGCCGGCAGCTGCTGCAGCGGCGGCCGCCGCTGCTACACACTCGTCGTCACCGTCTTCACACTCTTCTTCCTGCCCTTCTTGCCCATCTTGAGCGGGCACGAGGCTGATCGCGACTTCAGGAGCCTCGCCTGCTGCGACCGTGATGATCGGCGCTGCGCTGGCTACAAAACCGGCAGGGGCTTCGGCGCTCACGTGGTAGGTGCCTTCGGGAAGCTCAGGGAGCGTCACGACGCCCGCTTCGTCCGTGGTCGCGGTAGCGACCTCCTCGGCGGTCTCAAGGTCGAACACTCGAACTGTCACCAATTCGACGGGAGCGTAGCTGACGCCGACACCAACCGTCGCGCGAATCGTGGCGCTGTTCAACGTCATTGCCTCGGCGCGCACAACGGGCGCGAGGACCATGACGAGGCAGAGAGAGAGAGCCAGGCCCCGGAGGCTGCGGTTCCAGGTGTTGCTCATAGCGGTGCGCTCCTAATAGCGGGACCGTGCCTACTCCGCGGTCGGGACCGACAGGTAGGGCTCGCGGTTATCTAGATCGAACCCGAAGTATAAACACAGGTGCGACCGATTCAAAGGCCATTCGACGGCACTTTTTCCGTCGTGTCGGCGCTATTCCGCGCTCTCCGCCGGTTCTCGAGAGCGGCGCGCAGCGTCTTGCGGGCCAACCCGATGTGGCTACGCACCGTGGACGTTCCGCAACCGAGCACGTCGGCGACCTCACGCACGGGCCTTTCCTCGAGCACCCGCAGGACGAAGGCAGCGCGCTGCTGCGGGCTCAGATCGGCAGCCAGCTCGTCCCAGATCGCCTGCACCTCCCGCCAGCGGGCGCGCAGTGACGGGTCCGCCGCGACCGTGCCCGACGTGGCGCGGCTCGTGGCCGAATCGCCCGAGATCGCCGTGCCTTCGAGCATCTCCGAATCGCCAAATTGGGTGGGATGCTTGCGCTCTGTGCGCCACCGATCGATCGCCTTGTTGGTCGCGATGCGGTTGAGCCAGGTATCCACCGAAAATCGCGACTTGTACCGCCCGCAATGTCGCCACAGGGCGACAAACGCCTCCTGAACTACGTCTTCCGCCTGACCCTGATCGCCGAGGATCTGATAGGCGACGAGGTAGATGCAACGGTACTTCGCCTCGTAGAGCTGTCGAAACGCGTCCGTGTCACCGTCGGAGGATCGTCGAACGAGGTCAGCATCGACGGCTCGTGCGTCGTTCACGCGACCGCGGCGTTACCGCGCGCCCGAAACGACGGCGTCGGTCGGAGCGTCGCCGGGGGAGGCCGCCACGTGCGTTCGCTTGCCGAACACCATCTTTCCGGCGCTGGTTTGCAGCACCGAGGTGACTTCCATACCCACGGTCTGGCCACGATTCTCCTGCGCACCGTCCACAACCACCATCGTACCGTCGTCCAGGTAGCCAACCCCTTGCCCTTCTTCGGTCCCATCCCGGACGATATAGATCGACATCGTCTCACCCGGCAAGAACGCCGGCTTCAGCGAATTGGCGAGTTCGTTGATGTTCAGAATCCGCGCTCCACGCACCTGGGCAACCTTGGCCAGGTTGTAATCGTTCGTCATCACCGGAGCGTGACGCTTGAGGGCGAGTTCCACGAGCTTGTCGTCGACCTCGCGGACGTTGGGGAAGTCCACCGAGTCGATCGTCACCTGGGCATCTGATTCGTCCTGGAGTCCCTTGAGGATGTCGAGCCCCCGACGTCCGCGGGCGCGCTTCAGCGCGTCGTTCGAGTCGGCAACGAGTTGAAGCTCGTGCAGCACGAACTGCGGCACAACCAATGCCCCCTCGATGAACCCCGCGTCGACCAACTCACGAATACGTCCGTCGATAATCACAGACGTGTCCAGGATCTTCTCGGTCGGCCCGGCGACGAGTCCGCGATCGACGAAGCGTTTCCAGGGCAGCCACCACTCGCCCTGCCGCCCTTTGATGGCGCCGATGATCATTCCGAGGTAGGCGAGCGCCAGCAAGACGACGCCCTGGATCACAGCTTCCTGCGTGGTGGTGAGGTCGAGCTGCCGGGCCGCAATACCGAACCCTATGGCCAGCACCAGACCAATCGACGTTCCCACAATCCCGCCCATCAAAGCGTTCGGGTGAATCGTGTGGAGTTTGACTTCGAGCGCGATGACGGCGATGGCAAGTAGAACGCCGACTACCAATCCGGGCAGGCCGCCCGGGTAGCCGAGAAAGCCGATCGCCACGCTGCTCACGAAAAAGAGCGCGCGGGCAAAGACCATTTTGTTTTCGGGAGAGCGCGGGGCCGGCGTCTTGGTGCGGCGCGTCCGCGCGAGTTATGAAGGGTATGAAACCGGATTAGGAATATATGCCCGGATGATACCATCGGCGCCACGCTTTCCCTTAGGCCGAGCCGGCGCCATCGGCCGTCGACTCAGTCGAATCCGCCGCGCTCGAGCCGGGCCCAGAAGAATGGGTAGATCATCTTCATCCAGTCCATCCCCGGCTTGATCTTGGTATATCGCTTCCCCTTCTTCGGGTAGCGCATGGTGATCGGCACCTCAGACCACCGCACCCTCCGGTCACCGCGCGAGGACAGCACCTTGCCGTACACGTACGGCTCCCAGGCATAGGTCCACAGCCACTCGGCCCGCCAGTCGAACTGCGCCCGCTCGAAGATGTCGACGCGGAACGCCCGATACCCGCACGTGGCGTCCGTAATCGCCTGCCCGGTTGCCAGCTTCACCAGCCCGTTGACGACAGGGATCGCACGTCGCCGGAACCCAGGCAAGTTCGGTGAAGCACCGCCTTCGAGGTATCGACTCCCGGGTGACGTAGTCCGACTCGCCGCTGAGAATTGGCTCGATCACGCGCCCCATCTCGGACGGCAACATCTTGCCGTTGGAAGCCAGCCCGACGAGCACCTCGTAGCCGTTCTCAGCGGCCCACTCTGTGGCGGCCATGATCGCCCAGCCGACTCCTCGGTTCTGTGGCGCAGCGATGCTCGGCAGGCCGGAGCGCTCAATGAGCTCTTCTGAGCCATCTGCGCTCCCGTTGTTCACGAGCAGAAAATCATCGCAGGGTGGATGGGTCTCTTCCAACTCACCCAGGAGCGTCGGCAGTTCGTGCACCTGGTTGTAGACCGGCGAGAACCCGAGAACCTTCACGAAGCGCTCCTAGAGGAAGTCCTTCCACTCGTCGGGAACCCAATCCTCTACGCGGCGGTCGGCAGCCGGCGTATCTGCCCACGGATAGTCACGGTCGACATGCCTGATCCAGGGATAGGGTTGCACCGGCTTGTCGTCAATCTTGTGCAAGATCCGGCGGCAGTCGATGCGATTCTCCGCCGGCGATCCATCCATGAACGCGAACGCAGGCACATCGCCTCCCACCTTCGTGTGTGCGCCCACGATCGTGTGCACGCCCAGCCGAGCTCCGGGAAGGATGGTCGAGTGCACCGCGATCGAACAGAACGGCGCCACCACGGGAGGCTCCTCTTTGAAGAACGCCGGGAAAGCGCGATCGTTGGTGAAGACCACGAACGGATGGACCCAGACAAACGGACCAATGCGGGTCCCGGAGCCGACCGCAACGTTCGAATGCAACCGCGTGAAGTCACCGATCTCGACCCCGTACTGAATATCGCAGTTGTTGCCAACCGAGCAGTCGCTACCGATCCGCGTCTCCTCGCGGATTGCCACGTAGGGACCCGACTGGAAACGATCGCCAACGACGGTACCCGCGTTGATCACCGTCCCGCGCCGCAAGATGCCGCCCGGGCCAATGCGGGTGGGCGCGCCGTCGTAGCCATCGCGATCGCGATAGAAACCCATAGTCGGCTCACCGATCGAGCACCCGGGACCGATCCAGGTGCCATCGCCGATTTCGACGTTGTCGTAGAGCGTGGCGCCAGGCCCAATGTGGACGCCTTCGCCGAGGACGACGTTCCGTCCCCAGCTCACCGACTCGTCCACCGTTGCGCCGTCGCCAACCCGACACCCGTCCCACGGTCCGTCCGTGAGCTCGAAACCCTTCTTCATCAGGACCTCCCGTCGGTGCGGCGATTCATGGCTTGAGAGTTACCCAGCGCACAAGTTGATTGATCAGCAACTTCCCGTCCCAGGGCGACTCCTGAACGTTCATCAGGCCTGGCCGCACACAGCGCACGGCTCCCTTCAGAGTTGCTGCCGCGGCGAAAGCGGCCGCTTTGTCCGGATCGCCGAACGCGATCCCAACCGTCTGGACGCGAGGCGAGATCAACGGAATCACGTGTTCCGACGAATCGACTGCCGACAAAAACACGGTGCGTGACTGAATCGCTTCCTTGAGGCTCACCTCTTGATCCATGCAGACGGTCCAGTTGGCGCCGTCCGCCGAGGCGATCACGTCGCGCACTTCGTCGAGCGCCCACTGGGCCCGCGTATTGACGATCTGCACCGTTGTGTAGGCATCGAGGTCGGGCTTGGGCGGTAGCTTCGAGAATGCGGCAGCGAAGCGGTCTCCGACGTCCGCGAGCGACAACTCGCCCCGCTCCACGAAGATCGTCTGCGGCGACGAGCAGGCTCTCTGGTCGAAAATAGCGATGTCACGAACGAACGCTGCAACGGCGGCGTCGAGTTGCTCGGAGTCCTGTTGAATGCCGGCATCGATCATACCGATCGAGTACTTCGGGCCGAAATCGATGTTCACGCAGTGGTCCGCCTGCGGCAGCGCGCGCACGCCCTCGATCGCCCCTCGCCCGCCCCACACCACCTTGGCATCGGCCGCGCGCGACATCTCCACAGACAGGTCGCGTTCCTCGGACGAGTACCACACCACTCCGACGCAGTCAGCGAGCTCGCGGCCGCTGACGCCAGGCCCCTCGCTGCGGGCCAGCACGTCGAGAATCCGATCCATGCCGGCCTCAGGATCGGCCAGTTTCACGAGACACACATTCCGCGCCAGCAAAGCCGGGATGAACGAGAAGGCAGCGAGCGTAGGGACGTTACCGGCCATCCACATCGACACGAGACCGTGCGGACGCGCCGCGATGCGGGTTCCCCGTGCGCCCTCGCCGAGCGGAATGAATCCCTCAAGCGCAGCCTCGCGCCCCCCAAGATTCAGCTCTAGCATCCCTTCGAGGTTGGCGCGCTTGAGCCAGGCAGCGAGGAACACGACGCCGTCGAGGCGCATCGTTGCCGGGTCGCGCAACAGACGACCCCCGAAGTCGGCCAGCAGCTCGAGGAGGTCGTCGTTCGACGCAGCGACCAGGCTTGGCTGTGCTGCGCGCAACCCGCCGATGACGCCGCTGAGATCCTCGAAAATCTGTGGTTCGGCCACGCCAGGCTGGAAGTACTGGCCGGTCATGGGGTCGCTCCGTCCCGTTTGGCTGCAAAGGTGTCGCCGCAGCCGCGTACCTCGACGCGTTCGACCCTCGACGTGAACCGGAAGTACTGGCCGAGGCGGCCGCACGGGCAGTCGTCCACCCCGAGGAGCTCACCCTGGTCTTCGGTCATCAGCGCCTGGCCGGGATAGCTCGTGGGCAGCACGCTCGCGACTTCGATAATCCCGACCTCGCCCGGAGCGACTGGCTCTAGCGTGTGCGGGTGCCGGATCACAATATCGGCGAAGGCCGGTGCATGTTTGTTGCCGGCCGGGCAGTCGACGAACACCGTGCCGACCTGCTCGACCATGCCGTAGAAGTCGAGGGCGGCGGTCGCCGGCATGCCGAGAACAGCGCCGGTGCGCTCGTTGAACTCGGCTTTGCTCACGGACTCGGCGGTTAGCTTTTTCCAGCCGCCGGAGTGCAGCAGCTGGGCGTGAGGTGCTTTGAAGCGATGGCCGTGCTCCTCGGCTTCGCGCACGAATCTCGACCACACGATGAACGTGAACCCGAAGAGCAACACCGGCTGATCGCCATGCTCACTGAAGAACGCGCTCACCACGTCCCAATCGGGATTCACGGAGCCGTCGCCTCCCTGGCGCATCGCGAAAGTGGTCGAAGATGCGAAGTTGCCAATGCCCCGGATTGCCGCCCCGCGGGCGGTCAGGGTGTCGCCGTCGCCCACCGATTCCGGCACATCGAGAACCAGGTAGGGGCGCCGGGCTCCGCCGATCGCGTCCTTCAGAATCGAAACCAGAGCCCGGGCCTGACGGAAGGCTGTGGTCTTGTCGATGAAAATACGGCTCGGCGACTGTCCCGTAGTCGAGGAACTATGGAGTTCGCGAACCACCTGCTCCTCAGGCACCGCAGACAGCGCGAATTTCTTGAACATCGTGACCGGGAGTGGTGGCACGTCAGCCAGGCTCGTCCAGTCCGAAGCCGGTCGCCCCAGCCGAGAGAGGAAGCGGCCGTATTGGGGGCAGCCCGTGGCTACCAGCGCGCAGAGGTCGCCCATGATCGATGCGAGCGCGGCATCTTTCTCGCGCTGAGGCATCGCGAACTGTTCCCCTGAGATGAGCGCCGTCACGCGATCCTCGAGGGTCATATCGGGGCCCTCTTCGGTCGGATCAGCCATTGCGGCCTCCAGCCATCGCGCCGCTCTCGGATGCCTGCTTCCGGAGCGCAGCCTTGAGAACCTTCCCGGCTTCGTTCTTCGGCAGCCGGTCGACGATCTCGACCTGACTCGGCATCTTGTAGTTGGGCAGCCGGGCGTTGCAGTGCGCAGTAACCACCGACTCGTCGAGGCCATCGTTCGATGCCGGCACCACAACTGCACGAACGGCCTCGCCCCAGATCTCGTCGGGCACACCGATGACGGCCACCTCCACCACCTGGGGCAACTCGGCGATCACGTCCTCGATCTCTTTCGGCGAAATTCGGTTGCCCATCGACTTGATGAAGTCGCGTGCTCTGTCGACGATGAAGATGAACCCGTCTTCGTCCACCGTGGCCAGATCGCGCGTCCGGAGTCGGCCCCCATCGAAGTAACGTGCAGTGGTGTCCGGGTCGCGCCAGTAGCCCGTAGTGATGTTGTCACCCGTGGCCACGACCTCGCCGACAGCGCCACTCCCCGGCTCCACCGGGACACCGGACTCGTCCACCACCTCGAGAATGGTCGAGGGCAGTCCCTGGCCGATCGAACCCAGCTTGTCGGCTAGCCGCTGGGGCGGAAGGTACGAGAGCCGCGCTGTGGCTTCCGTCTGGCCGTACATCACGAAGAGTTGGACGCCCGGAAGCGCCTCCAGGAGTTCTCTGAGGAATGGCTCGGGGAGCTTTCCGCCAGCCTGCTGTAGCGTCCGCAGGCTCGGGAACTCGCGCTCAGTGAAGCGCGTCTTGCGCAGCAGTATCTGGTAGTGCGATGGCACGCCCGCGAAGTTCGTGCACTCTCGCGCCGCGAGGTCGTCGAGGACCTTCTCGGGAAACATGAACAAGTTGTTCAGGACGACCGACGCACCTGCCGCGAGATGGGAATGCAAGACCGACAGGCCGTAACAGTAGTGCAGCGGCAGAACGATCATTGCCCGATCGGTCGGCGCGAGCCCGAGATACTCGGCGATGTCCGTCGTATTCGCCTCGATGTTGCGATGCGTGACCATCACGCCCTTGGGATCGCCCGTTGATCCGGACGTGAAGAAGAGCGCGGCGAGGTCATTCCCCGTATCCACATCGACCGTCGACACGTCGCTGCCCGCGCGCGAGGGAGTCGATAGGCGCAGCGGGTCGACTTCATCCTCGACCCAGATCGCGATGTCGGCAGTTCCGAGCACGGCACGAAGATCTTCGTCGCGGGACGCTCGACCGGAAGCCAGCAGCAGCGCCATATCCGTGCCCGCTGCGACCGTCGTGAGCCAGTCCGCTTGCACAGCGGTAGGCAGCGGAACCACGCACCGTCCCGCCTGGATCACGGCGAGATACGCCACCACAAAGAACGGGCCGTTCTCAGCAACAAGACCTACCCGGTCGCCGGACCCACTGGCAGCGATGATCTGCGCCGACAACTCGCCGACAGCGTCGCGCAACTGCTCGTACGTCACCTCGACGTCACCCGCGATCACAGCCGGCGCCGAGGCTTTCCCGGTGGCTAGCAGCGCGGTGGCGACGTTCACGTCAGTCCTTGATGCCCTTCGCCTCGAGGATCTCGAGGATCTTGCGAACGTCGACCATCTCCATGATCTCGTCGACCTCGAACTGGACCCCGAACTTGTCTTCCATCGCCGCCACCATCGACATGTGGCCAATGGAGTCCCACTTCTTCACGTCGTCCGGAACGGTCTCCGCGGAGAATCGTGTGGAGTCGTGCGCGAAGGTCTCTTCGAAGATCTTCGCGAGATCATCGACCACGGCCATGACTTCTCCTGACTAGGTGCGCGGTGCGACCGATTACAAGGACATGCCGCCATCGACGGCGAATACGGCACCGGTAACGTTTGACGCTGCGTCTGACGTCAGCCAGACAACGAGCTCGGCGATCTCTTCCGGACTCTGGAGCTTCCCGAGCGGCATGGCTTTTTCAATCATCGCGAACATCACGCGGCTCGTGAGATTCGTCGCTACCGCGCCAGGTGCCACGGCCACGGCGCGTATGCCACTCCCGGCGCATTCGGCCGCCAGGGACTTGGTGTAGTGAATAAGCCCCGCTTTGGAGGCGGAGTACACCGACAACTTGGGTGTCGGCGCGATGCCTGCGACCGAAGCGATGTTGATGATCAGGCCAGGTTCGCCGCGCTCCTGAAGAAACCCAACCGCCGCCGCAGAAAGGCGCATAGGAGCCGCCAGATTCATCTGCAGGTGCGTATCGATCGACTCGGCCGTCGCGTCGGACGCATTTTCGTAGTTCATGACGCCGGCGTTGTTCACAAGAACGTCCAGGCCGCCGCGACCATTCGCCACCCCAAGTAGCGTGGCAGCTCCCGCATCGCCGTCGGTCAAATCGACGGAGTGATAGCCAGCGACCTCTGGAGCATCTTCAAGCGCGGCGAACTCGGCGGCCGATCGCCGTGCAAGCACGTCGACCTGGTGCGAGTCTCGCACCAGGGCCCGCGTGATCGCTAGGCCGATACCGGACGAACCGCCCGTGACTTGGATTCTCTTCATCGCGACCAAATCCGATCACCGCCCAGAGTACGCCGGAAGCAGAGGTTTGCTTACAACAACTGAGGCAAGGTGGTTGGGCTTCTATAACACGTCCGAGTCCGCTCGCGTGCTGCGTGCACCGCCGCCAGTGTGCAACCCATCCCGGAAAATCCACTCCGCCAAACCGAACTCCTCAACAACTGCCTCAACTTCCGCAATCTCGTCGCGCCTCAGTTCCGTACGCCATTGATCAATGTGATCCTCGGACCGCCGAGCGGTGAGGTAGGTACCAGATTGCTCCCGCGTTGTATTCCGGTCAACATATCGGGCGACGGCATCGTCCCATCCCAGATCGAGCGTTTCGAACATCGCTCGGAACTCGGGCATCGGCGACGCGGCGAGACGCTCGTATGAGACGACGAGCCAATCCGGTGCGGCGGCCGCCTCGTTCGCGAAGACACGTAGCCGCGAGGCAATGAGCATTGCCCGCCGCGCCGCAGCGCTCTGGGCGTTGCGAAGAACTTCTTCATAGGGGCTCAGGTGATCGGCCATTAGGTCGCGCTGCGCGAGCAAGATCTCCGGATCCGGATCCCATCCAGGCCCAAAACGGCGCAACTCTGAAGCGTAAATCGCACCCAGATGCCGGCTCACACCGATGACTCGAACATCGAAAGTCGAGGCTAGCCAACCGATTGACAGGAAGGTGTTCACGTCCTTGACCACCAACTGACACTCTCGACTCAACCGACTCCGGACAACGTGCGGAGCTAGCTTCGGCATTCTGCCGAAGCACCCGCCAGCGAGCGCCCGGCCGAAAGCATCGCGGAAGTAGACGGCGTCAGCGCCCGGAGCGAAGTAGTGCGACGTGTACCAACGGCCTCCGGCCCTGCGTAATGCCGCGGATTGCACGGCTCCGAATAGAGAACCACCGAAGGATGTTGCGCGTCGCGACCGCGACTCGTTGCTCAGCGTCCCACCAGTCAACCCCGAAACCCGTCCGTCGAGTCCAGCCCACTACCACCGCCTTCAGGTGACGAGAACCGAGGCGCCCGGCGCAAATCTCGGACGACCCCGTCTCGCAGGGCAAACCCTAGCCCAGTCAGCGCCGGTGGGACCAGCGTAAGGAAATGGACCATCAGAGAAAACGCGAGTGCCCCTTCGCGCGGAACACCGAAGATTGATAGAGCGGCGATGCATCCTGCCTGGTATGTGCCCACGAACCCCGGCGCAGCCGGAACCATGACAAAGACCGCGACGATCGCTGAACACACTATCCCGACCATCCACGACGAAGCACCGTAGGTTCGATCAAATCCGAACCCGCGACTCATGAAGGCGAACGGGATCGCAAGCGTCGCCCAGACCCATACGGTTAGACAAAGAGCAGGCAGGATCTGGCGTGGCCGTGCGACGTTGTCGAGTCCCTCGACGAAGGCATGGGTGGCAGCGCGAACGCGGCTCACGGCTCTGCCCGTCAACTTGGCCAACAGGGAGTCCAACAGTCGAAGCGCCCGTCTTCTCAGGAAAAGAAACGCAATGACACTCGCGACTCCGACGACTGTCACTCCCTTCAGCAAGCCCACTACGTCGGAAATTTGGGCGCCCGCTGAAGGCGGTATCGGCACAACCGCAAGTGCGATGGCCAGAGTAACTCCAACTCCAACCAGATCCAGCACCCGTTCCACGAGCACGGTCGCTAGAACCAACGCGAACGGCCGGCGAGTCCGTTGGGCCATGGCCAGTATCTTCAAGCCCTCGCCGGCGCGAAAAGGCAGCGCAGCGTTCCCAGCGAAGCCGATGGACTGCGCCACGAACCCGTCCCAGGCAGTCACGCCGTTTCGCGCGCCAAACAGCGGCACCCACCGCTGGGCCCGCGAGTAGATACCGAGGTAGCTGGCCAGCAAGGTCGCGATGACCCATGCGGGATCAGCGGAACGCATGCTCGTCAACACCTCGCCAAGCGCCACGTCGCGGAACGCGAGCCACAGCAAGAGCGCGCTCACAACAAGCCCTACCGCAAGCTGTACCCATCGGGCGCGACGCGGCCGTCGGGATGGGGCTGTGCTCTGTCCTTCTCGCTCCATCCGTCTACTCGTGCACACTGTCGCTCCCCGAACCCAGGATCGTGCCTGCCAGCACCGCGAGAACGTAGTTCGTCGCCGGGATGACCGTAGGGAAATCAATCAGCGAAAGGACCAGAATAGCTGCCCACGACGCTAGTGCCCCGCGCACGAGGGCAACTCGCAGGCTGCGGCTCGGAGTGCGCACCGCTTGAAAGCCTTGGATCGACACGGCGATCAGGAACCAAACGGCGAGGGCGCCGCCTATTGCACCCGCTTCCGCGAGCGTCTCCAAGTACTCACTATGGGCGTGCTGTGGGAACCCGTCACCATTCGTCCGGAACCTCAAGTGCGCCCAGACGAATGTGTCGAGACCGAAGCCCACCAACGGCCGAGCCTTGATCATTTCGAGCGTGTCCGACCAAATGGCTAGGCGGCCGATCGCAGACCGGTCGAAATCTGGGGTCGCGAGAGCCTGGAACCGATCGAGCAACGGCGGCCCGACACCGGCCGCAAGCACCGCAGTAGCAGCGACACCGAGAATGACCAGGACAACCACCGCCGTACGCGTCGAAGTGCGCCGCGAACTCCTCCGCATCGTGGACCGTTGGGTGGACAGTCCCGCGGCCACCACAACACAAACAGCCATCGCCAAGATACCTGCCCGACTCATTGAGACTGCCACGGCACCGATGCCCACTCCGGCACCCGCACCGCACGCCACGCGCCAGCGGAGCGTCGCGGAGCTCAGCGCCACGGCGACGCACGGCCCGGAGGCGGCGGCAGTGTACCCGGCAAAGTAGTTGCGATTGTTGAACGGCCCGAATGGCGATGTGCCCCCGAACGGCGACTCGTAGGACCAGAACAACATGCCATTCCAAGTAAAATACTGAATCAAGCTGAAAGCGGCGACAACGCTAACCGATAGGCACAGGACGCCAAGAACGCGTCGCTGCCAAGCAGGCTGTGCTAGAAGCGTGGCGGAAAGTGCCATCACCGCGGCATACCCGGCTAGCTCGCCGACCTCTAGCCAAGTGCCGAATGGATACACGCTGTGCCCTGTAGTCGCCTGCACGATACCCAGGCCAAGGAATGCCGCTACGGGCACCAGAGACCGACCCCAAACGGTGCGTTTGCCCTGCCACACATGCTTCGCCAACCATATGCCGAAGACGAACAAGATCAGCCCGGTCGACGCGGTGGCCGCCCACGGCAGCCTAGAACCGAGCGGCCACGGCGTAACGAGAAGCAGGACAAGGATTGAGATCCGTGCGATCAAGTCCATGGGGCTAGCGCAACCCGGCACCTGCGGAGATCCGCGCCCGAGCCTGCTCCAGTCCCAAAATGGCCGGCTCATGGCCCGGATCTCGGGCGAGGGCTAGACGGAAGATAACCGCAGCGCGCGCAGGCTCGCGGTACCGAAGTAGGCTCTCCCCGGCCAGCACTAGCCTACCCACGTTGGTAGGCGCAGCTAGCGCTGCCAACAAAGCTGTTTCAACGAGCCACGATTCGTCGCGAACGTCGAGGTTTTCCATCTCTCGAGCCACGACCGCGACTGCGGCGCGCGGAGCCTGCAGGCGCTTCGTGAACAGGATATTCCAATCCGAGGTATCGGTTTCGAGCATCGCGACTAGCCGGCCCAACCGCATGGCAGCGTCGCCTGAAACGTCGCCCAGCCTCAGGCCTGCTGCGAGTTGTCCTGCTGCCAGCCGCGCAGCTCGCATGAGGGACCGCCGTGCCTCGTCGGTGAGTCCCGCGTCCCGTTCGACACGACCACGAAGCAACCAGACGCCGGGACTACCTGAGTGCAAGTCGGACAGGCTCCGGACCTCGCTCACCAGGCTCGCTGAGGTGTCGGCGCGACCCAGGCCGGCGCCCTCGAGCCACGTGGCTGACTCCGCCGGACCAAAGTTACTGGCGACCATCGCTGAGCGCGCAGCGCCGAGCGCTCTCTCTGCGATGAAAGGCCTGAACTCTGGCCCCGCAGCCGAGGCCAGCTCGCCGAGATACACAACCAACTCGCTCTGCGCTCGGCGTGCGTCCGGCTCAACAGCGCTTTCTAGCAACCGGATAGCTGTCACCTGACCCTCACCCCGACTGACCGAGCTTTCATACAAGGTCATGAGGCTCCGCCTAACCGATATCCCGAGCGCGGATGCGCTTCGCAGCGCACTCACGGCCGCCTGCGTGAAAGCCGGGTCACTGCGGGAGTAGATCACCAGGTCGTTGGCGACCAGGCGCGCGATCGTCGGCGACGTTGGCCAAAGCGCACCCGCTTCCTGATAGTGGTCGATAGCCGCCGCCCGGAGTCCCGCTACGGAGTGTGCCCTCGCCGTCGGTCGAAGAGCCCGCTGGGCAATCACCCGCCCTGCAAGGAGACGCGGATAGGGATCCGTCGATCGTGCCTTGACCGCCGCTAGCGCAGCCATCTGCGCGGTTGCTGCTAGTTCCACGGATCGACTTGAGAGTAGTTCGGTCGTCCACCGCTCCGAGGCAAGCTGCGCGGACCAATATTGGATCGTCGCATCCCACGCACCCGGCTTCTTCGCGGCCGCCAGCACAGCCTCGACCCCGACCGGTGGCCGGGCCCCGGGATATGCCGGAAGGAAGACCCTCCACTGGACGTGGGCAATCGTTCCCAACGAATATGAGACGGTAAGCGTGATCAGGACGATTGCCGAGGCGGCCCAGCGACGCCCGGCGAAACCTGCATGTTTCATCGACACGATCCCGGAGCAGGTAGCCAAGTGGAAGCCGAGAAGATACCATCGAGCGCACTCGGTCACGGTTCCGAACCGATGCCCTTGGCTCCGTCACATCCGCGAAAAACGCGAACGCCATGAGCAGATATCAGAAGACCGTCGCAACTCGCACCCTAGTCCTCCTTGGGGCGTGTCTGTACGTGGTTCTAGCTCCGGCCAGCACGCTAGCGGCCGCGCCAGCGCAGGAGCGCGGCACGATCGTGCAAGATCCGAACTACCGCATCGGACCGCGCGACGTGATCCGAGTTTCCGTGTTCGACATGGACGAAATGGAGACCCAAGCCACGGTCAGCGAGACCGGCACTATTCGGATGCCACTTGTGGGAGACATCAGAGCGGCAGGACTGACGACGAGAGAGCTCGAAGAGAGCATCGCCGATGCACTGGCCCGCTACGTGACGGATCCGCAAGTCACCGTGGAGGTTGAACAGTTCCAGAGCCAGACATTCTTCCTCTACGGCGCTGTCCGGAACGTCGGGAGTTATCCGATCTCTGGCGAGCTCAGTCTGCTTGAGGCGCTCGTGTCTGCCGGGGGGATCCTCGAAGAAGAAGCCGCCGGTGGGATCAAGATCATCCGGGATTCCTTCGGGCGCGAGCCACTGGAAATTGATGGCCGCGAGTTGTTCTTCGAAGGCAACCGCGCGTATGACATTCAGATCGAGTCTGGCGACATGATCAACGTGGTCACCAAGCCCGAGTACAACGTCTATATCTACGACGAGGGCGGAGACGGCGGGGCCTACACGTTCAGAGACCCAGTGAGCCTCTTGCAGGCAATTTCGCTCGTCGGTGGTTTGGGCGAAGGCGCGAAGGACGAAGTGACCATCGTACGCACTCAGCCGGACGGGAATAAGGTGCAACTGAAGGTCAACTTCAAGGACATCCTGGAGGGTGAGATAGAGGATGTAGCTCTATCCCCAGGCGACGTTGTGATAGTTCGCCGCGGAGGCTTCTTCGGCTGATGCGCAGCCGGCGCCGTACGGTAATCGCGGCCACGCCTGCTCTGCGACGACTGGCCGGCCCGCTACTGGCAATAGCAAGTGTCGGGCTATCGCTCCTGGTCGCGGAGGCTGGGGTTCGGGTTGTCGCTCCGCAGCCAACGATTCCGCCTCTCTACGACGAGCTTCACGGGATCCGCACCAACGTCCCATCGGTCGACGGCGATCATTTCGTGCCGGCAACTTTCCGCGTGCGAATACGCACAAGCGCGCAACGATTCCGCGGCGCGGAGAACTACACCCCGACCCCGGTCGACGGCACGTTCCGAGTAGCAATGCTCGGAGACAGCTTCACCTTTGGCATCGGTGCGCGCGACTCCGAGACCTACCCGGCTGCGCTGGAAAGAGAACTCGGCGGCTGTCTTCGAGCTGAGGTAATCAACGCGGGCGTCAAGGCGACCGGCACGGGTGACCAGGCCCTTCGCTACCACAACGAGGTGCGCTCTTTTTCTCCGAACCTGGTCGTATTGTCCGTGCTGCCGGCGAACGATCTGGGCGACGTGGCCGCCCGGCCACTGTTCGCTTGGACCTCCGATGGCGGACAGGTCGAACCGATGGAGATCGATTCTGCGGTTAGGCCGCCGCCTTCCAGGCTAAGAGCCTTTGTCCGAGGCATTCCTGGATACGAACTCGCGACCCAGCGGTCGCAGCTTCTTGGCCTCGTCCGATACCGCGTGTCCGCGTGGATGTCCACGCGACGGGAGGCGCCCTCCCGCAACGCTGAGCAGAATTCGCCCTCCGCGGGTGTCACCAGGCGCAACCAGCTTGACGCTGCCGCCTCGTTGATTCGGGGGCAGATCCTTTGGCTCGACCGCCAGGTGCGAGAGGCAGGCGGGCGCCTGGCAGTCGTGATCCTGCCCTGGGCGAGTATGAGAGATGCCCGGGGAATCGTCGCCGACTTCGCCGGAGAACTTGAAGCTTTCGGCGATCATGCGGAGATTCCGACATACAATCTCGCTCGTGCGTTTGGAGAAACTCGCTACGATCCCGCGGAGTTCTTCCACTGCTGCCGCGACTCCCATCCAAACGAAAGCGGGTACGCGATGATGGCTAGAGAAGTAGCCGCCTTTCTCAAACGGACCGGAGTCGTCGGCAACCGGTGCGCTCGAGAGTCCGGCGAATGAACCTGCCGCTAGCTCGCCCACTTTCCTCAAGCAACCACCGGGTCGACTTCGTCTACCGCCCGCCGGAGCAGATCCGCCGCGGCGCGCGAGCCGGGCTCATGCTCCTCTGCGTCGTTTCGGGGTTGAAGGCTCACGCTCAAAATCCGGTACTACCGGTGCCCCCGATCGGCGGGAATGTTGAGGAAGGAACTACCGCAGGCGTTTCGGTTGACGGCGTTGCGCGGGTGTCGTTTGATCGAAGCGTCCAGATTCGAATGGGGCCGCTCTTCGTTACACCTGCCATCGGCGCCGGAATGGGAGTGGAGTCCGTTGCGCGGGCAGGGTCGACGAACGCGTCTCTGGACGCTCGCTTTTTCATCGACGCAGGGCCTTCCCTAGATGTGGTCATGCCCGTCGGCTCAAGGCACCTATTCTCGGCCTCGGGTCAGGCTCTGTACCGCCATTTCGTAGGAGAGGTGCAGGGGCGAACGAATCCTCTGAACGGTTGGCAGTACTACGCTGCGGGGGGCTACCGCTATTCAGCTACGAGATTCCGATGGACTACGACCTACGATGTGGTTCGCAGTCAGCGGGGGATCCTAGAATATCTGTCGCGAGGCGGGGTGGTAGAGGAAACGGACGTTGACGGCCGTATCAACGTCGTAACGCAGACGGCAGCGACGCAGATGAGCTTCGACCTCTCGCCGCGCCTGAACCTGAACCTGGGTGGGGCCGCCCGACGACTGGCCTACGGCGACGGAGATACCGCTCCTGAAAACGAACTGGCTCGTCGGCAAGATCGCGACGAGATACTGCTCTCCGCTTCGCTGGATAGACGGATGACGTTGAAGACAAGTCTCGGGCTCTTCGCCGGACTTCGACGGTCGGACTTCCAGTCGGCGAGCAGCTTTCGCGACAATGACCGCTTTCGCGGCGGGCTACGCGTCGTCTTCGGAGAGCGAGGCACGACGTTGCTCAACCGCACCGTCCAGGGAGGCAGCGAACCACTTGAGGGCGCCATCGAGTCCGGTGTCGAGATCATCGATCTAGCCGCCGAGGGTCGCGACGACTTCTCTGGATTATTCGCCAGGGGAGTGCTCAGGTTCGGAGTGCGCCCCAAACTGGGGGTGTGGGCCGGCGGTGAGGCGCGGTCGACCCCCACGTTCTGGCAGAACAACACCTACGCGATCAACCGGGGGGTCGGCACGGGCGTGGACTTCCCTCTTGTGGCCGGAGTCACCGCTGGACTTTTCGTCGACTACACCCGCATCAGGTATCCGGAACTGGCCACGTTCACGCAAGACGATGGCACCATATTTACGGGCATCCGGGAAGATAATCTGTTGCTCTATCGCGGCCTGCTGAGTGTGCCCATTTTCGGAACGCGGATTGGTATCACCGGCGGGTGGTTCGATCGTCGTTCCAACTTCGACATCGCGACGAATCGCGGCTACTTCTTGCGAATCGGCCTTGGCACGAGTTTCGCGATCAACGAGCGCATCTAGCCGGGGCCAGCCGCCAACCGGTGCCTTCCGCGAGAACGAGCGTCCCGAATGACACCTTTTGTTGGCGCCGTCGAGTACGGCAGGTTTTTTCGACGAAGGCTGGGACGGCGCTTCTACCTCGTCTTTGCGCTCGCGCTGGCCGCAGCCTTCACGGAGGGGCTTGGTATTGCGCTGATAGCGCCACTGCTAACCTCGCTACAGGTCGAGTCACCGACAACCGGCCCCATGAGCGCGCTCGCAGCCGTGCCTCGAGCGGTTGGACTGGACGATTCGCTCGCGAGCCTGGCGATTGTCATCGGGCTGGCGTTCGTAGCTAAGTCAATTGTCCAGTTTGGCTACCACATCTACGCTGCCTGGCTCCAGTTCCGCCTGATGCGCACACTGATGACAGAGTTGTTCGACGCGTACTCTCGGATGACTTTTGCCCACTATGCGGCCCAGAGTACGGGACATTTTGTCAACGTGATAGGTGCCCAGGTCAACGGCTACTCGACGGCATTCGAGTCGTACACTCGGTTCCTGGCGAAGTCGATTCAGGCCATCGCCTACATTCTGGCGGGCACCGCCGTATCCTGGCAGTTTGGCATAGCCGCGCTCGCTCTTGGCACCGCGATTGTCTTGGTCCTGCGGACGATAAGCCATCGAGCCCGCAGTCTGTCGAGACTGGCAGCGACGGAGAACACCCGCGTCCGGAGCCTCATCATAGAGGCGCTACAAGCCCTCAAGTATCTAGCCGCAACCAATCAACTCGACGCTCCGCGTCGGCGTGTCGCGAGAAGCGTGGAGCACCTAACGAGCTTGAGATTTCGCCAAGCGGCGTGGGCCGCAACAACCGGCGTGATCGCAGAGCCGATCTCCGCCGTTTTCGTGCTCACCGTCCTCGTGGTTCAACTCGACGTGCGAGGCCAGCCTATAGCACCGATTCTCGTGTCAGTCCTGTTCTTTCACCGCGGTGTCACCGCCGTTCTCAGCGTCCAGATCCAGTGGCAATCGACGATGAACAAGATCGGCGCCGTTGAGATGGTAGAGGACGAACTGGAAGACTTGGCGCTGGCGTGCGAACGGCGGTCGGGTCCAGTCGAGACGGGACTGTCGGATGCGATCGAGTTCGCCAACGTCTCGTTTGAATACGATCGAAGCGGGAAACCCGCGCTGTCCGACATAACCCTGACACTGCCGGCACGGGCCACCCTGGCATTCATCGGAGGGTCCGGCGCTGGCAAGTCGACGCTCGTCAACCTGGTCACATTGACGCTCGAGCCGACTGCCGGAGAGCTCCGGATTGACGGACATTCTGCCCAAAGTCTCGATAAGCGCCTTTGGCGGAATCGGATCGGCTATGTGCCGCAGGATCCGGTACTCTTCGACTCGTCGATCGCGGCCAACATCGCGATGCAGAGCCAGGACCGCATAGATAGGAGTCCTGATCTCAAGCACCGAATTCGCCAGGCGGCAGCGCGGGCAAGCGTTCTTGGGTTCCTTGAGGAGTTGCCGGAGGGCATCAACACCCAGGTTGGCGATCGTGGGATTCGCTTGTCAGGTGGTCAGAAACAGCGCATCGCCATCGCGCGAGAATTGTATCGACGGCCTGAACTGCTAATTCTGGACGAAGCGACGAGTTCGTTGGACTCGGACTCGGAGCGCGCCATCCGCGACAGCATCGACGGTCTGCGAGGGCAGCTGACCATCTTGGTAGTCGCGCACCGGCTTTCGACGATCGCAAACGCCGACCGCGTGTACGTGCTCGAAGAAGGGAAGCTGGTAGAGGAAGGAACCTTTTCCGATCTTCGCTCTACCGAATCCCGTCTTCGTGACTACATCCAGCTCCAGTCGTTGTAGGCAACATGAGTGGATCGCCACCATTGGTCAGTGTCGTACTCCCCGTGAGGGACGGCGCAGCAACCATCGCAGAGCAGCTAGATTCACTCCTGGAGCAGCAACTCCACGCGGCATGGGAGGCCGTCGTCGTCGACAACGGGTCCGTTGATGCGACCGCAAGCATCGTCCGCTCCTACTGCGCGAAATACCCTCAGCTGCGCGTGGTGTCGGCGCCCAACGGGACAGGAATCAACTTTGCCCGGAACGCTGGCGTCCAAGCAGCACGCGGAAAGTTCATCGTCATTTGCGATGCCGACGACGTCGTCCAGCCAGGGTGGCTTGCGGCTCACGCAAGAGAACTGGTGCGTGGCGAAGCAGAGTTGACCGGCGGCCCCCTGGACGAGGACAGTTTGAATCGCCCCGGCATCGCGGCGATGAACCGAGTACGCGACTCGGCCAAACCTCCGTGCGCTGGCAGCTTCCTTCCTTACGCCGTTGGGTGCAACATCGGTTTCAGCAAGTCGCTGTGGCAGGCACTGGGCGGATTCAATGATCTTTGGCAGCGCGGCGGCACAGAGATCGAATTCTGCTGGCGGGCCCAACTAGCCGGGTATACGCTCCTCTGGGTGCCGGATGCGATCGTCGCATATCGCCACCGGACCACACGGTGTGCCGAACTCGTGCGAAGGTTCCGTTCGGCCCAAGCAATGGCTCGACTCCACTCGGAATTCGCCGAAGAAGGGATGCCCCGAGCGTCGAACCGTCGCGCCGCGCGCGCGTGGGCTTGGCTCGCGTTCAAGTCGCCTCGAGTTTTCTTCGACCAGGATTTTGGTCGGCGATGGACTCAAACACTCGCTTGGAAGGGCGGCTTGCTGGTTGGCAGCGTGCGCTACCGCGTGCTCTACCTGTAGCGCGCCGAGAAACTACTCAACACCCCACCGATATACCGCACATGGCCCACTATGACTCGGCGTTCTACGCCAATCGCCACGCGTCAACAGGCTCACCGGCGAAGCGCATTCTCTCCCTACTGGAGGGCCACTTCGGTGCCCCGCGATCTGTCTTCGATCTAGGGTGTGGAGTTGGGACGTGGCTTTCAGCAGCCTCGGAGCTTTGGGCAACCGAGGAAATCCTCGGAATCGAGGGCCCGTGGGTTAAGGACGAAGAGCTAGTCATTCCGTCCGACAGGATCCTGCGCTTCGACCTTTCGAGGGAACCCGACCTCGGGCTCTCGGACCGCTTCGACCTCGCAATGTGTTTGGAGGTTGCAGAGCACCTCCCGCAAGCAAGCGGGCCATGGCTCGTCGACGAACTTACACGCAGGTCCGCGCTCATATTGTTCTCGGCAGCTGTACCTGGCCAGGGCGGTGTCAACCATGTGAATGAGGCGTGGCCCTCTTACTGGCGAGCGCTTTTCGAGGCGCGTGGTTACCACGCTCTTGACGTCCTCCGACCACAGATTTGGAACGATGACTCGATCCCGTTCTGGTATCGCCAGAACGCGATCATCTTCGCGGGTCCCGAGCGCCTCGAGCGCGGGCAATCCCCCGACGCGACCGGGCCGGCCTTGGACATCGTGCATCCCGTGCTATTCGCACGGACCGTAGCCGCGGCACGGGGCGCTCAAGGGGTCCGACAGAGCTGGAAAGCGCTCATCGCCAGTGCGCGAAGTTGGGCTTCACGCAAGCACTCGTCCTAGCTGCGGAAGACGCCCCGCAGCTCGCCATACTCTAGCTCGGCGCGAGGGGAAGCCCGACAATCGCCGCGAGTTCCGGCTCAGTGGTGACGACGCTCGGACGGAGTCCAGACCAATCAGCGACGCCGCTGAGCAAGTGTCGGTCGATTTCAGTGTGAGCTCGCCTCCAGTCGCGTTTCTGGAAGTATTGCTGGTCGTAGAAATGCCCGGTCGCATCGAACCCGATTCCGGCCAGACAGTAAGGCCCAACTCCGAGGTTCTTCCAGATGGCGAGAAGAAGCGCGAACACCCCGGTTGAGGCCTTGGCGTCGAGTTCGCGACCACGCACCAATGCACCAAGCTGCGATCGCAGAGTCCCGTGCCCCTGCACGATATGGCGATATCCGTTCAGCCTGCACACGCCAACCGTGATCGCCATGCGCTGCCGAGGCGTAATGTCAACGACACGCTGCGCCGAGTAGTTCAAGTCGGCTAGGTCTGCCACCCGCGTCGCGTCATTGGCAGCGGCGCGAATCAGAAACAGCGTGTTCACGCTAGCGCCGCGACAAGCTTCCCGCTCGGGTTCCCGGTCGTTCGCAACGAGGACGTAATCTGTCATCACGTGGAAGCGATTCTTGACGGGAACACCGACCAGATCGGACAGACCGATACTCCCGTTGGCGAAGACGACCGTCTCGGCCCGAGGCAACCGCGGGGCCGGCCGCGATCCGAGCACCAGTGTGCTCACGTTCAAGTCTACCTGCAGGACGTTGGGTGCGGGATCTAAATCGTCCAATGGTGCTGCGACGCCCGTAGCCAAAGATTCGCCGAATCTGGGTTCGTTTATGCTGGCAGCAGAGCCCTACTGGGCGAGCTCGCTCGAGGATGAGTAGCCCCCAAAAACCCAACCTAGGCACATGCTAGCATCCAGAGTGCCACGCTCAGTAGCACGCGGTCCCATCAAACGAGATCTGATCTACCATGCATAGGCGCCCCGATTCCTCTTTCGCCTGGAACGATCAAATCGTTCTCGTAACCGGTGGCACCGGATCATTCGGCAGACGATTCATCGACGCTCTGCTTAGGGATCACTCCCCGCCGAAGATCATCGTGTTCAGTCGCGACGAGCTCAAGCAGTCCGAGATGCGCCTGGACGGCTACGACGCGCCCAACCTCCGGTACTTCCTGGGTGACGTACGGGATGTTCAGCGGCTCCGACGCGCCATGGAGGACGTGACTGTGGTGGTTCATGCGGCCGCACTCAAACAAGTACCGAGTTGCGAATACAACCCGGCTGAGGCCATCAAGACCAACGTAGATGGCAGTCTCAATGTGATCGATGCCGCCCTAGATTGCAGCGTTGAGCGTGTGGTCGCGCTTTCAACGGACAAAGCCGTCAGCCCGGTCAACCTGTACGGGGCGACTAAGTTGGTAGCTGAGAAGCTCTTCGTCCAAGGCAACGCCTACAGCGGTCAGCGCCCCACTCGGTTTAGCTGCGTCCGCTACGGCAACGTAATCGGCAGCCGAGGCAGCGTAGTGCCCCTTTTCGAAAAACAACGGCCTCTGGGCAAAGTCACGATCACCGATCCTCGGATGACGCGGTTCTGGATCACCCTTGAACAGGGGGTGCAATTCGTCATGCAATGCGTCGAGCAAATGCAGGGCGGGGAACTCTTCATCCCGAAGCTCCCGAGTACCAATATCCTGGACCTTGCTTCGGCGGTCGCCCCTGGGTGCACCGTGGAGGAGATCGGCATCCGGTCCGGAGAGAAGCTCCACGAGGTCTTGTTGTCGGAAGATGAGGCGCGCAAGGCCGTCGAGCTCGACGACATGTTCGTTGTGTTAGACGGCAAGACCTCTTCGACGAACGATTGGGGGGGCGAACCCGTGGCAGACGGGTTCGACTACCGGAGTGATCGAAACGAAACTTGGCTGCGCGGCGAGGAGCTTCGCGACGTCCTGAAGCAGGCCCAGTAGACGGCGGGCGGGCCTTCTTGGACACTATGCTCGGTAGCGACGCGGCCACCCATTCCGCGAAACAGCGCCTCCTGGTGACTGGCGTTGGCGGACTTCTCGGACTGCCCCTCGCAATGCTCGCCGCCCAACGCTTCTCCGAGGTGGTCGGCACGACGCACAGTACCTCGATAGACATTCCAGGGGTTCGGACGACACCGATCGACCTGTGTTCGCCCGGCGCAATCGAGAGAATCATCGACCGTCACCGGCCGGACTGCGTGATCAACTGCGCCGCGATCACGGACCTGGAACGCTGCGAACGAGAACCCGCCGAGGCGTACGCAGTTAACCGAGACGCAGCTCAGGCACTCGCCGTCGTGGCCGCTGCCCGCGACATACGGTTGATTCACATCTCGACGGACGCGGTTTTCGACGGCTCCGCGGGCCCATACCGAGAGACAGATTTGCCGTCGCCGGTCAATATCTACGGAGATAGCAAGTGGGAAGCTGAGCAAGTTACGCTCGCCGCGGACCCGCGTGCACTTGTCGTCAGGACGTGCTTGTTCGGGTGGAGCGCGCAGGGGAACCGCAGCCTGGCCGAGTTCTTCGTCAGTAGACTCGAGGCGGGCGACGAGGTCCTCGGATACACGGACGCATTCTTCTCACCGCTCGCAACAACGCACCTCGCCCAGTTGCTGCTCAGACTCCTTGGCGATCGCGAACAATCCGGCCTTCTCCACTTGGCGAGTCGAGACGCGATGTCGAAATACCAGTTCGGACGCAACATCGCTCGACAGTTCGGGTGGGATGCAGGACTGGTGCTCGCGCGCGAACGCTCCGCCGCGGCTGAGTCAACACTACGTGGAGCTCAGTTAGCCCTAGCGACCGACCGCGCACGCGATGCACTGGGCGAGGAACTGCCCAGCGTCAGCGAAGGGATCGGGGAACTGCATCGGCTTCACGTCAATGGCCACCGAGAGCATCTCCGGGCCCTGGAGCCGGACCCGTCGAAGAAGGAGTCAGCACATGCGTGTACAGATCGGTGAGCGCCCGCTCGGTCTCGATCATCCGACGTATTTCATCGCGGACATATCAGCGAACCACGACGGAGACTTGGATCGAGCGAAACGTCTGATTGAGCTCGCCAAGAACGCCGGAGCCGATGCCGCCAAGTTCCAGAACTTCCAGGCGACCAAGATCGTTTCGGACTATGGGTTCAGGCACCTTGGCGCGCAGATTTCGCATCAATCGAAATGGACGAAGCCGGTCACCGCAGTCTACGAGGACGCCAGCCTGCCCCTTGAGTGGACCGATCAGCTCGCTCGGGCATGCGCCGATGTCGGAATCGACTATTTCTCGACGCCATACGATTTCGAAGCTGTTGAAGCGCTGGACCAGCATGTCCCGGCATACAAGATTGGGTCCGGAGACATCACATGGCTTGAATTTCTCAAGTTCGTTGCCGACAAGGGGAAGCCGGTGCTGCTAGCGACCGGGGCCGCCGAAATCGGCGAGGTGTGTCGCGCAGTAGATACGATCGTGGCTCGCAATCCTCGACTGGTCCTCATGCAGTGCAACACGAACTACACAGGCGACGACTCGAATCTCGACCATATCCACCTGCGAGCGTTACGGACATACAAGGCGCTCTACCCTGACCTAACCCTTGGCTTGTCAGACCATACCGCTAGGCATGCCACTGCGCTCGGAGCCGTCGCACTCGGCGCCAGGGTGGTGGAGAAACACTTCACGGACGACACTACGCGCCCCGGCCCCGACCACCCTTTCTCCATGACGCCGTCATCATGGTCAGAGATGGTCGCGCGGACAAGAGAACTTGAGCGTGCGCTAGGAGACTCCCGAAAGTTCATCGCAGAGAACGAAACCGAAACCGTGATCGTACAGCGTCGTTGCTTGCGTGCGTCGCGCGTTCTGGAACCGGGAACGAAGCTAGCCCGAGAGGACATCGATGTGCTCAGACCGGCCCCCTCGCACGCCATATCAGCGGCTGATCTAGGAAAAGTGATCGGCCAGCGACTGCGCCACTCACTCGACTTCGGGCAGGAAATCACCTGGACCGATCTCCAGAATAGCTAGCGAAAGAACGGATAAGCGATCGAAGTGAACGTGCTCTACGTGTCGCCAACCTGTGGGCCACACGATCTACGCTTCCTGCAAGCACTCTCCGACCGCAAGGTGGATGCGCACTTCCTCTGCCTGACACCGGACGAGGAGGGCCGCGACATCTCGGTCCCGGTCACCCGGATCGGGTGGACGTCCGACGGCGTCGACGTGGAGCAGTTGCGCCAGATCGCGGAGAAGATCAGGCCCGCAGTGGTTCACGCCGGACCGGTCCCTGGCCCCGCGTGGCTTGTCGCCAGGGCCGGACTTCGCCCCCTCGTTTCGGCGAGCTGGGGGTCCGACCTCTTGCGAGAAGTGCAGCACAACGTCCAGAGCCATGAACGTGCGCGCTTCGCAGTCGAACACACAGATGTAGCCCTCGCAGACTGCGCCGCCGTGAACAGTGCGTTCCGGGAGTTGGGCATGGCCCCGGAGAGGATCGTAACGTTCCCGTGGGGTGTCGACCTGCAGGACTTCAGTCTCACAGCCGCCCCTTCTATCTCGGGACCGTTGACGCTCTTTTCCGGGCGGCGCTGGGAGCCGCTGTACGGGACGGCGGAACTGGTCGAGGCGTTCGCACTCGCAACACAGGGCGGCGCGGCTCTGCGCCTCCGGCTGCTCGGGAGTGGCTCCGAACACGACCGGGTCGGAGAGCTGACAGCCCGGCCTCACATGAGAGGCAAGGTGCAACGAATGGCCGAAGTGCCAGAGAGCGAGATCGGTCGACAACTCGGGAAGAGCGACGTCTACGTGTCAGCTTCGCACTGCGATGGGAGTTCGGTCACTCTCCTGCAGGCCATGGCAAGCGGACTCCCCGTGATCGCGAGCGACATTCCCGGCAATCGCGAATGGGTGAGTCACGATCACAACGGCTGGCTGTTTCCGCCCGGTGACGTTAGTGAGCTAGCCCGATTGATGGTGCACGCGTCCGCAAGCCGGTCCCAACTGCGGCCGATGGGGCTGCGATCACGGTCTATTGCTGAAGAACGTGCAGACTGGAGCCGCCACGTCGATTCCTTGCTCGGGGCCTACCGACTTGCGATGACTGCGAGTGGGGAGGCTACATACCCCCATTGAGACACGTTGCTATTGTCCAAGCCCGGATGACCTCTTCGCGTCTGCCAGGCAAGGTACTCGCGGACATAGATGGGCTCCCGATGCTCCTTCGGGTCGTCGAGCGCGTGCGCCGCGCAAGTCGAATAGACACGGTCGTCGTCGCGACGAGCCGGGAGGCCTCGGACGGTGCCATCGCGGACATTTGCTCGGCGTCGGAGATCCCGTGCTTCAGAGGAAGCCTGCACGACGTTCTGGACAGGTACTATCAGTGCATGATCGAGTTCCACGCGGAGATCGTCGTTCGAATCACTGCGGACTGTCCGCTGATCGACCCGGCAGTCATTGACGACACCGTCGATGCCCTCTGGGGACGCGGGGTAGCCCAACCGCGATACGATTTCAGCGCGAATCGGCTGCCGCCGCCAAACGATAGAACTTACCCGGTAGGACTCGACGTGGAAGCATGCACTGCGCCGGCGCTGAGCCGTGCCTGGAGTGAGACTGGCGATCCACAGCACCGGGAACACGTGATGCCCTTCCTCTATGAAACCCAGTGTTTCCGAACCGCCGTTATTCAGTGTGAACCCGGTTACGGCGACTTTCGCCTTACCGTCGACGAGCAGGCCGATCTAGACCTAGTTCGGGCCGTCTACCAACGGTTACCGAACGCTGAGGACGCGACTTGGCGCGAAGTAGTGCGATTCCTGCAAGCGAGTCCTGAACTTTGTCGACTCAACGCCGACGTCGCCCAACGCCACCTGCTACCCGGGACAGGCCACGATCCCAAGAATGACTGACCAAAGTACGCCCAAAGTTAAGACAGTGAATGATCAGGAACGTTTCTGGCGCGGCGACTTCGGAGATCACTACATCGGCCGCAACCAAGGCACCGATCTGCTCGCCGCGAACAGAGCCTTCTTCGCGCAACTGTTTCGAACGACCGGCAAGATCCGCAGCTTGTTCGAGATCGGCTGCAACGTTGGCCTCAACATGGCGGCGGCGAGAACGCTCCTGCCGGACCTTCAGATCTCTGGAGTGGAACTGAACCAGATGGCAATTGCGGAAGCACGACGGCGACTCCCCGAGGCCGACCTCCGTGAGGGCTCACTGCTCCAGCTAGAGCCTAGCGACTTCGCGTCGGACCTCGCGCTCTCGAAAACGGTCCTGATCCACATCGCACCAGCAGACCTACCGACCGCCTACGACGTGCTTCACAGCGTCTCTCGGCGTTACATCGTGCTCGCGGAATACTACAGTCCGACACCTGTCGGAGTTGCCTACCGCGGTCATAGCGAACGCCTCTTCAAGCGTGATTTCGCCGGGGAAATGCTCGATCGGTATGAGGATCTGCGCCTGGTCGACTATGGCTTCATGTACCACCGCGATCCGGTCTTCCCCCAGGACGACATCAACTGGTTCCTGTTGGAGAAACGGGCTTGATAACGGCGGCCCACCGCCGGTCCTCTGTCGGACGACAGGCTCAGGCCAAGCCATGGCTGTGAACCGGCGCGTTCGCGCAGTACGGGCCGCGCGAACGCTCATTGAAGAGTGGCGTTTTCGGCGACAACCGATCGTTCCAGGGCCCACTTTTCTCTGTGTGGGTTTGCCGAGTTGTGGCACGACGAGTATCGCGCACTACCTCCGATCCCACCCAGAGGTGGTGTGTGGCAGGCCAAAAGAGATCGGCTACTTCAACGCGAATCGGCACAAGTTCCCGGATCCAGATTGGTATCGCCGTCGATTCCGAATCCGCGACGGCCGTGCCCCTTCGACGATCCGCGCTGTCGGTGAGTTCACGCCTACGTACTGCTTCCCGCCAGCTACAGACAGAATCGCCGCACATCAGCCACAAGTTCGCTTGATAGTGATGGTTCGGGATCCCGTGCGGCGGGCAATATCCCAGTACCATCGATACGTTCGCAAGGGCCTTGAACACAGGCCTGCGGAAGAAGCGATCATGAACTCGGAAGGCAATCCGCAACGAGGAGCCTACCTGCAAAGAGGGCGCTACAAGGATGTCCTGGACACCCTCACGAGGCTGTTCCCCCCCTCCCAGGTCGCTGTGATCCGCCTGGAGGACTTGTCGCGCGACCCAGCGCGCGAAATGTCCCGACTGCAGCAGTTCCTCGGGGTCTCGATTCGCGATCTCGGCCCATACCGGGCTGCAAACCGCGGGACCTATCCGCCAGCCGAGTCATCGCTCATCGAAGAACTCGCAGACTACTTCCGACCGCACAACCTAGCCTTGACCGAACAGCACGGTGTCAGTCTCGCCGGATGGATCGGTCATTGAGTCCGCCAATCGCCGCGGCCATCTATCAACTAGGAATATCGACGCTTGGAGGCAGGAACGCATGAACCGAGGGTACTTGTCGCTGGCAGCTGGCGATCGCCGATATCTAGAGATGGCCGTGGACTGGGCGCTGTCGATCCGCGCGCGCACCCGGGATCCCATCGCTGTCGCGTTCGACCAACCGCTGGCAGGCCAGGCGCGGTCAGAGCTCGGAGCTGTGTTTGACGACTTGGTCGAGATCCCAGCGCGCTACCTTCGCGGCCGTTTCGTTCGCGATTGCGCGGTCAAGTTCTGCATGGGCGAGATCTCGCCGTTCGAAGAAACCGTTTTCATCGACTCCGATTGTCTGCTGATCGCGGACCCCGCGCCGCCCTGGAACGTACCGGAGGATGCGAAGATCACTATGATCGGGCAGTTGGTCGGCCGGGATTCCCAGACGCGACATCACGGCTTCGTTACAGGGAGCCTCGTCGAGAAGTTCCACCTAGATCGCTATTTCCAGTGCTCCAGTGGCATCATTCACTTCAGATCCCCGGGCGCGGCCGCACTCTTCCGGGAGTGCGCGACCTGTCACGAGACTGAGGTCGTGCCCACGCTTCACAGCAATGCCGAGCCCAACCGAAGACTGGGAAGCGAAATCGCTACCGCAGTCGTGGGCGGGCGCCGAAGGTTCGATTCGTATTCTCAGCGGCGCTGCTACTGGAGAAGAGACGTGGCCGAGCTCGACCCGTCGTTTCCCCCGTCGGCCGATTCTGCACGTCGCCTTCCCGATTCCGGCGAAGATCCTCGAACCCTTCCTGGGACAGGTAGTCGAACGTCGCAAGAAGGCAGGGCTCTCCGCGAATGCGTCACTCGCGACGTGGCGTACGCGCGCCCGTGGGCCACGTTTGAACCAGCTCGCCAAGCGGCGCCTGGCTCAACTCAGGAATCGTCTCATTGGCGCAAGCAGACCGGCGTAGCCCCGAACTCGGGAACCGTCAGAGCTGAGGCATGATGGACAAGCCGCGCGTGTCAGTAGTCCTGACAACTTTCAGACGACAAGATGTGCTGCCACGCGCTGTCAGAAGTGTGCTCGCGCAGACTCTCACCAACTGGGAACTTCTGGTCGTCGACGATGAACCGAGCGCGGACACGCGGCGCATCGTTGAGGGCGTGGGAGACTCACGGGTGCGCTACATCCCGCACGATAGGAATCAAGGGCTGTGCGCTGCTAGAAACACCGGCCTGGGTGCGGCAAGAGCGAACTTGATCGCGTTCCTAGACGACGACGATGAGTTTCTTCCGGAGAAATTGGAACGCCAGGCGGAGCTGCTCGAGGGCCTTCCCCATAGGGTTGGAGTAGCCTCCTGTTTCGAAGAGGTACAACGTCCAAGCGGCGATCGTGTTCAAAGGAGGATCGTGCTTGATGGTGACGTACATGAACAATTGGTGTGGAACGACTTGGTCCGCATGCAGCTGCTAATGGTACGGCGCGCTTGCTTTGCCGAGGTCGGCGACTTTGACATCCGCCTGCCAATGCACGACGACTACGACATGACGCTTCGGCTGGCGCGACGGTTTCACTTCGCTACCGTGGGTGAATCCCTCGTCCGGATCATCCTGACACCGGCATCGATGAGCGAGAGTACCTCCGCGCGAATTCGGGCTCTCGGCATCCTCATGCGAACGCATCCGGAATTCGCCGACGACAAGGTTCAGGCGCGGTGGCTCCGTCGGTTGGCGCGGCATCACGCAGATGCCGGAGACCGGTCAGCATGGAAGGCTAGCCTCCGAAGGTCGCTGCGAGCGGACCCTTTGAACACGGCCACCTGGATCACCCTACTCGCTGGCCAACTTCTGGGACCGCACCGAACGCGCTCACTCGGTCGACTGCGAGGCCTGGCAACGCGGGCACTTCGTGAGCGTGTCCACCGATGACCGGTTCGTCAACAGCGCCTGCAGCTTCGATCGTCATTCCGACGTTCAACGAAGCCACTCGAATTGATGTGCAGCTGCGCGCCCTCGCGGAACAGGTCGACTGTGCGCCCTTCGAAGTCATCGTCGCAGACAATGGCTCCACTGACGACCTTTCGGGAGTCCTGGCAAGCTATGCTGACACACTTCAATTGCGTCTCATCGACGCTTCGTCCAGGCGGGGACCTGCGCACGCGAGAAACGCAGGCGCCCGGATGGCGTCGACGGATCTACTCTTGTTCTGCGATGCGGACGACCGAGTCTCGCCCGAGTGGGTAGGGGCCCTCCAGCGAGCGCTAGCACATGCTGCGATGGTGACCGGCGCCGTGCTCTACGTTGAGCGAGATACGCTACAGCGCCAGCCAGCCCCTGGGGCACCTCGCCCGCCAATCGCCCCACGATTATTCTTCGGCAAGGTACCTTTCGCCCAGACGAGCAACCTCGGAATACGCCGCGCGCTCTTCGAAGACCTCGCCGGATTCGACTCCGCCCTCATTTGCGCCGAAGATGCCGACCTGACTATTCGCGCTCAGGTATTGGGCGAGTCGCTCGTGTGGGAGACGAGCGCCTCCATCTGGTATGGCCGTCGCGAAGGGATACGCGCAACTGCCAAGCAGTTCTTTCGGTATGGCTTCTACTCTGTGGCCGCATACCGAAAGCACCGGGCAGACTCGATTCTAGATCGCTCTGCCTGGGAAATGGCGCGTCCCTACGCGGCTTTGGTGTTCCGCGCTTATGAGCTCTGCACTTCGCAGCGAATAGCATGGATTGGGAGATTGGCCCACCGCTGCGGGCACGTCGCAGGATCGGTGCGATTCGGTGTGTTCTGCCCTTGACCAGGATCTTGGCTGTAAGCCACACGGCCGTTTGGCCGGCTCGATCTGGAGCGGCGATTCGCCGGTTGATGACCATCCGGGCGCTTCAGAAGTGCAGCCGTGTGGATGTACTTCATCTCGGGGAGTTCGACGAGGACCCTGCGATGCCAAGCGACTTCGACGGCACATCGCTGGTCGTACCCGTGGCACAAAGGAAGCTCTCGCTCGCCGAGAAGCTGGGCTGGTTTATTCTCCCGACTCGCCCCCTCCAGTGTCTGACCTGGCAGCCGCTGCCACGGCAGTTCTTGACCTCCTCGTACGATTTGACCTGGTTCTTCCGGCCTATCACGTACGCGCTTGCGCCGGCTGGAACGGATGTACGCGTCGTGGATCTGGAAGATCTAGAAGACAAGAAGATTCGAGACAGGCACCGGTCGCAGCCCGGCCGGTACACTCGGCGCCGTTTCGTCGAAAGCAGAAACGCCAAGGGTTGGTCGCGATACCACAAACGGGTCTCTGTAACCGTCGGCGCGGTCACTGTCTGTAGCGACAACGACCGCAGAGCATTCAAGGCCGACAACTGCTATGTCGTCCCGAACGGATACCCAGACGCGCCGGACGGTGCAAGAGCCGCCCCCGACGCGGGCGTCGCCCTCTTCGTCGGACTCTTCGAGTACGGCCCGAATCTCGACGCAGCGCGATTCTTCATCGAGCACGTGCACCCCTTGATCCTTGCTCTCGAACCGAGCTATCGGATACGCCTGGTGGGACGCGGGGCCATGGTCAAGGGATTCTCGGATACGCCGGGTGTCACCGTCGTCGGAGAGGTGGCCGATCTGGCGGGAGAATACCAGCGAGCCACGCTTGCCGTGGCGCCCATTCTAGATGGCGGTGGCACGCGTGTGAAGATCCTGGAGGCTTTCGCCCGCCGCGTCCCGGTCGTATCAACAACGGTCGGCGCGAGCGGCCTCGCTGTCGCGCATGGCCGTCACGCACTACTGGCGGACTCCGCCGAAGCGTTCGCAAACAGCTGCGTCGAGCTGATTCGAGATCCGAGACTCGCGCAGAGACTCGCATCTGCAGGCTACCGGTTCTACAGGAAACGCTATAGCCAAGAGACGGTCGATCGTGCCGTCCGTGCGGTAGTCGCAGCCGCTCTCGGAAACGGCCCGTGAGCCACGGCGATGCGGTCGAGCCTCGGGCCTTGGCCGAACTCCGAGTCCTGCATCTCATCGACAGTCTGGGGTCCGGCGGTGCCGAACAGTCTCTGGTCGAGTTCCTCCCTCTCCTCGCAGCTCAAGACATCACCTCTGTTGTGATCACGATGAAACCCGCAGATACAAACGAACTGACGATGAGGCTCCAGGGCATCGCCGAAATCGTACTGTTGCGCGGGGCATGGATCGATCGGCTCCGAACGCTAAGAACGACTATCCGCCGATCCGGCGCGCACATAGTTCACACCAGCCTGTTCTACCCGGATGTGATGGGTCGAATTGCCGCACTGGGCTCCGGGGTACCCGTCCTCACCAGCCTGGTCAATACCCCCTACGATCGCGCGCGCTACGAGGATCCGGGTGTCCGCCGTCGCCGCCTTCGAACCCTACAGGCAGTCGACAGCGTTACTGCCCGCACAATGTGTCACCACTTCCATGCGGTCACCCACGAGGTAGGCCGTTCGGCGGTTCGGAACCTCGGCATCCGTCCAGACCACGTTACTGTTGTCGAACGCGGGCGGTCCCGGAGTCGGCTCGGCTACCCTTCACACGAACGCCGGATAGCGACTCGCCGCGCCCTAGGGATCACCGACCAACAGCTGTTTCTGCTTTCGGTCGGACGGCAGGAGTACCAGAAGGGGCACGTCGTTCTAGTCGATGCCCTCGGCGAACTGTGCGCCAGCGGCATCGATGCGGTACTGGCTGTGGCCGGCAGGCCAGGAAGTGCAACGACCTCGCTCAAAACGGCCGCAGCGAGCCTCCCCGACCCCGACCGCGTGCGTTTCCTCGGCTATCGTCCAGACGTGCCCGATCTGCTATGCGCCGCAGACGTCTTCGTCTTCCCGTCTCGATACGAGGGCACCGGTGGCGCTCTGATCGAAGCCATGGCGATGGAAGTTCCCATTGTGGCGACAGACCTCCCAACGCTCCGAGAGGTCACGAGCGACGGCGAGACTGCGATACTCTTTCGGCCAGAGTCGGTGCCAGACTTGGTCGCGGGTATCCGGGCAGTCATCGACGACCCTGGCCTCGCCTCGCGACTCAGGCGACGCTCACGAGAAGTATTCGAAGACAAATTCACTATCGACCGGAGTGCGAGACGGATGCGGCGACTGTTTCACGAGATCGCGCGAAGGTAGTCGGCATGCTGTCTTTCGTTCGAAGCTTGGTCAGGCACCTCCCAGTTTCGTGGCAAGGACATTCTCGCCTTCTCTACTGGCGGTTCCGCAACGTGCTGAGAACGTCCTCAGGCGAGCACGCTCTCAAACTAGGGCCGGCGCGGGACGGTCGGTGGTTACTGACCGACGGTCGGCGAACACTCTCGATCGCGGCACCGTCGCGCGTGGGGATCTATCGTCGCGGAATCGAGGCACGCCTCGCCGAAATCCAGCGGGCCTTCCATACAGACGTTGTGGAGTTGCGGTCGGGCGATGTTGTTATCGACATCGGCGCGAATATCGGCGAATTCTCACTGCCGCTTCTCGAACGCGATGTCACGGTGCACGCCTTCGAGATGGACCCAAACGTGATACCTGCGCTTAGGGCGAACCTGGGCGCGCACCCTCAAGCGTTCGTCCACCACATAGGACTGTGGAACGAAAACACCAGTGGCACCATGCATCTCAACACTGCGACTGCGGACACGTCCCTCATTGCCAATGGCTCGCGGGATCAGGCGGCCGTTCGGTGCCAGCGGCTAGACGACGTAGAATTGGCGGGCTGCCCGGAGTCGATCAAGCTTTTGAAGTGTGATGCAGAAGGAGCCGAGCCCGAAGTTCTCGCTGGAGCTCTTCGCACCCTGGCCCGTACCGATTTCGTGGCGGTCGATTGCGGCCCCGAGCGCGGGGAGCAAAGCATGAGAACGAATCGTGCGGTCGCCCGTTTGCTCGGTGAACTTGGCTTTGCAATCATACTGGAGCCTAGCGGAGCACGAGAGGTACTAGTTGCTCGGAACACGCGGACGGCGACCCCAACTGTCATCTCGCCCCAGCAGCGTGTGAGATAGGCCTTGTTGGCTCGACGTCGCCTTGGAAGGGTTCTGCAAAATAGCTTGCCGCGTCCGATTCGCCACTGGCGAACGCGTCGCGCACTTGGACGAGTCGCACCTTGCGTATGGCTGCTCCCGGACGATGTGATCTGGATTGGAATCCCGAAGGTCTGCACGAACAGCATCGGCAGCGCTCTATACGAATGGGCCACCGGTTCAGAAGTACGCGGCGTAGCCGCCGCGGCACTCGGGCGACAGAAGTACGGGGCCCAACTTGCAGCCGCAGAGGTAGCAACTCTCAACCGTGGCACGTATCGTTTCGCCTTCGTTCGCAACCCGCTTGAGCGCCTCGAATCACTCTTCCGCAACCGCATTGGCGATCCGCGCACAGCGACCGCCCACCACACAACCGTGGCGTATCGCGCCTATGGGCTGGCACCTGGTATGCGGTTCGAGGCCTTCGTCCGCGCAATCGCCAAAATACGCGACCGTGATGCCGAGACTCATTTCCGGTCGCAGTCGTGCTTCCTGACTCACCGTGGACGCCTGACCGTTGACTACCTTGGCCGATTCGAATCCTTGAACCTGGATTGGAACGTACTCGCAGACCGTTTCGGGTTTCCCAAACTGCCCCGGCTCAATAGCACCCGGAAGCGCATGGCAACCCCGTCTTCATGTACCCGTCGCACTGCGGAAATGGCTGCCGAGCGCTACGCGGGTGATATCGCCCGGTTCGGCTACGACGCTGTGGTCCAGGATTTCATCGATTCTCTCTAGCGGATCCGCGAAGACATCCTCTCTGCCTTGGGCCTGACAAACGGCCTCTGCCCGCAGGGACTAACGAATGGGTACATCTCCGTTGGGTATGCCGAAGATCCTGATCGTTGTCTGGCGCCTCTCTCAAGGAGGCGGAATTCCCATCGTTATTCGCGGCCTCCTTGAGCGCGTGGACGACTCCAAGTTCGAAGTTCATCTCTGCACAATACGCCCACCCTATCCGGAAGACGGCCTCGGAGACTTGCCGGCCCACGTCCGGACCCACTCGCTCGACCTCTCGCCGCCCGAGACGGCGGTAGCCAAACTCAAGGCGATCAGTCGGCTGCTCTGTGTGGCGCGGCGTGAGCGCCCTGACCTCGTCCACGTCCAAGGTGGAACCGCTAGCTACAGCGGTCTCGCAATGCTTGGGACGAACGCGGTCAAGCTGCTGGAAATCCAGGATGCGCCGCAGAGCGGTCGGATGTCTCCGCAGCACCAGAGAGTTGAGCGTCTGCTAGCGCGGTTGGTTCAGCCCGCAATCCTCGTTCACTCCCGGTCGGTACAGGCGGATCTCGCGTCGGCATGGAATATCAACCCAGAATCGGTGACTCGCCTGCCGCTAGGCATCGACACTCGGCAATTCGTGCGATCTAGACCTCGCGGCCTGGCGTTCAGGAAGCAACTCGGTATCAGCAGCGAGGCCGAGCTTGTGACCTACGTCGCACGGCTTGTTCCGGAGAAATGCCCAGAGCTATTCCTGGAAGCCGCGGCTGAGATTGTGCGCCGCTGCCCATCTGCGAGATTCTTGCTGGTCGGCGAAGGATCGCTAGCAGACAAGATGCGGCGCGCTTCCACCAAACTGGGGCTCGACGATTTCCTTATCATGCCGGGGTTCGTGGAAGACTTGGCAGCGGCCTATTCCGCGTCAGACATCTTTCTGTCAACATCTCGGTACGAGGGCTTCGGGTTGGCCGTAGCAGAAGCAATGGCATGCGGCGTACCGGTCGTTTGCAGGCAAGCCGGTGGGGTTGAAGACGTGGTCGGCGACGCGGGTATCTTGGAAACCGCCGCGACGCCCCAAAAACTCGCCCAACACGTCCTTCGACTGCTTGAGTCGGCTCCGCGCCGAGCGGAGCTGGCAAGAGCCGGTCGGGCCCGAGCGGAAAACGTCCTTGATATTGGAAGCGCGATCCGCGCCTACGAGAAGCTGTACCAAAGCCTCGTCGACCGACGCTAGCTATGCGAATCTTGCAACTGATTACGGACCATCGGCGAAGGGGGGCCCAGGTTTTCGCTGCGGACTTGTCGGAGGCACTCGCCTCCCGGAGCCACGACGTGGCGGTGGCGGCACTGTACGAAGAGACCGTGTCCCCCTTGGACTGCGGGCAAGCGAGCGTCTTGCCCGAGCTTGGGCAAAGAGACAGATTCGTTGCGCCTGTTCTGGTGATGCGCTTGGCCCGGACCCTCGCAGCGTTCAGCCCCGATGTGCTGCAGGCCAACGGTTCCGACACCCTGAAGTTCGCCGTGGCCGCGCGGGTTCTGGCAAGAACTCGGACACCAATTGTCTATCGAAACATCAGCCTTGCCAGCAGATGGCTACGAGGCCCCCTCCACAGATCTGTGAACCGCTGGCTCGCACATCGTCCAGACCACGTGGTATCCGTGAGTCATACCTCTCGGGACGACTTCCTCCTGGCGTACAGAATCGCGGCGAACAAGGTGACCGTGATCCCGCAAGCCACTCAGGTGCCTGCGACTGGCAGCCGAAAAGTAGGTCGCGACAGGATTCGGGCCATTACGGGCACGTCGTCGGGGCGCGTTCTCGTGCACATTGGCAACTTCTCTACGGAGAAGAATCACGAGTTCCTGATCCGCGCTTTCGGAGAAATCTTGTCTGCGTTGCCTGACGCAACGTTATTGCTGATCGGTGATGGCCCTCTGCGCGGCGAGGTCTCCCGCCGGGTGCAAGATGCCGGCTTGATGGATTCCGTGCACTTCCTTGGAGTACGTGATGACGCTCGCGAGATCGCGGGCGGAGCTGATGCACTCGTACTCTGCAGCCTAGTCGAAGGTCTACCTGGCGTGATCCTCGAGGCCGCTGCGAGGGGCGTCCCGACGGTAGCGACAGACGTCGGAGGCGTTGGAGAAGCAATCGCGAACCAACTTACAGGAGTGGTGACTCCGCCCCGCGACTTGGCGGCATTCGCGTCTGCTGTACTTGATCTCCTTAACGATGAGGACCGCCGCGCCATGATGGGCCGAGCCGCGCGCCGGCGAGTCGACGCCGACTACAACCTCGACAGGATCGCCTCGTCGTATGAAGCACTCTACGACGATCTCCAGCATCAACTCCGAATGACGTAGCACCTGATGGAATTGCTCTCTCTTCTAATTCTGGCCGGGATGGCGATCGGATTCGCGGCTTGGTACGGCTCCCGTCCGACGAGTTCGCTGCCTGCGCGCCTCATCGTGACTGCCGTCCTAGCACGGATTGCCGGGTCGATCCTTCGCTACGAGATGATCGAGCGAGTCTACAACGGGGTCGCGGACGCAACCGGCTACCACGCCAAGGGGGTCCAGCTCGCGGACCAAATATGGGCCGGGGAGCTAAGTCTTTTCTCAGCGCACTATTGGACCGAGCTGTACGTCGGGTTCGGAAACCGCATATGGGGCACTCCATTCATGATCCGCCTTTCGGGCCTCGCCGCGACATTCATCGGCCCGTCGATCCGGACTGAATTCCTTCTGTTCGCTCTGATCGCGTTCGTCGGAACGCTCTTGATCGTGAAGTCCGCCGAGAATTCGAGGCCTAGATGCCATCCGGCCACGACGGCCGCTTGGATTTGGCTATGGCCGACCGTGTGGTTCTGGTCGTCTAGCGTCGGCAAAGAAGCCGTTGTCATACTCGCGATCGGCCTCGTGATGTTCGGTTACGTGGGCCGGAACGGGCGGATCATTCCGTCAGCCTACCTGGCAGGGATCTGTCTGGCGGCACTAATACGCCCGCACGTTGGCGTAGTGCTGCTGCTCTCAACGGCCGTCGCGATCTGGTTGGCGCAGAAAGCGGCGTGGGACCTACGCCGGGTGGCCGAAGCCGTGTTGATCTTGCCCCTGATCGCCTTTGTCCTCCCGGCCGCCGCGACACAGCTTGGGCTCGACCAGTTGGACGCGGAAGGCCTCGCCCAGTTGCTTGAGCGGCGCTTGGAGCTCACCAATCAGGGCGGAAGTAGCACAGGATCGTCGACATCCGTCGGTATCGCCAACATCCCGGCGGCCTTCGTGAACGTCTGGGTCCGCCCGTTTCCCTGGGACGTACACAACGTCCCGGCGGCTCTAGCTGCCCTGGAGTCGATCGCGCTTTGGTGGGTCGTATGGAGTCGGAAGCACGAAATCGCGGTCGCATTGCAGAACTGGCGTGCACACCGAGCACTACGTTTGGCGTTGCCGATCATCATCAGCTACACCATCATGATCGGACTGGGGTTCGCTAACTTGGGCCTGATTGCGCGCCAGCGCGCACCGCTGATGCCTTTGCTCCTGATGGTCCTATTCTTGGTCCCAGAACGTGGATCCGCTACAGTCCTGACGCCCGCAAGAACCCGCAAGCGACTCGGCGCCGCCGGCTAGCTGTCTGTGGATGCTGAATAGCCATACGACCGCGACCCGGACGCGCCGTACCGATATCGACCATAGCCGATTCCTGTCTCGCCCTCGGCACCGTTCAAAACGACGCCCAGGATCCGACCCTGCACACCACGCAGCCGTTCGACCGTCTTGGCGACCAATTGATGCGCCGTCTTGTCGGCCCTGACGACCACGGCGATTCCGTCCACCAAACTCGCCAGGATCAGGGGATCGACGACGATCATTGACGGTGGGGAATCGATCAACACTATGTCGAAGTGTTCGCCAGCCGTCTCGAGCAACTGCTTGGGCAGACTGCTGCCAAAGAGCTCGGCCGGGTTCGGTGGAATTGGACCACTGGGCAAGACCCACAGGTTTTCGAAATCAGTCTGGCGAATGAGGGCGCCGATTTCGGTGCTACCAGCCAGGTAGTTCGAAAAGCCTTCCGACGATTCTAGGTCGAATACTTGGCCAACCCGCGGCCGGCGCAGATCGCCATCGACGAGCAGGACTTTTTTGCCAGTATGGGCTAACGAGAAGGCGAGATTGATCGTAGACGTCGTCTTGCCCTCGCCTGGGGTAGCGGAGGTGATCATCAGACTGCGCGGAGGCCCGCCGCCCGTGCTTAGCAACAAGGCCGTGCGAAGCTCACGGTATTCTTCCGCGACGTGCGAGCGAGGGCTGTCCACGGCCATGCGTTCCGGCTGAATCTCGCCGACCACCGATTCCGTGTACCCGCCCCGATTGCGCCTAGATGACTTGGCATCTGAGCGGCTGATTACACCCAGCGTTGCCATCCGCAGGCGCCTCCGCACATCGTCCGCCGTGCGGAGTGTGTTGTCGAGGGCGTCCAGCCCTAACGCCACCATCGCACCGGCGAGCCCGCCAACAAGCAGCGCGAGTGCGATGGTCTGCAACCAGGCCTTGCTCGCTGGATTGAACGGCAGCACAGCCCTGTCGATGACCTGGATGCTTTCGCCCTGGTACCCCTGCACACGCGAGGACAGGTCCAACGCGGTCTTCTGATCCGTGAACTGCTCCAGCAGCGTCTCCTTGTTGGGGAGCGCCAATTCCTGGGCGCGCAACTCGACGTAGTCGTCTGTCTCGAGTCCGTTGCCACCGATAATCATCGAAGCCAGTCTCTGCTCGGTCGAACGGGCCGTGTCCGCCTGCTGTTGCAGGTCGCGCAGCGCAGCGCGATAAGCCGTAGACTCCGCGGTACGCAGCGCCGCCGTACTCGCCGCAATACGCTCGACGAGGTCCTTCATCTGAGGATGCTCGTCCGTCAGTCGCCGGGCAAGGTCTTCGCGCTCACCTTGTAGCCGCTCAAGGTCGTCCCGGGCGCGTCGAACTGTGCTGTCGCTCTGAACCGCTGCGCTCTCGGCCGGCTCCATGCTCTGGAGCCGGCGGTATTCGGACTCGCGCGCGAGTCGCTCCGAACGGGCGCTTGCCAGTTCATTGCCCATCGCTGCGTTGGCAGCTGAAGCGCCCAAGCCCGCTTCGTCCACGCCGAGTCGCCGTCGCAGGCTGTCCAGAGCTGCCTCGTCATCACGCACCTCAGCGGCCAGACGGTCGATTTCGTCGCTAAGGAACGTGTCGGCTTGCTGCGAGCGCTCTGAAAGCTGCTCAAGGTTGTAGCTCACGAACGAGTCGGCAACAATGTTCGCCATCTGGGTCGCGAGGACAGGATCCGTGTCGGCCCAGCGAATATCAACGAGGTGCGTGCCCGGCACCGGAATCGCGCTTGCTGACTGGCGGATTCTTGTAATCGCCCGCTGCATCCGTCGATCTCGCAACTCAAGGGGCAGGACGCTCTCGTCCAGGCCGTCAGAATCTCCGGAACCAAGCCATCCGGCTATCGTCTCCGTGCTGCTCTGCCAGGCCCCGCGCATGGCCATCACGAGCCTGCCCAGCGCCGACGGCTCCGCCGCAGATGGCGCAACGACATCAGTCTCGACCTGTGCGCCGCCCGGCGCGAGTTCATCGAGCAGATCGTTCCGCTCGATGAGACGGACGATAAATGCTCGACTCGTGAAAATCTGCAACTGCGTGCGGGTACGGAAGCTGCCAGCTCTCTCCCCCTGGAGGAGTTGTCCCAAGTCGGCCACACTGGAAGCTGGCGGCTCGATGAGAATCCGGGCGGTGGAACGGAAGACCGGCACTTCGTTGCTCAGCGAATAGACCGCAGCCACAACGGAGAGAAGCATCCCGGCGAACACCCACAGCTTCCGACGCCAGATTGCATCGACGTAGGTCCAGAGATCGAGGGCGTTCCCGGGCTCCTGGGACTCACCCGTCCAGCCGAACTCAGTGTCCATTACTCAGAGTGCCCGTAGAAGGAATCGAAGGCGGCTGACACCGTGAACAGTGCGCAACCTACGAGCGACTATGCTACACGATGCGATGCCTGACCGACTGTGCCAGTCCAAGCCCACAAGGGGTCCCAGGCGCTCAACCAGACGAGGTAGGCCCGTGAATGTGGGGCATCTGATCAAGGGACTGGGACGAGGGGGCGCTGAGATGCTCCTGCCGCACTTGACGCGAGCGACGCCACAGCATTCGACGCACGTCGCGTACTTCCTGCCGCATAAGGACGCGCTGGCTGCAGAACTTGCAGCGGCCGGGGCCCAAGTCACCTGTCTGGGCGCCGCGACAAACCTGTCGATCCTGGCCAGCTCCGGATCTGTCCGCAGGTGGATCCGAGCCAACCGGCTGGACCTGGTGCACGCACATCTGCCTATTTCTGGCGCGATCGGCAGGCTGGCGGCGCGCCGCGAGCAATGTCCCTTGGTGTACACGGAGCACAACCTGCAAGAGCGCTACCGCCCGCTGACTCGCCTGATAAACCGCGTGACCTGGAAGGCGCAGGATCGGGCCGTGGCGGTTTCTGAGGAAGTCGCCAAATCAATCGAGCGACATCTCGGCAACTTCGTTCCGGTGCGTGTTGTGGCAAATGGCATCCCCGAACTCGGCACGGTCGACCCGGGCCGCGTGAAACAGTTGCGCGAGTCCGTCGGCATCGGCGAAGCTCCCACCGTTGGCACCGTTGCGGTCTTCCGCGTGCAGAAGCGAATCGACGAGTGGCTGCGGGTCGCACGACGCGTTGCTGAAGCCAATCCGGCAGCACGGTTTGTACTCGTCGGCGACGGCCCGCTGCGCTCCGATATCGAGGGCTGGATCCAGGAAGCGGGGCTCTCTGATGTGGTGATCTTGCCGGGCCTGCAGGAGAACGTCGGGGAATGGCTCGCCTGCATGGATGTGTTCCTGACAACCTCGGTGTTTGAGGGCCTGCCGCTGGCTCTACTCGAGGCGATGGTTTCGCGTACGCCGGTGGTGGCCACAGCGGTCGGCGGGGTCGCCGAGGTTGTCCGACATGGCGACAATGGCTACCTGCTACCGTTCGGATCGACGTCGGAGCAAGCGGCATTCGTTGTCGAGCTGCTGGACCACCGAGACCTTCGCGATGCGCTCGGCAGGGCGGGGCGAAATACGGTCGTCGAGCGATTCGGAATCGGCCGAATGGCCGCCGAACTCGCCGGCGTGTACGAAGAAATACTGCAGGAGCAAACCCGATGAACTGCACGCCAGCGGCCCCCATCACAGTGATCGGAGGCGGAGGGCACGCCAAGGTCATCGTCGGGCTGATCCAGGCCCTTGGTGTCGAGATTGCCGCGATCCGGGATGAGAACCCCGAAGTCGTCGGAATGACCGTCCTGGGCGTGCCCGTGGAGCATCCGTCCACCGAGGCGAGCACGGAACCCCGCGTGTTGGCCGTCGGTGACAATCGCGCAAGGGCGGTGGTCGCCAAGCGTGTCCGCGGACCATTTGCCACGCTCATACACCCCGCGGCATTTGTCGCGCCGGACGCCGAGTTGGGCCCTGGAACCGTCGTCTGTGCGGGAGCGGTCATACAGCCAGGCGCGCATGTAGGGTCTCACGTCGTTGTGAACACCGGGTCAACGATCGACCACGACTGCCGCATCGGTGACTACGTGCATCTAGCCCCGGGCGTGAACCTCGCAGGCGAAGTCACCGTGGAAGAAGGTGCGTTTCTCGGCGTCGGTTCCGCGGTAGTCAACGGTCTCGTGATCGGCGCTTGGGCAACGCTCGGAGCAGGGGCGGTGGCCACCAGGAATATCGAGGCCACGGTCACGGCGGTAGGGACCCCTGCCAGACCACTGAGGCGCACCCGATGAGCGAACGCCTGTACCTGTCACCACCTCACATGGACGGCGACGAAATCGAGTCGATCCGGGAGGCCTTCGACAGCAACTGGATCACCTCACTCGGCCCCGCTCTCGAGGGCTTCGAGCGCGACATAGAGGACCGGCTCGGCTGCAGACACGCGCTCGCGCTGAGCTCGGGCACAGCAGCCTTGCATCTGGCGCTACATCATCTCGGCGTTGGCCCGGGATCAACAGTGCTCTGCTCGTCGCTCACGTTCATCGCGAGCGCGTCGCCGATCGTCCAGCTCGGGGCGTCCCCGGTCTTCATCGACTCGGAGAGTTCGTCATGGAACATGGACCCCGACCTCCTCGCCGCCGAACTGGAAGAGTCCGCGCGAAAAGGCCAGCGCCCCGCGGCGGTGGTGGTGGCCGACATCTTCGGGCAGTGTGCTGACTACGGCCGCATCGAGAGGATTTGCAGAATTCACGAGGTTCCTCTCCTCACGGACGCCGCGGAAGCACTCGGGGCACGATGCCGTGACCAGCCCGCCGGCACTTTCGGACTGTGCGGAATACTGTCGTTCAATGGCAACAAGATCGTGACCACGTCGGGCGGCGGGATGCTGATAAGCGACGACGGTGAGCTGATCAACCATGCGCGCCACCTCGCCACTCAGGCACGCGACCCGGCCCCGCACTACCAACATACCGAAGTCGGCTACAACTACCGCCTGAGCAACCTGCTCGCGGCAATGGGCCGGGCACAGCTCGGGCACCTGGACGACAGGGTCATGCGTCGACGCGGCGTGTTCGACCGCTATCAGGCCGGTCTCGGTAGCCTTCCCGGGATCGGATTCATGCCTGAGCCCGAGTGGAGTTTCTCCAATCGGTGGCTGACGTGCGTAACCGTCGACGAGGGCATGTTCGGAGCCGACCGCGAAGTCATCCGCAACTCACTCGAGGCGCGGAATGCTGAGGCACGCCCGATTTGGAAACCGCTCCACATGCAGCCGGTGTTCGAAGAATGCCGGGTAGTCGGAGGTGCGATGGCAGAGAAGTTATTCAGGGACGGCCTGTGCCTACCCAGCGGGTCGTCCATGACGCCGGCGCAGCAGGCACAGGTTATTGAAATTGTCCGGAACTGCGCGGGCTCAGACGTTTGAGTGGCGCGGGTCGTTGGTTTGCTGCTGGTCGCCGCATGGCTGACCGGTTCGACGCGGGGCGGATTCCGCGCCACGTCGCTGCGCGATTCCGCGATCCAATGCCCGAACGAATGGCGGCGTTCGACAGGTACCTGTGCGACATGGGCCGCGAGTCCGAGCGCGCCACCGTGCTCGGTCGGCTCGCGCGCGACCGACGCCAGATCATTCCGTGGCTGAGCCGGACACGAGATCTCCGGGGAGCGCGCATTATTGAGATCGGCTGCGGCCTGGGCGCGTCGACCGTCGCCCTCGCCGAACAAGGCGCGGACCTTCTTGCCATCGATGTCGCCGGCGAAGACGTCGAGGCGGCGCGCAAGCTGACCAAAGCCCACGACGTGGGCGCCAAGTTCGTCGTCGCGAACGCCGCGGAGATCGACGAAATCGTCCAACCGGGAGATGCGAACTGGATCATTTTCTGGGCCGTGCTCGAGCACATGACCATCAGGGAGCGACTTCAGTCGCTGAGCCGCGCCTGGCAGACCCTGTCACCGGGCGGCCTGCTGACCGTCGTAGAAACACCGAATCGTCTCTGGCATTTCGACTCCCACACCTCGCTGCTGCCCTTCTTCGATTGGCTTCCGGATGAACTCGCCTTCGAGTACTCACGGTACAGCCCACGAGCCTCGTTCTGCTCCGCCTTCCGCCAGCGGAGCGAAGAGGACATGCTGCGGTTCCTGCGACGTGGCCGTGGCATGAGCTTCCATGAACTCGAACTAGCCATCGCACCGGTCCAGGATCTCGATATCGCAAGCGCCTACCAACTCGAGCGCCGAGCCAGGAACCCGGCTCGGCGACTAGGCTGGGCCCTCTCACGGGCGGGTCGCTATGAAGCGATGCTGCGCAAGACAGCGTCGACGGTGCCGCGAGCCTTGCTGCAGCCGTTCCATTACTTCACGGCGCGTAAGGGTTGACCGTGCGAACAGAGCCGCGACCGGCCGAGTCCGTGCAACTGGAGTCGCTGAGCAGCACCAAGACAAAGGAACTCGTAGAGCTAGCGCGCGTTAGCCTGGGCGAAAGTCCAATATTTCGCACGCCCGAGTTCTGGAACTGGAAGCACCAGCACAGTCCGTTCGGAGAGTCGCTCGGGTTCGTGGCACGGGCCGCCACGGGGTTGGCGGGGATGCGCGTGTTCATGCGTTGGACTTGGTACTCACAGGGGGCCGCAGTGCCTTGCGTCCGCGCGGTCGACACGGCTACACATCCGGACTGGAGGCGGCGGGGGCTGTTCAAGCAACTCACGAAACGGGGACTGGAGGACGCTGCCGAGAACGGTGTCCGGGCCGTCTTCAACACCCCAAATGAGAAGAGCCTCCCAGGCTATCTGAAGCTGGGATGGCGTCCGCTAGGTAGAATACCGCTCTGGGTGAAACCCCTACGGCCGTTGCGTGCTCTCGCCCGTCTCGCCCGACAGCGTCTCGGAGGACACGCCTTCGCCACCAACCCGGCCCCGTTGCGGCCAGCGGCCGCCGCGCTACAGGAGTCAAACAGCGCAGCGTTCGGTGCCGGTTTCACCGGAGAGACTCGATTCCATACGCTGCCCACTCCAGAGTATCTCCGCTGGAGGTACGCAGACCCGCCGGGCCTTCGTTACGGCGCTGCGGCAGGAGCGAGGGCGTTGGTGATCTACAGGCTCCGATGGCGCCGCGGTCTCCTGGAACTCTCGCTATGTGAAGTGTTGGCCAATGACGATGGCAGCAGCCAGGATGAGGCGGTGAGCATTGTTCGCGAGCTCGCAGCAAACACGAACGCCGACTATGCGGTCGCTATCGGCGCGAGCGGCACGCCGGAGTCTGCATGCTTCCGGCGAAGCGGCTTTCGCGAGACCAGTCGACTTGGTCCGACGCTTGTGGTCCGACCCGTAGCCGGTGGCGATCTGGGTGGGCTTGTCGATCTCGATAGCTGGCGGCTGAGTATCGGCGCGATGGAACTCTTCTAGTTTTCCGCCAATCGAATCCGTATGAGTCCTAGCATGAGTACCCTTGCGCGGCAGGCAGTCCGGATGGCGCAGCGACTCGCTCCGTCGTCGCGGTGTGGCTTGCGCATTCTCTGCTACCACTTGGTTGGAGCGGGGACGGACTCGGCCGTGGATGTGCCGCTTGCAGACTTCCGTCGACAGATCGACTCGATCCGGCAAGCTTCAACGGCGGTGACGCTCGCTGACGGGCTTCGCCGGCTCGCTGCCCACGACACTCGCGATCAGGCCTACACAGCGGTGACCTTCGACGATGCGTATCAAAACTTCGCTGAGGTCGTGTGGCCCGTGCTTTCCGAACTGCGCGTACCGGCCACGATGTACGTGCCCACAGGGTTCGTGGACGGATCTCACAGAGGGCCATTGAGCGGCGCGGAAGCGCTCCCAGCGCTCGGATGGAGACAACTGGACCAGATGTGCGCGACCGGGCTCCTGGAACTGGGGGCCCACACTACGAGTCATCCTCGAGATCTACGGTCTCTGCAAGGTGATCGGCTTGATTTCGAGCTGCGCAACTCCCGCGACAGGATCGAGCAAGAAATGAGTCGGCCCGCACCTTCATTCTGCTACCCGCGCGGACTCTGGGACGCGCGGATAGAGAGCGCTGTCCGCCGTCACTTTGACTCCGCGGTAGTTGGCGGGGGCCGGCGAGTAGCGCCGGATGCCGATCTGTTCAGGCTGTCTCGGACATCGGTTCGCCGGGATCCCGCATTTGCCGTAGAACAGTGGATTCGAAGCTCCGTGTGGATCGAGGAAGCTATCGCGGATCCAATCCGACGGCGTCGGCGATGACCGCCTTCGACATCAGTCGATGGTTCTACTCGACGTACGGCCTTGTGGGTATCTTGATCGTTTGCGCCAGCACGGTGATCGCAGTACGAGCTGGCGTCCAGCCACGGATTACGAACACCGTGCCCGAGACGGCAATTGGCTTTGTGCTGGGTGTCGCCATGATTGGTTGGCGCGGGAACCTGTTCTGGATCCCATTCGCCGTCATGCTGGCAACCTGGCTCTTCGAGATTCTCCGACCGCGCCCATCCCTGCTTCAAGCGACGCTGACAGGCATCCTTACAGCCGGATCCTTGGCCATCGCGCCGGGATGGATGGTGCCGCCACTGGGGGCGCTCACTGCGCTGCCGCTTGCAACTCTTGCGGTTGACCAGGTGTCACGGCACCGCACGCAGCTTCTGACCGATGTCCTGCAACTCATCACGGCGGTGGGGCTGTTTCTCACCCTGCCTGATACCGAAATAGCCCTCCTGCTATGCGGCGTCGCTGGAGGATATGTGGCAATCGGCGTTGCTCTGGGCCGCGCTCGAGTACGCGGCTCAACCGTGAGCCTCCTGGTCATGTTGCTCGCAGTGGCAGCGGCCCGGCACCCCGTGCCCCCCCAGTCTGGGTGGGATCGCTTGGCTGCTTGGGAGCATTCTGGCTCGAACCGATTAGCCGACGCGTCGGTGCGAAGAACCGCGCACCAAGCAGCGTCGTCCTCGTCGTTCACCTCGCTGTCGTCCTCGTTTCGTCCAGGATCGCCAGCACGGCCGGAACCGCTGGCGGAGCTGCGGTGGTTCTCGGCGTCGCGGCCCTGCTAGGCGTCGCCGGCTTGACGCTGTCCTTGGAGCGAAGTGCGAGCTCACGCCGGAAGGAGCAGCCAACGGTGCTGGTTATCGTGACGCACCCCATGACGGCGGACCTCCTCTTGCGCGGACAGCTCGGCTTCCTCCGCGGGCGCGGCTATGACGTAATCCTCGGTTCCGCCGACGACGCCTTGCTACCCCGCATTCGTAGTCGTGAGGGGATCCGGGTCGCGGCCTTGCCGCTCGTGCGCGAGATTTCTCTGCTCCACGACCTGTCCGCGCTGATCGCCATTGTCCGGCTCGTTCGACGAGAACGTCCGGACATCGTAATCGCAAGCACCCCAAAGGCCGGCCTACTCGGCATGTTGGGCGCACGACTCGCCGGCACGCGGCAACGAGTGTTTCTACTTCGCGGACTACGATCCGAGACTCTCCGCGGCGTCCGCGGAGCCTTCCAGCGCTGCACGGAGCGCGCCACCATCCGGTTGTCGACACGTGTGGTCGCGGTTAGCCCGAGCCTGGCCGATCGCGCCCGTGAGATTGGCGTCGTCCGCGGCGAAGAAGTCCGGGTCCTTGGCGGCGGAAGTTCCAACGGAGTGGATACGGAACGGTTCCGATTCGACGCCCACGCGCGTGCGCGCCTCCGCTCGGAGCTCGAACTCCCCGCGGAGGCAAGGGTCATCGGATTCGTTGGACGCCTGACAGCGGACAAGGGGCTCCAGGATCTCCTCGCCGCGTTCGAGGTCATTCGAAAGGAGTGTGACGACGCGGTCTTGGTACTGGTCGGTGCACGCGAGGACGGCGACCCTCTGAGTCCGGACGTGATCCGCCGAATCGAAGGGAACGAGGCTGTCCATCACGTGAGGTGGGTGGCGGACACTAGCCCCTGGTACTCCGCTTTCGACGTTCTAGCCTTTCCTTCCTTCCGAGAGGGTCTGCCCAATGTCCCTCTCGAAGCGGGAAGTTGTGAGCGCCCGGTAGTTGGCTACGCTGCTACGGGAACCGTTGATGTGGTGCAGTCAGGATGTACGGGCGCGCTGGTAGCGCTTGGAGACACTCAGCAACTCGGCGAGTCTCTCCGCCAATACCTCGACGACCCCGGCCTCGCGGGCCAACATGGACTGGCAGCTCGCCAACTGATTCAGGAGCGCTTCGACCAGCGCAGAGTTTGGGACGAGTGGGCGGCGTATTTGTCCGAACTAGCCGCTGGCGCGCAACAACCACGAACCACCGACGGCATGGCAGGATCGTGACGTTGTATTTACCGTGGGGCAAGCGGACTGTGGACCTACTCGCGGCACTGCTCATCAGCGCGGTAGCGCTACCGCTGCTGGCAGCGCTAGCGATCTGCGTCAGAATCAAACTCGGGTCGCCGGTTCTGTTCGTCCAGCGGCGAACAGGTCAGCACGGCGCATCGTTCTTGCTGCGCAAGTTCCGCACGATGAACAACGCGCGAGATGAACATGGCGCTCTGCTACCCGATGCGGAGCGCCTCTCCCCGTTCGGGGCATGGCTCCGTTCCACGAGCGTCGACGAACTTCCCAGCCTCCTCAACGTCCTCCGCGGAGAGATGAGCTTGGTGGGCCCGAGACCGCTGCTGCCCGAGTACCTCCCGCGATACAGCCGACGACAAGCAACGCGACACGACGTACCTCCGGGGATTACCGGCCTCGTCCAGGTGACCGGACGCAACGCGCTCGATTGGAGCGAGAAACTTGCGCGCGACGCATGGTATGCGCGCAACCAGAGTTTCAAGCTCGACCTATGGATCCTTTGGCGGACGATCATCGTGGTGCTCAAGAGAGAAGGGATCGCGGCCGACACCCACGCGACGATGCCGCGTTTCGGGGGCCGTCCCGAGGGCTAGCTCGAGCAAAGAAGCAAGCCCGGCAGCGAGACTCGCAACCGGGCTCACGGGGCGCCCTTGTCCGGAGGTCTGCAGCGCCCCCCTCCCAACGGTGCCGCCCTAACGGACCTTCACGCTGATCTTCTTCGGCTTCGCCTGCTCGGCCTTCGGCAGGTCGATCTCAAGCACGCCCTTCGCGAAGCGCGCATCGATCCGATCCTGGTCTACCGAGTTCGGCAAACTGAATGAGCGATAGAAGCTGCCATAGCGACTCTCGAGACGACGGAAATGACCGTCGCTCTCCTCGTGCTCGAACTTCTTTTCGCCGTGAATCGACAGCGTCCTGTTCTCCACCGTGATCTCGACATCGCCGTCCGACATGCCAGGCAACTCAGCCCGGAGCAGGATGCGATCTTCCTGCTCGATCACATCCATGTTCGGAGACCAGTTCGCCATCGCGTCGCCAGAGTCAGCGTCGACCCCGCGGAAAGCGTTGTCCATCCGGCTGAACAGGCGATTGAAGTCACGTACCGACGGTGCGTTGTGTCGTACCAGCATTCTTTTCCTCCTGCGGCCCCAAGAGCCGCTCGTTCGCGTGCTTCTTGCGTTCATTTTCAATCTCAATGCTGGAAAATATAAAACATGAGTATACTCACATCAAGTCTTATTAGTGTTAACCAGGAAGATCGAAAGAGGTCCCCCATAGGAGATGCATTGAAGTGGGGGGGGGGACCCGCTGGAATACACGAGTGCTCAGGTCCGGCACAGCGCAGACAACCCCGCACGCCGACAAAAGAACGCTGGTGCCGAACGGCTAGCGCGGCGTCGAGTCGGGGTGTTGGCGCTGGAAATAGCGCTCGAGTGCGTCGCGGGTCGAAGGCAGATCGTCCAGACCCAGGCGACGGAACCGACGGTTGTCGAGCGCCGTGTAGTCGGGTCGACGAGCCGGCGCGCCGAACTCCGCCGCGGTCGTCGGAGCAAGGAAACGCCGGGTCCCGGCCTTGTCGAAGACGAACTCGGCGAGCTCGAACCATGACATGGCGCCGCGATTCGCGAGATGGAAAGTGCCTGTGCCACCACATTCGAGCAGGCGCCAGATTCCGCGGGCGAGGTCTTTCGCGAAGGTAGGACTGACGACCTGGTCCGTCACAACCTGGGTACCCATTTTCTTCACGGCCCGCTCGAACATTCTCTCGATGAACGGCGGCGTGCCATGGCCTTCGCGTGCGGTGCCGTACACGGCCGACGTTCGCACCACCATGTGCGTGGGCGATGCAGCCAACACCAGCCCCTCGCCGGCCAACTTCGAGGCGGCATAGACGTTGAGCGGCGCAGGCACGTCCTGCTCCGTGAACGGTTTCTTGCGGCCGCCACCGAACACGTAGTCGGTTGATACATGCACCAGGCGAGTTGCCGAACGCTTGCACGCCGCAGCAAGCGTGCCGGCTGCGATCGAGTTCACGGCGAACGCGCGCTCGGGCTCCGATTCGCAGAGATCCACCGGCTGGAACACCGCACAGTTAATAGCGACCCGTGGCGCGTGCTCGGTCAACACGGATTCGACCGCGGTGGCGTCCGTGATATCCGCGTCGGCGCGGCCGAGCTGCAGAACTGCGCCGGCATCGCGCCAGAATTCCAGCGCAGTCTGGGCTAGCGCCTCGCCGACCTGACCCAGTCCGCCGAAGACAACGACCTGCACGTCACTGTCGGAAGGAATAGCCGCCCCCGAGGTAGTAACTCCGCAAATCGGGGCGCAACGCGTCGTCCCAACCGCCGGTCAGGAAGAACCGACCCACGATGTTCCACTGCGCGCGAAACTTCAGGTGCGGATCCGGGTCGCGCCCGATATCCCAGACCTCGGATGTGACCCGCAGCTTGTCGTCGGCCAGGAACAGGTCCAGCCCGAGTCCGGCCTGACTCTCGAGAATCCCGCCCCGCATCTGGAAGTTCCCGAGTCGCTGTGTGATCAGCGCATTGACCTGGAACCCCTCTTTGCGTGTCAGCTCGCGCGACAAGGTGCGATCAATCAGCGCACCGGTGTCGGGATTGAAGAACTCGGTCAGTGTGTTGGTCTCGGTGAATCCGCCAATGTTGTCGTCGATCAGGTGGAATTCGAAGCCTCGACCCGCGTTCTCTTCCCCAAGCTCGAGGCGTACGCCGAAGTAGTTCTTCGTGGCCGAAATCCGATCGTAGAATTCGGAGCGCCACTCGAAGCTGAAACGTGTTTCGCCGACGCGACGGAAAAACGTGTCGGCGGCGGCCAACGTATCGTCCACGGAATCCAGCGCCTCGTTGAGGCGGTCGACGGTCTCCGACTCGTTGACCAGGCGCGACACCGTCCCGTCCCCCCGGTTCATCTTGGCGATCAACTCTTCGAGGTCGGCCGCCGACCGGTCCAGTCGCTGTGTCATCTGATTGAGGTTACCGCCCACAGCGCTCAGATCGCCTCGGTTCTCCTCCACCAGTTCCGTCAGCTCGGTGGAGAGCCCTCGCATGTCTTCCACCAGCGCCGGCAAATTCTCGCCGAGCGCGGACGACAGCGACTCGAGGTTAGCCAGCGTTCGATCGAAGTTACTGATGCCCGAATCAATCGTGCCGCCGTTCCGCGCCAGCACGTTGTCCAGACGACCCGTCAACGCTTCGATGTTGGTGAGGATCTCGCGCAGGGAGGCCTCCCCCGCCTCGGTACCGAGCACGCGTGATATCGACTCCGTCGTCGATTCCAGATTGCGCGCGATGCTGGCAACCACGGTGACCATCTGGTCGATCGAAACAGGATCTCCGCCTGAGATCCATCCGTCGGGCGGCACGATCGGTCGATCAGACGAGCCAACACTCAACTGCAGCACCCGATCGCCCAGCATGCCAGAGGAACCGACGATCGCTACCGCGTCCTCGTAGAGCTGCGCGTCATTGCGAAGTCGCAGTCGCACGTGCGCCGTGCCATCGGTCATATCGAGACCAACAGACGCAACGTGGCCGACGTTAACACCCGCGACGTAGACGGGATCTTCGGCTGCAATTCCGGACGCGTTGTCGAAGCGCACGTTGATAACGTAGCTATCCTCGTCGCCCACCAGACCGAAGTTCTCTATCCGGATGACGAAGTAGGCCATGGCGGCAACGGCCGCGATCACGAGGAGGCCAACGCGGAACTCGATGTTCATGCCCCTAGCATAGCGGCTCACCTGGCAAGGTGCGCGTGAATGAACAGCCCCGCTGTCGTGGTAACTTCCGCGCCATGCCGTTCGACTTTGAATCGACTCCGATCCCGGGTGTGACGCTGGTCACTGCCGCCCGATTCGCCGACAACCGCGGGCACTTCCTCGAGACGTTCCGCGAGGCCGCCTTCAGCGATCTGGGGCTCGATGTGCGCTTCGTGCAGATCAACGAATCGGTGTCGAAGCGCAAGACTCTGCGCGGCTTGCACTACCAGCTCGAACCTCACGCTCAGGGGAAGCTGGTACGCGTTCTGCGCGGGGCGGTTCTTGACGTGGCGGTCGATATCCGAAAGGGCTCCCCAACGTTCGGCAAGCACGTGGCCGCGCAACTGGATGCCACCGGCGGCCGCATGATGTGGATCCCGCCAGGGTTCGCGCACGGATTCTGCGCGCTGGCGGACGACACGCACTTCCTCTACATGCAGACGCATGAGTACGTACCCACAGCAGAGGCGGGCATCGATCCACTCGATCCCGAGCTCGCGCTGGAGTGGCCCTTCGCAGCGGAGGAACTCCTGCTGTCGCCGAAGGACCTCGAGCTGGGACCGCTCGCGCTAGCCCAGCGCAACTTCGTTTTCGCTGAATAGTCGACGCGCGAGCAGCCGTCACATTGACGTGATTGGACCTTCGGCGCGACCGTGGATGAACTGCTGCACCACCGCGTTGTCGCTCGACTGAATCGCATCCGGAGTGCCGGTCGCTTCGATCTTGCCGCGATAAAGCATCGCAATACGATCCGCGACCTTGTAGGCGGAAACCATGTCGTGCGTGATGGTCACGGAGGTGACCTTCAATCGCTCCGCAAGGTCGAGGATCAGATCGTTGATCTGATCCGCCAAGATGGGATCAAGGCCGGTGGTCGGCTCGTCGTAAAGGATGATCTCGGGCCCGAGCGCGATCGCGCGGGCAAGGCCGACTCGTTTCTTCATGCCACCCGAGAGCTCCGCCGGGGCCTTCTCTTCGGTTCCGGACAGTCCGACCCAGCCAAGTACTTCGGCCACGCGGTCGCGGATTTTCTCGGCCGACCAATTCGTGTGCTGCCTCAGCGCGAACGCGACGTTGTCTCCCACCGTCATCGAATCGAACAACGCCGCGTACTGGAAGAGCATCCCCATGCGCTGCCGCAGATCTCGGAGGTCGCCGCGCCCGAGGCTGTGCACGTTGACACCGTCAACGAGCACTTCGCCCGAATCGGGCGACAGCAGCCCGATGATGTGTTTGAGCAGCACGCTCTTTCCGGTGCCCGAACTTCCGATGATCACGACCGACTCGCCCCGACCGATCTCGAGATCAACCCCGCGGAGAACCTCCAGGTCGCCAAATGCCTTACCAACGCCGCGTAAGGAAATGAGCGGGGCGCCTTCCGTCATCACAGCCCCCAGAGAGTGAGCAGTGCGCGAGTGAGGAAGAAGTCCGAGATCAAGATCGCCATACTGCTCGTGACCACCGCCCCGGTGGTGGCTCGCCCAACGCCCTCGGCGCCGCCGCCCGCCGCGAAGCCTCGAGCGCATGAGAAGACGGCAATCATCACGCCGAAGATCGACGACTTGATGAGCCCCGAGGTGACGTCGTCCAGTGTGATGAAGGCGAAGCTCGACTCCCAGTACACGGAGGGCCGTGCATCGTTCAGGTACACCGACGCCAGGTAGCCGCCGGTGATTCCCAGCAGGTCGCCAATCACGACGACCACAGGCAGCATGACCGCCGCCGCAACGATGCGTGGCACCACGAGATACTTCACCGGATCGGTGGCCATCGTCTCCATCGCGTCCAGCTGCTCGGTGACCTTCATCGTGCCGATTTCGGCCGCCATCGCCGAGCCAGCGCGACCCGCCACCATGATCGAGGCGAGCACCGGAACGAGTTCACGGGTCATGCCAAGCGCCACGGCGAAGGCAACGAGCTCAACAGCTCCGAACTTCTCGAACCCTTCCCATACCTGAAGGGCAAACACGGCGCCCGAGAACAGAGCCGTTACCACGACGATGGGCATAGACCGGTTGCCGAGCTCGAGCATCTGTTGCGCCCAGTTACGGAAGTACCAGGGCCCGCGCACAAGGCTGCCCATCGAACGAGCGAACAACATCCCCGCCTCGCCGATTGCCCGCACGGACTCCACGACGACTCGGCCGATGGCGGTCACGAAACTCATGACGCACCTGCTTCGGGTTCGGTGTACCGCCGTGGGACACGGGTCCCGACTCGGCTGAGAATCTCGTGCGGAATCGTGCCTGCCCACGCAGCGTATTCCTCGACGCTCGGCGTCGTTCGGCGCGGATTGACTTCTGGCTTCAGTGTCTCTCGGGAGCCATCGCTGGCGCCCACCGCGGTCGCCAGGGTGTCGGCGTAGACGCTTTCACGGCGCCCGACGCTCTCCGATTCGGCGGAGGCAGCGCCGAAGATCGTCACCTCGTCGCCCGCCGCGGCGGCAGAGACATCGGTGACGTCCGCAAGGGCGAGATCCATGCTAATCCGACCAATAAGAGACACGCGCCGGCCGCGGACGAGCACCTCGGCATTCCGGCCGACGCTTCGCGGCAGACCATCATGGTATCCGAGTGGCAAGACCGCGATCCGGGACGGTCGCGCCAGCACCGCGTCGCATCCGTAGCCCACCGTTGAGCCTTCCGGCATCCGCCTCACGGCGCTGATTGACGTGCACCAGCGGGCGGCCGCACGAAGTGCGAGACGCGGACGGTCGGGAGTCAGACTTGCCCCGTAGATCGCGAGCCCGGGTCGCACGCCCGTAAATTCCATTCCCTCCCACGCTGCCGGGTGATGGGAAACGGCGGCGCTGTTGGCAAGCGTACGTATCCGCGGCAGATTTCCCTCCTCGCCGAGCGCGGCGCAGATGTGGCGAAACGCGTCGACTTGGGCAGAAACGAACGCCTTGCCCGTGGCTCCTTCCTCGTACTCGTCGGCAGTTGCGAGATTGGAGAACAACCCATCGAACGCAAGTGCTGGATCGGCCCGCATCGCGGCGGCCAGGCCCACAGCCTGGTCGGTTGACACCCCAAGACGCCCCATGCCGGTGTCGATCTTCAAATGCACCGAGGCGGGCCCGACGCGCATCGCCCGGGCTGCTTCAGCCAGGTTGCTGGCCGTCGTCGCATCGGGCACGGCGGCGGACAGGCCATATTCGACGACCATCTCAAACGGGTTCTCCGTTCCACCCGCGGTCAAGGTAGCCATCACCAGGATCGGCTCGGAGATTCCGTTCTGCCGCAATTCCCGACCTTCCGAGGCCGTGGCCACGCAAAACCCCGCCACCTTCTCGCGCGCCAGCGCCTGCGCTACACGGACGGCCCCGTGACCGTAGGCGTCCGCCTTGACGACTGGCCACACGTCGCGCGGCCTGATGCGCTCGAGGATCTGCCGAAGGTTGTGGACGCACGCGCCGAGATCAACGTCGAGCCAGGTAGGGCGGCATCGACCGACCGCCACCGGCTAGTAGGGCTCGTCGACGTCGGCCCGATCGCGAAACAGCGTGAAAGCCTTCATGAAGGCCAACGGCACCGTACCGATCGGACCGTTGCGCTGTTTGGAGATGATCAACTCGGCGATACCCTCGAGTTCGGGATCGTCGCTGTAGACCTCGGGGCGGAAGATAAAAGCCACTACATCGGCATCCTGTTCGATGTTCCCGGACTCACGCAGATCTGATAGCTGCGGACGGTGTCCCGACCGCGTCTCCGGCGCGCGCGACAGCTGCGAAAGGCAAACTACCGGCACCATGAGCTCCTTGGCCAGTGCCTTGAGGCCTCGCGAGATTTCACCGATTTCGAGGTTCCGGTTATCGGTGCGAATGCTGCCGCGGACCAGCTGCAAGTAGTCGATCACGAGAAGGTCGAGCCCGTGCTCCGCTGCCAGACGGCGGGCTTTCGCTCGCATCTCGAGCACGGTAATCGCCGCGCTGTCATCGATGAAGATCTTGGTGTCCGAGAGCTGCCCGAGCGCGTCGAGGAGTTTGTCCTTGTCTGCGTTCGACAGGAAACCTGTCGAGAGCTTGTGGGCATCGACCTGCGCCACGCCCGTGACCATCCTTCGGATCAACTGCTGCACAGACATCTCGAGCGAGAAGATGCCTACCGTGCCGCCCGCTTCTAGCGCTACGTGCTGAGCCACGTTGATCGCAAGCGCGGTCTTGCCCATAGAGGGGCGCGCCGCGAGGATGAACAAGTCACCCTTCTGCAGGCCGGCTGTCATCGCGTCCAGGCGGGAGAATCCGGTGGGAGTGCCGGTGACGAAGTCACCACGCTCCATCAGTTCCTCGATCTCCTTCATCGTGTCGAAGGCGACATCGCGAACCGACAGGAAGCCCTTGCGGATCTTTGCCTCGGAGATCTCGGAGATGGAGTGCTCGGCGCGATCGAGGAGTTCGTCGGTGTCGACTGCCCCTTCCATCGCCATTCCAATGATGTCGTTGGAGGTTGTGATCAGCGATCGGAGTGACGACTTGTCCTTGATCAGGCGCGCGTACTGCTCGATGTTGCCACCAGTGGGCATCCCGTCGATCAGACTCGAGATGTAGGCAGCACCGCCAGCCCTGTCGAGAACGTCCTGTCGCTCGAGTTCCGCGCGCAGCGTAATGGGGTCGATTCCCTCGTTGCGCTCAGAGAGCGCTGCCATCGCGTCGTAGATGACCCGATTGGAGTCGCCGAAGAAATCCTCAGCCGTCACCACCTGGGCAGCCGTGTTGAACGCCTGGTTGTCGAGCAGAATTGAGCCAAGAATCGACCGCTCAACCTCGAGGCTGTGCGGGAGCGCGCGCTCAGTTCTGCCGTTCTGTGCCAAGGGTCAGTCTCCGGGAAAGCGCATCAATCTAACCGGCCCGGACGGATCCGGCAACGGCGGACGCTCGGCTAGAAGAGCGCGTAGATAAACGGCGCCACCGCCGACCCTTCTGAGAGCACGATCAGCAACGAAAGCATGACCATGAAGACCACGATGGGAGTTAACCACCACTTCTTGCGGGTCCTGAGGAACCCCCAGATCATGCTCGCTCGCGACATCTCTCAATACTCCGTTGACGTGTTGGCAGCATTCTAGCGTGTGGTTGGCAGGCGGCGTAGCGGGTGACCCGCTAGTACGGCTTGTCCGGGCGACTAGCCGGGCCGTCGCGCTCGACCGGCACCCAGTACGTGTCCATGCTCGGGTCACCTTCCATTCCCAACAGATCCTTGCCGGTCAGCCGGAGGAAGAGGCCCATCGGGGTCATCACGAGGAAGAATGTCAGCGTCAAAATCAGCGTAGTCATGACGACCTGGAGAACTCCGGCGAGAGCCATCCATGCCTTCTCGATCGGAGCCAGGAGTTTCGGCAGCACGAGGCCCGAGACCAGGAAGAACGCCGCGACATACAGCACATACTCGCCCCACGCGCGCTCACGACAGACGAAGAGTGCGCCGAACAGGCCGAAGAACACGGCCATGACGATGCCGAACTTGCGGAGTCGCTGCGCTTCAGTGGGTTGGTTGCGCTTCATCGATCAGTCCAATTCGTAAAGGTCGCGCCAATCGATATCGTCATCTAGCGGGTCCTGGTCTTCCTTGAGCAGGATGCAGTCCTCCAGAACGAGGACATCCATCTCCGTGCGCATGAAACACAGGTAGGCATCCTGCGGGGTGCACACGATGGGCTCTCCGCGCACATTGAACGACGTGTTCACGATCACTCCGAATCCCGTCCGCTCTTTGAACGCCGAAATGAGCTTGTGGTATTGCGGGTGATCACGTCGATCGACAGTCTGCACGCGCGCCGAGTAGTCCACGTGAGTGATAGACGGAATGTCCGAACGCGGGACGTTGAGTTTGTCGATCCCAAAGAAATCTTGCTGCTCGTCCGTCATCGGCAGGCGGCGCTCTTCCTTCACCGGAGCAACAAGCAGCATGTACGGAGAGGGCCGGTCGAGTTCAAACAACTCGCTGACGTCCTCCACCAGCGCGCTCGGAGCGAAGGGGCGGAACGATTCGCGGTATTTGATCTTGAGGTTCAGTGTCTTCTGCATTTGCTGATCGCGAGGATCGCCGATGATGCTTCGTGCCCCGAGGGCCCGCGGGCCGAATTCCATCCGGCCTGAGAACCACCCCACGACCTTGCCGTCTGCCAGGATGTCGGCGGTGGCGCCGGGCACATCGTCATTGGAGTGCCGCGTGTATGCATAGCCACGCCGGTCGAGCCAGGCTGCCACTTGGTCCCCGGTCCAAGCTGGACCCAGATAGGAACCGCGCTGCGAGCCTCGACCATCTACCGACACTTCGCGCGGCGCGTCGTGAACCTGGTGCGCCGCGAACAACGCCGCGCCAAGCGCGCCGCCGGCATCGCCGGCCGCGGGCTGGATCCAGATGTCGTCGAAGATGTTGGCGCGAAGGATCTTCCCGTTGCCGACACAGTTCAGTGCGACGCCGCCCGCGAGTACCAGGTGCTTTTCGCCTGTCTCCTTCCGCACGTGCCGTGCCATGCGCAGCATCACGTCCTCGCAGACCTCCTGGACGGAGCGCGCAAGATCCATTTCTCGCTGCGTCAATTCCGACTCGGGCTCACGCGGCGGCGCTCCGAACAGGTCGTGGAACGCCTCGGACGTCATCGTGAGGCCCTGGCAATAGTTGAAGTACTTCTGGTTCAACCGGAACGACCCGTCCTCACGAAGATCCATGAGGTGGTCGTAGATGAGGTCCTTGTACTTGGGCTCCCCATATGGAGCCAGGCCCATAACCTTGTACTCCCCCGAGTTGACCCGAAAACCCGTGTAGTAGGTGAACGCGGTGTATAGGAGTCCCAGGCTGTGAGGGAATCGCAGCTCGGCTTGCAGGTCGATCTTGTTGCCGGCGCCAACGCCCCAGGAGGCGGTCGCCCACTCGCCGACTCCATCCATCGTCAGGATCGCGGCGCGCTCGAAGGGAGAAGGCAAGAATGCCGAGGCGGCGTGCGACTGGTGGTGCTCCGGATAGAGGATGTCACCGTCGAAGCCGGTCTCCTTCGCGATCAACTCGCCCATCCAAAGCTTCTGCTTTAGCCAGAGCGGCATTGCCTTCATGAACGAGCCGAGACCTTGCGGAGCGAAGGCGAGATACGTCTCAAGCAGCCGTTCGAATTTGTTCCACGGCTTGTCGTAGAAGGCGACCGCATCGAGATCGTCCATCGCGATCCCGGCTTCCTTCAGGCAATAGTCGATCGCATGCGATGGGAAACCATGATCGTGCTTCTTCCGCGTGAAACGCTCTTCCTGAGCCGCGGCCACGATCTCTCCATCGCGCACCAGGCACGCGGCGGAGTCGTGGTAGAAGGCGGAGATTCCGAGGATATTCATGGGCTACACCGAATCAGGTGGCGACTGAGAAAACGCCCGGCGATCCGAAGATCGCCGGGCGCATCAAACCACACTCTCAAGGGCACGGACGTCAGACCGTGTCCTCGAGATCGATTTCTTCTTCCTTGGTCTCGGCTTCTTCGTCGTCGTCACCAGTAGCGCCGTCGCCACCTTCCCAGGCGGGGTCGTCGGTCTGGGCGTCCTCGACAGCCTCGATGACGTCAGCGACGTCTTCAGGTGCTGCCTGGATCTCGACCGGAACGGGAGCCTCCTCCCCTTCCTCACCGATCACCTTGAACTTCACGAGCGCTTGCACGCCGTGCGCCAGGGTAACGGAAACATCGTAGGAGCCGAGCTTCTTCACGGGCTGTTCGAGATGGATCTCGCCGCGGTCGACTTCGAACCCGGCGGCGGTGAGGCCGTCAGCAAGATCGAGCACGCTTACGGAGCCGTAGAGGGCGCCCGTGGTGGCGTCGGAGACCTTACGCTCGAAGCGCAGGGCAACCTGTGACATCTCGTCAGCGCGTGCCTGAGCCTCCGACTTCTTCTCGGCCGCTGCGGCCTTGAGTTTGTCGAGCTCGAATTCGATGGCACGGAGATTGGCGGACGTCGCCTGCGAGGCGAGCCCTTGCGGAATCAGATAGTTGCGCGCGTAGCCCTTCTTGACCTCGACGACTTCGCCGGGCTCACCGAGATGGGTGACGCTCGCTTTGAGAATCAACTTCATCGGAAAGTCCTATTCGATGACGTAAGGCAGAAGCGCTGCATAACGAGCGCGCTTGATCGCGATCGTCATCATGCGCTGATGCCTAGCGGAGTTGCCGGAGATGCGTCGCGGCAAGATCTTGCCGCGCGTATCGATGTACTGCCGCAACAGCTCGACGTCCTTGTAGTCGACGTACTCCGCTCCGGAGCGGGTGAGCTTGCTGACCTTCTTACGACGGGAACGCATGAACGGTCTCGACATGGCTATTCCTCCTCGCCGGCGTCGTCAGATGGCACATCATCTTCAGCATCGTCGACTACGGGAACCTCTGCGGTGGGAGCCTCTTCAGCACTCACCTCAGCGGACTCGTCGGCGACCTCTTCAGCTGCTGGAGCCTCATCAGCGGTCGGTGCCTCTTCGGCTGCCGGAGCCTCAAGCTCCTCGGCGCTGACCACCTCGACGCCCGCAGCTGCCGCTGCGACGTCGGTGACCGGTGCCGTAACGCGAGCCAGCTTCTCGGCGGCGCGCTCTTCGGCCGCCTCGATCTGGGCCTCGGCCAGCGTCGAGTCTTCCGGACCCTTCTCCTCAAGCTGCGACCGCACGGCCGCGGCGTGGGCACCGTCGAGTGCGACGATCAACTCGCGCAGGATCGACTCGCGAATCCGTGTGTGCTGACGGAAATCAGCGGAAAGATTCGTGGGACCCTCTGCCTGCATGAGGACATAGGTACCCTCATCGAACTTGCGGATGGGATAGGCCAGCTTGCGCTTGCCCCAGTTGTCCACGGCGAGAACCTCGCCGCCGGACTTGGTGATCTGCTGACGCAGGCCACCGATAATCGCGTCGACGTCTTCCTCCGACTCATGCGGAGAAAGGACCGTCAGAATTTCATACAGCTGACTCATTGAGTCTCCTCTCGGACTTTCGGCCCCCGACGACGTCGAGGGCGAGGAGTGCCCGCAAGAACCCCTAGATGAACTCAGAGATTCCGATCACACCAGAAGCGGCGCGATCACGAGCGAAACGACTGACATCAATTTAATCAGAATGTTCATGGACGGGCCACTCGTATCCTTGAACGGATCGCCGACCGTATCGCCCACGACTGCGGCCTTGTGGGCATCAGAGCCCTTACCGCCGTGGTGGCCTTCTTCGATGTACTTCTTGGCGTTGTCCCAGGCGCCGCCGCCGTTGGACATCATGAGTGCTAGAAGCACGCCAACAACCGTGGCGCCAGCGAGCATGCCACCGAGCGCTTCGGGGCCGAGGCCAAAGCCAACGAGAACGGGCGCGAGCACTGCGAGCAGACCCGGAGCCAGCATTTCCTTGAGCGCGGCGTCCGTAGCAATCGAGACGCAGCTTGCCGGATCAGGCTTGCCGGTGCCTTCCATGATCCCTGGGATCTCGCGGAACTGGCGCCGGATCTCTTCGACCAGCTCGCCCGCGGCGTTGCCGACAGCGGTCATGGTCATGCCCGCTGCGACGTAGGGCACGATGCCACCAAGCAACATGCCGATCACGACGTTGGGATTGGTCAGGAGGATGACGAGCCCCTCGGGCGCGCCTGCCGCAATCATCGCTGCCGACACGGACTGCGTGTAGGCCGAGAACAGCGCCAGCGCCGTCAAAGCCGCAGAGCCGATGGCGAAACCCTTGCCGATTGCGGCTGTGGTGTTACCGACGGAATCGAGCGCGTCGGTGATCTCACGGACATCCGGACCGAGCCCAGCCATTTCGGAGATACCACCGGCGTTGTCCGCAATCGGGCCGTAGGCGTCCACGCTCATGGTCACGCCAACCGTCGCCAACATGCCGACCGCAGCGATACCGATGCCGTAGAGGCCTGCCGCGTTGAACGCGAAGTAAATCGCGCCACAAATCGCCAGAACCGGCAGAGCCGTGGACTCAAAGCCCACCGCAAGTCCGTTGATGATGTTGGTCGCGGAACCGGTCTCAGAGGCCTTGGCGATGCGCCGCACCGGGCCAGCCGCCGTGTAGTACTCGGTGACCCAGGAGATCAGCAGGCCGACAAGCGTTCCCCAGAGGATCGCCCACCAGACGCCGTTGTTGATCGGGACAGCATCGACATAGAGGTACGCGCCGCCGACGAAGATCACCGACGCAACAATCACGACCCAGCGGAGGGCAGCAGCCGCATCGAACTTCTTTAGAATCGCCATCGAGGCGATGCCCAACAGCGAGGAGACCAGACCCAGGAATGCCAGCATGAGCGGCAGGCTCATCAGCCAGCTCTTCACCGCGCCGGCTTCGAGAACCGGATCCGCAGCAAGCGCCATCAGATCGTCGCCGAACAGAGTGGCACCGATCGCGGTCGTAGCGATGATCGCGCCCGTGTAGGACTCGAAAATATCCGCACCCATACCCGCAACGTCGCCGACGTTGTCACCGACATTGTCGGCGATAACGCCCGGGTTCCGCGGGTCGTCCTCGGGAATTCCCGCCTCGACCTTGCCCACCAGATCGGCGCCCACGTCGGCCGCCTTGGTGTAGATGCCGCCACCGACTCGCGCGAAGAGCGCGATCGATGAGGCGCCCATGGCGAAGCCATTGATGACCTGCGCGTTCTCCGGCGTGCCGAAGTAGAGGTACCAGACGCCGACGCCGAGCAATCCGAGGCTCGCGACAGACAGACCCATCACCGAGCCGCCCATAAAGGCGACCATCAGCGCCGCATCACGGCCTTGATCCTTGGCAGCCGCAGCCGTGCGCGCGTTCGCCGCGGTGGCCGAGGTCATACCGGCATAGCCGGCAGCGATCGAACAGATGGCACCGGTGATGAACGCGAGTGCGGTCATCTGGCCGATGAAGAAGAAGAGCAGCGCCGCGACCGCGACGACGAAAATCGACAGAAGCGAATACTCGCGGCGCAGGAAGACCATGGCGCCGCTGTGAATCTGCTCGGCGATGTCCTTCATGACATCGTTGCCGATCGGACGGCGCTTCATGGCCGTCAGGATGACGATCGCGATGACAAGGCCGACCGCGCCGAGCGCGGGGATGGCCCACAAGGGGATACTGCTCATTCGGACTACTCCTCGTCTGAACCTTCGGGTGACGGGGGTTCTGGTTTCTTGTTGTAAGTGTTCATCGCGGCGCCGATTCCGCGCCGCAGCATCATTCGAACGGCGTCCGCGGAACGCGCTACGGCGACTTCGATCGCTTCACGCTCACCCGCCTCGAACGGCGCCAGCACGTACCCCGCGGTATCGCGCCCTCGGGTCTCTCCCCGAACGCCAATCCGAAGTCGCGGAATCTGCGGCGTACCGAGTTCGGCGATCACGGACTCCAGTCCGCGATGGCCGCCCGCTCCACCTGCCCGCCTGAGACGAATCTGCCCAAGCGGCAGGTCAATATCGTCGTAGGCGACGAGCACATCGCGCGCTTCGATCTGCAACGAGCGACACGCCTGCAAGACGCCTTCGCCGCTGCCGTTCATGTAGGTTTTCGGTCGCATCAGCCAGACCGCATCAGGTCCGAGCTTCAGCTTTTCGAGTTCTACCAGCTCCTTCTCACGCCGCTCCAGGATCCGGCCACGTTGCCGCAGCAAGTCCAGGAGCATCCAGCCCGCGTTGTGCCGGGTATCGGCGTACTCGTTGCCGGGATTGCCGAGGCCCGTGATGGCGCGCATGGATCGAGTGCGATTCGTGTTCTATTCGCCGCCCTCGTCGGCGTCCTCGTCCGTGCCTTCCCTGCCGATGAGTTCGGGCTCGGCCATCTCGCCGATGAGATCCTCGTCTTCGGTCTCAACCTCTTCCTCGGCGGCCGGCGGCGCGACGAGCACGATCGTGGACTCGGGGTCGGTCAGAAGCTCGACTCCTTCCGGGATCTCGAGATCCGAAACGTGAACCGACTCGTTGATGCCGAGCTCGCTGACGTCCACCTGGAACTCGTCCGGAATCGCACCCGGGAGACAGCGAATGCTGAGCTCGCGCAGGATCTGATCCAGGATGCCCTTGTCGACTTTCACGCCAGGCGCCTCACCAATAACTTCGAGGGGTACTTCGACCTCGACCTCGACGTCCATCGCAATCCGCTTGAAATCAGCGTGCAGCAGTTTGTGCGAGACAGGGTCCACCTGATAGTCGTGGATCAGCGCCGTCTGCTCGGCGCCATCGGCGACCTTCAGGTTGAGAATCGAGTTCTGGCCCGCGTCGGAGCGCAGGATCTCCACCACCGTGCGCGGCGAGACCGAGATCGTCCGAGGATCGCGATCACTGCCGTACAGGACCGCAGGAATCAGACCCTCGCGGCGCAGGCGCTTCGCCTCGTTGCTCGAGCCCGGCTCGCGCAGCTCGACTTCGAGAACAAGTGCGTCTTTCATCTCACTACCTCGTCAGACGAACAGCTTCGAGATGCTCGTCTCTTCGTAAATGCTCCGAATCGCTTCGCCCATGAGAGGCCCGACGGATAGGACCTCGATCTTGTTGCAGGCGGCTGCTGCCGGAGTCAGTGGAATCGTGTCAGTCACAAAAAGCTTGTTGAACGCACTGGCCTCGATCCGATCGATAGCCGGGCCGGACAGCACGGGGTGGGTGGCGAAGGCATAGACCTCCTTCGCGCCCTGTTCGAGCACCGCTTCTGCGCCCTTGGTGAGGGTGCCCGCAGTGTCAACGATGTCGTCATAGAAACAGCAGGTCGCGCCTTCAACGTCGCCGACGACGGTCATCCCCTCGACCTTGTTCGCCTCGCGGCGCCGCTTGTCGATCACGGCGAGACCAGCGTTGAGCCGCTTCGCCATCGCGCGCGCGCGTTCCACGCCGCCGGCGTCGGGCGACACCATCACGACGTCGCCTTCGATCTGCTGCAGACGGTCGAGCGCGACTGGCGCCGCGAAAAGATGGTCGACCGGAATGTTGAAGTAGCCCTGAATCTGGCCGGCGTGAAGGTCCATCGCCAGAATTCGATCTGCGCCGGCCGCCGTGATCAGATCCGCGACCAGCTTCGCGGAAATCGGCACCCGGGGCGCGTCCTTCTTATCCTGTCGGGCATATCCGAAGTACGGAATCACCGCGGTGATCTTGTGCGCCGACGCGCGCTTGGCCGCGTCGATCATGATCAACAGTTCCATCAAGTTGTCGTTCACCGGCCGACAGGTCGACTGGATGAAGAACACCTCGACGCCACGGACATTCTCGTTGATGTGGCAGTTCACCTCGCCGTCAGCAAACTGCTTGACGGTGCTATCGCTCAGGTGAACACCCATCGCCGAAGCAATGGAGGCCGCGAGGTCCGGGCAGGCATTGCCTGCGAACACTTTGATCTTGCGATCGGCGATCGACATGGTGGGGTCGGGCTGAAGTGAAGCGGTAGGGCGCGGCGCCGTGATGCCAGAACCTGGCCCCGCCTACCCCCAAAATGGCTGGGGCGGCAGGATTCGAACCTGCGAATACCGGATCCAAAGACCGGTGCCTTGCCTGACTTGGCGACGCCCCAAGTCTCTCGTCGGACACGCAGAAACAGTCCGCAGACAGGAGTCATGGGCGCAGTTCGAGCGATGTCCGAACGGGCACGACATTATAAGCGCGGAATTTCAGGCCCGGCAAACGCAGATCGCGCGTTTTTTGTCCTCATTTCGAGACCGGAGCGGCGTCTAGTCGCTGTCCGAGTCAGCCGGAGCGGCCCGCTGGAAGAGCCCGCCCTCGGCTGCGAGCTCACCGAGTGACCGCACTTCGAAGCCGTTCGGAACCAGGACGTCGAAGGCGTTGCCGAAGGCTGGGTTCAGTTGCGGTTCGCCGCTGAGGCTGAGCTCCAGTCGGTATCCATCCGGTTCCACATGGAGCTCAAGCCCAACCGGTACAGGCGGTTCCGGCCACCAGGCCAGGATCCGTGCATCCACGCGGCCGCGAGCATCCGCCCGGAGGACACGATCAAAACGGCTCGTCGCCGGATGCAGCCATGCCTGCGTTCCAGCGCCCGAATCGACCCGGATGCGCCGTGCATCGGCGTCCCAGACGCCCCTGGGGGCGAGTTCCTCTCCGCTAAGCGCGTACCCGACCATGACAGCAACGACGTCGGCGGCCGTCAGATCAAAGCCGAGGGCGCGCTGAAAGGCCCCGCCGGATGCCGGGCCACGGTAGACGACCCCGTCTTCCAGAAACGCCATCCCCACTTCATCACCATTGGCGCTCAGACGAGCCATCACAGCGCCGGTGGGCTGCAGTACGCGGATATCGACGTTCGCTGGGCGCTGCACCGCCACGGAAAGGTCCGCACTCCCGCGCCCAGGGCCCTTCGCCACGCGCAGCACGTAGCTCCCGATCAGTCCCTCGACGTCTGCCCATTGTGAATACGCAGGGCCCACAAAAGCCTCCGGGCGCGTCTGCGCCCGTTGCGCGACGTCCGGATATTCCTGAACCCACCCACCGCCACCACACGCTGCGACAGCCAGGCCAAGTACAAGCAAAGCGAAGCGGTTGCGCAACTGATCCCCCGAACCCATGCGCCGTGAAGTCGTCTCTCACAACCTTACTCTGCTTGCCGGCTCACGCTCGGGCAGAATCCCGCTCCGAGGCCAGCGACGTACCGGCGCTCTCGTAGCCCTATAATGCCGAGACTGCGGCGCGACGAGCTACCTACGATGGACGCCGACCGCGCCGAGGAGATCCTTCCTGCGACAAACAACGGGCCTTGTGCGATGAGCGAAACGAACGCCACTCCAATGATCGGCCGCCAGCTGGCCCGCGACCTAGCCGACGTCGACCCCGCCGTCGCCGATGCGATCCGACTGGAGACCGAAAAGCAGGCGCACAAGCTCGTGATGATCGCCAGCGAGAACTACTCGTCTGAGGCGGTGCTGCAGGCGTGTGGATCCGTCATGTCCAACAAGTACGCCGAGGGCTATCCCGGAAAGCGCTACTACGGCGGCTGCGAGTTCGTCGACATGACCGAGAACCTGGCGATCGACCGCGCCAAGGAACTCTTCGCGGCAGAGCACGCGAACGTGCAGCCGCACTGCGGCACGCAGGCAAACATGGGCGTCTACTTCGCAGTTCTGAAGCCCGGCGACACGCTCATGGGCATGGAGCTGCCGCACGGCGGCCACCTCTCGCACGGCCACCGGCTGTCGTTCTCCGGAGGCATGTTCAACATCGTGACGTACGGAGTTGATCGCGAGACGGAGCTGATCGACTACGACGCCATGGCGGAGATCGCCGAACGAGAGCGACCGAAGATGATCGTCGTGGGTGCTTCCGCGTATCCGCGCCATATCGATTTCGAGCGCTGTCGCGCCATCGCGGATTCCGTGGGCGCGTATCTCCACGCCGATATCGCGCATCCGGCCGGATTGGTCGCCGCCGGCCTCCACCCGAACCCGTGTCCGGTCGCCGATTTCGTGGCGACTACGACGCACAAGACGCTTCGTGGCCCTCGCGGCGGTCTGGTGATGTGCAAGGAAGAGCACGCGGCCGACCTCGATCGCAGCATCTTCCCGGGCATTCAGGGCGGCCCGTTCGAGCACTTGATCGCGGCCAAGGCTGTGTGCTTCGGCGAAGCGCTCACCGACGGATTCAAAGCATATGCTGCCCAGATCGTGGCTAACGCCCAGAAACTGGCGGGGCACCTGGCAGATTCCGGTTTCCGCATCGTCTCCGGGGGCACCGACACTCACCTACTCCTCGTCGATGTCGGCCAACACGACATCACCGGCAAGGATGCCGAGGGCTGGCTGAACTCAGCAGGAATCGTGGTCAACAAGAACACGATCCCCTTCGATGAGCGCTCACCCTTCGTCACCTCCGGCGTCCGTATCGGCACGCCGTCGATCACCTCGCGCGGCATGGGCGCCGATCAGATGGAAGCGGTCGCCTGCTGGATCGTGCGGGCGCTGGAATCGGGTGGCGATGATGCCGCCCTGAACACGATCGCAGGCGAGGTTCGCGAGTTGTCGGCCGAGTTCCCGATCTACGACTGGCGCCTCTAGACGGAGGGGACTGCCTCACCACCGTTGCCGAGATAACACTCGTAGGTGGACCGGATGTCGCGGAAACTCGGGGGCATATTGCCACCACGTCGCCGGTGGATAGCCCCGGGGCGACGAAACCGAACCAACGGTGCCAACCGCCAGCGAAGGTAGCGCACCGTGGTACCCTGGCGCCGGTTTATTCCGACCGCCGGTCGGGCGCGTGGGGTGGCTCCGGCGGACGACGATCTTCTTGGGGAGGCAACGATGAAGATCTTTCTCGATACCGCGAACATCGATGAGATTCGTGAAGCGGCGAAGACTGGAATTCTCGACGGCGTTACGACCAATCCGTCGCTGATCGCGAAGGAAGGCCGCGCGTTCGAGGACGTGATCAACGAGATCTGCTCGCTGGTGGATGGGCCGATCAGCGCCGAGGTCGTCTCGACCGAGGCGGAGGGCATGGTCGCCGAAGCACGCCACCTGGCCGGCATCCACGAGAACATCGTGGTGAAGGTACCGCTCACGCGGGACGGCATCGAAGCCGTCAGCGTGGTCTCACAGGAAGGCATCCAGACCAACGTGACTCTTTGCTTCTCGCCGCTTCAGGCGGTCCTGGCAGCGAAGGCGGGCGCCACGATGATCTCTCCATTTGCCGGACGGCTTGATGACATCGGTCACGACGGCATGGAGATCTGCGCCGAGATCGTCGAGATCTACGAGAACTACGGATACGCCACCGAAGTGCTCGCCGCCTCGATCCGCAGTCCGAAGCACGTCCTTGACGCTGCGCTGATGGGCTGCGACATCGCTACGATCCCGACCAGGGTCTTCAACTCGATGTTCAAGCACCCGCTCACCGACAGGGGCCTCGCAGCCTTCCTGGCGGACTGGGAGAACGCTGGCGACGCCGTGACCGGCGCAGTGCCGGCAGGCGCCGCGGACTAGCCGAGCTGTGTCCTACGACGACCCGGCGGGCGAGCTCGCACGGCGCAAAGCCGAGGCCCTGGGCGGCGGCGGCGAAGCTCGCGTCGAACGTCAGCATTCAGCGGGGAAATTGACGGCGCGGGAGCGCCTGGACTTCCTGCTCGATCCTGAGTCGTTCAACGAACTCGATGTTCATGTGAAGCACCAATACCGCGACTTCGGCATGGACGCGAAACAAATCGAAGGCGACGGGGTCGTGTCGGGCTTCGGCCGGATCGATGGGCGGCTCGTCTACGTCTTCGCCCAGGACTTCACGGTATTCGGCGGCTCGGTGTCCGAGGCCAACGCCTGGAAGATCTGCAAGGTCATGGACCTGGCGATGGAAGCCGGCGCACCTATGATCGGGCTGAACGATTCGGGGGGCGCACGCATTCAGGAAGGCGTGGCGTCGCTGGCCGGGTACTCCGAGATCTTCCTACGCAACACGCTTGCTTCCGGGGTAATCCCACAGATCTCCGCGATTATGGGTCCATGCGCGGGCGGCGCGGTGTACTCGCCCGCCATCACCGACTTCGTGGCGATGGTCGAGGACACGTCGTACATGTTCCTGACCGGACCGGACGTCATCAAGACCGTGATGCATGAGGACGTCACGGCGCAGGACCTTGGCGGAGCGGGAGTGCACAACAGCCGGAGCGGAGTGGCCCACTTCGGTGTGGCTGACGACCGCGAGTGCCTCGCGCTGCTGCGCGAGTTGCTGTCGTACCTGCCCTCAAACAACCGCGAAGATCCGCCGCGTCTTGATCCGACGGATGACCCTCGCCGTGCGGACATGGAACTCGATGACCTGGTCCCGGCCGACCCGAACCGGCCATACGACATCGTCGAGGTGATCCAGCGCGTTGTCGATCACGGCAGGTTCCTGCAGGTGCAGGAAGACTTCGGACGCAACATCGTGGTCGGGTTCGCACGGCTGCATGGCATGCCCATCGGCATCGTGGCCAACCAGCCGGACCACCTGGCGGGCACACTCGATATCAACGCCTCTGTGAAGGGCGCGCGCTTCATTCGCTTCTGCGACGCCTTCAACATTCCGCTGGTCGTCTTCGAGGACGTTCCGGGCTTCTTGCCCGGCACCGCGCAGGAGTACGGCGGGATCATCAAGCACGGCGCCAAGCTGCTCTACGCGTTTGCTGAGGCCACGGTGCCGAAACTCACGGTGATCACGCGCAAGGCCTATGGTGGTGCGTACTGCGTGATGGCGTCGAAGCACATCCGCACCGACGCCAACTTCGCCTACCCGAGCGCCGAGATCGCGGTCATGGGACCTGAGGGTGCGGTGAACGTGCTGTTCCGTCGCGAACTCGCAGCCGCCGATGATCCGGACGCGCTACGGGCCGAGAAGGTGGCAGAGTTCCGGCAGAAGTTCGCCAACCCCTACGTGGCGGCGGAGAAGGGCTGGATCGATGCGGTGATTCACCCGCACGAGACGCGGCCCCGTCTGATCCAGGCCATGCTGGCACTCGACACCAAGGTCGACCGCAACCCGCCCAAGAAGCACGGGAACATCCCGCTCTAGGGTCTAGCCGAGCGTCCGGCGTCGGCTTCCGCCAGTGCGAGGTCGGCGTCGACCATCATCTCGACGAGACCCTGGAAGCCGACTTCCGGTACCCAGCCGAGCTCGTCTCGGGCGCGCGACGGATCACCGAGCAGCAAGTCCACCTCGGCAGGGCGGTAGTAGCGTGGATCGACCGCGACCACCACACGTCGGGCGGCATCGAGTCCGCGTTCAGTATCGCCGCTACCTTCCCAGGTGAGCGGCATGCCCAGCCGGGCGAAGGCATGTTCGCAGAACAAGCGCACCGTGTTTGTTTCGCCGGTGGCCAGGACGTAGTCGTCGGCAACGTCGGCCTGCAGCATGCGCCACATCCCTTCAACGTAGTCACCGGCGAAGCCCCAGTCACGCTTGGCGTCGAGGTTGCCCAGGCGGAGCTGGTCCTGAAGTCCCAACTTGATGCGGGCGGCCGCTCGCGTGATCTTGCGCGTCACGAAGTTCTCGCCGCGACGCGGTGACTCGTGATTGAAGAGGATGCCGTTGAGTGCGTACATGCCGTACGCCTCGCGGTAGTTGCGAGTGAGTTCGAACGCAAAGACCTTGGCCGCGGCATAGGGACTTCGCGGGTGAAACCTCGTGGTCTCGCTCTGCGGAGTCTCGACAACCTTGCCGTACATCTCCGACGATGACGCCTGATAAAAACGAGCCTCGGGACGCAGCGAGCGCAATGCCTCGAGCAGACGGGCGACGCCCATGCCGGTTACATCGGCTGTGTACTCCGGTGTATCGAACGAAACCTGGACGTGGGACTGCGCCGCCAGGTTGTACACCTCGTCGGGTTGCACTTCCTCGACAATCCGGAACAACGACGAGGCGTCACCCAGGTCGCCGTACACGAGCTGAAAGCGCTCGCTGTGATCAGCACCGGGTTGATGCAGGTGATCGATCCGCGGCCGCTCCATTGTGGAGGATCGGCGTACTACGCCCCAGACGTCGTAGCCCTTCGCGAGCAGGAGCTCGGCGAGATACGAGCCGTCTTGCCCGGTCACTCCGGTGATCAGGGCACGGCGATTCGGGCTGTCTTCTGTCATGTGTCGCTGCTCTTCAGATCGTGATCAAGAATTCAGCCAAGCGTACCGCGCGTCGCGTCGACGCGCGCGATGCTGCCCCGCTAGCGAACATCCGGACTGATACCGCGTAGCAACTCCTGAGAACGCCAGCCCGCGCGCCACGCCAGGTAGCGAGCAACCACACCCATTGTCCCGGCCGCGTACCAGGAGCTCCGTCCGAACGAGATGCTGCTCGAATCGTCCGCGTAGTGGGTCGGCACAGGAACACTACCTATGCGGAAGTCGGCCGCTCGGATCTGAGCCACGATCTGCTGGTCAAAAACGAAGTCGTCGGAGCAGCGCTCGAACGGCACGGCTTCAAGCACACGACGATGAAAGGCCCGATAGCCAGTGTGATACTCGGGAAGGTTGTACCCGAACGCGACGTTCTCGATGATCGTCAGTAGGCGGTTCGCGAGGTACTTGATCCACGGCATGCCACCGGCGAGCACATCTTTGCGTCGGAGGATGCGACACCCGAAGGTGACATCGACGACTCCCTCCTCGATGAACCCGACCAGGTACGGGATCAAACCCGGGTGGTACTGGTTGTCCGGGTGCAACATCACGATCACGTCGCAGTCGGTCTCGAGCGCCGCGGCGTAGCAAGTCTTCTGATTCCCGCCGTAACCGCGATTCTCCGGATGGCGGATCGTCTCGATCCCCAGCTCGGCGGCCATCTCGATCGTGTCATCCGTGCTGGCATCGTCGACCAGGATCATATGATCGACGGATCCCTCGGGAATCCTGGCGATCGTCGCCGCGAGCGTCTGTGCTGCGTTGTAGGCAGGCAGCACGACACATACCCGGCTCTGTCGGCTCCCGTCCATCCTCGCCCGCCCCCGAAAGGTGTCCCTGGTTCCGGCTTCTTCCAAGCCGGCTGACCGCGTGCCAAGCTTAGCGCCCGATGACCGTCCGGGTGGGGCGGTCCGCGACTCGAAGCCTGTGGGGCCCCTCTTGATCAAGAACCGGACGCTGCTGATCTACCTGATCACCGCACCGCTCTTCTTCATGGGGCTCGGCGACACGTACCTGTGGAACGATGAGGCGCAAACAGCACGCCTCGGGGCATCTGTTCTGACACACGGCGTCCCGCTAACCGGCACCGGCCCGGACTGCGTCTCAGCGGACTGCAGTCGCGACGCGGGCTGGAGGGGCTTACACCTCCAGATCCCCTTTCTCCAGTCGTACGTCGCTGCGGCATCTATCGGCGTCTTCGGGCCCAGTTCCATTGCAGCACGTTTGCCTTTCGCGCTCGCCGGCTGGGCTTGTGTCGGACTCGCAATGTGGCTGGCCGGCCTCGTCGGGGCGGCCAGCAAGGACCGACTTCTGGCCGGGGCTCTCGTCGGCACGAGCGTCTACTTTCTCCTCCACGCTCGACAAGCCCGCTACTACGCGATCGCTGCCATGTTCGTGCTCCTGATCGCGGCCGGGTATTGGCTGTTCCTTCAGAAACGCGGCCGAGGCACGCTGCTCACGGCGGGCCTGGTGGGACTTGTGTTGACGTTCGACGTCGCAGCCGTGGGGATTCTGCTGGGTCTGGGTCTACACGCTGTCACCGAGTGGGTCCGCGGACGGCTGACGGTCCCCGGGCTCAAGCACCTCGCACTCGCCCTGGCCCCGCCGGTGGCGGTCCTCGCGATGTGGCTCGCTCTCACGTCCTCAGCTCCGACCCGCGGCGACTCCACGCTGAGTGGACTTGCGCTTCGCGCCATCTACTACCCGGTCCAGTTCAACGCGCACGTGCTGCCGCTGCTCGTGCTTCTGCCCGCCCTGATCGTGGCGGGGAGGAGGTTGCTCTCGGAGCAGCGCGGCCAATTCGTCGCTCTGACCGGATTCCTGCTGGCCGGGGGGGTCGCGGGAGCTGTTCTGCCACCGCTGTACTATCCGCGATACCTCATCGCATTCGTACCGCTGACCCTGGTCGGACTGAGTGTTCTAGTGGGCATGGCCGCGGAGCGAAGTCGGTCTCCGAGACTCGCAGTAGCGCTGGTAGGGGCGCTGCTCATCGCCGGAGTGCCACACAAGCTGTCGCACGACATCGTGCTGGCAGTCGCCGAAGTTGTCGGTGTGCGCGCCGGAACACGACTGCATCCGCCTGAAGCCTGGCGCCCGGTCCTCATCGATTTCCTTGGCGAACTTCGCGACCCACCCCGTGGCCCGGTTGCGGAAGTAGTGGAGCACCTGCGCGCCTACGCCGACGTCGGAGACGCGGTCGTCGCGCTCTACGGAGTTCCGACTCTGCGCTTCCACACACACGTACTCCCCTACGGTGGCCTCGCGTGCACCACGCCAACGGACGTCCCCGAGTGGATCTGGATCCGGGAGCCGTGGCGAACACATGCGAGGTCCTCGCTAGCGCTCCAATGGCTTGAGACGAACGTGGACTGGGACGACTACGAACTCGTGCCGCTGTCGGCCCCGGACCGCAAATTCGAGAATCGCGCAGACATTCATTCCCACGTCTTCGGCAATCCAGGACCCGCGGCGCCTCCCACGAAGCTCTATCGACGCAGGTCCACCGGCTAGGGCAGCGAACCTTCGCGCGGGCGATTCGACGCCGGGCTCACCAGCGTGCGCAGGTTGCCGATCTGCTCGCGCGCGAGCCGCGTATCTCCGCGTGTGGCAGCACCTACCGCGCGCCCAATGACGCGGAGTGCCATCTCGCCGCGCATGGCCACCCGATCGATCAACGAGTGGTGCTTGGCAAGGTACCGGCACGCGCTGCGATGTGACTGTCGCCTGAACCCCGCTGCCACGGCTGGCGTCGGGTGACGGCGCGTGGACCCGCCTCCACGATGAAGCGTCACTGCGTGCGGGTTGATCCAGAGCTCCCAGCCTGCGGTGCCAAGCCTCCGGCACAGGTCCATGTCCTCGGCGAACATTCCGAACTGTTCGTCGAACAGCCCGACCTGAGAGAGCGCATCCCGCCGGAACGCAACGCATGCACCCCTGATCGAATCCACGCGAAAAGGATCCGTACCGGGCAGCGGAGCGCGCGTCCGACGCCCCCGCAGCGTGGCGCCGGGGTGTGCCAGCTTCTGCCAGAGCGGACGTGGCAAGGGAGTCGTTGCGACCGCCGGATTCTCTGCGGCGTCCGTCAACGCTGGCCCGACCGCGGCCACGCGCTCATTCGAATCAAGAAAGTCCATGAGCTTGCGGAGCTCCGGCCAGCTCACTTCCGCGTCATTGTTCAGCGCCACGAGACACGTGCCTCGAGCGAGACGGAAGCCGGCATTCACAGCCGTAGCGAACCCGCCATTGTCGGGCAGCGCGAGCACTTTCACGTCCGGCAGCGCTGCCATGAGACGGTCCCGGTCAGGCTGCCCGGATCCATCGTCCACCACGATGACCTCACAGTCGATGGGAACCTCGCCCAATGTCCGGACAGCGCGAACCGTCAGCTCGTGCCCGCGGTAGCTCGGAATGACGACGGAAAGCACTATGAACCCATCCCCTACAGCGCGCGCCGCAGCTCAGCGATCACAGCATCCTGAATCGATTCGTCGAGATACGCGTGCATCGGCAAACTCAGGGCCCGGCGCGAAAGGTCTTCCGCAACTGGAAGCACAAGGTCCCGCGCATACTTCCGATACGCAGTCTGGCGATGCACCGGAATCGGATAGTAGATACCCACCGGGACGCCCCGACCTCGCAGGGTCGCCGCGACCGCGTCCCTGGCCTCGGGCTCGAGTAGCAGCGTGTACTGGGCCCAGACGGAGCGCGCCTGAGGATCAAGCCACGGCACACACGCCACATCTTCAAGCGCTGCCGAGTACCTCGCTGCCACGGTCTGCCGACGGTCGCACTCGTCCTCAAACACTTCGAGTTTGGCCAGCAGAACAGCGGCCTGCAGGGAATCGAGTCGGCTGTTGTATCCCACGCGCACGTTGTCGTACTGATGCTCGCCCTTGCCGTGGAAGTGGAGGGACGCCAGCAGTTCGGCGATCTCCGGGTCGTGTGTCAGGACGGCACCGCCGTCGCCGTAACAGCCCAGCGGCTTGGCTGGGAAGAAGCTCGCGGTAGTCACCCGAGCAAGGCTCCCCACCGGACGGCCATCGAAACTCCCGCCGATGCTCTGAGCCGCATCCGCGAGAACCCAGGCTGATGATGCGTAGGCCACCGCTTCTATTGTTTCGTAGTCCGGAGCCTGCCCGAACAAATCGACAACGATCACGCCAACAGGCGGCGCCCCGTCCGCGTCGGGCCGCGCCATGGCCTCACCAACCGTCTCCGCCGTCACGTTGAACGTCCGAGCGTCCACGTCGGCAAACACCGGAATCGCGCCGCACAGGGCGACGGCTTCAGCGGTGGCCGAGAACGTGTAGGCAGGGACCACGACTCGATCGCCCGGCTCTACGCCAAGGGCGCGCAGCGCCAGCACAAGAGCGTCGGTGCCGTTCGCGCAAGCTTGCACGTGAGCCACATCGCACATGCGGCCGAGACGCGACTCGAAATCCGCCACTTCGGGTCCGAGGATGAACTGCCCGTGCTCCAGTACGGCGTCGAGCCTACGGCGCAGATCCGCGTCGATCCGCTCCCGCTGAGCCTGCAGGTCGATGAAGGGAATGCTAGTCGTGACTGTCATGGGTTTTGTCTGCGCCTGTGCGGCTGCCGCGACGTGCGGCGCGTTGCCCCTAGGCTAACCGGAATTCGACGAAAACAGGCACATCCCTCGACCAGCGGCGACGAGCCTGCGTCCTAGTTGTTGTAAGTCGCGTCGTGTCCGGCGCGGGTTGAGTACGGTGGGCCCGCGTCGGACGCGTCGCGTCGTTCCCTGCATGGAGGTCCGATGAATGATCCCAGTTGCAGGCGACGGTGCGGCATCGCGACGCGCACGCTCCTCGCGGCGATGCTGCTCATCGCTCCAACCGCGGCGGGCGCTTCGCAGGCCACGAGCGAGGAACTCCGCCAACTCACCCGACGCTATCAGGCCCTCACCAATGAGGGCGGGCCGACCGACCCCGCATCTCTCGCCGCAGAGTTCGTCTTGCTGCTGCAAGACCTCAAAAGCGTCGAACGGGGCACCCTGCCTCTTGCCGAACGCATCGACCACGATGTGCTGAACTGGTTACTCGACGTCGGAATCATCGAGTACGTCGAGCCCGAGCTGAGCAAGTACGAGGTGGCCCTGATCCGTCACACCGGGGCGCGCCAGGACCCGGAGCGACTCCACCAACTCGGTCTGGACGAGGTTGCGAGGATCCGAGCGGCGATGGAAGCCCTGGTCCAACGCTACGACTCCAGCGCGAAGCTGGAGGAGTTTCTCGACGCCGCGCGCGAGGATTCCCGGCTCTATGCCGGGTCGCGCGACGAACTCGTAGAACTCGCGCGGCGCGCGGCTGCCACGATCCGTCGGAACCTCGGAACCCTGTTCGACGAGGTCCCGACGACGCCGTTCCAGATCGTCACGCCGGGCGAGCGCCGATCGCCCGGGTACATGGGCTGGTACCAAGGCCCGGGGCGCGGACCGGAGGCGCGCGGCTTTGTCGTGCTCAATCCGGATCCGCGGCAGGTTCCTTTGTTCGTTCTCGACGCGCTCATCGTTCACGAAGCCATTCCCGGACATCACTTTCAGATGGCTTGGGCCGCCGAGAGCGTCGATGTGCCCGAATGGCGGCGCGATATCTTGCTCACCGTATTCGTCGAAGGATGGGGGCTCTATGCCGAGAGCCTCGGTGCTGAGCTCGGCGTGTACCGCCACCCCATGAGCGAGTTCGGACGTCTCAATCTGGAAATGTGGCGGGCGATCCGGCTTGTGGTCGACACCGGACTCCACGCGTTCGACTGGACCCCGCAGCAAGCCACAGAGTTCTTCCTGGAAAACACGGCCCTACCTCGTGCTCAGGTTCGCGTCGAGGTCGACCGCTACGCGAGAAATCCGGGCCAAGCCGTCGCGTACAAGATCGGAGAACAGCACCTCCTCGCGATCAGGGCCCGGGCAGAAGGCGCTCTAGGAGTGGCCTTTGACGTACGCGGCTTCCATCGCGCTGTCCTTGAGCACGGCCCAATGCCGATGCGCACGCTCGAGGAGGTCATCGACATTTGGGTCGCCGAGCAACAAACGGCGCCGGATCCGTAGGGCAGGCACAGGCGCGCGGTTCCTTGCGGGAGTTTGGCCGCGGCTCTACGTCGCGGTACCTTTCGCGGATGGGCAAGATCAACAGAATCCTCGTTGCGAACCGCGGCGAGATTGCAGTTCGAATCATCCGCGCCTGCCGCGACCTCGATATTGAAACCGTCGCCGTCTACTCGGATGTCGACCGTGAGTCGCTCCACGTCCGGTACGCAACCTCTGCCTACCGCCTCGGCCCTGCACCTGCCGCCGAGTCTTATCTGAGAATCGACCGGCTGCTGGAGGTAGCCGACGAAGCCGGGGCCGACGCTGTGCACCCGGGCTACGGCTTTCTCGCAGAGAACGGCGACTTCGCCCGCGCCGTGATCGACGCAGGGATGATCTTCATCGGGCCGCGGCCGGACGTCATGGAGTCGGTTGGCGACAAGAACCGCGCCCGGCAGATCGCGGAGGCGGCGGGCGCACCGACCGTTCCGGGGAGCCCGGAGCCGGTACACGATCCGGCCCTGGCGTCAGAAATCGCCGCACAACTCGGTTTCCCGGTGATGCTCAAGGCTGTGGCGGGGGGTGGCGGCAAGGGCATGCGGCTCGTCCACAATCCCGAGGACATCGAGTCGTCGTTGCGCAGCGCGTCGTCCGAGGCCGAGTCCGCGTTCGGAGATGGCCGTGTGTATATCGAGAAGGCCATCCTCAACCCGCGCCACGTCGAGATTCAGATCCTGTGCGATGAGCACGGCAACCGGATCCATCTCGGCGAGCGCGAATGTTCGATCCAGCGACGACATCAGAAGGTGATCGAGGAATCCCCGTCGCCGGTGCTCAGCGATGACCTCCGTCAGCGGATGGGAGACGCTGCGCTCGCAATCGCCGCGGAGGCCGAATACTCCAATGCCGGTACTGTGGAGTTTCTGCTCGACGCGAACCATGTCTTCTACTTCATCGAAGTCAATGCACGGCTCCAGGTCGAGCACCCGGTCACCGAGATGGTCACCGGAATCGATCTCGTCGCCGCTCAGATCGCCGTCGCCCAGGGCGAGCCACTTGAGTGGTCGCAGGAAGACGTGGAACTGACCGGTGCGGCCATCGAGTGCCGCCTCTATGCGGAAGATCCGGCGCAGGGCTTCGCGCCCAGCCCCGGACTGATCGAAGGGCTCCGTGCCCCCGGAGGGCCAGGTATCCGTGACGACTCCGCGCTCTACGAGGGCTACGAGGTCCCGATCTACTACGACCCCATGATCTCGAAGCTCGTTGCGTGGGGCCCCGACCGGGCCACGGCGCTCGCGCGGATGCGGCGCGCTTTGCTCGAGTACAAGGTCGTGGGCATCGCCACCACGATTCCGCTCTTCCAGCGCATCCTGGAGGACCCGGCGTTCGCCGCTGGCGATTTCGACACAGGCTATCTTGACGAACTGCTCAAGGACGGGGCGCTCGGACCAGCGCACGACCGCAGCGACGAGACGGCGGATGTTGCCTCGATCGCAGCCGCACTTCACACCTTCCTCCGTGAAGAATCCCGTGCCTTCCAGATCGGTAGCGGAGGACCTTCTGCCTGGAAGGTTGCCGGCCGCAACGCCAGCTTGAGGAACTTCGCAAAATGATCATCGAAGTTCTAATGGGCGACGAACCCGTGCGGTTCCGCGTTCGCCGAGGCGATGAAGGGCTAGAAATGGCTCGACTCGACGCTGAAGGGAACGCCGAAACGATCAACATCGACTGGCGTACGCCTGAACCCGGCGTGTATTCGCTCCTCATCGACGGGCGTTCCTACGACGTCCATGTAGACGAGGACGCACGGGATCCGGAACAGCTCGAAGTCCATCTCCTCAGCCGAGCGCTGACGCTGCGCGCATCGGATGCCCGCAAGCGCCGGACCTCCCGAGATTCCGACGGACCCGACGGCCCCGTTCAGGTGACGGCCCCCATGCCCGGACGCGTTGTAAAACTCCTGGCTCCAGAAGGTACCGCCGTGACCCGGGGCGATGGCATGATCGTTCTTGAGGCCATGAAGATGGAAAATGAACTCAAAGCGCCACGCGATGGCGTGGTCGCATCGGTTCGGGTCGAGGAGGGTCAGGGCGTGGAGGGCGGTGCCCTCCTGGCAACGATCGAATGACCCCCAGCCCGACCGCCGCCCCGACTCGGGGCCGTCTGATCGGACGGCACGCCCTTGGTGTGCTCCGCGCCGTCACGGCGCTTCTGGTCATTGCCTTCCTCGCGCTGTGGTACGTCCTCGAAACCGACGCAGCAGCAGAGCGGGTGCGGGAGTTCATCGAGTCGAGGGCTACTGCCGCCACCGGCCAACCGACCAACATCGGCCGACTCGAACTCGACGTCATTCCACCTCGTGTGGAAATGCACGACATCCTTGTGGGCGATCCGGAGTCACCCCTCGCGGCGGCGGACCGAGTTCTCGCCGAATTCGACGCCGTCGAACTGATGGCGCGCCAGATCACGCTCGAGAATATAGAACTCGACCGCCCGATCATCGATCTGGCGTTCCCCCTCACGGGCGCGGCCAGCGATGCCGGAGTCACAGGTCTCGACATCACCATCCATCGCGCTCGCGTGACGGAGGGTGAGTTTCGTGTCGCGAACGCCAGCGCCGGAGTGGCGGGCGAAGTGTTCGGCGTAGAGCTCCAACTTGATCCCGAAGGAGTTGGACGACTGGGCCTCGGTACCGGTCGCGGAGGTGGACGGCTCCGCATCGATCGGGGCCAACTGGATCTCACCGGACGCAACGGTCCGACGGCTCTGGTCACACCACTTGAACTGAACGTCGACTACCGCGTGCGCCCGGGAGTTGCGAACCTGGACGGGGCTCGACTCTTCCTCGGGTCGAGCAGCATCGAAGTAGAAGGGGTGTGGCGAGGAACCGACAACGTCGACTTCCAGGTGCAGGGCGACCTCGCTCTCGAAGACCTGTTCCATATCTGGGTGCCACCGGGCAATCAGGATCATGGCGGCCGCGCTCGATTCTTCGGAACGCTCCAGCTGCGCGATGGTGCGGCCGTGCTCGCCGGACGGCTCAACTCCGACAACTCGCGTTTCATGGGCCTCGACGTCACGACATTCAGCTCGAATCTGCAGGTACGCGCCGGGCTTGTCGAACTGCGCGAGGTGCAAGCTCAGCTCTACGGCGGCACCGTCCAGGGCGAGCTCTCCGTGGACTCGGCCTCGACCCCTACCCTGATTCACTCGCGCTACGATGCGGTGGACATTGATGCGGCGACGTTCACGGATTGGGATCAACTGCGTGGCCTCCGTCTCGCCGGGGTGCTCAGTGGCGCCGGCGAATTGGAATGGGCGGTGCCGTTTCTCGAGACGGCCCGCGGCGACGGAGTTCTCTCCGTTCGACTGCCCGATTTCCGCAACGCTGTTCGACGAACGCGCGCGGACGCCGGCGAACAGGTTGTGGCTGGGATTCGCCGAAGCACTCCGGCACTGCCACTCCCGGGCAGCCTGGACATCGAGTATTCGGTGGGCGGAGGTGCCATCGAGCTCACAACCGTCGCGGCTCGGCTCCCGGGCGCCACCATCGACCTGAGCGGTCGTGTCGACTTCGACGGCGCATTGGCAGTCGACGCAGTGCTCGACGCCACCGACCTCCGCACTATTGACCAGGTCATCGCACAGACCCGACGAATCGCAAGCGGACGCTCGACCCGCTACGGCCTACGCGGCGCCGGCTCGGGGCAACTTCGGCTAACCGGAACGGTGGATAGGCCCGATCTCGCCGGCGCGATCTCGGCGACGGACGTCGCGATCGCTGACCTCCGGCTCGGCCGTATCGATGCCGAACTGACGACGACCGGACCGATGGTCGAAACACAGCAGCTCCGAATCACGCGCGGCACCGGCGTGGCAACAGGCTTGGCCCGCCTGCGCCTCCCCCGGCGTGGCGGGGCCGTCGACATCGCGGGTCCGGACTACGGCGTGCAGCTCCGACTCCAGGACTACGAAGCCAACCTGGACCTCCAGTTCGCCGGGCCCGAGTGGGGCGCGGCTGCCACGCTGACGGGTGACGTGGCCCTGCAAGGAACATTCGTGGAAGGCCTGACCGGTTCCACGAACCTCGCCGGGCGTGCCGTGCGTCTCGGCAGCAGCGGCTTCGACTCGCTCTCGCTCAACGGCAGGAAGACGGTAGATGAGTGGATCATCGAACAGTTGGACCTCGGCGCCGAGGGCGGCAATCTCACCTCATCGATCCGCTATGACCGGCACGATGACGTGATCGACCTGGGTGCTGACTTCGCTGGCTTCCCGATTGAGGCGTTACGCACCTCGGCCAGTGTCGACATCGCCCTCGGAGGCCAGCTCGACGGATCCCTTGCGCTTGGCGGGCAGGTACGCGCGCTGGACGGTCGCGGCGACTTGAGCTGGTCGAACGCGACACTCGACCAGGTGCCGCTCGGCGCGATCGCGGCGCGGATGGAAGCCCGCCAAGGACGCATCGCCGCACAGGTTCGCGCCGCCCCCGAAGCGACGCCCGCTTTTCCGGGCACAGGGAGTCAGAGACTCGGCGCTCCGGTCGAGAGCCCTCCAGGCGGATGGGCCGCCTCGGCAAACTTCACCACGGTGTACCCCTACCCCGTGGAAGCTCGTCTCACAGCGGGCGCCGACATCGCTCGTACACTCCTCACGCCGTTGATCCCCACCGTACCCGCGGATGTCGATCTTTCTGGCCGGGCGGAACTCGAAATCACCGGTGCCGTCGCCGACTCCGACCTCCTGCGCGGAGCCGGCACGGTTACCGACCTGCGCGTGGCACGTGGAGAACTCGTGGTCACCGCGCCCGAGCTATCGGTGTCACTGGACTCGACGGAAGCCTCAATCACCGGCCTTCTCCGGGTGGGCGATCATGAAGTCGCGGTGGGGCCTACGATCGACTGGCAGAGTGGCGCGCTCAGCGGCGCCTTAGGCGGAACAGTTCCCGCCATCGCCCTCCATCTCTACGATCCATCCCTCGCCGCCTCGGGAACGGTTGCTCTCGAGGTCGAACTGGGCGGGACAACGCGAGCCCCCAGGATCCAAGGCTCCGGGACGTTGAACGATGTCGTCGTGGATGCCGGGTGGGCCTACCCCATCACCGTTGCATCGGCACAGTTCAACGGGGCGGGTGATCAGCTAGAAGTCGCCGAACTCGAGGGCTCGATCGGCGAGCATCCCTTTCGCGCCAGGGGTTCGCTGGCGCTCGACGCCTTCTCGGGCAGTTCTGCCACGGCAACCTCCACCGTCGCAGTCGACGTCGACGAACTCGATCTTGGCCCCCTCCTGCGATCGACGCCAGGTGTCGAACGCCTCATCAGCGGCGGTACCGTGTCCGCCGCTATCGAGCTGGCCGGCTCGGGGCGGGATCCGCGCGAGTGGGCGGGCGAAGTCGAAGTGAGCGAACTGTCTGCACGAATGCAGCAATACCGGATAGCCCTGGCGTCACCGAGCCGAGCGCGCATGGCAGGCGGCACCCTTTCGATCGCGGACCCTTTCCGACTCGTCGGGGACACCACTGACTTCGAACTGGGCGGCACACTCGATCTCGAATCGCTCGACGTCGACCTGCGCGCGGTCGGTACGATTGGCTTCGAAGCCCTGAACGTCCTGAGCCCATACTGGGGCACCGGAGGGGTCGCAGAGCTCGACCTGAGAATAGCCGGGCAGGGTGGGAACCCCACCTACGACGGGCACGCGGACCTGAGCGACGTTGTGCTCTCGCCACCCGTGTTGCGGCAGCCTGTGGAGGACATCAGCGCCCGGCTCGACTTTGACGGCCGTCGCATTCGGATCAGCAATGGTCGCGGTGCGCTCGGTGGCGGCGAAGTTGCCGGCGGTGGCGAGATCTTCCTCCGCGACAACTTCCCGCAGTCGTTCCGCCTCGACGTGCAGGTAGATGGAGCGGTGATCAGGCTCGAGCGTGATGTTCGCTTCACGGCGAGCGCCGATCTCGTGCACGACGGCACCCCCGAACGCTCGCTACTGTCGGGCTCGGTGAGCCTGACCGAGGCACTCTATCGGCGCGAGTATGACAGCGAGAGCGCTCTCCTCGACATGCTGGACGCGCCCGAGACCGAACCGAACGCGTTCCTCGATTCGATCAACCTGGCCATCGGAATCCAGGGATCCGAGAGCTTGTTTATCGACAACAACCTCGCCGATGTCGAGGCGACCATCGACATGGAAGCGCGCGGCACCGTGGCTCGGCCGGTGCTACTGGGCCGCGCATCCGTCCTATCTGGACGGCTATTCTGGAATGGCAACAACTTCGACGTGCTTCAGGGCACCGTCGAGTTCAACAACCCGTTCGAAACGGAGGCCACGTTCGAGATCCGCTCGCGCACGGAGATCCGCCGCTACACGATCGACATGCGCTTCTCCGGCTCCCTCGCCCGCGGCGTGGACTTCGACTACACCTCTACACCGACGCTCTCCGACCTTGAACTATTCAATCTCCTCGCCTTCGGCGAAGAACCCGACAGCACTACGCTGCAGGATCCCGACCGTTACCAACAAGCGCTCGGACTCCAGGCGACCCGCTACCTGACCGACGCCTACTTCTCCGAAGTCGAGAGTGGGGGCCCAGCGGCTCTTCGGCGTCGACCGTTTTCGCATCTCGCCAACGCTGTCGGGGAAAGAAACCGATGCCACGGCACGGGTTACGTTGGGCAAACGAATCAACCGCAACGTGTACCTCACCTATTCACGTTTGCTCAACACGAGCGAAGATCAACTCATCACGGTGGAGTACCAGGTATCACCGCGACTCAGGATCAAGGGCACCCGCGATGAAGACGGCTCCTTCGGCATCGACTTCCTGGTTCAACAGAGAATCCGGCGATGACTGACATGGCCCAGCCTGAACGACTGCAGATCGGCGACTGGCGCGTGGATGTGAGCACGGGTGTTCTCACGCGCGGTACCGAAACAGCGCGCCTTGAACCCAAGGTGATGCGGGTACTCGTGGATCTGGCGAGTCATGCCGGCGAGGTTCGCTCGAAAGACGCGCTGATTGCCTCGGTGTGGGACGACGCCCACGTGGGCGAGGCCGCCCTCAGCCGGTGTATCTCAGAACTTCGGAAGACGCTCGGCGACGATGCGCGCGAGCCGCGGTACATCGAGACGCTTCCCAAACGCGGTTACCGTCTCGTTGCCAGCGTTGACGCCATCGCCCCGGACACGAAGTCGCTACCGGGCGCACCCGAGCCGCCGCGAAGCCGTCCGGTCTGGCAAACGGCGCTCGCGGGGGCGATCGTGCTCGTCATGTTCGTTCTGTGGTGGCGCACCGTGCCTCAGCCTGCGCCGGGACAGATCGAACGTATTGCCGTTCTCCCGCTCCGAGCTCTCTCGGATGATGGCGAGCAACGGTTCTTCGCCGAAGGCCTTACCGAGCAGTTGATCGCGAACCTCGCGACAATCGAATCGATCCGCGTGGTCTCGGGTCGTGCGGCACGCCTTGCGCGCGATGCGGACGCAAGCGGCTCGGCCATTGCTGAAGCGCTTGGCGTCGACGCGGTCGTCGACGGCACGGTACAGCGGTCCTCGAACCGTACCGTCGTGAGCCTCGAACTGATCCAGGCCCCCGGAGACCGTTTGGTCTGGGGCGGCAGTTATCAGGAGCGCGGCGACGACTGGATGGAGATCCAGAACGAGGTTGCCGTGCAGGCAACGCGTGAGATCGCCGTTGCGCTCGCCTCGCTACGCGGCCTGCCGACGGTCCGCCCCGAGAACCCTGAAGCTCGCCAAGAACTGGATCGCGGTCGATTGCTGGCGACACGCGGAAACCCGGTGGACTCCGTGAGAAGCCTGGACCACTTCCGTAGAGCGCTGGAGATCGATCCGGAGTACGCGCTGGCCTGGGCCCATCTCGCGGACGCACACGCGACGCTGGCTTGGCGCAACTGGTCGCTGCCGGCCACGGCATACGCCGAAGCACGCTCGGCAGCACACACGGCCCTCGATCTGCAACCGAGACTCGCCGAGGCGCACGCGATTCTTGCGGCCGTCGCCGCGGAACGGAATCAGGACTGGCTCGAAGCGGAACGACGGTTCCAGACTGCAATCGAACTGGACCCGGAGTCAGCCTTCGCACACGAGCGCTACGGTCGCTACCTGCGGCGGCTCGGTCGCTACGAAGATGCCGTCGTACGGACCGGCGAGTCCGTAGCACTTGAGCCCGACGCTCCGCACCTCGCCGTAAGTCACGGCTGGAGCCTGCTGCTGGCCGGAGATCTCGCCGGAGCTTCGAGAGCCTTCGACCGCGTCATCGAGGTCGATGATTCCTTCGCCGACGCTTACGCCGGCCTATGCGCGATCGGGAACCTGCAAGAACGACATGACGAGGCTCGCCGCATCTGCGGCCGCGCAGCCAGCATGCCCGGGCACGAGCTTCAGTTCGGCCCGCTGGCGCTATCGGAAGCCCGAGCCGGCAACGAGAGCGCCGCTCGTGAAGCAGTTCGCCAGCTGGAGCAGCTCGACCCCGCCGCGGCGGCGCTCGCACTAGCCACGGCGTATGAAGGACTCGGAGACAGAGCCGCAGCAATCGAGACGATTCTCGAGGCCGACGCGCTGCGCGCGATCTGGGTTCCTGCTCTGCTGGCCAATCCCTACCTTCTGGACATCGCCGAAGAACCTCGCATCCAGCGGATCCTGGACGACCTCTTGGTGCCCCACGACGGTGATGCGTAGCCGTCTCGTAGGATTCGTCGGCGTTGCGCTGCTCATTGGAGTGCCGGCGGCGGCACAGGAGCCGACCCCGTCGGCGTCCGTGAAGACGGGAACTCCGATTGCGACGGTCGAGGTCACGACCAGCTGGGATGCCCTGTCTGGACCGGCGGCGGCGGCCGTCGCTCCGGTCGCCGCGGGCAGCGTCTACGAGATAGCGCCCATGCGCCAGGCCCTCCAGAATCTATATGCCCTCGGTGCCGTTGCCGATGTGCAAGTCGAAGCGACCGGGGGGCCGGACGGACTGGCTATCCGCTTCATCGTGATCCCGCAGACACTGTTCTGGGACGTCGAATTCACAGGGGAGCGGCCGTGGAGCAAACGTCGACTCCGCGAAACGCTTGCGATACGCGAGGGCTCTCCGCTCGATGCCGATACGGCAGGCGAACAGGCACGCCGACTCGAGTCGGCACTGGCCGACGGCGGGTATTTGCTCGCCTCGGTTACCCCGACCGTTATCGAAGGGACGAGCCCGAGCCGCGGAGTCCTTCGACTCGCGATTGTGCCGGGTGTCCGGGCGCGGCTCGGCGGAGCGAGTGTGCGAGGCGACGAAGGGATCTCCAGCGCAGACCTCACGGCGGCGCTTGGGTTGCCCACGGGGTCGCCTTACGAGCCGGCAACGTTCGAAGCAGGTCTCGATCGGATCCGTGATCGAATCCTGGCGAGCAACTATTTCTTCCATGAAATCCGAGTGGTTGAACAGTCGCTCGATCTGCGCGACAACTCCATGTGGGTCGAGATCGAAGCCACGATGGGTCCGCGCGTCGCCCTCGACGTCTCCGGAGTGCCCTTCAGCCCGGAACAGGTGCGCGCCCGGCTGGCGATCTACGAGTTCGGCACGGTGGAAGACTGGGCGCTGAAGGACACTCGTCACGAGCTCGTCCGTTGGCTACAGGAGCGGGGCCACTGGCGCCCACTCGTGAGCTATACACGCCGGCGCGACGAGGAGGGGCGCAACGTCGAGGTCAGCATCCGGGTCCTTGCGGGTCAGAGAGCCAAGCTCGTGGATATCGGCTTCCGCGGCAACGCGCACCTGGACGCTGCCGAACTCGCGGCCGCGATTCGCTCGGAGCCCGCCGCGTTCCTGGCACCACGTCGCTTCCTGACCGAGTGGTGGGAAGCAGATCAGCGTGCGGTGGTGAGCCTCTATCGCCGCAATGGCTTCAGGAGAGCTTCGATTTCAGACGAGAGCGTGCGATTCGACTCCGATCTGGGCGGTGTGGTCGCCACCATGACGCTCGACGAAGGTCCGCAGACGATGATCGACACCCTGGAGGTGACGATTTCTGACGCACTCTCACCTCTGAAGGAGGATGAGCGCCGGCAGCTCCGCTCGAGTCTGGCGAACGCCGTAGGTGATCCACTGAACCTGTCGGGAATCCGTCGCGATACCGACCGGATCCGAGCGTTTCTTGCCAATCGCGGCTTCCCAAGAGCCTTCGTCACGACCACCATCCTGGACGAGGAGGGGCCGATCCGCGTGGTGCACGAGGTGCTACCGGGCGTGCGGCAGCAAGTCGGCGACGTTCTCGTCGCCGGCAACGAGGCGACGCGGGATGGCGTCATCGAACGAGAGTTGGCCTTCACGCGCGGCGAGCCGTTTTCGTTCAGTGACCAACTCGAGACCCAGAGCCGCCTCTACGCCACCGGGCTATTCAGTCAGGTCGACGTCGAACCCACCGTCCCGGACGGCCTGGACGCTGAGCAGGCGATGGTGGTGCGCGTCCAGGAGGCACCTCCTCTCTTCGTCACCTACGGCGCCGGCTTCGATACCGAGGAGAAGGTTCGTGGGACGTTCACGATCGGTCACAACAACATCAGCGGCCGCAACCAGGAACTGTCTTTCGCGACTCGTGCGTCATTGCGCGAGCAACGATTCCGAGTTCTGTTCCGCGAGCCCTACTTTTTCGGCCGACGAACCGAAGGCACCGCGACTGCCTTCTACACGAACGAGCAGAAGACGTCCTTTTCTATTCAGCGTTTCGGTGTCTCGTTCCAACTCCTGTTCCAGCACGGTGACCACTTCGCCAGCCTGCCTCGCCTCTTGTTCAGAGATACCAGCACGTTCAACGTCGAAATCGACCCCGAACTCATCCGCCCGGAAGATCAATCGACGCGTGTGGGAGCTCTGGCGTACTCGTTCATTGTCGACACTCGATCTGATCCCATCGAACCGACCGATGGTCTCTATGGAACCGTTGACGCCGAACTCGCTTCGCAAATGCTGGGAAGCAACACCAACTTCGCGACACTCGTTGGGCGAACGTTCACATATCTGGACGTCAGCGAGCGCTTCACGGTGGCGCTCGGCGGGCGTGCCGGAGTCAAGATTCCCTACGGCAGCAGTACGTCGATCCCACTGCCCGAGAGGTTCTTCGCGGGTGGCTCGACGACCCTTCGTGGTTTCAGACTGGACGGCGCCGGCCCGGTGGACGACAACGGCAATCCTCTGGGCGGTCGGGTTCTTCTCATCGCCAACGCAGAGCTCCGGGCGCGGCTTTGGGGAAGCCTGGGCGGTGTGCTCTTCGCGGACATCGGCAACGTCTTCGCGCTGCCTCAGTCGGTGCGCTGGAATGAGGTGCGCGAGACTCTGGGAGCCGGCCTCCGATACGCCACGCCCGTCGGTCCCATCCGCTTCGACGTTGCGCGCCTGATGGATCGTCGTCAGGGCGAAGACGAGTACCAGCTGTTCTTCTCCGTAGGCCACACGTTCTGATGCGGGCACTCACACTCTTCGCAGTCTTGCCTGCGGCCGTGCTGATGGCAGCCCCGCAGCACCCTCTCGACGGGATCGCCGCGGCCGTGAATGAGGAGATCATCAGCATCGGCGAAGTCCGCCGGGCCGCGCGTCTCGCCCGCGAGGAGCGTTTCGGTTTGGGTGCACTGTGTCGTGGCGAGCGCATGCCGGCAGCCCAACTTGCCGCGGGTACGCCGATCGAGCGAGCTCCCGTCGTCGCGGGACAACCACTGAGCAACCAAGAGCTGGAGCAGGCGCGCGAATGCCTGATCGACACGAGGCTCGTCTTCCGAGAAGTTCGACGATTTCCACGGATTGCCGCGACGGACGAGCAGATCGACCAGCTCGTAGCTGATCTTGTCGAACGCTTCGAGTCCGCGGTTGAGCTCGAGGCGGAACTCGAACGGGTCGGACTCACCAACGAGGAGCTCCGAGCCGATCTGCGACGGCAACTCCTGGTCAGCGAATACATCGACAATCGCTTCCTTGCCACGGTTGATATCACCGATCAGGCTGCCCGCGAGGCATGGGACACGGAGTTCGTACCGGATATGCAGGCGCGGGGCATTCCAGTGCCGCCCTACGAAACGGTCGCTGAGGACCTCCTGGTACCGATCCTTCAACAGCGCGAGGTCAACAGGCGAGTACAATCCTGGATCCTCGACCTCCGCGAACGCGCAACGATCCGTCGGAAGTATCCATGAGCAGCGACGCGACGAATCTGCCAACTCCGCCGGCCGCCGGTTTCGATGGCATCGTCGGACAGTCGGTGGTAATTCGGGCGCTGCAGCAGGCCATGGAGCGCGACCGACTCCACCACGCGCTCCTGCTCGCTGGTCCGGAGGGAATCGGGAAAGCAACGACCGCGCTGGTTCTGGCGCAAGCGCTGAATTGCGGCGCAGGTGGTCCTCGCCAAGCCTGCGGCACTTGCGTGTCATGCGGCAAGATCGCGCGCGGCCTGCACCCCGACGTACTCTGGGTAGGCCCGGACCCAAAGTCGATCCGCGTACGCCAGATCACACCGCGCTCGCAAAGCCCCGTACCTGCGGGCCAGACGGTCACGGTTTTCGTGGGCTACACCCCGTACGAGGGGAATCGCCGGGTGGTGGTGATCGACGCAGCTCACACCATGAACCCCGAGGCCCAGAACGCCCTACTCAAGACACTCGAGGAACCTCCGCCCTCGACTACGCTCGTGCTCGTCACAGCGGCGCCGCGGGCTCTCCTGCCGACCGTCCTCTCGCGTTGTCAGGAGCTCCGACTCTCGCGCATAGGTCGCGATGCCCTGTGCGCCTATCTGGAAACGGAGCACGAAATGCCAGCTGATGAGGCGCGGCTCCGGGCAGCGCTCACACCGGGCAGCATCGGAAAGGCGCTCGCCCTCGACATCGAGTCCTATACAGGCGTACTCGAAGCCGTTGTCGAGTGTCTTCGAATGACCCAGTCCGGTGGCGGCGGCGTGGTAGCGGCAGCCGAGACACTGGCCAATCTTGGCGATGGTGAAACCGCCACGCAGCGAGCAGCGAGCGTTCTCCGGGTTGCTCGTGACGTAATGCGCGATCTTCTGGTCGTGTCGACAGGCGCCAACGCTGACCTCGTGAATGCGGAGCAACGTGAAGCCTGGGTCGCATGGGCGGCGGAGGTCGACTCCGAGCAGGTCGTTGCCGCGCTGCGGGCCATCAACGATGGTATCGAGCGTTTCACCACGGGTATCCAGCCGAACATCAAAATGGCATTCGAGCGCACGCTCGTGCAGGTAGGCGAGAGCCTCTCCCCCGGCCCCGCCTCGTGAGCGAGCGGCTAGTCGCCTGCACGATGGGCGATCCGGCGGGTATCGGCCCGGAGATGCTCCTTCGCGCCGCTGCCGACCTCGGCGACGCTCACGCCTCGACGCCGACTGGCTGTCTATTTCTCGGAGATGCTGCCGTCTTCGCCGCCTACGCCGGAGTGGTCGCAGATGTCGACCCGCCGGTACTCGTATCGAGCGCGATGGAAGCGCGCGACGCGATTCGACGCGGCCACCGAGGTCCTTTCCTCCTCGAATGCGCCCGCGTGCCGAATGGATTCACACCGGGCAGGCCCCGCACCGAGGATGGTGGAGCTGCGCTAGCCTCCGTGATGATCGGGGCAGAAATGGCGGCCAACCGCGAAGTGGATGCCCTCGTAACCGCACCGCTGAGCAAGCACGAGGTCGCCCGCCACGCGCCCGGCTTCAAAGGACACACCGAATTTCTGGCGACTCTGGACGGGGGTGCCAATCCCACGATGGTCTTCGCGGCGCCACGCAACTCCAAGACGCACACGCCCGACATCGCATTACTGACCACTCACCTGCCCCTGGCCACGGCTCTGTCGCTGATACGTGCTGACATCGTGGCGGAGGCGCTCACGCGACTGGCTGCGGACTGGGCCAGCTGTTTCGGACGAGCGCCGAGTCTGGGGCTCGCGGCGCTCAATCCGCACGCCGGCGAGCGTGGCCAGATCGGCTCCGAGGAAGCGCGCGTGTTGTCACCGGCAGTCCGGCAGGCGGCCGCAGCCGGGGCCAACGTCTCGGGCCCCTACCCCGCGGACTCAATCTTCCAGCGCGCCGACCTCGACGTCATTCTCGCGCTGTACCACGATCAGGGCACCATCATGGCGAAGCGCGCCCCTTGGCCAACCGTGAACCTGACCCTGGGTCTTTCGTACGTGCGAACGTCCCCTGATCACGGTACGGCATACGAACTCGCTGGTACGGGCCGTGCCGACCACGGGGCAACCCTGGCCGCGATGCAGCTCGCCGTACAGCTCGCCGGGAACGTAGCTAGCGACGTCGCCTGAGCGCCTGCTCGATCTCGCGATCGGCGGCCTCGCGACGCTTGATATCGCGCTTGTCGTGCTGCTTCCGGCCACGTCCGACGGCGAGTTCCAGCTTCGCGCGACCCTTCTTGAAGTAGATGCGCAATGGCACCAACGTGAGTCCCTTCTCGATCACCCTACCAATGAGTCGATCGATCTGACGACGCTGCAGTAGGAGCTTCCGAACCCGCTCCGGATCGTGCTGATTGTTGGGGCCGGCTGGCGGATACGGACCGATGTATAGGTTCCGCAGCCAGAGCTCGTTGGTATCTAGCGCCGCGTACGCGTCCTTCAGGTTCGCGTTCCCGGCGCGCAGCGCCTTCACTTCAGTGCCGAGGAGCACGAGACCGGCTTCGTACGTGTCGAGAATCTCGTAGTCCTTGCGCGCACGGCGGTTGGAAACAACCGTCTTTTCGCCGGCGCCCATGGTCGAGCTAGATCCGGACGACGTTGTCGCCCGACAAGCCGCTCGCCACGTTGCGTGTGTCCACTACGAGCTCCGATGCCGTCACGACGCCCGGCCAATCGATATCGGTGTGATCGGTGCCCACCACAACGCAGTCATAGTTCGCGCAGACTTGCGGAAGACCGGTCACGGCCTTCTGATCCGCGACCACCCCATGTTGCACCGTCAATTCGGGCACGAAGGGATCCGCGTATTCGACTACGGCACCGCGGTCCTGGAGCATCCGCATCACATCGATGGCCGGTGATTCCCGCGTGTCGTCCACGTCGCGCTTGTACGCGACCCCGATCATCAGCACGCGTGAGCCGCGGACGCTCTTTTCGTGATCGTTGAGCGCCGCGGCAACCTTGGCCACCACGTGCTCTGGCATCGCGGCGTTGATCTCGGCGGCGACCTCGATGAGACGAGCCTGGTAGTTGAGCGTGCGGGCCTTCCAGGTGAGGTAGTGCGGATCCACCGGTATGCAGTGGCCGCCAAGACCCGGTCCCGGGAAGAACGGCATGAATCCGAACGGCTTCGTTGCCGCAGCCTGGATGACTTCCCAGGTGTCGATTCCCATGCGGTCACACATCAGCGCCATTTCGTTGGCCAGCCCGATGTTCACCGATCGGAAAGTGTTCTCGAGAAGCTTCACGAGTTCAGCGGCAGCGGGCGAGGAGACCTCGTGGACCTGGCCTACGATCGTGCCGTACATGGCGGCCGCGACTCTTGTGCACTCCGCCGTCATACCGCCCATCACTTTGGGCGTGTTCTCGAGCGTGAATTCCGCGTTGCCGGGATCGATGCGCTCCGGCGAGAAGGCCAGGTGATAGTCGCTGCCCAGCTCGAGGCCGCCCTCGGCGAGCCTGGGGGCCAGAATCTCTTCGGTCGTGCCCGGGTATGTCGTGCTCTCGAGCACCACGAGCATGCCGGCATGCAGATGCTGTGCGACCTCGTCGCCGGCGGAAACCACGTAGGAGATGTCCGGCTCCCGAGTCTTTCCCAACGGCGTTGGCACGCAGATATGCACCGTATCAACGCGACCGAGGATCGCGGCTTCCGTGGTGGCGTCCAGTCGATCTGAGCTCGTCTGCGCCTGCAGTCGGTCGGTGGCGATGTCCGGGATATAGGACTCGCCGCGATTGATGGCTTCGACCTTGTTCGAATCTACGTCAAAGCCTGTCACGCGGAAACCGGCCTCTGCGAAAGCGACGGCCAGCGGGAGTCCCACATAGCCCAGCCCAACCACGCAGACGTGGGCATTCCGTTCTTCGATGCGAGTCAACAAGTCGTTCATCGGTATCCGATCGACGAGATAGCGCGCCTGCTCCGGTACGAGTGCGCGATCGTGGGGCGAGCTGAAGAGGCAGTATAGGTACACGCCTCAAACCCGAGCAAGCAGACTTTCATGCACGCCTATCTGGGACTTGGTTCGAATCGCGGCCGTCGCGCAGAGTGGCTGAACGCCGGGATCCGCGCCCTCGAGGGAGCCGGGCTCCGAATCGACGCCTGCTCCAGCCTCTGGCTATCCGAACCTGTCGGCGATCCGCGACTCCCCTGGTTCGTGAACTGTGCGATCCGAGTCGCAGACCCACCGCCGCCGAGCGCACTGCTCGGAGCCGCGCTGCAGGCCGAACAAGCCTGCGGGCGCGAGCGAACTCCGGGGGTGATCACCGCCCGCAACTTCGACGCCGACGTTCTGCTCTATGATTGCCGCGTCGTCAATTCACCCGGTCTCGAGGTGCCGCATCCGCGTATGGTCGACCGACGCTTCGTCCTGAACCCGCTGGCCGAGATCGCCGGTGACGTCGAGCATCCGGTTGCAGGCCGCTCGATCGCCGCTCTGCGCGACGACCTGGTTTCAGACGAGCGAGCCTGGTTGCTCGCGCCGGGGCTGCGCTGATGCGCAAGAACTACATCGCGCTCGACGGTCCGATTGGCGTCGGCAAGACCAGCCTAGTGAACCTCATGGTTCAACACCTTGGTGCCACCAAGATCCTCGAGGACCCCGACAACCCTTTCCTGGAGTCCTTCTACAAGGAAGAGACGGGGGCCGCTTTCCAGGCCCAGCTCTACTACCTGCTGGCCCGATACCAGGTGCTCACCGAGGCCGGACAGAGCGACCTGTTCTCGCGAGTGACGGTCGCCGATTTCACCATGCAAAAGGACCGTGTCTTCGCGCACCTGACACTCTCGGATAGCGAACTGCTGCTCTACGAGAAGCTGTATGGCGTCCTCGAACCCCAGGTCCCCAAGCCCGACTTGATCGTCTACTTGCAGGGATCAACAGACGTTCTGGTGGAACGTGTCCAGATGCGCGATCGGCCCGCCGAGCGCGAGATCTCGCGAGACTACCTGGCCCAGGTAGCGGAGGCCTACGCCCACTATTACCTGCAGTACGACGACACACCACTCCTGGTGATCAACACCACCGAGATCGACTTCGTCAAAGACACGACGGACTTCCGTGATCTGATGAATCAAATCGATGCGATGGACGCGGGTCGCCGCGTTTACGTCCCGCGGCACCAGAGCTAGCGGCCTCGACCACCGGTGATATCTGACCGTGCTAGCCTTCGCCGACTGTTCCCCGCCGGACGTTCCCGATGCCTAAGATCGCTGCCGACATACGTGCGCTCAGCGCCCGATCTGCGGCCGCCGTGCGCGGTGTCCTCACCGGACTTCTGGCGGCCCTGGTCACACTGTTGCCGTCAGCCAACGTTGATGGCCAGCAAACCCAGAGCACCAAGGCCACCGGGGCGCTGCTGATCGACGAACCCGTTCGGATGGACGGCTACCTCGACGAGGCATTCTGGGCACGCATCGAGCCGGCCACCGGGTTCACCCAGCGCGAACCCAACCCTGGGCAGGCCGCCAGCGAACGAACCGAAGTCCGCTTCGCGTACGACGGAAAGAACCTCTACGTCGGGGTGTGGGCGTTCGACTCCGACCCTGACGCGATTCTCGCGAAGGACATGCAACGCGACGGCGAAGGCAGCTTCGGTGGATTTGGCGGCCTTGGTGGTGCCTACCGCGACGACGATTCCGTGGCCCTGGTGCTCGACACCTTCCTCGACGGCCGCAACGGCTTCTACTTCGAAACAAATCCGAACGGCGCCCGAGCCGACGCGCTCGTGGAAAACGAGCGCAACGCGAATTTCGAATGGGACGGGGTGTGGAACGTGGCCGGGCGACGCACCGACGAGGGCTGGACCGCCGAGTTCGTGATCCCGTTCTCGACGCTTCGGTTCAATCCGGCCAGCGACACCTGGGGTGTCAACGTTCGTCGGCTCATCCGTCGCAAGAACGAGGAAGTCCACTGGGCGCCAATCGATCTGGGTGAGGATGTTCTCCGCGTCTCTCTCGCCGGAGATCTCATCGGCATGCGCGGGCTCGAACCGGGGCTGAATCTGCGCATCAAGCCGTTCGGAACCGGATCGAACGCTCGCGACTACACGGATCCCATGAGCGAGGCTGAGAACAACTTCGAGGTCGGCCTCGATTTGTTGCGCTGGGGCGTCACCAACTCGATGACTCTCGACCTCACGGCCAACACCGACTTCGCGCAGGTTGAGGTGGACGATCAGCAGGTCAACCTCACGCGGTTCTCGCTCTTCTTCCCGGAGAAGCGCGAGTTCTTTCTCGAGAACGCCGGCATCTTCGACTTCGCGAATACTCAGTCGGCCGGCGGCACCGGACGCGGCGGCCCTCTGTGGCGTGTCTTCCACTCCCGAACTATCGGAATCGACAACGGCGAGATCATCCCGATCCTGGCCGGCGGCCGTTTCACTGGCCGAGCAGGAGGATGGAACTGGGGATTGCTCGACGTGCAGACAGACTCGGTGGATGACCTCGGCGTCGCATCGACCAACTGGGGCGTGGCGCGCCTCAAACGCAACATCGGTGCCCGGTCTTCCGTCGGCGGGATCTTCACCAACCGCCAGTCGGGCGGCGACAGCTGGAACCGCGTTCTCGGACTCGACACCGACATCAATCCGAGTCAGAAGATCAATCTCGCGGCATCGGCGACGATGAGCCGCGACGCCGGCGTCAACGGCACGGGCTTCGCCGGAGACCTGGGATTCAACTACCGCGGCAACGTGTGGCAGGCGAGCGCAAACGCGACTCACATCACGGACGACTTCAACCCGGAGATGGGCTTCCTGCTCCGTTCCGGCGTGTCGCGCTACAGCTACAACGTCAACTTCGAGCCTCGCCCAACGAACAACGCAGGTGTCAGGAACCTCAGCTTCGCTCACCGCGCGACCTACTTCGTGGACGACAACGGCGAGCTCGAGAGCGCCGAAGCCACGCTGAGGTTCTTCGGCTTCGATCTGCTTTCCGGTGACCGCGCGACCTTCTTCGCCGACCACAAGTTCGACCGACTCGATCAGCCGTTCGAGATCCAGGACGGTATCTTCATCGAGGCGGGCAAGCACAGCTGGACGACCATCGGCATCTTCGTCCGCACGGACTCCAGTCGACCGGTTTCGTACTTCGGTTTCTGGACCAAGGGTGGCTTCTACAACGGCACCCGCCTCCAGGGCAGCAACGGCCTCACGATTCGCGTCAACAAGTACCTGAATCTGAATACCGACTGGAACTACAACGACGTCGACCTGCCCGGCGGCGAGTTCACGGTTAACGTCCTCCGCCAGCGTGTGAACGTAGCGCTCAGTCCGAACCTGTTCTGGAACAGCTTCGTCCAGTACAACGACTCGGACGACCTGATGAGCCTGAACTCAAGGCTCAACTGGATCTATCGCCCAGGTGCCGACGTCTTCCTGGTCTACAACCAGGAATGGGAAACAGGCGCCGACTCCCGGCCGGCGGATCGGGCGATCATCTTGAAGGCGACTTACCTGTTCATGTTCTAGCCGACGGATCGGCTCGGGCGGGAGGATGTGCAGGGTGAGCGGAGGGCATGCTGCTCCTCCGCAACCGTCGCCGCTCGTGCTCAACCGGGCGGGGTTGCTCGCGCGTCTGGGCCCAGGTCACGTCAGCGCCGTGCAGGCGGGGTTGCTGCTGAGCAACATGCCCTCCGCTCACCGGACTACCGCGTTCGACCCGCAGTTCCACATCGAAGTGTGCGCGGGGAGACGATCCGCGACCGCCCGGGCGTGGTCGCGAGCGCGTCCGGCTCGGTGTTGCCGGGCGGCGCGGGGCATGGGCTCCGAAAACAACCCCGCCGGCACGGCATAGAAGCCAACTGGAACAAGACGCGCGAGCAAGGACGGCTGATAAAGCACGAGCGGCGACGGTTGTGCCAGGAGCCCATGCCCCGCGCCGCCGCCCTAAACCTAAGCGTGCTCCTTCACCACCGCCCGAATCCCGTACCGCTTGATCTTCTCGTTCAGCGTCGTCGGCTTCACATCGAGCAGATTGGCCGCTTCCTTCTGTACCCAGTCGGTCTGTTCGAGCGCGCGTAGGATCAGGCGCTTTTCGAACTCCTCCACCATGCCGCGAAGCGGAGCGGTGCCGAGCATCGGGTTCGGAAGGGTTGCGCCGTCCAACGGTTCGGGACTGATGTATTCGCCCACGAGTGTTGGGCCGATGTGGCCGTCGAGTGGCGCCAGCACGACGGCGCGTTCCACCGCGTTCTCGAGTTCGCGGACATTGCCAGGCCAGTGGTAGCCCTTGAGGACCTCCAGGGCGTCCTCTGCCATCACGACGCCTTCGCGGTTGTTCTCTTCGGCGTATTTGTCGAGGAAATGCTGAGTGAGTAACGGGATGTCGTCGGCTCGGTCGCACAGCGGCGGGATAGAGATCGTGATGACGTTGAGGCGGTAGTAAAGGTCCTCGCGGAACTCACCGTCGGCGACTTTCTGCCGCAGGTCGACGTTGGTCGCAGAGATGATGCGTACGTCGGTCTTGATGTTTTCAAGACCGCCCACCCGCATGAACTCGCGCTCCTGAATAACACGGAGAAGCTTGGCCTGGACGTCGGGCGCGACGTTTGCGATCTCGTCGAGGAAGATCGTGCCGCCGTCGGCCACCTCGAAAAGCCCCTTCTTCGTGCTGACCGCGCCGGTGAAAGAACCTTTCTCGTGGCCAAAAAGATTGCTCTCGAGCAGCTCGGCCGACATGGCCCCGGAGTTGACGGTGACAAAAGCATTGTCAGCGCGAGTGCTGTTTGCATGGATCGCCTTGGCGACCAGTTCCTTCCCGGTACCGCTCTCCCCCAGGATCAAGATCGTCGACCGAGACGGCGCCGCCTGAGTGATGAGGTTGTAGACCTCTTGCATCTTGCGGTTCTTGCCGACGATGTTCTCGAACTTGTACTTGTCGCGGAGCGCTTCGCGGAGATTGCGAACTTCGAGTTCCAGCTGACGCTGCCGAATCGCGTTCTCGATTACCAGAAGCACTTCGTCGATCTTGAACGGCTTCGTGATGTACTCGTGGGCGCCCTGCTTCATGGCTTCGACGGCCGACTCGACGGACGCGTAGGCCGTGATCATGATGACCGGCAGGGTGGCGTCGTGTTCCTTGAGTCGCTGCGTCGTCTGAATGCCGTCCATACCCGGCATCATCAAGTCGACGATCGCGCAGTCGTAGGGCTTCGCCTTGGCGAGCTCGACACCTTCCTCCCCTGAAGAAGCGATGTCGACCAGGAACCCTTCCTCTTGCAGGAAGTCCGACAGGGTCTCCTGCATGATGATCTCGTCGTCGATGACGAGGATGGTTCTGCTATTGGCCAAGTGCTGCTCGGGTGTCAGGCCGTTTGGCCCGGGGGAAGGAACTAACCGGCCGCGGCGTGAATATCAGTGTCGGCAGCGGCGGGCAGGCTGATCCGGAAGACGGTGCCCTCACCAGGTTCGCTGTCAACGGTGATCGAGCCGCGATGCTCCTGGATGATGCCGTACGAAACGGAAAGTCCGAGGCCAGTGCCCTTGCCGATGCCCTTCGTGGTGAAGAACGGGTCGTAGACCTTCTCCATCGTCTCGGCATCGATACCTGTGCCCGAGTCGCGGACCTGCAAAATCGCGTTGCCGTTCTGGCGAATCGTGCTGATGCGCACGGCGCCGCCCTGGGGCATGGCGTCGCGAGCATTGAGCAGGAGGTTCATCAATACCTGCTGCAGCTTGATCGGGTCACCGACCACTGGCACATCCTCGTCCAGTTCGGTGCGAACCTCGATCTGACGCTTGCGCAGCTGAATCTCCGCCAGGGACAGCGTTTCGTCGACGACATTGTTGAGATCAACGGGGCGGAAGTCGCCCGTTTCCTGCCTTGAGAAATTCAGCAGACTGTTGACGATTTGCGAGGCGCGGAACGTCTGCTTCTCGATCTTTTCCAGAATCGCACCGCGCGGATCTGTGTCGGGCAGCTTGCGCTGCAGCATCTGCACGTAGGCCGAGATCCCCGCGAGCGGCGTGTTGACCTCGTGTGCAACGCCGGCGGCGAGTAGACCGACTGAGGTGAGCTTCTCCGCCTGGCGCAACTGCGACTCCATCGCCGTGCGTTCTGTCACGTCATCGACGATCACAACGGTGCCCGCGTCGCCTTCCTCGCCAAGGAGAGGTGCAATCGACAGGGTGACCACGTGGTCCTCGTCGTGGCGTGTACGAAGCGGGATCCGGTAGGCGGACGTAACCGCCTCCTGCCCTCGTTCCACTTTCTCTCGCGCCGCGTTGAGCACCCGGCAGAAGCTCTTCGGGAACAGCTCTTCGACGGTATGACCGTGTGCATCCTCCGGCTCGACCCCGTGCAGGTCCGCCAGCGACCGGTTCCAGGACTGCACATGACCATCCGCGTCGAGCACCATGAGTCCGCCCGTGATGCTCTCGACGATGTTCTCGCTATATTCCTTGAGGTGCTCGAGTTCCGTCGCGCGGCGCTGAACCTCGCGATACAGGAGCGCGTTGTCGACTGCGAGAGCCAGATGAGCAGCGAGTGGCTGAAGCACCTTCAAGTCATCGCTCGACAGATAGTCACCCGAGAGGCGTCGTCCGATCGCGAGCACGCCGATGATGTCGCCCTTCACGTCGAGCGGCAGGAAGTAGGCGAAGTCCTCGTTGTGCAAGATCTCGGCGTCGGCTGGATACTCCTCGAGCACGGGCGCCAGATCATCGATGTAGAGGTAGGGGCGTTTTACCAGAGCTCCGGCGACGAACTGCGAGAAGTTCGACGACAACGCTTCTCCGCCGGACACGTGGCCGCTGGTCGGCACGATGCGTAGATCATCGTTGTCCTCCAGCCGAAGGAGTACACCTACACGACCAACGCGCATTGTTTCGCGCACCCTGTGCACGAGGAGATCGACGACGTTGGTGAGGTCGGTCTCACTATTGAGCTCGCGGCCGAAGTCCATCAGCGTCCGGCGGGCGCGGTAGGAATCGCGGTAGTACAGCCGGTCGGCGAGATCCAGCAGCTTCAGGCGTAGCGGAGCGAACCCAATGGCCACCGCGAGGGTCGCAAGCAGCGCAGCGGTCTGCACCAGGTTGTCCTCGGGGCCCAGCGCGCGAGCCAGAGCCCAGTGGGTGCCGAAGTACGCGCCGAGGGCTACCACCACGGTCACGGCGTAGGTCAGGGCGCCCTTCAAGATGACTTCGACGTCCCAGAGACGGAACCCGACCGCTGCGTAGGAGAACGCCAGCGGCACCAGGAACACAGGCAACACCGAGACGATCACCAGTGGCGTGTACTCAAGCCCGAGCAAGCGCATCGGGATGTACAGCGTCACGAGCGGCAGGAGACCAACGGAGACGCCACCGACGAGCCACTTCAAGCGTAGGCGTTCCTGCGCATTAGTCGTATTCGCGATCGAATGCGCGAACGCCAGGATTCCGAGCCCGATCGCCGCCGCAAAGTAGATCAACTCAAGACGGACACCGGCTTGGAACAGCCGCTCCGCTCCGAGTTGACCGATGCCGACGCGATGCGCACCAAACTGGACGAACGCATTGAGTGCCAGTAGGGCAACCGCCGGACCGAAGATTGCGGCAAGGATCGGGCGCGGCGTCTGCTCGAGTTCCGGCTTGGGCTTCGGAAATGTCAGTGCGAAGTACAGGAACAGAGCCGGCACGAGGTCGCGGGCAATCTGATCGAGCCAATAGATTGTGCCGTGCCAGGGGTCGGCCGTGCGTGTAGTGGGCGACAGCGCGAAGAGCGCGTAAAACCCGATCGCCAGCACCAGAAACCGCCGACTCGTCGCGTCGGGCGTTCTGAGTATCGCGAACACGCCGGCGATCAGGAATGCCAGGCCAACGAACGCCAGGTAGAAAGTGGGGCGGATTTCGTTCGGTTGGAATCCGCCAACAATCAGCTCGCGCTCCAGCTGCCGCCCGGCACGATCGACCTGGAGATAGATGCGCTCACCGATATCACGGGCGTAGAGCATCACCTCGACCACTTCAGGGGTTACCGGTGGCTGGCCGTCAACCTGAAGCAGGATGTCGTCAACGCGGATCCTGGCCTCGGCGCCGGGCCCGTCTCGATCGACCGCCACAGCAACTACGTCGGGGCCCCGTTGCTCCCAGACGATGCCGTCGTGCGGCTCGCGCCAGCTCAGCTGGTTGGTGAACGAAATGACTCCGAGGAACAGCAGCGCACCCGCCAGGGCGATGAGCCCGGCGATCTGCAGCGTGTCCATTCTCCGTTCGCTATGAGTCATTGCAGTGTTGGTGTCGTTGGGTTGGCGTCCAGCGTGATCTGCCGCGCATTCGCGCGCGTATTAACGCAAGACCCGTACCAGTGGGGCAAGTTTTCGAGAACGTCCCAAAGTGCTGATTTCAAAGGGCCCAACGCTCATCTTGACAATTATTGACATATCGAAATTCAATATGATGAATGGCTGATCCATCATGTTGAATCGATCCACGAAAAAAGGCGAGGGATACTTCACCCTCGCCGCAAAACTTTCTGCCCGAGCAGCCGCCAAGGCAACCGCCATCGCAAGCTCTCGCTCTACTAGAAGCTCACCGCCAGGCCACCCGCGATGCCGCGAGTCAGGCCCACCAACTCGGCAAAGGTGACGTCATAGAGTCCGTCGTACTGCGGCCCGAGCAGGTTACGAACCTGCAGCATGGCCGACCATTCGGTTTGCAGCGCCCGGAAAGGCAACGGCTGCCGAACGCGGAAGTCAAAGCGGCCAACGTCGGGACGAATCTCGCCGTCACGGACAACCGGCATTCCGTGCCGCCAACTGTAGCTGGCCTCGAGGAACGTCCGCGCCGTTGGGATCTGAGCTGCGAGCGTCGCATTCACTTCGTGCGTCTGCTGGCCGAGGCGATCGAGATCTTCCGCCTGTCCCACACCGAAGGTGGTCGGCATCGGCAAGGTGTATGCCGCATCGCGATCACGATAGGCGTACGTCACCTGCCCCGAGACAGCGTCGGCAATTTGGCCGGCCACACCGAGCTCAACACCGCGAGCTGCTGAGTCGCCGACGTTGAAGAATAGATAGTTGTGCTGGCCTGCGTCACCAGACAGGTAGACGCCGAGAAGCTGATTCGTCACGTCGTCGTAGTAGGCCCGCACGCTGACCGCCGCAGGCCCGATGTACTGCTCCACGCCGAAGTGGTAGCGCAGGGCGCGTTCAGGAACTACCTGGCTTGTGTCATTAACGCGGACGTTCGCTTTGTTGATGACCGACATGACTTCGAAGCCGTTGTCGTCGGCCAAGCCGAGCCCCGTCGTGTTCATCGCGACGCCGGTTGTCAGGCGCGTATTGTCGACCAGTTCGTACGCGAGTTCGAAGGCTGGCGACACCAGTTCGCTGTTGCCAAGGTAGTTGTGGTGCTCGTAGCGCACGCCGTAGCGGACCTCGAGTGGATCCGATGCCTGCCAGGTGTCTTCAACCAGCAACCGACCAATCCAGCTGCCGGGGATTCCCGCTTCCTCAGGCATCTGGAGCTGAAATCCGCCGCCCACGTAGCCGAAGCCGACGCGAAGACTGTGTCCACCTCCAAGATCCTGGCGCAGGTTGCTCGCCGCCCAAACGGCGCCCTCGTGGCCCACATGCGCCCGAAGGTCCCAGAGATTGCCGCTGCGCAGATCAACGGTGGTGACTCCAACTGTCTCGCTCTCCGCACTGCTGCTGCCCACGTTCGTGAAGCTCCACAGCCGAACCTCGCCGCCCATTGCCAGGCTGGGCGCCACCGCGCCACTCAGATCCTGGCGCGGCGCTGCAGCCGTGCCGTCAGCGGTCACGATCGTGGTGTCGGTCTGCCGGAGGACGTCGCGCTTTGATGACCGGAGCGCGTATCCGAGGTCAAGCGGAGCATCAAACGCGGACAGTGTCCGCTGCTCTTCAGGCTCAAGCTGCAACGTAACGGGAACCGTGCTGGGCACGCTAATCCCCTGCAGAACGGTGCCGGCGAATCCCAAACTACCTACCAGTAGCGAATACATTCCTTGCGGCAGGTTCCCGACGCTGAACTTGCCACCGCCATCCGTGACCACAACCGCAGTGGGCTCATCGGCCCCGAGAGCGATTACGGCAACGAACGCACCGAGCAACGGCAGTCCGCGCGGATCCTGCACTACCCCTGAGAGCGTACTTTCTGCGCTCACAGCATCGCCGACGGCTACTGGAACCGTCGCGACCTGGGCTTCAGCAACAGGCGCTAGAGCGGCAAGGTGGCTGAGGGCCACCGCTGCGGCCCCGATGCGCTTCAAAGTCGGCATCGGCAAGGACCTTTTCAGGCTCGGCTCAGGGGGGTTAGGTACGAGCAAGCTATCACCGGCTGACGACAGCGGTCAACTGGCGGCGAATTGCCAGGATCGCCCCGACCGCAGTCGGGTTCGGACCCCTTTCGTCCGAGACCGTATTGTACCCCGGACAGGCCGGGCCGGTCATGTGCGACAGCGCCGCGCCTCCAGCCCTGGTGTAGCATCCACCGCCCCGACGAAAGCCCAACTGCGAGAGGCTCATGGCCGCCAAGAAACTGTGCTTGATAGACGCCTTCAACCAGATACACCGGGCCTATCACGCGCTACCTGAGCTCACGACCGCACAGGGGGTTCCAACGAACGCGACGTACGGATTCACCACAATCCTCCGCAAGCTGCTGCAGGAGGAGTCGCCCGACTACATCGCCGTAGTCTTCGATCCGGGCGGCAAGACGGTGCGCCACGAGCAGTACGCCGACTACAAGAGCAGCCGATCGGCGATGCCGGACGATCTCCGCGCGCAGGTTCCATGGGTACGGAAAGTCATCGAGGCCATGAACGTGACCATGGTCGAGCTCAGCGGATACGAAGCTGACGATGTCATCGGCACTCTCGCCAGCCAGGCAACCGCAGCGGGAATCGACACGATCATCGCCTCGGAGGACAAAGACCTTCTGCAGCTCGTCAACAACCATGTTCGGCTACGCAGCGACCGCAACCAGGTTCGGGTGTATGACGAGGGTGCCGTCGAGGAAAAGTACGGGGTAGTACCCGGCCAGATGGCCGACCTTCTCGGACTGATGGGGGACAGCGTTGATGACATCCCCGGTGTTCCCGGTGTCGGCCCCAAACGGGCGCGCGAGTTGATCCAGGCCTACGGATCGGTTGAGGGGGCCATCGACCACGCTGAGGAACTCTCCCGATACAAGTACGGCCGCAACCTCGCTGAGTTCGCCGACCAGGCTGTCCTGTCGAAGCAGTTGGCAACGATCCACACGGACCTCGAACTGCCGGTCTCACTGGACGACCTCGCAACCGCCGATGCGGATCGATCCGCGGTGCGCGACCTGTTCATGGAACTCGAGTTCCGTCGGCTGATAGACGATTACTCCGACGAGCCCGAAGCCGCGAGCGGCAGCTACGAAACCATCGCCGACGCCGCCGGGTTCCTGGCACTGCTGCAGGCCGCGCGCGCCGCCGGACGACTCACTCTGGTGCTCCAAACGGACCATCCTGAGCCGATCCGCGCCAACATCGTCGGCCTCGGAGTCGCGATCGAGCCTGGCACCGCCGGCTACCTGCCCCTCGGGCACCAGGGCCTCACGGCGGCAAACGCGATGACCGTAGCCGAGTGTCTGGAACTACTCGGACCAGTGCTCGCTGACCCGGAGGTCAAACTGATCGGGCACGACCTCAAACGCACGCTGATCACGCTGGCGCACCACGGCGTACCCATGCCGAAGCCGGCGCTCGACACCATGTTGGCCTCGTACGTACTGCACCCCACCCGGCAGTCGCACGACCTGGAAGCTCTCGCTCTCGACATCCTCCGGCTCGACCCGACGAAACTCGCGGACGTGTTGCCGGACAAGAAGGCGACCTTCGATACGGTGCCGATTCCAGAGGCGACTGGCTACGCGGCGGAACGCGCCGACGTCGCTCTCCGAATTGCCGCAGCGTTCGAGGTCGAACTCGAGTCGCAGGCCGGACTTCATGAACTGTTCGAGACCATCGAGATGCCCCTCGCCCGCGTGCTCGCGCGCATGGAGTGGTACGGCGTGCGCATCGACTCGTCATACCTCAGCGAGTTGTCGGCGGAGTTCACCAAACGCATCGACGAACTCCAGGCTTCGATCTACGAGGCTGCCGGGATGAGTTTCAACATCAATTCGCCCAAGCAACTGGGAGAGGTGCTGTTCGATCGACTCGAACTCCCGGCGGGCGGCAAGACAGCCAAGAGCGGCAATCGCTCGACCAAAGCGGAGGTGCTCGAGGCTCTGGCCGCCGACTTCCCCATCGCCGGACAGGTCATCGAGTTCCGAGAAGCGACCAAGCTCAAGAGCACCTATCTCGACGCGCTGCCGACCTACGTTTTCGCCGAGACCGGCCGCGTACACGCGTCGTTCGATCAGGCTGTCGCCGCGACCGGGCGCCTGTCGAGCAGTAACCCCAACCTCCAGAACATCCCGATCCGCACAGCCACGGGCCGCCAGATCCGTCAGGCTTTCGTGCCAAACACCGGCTCGGTGCTGCTCGTTGCCGACTACTCGCAGATCGAACTCCGGCTCATGGCGCACCTCTCGGGCGACCCCGAACTGCAGCGTGCATTCCGCGAAGGGTTCGATATCCACCGCGCGACCGCGGCTGCCATCTTCCATGTAGAGCCGGACGACGTGTCATACGAGCAACGCGACCGGGCCAAGGTGATCAACTTCGGGGTGCTCTACGGGATGGGGCCACAACGGCTCGCGCGGGAATTCGAGGTCTCGGTGAAGGAAGCCAAGGAATTCATCGAGAAGTACAAGAGTGCCTATCCGAAGGTCGGCGAATACCTCGACAAGACCGTCGAACAGGCGAAGGAGGAGGGACTGGTGACCACGCTCCTGGGCCGTGTGCGACACCTTCCCGAGCTGCAGAGTGGCCGCCCGATGGTGCGAGCGTTTGGTGAGCGCATCGCGGTCAATACTCCCCTCCAAGGAACCGCGGCCGACCTGATCAAACTCGCCATGGTGAACCTCGATCGGCGCTTCACCGAAGAGAACATCGCAGCACGCATGACTATCCAGGTGCACGATGAGCTGGTCTTCGAGGTCGACGCCGAGGAGATCGATCAGGTAGCCGAGATCGTGCGCGCCGAAATGGAAGGTGCGATCTCGCTCGATGTCCCGCTCGTTGTCGACGTGGGCGTCGGAGCAACCTGGATGGACGCGAAGGGCTAGGCGCCCCCAAAGTGCCGATCGGACACGGGTTGAAGCGGTAGAATTCGAGCCATGCCGATCTACGAATATCGCTGCAAGAAGTGTGGCCACACCTTCGAGCGCATCCAGAAGTTCTCGGACCGCCAGGTGCGTACCTGCCCGGAATGCAAGGGTCGTGTTGAGCGTGTGGTCAACGCGCCTGCGATCCAGTTCAAAGGCACCGGCTGGTACGTGACGGACTACGCCGACAAGAGCGGCGGCAAGTCCGACAAGGGGGCGCGCCCAGCGGCAAGGATTCAGGCAAGAGCGAGCCGAAGAAAGAGTCGTCGAAGAAGAAGTCCGACGACTGAACCGGTCGCCCCGCGCGATCCGCCTAGTCGAGCGTGCTGAGCCATTCAGCCAGCGGGCCCGCCATCTCGGGATCCCGGCGAGCGACCGCGACCGAGGCCTGTAGGAAGCCGAGCCGACTGCCGCAGTCGTAGCGAGTGCCCTCGAACACGACGGCATGGCACGGCATGGCACGCAAAGCCGCCTGCATCGCGTCGGTGATCTGGTATTCACCGCCAGCACCCGTGCCGGTGCGTTCGATCCACTCGAAGATGCTGGCCGGGAACACGTAGCGGCCAACGATCGACAGATTCGACGGCGCCTCGTCCACCGGAGGCTTCTCGACGAGGCGAGACACCTCGTACACGCCGTCAGCGACCTCGGCCCCCTCGATCACGCCGTACTGGTCTACGCGATCCTCCGGGACCGGTTCGACGGCGACTACGATGCCGCCGCGCTCGGCGTGAACGCGACGCAACTGTTCGAGTACCGGGGTCTCGGCGAGGATGAAGTCATCGGGGAACGCAACGCCGAACACCTCATCGCCAACTGCTTCGCGGGCCTGGAGGATGGCGTGGCCGACTCCCAAAGGCTCGCCCTGCATGACCGCCGACACTTCCGCGAGCCGTCCGGCATGCTCGACAACCTCGAGCAGCGCACTCTTGCCGCGTTCCGCCAGAGTCCTTTCGAGCGCCGCATCAACGCTGAAGTGCTCAAGAATCGCCCCCTTGCCCGGAGCGGAGACGAGCACAATCTCGTTGCTGCCTGAGGCCGCGGCCTCTTCCACGGCGTACTGAATCAACGGTCGATCAACGACCGTGAACATCTCTTTCGCCTGAGCCTTCGTCGCCGGCAGGAAACGAGTACCCAGACCGGCCACAGGCATGACTGTCTTACGCACGAAGTAATCCCTGGCGTTTGTGTGAGCTGCGGATCCGCGATGGCTTCGGCTTACGAGCGCCGACGACGCGAGTGTCCCATGCGTCGCTCGTCACCGACAGCCAGCGCAGTTATCCTGAGCGTCACTCGTCGGAGAATTATTCCTACGCTCCCTGCTCCGGGGACAGTTCGGTAGAGACGCCTCATCGCATGCTCGATTTCAGCAAGATCCGCCAGAACCCGGAAAGCGTTACCGCGGCACTAGCCGACCGCGGCACCACCTTCGATGTCGACGCGCTGCTCAGGCTCGACGAGAAACGCCGCGCCGTGATCCAGCAAGTCGAGGCGCTGCAGGCCAAGCGCAATGAGACGAGCAAACAGATCGGCGAGGTCAAGCGGGCCGGCGGCGACGCCGAGGAAGTGATGGCCCAGATGCGCGCCGTGGGCGAGGAGATCAAGGATCTCGACGCAGGCCGCAAGGCCGTCGACGAGGCTATCGCGGCGATTCTCGAAACGCTCCCCAACCTGGCACACGAGAGCGTGCCCGTTGGGCCGGACGAGGCAGCCAACCGAGAGGAACGCCGCCATGGCACGCCACATGCCTATGACTTCGAGATTCGCGACCACGTGGATATCGGCGAAGCCCTCGGCATCCTCGACATGAGCCGCGCGGCCAAGGTTACCGGTGCGCGGTTCAGCGCTCAGTTCGGCATGGGTGCGCGCCTGGAACGCGCCCTTGCCGCGTACATGATCGACCTCCATGCGGCTGCCGGCTATACGGAAGTCCTGACGCCGTTCCTAGTCAGCCCCGAGTCGATGCACGGCACCGGCCAGTTACCTAAGTTCGCCGACGACGCGTTTTACATCGAGAAGGACGACCTCTACCTGATCCCGACTTCCGAGGTTCCACTCGTGAACCTTCACCGTGACGAAACGCTAGACGGGTCGGCTCTACCGCTGAAGTACTGCGGTTTGACCCCGTGCTTCCGTCGCGAAGCCGGCTCGTACGGGCGGGACACGCGCGGCCTCATTCGGGTGCACCAGTTCAACAAGGTCGAGATGGTGTGGATCACCGACTCGGAGACGTCATTCGAGTCGCTGGAAGCAATCACCGCGCAAGCGGAGTCGGTACTTCAGGGGCTCGAACTGCCATACCGCGTCATGACGCTCTCGACCGGCGACATGGGCTTCGGCGCAGCGAAGACTTACGACCTGGAGGTCTGGTTGCCTTCGCAGGATACGTATCGCGAGATCTCCTCGTGCAGCAACTGCACCGACTTCCAGGCCCGCCGCACGGGTATCCGCTACAAGCCGGCCGAAGGCGGCAAGAGCCGGCTTGCGCACACGCTCAACGGATCTGGCCTCGCAGTCGGCCGCACCCTTGTGGCGCTGCTCGAGAATCATCAGCAAGCCGACGGCACTGTGGCAATCCCAGAGGCGCTGCGACCCTATCTCGGCGGACTCGACTCGATCACGCCGCGCGCCTAGAACAAGCGGGCAACGAAATCAGCCTCGTTTGGTACCCTAGGCAGTCGCCGCTGGAGGCATGGCAGAGTCAGGTTGAATGCGACGGTCTTGAAAACCGTTGACCGCTCACAAGGCGGTCCGAAGGTTCGAATCCTTCTGCCTCCGCTACCCTTGAGGAGGGGTGCTAGAGTGGTTGAATAGGGCGGCCTGCTAAGCCGTTGCACGGGTTTTCTCGTGCCGTGGGTTCGAATCCCACCCCCTCCGCTTTTTCTACACAACTACTGCGAATCGCGCTGGGCTCGGCAGTACAGTCCCGACTGCGAAGCGGGCCTGCTCGGCGCGCTCCGTTGAAAGTGGGCGCACTGCGGGAGACATTGGACGCTGTGACACCAGGCCAGGACCACGAGCCGCCGACCGAGTCATCCGTCGCGCTCGCCGATCCCGTGGACTCTCAGGCACGGAGCGCCGGTGCCGCTGGCGACCAGTGTCCTTCATGCGACACCCCGGGGGCCTGGAAACTCAGTAGCCGGCACCGGTTCAATCCGTTTGGCGGCGTCACGCTGCTCGTTCTCTCCTTCTGGGCAGCCTTCGCGAACCTGTTTCTCGATCTGACCTGGCTCCCCGCACTGGGCCTTGCCGCGATGGGCGTCGCCGTGATGGTGTGGAAGCGCACGGCCATGGTCTGCCAGGTTTGCGGCATGGTGGAGAAGCGCTCCTAGCAGGAGACGCTTCGAGCACGGCTGCTGGCGCGATGTGGCCGCGGCGGCTACCATTTGGGCTCGCTCCGGCACGGGTCGTTCATTTACCTGGAGTCTCTCCCCGGCCGGGGACCGCGATTTAGATCTTGAGTGGCGCGCGCCCCGAGTCCGGGAGCGGCGCGCCGTCCCACCGCGACGAGAGGTAACCCATGGCAGACGAAGTACGCGTACGTTTTGCGCCCAGCCCCACCGGCGAATTGCACGTCGGTGGCGCCCGCACCGCCCTCTACAACTGGCTCTACGCCAAGAACCTGGGCGGCAAATTCATCCTCCGTGTCGAGGACACCGACGAGAAACGCTCGACAGAGGAGAACCTCGAGACCATCTTGCGCTCGATGCAGTGGCTCGGTCTCGACTGGGACGAGGGTCCGGTGCTGCAGAGCGACCGCCTCGACCTGTACAACGACTATGTCTCGCTCTTGATGAGCTCGGGCAACGCCTACTACTGCTTCGCCGCGCAGGAAGACATCGAGGAGCAGCGCCGCGAGGCGCTCGAGGCCGACGAGAACTGGGTTTACCGCGGCGCCGATCGTGAACTCTCTAGCGATGAGGTTCGCGCCAAGCTCGATGCCGAAGAGCCGCACACCGTTCGGTTCAAGGTTCCGGATGAAGGAACTATCACGGTCGATGACGCTGTCCAGGGTGAAGTCACCTTCGAGAGCGCCCACATCGAAGACTTCGTGCTGCAGAGGTCGGACGAAAAGCCGACCTATCACCTGTCGAATGTCGTCGACGACATCGAGATGGGGATCACCCACGTCATTCGTGGAGCCGATCATCTGTCGAACACGCCGAAGCAGGTGCTCGTCTACGAGGCTCTCAACGCCAAGCTGCCGATCTTCGCGCACTTGCCGCTGATTCTCGGCGAAGACGGTAAGCGTCTCTCCAAGCGCCATGGTGCGACTTCCGTTGAGCACTTCCACGACAAGGGATACCTGCCCGGCGCAGTGATCAACTACCTCGCGCTGCTCGGCTGGAACGCCGGTGACGACCGCGAGGTCTTCACGTCTGCCGAGCTGACGTCAGAGTTCTCGCTCGAGCGCGTCAACAAGGCAAACCCCAAGTTCGACGTCGAGAAGTTGTCGTGGCTCAACGGCGAGTACATCAAGGAAGTGCCCGCAGGCGAGTTGCGTCCGGCAGTGCGCGAAGCCCTTCAGGTTCGCGGTTGCTGGAATGAAGAGCTCGACATGGAGCGTCGCGACTTCTTCTTCGCGCTCATCGAGCTGTGGCAGCCGCGTTCGCGCACCATCAACGAACTGGCCGACCACATCGCACCCTTCCTGACCGAAGCGTTCGCCTACGAGCCCGACGGCCTGAAGGAGCACGTCCATGGCAAGGATCTCCTCGGCGTCGTCCAGGCGTTTCGCGAGGCGCTGCTGCAGGTCGACCCCTGGAACCAGGAGCAGCTTGAGGAATCCCTCCGCGAGGTGGCGACCGGCGCCGAGAAGGAAGCCGCTGAGCTGATCCATCCGACGCGAATCGCCCTCGTGGGCAAGAAGGCGTCGCCCGGGATCTTCGAGGTTCTCGAATTGATGGGCCGCGAGAAGGCTCGCGTCCGGCTCGACCGGATGATCCGCTACCTGAGCAAGCTCGAAGAGGCGAAGACCAAGCGCCTCGAACAGATCGCGGCTGCTGCGGCCAAGAAGTAGCCGCTAGCCACTACGTAGCAAAGAGACAGGCCGGGGCAACGCGCCCCGGCCTGTCTTTTGTCCTTAACGCTGGGTGAGTTGGTCGCTACTTCTCCGACCGCACGGAGCTCAAGCGCACAGGCGCCTGCCCGTAGTTCTCGAGGCTCAGCGTGTGCGTCTCGGCATTAGCGACAACCGCGCCGGCAACCACGAGAGCACCCTCGCCATTGCCTTCGGGAGGCATGCGGAGTTCAACAATGGATACCCCCCACTCCATCGTGCTGGCTCGGCCAACGGCTTCGAGCGCGCCGATGGGGCGATCTGTCGCGATGACCACCCGCCGCGTCCCGTCCTCGGCGACGAACTGATAGGCATAGGAAATCGGATAGGAGTTCCGCTGGCCCACTCGCGCTCGGCCGATCTCGCTTTGCTGGAACTGCTTCACAAGCGCTTCTTGGCCACCTTCGGCCAACAACGCGAGATACGCCTGTCGCTCTTCCGGCGTGTTCCAACGGTCGATCCGCAGCTGGATCCGTGAAGTCCCCGAGCGACCGCCAGTGGAGATCGCATTGCCGATGAAAGTCTCCGGCTCTTGATCCTGCAAAGCTCCCACCGGCATGGTGACAAGAATTCCAAGAGCTAGTGCCGCAACTACCAACTTCCGCATCTGTACTCTCCTCGTGGTTCAGGATCGTCGCGCTGAATCGAATCCCAGCAGCCCGACGCCGAACTATACCCATTCCTCCGCGATGTACCACCGCGCAGTCTCTTTCATTCCCGCGTCGAATCCAATCGCGGCCCGCCAACCGGTCGCGTCAGCGATTCGCTCGACGTTGCACACGAACCCTGGCGCCGACAATTCGCGGAATCGCGAACGGTTCAGCACGGCTGGCCGGCCTGTGACCGCGCCCTGCAGTTCACCGAACTCCGCGAGAACCCGCAACACCCCAAGGGGCACCGGCAGCCGAAGCGCGCGCGGCTTGTCCACGGCCCGAGCGATGCTCTGCAGCAATTCGCCCTGGGTGACCGGTTGTGAGTGTCCGATGAACGCGGTCAGCCCGTCGACGGCTGCAGGGTCTTCCCTACCCGTTCGAGCGACGGCGAGCAACGCCCCGACAACATCCGAAACATGAATCAAGGTGTACGCCTTTGAAGCGCTTCCCAGGCGCGGCAGCAGCCCACGACGAGCGGAGCGGAACAGCACGAGAAAATCCTTGTCGCGCGGGCCGTAGACACCAGGCGGCCGAATGATCGAGTAGCGCAGCCCTGCAATGGCTCTCACGGCGTGTTCACCGGCCAGCTTGCTGCGCCCATAGTCGCTGAGGGGCGCCTCGGGATCCGTTTCCATCCGAACGTTGTCGACAGTTCCCGGGCCCGCTGCTGCCTGGCTGGACACGAGCACGAAGAAAGCATCGGCCCGGCGAGCGGCGCGGGCGACCTCGGCCGCGCCATCAGCGTTGACGCTGTGGAATTCCTCGTAGGTCCTCGCGCGGGTGAGTCCGGCGAGATGGAACACGACCTGTGCACCTGCGCAGGCATCGCCAAGAGCGGCTGCGTCGAGATTCGCATCGTACCGCTCGACGCCCTCTGGGAGCGGATTGGAACTGGTGGGTCGGACGACTGCACGAACGCACCAACCGGCATCTCTCAATGCCTCGCAGAGTGCCCAGCCGATGAAGCCAGTACCGCCGGTCACGACCGCGATGGGCCGCGCAGCTGCGTCCATCGGGACCTCCTTTCAGTCGAGAGGCTTGTCGTAGAGGCGATAGGTCTTGTAGTGCCACCCGCCGACGATCTGAATCGCCTTGGCCACGCCAGCGTTGTCCTCGAGAGTCCAGGAACTCTCACCGGTTTTCCAGCCGACAGTCTGCGTTGCGGCCATGGACTCCGTGATCAGGCGTAGCTCCAACCCCTTGTTGCGATGCTCCGGGAGGACCCCCAGCAGCAACATGCGCCCCCGGTCCATGTATCGATGCCGGCGCAGAAGCTTCATGAAACCGAACGGAAGAAGGCGTCCACCGATGAGCTTGTAGACCTGATGCAGGTCGCTGAGCGAGAGCGAGAACGCCACGGGCTTGCCGTCGATCTCCATCATCTTGGCCAGCTGCCAGTCGAGGATGAGCTTCATGTCCTTGGCGGCGTGCCAGAACTCTTCTTTGGTGGGCGGAACGAATCCCCAGTTGTCCTGCCAGCAGGCGATGAAGATCTCCCGCACCGTGAAGATGTCTTCCTTGAATGTCTCTTTGCGGAGATCCCGAACCACAGGGGCCGGATCCAGGCGCTTCTCCATCCGCTCAAGGATCTTCTGAGAACGCGGGTTCACGCCCTTGGTGAGATCCATGGTCCACGCGTAGAGATCCTTCGCTTTCGTGTACCCCGCCGCTTCGACCCACTCCGGGTAGGTCGCCGGGTTGTACGGCATCATCATCATCGGGTCGTCATCGAACCCCCAGACGAGCAGGCCGCAAGTGTCGTTGAGCGACGGGTTTGCCGGACCTCGCAGCACGTCGCGACCGCGTTCCCTCGCCCATTCCTCTGCCGCGTGGAGCAGGGCAGCCGCAACCTCGGAATCGAGTGCTTCAAAGAAACCGAAGAAGGCGAGATTGTCGCCGTGAATCTCGTTGTGTCGGGGATCGTCGATGGCCATGATGCGTCCCACGGGCTCGTTGCCACGCCAGGCGACCATCTTCTGGTGAGCGACCCTCGCCAGGAACGGATTCTTCTTCGCGCTTAGCCGTTCCTTCTCTGCCATCCACAGCGGCGGCACCCAGTGCGGATCTCCGGCGTAGAGTCGCTCCGGAAGCCGCATGAACGTCTTCTCGTCACGCGGAGCAACCGCGCGCACTGTCACCGAGGCCATAGGCACCTCGGCGTCGCAGAGGAGCGATGCACGTCAGGGAATCATCCGGGTGGCGCGGCCGACCTCTGCAAACACCGCCAACACGCGATCGATTTCCTCGCGTGTGTGGCTGGCGTTCACAGCCATGCGGATCAGGCATTCGCCGGGCGGAACTGCTGGCGGAACTGCGGGCAGCGCGAAGACGCCGTGGTCCCAAACCTGCTTCCAGAATCCGAGCGCGTGATCGAAGTCGCCGATGAGCACCGGAACGATCGGGCCCTCCGACTTCATCGTGTCGAAGCCCAGAGCCGAGAGCCCCTCGCGGAACAGGGCCACCCGCTTCCACAGTCTCTCGCGATGGTCCGGTTCACTCGAGAGAATCCGAAGTGATTCATGCGTCGAGGCCACCTGCGCTGGCGGCAGCGCTGCCGTGAAGATGAATGGGCGGGCCATGCACTTCACGTAGTCGACGACGTCTGCCGGCCCGGCAAGGAAACCGCCGACCGAGGCGAACGCCTTCGAGAACGTACCGATGATGAGGTCCACCTCGTCTTCAACGCCGAAGTGCTCGGCGGTGCCGCGGCCGTTCGGACCCATCACGCCGGTCGAGTGCGCATCGTCCACCAGAACACGGGCGCCATACTTGCGGGCCAGCTCGATGATGCCGGGCAGGTCTGCGACCTCACCGCTCATCGAGAACACCCCGTCCGTGACGATGAGCTTCCCGACGGCCTTGTCGGCGTCCTTCTTCAGCAGGAACTCGAGATGCTCGAGGTCGCCATGGCGGAACTTCCGAAGTTCGCCCCAGGAGAGCCGCGCACCGTCGTAAAGACTCGCGTGGTTCTCGCGATCGAAATACATGATCTCGCGGCGGCCAACCAGAGCGCTCAGAACTCCCAACGAACCGAGGAAGCCGGTACTGAAGGTGAGCGCGTCTTCCTTGTTCAGGTACTTCGCGAGGTCGCGCTCCAGCCCCTCATGCAGAGACAGCGTTCCATTCAGGAAGCGTGATCCCGTGCAGCTGGTGCCGAACTCCTCGAGCGCCGGAATTCCGGCCTGCTGCACTCGACGGTCCTGGGACAGCCCCAGGTAGTCGTTCGAGCACACCATGACCATTCGGTTGCCATTGACATTGACTTCATTGCCAATCTGGCCGCCCAACGGCTGGAAGTACGGGAACAACCCGGCATTGCGGAGATCATCCGCCTGCTCGAAGTTGTATGCCTTCGTGAAGATGTCCGCCGGATCCAGAGTCGGAACGGCGGCCGTCGCAGTCTTCGAGTTTGTCATCGTGTACTCACACGAGATCGCGCACGCGCGCACAGTCCGCACCTAGGGTGCGGAGCTGATCCCTGGCCTGGTCTCGATGTCGCCTGCCTGACCGAACTGAATCGTTCCAGGCGGAATTACTCCGCCCGAAAATCCTCGATCCGATCGAGCAGAAGCTGAATGACATCGTCGACGGTGTCGTCGTCGAGCAGGCGTCCGAAGCGGCGGTTGTAGCTATAGGACGTATCGACGTCGTCGATCACGTAGTTCACGATCACCCAGCCGTCGCCTCGCGACGCCAGCTCGTAGTCGATCGTGACCTCCTCGTCCTCGTAGTGGGCCAGGGTGTTAACCACCGCGCGCTCGCCGGCGATCTCCTCGTTCAGATAATCGAAGCTGTCGGCCCGATAACGGCCGACACCCTTAATGGAACGAATGCGGAGCAGATCTCCGAAGACCTTTTTCCACTCGCCGCACTTCTCGCCGGGGATTTCGTTTTCCCCGCACAGATCATTGATCGTCGCTGCCGACATCTCTTGGAAGTCGGTGACGCCGTCCATGACCTCGTACACGAGCGCTTCCCCCTCGGAACCGAGAGGATCGTACTCGCCGAGTATGGCGGTAATCGCCTCGTTGGACTCTCGGACTATCTCCATCGGCGTGCGGGTTTCTGCGCCCTGGCCGGCCGCAACCGCAGTCATGGAGAAGACGAGTGCCCCGAGGCTAATCGAGCGCAACCTGGCCATCAGCAATCCACGTTAAGTATGAATGCATGTCGCCAATTACTAGGGCCAACGAGGCCAAGGCAACATTCAGGTCATATTCTGACTGAATCACGGTGGCCTGTAAACGATAGTCCGCCTGATAAGCCTTGATCAGTGGCTGTGCCTCGCCGATTCCTAGGTCGAAATCGTCGGCCGCCGTGCGCAGCCAGCGGCGCGATTCACGCCTGGATTCACGCGCCGAGGCTAGCAATTGCTGCTGCATAAGCACCGCCTCGAGGGCCTCGTGCACCTCGATATTGATCTTCATTTGCAGCGCTCGACGCCGTGACTCCGTGGCGTCACGCTCGAGCTTGCGCCGCATGTAATTGAGATCATGGCGCGCAAAATTCAGATCCCAACGCACATTGAAGGCGGCTGCCACGCGCGTGTAGTTGAACTCGTCGAAGACAAATGGGTTGTCCTGGGAGTCCCGATTGGGTGATCGCGCCCAGCCGAATCCGCCGCCTACGAGAATCACCGGCCAGCGATTGCTGCGCTCGATCTCCATGGTCTCGTCCAGCGCGTTCACGACTGCTTTCAGGGCGCGAACCTGAGGATGCCTGGACGATGCGATGGTCTGGAGTCGGCCTAGATCCTCGAGCGTCAACTTGACCTCGGGTGTACCGGCCTCGCGAAGGTCGTATTGCTCGCCTGGCTGAAGGTCGAGAAACTCACCCAGTGAACGCCGCACGACTCGCTCCACCTGGACCGCCCGCAGCAACAACGCCTCGACATCGAATCGCGCCGACTTGATCTCGAAGGCGTCGTTCAGATCGATGGCGTTCGTCTCGACCTTCTCCTCGGCCTGAACGATGAGGTCGTCGTAGGAATCGTTCATCTCCGTGAACAGATCCACGTACTCTTCGCCGGCGAGAACACCCCAGTACGCCATGATCGCCTGCAGCGAGAGATCGTCGCGAGCCTTGTCACCTTCGGCATTGCGGGCTGTCACGATGTTCCGCGCCGCGGCCGCGCCGTGCTCGAGACGACCGAACGTGTACAACGGGAACACGACGTTCACCGAGAAGTTGTAGAACGGCCCGAGGTTGTCGAGATCGTTCGCCGTGTCGGGAGAGTCAACGACATTGCCGCGCGCGGCCGGCACGACTCCCGACAAGCTGTTGAACGACACCTGGGGTAGGGCCCAGAAACCCTCAAGCTGATCGACGTCGATTTGGGCGCGCTGCGAATCGAGGCGATGGGCGCGAACGAGTGGATTCGCGTCAACGACTTTCGCGACGACCGCGGCCAAACCGAAACTCCGCCGCGCTGGCTCCTCGGCCTGCTGGGCGAGCAAGTCGCCCGGGCCAGGCACTGTCAGGCCCGCGATCAGGCCAACGACGACGGCTCTCTGAACGGAACGAGGGCGCACGGCTACTCCGAATCGGCGGGGGGAGCCTTGAAATCTAACATTCCACGATTGCGGTCGTAGCGTATCCTTCTAGGGGTCCTGGGCGCTCCAGCAAGATCGCCGGGCGCGCGCCCGGCGCCCTTGGCAGCGCTACGGCGCGAGAGACCCGTTCACTTACGGAACCCCACCGCCCCATGTCCGAACTTCGCACCGCTCGAGAAGGCACGCTCTTTTATCGCGAGCTCACCCTCGTTTGCCGCTGGTCGCACCGCTGGGCCGCCGTGTGGCTGCTGGCCACGCTCTTGCTCGCCGTCCCCGCGTTCATGCAGGCACGGACACTCGGGCTTGATACCAACCTGACTCGTTTGTTGCCGGAGAACAGCCCGGCGGTGCAGTGGAGCGAAGAGCTCGAACCGCTCGTTGGCGACGGCGGCTACTTCAGCCTGATCTTCGAGGGCAGCACGCCCGACACGCTGGAAACCGCCGTCCAAGCGATGGTCGAGCGACTCCGCGCGATCGATGGCATCGCCACGATCGACTATCGCTACCCGACCGACTTCATCAATCAGTACAAGTACACCCTGGTGCCCTCGTATCAACTCGAGGACATGGTCACGACGATCGAGGAATGGGAAGCCCAGGTGAACCCTTTCCTCGACGATTTCGGGGTCGACGAAGAGGAAAGCGAGACCTCACAGCAGCTCGAAGAGTTGATGGATCAGTACCGCGAGTTGCCGGAGTATCACCGCACTCCGGACAGCACGATGTACGGGATGATCGTCAACATCAGCCAGGGGCTGTCGGACATGGCCGCCACGGCAACGCTCTACGACGAGATGCGGAGCTCCGCCGACTCGATCGAGGGGGCGCACGGCGTAACCATCTCGATCGGTGGTTCGCTGCGCACGCGCGTCGAGGAGTTCCGCGTGATCATCAGCGACGTTCAGCGCACCGGCATCGTGGCGGTGCTCGCGATCATGCTGGCGCTGGCGGTGAGCTTCCGCTCAATGCGAATACTCCCGGTCGTCGTCTACCCACTCGGGGTCGGGCTCGTCTACGCGTTCGCGTTCGTTCCGCACCTGGTCGGCGAACTCAACACCATCACGTCGTTTCTCCTGATGGTGCTCTTCGGCATGGGGGTGGACTACTCGATCCACCTCACCAAGCGCTATCGTCACGAACTGCTCGAGCGAGACCCGGAAGACGCTCTGGTTGAGACCTTCACCTCCACAGGTCGCTCGGTGGCCACCTCCGGTATCACGACCTCATTCGGGCTCCTCATCCTCGCGATTTCGGACTTTCGCGGGTTCTACGACTTCGGCCTCATCGGCGGTATTTCGATCTTCGTCGTCACGCTCACGATGCTGTTCGTGATGCCGGCGACACTTTCCCTCGGTCACCGACTGGGGCTCGTTCGCGCGCAGAAGCCACGGATCCCGAGTCGCCACCTGGCGATACCGCCGCGATGGGCTGCTGCTCTGCTCGGGTTTCTTGTGCTCGGCTCCGCAGCGGCGTCCGCGCAGTGGCTGGAATTTGACTACGACTTCGCGAACTTCAGCGCCAACCTCGATGAACTCGATGCCATCAAGGCCAAGCAGGAAGAGGTCTATCCGATCTTCTTCGGCCCATCCGCGATCTACGTCGCTGAAGACCTCGATGCTCTCGATCGCGCTCTGACTCTGATCGACGAATCCAGGGATCGCGAAGACAACGTCATCAGGTCGATGTCGAGCGTCCGCGACTTCGCGCCATCGGCGTCAGAAGGGCTGGAGCGCGAGCGGTACATCACCGACATCCAACAGATGCTCTCGGGCCGCTGGGTGCGACGGATCGAAGATCCCGATCGTGTCCGCCTCATCGACGACGTGCTTGCCTTCGAGATCCCGGAACGGCTCTCCCGGCCGCGCGACATCCCGGACGTGATCCGCGAGCGACTCATCGCGCGCGATGGCTCGGGCGAGTACGTGCTTGGCCTGCACGCCACCGGCAACGGCAAAGACGGTCTCGTGACGATGCAGTTCACGCGCCAGCTTCACGACATGGAGATGCCCGATGGAATTCGTGGGCCAACGGGCGACAAGCCGGTGCTCGCGGAGATCCTGTGGCTCGTCACCAGCGAGACGCCACTCATCGTGGTTCTCACGTTCCTCGGCATTTTTATTTTGGTCGTGATCGATAGGCGTGACGTCAACCAGGCGGCCTGGGTCCTGGTGCCCCTCGTGGCCAGTCTGCTGCTCACGTTTGGCGCGGTGATCGCGCTTGGCTGGAAGCTCAACTTCTTCAACATCGTGGTGCTCCCCACGTTGCTCGGTCTCGGGGTCGACCACGGCGTTCATTTCTACCGCCGATGGCGGGAACTCGGGCAGAGTACCCGCAAGACGCAGCTGGAACTCTTCGAACCGATCACCGTCGCAACCGTGACGACGATCATGGGCTACGCGGGTATGGCTTTCGCGCACCACCCGGGCCTGCGTTCGATCGGCCATCTCGCCGTTGTCGGTCTCACCTGCACCTGGCTAACCGCCACCGTGCTTCTTCCAGGCCTGCTCGGCTGGCGCCAGAGCCAGGTCGACGATGATGAAGACATGGATCCCGGCGCGGGCGACAGCAATCCGGCGATCGACATCCCCGATCTGAACCCGACGGACGCACCGGAAGAGTCGTCCTAGCGGCAACTTCAGGAGATTGCGGGGCGCGGCGTAGCACCGTACCCTTGGGGCCTGCGACCTTTCGGGTCGCACGCCGCGGCGCCACTGAGCGTCGGCCGGGTTGGGGCGTCGTCCAATTGGCAAGACATGCGGCTCTGGACCGTAGAATCGGGGTTCGAATCCCTGCGCCCCAACCATTCATACCCCGCGCCAGCGCCTACCATGACGCAACGTATCGTCCTGTACAGCAGCGGTCCCGGCTGAGCTCCGTGCCAGGCAGCGAGGGAGTTTCTCTCGCAGGCAGGAGTCGACTTCGACTACATCGAGATCGATCAACTCGATGATCCCTGGGGTACGCTGAGAGCCATCACAGGCGGTCCGATCGCGACGCCCGTGGTGACCATCGGCGACGAGCACTCCGTCGGTTTCGACCCGGCGTGGATCGAGCAGCGACTCCGTCGCGGAACATGAAGTCGTCGGCTCTCCGGCGAACCGTCCACTCGTTCAGTGGACACTGGAAACCAATGCGCCGCGCACAACAAACTTACCTCTCGTGAGAGCCAACTGATTTTCGCGCCTTTGCCCGGGCAACGGCGCAGGAGAAACGAGTTCATGACCCGTCGGATCGCGAGCGCCCTGATCGCAATCGCCCTCCTCGCGCCGAGCGCCGCCACTGCGCAGCAGAGCGACATGTACGCCACCTGGGAGCGAACGCTCGCGGAGTTCGTGAACGACGAGGGCCTGGTTGACTACGCCGGACTCAAGACGCGCGGATTGGGCGACCTGCAGGCGTTCATGGACGTGCTCGCCCGAACCGACCCGAACACATTTGCCACCGAAGCGGAGCGTATGGCGTTCTGGATCAACGCCTACAACGCCGTGGTGATCTGGCAGGTGGTGGAACGCCACCCCATCGATTCGGTCCGTGACGTCGGCGTCCTCTGGGGACTGGTCGGCGGTTTCTTCAAGCAGACCTACACGGTCGCCGGCAGTGACATGTCTGCTGACAACATCGAACATGACACTCTCCGCGCCCAGTTCGACGATGAAAGGATTCACTGGGCGCTGGTTTGCGCGGCGTTCGGATGTCCGCGGCTGCTCAACGTGCCCTACCGAGCCGAGACGCTCGATCAGACCCTGCAGGCACAGTCACACGAGTTCCTGGCACAACCTCGCGGGATGCAGCTCGATCGGACCTCCAACACGCTCTACCTGTCGAGCTACTTCGACTGGTACGAGGACGATTTCCTCCAGAAGGCCGACTCCCGAGTGGACTACGCCCTGAGCTACGGCCCCGAGGACATCGCGACGTACGTGCAGGCCAACCGCGACGACATTACGGTGAGGATCATGGACTACGACTGGACCCTCAACGAGCAGTCGCGCGGTCCGCGTTCACGCCGGCCGGTGCCGCGCTAGCGAAGCTGCCCTACGGAGATGGCGTCATCGCTCCGACGGTGAGCCGGCGCAGGTAGCGCACCGTCAGCGCAGCAGATTCGCGCGACATCGCGGCGATTCGCAGGCCGACCCTGCCGCCGCGCCAGCCGCCTTGCACGAAGAACTCACGCACGAACGCAGCCCACGGCACCACCAGCATCCACCACGGGGCGGTAATCCAGGTCACCCGCCTTCCAGCGTCGTACCAGTCCGAAGCCGCCAGACGGGAATAGCGATCTAGCTTCTCGCGGTACTCATCAAGGCTCGCGTAAGTGAAGTGGTCCAGGTCGCCCTGCAGTCGCCCGCATCTATCCGGATTTTCCAGCTCGGGGAATTCGTGGACACGCCGATCGACGTAGCGAGCCTTGCCGCGGCGGAACAAGCGCAAGTGCGCAAACTTGTACCAGCCGGTGCATGTGACCGGCTCAGAGAACAGCCAGGTGCGACGCCTCAGGCGATACCCGTCGATCGGACCGGACTCGGCGAGAACCGACTTGATCGATTGCGCCAGTTCGGGGGTCACTCGCTCATCCGCATCGAGCACCAGAATCCAGTCGGCATTGGCCTGCTCGATCGCGAACTGCTTCTGTCGTCCGAACCGATCGAGTCGTCGCCGGAACACCTTCTCGGTATAGCGGCCCGCCACATCCAACGTGGAATCGCTGGATCCATCGTCGACGATGATGATCTCGTCGGCGAACGGCACACTGTCGAGGCACTCAGCCAGGTTCTCCTCTTCGTCACGCGTGATAACTACAACCGCGAGGCTGTCCATCAGGGTCGGGCCAGCAGGCCGTGACCCTCGATGCGAATCACGGTTGCCCTGAACTCTTCCGGCATCGGCATAGACGCGCGCGCCGAATAGTCGTACATGACCTGAACCGACGTGCCTGACGCGATGAGGGCCCCGTCCTGCCGCCGTTCGATCCGGTAGGCCATGTCGAAGGACCGGTTGCCCAGCCGTGTGACCCGAGTTCCCACAACCAGGCGCTCGCCGGCGTACGTTGGCAGCACGAAGTCGATCTCGGTGCGTGCCAGAACGAAAGGGACGTCGGCGTAGTTCGCCGCCTCGCCCTCGATGGCCTTCCAGTAGCCGATCCGGCCGCATTCGAACCACGTGAGGTAGACCGCGTTGTTCGCATGCCCCATCGCATCGACATCGCGAAACGTGACCTCACCCGGAACCGTGACGCTGAAATCTTCCATGGGCGCAGTTTCCATAGGCGCAGTATAGCTGCGCGGAACTGTCACCAGCGTCCGCGATTGACCGCTGTTATCCGGTCCCTTTGTCCGGCACCCAGCCCGCGTGTCTTTAGGTTTCCGAAGCACCGGCACCGATAGCTAGTCTGTGCCCATGCGCCAGTCCGTTCATGCCGCCGCCGCAACCGCTTCCCCGTCGCAAGATCAGGCGACGGAACCTCGAGCCGTTGCGCTTCATGCCCCCGATCAGATCGTCTTCGTACCGCTCGACTCGAGCGAGGTGCGGCGCGTCGCGACTGCGACCGGCGAGACATTCGCGGCCTGGCAGCAATACTGGAACGGCTTGGCCTTGGACGAGCGCGACGCGCTGACCGATCCGGCATGGCTTGCCGGACACCTGGCCGGCCAGCTCGCAGTGAGCCCGCCGGACGCCTTTGTCATGATCGTTCTCGCCAACGGGGAACCGCACACCATCGCTCCCGTGACCCACCGGGGCGGTGGGAGGCTTCGCCACTCCCACGGATACCCGAGCCAGTCCTGGTCGGTCGCGGAAGGTCATCAGGAAGCTGCTCTCAATGCTCTCTTCCGTAGCCGCATCGGCGACAGCCGGGTGCGGAGTCTCCACCTTGGTCGAATCGAGGAGGACCACCCGCTACGCGTAACAGAGGGGGCTGTTAGCTCTCCTGTGAGCTTCCGGTCGCTGATCCAGTTTCCCGACGGCTACGAGGCGCTGCTGAAATCCATGTCGCCCAGTGCGCGCAAAGGTGTGCGGCGTCTGGGCCGCCGACTCGGCGCGAATCACGACGTCGAAATGGACGCCGTCACAGCTGGTGTCGAGATGGAGTCCGCCTTCAACCGGTACCTGCAGGTGGACGATCGCTCGTGGAAACGCAACGACGGCTCCGTTCTCCGCAGTGACGTTGCCCAACGCGAAGCGCTACGTACGAGCATGCGTCATTGCGCGCGGAACGGCCGCTCCGTGGCCCACTTCCTACGCGTCGACGGTCAAGATGTTGCTGCGCAACTCTGCGTCGTGATCGACAACGAGCTGCACCTCGTGAAGACCTCCTACGACGAGGACTGGGCCAATTTCGGCGTGGGAAAACTGCTTCTGGCGGAGACCATCCGAGTGTGGTGCGCTGAAAACGACGTGCCCGCAGTGAACATGGTCACGGGCCTCCCGTGGCATCTGCAATGGGAGCCGCGCCAGATCACCACACACGCACTCTGGCTCTTCAGCCCCGGGTTGCGCGGACTTGCCGCGCGTTGTCTCGACATGCCGAGGCGCGAACAGGCCAAGGCTCTCGTGAGGCGCACCGGCATGGAACCTCTGGCGCGCCGGCTACTTCGACCGGAGGCAGAATGAACCAGCGCGCTGAGAACATCGACTGGGGGGCACTCGCGCGTCCCGCCATGGCCGTGCATCTGGCGGTGACCGCCGTGCTCGTGACCATAAACATTTCGCCCCTGATCAACTCTTGGAGCGTTGCGGCACTGTTCGAGCTCAACGCGGAGAGCAACGCCTCCGTTTGGTTCTCGTCCACGAGCCTTCTGCTGATTGCCGCGCTCGCCGCCGGTCTGGCGGTGCGCGACCCCGGATCCCATCGGCTGGGCTGGGGTCTGGTCGCCGCGTTCTTCGCCCTGCTGTCGCTCGACGAGACCGCATCGATTCACGAGCTCGTCGGATTGCTATTCAGCGAACGCGTCGCCGAACTTCAGGCCTTGCCAGGGCTGTACGCCTGGGTGGCCATCGTGGCTCCGCCCGCGCTCATCATTGCCCTGGTGATGGCCCGCTGGATTCTGCGCCGGATCCCAGCTGGCTACTCGGCACGATGGCTCGTACCGACCGCCATCGCCATCTGGTGCTGCGTGCCTCTCGCCGAGTTCCTGGACCCGATTCTCGGCATGCCCCGCGCGTTGGTCGTGCTCGAAGAAGCACTCGAACTGATCGGGATGGCCCTGATGCTCGGTGCCTTGCTCGAGATCAGCGGCCCGCCAAAGCCTCGTTCAGGCCGCGATTCCGTGACGAATCGCGTGCTCGATCGCGTCGCAGAACCGATCTAGTTCTTCGAGCGTCGTGAAAACGCTGGGCGAGATACGCAAGCCGGTGAACTCAGCGTGGTTGATGCCCACGGAGATGATCTTGTGCTCGCGCCACAACCAGCTATTCAGCTCGCTGGTATCGATGCCCTCCACACCCACCGTCGAGATGCCCGCGGCTTTGCCCGGCGTCTGACTGGTGCTTACCTGAACCCGGTCGGAGAAGTCCATCAGACGATTCAGGTGGTAGTCCCGGAGATAGACCAGCCGTGCGGTCTTGCGCAGTGAACCGATGCCCTGATGGAAGGTGAGCGCGTCGCCGATGCCCAGATAGTTCGCGGCGGGATGAGTGCCGATCTCCTCGAACTTGCGAATGTCGTCATCCATCCGCGCCGGCGCAGCCATCATCGGCCACAGGTTCGCGATCTTGTTGCGTCGGACGTAGAGCAGGCCAGTGCCATGCGGAGCGAACAACCATTTGTGCAAACTCGTCGCGTAGTAGTCGCACTCCAGATCGGAGATCTTGAAATCGAAGTGCGCCAGCGCGTGCGCGCCATCGACGATCACCTCGATGCCGTGCTTGCGCGCCATATTGGTGACTTTGGCCACGGGCAAGATCTGGCCAGTGAGGTTGATGATGTGGCACATATGGATGACGCGCGTTCGAGGCGTGATATTCGACTCGAACAGCCGCACGATCTCGTCATCGTCTTCGGCCGGCACAGGTATCGAAATCTGGCGGAGCACTAGCCCCTCGCGGCGCTCGCGCTGTTGCCAGGTGGTAATCATGCGCCCGTAGTCCTGATTCGTTGTCAGGATCTCGTCACCCGGCTCCAGGTCGAGTCCAAGCTGGCAGATCTGCAGCCCTTCGGAGGCGTTGCGCACCAGTGCGACTTCCTCCGAATCCACGCCCCACTCACGCGCCATGCGCTCGCGCACCTGCTCGCGCTGCGGCTCGAGGATCTGCCACATCGCGTAGGTCGGCGAGGTGTTCGAGTAGTCGAGATAGCGCTTCATCGCTTCCTGAACTGGCACGGGCGACGGACTGACCCCGCCGGAGTTCAGGTTGATGATCCCGGCTTCCGAACTGAACGCCTGCCGCACCTGGTTCCAGAAGTACTCATCGTCCACGACTTCCGAAGCCGTCCCCGGATAGGCCGCTACTTCTTCGGCGACCTCGAGCGCGTTGGCACGACCGGAGGGCAAGAGACCGCCAGCGGCGGCGGCCGCGGCGGGCCAGGACATAGCACCGAGAAAATGACGACGATTCATGAGATACCTCGAACCTGAGCGGCGTAGACGGCGCGATTGTAGCGCCAACGCCGCGCCAAACCCAGAAACGCACCTAAAAGCCGTCTCGACGGCGACCGTCTCTAGCGCAGGACAGGGTCCTCGTTCGACAGGAATTCCTCGAATGGGAACACCAGTCGGATGTATCGCTCGTCGGGATTCGTCACGGTGGTATCGAGATTCACCCGCAAAACCCTGCCGCCCGGCTCGATGTAGACGTGCTTGATGCCACAACAGAGCTCAACCTCCCAGGCGTGAAGGTTCTTCGGGCCGACGTCGATGTCCCAACTCGTACCCAGCGTGAGTTTCACCGTGTCGAAGTAGCGGCGGGCTGAGCCGATCTGGTCGCGCTCGCGCGATAGCCAGCTGCCGGACGTCAGTGGCATGAACGGCGACTGCGCCAATCCGCCGGGCATGAAGAACATGAAGTCTCGCTTGCCTTCTTCAACCTCCTCGAGGGCGGCGGCGAGCATACTCAGGAAACCCGGGTTGGCGAATGCGGGCTCCGACTCTATGCACGTCCCACGAGAAGTGCCGACACACTCCAGCGCCGTGGGCAGGTACATGTAGAGCCCCTGCGGACCCTCGAAGTCCATGTGCTTGTACTTCGGGATCGGCACCTTGAAGTCCCAGTCATTGCGACCGGCCTTGATGAATTTCCGGTACTTGCCTTCACCCTCGTACACGTAGCGAAACAGCCGCTGTCCGCTGTCGCTCCACTCGCCATCATCGCCGTCGAACTCCTGGGTGTACTCGAGCCAGAGCGGGAAGCCTGCGAGGTTCGTACGTAGCCGCCCGGTCACGTTGACGATCATGAACCCGGCGGCCGGATCAAAACTTCCCGGAATCGATTCGAAGCGCTCGTGAGTGAACTCGAAATTGGCGACGTATTCACCGTTCTCGTCGACAATACTGCGGAGCGCGAGCGTCCATTCGGCGGACTCACCGACCCCGAGTGACTCCTTGGGACCGATCCGGTATCGCCGCTCCTCACCTACGTCGAAACTCAGCGCGCGCGTCGGCATCGGCGCTTGCGCGGCGGCATCAGCCACGACCATAGCCACGGCGCCCGCCGCGAGAACGGCAGTCACTGCGGCGGCGCGCGCCATCGATGAGTTCCTGGGGGTACGGCTCTTCATGACCTTGAAGAAGTAATATTGCCTCGAACCGCTTGACGGCGTCACGTCCGCTACGGGGCGTGGAAGCTATCCGGAGCACGATGCTGACAAGAAGCGCCGCCATCATGGCCCTGCTCACGATCACCTGGCAGGCGCATGCCCAGGAACCAGCATCGGCCGCGCCACCAACGTGCGAGCTCGGCCTGGTATTGAGCGGCGGCGGTGCACGCGGCGCTGCGCATGTAGGCGTGCTCGAGGTACTGGAGGCGAACGGCATCCGCCCCGACTGCATGACCGGCGCGAGTATGGGTGCGATCGTGGGTTCGCTCTATGCTGCGGGGTACGGCCTCGACGACATCCACGCGCTTATCGGCGGGCTGACGTGGCGCAACATCTACGCCGAACCGATGAATCGCGGCGCTGTGCCGATCGCGCATCGCCTAGAGCAGGAGCGCACCGCGCTGCGCATTGGCTTCGGTGCCGACGGCGTGCGGTTCCCCCGCGGCATCCTTCACGATGGGCAGCTGAACAACGCGCTCGTTGAACTCCTCGCCCCCGCCGGATTTGCGGCCGGGCGTGAGTTCGACCGTCTACCCATCCCGTTTCGAACCGTCGGAACCGACCTGCGGACCGGCGACCGCGTGATCCTCTCGGAGGGCGACCTCGCGCGGGCAGTGCGAGCCAGCATGTCTGTGCCCCTCGCCTACCCTGCCGTGGCTTGGGGTGATGCAGTGCTTGTCGACGGCGGCCTTGTCGATAATCTCCCGGTCGACCTGGCCAAGAAAATGGGCGCGAAGTACGTGATTGCCGTGGACGTGCGTACTCCACTCGAGCCCGACGTAGATCCCGACCTTGTCGGTGTAACGCAGCGCATCGTCGACCTGCTCTACGACACCAAGAACCGCGAGTACGCCGCCGATCCCGACCTTTCGATCGAACCGAATCTCGTCGATCACAGCTTCAGCGACTACTCCACTCTCGAAGTCGTGATCCAGCGCGGCCGTGAGGCCGCGGAGGCCGCCCTCGACCGTATTCCCGATCGATTCAAGGAGACGCGCCCGAACCGCGCGCCTCCACTCCGTGAGAAGGCTTTCGGCGAGCGCCGCCTGGGCCACATCGAAGTCATCGGCAATGAGTATCTCTCCGATCGGTTCCTGATCCGTGAGAGCGACCTCAAACTCGACCGTCGCTTCATGTTCGACGACGTGCTGCACGCCCTGGACCACCTGTACTCCACCAGTCTGGTGCAGGGTGCCTGGATCGACCTCCGCGAGCACCAGGATGGCTCGATGGTGGCGGAATTGCGCGTGATCGAGCAGTACCGCCACACGGCCGATGTCGGGCTGGCGTATCAGAGCGACGACCAGGCGCAAGGGTTTCTGCGACTGGAGACGCGCGACGTTTTTGGTGGAGGGGAGCGGCTGCAGCTCAACGGATTCGCCAGCGCGCGCGATCTCAAGGTCGGCGTGACGCTCCGCGGTGAACAACTCTTCGGCGCCCACTTCGGTTACCAGGTCGATGTCGAGTATCACGAGGAGCGTCCGAAGGCTTACGTGAACAAGGAGTTCATTAACCGCGCGGATTTCGACCGCAGGCATGTTCGCCTGGGCGTGGACTGGCAACTCGGCGGCAACCACCTCGGTCAGGCGGGCATCCTCATAGGGCGCGTGAGCGCGGCTGAACGGCTCGGCTTGCCCTACGAAGCCACTGTCGAACAGAAGCGGATTCTCTTCGGACGCTACGTGTGGGATACGCTCGAGTCGCTCACGCTGCCACGACAGGGGATCAGTCTGGAGGCGATCGGCGAACGCAATGAGGCGAGCGTGGGCGCAACGACTTCCTACTGGCGCGCCGATGCGCGACTGCGTCTGGTCCGATCGCTCGGCGCCGCTGTCTTCGAAGGCCGCGCACGCTACGGATTCTCCTCGGGAGAGCCACCGGTTTCCGAGTGGTTCATCCTCGGCGGCCCGGAGTTTGTGCCGGGCGCTGCGCGTGAGGAATTCTGGGGGCCGCAAGCCCTTGGTGCATCCATCTCGATCGGCTACGACCCGTTCTCGATCGCGCGTGTGTACACGAGGGTGGGCGTCGCCGGCACCTGGGAGCACGTGGAACAGATCGGCTGGAACAGCATGATCGGCGGCATCGGGATCGGTGCCACAGTTGCGACCCCGATTGGTCCGCTACAACTCGACTACGGTTGGGCCCAGGACGGCCGCAATCGTTTCACGATCGCTATCGGCTGGCAGTGAGCCGGGCCTAGTTCTCGTCAGTCGAGCTATCGCTGGAGGCGCGGCGCCGCAGCTCCTCGATGAAGCGCGGCACGGTCTCCCAGATATCACCCACGATGGGATGCACGATCGGGCGAGCACGCTGGTCGTTGAGCCGCATCAGCGGTGCGTCCGGATCGATGTTGAACGACAGGATCGTTGCACGCTCGCCGATGTAGTCGACGTGCTGCGGTGCACCCGATACGGCCAACGCGACGATCAATCGGGGATTCACGCTGACCCCGGTCTGGCCGATCTGCCGATCCATCGGAAGCAGTTCGAGGTCCTGTGTCACCTTCCGGGTAGCACCGACCATCACGCGTTCCAGACCAAGCTCATCCGCGAGCAGCTTGCGGAGTGGCTCGACCAGTTCGTCGATGCCGTCGCGACCTCCGGCGCCGTAGCCGAGATCGATGAGGAACTCGGCGTTCTCCAATCCGTCCTGGTCCTGACCTAGAGCAGCGAGCACGGCGGCGACGGGGTCGTTGCCCAGAGCGTAGCCAAGCTGGGGCACCCACCCGTAGACCTCGGGTTCGCCTGCAGACACCTCGCAGTCCCTCAGCTGCGCCTCTACGTTGCTCGCTAGAGTGATGAGCCGGAGTCCATCGCCCACGGGAAGTTTGGCGTCGGCGCGCGCGGCGCCGCCCAGGATCTGGGTAGCAGCATGGAATCCATCGCCGTTCGAGAGCAGTTCAACGTTGTGCCAGTTCCAGCACCGCCCGGCCTCCGCGGTCGCTGCGACGCGTGGCGCAAAGCGCGCGAACAGGTCGTTCGCCCACTCCGTGCCGAAGAGCCAGCGCGGCGCGGCACGGTACATGGCCCAGAACTCCTCGAGCCACTCCAGATGTCCACTAGTGCCAAAGTCTTTCAGGCCCGCGGCCGTGATCGCGATGATCCGACGCGGCGTGGCGGCGTTGAGAACTGCGCCGACGGCCAGCGCGGCTGCGGCGGCGTCGCCGTCTACGGGAACTACCACGTCGAGCGGAAGCTCCGAGGCAGCGGCAAGTCGCGCAGCGGCCTCGAGTTCGCCGCACGCTACGGTGCCAGCAGTTTCATTCGTAACCGGGGCGGCGATGAACACACACGACGGCTCGTCCGTGGGCGGCTGTTCGCCCAGACTCATCATGCGGCCTTCGTAAGCGGGGGCTTCATTGCCCGCGCCCGCAGCGGACTCACCGGCCATGGCCGCCACGAGTCCCGCTGCGTCTTCGGGAGAGTCCACGGCCCCGGTCTCGTCGCCAGCCGAGGCAGTGACTCGGGCTGCGTGCGCAATATCGAGGGCAAGCACGCCGGCCACATGGTCCGCCGCCGCGATGCGTGGAATCTCGGCAGCCGCGGCTCCGAGTACATCCGCTAGTTGGGCGTCGGCTTCGGTGCCCTGACCCGCAACTACGCTGAGCACAGCGGGCAGAGCAACCTCGATTTCGGTCCCGCCCCAGTTGTCGCTGCGAGCCGCGAGCTCACCTTCGGGACTCCACGAGGCGCCGTCGATACCGATCACGAGCTCGCGATCTGACACTGCCGCTACGAACGAACCGATTCCGACCTGGCCCGTGTCTGTCGCCACCTCGCCGCAAAGCACGAGATCAGGCGCCTGCTCCTGCATCGTCGCCGCCCACACGTCGGCCGCCAACCGTGTGTCGTAGGGGAGCGAGGTGTTGGCGCCGACATCGATGTGGAAGGCGCTGCTCGCGCCGCGTGCCAGCGCGTCGCGCAGTAGTGGTCGCACGTCGTCGCCGCCCAAACCGTATGCAACGACCTCCACGTTGGTCGTATCCCGGGCACGCAACTGCAACGCCAGTTCGAGAGCGGCGGCGTCGTCCGGATTTGCGATGCGCAACGGCTCGGTGAACCGCCCACCGTCGAGACGAGGACGAGGCGCATCCATCGGGACCGGTCGGAGCAGTACCGCGATCCGCACCGGCCGCGAAAGTGGCTCGGCGGTCGCGGGCGTTTTCGCCGCCGCCGGCACCACGCCCTGGGCTTCCACCACCGCTCCGTTGTCTTCGAGCGAAAGGACTCCGAGCAGCGTCTCGGGCGAATACCGCCCTTCGAGCTGATAGGCATATGCAAGCTCGTACCGACGCTCGAGAACACCGATCCGGCTCAGTGCGCGTCGGATGTAGTGCCGCCCGATAGCCTCGATCCGGTCGCGGTGCTCTCCGGGAGTCTCGTGGCGAGCACACCATTCCAGTCGATAGAGCACGGAATCAATGACCTTGGTCATTCCGGCAATCTCGGCAAGCCTGAGGAAGCACGGCTGTGCACCTACGTTGGCCCAGACGAGCTGACCGAAGCGATCCACGGCGTCGCCAACATGCTTCATGAGCGCGGTCTGAGCCGCGTAGAGTTCCGCCGCCAGGTCCGCGTGCGCCAGCTCGGCCGACGGCGCGGCCGGCGGTGTCTTGCGCACGGCCGGCAGCACGCGCTGCACCAGATCCTTCAGCACGAGGAATCGCTGCACCTCATTTGTGCCTTCGTAGATGTTGAGCACGCGCGCATCACGACGCGTCTTCTCCACCCGGTGCAGCCAGGTCTGTCCTTCGAGCCCGCGGACGCGCTCCATCCAGTCGACGCAGTCGTGTTGCGCTTCCGAGCCGTAATACTTGCCTACAGCCGACTCCATCCGGACCGAATCGGTGTGCTTGTTGTCGAGCAGGCCGATGATCTCGTAGGTAGTGCCGGCCGTGCCCAGTAGCTCTTCGGCCAGGCGCCCCGTCCAGTAGCGCTCAAGCGGCCGCGCCGCGGATCGCTGCCGGTAGGGGAAGTGCCGCAAGGGTTCGCCGTTGAGATAGATGTGCGCGTCCTCGACCATTTCCTGGATCGCGCTGTGTGTTGTGACACACAGGCCCGCACGTCCGGTGTTGAGCGTTTCAAGCGCGTTCACCTGACCACGGCCACGGAACCCGAGAATGTTCTCGCGCGGCACGCGGACGTTGTTCAGGGAGATCTCATTGGTCGGCGAGCCGCGCTGGCCCAGCTTCTCCTCATCCGCACCGATCACCAGACCCTCGGCGTGTCGGTCGACCATGAAGCCTGTGACACCTTCGGGCTCCGTACGCGCGTACAGGGCCATGCAGTGTGAGAAGCGCCCGTTGGTGATCCACATCTTCGCGCCGTTCAACACCCAGAACTGGTATCTCGGCTCACCGTCCTCGCCGAGCCGTAGCTGCGCGATATCGGTGAAGTACACCCGTCGGTCACCGTGCATGTACGACCGCATGCGCTCCGGCGAATCCTTGTCGTAGTCGTACTCCGAATGATCGATCGGGGTTGCGGGCGCGTCGTCGGCATAGCGGTACAGAAGTCGGCTTCCGTCGTAGTCGAACTCGACGCGGTCGGCATCGAGCACGTACCGCCGTTCGGACTGCGCGTCCTCGTCGAGCCAGAACCAGAGCACTCCGTCCTCGTCGCGGCGAACCCTGCGTGTTTCCGCGCGGGCCGTCGTCTTCACCCCACCCGAATCAGAGCCGGCCGTGGGTTCCGTGAGCGCGAAGGCCGAGATGTAGCCAGCGGAAATTGTCTTCAGGAAGAAGTGATGCGCAGCTTCGCGGCGGGGATATTCCTCGAGCCGTTCATTGACGCCGGCAAGAATTCCATCGATGAGCTCGCGCGCGCCCCGGAGGCCTTTCTCGAAGCCGATGAGATCGCGCTGTTTGGCAGAGCGACCCGCGCCATTGAAGGCACGCAGGAACCCACCACCGATGTAGCGCAGCACCATCGACTTCGCCACGCGTCCACGAACGAGTCCACCAACCTCTTTGTAGGCCGTTGTGATCGCCTCGAGGTCGCCTTGCGGCACCATCGTGAGGACGCGATCGATGCCATCACGAATCTCGCCGAGCACCGCCGGGTTCTCGCGGACTCGCTCGAGCTCGGCGCGGGCGCGAGGCAGATCCTGATAGAGGCCGATCGTCGTTGGCGTCGTACCGATACTCGTGTTCGCCATGATCGCCAGCGAGAGCGCGGCGTCGCCGTAGCGACCGATGAGCATGCACAACACGTAGTAGCGGGCCTTCTTGAGTCCTTCACCACCCAGCTCGCCGTCGATCACCATGCGCATGAAGCCACGCCGCACCATGTAGTCGAGATCTTCCTGTGGGATCAGGTGCAGGTGCTCAAGCCAGCGGCCGTACGGGTGGCCATCGAATTCCTTCTCGACATAGCGTTCGCGGAACTCAGCTTCGAGTTCGCGCCAGGCGTCTGCCAGGTGGGGATCGCTGCCGAGAATTTCCGGAACGTAGCGGGCGTGCGTGACGTCGAAGCCGTCCGTGAGCCACTCGCCGGAACGATGGTCGCGTTCCTCGGCGCAGAGAGTCTCGTAGTCGGCCGCATCAGCGACTGCGGGCGGTACGAACGGATCGCCGTGCGCGATCAGGTCCTCACCAGCTGCCAGGGTGTGGCGAGCGAGTTCTGCTTCCTCGGCAAGGGCTGGCGCGTCCGCAAGCAAGCGATCGGCCAGCAGCCGCGCGGCCTCGCTGAGAGCAACGGTTGGCAGGCCGGCTTCGATACGCCGGGCGGCACGCACGAGCACCACCTTCACGGCGAGCGCTCGGACCACCATCGTGCCGGCAACATGCAGCAGCAGCTCGTCATTTGTGCCCTGCGCCTCGCGGCCCCACGCCTCGAAAATATGTATGGCCTGAAGAAGTCGCGCTGTAGGTGCTGCAAGAGCTCCGCCAGCGCCCGCTCGATCGAGCCACTCCTGTTCGTCCGCCGATGTCGGAACGAGCCGGTCTGCGGCTAGTCGATGTTGGCCGAGCGCGACGCGGATGGCGTCATCATGACCAAACAGAAAACGCGCTGGAGCGCTGTCGCGGTAGAACTTCGCGATCACGTCATCTTCGGAGAACGCGGTTCCGCCGAATAGCTGCCCGGTGAGATAGCCAAACGAACGCTCGCCCGGTCCGAACGCGTCGGACGCCAGAATCTTGAGCGAGGCCGAGTGTGCCCACTCGTCGTCACCGGCCAACGGCGTCATCGACGCCGTCTCCAGCACATAGCGATGGGCTTCCATCTCGGCCAGCATCTGCTTCACCGCGCCAAACTTGGCGATGGTGTCCCGGCCGGCTTCGTCCTCGAAGGATCCAGGGAACTGCACGCGGCCGGAGGCGTGATCGCGGGCTCGGTCGAGAAGGTAGTTGCCGGCCCCGCGCACGAGCGCAGCCAGGAAGTTGCTCGAAGGACCAAGTAACGCTGCCCATGGCTCGCCCGCGGCGGGAGACTCGATAGCAACCGAATCTAGTTGGCTGGTCACGTCGAACGCCGCGCTCCGATATCCGTTCACGCGCAAGCGGCGAATCTGCGCCCCGATCAGGCCCACGGTGCCTACATCTTCAAGCGATACGCCGACCGCCCGCAGCGGTACGACCGCGGCTTCTGAGCCGGCCACCACCACGGCATGCTCGGCGGCAGCGGCGGGAACAAAGTCAACGTCCGCCGTCACTTCCCCGTTTGTCACGGCACGCAATCCACCGTGAACGAGCGTCAGCCAGCCGGTCGGCACCACCTGCCCGGCCTGCGTGAGCACGTCGAGAGCCAACAAGTGGGAGCCGGCGACATACGCAAGCGCCGGGTCGATCCCGGCAAGTTCTTCAACCAGGATCTCGCGGCGACGCCGGTCAGCCCCGGCGACGCTTTGAACTTGATGCCAAAGCCACGCCTTCTGTTCGGGTTCGAGCTCCGCGCCGCGATCGATCGCGCGAAGCCCATGGGTATCGAACACGCCCGTCGCCGACTCTTGAATGGCCAACCGTGTCTCGGCCTCACCTTCGAACCCGGCTTCCTGGGCGCGCCAGGCCAAGGCATCGCTCCACAGAGTCAAGGTGTCGGGGGCTATGTCGTCGGCCGGAACCGCACGGTCGCACGCGCGCTGCAAGGTGGCGAAGTGGTGATCGAGAAGCTGGCGGCCCAACAATTCGGCCCAGAAGAACCGGCGTCGCTCGATATGGCCGCCGTACTCCGCGAGCCTGGCGGTCGCGTCTTCCCACACAGCTGCGGCGTCCGGGCCGCATGTGGCGCGAACCTCGCCCATCGCTGTGCTGTCCCAGACTGCTCGAGCCTCCGCACACGCCTCCGCGGCGCTGGCGCCCAGGGCGCCTAGATTGGCTCGGCGCCCCGCGTCCAGCGCCATCGGGGCACGATGCAGGTCAGCGGCGAACGCTTCGAATGCCACGCGCGCCCGCGCCAGGTGCGTTCGGAAAAGCCGCGCTGCTGACAGCGTTTCGTCGGTCGCGCTGATCGCGCTGGTACCGTCAACGAGCCCGCCCGGAACGGTGCTCCCCTTCCCCAACCGTGGTGTCGGCTCAGATCGCGATTCGATAAACGCGTGCAGTTCGGCCTGGGCCGGGGTGTACACCTGATAGATCAGCCGCTGCTGCGTGGCGCGACTCCAGTGCACGTCGTCGGTGGCACGCCAGCAGGTCTCGCACTTGATGCAGTTGTCGAAGTTCACGACGATGCCGGGGTGCCCCATGCGGTTGCGCCGCACCTCGTAGACCTTCGCCGGGCAGATGTTCCACAACTCGGAACTCGTGATGTCGTGACGGGCACCCAGATCGTCTGGCCACATGACCTTGATGTGGGACGTATGGCCTTCCTGGTACGTGATCGTTCCGAGCTTGGTCTCGTACGGAACGCTCATGTTCACGCGACTGTCGTCCAGCCGGATGCGCTCGCGGTTCGCGGCGAGTGTTCCGTCGACACTGTCCTCGTCGATCTGCGCTCCGGGGCGATCAAAGAGAGCCTGTAGCGCCCACGTGACACCGAGGATCGCCCCGAGACCGAGTTTCGCGATCAGGTCCCAGATCGAAGCCCGCCCGCCGACGTGCCTGGCCGCCGCGCGGAGCTTGTCGCCGATGGCGGCATCGTCGTTTGTGTAGACCTCGCTGAACGCACTCGCCAGTGCACCGCCGTAGCGACGCCAGAACCAGCGGAACAGCAGTGGCGGCCTGCCAGGCTCTTCGGTGCCCGCGGCGACACGGAACACAGCGCGGAGCCGGGCGCCGTCGTGACTCGTCGCCTCCGCAACACCGCTCGTCTCAATGGACGCGTCCGGTTCCGAAGCCCCGATGCGCGCGTCGCTTGAGAACGGAATCAGCGCGCCGACCGTGTTCCACAGCACCCGGACCAGGTTCGCGGGAGTCAGCGCAGCGCCGATCAAACCGGTGAGGCCGATCGTGGCGCCGAGCTCCCTCGTGTCGCGCATAACCTCGCCGAGCGCCGCCGCCGGCACGGCGCGACGTACGACTTTCGTGAAGTCCCACCAGCGACCGAGCGGGCCACGGCCGGGTCGCGACACGGCGACGGCCGCATTGTTGGCCAGATCCAGTTGCCGATCGAAGAAGAACTGCGTGCGCTCGATGTACGCCGGCCAATCCCGCAGGTAGTCCACGCTGCGGTAATAGTGCGAGGCTTCGACCGCGCTCAGGTAGCTCTTGCGCAGCGCTGCTTCGGTGTACGGCGAGTCGGCGGGGTTGGCAACACCGCCCGGACCACCGTTTTCGCCGGCAATCGCGATCACCGCCTGAGCAAACTGCAGGCCCATCGATGTGGCTGGACCGGTGAAGTTCGGATAGGGGAAGTCGACGCCAATTCCCGAAGCGGCGCCACCGATGGCCAGCCCGTCGGCGACCATGCGCGGGATCTCACGCAGGCCGCCACCCCGGATGATCTTGGCGCCGTACGACGTCAGCTCGCCGCCGCCGAGCAGCCGGGCGACCTCCGGCAGTTGCTTGTACCACTCCATCAGGATGTTGTGGTTGCCTTCGAAGTGGTGCTTCAGGTTGTCGAGCGGCAGCACGAACCCCAGCGAAATGCTGTCGCGATTGGTGTACAGGAAACCGCCCATGTTGAGACGAATCGTGCGCCCTTTGCGCGTGGCATTGCGCAGCAGCATCTCCATCGCGGCGCCTTCGCCCGGAGCGAGGCCGAACCGCTCCTCGATTACGCCCGGATCGAGGCTGATCACCTCTTTCACGCCCTGCAGGAAGTGCGGCGCACCCTCGGCCTGTTCTTCGGCGGACACGCGCTCGTAGCCTTCCTGAGTCACCAGATGCGACGCATCTCCCTCGGCAAGAAACACCACGTCGGCATACGCCGGGCCGCGCTCGGTGTGTACGCCGATCACGCGACCGTCGTGCCGAATCAAGCTCTGCACCGTGGTCTCGCAAGAGAGCACCACACCGGTATCGCGGGCTACTTCGGCGAGGTAGCGATCGTAGACCGGCCGCAGCACCGTGTAGCAAGACCGGAACACGTCGGGCGATTTCAGGCTGGCGCCGACCAGGCTGTGGCCGTTGTACAGAAACGCCCCGCGCTCGACCAGGCGTCGCTCGTAGGGCGCACTTTCGACGCCCTCTTTGCCGAACGCATCCGGGTGCTCGAGGTTCTCTGTGAAGTAGACGGCGCCGGACCAGTTTTCAGCACCCGGGTAGATGCCGGCTTCGCACACAAGTACGGAGAAGCCGGCTTTCCCCAGGGCCATCGCGGCAGTGACGCCAGCGGGGCCGGCACCGACGACGATGACGTCGAAACGGTGCGATGGGAGCGTGGTCATCTAGGCTATGAGGACGGAGAAAACGACGGAGACACGCGAACGCCCAGGTATGTATGCCCTCAATGGTATGCGATGCTCCGAAACCCCACTAGCAACTCAGAACACGGATGACGCTATGCCCCGCACGTTGGTTCAACGGGCCCTTCTGATCGCGTGTGCGACCTTGATCGCTGTTGCCCCGACCGCCGCCCAGGAGCCCACTGCGACCCTGCTGCGCGGAGCCACCATTGTCGACGGTACCGGCCAAGCCGGGTTTGTCGGCGACGTTCTGATTCAGGGGCCCACGATCGTGGCCGTTGGGCCCGCTGGCTCGATCGACGTGCCTCCAGACGCGGCGACCGAAGACCTGACCGGTCTCGTGCTTGCGCCCGGCTTCATCGACATCCACAACCACTCGACAGATCGCATCGCGGGCGACCCCACTGCGCGGACGCAGATCGCCCAGGGCGTTACGACGATCATCGTGGGTGCTGACGGTTCGTCGCCCTGGCCTGTCGGCGAGTACCTTGATGAAATCGACCGGATCGGGGTGTCCCTCCAGGTTGGAGTCACGGTCGGCCACGGCACCGTCCGACGGGCCGCTCTCGGCGACGACTACGCGCGGGCCGCGACCACCAGCGAGATGTCCGACATGCGCGGGCGCGTTGAACGCGGCATGCGCGACGGAGCGTTCGGGCTGTCGAGCGGCCTCGAGTACGACCCCGGCTTCTACTCCACCACCGAGGAGCTCATCGAGTTGGCCCGCGTCGCCGGTACTCACGGCGGCTTCTACATGTCGCACATGCGCGACGAGGAAGAAGGCGTGCTCGATGCGGTCGCTGAGGCGATTCGAATCGGAGAGGAGGGAGACCTTCCTGTGCAGATCTCTCACGTGAAAGCCGGAAACGCATCCGTGTGGGGCAAGTCGGTCGACATCCTCGCCTTGATCGACGAGGCGCGGTCGCGCGGCGTCGACGTGCTGGCGGACCAGTACCCGTACACAGCGTGGCAGTCAGGCCTGGCGATCGTCGTTCGCTCACGGAAGTTCCAGGATCCCAACGAGGTACGCGCCGGGCTCGAGGCGATCGGCGGGGCCAACCGACTCCAGATCGTGGGCTACGAGCCGGACCCGTCGGTGAACGGCATGCGGCTCAACGAGGCCGCTGCGCAGTGGGGCATGTCGGACGTCGACGCGTATATGGACATGATGGCGAAAGGCGGCTCCGGCGTGATCGGCCACACGATGAGCGAAGACGACGTGGATCGCTTCATGGCCTCCGAATGGGTGATGACCGCCAGTGATGGGGGCGTCGGGAGCGCGCACCCTCGCGGCGCTGGAGCGTTCGCGCGGGTGCTCGGGCACTACGTACGTGAACGCGGCTTGATCAGCCTGGAACGCGCGATTCAGCGCGGCACTTCCATGCCGGCCGCGCGACTCGGGTTGGAAGATCGAGGAATCGTCGCGCCAGGCAAGCGTGCGGATCTGGTCGCCTTCGACCCGATCACGATTCACGCCCGCAGCACGTTCCGCTACTCACTCCGCCAGGCGGAAGGCGTGCGCCGCACGTGGGTCGCGGGTCAGGTTGTTTGGCGTGATGGCTCGCCGACCGATGCGCGGCCTGGCGGCGGCCTGCGACGCCCGGGTAGCTAGCCGGCCAGCTCGGCTTCGAGCTCCGCACGCGCCTTCTTCGTCAGGCTCGCCACGATCAGATCCCACGAGTGCTGGCAGAGTTCTTTCACCAGCGCAGGCGGCAGCTCAGAGAACTGCACCGAGTTCCAGTGCTGCTTGTTCATGTGGTAGCCGGGCAGGATGTCTTCGGGATGTTCCTCCCGAAGTTCGATCGCGCGGTCAGGGTCGCACTTGAGATTGACGAAGGGCGGCAGCGCGTCAATCGAGAGGATCGCGAAGATCTTGCCGCCGACCTTGTAAACGGGCGAGACCTCGTCGAAAGGCGTCGACTCCGCCGCGCCTGACATGGCAAGCAAGTGTTCCCGCATTTCGTCGAGTTCCATCACGCCTCCTTCTTCGAGCCGGGAGCATCACCCGCCGAGTTTGTTCGCGGCGCCGCCGCGACGCAACCAACCGATCCTGACCGACCTGGCGACGGTCTGGCCCACAGCGGTGATGAGCCGTGACCCTGCCTGGCCAGTCCTCTTGGCGACGCTATTGGCCTTTGGCGCGCTCTGAGCGAGATTGGTTGCGTTTGAGTAACTCCACAGGACCCCGGCAATGGCCCGACGCCGGCCGTCCAGCGACAAGGTAGCGCCCAAAATGTCGAAGCTCCCGAGCGGCAGAGAGCGCCGCAAGATTCGCAACATGGTGCAGGACTCGCGTGTGCAGTATCGCTACGCGCTGTACTTCTTCGGGTTCGCGATTGCGGCAGCGGTCGTCAATCAGATGCTCATGGTGCGAGCGTTTCGTTCGATCCTGATCCAGACACTGGTGGGGACCAACATCGACCCAGCTGCGCTGCAGGCGGCGGTAGGCGCACCGCTTCAGGCGCTCGCCCTACGCATGACCGTGATGTATCCGATCTTCGGGATGATCTGCGCTGCGTTCGCGATTTGGGTCACGCATAAGTTCGTCGGCCCGCAGGTCGCGCTCAAGCGGTTCATCGGCAAGCTCGAGTCCGGCGACTACTCCGGCGAATGCCGTCTGCGCGGTGGCGACGAACTACAACCCGTGGCCGCTGCCCTCAATGAACTCGCACGGGCACTCGAGAGCCAGCAGGCGGAAGAAAAACGGGCTGCCTAGCCGACCCGCTGCTGATCAATCCACCAGTTGATGTGCTCCTCGAGCACGCTCATCGGGAGTGCGCCGGGGCTGAGCACGGCCTCGTGGAAGGCCCGTAGATCGAACGCGTCGCCGAGTTCGGCTTCAGCATGAGCGCGAATTTCCATGAGCTTGCGTTTGCCCATCTGGTAGCCGAGCGCCTGACCTGGCATATCGGTTGAGTAGCGCAACGACTCGGTGCCAATTTGCGTTTCCGACTCGAAGGTGTTGTCGCGCATGAACTGCCGCGCCTCTTCGAGTGTCATCCCCAGTGCATTCATGCCGGGATCCAGCACGAGCCGATTCGCCAGGAAGATCTCCAGAATGTAGATGCCGTACTGGCTGATGGGATCCTCGATCATGCCGGCTTCGAGCCCGAGAAACGTCGAGTAGGACCCCCACCCCTCCGTGTAGGCAGTCACCAGCATGGCCTTGCGCGCCTCGGGCAGGCTGTCGTCCTCGAGCACACGCACGATCTGGTAGTGGTGGCCCGGGAATAGCTCGTGGTACGCCAACCCCTTCAAGTTGATCCACGCGCGCTGATCGAGGTTCGAACCGTTGAAGTTGTAGTAGCCGGCAGGATCGTTGCCGGCAGGCGGGTTGTAGTACCCGTAGGTCTGCGATGCCTCGAGCGCTGGGTTCAGACGCCGGGCCGCAAACGGCGCCTCGGGCTTCCGCGCGAAGAACTCGTCGTGACGCTCATAGAACGCATTCGCCGCCGCTTCGATGCGCTCGTCGACTTCCTCGGGCGATGCCGGGTAGTAGTCCGGTGTCGTCTGGATATGTTCGCGGAACTCCTCGAACGTTCCGTCGAAACCGATCGCAGCCTGGATCTCGGCCATCTCCGCTTTCATCTCGGCGATCATCTCGTAGCCGATCTGCTGCACTTCCTCAGGAGTGACGTCCATGGTGGTGTGCAGTCGTACGAGGTAGCGGTAGTACGCGTCGCCGAGTTCGTACTGGCTGAGACCCACGCCATCCGGGGCGCTGGCGGCGTAGTCGGTCTCGAGATACTCGGCGAGCTGCTCGAGCGCCGGGTTGATCTCCTCCTCAACCAGCCTGGCCAGCTCAACCTGAAACGCATCTACATCGTCACTAGGTTGCTCATCGGCTTCGCTCGCTTCCAGACGCGCGGCGGGCACAGCAAACATTCCAGCCTCGCCGGGCTGGATCGCACCGCGCGTGAGGCCGATCACCGCAGGCATGTTCTGCGCCGAAACTGTGAAACCGCTCTCCACGTTGCCGCGAGCCAGCATCTCGACCTGCTGCACGTAACCGGGAACCTGCCGCAGAAGGTCGAGGTACGTCTGACGCTCCTCAGGGCTAGCGACACCCGCCGCGGCGAAGACCTGGCGCAGGCCGGCCACCGCGTTGGAATAGGGCGTCAGCACGTTGCTGTACCAATAGAAGTCGAAGCCCTCGACTGTCATCTCGGCGTTGCGCTTGAACACCGCCCAGGTGAGCCAGTCGTCGTGATCGAGAGCGGTCTCGTCGATCGCGCCGAGACGATCGAGAACCGTCTGCGCGTACTGCGCCTCGCCCTCGGCGAACTCGTACGACAGGTCCGGGAGACTCTCGAAGGGGAGGCCTTTCCACAAGCGCGCATACACGTTGTTGTCGAGTTGTCGTGCCCAGATCTCGTCCGCGATCTGCCCCAGCGACTCCGCGTCGCTCACCGCGTCTGTCGCCGGTGGCGCCGGCTGACACGCAACCACAAGAAGCGCCGCGACGAACAGAACAGAGATCCGAGAAAGACGCATGGCAGACTCCGCGATTGCCGGAACGAAACGTTGGTGCGCGCTAGCGTAGCGGCATGGCCGCGCCCAGTCACCCGGCGCCGCCGAGTGCCCGCACCTCCTGCTACGCTCAGGCGATGGCGACCCACTGCGAACGGTCCGACCACGGACCGGTGACTTTCTACGAGATCGAACGTGCCGTCCCGGGCGCACGCCCGATGCGCGTGGGCGTGTATGTGGTGGACGGCACCCTGATCGACACCGGTCCCCGACATGCGCGCGAGTGCGTTGCCGGAATCATCGAGGAGCACGATATCGACCAGGTGGTGCTTACCCATCACCACGAAGATCACATCGGCAATGCGGCATTCGTCGCAGACAGGCTCGGCGTCATCCCGTTGATGCATCACTCGGGCCAGGCAGCCACCGCGGCGCCCAAAGCACTGCCTACCTATCGCAAGGTTATCTGGGGACAGCCCGCGGGGCTCGAGACGTCCACCCTCGACGACGAAGTGTCGACCCGCCGGTTCAGCTTCCGTGTAGTTCACACGCCCGGCCACGCCCACGATCATGTCGTGTTGCATGAGCCGGATCAGAACTGGGTATTCAGCGGCGACCTGTATCTCACCGATCGGGTATCGCGGGCATTCGAATACGAAGACATCGGCGTCATGATCCAGTCCATGCGCACCGTGCTGGCCATCCCCGACTGCGAGCTTTTCTGCCAGCACACCGGGCGACACATGAGTCACCAACACCAGATCGGCAAGAAGCTCGACCGCATGCTCGGCCTTAGAAACCGCGCAATCGTCCACCTCGAAGAAGGTCGCTCGATTCGCGAGATCACGCGGGCGCTCGGCATCGCTGACCGGGCCCACAAGATCGTTTCGCGCGGCGAATGGTCCGCCGAACACCTCGTGCGTGGACTACTACGCGATGCCGGCCGACTCGACTGACGCCGCACCGCCGCCGCGCTTCAGCGTTGAAGCGGGCGACCAGCTGCTGCGCTGGTACGCGACGGAGCGACGCGACCTGCCGTGGCGTCGCACCGCCGACCCCTACTCGATTCTGGTGTCTGAACTCATGCTGCAGCAGACCCGGGTTGAGGTCGTCACCCCGCGCTACCAGCGTTTCCTGGAACGCTTCCCCACGGTCGCAGCACTGGCCGAAGCCGAGGTCGACGAGGTGCTGGCCGAGTGGTCGGGCCTCGGCTACTACCGACGGGCACGGAATCTCCACGCAGCCGCAGTCGCGGTGCAGGACATGGGCGAGTTCCCGCGCAGCTACGCCGGCCTTCGCGAACTTCCCGGCGTGGGCGACTACACGGCCGCAGCGGTAGCCGGCATCGCCTTCGGTGCTCCGCACGTCGGCATCGACGGCAATGTGATCCGCGTGCTCTGCCGCTACTTCGCGATCGCGGATGACCCGACCCGGGCAGCGACGCGACGGGTGTTGCGCGCCGCAGCGGAGTCACTGCTCAACGGGCAGCCGCCTGGCGACGTGACACAAGCTCTCATGGAGCTTGGTGCGCGAATGTGTACGCCACGCTCCCCTACCTGCGGTGAGTGCGCGATTCGTTCTGGGTGCGCGGCCCGTGCCGACGGCTCACAGGCACTCCTGCCGGTGCGGAAACAGACCAAGGTGCACGAGGCAATCGAAGCGGCCGCGGTGATCGAGCACGACGGGAGCTACCTGCTAACGCGCGGTCAACGGGTTGGTGTGCTCACCGAGATGTGGGAGTTCCCCACGATCGATTCGCGCACGGCTGAGCCGATCGTCGAGGAGACGCCACCCGCCGTTCGCGAGGAGAGGCTGAGGGCGTACGCGCACCGACTCGGTGTCGAGCCATCGCCGCTGCGAGCGGCCGGCACCATCCGTCACGGGATCACGAATCGTCGCATCACCTGCGAGATCTACGCCGGCAACGGCACGCCGACGCGCGCTGCGCACAGCGACGCGCCTGAGACCGGATGGTTCACCCCGACCGAGGCGGCGCAGATTCCACTGGCCGCCTCGGCGAGGCGTACTTTCGAGCTCCTGACAGTCGACTAGCGCTGCCAGTCCGGCAGGCCACGACCCGGAGTCCACGGAACGCCCGCGGCCTCGAGCTGTGCCTGCAGCGAGGGCAGGTCGGAGTCCACGAACGACCGCATCCGTGGCAGTAGGTCCGCGAACTCATCAGCTGCGATGGCGTACTGCTGGCGATGTGTCGCCGTCGGCCCGTAGGTGACCGACCATGCTCCGCCTACCACCGTGTTCAGCCGCTGCATGATGCCGGGCATCTCGGGTTCGCTACGGCGCCGCTTGGTCGGGTCGCCGCTGAGCTCCTGGCGCAAGTCCGTGAGCTGGAGCCGCATGGCCTCGACTCGCTCGATGAGAGCCAGGTCAACCTGCGGATGGCGGCGCACAGCCTGCTCGATCATGGTGAGCTGTTCTGCAGCATCGGCGGCCACGGCGTTGGTAGCCATCATGGCCCGCTGCAAACTGCCGACCTCGGCGTTGAACGCTGCCACTGCCGCGCGATCCTGAACGGGAATGGTCGGCTCCCCCAGAGCCACGACGTTGAACTCTACGGGCTCGCTGAGCGTCTCGACCTGGCCGTCGAACCAGCGCACCACCTCGACCGTATAGCTGCCCGGCATGGCCATCGGGCCATTGCCGTCCGAGTTCGCGGAAACCGGACGGAAGCCCGGATAGCGGAGATTCCAGGTGGCCCGATGCACGCCGGAGCGCGCCGCCGCGGGAACGCGGCGCACCACGTTGCCGTCCTGATCGCGCACCACGAGGAAGGCGGCCGGCGAGTGCTCGCGATCTTCCGCCTTGAGCTCATCCCATGTCGGGTAGAAGACGTCTTCGTCCTGCTCGGCGAGTTCAGCGTCGCTCGCCTGCCGGATCGACCGACGCGTCTTCGGCGTGTCCTTCACCCAGTAGGTGAAGGTGGCACCGAAGTCGGGGTTCTCGGCAAGGTAGTAGTCCGAGCCCTGAAACGCGCGGCCGGCCAACGCCAGCGGGGTGCGCTGGACGTATGCGAGCGCATCGCGCACGGGGAAGACCGCCGCCTGCACGTCGTCGGCCGGCGCTTCGGTGTAGCGCAGCGGTGAGTAGTCATCCATGACGAAGTAGCCACGACCAAACGTGCCAGCCACGAGGTCGTTCATCTCGCGCTGGATCTCGAGATCACGCACGGCAATCGTGGGCATGCCCGAGCCGAGCTCCAGCCAGCGGCCCCCGCCATCCGGTGAGTACCAGACGCCGAACTCAGTGCCGACGAACAACAGGTTCGGATCTTCGTGATCCTGGTTGACCGAGTACACGGAACCGCGCTCCGGCAAGTCGCCGGAAATCGAAGTCCACGTGTTGCCACGATCGGTGCTCATCGCCACATACGGTGCGAAGTCGCCCTTCTTGTGGTTGTTGAAACTCGCGTAGACGGTGTCCGCGTCGTGACGCGACGCAAAGATGTCGTTCACGTAGGTCATGTCGGGGACGCCCGGGAACGCGTCCACACTGCGCCAATTGGCGCCGCCGTCCTCGCTGATCGAGATGCGGCCGTCGTCGGCCCCCGTGTAGATCAGCCCTTCGACCAGCGGTGACTCGTCGAGCGAAACCAGTGCGCCGAAGACCGATGTGGAGTTGTTCTTCCGCACCGAGTCCACGCCCCAGACGCGACCGAAGATGTCGAGCGTGTTGCGATCGATCTGGCGGGTCAGGTCGCCGCTGACCGGTGTCCAGGAGTCGCCGCGATCGTCGCTCCGAAAGAGCATCTGCGCGCCGAAGTAGATCCGCTCGTGGTCGTGCGGGCTGATGATGATCGCCGCATCCCAGTTCCAGCGCAGGGGCGGACCGTCGGCCGCCTCGCGCGGCTTGATGTCGATGCTCTCGCCCGTCTTGTCGTCGTAGCGAACCAGTCCGCCGTGCTGCCACTGCGCGTAGATGATGTCGGAGTTGGTGGGATCGATCACCGGATCGAAGCCGTCACCAAAGACCGGCACGTACCAGTCGGCGTCGCGTCCGCCGTTGATCGTGTCGGTGCGGGCCGGGCCACAGTGCGTGGCGTTGTCCTGAGTGCCGCCACAGACCGTGTAGAAGGGCGCGTCGTTGCCGACACCGATCTTGTAATACTGCGTGATCGGCAGATTCGGGATGAAGCGCCAGGTCTGGCCGCTATCGAAGCTCTCGTACAGACCACCGTCATTGCCGTTGAGATGGTGACGGGCATCATCCGGATCGATCCACAGTGCATGGTTGTCGATGTGCTTGTCCTGCTCACCCACCGCGTTCCATGTGCGCCCGCCGTCCTCGGTCACCTGCGCGAACGTGTCCATCGAGTACACGCGATCGAACTCGTGCGGATCGACGATCAGTTCCTGGTAGTACTGCGGGCTACCCGACACGTAGCTGCTGCGCTTGGTCCAGGTGGCACCACCGTCCATTGACACGTAGGTGCCACGGCCCTCGGCTGCGTCGATGAGCGAGTACACAACGTCCGGCCGCTGCGGCGAGATCGCGAGCGCGATACGGCCGACATCGCCATTGGGGAGGCCGCGGCTGAGCCTGTTCCAGTTTTCGCCGCCATCGGTGGTCTTGTAGATGCCAGCCTCCGGGCCGCCATCGAGCAACGTCCACTGGTGCCGGCGACGCTGGTACGCCGCTGCAAACATCACGTCGGGGTCACGCGGGTCGATCACGAGATCGGTCACGCCCGTGTTGTCGCTGATCTCGAGAATCTTGCTCCAGTTGGCACCGCCGTCGCCGGTCACGTAGACGCCGCGATCGCCGCCCTCACGCCATAGCGGCCCCTGCGCCGCGACATAGACCGTGTTCGAGTCCTCAGGGTGCACGATGATGCGCGCGATATGTTCGGAGTCTTCGAGCCCCATCTTGGTAAACGACTCGCCGCCGTCTACCGACTTGTAGATGCCGTCGCCGTAGGCCACCGAGCGCTGGCTGTTGTTCTCCCCAGTGCCCACCCAGACGGTCAGCGGGTTGTTTGGATCGATCGTCACTGTGCCCACCGAGTAGGAGCCGTATCGATCAAAAACCGGCTTCCAGTGGATACCGCCGTTCGTCGTCTTCCAGAGCCCGCCCGACGCCACCGACACGAGCCACGTGTACTTGTCGTCAGGATGCACCTGGATGTCCGAGATGCGACCCGACATGAAGGCCGGCCCAATCCCGCGCCACGAAAGGCCAGCGACCTGCGCCGCCACATCCGGACCCTCGGCTTCCTCAGAATCCTCTTCCTGCGCTACGGCCAGATTGCCGGGCAGCGACGCGACGGCCGCGATCAGCAGGAGCACGAACAGCGAACGCACAAACAACTTCATTGGGAACCACTCCGGGTGGGGGCGCGGGGAATGCGCCGACACTATACCGATCCACACCGGCACAATGGCTGGCGTCGGCACGGGTACGGAACTCATCCCGCTTTACAAGTGTGCCGAGACTCGCTGGAATGGACCCGAGTATGCGCACCACCACGACGCGAATTGAGTCCCGATGAACTGCCCCCCCGCCTGCGGTCTGCGCGCGGTGGCCGCAGCCGCGACGCTCGCGAGTGCTGCAGGCGCGGCCGCCCAGACCTCTACAAGTCCTGCGGCCGAGGTGGCGCTCAACTACGGCGTGCAGGCGATCGACACTCGTCGTGGGCTCTCGAGCAACACCACTTTCGCGGTGTTGCAGGACGACCAGGGCTTCGTCTGGATCGGAACGATAGACGGCCTCAACCGCTTCGACGGAGCTGACTTCCGGATCTTCCGACATGGCCCGGACGACCCCACGTCAATCTCCAACAACTCGATCCGGCAGTTGTGGGACGACCCGGACGGCAACATCTGGATGCGAACCGGTGTGGGTACCGACCGCCTCGACCCGGCCACCGGCGAGTTCCACCACTACGACTTCCTGGGCCAGGACTTCGTCGATGACGCGCAGGGCCGGCTCCTGATGGCTGCTGACGAGGGGCTGTTCCGCTACGTACCCGGCACCGACAGCTTCGAAGCCGTTTCGAGCCTGGCGACGTCGTGGCGATTTGCGGAGGATCCGGTGTGGCGGATGCTTCTCGACCGGAACCGGAACGTCTGGATAGGCACGGCGGGGGGACGACTGCTACGACTCGATCCGAACGATGAAGTGGCCGAGTTCGAAACCCCGTTCGCACCCGCTTCGGTGGGATTCGAAGATCCCGAAGGGCGTCTTTGGGTAGGCCACGAGCGTGGTCTCGGCATATTCGACCCGGCAACCGGCGAGACATTCACGCCGCCTGAGATGGCCACGTTCACCCGCCATGTCCTGCCGATGGTTGCGACCGAAGAGGGCGAGGTATGGATCGGCTCGGACCGTCTGTACCGCATGGTACCCGGCCACCCTCCGCGCGTAGCTCGTCTCGATGACGGCCCCGCAGCGGCGCCGCTCTCTTCCAGGTTCTGGGACATGATGGTGGACCGCGAGGGCGGGCTCTGGATCGCGACGGTCGTGGGACTCCGGCGACTCGACCCGTACGCCGGGCCGTTCGTAAATTTCACCCACGACCCCGGTGATCCGGCGTCGGTCGGCGCCGGGCCGGTTACCGCTCTCCACGCAGACGGCGACGGTGATCTGTGGGCCGGCACCCTGGCCGGGAACGTGACTCAGATTGGCTCCGACGGCCAGATCGGAGCGCGCTTCGCGGTGGCCGACTCCGATTGTGGACAAGAGATTTGGTCGCTCGAGGCCAGCGACCGGGACGCGCTCTGGGTTGGAACGAGTCGCGGCCTCTGCCACGTCGATCGACGCAGTGGGACCGCGGCCCGTATCCGGTTGGTGAATGGCGCCGATCCGTTCACCGAATCCGTCCAGGCAATTCTCCCCAACGGGCCGAACGAACTCTGGGTTGGATCTCTCAGCGGCCTGTTCAAATTCGACACCGCCTCGCACGCTGTGAGACGCGTGCCTCTGCCGGTTCCACACGGGATCCAGGGCATGCAGCGCGACGCAGATGGCGGCATCTGGATCGGCACGCTCGAGAGCGACCTGCTCTATCTAGCGGAGGGTGCTGCCCGCCCAAGGCTGCACGCGGTTGGTCAGGCGGATACTTTCCGCGGGAGCGAGGGGTTCTGGACCATCCGGCCCAGTTCCTCGAACCAATATTGGGTCGGCAGCGACCGCGGCCTGTTCGACTTCGCTTCGGACAAAGAGTCCCTGACTCCCGCCGAAGTCAGTGCAGGCGTGGACACCGGCCCAGTCTACGCGATCGCCCGTGACGCGGCAGGCAGCGTCTGGCTGAGCACCAACAATGGCCTCTTGCGCCTGGAGTCGGCGCCCGATCAGGTCCGGGCGCGACGCTACACGGTGGCGGACGGACTGCCGCATTTCGAGTTCAATCGTCGAGCCTTCGCGCGGCTGCCGGATGGGCGACTGGCCTTCGGTGGGTTCGGTGGCGTCACGGTGGTCGATCCAGGCGGTGCCAACTCCAACCCATTCCCGCCGCCAGTCCGAGTGCTCGCCGTGGAGCGCGCCGCCCGCGAGGGGATAGTGCGCCAGGAGAACCCTTCGGATGCCACAGTGGTCGTGCCACATCACGACACCGGGCTGACATTCCGCTTCGCCGCGATGACACTCGGCGACCCGACCAAGACCCGCTACGCCTACAAACTCGATGGCTTCGACGCGGCCTGGCACGACGTAGGCCCGGATCGATATGCGCGCTATCCGGCACTGCCCGCGGGCGACTACACCTTAACCGTCCGCGCCGCCAATGGCGATGGGGTCTGGAACGAAGACGGCGCCAACGTGCGACTCCGCGTAGAACCTGCCTGGTTCGCCACCACATGGTTTCGGGCGCTCGTGCTCCTGACCTCGGTTCTGGGACTCGGTCTAGCTGTACGTCACTACTCGACTCGCCATCTCCGGCTCCGGGTGCGGCAGCTCGAACTTGATCGTGAGATTCGGCTCGAGCGCGAGCGCATCTCGCGTGACCTGCATGACAACGTAGGCGCGCGGGTATCAACGTTCCTGGCCGGTGTCGAACTGGCTCAGCTCACCGCGCGGTCCGAGCGCGCCGACGACCTAGACGGTCACCTCGGCGCGCTGCGTGGCGAAGCGCAACGGACGATGGAGCAACTCCACGAGACCGTCTGGTCGCTCAACCGCGAACGCGTTTCGCTCGGCGATCTGGCCGAGCAAGTAGACGAGTATCTGCTCGAACAAGGTCGATTTCGTGAGCGCCCGAAACTGCGACGCGACGTCGTGGACGATCCAACGTGCTCGCTACGATCCGAGCGAGGCCTCGACATGTTCCGCATCATCCAGGAAGCGGTCCGCAACGCGATCCGACATGCGGCCGCTGCAGCTGTCACCGTCCGCCTGGCGAGCCGAGACGGCAACATCACGCTTCAGGTCGAAGACGATGGCACCCACCGCAACCCCGCAGATCGTCCGCAAGGCAACGGCGTGCGCGGGATGGCCCAGCGCGCCGAGCGACTCGGCGGAGACCTCCTTGTCGAGCGCAACGCGGCCGGCGGCACGACGGTCACCCTACGAGCGCCGATGTGATGCGCGGTTTGGCTCCGTTCGCATACCCGGACCTGGGGATTGCGGCAGGCCCCGGGCCGGAGGCACCCTGATCGCATGAAGACACGTGTCGCTCTGGTGGATGACAACGACGACTTCCGCAAACGCCTCGTGCAGCGACTCGGGTTCTTTGGCCAGATCGATGTGGTCGTGGAAGCCGACAACGCCACGGAGTTCCTAGCGGATGTGGGCAGTTGCGCCGAGGAGCCGCATGTTGCGCTGGTAGATATCGACCTGCCCGACGTCGACGGCATCGAACTCGCGGCGCGACTGCGCGCAAGTCACCCCGACATCGGGATCCTGATGCTCACCGTGTTCGAAGCGCCCGACACCATTCTCGCGGCGATCCAGGCGGGAGCGGAGGGCTACATGCTCAAGGACGCGTCCGCAGACCGGATCGTCGAGGCCATCACGGAAGTGCAGCAAGGCGGGGCGCCGGTTTCGCGAACCGTCGCCCGACGCGTGCTGCAGCTCCTGAATCGAGAGACCTCGCCAGACGCGAAACCCGAGCCTGAAGACATGCCACTGTCGCCACGCGAGGTGGAGTTGCTCGAGCACATCGTTGCCGGCGACACCGAGGCCGCAATCGCCGAGCGACTGTGCATCAGCCCCCACACGGTGCGTACGCATGTGAAGAACATCTACCGAAAGCTCGAGGTGAGTTCGCGCGCAGCGGCCGTGCGCGTGGCCTACGAGCGACGCCTGGTGGGCTCGAATACCCGGATCCGGCGATAGCCCTGACCTGCGCGGACGCCTAACTTCGTCGTTGAAATCTGGACGCGCGTCCGCGCCAGCTCTCTCGACCCGCGAGGTGATCATGCTACGTCGTGCACGCGTTCTCCCCGTCCTGGCCCTTCTGCTCCTCGGTGGGGGTTGCACCTTCGACTACTTCTTCCTCGCGTTCACCGTGGAATGTCCGTACGACGAAGACGGTCCGCTCCGGTGCTACCCGAAGAACCGCTGGAACCGCATTCGCTGCACGACATTCGTCAGCAGCCCGTTCGAGCTCTACGCCGGCAACTACAAGCTGGAGATCGACATCGACGAAGCCGCCGCCCGGCTGGCCTCGTTCCCCGCCAAGATGCAGGTGGCGCTCGAAGCCACCGACAGCGATGGCAAGAAGGTCTTCACGTTCAAGCCCAAGGCCTGGAAGGTGAACAAGCAGACCGGTCGCGTCGAAGAGACCGTGAAGGTTTCGAAGGACTACGTGGTGCCGACCGGCGGCCAGATGTGCATCGACCTGAAGACCAAGGGCGGTGGCGAACTGATCGACGGGATGCTGATGGGCATCCTGTGGGAACCGCTGATAGCCCGCGAAGCCGCCAACTAGTACGGGAGATCGGGCTTGCGCCGAGGCCCCCGCGGGGCTACTTTTCCTGCTTCGTGCGCCGGCCAGGCAGGTGCACGGACACGACGTGGCCCCATCGTCTAGCCTGGCCCAGGACACCGCCCTCTCAAGGCGGAGACACGGGTTCAAATCCCGTTGGGGCTACCTTCCGAGAAGCCGAGGCGCTCAGCGTCTCGGCTTCTTTGGTTTGGGTGAAGGAAACTAGGGCGGGTTCAGTGCCGCCGGCCCGCCTCACCTTGCTCGCCGCGCCCGTCAAGGTTGCGTCGCAATCTCCACGCGAGTGTCGTTGTCGTCCGGGAACCGGTCGATCAACTTGTTGTACGGATCGATGCCGGCGCGGGCCGGCAGGCCGTCGACCACTACGGTGATCTCAGTCATCGAGCTGTCGATGCGCAGCTTCTCGAAGTAGAGAGGATTCTCGTCGGCGTCGAAGACGCCGATGTCGATCGGATCGTCGAGAATCGCCTCGGTTTCCTCGCCCTGTTCGCCGGCAAGCAGCTTGCGCGACTCGAACGTCAGCGTGACCTCGTAGCGGCCGTCTTCGATCGGGCGGGCCGTGGCGGCCGTGGCGCGATTGTCGTAGATCACGATGTGTTCGAACAGGTCGCTGACCCAGGCCTTCAGGTCGTCCGGTGTCTCGGCAAGCAAAGCCTCGAGCAGAGCTCGTGACGTTGGATACGGCGGACCCTGGAACGCCCACTCGTCGAGCAGGTTCGCCAGCGCCCGATTCACCGCATCCTCGCCAATGGCGTCGCGGATCGCGTACATGATCAGCGAACCCTTGCGGTAGTGAATGTAGGGCTGGTTCTCGACGCGCAGTAGCGGGACTTCCTTCTTGGTTTCGAACGAACGCCCCTGCAGGTAGTTGTCCAGCTCGAAGGCCAGGAACCGACGGATCTTGTCGGCGCCGAACTCCTGCTCCATGAGCATGAGGGCTGAGTACTGCGCCAGAGTTTCGGAAAGAACCGTGGAGCCCTGCAGGTTGCCGCCGATCACCTGGTGAGCCCACCACTGGTGCGCGACCTCGTGCGCGGTCACGTAGAAGGGATAGTCGATGTCGTCCTCCCCCACCCGCGCGATGAAACCGATGCTCTCGGAGTAAGGAACGGTGTTGGGGAACGACTGTGCGAACGACGCGTAGCGCGGAAACTCCAGGATGCGCATCTGCCGATGCTGGTACGGAGAGAACTCGCGCGAGAAGTACTCGAGCAACTTCTTCACGCCGTCGACCATGCGGTCGAGATTGAACTCGTGCCCGGGGTGGTAGTAGACCTCGATCGCCACATCGTTCCAGCTGTCACGCACGACCTCGTAGCGGGCCGACAGGAACGAGAAGAAGTTCAGAATCGGCGCGTCCATCGCGTAGTGGTAGTAGCGACGGCCATCCTCCTCCCACTCGCGCTGAATGTAGCCGGGCGCCAATGCAATCTGGTCGGCGCTCGTGCTCAGGACAACCTCGAAATCGACCCAGTCGGCGTCGCGCGAGATGTAGTTGTCGTTGCGCGCCACCTCGTCGTCGAGGTCGGCCATCCGCGCCTTGGGCTCGAGACCGTACTTCTCCCGCGTGCGGTCGAGCGACAACTCGCCGCCGGGCGCGTAGCCGAAGCTCGGCAGAACGCCGCTGTTCACGAAAGTGCCGTTCTCGACAACCTGGTTCTGAAGCGAGTGCGCGAAACCGTTCTGGCCGCAGAAGAGGTCGAAGGTCAGTGTCGACTCCTGCCCCGGCTGGAGCGGCTGCGTCAGTTCGAAAATCCGATACGCATACGCGAGGTCCTCGTGCGTCATCTCGGCGCCACCCGCGAAGGTCAGATCGCGGACCTCGGCGCCGTCGTCGATGAGCACATGGATGGCCGGAATCGGCACCTCGGTCCGATTGATGAAGCGGTAGGTACCGCGTGCGGAAACATCGCCCTCGCGCGGATAGAGATCCACCTCGAGACTGACGGCCGTGATGCGAGGCTGCGGTAAGTCCTCGTATTGCTTGTAGGTCGTCTCGTAGGCCACCGCGGCGCGTTCGGCCTGCACCGACGTTGTGAATTCGTTGAGTACGTTGGTGTTGTAGAAGACGTAACCGCCCGCGCCAACGGCTAGAAACCCGCCGACGCACCCGAGTGCGAGCGAGGCCGTGCGGGCCCGGAGCTTCGCCTCCGACAGCCGGCCACGGATGCGCCCATCGACGCCGCGAGGCCAAAGCAGGTTGGAGAGCACCGCCAGCAGAATCGCGAACCCAGCCCAGTAGGCCTTGAACCACATGAAGGGGTCGAGGAACCACCCATGCTGGTTCATGTCCGAGTACGACTGACCCAGATCCGAGCCGTATCGCCAGAGCGAGTGCTCGATCCCCATCAGCGGCAACAGGTCGATGCCTACATAGAACAGGATCAGCAAGAAGTGGCCCGTGTATTTGTGATTCACGACCGTGTGCACAGCGAGCGAGAAGATCGCCAGGAGGACGTAGTCGATCAGCTGCATGCCGAACAACTTCTGCATGTAGAGGCCCAACTCGAAGCGGAAGAAGCCGAGTACCGACTGCGTGAGGAGGCCCGCAAAGGTGACGACCACCAGAAGGATCAACACAACCGCACACAGCGCGATCAGCTTCGAGGCGAAGGCCACCCACGACCGCGTCGGTGTGGAATCGACGATCTGGTCGAGCTTCAGATCGCGTTCACGCCAGACAAGCTCGCCGCTGTAGAGCGTCAGCAGAATCACGACAAAGAGGCCGTAGCTGCCGCCGAGCACCTCGATGACCTTCCATGCCATCGGCCATGTCCGCGTGCCGAAGATTGTCTCCAGCTGCATGGCGCTCATCACGAGGAAGAGCGCCGATGCCATCAGGATGGCGAAGAAGTACGGACTGAGAATCACCTCGCGGAAACCCTGCGTGGTGAGCGCGCGGAGCTGGGCCATGTCGGCCCTCCACCCGAAGGTACGTTCGGTGGGTGGCAGCTCAATTCGGGTGGCGACGACGAGCGGCACGCTTGCCTCGGACTCGTCAGCAACGCGCCGTTTCCTTCCCTCGCCGGCCGATTGGCTGAACCGCAACCGCGTGGCCGCAACGGCCACGATCGCCACGGCTACCGCGACCCAGAGCAAGCGATTCCACAGCAGCCAGCCTTCGAGGCCCAGGATCTGCGTGTTCTTCTCGATCGGCGTCCAGTACTCGGTAACCAACCCGAAGGCGCTGCCGCCGAACGGGTCCACCAGCACCCCGATCCACTTGCGCTCCAGATCCCCGCCCAAGCTCCCGGCGATCAGATAGCCGAGCAGCATGCCGGCGCCGCCGAGGTAGTGCGGCAGCCGCTTGCGCGTGAGCAGGGCCATCGAAAAGAAGATCGCGGAGGCGAACAGCACGTTCGGGATGACGATCAGGAGATACGGCTGCAGGTACGCCACGAGGCGATTGGGCCCGAACAGCTCAGGGCGCACAAACGGCGAGAGTGAGCCGAGCCACAGGCCTGCCCCGATGCCCGACAACACGACGGCATTCACGATCGTGATGCCGACGAAGCGGCTGACGATGAATTCCGTCTTGCTGGTCGTGGTGGTGAACACGAGGGGGTGCATCTTCTCGCCGAAATCGCGGTAGCCCGCGTTGCCGGAAACCGCGGCGACAACCAAGGTTCCGAAAATCGAGAAGATCGAGATCAGCGTCATCAGCACGAACGGCGAGTTCACAAAGACCGTGCCGTCCGTGCCCCCGATGGAGGCCGTAGCCCCGGTGACGGCGCCGCCGAAGACGCTCATCATCAGGAACGAAACAGCCACGAGCACCGCGAAGTAGGCCCATGTCGAGATGCGGCGCAGGTAGTAGCGCAGCTCGAAGGCGGTGAGCGCGAGGGTTCGCTGCATCAGGCGACCTGCTCGGATGCCTCGGCCGGCGGCCTGAGGGTCGAGAAGTAGACATCCTCGAGATCGGGCTCGACCGCTTCGAATCCCTCGCCCGGTAAGGAGTCGCTGAGAACTCGGACGGCGCTCCGGCCGAGATTCAGACGGTTCGAAAGGACGTGGTAGCGCGCGCGGTGCTCCTCGAGTTGTTCGTGGTCGATCAGCTTGCGCCAGACGCGCCCGCGCAATTCTTCGACCGCCGCTGGAGGCTCCGCCTCGAGCATGATCTGACCCTTGTTGATGATCGCCATCCGGCTGCAAAGCTCGGCGACGTCATCGACGATATGGGTCGACAAAATCACCACGCTGTCACGGCCGAGTTCCGCCAGCAGATTCAGAAACCGCACGCGCTCTTCGGGATCGAGGCCGGCCGTCGGCTCGTCGACGATGATCAGCTTGGGGTCACCCAGCAGGGCGATCGCGATGCCGAAGCGCTGACGCATGCCGCCCGAGTACTCCCCCACCTTTACCTTGCGGGCGTCCCACAGGTTGGTGTGCTTGAGCAACGACTCGACCACCGCCTTGCGTTCGCCGCGGTTGAGGATCCCCTCGAGAACCGCAAAGTGGTCGAGCAGCCGAATCGCCGAGACCTTCGGATACAGGCCGAACTCCTGCGGCAGGTAGCCCAGCGTTCGGCGCAGTTCGCTCTTCTGCTGAAGCACATCGATGTCACCGAACTGCACCGTGCCTTCGTCCGGGTCCTGGAGCGTAGCCAGGACGCGCATCAGCGTCGACTTTCCCGCGCCGTTGGGGCCGAGGAGCCCGTACATCCCCGTCGGGATCGACAGGCTGACGTCGCGTAGCGCCCGCGTCCCGTTCGGATAGGTCTTCGACAGGTTCTCGATCCGCAATTGCATCAGTACCTAGGCCCGTTGGAGGTGTGCACAGCGCTAAGAAGGTAGTCGCCCGGGTCGGTGTTCACAATGGCGCGGGCGTCTCTGTGGCGGACGACGAATCGCCAGACTAGTGCCACCTGGAAGCGCTAGAGGCTGCCTTCGAGCCCATGTGTTTGACGGGATGCCGACGCGAGCCGTAGCCTTTGGCGACGGTCGGGCGCCCGACCGTTTCTCACAAGGAGCACGGTCCCATGCAGCGCGCCTCTTTCCTGTCGGACGACTGCCCTCCGATGGGCATCTACGAGACCCTCTACGCGTTCCACGACACCTTCGGGCAGTTCATGGGAACGGAGGGCACGCACCCATGGTCGCAGGGTTTCCCGCTGACTACCCAGCTCGACGGCGGGCCGCCACTACCGAGCGAAGTAGGGGTCACTTTTGAAGACCGCTTCTACCCGAAGGCGTGGGGGCACCCGCAGCTGCGCGACGCGATCGTGGCGCACTACAACGACTTCTACGGTTCGAACATCGCGCCCGACAACGTGATGGTGTTCGGCGGCGGCCGTCCTGGGATCTTCGCGGTGCTTGCGTTTCTGAAACGTCACGTCGAGGTCCGCATCGGCAACGCCGAGTGGCCCGCCTACCTCGACATCATGACGCAAACCGACACCAGCTGGCGGGTCGTGCCGTTCACCGAAGAGAACGGCTTCCATCCCCCGAACTCGGCGTATTTCGACCGCACCGGCCTCAACCACAAGACGCACCTGTTTCCGGTCATCTCGAATCCAGGCAACCCCACCGGTCACACGCGCGCAGGCGCCGAACTGGAAGAACTCATTGCTTTGGCCGAACAGCCAGGCAACGGCATCCTGCTCGACGAGGCCTACGAGATGTTCCACTCGTCAAAGGGTGTGAGTGGCATCCGTTACGTGAAGGATCTCGACAACAGCAACGTGTTCCTTTCGGGTGCCTGCACGAAGGGCCTCCAGTGTCCCGGAATCCGCATCGGCTGGATCATCGCCAGCAAAACGAACATTCAGACCCTGTCGAACTTCTCGAGCTTCGGTATGGGCGGCGTGAGCCACCCCTCGCAGCTATACGCGGTCGAGTTACTCGAACCCGCGCGCGTCGCCCTGGCGCGTGACGCCGTGGAGCAGCACTACGGCATGCAGCGTGAACGCTACGGCGCCGCGTTCCGCGAGATGGGCCTGGATGTCCACACTGGCGACGGTGGCTTCTACCACTGGATGAAGCTGCCGGAGGGCCTCGACGCGGGCGAACTGAACCGCCGGCTCTTCAAGCACGGCGCCGCGATTCTCGAGGGTGTGGACTGCGACATGGCCCGGCCGCACGACAAGGACCCAACCTACGTGTCGCCGTACCGCTCGTGGTTCCGGTTCTCGTTCGGGCCGCTGCTGCCCGAAACTTTCGAGGCGGACGTCGCGCTGTTCCGGCAGGTACTCGACGAGTACCGCGCGGAAGTCAGAGCCGGCTGCTAGTGCGCGTCCTCGCTACTGCTCGGGCGGGATTGGCAGTACCACGTCGAAAATAGGGCGTGGGCAGCGTCTCGTAGGAGTAGTCGCCGTCCAGTAGCCAGCGGCGACGACCTTCTCCGACGTGTGTGCGGACGGGGTCGCTAACGAACGGCGAGATCGGGTCGTCTTGGCGTTGCTGCAGCATGCGCCGATAAAACGGCACACGCCGGAAGTCCGATGGATTGCAGATCGTTGCTTCCAGCGTCGCGTGAGTGATCCGGTATGCGTCCCAGTAGGGGCCTTCGCAGTGGTCGATACCCGCCTCGCCAAGGATCTCGAGGCTGGCCATGATCGCCGTGTCGTCCCGACGGATCTCCTCATACGAGGCGAGGGTGCCGACGAATCCGGGTGCGGCGATGCCAGCTACGGCCGCAAACGTGAGCGCGGCGACGAGCCCGTCGGAGCTGGCGACTCTCCGAGCAATCATCCAGACGGCCAGGACCGCGAGCGGCAGGAGCCCGAGATAGATCGGCAACAGATATCGAGGCGGGAACACCAACGAACGGAACGGAGACAACCAGAAGACCGCAAAGTGGCACGCCGCGTAGGTCGTCAAGATAAACGGCACGAGGTGCTGCGCCGAGTTCGCGCTCTCGGCCGCAACGGCTCGTGTCTGGCTAGTGCGCATGACGCCAGCAGCCACTGCCGCGACGACCACCATCAACGCCGCAATGGCCCACATGAGCGTGGGCCCTGCGGCATGCCGGAACCCAAGCAGCAGGACAGGAAACGACACCGAGAACATTCCGCCGAGCGAGTCGAGCAGCGCAGCGGCCAGGCCCGGGCTCGGACTCGCTCCTGCCCCGCTCTCGCCTCCGAACAAAAAGCCAGCCAGCCCCGTGAGTTCAGCCCCCATTCCGATGAGCGCCGGCATGTAGCCCAGGAGTGCTCCTGCCAGCGTCGGGACCACCGCAGTCTCTAGTCGCCGCGGACCACGATGGGTCAACGCTACGAACACCAGTGCGATCACGCCTGAGATCGTCAGCGGATTCGACCACATGCCCAGCCCCATGACGCTCCCCAGCACGAACCACCAGGCTCGACCATGGAGGCGTCCGCTGAGGATCGACACACCTAGCAAGAATGTCGTCGCGACGAAGACAAGTGGTTCCAGGTACTCGTTGTGGGCCGAAAACAAGGCCAGCTGCAGCGGCGGGAACGCGAACCAAACGAGAGTGCCGACCGCGACGACGGCTCCGACTCCCATCCTGACGAGGAGGAACACCACGACCATCAGGAGCAAGTACGTCAGACGTGTCACTTCCATCAGCGTCGTCGTACTCGCGCCGAACAACGCTGTGCGTAGCGCGACCACATGGCTCGAGATCGTGCCCGACTTGAACGTGCCGTAGTAGAACGCCGGGGCGATACGCCCATCTGCGATGTGCTTGCCGGCGAGGGCGCTGATCGTCGTATCTGCATCCATGGCCCCTACCGGCCAGAACAACGGCGCAGACAACGTCACTGCGGCGACCGCGACGAGCGCCGCCAGCGCAACGCAAGACGATCGGGGCATCCAGATCGCGGCCCGTAACTCAACGGCCATGCCGCGAATGCGAACTCCGGCGGCCACAATCGCCGCACACAACATGCCGATCGTCAGGCATCCGACAACCATCGCTGCGGACCGCCACGCACGAAGAGCATTCGTTGCTGGAAGCCCGGGGTCGCGAAACCAGACAAACAGGAACGCCACGTAGGCGAAAGCTGCGGCCGCGTAGGCAATCCGCGCGATACGCGGCTCGCGCAATATTGCTAGCAGAGTTCTACGCATCCGATAGAGGCTGGTCGTAGCGCATACGCCCACCGCCAACCACCACGCCCAGAACGCGACCCGGCGCCAGCGGCGTGAACGGTCGACACGTTCCAGATCAGCGTCGGACGGACGCTCGGCGAGAAAGACGCCGTCGCTGAGCGGATACGGCCAGGAGTCCGGCGCGGAAGCCCGTAGATCGAGGAGTCCATCGGCCGGCAATCGGGCCGTGATCACCACCGCATGGACGCCGCTCTCCATGCTCACGACTGGCGGGAGCACTCGCACATCTTCGTGACTGCGGCGCGTAAGCACTCTCTCGTCGTCGACTCGTATCGTGACCGAACCATTTGTGGTCGCGTGAAGTTCGAAAGCACTTGCCTCCGCCACATACCAGAACCCGCGCCAGCGGATCAGGTTCTCGGCCGCCGGAAGCGAATCCGGCAACGCGAAATCGGTCACGAGCGTAGCCGACCCTTCGTCGCCACCCACGGTGCGGACCAAGCCGCGGACGACTGCGTCGCGGGCATCAGCAACCCGCGCGAAGCCCGTGGCGACCAGGGCGATCAACAGGGTTCCCGCGGCGATAACAACGGCCGGTCCGGGACTTCGTCTGGGCATCGTCACGTGGCCAAGGCGCATCCGCTGTTGAGGGTCGGGGCTCTCGGCGGCCGACATCTAGCTCTCGTGCCGGATTTCGAGGCTCCGGCACGATAGCATCTGCATGAAGAATTTCACGCAGTCCGCGAACTCACGAAGGCCCTCGGTTGAGACCGCGCGGCAGCTACTGGTCCGGAGGATCAAGGTCATGAAGAAAGACAACTGGACACGCCGCTCTTTGATGACAGGCATGGGCGCCGCCGTCCCCGCGATGGCGCTCGCTCCGTCCGCTGCACGCGCCCAGGACGGATTCGTGCCGACGCGCCATGCGCTGGACGCCTGGCTCGGCGAAATGACCGGCCAACATCGCGTCTTCATCGACTCCGCGACCACACATGGCGGCATGGAAGCGGTGCTCTACGCGAACAATCTCTTCCGCACGCAGGAACCAGCCTACGGGTTGATGCCGAGCGACCTGGCGATCGTCATCTGCTTCCGCCATTTCAGCACGGTCTTCGCCTACAACCACGACATGTGGGCCAAGTACGGCGAGCAGTTCACGGAACTATCGGGCTTCGACGCCCTGGATGAGGCTCCGTCGGTCAACCCGGTGGACACGGATGAGTTCGCAGACCAGCTCCCGAGCTACGGACTGACCGTCTCGGCCCATATCGAGAATGGTGTCGAGTTCGCGGTCTGCGATGCGGCGACCAGCTTCTTCTCGCGGGGTATCGCGGGGGCGACGGGTGGCGAGGCTTCGGAGATCTACGAGGAGCTCAAAGCCAACGCCATCCCGAACAGTCACTTCATGTCGGCCGGCGTGGTCGCGATGACGCGCGCGCAGGAATACGGCTACAGCCTGCTCTACGCGGGCTAGAGCCTTCCGCGTGTCGGTAGCGCGCCAAGAAAGCACTCAGCATCGGGCGGCGAGCTTGCTCGTCGCCCGTTCGCTATGCGTCACCGCGATCGTAGCAGCGGGAGCATGCGCGCCGTCGGCGCCTGAAGCGCCACCTGCCGAGCCGGCCGTAGAAGTTGAAGCCAGCGCCGCTGAGCCTCTCTTGCTCGACCCGAATCTCCGGCCCTACGAGTTGAACGGTCCGCTGGTGCCAGCCACCGCCAGCATGGTGTCGGCCTGGGATATCCCGGATCATCCGCCCACGTCGACGGAACTCGATGGCGCAGAGGTCAGTGCGCGCGTCCGCCGCGGCTACCGCCTCTTCATGAACACCTCGGTGGAGGCCTCACGACTCACGCCGAGCGGCATGTCGTGCGGCAACTGTCACCTCAACGCCGGCCAGCGCGAACTCGCGTTGCCATTGGTGGGGTCGGCCGGCATGTTCCCCGAGTACAACCGCCGGGCCGGGTACGACTTCAGTCTCGAGGACCGCATCGTGGGGTGTTTTATGCGCAGCATGAACGCCACCGACGGTGTCGACGAAGATGGTGCGCTACCCGACGGCCGGGTGACGCCATCGCCCGAACTCGATGAGATCGGCGCGCTGGCCGACTACATCCGTTGGGTGTCGCGCAATCACTCTGAAGGGGAAAACCCTGCCTGGCGAAAGCAGAACCGCATCCCACCCGAGGCGTTGATCCCGATCGATGAACTCGACCCTATCCGCGGTGAAGAACTGTTTACGACGCACTGCACGCAGTGCCACGGTGCAGACGGTCAGGGAGTGCAGATCGGCGACAAGCTGGCTGGGCCGCTCTGGGGTCCGCGGTCATGGAACGACGGCGCCGGCGCCGCTCGCGTCTACACGCTGGCCGGCATCATCCGCTTCATGATGCCGTACCTGAATCCCGGCGTGCTGACGGATGAGGAAGCCCAACAGATCGCGGCGTTCATCACTTCGAAACCGCGTCCGTCCTATCCGTACAAAGCGCAGGATTATCAGACGGAACCCCGCCCAATCGACGCGGTCTACTACGATCGAGAGGAAGCGGCGCGCGGCCGCTAGTTTTCTGAAGCATCCCCGCAACGGAGGCACCGCCTGATGTCAGGCCGTCGTCTATCCGGATTGATGCTGTTTGTTGTTGCCGTCGGTGCGCCCCCCCCCCCCCTCCCGTGCCACCGCCCAGGAAGGCTTTGCCGCCTTATGCGCGCTGCTCACTCACCAGGCGCAGGTTCAGCTCGAAGATCTTGAACTCGCCGTGGAAACGGACGCCACCCGGCTCGCGGTCGACGAGCGTATCTTCGGCCTCCTCGATGAACTCTGGGAGAACGAGCTCATCGAGCGCTTGATCTACAAGGCCGTGAAGCACCGGCGCGACTCGTCGGCGATCAGTCTGCGGACGTCGCGATATCGAGCGGAGCGTCAGCAAGCCGTGCTGGAGCAACACCATGTGGCCTGCAGCACCGCCGACCACGACGACGGCACCGAGCACGGCGCGCTGGAGCAACTGCAGCGTGACTACGATGCGGCCGAGTGCGCCATTCGGGGCCTGGAGGTCGAACAATTTCAGGTCGATCTCGAATACCAGGACGAGGTTCTCGTGAGCGCGCAGAATCTGCGGCAGAGCGACATCGCCTCGGTGCAGCAGTTACTAACGGCCCAGCGTGATGTCGATCTCACCGCGCAGCGGCTGGAACTGGCTACTCGGCGCGCCGCACAGTGCGGGGCCGGACCAGCCGTCTAGGCAAGCCGCCGCGTCATTCGATAGAGAACCCGCTGTGATTCGCGAATCGCGCGCGATTCCTCAATGTCAAAGACGGCCCCGAACGCTTCCTCAAAGCCGTCCTGGGTGTAGCTGGGGAATACATCGTCCCTTGTTGCCAGCAGGGTAGCTGCCTTCGGGTCGCTCTTCGGCACAAACTCGATGATCAGCTTCGGCGCGAGCCGCGCAAAGTACTCCGCGATCATCCGTAGCGGCACGTTGTTGCTTATCGCTATGTGGTGCACCAAGGCGAGTGCGAGCACGACATCGGCGTCTGCTCTGTCTGCAAGAGATTCGCGTTCCTCGTGGGCCCACCCACTCCCAGGGGGCGGATTCACGAGATCCAAAAGAAGAGGCAGCACGCCCGGCTCCTTCTTTTCCCGCACGATGCGATAGTTCTGCTCGACGCAGGCCGGATCAACATCAAACGAAATCACGCCATGCCCGGCCTCCGCCGCGAGGCGACTGTAGACGCCGGTATTCGCCCCGATGTCCCAGACCTTGCCCGGCTCCACGCTGCCAAGCATTTCCTGAACGACCGTCTTCTTGTCCGCAAGCGCCTGGTCCTGGTAGCTCTCGGCTGAGTAGTAGTCCGCCCACTCCGTTCCCGCGGGTGTCCAAGTCAGTTTCTGAATTGCCCGACGAATCCCATCGATCAGAGCAATCTGCGCCGTCTTGGACATCGGCCGAACGCTCGGTGCAGTTCCAGCCTTCGTACCATCCGGACGAACCGCTCCAGCATCTTTGTATCGCGTTTGATACCGCGCGTGCATGTGCAGATGCAGCAGAAGAGCCGGGACCAACCATGTCCGAGCCGGAAGCATCGCGGACGCAAGGTCCAACGGAACCCCATCGAGGTGCACTCGTAACATCTGTCCGAGTCGGACATCGACCATCGCCATCAACGCCAACGGCGCCAAGAACCCTTGACAGAACTGGCGGTACGCGACCCACGAGGAGCCTTCCACATACCTCTCGAAGGAGAGCGTGTCGATGAAGATCGCGCGCCCTTGCCGGAACTGAATGTTGTAGGGCGTTGCATCTTTCAGAGTCATTCCATGACGGAGCGCAACGTCGTGGATCTCAAGAGTGGTCAGCGCCGCGTCCTTCAGTTGCGAAAACGACCATTCGTAGGGATACGAAATGAAGGAGATCCGCTCGGGTCGCAGCGTCCGGTGGGGGGCGGGATCCGGCGAGTCAAAGGACGACACCTCTTCGTGTCCAACCAACAGACGTCGGTCTACGAGCTGTTCGAGGAGGCCCGAGTCAACGAGCGCGTCATAGTGCTCAGCGTAGGAGGTGTTTACGCGACGATAAATCTCGCCGTCGCGATTGAACACGTGCCCGCTGGGATCCCGGCACGTGCCCGCTGGGATCCCGGAAAGAACCCGCGACGCGACTGCCGGCGCCCCTAGTCATCCTCGATGGTCGAGCCTTCGAATGAACCGCCTGGATCATTCGAGCGCTGCTTTCGCCCACCGAAGAACACCGTGATGCGGTGCCAGTAGTTGCGGACCGCCAGCCCGCCAACGGCGAGAGCGGCAGCAATTGCCTGGATTACCAGGCTGCCGGTACCCGGGTCGATATGAAGCACGATTGACGGCGGCCTGATCACCTACCCCGATGACTGCGGCGAAAGCGAGGGCCGCCGTGATCGCCAACGGCTTGACCGCCCAAACGAAGGTGCGCAGGCGTCCACATCTATCCACCCGATGCGACTCGTGCACGTACTTTCTCTCGCTGTTGAATCAAACAATGGACCGCACGCACAAAGTGCCCGACGCCATGTGAGCCTGTGTCAGAATACGCGGCCGGTGCCGTCTAACTGCCAGAGCAATGGAAAGTAACATGGGAAGCTACTCCTTGGAGCGACCGCGCGCGGTGGAGGCGTTCCACGGAGCTGTGCTGCTCGCGCTGATGACCACGGGGGCTGCCGTGCTGCTGCCAGCAGGTGTCAGTCGCGGATTTAGTCTGATGGCCGCACCTGCTGGGGCGGCGGTCGCAGCGGTGATCGGCGCGGCGCTCGCGCTAACTGGACGAGGAAGTCAACTGCTGGCTCGACGCTCTGTGAGAGAGCATCTAGAGCCGGCTCACGCAATTCTCGCGCTGCTACCGCTGATACCGATCTCGAACTACGCACTCCTCAATCAAGATCTATTGTCGCTAGCAGGCAACATCTTCTTCCTGCTGCCCAACGCGATTTTGGCCATTGGACTCGCAACCGTGGTCCCTAGCTTGCTGTCGCCCTTTGTGTCGCGGAGGACCAGTCTCTCCGTCGGACTGGGCCTTGGCTACTTGTATTGCATGATGCCGACGCTGACGCGACAGAACGCGTGGGTCGAGGAAGGCAGCTTCCTCACCCAGGTCACGGTTTTCGGACTTGTCGCGGGGATCTTGTTCGCGAGCTACGCAGCCCGAACGCAGGTCGTGTACCCGCTGGTCATCCTCTTATTCGCCGGCAACGCCGCCTACACGCTTTGGTCGCGCAGCCTGGACATGCCCCCCGACCCGAGAGCTGAGTGGGCGTTCGAAGCTCAACTTGGCCAACGGCCCCCAGTCCGAACGCCGGATGTCTACCTTCTTACGTATGACTCCTACGTTGCGAATGAACTGATGCAGGAGTACGGACTCGACAACCACGAACAGGAAGAATGGTTGATCGAGCGGGGTTTCACGATCTACAGGAACACCTACTCCATCGGGCCAGGATCGAAGCGCTCGATGTCTGCGATGTTCGGCCTAGTGTCGGAATACTCGTACGTGGATCGGACACGGGTTACGGCAGGAAACTCAGCCGTCCTCCGCACTCTGAAACGATCGGGGTACCGCACATACTCGGTTGTCAATCCGTTCTTCCGAGGTCCTTTCGAGTCGCAGTTCGACGAGCCCTTTTTTCAGGAAGATGCCTGGGGAAGCAAGCTTCTCCTCGAGGCGCTTGCGGCTGGGAGGTTTCGGTTCGACCAGCAATGGGTCGGGCTCGACCACGGGCTTGAGGTCGATGCCAAACGCCAGGTGATGGCCATGACCGCCGGACCGCCACGATTTCTGTGGAATCACACGGGGCCCCACCATAGTCAACGCTCGGGTCGTTGCCTGCCAGATGAAACCGAGCGATACGCGAGCCGTCTGGAAGCCGCGAACGAGGAGATGCGCGGTGACGTGGCCGCTGCGACCGATTCCGGGCGGACCTCGATCATCGTGATCCACGGTGACCATGGCCCGTTCTTGCGAGGCGATTGCGCGGCCCGACTGGCCGGAGATCCGGGCGGGGTTCATGCGGCCGACATGCGCGACGCGTTCGGCGCGTTTCTGGCTATTCGCTGGCCCGAAGACCACGAACAATCCGGACTCAAGATCGTGCAGGACACGTTCCCAGCCGTGTTCTCACATATCTTCGACGACCCCGAAGTCATGGAACACCGCTTGCCGCCAGTGGTCCCCGAACTCAGCCTACTTCGCGGCGTTGGTATCGATGACGGGCTCATCACGGCGGGTCCGGACGAAGGAAAGCTGCTGTTCCCGCCGTCCGGCTCTCCTGAAACTCCCGAACTCTAGCCCGCGCCGGGTTCCTGGAACATCTCCGCACCAAGCCAGACCCAGGCCATCCAGAGGCCATCGGCGACGGCGAGGTGCGTGAGCGATAGCCACACCGGCGTGAGTAGGAACACGTTGGCGATCCCGAGCGCGAATTCGATGGCGACCAACGCGACAACGATCCGCGCCGCCTTTCCCGCCGCCCCCGAGCGCTGCCAGACATTGCGATAGGCCCACCGAGCTGCCAGCGCGCCGATCAGCGTCGCAACGACGGGATGCACTGCTCGAAGTCGAGTGAGGAAGTGCTCGGTGGCATCCGTGGCGAAGAGCCCCGCGACGTCGAAGGACTCCTTCGGGAACACCGTGTCCGCGAGTGCGGTCACTCCGCCAGTGGCGCCGATGGCCAGCATGCCGATGGCGAGAAGACCCCAACCTCGCGAAAGGCTGCCATGGTCGGCGAGCCGAACACGGCGTCCGCCCGACAGCCAGAACACTGTGAGCACGAGTCCGCCCAGCAACACGAACGTGCTCACCAGATGGATTGGCACGGACACCGCACGGGCGACGGAGGCGTCGTTCGCCACCCATTCCGCGAGCACGATCACGGCGCCAATGAGCGCTTCGATCACGATGGAGATCCCCGACACAACCGCCCCGGTGCGGGCCGGGTGCCCGCGCTCGGTCGCGCGGTAGACAGCCCAGAACATGACCGCGACCGCGATCAACGCGATTCCGCTTGAGGCACGGTGCGTGAACTCGATCGCCGTGGCGCCCTGCAATTCCGGCACGAGGGTGCCGTTGCACGTGGGCCACGAGCGACCGCATCCGGCGCCCGAACCCGTGGCCCGGACGAGGGCACCGAGCAGGATCACCACCAGGTTGATCCCGAGTGCGACGATGGATATCCGACGCGCGCGTTCCATATCCCGAGGCTATCGCGAGATGGCCTCAGGCACCCGCCGGAAACGCGTGCTTAGGACTCCCCCACCCTACGGAATGCGGGCGCGGATCGTCCCCGTGACGGTGGCGCTGTGGCTTCCGGCACGGACCATGATCCCGTAATCCCCCGGAGGCAACGGCTCCGTCCGGAAGCGGCGCATCCGGCTTTGCCAGTCATCGCCAGCGGGCGCGGCCCCCGGACGCATGTCCCAGCGCACTCGATTGAGCCCCGCCTCTGCAGGCCCCACCAGGGTCGCGATCTCGTTGCCAGCTCCGTCGGACACGACAATTGTCGCACCATCGCGAGCGGACTCGCCTAGTAGATACTCGATCGTCAGCGCGTCGGCTTCGTTCGGCGTCGATTGGTAGCGGTCGCCGAAGAGGTGGTAGTTGCCGAGCGCCCGCATTCCGTAGAACGCACGCGGCTCCGGAGTGAAGACGTGGAAGGCCGTTTCTGAAACCTCGCCGCTGAACTGGCGCAGCGCCGTGACGTCACCGCTCCACACCGCACGGCCGTAGGTGCCGAGCACCAGGTCGGCCTCGCGCGGATGGACGGTCAGATCGTGTACCGGCACGACGGGCAGGTTGCCTCGCAGCCGGTGCCACGATTCGGCGCCATCGACCGAGACCCACACCCCGAGGTCGTTGCCCACGTAGAGAAGCTGCGGATTCACGGAGTCCTGCATCGCCACGTTGATAGGCGCGTCCGGGAGCCCGTTGCCGATCGACTCCCACGTTGCGCCGTAGTCCTTCGTGCGGAACAGATAGGGCCGGAAGTCGTCGTTGCGAAAACCGCTCTTGGCTACCAGCGCCGCCGCGGGATTGTGCGGCGACGCGAACACCCGGCTCACGTACCGATCCTCGGGACCTCCGGCAGATGCCACCGCTTCGGTGAGATCGGTCCAGGTGGCGCCGCCATCGCGCGTCAGATGAACTCGTCCGTCGTCTGTCCCCACCCAAAGCATTCCTGGCTCGAACGGCGACTCGGAAATCGAGGTGATCGTGCAAAACGGGACGTAGCCGGAATTGAGGCCGCAGCGTTCGTCGTCCGACGTCAGATCGGGACTGATCTCGCGCCAGTCATCACCGCGATCGAGCGACCGGAAGAGCACCTGCGCACCCGTGTAGAGGATCCGCGGGTTGTGCGGCGAGAGGATCAGCGGCGTGATCCAGTTGTAGCGCAGTGTCGGCGCCCCGTCGTCGCGCTCCGGTTGGATGTTCGTCTGGCGCCCAGTCTCCTGATCGAACCTTCGCTGCCCACCCGTCTGCCAAGAGTTGTAAACCCAGCGCGAATCGGTGGGATCGACCTGGTTGTACATGCCGTCGCCCGTACCGACGGTGGTCCAGTCCTCGAGCATGATCCGGCCGCTCGATGCGTTGCTCGGGCCCTTCCACGAGTCATGGTCCTGAAGGCCGGCGTAGACGTTGTACGGATCGTCCATGTCGACCCCGACCGCGTAGACCTCCCCGATGGGAATGTTGACCGAATAGTCAGCCGTGACGCCTCCGTCCCACGAGATGTTCACGCCGCCATCGGATCCAATCACGATGCGCTCGGGGTCCTGCTCATCCCACCAGAGCGTGCGGAAATCACCGAAGACGCTGTTGAAGAAGTCGCAGCTCCAGGTGGCGCCGCCATCCCGCGACTCGTACATCGTGTCGCTGACCACCAGGATGTGATCGGGATCGGCGGGGTTGGTGATGAGCTGGTTGAACGAGTACGGCGCCTTGGAGCCGGCCACATCCACGCCGTCGCCGTGCGTCTTGTTCCAGCTCTGGCCGTGATCCGACGAGCGATAGACCTCGTTGCCGATCATGTCGCGACCGATCTCGCGTTCCGGCGAACAGGCGTCGGTGCGGGCGGGCCAGCCGTCAGGCCGCGGGTTCACGTTCTCGACGATGGCATGCAGCATGTCGGATGCCTGGTTGTAGTCGAGTCCAATACGGCCGACGTCGCCGCCGGGAATGCCCCCGAGCTTTACCCAGTCGTCACCACCGTCATCGGTCCGATAGACGGCGGTACCCGGCCCGCCGAGGACGAGGCGCCAGTCGGAACGGTGTTTTTCGTACATCGCCGCGAAAAGCGTCTCCGGCTGATCTCGGTCAATGACGAGATCGACCGCGCCCGTCCCGTCGTCGATGTAGAGAACTTTCTCCCAGGTCGCGCCACCATCGCGGGTGCGAAAAACGCCGCGTTCCTCGTTGCGCGAGAACAGGTGGCCCATCGCGGCCACCCACACGGTGTCCGGGTCGGTCGGATGCACGACAATCCGCGCGATGTGATGCGAGTCCCCTAGCCCGACGTGCCGCCACGTCTCGCCAGCATCCGTCGACTTGTAGAGCCCCTTGCCGGAGTACGACGAGCGCGCCAGATCGTTGGCGCCCGTGCCCATCCAGACTTGATCTGGATCCGACGGCGACAATTCCACTGCACCAACAGCCGCCACGTCGACGGCATCGGAAACGTTGTTCCAGGTGACGCCATTGTTCGTCGTCTTCCAGAGCCCGCCGCTCCGTGTCGCCGCGTACATCGTGTAGAGGTGCTCATGCAGGGGAGCCTCGGGCACCGCGACTTCCGTGATCCATGCCGACGTTCGGAACGGCCCAAGATTGCGGAACTCGACAGCCTCGAGAACCGCGTTCAGGTTCGAGCCCTGCTGGGCGACACCCGCCACAGGGACCAGCGATATCGCGGCCACGACCAGCGCACATATTCGGACACGACGCACAGTGGACTCCTGACTAGTAGGGGGCGTCGGGAAACACGATGCCCTGATGAGGCTCGCCGCGAACGGCGGCGTCCATGTGCAACAGCAGGATTCCGATCCCGGCTGCGCCCTGCATGTACCCGGTCTGGGCCACGAGAAAGTCCGGCTGGACGCGATTCTCTGCCTGCACCCACATCAGCCCCTCAGGCGACACGGTGGCGCGAGCTAACAGGTCGTCCGCCACACGCTGAGCGAAGCCGAGGTGTTCGCGGTCAGCGGTGAGTCGGTGCATGGCCAGTGAAAATTCGGCAACCCCGGCGGACCCGCAGCATTGACCGACGTTGTTCCAGAACCCTTCCGTGAGTTGCTCGGGCACGCCGCTCTGATAGACGCCGTTCGCCGAGCGCCGAACCCAGTCCATCCACTCGGGGTCACCGGTCAGTTCGTACAGTTTGTAGAAAGTCCGCGCGGTGCCAGCCGGGCCATGGCACCAGCTTAGGTACTGCAGGTTCTCGCCGTCGGGCGAGTGATGAAACACCAGGCAGATGTCGCCCTCGGTCTCGGCCAGGGCGAGCAGCTGCCGCGCCCCGGAGGTTGCCGCATCGAGAAACGCGACCTCGCCGGTCGCCTCATAGAGCGCTGCCATGTAGTAGGCCACGCCGGCGGTGCCGTGCGAGAAGTTCGGCATCACGCGCGGATAGTCGGCGTTGATTCGCCAGCTCGCGCCACCCTCCCCCTCCTCAGCCTGGGTCAGCAGCAGGCGTCCGGCGCTCTCGGCGAGTTCAAGCGAGGCGGCATCACCCATCTCGCGGGCCGCATAGAGCAGGAACAATCCTGTGCCCGCAGCGCCGCTCACGATGTCCGTGGAGTCGATCCAGTCAACGCCAGCATCGTGCTCGCGCGCCTGAGCATGGATCGCGGCGACGGCACGCTCGGCGCCAGCCAGGTACTTCGCCTCGCCGGTAGCGCGGTACGTCTGGTGAAGAGCGAAACCAACTCCCGCGACACCGGTGTACAGCCCCGCGCTCTGGACTGTGGCATCCACGACGGCGCCGTCCTCGCCCGGCGACGGATCGGCCACTAGTCGCGCCAGCAGATAGTCGGCACCGGCGCGGGCATCGTCGAGATACCCGACGTCACCCGTGTGCGACGCCAACTCGAGAAAGAAGAGCACCACGCCCGGCGTGCCGGTGTAGAGGTTCGTGACGACGGTCGCGGTGTCGAGCGGGTCGGCGGGCCACGCCCGGCCCGCTTCCGAATCGATCGCTGTGGAGCGGATCCAGTTGCCAGCCTGGATCGCCGCAGCGAAGTACGGCGTGACCTCCACGCTCACGGATTCCACGTCTTCCGGGCGCTCGCCACACGATAGCGACGCTGCGAGCGCTCCCAGTACCAGTGCGCTGCTGATAATCCGCTTGTGTTTCATGTGGGCGATTCTAGGATGGCTCGTGACCCGGGCGATATTCCTGCGCAGCATGGGCTTTCACATCGTCGAGATAGAGCCATGCGCTTCTGTAGAATCCGTTCGCGTAGCGCGCGATCTGATCCAGGTGGTGCGGCGACGCCGGGTCGGCCGACTGACCGAACGGCATCAGCGAGCGCCCGCGTACACGTTCGCCGAATTCAACCACCGAGACATACGAGTTCCCGCCCGTCGCGTAGCGCCGCCCGAGGCCCTCGCGAGGCGCCGACCAGAACGTGAAACTTGCCCCCGCCCAGCTCGGCACGCCGACCACCGGATGGCTCGGGCGGGAATCGTCGAACGGCTCGTCGCCGCTGGAGTGCACGCGCTGGGCACGATTGATCTCGCCCCACGCCACGCGCCAGTTTCCCCAATCGGCTTGGAGCACCTCGATTGCCATCTCGAGTGCCGCGAGGGTGGCCATGGCGTCACCGGCCTGCAGTCCGCCCTGCTCGCCCCAGGTGACGAAGAGCGTTGTCGCGACTGAGTCGAGTGCGGCGCGCCGATTCCACGCTCGGAGAACCTCGACTGCGTCCTCCGCATCGGTGGATAGTGATGCGGCGGTCGCCGCATCGAGAATCCGCGGCACGAGTTCATCTGCAGCCGCCATGCGCGTGTCGTAGCTCAGCCGAGTCCACTCCTCGAAGTCGAAGGTCGCGCGACTACTCAGGATCGCTCGCGCACCCATGGCGCGGGCGGTGTCGGGCTCGCGCGCCATGTACGACGGGAAGTCGGCGGGCAGCGGATTGTCGCTGGCGCTCGACAGGAACGGCGTGGAGTTGCAGTTCTGGATCCAGCCCGCAGCCGGATTCAGCAACTGCGGCAGCTCGGACATGGAGTGGTAGCCGCGCCAGTCGGTCGCCGGGTCGGAACCGTCCACCGGCAGCGTCCAGTCGAGGGACTCCTCGCGCATCGGAATGGCGGCGTTGTAGACGTAGAAGATGTTCCCCGCGCGATCGGCGTAGAGATAGTTGCCGAAGAGCATGTCGAGGGGCTGGACCGCCGCCCGGAACTCGTCGAGCGATCGTGCCTTCCCCATCGCGTACCACTGAGCCAACCAGCCATGCCCATCGAGCTTTGCCATGCGGACGCTGAGCATGCGATCGTTGCGATGGCCGAGCACCGGGCCGTGGCGCGTCGCGAGGTGGTGCAGTTCCACCTCATCCAGCCGGTCGCCGCGACGCACGCGTACCGTGCTCGACCATTTGTCGGGGTCGAGCCATTCCTGACCCCAGCGGTACTTCGGCGCCGAGCCCACGCCGACGAAGTGCTCGACGTACACGTCGGTAAGGTCGGCCGCGTTGTCGGTGCTGGCCCACCCCAGGTCAGGGTTGTGGCCGACATACGGCATCGGGAACCCAAACCTGCCGTACCCGGTGAAGTTCCACCCAGCGTCGCTCGAAAGGTGCGCTTCGTACACCTGTGCGGGACCGAAGTGCGGCAGGTGCGGGTTGATGAACAGCAGCGCATTGCCGGATGCGCTCCGCGCGGGACTCACGGCCCAGGAATTAGAGCCCTGCCCGCCGTGACGATCCGGCCAGACCGCGCTGTCGGCAGCAGCGGCCAGCCAGTCGTCCCGCGGGTCGGTTGCGAGGGCAAGGTAGCGGGTCGAATCGCGCGGGTCGGCGGCGGCGCCGTCGACCTCCCCGTTCAGGAACTCGAAGGCCTCCCGGTATTCGACGCCTTGCAAGCGCGCGGCGCCGAGAAAGCCGCGCTGAAAGTACAGGTAGCGGATCAGGGCTAACGGGTGCCACGGCTCGACCCGATCGAGCGCCCGGAAGGCGGTCCCGGTCGACGCCGCCCAGTCGTTCACGGCGGCCGCGTATGCGTCGAGAATCGCGCGCAGCGACGAGTCGGCGCCCGCGTACTCGTCTTGTGCGAGCGCCACGACCCGCATCGAATGGTTCACCCAGTCGTCGAGCAACGCCGTCTCGCCATGAACCTCGGCCGCTCGTCCCGAGGCGCGCAGGAAATTCTCCTCGATCTGCCAGAAGTTGTCCTCCGCCTGCGCCCACGCGTACCCGTAGGCCGCATCGGCGTCCGTCGCGCCATGGCTATGCGGAACACCGAACGCGTCGCGACGAATCGTGACTTCGTAGCTCGCGGGGATAACCGGCGCGGCGGCTACGGAGGCCGCGAGCCACAACGCCAGGCTGACAACGCCAACCCACCGCCAGCAAGCTTGGCGAAACACGTCTAGCCTCTCGCGTCGACGCTGCGATAGGCGTCGATCACGGCTCGTTCTCCCTCGCGACCTTCGCGCGAGTTGCCGTGCTCCATCCCGTAGATGCCTGTGAACCCCTTGTCGCGGATGTGCTGAAACACATTCGCGTAGTTGATCTCACCTGTGGTCGGCTCCTTGCGGCCAGGGTTGTCGCCGATCTGGATGTAGTCGATCTCGTCCCAGGCATCGTCCAGATTCGGGATCAGATTGCCCTCCGTAATCTGCTGGTGGAACAGGTCATTGAGGATCTTGCAGGCCGGAGAATCCACCGCCTTGCAGATCACGTAGGCCTGAGGGATTCGCTTCAGGAAGAGCCCCGGATGGCTGCGCGGGTTCAGCGGCTCGAGAACCATCACCAGCCCATGCGGCTCGAGAATCGCCGACGCCTGCTTCAACGTCTCCACCACGTGCGCCAACTGGAACTCGGGACTCTGACGCAGATCCTCATGCCCCGGCACCACCGTCATCCAGCGAGCGTTCACCCGCTTGGCGACCTCAACCGACTCCTCCACCTCCCGCAGGAACTCCGCGCGGTGCTCGGCATCACCGCTGGCGAGGTTGGGTTCGTTCCAGTAGATCGTGTGCGCCACGAACACGCCCATGCGCATCCCCAGCCGCGTCATTTCGTTGGCGATGCGCTCCTGGTCCGCCACCGACCGACCCTTCATGCCGTTGTCTTCGAGCGACCTGAACCCCTGGTCGGCCATGAACTCAAGCTGTGCCACCACGTCCTCGCCGGTGTGCTCGCGGAACATGCCGAAGTGCGGCGCGAAGTCGCATGTGAACGGCTCGCCCGCGGCCTGGCCTCGCGACGCCGCCTCGGAAGAGCCGGCAACGGCTCCCGCGGCAATGGTGGCCAACGAAGTGCGAACGAAATCACGTCGTTTCATGATCGCTCCTACATCGCGCGGGTCTTGCCGGGATGCGGCACGGCGTACCGCCCATCCGCGTCGGGCACGACGGGCGGCGTGGCGTCCCAGGCGAACGCGTGGGGGACCAACTTCAAGTCCGACTCGAGCGCTTCATCCCACTCGATGACCTGGCCAGAGTACGTGGCCATGCGACCCATGATTGCGGTCATCGTCGCGTGCGCGCCCGTCTCGCCATCAGCGTAGCGATGCTCCCCCGCAGTGAGTGCATCAAACAGCTTGTCGTGTTCGACCTGATACGGATTCGGGTCTTCAGAGTCGTCGTGCTCGAACAAGGTGTTCCCCGTCGAGGACACGATCGTGCCCGGGCGCGGAGCCGTGCCACTGGTGCCATGGAAGCCCTCGGTCACCCGGTGCATGCAGTCGGGCATGTGCCGACACTGACTCAGCACGCGGCCGCCGTTGTCGTATTCGAATTCGACGAAGTGGTGATCGAAAATCTCGCCGAATTCCTTACCGCGGCGTACGAGTCGACCGCCTTGTCCCTGCGCGCGCACCGGGTTCCCCTGCATCACCCAGTTGGCCACGTCGAGGTTGTGGATGTGCTGCTCCACGATGTGGTCGCCGCACAGCCAGTTGAAGTAGTACCAGTTGCGCATCTGGTACTCCATTTCGGTCTGGCCCGGCTCGCGCTCCTTCACCCAGACCCCGGCGCTGTTCCAGTACACGCGCCCGAGCACCATGTCTCCGATCATCCCGGCATGGAGCCGATCGACCCACTCGCGATAGATCGACTGGTAGCGTCGTTGGAGGCCGACCACGACGTTGAGTTTCGAGTCTTTGGCACGAGCGGCCGCGTCGAGGACCCGCCGGATCCCGGGTGCGTCGGTGGCGACCGGCTTTTCCATGAAGACATGTTTGCCGGCCTCGACCGCGGCGTCGAAATGGATCGGTCGGAATGCCGGCGGTGTCGCGAGCAGGACGACGTCGACGTGGGGCAACAGATCCTTGTAAGCGTCGAAACCAACAAATCGACGTTCTTCCGGCACGTCGATCCGCGCGGTGAGATCGCCGCTGCCGCCCATCCAGTCTTCGCGCTCGTAGCTCGTAAGCACTTCGTAGGCCCCGTCGAGACGGTCCGCGAAGGCGTCCGCCATCGCAACGAGCTTCACATCAGCTTTGGTACTCAATGCCTGCACGGTGGCTCCCGTGCCGCGTCCGCCGCATCCCACCACGCCAACCCGGATCGCATCGGCGGTTGCGGGGGTCACATTCAGAGGCTCGGTGCGGACGTTCATGGGAACGCCCGCCATCGCGGCGAACGTCCCTGTGCGCATGAAATCGCGTCGGTTCATCTCGGTCTCCAGTTACAACGGACGCTACTGCGCGCCGAGTAAATCCTTCCAGTAGTTGCTGATCTGATCCAGGGTCAGGTCCTCATCGGGGCTCACGAGTCGAAAGCCAACGTGCGGCGAGTCCGTATTCCACCACGGACTCTTGGGGATTTGTGGATCGCGGCGTTTCCACGCGGCCTGCTCCGGCAATCGGTCGGCGCAGCGGAGTAGCGGGTCGTCGAATCCCCCGCCCCGGACGATGCCGCGACCACGCGGAGGGTTACCCGCCACTGGATCGGCGGCGGGTTGTGGATCGGAGAGCACTGCATAAGCCTGGTCGTCGTACGAGTCGAGTACCCATTCCGACACGTTGCCCTGCATATCGAACAGGCCCCAACCGTTTGGCGTCGTCTCGCCGACTCGCTGATGTGCGCCCGAACTCTGGTGGTCGGTCCACGCGGTGCCGGCGCCGGAAGCGCCGGCCAGACAGGCATATTCCCACTCCGCCTCGGTGGGTAGCCGGAAGAGTCGTCCGGTCTTGAGAGACAACCAGCGGGCGTACTCGAGCGCGGCACGACGCGTCATGCCCGTCGCGGGGTGACCTTCCTTGCCAAGCCCGTGCGCTGGGTCTTCATAGGGCGGTGTAGGCCGACTTACTCCGTCCGCGTCGAAATCGATCCCGGGCTCACCAATATGGTCATCGAGTCCACGAAAGCGGAACACCTCGTACTCGTCGTGGGTGACCTCATGGATGCCGATCCAAAACGGCGACAGTTCCACTGTCCGCAGCGGGCGCTCGTCATCATCGCCCACGGTCGCGTCCGCAGTGCCCTGGTCGAACGCTCCCCCGGGCAGGCGGACAAGGTGAAAGGCGATGTCGGTGCCAGGAATGGTGACTTCGCGCCGCGGTGCCTCGGCATCCTGGCCCAGAACTCCGCCCGCAGTCGTCGAGACGATCGCGACCATCGCGAGAGCCGCGACCGCCAAAGTGGGTCCAGGACGTCGCCGCGCCGAGCGGCGGACCGGCGCCAATTGGATATCTGTCGTCTGCATGGGCCCGGAGCCTAGCCCGCCACCCCCACCATGGCCAGCGCCGCCATGTGAAACGGCTCAACGGTTACAATCCACGCCATGGAACATCCGTCGGAACGCGACCTGATCAACTACGCCCGCGAAGAACTCGGGCGTTACAAGAAGTTCAGGATCATCGAGCACTGCAAGGAATGCCCGGAGTGCGCCGACCGGTTGATCGAGGCGGCGCGCGAGCATGGACCCGAACCCGAGCCGTTCAAGCTGTCGAAGTGGAACAAGATCTCCATCGTGGTCATGTTGGGGGCGCTGCTAGCCGTTGCGTTCGGCATGTGGTGGTTGCTCCGCTCCGTTGGACAGGGATCCGGCATCTACGAGCCACCAGCGGCGGGCGCGCCTGTGGCGCCTGAGGACGAGATTCCCCAGGAAGGTGCGCCGCCGGACGAAACGGAAGCCCAACGCCTCGGCTAGTTCGGCCCCACCGGAATTCGTTCCGACAACGAATCCGACATGCGCTCCAACCGTCGCCGCGCGGCATCCACGGCCTGCTGCCCTGACTCTGTGAGGTGCGCGATTCGCCGTGGTCGTCCGCCTTCGGGAGATGTCGAGGGCTCGACCGTGAACCCGATGTAGCCCTTCGCCTCCAGGCGGCGCAGTGTCGAGTAGACGGCACCGAATGAGACATCACGCTCAGCTCGTTCGGCGATCAGGCGCCTTATCGGAGCGCCGTAGGCTTCGGAGTCGAGCCGAATCACGGCGAGCAGCACCAGGTGTTCGAATTCGCCGAGATAGTCGTGTGCCATGGCTCGCGCCCTCCTCAATCGGCCCGTAGGACTTCGACCGGGTCGACCCGGGCCGCGCGCATACCCGGAACCAGTGTCGCGGCCGCCGCAACGGCCACGAAGGCCAGGAACACGCCGCTATACACGAACGGATCGCGCGCGTTCATGCGGCCAAGAAACACCCCGAGCAGTGGACTGAATCCCGCGCTCATGAGAAGGCCCAGAAGGAGACCCGGCGCGACGCCCCGCAACCCGGTTCGGCAGACAAACCGCAACACTGAATTACGGTCGGCGCCCAGCGCCTTCCGCACTCCAATCTCAGCCAGCCGCCGCTGCACCTCGAATGCCAGGGCTCCGTAGAGACCGATCAGCGCAACCAACGCGGTGCTCACGCCGCCGAGCACCGCGAGGAGTCCACCGGTCTGGTAAATGCGACTGATGAACGCCACGACGTCGCTCACTCGCGTCTGCCCGCCGAGCCCAAACAGCGGGCTCACGCCGAGGTCCGGCTCGATACTCGACAACTCGGCGTGCACGGCTTGGGTCGCATCGTCCGTGCCCGTGAAGAGCACGTGGAAGGAGCGGGGCTCGACCGCCTCGAAGGGCACATAAATCCGGGCGCGCGATCGGGCGTCCTCACCGCGGTACGCCGGCAAGTCCGCAACTACGCCCACGATGCGCGCCCAACGTTCGTTGCCCGTGCGTTGCAGTCGGAGGCGCTGCTCGAGTGGGGGGCGTCCAGCAAAGTGCGCCTCAACGAAACTGCTATTCACCACGGCAACGAGTTCGTCAGTTCCCGAGAAACCGTCCAGCCCCTCGCCGGCAACCGGCCGAACGTCAAAGATCTCGAAGTAGCCGGCGTCCGCGACGATCACCGGAGCACCCACCGGCCGTGTGTCTGGGTCGCGGTCGACTCCCTCGATTTCGAAGCGTTCGAAAGAATTCGCAAGGCCCGGAACGACATTGGCCCAGGCAACCTCCGAAACCTCGCCGCGCGCTGCCACTCCGGCGGCCACAGCATCGCGGAACGTTCGGCGGTCCTCGGACTCCTCGTAGCGCGCGCCGTCCAGGAAAACACTGAGTATGAAAACGTCGTCTGCGCGGAGCTCTGGCGCAGGTCTCGAGCGCAACAAGGCGCCCCCCATGAGGCTCGCGATGATCAGGGCCAGGGCGGAGACCGCTACCTGCACATTCAACAGTCCAGCAGACAGCCGTCCGCGACCGCTCCCAGCCACCGCCGCGGACCCGGCCCGCAAGACGTCGCTGAGATCTGTGCGGAACAACCGAACGGCAGGCAGTAGACCCGCGACCGTCCCCGCAACCACAGCAAGCCCGAGCGTGAACAGCACCACGGCGGGCTCGAACTGAACACGCATCCAGTAGTAGCCCCAGTGACCGGACAGCGTGCTCTGGATGTAGTTGATGGCCGCAGCTGAAAGCCCAAGACCAACCACCGCTCCCGCCAGAGAAATCAGCAAGGCCTCGGTGAGCATCTGCACGAATACCTGCGCTGGGCCAGCGCCGATCGCGGCGTGAACAGCTAGCAGATCTACACGACCGAGGGCACGTGCCAGCAGCAGGTTGGAGACGTTGGAACACGACACCAGCACAAGGGCGACGACCAGGACCAGCAACGTGGCCAGAATCAGATTCTCCCCGCCCTCGCCGCGCTTCTCGGTGAATGGCGGGACTTCCACGCGAAGCGAGGAGGCCGTATCGTCTCTGGCCAGTCGCCGCGCATGCAGCCGGCTCGAGATCGCGTCGGCCACGCCTTGGACCTCAACCCCAGCTCCCAGGCGGCCCACGATCTCCATGCCGGAAGTTTCTGCCGTTGGACTCAGAGAGGTCCAGACGCGCTCGCTGAACGGGAATTCATGCCCCGGCGGCATCACGCCGACGATCGGGCGCGGGACTCCGTCCACTCGAACTTCCTGACCGATGACGGCTGGATCGGATTCGAAATGGTCGCGCCAGATTTCGTGTCCAAGAACGACTACATCCTCTTCGCCAAGCGCCGGCAGGCGACCCAACGCGGGCGCCGCTCCGAGAAGTTCGAACAACTCCGGCGTGAGGGCGGCGCTGGGAACCCGCACGGGATAGCCGAGTCGCGAACGAAGGCTCAACGAAGCGGTCTGCATGGCGCCGACCTGATCGAACGCTTCAGGCAAGTCCGCTACGAGTCGCAGATCCTCCCCATCGATCGACACGGCGCGGCCGCGATCGTCCAGAAGCCGTACCCACCGCACTCCATCGCCGTCGGGCAACGGAAGCGGGCGATTGAAGCCGGCATAGGTCCCGTAGATGGCCGCGGCGGCGCCGAAACCGAGCCCGAGTGTCGTGGCGGCCACGAGGGGTACGGCGGGCCGTCTCCAGATACTGCGAACGCTCAACGCGAAGGCGAGTCCGGGCCGAACCTGCCGCGGAAGTCGATACCAGTCGCGGAGCTCGTAGAGCCCGACAACGGCTACCTGTCGGAGCGCCCAGACAAAGGCTCGCAGCGCCCCTAGCCCGGCTGTGCGACGGCGCTCGAGTTCCTCGCGAACATCCAGCAATACTTCAGCCGGATACCGAGATCCGCACAGACGGAGATACGTCCGTGCCAGCAGCAAGATCGTTGAACGCATACTTCCTTTGGGGCCAGATAGGGATACTTGCGACGTTTGTGTACATCGTACAGTAACCGCTCGCTGGGTAGATAGCTGTCGGGTCGGAAGTCCCTTGCGCCCATCGCGCGGTGTCTGTAATGTAGTCGATGTCTTGATTCTAGACACCGACTTACAAGGACATCGAATCCATGGGCTCCAATACTTTCCTGGGTGAGTTCGAGCACCTCGTGCTCCTCGCCGTGATGCAGCTCACCGATGACGCGCACGCCATTCGCGTTCGCGAACAGATCGAAGGGCGCGCCGATCGACGGGTGGCCCGGGGCGCACTCTACGGAACGCTGACTCGCCTGCAAGAGAAAGGATTTCTCGACTGGCAAGTCGAGGAGTCGACGCCTGAGCGAGGCGGGATACCGCGTCGCAGGTTCACGGTGACCGCCGACGGTGTCGAGGCGCTGCGTGCATCGCAACGCGCGATCGCAAACCTGTCCGAGGGTCTCGAGCAGGCACTGCGCGACCAATGAAACCCCACCGATCCGTTCCTCCCGCGTTGGCCGAGACCTGGCTGCGCCACCGCCTCGCTCCATCCGGGCAGGCCGACTTCGTCATCGGTGATCTACGCGAGGAATACGCGGCGCTGCGAGCCTCAGGCCGGCGGCTCCTCGCCACCGTCTGGTATTGCGGCCAGGTCTTTCGGCTTGGCTCCTCGCGCGCGTCGCGCCCGCTCCGGCGCCCCCCACTCCTGTCGCCCCAATCTCCCCACTCCGGACTCGTTGAAGTGTTGATCTCGATTCTGAAAGACGTCCATTTCGGCTTCCGCTCGTTGCTGAAGAGCCCCGTCTTCGCGGTCGCGGCGCTGCTGACCATCGCTCTCGGGATCGGAGTCAACTCCGCGATCTTCAGCATGGTGAATGCGGTGTTGCTGCAACCACTCCCCTATCCTGACGCCAACGAACTCGTCCGGATCTATGCCGCCTATCCTGAGCGCGACCTCCGGCGCGGCACCGTGTCCCCGCCGGATCTGGCGGACTGGCGCGAGCAGAACTCCTCGTTCACCGAGATCACCGCATTCCCGAACGTCGACGTCGGCGGGTTCGTGCTCACCGGCGACGGCGAGCCGCAGAGGATCGCAGCGCACTATGTGGCGGAGGGCTTCTTCACCACACTCGCCGCGGCGCCGCTAGACGGGCGCACAATCACCGACGCCGACCACGCCGACGGCGAAAATCGGGTTGCCGTGCTCTCCTTCAGCAGTTGGCAAAACCGTTTCGGAGGACGATCCGACGTGGTCGGCTCAACGATCACGCTGAGCGACACACCGTTCGAGGTGATCGGTGTCATGCCTCCGGGCTTCGAATATCCCTCCAAGGATGCCGAGATCTGGGTGCCGCTTTCGATCATCCCGGAGAGCGGGATTCCTCGGCAGCGCTACATCCGGTTTCTTGCCGTGGTGGGCCGGCTGCGGCCCGGCGTCACACTCGAAGCCGCGCAGGCCGACCTCACGAGCGTCGCGCAGCGCCTGGCCACTGAATATCCCGACTCGAACGAGCGCCTCACGGCGGTCGCCATGCTCCCGTTGCAGCAGCAGCTAACCGCACAGGTGCGGACGCCGCTGCTGGCCCTTCTGGGCGCCGTGGGCGGGGTTCTCCTTATCTGCTGCGCGAACATCGCCAATCTGATGCTCGTGCGGGCACAGGGACGCGCCAGAGAGTTTGCCGTGCGCTCGGCGCTCGGCGCAGGTCGTGCCCGCCTGGTACGCCAGCTCATCACCGAGTCAGCACTCATCGCAGTGCTTGGAGGGCTCGTGGGCCTGGTCATCGGTCGAGCTTCGGTCCAAGCGTTGGTGGCGGTCGCGCCCGCGGAGGTCCCCCGTCTTTCCGAGGTCGGGATGGATCCCGTCGTCGTCGTAGTGGCCATGACCACATCCCTCCTGACAGGCCTGCTCTTCGGACTCGCACCAGCGCTCTCCGTCTGGCGAGGCGATCTCCAGACAGGTCTGCGCCTCGGTAGCGGAGCGGGTGGCGAATCACGCTCGCGCAACCGTCTACGCGGCGCGCTCGTGATCGCAGAGGTTGCGCTCGTTCTGGTGCTGGCAATCGGCGCCGGACTTCTGCTCCGAAGCCTCGACGAACTCTTGAACGTCGAACCTGGGTTTGCGATGGAGCGCACAGTTGCGATGCGCGTGGCAGCCCCGAGTTACAAGCTGACCGAGTCAGGAGACACGGAGCGCTTCTTCACCGAGGTTCTGACCGAGGTCCGCCAACAACCGGGCGTGCTTGCGGCCGGAGTCGTTCGGCCAATGCCGCTCACGCCGGACACGTTCCAGGGTGAGGATTTCCGCTTCGGCGTCGCCGGGCAGCCGGCCGCGCCCGAAGGGCAGGAGCCGGCCGCGGCCTTGCGATTCGCCTCCGACGGCCTCTTCGACGCCATGGGCATTCCGCTGGTGGCGGGCCGCGACTTCGATCTCCGCGATGACCGTGACGCCGGCGAGGTGCGCGGCATCATCAACGAGTCGTTCGCCGCAAGGCACTTTGACGGCGACCCGATCGGGCAGCGTATTCAAGCTGTGGGGTCGTCGTTCGAGATCGCCGTCATCGGCGTCGTCGGCGATGTAAAGCAATCGAGCCTCGATGAAGAGGTAGCGAACGTGGTCTACGCGCCGCACAAGCAGGTCACGAGATCGGGAATGACACTCGTCGTCCGGACGCGCGGCCTCCCGAGCGAGGCCCAACGAGCAATCAATGAAGCGATCTGGGCGGTGAATCCTGATCAGACGATCGAGGGTGTGACCACGCTGGATGCCCTTGTGGAGTCGTCGGTCGCGGAGCAACGCTTTGCCGCTCGGCTCGTTACGCTCTTCGCCGGGCTCGCAATGACGCTCGCGGCCATCGGAATCTACGGAGTCGTAGCTAATTCGGTAGCTCAGCGGAATCGAGAAATCGGAATCCGCATGGCCTTGGGCGCCCGTGGCGCTGACGTCGCGCGCTGGGTAGTCGGCCAGGGCATGGTCTGGGTTGCGGCTGGCATCGCGATCGGCCTGGTGGCCGCCGCTGGAGCCGCGCGGCTCATCAGTTCGCTGCTCTACGGAGTAGCACCGACTGACCTCGTCACCTATGCCTCGGGTGCTGGCGTTCTCGCGATAGTGGCGGTGCTGGCCAGTCTGATTCCGGCGCGACGTGCCATCGCCATCGACCCCGTCAAGACCCTACGCGCGGACTGAGCGCAGCGCCGGGCTACTCGTCGTAGGCAATGACGTTGGGGGGGAGCTGCGCGCCCGTCTCCACGTTGAAGCGTTGCTCGAAAACAACGGGCTCCCCGTTGGAGTCGAGCGCCACGTGTCGGAACCAGCTGGAGAGGGTGGCGTCTTCGGACTCCGTCCTGACAATCATGGGACCGCTGGTCTTCGTATCAGTGCGCATCATGAAGCCATGCTCGGCAAAGGAGTTATCGAGCACGCTTGCGACCATGTAGAGTAACTTGCCGTTGTCGGACAGCTGAATCGAGCCACGAGACCCGGCCGAGCCGGTCAGCAAGAGAGGCCGCAACCACTTCGACTTCCCCTTGTTGTTGAACAGCCCCACCTCGAAGAAGTTCGCCCCCGGCTTCTTGTTGAACAAGAAGATCTTCTTCCCGTTGTTGGACACCGTGATTCCGGCAGCCGTGGAAGTCGGGTCTCGGAACGTGCGCCACTTCTCCGAGCCGTCCGCGGCGTAGCGAGCCATGAACGGCGTATCCACGCCATCCACCAGGGCACTCCCGGAGACGAAGACGCCCTTCCCCTTTGGGTCTGCGCCGATCGAGGCTACGGTGGCCGTGGCGCCGTCCGCTGAGCCGGTGCGGTGGTTCCACTGAAGCGTTCCGTCTGCGTCGAGCTGCCCGATCATGTACGCGCAGCAAACACCGGACTTGCGAATCGGGGCGGCGACGTAGACCACGCCGGTCTTGTCCGAAACCGACACGAATGCGCCATCGCGCGCCTTGTAGTTGTTCGCGGGATTGAACGAGGTCACTCCCTGGCTGTCGCCCGTGGCTGGGTCGAACGCCTCGACCACGATCTTCCCGGACTTCGCGTGGCCGGCCACTATCACCGAACTCTCATCCGCAGACATCGCAACGCCCGCAAGGGTGTCCTTGCGCTTCACTTCCCAGAGTGCCGAGCCGTCGGCATCGAAGGCGTGCAGAAGGCTTCCCGAGTTCTTCTGAACCGTGGCAAAGACGCGTCCCATGCCATCCGCGGCGAGACCGCCGGCCACGCCCTTGTCGAGTTCGACAGACCACCGTTCGGCAAATGCGGCCAGTGCGGGTACTGCGACCAGAAGCAGGCCTGTCAGAACCGCGGCAAATAGGCGTCGTGAGGGTCGATTGGACATGGGCTCGGCGGTAGCAAACGTGATGGCGGTGCGCGTACCGGCGGAGCTGGCCGCCGGAGCACGGTGGGAGCGGACAGTCGCCTGAGCGACCAGCCCTACCCTCTAGCAATAGCATTCCGCGACCCGCCAAGCTACTTCGCAAAGGCGACGGTCGACGGGCTACCTCTCGCGAAGCGCCACCACAGGATCGATCTTCGTCGCGCGCCGCGCCGGCACCCAGGCCGCCACAAGCCCCACAGCGAGGGCAGCGCCAAGGACCACGAGGTAGGTCAATGGATCCGTCGGACCGGTTTCGAACAGGAGTTGTGTGAGGAACCGGGTTGCCCCCAATGCGCCCAGCAAACCAACAAGCGCCCCGATGCCCACGATCCGTAACGCCTGCTTCACGATCATGCCGCGAGTTGCCGCGGAATCAGCTCCTAGCGCCATGCGAATGCCGATTTCGGCGACTCGCTGCGAGACCGAATAGGCCACGATGCCGTAGGTCCCCACCGCGGCCAGCAGCGCGGCGCACAGTGCGAGCCCGCTCAGAAGTGCCGTGTTGAACCGCGGGCGCGCCGCTGACTCCCAGAGAAGGTCCGAGATGGCTGCTGCATCGCGAGGTGCAATCTCCGGATCAATTCGCTTCAGCGTGTCGCGGATCACCGCGGCGGCGGCGGCCGTATCCAGGCTGGATCGCACGACAATGTGCATCTCGGGGCCGGCGATCCGCCCGTAGGGAACGAAGATCTCGGACTCGTACTTCGAGGCGAGTCCCCCATGCCGGATGTCGGCGACAACACCAACGATCTCGACCGGGCCGAGACTCTCGATTGTGATCGAGCGGCCGATCGGGTCGTGTTCCTGAAAATAGCGATTGGCCAATGTCTCGTTGACCACGGCGGGCATGCGCTCCGCCACGGAGTCGCCGGATCGCAGGGTCCTTCCAGCCACAATCCGCATGCCCATCGCGTCGAAGTAGCCCGGGGTTGCCAGGCGCACGTTACCGTAGGGATTCGCTGTCCGATCGACGGCGTCGTAGCCCTCCACCGCGAACTCGAGCTCGAGACCGATACCGACTTCGCTCATGGGCAGGTCGCTGACGGCACCCGCGGCGAGCACACCCGGAGCGCGTCCGACTTGATCCACGACCCCCTCGAAGAAGGGGCGCCATTCGGCGCGACCCTGGCGGGTCGTCGGCACCTTCACCGCTGCGGCCACCACTCCGTCCTGGGCGAAACCGGGATCCACGCGACTGAGCCGCGCGAAGCTGCGCACCATGAGACCGGCGGCCACGAGGAGCACGATGGCCAGACCAACTTCGGCCACCACCATCACCTCGCGGACGCGCGCGGCGCTCCCACTCTGAGCCTGTAAAGCGCCCGCGGGCTTCAGTAGGTCGTGCAGTTGCGGACTCATGCTCCGCAAAGCCGGCAGCAACACGAACAACAACGTGGCTCCGAGCGATAGTCCGAGAGCAACAACCAGCACCCGGCCGTCGATTGAGATCGTCGCTGCGCGGGGGATGTCGGCCGGCATCACACCGCGCAGAATGCTGACGCCCCAGAACGCCACGCCGATACCACCCAGGCCACCGAGCCCCCCGAGCACCGCGCTCTCCGCCAGGGATCGCTTACAAAGATCACTCGGGCGGGCGCCCAGAGCGGCGCGTACCGCAAACTCTCGACCTGCCGCGCTCGATCGCGCGACGAGGACGTTCGCGATGTTGGCGCAGGCGGTGAGCAGCACCATGAACACTGCGCCGGCAAGGACCCACAATGTCGGGCCCAGGTCCCCGAGCAACTCCGACCGCAGCGGGCGCAGCGTCATGCCCCAGCCTTCGTTGGAGTCGGGGAACCGACGTGACAGCTCCGCGGCCATGGCGCCGATCTCTGCCTGCGCCGATTCCTGTGTAACTCCATCAGCAAGGCGGCCAATCGCGTCGAACATGCGGTGATCGCGATCGAGAAGCACCTGGTCGCTCAGTGGCATGGCGAAGTACATCTCTGCCTCGTCGTCGCCTGGAGGGAACTGGAACCCCGGCTCAGTGACTGCGACCACAACGAAGGGACGACCGTCCAGGCCGACGGTAGTGCCGATGATGTTGGGGTCTGATCCGAAGCGCCGCGTCCAGGACTGGTGAGTGATGACCACTCGACGTGGACCGCCGGGCACTTCGTCAGCATCCGTGAAGAAGCGGCCCAATGCGGGGGACACATCCAGCGTGCGGAACAACCGGGCCGTCACGGTGTAGGAGCCGACTTGCACCGGCTCCTCGAAGTCTGTGAGCGTGGAGCCGATAGAACGGTAGAGAGCCACGCGCCCATCGAACGCATCTGTCGTGTCACGTAGATCGCGGTAGTCCGGCGGCGACAGGCGTGATGTCTCCGAACCTGTCGTGGCCCAGAGAACCATCAGGCTCTCGTCGTCCCCATAGATGGGCTCGAGAAGCACGCCGTTGACCACAGTGAAAATCGCGGTGTTCGCCCCAATGGCGATCGCAAGAGTCACGATGACGACCAACGTCGGCACCGGAGTCGCGCGCAGAGCCCGCACTGCTACCTTGAAGTTGTCCATGTGTCTGCTCCTCGGACGCTCGGCACCAACGCCGGCACGTCAAGTTGGAAGGAGGTGCGACTCGGCTAGTGGTGCCCTTCGGCTGCTGCTTCCTGATGGCTCATCAGCCAGTCGTGGAAGCGCTCGCGTTGCTCGGGCCGGAGTAGCTCCGAAATCTCCAGATGGACATCCTGCATGGCAGCCTGAACCTCCGGCCGAAGCTGTTCCCAAAGCACCTGCACCGCCGTTTGATGCGTCGCGACAAGTGCGTTGATCTCGTCAACCTGAGCCTCGTCCAGATCCAGCGCGTCACGGAGTTCGCCCATGCGCCGGTCGTGCTCCCCCGCCCCAGCGATCAGGGTCACCGTGGGTCGCGCAACGAGATGCCGCTCGATCGCGAGGCCCGTGACAACGCCCAGCACGAACACGCAAAGGAGCGCGCCCGCCGCCCGAACTCCGAGCCCGGTCATCGTTGCTCTCCGTGCATGGCCGGCGGGAACTCCGCCATCAGGGTCGCCACTGGAGGTGCTGACTCACCCGCAACCAGAACGCCGGCCGGATCATCGGGCGCCAGGGCGCGTTCGATTGACCGGAACACCCCTGCCCCGGGATCGGATCCCGGAAGACTCAGCCATAGCAGCAAGATCGCGGCGACGGACGCCGCAGCTACCCACGGCGCCCGACGCGCCAGAGCGCCGTACCAGAGGTCTTGCTGGGCATAGCCCGCCAAAGGACCGGCAGCGTCTTGCGTGATCCTCGTCGCCAACTCGTCCCAGTAGCCGGGATCCTCGGGCAACTCGGATGCAGGTCGTTCAGCCATCACGGCAGGATACCTTGCTGATCGTGCGCCGCGGTACGGAGACGTCCCCGTCCGCGATGCAAATGGGTTCGGACGGTGCCTTCGCTCACGCCGAGCATCGTCGCAGCCTCGCCACTCGTATACCCCTCAACGTCACAGAGTCGGATGCTGGCTTGCTGCATCGGAGAGAGATCCTCCAGCGCCCTGACCACGTCCCGGACGTCACCGGGCTCGAGTGTTGTGGGCGCCGGAGGCTCCTCTTCCAACACGGTAAGAGGTGCCAGTGCCGACCGACGACGGTCACGCCCGACCGACGTTCGAGCCACGTTCCTGAGGATCGTGTAGAACCAGGTCTTGAACGATCGAGCGTCATCGAAACGGTCGAGAGCCCGCACCAGGCGATGGAAAGCCTCCTGCACCACGTCCTCGGCATCAGGGACGCTGTGGGTGTACTGCCAGGCAAGCGCCATCGCCGGCCGCATGTAGCGACGGACAAGGCGATCGTACGCCTCCGCGTCGCCACGCCGCGCGGCGCGCACGAGCTGCTCATCGGTCTGCGTCCGCACGTCGTTCATGGCTCTCAGTCCGGAGCATAGTGCACGCCCCCGCGGTCGCGACCCCGGATGACCTAGTCGCGTCCCTCACCATGATGCCCGCCATCGTGGTGTGCCTCGCCATCGTGACCCGCGCCGCCGCCGAGCGATGCTTCGAGCGTGCCCTTCACGATTCCGGCGAACTTGGTCTTCTGGTCTTCACTGAGTTCGGCCGCGATCACCGCGTGGAGTTGCCCTAGTTCCTCCATCTTCTGCAATGCGTTCATCACGGGGCCGCGGAGGAAGTCTTCTTGTTCCTCGTTCAGCTCCAGATACCCGGCGATCGCTGTGTAGTGCTCAGCAGGCGTTGTCTGGTGATCGCCGCCATGCTGCGCCGACGCGGTGCCGGCCCACGGCTGCATGACGCCAACGCCGGTGGCCAGAACAGCCAAGAGAAGACCGCCCATGAGCGCGCGGTGAAATGCCCGATGCATCGATTTCATGGAATTCTCCGATTGGGATCTACGTGAATGCACCCCTCGCGGGGCTGTCACTCGTTCCGTACCCATGGATCGGCCGAATCGTTTACGCGCCGGACAAAAAAAACGGGCGATCCGTTTCCGGACCGCCCGCTCAACTCTTTTGGTCGGCTAGACCTACCAGCGGCCTCCGCCGCCACCGCCGCCACCGCCGCCGCGCGATCCGCGAGGCTGGGCTTCGTTGACTCGGAGATTGCGACCGCCGAGCGAAGCGCCGTTCGCTTCTTCGATGGCTCGATCACCATCAGCGTCATCCATCTCGACGAATCCGAAGCCGCGCGAGCGTCCCGTGTCCCGGTCGGTGATGACGCTAGCGTCATTCACGTTGCCGTACTGGGAGAAAAATTCACGGAGCTCCTCGTCCGAGGTGCTCCAGGATAGGTTGCCTACATAAATTCTCTTCACGAAACCAAGACTCCAAACGTGAGCTACTAGCGGTCTAAAAGATGGTACTCGATGCATTCTCGAGACGCACCTAGCAAATAGACTTCGTCCCCAGCGGTACCCATCGCGGACACGCCCCCAAGACCGCCCGCGCCGCGGAGATACTCATGATTCGTACCATGCGACTCGTAGACCGCGTCGCAATCGCCTACACGCTCGGGATGTCCGGACTCATGGCCGTTGGCGGTGCCGGAGCACCCGGCCTGGGGCCGCGGCTACTGATCCATGCCGCAGTTGTGGTCGGCATTCTTCTGATCCTGCGATACCAGCACGCCGGCAAGGCTCTGGTGACGGCGCGCGCCCTCTACCCGCTCCCGTTGCTCCTGTTCCGGTGGGGCCAACTAGAGTTCCAGATCCCACTCCTCTGGGGCAACTACTGGGCCACGGACTGCGTGGTCGCTGGGCCACGGACTGCGTGGTCGCCGCCGACCTGGCGATTTTCGGCGGCTTCCCGACGGTGCTCGTACAGGCCTGGATGACGCCGCTTCTTGACGAAGTGCTGGTCTTCTCGTACCTCAGCTACTACCTGTTCCTGGCTGCGCCAGTCGTGCTCGTGGCCCGCCGACAACTCGATTGTGCAATCGCTGCGTACGGGGCGATCGCGACGACCTATGCCCTCAACTTCGCGCTCTTCGTTCTGTTACCGGCGAAGAGCCCACCGCAGATCCTCGACCAATACCCCGAACTCGTGGCCAGTCCATTCAAGGGAATCGTGCTCGGCGATGTGGTGCGCAGTCTGCAGGCCAGCGACAGTGTCGTGGGCGCCGCCTTTCCCTCGTCGCACATCGCAGGTTCGATGGTCTGCACACTGGTGGCGTTCCGGTTCTTGCCGGCGCTCAGCCGAGTCCTGGCTGTGCTGCTCGCCGGCATGGCGGTCGCGACCGTGTACCTCGGGTATCACCATGCGATGGATCCGCTCGCCGGGCTGGCCCTTGGTGTTTTCGGCTACTACGCGGCTGCACTGGTGGAGCCCGATCTGCGTTTCAGTCGTGAGTGAAGGGCGCCTTGGCCGCGACTTCTTCACGCGTGACCCGCGCGTTGTCGCGCGCGCCCTCCTGGGCCAGCGCCTGATTCACCAGACCTCCGCAGGTCGCTCTGCCGGACTCATCGTCGAGACCGAGGCCTACCTGGGCGTACGCGACCGGGCGGCCCACACTTTCGGTGGTCGCCGTACCGAACGCAACGCCAGCATGTGGTTGGCAGGAGGGCACGCCTACGTCTACCAGATCTACGGTTTGCACCATTGCGTGAACGTGGTGGCTGGCGAAGCCGGCGAGCCCGTCGCCGTGCTTGTTCGCGCGCTGCAACCCGAGGGCGAACTCACGAGCATGCGCGTGCGCCGGCCCGCCGCGCGGCGAACCCATGATCTGTGTTCGGGTCCAGGCAAGCTGTGTGCAGCCCTCGGGATCGACCGGCATCAGGACGGCATCGACTTCACCAGCGATCCTGAGCTCTTCATCGAGAAGGTTCGACACCGAGCGCCTCCTAGCCACCAGATCGCCGTCGGGCCGCGGATCGGTGTGGACTACGCCGGGGACTGGGCTGACAAGCCGCTCCGGTTCGCGCTACGCGGCAATCCGCATGTCAGTCGGCCGTGGCCGGAACAATGAGCTGGACGTGGCCCGGCAGGAGTCCGATCTCGAGTTCACGCGCAGGCGGCATCGGGTCGCCGTCCACTTGCCAACGGAAGGGTTCGTCGGCCGTCACTCGATAGCTTCGTGCTCTGCCGTAGGTCGCCACAAGACCCGGCAGTCGGACCTTCAGGATCGAAGCGACGATCGTCCATGCCACGAACCACGGCGCGGCTCTTCGATTCGCCTGGTGATCCAGCATTCCATCATCGGTTCGTGCACCAGGAGTCATCTCCCAGCCAATCGAGTACGTCGCAGCGTTGCTGATGGTGAGCGAGGGGTAGGCCGCCGAGAGCTGCTGGCCGTCGGCTTCGATGCGCGCGCGCGTCGGTCGCAGGCGAAGCAATGCCGGGATTCCAGCGAGCACATAGAGCAACGTGGAACCGCTATGGCGGTAGATCCACTGTCCCCACGGGCGGGCGCGAAACGCGTCGACACCGCTCGTCACCCAGCCGTCATACCCGACGCCGACCATCGCCAGAAAAATACGCTCGCCAACCGTGCCCGCGTCGATCGCTTTCGGCTCGCCGGTGGCGAGGAGGCGAATTGCCTGCGCCGGCGTGCGGGGAATGCCCAGTTCGCGCGCCATCACATTGGCTTTGCCCGTAGGGATGAAGCCCACGGGTACGGGAGCACCGTCCAGGCCCGCGACTGTCTCGCGCAGCGTGCCGTCGCCACCCACCACGATCACGCGATCCACCGCGCCTCGGTCGCGAGCGAGTTCGGTGGCGTGGCCGCCGCGCTCCGTGGCGCGGATTTCAGCTTCCCACCCCGCGCCGTCGAGGAAGGCTCGCGCGTTCTCGGCGATTTGCAGCGGGCGCTGCTCGCCGGCCACCGGGTTCACGATGATCAAGGCTTTCATGACGGCTGCTGAGCCTAGCAGAGGGCACGAGAAAGCCCCGGCGCTCGCGTTCGAACGCCGGGGCCCTTTGTGCTTCTCGTAAGTGGCAGTGGGACTCCCCGTCTCCAGGGTGCAACCACACCAAACCCGAAAGCCGAGGCTCCCGGGACTCAGAAAGAAGACCCCTACGGGGCTGCCACCTCCGTAAAGCTGTATCTGTCAGATAACACCAAATCACCTCCTTTCTGAGCGCGACCGTATCGGCGGGTCCCAGTGTCGCCCGGTTCTCTGTGGGCCGCTCGATGCCCCGGCAGAACCGCCACGTCAATCCTCCGGATTACGTGAATCACCCGGCAACCCGCGATCATCGCGAGTTGCCCACTCGGCGATGCTAGCAATCGGAGTGCCGTCCACGCTACGGGTGCCACGCGCATTATTCGCGTGATGAGCACGTTCGGGGATTACACTGCGGCGTCTGTCCAACCACGGAGCATTACCAATGCGAACTCTCGCCCGCACGGCCCTCGTTCTCCTCGCCATCGCTACTATCGCTCCAACCGTCAGTGCGCAGGACGGAGACGCTCAGCTTTACCGAACCGTGTTCCTTCGCGCGGCCCCCGGCGAGTTGCAAACCGTGCTGGACCTGATCGAGGAGCGCTGGCCCACCTGGCAGGCCGCGAACGAAATCGGTCCGTTCCGCATGCGGCACAGCCAAGGGGACCACTGGGATCTGATGTTGCTGTTCCACGTCGGCGACGACTTCTCGGCGCACTTCGACGACGCCACCGCGGCACGGAACAACGCCGCGTGGGAAAGCGCCGGCGAGACGGACGAGGAATTCGAGGGGCGCTTGCTCCCTCACGTTGCCTGGCGCGAGGAGCTCTGGGTATGGGGCGCGTCGGCCGACGAGGTGGCCGACCGGTTTGCCGATGCCGGCTATTTCCACGTCGAGGTGTTCCTCGCGGTGGCGGGGCGTCGCGCTGAGCTGCTCGAGCAACGTGCCATGGAGAACGTCTATCTCGATGAGATCGGGCGCGAACCCAATCTGATCTTTTCGCGCGCCGCGGGTGCAGCCTGGGATTCATACACGATTGGCTTCTATCGGGACATCAAACACTTCGCCGAGAGCGCGGATATCCCCGCGGACGTGGAGGACCGAGCTGCCGTTGCGGCTGGGTTTGAATCGACGTCCACAATCGGCACGTATCTGCGATCTTTGATCACTCGTCACCACGACACTTTGGCTACCGCAATCCGCTGACCGTCGCGGGCGTCCTTGAATCAGCGCCCGGCAACCGTGCAGAATCCTGTGCGCGCCTTTCGACAGCGCGCGCGATGGTCCCCTCCGTCGCTATCGGGACCCTGCTCAACCGGTTAGCCCTGGAGTTGTCCGTGCACCCCACCGTTCGTTTCGCACGCTCGATCTTTGCTCTTCTTCTCGTTGCCGCGATCGGCCTGATGCCGACCTCTGCCGTCGACGCCCAGGAGGCCGACTGGCCACAATGGCGCGGCGTTCAGCGCGACGGGAAAGCTCCCGATACCGGTTTGATTGACTCGTGGGGCGATGACGGCCCCCCGCTTCTGTGGTCGACCGAAGGTGCCGGCGGTGGGTTCTCCAGCATCTCCGTGACCGGGGGGCGGATCTTCACGATGGGCGACCATGACGACGAGCAGTACGTCGTCGCGTTCGACGACGCGACCGGGGAGCGCCTGTGGATGACGGCAATCGGCCCGGCGTGGGAAGACGAGTACGGCGGCCCGCGCGCCACCCCGACGGTCGTCGACGATGTTGCCTACGCGATCGGCACCGAGGGCGACCTGGTTGCCCTCGACGTGGCCACTGGCGAGATCCGCTGGCATCTCAACATGCAAACCGACCTCAACGGCTCAACGCCGCTGGCTGGCAACGGGTGGACCTGGAAGTACGCAGAATCTCCGCTCGTCGACGGTGACCGCGTCGTCGTCACCCCAGGCGGCGAGAGCAGTTTCATCGCGGCGCTCGACCGCCACACCGGTGAAGTCGAGTGGAGCAGCGCGGTGCCGGAGTTTGGCGAAGAGGGAGTGCCGGGTGCCGGCTACTCGTCGGCCGTGATCTCCGAAGGCGCCGGAGTACGCCAGTACGTGCAACTGATGGGCAACGGAATCGTCGGTGTCGAGGCCGCCACGGGCAGAGTGCTGTGGACATACTCCCGCATGGCCAATCCGGTCGCGAATATCCCGACCCCGGTGATCGACGGCGACTACGTGCTCACCGCGACCGGCTACGGTTCCGGCGCAGCTTTGCTGCAGCTGGTTGCCGACGGCGATGGCGTGCGCGCCGAGGAAGTCTGGTTCAACGAAGCGGGTACGATGCAGAACCACCATGGCGGCATGGTGATTCACGACGGCACGATCTATCTCGGCCAGGGCCACAATCGCGGCTTCCCGCAGGCTGTCGACTTCATGAGCGGCGAGGTTCTCTGGGGCCCTGAGCGCAATGACGGCGATGGCTCGGGTTCCGTGCTCTATGCCGACGGCCACCTCTACTACCGCTACCAGAACGGTGTGATGGTGCTGGCCGAGGCGACGCGCGACGGCTACGTCGAGAAGGGTTCGTTCACGATTCCGAATCCGGCACAGTTTTCCTGGGCACATCTGGTCATCGCCGACGGCCGTCTCTACGTCCGCGAACAGGACGCGATCTACGTCTACGACGTGCGGGCCAACTAGCCTGCGCGCACAGCGGGACTCGTGGGCTAGCCGGCCGGTGACTTCGTCACCACGGCCGGCAGCCCCATTTCCTCGAGCCGGGCACTCAGCGACGCAACCTCGCCGTCCACCAAGGCCCTCAACCCGGCAAGCTGGCCGTCGAGTTCCGTCGTCAGATCATCGAGTCTGAGGACCAGCTGGTCGGTAGGCCGCGCATCGGTGCGCATGCCGCGCTGACTCGACGCGGCGGTCAGCACCCAGCTGAGGTGCCCCTGGATCTGCGGCTCGCTCTCCCAACCACCGCCCTCTGTGTTGGTGAGCAAACCCTCGATCTCGGTCAGGCGTTCGCGCACGGCGGCAAGGTCCTCTTCAAAGTCCGCAACGCGTTCGACGGTCTCGAGCCGCGCCTCGAGCGCGTCGAGTTGGTCGCGGATCGCGGTGATCTGCCGACGCCCACCCTGCAGGCGCTTCATCTCACCCCATCCTCGCTGCAGGAAATCGAACTGCTCCTGCAGATCCTCCACGGTGATGTAGGTGAGGCGCGGGTCCTTGCGCACCTCGAATTCCTGTTCCTGGACGTTCTCGCCGACCGTGAGGCGCACACGATAGGTGCCAGGCACCGCACGCGGCCCCGACGGCGAGAACGGCCCGCCGAGATCCACCCCCTCGTAGGCCAGGTTCCATACGAAGCGGTTCACCCCGGCCGTCGTCGTCACGCCGTCACGGCGATTCGTCGACTCGAACTTCCGGACCGAGTCTCCGGAAGCGTCAAGGACTTCGATTTCGACAGCCTCGGTATCCGCCCCGAGCATGTAGTAGATGGTCGCACCGTCCGGCGGATTCTCGCCGAGCCAGTCACGCGGCATCATCGCGCCGAACACTCGGTCCCGGTCGTAGTTCCGATCGGACGTGGTGGCGCTGGTGCGATAGGCGGCCCGCGGCGCGAACAACCGCGGCGATGCCAGGTCGGGTGATGCGGCCATCTGCTGTAGCGGACTCAGGTCGTCCAGCACCCAGAACGAGCGCCCCTGGGTTGCGACCACCAGATCCCCGAAGTGCACTCGCAGGTCGGTCACCGGACTGATCGGAAGATTGAGCTGCAAACTACGCCAACTGTCGCCGTCATCGAACGACGCGTACAGCCCGAATTCGGTGCCGGCATAGAGGAGCCCTTCCCTTTCCGGATCCTCACGCACCACCCGCACCGGCGAGTCGGCGGGGATGCCGCGGGTACCATCGGCGATTCGCATCCACGAGGCACCGAAGTCCTCTGTCACGAAGATGTACGGCGCCCAATCGTTCACGCGATAACGATACGCAGCCACGTACGCCTTCCCGGCCTGGTGTGCCGATGGCTCAATGCGGTTAACCGTCGAAATGTCCGGTAGACCGGGCGGGGTGACGTTGGCCCAGGTGTCGCCACCATCGCGACTAATCGACACGACGCCGTCATTCGAACCGGTCCAGATCGTCGCGGCGTCGAGCACATCCTCCTCGATCGCGAGCAATGCCGAGTAGATTTCGACGCCTGTGATGTCGTTCGTGATCGGGCCGCCTGCAGGCCCGAACATCTCGGTGTGGTTGCCGGTGAGATCCGGGCTGATCACTTCCCAGCTCTGTCCTTCGTTGCGCGTGCGGTGGACGTATTGTGAGCCGTGGTAGAGCACTTCCGGGTCGTGACGCGACGTGGTGATCGGTGCGTTCCATTGAATCCGATAGCGCAGCGAACTCTCGGGCATGCCGGCCATGTTCTCCGGGTAGTCGCGGATCTGCCGGAACTGTTCCGTGCTCTGATCGAAACGCGCGAGGCGGCCGCCGAAGCAGCCCGCGTAGAAGATCTCTGGGTTGGCCGGGTTGATCGCAATCGGTCCGGTCTCGCAGCCACCGACCGCGCGCCAGTGCTGCATCGAGATTCCCGAATAGCTGGCCATGCTGGGCACCGAAATCGTTGAGTTGTCCTGCTGCGGCCCGTAGATCCGATACGGGAAGCCGTTGTCGACCGTTACCGAATAGAACTCGGCAGTGGGCTGGTTGAACTGCGGCGACCAGGTTTCGCCACCGTCGAGACTCACGGTCGCACCGCCGTCGTTCCCCATGAGCATGACGTCGGGGTTGTGCGGGGCGATCCACAAATCATGGTGATCGGAGTGGGGCATGGAAATCGACTCGAACGTCTCGCCGCCATCGATGGACTTGAAGAACCCGCTGTTGAGCACGAACACCGTGTTGCGATCCGTTGGGTGCGGTTCCACATGCATGTAGTACCAGGGGCGACTCACGAGGCGACCCTGAGTGCTCGCCTTACTCCACGTGTCACCGCCGTCATCTGAGCGATACACCGCACTCCGATCCCGATCGGCTTCGACAATCGCCCATACGCGGCTGGGGTCGGCCGGCGAAACCGCAACCCCGATGCGGCCGACGAGTCCCTGCGGAAATCCGCCCTCGAGACGCTCCCAGGTGTCGCCGCCATCCTTGCTGCGGAACAGACCACCATCTTCGGATCCGGAGATCATCGACCACGGTTTACGCTCCGCACGCCACATCGCCGCGTACAGGATGCGCGGGTTCGCGGGGTTCATCGCCAACTCGACCGCGCCCGTCTCGGCACCTACGAAATGCACGAGTTCCCAGTTGGCGCCGCCGTCGCGCGATCTGTAGACGCCACGCTCTTCGCTCGGACCAAACGGGTTGCCCAGGACCGCCGCGTAGACCAGGTCGGCATCGTCCGGATGGGTGAGCACGCGGCCGATCTGCCCCGCGTTTGGCAACCCGATGAACGACCAGGTCTCCCCTTTGTCGGTCGACCGATACATGCCGCGGCCTATCGACACATTGCCGCGCACGCACGTTGAGCCGGTGCCCACATAGATCACGTTCGGGTCAGCGGCCGACACCTCGACCGCGCCCACCGGTCCGACGTCGAGAAATCCATCGGTCACGTTCCCCCACGTGTGCCCGGCGTTGTCGGTCCGCCAGACCCCGCCACCAGTGGTGCCGTGAAAGTAGGTGAACGGTTCGCCCGGCACGCCATCGACCGCCGTCACGCGCCCACCGCGGTACGGCCCAACACTGCGATAGCGCATACCGTCCAGACTCACCTGATCGGCTGTGGATGCGGAAGCGGTGATTCCTCCCTCCTGGCCGGCGGCAGATCGAGCCGTGGATCCGGTCAACGCGATCACGAGCACAAGGACGGGAAGAAGGCGGGCAATGGAGCGATTCGGCATGACGATTCCGTTTCGTTGAGGAGCAACCTGCGCAGCGGATTCTGGATGCTACGGGCCCATCCGTCGAGGCTGGCGACCCGTGCACTTTGCTCGCCGCGACCGGACGATGTTCACTAGCTCCCGTTTCCGGTGGCACCGGAACGCTGTGGAAGCCGGGTAGCCCACACCAACGAGGATGCCGCGTGGCCAGTTCAGCCGGGGTGCATTGGGGAGCCGTTCCCGCACTGGTGGTGTTCTACGCGGCGATCTTCGCGCTGGCCGCGGTGGCCTCACGGCGCAGGGCGAGTTCGGCCACCGATCTCATGCTCGCCGGGCGACAGCTCCCGCTCGGTCTCGCCGCCGCCACGATGGCGGCGACCTGGGTGGGCGGCGGCTACATCAACGGCTCTGCCGAGACCGCATATGCCTCGGGCCTCGTCTGGGTTCAAGCGCCGTGGGGATACGCCCTGAGTCTGGTGGTTGGCGGCCTGTTCTACGCACCCATCATGCGGCGTATGGAATTCACGACGATGCTCGACCCGCTGCAGCAGCGTTTCGGCAATCGGCTCGGGTCCGTGCTCTACCTCCCCGCATTCACGGGCGAAGTGTTCTGGAGTGCTGCGATCCTCACTGCGCTCGGATCGACGTTCGGAGTCGTCTTCGGCGTCGACGTACAGCTCGGCATCATTGTGTCGGCGGCAGTGGCTATCGGTTACACGCTGATCGGCGGCCTCTGGGCCGTCGCGGTAACCGACGTCGTCCAGCTGTTGGTGCTCGTGGTGGGCCTCGCCGTTGCAACGCCGCTCGTGGCATCACACCTCGGGGGCATGGACGCCGCCTGGGCGGCGTACACGGCTCACTTCGGTGAAGCGGCCAGGCTCCTGCCTCCAGCCGACGGCTGGCGGCGCCCCGAGTGGTCCGGATCGTTCTGGAGTTGGTGGGACTCGGCACTCCTGCTCGTCTTCGGCGGCATCCCCTGGCACGTCTACTTCCAGCGTGTGCTCGCCTCTCGCGATGCCAGCACCGCTCGCTGGCTCTCGCTTCTGGCAGCCCCGGTCTGCATCCTTGCGGCGATCCCTGCGGTCCTCATCGGCGCCGTAGCGACGGTCGCCGACTGGAGCGCACTGGGCCTCGCGGCGCCCGAAGCCAACCTGGTGTTGCCGTGGGTGCTCCGGTATCTCGGCGGCCCGCTCGTCGCCTCTGTGGGACTCGCCGCGATCGCCGCCGCGGTGATGTCATCGGTGGATTCGTCGATCCTTTCCGCGGCTTCGATGGGCGCTTGGAATATCTACCAGCCGTTGATCAACCCGCGGGCGACAGCCAATCAGCTGCGCCGAGCCATTCGGGGAGGCATTGCGATCGTCGGTGCCACCGCCCTGCTACTCGCTCTTCGGGTACAAAGCGTCTATGGCCTGTGGTTCCTCTCGAGCGACTTCGTGTATTGCGTACTCTTCCCTCAACTCACAGCCGCGCTGTTCGATCCGAAGGCAACCCGACGCGGCGCCAAGGCGGCCCTCGTCGTCACCGTTCTGCTTCGTCTCGGGGCCGGCGAACCGGCACTCGGACTCCCCCGTCTGCTCCCCTACCCGATGATCGATGCCGCCACGGGCGTTTCGATGTTCCCGTTCCGGACATTCACGATGCTCTGCGGCCTGGTGACCCTGATGGTCGTATCTCGCCTCTGGCCTGGCGGCGAGGTCACGCCTCTCACCGTGTCCGCGCGAGAAACAGACTGACTCCCACGTAGTACCCGACGAAGAGCAGCGACGCCCAGATCAGATCGACGGGCGTGGGTACCTTCGTCAACGCATACGCGATCGTGGCACCCCAGACTGAAGCCAGGAGCAGCGTGGTCCTTCGGAGCCGACTCATGCGGGTCGGATACACCCATTTCTGCGGCACGAATGTCAGCACGAGCAACAGCAGGACGATCCCGAGGTTGCGGAACGGCGACAGGCCCAGGAAGTAGAGGTAGAACACCGCCACGTTCCAGTACGACGGGAAGCCACGGAAGTAGTGATCGGCCGTCTTCGCGTCGCGCTGGGCGAACTGGTAGGCCGCCGCCAGCACGATCGCGATCGCCGCGTAGCCACTGAACCGCGGCGGGACGACCGCGAGGCGCAACACGAAGAACGCGGGCACAACGGCGTAGTTGAGATAGTCGATGAGGTTGTCGAGCAGAGCTCCGTCGTAGCCAGGGGTCGCCTGATCGACCCGCACTGCCCGCGCGAGGACCCCGTCCACGGCATCCACCACGACGGCGGCCAACATCCAGGCAAGCGCCGCGCGGGCCTGTCCGCGGGAGATCGCGTCGAGGGCAAACAGACCACAAACGGCACCGGTGGCCGTGAAGAGATGGACGGCCCAGGCGAGCGCGCGGCCCAGCGATGAATCATGCATGCCGCGGATGGTGGCAGAGCGGGACGCGCACGGCTAGAGTGGCGCCGCACACTCAGCAGCAACCGCCGCGCGTTTCGCCCCATGAACGACGTGGCCCGACATCTGGAGGAGCCATGCTCGCGAAGCTCGGCCGTGTAGTACTTCTCGTGGCGCTGGCGCTCGCCGTCGGCACGCCGCTTGCCGCCCAGGACAACAACTTTGGCGGGATGACTCCCGGCCCGGATCGTCGATCTGACGAGGGCATGGGTCCGTTCAATCGCCTGATTATCCGTGGCGTGACTGTCATCGACGGCACCGGCGGACCGCCTTCCGGACCGGCCGACGTGGTGGTCGAGGGCAACCGCATCGTCGCGGTGCGCGGCGTTGGCTACCCCGGCCTGCCGATCAACGAAAACCGCCGGCCTGGCGACGCGGACCACGAAGTCGACGGGACCGGCATGTACCTGATGCCCGGCTTCATCGACCTGCACGCCCACACCGGTGGCGGCGGTAAGGCGCCCGAGGCCGAGTACACCTACAAGTTGTGGATGTCGCACGGGATCACGACTTCCCGCGGGGTGGGCCACGGCTCGTTCGAGTTCTCGGTGCACGAGCGCGAGCGGTCGGAGAACAACGAGATCGTCGCCCCGCGGATGATCAGCTACGTACGTCCCGGGTCCGGCGCCGACTACGACGGCCCGGCGGTTACCGATGACCCCTCCGCTCGCGAGTGGGTGCGCTACGCGGCGGAACGCGAGGCCGACGGCCTCAAGCTCGGGTCCTATCCGCCAGACGTCATGGCCGCACTCATCGATGAGTCGCTGAAATACGGCATGGGCTCGACGGCGCATCTGGCGCAGACCGGCGTGGCGCAGATGAACGCGCTCGATTCCGCTCGACTCGGCCTGGGCTCAATCACCCACTACTACGGGCTGTTCGAGTCGATGTACGACAACTACAGCGTGCAGCCGTACCCGGTCGACCACAACTACATGGACGAGCAGCATCGCTTCGGCCAGGTGGCACGGCAGTGGGACATGATCACGCCGGGCGGCGAGAAGTGGAACGCGGTGATGAAGGAGATGCTCGAGCTCGACTTCTACCTGAACCCGACGATGACGATCTACTCGGCCGGGCGCGACGTCATGCGTGCTCGCAACGCTGACTGGCACGAGGAGTACACGCTGCCCTCCCAGTGGGACTTCTTCCAGCCATCGCGCGCCGCGCACGGCTCGTACTGGTTCGACTGGACCAGCCACGACGAGATCGCCTGGAAGAACTTCTACCGGGTGTGGATGCAGTTCCTCAACGAGTACAAGAACCGCGGTGGGAAGGTCACCACGGGCTCCGACTCCGGCTTCATCTACCAGCTCTACGGCTTCGGCTACATCCTCGAACTCGAGATGTTGCAAGAGGCCGGCTTCCATCCGCTGGAAGTCATTCGCGCGGCAACGATGCACTCGGCGATGGAGATCAACAAGGCGCGACCGGCTGACCGGCAGCTCAAAGTCGGCGTCGTCCGCCCCGGGTATCTCGCCGACATGATCCTGGTGGACAAGAACCCGCTCGCGAACCTGAAGGTGCTCTACGGCACCGGACACGAACGCATCCTCGACGACGGCGTCACCGTGGATCGCGTGGGCGGCGTCAAGTGGGTCATCAAGGACGGCATCGTGTACGACGCTGAACAGATGCGCGCCGACGTACGCGAGATGGTGCGCGAAGCCAAGGCGGAGCGCGGCGACCAGTAGACCGGTCACAACCAGGCATTCGACGCGCGGCGACCGCTTCGGCGGCCGCCGCGTTGTCGTTGGGGCTCTGGACCCAGCCGGCACAACGGACCGGCGAGCGGCCCGGCTCGGATGTTAGGGTGATTTCGTGTCACTGCCCCTGACCGCACTGCAACGGAAGTATCAGTCGTGAATCATCGACTCACACCGAGCACTCGCGTTGTCGGGGCCCTGGTTATCGCCACCGCTCTGACTAGCGTTGTCCGAGCTCAGGATGCCGAAGACGCTGGCGTCACCACCCAGATCGGCGATGCCGTCCGCGAGCTGTTTTCGAACCTGACGCCGGAACGCGCGAACTACGGCACAGCGATGTTCGACGACCCGAAACGTTTCGTCTGGGACTACCGACCGGTCACTCGCTCCGGGCTCCCGTTGTTTGCACTCGAGTCGGGCGACCGAGAGCGTCTCGATGCCGTGCTCGAAGCTGCGCTCGGCACGGAAGGGGCGGGCAAGGCGACGGAAGTCATGGATCTTGAACGCCTGTTCTACGAGCGGACCCGAGACGAGTCCCGCGACCCCGACTGGTACTTCCTCGCCGCGTTCGGCGTACCGGCCGAGTCGGGGCATTGGGGACTTCGGTTCGAAGGAAACCACCTGTCCGTGAACCTCACGGTTCGCGACGGAGAACTCATCGGCACAACGCCCCTGTTCATGGGTGCGCAGCCAACCGACTCGGGCGCAGACGGACTGAATGTGCGCGGTCCTCTTGCCGACACGGAGGCGGCAGCGCGGGGCCTGCTCGAGTCGCTCAGCGATCAGCACCAACGCCGCGCGATCTTCTCCGCCACACCGCCAGATGACATCATCACCGGCAGCAGCGACCGAGCATCACGGCCGGTGATGCTCGGCATCCGCTACGCAGAACTCGAACCCGAGCAGCAGACGCTGCTGCGCGACCTGGTGGCAGCACACGCAGCGCGCTGGGAGCCGCGGATCGCATCGGCCGAACTCGATGCACTGGAGGCTGCGGGCTTCGACGAGGTCCGTTTCGGCTGGGCCGGATCGGTTGAGCCTACAGCGCCGTCCTACTACCGCGTTCAGGGTCGCGACTTCATCATCGAGCAAGGCCACGTCGACGGAGATACCGATCACGTCCACTCGGTGTGGCGCAAGTTCGACGACGACTTCGGTCGCCGAGCCATCCAGGAGGCCGCTCGCCAGGCAACGACGACCACGATCACGCCTCTCGGTGGAGTGACTCGACAGCCCGCAACTTCGGAAGAGACGGCTGCCGCGGCGGCGGCGGCCGTGCGGAAGCTCGAACTTGTCGGAGACGTCGTGGCGCCCAACGGTTGCGTGGCCCTCGTCGAGATCACCAACCGCCGCCCGCTACTGCCGAGCGACACTCTCCCGCGCACCGTGCAGCGGGACGTTGACCTCGAAGTGCTCACGCTCACGCTCGCACAGGTCAACGATCAAGAAGATGTCGAGAACCGCTGCGAGACCGGCGCCGAAATTGACGCCGTCTCGCCGCAGCACCCGTCCAAGTTGATTGGCCGCTCCGCCTGGATGCATCTCACGCTGATCGGCGACAGCCGCGGCAGCGTCTGGCAGGCGAGCCGAATCCGACTGCAACGCTGACTCAGTCGGCGCGCAGCGCTTCCATCGGATCGATCTGCGAGGCCCTCAAAGCAGGCATCAGGCTGGCAAGACCAGCAACGCCCAGGAGCAACACGGGCACCACGATGAAGCTGACCGGGTCATACGGACTCACGCGATAGAGCATGCTCGCCAACGAGCTGGCGAAGGCCAGGGCCAACATGACGCCCAGACCAACTCCGGCCGCAGCGAGTATCAACCCACGTCGCACGAACTGTCCGGTCACGCCCTGTCGCGTGGCTCCCAGTGCGAGTCGCACCCCGATCTCCCGGGTCTGTCCGGTGACCACGTAGGTGAGCACGCCGTAGAGCCCGATTGCGGCCAGTGCTGCCGCCAACAGAGCGAACAACCCAACGGCGCGCGCGCCGAGCCGATACGTGCCGAGAAGAGAATCGAGGGTTTCCTCGATCGTGCGCACCCGGGTGATAGCGAGATCGGCATCGACCTCTTGAATCGCGCGGGTGACCGCCTGCACGGCGGCCACCGAACTGCCGCTGCTATGGCCGATGATGGTGAGACCGAAGGGCGTCATCTGGGACAGCGACGCGTAGATGATCGGCAACGGCTCCTCGCCGAGGCTCCGGTAGTTGCTGTTGGCGACAACACCGACCACACGGTCCGACAGGTCGCCCGACACGGCGCCGGTTACCTTGCCGAGCGGGTTCTCACCCGGCCACATGAGTTCCGCGGCCGCTTCGTTGAGAACGATCACCCTGTCTCCGTCGCGACCGTCGCCGGCATCAAACGCACGGCCAGAGACCAGCGGAATTCCAACGGTCTCGAAATACCCTGGTGCCACCGCGTTGAAATACGAGCGCACGTCGTTCTCATCATCGCCGTCGTCGCCGTCTGGATCGAAGTTGCCCGACCAACTGCCGCGGAACGGAGCCATTGAAACGGCGGACGCGTTCTCAAGCGCGGCCGAGCCTTCGAGACGGCGCAACACGTCGAGCGTGAGCTGGTCCGTTTCCTCTGGACCGTACCCGTGACTTCGCGGTGACAACGAGACGAACACCCGTCCTTCTGTGCCAAAACCCGGGTCAACCGACTGGGCTTCCATGAGACTTCGCACGAAGAGAGCAGCGCCGGTCACGAGGATGAGCGACAGCGCGACCTGCACCACCACCAACCCGTTGCGGAGTCGCGACGTGCCGGACGCGATCGAGCGCGACTGCAGCGAGCGGACCACGTCATTGCGCGCCGCACTGACAGCCGGCGCGAGGCCGAACACCGCAGCACAGATAATCGCGAGCGCCATCGAGAACGTGAAAACCCGGAGGTCCGGTGTGAACTCTGCCGTTAGCGTCACCGGCAACATCGAAGCGGCGACCCGCGCAAGCCAGAAGGTGGCCACGAACCCGGCCGAGGCTCCCGCCACCGCCAACGTCGTGGACTCGATGAGCAGGTGTCGGACCACAGCCCCACGACTCGCTCCCAACGCGGCTCGGATGCCGATCTCGCGCTGGCGCTCGGATGCGCGCGCAAGCTGCAGCACAGCGATGTTGGCACAAACGATCAGCAGCACCACCAAGACCACACCGGTCAGCATAGTCGTCAGTCCTGCCAGCTCCTCCGCCTCGTCCGGCTGATACATGAAGCGGGGCGTCACAAAGGTGCTGAGCCCTTCGTTCCAGTCGCCGAACTCCTCGACAAGATACGAGTTCACGCCGTCGAGGTCAGCCTGTGCCTGCTCCATGGTGACGCCGGGATTCAGACGACCCAGTGCGAAGAGCCACGTAATTGTCCGATTAGGCTCGCGGATCAGAAACGCATCGTCGCGTCCGTCGATCACCGGCTCCATCGCGGCCGGCACCCAGATCTGCGGTGGGGACTCCATCGGGCTCGAACCGAAGAACCCGGGCGGCGCGATGCCGACTACCTCGAGAGGATGGCCGTTGAGGGTCAGGCTCTTGCCCACGAGATCCGCGTCGGCCCCGAGGGCCGTTTGCCAGAACGCGTAGGAGACGACCACCACCGGAGCCTCTCGCGGCGCCGTGTCCTCGTCGGCCGTGAATACTCGACCAAGATGGGGCTCGACCCCCAGAACCTCGAAGTACCGCCCGGTGACGTAGATGGCGTTGGCCGGCTGGCGTTCGTCTGAACCGGAGCGCCCCATAGTCACGGCAACGATCGCCGGATCGTATGCAGCCATCGACGAGAAGGTTCTGTTGCGATCACGAAACGCTTCAAAGTCCGGGTAGCTCAGCGAGCCGGCTACGGAGCCTTCTTCGACGCGAGTCACCCTGACGAGATTGTCCGGATCCGCGATGCCGGGAGGCGCGCTCAGAAAGAGCGAGTTCACGAGGGTGAACACGACGGTGTTAGCGCCGATCCCAAGGGCGAGGACGATGACAACGATCGAGGCATAGGCGGGACTACGCAACAGACTGCGTATGACGTAGCGAACTTCGCGGATGAGGTCTTGGAGCATTTCGACAGGTGCTTTGGGGGGAGTGTCGGGAAGGTGTGGAAACACAGGGCGGCGGTACCAGGGGTCGAACCGGCGCAATCGTTCGCCGCTCGCGTTTCTGAACGTGTCCAGCAGCAACCGTGCCCAAAAGCGCACGGCGCGCCCGTCGTGTCCGCGCTCCTCTGCCATGGCCGTGAGCATCTCGACCCCGTACCGATCGCGAAAACTACGAGGGTAGGCCGCTAGGAGGATGCGGTAGTGAAGAGGAGCGCCGGCCGACGGGGTCATCTAAATCAACTTTCCTGCACGTGCATCGGCCAACACCGCGTCGAGGCGTCGAGCCTCGTTGGAGGCCGCACTCTTGCCGGCGTCCGTGATGGCGTAGTAGCGCCGGCGCGGGTCATCGTCCTCGGGGCGGGCGTTGGATTCAGCGATGAACCCGGCCTCTTCCAGATGTCGGATGGTCCGGTACAGCGTGCCCGGCCCCATATCGATGCTGCCGCCGGAGCGATCGAGCACTTCCTGCTTGAGCGCGTATCCGTGAGCCTGTTGCTGACTCAGAGCGAGCAGCATCAGAAATTCGCGATGTTTGAGTGGCGTTGAACCCATGACGTCTCCTCGCGACCAGTTGGCCGATAGGACCATTTCAGTTATAACCACAATGGTTATAACCGAGTTGGTGCGATGTGTCGAGGCACGCCGCCCGACCGGCGCCTGCTAAGGTGCCGAGAGGCTCCGTATCCCCCGAAGCACAGCCATCGTGTCTGAACACACAGCGCCCGAAGAAGGCACCGGTCTGGGTCACGCCTGGCCGCTGATCAAACGTTTCTGGAAGTGGGTGCGCCCGCACCAGCGCTACGCGTGGGTCGTCGCCGCATTGCTAGTGCTGTCTTCGCCGCTGTCGCTGGTATCGCCTTTGATCGTCCGACGCGTCGTAGACGATGCGGTGCTGCGCTCGGACCCGGGCGAAGTCGTCCTGTGGGGTGGTGTCCTCATCGGTATGACGATCGTCGCGATCTTTCTCGGCCTGGGCGTCGGCTACGCCACAACACTGCTGCACACGAAAGTCCTTCGTGATGTACGCGTGGACCTGTATCTCCACATGCAGGGGCTTTCTCTCGGGTACTACCACGACAAAGAAACCGGTTGGCTGATGTCGCGTCAGACCGACGACGTGGACAGCCTCGATGCCGTCATGGCGGACGCTTTCGCGCGAGCCCTGATCGACGGGATCAAGGGCATCGGTTTCGCCGTCATGATCGTCTACATCGAGTGGCGCATGGCAGTCGGCGGGCTGCTGCTGGCCGCCATGATCTTCGGGTTCCAGTACCTGATTTCCGGACGCATGCGCCGACTGTCGAAGACAGCCAGGGAAAGGTGGACCGCGGTGAGCAGCACGCTTCACCAGAGCCTCTCGGGACACGCCCTGGTCATCGGAACGGCGTCCGAACGGCGCGAGTCACTCCGATTTCTGAGCGTGCTCCACCACAGCGTCAGGGCGGCGGTGCGACGCGACATGTTCTCGCTGATCACCGATCACGTCTTCGGACTGATCGGCGGCGTGGCCCCGACCATCATCGTGCTCGGAGGTGTCTGGCTCATCGTGACAAGCGACTTCACCGTTGGTGGTCTGTTCGCGTTCTTCATGTACCTGACGAGCCTCTTCGGCGCGGTGGCCAGTATCGTTGGACTCAATCCGCGACTCCAGCGCTCGCTCGCTTCGCTCGAACGCATCTACGAAGTGCTGGACACCGAGGCCGAGGTCGTTGCCGATGGCACGGTACGCCCCGCGGCACTCACCGGTTCCGTCCGCTTCGATCACCTCGGTTTCGAATACGTACCCGGGCAACCGGTTCTGCACAACATCAGCCTGGAAGTAGCGCCGCGTCAGACGGTTGCACTCGTGGGGCCATCGGGCGCGGGCAAGAGCACGCTCGCGTCGCTGCTCGGCCGCTTCTACGATCCGACCGCCGGGCAAATCCTGGTCGACGGCCACGACCTACGCGGCCTGGATCTGCGCTGGTATCGATCACGGGTCGGACTCGTACCGCAGGAGATCTTTCTGTTCGACCGCTCGGTCGCCGACAACATCGCCTACGGTGCCCGCGGGGCGACTCGCGCAACAATCGAGGAGGCGGCGGCCGCGGCCAACGCGACAGAATTCATCACGGCCATGCCCGACGGCTTCGACACGGTGATCGGAGAGCGCGGAGTGAAGCTCTCGGGTGGCCAACGCCAGCGCCTCGCCATCGCCCGCGAACTGCTCCGCGACCCGGCAATCTTGATCCTCGACGAGGCCACCTCGTCACTCGACTCCCGCACGGAGACATTGATCCAGGAGGCACTCGGCACGCTCCTGGCCGAGCGCACGTCGATCGTCATCGCACACAGGCTCAGTACGATCATCGGGGCCGACCTGATCGTGGTGCTCGAGGACGGCCGGGTCGTCGAGCGTGGAACGCACGACCTCCTCCTGGGGAGTGGAGATCTGTACGCGCAGCTGTACCGTTCGCAGTTCCGCGAAATCGCGGCACCCACGAAGGGCAGCGGCCGATAGGACAGCCCTGACCGATTGATGGACGTGTACGGGTTGGGGAGCCCGGAGCGCGGCCAAATTACCAGCTTGCGAGGCGGCATTCCAGCGAGGACCATTGCGGTCGAGTTTCTGTCTGTACTGCTGCGAGGATGAACATGGCTACGACGGTCACACTGATCCCAGGCGACGGCATCGGCCCCGAGGTCGTCAACGCCACTGTGCGCGTGCTCGAGGCTGCGGGCGCACCGCTCGAGTTCGAACGGCAGATCGCAGGCATGCACGCCGCCGAGGCGCTGGGGAATCCCCTGCCGCAAGAAACTCTCGACTCGATCGAGCGCAACGGCATCGCGCTCAAGGGCCCGCTGACCACACCGATTGGCGCCGGGTTCCGGTCGATCAATGTGGCCTTGCGTAAGCACTTCGAGCTCTACGCGAACGTGCGACCAGCCATCACGATGCAACCGAATCCGCGCTACGACGACGTCAACATGGTGATCGTCCGCGAGAACACCGAAGGTCTCTACGTTGGCGTCGAGAACTACATCGGCATCGGCGATGATCCGCACGCGGTGGCCGAGTCCGTGATGATCATCACGCGCTACGGATCAGAACGGATCATCCGCTACGCGTTCGAGTACGCGCTGGCCAACGATCGCAAGAAGGTCACTTTGGTGCACAAGGCCAACATCCTGAAGTGCACCCACGGGCTCTTTCTCGAAATCGGTCGCGAGATCGCGAAGGAGTACGAAGGCCGCGTGGAGTTCGACGACCGGATCGTCGACGCCACCGCGATGGCTCTCGTCGTGGACCCGTACCAGTTCGATGTGATCGTCACGGAGAACATGTTCGGCGACATCCTGTCCGACCAGGTGGCCGGGCTGGTGGGTGGTCTCGGGTTCGCACCGGGCGCCAACATCGGCAAGCGCGCATCGATCTTCGAGGCTGTGCACGGATCGGCCCCCGACATCGCGGGCCAGGGTATCGCCAACCCGACGGCGCTCATTCTCGCGGCGTGCCTGATGCTCGAGCACCTTGAGCATCACGACATGGCCAAGGCCATCGGCGACGCTCTCCGCCGGGCCCTCCGCGGCGACGTGGTGACCGGTGACCTGGGCGGCTCCGCCAGCACCCAGGAATACACGGACGCGGTGATCGAGCAGCTCAACGCCTGACAGATCATCTAGACCAGGCAACCGCACCCTGGACGTTCTGACTACGCCCTGGAGTCGTGCGCCCCATTGCTCTTGCAAAGCCATGCTTTACCTGTTACAAACTATCTTGTGTCGCAAGACACCAGATGACAACAAGGTGAACAAGCATGGAAAAACAACTCAAGCGAGGCACGCTGGAAATGGTGTTGCTGAAGTTACTGAGCGGCCGTGAGATGTACGGCTATGAGCTCGTGACGGCTTTCCAGCGCCGCGGCAACGGCAAGTTCGAGATCAAGGACGGCACCCTCTATCCGGTGCTCTACCGACTCGAGAAGGCCGGCTACGTCGAGCCGCGCTGGGTGACCCAGGAGCGCGGGGTACCCCGCAAGTACTACCGAGTTACCACGCTTGGCCAGGAGGAAATGAACCGGCTCGTCGGCGACTGGCGACATTTCGTTGCCGCCGTTGATGCGCTGCTCGAGGAGGAAACCGATGAACGCGATCAATGAATACGCCCGCCAGGTCATGGACCTGATTCCCAGCGCCCACCCCGACCGCGACAGGATCGAGCTCGATCTTCGCGCGCATCTCGAAGAGGCCGTCGCAGAACTGGACGGTTCACCGCGCGCAGCGTTCGAACGGATGGGCGAGCCGCGCGCTGTTGCGCTCGGCTACCTGGAAGAGATCCCGGTGCACTACGCCGGCGTGGGTCGGCGAGTGGTCGCGTTCTTGCTCGACGTGCTCGCGGGATTCGCCGTTCTTGGAACTGTCGCTGCTGCATGCTTGCTGTTGTTCGGCGTGTTCGCGGTTGCGGAGGAGGCGACGAGCACTGGTCCGCCCGAAACCTCCCTCGCCTTCCTAGTGATCCTTGGTCTGGGATTTGGGCTGGGGCTCGCAATAATGTCGATCTGCTACTTCCCCCTCCTGGAATGGCGCTACGGCCAGACGTTGGGCAAGTACCTCACCGGTATCTACGTGGTCGGCGAGGACGGTCTTCGCCCGAGCCTGCCGGCCACGATCGTGCGGCGAATTCCGTTCTTCCTGGAATTCTTCTGGATCGACGCACTCGTTGCGTTCTTCACGGAACGGCAACAGCGCGCCTTCGATCTGGTCGCACGGACCGTGGTGGTGGACGCCGGGCAACAGGCCTAGACGAAACCCCGGAGCTGGAACTCGGGGTCCGTGCCTAGAATCCGAAGCCGAGGAGGAGGTAGAAGAGCGTCGACTCGTCGCTCTTCGACACCTCCAGCCTGACGGCGGTTTGGATATCCCACGGAGCCCACCAGAGGCCGCCACCGAAGCTGGTGTGCCAGGTATCGGATACGTCGTCGTCGATCCACACGCGACCTGCCCCGCCTCGCGCCAGGACTCCCCAGCGACCGGGCGCGAGGAGGTTGAGTCTCCCGACGTGGAAGAACGCAGCGGCGTTGCCGTACACCGAGCGATTGCCGGCGTAGCGATTCGGGCGAAGGCCACGGAGCTCATCCGAGCCCAGGTAGGCAGCGTCGTAGTACGGAACGTCGCCCCAGGTTTCGGCGCCACCGATCCGGAAGGAAACGGCGGGGCCGCGGCGGCCGAGGAGGTACGAGGCCGTCGCCGACGCATTCACGAAGCCGTAGTCGGACCGCAGCCCGCCCGTTTCCGGGTAGTAGTGCGCGTTGGCATCGAAGGTGTAGCCGACCCCGAGAGGCGAAGGCCCGAACCTCAAGGCATCATCCGACCCCTTCAGTTCACGTTCCGTGGGGTGCCGGCGGTTGTTGAAGTTGAATCCTGCGACAACGCCGGCCTGGAAGGTGTCCTCGATACCGTAGGGCCGATCAAACGCAATGAATTCGTCGCGCTCTTCCTGGGTCCTCGTCCATCGAACGATGGCGCCCGCGGTCAACGTTGCCGACTCGCCCGCCCAGAACGCTGCGCGGCCTTCTGCGGCAAGTTGCGTCTGGCGAATTCGATAGAAGTCGGCGTCGCCGGCCTCCTCGGTGTCGTTGCCAAGGCCGTAGTACCTCAGGCTCTCGATCCCACTCGCCAGCCCACGAACGATCCAGAACTGGCGGCTATTCTCACGCCGATAGATCCCGGCATAGTCGAGACGGCCGCTGACGGCCCCGAAGGCCGCGGCAGCACGAATCTGATGCTGAACGGAATACGGCCGTTTGCGGAAGCCGTAGCGTTCGAAGACCACGCCGTATCCCACGAGCGGGCCGACATCCGGTCCGTATCCGAAGACGGGGAGTCGGTACGATGTCGAGCCCCAGTCGCGCCGCGCGGTGAGCGCTGGCCCCTGGGAGGTGGCGGGCGTTCCCGCATCGGCAATCGACTCGGAGGGCGCCACCCAGATGGCGTCGCGGACGCGGTGACCAGAGCCGGCATCGTCAGCCGACGACATGTCGAACGCGAACGTTGTCTCAGCCTCGATGTCGCAAAGCAGGTTGTCCCCTGCTCCGCCGATCACTCGAACCTTCGGACCAGAGATGTCCGGCCCGGCAACCCTCACACGGTCGTTGCCGTTGCCGGTGAACACGCGGACCTCTTTCGTTTCATTGGGCCGGAAAACGCGCTGGAAGTGCGGTGGGTCCGCCGCATTGACCTCACAGCCGGCGCCCTGCTCGCGGATCCGCGCAATGCTCACCCGGACGGATCCGGCTGCCATTCGCTCAACCTCAAACAGCTCGGCAACGTCCGTCGCAAACACGTTGACCTCGCCGCTCAGAAACTCGTAGTGCCCTTCGGCGACCTCCACGAGGTTGTCGCGTCGGACGAGAAGATCTGCAATCAGTGACTCCCCCACCGCCTCGAAGTACTCAGGCGGCATGCGGCCGATCGCGTCGCGAATCGCCTCGTCGGTCAATCTGCGCTGAATGTCTTCGGCAATCTCGATCCACGCCGTTCGTGAGAGGCCACTGAGCAACCGGCGATCGAGCGACCGTGCGTTCCAGTTGAGTCCTTCGAAGCCGGAGTACTCCGGCCCGAAGTCGCCGAATTTGGGTTCGCGATCGCGCGCCATCCGCAACGTCCAGCCTTCGTATTGCGCAAACGCCTGATCGCGGTCCTCGGAGATCGAGACGAGGCCGGGCCGATCTGCAATCCGGGCGAATCGCCACTGGCCAACGTGCCGATCCCAGTCGCCCATCAACATGTCCACGAGCCGCGCACGGAGAAACTCGCGCGAATCAACGGCGTTGTCAGGCGACTCGGTAATCCACGGGAAAATCTCATCGCCGTCCACGATCTCGAGCGCACCGAACGTGCCGCCGCCCGTGGCAGCCGACGGATACTCCTCGAACGTCCCGAGCACTCCGGCGAACTCTTCCCGGAACTCGCCGAGTATCGGGCTGTCCGGCATCACCACGAGCTTCGGGATCGGCTGAAGGACTCCGGCCGCCACTGCCAGCGGATTCGCGGCCAGCCCGCTCGCCGGGACGCTCGCAGTCAGCAGATCCTGAGCAACCTCCGCGATCGGCGTGTCGCGCAGTTCCTCCGGCAGGATTTGAATGAGGTCCTTGTGGACTCCGCGGAACGTGTAGGACTTGCCGTCGGCTCCTCGCATGGCAAGACCGCGTGTCTGCAGGCCGCCCACCGCCATCACCGGTTCGAGGCCGCCACCTTCCGCATCGAGGTCGAGAACGCGAACGTCGATCGACATGCCCCAGAGCTCTCGGTAGCCCTGACCGAAGAGGAAGCGTTGCAAGCCTCCCGCCTCGTAACCCTCGCCCGCAACAATCGTCACGGTCTCGGACTCCTGGGCGACCAGAAGCGGCGCTGCAAGCAAACACACGATGGCGGACAGAACGTTGAGCGAGCGACGCATTTGATTCCTCCAGGGTTCAGCAGTCGCTCACTATAACGCTCAATCGGGTGCGCGATGCGGGCAGCGCACCGGCCGACGCGGGCCGCCTGAGTTGGCCGGTCCTGGCCGCATCCGGCCGACGGATGGCCGCCGTGGCTATGCGTGGGCCGACGACTCGCGCTTTGTTAGTGAAATGCGCTGCGGTCGGTGGCGATCACGGCGTTAGCGTCCTCACACCCGTCGACCACTCCTGTGACGGATCCCGACCTTCGGAGCCCGCCTACATGTCTCGCTTCCTCAACGAGCTCCGGCAACCAAACGGTGGCGCTCGCGGCTTCACCGCGGGGATCGCGGTCGCGACGACGCTTACCGCGGTGGCCGGCGTCGGCGACTGGCGCTCGATCGACGGTACGAACAACAGCCTCGCGCACCCCGACATGGGGGCGGCCGAGACTCCCCTCGCCCGACTCGCCGGCCACATGTACGACGATTTCGTGAGCGCCCCGTCCGGCACCGACCGTCCGAGCGCCCGCGAGATCAGCAACGTAGTGGCTGACCAGACCACCGCCGGACTGAACGAAGACGGTCTCTCCGATTTCGTCTGGCTATGGGGACAGTTTCTCGACCACGACATCGACCTCACCGAAGGCGCCAGTCCGGCAGAGCCCTTCGACATCGAAGTGCCGCGCGGCGATCCGTTCTTCGATCCCGGCGCGACCGGCCGGCAAACGATCGGTTTCAATCGTTCGGCGTGGAAGCCCGGCACTGGCACCTCGCGAACCAACCCGCGACGTCAGATGAACGGCATCACCTCCTGGATCGACGCCTCCAACGTCTACGGTTCCGACGCTGCCCGTGCGGACGCGTTGCGCGCTGGCGCCGGCAAGCTTCGGATGAGCCGAGGAAAGTTGCTACCAAGAAATACCCGGGGGCTACCCAACGCCGGTGGCACCGGCGCGCATCTCTATCTGGCTGGGGACGTCCGCGCCAACGAGCAGGTCGGTCTCACCGCGATGCACACGCTCTGGGTTCGCGAACACAACCGTCTGGCCAAGAAGACCCGCGCGGCGAACCCCGGCCTGAGCAGCAAGGAGATCTATCAGCGAGCGCGCGCCAAGGTGGGCGCCCTCATGCAGTCGATCACCTACAACGAATTCCTGCCGGCCCTACTCGGCCCCGGCGCGCTGCGCCCCTACAGGGGCTTCAACGCAAGCGTCGATGGTTCGATCGCTCAGGAGTTCTCCACGGCGGCCTATCGCTTCGGGCACAGCATGGTCTCGCCCCAACTGCTCCGACTGAAGCGCAACGGCCGTCCGGTGCGCCAGGGTCATCTGTCGCTACGTGACGCGTTCTTCAACCCGGAGGCGTTGCGCGACACGGGAATCGACCCGATCCTGCGCGGCCTGGCTTCGCAACGCGCCCGCCAGATCGACAACATGGTGATCGACGAGCTGCGGAACTTCCTGTTCGGGCCACCAGGCGCCGGTGGATTCGACCTCGCGTCGCTCAACATTCAGCGCGGGCGCGACCACGGACTGGTGAGCTACTACGACGCCCGCATCGTCTTCGGGCTGAAGCCACCCCGCACCTTTGACGACATCACGTCGAATTCGCAGCTCGCCGAACGCCTCGAAGAGGCCTACGGAAACGTCCGGCAGGTCGACCTGTGGGTCGGCGGGCTCGCCGAGGACCATGAACGCGGCAGCCAGTTAGGGCCGCTGTTCCATTCGATCATCGCCTCTCAGTTTGAGAGGCTGCGTGACGCCGACCGCTACTGGTACGAGCGCACGTTCAGCGGTGCCGAGTTGGCCGAGATCCAGTCGACCAGCCTCGCCGAGGTGATCCGCCGCAATACCAAGATCCGCGGGGAACTCCCCGACGATGTATTCCGGGCGCGCTAGGCGAGCGAGCTAGGCTGCCGGCCAGAAGATCGCCAGCATGTAGGCAACGTAGCTGGCCAGCAGCACCCCTCCCTCCCACCGGCGAATCTTCTCGGCGGTGTAGAGCATGACGGTAGCCATCGCCGTGATCGTCAGCATCACCGGCAAGTGGAAACTCAGCACATCCGGATTAACCGGCACCGGCGTGATCGCAGCGGCAAGGCCGAGACCGCCCAGCAGGTTGAAGACGTTGCTGCCCACGATGTTGCCCACGAGCACATCGGCTTCACCGCGCATCGCGGCAACAACTGACGTAGCCAGTTCTGGCAGAGACGTCCCCAGCGCGACCATCGAGGCCGCGATGATGAACTCCGGCACGCCGTACTGCCGCGCAATCTCACTTGCCGATTGCACGAGCAGGTGCGAGCCGACTACAAGCGCAATCAATCCGCCGACAACGCGCCCGATCTCGGCCCAGAGGCTGAAAGCCGCGGCGGGGTCGAGCTCGAGGCCACCCAGGTCTGCGGCCAGGTCGGGCTCCGCCAATCCGTCGTGCTCGCTACGCGCAAACCGGAGCGTGATCCAGGTGAAGGCGATCAGACCAGCAAACAGCACGACGCCCCAGAACTGCGAGACCGCTCCGGTTGCCGCGAGCGCGTAAACCAGGACGCTGGCGAGCAGCATCAGCGGGACCTCGCGTCGGAAGATCTCCCGTCCACACGGGATCGCTCGGATCAGCGCGCCGAGCCCGAGAATGAGCGCGAGGTTGGCGATGTTGCTACCCACGACATTGCCGAGCGCTAGGTCCGTGCTGCCCCGAAGCGCTGCCTGCGCTCCGGTGACGAGTTCGGGCGCGGATGTCCCGAAGGCCACCACGGTCAGCCCGATCACCAACGGCGTAATCCGCAGCGACATGGCGATGCGCGCGGACCCGACTACCAGCCACTCGGCGCCGAAGTACAGCGCCACCGCCCCGATTGCGAGAAGAAACAGCGTCACGTAACCGATCCCACCCGAGTTGAAAAGCGCGCCGAATCCTGTCCGCGCACAGCCTAGCAGGCCCCCGTGTTGTGACGTTCGACGTCAGCCGTTTGCGCCGTCCCGCACACCCGACCAATAATGGCCCCATGAGCAAACCAAGAGTGCTCGTCATCGAAGACGAAGCCGACATCCGCGAGCTGATTCGCTACAACCTCGAACAAGAAGGGTTCAAGGTGCGCGAGGCGCCGACGGGCGAGGAAGGCATCGTCGATGCCCGGAAGAAACTCCCGGATGTCATCCTTCTCGATCTGATGCTCCCGGGCATCCAGGGACTCGAGGTTTGCCGTCGCCTGCGAAGCATGAACGAGACGCGGAACACGCCGCTGATCATGGTGACCGCCAAGGACGATGAAGCCGACATTGTTGCCGGCCTCGAAATGGGCGCCGACGACTACCTTGCCAAGCCGTTTTCCACCCGCGAACTCGTGGCCAGGCTTCGTTCCGTCCTCCGACGCGGCCCGGCCAGCGAGGCCGAGCCGCGCGACGCCGTAGCGTCCGTAGGCCCTCTCGAGATTGATGCGCGCCGTCACGAGGCCAGCATCGACGGCAGTGCGCTCAAGTTAACGTTGGCGGAATTCAAGCTCCTTCAAGCACTGACCGACAACCCCGGCCGCGTGTTTACCCGGGCGCAACTGATCCGCAATATCACCGGCGGTGATACGCACATCGTCGAGCGCAACATCGACGTCCACGTCAGGTCGCTCCGCAAGAAGCTGGCCGACCACGGACACCTCATCAAGACTGTCCGCGGCGTGGGCTACAAGATCGAGGAGCAGGGGGCGGAAACTACCGGCTAGCGGCCCCGCTAGAACCTCTCATGCATTCCCGCTTTTTCTGGCGTCTCTACGTCACCTACTTCAGCCTCGTCGTGATCACGGCGGGAGCAATCGGTTTCCTGACGGACCGCCAGTTCGAGCGCGCCTTGAACCTCCGCGTAGAAGGCGAGCTCCTCAAAGAGGGCGCGGCGTTGGTCCCAGGGAGCCGGTCGGTACTGCTCGAAGGTGATCGCGCGCGCGCGCAGTCGATGGTCGAGGAGGTCAGTCGGTCGACCGGCACTCGCGTGACGATCGTCCTACCCGATGGTTCCGTCCTCGCCGACTCGAGCGAGGACCCTGCTCGCATGGGCAACCACGGCGACCGGCCCGAGATCCGACGGGCGCTCGCTGAGGGCACCGGAATGGTGCGGCGGTTTAGCGAAACGACGCAGACCGACCGTGTGTACTTCGCTACGCTCGTGCGCGACAACGGCACTCCCCTGGGGGTGGTCCGCACGTCGGAGACGCTTGCCAACATCGGGGCGCAGCGTGCCGCGATGCGTTCACAGGTCATCCGCGGTGCCGGCATCGGCGTCCTACTCGCGCTCGGAATCGGGTTGTTCGTCGTCGGTCGCTTCACTGCCCCCATCGAGAAGATGACCGAGGTCTCGGAGTCGCTCCGCCGGGGCGAATACGACGCCCGCGTACGTTTCAAACGCACCGACGAACTCGGCCGGCTCGGAGCGAACCTCAACCAGCTGGGTCGAGAGCTCTCAGATCGAATTTCAGGGCTCGGCCGACAGCAGGCGCAGCTCCGCGCCTTCCTGGGCGCCATGCAGGAGGGAGTTGTCGCGATCGATGTCCGCGATCGTGTGGTGTTCTCGAACGCCATGGGGCGGCGCATGCTCCACCTTGACCCGGGCGAGCACGATCTGGCCCTTGTGCAGATGCCCGGCGGAGTGCTCGACGTACTCGCCGAGGTTCGGGAGTCGGGCACTCGCACGCACAGTGAGATCACCCAGACGATCGACGACGAGGACATCGTCCTGGACGTTCGCGGCGCCCCGTTTGAGGCTGCCGAAGAGAGTGGCGTGGTGCTCGTGCTCTACGACATCACGAGTGTGCGTCGTCTGGAGCGGGTCAGAACCGACTTCGTGGCCAACGTATCCCACGAACTCAAAACCCCTCTCACTTCGATCCGGGGATACATCGAGACGCTGTTGGACGGGGCGATCCACGACGACGAATACAACGTCCGCTTTCTCGAGAAGAGTCACGCGCAGGTGAATCGACTCACGACGCTCGTGTCCGACTTGTTGAGTCTCGCGCGCATCGAGTCCACAGCCCTGACATCAGAACCCGAGCCCGTCGACCTCCGCGAGATCATCACGGAGTCGGTTACCTATCGCCGTGATCATCTGCTTGCGAAGCAACTCGAACTCGAAGTTGACCTGCCCGATGAGCCCCTGCTTACCGAAGGGGAAGCCGAGGGAATGCGACAGATCATCGACAACCTCCTGGACAACGCGATCAACTACACGCCCGCCGAGCGCGAGATATCGATCCGGCTGACGGCCGAGAACTACGATGCGGTTCTGCGTATCGAGGACACAGGTATCGGTATCCCCGAGGAGGCGCTTGGACGTATTTTCGAACGCTTCTACCGCGTCGACAAAGGACGATCGCGCGAGGTCGGCGGCACTGGACTCGGGCTTTCGATCGTTCGCAACCTGGTGCAGCGAATGCAGGGCACCGTGTCGGTGGAAAGCGAAGTCGGTGTGGGCACGACATTCACTGTGATCTTGCCGCGTGCGGACGAGCCCGTGGTGATTTCGGAGTCCGAGCCCCTCGACTAGTCCGTGCTGCGCGCGGCCACGGCTTCGAGGTCGCGCACGAGACTGTCCATTTCCATCCCTGGAATCGACCCGGTGGGTGCCCGATCACCCGCACCGCGCTCGGACAGCACCTCGTCGTCTTCTCCGGCCATGATCCGGGCGTTCCAATTGCCCGACTCCCCCGTCATTTCGATCCGGTAGTCGGCGATTGCCGGATCGAGCACGAGCCCGAGTTGGCGCGAGCCGAATACGGAACTGCGAACCCTGTGCAGCAGGTCTGCGTCGGCGCCGTCGTCGCCGGGGATCACCACCACTCGTGGTGCCGCGAGCCGGCTCTCCATGTCGGGGGGCGGATCAGAGTATTGGTCGAGGCCGCTCAAGAGTTCGTCGATCGGGCCTTGCGGGTAGCCTGCCTGCCGGGCCGCGATCGCCTGATTCCAGGCCGCATCGAAATCTGCCAGCGCCCAAGCCGCTGTGGCGACGAGATAGTGCAACTCCGCGTTGCCCGGATTGAGCGTCGCTGCGCGCATGAAGGACCCCTTGGCGCCCAGATCGTCGCCGAGTTGTGCCTGAACGCGACCCAGGTAGAAATAGGCAGGCCAGTAGTCCTCGTCCCGCGCCAGGATGCCCTCAAGATCGAGCATCGCCCCCATCGTGTCGCCCTGATCGAGACGCTGGACCGCGCGCTGCAGGCGATCTGAGAGGTCGTCCTGTTGCGCGCGCACGGATGGCGCCGCCACGGATAGCTGACCAACGAGTATTAGCAAGACGACTACCCCCCAGTATCGCCCCGTCTTCCCACGGTTCATGGGCCCTAGCGTAGCAGGCACCGACCGCGACACGAGACCCAAAGGTGCTTTCCGGCGCTTCGGGCCGGTGCTATCCTGTGCGACTCGCAAGCCGAACCTGCCCATCGCGGTCTCCGTGATTGTCGGCATGGACGGCAGCATGCGCCGATAGCTCAATTGGATAGAGCGTCTGGCTACGGACCAGGAGGTTGGGGGTTCGAGTCCTCCTCGGCGCATTTTCCATGCCCGCATTCCGGGCACCCACGCGCGCCGCAGGCTCTGCACCTGCATTCCGGACCACGAGTCATGGAACGCGATCAGCTCGATGCCTGGATGGAAGCCGCTGTCGAAGAAGCGCAGGCGGCTGCCACGCGCGGAGAAGTTCCCGTCGGGGCCGTTGTCGTGCTCGACGGCAAGATCGTGGGTCGCGCAGGCAATCGCACGGAGTCTGACGACGACCCGTCGGCGCACGCGGAGATTCTCGCCTTGCGCGACGCGGGCCAGGCCATCGGCGATTGGCGGATCGAGAACGCCACGATGATCGTCACTCTGGAGCCGTGTCCCATGTGCCTGGGCGCGATCGTGAATGCGCGCGTGCGGCAGCTCGTCTACGGCGCGGGCGATCCGCGCTTGGGAGCATGCGGATCGGCGATTCCGCTTCCAGGAACCGAACACGCGCCGCACCTGCGCGAAGTGCGCCATGCCACGCATCCGGAATGCGGCGAGCTACTCCGCGACTTCTTCCGAGCTCGACGGAGCTAGGCGACTAGCCTTCGACGAAGCTACCGGTGATGAGGATGATGTCGTCCCGGCTGCCGGCGGTGCCATCAGGCCCGGTGGACGTGACCGTGTAGTAGTCGTCGCCCTGCACGCGATATCGGAACGCGCTACCCCACGCGTCCTCCATCTCGCCCTGCGCCGGGTAGTAGTCCGGCACGAGCTCGCGCAAACCCACCAGGTCGTCGAGCACCGGGTACGCGCCGGTGTCGGTCTTGTAGCGTTCCAGCGCATCCGACAGCGTCCGCATGACTTCCATGCTGGCCGCGATCTCGCCCAGCTGATCCACCGTGTAGGTGTTGCCACCCTGCTCGACTCCGGTGATCAGCCACTGCTCCTCGCCCGCCTCCATCATGAAGATGACGTCAGCCTCGTTGAACTCGGCGGGAATCCTCAGCGTCTGCTCCGTACGCGTCACTTCGCGAACTCGGATCGTGGCTTCGGGGAACGTCTCGCCTACGAGTCGTTCCGCCTGCGCCGCCGACGGGGTCGCCAGCTCGGTCGGTCCACAGGCAGCTGTCGTCAGCGCCACAAGGGCAATGACGAACACATAACGAATAGATGGCTGCCGGCGCATAGGTACTCCTGGGATCTGGGCTAGAGCTGCGGACGGGTATTGTATGCCCTCATGCGCAGCACATTGATCGCCATTCTGGCCGGTGGGGCAGCCCTGCTTCACCTTTACTCAGCGGGGGTCGCGCCGCTGACCGCTCTGGTGCTCCGGCCTCTGCATCTCGCGCTGCTGGGTGCGCTCGGTTTCCTGCGCGCTAGCGACAGTGAAGATCGCATCCGTCTGGGTGCCGCGCTACCGGCTCTGGGGCTCTTCGCGACGTGCCTCTATCTCGTGAGCCAGAACGAACAACTCGTGGCTCGGGCTGGCACGGCACAGCCGCTCGATCTTGTGGCCGGCGCGCTCACGATCGTGCTGGTTCTGGAACTGACGAGGCGAACCGTCGGGGTGGCGATGGTCATCGTCGCGAGTGCGGCCCTCATCTACGGCCTGGCGGGGCCGTGGCTCCCCGGACTGCTGGCCCACCGCGGTTATGGCATCGAGCGGATCATCGAGCATCTCTACCTCGGCACTGAAGGCATCTGGGGAGTACCGCTCGGCGTTTCGGCCGACTTTGTATTCCTGTTCGTACTCTTCGGCACGCTGCTCGACAACGCGGGCGGCGGGCAACTTCTGATCGGTCTCGCCAGGCGCATCGCCGGCGACACCCCCGGCGCTCCCGCAAAGACTGCGGCGGTATCCAGCGCGCTGATGGGCTCGCTGTCCGGCAGTGCGGTGGCGAACGTCGTCACCACCGGATCGCTCACGATTCCCATGATGAAGCGGGCCGGCTTCGCGCCCCACCTCGCAGGCGCCATCGAGGCGGCGGCAAGTACGGGCGGCCAGATCGTGCCGCCTGTAATGGGCGCCGGCGCCTTCATTCTGGCCACCTGGACGAACATCCCCTACTATCCAGGTCGCAGCGGCCGCGGCGATTCCAGCACTGCTCTACTACGCAGCAATGCTGGCGGCGATTCACTTCTCGGCTCTGCGAGATGAGGTTACCGACAGCGCGGATACCGCCACGGGAGACGTCCGTTCACGACTCCACCTGCTTCTACCGCTGGTCGGTATCGTGGCGTTGCTGGCACTGGGCCGATCACCCATGCGGGCGGCGTTCTGGGGCGTGATGCTGGCTTTCGTCACCGCCATGGCCGTGCCCGCCACTCGGATGTCGCCGAGTGCGCTGCGGCGCACTCTGGTTGCCGGAGCGGGTGGAGCCGTGCAGGTCGCGGCGGCCTGCGCTGCTGCCGGCATCGTAGTGGGCATCGCCACACTCACCGGCATAGGGCTGCGACTCTCCAGCCTGATCGTGACGTTGTCGGGAGGCGAACTCTTCATCGGCCTGATCTGGACGGCTCTCGCGGGTGTTGTACTTGGCATGGGACTACCGACTACGGCCGCCTACGTGGTGCTGGCTGCGCTCGGCGCGCCAGCACTCGTCGAACTCGGCGCGGCGCCGCTCGCAGCCCATCTGTTCATCTTCTACTTCGGCTGTATTTCCAACGTCACGCCGCCGGTTTCCCTGGCTGCGTACGCCGCTGCCGGGATCGCGGAAGCGTCTGCGTTTCGCACCGCCGTTGCGGCGGTGAGCTTTGCGGCAACCGGGTTCGCGGTGCCGTTCGCGTTCATCTATAGCCCGGGCCTGTTGCTCCAAGCCCCGCCCGCGCAAATCGCGACCACTCTCGTAGCGGCGCTCCTCGGCGTCCTCGCACTTGCTGCCGCCACCATCGGCCACCACAATCGACAGGTCTCTCTGCCCGAACGCGTCGTGCTCGTCGTGGCCGCCGCAGCACTCCTTTCTCCTCTCGCTGTTGCCCGCCTTGCGGGCGGAGCCCTCATCCTCGTGTCACTCACATGGTCAAGAATTCGCGCGCCCCGATCCTCGCCCTAGTCATCGGCCTAGCGGCCGTTTGCGTGGCCGGGTGTGAAGCTCCGACACGCCAGTTCGCCAGTCTCGGGACGGCGGGAACCGGCGGGATCTACTACCCCCTCGGCGGGGCCCTCGCACGCATGATCGGCGAGGCCGTGCCGGACCTTCAGGTAACGGCCGAGGTCACCGGCGGCTCGGTGGAGAACCTCAACCGCGTCGCGGCCGGCGAGATGGACGTGGCCATGGCTATCGGCACGACACTCGTGCACGGACTTCAGGGCGACGACGCCGAGCGCTACGCGGATATCCGCATCGTCGCGCCGCTCTATCCGAACGTCGGCCACATCCTCGCGGCACCCAACAGCGACGCAACCTCGTTGAACGAAGCCGCCGGTCTTCGGGTTTCGATCGGGGCGCCTGGCAGCGGCACCGAGCAGATGGCGCGCGAGATTCTAGCGGCGCATGGCATGTCCGTCGACGACATCCAGCCGCAGTATCTGTCGTTCTCGGAGTCCGCCACCGCGCTGCGCGACGGCGCGATCGATTTCGCGATCCTGTCGGTAGGCTATCCGGCCGCGGCGGTGCTCGAGGCAACCACAACGGGAGGTGTGCGTCTCCTCGGAATCGCACCCGGCCCGATGAGCGAGCTTCTACGCGAATGGCCCTACTACGTGTCGAGCGAGATCCCGGCCGGCGCCTACCCCGGTATGGAATCCGCGCTCGAGACGGCCGCGGTCCTCAACTGGGTGTTCGCCCGAACTGACACGCCCGACACCATTGTCGTGGCCGTCCTCGAGGCGCTTCGCGATCGTCGTGACGAACTGGCCCGCGTCAACGACGTGGCACGCCAGATCGACCTCGGCGCTCTCGAGAACTCTCCCCTACCGCTGCACGAAGCGGCGGCGGAGTGGCTCAGAACTTCAGGACCAGCGACACCAGGAACATAGAGTCGGTCTTGCTGCGCTCGTAGAACACCGGCGGCACGCCTTCGTCGCCGCTGATGGTCTGGATCACCGGTTGATTGCGGTAGTCGAGCAAATAGCCCACGCGGAGCGCCAGAGTGTTGCTCATGGCAACGGTCACGGCGGCGTCGAACTTCACGCGGAAGTTGCTGGTGTTCTGAAGGTCATCGGAGGCGTCGACCAGCATGTCGAAGTTGGTCGTCTCCGTGATCTTGAACCGACCTTCGAGAGCGCCGCGAATATCGATGAACGTGCCGCCACCTCCACCAATCAGACTCTCATCCGTAGCGGCCAGGCCGAGCTCGCCCACAAACAGCGTGTCGGGAGTTTCAACGAACCGGTAGCCGATACCGCCGCCACCGGAAATACGGGAACTGATCCCTGCGGGACGGTTGCGGTACCAGTTGCCGCGGGCGTACCAGAACATGTCGTCGAGGATGTTCTGCCGGTAGGCCAATGCGACTTCCGCGCGCTCTGCAGAAGTGTCCGTCCGCTCGGTTTCAACCAGTTCCCCGCCGACGTTCGACCGATCGGTCGTCGTCGTCGAATTGCGCATGAAATTGACGTCGAAAAGGAATTCGGAGTACGTGAGGTTGTACGCGAACCGGTTGGACAGAGCGATTGTCGTCGCGGAGCTGTTACCCGAAGTCTTCACGTAGGAAGCCTCGGCTTCGTTCGACCATGGCTTCACTTCTTCCTCAGCCGCAGCGACTTCCTCTTCCTGCGCATAGGCGCTTGTCGCTGGCATAAGAGCCACGCCCACCGCCAATGCCAGTCCAAGCCAATACAAACCGGCCCACTTCACCCCGAACCCATCGCGATTCGCCATCACTACCCCACTTGCCGGACTCGATGATGCCCCCGATCGAGCCGCAGATTGCGTTACCTTGTGCCCCGCGTCGAGAGTACCGACGGACACCTGAACGTGTCTAGCCACTGTTTACGCAGGTTCGTCGCTAGAATGCACACGCACCCAAGAATTTCGAGGTGGTCCACCATGCGTATCTACAGGCACTTTCTGGTCGCTGCCCTCGCGGCTGGAGTCGTTTCTGCCGGCCCAACATCGGCTCAATCCAACGAAACACCGTGGCCGCGCCTCGACCCGATCGAGATCCCGGCCGATCGGCCGCTGCGCGCCGGATTCCTGATTGTCGACGGCGTGTACAACAGCGAACTCATGGCGCCCTACGACATCCTCCAGCACACGATCTTCCACGTGCAGCCGGGCATCGAAGTGTTCACTGTCTCGCCGGACGGGGAACCCGTCGAGACGTTCGAAGGTCTGACGATTTCGGCCCATTACTCTTTCGAAACGGCACCGCCCATCGACATCCTCATCGTGCCGAGCGCTGAAGGCAGCATGGACAGCGACCTTGAGAACGTCGAGATGATGGAGTGGGTCGCCAAGGTAGGCGCCGAGGCCAGCTACATCATGTCGCTATGCGACGGGTCTTTCGTATTCGCGGCGGCCGGACTTCTCGACGGGCTCGCCGTGACGACCTTCCCCGGCGATCAGGATCGTTTCGAAGCGACCTTTCCCGACCTGGATCTTCGCCGCGAGATCAGCTTCGTTCACGACGAGAATGCGCTGACCTCGCAGGGCGGAGCGCGAAGCTATGACGTGGCCCTCTACCTCGTTGATCACCTCTACGGGACGCGGGTCGCCACCGGAGTAGCGGGCGGTCTCGTGATTGCCTGGCCGCCGACGGCAGCCACCATGCCCGCGACGGTGATCACGCATTGACCCTGCAGATCGGCAGTCTGCTTTGCCTCGCAACGATCCCGTTCGGGATCGGCAACTCGCTGCATCATACGATCGCGAAGTACCCGTCGCCCGAACGATGGCGCGCGCACCGCTTCAACGCGATTGGGGCCATCGGTTTCACGACGTTGGCATTCATCGGGGCCGGCTCCGAGTGGGGGTCGAGCGTCCCGATGACCCTGGTGCGCTTGATCGCACCCATCATCTACTACTGGTACGCGTATGCGCTGGCGGGGCCGACGCTGCACATCTTCCACCCGCCCGAGTTCTCGTATGACCGGCCGCTTATCCGGGCGGAGCAGCGATTCTTCGGCAACCCGAGCTTGTGGCTGGCGCGCGGCCGATCGAAGGCGCTGCACGAGTTCATGCAGTTCTTCTACTGGACGTACTTCTTCTACATCCCCGCCCTCGGCTTCGGTCTGTATCTGCAGGGCGACCTCGCACGTTTCGAAGCCATGGCGATGGCCACGAGCCTCGGCTACGCCATCTGCTATTCGATATACCCCTGGTACCCGCTCTGGGGGCCGCGATGGGCGCTCGTGGACGAGGGACTGCTGCCGGACGACGAGAAGATCCTGCCGGGCTACTTCTTTGCCAACTTCATGAACCGCATCATTTGGAGCGACACGGCTCACAAAGGCGGTGCGATGCCGAGCGCACACAGTTCAACCTGCGTCATCTTCATGATCTGGTGTGCGAGGGTCTGGGGCACGGAAGGCATCGTTGTTGGTGGCTTCATCGGCACGTTCATGTACATCAGCACCGTCTACGGCCGTTACCACTACATCATCGATGTGCTCGTGGGCACCGTGATTGGTTTTCTAGCGGTCTACCTGGCCGACCTGATCGTCCTGGCCTGACGAATCGCGCAGTGCCTGACGATTAGGTTGGAGTCGGCCCCCAGCGCCGTGGTTCCATTTCCACTAGAGGACTCTGCCCAATGATGAATTCTCGTCTCACCGCTGTGGCCGCGATGGTCACCCTCGTAGCTGCCTGCGGCGCTCCGACGCCGACGGGGCAGGTGCGTCGTGCCGACGAAAAGACGATCGAGTTCACGGCCACGGTTGGCGGTGGGTTCGACGATCCGGCGATGGCCGGATATCACCTCATCGTCTGGGATGCGGGTCGCGCTGCCGACCACGCGCTCTTCGTGGCCGACGTGAGCGATGTGCAGATCATCGATGCGCTCGAAGAACTCGGCGCGGCGCCTGGCGATGCGTTGAAGATCGATACCTGGGATGAACGCGAGGATCCGGAGACCACGGCGCCAGACGCCATCGTCGCCGGGCCACCGGTGGAAATCGAATTCGTGCTCGCCGACGGCACCGTACACAGGCTCGACGAGCTCATCTCCGATCCTGGTGGGCGCGGCTTCGACATGCGCTTCGGCGGCCACCGCGACAATATCCCCGAGTGGCATTCGGGCTGCGTTGTCTGCCTGTACTCGTGTCCCGGCAGCAAGGTCGGAAACGCCAGCTATACCGTGCGCTGGTACATGAAGCCCGACTCCGCCTGGCGAGTCGCCGTGGTCGACAAGACGGTGCCTCACGCCAACTTCCGCGAGCACGGAGCACTCTTCTGGGTGCTGCGCCACGAGAAGATCTCAACGCCCAACGGAGCGCGCGACTGGACTCTCGATGCCCACTACATCGGCTTCGAGCCAACGCCTGGTGCCGAGGAACGAGGAGTGGGCCGTGATCTGACCGAGCGCGACCTGCGCAACGCGGACCTACTCTTCCTCGCCGACACGTACGGCGTGTATGAAGGCGACTACGCAGAGGCCGGAAACGTCGCAGCGCTCGACTACTCCGAACGCGTCTACGGCGGGCTCCAGTCCGACGAGGCGGACATCGTGAAAGGGTTCGCCGAGGCCGGTGGCCATGTGATCGCGGAGTTCAATACGTTTGCTTCGCCGACCACCGCTGACGCCCGCACGACCATGGAAGAACTACTCGGACTCCAATGGAGCGGGTGGTCGGGTCGCTATTTCTCCTCGCTCGACGACGACCGCGAAGTGCCGGTGTGGGCACGACGCCAGTACAAGAAACAGCACTCTCAGGACTGGGCGTTCACGGGGCCGGGATATCTGCTCGTCCATGAGGACAGCACTCTCCTCGTACTCCGGGAGGGTGCCGACATCGGACGCGACGGCTTGACGATCGAGGTACGCGCCGCGGGATCGCTGGTCGCCGGCGTGCTCGACGGAATGGCCTTCAACTACTGGTTCGATGTGGTCATCCCCGACTCCGACTCTGAAGTGCCCGCCGTCTTCCGATTCGATCTCCACGAGCCGGGCGCGGAGCTGCTGCGACGGCACGGCGTGCCTGCCGAGTTTCCAGCAGTCACGGTCGCCTCGACCGAACCGCTGCGGATGTACTTCGCAGGCGATTTCTCCGATGCCGGTGGCAGTCTGGGCCCACACTGGGTCGAGGGGCTGCCATGGTTGAACCAGACCCTCCTTTCGAGCTGGGTGCCGCGCACTGCCGACCAGGAGCCGTTTTACTGGGGTTTCTACATCCCATTGCTGCGGAACACGTTCGCCGCCGTTCAGCCGTAGGGGGTCCGCGCCTATAATCGGCACCGTAACTCCGGCGTTTCCCCGTACGGGTTGAATCATGTTCCGACGTAGCTTGATGGCGGTGCTCGTGCTTGCCGTCTTCGCGCCTGGCGCGGCAACAGCGCAGGCCGTCCGCGCAGTCCGCACGGCCGACTATTACCGCCTCGTTCAGGTCGGCTCTGCCGCAATGTCGCCAGACGGGAGCCGCGTGGCGTACGTGCACACCTCGATAGACGAGGAGTCGAATTCCCGGCACCGTGAGATCTGGCTGGTCGATACCGACGGACTCGGCGACGCGCGACGCATCACGAGTGCGGCGCACGAGGCCACCAATCCAGTCTGGCATCCGAATGGGCAACTGCTCGCGTTCCAGTCCGACCGGAGCGGCACCACGGAACCGTGGTTCCTCGATCTCGCAGCCGGCGGAGAAGCCTTTCAGATCGAAGGAGTCGGTGGCGCTCCGGTCTTCAGCCCAGATGGATTCTGGATCGCCTTCACGCGTCCTACACCGCCCGATGGCGAAGCTGCGACTCGCACGCGCAGCGGGCAGAGCCGCTACGCAACCCTGCGCGACGACGAAGCACTCGTGGCCGAACGCTTCCGAGGCCGAGTGTACGACTGGATGCAGTCGCGAGTCGACGGCCGCGGATATCTTCCCGATCCACGAGACCCGTTGGCCACACCACCACGCGAACTGTACGTCGTGCCCGTTTTGGGCGGCGCCGCGCGCCAGATCACGCGGCTTGGCGTTTCGATCTCCGGCCCGCGTTGGAGCCCGGACGGTACGCAGATCGCCTTCGTGGCCGATCTACAGCAACGCGACGAACACACCTACGGGCGTCACGATCTGTGGTTGGTCGCACGCGACGGCGGCACGACACAGGTCACCGACGACGAGTTCGTCTACGGCACGCCGAGCTGGATGCCTGATGGATCCTCTTTGATCAGCCGTCGCTACGCCGGTCTCGACAGCGTCATCGAGGCGGCCAACGACCGCGGTGCTCCCGTCGACCTTGTGCAGATCCAGGTCGCCGATACCGCCGTGACCAACCTCACCGCGAGCTGGGATCTGCGACCGGGAACGCCCATGGTCGATGGATCAGGGGTCGTACGTTTTGCGGCGAATGTCGGCGGCGAGTCGCATCTCTTCGAAGTTGGCCCGGGCGGGGCGATCGTTCAACGCACGACCGGGCGACGCTGGCTCAGCGGCTTCAGCCTCGACCTAACGGGCACCCGAGTGGCGTACGTGGCCACCACGCCGACCCGACCTGTGGAGATCTTCACGGCCAACTCGAGTGGCGTCGGCGAGACCCCGCTTACACGCCACAACGAAGCCTTCCGAACCCAGGTGGCTTTGGCCGCGGCGCGAACATTCCGATTCAACAGCACCGACAGCCAGGAACTCGAAGGCTGGATCATGCTGCCACGCGACAGCATGGCTGACAGTGATCCGGTGCCGATGATTCTGGCTGCACACGGCGGCCCGCATTCGGCGTACGGCGAGCGCTTCTCGCTCCAATTCCAGCTCTGGGCCGCGGCCGGATACGCCATCCTCTATACCAACCCGCGCGGCTCCACAGGATACGGCGAGGACTTCCTCTGGGCGACGTGGGGAGGCTGGGGCAACCTCGACTATCAAGACCTGATGTCCGGCGTCGGCTACGCCGTCGAGACCTACAACGTCGACGACTCCCGGCTCGGCATAACCGGCTACTCGTACGGCGGCTTCCTCACCAACTGGGTAATCACGCAGACCAACCGTTTTGTCGCCGCGATCTCAGGCGCAGGAATCTCGAACTGGGTCTCCGACTACGGCACCGCCGATATTCCACGCACCAAGGAAAGTGAGTTCTATGGCGCCCCGTGGGAGCGACGCAGCGGCGCACTTCTCTGGGAGCAGTCTCCGATCAAGCACGCCGAGGGCATTTCAACTCCGACTCTCTTCCTGCACGGCGAGAACGACTACCGCGTGCCCATCGAGCAGGCGGAGCAGATGTACACCGCGCTGCGCAAACAGGAAGTAGCGGCTCGCTTCGTGCGCTACCCGGACACCAGCCATGGCGGCTGGCGGCCGTGGGACACGGTCCATAGATACACCGAGGAGTTGCGCTGGTGGCAGCGCTACCTCGAACAGTAGCGGGCTACTCGCCGTCGCCGATCCGCACGGCCCACAGCCCGGAGTTGTAGTCCGAAAAGAAGACGTGCCCCTTGTAGGGCTGCGCGCCCCAGACCTGCGGCGCGTTCGCAACAAGGCCGTCGGAGTCGTAGGGCAGGAAGCGGCCGACTTCACGGCCCTGCCTGTAGAGATCGCCGAGGAGTTCGCCGCTCACATCGACCACGCGGAGCCCACCGTTGTAGAAGGCGACGTACATCAGGTCGTCCTCGACCCAGATGTTGTGACTCCCTGCCTCGGGCACTTCGTAGCGGGCTACGAGATGCGGCTCCGTGCCGGCCGTGGGGTCCCACTCGAGAATGTGAATCCAGCCACGCCACCGATTGGGTTCGTTCTCGTAGCCTGGCGTGCCGGTGCCCACCTCGGGCTTCGGAGAGAACCGGCCTGACCGAGCTGCCTCATCGCCGGCGAAAACATAGTGCTTGCCCGTGCTGTTGCTCCGATATGGGAACACCGCGTGGTTCCACCCCGTGTCGAACGGGACCCGATCCATCATCACGGGATTACGCGGCGAGCCGCCTGCGTCGCCGCCGCCAACGTCAACCACCACGACTCCATCGTTCCAGTTGGCCGAGTACGCCACGCCATCCACCACCCAGACGTCGTGAATCGAGCGATCCGGGTTCGGCAGCTGAAACGTTCCAACGCGATGCGGATTGGCGGGATCTTCGATGTTGATGATGTCGTAACGCTGCCCACCAGAGAGGGCGTACACGTGACCGTCGTGCACAAAGAGGTTGTGCACTCCGCCGGTGAGCTGGTCGTCGTACTCGGCAATGATCTCGACGCCGTCGTGCGGAGCGGACACATCGAGGATCACGATTCCGTTGCGACGACTCGACGCGCCCTCGCGGCTGATCACCGCGACGGTCCCGTCCTCCGAGATCTTCACGTCGTTGACGTTGCGCGCGTCCACCTGCACGGACGTGATCATCTGCAGATCCGTCGGATCCGTCACGTCCCAGAAGATCGCCTTGCCCTCGCCGCTGTGGGTGCCGGTTACGGCGTAGTCGCGACCATCGACCCCTTCCCAAATCCAGAGGTCGGAAGTGCCGTGCTCGTTCACCCGTCCATGGCCGACGAGTGTCACCGGTTGGCTGGCGTCGCGGGGCGTCACGGTGAGCGTAACGCGGCCGACCAGCCCGCCGGACGTTGCCAGCAACGAGTACTCGCCGGGGAGATCCGCCACGAACCGCCCATCGGGGGTCACCATTCCGGACGACGGTCCGCCGGAAGCCAGAGCGGGAGTGACAGCGTTGAAGCTATAGGTGATCGGGGCGTCGGGAACCGGACGGTCGCCTCGGTCCAGCACGGCCCCGCTGAGCTGTACGACGTCCCCCGTGCGCACGGTCACCTCATCGGCCATCAGGCTCAAACGTTGCCCGGGATACGGCTCCACCGCGATTTCGAGGGTCGCCTCTGCATGGTCAGCCAGCGCCGAAACCGTCACGCTGCCTGTGCCGGTCAGCGTGAGGTTCCCGTGCGAGTCGATCATCGCGAGATCGGCGTCGCTCGTGCGGAAGCCGCCGTGGTCGATATCGCGGCGCGCGCCCGTCGGATCAATGTGTTCGACGTTCATCCGAACGGTAGTGCCTTCGTAGAACCGGCTCGGCGGATCAACAAAGTTGATCTCGGTGATCGGCGGCTCGACAATCCGCAGCGGCACCAGTTTGTCGATGAACTCTCCGTCGGCCACCGGCACCCTCACGCGAACCCCGTAGTCACCGGACTTCGACGCAGTCACCAGTCCGTCAGGTGAGACCTTGAACAGATTGAATCCCCAGGTCCTCTGATCGAGGTTCCAGAACTGCCCCCATTCGGGGAGGTACAGCACAGTCGGGCTGCTCATCGCTTCCCCGGCGGCGTCCTTCACGGTGACTTCAAGCTGCACCGAGTCGCCCACAGCCATCTCGAGTTCGGCCGGGAGCACGTCCACGGTTGCTGGGGTGCCTTCTTCCTGTTGGGCTGGCGTCCAGGCGCCGAGCACGAGCAAAGCCGCTGCTACCGGAATACGCATTCGCTACCTCATCCAGACTGTCTTTGTATTGACGAACTCAAGAACACCATCGCGAGCGAGTTCGCGTCCGAACCCTGAATCTTTCACGCCACCAAACGGTAGCCGCGGATCCGACTTCACCATGCCGTTGACGAAGACGCTGCCGGCATCGATGCGCGGAATCAACTCGTCGACCCGCGCTCGGTCCGCAGTCCACATGCTAGCGCCGAGCCCATAGCGAGTGCGATTCGCCTGCTCCACTGCCTCCTCGTCGGACCCCAATAGCTCAATCACGGCGACCGGACCGAAGAGTTCCTCCGCCCCGGCGGGCGAGTCGGCAGGAGCGCCACGCAAGACAGTCGGTTTGTAGAAAAAGCCGGGACCATCCCCGGACCCGCCTTCGACAACGACCTCGGTTCCGGCCGCCACCGAAGCATCCACTTGGGCCGCGAGCGTCGATCGCAAGTCAGCGCGCGCCAAGGGTCCAACCTGAGTCGTATCGAGTCGAGGATCGCCCACCGACTGCGCCACCATTCGCGTGGCAAACCGCTCGGTAAATTCGTCCGCTACGGCGGCCTGCACCAGGAAGCGCTTGGCCGCGATGCAGCTTTGCCCATTGTTCAGCAATCTCGACGCGACCCCAGCCTCGACTGCCGCCGGAATGTCCGCATCATCGAAGACGATGAACGGGTCGCTGCCGCCGAGTTCGAGGACGATCGGTTTGAGGGCAGCTCCCGCTCGGCGGGCAACCTCTGACCCGGCGCGTGAAGACCCGGTTAGCGTGACGCCGCGCACCGTCGAATGACCGATCGCGGCCGCCGCCTGGTTGTTGTCGAGGAAGAGATTCGTGAACACACTCTGCGGCGTTCCGGCCGCTTCAAAGAGCTCGGCGATCCGGAGCGCGCAGCGCGGTGTGTTCGGCGCGTGCTTCAACACCACGGTGTTCCCAGCGGCGAGCGCCGGCGCCGCGGCACGAAACACCTGCCAGAGCGGGAAGTTCCACGGCATGATCGCGAGGATCGTACCGAGAGGGTCGTAGCGGACCCATGCCTCGGCACCGTCAGACTCCGCCGCCCGTGGTGCGAGAAAGGCCTCGGCGTTCTCGGCGTAGTAGCGACAAACCCAGACGCACTTGTCGACCTCGGCCAGCCCCTGAACGACGGGTTTCCCCATCTCTTCTGCCATGAGCTCGGCGAGCGCGTCACGCGCGGCGTCTAGCTCCCTGGCGGCCCGCTCGAGCACCTCGGTTCTGTCGCCCAGCCTCGCTCGGCGCCACACCTGAAATTCGGCTGCGGCCGCCTCCAGCGAACTCTCGACGTGCGCGTCGGTGTGGAGCGCGAACTCCTCGATCAGTTCGCCGGTGGTCGGATTCAAGCTCCGATACAAGGGACTCCTCCGCGCTTGGTGCTGGGGCAGCGCGGAGGCTACCACGCACCCCGTGGCCCGCAGCCGGCCGAGCGGACGAAGCGGAACGCCGTCCTTTGCTATCCTAGTCGGCGTCCGAAGAGTGCGGAGGGGTAGCGAAGCCAGGCCGTAACGCGCTCGACTCGAAATCGAGTTGTCGGGGTACAAACCCGGCACGTGGGTTCGAATCCCACCCCCTCCGCCATTTCATTTCTTCGGACGTCTCGAATTACCCGATGCGTAGGCGCTATCTGTGCATCCCGTGGGATTCGAACCCAGGCCGACCAAAGGTCGGCCCAGTGGGCCCTGTCGTTGCGAAATGCGCGCTACTCCGCGCCCGTCAATTGCTTGGGGTCGACTCGTGCCGCTTTGCGTGCCGGCAGGTAGCTCGCCAGCAGGGCAACCACGAACAGGATCGCCGGAGCCGCAGCGAAGGTCACCAGATCGTGTGCCGCCACGCCGAACAGCATCCCCTGCATGGTGCGACTGAGCCCCGCAGCGACGAGACACCCGACGATCAGGCCGCCGACTGCCGGCGGCAGTGCGTCGGCCACCGCCTGCTGGAGAATCCGTCGCCGGGTTGCACCGAGCGCTGCCTTGATCCCGAACTCGTAGGTTCGCTCGTTCACTGCGAAGCTCATCAACCCATAGACGCCGATCGCGCCAAGCGCCAGAGCGACCGCTCCGAAGCCACTCAGGAGGAGCGCCAGATAGCGTGGCTGTGCGGTCGCTGAACGCACCACTTCCGTCATGGGACGGATGTCGAGAATGGGCACCTGCGGGTCGAGTTCCCAGATCGCTTCGCGCAAGCTCGCGGCAGTGGGCATGGCGTCGGGAGCCCCGCGCACCAGCACGTACATCGACGGCCACCACGGACCTTGCTGGAAGCTGAAGAACGCTTCGGCCCAGGCTTCGCTCTGCGGATCCTGTTGCAGCGTGTCGCCCACAACGCCGACAACCTCGAACTCCACACCGCCGAACATCGTGGCCTTCTTGCCGACGGCTTCCCCGACTCCGCCGAAGGCATCTTCCGCGAACGTGCGATTGATGACTCCCACGTTCGGCGCGTCCGCAACATCCGAGCGAGCGATCGTGCGCCCGGCCAGAACGGGAATTCCGAGCGTGTCGAAGTAGTCGGCCATCACCATCTGGAATGCTGCGTTCGGTGGCGGTTGATTCTCGGGATACTCCACCCCGTCCACTCCGTACACCGCGGTGACCAACCCCGATTGCAACGGCAGAAACGTGCCCGCACCAACCGAAGCTACGCCAGGGACCGTCGCGAGCCGTTCGGTGATCGCGCGAAACGCCTGGGCCCGATCGGGCTCCTCCGCATAACGCGAATTCGCGGGCAGTCTGATCCGCATCGTCGTTACGCCGTCCGCGCGTAGGCCCGTGTCCACCGCGTTGAGTTCGCCCAGGCTACGGAGCATCAGCCCCGCGCCGATCGCCAGCACGACCGCCATCGCGATTTCCGCGGCGACGATCAAACGGTTGACACGAGCGCTCTCGCGGCTGCGCGAGAAGCTCGGCGCCGACTCGCGCAAGTAGCGCTGCGGGTCGAGCCGCGCAGCGCGCAAAGCCGGACCGATCCCGAACAACAGGCTAGTGAGGAACGTCGCGAGCAGTGCGAAGCTCAACACACGTGTATCGAGCCGCACGGCCTCGCTCAGCGGCAGTCCCGCGGGCAAAACGACCTCACCGAACGCGAGTAGCGCGGCGGCCAGGCCGACGCCGGCGGCGCCGCCCAGCGCGCCGAGCGCCACGCTCTCGGTGAGCAACTGTCGCGCCAGCCGGCCACTGCTGGCACCCATACCGAGTCGGATCGCAATTTCTCGCCGCCTGCGAGAAGCGCGAGCCAGAAGAAGATTCGCCACGTTCGCACACGCCGTCAGCAGTACGAAGGCAGCCGCGCCCATCACGGTCCAGAGCGTCGCGCGGTTGTCTCCCACGAGAACCCGGTGAAGCGACACCTGGGCTGATGCGTCCACCCACGATTCGCCGAATGCTCTGGGTGATCGCTCCCGCACTCCTTCCGCGTATTGAGTCACCGAAACCCTCGCCGCATCGGCGGGTGCCGATGGATCCAATCTCCCGATGACGGTGACCTGGGCAACCCCCTGATAGTCGGAGAAATCATCGGGGTCGATGGTCATGGGCTTCCAGTACTCGACTCCTCGCACAACGGGCCGGAATTCGGCTGGCGCCACGCCGACCACGGTGGTGGAAACGCCGCCCAACTCGATCGTTCTACCCACGACGTCCGTGTCGCCTCCGAACAGTCGCCGCCACGTTGCTTCCGCTAGCACGACCACGTCGCTCTCGCCCGGCACCGTTTCGCCCACCACCGGGAATCTGCCGGCGAGCGGAACCGCGCCCAACATCGACAGGTACCCGGGGGTGATCTCAGCGCCGAAGAGCTCCGCCGGCTCGCCCTGCCCGGTAAGGGTGGCGCGGGCGTTGAGGCGACCGTGGAGCGCCTGGAAGCCATCCGCCTGCACCATCAGCTCCTCGACCACGCCCTTGCTGAGGTTCCAGTTGTTCCACAGTCGGACGAGCTCGTGTGAGTCCGGGTACGGCAGCGGCCTGAGGACGACGCCGTTGAGCACGCTGAAGACCGTGGTGCTCACCCCGACACCGAGCCCAATGGTGGCGATACTCAGCAGGCCGAGCCCCGGAGCTCTGGCGTAGCCGCGCCAGGCAAACCGAACGTCCTGCAGCAGGCACTCAAGGCTTTGCAACGGACCCCTTCTGCCGTGACGCGCATGCCAAAGCACCGACCCCAGCGCCTGACGCCAGTACCAGACCCGGGCCGAGAACTCGCCTCGGGCCGGGACCACATCCGCCTGGTATTCGTTCTCGAGTTCGGCGAGCACGTCGTCCCGGTGCCGGTTCGGCAACATGCGCCGAAGCAAACCGGCGGCAAGTCGCGGCGGGCGGTTCGCAACGCTCATGACTGCACCTCGTCCGCCACATCAACCCCGGCCCACATCCGATCGAGCACCGCGCGTGATTCAGCCAGGGCCTTCCGGCCGCTGGTCTCCACGCGGAAGAACCGCCGCGAACGACCGCCTCGATGCGGCTCGGGGTCTACATGCCACGAGCTCAGGAGCCCCTTCTCCTCGAGCCTGGCAAGTGTCGCGTACACGGCACCAATCGTGACGGCGCGCCCGGTGGTTTGCTCGAGTTCCTGCCGTACGGTCATTCCGTACCCCTCGTTTCCAACGCGCAGGAGCGCAAGCAATACGAGTCTCTCGAACTCACCCAGAAAACTACCCTTGCCCATCGGCCATTCCTCGTCGAAGAGTTCACACGCAGCGCAACAACGACGAAGGGGCGTCGGTCACAGGATCGTTTCTACAAAATAAGACAAATCGATTCTACAAACTAGTAGAAATTGGCGAATCTCCTCTGATGGGCCGCAAGCACCCCTCCCCACTGCTGAATTTCTGTTTCCGCGTTGACGTTCATTTGACGCGCGTTGGACTCCGACCGTGCCAAAATCGGGTGCATGGCCAAACTTCGTCTGTGGCCGCATCGCCCTCCCGGATGGTCAGGGGTCCGCTGGACCTCGCCGGAAGGTCTCGGGCTCATCGCGGCCTTCATGCTGCCGATCCTTGTTCTCGCAATCGTCAGCATCATTTCCGTCCGACAGCGGGCGGGCACTCGTCTTCTGCTCGTGGAAGAGCAGCACAGTAGTGCTGCCGATCTGCTCAGCACGAATCTCGACGAGACGATGGATACATGGGAGCGCGAGCTCCTCGCTGAACTCGACGCAGGCGAGTGGACCGAGGCGGCCATCGTGGCGCGTCTGGCGGCAGCCGAACGGGCATTCCCGGAACTCCGGCCGATCGTCCTGCTGGCACCGGATGGCGAAGTCGTCTACCCGCGCGGAGCGCGGAGTCGCTTGCCCGCGCTATCGCCGGGCGTAATGCAGACGGCCTTCGCGAGCGACGGGTCGTACGCCTGGCTTCTTGACCGCGGCCGTCAGTCGGAGATGTCGAACAAGGACCTGCCGGCAGCCGAGCGTCTCTACCGGCGCGCCGTCGGTGTGGCCGACAACGATCACGAGCGAATCCGCGCCATCAACGCCATGGCCCGGGCGCACCTCAAGGCCTCCGAACCGACCCAGGCGGCGGAGCAATGGCGACGCATGTTGGGCTTGGTAGATCCGCTCGACCCAGAGCTCGCGCGATGGAATCTCATCGGCCACGTCGGACTGTCACAGGCGGCGGCAGCCGACGGTGACTCGTGGAGTGCAGCCGAGCACCGCGTTGAAATGCTCGAATTCCTGGCGAAGTACAGGTTCCAACTCGACACCGATACCCACGCGTTCTACCGCACTGAAACCCAAACAGCGCTTGCAGAGTTCGAGCTCGACGACCAGCAGGAGACTCGTGTCGTGAAGGCGCTCGATGAGGACGCCGAGCTCAATCGCATTGCGGCGGCGCTCAACATGCTCGTACGTCAGGCGCCGCAGCTAGGCGGCATGGAAGGGTCCGTTGTCACCGCATCGCTTGATACCGACGCGGCGGAACTCGAGGGCACCCGAACCAGCCCCGAGTGGTCGATCGCCTATCTAAATCTCCCGGACGACAACACCGGCAGTACGGTGATCTCGGCGCGCGGCGATACCGGCTGGCGTCTGCTCCGCAGGTGGAGACCGTCGAGCGCGACTCTGATCCTGCGCGAACTCCTGCTGGAACCCGGCTCGTGGCAGGGATTCGGAGTCGCCTTGCTCAATCCCATCGGGGCCCCTGTGTTCGCCTCGACGGAAACCGTTCCGCCGGATCGCGTCGTGTCGCGCGTAAACCTCACGGCTTTGCCGGGCTGGCGCATCGCCACCTATCCGCGAGTCGGCACTGTGGAAGACGCGGCGCGCCAGGACGTATTCGACTACTCGGTTTTGCTCGCTGCGGCCTTCCTTGCGGTGGTTGGCGGTCTCACGCTCGCGACACGCACCATGTCGCGCCAGGTCGTGCTGGCACAAACCCGTTCCGACTTCGTCTCGAACGTCTCGCACGAGCTCAAGACTCCGCTCGCGCTGATCAGGATGTTCGCTGAGAACCTCCGAGCGGGATGGGTGCCGGACGCGAAGCGATCCGAGTACTACGAGGTCATGCTCAGCGAAAGCGAGCGCCTGTCCGGCGTCATCGACAACGTGCTCGACTTCTCGCGAATGGAATCCGGTCGACGTCAGTTTCACTTCCGCTCATCGGACGTAACGGCTCTGCTCACAGGAATCATCGAACGCTACCGATACTCGTTCGAGACGGCCGGGGTCGACCTGGAAGTTGCTCTTCCGGACACCTCGATCGTGGCCGACGTCGATCGTGACGGCCTGGCTCAGGTGCTCGTGAACCTACTCTCCAACGCTGCCAAGTACATCGGCGAGGGCCGCAAGCAAGTCTTCGTCAGTCTGGCCGAGGACGGCAAGGACTTCGTGATCGTCGTGCGCGACACCGGCGTGGGCATGAGCAAGGATTCGATCCAGGAGATCTTCGCGCCGTTCACACGTCTCGAGAGTCCCGAAGTAGAGTCAGTGGCCGGGAGCGGCATCGGATTGACCATCGTGCGCCACATCGTGGACGCGCACCGCGGACACATCGACGTCGACAGCCGCCCCCAAGAAGGCAGCTCGTTCAGAATTCGGCTGCCATTGCGACGCCACGGAGACGTGGAGCCGCCGAGACAATGATGGAGGAGACGTGGTGAGCGAAAACCACACCGTTCTGTTGATCGAGGACGAGCCCAATCTGGTGGCGGGTCTGAGCGATGCGCTGGAGCATCACGGCTACAACGTGATGTCTGCACAGAACGGCCCGGATGGACTCGAAGCGGCCCTCACAGGGCAGGCCGACATCATCCTGCTCGACGTGATGATGCCGGGCATGACGGGACTCGAGGTCTGCGCGGAACTGCGGCAACGCGGCGTGTCCACGCCAGTAATCATGCTGACGGCGAAGTCGCAGGAAGAGGACAAGATCGTTGGCCTCGACACGGGGGCAGACGACTACGTCACGAAACCGTTCAGCGTGACCGAACTACTGGCGCGCGTGCGTGCGCACTTGCGCCGCGCGGACGACGGCAGCGGGCTGCCCGATCGCGTCGAGATCGGTAGCGCGCAGGTCGACTTCAAGAAGTACTGCGTGTTCAAGGACGGCGAGCAATTCGACCTGACTGATCGCGAGGTCGCCATGCTGCGCCTGATGATTGAGCATCCTCACGAAGTCATCACGCGCGACCGCCTGCTCGACGAGGTCTGGGGCCTCAACGCCTACCCGACCACCCGCACGATCGACACCTTCGTCTACCGGCTGCGGCAGAAACTCGAGGACGATTCGCAAAATCCTCGACACCTGCTCACGGTTCGCGGCGCTGGCTACAAGTTCATTCCGTAGGCGGACTGGCGCGGGGCGAAACCCGGCAAAGTTGACGTTTCTTTGACTCTGTCGTGACAGACCGTTCCGCCGCAGGGCGTACCTTGCCGATGAGTGCTCCGCTCGCGATCCCCCTGGCCCCCCAATGCATCCACCGCACCTGGCCCGATGTGCGAAGTGTGTCGCGATATGCAGGCACACCGCCGCCATTGCCGGCGTGAGCATGGCTCTCCTGGCGAGCCTCCCAGCGCTTGCACAGGGTCCCGACAGCAAGCGTGCAACGGCGGAAGAACGCGCGCAGACCGGCTATCGAGGCGACGGTACCGGCGTCTCGCTGTTCGTGCCGCGTATCCATCGGCCGCCCACCCTCGACGACTTTGCGGGAATGCAGCCGCCAGAGGAACTGCGAGATTCAATGTCCCTCGCCGCCGGCTTCGTGCAACGCACGCCGACCGATGGCGCTGAGGCTAGCCGGCGTACCAACGTCTGGCTCGCCCACGACGACACGGCACTGCATGTCGTGTTCGTCGCGTGGGACGCCGATTCCGCTGCCATCCGCGGACGTATGGCGCGGCGGGAGGATATCGGCGCCGATGACATCGTGACCGTCACGCTGGACACGTTTCGCGACGAGCAACGAGCCTACGAGTTCTCGACCAATCCTCTGGGCGTGCAGCGCGATGCGCTGTGGACCGAGGGTCGCACCTCCCAGGGTGATGGCGAAGGCGGCGGCGCAGACACCTCGTTCGACACACTCTGGAGCAGCGATGGTCGCATCACGGAGGAGGGCTACGTGGTCATCATGTCGATCCCGTTCAAGAGCCTTCGCTTCCCGCGAGCCGACTTCCAGACCTGGGGCATCGTGCTGTGGCGGTGGACCCCGCGCGGCGCCGCGGAAGAGGTCACCTGGCCTCACGTTTCCACGCGCCTCGAGGGCATCCTGAACCAGGCCGCGACGATCACGGGCTTCGACAACATCTCGCCGGGCCGCAACCTGCGCATGATCCCCTACGGCACCGTCCGCTCCTTCAGGGCCATCGACGAAACCGTGCGCGGCCCGGACTTCGTGACTGACACGGTGGACCCAGCGGCCGGTCTAGACGCGAAGTTCGTAGTGAAGGATGCAATCGTGGTCGACGCCACGGTGAACCCCGATTTCAGTCAGGTGGAATCGGATCAGCCGCAGCTGACGGTCAATCAGCGATTCGAAGTGTTCTTCCCCGAGAAGCGACCCTTCTTTCTCGAAAACGCCAACTACTTCGAAACACCACTGAGCCTGCTGTTCACACGACGTATCGCCAATCCACAGTTCGGGTTGCGCGCGACCGGCAAGGTCGGCGGATGGACGATCGGTGGGCTTGGAATCGACGACCGCGCCCCCGGTCGCACCGTTACCGAAAGCTCGCCGCTGTCTGGCGAGCGCGCACGGCACGGGGTTGTCCGGATAAGTCACGACCTGCCCAACCAATCGAACGTGGGGCTGATGTACGTCGACAGGAACCTGCACGACAGTTTCAATCGCGTGGGAGGCGTCGACGGGCGCGTAAAACTCGGACAGAACTGGGTAACCGCTTTCCAGGCGGTCACGAGTAGTACCCGCACTCTGGACGGCGAGCAACTCGACGGCCCGGCCTACTACGCACGCGTCGAACGGTCCGGACGCACGTTCAACGCGAGCGCGACCTATCGCGATATTTCGGACGAATTTCGTGCGGAGACGGGATTCATTCCGCGGATTGGTATCCGCCAACTCGATAGTCGAGCCAACTACAGTTTTCGTCCGGAGGGCAACGTACTCATCTCGCACGGCCCGGGGCTCAACTTCACCGACACCTACGACCGCAACGGCGAACGGCTGGACCTGTCGTACAACCCGTCGTACGGCCTGAGCCTGGCCGGGCAGACCACTTTCGGTGGATGGATGTTCGGCCAGGAGCTGCGACTTCGGCCCGAGGACTACTCGTCTCTCACGGAAGATCGCCAGTACGAAGTCCAGCGGGGCGGTTTCTGGTTCGACACCCGACTGTTGCGTAGCTTCGAACTCAACTCATGGCAGGGATGGGGCACCGCGGTGAACTTCGTTCCCGCCGCGGGAGCTACCCCTGAATTAGGGCACACACAGGACGGCGAGATCGTGCTTGCCTACCGTCCCACCGATCGCGTGAGGGTCTCCGGCCGTTGGCTCCATGCATATCTTTCGGACGCCACGACCGGAGCCAACATCTTCCGCAGCGATGTCTTCCGGGCTCGGCTCGACTGGCAGTTCACCCGTGAGTTTTCGCTACGACTGATCGGCCAGTACGAGTCCGTCGACGCAAACCCGGAATTCACATCGCTCGAAACCACACAGAGCGTCAACGCCGACTTCCTCGCGACGTACCTGGTCAATCCATGGACAGCGCTCTACGTCGGCTACAACAGCAACAGCCAAAATCTGGAATTGATCGAAGGTGCGACCGGCAACCTTCTGCGGCGAACGAAGGGCCGTTTCCTGAACGACGCGAACCAGCTATTCGTGAAGCTCTCGTACCTGTTCAGCTACTAAGAGCCGCGAGGCGCCGGTATTCTGGGTAGCGACTCGCCGAATTGACACGCCGTTGACAACCCACGAATAGCGGCACCCCATACTCGACATCGAGCGTTCCAAATGACTGGTTTGCCGGTGTCACTTTCGACTTCAATGATGATTCGAAAACTGGCCGACAAAGCAGGCTGGCCGCTCACGAGTTCGCTGCTGGCGATGCTCCTGATCGCCGCGACGGGTGTTGCGACTGCTCAGCAGTCGTCAGCGGTCGCCACGGCGCGTCAGCTCCTGCAGCGTGCGGTACATCTCGAAGAAGCGTTGGGCGATCCCGAGGCGGCCATCGCGACTTATGAGTTAGTGATCGCCGCGCCAGATGCTGACGTGCCGTTGACGGCCGTGGCCCGATACCGGATGGCGCTCCTGCTGACGGCCATCGGACGCGTCGAAGAGGCTCGGGCACTCCACCTCCGTATCGTCGAGGACTACGGCGCCAACCCGGCAGTGGCCGAAGTGGTTGTGCTGTCACGTGCAGCGCTAGGCACCGATGCGCGCTACGCGTCGGGCCGTACAACCGTCACGCGCAAGCTTTGGGAGGGCGACGCCGGATACGCGTTTGGAGCCCTTTCCCCGGACGGGCGCTTTATCTCTTATGTCGATTGGGCGTCGGGCAACCTTGCGATCCATGACTTCGATCGCGGAGTCGAGCAGTTCGTAACCGACCTGACGCCTTCGCTGGAGCACGACGCCTGGAGTTCGAGCGTGGTCTCGCCGGAGGGCGACCGCATCGCCTACACGTGGTACTCGCCTGAAACGGGTTTCCAGATCCGTACGGTGCGCCTCGATGGTCGAGAAAACCGCACGCTTCTCTCAGGCTGGACGCGACCGCGCCACGTCGAACTGGCGAGCTGGTCGCTCGATGGGCGTGATCTGTTGGCAATCGTCTACGTCGACGAGTCGACGCACGAACTAGCGCTCATCGATACGCGCAACGGCACAATTCACACCGTTGCCGGTCTGGGCGCGACCGCGCCCGAGGTCGCTCGCCTGTCGCCCAACGGACGCTGGATCGCCTATCACCAGGTGAACGACGACGGCACACACGACGTGCTCCTGACCGCGACCAATGGCTCGATGACCACGAAGCTGGTTGATCATCCGGCGAACGACCTTCTACCGATCTGGACGGCCGACGGACAGCACGTTCTGTTCGTCAGCGATCGCACTGGGAGCCTCGCCGCATGGATCGTGGAAGTTTCGCTCCAGGGCCAGCCCGTAGGCGAGGCACAGCTGCTAAAGCCCGATTTTGGTCGCAGCATCCCGATGGGGTTCACGAACGACGGCGCGCTGATCTATGCGCAACAGGTGAGTCTCAACGACATCTATACCGCGGCCCTTAGCCCGGACGAGCGCACCCTGGGAGCACGGATTCCCATTGGAGGACGGCTCGTGGGGGTCAATCGACTGCCGCGCATCTCACCGGATAGCGCGCGCATGGTCTACGTGTCGGAGCCGGGCCTGTTGCCAGGTGACCTCGGCCCGAAGGTTCTGACCATTCGCGACATGAGCACCGGCAAGGAACACACGCTCTCGCCCAAGCTGCGTCGTGTGCTTCCACCTCGCTGGCAGGCCGACGGGCAGCTAATCGCCGAGGCAGTCGACAAGGACAACCAGTGGGGCATCTATTCGATTGATCCCGACTCTTCCGAGAGCACCATGCTGGCGAGTTGGGACGGTGCCCGCTGTGGATGCGGAGTCTCACCGGCGATTTCCGACGACGGTGCTCGGCTGGCGTACTTTCGGCCACGGGACGACGACACCGGCGACCTGGTGGTGCGGCACCTCGACAGCCAGGCTGAACTCACGCTCCTCGAAGGAATCGCGCGCCGCGACGTGATCGACATGTTGTTTTCGCCAGACGGCGAACGTCTTGCGACGGCAATTCGACCGCGACGGCCCGGCCGACTCGAGGGCTGGCGGCTGCAATTTCTCGACGTAGCAACCGGCCGACGCGACGACGTCGGCTCGTTGGGTACCGAAGCCGACGCGATCAAGCTGTCGGGGTGGACGGCCGATGGCGGGGGTCTCGTTTTCGTCCGTGCGGAAGCCGACCGCCACTCGCTCGGCTGGGTTTCATCCGATGGTCAGAATCTGGCCTGGCTGATCCTGGATCTACCGCGCGACCTGCGCGATGTGGTGCTTCACCCTCGCTACGACCGCCTCGTGTTCACGGCCGGCGAGTATCGCGCCGAGGTCTGGTTGTTGGAGAACCCGCTCGCGGCGATCAGCCCACGCTGAACCGACGAAGCCCAGCGCAACGCGCGCCCTGGGTGACCGTTGCTGGCGCCCACCCGCGACGACCCCCTTGTCGACGCCATCGTCCCTTTGATAGCGTCACAAGCGGGTCGAGACACCGGCCCGCTCGCCCCTGCTGAGCGGCCCCTGAACAGGAGCACTACGCTCGTGCAGCAACGAATGAGACATGGCTGGTACGGCGCTCGCCGACCGGCTCTCGCACTTCCGCCGGGGCTTCTGCTTGCCGACGCGCCGCGTCGCCGCATCACAATACCCAACGCACTGCGTTCCGACGTTGCGGCAATGGCCACCGCGGCGCGCGCCGCCGGCAATGGAAACTCTCCGGCTGCCCAGGCCGCGGTATCGCAAGCCGAAGCGTTGTTGCTCGAGCGCTCCACGCTGGGGCCAACGGTCGCCGACCACGACCATATCGACCAGATCGGCTACGAGGGGTGGCTCGAAGAACAGCTCGATTTCGCCAGCCTCGATGACTCGGCGCTTGAGGATTCTCTTCACGGCGGGCTGCCCACGCTATCGATGTCAGCGCAGCAACTATGGCGCCAGTACTCGGACAATCCGTTCGTGCCGATCTTCGAACTGTGGGTTGCGACCTTCTATCGCGCGCTCTACAGCCCGCGTCAGCTGTTCGAACGGATGTCGATTTTCTGGTCGGACCATTTCAGCATCGACGTATTCGGCGACTTCATGCAGGTTCTCAAGCCGGTGGACGATCGCTCCGTGGTGCGCGCAAACGCACTGGGATCGTTCCCGCAGATGCTGGCCGCCAGCGCTCACAGCCCGGCGATGCTCTCGTACCTCACCAACGACACTAACGAGAAGAACCATCCCAACGAGAACTACGCTCGCGAGCTTCTCGAACTCCACACGATGGGGGCCGATCGCGGCTACACCGAAAAGGACGTCAAGGAAGTCGCCCGATGCCTGACGGGCTGGAACTGGCGCAACCCCTACTCCCAGACGAACGGTGAGATCGGCACGTTTGCGTTCTTCGCGTACATGCACGACAACGGCACGAAACGAGTGCTCGGCAAGAGCATCCCAGCGGGCGGTGGCATTGCTGACGGCGAACGAGTGGTGGACATCCTCGCCAAGCGCAAGGAAACATCCGAGTACATCGCCACCAAGATGCTGCGCTGGTTGCACGGATACGAACCGAGCAAGAAGCTGGTGAAGAGCGTGGCCAAGACTTATCGGCGCACCAATGGCGACATCCGGGCCATGGTGCGCAAGGCGCTCCGAGAGAAGACGATCGGCACTGCCACTCCGAAACTGAAGCGGCCGTTCCACCTCGTGATCTCCGCACTCCGTGCTCTGGCCGCGGACGTCGATGACGCCGCCCCAATGCTCGATCACCTCGGCGATGCCGGGCATCTGCCTTTCTCGTGGACCCCGCCGAACGGCTACCCGGACAGGAGCGAGTGGTGGTCGAGCCTCCTTGTGCCGCGCTGGAACTTCGCCCAATCGGCAGTCTTCGACGACGCGGTGAGTCTCGATCCCGCGCTGGACGATCCGAGCGGCTCACCCGCGTCCATCGTCAAGCGCATCGACCGGGTTCTGATGCACGGCAGGATGGGTGCAGAGACTCGTAAGACCCTGGAGACGATGCTCGCCAAACGGCGTAGCCGCGAACGTGTGCGTGAAGCACTGGCAACGGCCATCTCGGCCCCCGAGTTCCAGGAGTACTGAGATGAGCAAGCGCCAGCAAGCTGACTGCGGCTGCAACGAATACCGGCAGGTCTCGCGACGCAACTTCATGCGTGTGGGTGGCACGATGGCCATCGCCGCCGCCATGCCCGGTTGGGTGCCGCGCGTTGCCTTCGCTCAGAGCGACGCGAGCGATCGGGACGTGATCGTGTCGGTCTTCCTGCGCGGCGGCGTGGACTCGCTCACCATGTGCGTGCCCTTCAACGAGAACCAGTACTACAAGCTCCGACCGACCATCGCCATCAAGCCGCCCGACGCGGGGGGCTCTGACAAGGCCACCGCGCTCGACGACAACTTCGGTCTGCCGCCGTCGATGACGTCGTTGCTCGACGCCTACGCGTCGGACGATCTGCTGGTAGTGCACGCCTGCGGGCTCGAGAACCCGACGCGATCGCACTTCGAAGCCATGCACTACATGGAGGTGGGCGAAGGCAATCCCGGCACGCTCTTTACCGGCTGGCTGGGGCGCCACCTACAAACAACCGCGCCGACCATGAAGGACGCGGTGCTGCGCTCAGTCGGCATCGGCTACGGACTACAGCGCACACTGGTGGGCGGGCCGCAGACGCTCGCGATCGCCGAGATGGCCGACTTCGGACTCGACATCTACGGCCGCGAAGAGCGCGAGAGGATGCAGGCGCTGGAGGCCATGTACGAGCCCTATGCTGATCCCCTCAAAACTGCTGCCAGCAACACGCTGCAAACCATCGACTTGCTCGACGCGATCGACTTCGCCGGCTACAAGCCGAAGGGAAAAGCGAAGTATCCGGACTCCGACTTCGGTTACGCCATGAAGAGCACCGCAGCGCTGATCAAGGCCGACATCGGTGTTGAAGCTATCGCGATCGATCTCGACGGTTGGGATACGCACGAGGAGCAGGGCTCGACGGGTGGATGGATGGAGTACCTGATGCGCGACCTCTCGCGCACGCTTGCCGCCTTCCACGCCGATCTCGGCGCGTCGAACCGCAAAGACGTCGCGGTGATGTGCATGACGGAGTTCGGGCGCAACGTCTTCGAGAACGGCTCGCGAGGCACCGACCACGGGCATGGCTCACTGATGCTCGCAATGGGTAGCAGCATCGCCGGCGGTCGGGTGATGACGAAGTGGCCGGGGCTCGCCAAGGGGCAGCTCTACGACGGCCAGGATCTCAAGATCACGACCGACTATCGCGACGTGATCACGGAAGTGATGACCAAGCGCGGCGGCAATACGGCGCCCGACCAGCTGTTCCCCGATCGCGGCTACAAGCCGAAGGATCTGGGAGTCATCGCCTAGCGGGCGCGACGGTGGCGGGATTCGGCGGCTAGAATCGGGTTCCCAACCTCGCGGCCGGAGACCACCCGATGGACCTGATGCAGCACGAGCCCACGATCCGGCTTGCGGTCTTCTTTGGTGTGTTCGCCGCGGTCGCGATCTGGGAGATTGCGATCCCCTATCGAGATCTGTCGACCCGGAAGCCGGTGCGTTGGGGCCGCAACCTCGGCCTGCTCGTCCTCGACACAGTGCTCGTACGGCTGGTACTTCCCGCAGGCGCAGTGGGCGCGTCACTCCTGGCAGCGGAGCGCGGCTGGGGAGTGTTCAACGTGTTCGATGCCCCCGCCTGGGTGGCCGTTCTGGCGAGCGTCGTGATTCTCGATTTCTCGATCTGGCTGCAGCATCTCGTCTTTCACGCGGTGCCCGCGCTATGGCGGCTCCACATGGTTCACCACGCGGATCTCGACTTCGACGTAACCACCGGCACGCGCTTCCACCCCATCGAGATCCTGCTATCGATGCTGATCAAGATGGCCATTGTCGTGATCCTCGGGGCGCCCGCACTCGCGGTGCTCGTATTCGAGGTGCTACTCAACGCAACTGCCATGTTCAACCACGGCAACGTCTCGTTGCCGCGCTGGATCGATGTGCCATTGCGCTGGATGATCGTCACGCCGGACATGCACCGCGTGCACCACTCCGTGAAGCGCGAAGAGTGCAACAGCAACTTCGGCTTCAACCTGCCGTGGTGGGACCGACTCTTCGGCACGTATGTTCCCGAACCCGCCGCGGGACGCGAAGGCCTCCGGATCGGCGTAAGTCACATCCGTGACGAGCGTCAGACGGTGCCGTGGCTGGTCGGACTACCGTTCCTGCGACGCACGGGCGTGTACCCGTTTGGACGCTCGAAGGAGTAGTTCAGGCAGCGCCTACTCGGCCTACCGCCGGTAGCGAACCTCGCCGCCGACGATGGTGAAGTCGATCTCGGTCGCCGGAATCTCCTCTTCCGGAATCGACAGGATGTCGGCCGAAAGAACGGTGATGTCGGCGAGCATGCCGGGCTCTAGTCGTCCCTTGAGATGCTCTTCGAACGCCGCATAGGCAGCCCAGGTCGTATACGAGCGCAGCGCCTCTTCGCGCGTCATGCGCTGCTCCGGAAAGAAGATCTCACCATCGGCCATCCGACGCGAAACCGACGCGTAGTAGCTCGCGATCGGCGAGATGTTCTCGACAGGCACGTCCGTACCGTTGGTGACCACGGCGCCCGAGTCGATCAGGTCACTCCACATGTATGCGCCTGATTCGGCGCGCTCAGCACCCAGACGGCGGAACACCCAGGGGGCATCCGACGTGCAATGGATGCCCTGCATCGAGGCGATCACGCCGAGACCCGCGAATCGCGGGATGTCATCCGGGTGCAGGTGCTGCGCGTGCTCGACGCGCCATCGGAGATCGCCGCCGTTGTGTCCGCTGGCGTTGAACGTCCGCTCGTACAGATCGAGCACCTCGCGGTTGGCCCGATCGCCGATCGCGTGAGTGTTGAGCTGGAAGCCGTGCTTCGCCGCGATTTCCGCAGTGCGCTCGATAACACCGACCTCGGTGGTTTCGAGACCGGCACTGTCCGGCATGTCGGCATAGGGCTCGAGCAACCATGCGCCGTGCGGGCCAAGTGCGCCGTCAATCGAGTGCTTGATGCCGCGAACGGCAAGAAAATCGTTGCCTTCAGGAATGATCCGGTAGTCGGGCAACCGTGCGTCCATCGCTTCATGTGTCTGACCGCGGACCATGACGTAGAGCCGCACCGGGAGCTCGCCCGCATCTGCCATCGCGCGCAGCCGGTCGATGCCCCCGAAGCCTGTTCCGGCATCCTGAAAGCTGGTGACGCCGTTCTCGAGCGCCTCTTGACCCGCGAGCTGAACCTGCAACCGGAACTCGGCGTCGCGCTCGGCGTCGGTCATCTCTTCGCCTTCACCGCGTGCCACCCGAATCAGTCCCGAGGCCGTCTCACGCAGCATGCCCGTCGCGCGGCCGTTGGCATCGCGCACGATGGTCCCGCCTTCCGGGTCCGGCGTCTCGTCAGTGATGCCCGCCAGCTGCATGGCCACCTCATTGACGAACGAGGCGTGGCCACTGGCGTGGGTGAGCAGAACCGGGTTGTCGGGCGTGACCTCCGACAGTCCGTCATGCAGCGGCACGCCGTCGACGCTCGGTGCTGGCGTGTACTCCCACTTTTCCTGGTGCCAACCGCGTCCAAAGATCCACTCGCCGGGCTCGAGTTCACGGGCCTTTTCTTCGACCATCTCGATGATCCCCTGCCACGAGGCAACGCCGTTGAGGTCGAGAATCATCTTGGCTCGTCCGAGCCCCAGAAAGTGCCCGTGCCCCTCGATGAACCCCGGGATCGCGAGCCGCCCGTCCAGTTCGACAACCTCGGTTTCGGGCCCGATCCACGCGCCGATCTCGGCATCCGTGCCCGTGGCGACAACTTCATGCCCGCGCACCGCGACGGCCTGATCGATGGTGAAGCTGTCGTCAACGGTCGCCACCTTGCCACCCCGCAGCACGAGATCCGCTGGCGCCTCTTGCGCCGACGGGGTCCAGGCGGGTGCAAGGGCAACAGCGAATGCGAGTACGAGGGCAGCAGTGCGAAGACGTCCAGACATGGGCGGGGCTCCGTGGCAGTTGTTCTCGAAGTCAGGTCCCGGAGTTTGCACGGGATCGCCGCACGGGGAAAGGCCACGCCGATCGCAGCAGCAACAGCGGCCGGCGCCGCGTAGGATCTGGGCATCCGTTCGTCGCTGTCGCTGGAGACACCCAATGAAAGTCGCCCCGCCCGCCCGCCTGATCCTGGCCATCCTTCTTGTTGTGGTCATCGCCGGCCCCGCGACCGCCCGCGCGCAGGATGAAGCATCGGCGCCACGGCCGATGACAACCGACGACGCCCTCGACATGACGAGTGTTTCGCCGCAGGCCCTGTCTCCTGACGGCGACTGGCTGATCTATTCGAAACGCAGCTTGAACTGGGACGACAACGAGTACGACACCGAGGTCTGGATGGCCCGGACTGACGGTTCCGACACCTTCCGCTACCTCGGCGAAGACGGTGGTTCGGACTTCCGTTTCTCGCCCGACGGCAAGTACGTGACCTTCAAGCGATCGAGCGGCGAGGGCCGTAGTCGGACAACGCAGCTGTACTGGATGCGAACGTCCGGTGGTGAAGCAACGGCGCTCACGGAGCACGAACCATCGATCGGGCAGTACCGCTGGAGTACGGACTCGAGCCGCATCTTCTTCGCGGCACAGGACAAACGCGACAAGGACGAACAGAAAACCATCGACGACGGCGACGACGCGATTTTCGTCGACGAGGGGCCGAACGGTCAGACACGGTCGCAGTGGAGCAACCTCTGGGTCTTCATGATCGAAGAGGAAGAAGACGAGGAGCGCAGCACTCAGCTCACCGACGAGGAATTCCTGGTCTCCGGCTTCGATCCTTCGCCCGACATGCGCTGGATCGCGCTGACGGCGCGGTACACGAACCGCCGCAACGACGGTGACAAGACCGAGATCTTCCTCCTGAACGTCGAGTCCGGCGAGAAGACACGCCTCACCGAGAACCAGGCGCCCGAGGGCGGTGTGCTGTGGTCACCGGACTCACGCAGTTTCGTCTATTCGGCAGGCGACGACGAGGAATGGCTCAACCGCAACTCCAAGCTGTGGCTCATGGAGGCGCAACTCGGCGAGCACCGGCTGTTGACGGAGAACTTCGCCGGCAACGTCAGCGGCGCCACCTGGTCGCCCGATGGCTCGCACATCTTCTTCACCGGCAGCGAAGGCCCGAACTCGAACGTGTTCCGAGTGAACGTCGAGTCTGGCGCGGTGGAGGCGGTGACGCAGCTGGACGGCAGCACTCGCGCGTCGCACTGGTCGGCCGATCGTAGTCGGTTCATCTACACGTTCTCCGACTTCGATACGCCGTCTGACATCTGGCTCGGCCATGCCGACGGCAGCGCCGCAACGCAGATCACCGACGCGAATCCGCAACTCGCCGACCTGCAACTCGCCAGTATGCGGCGCATGACCTGGGCCAGCACGGACGGCACCGAGATCGAAGGGCTCGCCCACTTCCCCGCTGACTTCGAGGAAGGTCGCGCATACCCGCTGATGCTCAACATCCACGGCGGGCCGGCAGGCGTGTTCTCTAACTCGTTCCGTTCCAGCTACCACGTCTATGCCGGGCTTGGATGGGTCGCACTGTCACCCAACGTCCGCGGCTCATGCTGCTACGACGACACGTTGCGCGAAGGCAACACCGTGGCACGCAATGACGGCATCGGCTTCGGCGACTACCAGGACCTCCTGACCGGCGTCGACATGATGGTCGATAGCGGCATGGCCGATCCGGATCGACTGGCGCTACGCGGCTGGAGCTACGGCGGAATCCTCGGTGGCTGGACGATCACCCAGACCGACCGGTTCAAGGGCGCCAGCATCGGGGCGGGCGTCTACGACTGGACGTCGGAATATGGCCCGGGATTTAACAACGACGTACGTCTGTGGCACATCGGCGGCTCTCCTTGGGACAACCCGGAGGGCTATCGCAACCAGTCGACCCTGACCCACGTCGCGAACATCACCACGCCGACGCTCATCATCCATGGGATGAACGACACCGTCGACACCGAGCCGCAGAGCATGATGCTCTTTGTCGCCATGAAGGACATCGGCAAGGCTCCCGTGCGCTACATGCGGGTACCCCGCGAGCTGCACGGATTCCGCGAGCCGCGGCACCAGCGCCGTCGCGACACGGAAGAGATCTCCTGGATGCACAAGCATGTGCTTGGCGAGGAGTGGACGCCGTGGGAGCGAGACGCCGAGGAGAAAAGCGAAGAGGCCGACGAAGAAGCTGACGACAGCTAGCCGCTCAGCGACGATGAAAGTACTGCTCTGGGATATCGACGGCACTCTGCTGAACACGGACCGCGCGGGTGTGTGTGCATGGATGGAGGCGGCTGAGGAGATCCACGGTGGGCCTCTCGACGCGAGTCGACTCACGCTGGCCGGGATGACGGATCCGCTGATCGCGGAGATCACGATCGACGACCTGATGGAGCGGCCTGGCGAGTACGAGATCGCGCCGCGACTCCTGGCGCGCTATCTAGAGCTGCTGCCAGACTGGTTGCCGCGCCGCGGCAACGGCTTCGTGCATCGCAACGTCCTCGACACACTCGAAGCGCTCGCCCCGGCGACCGACTTCGAGCACGCGCTGCTGACCGGAAACCTGGAAGACGGGGCCCGGCAGAAACTGGCCCACTACGGGATTCTCGACTTCTTCGACTGGGGTGCGTTCGCCGACGGGCTGCCGCTCCGGCGCGACATCGCCCGGCGCGCTCGAAGCGAGGCGGAGTCACGGCACGGCGAGAATGTAGAGCTGTACGTCATCGGCGACACGCCTCGCGACATCGACTGCGGGAAAGCAGTCGGGGCACGAACCATTGCGGTCGCCACCGGCGGGGCAACGTTCGATGAACTCGTAGAACACGATCCCTGGTGGGCTCTCGACCATCTCCCCGCAGCCGCGGAGTTCGCCGCGAGGCTGCGCGAGGGCTAGTCGGAACGCAGGGAAACGCTCGGGTCGACACGCGCCGCCCGACGGGCGGGAAGCCAGGCAGAGCCCAGCCCGCAAGCCAGAACGAGGGCAGTCGCTCCCGCGACGAACAACCCGTCCACCGAGCTCGGCAAGTAGAGCATGTGCGCCAGCGCGCGGGTCGCACCGAGACTCAGAACGACCCCGACCAATGCGCCGGCGCTGATCACCAGCATTCCCTGTCGGACGACCATTCCGAGGACGCGTCCCGCCGAGGCACCGACGGCCTGACGGACACCGAACTCGCGGCGACGGCGGGCCACGTTGGCCGCCAGCGAAGCGTACAAGCCCATCGCACTCAAGAAGACCGCCAGACTGGCGGCATACGCGACCGCCATCGCGCTCATGCGCTGCGGTCGATACATGCCGGCCACGCGCCAGGTCAGAGGCAGCGTCTCGGCGATCGGTACGTTGGCATCAACTTCGTGAATCGCCGCGGTGAGTTCAGGTATCGTCGCCGACGGGTCTCCGCTGACTCGCACCTGTAGGCGCGCATCCACCACGTCCGGGTTTTGCCAGAAGGGCGCATACACGTAGGGCATCGGGCCTCGCGTGCGATCCATCATCGCCAGGTCGTCAACGAGCCCCACCACCCGATGCTCGGTGCCGTTGATCCTCAGTCCCTGTCCTATCGGATCATCGGAAGGCCACAGCGAGGTCGCCGCAGAGGCGCTCACGATCGCGACGAATTCACTGCCCACATCATCGGTCGCGGCGAAGTCGCGCCCGCGCAACAGTTCGATGCCCAGAGTCTCGAAGTAGCGCGGCCCCACCTCGATATAGCCGGTTAGCCGCGCGGCAGCATCGTCGTGCACAGGCTCGACCTCGGCGCGGAATCCCATCAGCGAAATCCCGGTACCAACCATCGTCCACGACTCGACCTGTGGATGGGCGTCGAGGCGCTCGAACACACCACGCAGATAGGGACGTGCGCGGTCCGGCCCATACTCGACCAGGCGTGGCCGCAGTCTGATGAGCGCGACGCCGTCCGGATCGAAGCCGCGACCGGAGAGCAGTTCGTGAGCGCTCGCCGCGAACAACCCGGCGATGGCAACCAGCGCGACCGCCAGGGCAACCTGCCCTCCGATGAGAAGACTCTGGCCGCGTTCCGAAGCGATGGTCCCACGGGTGCTGCCGAGCGCCGCCTGTGCGCCTCGTCGGGCAGTGACGAGGGCGGGCGCGAGCCCGAAAAGAAGGCCGGCCGCAAGCGTGGCGATCGTCGCGCCGAGCAGAACTTCGGGCACCAGGCCGAAGTCGTATTCGCGCGGACGCCCCGACGAGTCCATCGAGTAGAAGACGGCGTTGAGCAGGCTCGTCATGCCGACCGATAGGAGTAGCCCAAGGGTGCCACCGACCACGGCCAGCATCATCGACTCGATCGTGAGCTGGCGGGTGATTCGAGCTCGGCCGGCGCCAAGCGCGACGCGTACTGCCATCTCGTGTCCCCGGGCGCGGCCTCGAGACATCAGCAAGCCGGCCAGATTGGCGCAGCACGCGAGAAGCAGCGCACCGACGACCCACGCGGAGAGCTGCAGGAACTGCTGATCCACACCGCTGAGGTAGGAGCCGCGAGCCACACGGACAACCACGCCGGTATTCCCGCTGGATTCCTGATCACGCCAGTGGTCCGGCAGCAGCGTAGTGAGTTCGGCTTCCGCCGAGCTCGGGCTTGCGGCAGCAGTGATACGACCGTACATCCGAAACACCGTGCAGTCGACGGCAAAAGGTTCGTCGCAAGACCGATAGCCCACCGGGAGCATCATCGCCGGCATGAAAATGTTGAGTGTCTCGGCCTCGACACCGGAGAAGGTCGACGGCATCACGCCCACCACCCTGAGATCGGTTCCGTTCACCGTCACCGACTTCCCGATGACGTCGTCATCGCCACCGAACCACACTTGCCAGAAGTCGTAGCCGAGCACCGCGACACGGTCTCGCTCGGGAACCTGATCTTCGTCCGGCGTGAAGAAGCGCCCCAGCGCGGGTTCCACCCTGAGCATCCTGAAGAAGTTCTGCGACACCACCGCACCATTCACTTCGCGCCCCTCGGTTTCGCTTGCCACGAACAGTGGGGCGGTCGGGTAGATAGCGGCGAGCTCCTCGAAGCTGTCGCTGCCTTCGCGCAGGTGGAGATAGTCGGGGTAGGACAGCGGCGCGGTGCGCGCGCCGTTGTTGCGCGTGGGCTCGACGGACACGAGCGCGTCCGGCTCGGGCACCGGTAGGGGCCGGACCATGAACGTATGGATCAAGCTTAGAAACGTGACCACTGCCGCCAGAGTGAGCGCCAGTGTGCCGATGGCCGTACCGGAAAACAGCGGGTAGCGACGGATCATCCGGGCGCTGTGACTTGCGTCGAGCCATAGGCCTTCGAGCACGTTCGTGTCGCGTGCCTCGCGACACTCCTCCTTGATCGCGTCCACCGCGCCAAACTCTGCCCGGGCGCGTCGCCGCGCTTCACTGGCCGACAGCCCTTGAGCCATCAACGACTCGATCTCCATTTCCAGGTGCGCCTGGATCTCCTGATCGAGCTCGCGCTCCACGCTTCGCCTCGAAAACAGATCCCTTCCCCAGTGCCAGAGTCGTCGCATCGCGGCTACGCCTCCAGCACCGCGGCGACCGCAGTGGTGAGCCGGCCCCACTGAACGCTCTCCGCCGCGACCCAGCGCTTACCCGCCGGAGTGAGCTCGTAGAAGCGCGCCTTGCGGTTGTTTTCGGAGACACCCCAGGTGGCCTCGATCAGTCCACGGCGCTCCAGTCGGTGCAGTGCCGGATAGAGCGAACCCTGGCGAACCTGAAGCACGTCGTCAGACAGGGCGCGTATGCGCTGGGCAATTGCCCAGCCGTGCTCCGAGCGGCGCGCGAGCGTCTTCAGGATCAGAAGGTCGAGGGTGCCCTGTGGGAGATCGACGGGTTGATCTGTCATGGGCCCGGTTCCGGGGAAGAACTCGTTTCGCGAAGAGAGCTGCGAAGGAGCATCACGTTTCCCCTTCGGCTTCGACAAGAAGAATCTACGCACTCTCCTGTCGAAGTGCAAGGGAAGATCGAGAGCCATCCCTGAAGCGAGTATTCCGAACCCGGACACAACAACGCCCCGGCATTGTTGCCGGGGCGCTGAAGAACGCTGAGTTCGAGTTCGGGCCGGCTTACGCCTCGATCTGACCGCTCGCCTCGATCGCCACCGGCTTCGCTGTCGCGCCGGAGCCGCTGCCAACGGCCTCGATCGCACGCACGATGTCCATGCCGTCGGTGACTTCACCGAACACGCAGTGCTTGCCGTCCAGCCACGCGGTCTCGGCGGTGCACAGGAAGAACTGTGAGCCGTTCGTGTTGGGACCGGCGTTAGCCATCGACAACACACCCGCACCGTGGTGCTTCAGCTCGAAGTTCTCGTCAGGGAACTTGTCGCCGTAGATCGACTTGCCGCCCGTGCCGTTGCCGCGCGTGAAGTCGCCACCCTGGCACATGAAGTTCGGGATCACGCGGTGGAACTTCGAGCCCTCGTAGCCGAATCCCTTCTCGCCGGTGCAGAGAGCGCGGAAGTTCTCCGACGTCTTCGGCGTGACATCCGACAACTCCATGGTGATGCGGCCGGCTTCTTCGCCGCCAATGCTGATATCGAAGTAGACGGTCGCGTAGACACCCATGGTCGTGTTCCTCATTGGTCGGGCGGATAGACAGCGAGCGCCGACCATCTTGACATTCCCCTGCGGTTCGCGTCGTTCGGATTGCGCGTGGGTTTCGTCGCCGAGCGTGCGATGAGACGCTGTAGTCATGAACATATCGAGTGCTGCCGCCTCCGCATCGCCCGAGCCGGGCGGGCTACCCTTCAATCCGGACGCCGCCGAGTCCAGCTGCTGGTTCTGACCTGAAACCGGCGTGTTGCCCGGTCTGGGCGACGAGGACACCGAGCTCGCGGCCACGGTACCGCTGCGCATGCTGCTTGGGGCGGCAACGGTGCTGCTGCTGGTGGCAACGTCCGGCGCGCTGCTGTGGGGACTCAGCACGGGCACGGCCAGCGGCGCTGCAGGACTGTTCATCGTCGTCCTGACGTTGGGTGGGTGCGCCGCGGCACTATTCTTAGGCGCGGCTCTGACACTGCCGCAGTTGCGGTGGATCGAGCGGGTCGTGTTCGGCACGGTCACCGCGTACCTCGGGTGGACGATGTACGTCAGTCTCACCGTTCATCTCGCGCTGGACACCCCCGCGACAGCTGAGCTTGCGTGGAACACTGGAATCACGCAGTTCGCGCTGCTGATCGTCGCCTACGGCACACTGGTCTCCAACGAATGGCCACGCGCTGCACGCGGAGTAGCGTTGATCGCGGCCACGCCACTGGCGATCGGAGCACTTGCAGGATATCGACCGTTCGTCGGCGCTAGCGGCGTACTTCTGGCGGCGGCGGTTCTGGCCGTACTCGCGGCCACGGTCATCAGCCAATACCTGTCGCTGGCACGTTCCACACGCATCACGCTGCGCTACGAACTCAAGAAGCGGATCGGACTCGGCGGCATGGGCGAGGTCTGGCTCGCCGAACACAACCTGCTCGCGCGCAAGGCCGCCGTGAAATTGATTCGCCCCGAGACTCTCGGCGGCCGCAACGCCGAGCGTGCCGACCTTGTCCTCCGTCGCTTCGAGCGTGAGGCACGCGCAACCGCAGGGCTGCGCTCCCCGCATACCGTGGAGGTCTACGACTTCGGGCATGCCGCCGACGGCACGTTCTACTACGCGATGGAGTACCTGGAGGGCTTCGACCTGCGGAATCTCGTGGAAGAGCACGGACCCGTTCCGCCAGCACGTGTAGTTCACCTGTTGCGGCAGGCATGTGATTCGCTCGCCGACGCCCACACCACCGGTCTGCTCCACCGCGACATCAAGCCGGCGAACATCTATGCCTGCCGAATGGGCACCGCAGTCGACTTCGTCAAGGTGCTCGACTTCGGCCTGGTCACCGACGCAAACCTGCCGTCGGCGATGGGCGAGGCCGCAACGGGCCTGACGATCGAAGGCGAGATCAACGGCACACCGGGCTACATGGCCCCGGAACTCGTACAGGCGGCGAACACCGCGGACGGCCGTGCAGACATCTACGCACTCGGCTGCGTCGGGTACTACCTGCTCACCGGTACGACTCTGTTCGAAGGGCCTCCGCTCAACGTGCTGATGGACCATATCCAGACCGAACCGGAACCGCCCTCCGCGCGCGCCGACGCCATCCCGGACGATCTCGAGCGCGTGATCCTTCGCTGCCTGGCCAAGAATCCGGACGACCGCTATGGAGACGTCGAGCAACTCGGCGTTGCGCTGGCTTCATGCTGCCTGGAGCCACCCTGGGACCACGCCGCGCGAACGGACTGGTGGGCTCGTCATCGGCCCGCGTCGGTCGCCGGCGCCTCGGCTGCGACGGCATCGCCCAGCTAGGCACCGCAGCAGGCCTTCCGTCGGATGATTCGATCCGCTAACCTACCCCTATGAGTAAAAGGGATGGAGATGCACGGAGAGCGACCTGCGTCGTCCTCGTATTCTGGCTGGCGGCGTGCGGGGGCTCGTCGCCGGTGGCGCCGCTCGGCGAGAACATCAACATCGCATGTCTGGCGCGCGCAAGCTTTTCGGAGCCGGCCGAATCCGACTACGTACTGCCCTATCCCGTGGGAGACGCGCGGTATGTGTCGCAGAGCTACTGCTTCGAGCGTGGCGGGCACATCAATCAGCTCGCCTACGACTTCGATGCTCCGATCGGCGCGACGGTTGTAGCGGCACGCGCCGGCAGCGTGATCCGCGCTGAAGACGCTTTCGAGGATGTGGGCACCGGCACGACCAGCGAGCTGAACTTCCTGCATATCGAACACGCGGACGGGACGGTCGCCTTCTACGCCCACCTGCAACAGGGCGGCATCGTCGTCGAGGTCGGCCAATTCGTCGACCAGGGCGAACCGATCGCGACGAGCGGCAACTCAGGATCCACCGGCGACCGCCCCCACCTGCACTTCCAGGTGCTCGCCTCCGCCGGCCGGGGCGGCGACAACGACATCCCGGTGAACTTCCGGAACGCAGACGGTCCGCTCGACGACCGGCGCGGTCTACGCAGGGGCATCACCTACCGGGCGAGCCGCCGGTAGCGAAGCTCCCGCGGCCCGACGGCATTCGCTGTTTGAGAATCAGGCTGATATAGTTCGAAATATGTCGAACTTTCAAAATGATAGCCTCGCACCAATCAGCGAGACCTTCAGCGCGCTTGGTAACCCCAGCCGGCTGCAGATTCTCCATCGACTGATGGAGTGCTGCGATGCCACCGGCACATGTGAGTGCCCCGGCGACGAGGCCATGTGCGTTGGCGACCTGGCGAAAGGACTGCGGCTGGCGCCGTCGACGGTCTCCCACCACCTGAAGGAACTCCGTCGCGCCGGGCTGATCTCGATGCATCGGCGGGGCCGCAACATCGACTGCCTGGTCAACAAGGAAGCCATCGACAAGCTCGTTGAGTTCCTCGGGTCGCCATGGGCTGACAAGGAGACTGGCTGTTGAAACGCCCGACGATCTCGCGCCGGCTTCTGCTCTCGAGCGCGGCCGGCGGCGTTGCCGCGAGCCTCGTGAAATCACAGACCGATGCCGTTCTCGGTGCCACCCAGCTCGATCCGACGAAAATGCTCGGCCGCGTGCCCTCCGCACTCGGTAGCCGGGCCCCCGAAGTGGCGCCGCGCCGGCTGGTAAGTCGTCCGGTTGCGGCCAGCGTGTCGCGCACTCCGATCCAGGATCTGTTCGGCATCATCACGCCTTCCGACCTGCACTTCGAACGCCATCACGCGGGCGTGCCGACGATCGCGGCCGACGAGCACGAGTTGCTGATTCACGGGATGGTCGATCGACCCAAGGTCTTCCGCATGGCGGATCTCCACCGGTTGCCGTCCGTGACGCGCACATGTTTCATCGAGTGTGGCGGACAGGGCGCCGGCATCAGCGATCCGACCAACATGCCCACGGAACGCACCCCGCAGCAGCTAGACGGCCTGCTCAGCACGAGTGAATGGACCGGCGTTCCGCTGTCGACGGTGCTCCGAGAGGTTGGTATTCGCGACGCCGCCAGCTGGTTGCTGGCCGAGGGGCGCGACGCCGCGGTGATGTCGCGCAGCATCCCGATCGGAAAAGCCCTCGACGATGCGTTGCTCGCTTACGGACAGAACGGCGAGCCCGTGCGGCCTGAACAGGGCTACCCGGTGCGGCTCCTGCTTCCGGGATGGGAGGGCAACACGCAGGTGAAGTGGTTGCGCCGCATCGAAGTCACTGATCGACCTACGATGACGCGCGACGAGACGTCTCGCTACACGGAACCTCTGGGCGACGGCACGGCGCGGCAGTTCAGCTTCGTAATGGAAGCCAAATCGCTCATCACATTCCCGAGCTACCCGTTCGTACTCCCCGAGCGTGGCTGGTGGGAAATCCGCGGGCTCGCATGGTCTGGCCGCGGCCGCATTCAGCGGGTCGACGTGAGCACCGACCTCGGCCGCACCTGGACACCGGCAGAAATCCAGGCACCCGTTCTTTCGAAAGCCCCGGTACGATTTCGCCATCTCTGGGACTGGGACGGCAGCGAGACAGTGATCCTGAGTCGCGCGGTGGATGAGACCGGCTACGTGCAACCGACACTCCAGCAGCTGCTCGACGCCAGAGGCGTCGGCACCGGGTACCACATGAATCACATCCGGGCCTGGCATATCGCGAACGACGGAAGCGTGACCTTCGGTCTGGGAGCACTCCAATGAAGGGCGTCGCGGTTGCGGCCGTGCTGATGATCACCGCAGGATGTGCGCCCGCGGAGGCGCCCGCTCCGCTCCGTACCGAATCGACTCCGGCCAACTCCGCGGCGTTCGAGGTCGAGTCGCAGGAACGCCAGCTACCGAGCGACTTCGGTTTCGGCGCACCGGCCAGCGACGAACGCATCGCAAGATGGGACATCGACATAAAGCCTGATGGTGAGGGACTCCCCACCGGCCGCGGAACCGTATCCGAAGGCGCGACCCTCTACGCGATCCAGTGCGCGGTGTGCCACGGAGCCACGGGGATCGAAGGTCCGGATGTGGCACTCGCCGAGCCGGGCGGTTCATGGGAGGACACGCCCACGAGTCGGGCCATAGGCGTCTACTGGCCGCACGCGACGACGCTCTACGACTACATCCAGAAGGCCATGCCGATGGCGACTCCGGGAACGCTCACGCCGGACGAGACGTACGCGGTCATCGCATACCTCCTGCATATCAACGGGCTTGTCCCCGCAGACGCAGAACTCGACGCCGCCTCACTTGTGGCAATCGAGATGCCGGCACGGGACCGGTTCGTCCCCGACGACAGGCCCGGCGGCGCCACGATCCGGTAGCGCGATAGCGTTGCCGCACCCCGAACTTCGAGCCGCGCACAAGGAAGGCCATCTTGAAGATGCTCCTGAGAGTGAATCTGGTCGTGATCACGCTGCTCAGCATCCTGGCGGCCGTGCCCAAACTCATACGCGTGCCGCAGGAGTTGGACTTCTTCGCCGGCGTCGGGCTCGGCCCGGCCGCAGTCGTCATCTTCGGAGCGATTCAGCTGATCGGTGGAGTGCTCCTGATCCGCGGGAAGACCCGACGACTCGGCGCCATGATCACTGCAGCGATGTTTCTTGGATCGGCGGTGATGGTCCTCGCCTCAGGTCAGTGGATGTTCGGCATCGTGTCGCTCGTTCCCGTCGTCCTCGCGATGCTGCTCGCTCGCAGCGCACTCCGCCTCACACCTTCCCGGCCGGCATGATGATCCGCGGTGCTACGGTCTGCGCGGCGATGTCGTAGAACCGACAGAGACCGATCCGAACTTCTACTCCCCCTCGGAGCTCAGCATGCTGCGCGCGCTGATGCTGATTCTCGCGATGGCGGTGGCCGGCGCCGCGCAGTCGTCCGCGCAGTTCGGCTCTGGTGACAACTCGTCTCCCCCTTCGCTCGCGCTCGCCGCCCTTCAGAACCGCGGCGACTTCAACGCCAGCACGCATCGCAGCACGCAGGCTGAGGTCTCCATTGCGGTCAATCCGACCGACGCCTCGAACCTCGTCGCCGCCGCGATGAACCTCGCAGGCGAGGGCGGCATCCTGGTGATGACCTCGCTCGATCAGGGAGTCACCTGGAACACCGTGTTCATGCCGGTTTCGACAGGAGCGATCTACCATGCCGATCCATGGGTGGCCTTCGATAGCGCCGGAGTCGTCTACCTGGCCCACATCCCGGTGGCGTCGGGCAACGAGCCGATCGGTATCGAGGTCACGCGCTCCTTCGACAAGGGGCTCTCGTGGGATCCCAGTCAGCGCATCTCGGCGAATCGCGGCAACGACGACAAGCTGGTGGTTGAGGTAGACCGCAGCACCGCGAGTCCATACCGCGACCGGGCATACATCGCATGGAAGTGGCCCTCGCGCGGGGTGTACGTGTCGACTGGTCGAGACGGCTCTTTTGGCCCTCCGGTGCGCATCGACGACGCGGTGATCAGCGGGCTCGATCTCGCGTTTCAAGCCGACGGCACCGCCTACCTGGCTGCGAATAGCGGCGCGCGTGGAATCGTTGCCTGGCGCTCGACCGACGGCGGCGCAAGCTGGTCGCGCCTCCCGGATCCAAGCGCAACGCGGGCAGGCTGGTACACGTCGGGTCCGGCGTTCTGTGAACGTATGTCGCTAGTGCACGCGACCATCGACGCCGATGTCTCGGGCGGCCCGAACCACGGCCGGCTCTATGTGAGTTGGAGCGACACGTCGCAGGCATCTCCGGGTCAGTGCGGTGATCTGTGTCAGGCGGGCCCCTGCGACACCGACGTTTATCTCGTGCGCTCCGACGACAACGGCGACACCTGGACAGACCCGGTGGTGGTCCATGAAGAGGAACTTGGCGGCGCCGATCAGTTCATGCCGTGGCTCGACGTCGACGACACCACGGGCCATGTGATCGTTGGCTACAAGGACACCCGCGTTGATTCCACTCGACGCGAAGCCGCTTTCTACGTGAGCCGCAGTACGGATGGCGGCGTGTCATGGGAGCCGTCGCATTCGCTCGCAAGCGCGGCCGGCCGTGCCTTCACGAATTTCCAATATGGCGACTACCAGTCGTTGGCCACGGCCGGCCCGTGGATCTACGGGGCCTGGGCCGACTATCGCGATCCGCTGCAGAACGCGGCCGAGATCTTCGTGGGCCGCGCGCGCTCGAAGGGTCGGCCGGGAGCATGGCAGCTCGGCTACCCGCCGGGTGGGCGCCGATTGTTCTGGAGCGGAAGACTGCGCGGCCGCCAGCAGCTCGATCTGTACCTGTGGGTCTGGAATCCGGAGACCCGCGAAAACGTGTGGATCGACGCTGAAGGCTCACCCTGGGCGCGCCCACGGCCCGTGACCACCGTTGCAGCCCGCCGTAAGGGCAAGATCGATATCAGACTGGATGCCGATGTCTGGACGCGAATCCAGACGCAATGGCCAGGATGGGTACTCCTGGGGCAAGTGTTCACCGACTCGAGCGACCCGGCGACCGGCGGCGCCGTACATTCGTCGCGCCTGAAGATCCCACTACCCCGCTAGTCGCCGGCCACCCGATGCGAGGCACCGAGTCCGTGCGGACCTGCTATTGACAATCTACCTATCTATAGGTAGGCTTCCAAATCATGAGCACCACCGACACTGCGACCCAGCTCCTGGATACGGCACAGACGCTGATTCAGACGCGTGGTTACAACGCCTACAGCTACAACGATCTCGCAGAAGCCGTGGGCATCAAGACAGCGAGCGTCCACTACCACTTCCCCTCGAAGGCGGATCTGGGCGTGGCCGTGATGGCTCGGTATCGGGCTCAGTTGGCGGCGAGCCTGGAACGGATCGACACGGCGACGACAGGCTGCGAGCCTAAGTTGCGGCAGTTCATCGACATCTATCGGACAGCGGAGTCCTGCGGAACCATGTGCCTGTGCGGCTCACTGGCGCACGACCTCGACACGTTGCCGGATGAAGTCCGCGCCGAGGTGAACAGTTACATCGAAGCCAGTACCCGCTGGATTTGCCGGACAATCGAAGCCGGAATCGAACAAGAAGGACTCACCACTAGCTGCTCGCCCAGCGACATGGCCGCCACGCTGGTGGGCAGTCTCCAGGGCAGCCTCCTCGTCTCGCGCGCTGGTGGCGGGGGGCATCTCGTTGACGCGGTCGAACGCGTCTTTCTCGTGACACTGACTGGTTGAGTTGGAACACATTTTTTTGCTAGCCAAATCTACCTATTAATAGGTAGACACAAGAAGGAAAGTTATGGAAATGGAAAGCACGGCACTGATCGTTGGCGGCTCGAGCGGGATGGGAAAGGCAACGGCAAAGCGGTTGCTGCAACGTGGCGTGGGAGTTCACCTACTCGGACGCGACGTCGCCAGGTTGAACGAGGCTCGCGACGAACTCGAGCAACTCGGACCGGTGGCGACCTCCAGCGTCGATCTCTACGACGCCGATGCCGTGGGCGAATTCGCCGCGGGAGTCACTGCGAGCGCGCCGATTGCGGCTCTGGTCAACGCGGCCGGCTACTTCTCTCCCAAGCCGTTCCTCGAACACACCGGTGACGACTACGACCGCTACCACGCGCTCAACCGGTCGACGTTCTTCATTACCCAAGCAGTGGCCGAGAACATGAAGGCGAACGGAGGCGGTTCGATCGTCAATATCGGGTCCATGTGGGCGAAGCAGGCTGTCGCCGCCACGCCGTCCTCGGCGTACTCGATGGCCAAGTCGGCTCTGCATTCGCTGACGCAGCACCTGGCGATGGAACTCGCGCCGCACAAGATCCGCGTCAACGCGGTCTCGCCGGCCGTCGTGGTGACGCCAATCTACGGCGCGTTCATCCCGCCCGAGGAAATCGAGACGACGTTGCAGACCTTCAACGACTTCCACCCCATCGGCCGCGTCGGCCGCGCCGACGATGTAGCCGCAACAATTGATCATCTGCTCTCTGACGATGCCGCCTGGGTTACGGGCGCGATCTGGGACGTCGATGGCGGCGTCATGGCAGGAAGGAACTGACCATGAACAACGAAAACCTGATCCGCTCCGCACGATCCGCCGACACCCCTTCGGCTGAACCGGCGCTGACCCTGTATCAGTACGCCACGTGCCCGTTCTGCCGCATGGTGAGCAACCGCCTCGAAGCGCTGGGTCTGGACTACCGCACGGTGGAAGTCTCCCCATCGTTCGCTGATCCCGACCGGCGTTACGTCATCGAGCGTTGCGGTTGTGGCACGGTGCCCGTGCTACACGACAGCACCAACGACGTGTGGCTCGGAGAGTCCGGAGACATCCTCCGCTACCTCGATGGGAGGTTCGCCTTGCGCGATGCGTCGTAGCATCACTACATGCCTCAGCCACCGCTCATCAATTGCCAGGACATCAGCAAGACGTACGGAGAACGTCCGCTGTTCGAGGGGCTGTCGCTGGCGATCCACGAGGGCGACCGCATCGGCCTCACCGGCCCCAACGGGGCCGGCAAGTCGACGTTCCTGAAAATCCTCGCCGAGGTAGTAGCGCCGGATGATGGCGCTTGTACAAGGCGCAAGGGTTTGCGTGTGGGCTATGTGCCCCAGCGGCCGACCTTTACGTCGGAGTCGGATCCCGATCCGACCGTCGCGCAGGTCGTTGCAACCGCTGCGGGCAATGACGGTCACGAGGCAGGCAGGGCGCTCAGTCGCACGGGGTTCACCGACCACTCCGTGAGGGCGAGCACCCTATCTGGCGGCTGGAACACGCGGCTCGCCATCGCCTGCGCTCTCGTTGGCGACCCAGACTTGTTGCTACTCGACGAGCCGACCAACCATCTCGATGTTGACTCGATCGTGTGGCTCGAATCGCTGCTGGCGAGCGCCGCGAAGACGTTCGTGGTGATCAGCCATGACCGCTACTTCCTTCAGAACGTCGCGAGGCGCATGGTCGACATCGACCGGATGTACCCGGAAGGTGTGCTTTCGGTGAGCGGCGGCTACGTCGAAATGCTGGAGGCCCGCGACGCGCGCCTGTCGGGTCAGGCGAACTACCAGGAGTCGCTAGCGAATCGCGTGCGCCGCGAGGTCGAGTGGCTGCGTCGCGGTCCCAAGGCGCGCACGTCGAAATCCAAGGCGCGCATCGACGCGGCGCACCGCAGCATCTCCGAACTGGCCGAGAGTCGCGACCGAACGGCTGGGGGGACGACCTTGCTCGAGCTCAACGCTTCGGGGCGCAAGACAAAGCGACTCTGGCAGTGCCGCGGGCTCGGCAAACGCTTCGATGACACGCCGGTCTTCGAAGATCTCGAACTGCTTCTCGGGCCGGGCGTGCGCCTCGGCGTCGTCGGCCCCATCGGCTCTGGCAAGTCGACCCTGCTGCGAACCATCGTCGGCGAACTCGAGCCCGACTCCGGATCGATCAAGAAGGTCGACGACCTGCGACTGGTCTACTTCGACCAGGCCCGCAGCGGGCTCGATACAAACCAGACGCTCAAGCGCGCCCTCGCGCCGGAAGGCGACACGCTCGTGTATCGGGATCACCCGGTGCACGTGGTGTCCTGGGCCAAGAGGTTTCTCTTCCGGCCGTCGCAGCTCGATCAGTCGGTGTCCCTGCTCTCGGGCGGCGAGCGCGCCCGCGTCGTCTTGGCGCGATTGATGCTGAAGCCGGCCGATCTCCTGGTGCTGGACGAGCCGACCAACGATCTCGACATCCCCACGCTCGAGGTGCTGGAGGAGTCGTTGATTGGCTTCCCGGGTGCCCTCGTGCTCGTTTCGCATGACCGCCAGCTCGTGGATCGCGTGACGACCGCGATTCTCGCTCTCGACGGGCGCGGCGGGACACAGCGCTATGCGGACTACCACCAGTGGCAGGAGGAGCGCACGGCTGCGAAGGCTCCCAAGAAATCTCGTGCTGCCGTTGCGAAACCGACGGCGCCGAAACGCAAGCGGCTGAGCTACAACGAACAAAGAGAATACGGCGGCATGGAGCAGAAGATCCTGGAGGCCGAGACTCGCGCCGAGGAGGCCCGGGCCCGTACCGAGGATCCCGCGATCGCCACCGACCCCACCAAGCTTCAAGAACGGTTCCAGGCGATGGCGGACGCGCAGAGCGAAGTCGATCGACTCTACGCGCGCTGGGCCGAACTCGAAGCAATGCTCAGCTGAGAACGCGCTAGTCTCCCGGCCATCAGCGTCGCTCCAAAGGAAGCTGCGAGTGTGAAGCGAAACCTCTCATTGCTGGCTATCTGCCAGGCGCTCGCGTTTGCCGGCACCGCTCTCGTTGCCAGTACCTCGGCTCTTGTCGGCGCCCGCCTTGCCCCGACTCCGACCCTTGCGACGCTAGCGCTGAGCACGCAGTTTCTGGCTACGATGCTGACGACGCTGCCAGCCTCGATGCTCATGCAGCGAATCGGCCGTCGGCGCGGCTTCACGCTGGGCGCCATGGCCGGTGTGGCCGGAGGGTTGATGTCGGCCGCGGGCATCGTGACGGGCAACTTTGCCCTGTTCTGCATCGGTGCCGCGGGCATCGGCATCTTCGGCGGGTTCTCGCAGTACTACCGCCTCGCGGCCGCGGACTCGGTCACGCCGGAGCAGAGCGGCCCCGCGATTTCCCTGGTGCTCTCCGGTGGAGTCGCCGGCGCCTTCCTCGGCCCCATCGTGGCCACGTGGACCTACTCCCCGGAGGCTACGCCCTTCGCCCGGACGTACGTCGCGCTCGCCGGGCTCTACGCGCTGTCGATTCTGTTCATCGTCCTTCTGCGAGCCAACACCACCTCGACCAAAGTCGTGGACGGTACCGAGCGGCCCCTCGCGGTGATCCTGCGTCAGCCGCTCTTCGTCATGGCCGCGGTGGCCGCCACGCTGGGGTTCAGCATCATGACGCTGATCATGACCGCCACGCCCTTGGCGATGAACGCCCACGATCAGAGCTTCGAGCGCACCGCGGTGGTCATCCAGTGGCATCTGGTTGCCATGTTCGCTCCGTCGTTCTTCCCCGGGCATCTCATCCGGCGATTCGGAGCGACCACGATCATCGTGGTGGGCGCCCTGCTCGATGTGATCTGCGTCGCCATCAACCTCTCCGGCACCAACCTGATGAACTTCTGGGCGTCGCTGGTAATCCTCGGGATCGCCTGGAACTTCCTCTACACCGGCGGCAGTACGCTACTGACCGAAACCTACCAACCCGCGGAACGCGCCCGCGTGCAGGGAATCCACAGTCTGTTCGTCTTCATCCCGGTCACCGCCGTGTCGCTGGGATCGGGCGCCTTGCACCACTTCGTGGGATGGCGCGGCGTGAACTTTGCCGCCGCCCCGCTCATCGTCGCAATCCTGGCAACCACGTGGTGGTTCCGGCGCGGACAGCGGCACCGATTTCTGCCGTAGCACCGCTACCCGTGGGCCCGGTACCATGACGTTCGACTCGGCCGCGAGGGCGAGCCCGACGCTCTCCCCCAAGAAGGAAGTCTCGATGCGCTGGTGCAACTTTCCCCAGGTGGAGACGCTGAGAGCTCTGGTGTCATCCGCCGCGATCGGATACCTGGCGCTTTCTGTGGCGCCGGTGCTGGCGCAGTCGGAGTCGCCCCCCAGCCCGAGCAACTGGTCCGAGTTTCGGGGTCACGGTCAGACCGGCGTGCTCGACGACGCTGAGTTACCCACCGAGTTCGACACCGACGCGGGAACCAACATTGCCTGGGCAACCGAGCTACCAGGCATGGCCCATTCCAGTCCCGTGGTCTGGAACGACATCGTTTTTGTTACCACCGCGGTCCCGCTTACGGGCACCTCCGAGCTACGCACCGGCGATGTCGACCAGGCTGGACTGGACAGCGCATCGCTCGTGCCGCACAGCTGGCGCCTCTATGCGCTCAATCGACTCACCGGCGAAATCCTCTGGCATCGAGTGGCCACTGAGGGCGTGCCGCGTGTGTCGCGCCATCTGAAGGGAAGTCACGCATCGGCCACGCCGGCCACCAACGGGCAATTCGTGGTGGCGCTCTTCGATTCCCAAGGCCTCTTTGCTTACGACTTGCACGGCAACGCGGTGTGGAGCCGGGATCTCGGCGTGCTCGACGTGCAGTGGGGACCCGCGAGCTCTCCGATCATCCACGAGGACCGCGTCCTGATTCAGGACGACCGCGAGACCGGGGCCGCCGTCGTCGCATTCGATCTCGCGACTGGCGACGAGATCTGGCGTACCGATCGAGAGGAATCGTCCGGCTGGGCGACGCCGACAGTGGCAACCCTGGCCACACCTCAGATCATTCTCAACGGAGGCAACTGGCTCGCCGGCTACGACATCGCCACGGGGGCACGTGAATGGTGCCGCGACAACAACGCCGGTGAATTCGTCATGCCCGCGCCGGTTGTGGCTGACGGCCAGGTAATCCTCACCGGCGGCTACCCCGCCGGTGGCCGACCCATCCAGGCTTTCTCGCTGGATCGCCTAGCCGGCGATTCGCCAGACGAAACCGACGCAGCCGATACTGGACTCCTGTGGGAGACCGAACGGGGCTCCGCCTACACCACCACTCCCCTCGTCTACCGCGGCATCCTGTACGTCATCGTCGACAATGGAATCATGTCGGCGTACGAACTCGCGAGCGGAGAGCGACTCTATCGAAGCCGACTACGTGGCGGCGGATTCTCCGCCTCGCCCGTAGCATCTGACGGCCGCATCTACTTGCCGTCCGAGGATGGCGACGTTTTCGTCGTGCGCGCGGGCCGCGAGTTCGAACTCCTGGCCCAGAATCCGGTCGGCGAGACGATCATGGCCAGCCCCGCCATAACTCCCGGGATGCTCTTGATCCGTGGCCGCACTCACCTGTTCGGTGTTGCTTCCCACGACTAGGCGGCAGGCGCGACCGGGTCCCGCTGACGCCCGACCCTCGACGTCTGAGCAAGACTGACCGGCGTGTCGGTGGCTGGTTGATGCCGGCGCCCTTGTCGCGTCAAAGGGGCGCGCAGCCTCTGCCTCTGTCCCGAGCAGAGCGCGCGTTGCGATCGACTCTGGGTTCCAGCGCTTCAGTTGACGGGTCAGCATAGCCAACACCGTCACGACCAGCACCATCGCCACGACGGCCAGGACGAGCAGCGCGGCGCGGAGAAAACGTCCCCCGGGCGTGTTGTCCGGCATGTCGCCTTGCGGCTCGACCAGCGCCCGATCTCGTCCTCCTGACGCGGGTTCGCCTCGATGCGCCGAGTCCCATTCGTCTGCGTGGACCGGCTCCGTCGCCAGGCTGTAGCCAAAGCCTCGGACAGTCCTAAGGTAGACGCGGTTCCGATCCTGTCCGAGAGCTCGACGGAGCAGGCTCACGCGCTGCTTCAGAGTCTCGTCGCTCACGACCTCGGAGTCCCAGACCTGGGACATGATCTCGTCTGTTGAAAGGGCCGATGGGGCGGCCTGTGCGAGAGCTGCAAAGAGGTCGAAAGTGAGCCGACCAAGCTCGATCTCCTCGGCATCGCGGAACACGCGGCGGGCGGCCAGATCGAGCCGGAGGTCGTCGATGAGCAGGAATCGAGAGGGTTTCATCAAAACTTCAAGGTCTCTTCAGGCCAGGCGGCGTGCAGCTGATCTATACCAGGACTATGAACAAGACAACGAATCGAGACGTCCCCAAGTTTCGGGCCCGATGGTTGCGGCGAGCACTTCGCGCCCTTGTCATCCTAGCGGTCCTGATCGCCGTTCCGCTGGTGCTCGAGCTCACACGATGGAATTCGCTCCCCGAGGGTCCCCTCCCCCGCGTGGTGTCGGGGCCCGCCAGAGACAGTCGCGCGGGAGCCAATGCGACCGGAGTCGTGTTCGCCTGGTTGGACGATCGCCCGATCACCGGAGTGACGGTCTGCGTCGCGCTGGAGGGTGAAATCCGCTGGTGCACAGCCGCTGGCTACGCGGACCTCGCAGCGCGCCGACCGCTCGAAGCCACGACTACGATGAGGATCGGCTCGGTCTCGAAGACGGTGTCTTCCATCCTGCTCGCTCGCTTGGATGAGCAAGGCCTCGTCGAGATCGACCGCCCGATTGGAGAGGTCATGGGCAGTGGGCTGCCGCCGCACCTGTCGGCCATAACGCTGCGGCAACTCGCTTCGCACACGGGCGGGATCCGTCACTACAACTGGCGCTTCAAGTTGCCCCCTCACGAAACCTACTCGCGCCGCCGATACACCTCGGTAGACGAGAGCCTTGAGCAGTTCGTTTCGGACGAGCTCGTCTCCGATCCCGGGACCGGCTTCCTCTACAGCACGCACGGCTACACGTTGCTAGGGGCCGTACTCGAGATAGCGACCGGACGCACGTTCGGTGCCCTCCTGGAGCAGGAGATCGTGCGGCCCCGCGGACTCTCATCGACAGCCCTCGAGAACAGCCCCGTGCCGGAACAGAACCTGGCACGCCCCTACGAGGTGGTCGGGCACCGCTATCGTGATGCGCTGCAGGTGGACAACAGCCGCGCCTGGCCGGGTGGCGGCATTCTCTCGTCGGCCCGGGACCTGGCGCGCTTGGCGAGCGGCCTTCCCCAGGGCCAAACCGTGCGAGTCGACACGCTTGAGCGCTACCTGGAGCCGCAGACGCTACCGGATGGCAGCGATAACCCTCAGCGCTACGCCCTTGGTTGGCGGATCGCGCAGACCAGCGAGTTTCTAGGGGGGCGCGACAGCTACCGCGTGGCGCATCATGGCGGAGTGAGCTCAGGCGGCTCGACATTCCTGGCGCTGTTTCCCGACTATTCGGTTTCGGTCGCGGTGATCACGAACACGCGCACAGGTTCGGGAGCCCTGATCGATCTGGCGTTCGACGTCGCTGAGCCGTTCATGGCTGATCTGGTCGACGGGGAGGCGTCCACCGGAATCAGTCGCTGACGCGCCGACCTCGATCTCAGCTGTTGCTAACCGCCCGCTTGTTCGCACGGCGAAGAGCCCACCAGTGGCCGAGCATCGGCTTCACATGCAGCCAGGTGATCAGCGTGCCGAGAACAATGAACCAGAGGTCGCCGAGAGTTTCCATGCGGATAAACTAATCAGTTGCAGACAGGATTTGCGACCCTGCGGCGATCACACCGCCGGATATCATGGGTGGCAGCCTGCGACACCGACCCACCTCCGGGAGATCACCCTTGCCAACGACCACGCCCGAGCACGATGCACGAGTGGCCAAGCTGGTCTTCGGCGCGATCTACCCGCACTACGTAACGAAGGTCGAGAAAAAGGGTCGGACGACGGAAGAACTGCACCAAGTCATCACCTGGCTGACCGGCTTCGACGACGAGCAGATCCAGAAGCAGATCGACGACGAAGTGACCTTTGGAGAGTTCTTCGACCGCGCGACGCTCAACCCGAATGCGCACCTGATCACCGGAGTGATCTGCGGCTACCGGGTGGAAGACATCGAGAATCCGATCACGCAGCAGGGGCGCTACCTCGACAAGCTCGTGGACGAGCTCGCCCGAGGCAAGAAGATGGAGAGCATCCTCCGCTCCGGATAGCCGCGCCGCGCCTTGAGGCAGGCCGTGGCCAGCGGTCTAGTCCGATCTTAGGGCGACCAGGGGATCCAGCCGGACGGCGCGCAAGATGGGCCCCAGACAGGCCAGCAAAGCCACGCATCCCAGGATGACCACCGCCCCGAGTAGTGTGGTCGGGTCGGTGGCGCTCACGCCGTACAGGATGCTGGCCAGGAACTCACGCAGCCCGATCGAGATGATCGCGCCCGCGACGAGACCGACCGCAACCGGGACCATCCCCTCGCGAACAACGAGCAGCGCCACTGGTTGTGCTCGCGCACCCAGCGCCTTACGGATTCCGATCTCTCGGGTTCGCTGCGCCGTGGTGTAGGCAAGCACGCCGTAGATCCCGGACGCGCCCAGAGCCAATCCGACCAAGGCAAACAGGCCGAGTAGGCGGGCAGTGAAACGTGGCCGGGCCAGGGTCTCGTTGACCGCCAGTTCCAGTGTTGTCGGCTCGATCAGTGGCAGCGCCGGATCCAGTCGCTCCAGCAGCTGGCGCACGGGCTCGACCAGGGCGGTCGGAGAACCTCCCGTCCTGATCGTCAAAGTTGCCGCACGCTCCAGGGAATTGAACGTCTCGCGCGTCTGCGTCATCGGTGAGTAGACGATGGGATCGGGCTCCCGATCGAGGCTGTAGCTACGCAGGTCATCGACGACGCCGACGACCGTCATCCACGCCCTTGCTGGAGCAGTGCGCGATCCCTGCACGCGAATGCGCTGACCCACAGCTTGTTGACCGGCGAAGTAGCGGCGAACGAACTCAGTGCTCACCAATGCCACGTGTTCGGCCTCGCGCGTGTCCGCTTCCCGAAAGGTGCGACCTTCGAGCAGGCGTGCACGAATGATCTCGAGAAAACCGGGAGCGATCGGCGAAAACCGCGCTTGGACGTCGGCCTCGTCGGTATCGGGGACACGGCCGTCGATCTCGAGCAGTGACCAGCCTCGCGAGACATACATGGGGGCGACGGTGGTCATCGCAGCGCTGCCGACGCCCGGTAGGTTGTCTGCCTGCCGTTCTAGCTCCTGCAGGAACTGTCTTACGTGCTCATCGTCGGGATAGTCGGCTTCGGGTAGGTGGATACCGGCCAGCAGGACCCCCGAGGCATCAAAGCCTGGATCAACTGCGGTGAGCTCGAAGAAACTGCGTGCCAAGAGTCCTGCGCCCACGACGAGGATGAAGGCCATCGCCACCTCGACCGCGACCAGGCTGCGCCGTGCCGTTACCCGATAGCGCCCCGCAGTCGTCCGCGTGTCTCCGCTGAGGACGAGCTCGGCAGGTGCACGCGACGAGGCCGCAAGCGCCGGTACCAGCGCACAGAGCACCGTAGCGATCAGCGTCACGCCGAAGGCGAACCACAACACGGTGACATCGAGCTGGACGTCCGCCAGTCGCGGCATCCCGCCGGGCTGCAAAGCCACGAGGCCCGCCGCAAACGCCCATGCCAACCCCAGGCCTAGTGCACCGCCGGCCGAAGAGAGGACGAGACACTCGCCGAGTACAAGTTGTGCGATCCGGCCGCGGGACGCGCCGAGTGCACTCCGTAGTGCCAACTCGCGACTCCGATCCTCGCCGCGAGCGAGCATGATCGAAGCCACGTTGCTGCAAACGACCAAGAGCACGAACACGGAAGCGCCAAGCAAGATCTGCAGCGCGGGTCGCAGTTCTCGGACCATGTCCTGCAGGAAGGGCGTGAAGTACAAGGGGTGGCCGACGTGGAACTCCGGAAGGTCCTCCGCCCATGCGGCCATCAGCGCATCCATTTCGGCGGCGGCCGACTCCATGCTCTCACCGTCGGCGAGTCGCCCGATCGCGTCAATCGAGTGATTCCCGCGACTTCCCGGATTCGCCGGATCGACCGGCAGAGGAACCCACAGGTTCACCTCCTCCCGGGGAAACCGGAAACCGGCGGCCATGATTCCGATGACCTCGTGAGGCACGCCGTCGATGTGGAGATCCTGTCCAAGCACGGCCGGATCGGCGCCGTACCGAGAGCGCCAGTATTCGGCTGCCAGCAGCACGACCGGGGTAGCTCCGGGCAACCCCTCCGCCTCTGTGAAAGCGCGGCCCCGGGCCGGCTCAACAGCCAGGAGGTCGAAGGTATTGGGAGTCAACTGAACGGTCAGCGTGCGTTCGGGCGTGTGGTCCTCACCCGTGATCGTCGCGCTCACGACTCGATACGCGCCCACGTCGGCGAGCGTGCGGTTCTGGTCGCGGTAGTCCAGGTATTCGGGTATCGATGGCGCAAACCGATCGGACTCGAATCCGCTTGCCGGCTCGAACCGCGACAAGATACGAACCAGCCGGTCCGATTGCTCGTACGGAAGCGGCTGCAGGAGGATCGCGTTCACCACCGTGAAGATCGCAGTCGTCGCGCCGATCCCGATGCCAAGCGTGCCGATGACCACCACGCTGAACAGCGGGCGCCGGAGCACGCCGCGGAACGCATCTCGGAGGTCGCCAAACAGCGCGCCGGGCGATAGCCGCGCATCTTCACTGCCGGCACCATAGCGTCCTTTGGCGAGCAAGAGGGCTCCTACAATCGCCAGGCTTTCCGCACCCGTCGCAAACCAAGCGCGCACCGGCCCGATCGAGCGCCGACGCTTGTGGTGAACCTCATCGAGGTCACCCAGCATGTCTTCGCGACGCTCCCCGGGAGCAACGCACCGCAGCAAAACTCGGGCCCATGCGGGCGCGCTCATTCCGCCTCCAGTGCGGCGTCCAGGCCCTGCCACATGCCTTCCAGAGTTGCCCGCGCCTCACGCATCGCGCGCCGTCCGGCAGGCAGCACCCTTGCGAAACGCCTCCTCTTGCCACCGCGTGCGTCGTCCGGTTTGGCCAGCCAGGAAGCTACCAGCCCTTTCTGCTCCAGACGCTGCAAGGTGACGTACACGGCCGCGCGCTTCCCCCGGCGGCCGGAGTGCGCGCGGATGTCCTCGACGTTCGCGATGGGATGCGCGGCCTCAGGCCCGAGGCGCAGCACCGCCAGCAAGACAATGAACTCGAACTCGCCCAAGCCGTGTTTGCCCATCTCGTTCTAGTACTCACGTTGCAATGAATCCATCAGACGCGCCGATTCCCGGCGGCTTCAGAACGAACGTAACATTGTAACTTTTCTGAATCCAGGACCAATCTTGCACGGCGCGCGGGGGCTGTCGGCAGGTCCTAGTGCGAGGGTGCCCGGCGATGTACTCGGTAAAGGTCCGCACGCTCACCGCGGAAGCCATCGGGGTCCTGAACGAACGCGCTATAGACGTAGGTCTGCGCATCAGGAGCGAGGGATCCGGCGAAGTAGACCACGCCGGGTGACTCGGTGATCTGCACGGCCTCACCCGTGGCGACCTCGAGCATGTAGATGTTCGAACGATCGCCATCCCCGTCACCGGCGTTGTTGCGGAACTGGAGATAGCGGTCGCCGGGGAGCCAGCTGGGCGCTTTGTCGTTGACCTCGCTGTGGGTTAGCCGCCGCAGGCCTTCCCCATCCGCGCCGATGACATAGATCTCTTCGTTGCCATCCCGGACGCTCCAGAAACTCAGCCTCGTCCCGTCGTTCGACCAGGTGGGATAGATATCATCGGTGTCCGCGAACGTGATCTGGACGGACTCTCCGCTGGCAACGTCCATCACGAACAGATCAGCGTTCCAGTAGCGATACGGGGTACCCGGCGGCTGCCACGTGGCCCCGTCTGCCGGCCGGTCGGGGCCGGTGAAATAGGCAATCGAACGGCCGTCGGGCGACCAGTCCGGCCCTGCATCGTAGGCGCCCGGATTGTTCGTCAGGTTGGTCTGATCGCTGCCATCGGCATTCATGACGTAGATCTCGGGATCACCGTCACGTTCCGAAACAAAGGCGATCCTCGTTCCGTCGGGCGACCAGCGCGCCATGTAGTTCGTGCCCTCGGTGTGCGTCAGGGCCCGCGGTTCGGTTCCGTCCGCATTGGCGACATAGATCTGCCCGCGGTTGCCCGGCGACGGCGGCCGATTGGAGTGAAAAGCGATCCGAGAGCCATCTGGAGAGATGTCCGCATCGAAGTCCCAGTACGGATGTTGAGTCAGGTTCTCCGGGCTGTCCCAGTCGAAGTCTCGGAGATCCGGTAGCGGATCTTGCCCTGGAACCGCTGCAACAATCAGGCAGGACAGACAAAAGCCAGCGAGCAAAGTGCGAGGGTTCATTCGGGTTCCGGTGGGTGCGAGAGCGGCCAGACCACGCCAGTCTACAGCGCTCGCATCTGGCAAATCCGGTTCGCGCGAGCGTCGTCGTGCAGTGACAGAATTCGAAACCTGTCGTCGTAGTCCCCGGGGTAGTAGGCTGGCCGACGCGCATCGCGACGACTCGCAACAATCGGAGCAACACATGTCGACCGGCCACAGTTTCAGGCGAACCTGTGCTTTCGTGCTCACCTTCGCGGCCGCCATGTCGACCGCGGGTCCGGGGCTGGCCTACGCCAACGCCGATCTCGACCTCCTCTTCGACCTGCTCAACGTGACGCGGGCGAACCGGATCGAGGTGAACGGCCCGATCGCGCTCGCAAATACGATGCCGGTACTGGAGTTGCCTCTTGCCGAACTGAGCGATTCTTGGACGTCTACCGAGGTGCTCAATGAGGTGAGCTTCTCGGGCTCGGCGACCGGTCGCGTGCGCGCGATCCTGACACGCGTGCGTGGTGGTGAGCGCACCAGGCTCCGCACAACATCGGGTCGCCTTCAGCAGTTCATTGGCAGCGACCCGGCCAGCGGGCGGTCTTTCGCCTTCCAACTTCTCCCAGGGGAGATCGACAGCGGCGACACACTCTTGATCGAGTACCGGTTCCCGGGCGTGAGCCGCACGCTTCGCGAGGGAGACGAGATCTTCATGATCGGGCACGCAGCGTCGGGCGAGATCAACGGAGCGCCACGGCACGAACAAGCGATCGCGCGGTTCAAAGAGAAGTTCACACGGACCTTTGATGTCGCCTCGGTCTACCGACAAAGCGTCTACGGGCTAGCGGCTGGAACGCCGCTCGCGGACGTTGAGATCGAGCTTGAGACGTCCATTCCACGGTTTTCCGACGCGGAACTCGTAGAGTCGCTGCCCTACACGTTCGGCGCGTTTCTTGCGTCGGCCAGCGCGGAAGGGCCGCGCGGTCATCTACGTATCGTCGTGTCCCGCTACCCAGCCGCCGGCGGTCCGCGGCAGATTCTTCTCAAGCGTGCCTTCGGCCGCAACGAGCAACCCTTCGCGTTCGAGGAGATCCCCCTCCCCAAAGGCCTCGCGGGCGGCGATCGGATCGTGACCCACGTTTTCTTCAACAGTGACTACGTCGTTCCCGACTCGGAATTCACCAACCTCATCACCGCTGCAGAGATATTCCCGGTGGGCGACTTGTCGGGTCCGCTCACGCAGTCCGGAACACTCCCCGGAGTTCGGTAAGCGGACCCGCTTTCTCCCGCCGCACCCGCCCTGGGCGATCCGGGTGCGCATCACCTTCCGTGTTCGACTGGCTAGAGGAGCCGGGCGGCACTCTGAGCACCCCGGGGCGACTCGCAAGTCTCGTAACGTCAGCTGCCTAGCATCTTGGCAGCGATTGCCGACTGCCAATCGCCGCCAAACAGGCACGAATCAGTCTCCGTGATCGCGAGGCATCTCGCGCGAGAAACCCGTCGCGCAGACACTGCGCTGCCCGAGGGCGCTCGTGTCGGAGCAGGCCAGCGCCTCTCAGGAGACCCTGAAGGATGGGGACTCCGCCGATGCGCGACACTGAAGCACGGGAAGATATGGGGACTCGTCGTCTGGAACGCAGTGAACGCTTTGCCAGCGTGAGCAACAGGAGCGCCGTATAGAATCGAGCCTCCTATTGGACAAGGAGAAGAGTCGTGGCGCAGAAATCAAGCCGTCCCTGGTCACAGCCCACAGTCTTCGTGATCTCTGACGGAACCGAGTGCACCGCGGGAGGAGGCCCGATGACGAGTTGGGCCGAGACGGGTGGCGGCAACCGCTACATTCGGCAGGTGGCGATTCCCCACGCGATCAGGAGAGCCACGCCCTTCAACCCAGCCTACGTTTACATCCTCTACGACAGTCCGCCGGGCCCTTCGTAGCACGTGCTACCGCCGCCTCTGCGATCTCAGTCCGTATCAAGGCCCGCTCCGCGTACAGCCTGACTAGCGCGGCACCAAGGATACCCCCCCGTGATCGGCTGTGGACGTGCCGCCGTGGATCATAGGCGAACACTTTCCGGTTCGCTCCGTGAGTGCTGTCCGCACACGGTGGAAGTCGGAGGTTCGATTCCTCCCGCGCCCACTCTTGTTTGGCGATCGCTGCCAAATACGTGAACGCGCACAAGAAGGTCGCCACCGCCTAGCAACGTCTCGCGGGGACTGGCTGGGTGCATCCCGGAGGTCCTTGGGTTCTAGGTAACGTCCTAGTACTGCCCCTTCCGCCTTCCTTGGCGCAGGAAACAACCCTAGGACCTCGGGCCTTCCCTGCTAGCAAAGAAATCGACGCACTACCCCCACTCCGCACTTCGGCTGCCCGTGCAGCATCATATGCCCGCCATCATCATGGTCGGCGCTACCAATTACTAGTTCGCACCCCGCAGGCTGTACAGTTCTCGGGGTTGGCGATCAGCCAACAGCATGAAAGGGGTGTTAGTTAACGAAAATGACTGAAAAAAAGAGCTGGAAGCCCCCCCACCTTCAGTTATTAGTAACCAGCTCCACCGCCGGCCCATTAGGCCCCCGAGCCGCCCCCTCCCTCCCCGTCTCCTGACGGCCCCCCATCGCCCCGGCGGCCCCGCCTTCCTACCCTTCGGTGGTTCCCCCACCCGTGCCTCGGCTCTGCCGTACTGTTGCCCCCGCCCCCCCGGTGGCGCCCTAGCGTTAAATCCCTGATCGTCCCGCCCCTCAGCCTTCGCCCAGCCAGCCCATCGCGCGCAGTACTGCCCAAGTCTGACGCCGTCAGGCTCTTGCTCATAAAGCCGGGTTGCACGCTGCACAAATCTTTCGACCGACGCTGCTGCGATCCTCGTTCCTTCCGGGCTGAAATGCACGCCGAGGAACTCGAAGCCGCGCTCGATCCTCCCGATGAACGTCTTGTCGGGGTGCTGCTTCAACCCCAGGCTCGCGAGAACCTCGTTCATCGCCCGAACCGCCTTCCGTAGCTTCCAGCGGGTCGATGCCAGGATGACGATGTCGTCCATGAACCGGACGCAGAACACCTTCTCTTGCTCCAGCGCCCCGTCCAGTTGCGCCAGGAAGAACGCGCCCATCAGTGGGCTGAGCGAACAGCCCCGGCAGATGCCGGCGCGATTGTCGGCGAACAAGCCGCCCTGCTCGACCGTGTAGCGCAGATACTGGCCCAGCAGGTTCATCACCGGGCCGTCCTCAACTTGCCGCTCCAACAGGTCGAGGAGTCGCTCGTGGTCAATCGAGTCGTAGTAGGCGGCGACATCCGTACGCGCCACGAAACGGTGCTCCGATAGACGCTCCCGGATCGCGGCAACCGCTCCGTGCGCACCTCCGTTGCCCTTGACGTGAGTACAGCGGTCCGAGATCGGCAACTGCTGCTCCAACACAATCGTCAGTGCCTTGAGCACCAGCGCATCGGCGGCCCGCCACACGTGCAGCACCTCGCCAGCCTGGGTGATGATCCGCTGCACCGACGCGAGCCGGTAGCTCCCTGCGCGCAGTTCGGCCTGAATGCGGGCCCGTTGCCGGACCCAGTCGTGCCGCAACGCCCAGACGTCGGCTCGCGGCGGATAGCCCTGCCGCCGCTTGCACAGCCAGGCGAAGGCTGCGTCGATGACTTTGTCCGAGGCGACTGTGTCGATCATCACCCCAGCATGACGTGTGACAAATCCTGTGACAATCCGGCGTCAAACAGCGGCAACTAGGAGCAACTGGCGTCAAAACGCATCCCACCAAAGCTCGAACAGAATCAATTCCTGACAAGGATCGGCAAAGGAGTTCCATCTGCACACGGTGGAAGTCGGAGGTTCGATTCCTCCCGCGCCCACTCTTGTTCGGCCTGCCGCAAGGCGAGGCTTACGCGTCGCGTCGCGTCGCGATACGGAATCGGCTGCCCTCTATCGTTCGAGAAGCGTCTGCCAGTTCTCGATGACGATGGGCATCAAACGCTCCGGCTCCGTGAGCCCCTCATCCGGAACCTGTTGAACGATGAAGCGACCCTCGCCGTCGATGTCGAAGCCGGTCAATGCCCAATCCAGAGGGAAGACGGGCTCCGGTGTCGAGGTAGGACTCCCGGTTTCGGCGTCGTAGCGGACACCCATCACAAAGCCGCGGGCGCTGTAGAAGATCTCGTACCGTCTCGACTCCACCGCGGCGAGTCCCAGACCGTGGTCTCCAGCGGCAGCACGCCGCCGCCCTCAGGGAACCGCTCGATGAAGAGTCCCGAAGTTCCCACCATCGAAGTTCGACTGAACACGATGGCCCGTCCATCGGGCGACAGCGAGGGAAGTCGTTCCTCGTCTTCGGTGTCGCGGAACCGGACCGGGTCGCCCCCGGACGTATCGACGTACCAGAGATTGCCGTCGGTGCCGCCGTACACGACGGTGCGACCGTCCGCGGAGACCGAGATCTGCTCGTTCTCTACGCCGCCGGACACGAGCGTGCGGGTTGCACTCCCAGGGCCGTCCTTCATGTACAGGCCGCGGTCCTCGTCCGGGCCCGCGATAAAGACTATGCCCGCGCTGTCCTGAAGCCACTCGGGCCAGACCGGGTTGCCGCCGGCGGCGCCAGCGCGGAGTTCAACGCTGGTGCCACGCTCCAGGTCGTACACAACGACGCCCATGTCGCCCGCCCCCGGCAACTGCTGCTGCATGGCCAGTCGTCGGCCATCGGGCGATATTCGCAGGCTCCTCACTACGGCCTGCGGGCCCACCAACTCGCGCACCAGGTCGCCCGAGCGGTCCACCAGGATGGTCTGCGTCGTCCGGTTCCCGCGGGCGGCGCGCGGTGTGATCACGAGCAGGCCATTGTCGGAAACGCTGAGGGTCCCGGCGACCGGCGAGATACGGTGCGACTCTCCGGCCAAGGACCGGGATTCGAGCGAATAGGACGCCGACCAGGTCCCCTCGTTCGCCCCCCACTGGGCCCAGAGGAGCACGCCGTCTCGGGTGTACAGCGCCTCCTCGACGGTGGCATCTGCGGCATCAAGGACCACGTGCCGCGTCTGCCCGTCGAACACCTCGACGCGTCCCCGGGAGCGCACAGAGAACATCACGTCGCCGTTCGGAAGCGCATGGGGTGTGATGAAGCGTGTGTCGCTCGGTCCGAGCTCCAGAACCTGCGTTTCGACTCCGGTCACGGGATCCAGCGACCGCAGCCCCGTGCGTCCGCCTCGGCTGAACAACACGGGGCCGGACGGGGACCAGTGCATGCCGTATGAACTGTAGTAGCCGGTTTCGCTCACAAGCGATGAACTTCCGGTCGCGAGGGCAACGCGCGTGTGGGTGTGTCCCGTGTAGATCAGCACCTCAGCACCGTCAGGCGAGAGCGCGAACCCGTTGACGCCGTCGGCCAGCAAGCGCGGCTCCGACCCGTCCATCGGGTGTACCCAGACCTCGGAGGCGGCCCGCACCACCACGGCAGATCCGTCGGGCAGCACCTGCGCCTCGCTCGCATCGTTCGCACCCTGGACCTTGGCCAGCGAGCCCGCGTCGAGCCGTAGGACACGGAGCGGCGACTCGGGAGCAGGTTTCGCCCACCAGGCGACTACAGCGGCTAGCGAGGCCAGCACGACACCGGCCGCGACGCGAGCGGTCACGCCTGGGCGCGCTAACGCGGCGTCGCCAGCGCGGATCACGAGTTCGCTCGGATCGACAGGAGCGAAGCCCTCGTCGATCCAGTTCTCGATCTCCACGCGCGCATCGCCGATCGACTGGTAGCGACGTCGCGGCTCGGTCTCGAGGCAGCGCTCGATCATGCGCCGCAACGATGCGGGCGTGCTGTCTGGCAGGAGCGACCAGTCGAGATCATGTTTGAGCACCGACGCCAGCGTCATCGACACGTCGTCGCCGTCGAACGCACGGCGCCCCGACAGCATCTCGAAGAGCACGCAACCGAAGGCCCAGACGTCGGCACGGCGGTCCACCGGTTTACCTCGCGCCTGCTCCGGGGCCATGTAGGCGGCGGTTCCCATGATCACGCCGACTCCTGTGACCGCGGGCGAGGCGATCGTGGGAGAGTCCGCGCTCCCCTCCGCGCCGGCGACTGCCGCACCGGACTTGGCAAGGCCGAAATCGAGCACCTTCACGACACCGTCGGGCCGGACACGGATATTCGCCGGCTTCAGGTCGCGGTGGACGATCCCGGCTTCATGTGCCGCCTCCAGGGCCTCGGCAATCTGCCGTGCCAGGGGCAGCAATTCATCGACTTGAAGTGGCCCGCGTTCGACACAGGCCGTCAGGTCCTCCCCCTCGACCAACTCCATCGCAATGACGGTGGCATCCGCGCGTTCAAGGCCATAGACCTGCGCGATGTTGGGGTGATTGAGCGCTGCGAGTGCGCGCGCCTCCTGCTCGAAGCGAGCGAGTCGCTCCGAGTCGTCGGCGAACTCGTCGGGCAACATCTTCAGCGCCACCGACCTGTCGAGTCCGGTATCGCGCGCCCGATAGACCTCGCCCATTCCGCCTGCACCGAGTCGGCCTTCAATCTCGTATGCGCCGATCCTGCTTCCCGATTCCATGCGCGCAAGCCTACGTGTTTCGACGTGCTCTGACGAACCGTCGCCAAGCGGCTCTGCGACGCCGAAGCCCCCGTGCCCGCGCCGGAAGTGCGTCACGACGGGAGCGCACGGAGTAGCGGGGACAGGATTTGAACCTGTGACCTTCGGGTTATGAGCCCGCGCCGACCGTCCTGCAGGCATCTGCGAACGTTGACGTTGCGAGCCATGATCGATCATGAACGCGCCGCGAACCATCACCCGCGAGAACCTACGGAGAACGTTCAGCCGGGATGTGCCGTCGTCAAACGGTGGAGTCGGTGGTTCGATTGCTCCAGCGCCCACTCCCTGTCCACGCGCTGCCCCAAGAGGGCTCCGACGTACCGCGCGACAGGGTACCTACCGCATGAAGGCTGGCTCGATTTCTCGGACCCAGTCGGCGACGAAGGTCACCTCGATGAAGTAGTCCTGATCGACAGGGCGCACGAACAGGAAGCGACCGTCGGGATGCACGTCGTACGAGTCGAAGACGTCGCCGCCAGGATTCGGCCAGGCGAACAGTCGGTCACGACTGGCGACGGCAAACTCCTCGGATTCGGCAATCCTCGCGGCCACGAGGAATCCGTCGCTGATGTAGAAGAGCTCGCGACCGTCGGCGGACCAACGTGGCGACCGGCCCCCACTCCCCGACACGAGCACCTCGTCGTCTGCGCTGGGGAACGACGTCACGTAGATTTCCCCTTGGCCGCTGTGATCCGCTTCGTAGGCTAGTCGGCGACCGTCTGGCGAGAGCGCCGGCGCCCCCTGATCAGCCTCGGTGTCGAGCAAGACTGCGGGCGTCGCACCGGCAAGATCGGTTACACGCAGCTTGCCGGCGCCGATTGGACCGGCCTCGAAGACCACGCTCCCGTCCAGCGAAACTCCGCCTAGCTGGCCCGAGCCGTCCGACAACACCTCCCGCTGCGGTGCCGCACTGTCGTCAGCGGACAGCGCGATCAGGCGGCCGGAGGAACCAGTTGCCAGAACCTCGTCGCCATCGGGCGTCCAGTCGACGCTGCACCAGACGCCGCTCTGGCTCCATAGCTGGGCGCTCACCCCGTCGAGCCACATCTGCCAGACATCGCCGCACACGCGAGAAGCGGCCTTGACCACGGCGAGACGGGTGCCGTCATCATTGAACCGCGGCGAGCGATAGCGGCCAGTGGGTGCCCCCACGCTGGTCTCGGCCCCGGACCGATCGAGCCAGACGAGCTCACTCTCGGCGCTTCGGGAGCTGCCTTGGATCGCCGCCAGGTCACCGTTCGGCGACACCGCCAGAAAGCGGCGGTAGACACTGATCTGGGTCGCGACCGCAGTGTCGTCAAGCTGCTGTGTTGCCGTGTCGAAGCCTCTGGTAGCGAGCCGACCATCAACCTGGATGTACGCCAGCGTCGAATCGCCCAGGGGCCAGGCCTGGATGCCACCCATCAGCAGCCGACGCGTCTCGCCGCTGCGAGCGTCCCAATACATGATGGCGTCGTCGGAGATCATGGCCGGTGCGCCGAAGATGCTGAACACGATGCCCTCTCCGCCCGGCATGAACCTAGGCGCACGCACAGTCGTGGCGTTGTCCTGTTCCGAAGGAGTCCAGACCTCCTCCTGCTCGCCGCCGTCGGCCGGCACGCGGTGCAGCCCCAGCGCCCCGCCCGCCGGGATTCCCGCAAAGTAGAGGGATTGGCCGTCGGGCGACCAGGCGCCGCCGCCCCCATCGGCGACCGAAATGATCCGCTCGCGTACGCCCGCCGCCAGCGACATCTTGTAGAGGGCGCCGTCGTCGAACATTGCCACCGGCCATCCGGGGAGAAGAACGGGTACCTGGCGTCCTCGGTCCCCTCCAGTCGATAGGTGTTGCCGGTGTCGATCTCTCGCACCCAGAGCGCCGGCTGCGTTTCCGCAGTGCGCCCGCCGAAGACCAGCTTCTGACTGTCGGGCGAGAAGACGGGTTCCGAGTCGAATCCGCCGACGGACACCAGGTCGGACGGTAGGGGCAGCTGGAGCCGACGAGCCACTCTCTGCGACCCGTCGGGCGCACTCGACAGCCAGAGCGCCGCGCCGAGAAGTCCAGCGACCAGGCCCAGCGCCGCCCCGAGCCCGCCGTCCACAAGCCGGCCCCGACTAGGCGACGTGCCTCGTGCGGCCAACCCGCTCAGGGCGGTGCCGGCGCGAACCTCGTTGGCGAGCGCTCGCAGATCAGCGGCCGTCTCGCCGACGTGCTGGTAGCGATCGGCCGGGTCTTTCTCCAGACACTTGCCCGCGATTCGTTGCAGCTCGACCGGTAGTCGGGGCTCGAGTTCGAGCAGGGAGGTCGGCTCCTCACGAGCGATTGCGTGAAGCGTATCGATCAGGCTCTTGCCAGCGAACGCGCGCCGACCCGCCACCATCTCATAGAGCACGCATCCGAGCGCAAACACATCGGCCCGCCGGTCGACGTCGGAGCCATCCACTTGCTCGGGTGACATGTAGCCCGCCGTGCCCATCACCTGCCCCGCGCTCGTGCCCAACGCGGTCGGCGACATACTGCCGCTGTCAGGGCCGGCCGCCGCCTCGGTGAGTTTGGCGAGCCCGAAGGCGAGCACCTTTGCGTTCCCACCGGGAGTCACGAAGATGTTGTCCGGCTTCAAATCCCGATGGACGATCCCTGCCTCATGGGCGCCCGCCAGCCCCGCGGCCACCTCCGCGCCGAGCGCCAGGGCCCGCTCCAACTTCAGCTGCGAATCGGCTAACTCCTCGCGGAGCGAGCGGCCCTCGAGTAGCTCCTGGACGATGAAGTGCGTCCCTTCGGACTCCCCAACGTCGTGGACGATCGCGATGTTCGGGTGATTGAGCGCCGCCGCCGCGCGCGCCTCCTGCTCGAAGCGCGCCAGTCGCTCGGGGTCAGTCGCGTACTCCTCGGGGAGCACCTTGATCGCGACCTGCCTGCCGAGCCGCGCGTCCTGGGCGAGATAGACCTCTCCCATCCCGCCAGCGCCGAGCTGGCTCTGGATCTCGTAGGGGCCTAGCCGAGTCCCGGGTTCCATGGTGGGACACAGCCTATTGGGTCGATGACGAGTCACCAATAGGCGCCACTGAGAATCCAGTGACGGCCCCAAGGCCCAACTAGCCCCTCGTACGAACGGGAACAGAACTCGGGCAGCCGTAGCCCTCGGTTTATGAGCCCGTGGACACGACAGCGCAAATAATTGGGAACGTTGGCGTTACGAGCCGTGAACAGCTACGGACGTGCCGCTATCGATTCATCAGCGAACACCCTCTCGGTTCGCTCCACGTGAGGGCTATCCACACACGGTGGAAGTCGGGGGCTCGATTCCTCCCGCGCCCACTCTCACTCGCCCCAACTGACGGCTCTCAGGACTTAGGCGTTTGTGGGCGCCGTGGGATAGTTGATAGATGGATGCACTCCAAGAGAGACGCGCCGCACGATCCAACTGGCCAGCGGGTGTTTGCGCTGCTACCGACCAAGCTGGCGGGCAGATGCGGGCGACGCCACTGACTGCCTACGAGCGCTGGCCCAATTGTTCGTGCTGCTGCTGATCGGGTTCGTGCTGTTCCTCGCGGGCGGCCATACAGCGCACCTGGTCGTTGACGGCACCGACTTCCCGTACATCCCACAGTGGATCGGGATCTTCATCATCCTGACGCTGATGTTTGCGGTTGGCCTGTACCAGAACTGGTGGGACAGCAAGGGGGAGCAGAAGCCGATTCGGTTGCGGCATCGGGAGAAGTAGACGCACGACGGGGGCGGGACGCAGGGAAGGCGAGACCTGCCGATAGAGTAGATGTCTCCCAGGGTTGAGGGTTGGACGCTTGCGATACAGACTCCATCGTCAGCCCGTCTCCGGGAACCGCCAGATGGAACCTAGCCAAGAGATGTAGGGAATGGCACATATGGAAAAGCCGGACGGCCCGCGGTCCAGCAGGTGGAAGGCCCCCGTACTGACATGTATTCTCCCGGCCCGGGTTGGGGGAGTCACGTCGGGAGGTGGAGGCGGGGCTGCCACCGCGGAGGGCCACGGCACCACCATGAACAAGGTGGTCGGCGCCAGTGAGACGAGCGTACCCTGCACGACGCAGGGCCCCGGCGTGGTAGGCGCCTCGTAGGATCACTCTTCTCGACCGGCTGTCTACGCCGTCGCGGACTGCCCTAGCCCGACTCCGTCAGGCTCTTGCTCATAAAGCCGGGCTGCGCGTCGCGCGAGTCACCTTGAGCACCCGGGGAGCACCCTCGCGCCAATCCACTCGCCCCGTGTAGCCGTCGCCGCGCCCCCAGAATCCCGTCACGGCGGGCTCCCTTCGGGTAGCGACCATCGATCAGGCACCCATGACCGTCGGGTTATGAGCCCGCGAACAAGGTCGTGCAAGTAGCTGGGAACGCTGACGCTACGTCCCGTGACCCGCTATGAGCGAGGCTCAAACGACCACTGACGAGCACCCTGTAAGTCGCCCACACGGCGCCCTCCGCCCACGATGGAAGTCGGCGGTTCAATTCCGCCCGCGCCCACTCGGACTTGGCCGCAGCCAGCGATCGGTCGGGCTTGCTACGGTGGTGTATGCGGTCGCACGCCCGTGAACCCCAGGGCCGCCGTGGTTCCGTCGGTAGTAGGCTGGGACGCGCATCATGACGACTCGCCCACAAATGGGGAAGGACACATGTCCATCGGCCGCAATCTCAAGCTAACCCTTGCTTTCGTTCTCGCCCTCGCGGCCGCCATGTCGACCGTCGGCCAGGCACTGGCCTACGCCAACGCCGATCTCGACCTCCTCTTCGATCGGCTCACCTTGACGCGGGCGAACCGGATCGAGGTCAACGGCCCCATCGCGCTCGCAAACACGATGCCGGTGCTGGAGTTGCCGCTTCCGGAATTGAGCGATTCCTGGATGTCTACCGAGGTGCTCAACGAGGTGTCCTTCACGGGCTCGGCGATCGGTCGTGTACGCGCGGTCCTGACGCGGGTGCGGGGCGGCGAGCGCACCAGGCTCCGCACGACATCAGGTCGCATTGAGCAGTTCATCGGCAGCGACCCGTCTAGCGGGTGGTTTTTTGTCTTCGAACTTCGCCCAGGGGAGATCGACAGGGGCGACACCCTTTTGATCGAGTACCGGTTCATGGGCGTGAGCCGCACGCTGCGCGAGGGAGACGAGATCTTCATGATCGGACATGCTGTCTCGTCCGAGGTCAACGGAACGCCACGGCACGAGCAAGCGATCGCGCGGTTCAAAGAGAAATTCACACGGGCCTTTGATGTCGCCGCGGTCCGCCGAGAAAGCATCTACGCGCTAGATCCTGGAACGCCGCTCGCGGATGTTGAGATCGAACTTGAAACGTCCATTCCGAAGTTTTCAGACGCGGAACTCCTGGAGTCGCTGCTCTACCTTTTCGACGCGTTTCTTGGGTCTGCCAACGCGGACGGGCTGCGCGGTCACCTGCGTATCGTCGTGTCCCGCTACCCAGTCGCCGGCGGTCCGCGCCAGATTCTCCTGAAGCGGTCCTTCGGCCGCAACGAGCCTCCCTTCACGGTTGAGGAGATTCCCCTCCCCAAAGGCCTGGCCGGCGGCGACCGCATCGTGACCCGCGTGTTCTTCAACAGCGACTCTGTGCTCCCGGACTCGGAACTCACGAACCTCTTCGCCGTCACAGAGATATTCCCGGTGGGCGACCATCTCTTGCGCGAGCAGCCTGGACCGCTCCCTCGGGCTCGGTAGGCTGAGGGGCGTAGCGCGGGAAGGGTACGGCGGACGATGTCACGTCCCCGATAACTCCGGCCTATGGAGACCGGGACGATTCCGGCAGTTCCAGCCGGTAGCGGACGACTTTGTAAACGCCGTCCGCATCTTCCACGTTTGCAATCACCGTGTCGCCGGAGATCCACGGGAGGGCCGTCCAGGTAAGCACCTCGTCCGGTAGGCGTACCGCGCCGAGGAACCTGCCCTCGGGGCCATGAACATCGAATGCCAGCGTGTCCCGCCAACAGACTCCCTCTCTGAACTCTGCGCTTGTCTGCGCTTCGGGGTTGCACGTCTCAAGGCGACGGCTCGGTCCCTGTCGGAGCACCCAAAGCCTGCCGTCGGGCGAGGGTAAGAACTGAGTGAAGGCTGGCTTGTGTGTCGGGAACTCACCCGAGCCCCACGTCCAGCCCGGCTCGATCTCGCTGTACGAAGCCGTGATCATCCGCTTGTACCACGCCGCCTCCGCCGGAGGCACCGGCACCGGGTCGTGCACCCGTTCAATGCGCAACTCCGTACCATTCGGGCGTACGACACGGATGTTGGCCTGGTGGCTGGGCGCTGAGATGACTTCGCCACCAAAGCCGATACGCCACACCACCGCAGGCGAGAAGGGGACGCTCTGCGACTGGCCACGGAACTCGACGGTGTGCTCCGGTAGATCGTACTCAGGGGGGTCGATCACGACGGCAGGCGTGCCGTCGGGTGCAAACGGAGCGACCGCTCGCTCGCTGAAGCGGTACTTCGTCGATTCGAGATAGACGGTGTCATCGTGTGCGACAAGCATCGGAACGATGCAGCACCCGACCCCCGACAGCGGCCATTGGGCCTCGTACTCCCCGCCAGCCGAGAACAGCAGCATGCGTCGCCCGCCGAAATCTGGGATCAGAATCCCACCGCTTGAATCCTCGCCGATGTAGGCCAGGGAGCCATACTCTCCCGGTCCTTGTCCCGGGCCACCGATCTGGTACAGGAACTCGCCGTCCCAATCATAGGCCCGCACCAAGTTCGCGTCTCTGTCGGCTATCAAGATGCGATCGCCAGTGCTGTGGATCGCGCGGACGCGTCCGAACATGTACTCGTCCGGCCCCTCGGCCATACCGATTTCCATTTCCGGCACCAGCCGAGCTTCACCGCCCCACACGCTGCCGGAGACATTGCGGACCGTGGTGACGCCGCCGTCAACTGCCACTTCGCCGACCCACGCTTCAGGGTCAGGGGCTTCGGCGGGTGAGCCACAGCCGCAGATCGCAAGGGCAAGTCCTGCGGCTACCGTTTCACGCACGTGGGCTCCTCAAGTTGTGTCCAGAGTTCCACCGATAGAACCAGACCGACGGCTGGTTTTCGACTGCACGGCTATGCGGCGGGCGTCGCGAGATGTGCACGCGCGCGCGTGTCGCCGTCGCCGGCACCCCGAATCCCGTCACGACGGGCTCGAGCGGGTATGGGCAGTACATGCTCGAACCTGTGACCTTCGGGTTATGGGCCCGCGTTGGCCGGCCCGCAAGTAGCTGGGAACGTTGAGGTTGCGGGCCGTGTTCGGCTGCAGACGTGCCGCGAACGGTCGTCTGCGAACACCTTCCTGGCTCGTGCCGCGTGAGTGCAATCCTCACACGGTGGACGTCGGAGGTTCGATTCCTCCCGCGACTATTTCTCCGCGGATGGCGGGTGTCCGTACCAGGCCGCGTAGGCGCGCGAAAAGTAGCTCCGACTGAGGCCCACACGAGCTGCTACCTCGGCGGGTCCAAGCCCTTCGCGGAGCAGGCGCTGAGCTTCGAGCATCCGCGCTTCCCGCACGAGCTCTGCTGGTGTTCGACCGAGGAGACTCTGCGTCGTTCGGAAGAGCTGGCGCTCGCTGAGCGCGAGTGATCGAGCGAGGTGGGCGACGCCGAAGTCAGCGGCGTGAAGCCCGGCCGCAATGGCCTTGCGCAGTCGTTCGCACGCGGCGCGATCCTGTGCCGATTGCTCGGCTGCCGCCGAGTGGGTAACGCCGGCCGCCAGCATTGCCACCCTCGCCAAAAGGTCCGGCATGCGGAACGGTTTCACAACGTAGTCGTTCGCCAACTCAAGCCCATCCGCACGCGAGGCCGCTCCGGCATTGGCGGTTACGAGAACAATCGGCAAATCGCCGAGCCGGGAATCCGCGCGCACGCGACGGCAGAGTGCCAGGCCGTCCAGCTCCGGCATCATCACGTCGGATACCAGCACGTCGACCGACTCGTCGCTCAGTACGCGGAGCGCCTCCCTCCCGTTGGCCGCGGTCAGGGTCCGATACGACCTGCCGAAATGGGTGGCCAGGTACGCCAGCATCTCTGTGTGGTCCTCCACGAGAAGCACCGTGCGTCGCGACGGGTCTTCTACCTGGTCGCCTGCGGGATCGGGGGCGGGCGCCACGTCGTCCGTAGCCGCCGCCATTTCGATCTGATCCGGACTCAGGTGGTCGGGTCCGAGGGGAAGCGTGAACCAGAAGGTGCTGCCCTCGCCCGGGGCGCTCTCGACGCCGATGTCACCGCCATGGAGCTCAACCAGTTCCTGCGCCAGGGCGAGCCCGATGCCCGCCCCCTCGTAGGTTCGGTCGTCGCTGGCTTCGACCTGATAGAAGCGCTCGAACAGATGCGCATGCTCGCTTTCGGCAATCCCCGGGCCCTCGTCGGCAATCGCAACGCGCACGGCTGGCACCGCGTCCCCGTGTCCGACGACCTCAACGCTGATCTCGATCGCCGTTCGATCAGGCGAGAACTTCAGGGCGTTCGAGAGCAAGTTGGAGATGACCTTCTCGATCTTGTCGGCGTCGAGATACGCCGCGATGCCGGTCGACGGCCGCCGCACGGTGAGCGCCCGCCCGGAGGCCTGCGGCTCGAAGCGAGCGGCGATTTCCTCAACGAAACGAGGGACCTCCCGCAGCCGCGCCAGCAGGGGCAGATCCCCCAACTCGAGGTGCTGAGCGTCGAGCAACTGGTCCACGAGACCGCGAAGGCGTTCGGTGTTGCGCAGCATCACACCGATTCGTCGACGCATGTCGGGATCCCTGACCTCCTCTTCGAGATCGGCAAGTGGGCCCGCGATCAATGTGAGTGGAGTGCGCAACTCGTGCGAGACGTTCGCGACGAATCGCGACTTCAGTTCGTCCACTGCGCCGAGCCGGGCCGCCTGAGCGCTGATGATCTTGTTGCGTTCGCGAAGCTCAGCCGTCGTCTCATCGATAGTCGCCTCCAGTTCTACCTGCCGCTGCTTGAGCCGCCGCGCCCGAAAGCCGAGCCCTGTCGCCACCACGAGCACCGCGACCGTCGCCAGACCTGCCGGGAACCAGGGCGTCTCCACGAACAACGGCCGCCGGTAGATGTTGAGTACCAGCCCGGGGTCCGACCATTCGCCTCCCAGCCCGGCGATCACGCGCAGCGTTAGGGCTCCGGGCGGCAGGTTCGTGTAGGACAAGCGGCGCTCGCGACGCGGCTCGCTCCAGCTTTGGTCATAGCCCTCCAGACGGTATCGAAACGCGATGTCTGAGGCGTACGTGAGGCTCGGCGCGCTCCACACCAGCTCGATGTCGCGCTCATCGGGAGCGAGTTGCAACGTCGCCGCGCCCGCGGGCACCGGGCGCGGCTCCCCGCTGACGCTCAGCCGCACAGCCCGCACCGGCGGCGTCTCTGGCAGTTCCACACGACCGGGATCCACGATCGCGATCCCGGCCTGGGTCGGGAAGGCAAGTCGGCCGTCGCGAAGTCGCACCCCCGCAGATTGCGAGCCGCCATTGGCCTCGCTGCTGGGAAGTCCGTCCGTCTCGTCGTACGCCACGGCCGTCACCGAGTGATCCGCGTCGGCCATGGCGCGATCCAGATCATCGCGGCGCGCCCAGAAGACCCCGCGATTCGTGCTCATCCACAGCCGGCCCGAGTCGTCGGCGAGAATCCGGTGGATTCCGTCGTCGGGAAGCCCATCACTCGCGTCGAGACACTCGACCACGCCAGGCGCCGAATCGCCCGCGCTTGCTGGTTGCAGCCGACAGACCCCGCGATCCTCGGTGGCGATCCAGATCGTCCCATCGAGGAGCTGAACGATGTCGCGAACCACGTTGCTGCTCAGGCCATTCGACGTGTTGAGCCAGGCAAAGCGCTCGCCATCGTAGCGGGCAACGCCGCCGCCATTGAAACCGAGATAGATCGAACCGTCCTGAGCCTCGAGCATCGTGCGCGCCCAGACGTGCGGCACCTCTCCGGTGGCATCCAGCCTTCTCCACGCGCCGCCTTCGCGCAGCCACAGCTCTCGCGCTGCGCCCAGCCACACGCGACCGGCCGAGTCTTCCAAGATCGCCCGTACTCCGCCGAGCCCGCCCATCTCGGGGTGCGGCAGGCAGGGGCCGTCGTCCGCAACGACGCAAAGGCCGTGGTATCCGCCGACCCAAATGCGGCCCAAACGGTCTTCGTAGAGCGAAATGGCGCCAGGCCCGAAACCCTCGCTCTCGATCGCGTGCGCCTCAACGGATTCTTCCGACCAGCGCGCGAGCCCGGCCTCCCATGTACCCACCCACCGCAGGCCGCTGCGCGACTCGATGATCGGATAGATGTTGGTGCCGGGCAGACCGTCGGCCGCGGCGAGACTATCGAACACAGGCGAGCGGATCGCGAAGAGGCCCTCTTCACTACCGATCCAGATAGTGCCGTCGGCGTCGGGCTCCATCGCCGTGATCCCGCGGGTCGCGAGGATTGGAGTCGCATCGCGGAATACGCCCTGTGAGCCGACCCACCAGACGCCGTCGTCTCGGCTGAACACGGCCCGCGTCCGGCGAAGGGCTCTGCCGGCGTTCAGAAACTCCGGTCCAGGCCGATAGGTCGTCCAACCATCGAATCGGGCAACCCAGATCTCGCCAGCAACAGGCTCGTGGATCCGCGCCCACTGCGAGTCCCCATCGAAGCGACGGACAGCCTGGAATGACCCGGCATCCGACTGGCGCAGGAGCTGGTCGGCAGTGGCAACCCAGAGGCGCTCGTCCCCGTCTTCATGAAGCGCGGCCACCCACGTCGATGCCGCGAAGTAGGGCGCAGTGAAGTCGCCGCAAGTGACGGCGTCCCCCTGCGCGATGCAGGTGTCTCCGTTTCGCCGGTGCAGCACGTCGCGAACTCGTCCGGACATCGCCAGGGCCACATCGCCGAAACGATCACCCTCGAGGCGGCTCAAGTTGGCTTCGCCGAAGGCCCACACATCCCCGCCCGCGAAACGGATCCGCGTCTGCGGGTTGTCGATTCCTTCGGCCAGACCGAAGCGGGTGAATTCACCGTCGGCGAAACGAACGAAGACCCCGAGCTCGAACAGAATCCACATCGCGCCGGACTCGTCGAAGTCGAGCGCCACGACCCGATTCGACGGAAACGCCGGCGTGTTGGCCGAGGTGAGCAGCTCGAATTCCATGCCGTCGAACCGCACCAGGCCAGCAAACGTGGCCACCCAGAGATAACCCTCGGCATCCACGGCCAGATCGGTGACGACGTCGGCCGGTAGCCCATCCAGGGCAGTCCATCGCTGAACAGCCAGGCCAGCCTCGCTCGCGGGCGTGAGAGACACCTGTGCCGCTACAGTCAAGTCACCGGCCAGGCTGACCGCGACGATCCAGCACAGTTTCAGGCAGCGACGCAGATGCGCGAGGGTCCTCATGGCCACCAACCGTATCGGCCGCGCCCGCGCGACGCGACGGAGCGCTGTGCCCAATCCTGCCAATCCCGTGTCCGGGCCTGCCAGAGTTCGTACTCGGTCTGGCCCGCTCCCTCTTTGCTGTCTAGCGTCCGGTAGCCGTCATGCAAGGCTTCACCGAGACGACTAGCCGTCATAGCCTGTAGGAGTTACCCGTGCCTCGAACGAGCCCTTCGCAAACACCGGATACCAAGCGTCCATGGCATGCGCCGACGCTGACCGTCATAGGGGGCGCCTCCACTCTGGGGGGCACACGGCTCAACCACGTCACCGAGACCGGCGGGGGGTGCATGCTCCACACAAACACTCGGAACTGTCTCGGCGGGAGCATGATCGTTACGTCGCCCCAGTCCGTCTACGACCTCGCCTTGCAAGGGCCCAGCTAGGCAGAGACACCAATCCCGTCACGGCGGGCCCCGAACTAGTGCCACCACCCTCCACGCTGGCGTCACCGGAGTGGAATTCGGAGGTTCTATCCCTACCGCGCACCTCTCTACCGCGGAAGCGAGCCGAAGCAAGTGGGTCGCCCGGCGCGCCCATTGAAGCGCCCTCGTCCGCGTCCGCCCGCGCAACAGTGCGAACACCTCGAAGCGCCATCCGCACGGTGGAAGTCGGAGGTTCGATTCCCTCGTCTACCACGACGGCATCCTCGAAGCGGCAGACAACCGCAAGAAGGTAGCCCTTCTGGCGGCAGTTCGACGCATCTGTGCGGAGTACGACCTCCAGTACGTCCTCACTCTTATTGACTCCGACCTACCCCGGAACGAGCACGACAACCGCCTGTTGTTCGCCGAAGCGGAGATCGTCCGCGACTTCACGACGGCGGCGCGCAGGGTCGATTGTTCAGAATGGAGCGGTTCTGAGGGGGTCGCCGTAGCACGGCACCCCGAGCACCCGGGGAGCACCTTCGCGCAGCTCCGCCTGCTCCGTGTCGCTGTCGCCGCACCCGACAATCCCGTCACGATGGCCTTCCGTCGGGTATCGACCGTCGACCAGGCGCCTGTGACCTTCGGGTTATGAGCCCGAGGGCCGCGTGTCGCAAGGTACTGACAACGTTGACGTTACGGGCCGTGAACGACTATGGGGCGGTCGTAGACGTCCATCGGCGAGCACCCGGCGCACACTCCCGGGACAGTGGTCCGCACACGGTGGAAGTAGAGGGTCGATTCCTCCCGCGCCGACTCCTTTCCGCCCTTGCTACCGACCGAGAGGCAGAACTCCGAGCTCACGGCCGACGCCGCGCGAGCGAAGCACGCCTGCTGGGCCGAGCATATCCGGCCTAGGGTAGTGCGTCCTAGGGGAAGCAAGGGTATCTCTGTGAGCATCGACGGCACCGCGGTAGCGGGGCCAGTCAGGAACGCCGTTCTCACCGACTGCTGTAACAAAAGAGCCGGTGCATGGTCGCCCGTCATCGCGTAGACCGGGTGGTACACTTGGATCATGCACTCTGCCATTGCCATCACCGCCGTGGCGTGGCTACCGGAGTATCAAAGTTCATGAGACAGGACGACACAGCCCCCAAGAAAAAATGGTCCCAGCCGGCCCTACACGTACTAGAGTCCTCGCAGCACACGAGGGGTTGTGGGACAGGCAAGAACTTTAAGGGCACCGAAGCAGACATGGTATTTGGCGCACCGAGGAAAGGCACGGCGACAAGCGAGGCGGGTGTGTGTCACCGTCCGTCGGTCGGTCCGGGGAACGCCGTAGGAGCGTCCTAGCAGGAGTTCCGCGGCTTGGGCCGGCTAGCTCCGAGTCGGGTTGGTTGACGGCCAACTCGCGGCCCACCGCGCACAGTACTGCCCAAGCCTGACAGGGTCAGGCTCTTGCTTATAAAGCCGGGCCGCCCGCTGCACGAATCTCTCGATTGCTGAGTCCGCGATCCGTGATCCCGCTGGGCTGAAGTGCACGCCCAGGAACTCGAAGCCGCGCTCGATTCTCCCGATGAATGTCTTGTCGGGATGTTGCTCCAGGGCCAGATCGGCGAGCACCTCGTTCATCGCCTTCACCGCACGCCGGAGCTTCCATCGGGTCGGTGCCAGGATGACGATGTCGTCCATGAAGCGAACGTAGTCGACGTCCTTCCGCTCCAACGCCTGGTCCAGTTCCGCCAAAAAGAACGCGCCGATCAGCGGGCTGAGTGAGCAGCCCCGACAGATGCCAGTGCGGTTGTCTGTGAACAGGCCGCCCCACTCCACCGTGTAGCGCAGGTACTGCCCCAACAGGTTGAGCACCGCGCGGTCGGGCACGAACCTCTCGATCCGTTGCAGCAGTAGCTCGTGGTCGATTGAGTCGTAGTACGCGGCCACATCGGTGCGCGCTACGAAGCGATGCTGCGGCAACTGCTCACGGACCGCCGCGATCGCTCCATGCGCACCGCCATTGCCTTTGACGTGCGTGCAACGCGGCGAGATCGGCAGCGTGTCCTGAAGCGCGATCGCCAGGGCCTTGAGTACCAGTGCATCCGCGGCGCGCCAAACGTGCAGGGTTTCGCCCTCGTGAGTGGTGATCCGCTGCACGGACGAGAGGCGATAGGTGCTGGCGCGCAGCTCGGTCTGGATGCGGGCCCGCTGCCTATCCCAGTCGTGTCGCAATGCCCAGACATCTGCCTGCGCAGGGTAGTTCTTACGGCGCTTGCACAGCCACTCGAACGCTGCGGCGATCACTTCGTCCGAGGCCACTCGATCGATCATCACCCCAGGATGGCCTGTGACAAATCCTGTGACAATCCAGCGGCAAACAGACGCGGACGGCAGCAACTAGCTTCGAACCGAATCCCGCCAAAGTTCAAACAGAATCAACTCCTGACAAGGATCGTCAAAGGAGCTTCCTGAATCTACGCCAGCCCGTGGTCCACTAGTCTTCGATCTCGAAGCACCCGCGTAGTGCTTCCCGGACGATACTCGCCTCGCTACGGCGTTCCTTGTATGCGGCTTCGCGTAGAGCCTCCGCCTCTTCCCTATCGAGCCACACGGTCTTCTGAACCTGGCCCCGCTTGCGCGTCGTCTTCCCGCCTCTCGGCCCGACTTGATCCTCGCTCATCGGCGCAGGATAGCCGTGCCTCCAGTGCCCGCCTATACCAGACATCAGTCTACCACGAGCAGTCAAATGTCTGACCGATTCCGAAGCGCGGAAATACCCGGTTCCTCCGCAAAACACCGGCGTCGAGAGTTCCACTAATCGAATCCTTCGCCAACTTTGTCCTTCGCTTCGCAATCACGGAGGCTGACAAGTGCCGCACCTATCACTGACAGACCTTGTGGACATCGTGTCGGCGAGCGGGACGCCGAAATTGACCAAAGTGCGCGGGGTAATGAACCGTGACGACTACGAACCAGCCTTCGACTACTACAAGCAGTTCCGAGACGCGGTACTGGCGACCCATCGAGCCAACGAAGGAAAGGCGGCGCTCACGAAGCGACTGAGCAACGTCGCCAACCCGAAGAAGGTCCAGAACTACGACGTATTGCTCAAGGGATACAAGAGTTGGTGGGGACACAAGACCCTGAAATGGTCCAAGCCCCCGAAGGCGGACTACCTGCAAAACGGCGTGAGCGTCCGCGTCAACCCAGAACTGGGACTTCTCGTGAACGGCACGCCGCATGTGATCAAGCTCTACCTGAAAGCGGACAAGCTCTCCAAGCTCCGCGTCGATCTGATCACGCACGTGATGGAGCTGGTCCTTCGCGGCTCCGCCCGGAAGGGGGCCGTGATGTCCGTCTTGGACGTTCGGCGATCCAAGCTTATTAGCCCGACGGTGCCGATCGCCGACCTGACGGCAGCCCTCAACGCAGAACTTGCCTACGTACGGGAACTAGCGTCTAGCCTCTGACCCTTGCGCGTAGCCCCGCTCCGCCGCAGCAGCGGACAGGCTGCACCTCCAACTGGACCACGCCATGACCACGACAATCCATCGGATCCGCGCTGCCATCCACACCGGGAGTCGCCGGAAGACCATGACTGTGTGGCGAAGTCTTGGCGGGCGATGGCCTCTCCACGTACTCAATTCCAGCACCGCCAAGGGTCGCCGAGATGCGACGTTGCTCCTGAGCCTGACGTACGAGAGCCAACCAACGCCGCCCGAAGAGATCGACATTCCCGTCGGGCGCGGTGAATTCTGGCTACCCCTCAACCGAGGCCCGCACTACCGCCTGCCTGGGACGATCACGGTGAGGCTCGCCCCTTCCGCCCATAAGTCGGCGAGGCCGTCAGTGGTCGTCATTTGCACGGAGCGGCCCGACGGTGAGGGGCACGATCTCAAGATCAGCGCGTTGCCGCTGGACCTCAAACCGTAGAGACGACGCGAAGCTGGAGCGACCAGGCGATCCGAACGCCCCGAGCACCCGGGGAGCACCTCGGTTCGGCTCCGGCGTCACCGTGTCACCGTCGCCGCAACCGCCAATCCCGTCACGACGGGCTCCCTTCAAGTATCGGCCATCGACCTGTCACCTGTGACCTTCGGGTTATGAGCCCGAAGGTCGCCCTGCGAAGCGGGGCCGCCAGAGGGCGATGAGGGCGAGAACGCCGAGGCCGTAGTCGTGGAGCTGGGTGAGGATGTGGGTGGAGAAGCCGGCGAGGACGGCCTGGTCGAAGGTGAGGCCGAGCTGGCTGAAGCCAAAGGCGAAGGCGGCTTCCCAGGTGCCGAAAGCGCCGATGCCGGCAATGGGGAGCATCGAGGAGAGTTCGGCTCCGGCAACGCCCAGGAACGACTCGAAGAAGCCGAGTTCGCCCCAGCCGACGCCGAGCGGCACCAGGACGGACTGCAGTACGAGGTAGTGCGCTCCGAACTTGGCGGCTCGCACGATGAACGATAGGCCGATCGCTGGCCAGAGAGCGCCGCGTGCTGCGACGGCGTCGACCTGGGCAGCGGTATCCAGCGCGAGGGTAGCCAGCTTCTCCGCGCGTGGGAGTACGATGCGGCTGACGGTGGCCGCGAGACGTAGCCCGGGGGCCAGCATGAACAGCGAGATAATCGAGACGGCGAGGAGTGAGCCCGCCAAGAGGCCGATCGCACCGGCGGACTCCCAGCCGGTGCCGACCACGACAACGGCACCGAGAAGCATCGGGGCGATCGCGACCATGTCGAGAACGAGGGCCAGGAAGAATGATGCAAAGGCGTCGTCGGCCGGGACGCCAAGTCGCTTGGTGACGAGCCAGACGTAGACCAGCGTGCCCAACCGGGTCGGAAGCAGGTCGCCGGCCATGTTGCGCACCAACGTCACCAGCGTGAGCGGTCCCAGGCGAGGCTTGTTCTCGAGCAGAACCCAGTAGCGCGCGATCCGGCCGATGGTCATCACGCCGAATGCGGCGACTCCCATGAGGAGTCCGGGCTTCCACGAGCCGCGAATGGTCTCGCCGACAGCGACCAGGCCGATGTCAGACAGCAGCCACGCGAGCAGAACCACGGCCACGGCCACGGCCATCAGCCAATGCAGGTAGCTGGATCTATTCTGATTGGACGGTTTTCTATTCAACTATCTATTCAAGCCCGCGCGCGATTGGTGCCGTGAACGCGTCTACGCCCTTTGGTTCCGAGATTCCGCACGTTTGACCATGGCCTGAATCTATTCACCCATCCATTCAGAATCTATGCGCCCCACGCGCAGTTCCTATTCCGAATCTATGCGACGCGCCGTTCGCGGAGGCCACGTCGGTTTCGGTCGGCCAGCGCTACGCGGGTGCCGGGTCCTGGCGCCCGCGCTTCCGAATGACGCGCGCTGGCACGCCCCCGACGACATCCATCGCGCCCACGTCTCCGGCGACCACGGCGCCGGCGGCGGCCACGCTTCCCTGCCCCATTGTGACGCCGGGTAGGACGCAGACCTTGGCGCCCAGCCAGTTGTCACCTTCGAGGGTGAGGTGGCCGGACTCGGTACGGAGTCCGTGCTTGGCCATCGGGACTTCGGTCTGATCGATGTCGTAGTTGCCGCCAGCGGCGAAGTAGCACGCCGGGCCGATGATCAGGTCGTTGCCTAGCTCGGCGTGACACCCGTTGACCGCGTGCAGGATGGTTTGCGAACCGAGGCCGACGTTGTTGCCGATGCGGGCTGTGCCGTTCTTGCACGAGAGCATCACGGCGTCCGCGAGGATGACGTCGTCGCCAACTTCGAGGACGCGGTCGCTCGCTTCGTTACGCGCGTCGAGAATGCAATCGTCGCTGACGACGACGCGTTCGCCGAGATGAATGCGGCGTGGGTGGCGCAGCTTGACTCCGCGCCCGAAGGTGGTGCCGCGGCCGCACGAGCCGAACAGGCTCGGCCAGAACATCTTGCGCAGGAACAGGCCGAGAGCGCCAGGGATCATCCCGAGCCAGAGGCAGAACTCCAGATAGATCAGCGCGAACCATCCGCGGCGGCCGACGATTACCGACTGGTACTTGGCAAACGCGGATCCGCCGCCGGTGACGCTCGCCTGCGTCTTGTTCTGTTCCGGCTGCTCCATCAAGCCCCTACCACTTCGAGCTCCGCGGCCTTGCCGCCGCTGAGTCGATCTGTGAGTTCACGCAGGGAATCTATCGACTCGTTCTCGAAGTACAACCGATACCAGAATTCGAGGTTGATCAGAATCCAGAGTCGGAAGTTGTGATCGGCCACGCCGCCGATGTGCTCGTCGGCAAGTCGCTGCACCACATCGCCCTCGAAGATGCCGTGCTCGACGAAGCGTGACTCTGCGAAGAGATTGCGAATGAACGGGGCGAGGTCCGTACGCATCCAGAGTGCGAGCGGGAACCCGAAGCCCTGCTTCTCGCGGTCGATCAGCTCGGCCGGCAAGTAGCGACGGGCTACAACCTTGAGGATGTGTTTGAGGTCACGCCCCTGCAGCTTCATATCCCCGGGAATCGACGCGGCGAACTCCACGACCTTGTAGTCGATCAGCGGCGGCCGGCTCTCGATCGAGTGCGCCATCGACATGCGATCGACGATCGGGAGCAGGTGGTCGGGCATGCGTGTGTTGAGGTCGGTGTAGAGCATGCGGTCGACCAGATCGTCCACGCAATCGGCGTCGAACCAGCGCAGGATCTTGGCCACGGAATCATCGTCTTCGATTTCGCCACGCGCTGTCGCCGTGAAGAGCTCTTCCTTCAGCGCCGGAGTGAAGCGCAGGAAGCTCATCGCCTGGGCATAGCGTGCGCCCGAGTCGCAGAACGACATCTCGTTGGCCCAGTTGAGCTTTGACGACAGGCTCTTGTAACCGAAGGACTCCGGCACAAGGTTGAAGAGACGGCCCATCACCTGGCGACGGACCCACTCGGGAAGCAGGCAGTAGAGGTCGACCAGACGCTGGCCCGCGAAGCGGTCGTAGCCGGCGAAATTCTCGTCGCCGCCGTCGCCCGACAACACGACTTTCACCTTCTCCGCGGCGACCTCCGACACGAGATACACGCCAACACCAAACGGGTCGGAGGGCTCATCGAGATGCCAGATCATCGACGGCATGAGGTGGATCAGATCGGCCTTAACAATCCGCTCGTTGGCTTCCAGCCCGTACTGCTCATTCACCATCCGGGCGTAGGGCAACTCGTTGAACGCCTGCTCCTCGACGCCGATGGAGAACGTCGGGAAAGACTTGCCCGTCGTCTTCGCCATCATGGCGGCGACCAGGCTGGAGTCGATGCCACCCGAGAGGAACGCGCCAACCGGCACGTCGGAAAGCATATGCATCTGCACGGTTTCGAGCAGAAGCTCTTCGAGCTGATCGGCGACCTCGGTCTCGGAGCCGGTGAGCTTGTCGTTGCAACTGAAGCTCCAGTAGCGCGATACCTGGGCGCGGCCGTCTTCCCACACCAGTGTGTGGCCTGCCGGCAGTTTCTCGATGCTCTCGAACAACGAGTACTGATCGGGAATGAAGCGTAGCGAGGAGTAGTGCCAGAGTGCGGTGAGGTCGGGCTTCGTGTCGATGAGCCCGGCGGCCAAAATCGCCTTCACTTCGCTGGCGAAGAGCAGATCGTCGCCGTGCTGCGCAAAGAAGAGCGGCTTCTGACCCATGTGATCGCGGGCGAGGAGAAGGCGGCGCTTCTTGCTGTCCCACAGCGCGAAGGCGAACTGCCCACGCAGGTGCTTCACGCAGTCGACGCCGTGGTCCTCGTAGAGGTGGAGGATCGTCTCGACGTCGACATTGGTGCGGAACTGATGGCCGTTCGCGAGCAGGCGATCGCGCAGTGCGGGCGAGTTGTAGATCTCGCCGTTGGACACGAGGTGAATCGTGCCGTCCTCGTTGGCGAGCGGCTGCGCGCCACCAGCTACATCGATGATCGACAGGCGGCGATGCCCGAGAGCGATCAACTCGTCGCGGTAGCTGCCGTCACCGTCAGGGCCGCGGTGCCGCAGGGCCTGGGTCATCGGCACCACCACGTCGTGGTGCTCCCGCGTCAGGATGCCCGTAATTCCACACATGGCAGTCGCCCGCAGGCCGGAGTCGAATGGCGGTCAGTGTACCGCCCGTCGGGCGGGTCGGTTGGCTACTAGAGGTAGCCCTCGGCCTTGTACCACTCGGCGGTGCGTCGCAGGCCTTCGTCGAGGTCGATCTTCGGGTCGTAGCCCAGGTCGCGACGCGCGGCCGAGATGTCGAAGGCGCGGTTCTGTCGGAACCAGTCCACGCGGCGCGGAAAGATCGGCGGGGTGATGCGGAACGGTTTGCATACCTTCTCGCACACATGGCCCGCGATGATCAGCGGCAGGATCGGCAGATTGCGGATCTTCACATCGACGTCGAGAGCACGCGCAACGCCGCGCACGAGGTTCTCGATCGTCACGTACTCAGCGTCCGCGATGAGGTACGCCTTGCCGTCGCCGCGACCCGGCTCCTGCGCTGCAATGAACGCGTCCACCAGGCTGTCGACGTAGAGCGGGTGATAGAACGTCTGCCCACCGCCGAACATCGGGAAGGAACCATTGGCCACACGCTTGAAGATCATGAAGAAGCGTTCGGGGTCGCCGGGCCCGTAAATCGCCGCGGGCCGCAGGATCACGGAGGGAAGACCCTCGGCGTGATAGCGGAGCACCACGGGCTCGGCCTCGTACTTCGTCTGCTGGTAGTAGTCGGCCGCGTTGATCGGCGCGCTCTCGGCGGCCGGCGGATTGTCGACGTTGCCGTGCACGCCGCAGGTGCTGCAATAAACGAACTTCCGCACACCATGCCGCTTGGCGGCCTCGAGCACGTTCTCCGTGCCGCCAACGTTCACCTCGTCGTAGAAGGTGTTCGGCACGTCGAGTTCGCGGAAGGCAGCGGCGAGATGGTGCACGACCTCCACGCCAGCCATGCTCGACTCGACGACATCGCGGTCGGTCACGCTGCCGATCACGACCTTGGCTCCCCAGTCGCGCAGCTCCTGGGTCTTGATGCCTTCCTTGTAGTCGAGCGCCACGACCTCGTGGCCGTCATCGAGCAGTCGACGCACCAGCGCCTTGCCCGTGAACCCCGTGCCGCCTGTAACCAGAACCTTCATCGTGATTGCTCAGTAGTCGCCGATGCAGTCGTAGTAGACGTGCAGGAGCGTCTCGGCGGAGGAGTCCCAGGAGAACTCGGAACTGACGCGGGCCTGCCCGTGCGTGCCCAGCTGACGCGCGCGTTCCGGATCGGCCGCCAATTTGGCGATCGCGTCGACCAGTTCGTCGGTGCGTCCGGGCGAAGCATAGCAGCCGCTGTCGTGCAGCATTGCGCGGTTGTTGGGGGTGTCGAAACACACCACGGGGAGCCCGGCGGCCATGTAGTTGAGGAGCTTGCCGGAGGCCTCGCCGGTGCCGGCTGACTTGGGCTCGAGGGCGATGTCGCCGAGAGCCAGGTACTCGTTGACGCGGTCGAATGCGACACGCCCAGCCAGGGTGCAGCGCGACTCGAGGTCGTGTTCGCGCAAGAAGGCGGCGGCTTCCTCCACCGGATAGCCGACGAGAACGAAGTGCACTCCACCGTCCTGCGCCACGGTCTTCTGGATGACGTCGAGCAGCTCGGGAAGTCCTTTGACCTTCTTGAGCGTCCCGGTGTAGACGACGACAAAGCGGTCGTCCGGTATCTCCAGTTCGGCGCGCAGTTGCGCGACTGCCTGCGGATCGGCGGGAGTCACATCGGCGCCGTCCTCGACTAGCGTGAGCCGTTGCGGCGCGATGCCAAACTGCCCCTGCGCGATCTCGAGGCTGCTGCGAGACGACGCTGCGATCCGATCGGGAAGACGACCGATCATCCATTCAGCAGCGTGAAACAGCCAGCGCACAGGGGGGAGCCACTTGAAGTAGCCGTACTGATCGAGCTCGCCTGTGAGGCTGCCCTGCATGTCGAACACGAGAGGCAGACGCTTCCAGAAAAGCAACGTGCGGGCAGCGTGGCCAATGAGTGCGCCCTCGTGGAGATGACCGTGCAAGACATCCGGATTGCGTCGCATGATCGAGCCGCAAACCTTGGCAAGGAGCAGCACGTCCGCCACGTACTTGAATACGGACGGCCCGGCGTCGAGCCGACGATAGCCCGGGATGCTGGCCACGCGTTCGGTCTCGACGTCCGGCACTTCGTTACCGAGCCCGTACGTGCACAACCAGCACTCGACGTCCTGTTGCTGCAGCCCGCGCACGAGTCCACGGATGCGGATGTGGCAACCACGGTCCGAGAAGAAAGGCGTCGGCCCGATGTGCAGAACCTTCAGTGGCTTGTCGTCTGCCTCGAGGTTCACCACTGGAAGCGCTCCTGCACGGCGGCAATTTCGCGAGCCGTGCGATCTGCGTCCCAGTCGAGTTCTTTTGCCATGAGCACCGCCGCCAGCCGCAGGACATCCGTCCCGGGATCGCCCACCGTGCCCAGGCCGGTCCGCCGGAACACCACATCCGCGAGATGCTGCGCCATCTCTTCGCGCACAGCCCACACGACGCTGGCTGCCCAGACTCCGCGGCCATCGCCGATCTCCTGCTGAAGGCGAGAGTCGGTCGCAGCGAGATCCGCGACGCGGCCGGCATAGGCGCCGTGAGCGGCGACCAGATCGTGCCCCATGGAACCGGGCAAAGACTGCAGGGACCCGGGCGCGGGCACCGCCTCACCTGCGGGCAACGCGGTCTCGCGCGTCTGACACGAAGACCATTCGCCACTCAGCGAAGGCACGATCGCGTCCAACGCCCGCTCGGCGAGCAGGCGTGCGGTGGTGAACTTGGCGCCGAAGACAGTGAACAGACCGGGTACGCCGTCGGACGTCCTGTGATCCACCACCTGATAGTCCGCGCTTCCTTGATACACGCCGGGATCGATCTCGTCGGCAGTGAGGGGATACAGCCCGGCGAACGCGTAGCGCACGTCGTCGGGCGTGAGCGTTCCGGGGCCGAGCGCACCGTTGATGTCCTCGATCAGGTCACCGATCTCCGCCGAGGTGGGCTGCATGTCATCGAGCGGACCTTCATGCGGCGCGTACGAGGTGCCGATCAAGGAGTGGCCGCGCCAGGGAATAATGAACACGTGCCGACCACCCCGGTCGATCACCGACTCGGACGGTCGCTGGGTTGGCAACGCCACAGCATGGCCGTCGGTGAGCGGGCGCGTGACGATGTGGGCCCCTCGCGAGAAGCCGGTCACGACCCCACTGGAAGAGTCCAGATCGAGGCTGGCGTTGAGTTCGCGGATCCACGGTCCGGAAGCATTGATCACGGCGCGCGCCCGGATCTCCTGCGACTCGCCGGATTCGCCGCGCGCCACAACTCCGCACACGCGTTGATCCTGGCGAATGAAGTCGATCGCCTCGGTGTAGTTCGCAACGGTCGCGCCGTGGGCAACGGCGCCATCGATGAACGCAAGCGTCATGCGCTCGGAGTTCTGCATGTGGCTTTCGTAGAAGAGGCGCCCACCCGTGAGGCCGTCCGTGTTCACTCCCGACACAGTTTCGAGCACCTGCTCGACGCCCATGCCGCGCCCCGCGGGGACGGCCCGGCTCTTGTCGAGCAGCAGGTTGGTGTTCCCGATGCACAGCGTCTCGTACATCAACATGCCCGCCGACAGCACCGGTTTGCTCTTGGCGAGTCCCCGATACGTCGGAACGACGAAGGGAACGTATTCCACCAGGTGGGGGGCGAGATTCTGGAAGAACAGCCGTTCGCGCGCCGACTCCCGCACCTTGCCAAACCGCAGTTGCTGCAGATAGCGGAGTCCGCCGTGGAGCAGCTTCGACGAAGCCGCGGAGGTAGCTCCACCGAAGTCGTCTTTCTCGATCAGCGCGACTCGCAGCCCGCGCGTCGCCGCGTCGAACGCCAGGCAGGCGCCTGTAATTCCGCCGCCGATGATCAGCAGATCGTGCTCGATCTCCGCGAGCGCCCGCAGGTCGCGCTTCATCCCTCGTACTGCTTGGCCACCCAGTCGCGGTAGCTGCCATCGAGCACCGCGCGCCACCAGGCCTCGTTGTCCAGATACCAGTCCACCGTCGAGCGGAGTCCGGTGGTGAAGCCGATCCGTGGCCTGAAGTCGAGCTCGGAGGCCATCTTCTCGCCATCGATCGCGTAGCGCCGGTCGTGACCCGGGCGATCCGTGACGAACTCGATCTGGTCGCGACAGCTCTTGCCCGCGGCCGGGGGTGCGTCCGGGAACCGCGTCGCCAGGTCCGGGCGCGCCGTGAACTGTTCGTCCAGCAGGTCGCAGAGTCCGTGGACAAGGTCGAGGTTCGTCCACTCGTTGCCGCCCCCGACGTTGTACGTCTGATCGACCCGGCCGCGCTCGATCACGGCTTCGATGCCCACGCAGTGGTCCTCGACGTGCAACCAGTCACGCACGTTCAGCCCATCGCCATAGATGGGCAGCGGCTTGCCGGTGAGCAGGTTGACGATCATCAACGGGATCAGCTTCTCGGGGAACTGATACGGCCCGTAGTTGTTCGAGCAGTTGCTCGTGGTGACGCGGAGCCCATAGGTGTGGTGGTAGGCGCGCACCAGGTGATCTGACCCAGCCTTGCTCGCCGCGTACGGAGAGTTCGGTTCGTACTGCTTGTCCTCGCGGAAAGCCGGATCGTCCGGACCCAGGGTGCCGTAGACCTCGTCGGTCGACACATGATGAAAGTGGTGGCTGTCGGACTGTGCGGGCCAGGTGAGACGGCACGCCTCGAGCAAGGCCGCGGTACCCATCAGATTCGTGCGTACGAAATCCGCCGGGCCGTGGATCGAGCGATCAACGTGCGACTCGGCCGCGAAGTGCACGATCGTATCGATGTTCTCCTCGTCCAGGAGCGCCCGCACGAGTTCGGTATCGACAATGTCGCCCTGCATAAAACGGAAGCGTGGATCCGACTCGAGCGCGGCGAGACTCGTGCGATTTCCGGCGTAGGTGAGGAGATCGAGCACGACGATGCGATCGGCGTCGTGCCGCCCCGCCCAGTAGTGCACGAAGTTCGCGCCGATGAACCCGGCGCCGCCGGTAACAAGTAAACGTCGTGTGGCCATGCGTCCCCGCGAAGGGCAAGAGTTCGGGAAAACCGCGCCGCTCCAGATCGTCATTCGGCGCGCAGGGGCCAATCGTACCAGCGAATGCCGCTGCCGACTCCGCGATGACGCGCCCGAGTCATGGCCGTGGCTGGCCGCATCTGACCCCATCCGAGAAACCCTGCGCGTTGATGACCGAAAGCGCCCCCTAGAGGCCGCACTGGGAATCCAGCGACCGGATGCTTGGCGTGCTTGCTCATCTCTGACTTCAAATGACTCTTATAAATGCGCTTCGATTGCCTCGGGCCTGAAAACGACTCCAAGAGTCACTCATACACAAACGAAGGCAATCACATGTCGCGAACTCAAAGAGAGGGGCGCAGCGGGACGCAGCGACTCCGACGACGATGCCTGGCCGCGATGGCGATCCTGATCGGCGCCACGACACTCAGCGGCTGCCAGAAAGCACTCGACGCTATCGAGGACCTCACCAAGCCGGACACGCCGAGCGCGGCGCGATCCATCACGCTCAAGGTGACGCCAGACAACCTGCCCGAGGGTGGCGGCGAGGTCACACTCGCAGCGACCGTACGGGCCGGTGAGGTTTCTGAAGCCGGCATCCCGGTGAAGTTCCACGCCTCCAGTGGCAGCTTCCCGAACGGAAGCGAGGCGAATACCGACGCCGAGGGCGTCGCCCGCGTCGCGTTGGTAATCACCGAGTCAGTCGAAGTGAAGGCGAGCCTCGAGGCCGCCGGCGTGACTGTTACCGAAACCGCCGCCACCCGGATTGTTGCCGGGCAGGACGACGGTGGCGGGGTCACCAAGGGCTCTGTGAAATTTGAAATCGAGACCACGCCAAAACCGGCCGTGTCCGGCTCGCCCGTCAAGATCGACATCACGGCAAGCGACACCACCGACGGTAGTTGGGCGTCGGGAAGGCTGGAAATCGAGTTCGGCGATGGCAAGAAAGCGAACATCGCTGATTTCAGTCGTCGTGCGGTCATCCAGCACACGTACAAGGATCCGTCGAGTTTCCCGCTCACCGTGAAGCTCACCGACGACGCCGGCCGTGAAAGCACGCGCACGATGTCACTGCGAGTCGATGACGGCTCGCTGACCGATGTCGTGTTCGAGGCCGCCACGGCGGAGTGGTTCGCAAAGGAAGAGCTCGAGTTCACCGTGAAGCTCACGCGCGATGATGCGCGCAGCGGGCGTGGCAACGTGACGATCGACTGGGGCGACGGCAAGCGCGACCGCCTTGGCGACGTGACCGGCACCAAGAAGGTGATGCACGACTACCGCGCCAAGGGCAACTACAAGGCCGTGGCGACAGTGACCACCGAGAGCGGCAAGACCGAGACGGCCTCGTATCGGATTCGTATCAACGCCCCGATCACGCTGGACGCATCCATCGACGGCGATCGATCCCCAACCACCGGCTCGAGCGCCAGCTTCGCATTCCGGGTAGAACGTAGCGACAACCAACGCCCCACAGGCGACTTACAGGTGCAGTTTGGCGACGGCGCCGAGAAGTTCTTCAACGTGACCAGCTCGGTCACGTCGTTCAGCCACGTGTACACGGCGGACGGCACCTACCAGATCAGCGCCACCTATACCGATGACGACGGGCGGACCGCGCGAGCAACGACGAGCGTCACTGCATCCACGTCGAATGACGGTGGTGGTGGTGGCGGCGGTGGCGACGACGGTGGCGGTGGCGGCGGTGGTGGTGGCGGCGCTGACCAGATCAACGCTGGTTCGATCACGTATCTGCACGCCAACGTGTCCGGTTGGGCCGTGACGTCGACCACGACGTCGGTCAGCGTGACTCCCGGCGAGATCTGCGTGAACCACACGAAGGCCGGCAAGTGGCCCGTGAATCGCGCCGTCGAAGGCAACCCCTGGATCGTCGCGAACATCGGCGGCCGTTGGTATGCGGCTACGTGGGAGTGGTTGCGCCCGGGGCAGACCTGCAAACGCATCGGGGTTCCCGCGGAGCACCCGACCACTGCTCAGTCCATCGGGCCGCACACCAAGAAGTCGCCGTTGTCGAGCTGGGTGCCCAAGAAGGGCGAGACCGTCTACTTCTTCATGTCGACGCACGCACGCGACGGCACCCGGACGCGCAACGAGCGCTCCAACATGGTCAAGGTGGTCTGGCCTTACTAGTCAGTCAACAAACCACCTGCTGAACGCCCCGGCCGATCTTCCCGCGCCTCCGATCGGTCGGGGCGTTCTCTATCTCGACACCGCCTCCCCCGAACCAGGGCCGCCCGAAGCAGACGTGCACCGGTCGCGCATCGCTATAATCGCGGCTTACCTGGAGAGTTGGCATGAAGGGAATCATTCTCGCGGGCGGCGCCGGCACACGCCTCGCCCCGCTGACGTCGGCCGTTTCGAAGCAGCTGCTGCCGATCTACGACAAGCCGATGGTGTACTACCCGCTGTCGACGCTGATGCTGGCGGGGATCCGCGACATCCTGCTCATTTCAACGCCTGAGCACACGCCACTCTTTCAGCAACTGCTCGGCGAGGGCAGTGGCTGGGGCGTCAAGATCCAGTACGCCGTTCAGCCTGAGCCGGGTGGCCCCGCGCAGGCCTTTCTGATCGGTCGTGACTTCATCGGCGACGATCCCTGCGCGCTCATCCTCGGCGACAACATCTTCTACGGCGCCGATTTTTCCGCTCTTCTGCGCCGCGCCGCCAGTCGTGAATCAGGAGCCACCGTTTTCGCCTACCCGGTGAACGACCCGGAACGCTACGGCGTTGTGGAGTTTGTGGATGGAGTGGCGGTGAGTCTCGAAGAGAAGCCCGCGGAGCCCAAGTCGCGCTATGCGGTGACCGGGCTCTACTTCTACGACAACCGGGTTGTCGACGTGGCGGCCGGGCTCGAGCCATCGCCTCGCGGCGAACTCGAGATCACCGACGTGAACGCTGACTACCTCGCAGCCGGCGAACTCAACGTCGAGGTGCTCGGTCGCGGATTCGCCTGGCTGGACACCGGCCAATTCGACGCGTTGATGGATGCCTCGGTGTACATGCGCGCGGTGGAAGCCCGTCAGGGTCTCAAGATCTGCTGCCCGGAAGAGATCGCCTACCGCCTCGGCTACATCGACGCAGCACAGCTCAACGCGCTGGCCGATGCGCTAGGCAGCTCCGACTATGGCGCGTACCTACGCACCATCGTGGACGACGAGGTCTTCTGAGCGACGCGGCCGTCAGTCGGTCGCCATCGCGTCCCAGCGGGTCCGCAGTCGCTCGAGAGTCGAGTAGCAAAACTCGATCGTCGAGCGTTGGTCTGCAGTCGCCGGACCCACCCAGCCGGAGATGCTGCCGCGCACGCTGCTAGCGCGGGTGCGGAGCTCGGCGAGTTCCTCGCGTAGCAACTGCGCCGCGGCGCGTGCATCCGATCCGTCTTCCAGCGACTCCTCGTGGGCGATCGCCTCGCCGACCAGCTCGTTGATGTCGGAGTACAGCTCACCCAGCTCTAGCTGAAGTTCAGTCCAGGCAGCTCGCACATCCGTCGGCGCCTGGATCCGAGGATCCTCACCCACGTCGACGGTCGTCTCGTGGACGTCGCCCTCGACGTTGAGTCGCACCGTGTACGTGCCCGGAACCACTAGCGGGCCACCAGGTCGTCCGCCGCCGAAACCGAATCCGCCGCGGCCGCTGTCGGCACGCGCTGGGTCGCGCGGACGCTCGACGTTGTGTGCGCGAGGTAGCGACTCGTGGCGCAGGTTCCAGACCACGCGGTTGAGCCCGCGATCGGTGTTGCCATCGAGGCTGCGCACCAGATTCCCAGCCGCGTCGTGAATCGTGATCGTGACGGGCGACGGCTCGTCCTCCGCGTCGGCAGCGTCGTCCGAGCCTTCTTCGGCTTCGGGTTCAGCGAAGCCATCGCGCAGCCAGTAATCGATGAGCGCACCATTGGGTGGGTTCTGACCGCGGAACTGCGTGTCCCCCACCGCAGCCGTTGTTCTCGCGCGGCGCAGCATCCGTGCCGGCCGAACATCGAACAGCGCTGCGGGAGCAGCCACAGTTTCGGCGCTGAGGCCACGGATCGCGGTGATCACGGATCGCGGTGATGTTGTCGAGAATCCAAACTCCGCGCGCGTGGCTGCCAAGCACGAGATCGTGTTCACGCGGATGCACCACGAAATCGTTGATCGGCAGCGTCGGCAGATTGCTGCGCATCTCCACCCAGTGCATGCCCTGGTCGATGGAAACGAACATGCCCAGTTCGGTGGCAGCGAAGAGCAGGTCCGGGTTCACGACGTCCTGTTGGAACGCGCGCACGACGCGGTCCGCGGGCAAGTCGTTGACGATGCTGACCCAGGAATCGCCGCCGTCATCGGACCGGTAGATGTAGTTGGTGAAATCGTCTTCCCGATGACCATCGAACGCAGCAAACACAACGTCCGGATCGTGCGGTGACGGTTCGACGTCGGCCACCCACGTCCGGGCCGGCAGACCCGGGAAGCGGTCTGCGAGGTTCTCCCAGGTATCGCCCGCGTCGCGCGAACGCTGGACATTGCCGTCATCGGTGCCGACAAAGAGGAGCCCCTCACGCAACGGCGACTCCACGATGCTGGTGATCGTCGCGAAGTAGGGCACGCCATCGTCGAGCGAGGCGACGGAGGCGGTCGGGTCCTGCCCCATGATCTGTACCTCGGAGCGCTCCCATTCGTCGCTCATCCGGCCGATGTTGCGCCAGGAACCGCCGCGATCGGTGGAGACGTACAGATTCTCGGTACCCGCATAGATCGTCGACGGATCGTGGGGCGAGAGCATGTACGGACCGTCCCAGTTGCCGGGTTCCATCTCCTGCTCGAGAATCCGCGGCTCTTCGCCGGTCCCGTAGAGGCGCCAGTTGCGGCGTCCGAACTTGTAGCCCACAGGATTGCCCGGCCGAATCGACTGTCGCTGTCCCGTCGCCAGATCGAGCCTCGTGAGCCCCAGATACTGCGACTCGGCGTACACGACGTTCTGGTCAGTGGGATCGACGAGCGTGAGGAAACCATCGCCGCCGCCGATCGGCCGCCAGTCCTCGTTTAAGACGCCCTCGCTCCGAAGAGTGGCGCTCGGACCCATCCAGGAACCGTTGTCCTGCAGGCCGCCGTACACCCAGTAGGGGTCACGAAGATCCACGCCCACACGGTAGTACTGGCTGACCGGCAGATTCGATGCCCACAACCAGGTGAGGCCGCGGTCGTAGGAAATGCCCAGAGCGCCATCGCTCGCCTTGATCAGGTGGCGCGATTCGTTGGGATTGACCCAGAGATGCCGATCATCGCTGTGGATCGACTGGCGCGGCACCGTGAACGTGCGCCCTCCGTCATCGGAGAAGCTGAACGAGTTCTGCATGTAAACGCGCTGGTCATCGGTCGGGTCAACGTGGATCTGGCTCGCGTACATCGGACGCGGGTTCCAGTCGCTCATGTGCTCCCACGTATTGCCGCCGTCCTCGGTGCGATAGATACCGGCGTAGCGCTCGCCGTCGTACGAGGTCGACGCCGTGTACTTATCGCCCTGCTCGATGCTGATGTAGACGATGCGCGGGTCCGAACGATAGATCGACATGCCGATGCGGCCGTAGTCGCCGGCCGGAAGCCCGTTCACCAGGGTGCCCCAGGGATGATCCGGGTTCTCCTCCGCGTCCTCGTCCATGTCGACGCCGGTCAGTTCAACCCAGGTGTCACCACCATCCGTGCTCCGATAGAAACCACTGCCCGGGCCACCGCCATGAAATCCGTAGGCGGTGCGACGGCGCTGATAGGTCGCCGCGAAGAGCGCGTCGGGATGCAACGGATCAATCGCCACATCGACGGCCCCGCTGTCCTCGTCGATGTACAGGATGCGCTGCCAGCTGAGTCCTCCATCACGGCTTCGATAGACCCCGCGCTCCTCGTTGGCTCCCCAGAGATGTCCGAGTGCCGCGACGTAGACGGTGTCCGGGTCCGTCGGATGCAAGGCCACCCGACCGATGTGGTGCGTGTCGCGGAGACCCATGTTCACCCAGGTCTGCCCCGCGTCGGTCGACTTGTAGATCCCGTCGCCCCAACTCGAACTCTGGCGATTCGCCCGCTCGCCCGTGCCCACCCACACGATGTCCGGATCAGCCTGGTGGACGGCGATGTCGCCGACCGAGTGCGTCGCTTCTTTTTCGAACACGGGGGTAAACGTGACCCCGTTGTTGCTCGTCTTCCAGACGCCGCCGGTTGCCGATGCGGCGTAGAAGACGTACGGGTCGCTCTCGACGACTGCGATGTCGACGATGCGCCCCGACATGATGGCCGGCCCGATGGTGCGGAATTCGAGACCGGCAAGATCGTCGCTCTCCAGAGCCCGCTGCTGCGGATTCGCCTCGACCGCGCGTGTGCCCGGCACGGCGATCAGTCCGAGGACCGCCCAGAGAATCAGGATGTGGCACCGAATGCGCGGCAATCGAATCATGGTTCCTCCGTGAACTCGCCGGCTGGGGCGCTGGCGTCAATCTCGGCGGAGTATACGCGTGCCGCGCCTAGCTCTCGGCCGGCTCGACGACTCCGGACGCAACCGCGGTAGCACCCCCGTGGGCCCGCAGAAGATCCGCGAACTCGGCCGCCACCGCGCCCACGGTCGCGGCGTCCGTCACGGCTCGGCTCGTGTAGATCACGACGAGCACGCGGGTCGTGTCCTGGGTCAGCTTGGCGGCCATGGAATCCTTCACCGGATTGCCGAGCGGTCGACCGTCGTCAGCCGCGAGCAGCAGCAGTCCTCCAAGTCCGATCTCGTGGCCCGCCGCATTGAAAACGAAGCTCTCGTCCGCCGCGCCGTGGCGCATCATGAATTGGTCGGTGCGGGCGAGATCGCGATCGATGATCGAGATCGGCCACCCCGTCTGGAGCGACATCAGGTTGTTGATGTCGACGAGGTTATTGATGCGCGGGAACTCGTCGGTCGAAGCCGCCCGCACGAGAAACTCGCTGGCCGGCTTACCACGCCCCGACGGCTTGTAGCCGTGACCACGCAAGAGATCACGGACTCCCACACGAACCTCGTCGTTCAATCCCCACTGCGAAGTGTCGGCCAAGAGGGCTTCCAGTTGGTCGGCCAACTCGGGCGGCGAGTCGGCAACGGTCACGCCCGCCGCGCAGACCCAGCCAACGAGTAGATCCGGCAAATCGAGCTCGAGGCGCACGGGAGCTTCTGAGGTCACGATCCTGGTTGCCTCAACTGTTCGAGGAGCCATTCCGCCATCAGAACGTGTCCGGTTTCGTTGTAGTGGTAGCTGCTACCCGCGGTGAAGAGCGGTTCGCCTGCGGCGTCCAGGAACTCATCGAGCGGATCGATGCAGAGCAACGGACTGTCCACACAGAGCTCCGCAACGTAGTCCTGCAAGGCGCGCATCCCCGGTTCTTCGTCCACCTGTAGGGCGTACGGAGCCACGAACACGTAAAAGGGCACGTCCGCCTCTCGCTGCAACGCTTCGAGTTCCCGCCACTGCCGGCGGAAAGCTGCATCCGCGTCGCGCGGCAGTTGCGTCGAGTAATCGCGGATCACGTTGTCGGCCCGCTGTTCGGGCTCCGGCTGTGTGATGAAGCGCAAGGACACCCGACGAAGACGCCGCTGCAAGAAAGCTGCGAAGGCGGACCGCGACAGAAGGCCACCCTGCGCCGCTCGGGCAGCGGACGGATCCAGCGCCTCGTACGTTGTCGGCGTCAGCGCGCTGTTTACGTCGTTGACCACCAGCCCGTACACAACGAACTCGGGCCGAACGCGCGCCAGGTTCTCGCGCATCAGTCCGATCACCTGTTCGAGGTTGTAGCCGGGCACTGCCGCAACCGTCGCATCAGCCCGCTCGCCGAGTCGATCGGCGATCAAGATCGGGAATGTGTACTGCGATTCAATGCTGAACCCAAACGTCACGGAGTCGCCTACGAACAGGAACCGGCCGGTTGCGTCGACGTTTTGATCGGCCGGAATTCTGCGCCCGTGAGCGTCGGTCCGGACGCGCACGCGGGGATAGGCGCCGTCGTAGTCAGACTTGAGCCGCACTCCGAGCGTCGCATCGCGCTCGAACGGGTTGTACTTGCCGAGCAGCACCACTCGTAGGGCAACTTCGGCGGCCACGCACAGACCCAGGAAGATCCCCGTCGCGAGAGCAACGTTGATCAGCACGTCGCGGCGTTTCGAGTCGGTCATGGGCGCGGATTCTGACATGCCGGCCAGCTAAACGCCCAGCAACACGGCCCTTGCTGTGCCACCCAGCAACCGCTCCACCGCGACGCAGTACCAGCCCGCCTGAACCCCGTAGCTATCGAGCAGGTCAGGGCCCGGGTCGTCAGTCTTGAAATCGACGACGACCCATTCGTCAGCGGCGCGGTAGACAAGGTCGACCACACCTTCCATCACCGCGCCATCCGGCGAGGGATACATGAACGGCGCCTCGCGGTAGCACTCCGCCGAGGCGGCCGCCTCGCGCATGAGCGGATGTTGCAGTGCAGCCGTCACGGCCTCCGTCGCCGCGTCAATCTCTGCCAGTTCAGCGCCAAGATTGCGACCATGCAGCACGGCCAGGCCGCGCACCGAATCGCTATCCGCGTCCCACTCCACGTCCTTCAGCACGGTGTGCACCAGCGTGCCGAAGCGCCGGCCGGACGGGCGCGCCGAAGCACGCTCGACCCGCTCAACGGACACGGGATCCTGGCGATCCGGGCCGGACTCGGCGTATGACGCGAGGCGCACGTCGAGGCTCCGTTGTTTGCCCGCTTCGACCGCTTCGACGCGACGGCCACTCCACTCGAGATAGCTAGCCTCGCCCTCCTCGGCCGCACCGACCACGGAGTCCGGCGCAAGAATATGCTTCTGCCGCAGCCCGAAATCCCGCGGCGCCTCGAGCTTGAGCGCGGCCGGATCCCACCACACAACTGACGTACCGGCGCGGGATCTGTGCAGCCCCGGCCTGATCGATGGCTCCGCGCCGCCGGGCGACCTGTGCGGCCGATCCAGAACCGTGCGCTCGCCAAAGGGCGGGCACCCAGCGGCATCCGTGCCCTTCCGAATCTCCTCCTCTTCCGGGAAGATCGCGTCGTGCAGAGGCGACACCCAATAGTCGGTTGCCGGGGCGCCCTCCCCCACCGCCGGGACAACAAGGATGTCCCGTGCTCGCGTTGCCGCCACGTACGCCAGCCGGTCACTCTCCGCGTGCTCGTGGGTGACCTCACGCGGCTCGCTCTCCACCAGCTCCCACGGCGCGCATCCCAGCAACCGCTGCGCGCACAGTCCGCGATCGGCATCGACATGGCGGTCAGCGGTGTCGCGCGACAACTTGCAAGTCACGTCCGCGAGCAGCACCACGGGGAACTCCAGTCCTTTCGCGTCGTGAACCGTGAGCAGCCGCACCCCATCCGCCCTCTGATCGAGAACCGGCGCCTCTCGCGAACTGGATTTGCCGGCCTCGTCGCGCAGTCGTTCGACGAAGCCGCGGAACGAGGCTCCGCCTCGGAGCTCGTAGCGACGGGCGAGGTCGACCACGTGCTGCACGTTGGCCAGAACCTGATTGCCTGCCGGACGCATGGCAAAACCAGCATGGGCGCGCGTCAACTCGATGAGGCGCTGCACGGTGCGCGCGACGGGCACGCGGTTCCGGCCGCGGTGCAACTCGGCCAGGATGCGTAACGCGTCTCCTATCGGCGCCATCGCCTCATCCGCAGCTGTCTCCGGCGGCAGCGTGCGGAACGGATGTGGGCGTCCGACTTCGTGTCGGAAACGCAGCAGGGCATCGTCGCGAATCGCGAACAAACTGCCCTTAAGCGTGGCGAAGACCGAGAGCTCATCGTCCGGCCACTCGATGGCACTCATCGCGGCCAGCAGCGTGCCCACCTCCTCACGCTGATAAAACGACCGGCCGCCAGCCAGCAGGGGCGGAATGCCGCGCGCTTCGAGCGCCTGCAAGTACGGCCGACTCGCGTCGTCTCCGCCCCACAGCTTGAAGCGTCGGAACAGCAAAGCCACGTGCTTCGGCTGAACCTTGCCGTACTCGCGCGTTTCCGGATCTTCGACTTCCCAACCTGACTCATTGAGCAACCAGTCGATCCAGGCGGCCGCTGTATCGGGGAGGCTCTGCTCGATCGCCGACTTGGCGATCTGCTTCTTGCCGTAGGGCTTCGGAATCGACAACGCGACCACTTGCTGCTGCTCGGCCGGAAGCGTCCGCTCGTTAGCGCCCAGCGGACGATACTCCGGCCGGCCGGCGTCCTCATCGCCGTCCATGCGCGAATCGAAGGCCGCGTTCACCGTCCCCTGAATCCCGGCGCCGGAGCGCCAGCTCCGAGTGAGCACCTCGAACGCCACGCCGCGTTCGGCGAGCTCGCGGCGCACCTGCATGTACATCTGCACGTCGGCACGCCGGAACCGATAGATCGACTGTTTCGGGTCTCCGACAAGGAAGATCTTGCCCGCCACGGGGACAGCATTGCGCCACGCGGTCACCGTCGGATCGTCCGCGCACAGCAGCATGAGGATCTCGATCTGCAGCGGATCGGTGTCTTGGAACTCGTCGACGAAGATGTGCGCGTAGCGATGCTGCAAATCCCGGCGAACCTCGTCGCGATCGGTGAACATGTCTCGCGTCCTGATCAGCAGGTCGAGGAAGTCGAGGCGACCCATCTGCTGCTTGAGATCTTCATAGCGGGTGACGACCTGCGAGAGCTCTTCACGGAGCAATGGGGCAAGATCCGCGTCGGCGTCACGGCGAAAGTCCTGGAGGAGATCGATCACGGCATCGCGCCGCCGCACGACCTCGGCGCGGCTGAGCCCATCGACGGGCCATGAGCCATGACCGGTGCCCCAGCGCGTCTGACCACGCAACGTGGCGAGGGTCTCGATCAAACGAGCCTCGAGGGCGTCGTAGTCGCGGGTGTCAACAACCGCATCCGTATGGCGCAGCCAGGCGTCGAGTTGTTCCGCCGCTTCGATGCCGCGCCGCAGTTGGTCCCACGGCGACGAACACTCTCGATAGATCTCGGCAAGGCCGGCAACGGCATCTAGACATTTCTCGACGGCCGCATCGCGATCGAACGGCTCGCGGCGCCAGTCCGTCGGATAGTGACGCCAGTCCAGGAGCTTCGCCGCTTCGTTGCGCAACTGGTCGAGCGGCGTCTGACCGTCGGGCGCTCGTCGAACCGAGAGGCGGCTCAGCGCGCGACGCAGGCCCTCGGGCATGTCCTCGAGTCGCTGCTCGACCCAGCCCCGGAACGCGCGATCGAACAGATCAGCCGTCTCTTCTTCATCGATCTCGCGGAAGGCGGGATCGATGCGAGCCTCCACCGGACGCTGGCGCAGAATGTCGGCGCAGAACGAGTGAATGGTGCCGATGAGCGCCTCTTCGAGGTGGGCGATCGCGTGCTCGAGATTCACACGACGCGCCGAGTCCTCCTCTTCCATGCGGGCGGTATCGAGCGCCTGGCGCAGCCGCAGCTTGAGCTCGCCGGCAGCCTTGCGGGTAAACGTGACAGCCACGATCCGATCGATGCCGGAGTCTCCCCGTGCGACTCCGGCGACGCCTTCTGCGAGCAAGTTGACGAGGCGGGCAATCAGAATGGTCGTCTTGCCCGTACCGGCGGCGGCTTCGACGATGAAGCTCGTGCCGAGCTCGGTGCGGATCCGCTCGCGCGCTGACGTGTCGTCGACCACGAGCGTCATGACTGCTCCCGCAACCAGTTGAGTCGATTCAACTGACTCTGGTCTTTGTTGGCGACGCGGGTCGCCTCGTAGGGTCCACACACCGGGCGGAAGTCGCACCATTTGCACACCGCGCCGTGATTTCCGTAGCCACGCAGCGGCTTCGGCGCCGCCGGCAGGAAACCACGATCGATCTCGTTGTCGATCAGATCGAGCACCCGCTCAACCGTGCGGCGATTGTCGGGCGTCAGTTCGACCTCGCGTGTTTCAAAGCGGCCTCGCCTCGTGCAATAGAAGAGACGCCCGCCCACCACATGGCCATCGAGGTGATGCTCCGCCGCCAGGGCGTACAGCAACGGTTGCAGGATCTCGCCGCCGTCAACGATCAGGCGCTGCTTCCAGGCGGCCTTCCCGGTCTTGTGGTCGGTGACGCGGATCGAGCCGTCATCGGCGTTGGTCTCCACGAGGTCAATCGAACCCCGAAGCCGGTACCCGTCGAAGACCACCGCTTCGTCGTGATGACTCAGCGGGTCGCGATTGGCCTGGGCACCGAGCCCGAACGAAAACTCGAAGTACGTCGGTATCCAGTCGACCTCACTCTCTGCCACGGCGCGAATCCACGCGCGCAGGTCCGTGCGGAGCCCCTCAACCTCGTCGCGCCACACGCGCTCGATCGCTGGGGCTAGACGATCGCGATAGTCGTCGGACACGCGGTCCAGAACCGTGTCTCCGAGCTCAGTGACCTCGGACAGGTTGTCGACGGTGACCGGAAGGAGTTGGGCGTCGCGCAGGGCGCAATGCAACTCGTACTGAACGTCGTGAAACAAACTGCCGCGCGTGAGCGGGTCCATACGTTCGAGCGATGCGATCTCATCCCGCGGACGCAGCCGATGAATCGCGCTCAGGGCGAACTTGTATGGGCAGGCGGCGAAGTTCTGCAGTGCCGTTGGCGAGTAGCTTCGCTCGCGGAGCCGGTGCGCCTGGAGAGCGCGCTCGCCACCCGGCGTCGGCGTGACGATTCCGTCGGCGCCCGAGAAGGTCTTGCCCCATCGCAAATAGCGAGTACGGAGCGAACGAGCCAGATGCTCGTTGCGCGCTAGCAGGAAGCGCGCACGTCCGCGATCCGCAGGAGTCGCTCGAGCGAGAACACGCTGCAGATAGGAGATGTCGAACTCAGCATCGTCGATGGCGAGCAGATGATCGGACGGTGCAGGCCACCCCATGAGGGCGTCCGCGCGATCGCGCACGCGCGACTCGAGCCCCTCGGAGTTCGGCAACACCCCCTCTGCGGCACGCACGATATCCAGGGCGTAGAACGACGGCACTCGCGCGCGGCCCTGTAGGGAGTCGAGCGTCGGATACGACACCACGAGGCGCGTACGCGCCGCGCCCGCGGCAATGCGGAGCAGCAGGCGCTCGCTGGCCGCGCGATCGTCGCGCGTTTCGAGTGGAGCGTCGATCCGCTCGCGCAGGGTGTCGAGAAGCAGCGGGTCTTCGGCAACTCGGCGCGGGAACTTGCCCTCGGCCAGTCCAGGGAGAAAGACGGTGTCGAACACGCGTCCGCGCGCTTCGTCGATCGTCGCGACGAAGATCTTGCCGTAGCGATGTCCCTCGGGCTCCGCACGCAGCTCGGTGAGCCGCTCTTCGAGCACACGAATCACTTCGCCAAGGCCAACCTCGTCAACCTTGTCCATCGGCTCCAATTCACCGAGAACCGCGATCACGCGCGTCGGACGGCGCACCGCCGACATGGCAAGGGCGCGTAGCTCCCGAATCCACGTGCCCCAAGTTGCTCGACTCGGGAGCTGAGCGAGTCGATCGATCAACGGGAGGGCGTACCGTTCAAGTGCGGCGAGGTCGTCCATCTGGCGAGCCAGGTGCTCACGCGTGCCCTCGTCGCCGTCGTCGAGATCCGCGGACCGCTTCTCGAACTCTGCCTGCAGCCCCGAGAGGCGCCGCGCCCAGCGATCGCGTCCGCCCACAACGGCGGCATCGACGAGTAGCCGTTCCCAGTGCCGAGGTGCACGCAGTGTTCCCGAAACCACTGCGTCGTCTGCTTGGACCTCCGTGTGGGACGAGTCGGCATCCGCCGTTGTCCGGGACGCGGGTCGTGTCAGCAAAGTCTTGAAAACGAGCTGATCGCCGTCGGGCTCCACCCACGGCACCTCAACATCTTCACGTTCCGGAGCCGGTTGCGAGGGCACCTGACCGAGCGAGAGGTACTCGGCGAAGCGTGAAGCGGTGAGTCCCTCGTCGGCGCATCTCAGCAAGGTAAGCAGCGCGCGACCGGCGGGATCCGGACGGACTGTGCCGCGAGTGAACCAGGCCGGAATTCCCGCCCGCTCGAGCGCCTCCTCCACGAGACCCAGGTAGCTCGCGGGCTCCCGCAACAAAACGGCCATCTCGTCGAACGGCGTCCCGGCAAGGGCGAGTTCGTGGGCGCGGCGCGCGATCTCGACCGCCTCGCGACCCTCTCCGGGTGCCGCGATGATCTCGAGTGATCCGTCGTCCTCTTCGACCGCAATCTCGGTGGTACGCGAGAACACCTGCCGGCGCAAGGCATCGAGGCGTGTGGGCTGCTCAGAGATCCGGTCGTCGAGAGACACCACCGCCGAATCGAGCGCATCGGCCAACGCCGCGCGACCCGGATCCCCGCCAGGGACCGTCGCCAGCAGATCCGGGCTCAACGCTGCCAACGCCCGCCAGAACGAGCCCTCGGCGGGAGTCGCGGGAGCCACATCGAGAAACAACAAGGGCAGCCCGGCGAGCGGGTGGCCTGTGTCCGCCGCTCCGGCCGCGGCTTCCCACACCATGGTTCGGTCGGCGAAGGCGAGCTGATCGCTCTCCCAGTGCCGCACCCGGTCCATTTCGCCGATGTAGTCGGTCCAGAGCTCCACCAGATCTCGACAGGCCGGACCGAGGGCTTCAAGTTCGTTCGGGCTGACGCCGGCGCCGCCGAGCTCATTGAGTGTGCGGGCCAGGGCGCGCGGAAACCCGGGGTAACCGGCTACAGCTGAGAGGTGGTCCAGCCGCACGGCGGCCGCACTCGCGGCACGCGCCGCCAAAGCCTCGAGGCTCAAGCCTGCCACCGGCAGCCGGCCCGCCGCCGCCAGGCCCGGTGTGGCCATCTCGATCGCGAGCAGGCGCGGCGTTGTGCGATGCAGGCCAAAGAAGTCAACGCCGTTGGCAGCGAGCTGCCGGGCGAGATCATCCCCGGCCCCACGAGTCGGAGCCACCAGCACGCCACCGCGGCGAGCGTTGGCGGTGAGCCAGTCGGAGGCGCACTCGAGCCGGGCCAGTGCGCTGACCGAGCTGACGATTCGACGACCCATCGGGGCTCCAGATAGCGACAAGTGAGTCCCTTTCTATAGGACGGCCGCGCCCACCGCATGCGAGAGGGAGGTTTTACCGGAACTGTCGGCCCGCGGACATCTTCAAAATGACGCCCAGGGGTCAGTGTCGATATTGCGACGCGCCGAAACGGCGCCTAATCCGGCCCAGAGCCTGTGGCTGCGGGCGTTCTCGGTTCTGGCACGGACATTGCTTTGTATCGGGGCAAGCGACAACCGCTCCCCGCGGCCGGGGACAGGGCCCGCCCCGATCGCCGTGAGTGGAGTCGCCAGCGAACAAGAACATGGCAACCGGAGGAAAAGACAATGCGTACCAACACAGGTCGCACACTACGAGCTACTGCACTGGCGATGCTTCTCGCCATTCCCGGCATGGCACTTGCCGGCTCGCTCGACGAGCTGCCACGCGAGACGCTCGCTGCCATGAAGTACTTCGAATCGGATCCCGACCTATGGGCCGAGGGTCCGGTGCGCTACATCCTGCTCGACGGGGAGCGGGAGATGCTCAAGGATCTCGAGACCCGCGAGGAACGCGCTGCGTTCATGCAGTGGTTCTGGGATCGTCGCGACACCGACCTGCGTGACGGCGTGAACGAGGCGCGGATCGGATTCTACGAGCGTGTGGCCGAAGCCAACCGGAAGTACAACGACTTCCCGCGCGGCTGGAAGTCAACGCGTGGCGAGATCCACATCGTTCTGGGTCGACCCGACTCGGTCCGGCCCTCGATGGGTGCACGCACTGAGGCGACCGTGTGGACCTACTACACGGTGGGACCGGCCGCGCTGAACACGAGCTTCGGCTCCGTGGGTGGCGAAGTGGCCATCGCCTTCGTGAAGGACCACCACCGCTCGCGCTACCAGATCTATGGTGGATTTGGCGGACCGGGAACACTGCCGCTCTACGTCCGCGACGCGCTGGCGTACTCGAAACTGGCGGCCATCGTCGACCCGTCTCTGAAGGGCAACTTCGGAGGCTGATGGCTGGCCTGGAGAGCCGGATCGGGGCACCTCGACGTGGGCGTTGAGGGCATCTACCCGGCCCGGAAAGACGAACGACGACCCATTCGGTAGTCGCGATCCGGCTCTCCCTCCTATAATTGGCTGCGAAGCCGGTCGATTGGCCGGCTGCGCAGCCGCCTTCTTGGTATCGCCGGAGCCCACCCCGTTCCCGCGGCGAGAGCGGCGCGCGACGTATGCGCCGGCCCTGCCCGCACACCGTTTCGGTGGCAGTGGTCGTTCAACCAGGGAGGTTTCTGATGGCTCAAACCGAGACCGACGCCAGGGCTCAGGTCGAACCCACGAACGACGAACTCGTCCACGCGTATCGCCTAGCGATCCGTTCGCGCACCACCGAGGAATACATCGTCCGGCTCGTGAGCCGCGGTGAGGTGAAGTTCGCGATCTGGGGACCGGGAGAGGAAGTCCACGGCGTGGCGACCGCGCTAGCGCTGTCTCGCGTGCTCACCCCCGACAACTTCGGTTTCGTGCCGCACTATCGCTCAGGCGCTCTGGTATCGATGTGGCTCGAGCTCAACGGTCGCGACACTTTCGCGCTGGACCTGATGCGGCAGCAGTTCTCCAAGGTCACAGACGAGCTCAGCGGCGGCCGACAGATGGTCAACCATCAGCACTACCCGAACGACGGCATCCTGCCGGTGCAGAGCCCGGTGGGAATGCAGCTCGGCAAGGCGGCTGGCTACGCGAAGGGGTTCAAGGTGCTGGGGCGCACCGACGGCGTTGCGATGGCGATCGTCGGCGACGGCACGACCGCCGAAGGCGACATGCACGACGCGATGAACGCGGCCAGTGTGTGGAAGCTTCCGCTGATCATCATGGTGACCGACAACAACATCGCCATCAGCACCACGCCAGACGAAGGCCGCGGAATCAAGGACTGGGAAGCTTACGCACGAGCGTTCGGTCTCGAGCACTTCGAATGCGATGGTCGGAGCTTCGACGACGTATACGAAACGGTCCTCGCCGTTGCCGGCCATGTGAAGGACAACCAGAGCGGCGTGATCCTTCACGTGCGCGACCTGCCGCGCTTCAACGGCCATAGTTCGGCCGCGGACGTGACCTTCGATCTCAGTCAGGACGACCCGCTGATCAAGTGGGGCGAACAGCTGGTTGAACGCGGCGTGCTCGAAGAAGCCGACACGTTGCGGCGCAAAGACGGCGAGGGACGTGACTTCTTCGCCCATCATGAGGCCGGCCGCATCATGGAGGAGGAGATCGAGAACGTCCGCTCGATCATCAGCCAGGTGCGCACCGAGCCGGAGCCGGACCCAGAGTCGATCTTCGACCACATCTACGCGCCCTTCCCGGCGGTGGAAGAAACGCCGACCGAGGGCAGCACCAACATCACCTACGCTGGCGCGATTCGCTCCGCACTCGACCACATTATCCGCGACAAGAACGGTGTGATCTGGGGCCAGGACGTCGGCAAACTCGGCGGCGTGATGACAGCCACTGCGGGCCTGCAGAAGAAGCACCCCGAGAAGGTGATCGACGCGCCGCTGAACGAGCCGCTGATCGTGGGCACCGCCATGGGCGCGAGCCTGCACGACGGCCTGCTGGCGTTGCCGGAGATTCAGTTCGGCGACTACGTCTACAACGCGTTCCACTGGCTCGTGTATCTGGGCAACCTGCACTGGTCGTCCAACGGCAACGCTTCATCGAGTCTGATTCTGCGCATGCCTACCGACCCGTTCGGCGGCGGCGCCATCTATCACTCGATGAGCAACGACGGCTACTTCTCGTCGATTCCGGGCCTGGTCTTGCTGATGCCGTCGACCGCGTTCGACGCCTATGGCTTGCTGCTCACCGCCGCCGAATACGATGGCCCCGTGGTGATCCTCGAACCAAAGTTCGCCTACCGCCTGCCTCTCGGGCCGCGGATTCCCGGCGAACCGGACGGCAACGAGGACGTCGAGCAGATCAAGAAGGCGATCATGCGGGGCGAGGTCCCGGATCTGGATCCGAGCGTGCGCGTGCCCTTTTCGAAGGCCGCCATTCGGCGCGATGGAACCGACGTGACCATCGTGGCCTGGGGCCGTGCGGTGTACACGGCTCTCGACGCGGCGCGGAAGTTGGAGACCGAGGGCACATCGGCCGCGGTCATCGACCTCCGCACGCTGGTGCCACCGGACCTGGAGACCGTCTACGCAAGCGTGGGACGCACCGGTCGCCTGGTCGTGGCAGCGGAAGACCGGCCATTCGCCGGATTCGTCCGCTCGATCCAGGGGCATGTCACCGAACGCTTCGATGGCATCCCGACACGAGCGGTTGGCCAGAAGAACGTTCCGGGCATCGGCCAGTCGCCGACGCTCGAGAAGGCCTCCGTGCTCAACGTTGACGACATCGTGAACGCCTCGCAAGAGGTCATCGCGACAAAGGTGCAAGGCACGTCGTCAGCCGGCTTCGCCTGGATTCCGCGCCGCTACTACGAGGGCTAGGCGCGGCAGCGCCGGGCACAACACCTCCCGCGTAGCAGTTGACTCCCGCCTCCCGGATATGTCTAGAATAGATATGTCTAATTTAGACACTCGGCAAGATCGCCGATCCACCAGGAGTCCTTGAAGATGAACCGCGTCACCGTGAACCCCGCCGATCCCTCGTCATACTTGCCGCTCACCCCGGCCGTGTTCCACATCCTGCTATCGCTATCGCGGGGTGAAAAGCACGGCTACGGCATCATCGTCGAAGTACGCGAGCGCACCGCGGGCGAATTGCGCCTCGGCACGGGAACCCTCTACACCGCGATCCGCCGACTTCTCGAACAGCAACTGATCGAGGAGACGGCGTCGAGCGATGAACGTCGGCGCTCATACCGGCTTCTTCCGCTCGGCCACGAAGTGGCCAGCGCCGAGGCTGCCCGACTGCAACGTCTCGTTGGCTTCGCCCGGGACCACGATCTGATCCCCGCTTCGAGCAAATAACCGTGACTCTCGTCCCGCTGCTCGCCTACCGCACGGCACTACGCGTCTGCCCTCGCCCTTTCAGAGAAAAATTCGGCGACCGGATGGTCGAGGACTTCGCCGACTTGCTGCGCGAGACGCGCAGCGCTGGCGCAAAAGTGGCGCTGACCTTCCGCGAGTCCACCGATGTCGTGCGAGCGGCGTGGCGCGACCACCGCACGCCCACGTCACAGACTCCGCTCGGTCCCGGGAAACCGCCGCTCCGCGAACGTATGCGACTCGTGTGGGACGACATCACGTTCGCCGCGAGGTCTTTGCGGGCACGGCCAGGCTACGCAACAGTGAGCATCCTCACGTTGGCCCTCGGGATTGGCGCCAGCACGATCGTGTTCAGCGTGATCGACAAGGTCATCATCCAGCCGCTGCCCTACCCCGACGCCGAACAACTCGTGTACCTGTTCGCGCACGATCGGGATCGAGAGTCCTTCAGTCGGTTCCCGGTGACCACCGGCGACTACCACGACTGGGTCGAGTCGAGCTCGAGTTTTGAATCCGTCACCGCCATACGCCAGACCCGCGCGGTGCTGACCGGCGGTTCGCATCCGGAGCGGGTACGACTGAGCGAGGTCACGGACGAAACCTTCCAGACGCTCGGCACTCGTCCGCACCTGGGTTCCCTTCTCGACGCAACTTCAGGCCCGCGTGACCTCCTGATCACGCACGGCACCTGGCAGCAGCTCTTCGCGGGGGCCGCCGATATCGTCGGCACCGACGTGTCCCTCAATGGCGAGGTCCATACGGTCGTGGGTGTGACCACACCGGGTTTCCGCCACCCGTGGGGTCGCGTAGCAATGTGGCGCCCGCTCCGATTCAACTCTGAGGAAGCCACCGATCGGGCCGCTCGCTCACTGTTCGTGCTGGCGCGCCTGCGCCCCGGGGTTTCACAGGAGCAGGCCTACGACGAGATGGCCGGCGTGGTCGATGCGCTCTCGGCTCAATACCCGGAAACGAACGAGAAATGGGGCGTTCACATACTGCCCATCAAGGACCTGTACCTGGAAGACAGCCGTACGATGTACGGCATCCTGGCCGCCGCTGTTGGTCTGGTTTTGCTGATCGCCTGCGTGAACCTCGCAAGCCTGGTGCTTGCCCGCGGGAGTTCGCGACAGACCGAAATGAGCGTGCGCATGGCGCTCGGCGCCGGTCGACTGCGCGTGGTCCGGCTGCTACTCGCCGAAGGTACCCTCGTGGCGAGCGCGGGAGCGATCCTCGGCCTCGCGATCGCTACTTGGGGCCTGAGTCTGCTGCTACCGCTGGCACCACGCTGGCCGCTGATCCTGCACGAAACCACGATCGAGGCTCGCAGCTTCGCCTTCGCATTCTTCGTAGCAGCCGTGGCGTTGCAAATCTTCAGCGTCCTGCCGGCGATCCGACTGAGCCGCCCGCACCTGGGCTTCGCTCTACGCGGCACGAATCGCTCCAGCAGCGCGAGTTCCTCCGATCTCCGATTCCGACGCTCGCTGGTCGTCGGCCAGATGGCGCTCGCCCTGGTCTTGATGATCGGCGCGGGACTGCTCGTGCGCAGCGTCTACAACATCATCAGCTCAGACGCCGGGTTCGACTACAACGGGGTCGTGAGTGCTCGCGTGATGATGAGCGGCGAAGACACGGGCGCGGACGTCTATTTCTCGCAGCTCCTGGAACGTGCCCAATCGTTGCCGGGCGTCACAAGCGCGGGCCTTGCGGACGCGGCCCCCATGGACGGCACGGGAGACTGGGTCCGCGTCTTTGTAGATGGCGAGAGGATGCAGGCCGAACGCGCACTCGGCGCTGAGTACAGGCGGGTCAGTCCGGAATACTTCGACACGCTCAAGATCGACAGCGTCAAGGGCCGACTGCTCTCCAAGGCTGATGAACGTGACCCCGTGGCTTTGGTCAATCAGCAGTTCATCAGCAAGTTCCTGAATGGCCGAGAACCGATGGGGCTCGCGCTCGAAACCGCGCCATCCATGGGTGGCGACACAGACGTAAGGAAGCAGTGGACCGTCGTCGGTGTAGTGGAGACGGTCCAGGAGTGGGGACCAGCGTCATTCGCCACCCCGATCATCTACGTACCGTACGGCGCTGACCCCATCGGTACGATGTCGCTTGTGCTGCGCACCGACGCCTCTGCTGAGGCCCTCGTCGAACCCGTGCGCGCGATCGTGAAGGAGATCGGCGACAGTCCCGTGGACGGCGTGCGAGCACTGACGACATACCTTGAGGCCTCCTACGAAACACAGCGCTTCATGCTCGCGCTCATCGGCGCGTTCGCCGTACTCGCCGGAGTACTCTCAGCGATCGGTCTGTACGGCGTGATGGCGTATCACGTTGCGCAGCGCCAGCGCGAGATCGGTGTTCGCATCGCGCTGGGAGCGGCGCGTCGCGGGGTCGCGAACATGGTGCTGAAGCAGGCTGCCGCCATGGCCGCAATCGCCGTGGTGGTCGGCGTCGGCGCGGCGGTACCGCTCGCCCGCGCCATGTCGACTCTGAACTTCGGCCGACTGCTGGTGGACATGCACTGGTTCGACCCCCTGGCCTTCGCACTCGTGCCCGCGATCGTGATCGTCACGGCACTCCTGGCCACGTGGCTCCCCGCCTGCCGCGCCGCGCGTGTGGATCCTGTCGAGGCGCTACGAGCGGAAGCCTAGTCTCGGCGACGAAACCCCCGCGGCCAGTTTGCGGCAGCGATGCGTCTCTAAGAGAATCTACGCGTCTTTTTCGCGGGCGCTGATTCTTGGTGCCCGCCATCCCCTGCATCCAGTCAGGCACCAGCACAGGGAAGCTACGCATGAAGATCGCCGTACCCCGGGAAACCAAGGCGGACGAGCCGCGGATCCCGTTGATCCCCGGCGACGTCGGCAAGCTCGTGAAGATGGGCGCAGAAGTCGTCGTTGAAGCTGGCGTTGGCGCCACAGTTGGCCTGGCCGACTCCGAATACACCGACGCGGGCGCAACGGTTGGCGGCGACTATGCCGCGACCATCCAAGGCGCCGACATGGTGCTACGCCTGAACACGCCGAACGCCGATGAGATCGCCGGACTGACGGCGGGCATGATCCACGTCAGCCACCTCGATCCGTTCTTCAACCAACCGCTCGTCGAACAGATGGCGCACGGCAACGTGAAGACGATCTGCATGGAACTGATTCCGCGCACGACGCTGGCGCAGAAGATGGACGCACTGTCGTCGCAGGCCAGCCTGGCTGGCTACGCTGCTGTCGTTCTCGCGGCCGATCGTTTGAGCAAGGGCTTTCCGATGATGATGACTCCGGCGGGCACGCTGAGCCCGTCGCGCGCCTTCATCGTCGGGGCCGGCGTTGCGGGCCTGCAGGCTATCGCCACCGCCAAGCGCATGGGCGCTCGCGTGGAAGCCTTCGACACGCGTCCGGTCGTCGCCGAGCAGGTGCAATCACTCGGCGCCAAGTTCGTGAAAATCGACATCGGCGACACGGGCCAGACGGAGGGCGGTTACGCCAAGCAGCTCACCCCCGAACAGATCGCGATGCAGCAGAAGGGCATGGCCAAGATCTGCGCCTACTCCGACGTGATCGTCAGCACTGCAAAGGTATTCGGGCGGAAGCCGCCGCTGATCATCACCGAGGAAATGGTTGCCGGCATGAGCGCCGGCTCGGTGATCGTCGACATGGCGGCATCCGAGCACGGCGGCAACGTGGCAGGCACGAAGCTCAACGAGGAGATCGTGACCGACAACGGTGTTCACATCGTTGGCTACGACAACCTGCCTGGCACCGTGGCGCTGCACGCCAGCCAGATGTACTCGAGCAACCTGATGAACTTCATCCAGCACTTCTGGGATGAGGAAGCCAAGGAACTGAAGCTCGATACGGAAGACGAAATCATGGCGGGCGCGCTCGTCACCAACGACGGCGCGGTCACCAGCGAGATGCTGCAGAAGGCATACGCGGGCAACTAATCAGCCGAATCCAACCAGCCAGGTCAAACATGGACGCCCAAACAACAGTTTTCCTGCTGTTCATCCTGATGCTCAGCATCTTCCTCGGATTCGAGCTCATCTCGCGCGTGCCTTCGCAGTTGCACACGCCGCTCATGAGTGGATCGAACGCCATCTCCGGCATCACCGTTGTAGGTGCTGTGCTGTCGCTCTCGAGCGGTAACGAGACGATTACCGCGGTCCTTGGTACCGCGGCCGTCGCCTGCGCGGCCGTCAATGTCGTGGGCGGGTATCTCGTCACCGACCGCATGCTCGGCATGTTCCGCAAGAAGGGTCAGGGAGAAGGCTGATGCTGTCCCCCTTTCTGATCGATATTGCGTACATCGCGGCAGCGGTGCTGTTCGTCTTCGGGCTGAAGATGCTCTCGAAGGCGGATACGGCACAGCGTGGCAACCAACTCTCATCGATGGGCATGCTTATCGCCCTCGTTGCGACGCTGCTCTATGGCGGCCTCGACTACACCTACATCGTCGCCGGCCTGGTGATCGGTGGCGGTGTTGGACTCTTCGCGGCCAAGACCGTCGCGATGACCGGCATGCCTGAAATGGTGGCCCTGTTCAACGGCACCGGCGGTATCGCATCGCTGCTCGTCGGCTGGGCCGAGTTCCACCAGACCTTCGTCGAGACGACGAACTCCGGCGTGGTGGGCTACAGCTCGTTCACCCTGGGGTCGATCTTCTTAGCCTCGCTTATCGGCGGACTGACCTTCACCGGCAGCATCGTCGCGTGGGGCAAGCTTTCCGGCAAGATGCCCGGACGGCCGATGCTCTTCCCGGGTCAGCAGGCCTTCAATGTGCTGTTGCTACTCGTCGCTGTGGGCGCCGGCATCGCGTTCTCGATGGTCGGCGACCTGGCCGATCCGCTGATGACGGCCAAGTACGACATCTTCCTGGTGGTTGTGGCCACCGGATTGCTACTCGGCATCCTTGCGGTGATCGGCATCGGCGGCGCTGACATGCCCGTCGTGATCGCCCTGCTCAACAGCTACTCGGGTCTGGCGGCATGCGCCACCGGCTTCATCATCGTGAACAAGGTTCTGATCGTTTCGGGTGCGCTGGTCGGTGCATCCGGCCTGATTCTGACGACGATCATGTGCAAGGCGATGAACCGCTCGCTCAGCAACGTTCTGTTCTCTGGCTTCGGCTCGACCACGAGTGGCGGCCCGGGCAAGAAGAACGAAGGCGAGGCCAAGGTCATCAACGCCGAGGACGCGTTCCTCGTGCTCGAGGCGGCGAGCAGCGTGGTGATCGTGCCTGGATACGGCATGGCCGTGGCGCAGGCCCAGCACGCCGTCCGCGAGCTTGGCGACATGCTCGAAGAGAACGGTTGCGAAGTGAAGTACGCCATCCACCCGGTGGCCGGTCGTATGCCGGGCCACATGAACGTGCTGCTCGCTGAGGCGAACGTTCCCTACGAGCAGCTGGTGGAACCCGACGACGTGAACCCGATCATCGAGACGGTTGACGTCTGCATGGTGATCGGCGCGAATGATGTCGTGAACCCGGCCGCCCGCGAGGACGACACCAGCCCGATCTACGGCATGCCCATCATCGACGTCGACAAGGCACGCACGACGTTCGTGCTGAAGCGGTCGCTCGGCGCCGGCTACGCCGGCATCGGCAACCCGCTGTTCTTCCGCGACAACACCCGGATGCTCCTTGGCGACGCCAAGGACTCCGTGAGCACGCTCGTGGCGGAGTTCAAGCAGGACTAGTCGCCAACGACCAACCCTTCTGGGGTTGGCGTGCGTTCGCGATCAGTGTTGACGTCGTCAACTTTATCGACTATGTTGACAGCGTCAACGAATTCACGTCGACCCTGAACCCGCGCCGATATGCCAACAACCACTGCCCGGGAGCGTCGTCTGTGGTTTGGCGTGCTTGTCGCCCTGGCGGCCATCTGGGCAACTCTTCCGCTCGCCGGCGTACTGACCGAGCTGCTCCGAGAGTTTCGTCCGATGGTCGACGGCGCCTTCGCGCTTGCCTTCTTCACGCTGCTAGGATCGATGGCAGCGCTCGCGCTGACTCGACGCCGAGGCCTGCGCGAGCTCTGGGCGCTGCTGGGAATCGGCCTGATCTTCGGGATGACTTTCCTGAGAGTCAGCATTCCCGAACGAACCCATCTGTTCGAATACGGGCTCGTCGCCGTCCTGATTAACGAGGCGTTACTGGAACGACGCGAGGTTGGTCGAAGCGCCTTGCGACCGGCGATCCTCGCGATCGCCCTCACGGCGGTGCTCGGCCTGTTCGACGAACTCGTCCAGTCGGTTCTTCCCGATCGCGTCTTCGACCCGATCGACATCGGTTTCAACGCTATTGCCGGACTGATGACCGTGGGCGCCAGCGTGGTGTTGAGGTGGGCGCGTGGGCTCGACCGGCGACGTACCCGCTAGTCGTGGCTCCACTGGCTGCATAGCCCGCCGGTGGTCTCCGCGCCGTCCATCACGTAGACCTGCCCGGTGGCGAACCCTGCGTCGTCCGAGGCCAGGTAAGCGAATAGTCCGGCGATTTCTTCGGGGGTCGCGTGGCGACCGGCAGGAATCTTGCGGTTCACCGCGTCGAGCATCTCGTCGCTGTATTCCGCCCGCTGCATCGGCGTGAGCACATAGCCCGGCGAGATGGCGTTCACTCGCACGTGTGGCGCGAGCTCGAGCGCCATCGAAAGGGTCAGACCGATGACCCCGCCTTTGCTGGCGCTGTAGTCGGCGTAATGGGGATAGCCGGTGGTGCCGGCGGTGGAAGCGGTGTTCAAGATGACCCCGGAACCGGATCCAGTCATGTGTCGCGCCGCTGCCTGCGCAACGTTGAAAACACCGGTGAGGTTCACGCGAAGAACCCTGTCCCATTCCTCGGCGGTGATATCGAGGAATTCGTGTCGGATGCTGATCCCGGCATTGTTGATAAGTACATCGATCGCGCCCATCCGCTCGACGGCTTCAGCCACGGCCGCGTCGACCTGTTGGCGGTTGCCCACATCGGCGCCGATGGCAGCCGTCAGGCCGGGCAGCTCGTCGACAAGACGCGCGCGTGCGTCGGCGTCGACATCGAGCACACAAACCTGCGCGCCTTCCTGGACGAAGCGCGCGGCGGTTGCTGCACCGATGCCACTCGCACCACCCGTAACAAGTACGGCTTTGCCGCTTAGTCCACGCACGGCTAGATACTGGTCCAGAGCAGATCCACCGAGCCCGTTCCGGGGTGGTAGAACGCGGTCACGACGCGGACGCCGCCCTCCGCGATCGCCGATTCGATGATCTGCGAATCGTCGCTCAGACGCTGCGCGTTCAGCATCGCGTTGTGCCGCGATACCTCATCGATGTCTGTCGTCCCGGCCGTATCGACGGCCGGTCGAATGTAACTCAACAGATGTTCGAGGCTCGGGCTCGGCGCGCCATCACCCATCGCCGCTGTCACCGCGCCGCAACCGCCGTGAGCCATCACGACGAGCAGCTTCGGGCCGAGCTGTGAGATCGCGAACTCGATGCTCGCGACGGTGGCCTTGTTGGCAACATTCCCAGCCACGCGCACTACGAACAGTTCGCCGATGCCGGTATCAAACGCAAGTTCGGGCACTACCCGGCTGTCCGCGCAGCAAAGGATGACCGCGAACGGGCGCTGGCCGGAGGCCACCATCTCGCGGCGCTCCGCATCGCGGCCGGCGCCTTCGACCGCGCCACTCAGAAAACGCAGGTTGCCCTGCTTCAGCCGCTCGTAGGCCTCGTCTGCGGTCAGTCGATCCATCGACCCTCTGTTCCTATCCCGGCGTTCCAGTCGCCCACATTTCCCTCAAATCGCCGCGCGGCAAAACCATGCTCACGGAGAGTCCGCACGGCATCGTCCGAATACACACAGTAGCGCCCACGACAGTACGCGATGATCTCGATGCTGGCAGGCAACCCGTCGATGTAGTCGTGCAGATCGTCGATCGGAATCGAGCGGGATCCCGGGATATGACCTGCCTCGTATTCCACCCTCGGCCGCACATCGATGAGAACGACCTCATCGCGTTCCAGTCGACTGCGCAACTCGCGTGCATCGATGGCGTCCAGCTGACTGCGATCCGTCAGGTATTGATCGATGATGCGCTCAAGTTCCGGCAGTTCGGCCTCGCCGAAAGCTCGCAAACCGCGCCAGAGCGAGGCTGCGGCAGGCGACCCTAACCGGTAGTAGGCGTGCGTCCCAGAGCGCCGCGCCGTGACCAGGCCCGCTCTTCGGAGTACCTGCAGATGCTGCGACGTGTTGGCCACCGACATCCCGGCCATGCTCGCGAGCTCATCGACCGAGCGCTCCGTCTGTTCAACCAAGTCGAGCAGTTCGAGGCGATGGCCATTCGCGAGCGCACGGCCAGCTCGAGCCAACAGACCGTACGCCTGATCCTTGAACTCGCGCGGTTTCACGGGACCGATCATTCGACGCCATCCGTCGCGCCAAATTCGACTGCCCAGAGCTCACGCCCCTGCGCGGTGTCGTGCAGCGCGGTGGCGAGGAACCTCCCGTCGCCGAGACCAACCAGCCCTTGCGTGTCGCCACCGTTGGCCCATCGGCCACTCATGCAGGCCCGGCCCGTCGTCAGCGGAACTCCCGGCCCGAAGGTACTACCTCCGTCGACTGAAACAGCGCCGTAGAGCTGGAAGCAGATTCCCTCCGGGTCCGCGCGGCGATCATTCCAGGTCACCGCGACAACCCCATCGCTCGCGGCAATCGCCGGGTTGCTCAGGTTCGCGTCGAACCCGCCGCTGTTGACACGCTGAGGTTCGGCCCACGTCCGTCCTCCATCAGCCGAGGCAGCGGCATAGATCTGGATCCGATCCCTGACGGCTTCGGGCCACACGAGATACATCCGGCCTGTCGTCGGGTCCAGCTCGAGCCCACCACCCCCGAGACCCATGTTCGACAGCGCGGGACTGGCGTGTCCGTACGAGCGCCTCGGCGCAATCTCGAAGAGGCCCTCATGAGTCCGGCCGTCGTCGGTGAGACGAATCAACCAGTACCTCCCGGCAAGGCTGCCGTCGTCCGGACGATCCGCTTCATCCCGGAGTAGGAAGGTCAGGTAGGAGACCAGTACATCGCCGTTCTTATCGACGATGAGATCCGTGGCTACGTGCAGGATCTGCTCATTCGGAGGCGGAAGGATAAGGCGCGGCGATCGGAACGACGCGCCGCGGTCGTCGGAGTACGACACCGCCATCACGTCCCGGGCGATCCGCTCGAGTACGGTGATCCAGACCTTGCCGGCCGAGTAGACGCGACCACGATCAGGGCCCCCGCTGCGATCGACATCGATCCACTGCCGGTCATAGCTGCCGCCGGGAACCTGAACCCCGTCGAGCCAGTTGCGACCGGCGTCATCGGACCGCCACACCGTCATCCCGTTGTGTAGCGTCGTGAAGAAGGCCGCGCCGTCCAGACCGAAGGTCGCGGCCGGATCACCGCCGGGGAACAACTGCGTGCCGTCGGCTAGCGTCGCACGATGCCACGAAGCGCCTCTGTCCGGACTGGTGTAGATGACGGAAGAGAGGCCGTTGGTGCCGGTTGTCATTGCCGCTACCAGGATGCGGGAGGGATCCGCGGGATCCGCAGCGATCCAGGGTTCGAGCGGCTCCAACCCCAGCGCGCCATCGCCCACACGGGAGGTGGCGCCAGGCACCGGAACTGGGCCAGGCTCGATCTCAGTCGCAGCTTGGGTTGCGGACACCAAGTCCGGGCCGATCCACAGCAGGAGCGCGACGCCGGCGAGAATCGTGGCGAGCACGGGGAGCGCTCGTAGCGCGATGTCTTTCATGGGTGATGTTTCTCTTGGTTGATATTCCACTATTCTCTTGAATATTAGAATACTGACTCGCGAAACCTCAACTCCTGACCCTTTCTGGCCACGCGGGCCCCGTCTGCTCACTGCTGTCGCGCGCTACCGACTGAACTCCTGCGCGGTGTCGCGCGAGCCGAGGTCAGGACCGGACATGACCACCGCCTGCGAGAGCACCGCGTTGCATCACCCTTCGATTGAGCCCATCCGTGCACGACGGTCATCGTTGCCTATCAGGGCGCAGTTTGATCCGTCTCTGTCGCGTGACGTCGCCGCGACACGATAAGGAGGGCCTGCAACCAAACTGCGAGCGTCCTCGGCTGGTAGGATCTGGCGTTCGACTACATGCGATACGGACGTCCCGAACTGGAGCTACCGATGCACGTGCCCGCCCCCCTCCGCCGCCTGGCCGCGCTGGCGATCGCCGCAACGACCACGGCCTGTGCCGCCGAGGCACCCGCGCCTCCGCCGCCCACGCCTCCCGAGGTCACCGTGGCCGTGCCGGAGCGCCGCGATGTTCAGGACTACGCCGAGTACACGGGTGAGACCCGTGCCTTCGCTGAGGTCGAGGTCAGGGCGCGCGTCCGCGGTTTCCTGGAGGCGGTGCACTTCCAGCCATCCGACCAGGTGCGTGAGGGTCAACTGCTGTTCTCGATCGAGGACGACACCTACATTGCCGAGCGCAACTCGGCCGATGCCGACGTGAAGCGGTGGGAGTCCGAGGTCGCTCGTGCGCAGGCCGATCTCGAACGTCTCGAGCAAGCGGTCGAGTCGAACGCGGTCAGCCTGTCCGAAGTTGATCGGGCGCGTGCCGAGCGCGACCAGGCCGAGGCGAACCTCCTCGCGGCAGAGGCCCGGCTGGATCAGGCCGAGCTTAACGTCTCCTACACCCAGATCCACGCGCCGATGGCGGGACGCGTGAGTCGCTGGTTCGTAGATCCGGGCAACCTGGTCGGCGCCAACGAAGACACCATCCTGACAACTGTCGTGCAGATGCAGCCGATCCACGCCTACTGGGAGGTCAGCGAAGCCGACTTCCTCGAGTACGCCGGGCGGGATGAAGATCGTCAGGGCGACCGTATCGAGAAGGGCCAAATCCCGGCGCTTCTGGGAGTCGGCGACTCCGGAGGCTGGCCACACGAAGGCTGGGTCGACTTCGCTGATACCGCTCTCGACTCCGCCACGGGCACGCTCCAGCTCCGCGGCGAATTCGCCAACGCCGATCGGGACCTGTTCCCGGGTCTCTTCGCTCGTATCCGCATGCCCGTCGACGTTCTGACCGACGCCGTGCTGATCGACGAGCGCGCCTTGGGCACCGACCTGGGCGGCAAGTACGTCTACATCGTGGACTCGGACAACATGGTCGAGCGCCGCTACGTGACGCTCGGCCCGAAGCACGAAGGCATGATCGTCGCGCTGGAAGGCATCGACCATGGTGAACGCTACATCGTGAACGGTCTGCTACGCGCTCGACCCGGTATGCCCGTAACGCCGGGGACGGGGAACTAAGCCCATGTTCAGCAAGTTCTTCATCTACCGGCCGGTCTTCGCGCTGGTGATCGCGATCGTCATCTCGCTTCTGGGCGGGCTCGCGATTCCGGCGCTGCCAATCGAAAACACCCCGGACATCACGCCGCCTACCGTTCAGGTTTCAACGAGCTATCCCGGCGCCAGCGCCGCTGTTGTCGCGGAGACCGTCGCGGTTCCGATCGAACAGGAAGTCAACGGCGTCGAGAACATGATCTACATGTCCTCGAAGAGTGCCGATGACGGCTCCATGAACCTCACCGTCACTTTCGATATCGGCACAGATATCGACATGGCAACGGTGATGGTGCAGAACCGCGTTGCACGCGCCGAGCCGAAGCTCCCGGAAGAGACCAAGCGTCAGGGCATCATCACCGACAAACAGTCGACCGCGATCGTGTTGATGGTGAACCTGCAGTCGCCGGACGGTCGCTACGACGAGATCTTCCTGTCCAACTACATCAACATCAATATCAAGGACCAGCTCGCGCGGGTGCCGGGCGTGGCCCTCGTTCAGGTTTTTGGTGCCAAGGACGTACGGCATGCGGATCTGGATGGATCCGCGACGGTTGCAGGCGCGCAACCTCACGACGACAGACGTCGTCGCTGCGATCCAGGAGCAGAACGTACAGGTTGCCGCCGGCCAAATCGGTGCGCCGCCGTCGCCCACGGACACGGAGTTCCAATACACGGTCAGCACGCTGGGTCGACTGGCCGATGTTTCGGACTTCGAGGACATGATCGTCAAGGTTTCCGCCGACGGTCGCATCGTCCGACTCCGCGATGTCGCACGTGTCGAACTTGGCGCGCAGGCGTACAACTGGTACGTCCAGTTGAATGGCGCGCCATCGATCGCGATGGGCATCTATCAGCTGCCGGGATCGAATGCTCTCGAGGTCGCCGACGGTGTTCGAGCCGTGATGAACGAGCTGGAGACGCGCTTCCCGGAAGGGCTCGAATACAGGATCGCTTACGACCAGACACGCTTCATCACGACGTCGATCTCCGAGGTCGTTGAGACGCTGCTGATCGCGATCCTGCTCGTCATCCTCACGGTGTACATCTTCCTGCAGGACATCCGCACGACGATCGTGCCGTCCATAACCATTCCCGTCTCGCTGCTGGGCACGTTTGCCGTGATGCTCGCCATGGGCATGACGATCAACACGCTGACCCTGTTCGGGCTCGTTCTCGCGATCGGGATCGTGGTCGATGACGCGATCGTCGTCGTCGAGAACACGATGCGCCTGATCGACGAGAAGGGTCTCGGGGCCAAGGAGGCGACCTCCCAAGCGATGGAGGAAGTGAGCGGCCCGGTTGTAGCGACCACCGCGGTCCTGCTGGCCGTCTTCGTGCCCACCGCCATGATGGGTGGCATTACCGGCCGCCTCTACTCGCAGTTCGCGATCACCATCTCGGTGGCTACGGTCTTCTCATCGATCAACGCGCTGACGCTGAGTCCCGCGCTTTGCGGCATCCTGCTGCGCCCGAGCCCGGAGAAGCGCAACATCGTCTTCCGGGCGTTCAACGCGACGCTGGAGAAGATCACCGGCGGCTACCTTGGCGTTGTGAAGTTGCTGATCCGGCGAGCCTCGCTCGCGATCATCATCATGGCCGGACTGATCGTTGCGCTTGGCTGGGGCTTCAACGCCGTGCCGGGCGGCTTCCTGCCGGACGAGGATCAGGGTTACATCATGGGCAACATCAGCTTGCCCGACGGTGCGTCGCTGCATCGCTCCAAAGAGGTGCTGGATCGGTTCAACGAGATCGCCATGGCTCACCCGGATGTGGCCGACGTGATCACGATCGGCGGCTATTCGTTGCTGGACTCCCTGGTGTCGAGCAACTCGGGCGCGGCATTCATCGTGCTGAACACCTGGGAGGAGCGGCCGAATCCGCAACAGCACGCCATCGCGGTTGCCCAACAGCTGACGATGGAAATGCAGCAGTTCCAGGAAGGAGTCGGATTCACGTTCATTCCGCCTCCGATCATGGGTCTAGGCGCGGCCGGCGGTTTCGAGTTCCAGCTCCAGGACCGTGGCAACCTCGGGTCCATCCAACTCCAGGATCTCGCCAACGACCTCGTGTTCAACGGGATGAACGATCCGGTTCTGACCCGGTTGAACAACAGCTTCCGGGCCACGGTGCCGCAGCTCTATCTCGAGGTCGATCGCACGAAAGCGCGCACGCTCGGGATCTCTCTCGGCGAGGTCTTCGGTTCGCTCCAGGCCTATCTGGGGTCCGCGTACGTCAACGATTTCAACCTCTTCGGCCGCACGTATCGCGTCATGGTGCAGGCGGACGCGGAGTTCCGAAACCAGATCGAAGATATCGGGCGGATTCAGGTTCGCGACCGCGACGGCAACATGATTCCGCTGAGCACGCTGCTCACGGTTTCCGACACCGTCGGCCCGCAGGCAATCACCCGTTACAACCTGTACCCGTCGGCCAACATCACGGGGTCGGCTGCACCGGGTTTCTCGTCAGGCGAATCCATCGCCGCGATGGAACAACTCGCCGGGCAGTACCTGCCGGCGTCGATGGGCTACGAGTGGACCGGCGTTACGTACCAGCAGCTGGTGGCTGGAAACCAGGCGCCGCTGATCTTCGGGCTCGCTGCCATCATGGTGTTTCTGTTCCTCGCTGCTCAGTACGAGAGTTGGTTCATTCCGATCTCGGTCATGAGCTTCATTCCCGTGGCCCTGCTAGGCGCCATTCTCGGGACCCTCGTGCGAGGTCTCGACAACAACATCTACACCCAAATCGGGTTAGTGCTGTTAATCGGGTTGGCCGCCAAGACGGCCATTCTCATCGTGGAGTTCGCCAAGCAACTCCGCGAAGAGGGACACTCCATCCAGGAGGCGGCAACGACCGCGGCCCGACTGCGCTTCCGGCCTGTGCTGATGACGGCGTTCTCGTTCATCCTCGGCGTTATTCCCTTGGTAATCGCGTCGGGTGCCGGTGCCGGTAGCCGGCAGGCGCTAGGTACGGCGGTGTTCTCAGGTTTCCTGATTGCCACCGTGCTCGGGATCTTCCTGATTCCCGCCTTCTACGTGCTGGTGCAGCTGTTCGTGGAGCGGGTGCTGAAGATGGTGCCCGAGACCAAGGCGCCCAGTTCGGGCAGTAGCGCTGCGGCGCTGATCCTCGTTGCCCTGCTGTCGACGGGCTGCGTCGTCGGTCCGGACTACGAGCCACCGCCCACCACTCTCGCCGACGGCTCGCCGATGCCCGATGCGTGGCACACGGCGATCGTGACCGGTCTCGAAACAGGTGACGCCACGCTCGAGACGTGGTGGAGCACGTTCGATGACCCCATGCTCTCCAGCCTGATCGATCGGGCGCGCGCGCAAAACCTGAGCACGCAGGCGGCGCTCTCGCGTATCTACGAATCTCGCTATCTGCTGGCGATCCAGAAGAGCGAGAATCTCCCCGACGTGGCCGCGCAGGCCGACTATCAAATCGGCGAAACCAGCGAAGCGCAGACGGGAATTCCGGGCGAGGTTCGCGGCGTGGCCAACATTGGCGCCACCGCATCGTGGGAAGTCGACCTCTTCGGTCGCATCGCGCGCCAGGTCGAGTCGGCCCAGGCGACCTATGAGGCCACCGTCGAGGACTATCGCGACGTGCTCGTGAGCCTCTACTCCGAGGTCGCCCTCAGCTACCTCGACGTCCGCGCGCTGCAGGCGCGTATCGACGCGGCCCGGGACAACGCCGAGTCGCAGCGCGAGAGTCTGCGCATCGCGCAGGCACGCTTCGATGCCGGCCTTGTCTCGCTACTCGATGTTGAGCAGGCAAAATCGAATCTCGCGGACACCGAGGCGGCCATTCCATCACTGGAGGCGAGCCTCAGCTTCGCGCTCAACCGGCTCGCCGTCATCCTCGGCACGGCCCCGGGCTCGCTGCACGACGAACTGTCGATCACCCAACCCGTCCCGATCCCGGCGCGCACAGTGATCGCCGGGATTCCGGCCGACCTGCTACGGCAACGTCCGGACATCCGCCGCGCCGAAAGGCAGCTCGCCGCACAGACCGCACAGATCGGCGTCGCTACCGCCGACCTGTACCCAAGCTTCTCGATCACCGGACTGCTCTCATTTCAGTGGGCTGGTCCCGGCGACGGCAGCGGTCTCGGCTGGAGCATCTTCCCCGGGCTCAACTTCAACCTCTTCGACCGTGCCAAGATCCGCAACAACATCGCGGTGCAGGAAGCGCGAACCGATCAGTTGATGCTGTTTTACGAGGACACGGTGCTCCGTGCGATCGAAGACGTCGAGAACGCGTTCATCGCCTACGCGATGGAAACGATCCGGCGTGATCGGCTCACCGAGGCGGTCGACGCCACGGAGAGTGCCGTCGAGATCGTCAACATCCAGTACCTGAGCGGGCTCGCGAACTTCCAGAACGTGTTGGACACGGAGCGGTCCTTGTTCCGACTCCAGGACGAACTCGCGACCAGTGAAGGGCTACTGGTGCAGAACCTCGTCGGCCTCTACACCGCCCTGGGCGGCGGCTGGCGCCCCGAAGCCAACGAGGATCCGACACTCGCCGCTGACGCGGCAGCTGCGGAGACTGCTGCGCAGCAGTAGCTATCCCGCGGATTCGATCCAGCGCACGAGTCGGTCGACGCAGGCGCGAACGAACTCGGGATCCTCGGCGCCAGCATCGACGTCCACAACTTCGATGCCTTCCGGAAGTCCGCTACGCAGCGCATCGAAGAAAGCCGCATCACCCGCGGCATCGTGCAGCGGGCCGCCTGGAATCGAGTAACTCCCTACGCCCTGGAGCGGCAGCATCATCGTCGCTTTGCCGGCGGTGTGTTGCAGGCGCGCACAGACCTCGTCGGCGACGCGTACGAACTCTTCCGTGTTCAGGCGCGGTACGAAGACCACAGGGCTGTGGAACACATGAGGATGCTCAAAGTACTCCGCTGGCACGACGTTCGGTTCCACAAACAAGCCCAGATGTTCGGCCCCGCCTGGGCAAATGACCTGCGGTAGCCCGAGCTTCCCGGCAACGGTCAACCGTTCGGGGCCGCCCGCACGCAGGCCGTCGAACACGTCGGCGGCGATTTCGCCGAGGGCGTAGTCGAACACGGCGCCCACGACGCCGTCCTTCATGAGCTGCTCCATCGCCCGGCCTCCTGAGCCGACCGCGTGAAACACGACCACGTCATAGCCCGCCTCGCGAAACAGCTCGAGTGCCTGGGTCGCGCCGGCGGTGAGAACGCCAAGGTTGGTCATCGCGATCAGAGGCCGATCGCCACCTGCAATCGGCGCCGCGTTCTCGGCAGTGAGCGCCATGCCGTAAGCAGCGCCCGCGGCGTTGGCCAGAATCCGCGCGGTGAACGGGTTCACGCCGAGCAGGTCGCTCACCGAGAACATCATCGTGATGTCCTTGATCCCGACAAAAGGCGAGGTGTCTCCCGAGGCCACGGTCGACACCATGACCTTGGGGAATCCGTACGGCAGCGACTGCATGATCTCGCAGCAGGACGAAGTTCCCTGCGTGCCGCCGATACCCAGCACGCCGTGCACCGACCCAGCGGCGATCTCCTCGTGCAGCAACTTCGTCGCGCCGGCGACCATCACGGGACCGGCGACCTCGCGTGTAGGGCCTTCGAGCAGCGTGTCCAACGATGTTCCGCCCGCATCAGCGATCTCCGACCGGCTGAGGTCGGCTGCAGCCATCGCCGTGCCGACCACGCCGAGGTCGTATATCCGGGCTTCGCCGCCAAGCTCCGCGAGCTGAGCACGGAGGTAGTCGACCTCTTCACCCTTGGTGTCGAGCGTGGCCAGGATTGCGATGGTTCGAGATTCGCCCATCTCTTCAGTCCTCGAACGTCAGGGCCGCGAATTCCTGGGCCGCTCCCAGCACCGCCCGTTCGATGGGCAGGCGCTCGGTTGACGATCCCGTCCAGAATCCATGTCCCGTCGTGTTGCGGAGCATGTAGCCGGCGTCCTCCGGCGTTTCCATCGCGGCACCGTGCGCCACAAGAATCGTCTCGGGCGCGATCTCGCGGGCCGCCATGTAGGCCTCTTCGGTACGCCGCGCCGTCTCCTCGATGGTCTCGCCAGAGTCGTAGCCCACCATGCCGCCCTTCGTGGTGCCGGCGTGGAAACAGAAGATGTCGGGGCGCGCGCGCTCGATCATCCGCAGGCTGTCTTCCATGTCGAAGGCCAGGCCGACGGTGACCATGTCCATTTCCTTGGCCAGCGCGAGCATCTCGATTTCGTGATCGAGCGTGATGCCGCTCTTCTCCAGCACCTTGAACAGATTGCTGTCCTTGTCCACGTAGCTGATCGACGGCCCGATGTTGGACACCGACATCACACCCATTCCCTTGAGGCGCTCGAGCACCGACCGCATGTCACGCAAGGGATCGTTCGCGTTGATGCACGCGCACACGAAGGCATCGCCCTCGACGGCCGGCATGATGTCCTGCTCGGTGTAGTCGAGCGTCTGCTGGTTCGAGTCCAGGATCGGCCACATCATCGACATGGTACCCATGCCGTTGGCACGGAGGCGCGCGCCGGAGAAGGTGTTGATGCAATCGACGCCGGCCTTCTCGAGCAACTTCGCCACCAGACCACTGCCCGCGCTGGCGATGAAGATGGGTTTGTGCGCGTCGATCTTGCCGTGCAGCTTCGTCATGATCTCGGCGCGAGTGGTACGCGGAACGATCATTCGCCCTCCTCGCGCGCGAGCACCTGCATCACGCCACGCATCGTTTGCCAGTGGTTGGGGAACGTACAGACATAGTCGTAGTCGCCGGGATCTTCAGGCGCGGTGAACTCCAACACCTGGTACTCGCCCTGGTTGAGCAAGTCGGTCGCCATCAACACCTTGTCGCTGTCCGGGAGGAAGCCGACGGCGAAGCCCAGCGCCCCTAGCCCCTCGGCCGCGAGCGCAATTTCTTCAGCCGAGTCGGGCATTCCGAGCACGAGGTTGTGCGGCGTGTAGTCCGGGTTTTCGAACCAGATCTTCACCGTCTCTCCGGCGTTCACGGTGAAATCCGTGACGTCGAACCGCATCTCGTCGGGCACCGCGCGAATCACGATAGCGTCGGGGTCCGGATCCCGCGTCGGGATGTACACGCTCTCCGCCACCGCCGTGTCGAAGCCGTAGGCGCCGGCAAGTTCGTGCTCCCACGCATATTCGACGTTGCGGGCCGCAACTCGCGCATGGGGCTCCGGCGAGTTGAGCAACAGGGCCAGCAGTTCCGTGTTCTCCACGTTGAACTGCTGATGCAGCCATAGCGCCTCCAGCAGATGATGCGCGTCGGCCGCGTCGGTGGCATCGAACTGCTGCATCCACAACTCGGTGGCAGCAATCACGTCGTCCGGATCGTGCTGTGACAGCTCGCTACGGGCGCGTCGCCTTACCCCGTTCACCGGATACTCGAGTGCCTCGAGGAGTGCCGGGATCGGCGCTCCGCCGATTGGCACGTGCTCCGAAAGCGGTCGACCGGTCGCCGTCACGCGGTAGATGCGCCCGTGCGAATGGTCTCGCGCTGGGTCGCGGATGTTGTGCTGCATATGCCCGATCACGGCGTTGGACCAGTCGGCCACGTAGAGCCCGCCATCGTCGCCTACCTCGAAGTCGGTAGGCCGGAAGTTGGGGTCCGACGAATACAGCAGATCCTCGGTTTCGGAGCCCCACACCGCGCCCGTGTCCGGATCACGATCGAGGGTGTACTGCTTGATCCCCAGAAACGCGATGACGTTGAGGATCAGGAAGTTCTGTTCGTACTTCGGCGGGAAATGATCGCTCGAGAATATGCCGCTCGACGGCACCGGCCTGACCGTCTGGTCGAGTAGTTGCTCCATCGTGAAACGACCGTCTTCTTCCGGCTTGACCTGGTACGCCCTACCGCCGGTCGCGTCCGTAGCGTAGTGGTAGCCCCAGTAGTCGAAGTCGGTGCCGTGGGCGTTAGGGCTGTTGGCGGCATGAAAACTGAACGACCAGGTCCGCGGATTGAACCGGTACATCCCCGACGCATCCGACAGCTGGTTGGGCCCCCACGGCGTTTCCACGTTCGACACGTTGAAGACGCCGCGCTGGTAGTAGAGAAAGCCGTCGGGGCCGTAGATGAAGTTGTTGGCCGAGTGATGAGTGTCGGCCGATCCGAGGGCGCCGAGAATCGGAATCCGCACGTCCGCCACGTCGTCGCCGTCGGTGTCCTTCAGGAAGATCAGATCGGGGACCGATGCCACGATCACTCCGCCGTTCCAGAATTCGAACCCCGTCGGGTTATGCACGTACGCGAAGGTGATCGCGCGATCGGCCACGCCATCGCGGTCGTCGTCGGGGAGAATCACGAGTCGGTCATTCATCTCACCGGTGGGCTCCCACTTCGGATAAGTCCCCCACGTGGCCGCCCACATGCGCCCGGCCGGATCGACGCCGAGCTGCACGGGGTTCACGAGCTCGGGGAACATCTCTTCCGAGGCGAACACGTTCGCCTCCAGTCCGTCGGCCAGGGTCATCCGATCGATGGCCTCCTCTGCCCCCAGATACTCGAGCGTGCCGGTCTTACTCACGCCGTCCTGCAGCTGCTCGTCGCCGAGGTTGCTCTCCACGGCGATCGGCTCGGGCACGTTGGAGTCGTCGACCTCCCGATACTCACCGCGCGCCGCTGCGTGGATCGCGAGATCACGGTTCGCCGTCATGACATCGAGTTGGACGAGTTCGCGCTGCAGCACTTCGTAGTTGGTCTGTCCGTTGACGAACGCAAGGGTCGACCGAGAACCCCACACGTCGTTGCCATCGGTGGTGCGATAGCGATTGAACCAGTGCCAGTTCTTTTCCAGAACCGCCGCTCGGACGGTCTCCACTCGTGCCCCTTCCGCGCTCGGGGAACGTCCGATGAGTTCCTCGACGATCACCTCGGCGATCTGCCGGTTCCCCTCCGTGCCAAGGTGTACGCCGTTGATGGTCAACGGCGTATCCGCGGCGACGTAGAGCTGCTGCGATGCAGCGAATAGGTCGACGAAGCGAACGCCCGACGCCGACGCTGCCCGGCCCATCGCATCGGCGTAAGCCGCGAGGCGGGTGTTGTTGTCGGCACCGTCCGGAAGGTTCGGATTGGCGAGGTTTTCGTGCGCGATGGGAGCGAGTAGCACGATCTCCGGTGTCCCATTCCCGGAGTAGTCTAGGCCCCGTGTGTGCTCGATCCAACGCACGACCGCGTCGCCAAAGCCCTCCGGGTCCTCATCGAACGACTCGTTGTAGCCGAACATCGCCAGAATCACATCGGTCTCGGACCACGCGAGGTACTCGTCGGCACCCGGGAAATCCCTCACCCGCGGTCGGTGGCCGATTCGATCCCCCGCGAAGCCGTGATTGCGAAACACAAGCTCTAGGTCCGGCAACTCGGTTTGCAGGTATGTCTCGAGCCAGCCGTCGTGCTGCATGCGCTCAGCGAGCGCGTTGCCGATCAACACGACACGGTCGCCGGCCTCAAGCGGCACCGTCGTCTCGGAGCACCCGGCCAGGAGTGCCAGGAGCGCGAGGGCCGCGATGCTCTGTCGCTTCAGTGCCTTCATTGCTCCGTGCGCTCCGTCGGTTTGTCCGGTGACATGATTGGAGAGTCCCATCCGGCCAGATCGCTCGGACGCACGCCGATCCGATAGCCATCGAACGCGAATCGCGCGGGGTGGTACGGCCCGACGAAGTCGACGTTGGAGTCCGGTCTGATCTCGTCTTCGAGGCCCAGTGCCCACAGCGCACCGTTGATCAAAAGGCGCCTGAAGCCGGGATTCACGAAGTCCTCGGAGGCGCCATGCGTGGTCGTGAACACGCGGCCACCGTGGCCGTGCGTGCGCGTCCAGACGACGGGTAAGACGTCCTTTTCGGGGTCAGGAGGGTCGTCGAAGCTCATTCCATTGAGCACCACGCCGCGAGCTAGCACCGTGACGTCATCCGGCGGAACGGCGTTGTAGCCACCCGACTGCACGTGGAGGTCAGCCACGCCGCGAAGAATAGGGTTGCCCGCCTGCGCCTCTTCGAGTTGGAGCCGCGAGCTCTGTTCGTGATTCGTGCCGTAGTGGCCGACCCAGGTCTCGCCCAGCACCTGCTCACCGAATCCGCCTTCGTAGTCGGCACCGTCGTAGTCCCACGAATACTTGCGATACGGCCCCTCGGGAATCCGAAACGCGTGCGTGGATGTGCGAATCCCCAGCACCGGCCCGCCGCGCTCCACGTAGTCCACGAGGTGCTGCATCTGGTCGTGTGGAAAGTCCTGGAACCTCAAGCCGACAACTACGAGATCGGCAGAACCGAGCGCATCCATGCCCGCGATGTTCGAACTCCCGGGCTCGATGAACCCCTCCTCATCGAGGGTGAACAGCACCGTGCACGAGAACCCATAACGCTGCGCGAGAATCCTCGCCATCGCGGGCAGGATTTCCTCCGATCGATACTCATGGTCGCCCGCGACGAAGACGATGCTCTTCCCTGCCCCCGGCCCCTCGGTGCCGAGATAGTCCACACGGTGCGGCACTGGTTGACTCGTGAGCGGTGGTGCCGCCGCTACCAGGAGCGATGCGATCGCGAGCAGAACGCGCATGGTGGTCTCCGGACGTTGTCGGGAGGCGCATCATAGCTCGCGCCGGCGGAGTCAGCGGCGGGAGACACGCGTCGGCTAGCTCGCCCGCAGTGCGGTCGTGGGATCGGCCTTGGCGGCTCGACGGGCCGGGAGATAGCTCGCGATCGCCCCGATTACGATCAGCATCGCGGCCACCGCGGCGAGCGTGAGTCCATCGGTGGTCGAAACGCCGAAGAGAAGGCTCTCGAGATAACTCCCAACGGCGACGGCCGCCAGCAATCCGAGCACGGTGCCGGCGAGCACCTTTCCCAGCGCCTGGCCAACCACCATCGCCGTGAGATTCCGTCCATTGGCGCCAAGCGCGATCCTGATTCCGATCTCACGCGTGCGCCGGCTCACGGCGAACGACAGCAGGCCGAAGACGCCGATGCCCGCCATGACGAGACCCACGATCGCGAACGTGCCGAGGAGCGAGAGCAGCGCGCTGGTCGGCGCGACCTGCGCCGCAAGCATCGCCTCGATACTGCGTTCGCCGTAGAGCAGCGCCATGGGCTCGACCGCCTGCGTCCGTGCTCGCGCCGGACTCAGCACGTCCACGTCGCCCGCGGTTTGCACGGCAAACGTCAGGTTCGACCAGCCCTGCGCAAGTTCGGCTGAAAAGTAGACCGCCGGGCGCGGATCCGAGCTGATCCCATCGTTGCGCACGTCCGCAGCAACTCCCACCACCGTGGCCGCTGGCAGGAAGAGTCGCCCTTCCCGATTGCCGATCCCGATCGCGTCGCCCAGCGGGTCGTCGTCACCCCAGAACGCCCGCCGAGCGGCCTCGTTGATCACGACTTCCTCAGCGCCTGCCGCGGCACTTGCGTTGAACGCTCTGCCGGCCACGATGTCGATGCCGAGCGTGTCGAAGTACCCCGAGCTCACCAGCCGGTAGGGAACGAGGTAGGAGCGGTCAGAGTTATCGACGGGGCGATCGACGAAATTGAACCAGCCGCTCACTCGATTCTCTTCGGCCGGCATCTGGCTCGCCCGGGCGACGCTGACGACACCCGGCAACGCCGCGTACTCGGACTCCAACTCGCCCCACAGACCCAGTCGCTCCTCCGCGGCCCGACTCTCGGGCATGGCAACCGTGAATGTCACCACGTTCTCCGACCGGAAGCCGGGGTCGACGCTCGTCAGATTCAGCAACGTACGCAGAAGAAGGCCCGCCGCAACGAGAAGTACGACTGCCAGGGCCACCTCGGTGACCACCAGCGCTGTCCACGTCCATGATGTCTCGGCGGCACCGCGGCCTGTGCCGACCAGGCGACGTGCGACGCTGCCTCCGGCGAGCTTGAGGGCCGGAAAGACACCGAACGCCAGGCCGGTGAGAGTCGCCGCTAAGAATGTGAATGCGAGTACGCGCCCATCGATCGCCACGCGGTCCGCGTTGGGCATGTCCCACGGGATGAGACGCACCACGAGATCGACGCCAGCGAAGGCAACGACCAGGCCGGCAACTCCGCCCGCCCAACCCAGCACAAGAGACTCCGTCAGCACCTGTCGCGCAAGCTGGAACTTCGTTGCACCGAGCGCCTTGCGCACCGCGATCTCCTGCTCGCGTGACGCGGCGCGGGCAAGCAACAGATTCGCCAGATTCACAGCGGCGATCAGCAGCACCAATCCCACCGCGCCCATCAGGAGGCGAAGTGGCCCCTGCGAGTCAGCAACCTGATCGTCCTGGACGGGGACGAGACGGATTCCGTAGTTCTGCGCTGCCTGCGGCCGATCCGTACGGATCTGCGTGGCAATGGCATCCATCTCCTGTTGCGCCTGCTCGAGGGTCGCCTCCGGAGTGAGTCGCCCAACCACTTGGTGCGCGTAGTTCGTGGTGTTCGCGCGGTACTCCTGCGTCCAACGGGACACGCCGTAGAAGTCCACGTCCGACTCGGCGAAGTACCGGAATGAGAACCCCGCGGGCATCACGCCGACGACAGCATGCGGCACCTCGTCAAGCACCAGCGTCTCGCCGAGGATGTCGCGGTTGTCGCCGTACAGCGACTCCCAGAGCGAGTGACTGAGAACGACCACTGCGTCGTTTTGCAGGTCATCTTGCGGGGTCAGCAAGCGACCAAAGAGTGGCTGGGTGCCGAGCACGGCCAACAAGCTTCCGGCGCTCCGCACGCCCATCACGCGACGGGTCTCGCCACCGTGCGCCAGCGCTGCGGTGTCGCCATTCATCGTTGCCATGCTCACGAACGTTCGCGATCGCTCCGCCTGATCCGCGTAGTTCGCCGGCGTTGTGACACTGCTTGAGCGACCCGCGCTGATATCGAAGCTCTTGAAGGCAACGAGGCGATCCGGTTCGGGATAGTCCAACGGCTGCAGCAGGACCGCATCGAGAACCGAGTACATGGCCGTGTTAGCGCCAATACCGAGCGCAAGCGTGGCGATTGCCACCGAGGTGAAGAGCGGCGCCGCGCGAAGGACTCGGATCGCGAAGCGAAGATCGCGTCCCAGCGCGCCGACCCAACCCCGCCACCGACTGCGCTGGGACTCGGCCGGATCCGTGACCGGCGGCTCGAAGCGCTGCGCGCTGCCATGGCGTAGCAGGTCACCGACCGCGGACCACCAGAGTCCTATCCGGCCGCGCAGACTCGGGGCATTGTCCAGACGATCCACGAAGAGCGCGACCATGTCCGGGCCGTACTGTCGACGGACGTTCGCGGGCACCGTTACCGACATCAATGCTCTGTAAACGCTGGTAGTCATCGGTTCGAGTCCTCGGACACCAGATCGGCGGCAGCGGAGTCGGCCAGGAGGTCACGCATCCGAGCGGCTTCCGCCTGGGCAACCGCCCTCCCGAGCGGCGTGAGCCGGAAGCTCCGACGTCCGCGCGGGGCGTCCGCGTCGGCCACGGGCGCGATCAGTCCGCGATTCGACAGCGCGCGAACGCGCCGATAGAGATTCGCCGGAAGGATCGTGGTCCAGTTCGAGTCACGTGCCTCGATGGCCTGGACAAGGCGATAGCCATGCGCCGGGCCCTCGGTAAGCACGACGAGGATTCGCGCCTCGAGCGGATGGAGCGGCAGACACTCCGCGATCTGATCGCGCGTGATTCTCGTCGACTTGGACACCGGTCATCTCCGGGAAGCGTTTTGTTGTCGGGTTTCGTTGCTGTACAGTGACACTGTCAATTAGACACTGTCAATTCGTGATGGGTTTGAACAAGATCGGGCCAACGCTCGACGGCGTAGAGCCTGCCCGGAGCGGTGCTAGACTCACGGGATGCAGCCTCTTCGTCACATCTTCCAGACCCGGTACGGCCGCGTGATGGCCGCTGCTTGTGTTGCCATCCTGGCGATAAACCTCTGCGCCGCGGTGGGCTTTGTGCCGAAATCAGCGGGGACTGGCGGCCACGACGGTCACGAACCCGACTCGATGCGGATGAGCACAACCGCGGCGGCGCATGCTGGGCATGCCGCCAGCACCGACGCTGGCCCCGCATGGACGGCCTCCCAGAACGGTGAGCACGAGACATGCGAGGTGCACGGTTGCTGCTCGCTGCTGGCCAAGAAGGACTCGCGCAACGGCGAGTTCGAGCCGCAGATTCTTGCGGCGACCGCCGCCGTCGAGCTTCAGCGTGCACGCAGCGCGGCCACACCCCACGGGCTATCGGACCGCCGCGCCCAGCTTTCGGAATCGATACCACTGAGGCTCTGAAGAACGCGCCGCCGGCTACCCGCCGGCGGGCCTGATGTTCTCCGTGACGTGCCCGAATGAGCACCGTCACGTCCGTCTGCAATCGATGGGTGCTCTTCCCGGCACCCGAGCCTCCAAGAAAAATGTCTCCAAAGATCCCGCGGCTCGATCGCCGCACATTCCTGAACTCCGTCGGCGCTGGCGCCGCGTGGTGCGCGGCCTCGGCGCTACTACCGCCTTGGGCACTCGTAAACGCGGGGCATCGGCGTCTCGCCCCCGCAACGGGCGCGCTCGACACCGATATAGATCTGGCGATCCGCCGAACGGCACTCGACATCGACGGGCGACGCACGTCTGCCGTGACCATCGACGGCTCCGTTCCTGGCCCACTGCTTCGCTTCCGCGAAGGCGGCACCGCCACGCTCCGAGTCCACAACGAGCTCGACGAGCCGACATCCGTGCACTGGCACGGCATCCTGCTGCCGCCGGAAATGGACGGCGTGCCGGGCATCAGCTTCGGCGGGATACCGCCAGGCGAGACCTTCGAGTACCACTACCGCGTCGTGCAGAACGGCACGTACTGGTACCACAGCCATTCCGGACTTCAGGAACAGCTCGGCCACTTCGGTCCGTTGATCATCGACCCGGCGCAAGGCGATCCGTTCGACTACGACCGTGAGCACACGGTCATGCTGTCGGACTGGACGTTCGAGAATCCCTACAAGATTCTCGGACGCCTCAAGAAACGGGCCAACTACTACAACTACCAACGGCGCACGGTAGGAGACCTGTTTAGCGACGCGGGCGAGCAGGGTCTCGGCGCGGCCCTGGCTGATCGCGCGATGTGGGGCCGGATGCGAATGGACGTCACCGACCTCGCCGACATCACCGGCGCGACCTATCGCTACCTCGTCAACGGGATGGCCGCGGGGGACAACTGGACGGGTCTCTTCGAGCCCGGTGAGCGCGTACGGCTGCGTCTGATCAATGCGTCCGCTGCGAGCTTCTTCGACGTCCGGATCCCGGGCCTCGCCCTGACCGTCGTGCAGGCCGACGGACAGAACGTGGAGCCCGTCACGGTCGACGAACTACGCATCGCGACAGCCGAGACCTACGACGTCATCGTGCATCCGAGGGAAGAGCGCGCCTACACCCTGTTTGCCGAGTCGATCGACCGTAGCGGCTACGCACGCGGCACGCTCGCGCCACGCCTCGGCATGCAGGCCGAGGTCCCCGAGCTCCGTCCGCGCCCACTGCGCACGATGGCCGACATGGGGATGGATCACGCAGACATGAACCATGTGGCCATGGGACCGGAACCGTCGGCAGACGCGATGGATCATGCCGCGATGGGTCATGGAGACCTGACCGATCAACCCATGACGATGACCAGCGAGTTGCCCACCTCGGCGCCCCATGGACCCGATCACCACGGCCCGGGGAGCGCTGGCGTGGCGGAGGCCCCCACGACGCGTCTCGGCGAGCCGGGCATCGGGCTGGGCAATGACGGCTGGCGTGTCCTCGTCTACAGCGACTTACGCGCGCTCGAACCCCTGTACGAGCACCGGACACCGGATCGCGAGATCGAGCTTCACGCGACCGGCAACATGGAACGCTACATGTGGTCGTTCGACGGCAAGAAATTCACTCAAGTGGAAGGGCCGATCACCTTCTTCCACGGCGAGCGTCTACGTATCAACTTCGTCAACGACACGATGATGGAGCACCCGCTGCATCTGCACGGAATGTGGATACATCTGGTGAACGGCAACGGCGCGCACAATCCGCGCAAGCACACAGTGAATCTCAAACCCGGCGAGCGCATGTTCGTGGATGTCGAGGTCGACGCGCCCGGCCGCTGGGCCTTCCACTGCCACATCCTCTACCACATGGATGCCGGCATGTTCAGAGTCGTCGACGTAGTTGACGCGAGTCCCGCACATGAGCATTCCGATCACCAGGACAGTCACTCCCTCGAAGGTGCGTCATGAGGTTCAAGCACCTGCGCTTTCTCGTACTCGCGCTCTGCGTAGTCCTTTATCTTCCGGTGGCCGCTCAACACGGTGACTGGGAGATGCCCGAGCACGGCGATCAACTCTACTGGTTCGTCATGGCCGACCAACTCGAGTGGTCGGCGGGTAAGGAAGACACGCTGAACTGGGACGTCGAAGGTTGGCTCGGTGGCGACTTCAACCGTGTCTGGCTCAAGACCGAAGGTGAGGCGGCCGGAGACGCCGAAGGACACTACGAGATCCAGGGCCTCTACAGCCGCCTAGTCACGCCGTTCTGGGAACTCCAGGCGGGTGTGCGGTACGACCGCGACGTGCACGGCTCGCAGTCACGAGCTCACCTCGTGCTGGGCCTGCAGGGGCTCGCGCCGTATTGGTTCCACCTCGAGCCGGCGATCTTTCTGAGCAACGATGGCGATCTGACGGCCCGTTTCGAGGGAACCTACGATCTGCTGCTGACTCAGCGGCTCGTGCTTCAGCCGGCGCTGGAGGCCAACTTCGCAGCCCAGACCAACGCCGACTGGCACGAGGGGCCGGGCCTGGCCGATATCGAACTAGGGCTTCGCCTCCGCTACGAGTTTCGGCGCGAATTGGCTCCCTACCTAGGGATACAGTGGGAGCAGAAGTTCGGAAAGACAGCCGACTTCGCCCGCGCTGACGGTGTCCCGGTCGCGCGCACGGCATTCTTGATCGGGATACGAGCCTGGTTCTAGATGATCGGCAAATTTCGCGAGTCTTTGGCCCGACGCGGACTGGCGAACACAATCCGACTGGGCACGCGGTGGGGCATCTGGCGCCTCGCGCCCGCCTGGATTGATCGTTTCGAGCGCAGTCTGCGGACCCGCGACGAGCTGCGTTTCGACGAGAAGATACGGCACCGACACGCTGAGCATCCGGGGCGGGCCGATGCCCGATGTCGCCGACCGCAAGAATCCCGGCACGCAGTACGAGGCAACAACGACCGGCGCGCTGCGTCTGGTGCTTCGGCAAATGAAAGTCACGCCCGCCGACTGGACCTTCGTCGATATCGGGAGCGGTAAGGGCAAGGTGCTCTTCCACGCCGCGGGCTACGGGTTCCAAGAAGTGATTGGGGTCGAACACTCCGAGACACTCGCGACGATCGCTGACTGCAACCTCGCCCGATTCACCGCGACGAACACCAGCAAGTCACCGATCCAATGCGTGCATGGCGACGCGCTTCGATATCAGCTTCCGGCGGTTCCGTTGGTGATCTGGCTGTACAACCCCTTTGGTGCGGAGTTGATCGGGCAGTTCGTTGAACGGCTCGAAGCGCATAGGGCGGCCACCGGTGCCGCGATCCGCGTGGCGTACTCCAATCCGCTGCACGCCGAGTGTTTCGACCGTTCCGAACACTTCCACCGCATGGTCGAAGTAGAAACGATCCTTCAGGGCAACTGTCTGATATTCCGGACCGACTAGGTTGCCTACGGGCTTGCGTAGCCGTGCCGTCTCGCGTGGCCGTTCGTTGCGCCGACGTGTAGGCTTCGGCGCCATGAATAAGAAGCTTGTCGCTGCTCTGCTGCTAGTTGTCGTGCCCGCGCTCGCATCTGCCCAGATCGGGGCTGAGCGTGAATCCCTCGAAGAAGAGACGCTGCGCCATTTCCAGGCGCTGCTGCGTTTCGACACGAGTGATCCGCCTGGCGTCGAACGCCCGGCCGCCGAATACGTCCGTGACGTGCTCGAGGCAGAGGGGATCGCCGTCGAGATGTACTGGAACGACGAGAACCGTCCGAACGTCGTAGCGCGACTCAATGGATCCGGCGCCAAACTGCCCCTGCTGATGATGGGCCACACCGATACGGTCAACGTCGACCCCGACAAGTGGACCCACGGCCCATTCAGCGGCACCGTCGACGGCGATCACGTGTACAGCCGCGGCACCGTCGACGACAAGGATAACGTTGTCGCCTCGATGATGGTGATGCTCGAGCTCAAACGGCGCGGCATCGAGCTCGACCGAGACGTGATTTTCCTGGCCGAATCGGGCGAAGAGGGCAGTACGCAATTTGGCATCGAGTTCATGGTGAACGAGCACTTCGACGCCATCGAAGCCGAGTTCTGCCTCGCCGAAGCAGGCAGCGTCACACGGGTTGGCGGGGAGGTCGCCTACGCGTCGATCGAGACGGTCGAGAAGATCCCTTACCGCGTGGAGCTCGTGGCATCGGGCGTCGCCGGCCACGGATCGGTGCCGCTTAAGAGCAATCCGGTGGCTCGACTTTCGAAGGCGGTCGCGGCCATCGCCGACTGGCGCTCGCCGCTGCGGCTCAACGAAACCACCAGTACCTATTTCGAACGGCTCGCAGCGATCTCGCCGCCGGAACGCGCCGCTATCTACTTGAAGGTCCTCGACCCGGCCACCATCTCCGAGGCCGACGAGTGGTTCCTCGACAACGAGCCGCGGCACTCATCGATGCTTCGCTCATCGCTCTCGCCGACGATCATCGATGCCGGCTACCGGATCAACGTCATCCCGTCGGACGCGAAAGGCTCTGTCGATCTACGCGCGCTGCCGGATGAAAACATCGAGGACTTCCTCGACGAGATTCGCCGGGTGATCGACGACCCCACCGTCGACGTCTCTCTCGGCCACCGCAACACTCGTCCCCCGGGAGAGGCTCGCCTCGACACGGTTGCGTTCCGCACGATCGAGTCGAACATCAGCAAGCACTACGACACGGTGACACTCCCCATGATGCAGACCGGCGCCACAGACATGGCGTACCTACGCAACAGGGGAGTGGAGTGCTACGGCATCGGGCCCGCGTTCGACATCGAAGATGGTCCGCTGGGTTACGGCGCTCACAGTGATCAGGAACGCATCCTGGTAGAAGAGCTGCACCGTTTCGTACGCTTCAACCTCGACGTCGTGATCGACCTTGCCGGGGCCGCCTCGGCAGACGGTCCATAACCTCGCGGAGAATCCCCTGATGCGCGAACTCGGCCTTCTTTTGCTCCGGATCTCGATGGGAGGCCTGATGGTCTTCTGGGGGATCGACAAGCTCGCCAACGTGCAGCACTCAGTGCGTGTCGCCGAAACCTTCTACCTCGGGTTCGGCACCAACACGACGTTCCTCGCCGTCTTCGGCGTGGCGCAAATCGCCCTCGGCGCGCTCATCATCGTCGGCTTCATGCGCCGGGTCGCCTACCCGGCGCTGTTCTTGATCTGCCTGACAACAGCGCTCGGCGTCTGGCGATCGATCGTCGACCCGTGGGGCTTCTTCCTCGAAGGCACGAACGTGCTGTTCTACCCGTCCTTCATCATCGTGTCGGCCGCGCTGGTGCTCTGGGGCACGCAGGACGAGGACGCCCACAGCCTCGACGCGCGCCGAGGCTGAATCAGGGCGTCGCCTTGTCTGCGATCGCCTCTTCGATGAGTGCGGCGTGCTCGAGGAAGTCGGCGCGTCGCGTGCCCAGACTCAAGGCCTTTTCGGAGGCAGCGGCTGCTTCCTCCAGTTCGCCAGCTCGATAGGCTGCCCACGCCAACGTGTCCCAGGCCTCTATGTCCTGCCGGTGCGTCAGGTCCCGGCGGGCCCGCATGAGCGCTTCGTCCGGGTTCCAACCGCGATCTGCTAACAGCCGCGCCATGGGCCGATCCTCTGCGGCCCCGGCCTCGGCACCCACGCGAAGTGCTTCTGCCCAGGCCTCCTTGGCTCGATCGGGCTGCCCTGCAGCGTCGTACAGATCTCCGAGTTCGGCGAGGATCTCCGGGTGCGGCATCCTCTCGGCGATCTCCGCCCACCGCTGCAGGGCGCGGGCCGGCGCGTCGGTCACACGCGCGATCCGGGCCCGGGCCACCGCGGCGGGAAGCGACTCCGGGGCGAGTCGGAGCGCTGCGTCCACGAATTCGCCGGCAAGCTCGAGCTGATCCCGAACACGGTTGAACTCACCGAGCCGATAGAGGTACCAGGCAACGTGCTGTCGGCTCTGATACGAGTTGCGGGCCTGGCGGGCGGCTCGGACAAGCAGTCCGAACGCGATGTCATCATCGCCCACAAGCTCAGCCATTTGCCCGCGTCGAGCGAGCACTGCCGGGTCGTCGTTGCCTTCCAGCGTCTCGAGTACCGCAATCGCGTCGCCGTACCGGCCGATACCCACGTAGGCATCGAAAAGGACAACACCAGGACCCGCAGATGAGTCCCCCGCGTCGGTGTTTTCGGCAATCGCGATCGCGTCGGCGAACGGGTGCTGGGCGTTCAGGGCACCGGCGAGCTGCAACTCCAGGCTGGCATCGCCCGGCTGGAGTTCCACCGACCGGCGGAGCAGTCGCTCCACGTCGTCGAGCACTGCCTCGTCCGCCGTCTCGCGAAGGTGACGCATCTGCAACGTCGCCAGGCGCGCGGCTCTGCCGGCGCTCATGGGGAAGTCACGGACGGCCGTCTCCGCAGCCGGCAGCCACGCCGCGGCGGGTGTTTCGCTCGGCAACGACTCCGGTTCGATTTCTGTCAGGTCGCTGTAGTCCCGAGCACCGACAGTGGCGGTCGCCAGCCAGCAGAGAACCGCAGTGCCCAGGACCAGGGCTGCCGGGACCTTAGTGCGCATCGGCCAGGTACGGGAAGTCGTCGAGGAAGGGAACGTCGTTGGCGTCCACGCAGTCACCGGTCAACGCACCTGCTGTCAGCAGACCCAGCTCCGCGTCGATCACATCGTCTGCAGGCAGACGGCCGTTGAGGAAGCCCGGCGCGCCGCTCGGGTCGAAGGGCAGGATGTCCGGTAGCAGCACGCCCGTGAGAGCTCGTGCTGTTTTCGCGGTGTTGCCGCCGCCCTTAAATCCCTTGCGCAAGAACCGGGAAAACCGCTTCACATCATCGCCGGGTACGGCGTCGTTGTACGCGTTCTTGCGCTTGGACGGAATGAAGACCGTGTTGATCGCGGGGAACCCCATGCGATCTGTCTGGGTCGAAGTACTCGTACCGCCACCGCCGTTGGTGGTCGCCCATACGCCGATCGGCGCGCCGTCGAAAGCGTCCGCCGGCATCTGGAACATGATGGCGTTCACGTTGAGCCCCGCGAAGAAGTCGTTCTCGGAGCCGTCGCAGAACGCGCGCCCGCCGCTGCCCAGGAATGCATCCAGGTCGAAAAAGAACGGGTCATCGCGCAGGCCCGCAAAGACGCGGCCGCTGCCATCATCAAGACCCATCACCCGGTCGGTATTGCCAGTCGCAACGATGGCGCCGTCCTGGCGCATCACGTAGTCCTGCCTGCCGTTCGGACGCACATCCATGAACTCGAATGTGTAGATGGTGTCGGCCTCTGCATCGCCGTCCATATCAACGTTGAAGACGTATTCCGCGGTCGGATCGAAGCCGGTCGGACCGAACACGCCGGCCGCGGGGTTGTACGTCGCTCCGATCGTGACCTGGTTCATTCGCTCGTCGTCCGGGAACGCGAACAGGTCCGCGATATCCGTCATGAGGTTGCCGCCCGGCGGCGATAGGTCCGGAGCATCGAGATGGTCGGCGCCGCGGCCGTCGGGCGCGCCGGAAAGAGCGAACAGAAAGGCTGCCGCGAGAACGACGGCAGCACTCGCGCGGTTCTTGATCATCGACACAATCCTCCGGGGTGATGACTATCTGTGCCCCAACGGGGCATCTACCCGGTGTACGTCGCGCGGCGAGATTCGGATTGCGTCGAGATCAATTCGACGACAAATTGCCGACCAGGAACGGTGTCGTGGTGGGTTGCGGCGAGCCGCCGGCGGGCTCCAACGTCACGGCTGCCACGTTGAACGTGACTCCGGCGGGAACGTTGAGCGCCACAATGGCCGACCTCTGCGCTGTCGTGTCGAAGGTGCCGAGACTCACGGGATCCGCGCCGCTCGCAGTATCGATTCCCCACAGCTGATAGGTCGAGCCGGTGGCAGCGGGATCAAGGTTGAACGCAGTCACCAGCGCAACACGCTGGCGTCCATTCCAGTAGAGACGCATCGACGGCGGAGCATCCGGCCCGGCGAGCACGGCGACCTGAATGTCGGGATCGAGCAGGATCTCGACTAGCAGTCGCCGCTGCTCCGCCAGTTGCTCTGCGAGCTCCAGCTCCTGACCCAGGCCATCGATCTGAGCCTGCATGCCGGCCATCTCGCGTCGCTGGCCATCATAGAAGATCAGGACGAAGACCAGCGCCGCTGCGGCCGCGAGCGCCGGGATCCACGCGGCCCGGCCTCTAGCCGGCGCGGAAACAGGCATCTCGACCACGTCCCCGGATGGTCGGCTCGCGCGGGCCTCGCCGAGCACGCGGTCACGGAGTGCAGACGGTGGCGTCAGCGCCGGTACCGCTTCGCCGAGAAGGCCTGCGATGGCGGCGAGCTCATCGGCTTCACGCGCAGACGCTGCGTCCAGGTGCTTCTCGAACAGCGCGCGCTCGTCGGCATCCAGGATGCCGAGTGCGTACCCGGCCGCCAATTCGCGCCAGTCATGCTGATCGTTCATGACACTCCCACCTCCGCCGCGTTCTCGAGTGATGAGCGTAGATCACGCATCGCCGCCCGGATCCGGGTCTTCACCGTGCCAAGGGGCAACTCGAGAGCGACGGCGATCTCACTGTGTGACATCCCCCGGAAATAGGCGAGCGCCAAGGGCCTGCTGAGCTCCGCCGGAAGTTGGTTGAGTGCTTCGCGCACGCGGCCGCGCGCCCGATCTCGGTCGACAACTTCATCGGGCGCGGGGAATTGCCAGTTCACCTCGGGGTCTTCGCCAACGGCGTCGTGTGCCCGCGTACGTCGCTGTCGCGACCGGTACAGATCCAAAGACCGCGAACGCACGATTGTGTTGAACCACGCAACGAAAGCACCCTGCGAAGCCTCGTATCGGTCGCGGCCGGACCAGACCTGGGCGAACGCCCGCGCGACAGCATCCTCGGCATCGTGTGAATTGCTCAAAATCGCGAAGGCAAGCGCGTAGGCCCGTCCGCCATGGCGGTCATACAGCGACGCGAGCGCGACATCATCGCCCCGCTGCACACGAGCCATCAGCTCCGCGTCGTCTGCTGCGTTTGTCATTCGTCAGTAACGTCCATCGCTGCGATCCAAGCCGTTAGCGCACGATCAGCCTGGCGAAGAAGCTGCCACACTGTATACGTCGCCCAGAGGGAATCGGATTGCTTTGCCGGGTGGCCGGGCGATGTGGCAGGATCCCGACCATGAAGAAACTCGCAGTGGTTGGCACGACGGCTTTGCTCCTCGCCGCCAGTCTCGGCGTGTGGTTCCAGGCCAACGGCATGCTCATGCCGGAAAAGGTCCACACCCTGGATGACATGGCGCGCGCCCGCACCTGGCTCAACCTGGCGCGCTGGCTTGGCATGGCTCTGTTCGCGGTGGGCACGGGGCTCACCGCGGCGGTGTGGCGTAAGGAGCGCGGCAGGATCTTCAGAACGATCAGCGTCCTTCCGTTACTCGGACTCCTTGCCGCCGTGTTTGTCACGCGCGGCACCGTGGTCGAGATGATGATGTTCTCGCCGGTCAAGGAAGCCCGCTTCGTGCCGGCGGCCGACGCCAGCTTCCTGCAGCCGGACGATCTCGTGATCGGCGTTGGCATCGGCAACGAGGCCAAGGCCTACCCGGTGCGGATGCTCGCCTATCACCACATCGTCAATGATCGGCTCGCGGGCGAAGCGTACGTCGCCACCTATTGAGTGCTCTGCCACACCGGTCTGGTGTGGAGCAGTGTTGTCGATGGTCGGCTTCTGACCTTCGAATTGGTGGGCGTCAACAACCAGAACTTCGTGATGCGCGACCAGCAGACGGGCACCTGGTGGCAGCAGGTTACGGGCGAGGCACTCGTCGGTCCGCTGCAGGGCAAACGGCTCGAACCCGTGGTGTTCGACGAGGTGTCACTACAGATCTGGCAGGGCGAGAATCCAGGGTCACTGGTCTTCGAGCCCATACCTGGCCACGCCGACGACTACATGGACGAAGACTGGGACGATGGGATGAACTACCCCGTCCCGGCCGGGATCACGCCGGACGGTGAATGGGAGCCGCGCCGGCTAATCGTCGGTATCGAAGCCGGTGAAATCAGCAAGGCCTACCCGATGGACGTGCTGCAGGCGCAAACTCCGGTTACCGATCAGGTCGGGGATGTGCCTGTACTCATCGCGGTTGCCGGCGATGGTCGTTCGGTACGGGCGTTCGACCGAAGGGTGAACGACCTCATGCTCGAGATGTACGCCAAGCCCGACGTCTCGCCGCCGGTGTTCATCGACGCCCAGACGGGATCCGAGTGGAACTTCGCCGGCGTCGCTACCTCCGGAGAGCTGGCCGGCGCCGAGCTGCAGCGCGTGGTGCCGCTCAAGGACTACTGGTTCGACTGGAAGAACTACCACCCGGATACGTTCGTCTACCTGGGCGGTCAGTAGGGGCATGGACACGAAAATGTCAGATTGATATCTTAAGTGTCGGATTGACACTTAAGGAGATTCCATGAGCCCCGCGCCGAGCCAGTTCCTGCCGCTGCACCCGCTCGAATTCCGTATCCTCATGACACTGAACGTCGGCGCCAGCTACGGCGCCAGCATCGTCCGGCAGATCGAGGCGCAGGAGTCTTCCGTGGGACGGCTCTATCCGGCCAACCTGTTCCGTCGGATCCGTGACCTGACCGAGCGCGGATTGCTGGCCGAGACCGACCGGCCGGAGGACGCGGACACACGCCGAACCTATGTTCGCCTGACAGACCTCGGGCAGGACGTGCTTCAGGCGGAGGCTCGGCGCCTTGAAGCCCTCGTGCGAGACGCCCGCGCGCACGACCTGATCGGCGACGCCAAATGAGTCCACGTGCCACTCGCGGCTACAGGGCTCTCGCCCGAATCCTGCCGGCCGAGTTCCGCGAACGCTGGAGCGCAGACCTGGAAGAGGTTCTCGCAGATCGGCTGCGCACAGCCGGCACCTCGCGATGGCGGCGGGCTCGCGTGTGGCTGAGTTTAGCTTGCGACATCGCGTTGCTGGCGTGGCGTGAACGGTTCGGCAACAACGACACAACCCCCGCACCGGAGTCGCACCCCTCCATGCAGTACCTGCTCCAGGATCTACGCTACGCGGCGCGAACGTTGCGGCACGCCCCCACGTTCTCTGCCATCGCGATCGGCACTCTGGCGGTCGGGATCGCCGCGGCAACCGCTACCTACTCCGTGGTGTACCCGGTTCTGATTCAGGCGCCGCCATACCCGGATCCCGATCGCCTCGTGGTGGTCTGGCCCGCGGGTAATGCCAACCGCTCCATGGTCGCGTTAGCGGAGGAGGACATGTCGAGCCTGGAGCGCGTCACCGGACTCAGCAACTGGACGCTGACGTTGACCGGGGCCGGTGAGCCCATCGAGCTCACGGCCACATTGGTGTCGCCTCATCACTTCGAAGTTCTCGGCGTGGCGCCCATGCGCGGCCGGAGCTTCGCACCGGAAGAGGAGGCGCCGGCCAACTCCGGCGTCGTCGTCGTCTCGTTCGACTTCTGGATGAATGTCCTGGGCGGCGACCCCGAGATCGTGGGCAAGGTCATCAATCTCGCCGGTGCGGGGCACGAGCGGCGCGAGATCATCGGCGTCATGCCCAGGCACTTCGAGCCCTACGACCCCAAAACTCGTGTGTGGGTTCCGTTGGCCGGAGATCCAGGCTTGCCTTTCGAGGAAGATCCAACGTGGTACGTGAATACGCGGATCGCGCGCCTCAGTAGCGATGCGACGCTCTCCCAGGCCACCGCGGAGGTGCGAACTCACCTGGCAGGCATTCAGCGACGGGCGCCCCAGATTTACGCCGCGGAGGACGTCGCGGATGCAACCGTGGTTGCGTTGGCGACGGACCGCGCGGGCTCAGTGGGCTCGGCGCTCTGGGCGGCGTTCGGTGCGGTGTCGCTCGTGCTGATGATCGTGTGCGCCAACCTCGCGAACCTCTTTCTGTCGCGCGGCGATGGCCGACAGCGCGAGCTGGCTTTGCGCGCCGCGATTGGTGCCAGTCGGCAACGTATCGGCCGACTCGTCCTCCTCGAGACGGCGATCGTCGGTGCCGCGGGCGGAATCGCCGGAGTCTTGGCGGCACACGCCCTCGTCGACCTGCTCGTTCGCCTGGCACCGGACGATTTCCCGGGGATCAGCTACGTCACCGTGGACGGGCCAGTGCTCGGCGTCGCGTTGGTGGCTACGTTGCTCACGACGCTGGTCGCCAGCTTGTATCCCATTCAGCGGGCGGCACGCGCTAACGGTACCGCGGCGATAGCGGGCGGCGGACGAGGTGCGGCGGCCGCGAATCGAGCGGGATTCGGCGCCGCGCTCATTGGCGTCCAGATCGCTCTGGCGCTGATCGTGACCGCTGGATCGGGCCTCATGCTGCGATCGCTCGATGCATTGCTGGCGATTGACCCGGGTCTCGACTCGAATGGTGTGCTGGCCTTCAGACCAAACCCACCAGAAGGTGGCTATCCTGACAACGACGCGTTCAAGCGCTACTACGCCGACGTGGTGGAACGAGTGCGAACGCTCCCAGGTGTCGAGTCGGCTGGCGCGATCCACCTGCTTCCAGGCACGTTCGGCAACTGGTCGTTTCCGACCTATCCGGAGGGCCTCGAGATCCAGGACGGACAGGCCGTGCCGTCGATCAACTATCGCGCCGTTCGTCCCGGCTATTTCCGAAGCGTGCGCATCCCGCTCCTCGTCGGGCGAATACTGCAGGAGGCTGACAACGCCGACGGCGAAATGGTGGTGGTCGTGAACGACTCGTTGGCGCGTCGGTTCTGGCCCGGTGGGGACGCCGTGGGCAAGAACATCCATCTCTTCTCCCCCACGTCGGATCCGGCACGAATCGTCGGCATCGTTGCCGATGTGCGACAGCACAGCAGGAGCGTTGAACCGCTACCCGAGATGTACTTCTCCCACGACCAGGTTGGTCGGAGTGGGATGGCCATGTGGATCACGGCACGATTCGAGTCCGGGGATCCTCTGGATCGCGTCGACGACGTGCAGCAAGCAGTGTGGCGTATTGATGCCGACGTCCCGATCGCTGGAATGCAATCGCTCGGCAACGCACTGGAGGAGTCCACGCGAAGCACGCGCTTCCTCACAACACTGCTGTCGGGTTTCGCCGCTATTGCGCTCTGTCTAGGTGCCGTGGGCGTCTATGGAGTCACTGCATATGCCACGGGAAGGCGTCGCGCCGAGTTCGGAGTCCGCCTGGCACTCGGCGCATCGCGCCGTGGGATCCTCGGGTCTGCGATGCGACGCAGCTTGGCACCCGTGTCGATCGGCATCGTCGCGGGCTTGGCAGGGGCACGTTTGAGCACCCAACTACTGCGCGATGCGATCTACGGCGTGCCGGTCGACGATCCCGTCACGATGCTTTCTGCTCCGGCCGTGCTGGCGCTGGTCGCGATCGCGGCCGCAGCGTTTCCAGCGTGGCGGGCCAGCCGGGTAGATCCCGTCGAGGTGCTCAACGGCGACTAGCGGAGGACCACCGGCCCGCGCGCGGTCTCCAGCGTCGCCGCGAGCTGAAACTCCGCGCCATCGTCCACCCCGAAGCCGAGATCGAGAGCCTTCAGCATCGATCGAACTGCGGCGGCGTTCGGGGTCTCGAACCGCAGCCCGGTGATCGATCCCGCCGGCGGCGCGGACCCTCCGGGGTGCGGAGCATTGCCCCAGTCGAGAAGGAACGGGGCCGCTCCGTCGAGCGGATAGACGTAGGGATCCGTCAGCCGCCAGCGCAGCACCGAGCCGTCCGGATTGGTGCGACTGCCCTCATCGACCGCGCCGAGCGTGACTCCCCCGGAAGCGGCCCGCGCCACATCGTCGTCGATGTCGTACGTCCGCAGAACCCAGGTCACGAGCCTGGGCGTCTCGAGGCTCCCGAGGTCGAACAAGCGACCCTGCTCTGGTGCCGGCAAACCCGGGTCCGGCGCGATGACCTCGAGGTAGGTCTCCGGGCCAAGCGAAAGTAGAGCGTTGCACGTACCAAACGCGGGATGCCGGCCACCGGGACCGGGTCGCACTCCGAGGATTTCCTCGATCGCCTGAATTCCAGCGTCGAGCGAGGCGGCACCGAAGATGAGGTGATCTACTCGCTTCAGGCTTTCGTTACTTTGAGTCATAAAGTGACTCTACAGAAACCGTCGAGTGTTTGCCGCGAGGGCGGCCAGTACGACGCGTGTGACGGCTCGCCTACTCGGCCCGAATCGCTTCGAGTGGTTCGATCGCTGCCGCGCGATTGGCCGACGGAAGGCTCGCGATGATGGCTACCACCAGGGCCGCCATGACAGCAGCCGTATACGCCACGGGCTCGGCAAGGCCGGGCGCCTCCCAGAGGAGACCCGTTTGCGTCACCGCCACCCGAGCGAGCGCAAGACCCAGGATCAGTCCGGGCGCGATCAGCCGACAGGTGTCGATCAGGACCGATACGAGAAGCTTGCGCCGAGTGGCACCGAGCGCGATCCGCACTCCCATTTCGCGGCGCCGCGAGGTCACCATGAAGGCAACCACGCCGTAGATGCCGAGTGCCGACAGAGCCAGCGCTGTGGCCGCGGTGACCGCCGAGAGCGTGGACTGTTCGAGAAGATCGGCGACGCTGTCATCGACCAGTTGCTCGCCGCTCATCACCGTCGGTCTTGTGAAGTCAGGGTCGAGCTCTGCGATCACTCTGCTGAACGTCGCGCTCATGCCTTCGAGATCTGATCGAGCGCGCGCCACGAGGTAGACGCGCGACGAGGGCTGCTGCTCGATGGGCACGAACATCTGCGGACGCTCGGTCTGCATCTGCGATGTGGCCAGATCGGCGACAACGCCGACTACGGTGAACTCACCGTCGCGATCACCATCGATTGCGGTAACGATGGATTCACCGATGCCATTCCCCGCTGGGAATAGCCGTGCCGCCAGCGACTCCGAGATCACGGCAACGGGCGCGGCCCCTGCATGGTCCTGCGCGTCGATGCCGCGGCCGCGCAAAACGCGGGCACCGAGCGTCTCGAGATAGCGCGACCCTACTCGCGTGACCTGCGTCCGAGCGCGCGAAATCTCCTCACTGGGCAGGCGCACCCGCGTGCGTCGATACTCGTAGTCGAGCGGAAGTCCGTCGGCAACCGCAACACGGGTTACTCCCGGCGAAGCCTCGAGCCGTTCCCGTGCTCCTTGCACGAAGGCATCGGCCTCAACCTCCGAGTAGCCCGCCGCCTGGACGCGCAGCGACGCAGCGTAGAGTCCGTCAGGCTGGAAACCGAGATCGGCAACGGCAGCTGTCTGCGCACTGTGGAAGAGAAGGCCTCCGAGCGCGAAGAAAGGCAGCGCAACACCGGCCTGGAGCGCCGCCGCCACTCGGTGGGCGCGCCCCACTTTCCACCCGCCGCCGCCCGCGTCGTCGTTCATAGCCGACAGCATTCCGCCACGACTAAAGCGGAACGACGGCAAAAGCCCGAAGAGCAGTGTTGTCGCCAGTGCGAGGAGTAGACATGCGCCGATTCGCGACGGCGTCAGTTCCCACTCTGGCGGGAGCGTCCCGCCGAACCACCACACCAACGTGACTGTTGCCGCGCGCAGCGTTGCGATCCCGATGACGCCTCCTATCAGCGCCATCACCACCGACTCGGACATCAAGTACCTGGCGAGCCGCCAGCGGCTGGCGCCCAGTGCCTCGCGGACAGCGAGCTCTTGTCGCCGCGAGGCGGTGCGGACGAGCATCATCCCGGCGATGTTCAGACACACGATCACCAGCACAGCTCCGGACATCGCGTAGAACAGGACCGAGATCGCGGCCATCTCGAAGATCTGGTTCGTTCCGGTTGAAGCGTAGGGTGCCGCTGTGCCGCGACGAAACTCATGCGTGGCCGGATGGTCCTCGGCGAGCTGACTCGACAGCGCCACAATCGTCCCGTTGGCCTGCTCACGTGTGACGCCAGCGTCGAGTCTCCCCGCCAGGTGCAGCCAATCTGCCGACCGGTCGCCGATGATGTCCGGCGCGGCCGCGACGATCGGATGGTGACCCAGCGGCAGCCAGACGTCCGCTTGCCGCGCGCCGCGACTGTTGATGTGGCCGCGGAACCCGTCGGCAACAATCCCGACGACCACGTGCTCGCGGCGATTCACCCGGACGGCGCGCCCGACCGTTGTCGGGTCGCTGTCGAAGATCGTGGTCCAGAGCCGGTGACTGATGATCACCCCGGGGCCAGGACTGGAGAGCCCACCGTCGTCGGCCGTCAGCACCCGACCCTCGGCCGCACTCACGCCAATCAACTCGAAGTACCCAGGCGTAACGAACATCGCGGAAACGTCAAGAGGCGCGATATCGCTGGCGCTGAGGACGCTGTCCGCAACGTCCCATCCGGCGAGAGACAGGCCTGTCTCGGTATCGCGGAGATCGAGATAGTCGGGGTAGGCCCACGTCTCGATCGCCCACCCGCCGACCCCGGGGCGGAGCGGTCCGCTGGGCTCCACAACGACCTCGACCATGTCTTCAGTCTGAACGCCGGCCGGTACGGTATGGAGGAAGTTGACGAACAACGCGATGGTGAAGACCGCCCCCAACCCGAGGCCGAGAGAAATCGTGCAGATCGCGGTGAACATCGGCGCCCGCGCCAGTGCGCGGCTGGCGTAGCGCAGGTCGCTGATCAGCCCCTCGAGCACCCGGCCGCGCTGACCTGGCAAGCCCTTGCTGTTGACCCTGCGCCGTTCTCCCCACCCTGCTGACAGCGCGTTGGCGGTCGCCGTGAGACCGAACCCTAGCCCAGCGAGCTGCCCACTGGCCTCTACGCGTTCCAGATAGCCGTTCCGGAACCCGGCAATCATTTCTTCGCGATACTGGGCCCGATGCGCCTTCGGGAAGGAGCGCAGGGCAAGCGCGTAGAGCGCGCTGGTGGTTCGGCGGATCATTTTGCGCGCTCCGCGAGCATGTCCTGCGACCGTGCCACGTCGAGCAACGTGGCGATGCGCTCCGACTCGGCCTCGGCAACCGCACGGCCGAAGTCCGTGCGGCGGTGGTACCGGCGCGCGGGGCCGCCGCTCGTGTCGTCGTCAGGGGCCGTCGCTCGCTCGATGAGGCCTTCGTCCTCCATCCGGGCGAGCGCAGCATACAGGGTGCCGGGCAGGATCGATTCACGACCGCCGGTGATGGTCTGCAGCGACTGCATGATCGCGTAGCCATGCAACGACTCGTCGGCCAGGGCCAGCAACACTCGATACGTGGAGTTCTTGAGCGGCAGAAGTGCGTTCGGGTCGGAGGCGTCAGCCACGGGATCTCTCCGTCGAGGAATTACTATTCAAAAACAAACTATAGTTCGTTTCGAATACCGCGACAAGCACGATTCTCCGTGAGGGCCTCAGATCTGGATGCTCGCGTTGCCCGACGCGCTAGCGAGCGCGAACGCCGGGTACTCTGGCCCGCGCGTGGATCTCTTGCAGCGAGCGTACGCCGATCGACTCGAGTTGCAGCGCGCGAATCGCGCCCACGCCAGCACGAGCTCCTGCGGCGGTCGTGAAGTACGGGATCCCCCGAGTCAGTGCCGCGCGTCGGATGATCACGGAGTCGCGCACGATCTGCGGATCGTCCTCGACCGTGTTGATCACAAGATTGACCTCGCCGTTCTCGATCACGTCGAAGGTGTTCGGGACACCCTCACCAGGCTTGGGAACGACCTTCGTCGGAATGCCTGCGGCGTTGAAGTCTCCGGCGGTGCCCTCGGTCGCCAGAATCTCGAATCCGTTCTCGGCGAGCTCCCGAACCACGTCAGCGAGTCGAGCGCGGTGCTCCGGCCGAACCGTGACGAGCACTCGACCGGAAAGCGGTAGAGCGGCTCCAGCTTGGATCTGCGCCTTGGCATAGGCGCGACCGAAGTCCGAATCGATCCCCATGACCTCGCCGGTGCTTTTCATCTCGGGGCCGAGCAACACGTCGACGCCCGGAAACTTGAGGAAGGGGAACACAGGCTGCTTCACCGCCACTCGGTAAGGTTCCGGATCCTTCGTCACCCCGAGTTCATCGAGGCTCTGCCCGGCCATCACCAGCGAGCCGATCTTCGCGAGCGGCATACCGACAGCCTTGGCTACATACGGGACGGTGCGCGAGGCTCGCGGGTTCACCTCGAGCACGTAGACGTTGCCGTCCTGGATGCCGTACTGCACGTTCATCAGGCCGTGTACACCGAGCTCGAGCGCCAGCGCCTTGCTGGACTCCTTGATCTCGTCGATCGTCGCTTGCTCCAGCGAGAAAGGCGGAATCGAGCAAGCGGAATCGCCCGAGTGCACGCCGGCTTCTTCGATGTGTTCCATCACGCCCGCGATGATCACGCGTTCGCCGTCGCATACCGCGTCGACGTCGACCTCGATGCAGTCGGCCAGGAAATGGTCGATCAGCACCGGATGATCCGGCGAGGCCATCACGGCCTCGCGCATGTAGCGTTCGAGTGCGCTCGTACTGTGAACGATCTGCATCGCTCGACCGCCAAGCACATAGGACGGCCTGACGAGCACCGGGTAGCCGATCCCTTCGGCCACCGCGATGGCTTCTTCGGGGCTCCGAGCGATGCCGCTGGCCGGCCGCTTGAGCGCCAGCTTCTCGAGCACTTCGTCGAAACGTTCGCGATCCTCTGCGCGATCGATCGCCTCTGGACTCGTACCCAGAATCGGCACACCGGCCGCCTCGAGGTCGAGCGCGAGCTTCAGCGGCGTTTGGCCGCCGAACGTGACGATCACACCTTCGGGCTTTTCGCGGTCGCAGATGGCAAGTACGTCTTCCAGCGTCAGCGGCTCGAAGTACAACCGGTCGGACGTGTCGTAGTCGGTGGACACCGTCTCCGGGTTGCAGTTGACCATGATTGTCTCGTAGCCGGCTTCTTCGAGAGCGAAGGCGGCGTGCACGCAACAGTAGTCAAACTCGATCCCCTGGCCGATGCGGTTGGGGCCGCCACCAAGGATCATGATCTTCCGTCGATCGGTGGGCTCAGCCTCGCACTCCTGCTCGTACGTCGAGTAGAGGTACGGCGTGTGGGCCACGAACTCGGCACCGCACGTGTCGACACGCTTGAACACCGGCACGACGCCCTGCTCCAACCGCATCGCGCGAACATCAGCTTCCGGCAGGCCCCAGAGTGCGGCGAGACGCCGATCGGAGAAGCCGAGCCGCTTGGCGGGCCGCAATAGTCCAGGTCGATCGTCGGTGGGAGCACCCGCCAACTCCACCTCGGCGTCCACGATCTCCTTGATGTTTCTCAGGAACCATCGGTCGATCATGCTGCGCGCGAAGATCTCCTCCACGTCGAAGCCCAGCCGCATGCCGTCGGCGATCGCCCAGAGTCGTCCGGGGCACGGGTTCGAGATGCGCGACCAGATCTCTTCGTGCGCCTCCTCGTCGTCACCTTCGATCGTCGGCTCGAAGCCGTAGTGATCGATCTCGAGCGACCGGAGCGCCTTCTGCAGGCTTTCCTTGAACGTGCGACCGATGCCCATCACCTCGCCCACCGACTTCATCTGAGTGCTCAGACTCTGATCGCTGGTCGGGAACTTCTCGAAGGCGAAGCGCGGGATCTTCGTGACCACGTAGTCGATGGTCGGCTCAAAGCTCGCCGGCGTTTCCTGAGTGATGTCGTTGGGGATCTCGTCGAGCGTATAGCCGACCGCGAGCTTCGCGGCGATCTTCGCAATCGGAAAGCCCGTGGCCTTCGAGGCCAGAGCAGACGAGCGCGAAACGCGAGGATTCATTTCGACAACCACGAGACGACCATCGTCCGGATCTACTGCGAACTGAACGTTAGACCCGCCGGTGTCGACGCCGATCTCGCGGATGATCGCGATCGCCGCGTCGCGCATCACCTGGTATTCCTTGTCGGTAAGCGTCTGGGCCGGCGCCACAGTGATCGAATCACCCGTGTGAACACCCATCGGGTCAAGGTTCTCGATCGAGCAGATGATCACGACGTTGTCCGCCGTGTCGCGCATCACCTCGAGCTCGAATTCCTTCCAGCCGAGCACGCTCTGCTCGAGCAACACCTCATGCCGCGGCGACTGCTGCAGACCCCACTCGACAACTCGGTCGAACTCCGCCTCGGTGTTGGCCACACCCGCGCCGGCTCCGCCAAGCGTGAAACTCGGTCGGATGATCGCCGGCAAACCGGTCTTGCCGAGCAGTTCTCGCGCCTCGCGTACGGAGCGAACGTAACCTGACAGAGGAATGCTCAGGCCGATCTTCTCCATCGCCGTGCGGAACAACTCCCGATCCTCGGCCTTGTTGATCGACTCGATGTTCGCGCCGATCAACTCCACCCCGTACTTGTCGAGCACGCCCTCCTCGGCCAGCTCGATAGACAGGTTCAACGCGGTCTGTCCTCCGATCGTGGGCAGCAATGCATCCGGCTTCTCGCGGGCGATGATCTGCTCGACGCTCGCGACGGTCATCGGTTCGACGTAGGTCCGATCGGCCGTTTCCGGGTCGGTCATGATTGTCGCGGGGTTCGAGTTCACCAGAACGACTCGATAGCCCTCCTCGCGGAGCGCCTTACAGGCCTGGGTTCCCGAATAGTCGAACTCGCAGGCCTGGCCGATGACGATCGGGCCGGAGCCAATGACGAGAATCGACTTGATGTCTTCGCGCTTCGGCACGTCAGCCTTCCTGGGCGATCGATGCGCCCGTCACGGCATCACCAGCTTTGTGTCGTTCGACCATGCGCCTGAACCGCCCAAAGAAGTAGTCGGCGTCGTGCGGGCCGGGCGAAGCTTCGGGGTGGTACTGCACGGAGAACACCGGTCGCGTCTGATGCGCGATCCCCTCGACGGTCTGATCGTTGAGGTTCACGTGCGTGATCTCGACCGGCTCACCGGCAGCGCGTAGCGAATCGGCGTCCACGGCATAGCCGTGATTCTCCGCGCAGATGGCCACCTGACCCGTGTGCAGATCCTTGCCGGGCTGGTTGCCGCCGTGGTGCCCGAACTTGAGCTTCTTGGTGGTGCCGCCGAGGGCGCGCCCGAGAATCTGGTGTCCCAAACAAATGCCGAATGTCGGGTAGCGATCGACGAGCTCGCGAATGGTCTCGGGCACGCCGGCGATCGCCGCCGGATCGCCCGGCCCATTCGATAGGAATACGGCGTCAGGCCCGATCGCGTCCACCTCAGCTGCGCTGGTGCCAGCCGGCACAACCGTGACCACGAATCCGTGATCCGCCAACAGGCGCAGGATGTTGCGTTTGACGCCGAAATCGTAGGCCACCACCCGCAGCGCGCTCTCGGGCGTTTGCAGGCCAGGCAGCTGGCCGACCACGCCCGGCCAGGTTCCCTCGGTCCATTCGTAGGGCGCCTTGCAGGTCACGGCCTCCACGAGGTCGATCTCCGCGAGATCCGGCGCAGTCCGCGCCTGATCGATCAGGTCGTCGATATTCTGCTGGTCCGGATCGGTCGAGAGCACCGCGTTCTGGAAGCCGTGGTCACGAATTCGGCGCACCAGGGCGCGCGTATCGATGTCCGATAGACCGGGTATGCCCGCGTCGGCCAACCAGGTGTCCAGCGATGCTTCAGAACGCCAGCTGCTCGGTTCCTCGAACAACTCGCGAACAATGAACCCGGATAGCCAGGGCGTCGACGACTCATCGTCCGTCGCATTGACGCCCACATTGCCGATCTGGGTGTAAGTCATCGCCACGATCTGACCCGCGTATGAGGGATCCGTCAGGATCTCCTGATAGCCGGTCATGCTCGTGTTGAAACACACCTCACCGGTGCGGACGCACCTCGCCCCGAAAGCCGCACCGCGGAACACGGTGCCATCGGCTAGAACGAGGACGGCCGGGCGGCTGGCGAGCCTGCGGATCCCGGTCTCAGTCCCCATGCTAAGAGCCTTCCGGTATTACCCGGGACTTACTCGTTGAAGCTGTGAACCGCTTCAGCGACGTCGCTGTAGTCCTCGAAGACGCTGATCAACTGCGTGAACATCAGCAGGTCGCGGACCTTTGCGGTCAGGTTGAGCAGCTTCAGGGACGCGCCGTTGTTGTTGCTCGTGGTGTAGGCCGCAACGAGTTCGCCGGTTCCGGCACTGTCCATGTACATGACCTTCTCGAGGTTAAGGAGAATCTTGGTCTCCTTGCGCTCCATGAGGTCAGACATGATCTGCCGCAGCTGAACATCGCCGCTGCCGAGAGTGAGCTTGCCGTCGAGGTCGACGATCACGACGTCGTCGACGCGTCGTTCAGAGTGCTTCATCGGTCTTCTTCCTGTGTGACGAGTTCGCCGTGTAATTCCCACCCGGGCACGGATTATCCATGACTCAGGGGCTGCGGTCGAGCCGCGGCGGCAGAAGGGAATTGTCAAAGGTTGGTCAAACCAGCCTAGCGGACGAAACCAAACGACGCATGCGGACGAATTAGTAGTAACAGGCGCCGGGCGCTCCAGCCCGGCCGGAGGGAGAAAAACGATGAGCAAGACGATGAAAACCGCACGCACCGCCCTGAAGTCCTCGATCGCTGGCGTGAGCCCGCTCGTATTGACGAATTGCGCGCAGCTGAGCCATATGGCGACGGAAGATATCGTTACGCTGTCGAAGCACGCCACGACGCGATTCATCGTCGAGGGCGAGCGTATTTTCGAGCAGGGCGAGCGTGCTGACGCCGTGTACATTCTGCTCGATGGCGGTATCCGCCTGGAACGAAGCACCGAGGAAGGTCTCGCTGTCGATCAGACGGTAGAGATCGCCTACGCCACGTTCGGCGACATCGTGCTCCTCGGAGAAGAAGATCGCCGTTACGATGCGACCGCGATTCGCGAAACCGTCGCGATCGAGCTCCCGCTGGAGGCCGTACAGGAGGCGATCGAATCCAATTCGCCTCAAGGGGTCGCCTGGCGGGGCTCGATCATGGCGCGGCTGCACCGGTTCGAACCGCAGGACGCTGACTCGTTCAGCTGGCGGATTCTGGAGCGCCTGTCACAGTTGACCGCAGCCTAGATCGCGCGAAACCAGCACGGGGCCATGCATCGGACACCTTGCCGATGCATGGCTTCGCTTGCTACCTTCGGGGTTCGATCCGTCCGGCGTGATGAACGCCTAGCCTCCCCTGGCTGATTCTCGAAGGGGCACGGAATGAACGCCGTTCGCGAGTTCCCGGCCAACCCGCACGCGCTGGTGATCCACACCGACGCGCGGTTGACCGATGAAATCGTCGAGACCTACGTATCGGACTCGTCCCGCGCCCCCGACTGGGTGCGCAGGCTTCTCGCGATTGAGGGCGTCCGCGTGGTGTCGCTCAACACGTACAAAGCGCGCGTCCAGAAACACAAGAATGCGGCGTGGAACCAGGTGCTCGACCACGTTGAAGGCATCCTGGCCGACGGCCTTGCGATCGGTGCCATCGAGGACCACGTGCCGGCGTCGAGCGATCGGCGGACCTTCTGCTGGCATCACGGGCCGTTCACGCGACGAGTCTTCGAGGGCAGGAGCCAGGCGGCGAAGCACCCGCTGGCCGGTCGCCTCTTCGCAATCGACGGCGTCGCCGAGGTAATTCTCGACGGCAACACCGTGGAGATCCGACGTTCGCCGCTGTTTGAATGGGACGAACTCGCGGCCAGTATCGAGAGCAGCCTGGATCCCGAGGCCTGGCGCTAGCACAAAAAAAGCGGCCCGCGTTAGCAGGCCGCTTCTTTCGTGTATCCGTATCCGACTAGCGCTTCTGCGCCACCAGCTGCTGCAGTGCAGCCTGGATGCCGGCCATCTCGGGCTCCACGGAGCCGTAGAGATCGAAGTCACCGCCATCCGTCATCGTTGAACCGCCGTAGGACCCGAGCCGCACGTTGCCGTTCTCGAGCGCAAGGCCCGTGGTAACGGAGGAGCGAAGATCGGCCTTCGAGTTCGGGCCGCTGACATGAACGATGCAGATGACGATCGTCTTGCCCTTGACGTCGCTGATCGTTGCTTTCTCGAACCCGCCAGTGGTGCCGATGGAGCGGCCGATCGCATCCTCGGCATCGCGGCTGTCGTCATCGGCATCGAAAAGGTAGATGTCGACGTCGGTGTTCTGCGACTTGAGCTGAACCACAATGTCGATCGGGCCATCGTTGCCGATCGTCACGTTGAAGTACTTGACCCCATCCTTCTTGATGTTGAAGTTGGCGACGCTCGGCTGAGCGTGCGCTACTCCCGCCGTACCGATCGCTACCAGCAGCAGCGCCGCGACGAATAGCTTGGACTTCATCCAATCCTCCTAAAGCAGGGAGCGTTGATTTCAGGCAGGTCGACCAACAGAGACGCGGTCCAAGCAAGCCTGTAACTGTTCTAAAGCATGGGGATTTCACCCAGATAGTGTCATCCCCCGGCGTCGGTTGCATCCCCCTCCGTAACGGCATCAGCATCATCGCCGTCAGACCCGGCCAATCCATCGAGTTCATCAAGCCTGGCAACGGCGCGGCGAAGGTGCGGGATGACGATCGAGCCGCCCACCACGAGAGCAACATTGAAGGCGTCCATGAACTCCGCGCGTGTCACCCCTTCTTCCTTGCAGCGAACCACGTGGTAGGTGATGCAATCGTCGCAACGCAGCACCATCGACGCGGTCAGGCCAAGCAGTTCCTTCGTCTTGACCGGCAGTGCACCGTCTTCATACGCACGGGTATCGAGGGCAAAGAACCGTTTGATCTCACGGTTTCCCGAATCGAGGATTCGGTCGTTCATCGCCTCTCGGAACTCTCGGAATTCCTCCAGTTCTCGACTCAACGGGCTCTCCTTCCGGATGGATACGAGCACGGTTGACGCGCTCGGAGATGGTCAGGACTTGCCGAAACCGCGAGCAGCCATGGCCTCGAGGTGCCAGTCGCCCGCCGGATCGACGACCCGCTCGAGCACCTGGACGGCGACTTCCTCGTCGATCGCGAGCAGCAGCGCGGCGATGTGTTTGCAGAGGTGCCGCTCGCGCACCTGTCCCTGAAAATCGCGGCAGCCGTGCTGCAGGCGCGAAGCGGGCAGGTCGAGGACGACGTTGTAGGCGCTCACGGACGCGATCCACAGGTCAGGCCCGTCGATGAGACAGGCCACCTTGCCGACCTCTTTCTCTGCTCGGGCGAGTCGTTTGGCCTCGGTGCAGAGCGCGAGAAGGTCGCGGCGACGGTCTGGCTGGTCGGCGTCCGTCACGAAAGCTCCGCTCGGTGAATAGCGATCAGATCGGCAACCAGGGCGTGGCCCGTTTCCGCGCGACCCGCGCCCGGACCGGCGACGGACACAGCGCCGAGCGCGTCGGTTTCGAAGGTCAGCAGATTCCCCGCGCCGCTCACAGCGGCAAGCGGATCGTCCTGCGGCAGCTCCTCTAGAGTGACTCGGGCGTTGGTCACGGCGCTCTCGCCACGCTCCACGGACCCGACCAGGCGGAGGCGCTTGCCGCCCTCCACCGCGTTCTGCACGGCGTCGAGATCGACGGAGTCGATACCTCCGCGCTCGACATCCGCGAGACTCAGTGAGCCGCCCAGCACCAGATTCCCCAGAATCGCCACTTTCGCAGCAGCATCCCACCCTTCGACATCGCCCGACGGGTCAGTTTCCGCGTAGCCCAGGCGTTGTGCCTCGTTGAGGGCATCGTCGTAGGCCATCCCCTCTTCCATGCGGCTGAGGATGTAGTTGCACGTGCCGTTGAGAATGCCGCGCACCGCGCGAACTCCCGCGCCTGCCAGCCCGGCCTCGCAAACGTTCAAGAGTGGCGTTCCGGACATCACGGTGCCTTCGCAACGCAGCTGTACGTTGTTGGCGGCGGCAAGATCTCGCAGCTCCGGCCACGCTAGCGCCACCGGACCCTTGTTCGTGGTTGAAACGTGGCGCCCATTCTCCAGAGCGGCCCGCACGTGGTCCAGACCCGGCTGACCATCGCGGAGGTTCGTCGGCGTCAATTCGAAGACGACGTCTGCCTGGATTTCGCGGACACCCGCGACGCCCCCCTCGCAAGCAAGAGCGCCCGGCACCTGGGTGAGGTCGCCCTCCCCCTCGGCTGCCTGCAACAGGCTGGCCGGGTCTAGGCCCGAGGGAGCAGCCACGCTTCCGAGACGCGGATCCAACACGCCCACGATGCGCGGCGCGATGCCAAGCGACTCCAACTCGCCTGCGCTGGCGCGCAGACGTTCTGCTACGCCGCGCCCAACCGTGCCGAAGCCCACGAGCACCACGCGCCAGGTCCTCAAAGGCGACCCCTCAGATTTGAGATTGAGTTGGCCCTACCAGCCGAACGGCATGGCCTGCTTCTGGTAACTCGACGGCGCCGCCCACGTGTCCTCGGGGAACGGTCCGCCCTCCCAGCCGGTCATCGTGATCCGCGTGCCATCTGCCGAATCCATGCGAAGAATCTTGCCGTCAGGCATGCCCTGCGCCTGCGCGATCGCCATGTACTGCTGCATGTCGCCCGCGGGGTTGTCTCCACTCATCATCGGGCCGGCGAGCGAATCCAGGTGCGTCATCATCCGTGCAAAGACCTCGAAGATGCCGACTTCTGCGTCTTCGGACATCCACATGGACCCGCTGTTGTCATCGCCGGCGGTGAACGCAACCTCGAACACCTCCATACCCATGACCGTGTCCGTGTTGCCAGTGACCTCGAAGCTGAGATTGCTCGGATCGAAGGCGTCGAGCTCGTCCTCCACGTCGGGAGCACCCGGCACGTTCCCCATCATGCTGCGCATCTGCTGCAGCATCGCGGAGTTGAACTCCATCCACATCTGCTCCTGATGCTGGAGCATGCGCATCCAGTCGGGCGACCAGATCATCGACACCATCTCGGCGAAGTCCATGCGAGCCATGTCGCCTGCGACGGTGAACGTCATCTCGTTGGAATCCTCGCCGGCCGACTCCATCAGCATGCTGACGGACATGTCTTCCTGAGCCAATGCCGTGGCCGGAATGGCGACCAAGGCAACGAGAGCTACAACAAACGCGCTACGAAGGCGGTGGTTCACGGGGATCCTCCTGCCGGACATGGTTACCGGACTTGGGCGGGGCCTCTATGAGAAGTGATGGACGCCGCGCCGGCAATTCCGGAACAGACGCGCAATCAAGTTTATCCGGCAGTCCGGTCGGCCGTCAGGCGAACCGTCAACCGACCGGCACGAGCGGCCAGAACAGCGGAATGAGCAGCGTAGCCACACCCCACAGCAGAAGGTTGAGCGGTAGACCCACGCGCGTGAAATCGGTGAACTTGTAGCCACCCGGCCCGTACACGAGCGTGTTTGTCTGGTAGCCGATCGGCGTCGAGAACGCCGCCGACCCGGCAAAGGCAACCGCGATCGCGAACGGTCGCGGATCCACGCCAAGCCCATTGGCCACGCTGAGCGCGATCGGAACCATCAGCACGGCCGCGGCGTTGTTCGACATCAACTCGGTGAACAGCACCGTGAGCAGGTAGACGCCCGACAGCACGATTTGCGGTCCGTATGCGCCCGCGGTGTCCACCACCCCTTGGGCGATGAGTCCGGCAGTGCCGGTCACGTCCATCGCCTTGCCGAGCGAAATAGCGCCGCCGATCAGCATCAGCACCGACATGTCGAGCGACGCATACGCCTGGCGCATCGTGATACACCGCGTCATCACCATGAGAATGGCCGAGACCATCGCGAGCACCATCACCGGCACCGAGCTGAGCGAGGCCATCCCCACCAGACCGAGCACGAGGGCGATGGCGATGGGGGCCTTGTCGCGGTTCACCACGACTTCCTGCACCCCCTCGAGCACCATGAACTCCGCGTAGCTCATGAGCCGTCCCATCTCGTTGCGGTCGCACATGACCAACAGAACGTCACCCACGCGGACACGAATCGAAGGCAGCTCGTCGCGCAGATGCTCGCCGTGCCGCTGCAACGCCATGACCGAGGCGTTGTATTGCTTGCGGAAATCGATCTCGCGCAGCGAGCGCCCCACCAGCGTCGAGTTGGGTGTCACCACGAGTTCGGACAGCGCCATGTCCTGGGTGGCATAGCGCACCGCTTCGGCCTTCAGGCTGGGGACGAGTTCGAGCCCCTCCTGCTGGTAGAGAGCGATCATCTCGTTGGCGTCGCCCTTGAGCAGAAAGATGTCTCCCGCGGCAATCTCAACCTGGTCGAGTGGCGGCCAGAACACCGCCTCGTCGCGAATAACCTGCAAGAGGCGAACGTTCGGGTGCGTGGCCTGAATCGAGTCCTTCACGAGCTGCCCGATGAGCTTCGAGCCCGCGGGCACCTGCACCTCGGTCATGTACTCGCCCGAGGCGCGCGGCGCACCGGTGCCGCCGAGATAAGACGTCACCGTGCCACGATCCGGCAGGAGCCGATGGCCTACGAAGTACAGGTAGACGAGGCCGACGGCGGCATAGACCGCGCCCACCGGCGTGATTTCGAACATCCCGAGCCCGTCGAGCCCGTACTGCTCCATCATGCCGTGCACCAGCACGTTCGTGGACGTTCCGATGAGACTCGTGGTGCCGCCCAGAATCGAGGCGAAAGAGAGCGGTATTAGCAGCTTTGACGGCGCGACGTCGAACTCGCGGGCAACGCCCAGCATGATGGGCAAGAACATGGCCACGACGGCCGTGTTGTTGATGAAGCCGGAGAACACGGCCATCGTCAGCATCACCAGCAGCAACATGCGCCGCTCATCGCCCTTCGAGAAGCGAATGATCTGATTACCGACGTAGGTGATCACTCCGGTCTGCGAAAGTCCCGCAGACACCACGAGAATCGCTCCGACCGTGATCAGCGCAGAGCTGGCAAAGCCCGCCACGGCTTCGCCCGGCAGCAACACCCCGGTGAGAATAAGAACCACGGGGATGCTGAGCGCGACCAGATCGATCGGTAGCCATTCGGTGACCCACAGCACCAGAGCGCTGAGCAGGACCGCGAGAACAGTGATCATTTCGCCCGTCATGGGCGAAGTGTACCAGCGGGTTGCCGACTAGCCGCCTCGCGGCATGGACCCGCTCAACGCGGCCTCGAGGACGCCCGTTACCTTCATGGCCTGGTGGTCCCAGGTGAAGCGCTCGAGCGCGAGCTGCCTGCCGGAAGCGCCCATCGCGCGCACAGCGTCGCGGACCTCGTGCAGCGCGATCAACATGGTCGACAGGGCCTCGATATCGCCCGGCGGATAGAACTGGGCAACGTCTTCCGGCAGAAGCTGGCGCAGTGCGTCGATGTCGGCAGTGACAATGGCCAGGCCCGACGCCATGTACTCGAACAATTTGATCGGCGACCAGTACCAGCCGAGTTCGAGCGCTCGGAACTCGGCCGGACTGAATGGCGCGAGTCCAACGTGAGCATCCGCCAGATAGCCCGGCACGTCGACATGCGGCACTGAACCCGTGAACACGATGCGATCTCCCGCGCCGGCGTCGGTGGCGGCGCGACGGGCGCGCTCCAGCTCGGGGCCCTCCCCCAGACAGATCATCTCGAGATCTGCGCCCGCGCTCACCGCCGCACCGAATGCCCGGGCCAGGTCGACCGTGCCGTGCCACGGCCGGAAGCTGGACACGTGGACCAGGCGCAGCGGCCCATCGTCGGGCGCCGGCTCGCCAGGGGTGAACGTTTCGCAGTCCACGCCGTTCACAACAACCGTCGTTCGGTCACGAAGTTCGTCGGGCAGCAGCAACTCGCTGGTCGCGTAGTAACGCGACGCTTGCCGCAACATCCACTGCCGCCAACGATCCACGGGGCGCACGAGCGTCAGCTTGTCGAGCCGATCGCGCAATGACCCTGGATACGGTAGCGCCGGCGAGTTCACTTCCAGCACCGATGGCAGTCCGAGTTCGGACGCCGCGATCAGCCCACGGCCGCCGAACGTGTAGAAGCGTTCGACGATGATGTCGGGGCCAATCTGGCCGGCGAGTCGCTTCACCTCGCGCCAGTGGAACATGTCGAACTGCGGAATCATCGGCCGCGTGCGCAGCGGATACAGATGCACACCGTCGAGGTCCACCGCGGCGTCCGTCGGCCGGTCGGGCGGCAACGATACGAGATGCACCTCATGGCCGACACGCGAAAGCGCCCGGCACAGTTCGAGCGCATGAACGCTACCGCCGTGGGAGCCCGGAATCTGCATACCGGATGCGACGTAGAGGATCCGCATCGTTTACGTTCGCCTGGCTTCCGCGCCGCTCGCGGGCATGAGATCGATCATCGTCAGCGCCATGGTCTGGTCCGGTCGGAGCGGGCCGCATCCCGAGCCGCACGGTACCACGGTGCACGACCGGCAGATGGAGGCTGTTATCGTCTGTTGATGGGATGGACACGTCGACAATTGGGCCGCGTTCTCGGCACCTCGGTACCCGCCGGATGGGCACTCGGCCTGCGGGGTTCTGCGAGTGCTACGCCTCGACAGGCAGCGACTCCGGGCGTCACGCTGACGTCGGTCGATGGCCTCCTGGTGGGTCATCACACGCTGCCCGAGCGTCCCACCGGTTGCACCGCGATCCTCGCCCCCGGCGGGGCTTCCGCAGGCGTCGCCGTAAGGGGCGCCGCGCCCGGCACCCGTGAGCTCGCGCTCCTCGAACCAGGCAACACGGTTGAAGAGATCCATGCCGTTACGCTCTCCGGCGGAAGCGCGTTCGGGCTCGCGGCGGCGGACGGCGTCGTTCAGAGGCTCCGCGAAGATGGTGTCGGCTTTCCGATACCAGGGGGTCCCGTGCCGATCGTCCCGGCGGCAATCCTTTTCGATCTCAACGTCGGAGAAGGGGCGCGCGCGCCCGACGACGACGCAGGGTACGCCGCTGCTGCGGCAGCGAGCTCGTCGCCTGTAGAACAGGGCTGCGTGGGAGTCGGCGCCGGCGCCACGCTCGGCAAGATGGGATTCGGTCGCCCGATGAAGGGCGGCACCGGCAGCGCCGGCTACCGCTTCGATGACGGCACCGTCGTTGCGGCACTGGTAGCCACCAATGGTCTAGGCGACGTCCGCAACCCCTGGACGGGCGAACTGGTTGCCGGGGCGATCGACGAACACAACCGTCTGATCAACGTCGAGGAACGGTTCCTGCGCGGCGAACTGCGCGAGCCTGCGTCGGGCCCGGGGCAGAACACGACCATCGGCGTCGTCGCCACGAATCGAGCGTTGACCAAGACCCAATGCCATCGCCTCGCCAGCGTCGCCCACGACGGCCTCGCCCGCGCGGTCGTCCCGGCCCACAGCCGACTCGACGGCGACACGCTCTTCATGCTCGCCACGAACCAGGCCCCTGAGCTTGCCGACAACGAGGCCAATCGACTCGACGCGGCCGTCGCCGCATCCGTGTCGGCCGCAATCCTGGCGGCGGTCGAAGCCGCGACCTCCGTCGCCGGCTTCACCGCAGCGCGCGACCTCTAGCGGTCGATTGCCAGCGGGACTCCGGTAACGCCGAGATGGCGATCCGTGGACCAGCAAACGGCCGCCTCGCGCTCACCCATCAGGTAGAGGCCGAGCGCATCGGCCATAGTGAGCGCCTGATCGGAGAATCGCCGCAGCATCTCGAGCGCGCCGACTTGGTCTGGCGCAGACAACGGCAACACCTTCAACGGGGTCATGGCCTCGATCATCGCCATGAACTGCAATCCACGAGCGGCATCGTAGCGACGCAAGAACCAGCCATGGCCTTCCGCCACAACCAACGGTGTCGTGACCAGCTTGGGCGGATCCGCGAAGAGCCGGCGGAACATTGGATGGTACGTGTCCGAGCGATCCGCCAGCGCAATGAGCGCCGCAGTGTCCACGTACGCTTCGGCCCTTGGGGCCCTAGTCCTTGCGGCCATAGATCAGCTCATCGATGCGTCGACTCGAATCCGCATCACCGGATTCCACGAACCCCGCGTACGCCATCCACGGTTTCGACTCATCGGCCGGCAACAAGGGGCGCAATGAACGACGCAGTAGTTCGGCCAGCGAAATGCCGAGCCTCGCGGCTTCCGTCTTCGCGGCCTCGTATTCCCGTTCGGTCAAACTAATCTGCGTCCTCACCATAGTGATAACAACATATCATGATCTGTTATCACCGCATCAACTATTCACCACGCGCGGCACCTCCTGGAAGACGGTCGCGCCTAGCCTCTTTCTGGCAAGTTCAGCGCCACCGACCCTGCTAGGATGTTCGCTGGCCGACTCGCACGGAGAGGTGTCCGAGAGGCTTAAGGAGCACGCTTGGAAAGCGTGTGTGCGGTAACCCCGTACCGTGGGTTCGAATCCCACCCTCTCCGCCATTCATTCGGAGCGTTGCCGCTCCGTGGCGCGCCAGATTCCGCGAGGGTCCCCCGCCGATCAATCTGTCCCGACGCCGGGGATCCGGAGCCGATAGCGCTTCACCTTCACAATCCCCTGCTCGTCAATCACCGACGCGACGACCCGATCGCCGTCGATCGCCAGGCTCGATCCGTCTGCCCACGGTAGTTCGGGCAATTCAACGTTGCCCAGGTAGCGGCCGTCTGACCCGAATACATCGGCGCTCATCGCGTCCTTCCAACAGGGCCGCTCGAAGAGTTCGCGCAGCTCCGCCGTACTGGGATCCTCGACGCAGTCTGCTTGGCGCTCGCTCGGCCCGATGCGCAGCACCCAGATCTCCCCGGATGCTGTGGGAATTAGAGTCCGATAGGCCGGCTTGTGATCCGGCATCTCCGCGCCGTCCCATTGCGGGGGGATCTGGTTGAGTCGCCTGCGGCCCGCGATCGTCTTCAGCCGCTCGTACTCGCGGTGCTCGGCTGGCACAGACACGGGGTCCCAGGAACGCTCGACGACAGTGGTCGTCCCGTCGACGTGGTGCATCTCGAAGCGATATCGATCGGATGTGCCAACTACCAGGCCACCGGACGGCGTGGGGTTCCACACAAGCCACGGGCTGAACGGAGTCGTGGTTTCGACGCCCTCCATGAGCTGGAACTTCGTTTGCTCGTAGTCGAGCTCCGGGATCCACACCGTGTCCCCAAGCGCCCCATCGCTCCCCACCTTTTGGACTCCATATCGTCGCTCCCGGTCCGCGTCTTCCAGCCACTGCTTCACGGGCGCCCAGAGGGTTACGGCATCCAGGGCGTAGATGGGCCAACCGCAGCAGCGGGCGGGGAAGGATGACCAGCTCTCCAGCGCCTCACCTACCGCCGCGAACACCTCGACCCGACCAGTCGCGTCACCAACAAACACCCGGTCTTCGTGAGCAGCGATCATGGCCGGCTCCCCGTACTCTCCCGGCCCCTCGCCCGCACGCCCGAGGTTCGCGATGAACTGGCCGTCGTGGTCGTACTCCCGCACCACGGGTACCTGCACGTCGATCACAAAGATCCGATCGTCGGTCGCGGTCAGTGTGGTGACCATGCCGAACATGTACTCGTCCGCGCCTTCTTCGACACCAATCGAGAGTTCTTCAACCAGGTGTCCGGCCGCGCCCCATACCGAGCCACTTTCGTTGACGACCGTGGTGGTAGGGCCCTCGATGGCGATCGTTCCCACCCAGTCGCCAACTGAGCCGGGCTCGCTCGCCTGGTCCGAGCACGTTGCAAGCGTGAGGAGCAATCCGGACAGCGCGGCCGCGCGGGCCAACCGCGCTCGGCCGCTTCCCAGAGAAATACGCACGACGAACCACCTCCATGGAACCGGGGCACCCGGATATGAAACTCGCCCGCTCCGGAATTTGCGACCCCTTGGCGTGTTCCGTCAGCAACCAACATGGGCCCGCTCAGCGTGTCCTGGGCAACAATCGCTCCAGAGCGGCGCCGAGGCGCCATGCCCAGATCGGGAAGTCTGAACCGTCGTTGTGCTCAGCCCAGCTGACCTCATGCCCCGCAGACATCAGGGCATCGCGCAGCTCCGCGCTATAGCTGGGCACGTCGGTGCCATCGGGAGCAAAGTACTTGTCGTAGATGCCCCAATCGAGATAGATCGATGCCGGCTCAGCCGAGCGGTCGCCGATCATCGCGAGCAAATCGGCGCGGCCCGCTCCGATCGGGACGATCGACTGGATGACGGCCTTGCCGAAGACGTCGCGGTGTCCTAATACGGCTGTCGCAGCGGCAAAGCCGGCCTCGTCGGCTCCCACGATGATCCGCTCCTCGGGACGAGGTCGCGTGCGGTATCGGGCATCGACCTCGGGAACGATGTTCTCGATGAGCATCTGCTCGTGCGCAGGATGCTGCGAACGTGCGTACTCATAGGCGCTCTGGTTGTCGATGAAAACGACGATTGCTTCAGCGGCCGTCTTTCCGAGCGTGGAATTGACCACCCCAGAGACGTCGGAGCGAAGCAGCAACTGGCCGCCGTAGAGCACGTAGACCGTTGGATATCGAGCAGTGGGATCATCCTCATAGCTCGGGGGTAGCCAGGTCCATATCCGACGTTCACCGCCCCACGCCCCACCGCCGATCGAGAATTCCGGCCTCTGCGGCACCGGCACGGTGACGGCATCGAACGGCGCTACCCACTCGTCGCGCGGGACCACGACGCTACCGTCCGGCACGTCGGCGTCGGGCATCAGCATCAGGGTCCCGGCAGCGCCGTATAGGCGCGAGCCCCAGAGCCACGGGTTGAGCGGATCGTCGACGTGGTTATCCAGGTCCACCAGGTAGCGATACGTGCCGCGCGTGTCAGACGGGAACTCGAACGATCCGTAGAAGAAGTCGGTGCCGGCAATGCGGTGCAGCGGCGTCTGCCGACGGTAGCCGAGAGCGGAGGCCTGGAGTGCCACGTCCTCTACGTCGGCGCGATGCGCGAAGTGCACAACGTTCGAGCCCTCCCGGAGGGGCAGCTGCGGATTCGCACTCAACCACGCGTCGATCAGCTCCGCCCGCTCGCTCTCGCTTGCGGCCTCAACCTCGGCTACCCATCGCCCGAACTCCGTCTCGGGCATCTTGCCTGGAACAGAGATATCCGCGTCCGCAGTGACGGCGCCGGCCACGACGTCCACGGCAGCGATCTCGCCGAAGGACCCGCGCGCATAGATCCGACCGTAGGCGACGGATGGCGGAGTCCAAACGAGCTCATCAAAGAGTTCTAGCGAAGCCACCTCGCGATACTCGTCGGCGGTCGCCTCGTCGATGTGCAGCGAGCCGCGTTTCGTGATCGCGATCAGGTGCCTGCCAGCGCCAACCACGAACCCGTCACCAGGTTGACGGGAGCGCCAGGCGAGTACGCCGGTAGAGGCATCTACAGCGGCGAGTAGCGTGCCGCTGTAGCCGAAGACGTTGTCGCCGATTAGCACCGGCGTGGCGTAGTTGTTCTTCAGAAAACGCGACTCCCAGACGACACCTTCGCCGGTAGCCGCCTCGGTCGTAGTCGCCACCGAGTCACCGCCACGACCGGTCAACAACATGCGGCCTTCATCCAGCAGAACCGGGTTCACGATGCGCCCGAAGAAGTTGGCCGAACCGTGCTCGCGTTCCCAGCGGATCGCGCCGGTTTCCGAGTCCAGTCCGAAGATGCGCTCATCCCCCGCCGCGATCACCGTGGTGCGATCCGGAGCGAGCACAGGCGACTGGTAGCTGATCAGGTCTTCGCCAGCCCGCCAACGCAGCTCGCCCGTGGTGCGATCGAAAGCAGCCATCGCCATGCCGTCTTCACCGCCGGTGCCGGCAATGACCACTTCTCCGACGATCAGAGGCGAACCCGCAAAGCCCCAGTGAGGCACGGGAGCACCGAATCTGTCGACGAAGTCGATGCGCCAACGTTCCGTGCCATCGAGCAGATCCAGAGCCACGAGAACGCCTTCGCCACCGACCGCGAAGACGATCCCGTCCGCGATCGCGGGCGTCGACGTGGACCCATCAACAGCACCTTCACGACCCTTGAACGCGGTCCCCAACGACGAGCGCCAGGCCACGTCACCAGTTCCGGCGTCCAGAGCGACCACGGAATCTGTGCCGCCCTCAGCCGCCAACGTCACCGCCACACCCTCGGCAACGGCGATGCCGGAGTATCCGGTGCCGATCTCTTGGCGCCAGCGAACCCGAAGCTCGGGCTGTGCGGGCCATGGCGTTACCAGACTTCCGACGCCGGAGGAGTCGACTCCTCGCCAGCGCGGCCAGCCCTGCTCCTGCGACGACGCAACGTCCACGTTTACAAGAAACAGAGCCCCAAGGGCGACAACGAACAGGCGGGCTCGCGGTAGGGCGCGGGCGTGGCGGGCAAGCGACATTCGTGCGGCTCCAGCGTGACGATGGCAGGTTCGACGGGGAGCCGACTATTCCAAACGGTAGAATAGACGTGCACCCCTGTCCAGGACCGGAATGCTGACGGGGACCAGCCGGGCGCAACGCTAGAGCAGCCACAACACGATGTTCTAGAACGAAACGGACATTGGCCGACCAATAGGTTGTGGCGTGGTCTGCGCGGCCTCGATAGAGTCGACATCAACGGGCCCAAGCATGACCATTGCATCGCCAGCTGATGCCAGGTCGCAAGGAGATTCAGGGGATGCGGATTCGCAAAGCGGTGGCGTTGGTGTTCGGGCTCGGGTTGATTGTCTGGAGTGACACTGCGATCGCGCAGGACTGCGGCAATTGGTCGCGCCCCGTGGTGTGCCGGGCCGATCTCCTGCTGCTTGATTCGGACCGCAACACTGACCGTCTGGACGAGCGCGACGATCTGGAACTCGCGCCCCGCGAGCGCATCGAACTCGAGATCGAGGCCCGCGACCAACGCGGCTCGCGATTCCCACTCGATCGATTCGCTCTCGCGTACGACGACTATCGCTGCGACTCGATGTTGCGCATCGAGGAGCGTGACGAGGGCCGGCTTGAAATCGAGGCCACCGCCTCCGAGGGGCGCTGCACCCTGCAACTCTGGCTTCCCAACAACCTGAACTTCGTCTGGGAAATCGATATCGAGATCGATCCGCGTGGCCGCACCGAATATGCACGGTCGGAGGCCGAGGTCATCGCCAACGCACTCTACGTTGGGCTGCTCGGCCGCGAACCGGATGATGGCGGGTTCCGCGGCGCCGTGTCCGAGATCGAACGCGGCAATCTCGAGAGTCAGGTGAGCGCCATGGTGCGGAGTGAGGAGTTCCAGCGTCGCACGACGAACCTCGACTCCGAGGAGCTACTGGGCAGCCTCTACGAGGGAATCCTGGGACGCGGTATCGACAGCGGCGGCGTACGGCAGTATCTGGACGACGTGCAGCGGCGACGCTACGCGGATGTCGTGCTCGCGCTGCTGCGCTCACCGGAGTTCGAGCAGCGCCTCACGCGATAGTCGCTCGTCGGATCGCTAGAAGAGTGGCTAGAACGAGAGGATCCCGTAGAAGGTGATTCCGCCGGTGCTGTAGTTGATCGACCAGTCGCGAATCACACCGCTGCCGAAGACGATGTCGGCGTTGATCGTGTTGTGCAGATAGCCGGCACCGAGGCCGAAGTTGCGGAACGGCATCCATTCGATGCGAGCGCGATACTCGCCCCAGTTACCGTCAACCGTGGTGTCGCTACCGACCTTGATCCCGAGCACCTGGAAGCCGCCCTTGAAGACGAGCTTCGGCGCGAAGTCCCACTCGATATCGATGCCCGCCATCGGCAGAGGCGCTGACTCGGACACACTCTCGCCGAGCGTCGTGCCGTTGATCCCGATCTCACCCTCGAGCTTGAGGACGTAGAGGCCGAGCGCGATTCCGATGTCGACGCGCCTGCTCTGAATCACCGAGAACCGGTAGTCGGCGCGAATGGTCCGCGTGTTGTACCGCGTGTTGACGGTGACCTCGAGCGGAATCAGAAGATCGCCGTACTGGATCTCCTCGTTGATGACCGTTGCGTCCGAACCCCGCTTCACCTGGTAGTAGCTGAAGCGGAAACGATGACGCGGGTGCGGCTTGAGGTGCCCTTCGGCCCAGAACGTTGTCGTGTTCTCGGCCAAACCGAGCGTGTCTTCCCAGTCGATCACGCGGCCGACGGGGAAGTCGCGCGCGTTCAACTCGTCGATCGTGTCGTGCCGGGCGGCCAGGCCGCCCGCCGCAAGGTAGAAGCGGTCGCGCCGCCAGTCGTTGTGCACGAACCGATCGGTGGTGTCGCCACCATCCTGCGCGACTGCCGTGGCCGGCCAAACGGTTACGAGGAGAGCAAATGCCAGGAGGCCGCCGATGAACCGCTTCATACCAACACCCATAGTCGCGGCGCACTTCTGTTTGCGCCGGCCCGTTGCGCGCCCCCACACAACAAATGGTTGGTCTGATCATTATAGCGCATCAACGCGCAGAGTCGCGGTTCAGCACCCACCTGAATGCATGACGGGTGGACGAGCTAGCCCCCGGCGAGATCTCATCGACGCCCGTGCGACTGACGATGATGGACGGCAAGGTCACCCATCGGGAGTAGGTACGACGGATAGGCAGCAGCCGTCGGTCGCGCTACGGTAGCGGCCGTCATGCTGGAAACCGTCGACCTCGACAAGCGGCTGAAGAAGTCGCGTTACAAGAAGCTCCTTCCCGACCTGCAGCTTTACCTGCACCGGCTGCAGGGAGCGTGTCGCGAGGCCAACGTCGGGACGATCGTCGTGTTCGAGGGCTGGGAGGCGTGCGGTAAAGGCGCTGCCATCGGGCGACTGACGCGCCGTCTCGAACCGCGTGCCTACCACCTCCACAGCGTGCGGGCACCGCGAACACACGAGCTACCGATGCCGTGGCTCGCCCGCTTCTGGGTGGCCACTCCGTCGTGGGGCAAGATGGGGATCTTCGACAGGAGTTGGTATCGCCGCGTACTGATCGAACGCGTCGAAGGCGCCACCGGCGCCCCGGAGTGCGAGCGTTCGTACGGGGCGATCCGCAGCTTCGAGCGCATGCTGACCGACGATCGATACGAGATCGTGAAGCTCTTCATGCACATCTCGGCGGACGAACAGGAACGGCGACTGAAACAACGCGAGGAGGACGCCGCTCTCGACTGGATGGTCACGCCGAGGCACTGGGAACGTCACGCCCAGTACGTCGAGTACGCGACGGCCACTGAGCTCATGCTCGAACACACGGAGGCCGAATGGGCGCCGTGGACAATCGTCGAGTCGACAGATCGCCACTGGGCCCGGGTGAAGGTGCTCGAGGCTGTGGCCGCGGCAATGCGCGCAGGCCTGGAGCGACGTGGCTTTGAAACGCCCGAGAGACCGGAGCGGGACGATGCTTAGCCAGGTCGACCTGAGCGCGGCGTTGGACAAGAAGTCTTACTCGAAGGCCCTGCTCGAGGCGCAGCTTGAGTTGCGCTCTCTGGCGCTGCGCATGTACCGCCAGCAGCGCCCGGCCATCGTGGTCTACGAAGGTTGGGACGCCGCCGGCAAGGGCGGCAATATCCGTCGAATCACGGAAAAGCTCGACCCGCGAGGCTTTCACGTCTACCAGATCGCGGCGCCCGCGGGAGACGACAAGGTGCATCACTACCTGTGGCGCTTCTGGCGACGCCTCATCGCACCCGATGAGAAACAACTCACACTGTTTGATCGCAGCTGGTACGGGCGCGTACTGGTGGAACGCGTCGAAGCCTTCGCTCAGGAAGACGAGTGGCGTCGTGCCTACCGCGAGATCAACGAGTTCGAGCGTCAGCTAGGGCACGCAGGCATCGCGCTAGTGAAATTCTGGATCCACATCAGTCCGGAAGAACAGTTGCGCCGCTTCGAAGCCCGCAAGGAAACGCCGTACAAGCGATGGAAGCTCACCGATGAAGATTGGCGTAATCGTCAGAAGTGGGACGAGTACGAAACGGCCGTTGAGGAGATGTTGGCGCGCACCAGCACCGCGAACGCACCCTGGACGGTCATCGCAGGGAACGACAAGCGACACGCACGTGTTCAGGCCGCCCAGCATCTGGCGAAGATTCTCACCGATCACGTCGACGTGGAGGAAGACTCGTGAGCAGCCCGCCCCTGGAGATCGAACGCAAGTTCCTGGTGACCAGCGACGCATGGCAGTCCAACGCATCATCGGCCACCCGAATGCGTCAGGGCTACCTGAGCACCGGCAGTCTTACTGTGCGCGCCCGCGTCGCCGGCGATCAGGCGTGGCTCACGCTCAAGGGCGCGACCGAAGGGATCACCCGTGTCGAACGCGAGTACCCGATTCCGGTGGACGAGGCCGAGCACCTGCTCGAACACAACGTCACGGGTGCGGTTATCGACAAGACTCGCCATCGGGTGCCACATGGCGACCAAGAGTGGGAGGTCGACGTGTTCCACGGCGACAACGAAGGCCTGGTCGTGGCCGAGATCGAACTGAGCGCCGAGGACGAAACGGTGGATATCCCAGACTGGGCCGGAGCCGAAATCAGCCACGACCGCCGCTATCGCAACGGCCGTCTCGCCACTGCCCCCTACGCAGGCTGGCCCGACGAGTTCTGACGCCGGAGGCTCTCACACCGGAAGAGCTACTCCGCAGGCCGTCTCACATCAAAGAAGGCCACCGATATGTGGGCACGAAAGAAGGTATGGCACTATGTATGTCATGAAACGAACGACGGTGTATCTCCCGGACGACCTCAAGGCTGCGCTCAAGATGCGCGCGCGAGCCGAGCGGCGCAGCGAGGCAGAGCTGATCCGCGAAGCGATCGCCGAACGTGTGCACCGGGCCGCCGGGCCGCGACCGAACGTGCCACTCGGGCCCCACGTGCTGGAGAACCCGCTGGCCGCTGAGCACGTCGACGAGCTTCTGAGCGACTTCGGCAAGAACTAGTGCTCGTCGATACGAGCGGCCTCCTGTCGGCGATGTTCAAAGATCAACGTCGGCACGAGAGCTGCCGCGCGATTGTTGAGTCGCACACCGGATCGTTCTTGCTCTCGCCGTTCGTCTTGGCCGAACTCGACTATCTCGTGGGGAAGCTCGCCGGCGTCGATGCCGAGCTCGCCCTGCTCGACGAGGTCGCCCGTGGCGCCTATCAACTCGCGGAATTCACACCGCTCGAGGTGAGCGTTGCTCGCGATGTGGTCGCGGAATACCGTGATCTCGGGCTCGGCCTGGCCGATGCCTCGATCATCTCGCTCGGACGACTTCATGGGTGCGCCGAGGTGCTCACCCTCGACGAAAGACACTTCCGAGCCGTCATGGGACCCGCCGGCAAGCCGTTCCGTCTGCTGCCCGCCGACGCCTGAGCAAACCTCTCGGCGGTATCCTGCATCTAATCTCCTGTGCGCTGGCCACAGGAGTATGTTACGTTCCTGTGGCATAACCACAGGAGATGACATGCCGAAACTCGATCTGTTGCCGGGCACTCTCGATCTGCTCGTGCTCCGCACGCTCGACACCCTCGGCGCCCAGCACGGCTACGGCGTTGCACGGCGCATCGAACAGGTGAGCGGCAATCAGGTGATGCTCAACCAGGGCACCATCTACGCATCGCTGGTACGGCTGACTCAGCAGAAGCTCATCGCTGCCGAGTGGGGCGTTTCCGACAACAACCGTCGCGCCAAGTTCTACGAGATCACCGAGCGGGGGCAAAAGCAGCTCGCCGAAGAGTCCGATGCCTGGTGGCGTTTGGCCGACGTGATCGGGGCCGTGCTCGGCCCACAGGACGCCGACTGATGCTGTGGCTACGCAAGCTTCTCGCTGTGGTTCGGAAGAGGCCGCTGGACGACGATCTGGCGGCCGAGCTCGAGATTCATATCGAGATGCTCACGGACGACAAGGTTGCGGCCGGGATGTCTCGGACACAGGCACGCCGCGAAGCCCGCATCGCCGTGGGCAATCTGAGCGTCGCTCATGAACTTCACCGCGAAGCCCGCGGACTCCCCACCCTGGAAAGTGTCTTGCAAGATCTGAAATACGCCTTTCGAAACCTTCGCCGTGACTACGGCTTCACTTTCGTCGCGGTCGCGATTCTCGGCATCGGTATCGGCGCCAACGCAACCGTGTTCAGTCTGGTCGACGCGCTCCTGCTGAGCCCCCTGCCTTTCGAGGAGCCCGACCGTCTCATATGGATCGAGAACGGCGACCGCGAGAATCCCGGCTCAACCAACCCATCGGCGCTCGCCTCGCGCGTTCTCACGATGCAGCACTGGCAGGCAAGCAGCGGCTTGATCCACGAGTTCGGCGGCTACAGCCCGTTCTTCACGCGTGGCAGCTGGGCGCTCACCGGCGATGGGCAGGAGCCCGAACGTCTGGTCGGCGTCCGTGTAACCGACAATCTCTTCCCGATGCTCGGCATCGAGCCGCACCTCGGAAGGTTCTTCGAGCCGGGCGAAGTCGTGCCCGACGGCCCGCCAGCAGTGATTCTCAGCCACGGACTCTGGGAACGCCGATTCGAGAGCGACTCTTCGATCGTCGGGCGAATGATCGACCTCAACGACAACGATTGGACCGTCGTCGGCGTGACCCCACCCGACTTCGACTTCGGTTCGGTATTCGAGCCCGGGTACAACGTCCAGGTGTTCATCCCGGCGGTTCTCGACAACATGACGTTCTGGGGCAACACCATGTCGGTCGTCGGCCGCCTCGCGCCTGGCGCGACCATTCCCGCCGCGCAGGCCGAGCTGAACGCGATCAATCTCCGGCTGGACGATGAAGAACCCGAGCTCGATGGCTGGACCTACTGGGGCTTCGTCAGTCCACTGAGCCATCACGTTAGCAAGAGCGTTAGCGGTGCACTTTGGCTCCTCTGGGGCGCGGTTGGAATGGTGCTGCTGATCGTGTGCGCCAACCTGTCCAACCTCATGCTCGTGCGCGGCGTGTCGCGCCGCCGCGAGATGGCCGTGCGCTCTGCTCTCGGTGCCGGGCGAAGCCGCCTCGTGCGGCAGCTGGTTACCGAGAGCCTGTTGCTTGCCGGACTCGGCGTTGCCGTGGGGCTCGGCCTCGCAATCGGCGCCATGCGTTGGATCGGCCAGTCGCAGGGAGTCGTTCTGCCTCTGCTCGATCGTGCCGGCATTGACGTCACCGCGTTTCTGTTCACCGCCGGCCTCGCGGTCGCAGTGGCACTTCTGATCGGCGCGCTACCTGCAATCCAGGTCACGCGCCGGGACCCGTTTGCCGATCTCGGCACGTCCACCCGTGGTGCGACCGGCAGCCGGGCCCAATCTCTAACGCGCTCGTCCCTCGTGGTGGTGGAGGTCGCGCTGGCCTGCACTCTGCTCATCGGAGCCGGCCTCCTGATTCGCAGCTTCGGCCAGATTCTCGACGTGGAACTCGGCTTCGAACCGACCGGACGAGCCAGCTTCCAGGTCAACGCTGGGTCCCGCTACGCGGACATCACGGACGTCGTGGCGCTCCAGCGCCAGCTGCGCGATCGGCTGATGGAAATCCCGGGCGTCGAGTCGGTCGCACTGACGGACAACCTCCCGCTGGACGGCAACCGCAGCTGGGGCCTGCGCCCAGCCGAGGACACAGAAGGCGAACTCAGCGGCAGCGCCTACGTCCGCCTGGTGGGTGACGGCTACTTCGCCACGATGGGCATCCCGGTGCTCTCAGGTCGTGCGTTCAGCGCAGACGATGCGGACGGCGACCCTGTGATAATCATCAACGAGACGGCCGCGAAGGCGCTCTGGCCCGGGAAGGAAGCCGTCGGCCAATACGCCGTGGGTGGACAGAACGAAGCACGGGTCATCGGCGTGGTGGCCGACGTGCGGCACAACGCGATGGACGAGGCTTCCGGCCGGGAGATGTACTTTCTCGTGCCCCAGCTACCCGTCCGCTCATCGAGCTTCGTGGTCCGCACAGCGGGCAATCCGCAGGCGATGACGGGGCAGGTTCGCAACGCCGTACGTGAGGTCGATCCGCTGATTCCGTTCACCGACTTCAGGCCGATCGAACAACTTGTAGATCGCGCCGTGTCGTCGCGACGGTTCTTCATGGGCATGCTGACCGGATTCGCCGGGATTGCCCTGCTGCTCGCGTCGCTCGGCATCTACGGGGTGATCTCGTATTCGGTCGGCCAGCGTCGCGGAGAAATCGGCATTCGCCTGGCGCTGGGTGCGCAACCCGGCAACGTGCTGATGGAGGAGGTGCGGCGAGGCGCGCTCATGGCCGGGATCGGCCTCGCCCTCGGACTCGCCAGCGCTCTGCTCGCCACGCAACTCATGGCATCACAGCTCTACGGAGTCGGCGCCACCGACCCGGTGACGTACCTGGGTATGGGCTTCATGCTCCTGGCCGTAGCGATGCTCGCCGGCTTCATCCCGGCACAGCGCGCCGCACGCACGAATCCGACGACGGCGTTGCGCGACGCCTCGTAGTCGCTGGACACAAGAAGGCCGGGGCAGCGCAATACTGCCCCGGCCTTTGTCGTTTCCGGACTGCCTAGCCGCCGATCGTCCCGTTGATGCGGACGATCGCGTCTTCGAGATGGATGCGCGTCATGCGGTCGCCTACTCCAGCATCCAACGCAGCCTGAAGCTCGCCCCGCAGTAGCTGCAGCTGATCGCGGATCAACGGCCGGATGTCCGACTGCGCGATGTGCAGATCGGCATTCAGCGGCGGATCGTTGTTGTTGCCGACACGCAGGTTGCCCGAGCGCGGCGGTGCCCAGTGCTCCGACTCCGCCTCGTGGAGCAGGTGGTGCGCCTGCTGCAAGTAGGCACGCTGCATGTTGCGACGGAACGTGTCGATGGGCTCGCCCTCGGACACCTCGCGCCAGATCATGGCGCGCGCGTCGTCGAGCATGTCCGCCGGACGGTAGGCATTGTCACCGAGGAAGGCTTCCTGCTCGATCAGGCGAGCCAGTCGCGCGTGGTTGAGCAGGCGCTGCACGCCGAGCTCCTGATACGCGCGTACGCGCTCCACTACGCCCGCATGCTCCAATCGGCGTAGTTGCGCGAGGTCGAGAGCCCAACCGGGCGTCTGCAGGATGAACTCGTCGTAGAAGTCCATCGCCTCGATCTGATACTCGCGCGGGATCGGCTCGTAGACCGGTCCGTCCTCGCCGAAGCGTTTGTGGTGCGTCGACGAGCCACCGACCGCGGCCGCCGCATGCTCGGCGTAGCGATTCCACTGCGTGAGCAACTGCAGGTGATGCGTTTCGAGCTCGTAGTAGTCGTCCCCCGGAGCGAGGATCCACTCCATGAGACTTTCCGACGCGCCCATCAGATTCCGCATGCCATAACGCGCCGCAAGAATCGGATCGGACGAGATGCCCTCGGTCATGCGGTAGGGATCCCACTCGACGTCCATGCCGAAGAGCGCCGAGCCGAATCGGTACCAGGGCTGGTCGGCGCGTTCGACGATCCACTGGTTGAGAGTCTCGAGTTCCTCTTCCGGGGTGGTAGCGCCTGGAATCACGCGATAACCCCAGAGAACGGCGAACTTGTCCCAGACGCCGACGCGGCGCTCCGGCGGAACGCCGTCGCCAGGCTGCGCAACGTAGTTGAAGCGCGTACGACCGACAGACGAGGCCGAGTGGCCATTCTGCCGTACGAACTCCGGATCCCGCAGGGACTCGGGCGGATAAACAAAGTTCGCGCGCTGGTTGTGCGGCAGACCGACGGCGTGCGCGATCTCGTGCGAGGCCACATACCGAATCGCTTCGCCGAGGTCCTCCGGCGAGAGCTCGTTGGTGGCCAGGTGCAAGTTGGCAGCGCCGACCTGCGACACAAGCTGCCACCGCATCCGTTCGGCGAGGCCGTGGTAGAAGTTCATATGCGCCCGGATCGCTTCGCCGGAGCGCGGGTCGACCACGTCGGCACCGGCGTTGGCCGAACGAACCATCGTCGCGTTGTAGCGAACCACCGAGTAGCGGGCATCGAGCAACGAAAAGTTCGGGTCCTCTTCCTCGGTTGGTGCCCGCACCACTCGGGCGTGGCCGGGTCGATGTACCACGTCCATGGCTTCACCGGATCAACGATCTCGCCGCGGGCGTACGCCTCCGGATCTGACGGTTCGAGCCGGTAGCGGATCAGGTAACGGTGGGGCCGGACACCCTGGAACTCGCTCGAGTAGTCGGTCACCTGCATCGAGATGAGTCCGGTACGCTCGTCGTAGAGGCGCGGCATCATCGGCTCCTCGGGGAGCATCACCATCGAGTGATTGACCTCGAACGAGAGCGAGCCTCCGCGCGCGCTCGACGGCGGCTGATCCGCCGCATACGTCTGCACGACCCGCACCTCGACGTTGGTCGGGAACGAGCGTGTCCACTCGAGCCAGCTGCGATCGCGATCGAAGCGCCGCACGCTCAGGCGCTGGCGCGTCTGGCGCGGTAACGAGAACGTCGGTGCGTCGCCGAGATAGACATCGGTGACATCAACCACTGAGGTCCCGTCACCCTCCGCCTCGATCGGAAGTGCGTGCAGAATCGCCGGGTAAGCCGTGTTCTCGACGGCCATCTGAACTGGCGAGCCCTCATCGGCAGTGCGCTGGTAGGACACCGCGCGCAACAGGATGCGGTCGCCGTGGCGCTCCCAGCGCACGACCATGTTCGGCGCCATGTTCGAGCCCGAACCGGAGAGCCCTTCCTGCGCCTTGGCGTAGCGGCTCATGATGATCATGTCGCGCCCGAGCACGCCATCGGGTATCTCGAAGAGGAGCTTGTCCCCTACGTGGTGGACGCTGAACAGTCCTTCCTGCGTCTCGGCTTCGGCGGTGACGACATCGTCATACGCCTCTTGGGCGCCGGCCGCGGGCGCGAGTATGAGGGCGAAGGCGATGAGTCCGGCAGCTAGGCAACGGCGCATCTTCATGTGTCTCCATAGCGGTTCTGGGGCAGTCGCACCAAGCGATCCTACCCGAATCGGCCACCGAACCCGGCGCGAGGACGCCGATTCACGACCGTTGAACGGAAGGACTCCCCAGTGAATGGGAACCCACCCCATTGGGGAGACTGACCCTGGCGTATTCGGGGTTCGCCATGCGACATTGCGGCGAACAATTCGAATCAGAGAATCGGGCAGGCAATTCAGCCGCGCCCCAGGACGGGAGGTCCGCCCCATGCCTTCGTTCATTGACGCTGCGTCGCTCGGCGTGCTGCTGCTCGCCATCCCGATCGGACTGCTTCTCCTCTACATCGTCATCAAAGCCCGCTACAAGAAGGCCGGGCCTGACGAAGCGCTGATCGTCTACGGTCGCAAGAAAGTTCTGGGCCGCGGCGCCGTTGATGAAGACGGTGCGCCGTCCGGCTACCGCATCGTGCGCGGCGGCGGTACGTTCATCTGGCCTGGTTGGGAAGCCTACGAGCGCCTCTCGCTCAAGATCATGACGCTCGAGTTGAACCTGCCGCACGTCTATACCGAGCAGGGCATCCCGATCAACGTGAAGGCCGTCGCGCAGGTAAAGGTGAAGGGCACCACCGGTGCCATTCGGCGCGCGGCCGGCAGCTTCCTCGGGGTCGATCCCAAGGGCGTTCAGTCAACGATCCAGGAAACCGTGGCGGGTCACCTCCGCGGCATCGTCGGAACACTGACCGTGGAGCAGCTCTACCGCGACCAGAAGTCATTCCAGGAGAAGATCCGCGAAGAGGCGCATCGTGACCTCGACGGTATGGGCTTCGAGTTCAAGTCTTTCGTCTTCCAGGAAATCCAGGATCAGCAGGGCTACCTCGACGCGCTGGGCCAGCCGAAGATTCAGGAGGCGCTGAAACGCGCCCGCATCGCCACGGCGAGCGCCGACCGCGACGCCGCTGTTGAAGAAGAGGCGGCGCGATCCGGCAAGGAAGAGAAGCGGATCCAGGTCGATACAGAGATCGCGGAGGCCGACAAACTGCTGTCGCTGAAGCAGGCAAACATCCGCGAGGAAGTCGATGTCGCCGAGGCGCAGGCCACGAAGGCCGGCGAAATGGAGCTGAAGGAACAGGACATCCTCATCGCCGCCAAGGAGGTGGAACGCCAGAAGCTCGAGCTCAATGCCACCGTTCGCGAACGGGCGGAAGCCGATCGCTATGCGGTCGAGCAGAGCGCGGCGGCAGACCGCAAGCGCCGAGAGGAGGAGGCCGCGGCCGAGGCGGCGCAGCGCCGCGACGTTGGCCTGGCCGAAGCCGAGGCGATCGAGGCCAAGGGTACGGCCGAGGCGGAAGCGCGGCGCCAGCTCGCCGAGGCGCTGAAGCTCTACAACGAGGCCGGCCTGTCGATCGAGGCCCTCAAGGTGCTGCCAGACATCGCCGCTGCAGTGTCGGAACCGCTGTCGCGTGGCGGCAGCACGACGATCATCAGCCAGGGCGGCAATGGCACCGGTACGGGAGCTTCCCGCCTGACGGAAGACGTAGTGCAGGTGCTCAGCCAGCTGGGCCCGATCATGCAGCAGCTGTCGGGGGTCGACCTCGACGACTTCCTGCGCGGCGTTGCCTCGCTGCCGGGAGCTGCCGCGACCAACCTTCGCGGCTCGGTAGACGAGAAGCTGCACGACAGCGACGAAGAGTAGGAACGCCGCGATGAGCGACATTCCAAAACTCCGCACGCTGGATGACTTCGTAGGCGCGCTGCGCGCCGAGAAGGGACTGCCGCGCAAGGTGCGACTGCTCGCCCACTACTGGCGCCAGGTCCGTGACCTGGCGCCGGCAGACCGGCAGCGCGTCGCGCTCGCACTTGGCAGCCAGAGCGCCTGGAAGCACCTGGAGAAAACGTTCGGCGCCGACGGTCACCTCACCGAGGGCGAGATGGCGGTGAAACGCACCCTTGAACGTATCGGCAAGGCGGATCCGAAAGAGCTACAGATCATGGCCGACCGGATGCGCTCCGGCGACTACCACGAGGTCGGGTCCGACTTGCTGGTTGCCATGGGCGAAGCCCTCGACGAGGAGGCCGCCGCGAAGGCGCCCGGGAACCCCGAACCGGAGCCCGACCTGGAAGCCGAACAGGCCGAACCCGAGATCGACGCCGAGTCGGAGCGGCCCCGATCAGAGGTGACGTCTGAACCGAGCGAGGAGTCGGATGAGCCCGGCGACGAAGCGCCTCCCGCGGAGGAATCTCCCGAGGAGGATGAGGAAGAAGAATTAGCTACCGAGGCCGTCGAGGAATCTGCGCCGGAAACCATCCCGGAGCTCGACGACCCCGCGGCGGATGAACGGCCTGACTCTCGGCCGGAGAACACCGAGCTCGCGGCCCAGCTCAGAGCTCAGGTGCTCGGTCTGCAGGCCGACTGGAAGCGGCGTCGACTGATCGGCGCTCTGATCCGGGGTCGCGAGGTCGAGCTTGATGCCGTGCTGGATCTGGTCGAACTGGTCGAGTCTCCGAGCCAGCGCGTCTGGTGCCTCGGAGACGTGATCGAGCAGTGGCCGCTCACGGCAGATCAGGTTGAAGCCGTCGTTGCCGCAGCACCCAACGAGACGACAGCCCGTCGGCTCCGGACAAGGGCGCTTGTCAGCAACTAGTGACTGGCGCCGCATCCTGCGCGGACCACCGGGGCGACTAGAAAGCCACCGCAGCGCTGTTGTTGCGATTGTGTGAGGCAGCGCGGAGCTCGCCCGTGTTCGGGTCTCGACTGATCGCCACCCAGATGCCCTCGCCGCCGAAGCGCACGTCGGCGAAATCGACCTCCTCGTAGCCGTAACCGGTGCCGTCGAGTACCTGGGCAGGGAAGCCTCCGGCGATCACGCGGAAGGTCGTCTGGAACGTTGTCGGATCGATGCGGGGAAAGAAGAAGTCCGGCGCATTGATCGCCTCGTCCACGGTCATGCCGTACTGCGTCACACCCATCAGCCCCACGAAGGTCCGCTGATGCAGGCCCGAGCCCATCGAGGCGAAGCCGAGCACGGCCTCGCCGTCGCGAAACAAGATGCCCGTCTCGGTGGGCGAAGCTAGACGGCCACCGGGCTCGGTGGCGGCGATCTGCGCCTGCTGAAACGACCCCGGATCGCCGACCGTGATTCCGTCTACGACGATTCCCGTCTTGCCCCAGAGCACGGCGTTGATGCTGTGGGTGATGGCCGCGATGTTGCCTTCGCCGTCGATCACGACGACGTCGTCCGAGTGACGAGGCTCCGGTGCCGGCGCCCACTGAGTGAGCCGGGCCCCGGCTTCCATCCGGGCCCACATCTCGGCCGCATACTCCGGGGTTATCCGACTTGCATCGGTGATCTCCAGCCCGGGATAGACAACCGCGAGGGTGTCGGCCGGGATGAAGTTGATCAGGCCGAGTTGCGTGGAATCGAGCGCCTTGCGCAAGGCATCCGCCGACTCCCACCAAGTGCCGTCATCGACCATCCCGGTGGCCAGCGCCACGTTGTGCGCCTCGATCAGAGCCAGGCCGCCGGCATTCGGGGGCCGATTGGTGACGATCTCAAAGTCGCCGAGCGGCGCCCGAAGAGGCTCGTCCCAGAGCACGTCGTATGCCGCCAGATCCTCGACGGTCATCTTGCCGCCTTCAGCTTGTACGGCGGCGGCCACCCGCTCGGCCCACGGGCCGTTGTACATGTAGTCCGTGCCCTGTTCGGCGACCGACCGGAGGGTCGCGGCGAGCGCCGGCTGGCGGAAGACATCTCCCTCCTGCCAGGCGCTCCCATCTTCGCGCAGCATCGTGGCTCGAGTCTCGTCGAGCCTCGCCAGATCGTCGCGGCGTCCGGCGAACTGCGCCGCCAGCTTGGCCGACACGGGCATGCCGTCTTCGGCGATATGAATCGACGGCGCGAAAACCTGCTCCCACGGCAAAGCCCCGAAGCGTTCGTGCGCCGCCCCTACGCCCTTCATGAACCCGCCAACGAGCGCAGTGCGACCGCTCACCTCGCTGCCGTAAATGCCGTCGGGCGTCATGAGATCAACGCCGCCAGGAATGGACGCCGGGTCGTCCTCGCCGAGCACGGTGTTCCACTCGGCGTTCATGGTATGTACTTCGCCGGTGGCCGCCTCGAAGTACACGAGCGACATGATGCCGAAGTAGCTGATCGGCGCGCCTGCGGTCAGGGCCACCTGCGCAAGCGCTGTCGTCATCGCCGCATCGATCGCATTACCACCCTGCTTCAGCGCTTCGAGCCCGGCGCGCGCCGCCAGCCCGTTGTAGGCCACAGTGACGGCACCGCCGCTCCCCGTCGCAACCCCGGCAGACGTGCGGTCGACGAGCTGTGCCGCCATGAAGGTGTCGTAGTCGGCCTGCCATGTCGAAGGCGAGAGGTCGACTACGGGCGCCGCCGGCTCCGGTGTGGCGCAGGCCGCCGCCGCGACGAGTGCGAGAACAATGGAAGGGGTCTTCGCTCTCATCGCGATCTGCTCCTCGATCTGGCGCTGAACGGGACTAGCTGCCGGGCGGAAAATCTCTCATGAGGTCACCCAGAACCTCGTCGACGTGAGCCTGCCGCTCACCAGGTGTCAGGTTCGGACGGATCGTGTCGGATGCCTGGCCGGTCCACACGAGCTCTTTGTCCGAGCCGTCGAACATCCCGATGATCACGGTTCCTACCTGGTAGCGATTCTCGGTCGTCGTGGAGGTCCCCATCCCCATGCCGCCGCGGTACCAGCCGCCGCCCCAACCGTAGCCGCCCCAGCCTGCGCTCACAGTGGTGTACGTGCTGCGTTCGTCGGTAGTCGCCTGGTAGCCGACGGCGAGATCGCCGCCCTCCTGCACCTTCGTCATTCCGCGGGCCGCCATGATTCGGTCGACCGCACTCACGATCCTCAGGTGCGCGAAGTTGTCGGCGGCGCGACCCTCGGTCGGGATCCACTCGTACTTTCTGTACTTGGCGAAGTCCACGTCGGGGTTGTAGTCCAGTGACGTGCTCACGCTGCTGCAAGCGGAGACGACGAGGCCGGCAATGGCGAGTGCTAGAAGACGCTTCATGGTCTGGTTTCTCCAGGGGGGCGGAACTCTGAACTTGCCAACGATACCCGTTGTCCACCGATCCCGCCCTTGAGTTCTGCTCGACAGTCGGCGATAAGCAGGGGCCTTGGACGCCGCCGCACCAGACGGAGATCACCATGCAGACCCGACGTCGAGACTTTCTGAAGCTTGCCGGCACTGGCGCCTTCGCTGCTGGACTCGCCGCACCGGCGCAGGCAACGGCGGGAGCTCGCTCGCTCGAAACGCTCTTCACGGAGCGCGGCGGCACGGCCGGCGCAACGCCCGGATCGGTAGATTCCGAGGAACGGCGCCGGCTTCTCGCCAAGGCTGTGTTCGGCCGCAAGGACGCGGTGCAGGGCGACGGCGGCATGGTGGTCTGCGCGCACCCGCTGGCCACGCGGGCCGGAACCGACGCACTTCGCGCGGGCGGCAACGCCGCTGACGCCGCGCTTGCCACGTCCGTGACGCAGTGCATCGTCGAACCCCACATGACCGGGATCACTGGCGTGCTGGGGATGCTCTACTACGACGCCGCCACGGGCTCTATCGACTACATCAGCGGCGGCATGAATCGGCCGATGGCCGACCTCGCCGGCTGGGGCCCTGCATCGATCGCCACCGGAATGGGAGCGGCGGTTCCCGGATTCTGGGCGGGCTTCGAAAAGTCGCGCGAGATGCACGGAACGATGTCTTCCAAGGACCTGTGCGCGGCCGCAATCGCCTATGCGCGGGACGGCTTCGAGGTGCACCCATTCCTGTGGGGCGAGGCCTTCACGATGGGGCACATGATCGGCATCAACGACCAGGGTCGCGAGATCTGGTACCCGGAGGGGGCCCTGATCAATCCAGGCGAGATGGTCTACCAGAAGCGCGCCGCCGACACGCTGGAACGACTCGCCGAGGAAGGCAATGACTACTTCTACTTCGGCGACTTTGCCCGCGAATATTGCGACGTCGTTCAGAGGGCCGGCGGAGTGATGACGCCCGACGACTTCGCGCGATACGACGTCCGCGTCGACGAGCCGGCACGGGGCAGCTACCGCGGCTACGACCTCGTCGGCTCCCCTGCGCCGGATCACGGCGGACTGCACGTGATCGAGATCATGCAGATGCTCGAGTTCCTCGACATCGCGAGGCTCGGCCCGGTCACGGAATCGGCCGAACTGCTCTGGCAGATGCATCGCATTGCCGCCCAGGTGTTCGCAGACGGCGGACGCCACCGCGACCCGAAGTACCACGACGTGCCGACAGACATGATCGCGTCGAAGGAGTACGCGAAGACGCGTTTCGAACTACTCCAGATGGACGCGCCGCTGGAAACTGGCGAGATGCCGCCGCCGGGCAGTTGCCATGTGACCGCGGTGGACGCAGCGGGCAACGTTGCCACCGTGCTGCACTCCTGCATGTCGCTGCCGTGGACGAACGGCCTGTTCGTGGGCGGCCACACGATCGTCGCATCGGGCGCCCACTTCTTCCGCGTCATGCCCGGACCCGGAGAGCGCGCCACCACGTATGTGGCGCCCAACATGGTGCTCAAGAACGGCAAACCCGTGATTGCGTCGGGCTCGCCGAGCGGAAGCCTCCTGCAGAACATCGTGCAGAACTACACGAACATGCTCGACCATGGCATGGATATCGAGACGTCGACCAACCTGCCGCGGTTTGGCAACGCCTACGCGCCAGGCGGCACGATGTACCCGGCCGTGGAGGTCGACTTCCCGGAAGCCACCCGCAACGCTGCCAACGCGCGCGGCCTGGACCTGGGCGTTGTGAACCAGTGGAACTGGGGCATGGGCTCCTTCGAGGCAATCCATATCGACCCGGACACCGGACGGCGCCACGCATGCGGAGATGCGCGCCGCAACGCAATGGCCGAGGCGGTCTAGTCTCCGCGCTCGGCATTGCACCGCGCGGAACGGCGGCTCAGGATGGGGTGATCATCCCCGCCGACCGATTCAGCGTGAACGACGTCACAGCACAGACACGCGCCACCCCCGGGCGCACGGCTCTCTATACAGGCGCAGCCGTAGCCCTTGGTCTGCTATCGGGCGCGGGTAGCTACGCGACGTCGGCGATGCAGAATGAGGCTGCCCGACTCTTCCCGATGCTCGCCTGGTCCGTTGCCGCCTGGCTGGTGTGGCTGCTGCTAGTGCCGGGAATCGTTGAGGTCACGCGACGCCTGCCGCTGCGTTCGCCGGGCGCCGCTCGCAATACAGTCCTTCACACGCTCGCCATGATCGGCTTCGTGCTTCTGCACGAGTTGCTCTACGTGGGCCTGATCGTCGCGTTCGAACCACAGATCCTGACGGATCCCGGCGTGGGGCTGGTGCTAACCGCCCGCCTCGGCGGCTACGCGGTGCTCGGCGCACTCGTTTACGTCGGTGTGGTCGCCGTGGAACACCTCGTCGCCACCAACGAACGTGCGCGACGGCGGGAAATCGAGGCTGCCCGATTGGAGACTGAACTCGCGGAGGCCCGGCTGCAGTCGCTGGCAACACAACTTCAGCCTCACTTCCTCTTCAACACGCTCAACACCGCCACGGGCCTGTTGCGCGAGGACCGCAATGAGGCGGCCGCCGATGTCCTCGTCCACTTGGGCGATCTCCTGCGCGACAGCCTCGGCGATCGGCCGACTCTCGTTACGGTGGCGGACGAACGGGACACGATCGAGCGGTACCTCGCCATCCAGCGAGCCCGGTTTGGCGGCCGCATCGACATTGAACTCGACTTCGATGACGACGCACTCGGCGGCCTACTGCCGCACTTCGTCCTCCAACCGTTGGTCGAGAACGCGTTCCGGCACGGCGTCGGCGAAACCTCGCAACGCGGCACCGTCACCGTGCGCGCGCGGCGGGAGAAGTCACAACTTTGCCTCGAAGTGCACGACACGGGGCCGGGCTTCCATGCTGACGCGGAGGATGGCACCGGACTCCGGTCGACACGCGCCCGACTGCGCCAGGCCTATGGCGATGACTGGCAACTCGGACCGATGGAGGCCGACGGCGCCCTGGTGAGAATGGTTCTCCCATATCGCTCGGAGCTCAACTCGTGACCAAGCAACGAATCAGCGTTCTGGTGGTCGACGACGAAGCGCCCGCGAGAGCCAACGTCGTGAGCCTCCTCGAGGGCGATAGCGAATTCGTCGTAGTCGGAGAGGCGCGCGATGGCAAGGAGGCCATCGACATGGTCCACGCGCTGCGCCCCGACATCATGGTTCTCGATGTGCAGATGCCCGAGTGCGATGGATTTGATGTCATCGAAGCACTCCCGGCGAACGAAAGTCCGGCGGTGATCTTCGTCACAGCGTTCGACGACTTCGCGGTGCGCGCGTTCGAGACCAACGCCGTGGACTATCTCGTGAAGCCATTCTCTGAGGCGCGACTACGAGCTGCCCTTGAACGCGCCCGCGAGCGCCTTGGGCAGGATGCCAAGGCATCCTTCGATGCGCTCGTTCATCAAGTACGCAGCGGGGCTACCGACTACTTGCTACGCCTCGCGGTGCCCGACGGAGAAGCCACCCGTCTTCTTGATGTCGATCAGGTGGACTGGATCGAAGCGGTCGACTACTACGCACGGATCCATAGTGCGGATGCCACGCACCTGTTGAAGTCGAGCCTCACGCGACTCGAATCGCAGTTGGACCCCAGCCGCTTCGTGCGAATTCATCGCTCCACGATCGTGAACCTTGATCGCATCGACCGACTCGCACCATGGCGCGGGGGCAGCTATGCCGTGCTGCTGCAGGACGGCACGCGGCTCACCTTGAGTCGGCGGCGACGCAGCGCCCTCGAGGCGGCTCTAGGGCAAGCGATCTAGGGCCCCGCTCGCCGCGCTGGCCTACCGCCCGCCGCGCCGCTCGGCCACTGGCTGACGTCCAATGGACGGTTCGGGTGAGCCCGGCGACACTCGCCGCATGTCGCCAGATCCCCTCTGCGAGCACGCCATGCGTTTGCGCCCTCTCCGTTCCGTTCTCTTTCTAGGCGCGACGCTGATCGCGTCCTCGGTGCACGCCCAGGACGACGCGCGTGCACTGCTCGACCGTTCGATCCACGCCATGGGCGGAACGTCGACATTGCAATCGCTCGAGGCCACGTCGATCGCGGGATTCCGGCACACGCACATGCTGGAGCAGTCCGAGCGGCCGGAGGGCCCGTACATCGTCAGCTATGAGGAGTGGCGCGAGCACCGCGACCTCGTTAATCGTCGGCTCGACCGTACGGCTCGCGCGCAGTCCATCGTGATGCCGCCCGGCGGATTCGAAATGCGCACACTCGTGCAAGACGAAGTGGCCGTGATGTTCTTCGGTGAACGCTCAGCGCCCGGTGGTGGCGACGCGGTTATCGAGGCCGCCGAATCTCTGGCACTCGGACCGGAACGTGTCCTCCTGACGGCACTCGAATCCGGCTCACTCCGAATGGGACCGACGACGGAATTCCAGGGTGTCGAGAATCAGACTGTCGAGTTCGAATGGGCGGATCGTGCAGTGCGGCTGTATCTCAACCGCCACACGGCGCTTCCGACCGCCGTGGAGTGGACGCAGGACTACCCGTACGGCATGTGGGCTTCATGGGGCGACGTCCGCACCCGGGTCGAGTATTCACTCTGGCACCTCGAGACCGGCGGACTCATGTATCCACGCCAGTGGAGCGAGTCACGCAACGAGATGCCCTATCGCGACACCACGATTCTCGAATTCGACGCCAACCCTGGGGCCGGTGAAGCGTTCGTCGTCAGCGACGCGCTGCGCGAAGGATTCACGGCCCGCAAGGCCAGCGCACCCGACGCAGCCAAGCTGGGCGGAGACTTCCGCGGCACGGTGCACGAACCGGTCGAACTGGCGCCTGGCGTTCTCCAGATCCAAGGGATGTGGAACGTCGGGGTCGTTGAGACGGACGAGGGCATCGTCGTCCTTGAAACACCTCTCTCTCCGAGCTACGCCGCGCAGGTTCTCGACTGGATCGACAACGAGTTCAACGGTGTGCCGATTGTGACAGCGATCTCGACGTCAGATGCCTGGCCGCATCATGCGGGCGTGCGCGAGTTCGTCGCCGCCGGCGTGCCCGTCGCTGCCTTCGAGCAGACGATTCCTCTACTCGAGCGCTTCGTGGGGGCACCTCGCACCATGCGCCCGGACCGACTCGCCGGCGCTCCACTCGCGGCAAACTTCCAAGCCGTCAGCGAACGCACAGAGATCGGCAGCGGCAACAACCGCATGCTGGTTGCGCCGATCCATGGCGAAGGCGGTGAGCGCATGCTTGCCGTCTACTTCCCGGCGCACCGGCTGCTCTACGCAAGCGACCTGATCCAGCGGAGCGGCCCGGACGCGGACTTCTTCATGCCCTCCTATCTCGCCGAGATCGAGGCGCTCGTGGAACGCGAGGGCTTCGACGTCCAGACCGTCTTCGCAATGCACCTGCCACCGACACCGTGGTCAGAGATCACCGCGACACTGGCCCGCATCCGTGCCGAGTCGATCAATCCGTCCTGAAGCAGAATATCGCCTAGAATCCGAGGGTTCTTCGTTACCGGTCGACACGACATGTGTCGGCGAGAATTCCGAGGTCGATATGCGCCGTAGCCCCATCGTGTTTCTGCTGATCACGCTCGCACTTGTGGCAGCGCCTGCCAGCGACCTCCTCGGACAAGATCGCGGGGCCGCGACGGAAGAACGGGCTGTTCCCGAAGAGCAGATGTCGGTCACTCAGCACAGCGTCACGCTCGACGGTGTTGAGATCCCCTACGAGGCCACCGCGGCGACCATGCATCTGGTCAACGACGATGGCGACGCGATCGGCAGTCTCTACTACACCGCCTACCGCCGCACCGATGTGGACTCGAGCACCCAGCCACTGTCGTTCGTCTTCAACGGCGGACCGGGCTCGGCCTCCGTGTGGCTGCACATGGGCGCCTTCGGTCCGCAGCGGGTCGTTGTGAACGACCAGGGGCATACCCCGCCACCGCCGTACGACCTGGTGGACAATCCCGGCAGCCTCATCGACGTCACCGACATGGTGTTTATCGATCCGATCGGCACGGGATTCAGCCGCGTAGTTGGCAAGGGCGAGGGCACGGACTTCTGGGGCATTGATGAGGACTCCACGTCACTGACGCAGTTCATCACCCAGTACGTGACGCGCAACCAGCACTGGAACTCGCCCAAGTTCATGCTCGGCGAAAGCTACGGGACCACGCGCTCCGCGGTGCTGGTGAATCAGCTCCAGGGCCGGGCCGGTATGCACTTCTCCGGCGTGTCGTTGATCTCGGCGGTACTCGACTTCGAGACGCTTCTATTCGCGCCCGGGCACGACACGTCGTTCGTCGTCTACGTTCCGAGCTACGCGATCACGGCCGCGTACCACGGCGCGGTGGAGTGGCCTGATGACCTGGGCACGTGGCTCGACGAGGTGCGTGCCTTCGCCATCGGCGACTACGCGCAGGTTCTCGCGATGGGTTCGGAGGCGCCGGCGTCGATGCGCGATGCCGTGCGCAGCCAACTCGCCGCCTACACCGGTCTGTCGGAGGACTATCTGGAACGCGCCAACCTGCGCGTGAACGCCGGCCAGTTCCGCGCCGAACTCCAGCGCACCTCCGGCATGGTGGTTTCGCGACTCGATGCCCGCTACGACGGGTTCACGAACGATCTGATGCGTGAAAACGCACAATACGACCCGCAATCCACGGCAATCAGCGGCGCATACACCGCTGCTGCCAACCGGTATCTGCGCGACGTGCTCGGCTTCGAGACAACCGCGAACTACGTTACCGGCGGCGGAGCGCGCAACTGGAACTGGAACCGCCGCGGGGGCGGTGGTGGATGGCAAGGAGCCACATACGTCGCCGGCGACCTCGAGCAGGCGATGATCCGGAACCCCAGCCTGATCGTGCAGGTGGAGAACGGCTACTACGATCTCGCCACGCCCTTCTACGCGATGGAGTGGACCACCAACCACATGAACTTGCCGGGCGAGCTACGGGGCAACCTGCGCCATAACTTCTACGAGGCCGGACACATGATGTACGTGCACGAAGAAGAGTTGATGAATCTCAAGACCAACATCGTGAAGCTCATCGACGACGCCGCCTCTCGCCGGGTGGAGTAGCGGCGGCGCTAACGTTTCCGGTAAACGGCCCGCCTATGCCCGAGCTTCACGATCAGGACGATGACTTCTTGGTCGTCGACGCTGTAGATCACCCGATATCGACCGACGCGGATACGGTAGGCATCGTCGTAGCCCTGCAACTTGCGGCATCCACGGGGGCGTGGCTCTTCAGTCAACTCTTCGATCGCCGCACGCAGTCGCTGCTGTGTTGCTCGCTCCAGCCGGTCGAAATATCGCTCCGCGATGCGGGCGATTTCGAGACGATAGATCAATCGTCGTTGTCCAGGCCGAGCTCCTTCACAACCTCGGCGAAGGGACGCGTGGGCTCATGTCGGATCTTCTTGAGATCCTCGATGTCTTCGAGCTCCTCCAGACGATCGATGATCGCCTCCTGCACGAAATAGCCAATCGTTTCGCCGCTGCGAGCGCATTGCGACTCCACGGCACCCTTCACTTCCTCATCTACGCTTACGTTGAACTGCACAAGAGCCATTGACGGCCTCCTCCCGATCACATTCCAGTTGCTATCAAATGCTAGCACCTGATTGGCGCACAAACCCCTGTGGCGACTTGCCCACTAGCTGAGCGGGTCCTATTCGGCGAAGAGCTCCGCGCGTACGAGTGCCGGCGGCAGGGAGCCGATCGTCAGGAGGCGGTCCCAGAGCTCGCGGGGCTCCGTCGGTTCGCCGTGGATGGCCACCCAGTCGTCTCGCATCTCCTCGATCTTCATCGAACCGATGAGATACCCGAGGAAGTAGGTGGGCCGACCTGTGTACATGCCTGCTTCCAGCTCGGCAGCCACTCGATCGAAGCGCACCTCTTCCACCAGGAAGTCGACGGCCTCGTCGAAAGTCATCTGGCCCGTGTGCAGACTCGCGTCGAGGATCACGCGCGCTGCCCGCCACAACCGATTGCGTAGCTGGGTGAGTTTCACATCGTCGCCCTGCAAGAAACCGAGCTCGAACATCAGCTGCTCGGTGAACAGGCCCCACCCCTCCGAGAAGATCGACTCGCGCACGTAGTGGCGCAGGCGGCGTGGGTTTTCGTAGACCTTGAGCGCCTGCGCGTGGTGTCCGGGATAGGCCTCGTGCACAGCGATGATCGGAACCCATGCGGTGTGGTGGGCCGACAACCGCGCCTCATGCTGCTCTGGGGTGAGACCCTCTTCGATGGGAGTGAGTACGAGACGTCCCTGGAGGTGGTCGTCCTCCGGTCCGACACTGTCGAAGGTGCCGAATGGCGACGAGCGCCGCATGGCCGGCGGGGTGTCGACAGTGATCACCGCCTCCCCTTCCGGCAGCGTCAGAACTCGCTGCTCGTAGACGAACTGCTGGGCTGCATCCATCTGCTCCTGGTACGCATCCTTGAGCCCTTCGGCGGTGGGATGGTCGCGCTTCAGCTCCTCGTACACCTCGACCCAGTCGCTACCCGGTGCGATGCGCTCGGCCACAACCTGCGCCTCCGCAACCGTTTCGGCAAACGCTGCCCGTCCCATGGCGATGATGTCGTCCGCGTCCTCAGACATTCCCCACCGGGTCTCCAGGATGTAGTCGTAGTGTTGCTTCCCGATCGCCCAGCTTCCGGTCGATCGCGGCAACAGGTCCTCTTCGAGGAACCGCAAGTACTCCGTCAGCGCTGCGCTGGCGGCCGCGCCTGCTGTGGCGGCGTCTCCTTCGAGACGCAACAAGTTCGAATCGAGATTGGCCAGCGTCGCGCGGACCTGGAAGATGGCTTCGTTGGTCACTCGCTGCGCCGGTTCGCCCAGTTGCGTCTTGCCTTGATCGAGAGCGCTCGGAATCGCTGCCAGCAACGTAGCGGCCCTGGCCTGGTCAACGGCGAGATCAAGTTCCGGGTCTGGGAACAGCCGGCTCACCGCGCCCACCGGCACATAGAGCAGCGGTTCACTCTCGGTCGGGCGCCGGCGTTCGGCGCTGTAGAGGTCGGTGCGGAGAAACCCGAGCATGGCCGTGTGGTCGGTGCGCTCGGGGAGCGCGAGACCGTCGACGGGCAGCGCTTCGAGACGTCGCAACAGCGCCCGGCGCGGTTCGAGGTCGGCGTCAAAACGCTCTGGCGAAAGATCCGGACTGCCATCGGCGCGGAATGTGGTGGGGTCCCACCCGCTAGAGCGCTGACCCACCAAGGCGATGTAGTCGTCCACGAGCGCGTCGAGCTGTGGGCCCGACTCCGGAGCCGGAGCTTCGGCAGCACAGGCGGCCATCACCAACGCAAGAACCAGAACTACCGGCCGCTTCCTCATCGTGAATCCCTCCGTCGGTCACATCAACGCCGCGACTCTAGCTCTGTGACGCAACCGGGGCCACCTTGCTCTGTCGCATGATCAATGCCTACACTGTTGACATGGGTAACCAAAACCTCCTCGGCAGCTTCGAACAGCTCGTCTTGCTCGCCGTCCTTCAGATCGGTGAGGACGCCTATGCACCCGCGATACGCGAGCGTCTGGAAACGAAGATGCAGCGCAACGTAGCTCGGGGCGCTGTGTACGTAACGCTCGATCGGCTCGAACAGCGTGGACTGCTTGCCTCCACGAGCGCGCCGGCCGAGCCGGGACGTGGCGGGCGGCCTCGCCGCCATGTTGCGGTAACCCCCGAGGGTGTTCGCCAGCTCAAGGAGGTGCGCGGGTACCTCGACGCTCTCTGGGATGGTCTCGACACCGTGCGAGGCGACTAGTTGGAGTCCGGCCCGAGGTTCCCCCGCTGGTGCGCGCACGTCCTGCGTCGCGTCGCGCCCAACGGCTGGGCCACCCGCTCGCTAGTGGGTGACCTGGAGACACCGCGCTGCGAGCGACGGCTCCAACGACGCACAGCGCTGGCTCAGTCGTGCGGCCCGCGCGATCACCGCGCGGTATGCGTGGGCCCGACTCTCGGGCCGACTCGCCGCGCGCAACGCACTCAGCGCTCAACCTCCCCCGGATCGACCGAGTTTCATGAGCACCCTTTTTCAGGATGTCTGGTACGGCCTGCGTTCACTCCGCTCCACGCCCGGTGTCACAGCGGCGCTTCTCCTGGTGCTAATTCTGGGAATCGGGTCGCTCGTCGCGACGTTCTCGCTCGTCGAGGCAGCGCTACTCAACGGCCTGCCCTACCCGGACGCGGACCGCCTCGTGGTTGCCGCCACGACCTTCGACGGCCGCTCGAATCCCGTCGGCTCCGCGCCGGACTGGGATGACTACCGCACGCGAAATTCCAGCTTCTCGGGGTTCGGTGCGCTGATGCCGTTCTACGTCCCGGTGCCCGTGGTGACGGAGCGCGAACCGATCCGGGCCAACCACATCTACGTGAGCTGGAATCTCTTCGCCACTCTGGACGTCGCGCCGCAGATCGGTCGCAACTTCAACGAGCAGGATGCGCAGCTGGGCGCGACCGTTGCGATCGTCAGCCACGACTTCTGGCAAACGCAGATGGGCGAAAACCGCGGCGCAGTCGGCTCTGCAATCCGGATCGACGGCAGTGATCACACCGTGGTCGGCGTGATGCCGGCTGGGTTCCACTTCATGCTCGATATCGAGGTGTGGCGGCCGATGCAGATCGGCGGACCCTTCGCCGGTGCCCGCCGATTCCACAACTGGTTGATGGTGGGGCGGCTCTCGGACGGCGTGTCGATGCAGCAGGCGCAATCCGACGCGGACGCGATCAGCCTCGCACTCCAGACCGAGTATCCCGATACCAACGAAACAAAAGCCCTCGCTCTGACGCCGCTGTCCGAATGGATGGCGTCTTCGGTGCGAACCCGGCTGTTGCTCATGCTGGCGACGGCCGCGCTCGTGCTCGCCGTCGCTGGGAGCAATGTCGCAAGTCTGCTGCTGGCGCGAGGCTCGACTCGGCAGGCGGAGCTCGCCGTTCGCGCTGCTCTCGGTGCGAGCCGCGCGCGCATCGTGCGGCAATTGACCATCGAGAGTCTCGTGCTGGGTGCCATCGCGGGGACGGGTGGACTCGCTCTCGCGGCCGTGCTTCGTGGTGCCCTTCTGCAGGTGGTTCCGCTGTCGCTCTTCGGTGTCCAGGAAATCGGCACGTCCGCAGCGGCGATAGCCTTCGGGCTGGGTGTCACCGTCATGGTGAGCCTGGGATTCGGTGTCGCGCCCGTCTTACGGATCATCCCGACTCAGCCCTCGGAGAGTCTTCGCGGCGGCCGAACGACGATCGGCCAGGGCAACCGCCTCCGATCATTCCTTGTGGTCGCCCAGGTGGCCACAGCCGTGGTGTTGCTGATCGGGTCAGCGCTCCTCCTTCGAAGCTTTGCCGCCCTCAGTGGACGGGACCTTGGCTTCGATTCAGAACAGCTGCTGTCGGCCGGAATTAACTTGCGTGGCTCGCTGCAGGAATCGGCAGACGAGCGCCGCGTGTTCTTCGATCAGCTGACGACTCGGATCGAGGCGCTGCCTCAGGTCGACGCTGCCACCGCGGCCAGTCGGCTCCCAATCCGGAACCCAGGCAACAACATCGGTGCGTGGGATGCCGACGCTCCCGCCGAGCCTGGCCAGCGACCGATCGCCTATCAACGCACGGTGCAGCCCGGCTACTTCGAAACCATGCGGATCCCGCTGCTGGAAGGGCGCGGTCTCGACCCCAACGGCGGCGATTCGCTCGAATTCGTGATCAGTCGCAGCCTTGCGGCAACGCTCTTCCCCGAAGGATCGGCGGTCGGCCGCCGGCTTGCCGTGGATTGGGGCGAGGATGCCGCGGGGCCGATCGTTGGCGTTGTCGAGGACGTCCGTGTCAGCGGCGTCGGCGAAGGCGCCGCGCCCACCTTCTATGCGCCATACGCGTACCGCGGGGGTTCGGGAATGAACCTCGCCATCCGCACGCGCGCCGGTCAGGCCGGGGTGGTCGCGGAAGTGCGCGACGTCGTGAGGCAACTCGACCCCACCGTCCCACTGAGCGACGTACGTTGGATGGACGATCTGGTCGCCGACTCGATCGGCCAGCCGCGGCTCCTCTCGATGGCAATGGTGTTGTTTGCTGCCACCGCCCTCGTGCTCTCGTTGATCGGCCTCTACGGACTCCTCGCGCAAACCGTGGCGCAGCGGCGGCGCGAGTTCGGTCTGCGTGTGGCGGTTGGAGCGAGCTCGCGCGACGTGCTCGGCATCGTCGTCCGCAGCGGAATGATCCGCGTCGGCGTGGGCCTTGTCGTAGGCGTCGGCATCGCAACCTTGGCGAGCCGAACGCTCGAGACCGTGCTCTTCGAAGTGCCGCCATCCGACCCGCTCGCCTACGCGGCCGTCGCGGCCCTGCTGGGGGCAGTCGGGCTTGCAGCGTGTCTTGTGCCAGCCTGGCGTGCAGTCCGAACGGACCCGGTTGTGGCTCTTCGAGCGGAGTAGGGACCCTGCTCGTTCAATCGGCTCTGAGCGCTGTCGCCGGATCGACCCGGGCGGCCCGTCGCGCCGGCCAGCTGCATGCGGCCGTGGTCGCTACGAGCACCAGCATGGCGACTGCCAACAGCACCCGAGGGCTCTCGGGCGTCGCATCGACGCCAGCCGCGCCCATCAAGCCGCGTAGCCAGAATGCAGCCAGCCCGCCAGTTGCCAGCCCCATGACTGCCAGCACAAGCCCGCGCCGTACGACGCTCGAGAACACCGAGCGCGTGGATTCGCCGAGCGCTACACGAATCCCGATCTCTCGCGTGCGGCCAGCCACGACGTAGGCGATGAGCGCGTACAGACCGACGATCGCGAGAAGCGTCCCGGTAGCCGCCAACAAGCTCACGATCACCAGTTGGAAACGGAGCGGCGCAAACCAGGTTCGGACGAAGGTGTCATAGGGGAATAGCGCGTCGACAGGCACTTCCGTGTCGATGGCAGCGACGGCGTTCCGAACGTCAGTCGCGGCAAATCCCGCGCCTGGCCGGACGACAACGTGACCGAGTAGCCATGTGTCCTGCGCCATCGGCACGTACATCTCTGGCGGCGCTTCCTGGTCCGGACCAAAGTGCCGCACGCTACCGACCACCCCCACGATCTCACGGGAGGTGCCCACCACGATCATCTCCTGGCCGATCGGGTCGGTGTCGAAATGCTCTTCCGCTAGTCTCTCGCTGATGATCACGGCGGGCGCTGCTTCGACATGGTCGTCGCTACCGAAAAGCCGTCCCGCAACCAACGGGATCCCCATGACCTCGAAGTACCGTTCCGAGACCGTGTGGTACTGGCCCCAGAACTGCTCCTCTTCCCAGTCCCCGGCCCGATAGCCAAAGCGCATGTTGATTCCGGCGACCGGAGGATTGGTGGCCACGGCTACGGCGTGCCCGCCACGCTCCAGCCGCTCGATCAGGGCGTCGAAGAACTGCAGTCGCCTTGGCGCCTCGTCGTAGCTCTCGGCGCCCAGTACAACCGGCGCCGTCATTACCCCCTCGGCGTCGAAACCGGGATCGGCCCCTGCCAGGCCACGGAAATGATCTGCCAGCGCCGCACCGCCGATGAGGAGGATCGTCGTGAGGGCGACCTGCACAACGGTGAGTGCGGTCAGGCCCGAGGCTCGTCCAGCGACCGATCGACTGCGCCCCGCGATCGCTGAGTCCGGTCGCAGGACGCCGAGCAAAGCGCTCGCCCACGCCGCGACGAACAGCGTTGCGGTGAGCGCTAGAACGACGAGTGGTGCGAGCTGAATCCCCGCGATGCGCGGCACGTCGGACGGGGCCAACTGCCGCAGTGGCGTCAACACCCAGTAGGCCAACACGGCTGCTGAGACGGCGCCGCTACCGGCCAGCCAGGTCAATTCGGCGAGTTCGCCCCGGACGAGGCGCCATCGACTCGCACCCAGCGCGCGGCGTATCGCGAGTTCAGTGCGCTCACGCTCGCGACGCGCCGTCAGGAGTGCGGCGGTGTTGGCGCAGGCAATCAACAAGAAGAGCGCTGCGGCAGTCACGAGCAGCCGCATGATGCCCAGGAACGGGCGGATCAAATCGCTCCGCAGGGGTATCGCCGTCGCGCCCCAGCCCCGGTGATTGGGATGGTCATCGCCGAGGTTGCGTACGAACGCGTCGAGTTCACCGGCGGCGCTCGTAATCGTGACGTCCGGACGTAACCGGGCGACCACGTCGAGATAACGCGCGCCTCGCATGCCTTCCGACAGCTGCTGCGGATCGGGGTCGCTGGGCAGCCAGACCTGGCCGGCCGCCTGGGGATACGGAAGCCCGTCGCTCGCCACGCCGACTATCAAGAACGGCTCGCCATCAAGCTCCATGGTTCCCTGGCCGACGACAGCCGGGTCACCACCGAACGCATCGACCCAAAACTGGGCCGACAGCACGACTTCGTTTGTGCCCGGCTCGGGACTGAACCAGCGCCCGACGACAGGTCGCAGTTGCAACACTTCGAAAACGCCGCGTGACGCGGTGACGCCACTCAGCCGCCGGGATTCCCCTTCGACGCGCCAGTCGACCGCGAGTCCCGACACGGACGCGAACTCTTCGACCGTATCCCAGCGAGCAGCACGCAAGTCAGCAAGCAACGGCGGCGACATGCGCGAGCGGCTAGCAACGCCATCGCCCGCAATGCTGCCGCTGTCTGCATCGAGCTTCACCTCGTAGACGCGAACGATCTCAGCCGGGTTCCCGAAAGGCAGAGGCTTCCACCAGACGCCATAGGCAACGCTGAGGACTGCGCCCGCTGCTCCGAAACCGAGCGCCAGAGTGCCGACAACAGAGACCGTGAACGCGGGTCGCCGGCGTAGGCGACGAGATGCCGCGACAACGTCATTGACCACGCTGCGCCAGCCCGGCTCGTGGTCGCGTCCACCAGGAAGCGTCCCTCCGCCAGGACGAAACCGGTCGGTCAGATAGCTGATGCACATCCCAAGCACGGCCCGGTCGTAGGCCAGGCCGCCACGACCCGCTCGGGCGGTTTCCTCGCGCAGGTCCCCGACGAGACCGTTGTAGGCGCTCGCGTCTCCCACCACCCGGCGTAGCAGCCACTCGCTCGGGCGAATCATCGCGAACGCTCCTCGACGGCGTCCTCCAGTCCGGTCCAGAGGCTCTCGAACGCGGCGCGCGCTTCGCGGAGTGCCCGCTGCCCGTCAGGAGTGATCCGGAAGTAGCGACGTGGCCGGCCCGCGCGACTCTCGTCGGCATCCGCGAGCCATGACTCCAGGTAGCCCTTCCGAACCAAGCGATCGAGCGTCGTGTAGACCGCCCCGCGCGCCACCGAGCGACCCGCCGTCGCCTCGAGTTCATCGCGCACCGCGAGTCCATAGGCCCTGTCATCGAGCCGAAGCACGGCCCACAGGAGCATCTGTTCCAGTTCGCCGAGGTAGGTCACTTTATCCATGACTACATAATTACCACAATGACTACATAATGGTCAAAGCTGCTCGCGGCTACCGTTCCGCGTTGCGAAATTCGCGCAGCGCCACGCCGCGCACTAAGCTCGCGCCCATGAGTAGACGGGCTCCCCAGCGGATCAGTCGGCGCGCGTTTCAGCGCTCAGCCGCGGCTACGGCCGTGGGGATCGTCGCGGTCCCAGGTAACGTGTTCGCAGCGGTTCCGATCGCTCAGAGCACACTCGAACGCTCCGAAGCGCGGCGCGAGGAGCTCGTGGAGTTATTGAAACGCCTGGTTGCGGTGCGCAGCCAATCCGGCGAGTCCGCCGAAGAGGCCCAGGCCATCGTCACGGACTACCTCGGCGGACTCCCCTACTCGGTGGAGCCATCGGCCGATGTGCCCAGCCGCCTGTCGGACCACCCCGAGTTCATGCCGCCGAATCCGCCGGGCGATGGGCCATTCGTGAATGTCGTTGCCGTGCCGCGCATGAACCGCCCTGCTCCGTTCGGCGTCTTCGCGCACATCGACACCGAGGCCGTCTACGACGGATGGACGACCGATCCCTACGCGATGACCCGCGTCGGGAAGCGCCTCTACGGACTTGGCAGTGCCGACGACAAGGGTGGAATCGCGGCGATGCTGGTGGCCGCATCCATCCTCGCTGAGCAACGGGGTCCGCTACCGACCGTGATGAGCCTCCACGGCAAGGGCGGCGGCAGCCGCGGCAGCCTGCCGGTGTTTGAGCGTTTCGCGCGACGCGGGACGCGCTTCGACGCCATGCTCTATTCGCATCCGGCAGAAACGGGGCACGGCCTGGCCGACGTGAAGAACGTGGTTCAAGGTTCGCTCGACCTGACTCTCGAGGTCACCGGGTGGCGCGGCGAGCCGCTGGAGATGGGCGGTCCGGAATCCGCGCCGTACGACACCGGCGGTGACGCGGTGCGCGCCGCGTGGAGCGTCATCGAACGCCTCCGGCAGACAGCGTTCGCCGGCCAACTGGTGAACGCCGGTGAGTTCCGCGGCGGCGACCGTGTGGGGGCGGTTCCTGAGACCGCGCGCGCGCGGATCCGGGTGCTGTTCGAGGGCGATGCGACATGGCGTGAACTGCTGGCCAACGCCCAGCAAGACATGGATCGCCATCTGGCCGACCTCGGGGGCGAACCTGGTTACTCGGGCACGCTTGTCCAGGATGGACTGGCAACCAACTTCGGCGCCGTCCGGTGGGACTCCACATGGGCGCGCGGCGTGCGCGATGCGATCGGCGACGTTACCGGCACACCGCCCAACGCGTACCCGAACCACTACGCGGGCGACATTCGCTATCCGATCCGGCTGCTCGATGCACCGGCGTTCGGGATCGGCTCTCTCGGCGGCAACTTCTACGGCCCGAACGAATGGGTCGATGAAGACGATCTCGTTCGCCTGGTCGCAGTGATCGTAGAGACGATGCACCGCTGGGCCGCCTGACACTTTTTTTCGCACTAACGTTGTTAGGCGAAACCTTCCCTGGCACTCTTCCGTCCTAGAACTAACAACGTTAGTCGAACTGGAGCAGAGCATGGGCAAGGACGTTCTCGGCGGTTTCGAACATCAGGTATTGCTGTCGATCCTTCGGCTCGACGAAGAGACCTACACGGTGCCGATCGTTCTCGAACTCGAGGAGCGAACGGGGCGCGAGACCGCCCCGGCAGCGGTCTACATCGCGCTACGCCGACTCGAGAAGAAGGGACTCGTGGCCTCGCGTCTCGATGATGGCGCCAGCGCGAAGGGCTCTCGCAAGCGCCGGCTCGTCGTTCTCACCAAGGCCGGTCTCGAAGCCCTTCGCGAATCACGTCGTTCCCTGGTGACCCTGTGGGATGGAGTCGAAGAGCGGCTGGACGGTCTCAAGTGAATCGCCCGCCTCGCCTCATCGAAGCTCTGCTCGCCGCGGTGATCCCATCGCGCGACCGCGAGCTACTCCTCGCCGATCTGGGCGAGCTCTACAGCTATCGCGCCGAGCGCGACGGCGGTTGGCGTGCGCGCTGGTGGTACGCCCGCCACGCCATCGGCACCTGGCTCCGCATGCTCCGTCCGGCCAACCGGCGCGCCTTCGCACCCGGACACGGTCCTCTCCCCGACCCCCCGCGAGAACGACACCTCATGGAATCCATCTGGCAAGACATCCGGTTCGCTGTCCGTACTCTCACGCGCTCGCCCATGTACGTGGCCGTCGTCGTCCTGACTCTGGCTATTGGCGTTGGCATCAACGCCACGATCTTCACGATGGTCAATGCGCTGCTTCTCCGACCGCTTCCGGTGACTGCGCCGGAAGAGCTGGTCGAGATCTACTCGTACGACCCCCAGATCGATACGCCGGTCACTAACTCGCACCCCGACTTCCTCGACCTGGCTGAAACGACTTCGACGCTGAGCGGCATGGCCGGACATTCCGCGTTCACGGCAAGCCTGTCGACGGAAGATCGGAACGAACTCATCTTCGGGGAATTCGCGAGCGGCGGGTTCTTCGAACTCCTCGGCATTCAGCCGCAGCTCGGACGCCTGATCACCGCCGAAGACGATCGCGTGCCGGGTGGCCACCCGGTTGCCGTGCTCAGCCATTCGTTCTGGCAGGAGAGGTTCGAAGGTGATGCCGGCGTACTCGGGGAGAGCATCACGCTAAACGGGCAGTCCTACACGGTTATCGGCGTTGCGCCGGTCTCGTTCAACGGACTCACCCACGTTCTTCGCGCCGAGGTCTGGCTACCGGCAATGATGGCCGCGGTTATTCCTCCTGTCGGCGTGCAGAGCGTTGAACCCTCGCCCGGCGAGACACGCATCGATCGACGTGGCACGCGTTGGATGTCGGTGAAGGGCCGGATGGCGCCAGGCGTAACCACCGAGCAGGTGAATGCCGAGATCAACTCCATCTTCGCGCGACTCGGCGAAGAGCACCCCGATACGAACGGCGGTTGGGAGATGCGTGTCGTGCGCGCCGACAGCGTGCGCGTGCACCCGATGATCGACGGTGTCCTCGCGCCGGTCTCGGCACTCGTGCTGGGCCTCGTCGGACTCGTGCTCTTGAGCGCCTGCACGAACATCGCCGCGATGACCCTGTCACGGGCCACCGCGCGCGGTCGGGAGGTCGCGGTTCGACTGGCTCTGGGTGCCGGCAAGGCGCGTCTGGTCCGACAGTTGATGACCGAGAGCCTGATGTTGGCTTTGCTCGGTGGAGTCGGCGGCATCCTGCTGGCCCACTGGCTGCGCGGCCTCCTGCTGCAGGTTCAGCCGCCGGCTCAGCTACCACTCACCTGGAACCTCCCGATGGACTGGAGGGTCATCGCGTTCACCTTCGGGGTCTCCGCCCTTGCCGGGTTGGCCTTCGGTCTGGCCCCCGCCCTGCGCGGGTCGCGTACGGACCTCACAACCGCGCTGAAGGAAGGGGGTCGGGGCAGCAGCGCCGGGGCACGAGGCAAGCTCGGACTGCGCGGGGGCCTGGTCGTCGTACAGGTGGCCGTTTGCATGGTTCTGCTCGTTGGCGCCGCTCTGGTCCTGCGCGGCGCGCGCGCGGCCTCACAGGTAGATGTCGGGTTCGATATCGACGGCCTGGTTACTCTCACTGTCGACCTGCGTCAGAACAGCTACGAACGCGCCCAGGCGAATCAGTTCTACCTCGACGTCTCGGAGCGGCTGCCGGCGTTGCCCGGGGTAGGCGCGGTCGGACTGGCCGGCCGGGTTCCGCTGAGCCTCAGCCTCAATCTGAACGGCGTCTACATCGAAGGCCATCAGACCACCGACGACGAGCCCGGCTATCCGGTGGACACCACCACCGTCGATGCGGCCTACTTCGAAGCGCTCGGCGTGCCCCTTCTCCGCGGCCGCCTGTTCGGCGCCCAGGACACCCCCGACACGGCATCCGTCGCCCTTGTGTCAGAGGCCTTTCAACGCACCTACTTCCCGGAAGGCGCGGTAGGTCAACGCTTCCACAACGACGGGTTCACCGGGCCTGCGTACGAGATCGTCGGCGTGGTAGCCGACACGAAAGTCCGGACAGTCGGCGAGGCCCCCCGCCCGTACGTCTACCGATCGCGCGAACAGAGCCGGCCGCTCTCGATGACCATCGTCGCGCGACTCGACCGCGATTCTCCGGAGGTCCGCGATGCGCTACGCGCGGAGCTCCGAGCGATCGAACCCGAGCTTGTGTTCGTCCAGGACACCGACATGCGCAACCAGCTCGGTGAAGCTCTCTTTCCGGTGACGTTCGGTGCGTGGTTGTTGGCTGGCGCGGGGGCTCTCGCGCTTGCGCTGGTGTCGGTCGGCCTCTACGGGGTCATCGCGTATTCGGTGGCACAACGAGCCCGTGAGATCGGCGTCCGCGTCGCCGTCGGTGCGGCGAGTACCGATGTGCTCGCGTTGATCCTGCGGCGCGGCATGGGTCTCGTCGCGGTGGGCGCTCTCGTAGGAGCGACGGTGGCGGCGGTCCTCAGTCAGACGCTGTCGTCGATTCTGTACGGTGTGGGAGCGCTGGACCCGCTGGCTTTCGCAACGGCTTTCGCCGTACTGGCGCTGGTGGCTGGGCTCGCCAACTGGATCCCGGCGCGCCGCGCCGCGCGCCTCGACCCCGTGACTGCGCTACGCGCTGACTAGTCCGGAAAGTCGCGAACGAGAAGCATCGGATCGGGGTAGGCAACCTCGGTGCTTGCAACCCTTGTATTCATAGGGATATGATCCCTTGGAATACAAGGGATGGGAACCATAGACCTTCCCGCACCGAACCGACGCCGCGCAACGCGAGGCGAATCCCCCGGAAGACGAGACATGGGCAAGGACGCACTGACACTGATCAAGGGCACTCTCGATGTGCTGATCCTCAAGTCGCTGCACTGGGGGCCGCTGCACGGATATGCCGTTTCCCGCTGGATACGCCAGGTGAGCGGCGAAGTCCTGGACGTTCAGGAAGGGGTGCTCTACCCCGCGCTCCATCGACTCGAGCGACAGGGACTCGTACAGGCTGAATGGGGAATGTCGGACACGAACCGCAAGGTGAAGCACTACGAACTCACCGAAGCTGGGTCCGAACGCCTCGGCGATCAGGAACAAGACTGGGCTCGGTATTCCGACGCGATGGACAAGGTCCTCGGCGCCACCCAGCAGCCGAGCTAGATCGATGAACGACGACCGCAAGACCCGCCCCGGGAACGTTAGTGACGAAGTCGCCTTTCATCTGGAAATGCGCACGCGCGAACTCATCGAACAGGGCATGGACCCGGCCGAGGCTCGCGCCGAGGCCCGCCGCAAGTTTGGCGATGTTCGTGAAGTCACCGCTGCGACGCTTCGCGAGGATGATGTCGCCCGCAAGAGCGAGCGCCGGTGGGAGTTCCTGGGCGAACTCCGACAGGACGTGCAGGTCGGTTTCCGACGGCTTATTAAGGCGCCCGGATTCTCCGCCCTTGCCATCCTCATCCTGGCGCTCGGCATCGGCGCGAACAGCGCGATCTTCAGCGTGCTGAACACGGTCGTGTTGCAACCGCTGCCGTACGAGGATCCTGGCCAGATGGTTCAGGTTTGGGAGAGTTCGCCGGCACGTGGCTGGGACTTCTTCTCGGTGTCCGAACTCAACTACATCGACTTCCGCGACGCCAACGAAACCTTTGCGGCGCTGACGGCGATCGGCTTTGGCGACTTCAACGCCGGGTCGTACACGCTGCAAATCGACGACGAATACGTCGTCCTCGACGGCCGCCGGGTTTCCGTGGAGTTCTTCGACGTACTCGGGGTTCAACCGCGACTCGGACGGGTGTTCACCGAGGCCGAGGACACGTTGGGCAACGAGTCGCGGCTCGCGATTCTCGGAGATCGCTTGTGGCGTAATCGCTTCGGCGCCGATGAAGGTGTGCTTGGCGAGTCGATCATCATGAACGACGAGGCCTTCACGGTCGTCGGCGTCATGCCGCCTGGGCATTTCTTCTTCGATGACGCCGACGTGTACACGCCGATGCGTCCGGGAATGAACGAGAACAGGTCTGATCACCGCCTGGTCATCCTTGGGCGGATGCACGACGGTGTCACGGTGGAACAGGCTGAGGCCGACCTTGACGCAGTGGCGGCCCAACTCGCGGTGGACTACCCGGACTCGAACGGTGGTTGGGATACGCGGACGCAGGGGCTCTACGACTCGATCGTGTCCTCACGACTGCGTGAATCTCTCTGGGTGGTCGCGGTAGCCGTCGGCATGGTGCTGCTCATTGCCTGCGCCAACCTGTCGAGCCTGCTACTCGCCCGCGCAACAGCCCGTCAGCGCGAGATCGCGATCTACGGCGCGCTCGGCGCCGGCCGCGCGCGGATTATCCGGCAGATGTTGACCGAAACCACGCTGCTGGCTCTGATTGGCGGAGCGGCTGGGACAGCCCTCGCGTTCCGTGCGGTGGGCTGGTTCCGCGCCCTGGATCCGGGTCGCCTCCCGCGTTTCGAAACGCTCGCAGTTGACGGCGCCGTACTCGCGTTCGCGCTCGGCGCCACCATGCTGACCGCTATCTTGGCCGGCCTGCTACCCGCGTGGCACGCCACCAGCGGCGATCCGCAGGAAGCGCTCAAAGACGGTGGCCGCGGAGCCTCGGCCAATGCCGGCACACGACGTCTTCGCCATCTCCTCCTGGGAGCGGAAGTCGCGCTGTCGATCGTGTTGCTGGTAGGCGCCGGGTTGCTCATCCGCAGTCTGTGGTCGGTCCAGGCGATCGACCCAGGCCTGGAGTCCGACCCCGTGCTGACGTTCCGCATCAACATGCCATTCGATGGCGGCGAGCAATACAACCAGGTCAATGCGCAGTTCCGTCAGATGCTGGACGAGATCCAGGCGCTGCCTGGCGTCACCAGCGCGGCGACCATCAGCGGCCTTCCGTTCGGCGGCGGCGCCACAAGCATGGACATGCAGGTGGAAGGCGTAGACCACGGCGAGAACTTCCCGTCTGCCTTCTGGCGGCTCGCCTCGCCGGACTACTTCGAAACGATGGGGATCCCCCTCGTCAAAGGTCGCAACTTCCTCCCGGAAGAAGCCGACGGTCGCAACCTCGCCATCATCAGCGAGAGCATGGCAAACGCCCTGTGGCCGGACCAGGACCCGATCGGCAAGCGCTTCTTCGGGTGGCGCGACCCGGAGCGCCAGAAGACGGTGATTGGCGTGGTGGGCGACGTTCGCGAGCGGAATCTTGAAACCGAAGCCACCAACCTGATCTACATGCCGCACCTGCAAATGAGTTGGTGGAGCAACATGTACTTCGTGATCAAGACGGACGGGGTGCCGTCCGATCTCGCGCCGAGTGTCCGGGCAACGGTCACGTCGATCGTGCCCGATCAGCCGATTCTCGAGGTATTGCCCCTGCGCACCATCGTCGAGGACAGCCTCGGCCCGCGACGCTTCAACGCATCGCTATTGATGTGCTTCGCCGCGCTCGCCCTCGTGCTCGCGGCGGCCGGAGTGTATGGCGTGATGGCCTATTCGGTGGCGCAGCGAACGAACGAGATCGGCATCCGCATGGCAATCGGCGCGGGCACCGGCAATGTCCTGGGCATGGTTGTGCGCCAGGGTATGGGCGTGGTTGCGGCGGGCGTCATCGTGGGAACCGTTGCATCGATAGGAGCCGCTCGCCAGCTCGCCAGCATGCTATTCGGAGTGGAGACCTTCGACCCGTTGAGCCTCACAGGAGCGGTCGTATTCCTGTCGGCCGTCGCGCTCGTAGCATGTGTCGTTCCGGCACTTCGGGCGACCCGTGTGCATCCCACCGAGGCGCTGCGCGACGCGTGATTCCACCCTGGGCGCGGGCAGCCAGACGGTTGCCCGCGCCGGGTTGTACACTCGCCTGTGCGCCGCCGGAACGCGTTCCCGTAGCGCATACGGTTTTGGAACGGCGCCGGGCCCTGTGCGGTGCAGACTTGTGAACCGCGTCAGACCCGGAAGGGAGCAGCGCTAAGCAGGATCCTGCAGGTGCCGCAGGCCAACCCGGCGCTCGTTCCTTATTACCGGACCTCAGCGACAACGCGCTCCACAGGATCGAATGGCACGGTCTACGCATCAGGTTCTCGCCCGTACCTCGCGGCCTCAGCAGTTCGCCGATGTGGTCGGCCAGCAGCCGGTCATTCGCACGCTGACGAACGCGCTCCAGCAGGAACGGCTCGCTCATGCGTACTGCTTTTCCGGAATCCGCGGGGTCGGCAAGACGACAATTGCCCGGCTGCTCGCCAAGGGCCTGAACTGCCGCTCGACTGAAGGTCCCACGGCAACTCCGTGCGGGACCTGCGAGTCATGCGTCGAGATCCGCGAGGGACGTTCGATCGACGTCATCGAGCGCGATGCGGCATCGGATCGTGGCATCGAGGAGATGCGCCAACTCATCGACGTGGCGCGCTACGCGCCGTCGGGCGACCGCTACAAGGTTCTGATTCTTGATGAAGCGCACATGCTCACGAAGGAAGCGTCGAACGCGCTTCTGAAGGTGCTCGAGGAGCCTCCGAAGTACATCGTCTTTGCACTGGCCACTACCGAGCCGAGCAAGATCCTGCCGACGATCCTGTCGCGCTGTCAGCACTATCAGCTGTCACGCATCAACCAGGGCGAGATCGAAGCTCACCTGGGCAAGCTAGCCGCCGGCCAGGGCATCACCATTTCCCCGGACGGGCTCGCGCTCATCGCGACCGCTGCTGACGGCAGCCTGCGTGATGCTCTTAGCCTGCTCGACAAACTGCATGCCTTCGCCGGTGATGAGATCGATGAGGCCACGGTGGTGGACCTGCTCGGCCTGGTGGACCGCGTTCTGCTGTTTCGAGCAATCGACCTGATCGCCGGACAGAACGTCGCGGGCGTCATCGAATTGGTCAGCGAGATGGTGCAGCACGGCGTCGACCTGCATCAGTTCACTGTGGACCTGATCGGGCACCTGCGTAATCTGCTCGTGATCCGCAGTGTGACGGAACCAGGCGCGATCCTGCACCTGCCGGCCGCTGACCTCGAAACGCTCACGGCGCAGGCCGCTCACTTTGAAGTCGACGATCTCGATCGCGCGTTCGCTCTCCTGGCCAATACCGAGTACCGCATCAAGGTAGCGGAGCATCCGCGCTATCACCTCGAGGTGGTCCTCGCCCGTTTGGCGCGGATGCCGCGCCTAGAGCCAATCGAGGACCTGATTGCCGCCCTGCGCGGCGAGCCCTCAGGCGGCAGCTCGGCACCACCGTCCGGTGGCGGGGGTCGCAAGGCTGCACCCGCCCCCCGGGCATCCGCGAAGAATGTTGCCCCCGCACCGCCCCAGGCGGCGCCGGAGCCCACGGCCACGCCCGCACCGGAACCCACACCGCCGCCGGCACCAACACCTGTCCCGGCAACACCCGACCCGACCCCAGCGGTAGCCGCCGACCCCGAACCTGAGCCGGCCAAACCGATCGCGCCGGAGCCGCCCGCACCTGAGCTCGCACCAGCACCCGCGGCTCCCGCCCCACCGGCGCCAGAGCCCGAAGTAACGGTCGAAGCTGCGCCGGTTCCCGAACCCGTAGCACCGGCTCCGGCGACTCCCCCACTTCCGACGACACCCCCGGAGCCTGAGCCTGATCCGGAACCTGAAGCGGCCGCAGCAGCACCAGAAACCCCGGTGGCTGATGCGCCCGGCGACGAGGCGAACGATGCCGAGCCGCCCATATCGAGCGTACTTGCGAAGGTCCAGGAGAAACTCGGCGAAACCCACCCGCTCGTTGCTCAGTCGCTCAGTCGCACCTGCGGAATCGATGTCGCCGGCGAAGCGCTGGTCTTCCGTTTCCCGTCCTCAGCCGGTCTGTTCGCCGATCGATTCAAGGACCCGGAGATCCTGCCGGCACTGCGAGCGGCCTGCGAAGCAGCACTCGGCCGGCCGGTGGCGCCCCGCGTCGAAATCGACCCGAACGCGCCGACACCGGCGCGCCCAAAGCCCAAGCCCGAACCCGTGGCACCGACGCCACCACCGATCCAGGCGTCGGCTGAACCGCCCTTCGAGGACGACATTCCGCACCCCGCGGAAACGGCCGGCAACTATTCTGCGCAGAACGCAGCGCCCGCCGGACCACCAGCGGGAACCTCAGCGCCAGCTCCCAATGCTCCAACTCCTACCCCGGCCCCGGTTGCCCCGGAACCGGCGGCCGCCACACCGGCGAGTTCGGCCACGGAAACAGGTACCGCCGAACCGGCGCCCAAGCCTCCCGCTGGACGACCGGCAAGCCCGGAGCTACGGCAACACGTCGAGAACGAACCCGGCGTTCAACAATTACTCACGGAGCTCAAAGGCACCGTGCTATCGGTAGAGGAACTCTGATGGTCAACATGAAGAAGATGGTCGTCCAATCGGAGAACGTTCCCGTAAACGACTGATTTATAAGGATTTAACCGAAACCACGCGTGGTATCACCGCGCAAGATGCCACATGCTGCAGCGTTCCAGGTCTCTCGGGTGCCCAGACCGCTCAAAGCGGCTGCAGCGCAGAGGTTTCTGGCAGCCACCTCAGTTTTGATGAACCGCTGGCCGCACGTAACCCGATCTCGGCCATGCACCCGGCACGCACCCACAAACGGACCGGATCTATGTGTCGCGGAATAGTTGCCGCAGACGGTCGTTGACGCGGGTCTCGAGACCTAGCTCCGGGTCGAGGCGGGCGAGCACATCGGCCTCACGCACGAAGCACTTCCCGCTGTCGGGATCTCGGAGAGGTTTCCCCCACTTCCCCGACTTGATCTTCCGCTGAGCGGTATTCCGGTGCACGCCGAGAAGCTCGGCCAAGTCGCGCGAGCCGAGTAGCCGATTCATGGATAGACCTTGCGACGCTTGTGCGCAGCTCGGGCGAGGACCGGCACGTTCCCGTCGATGACATCGACCACGATGGCTCGGTCTTTCCCGGAGGCGGGTCTGGTAACTCTTCCGACTGCCTGCCTCGTCTTGGTGCCGCCTGCGATCGGGGTCGCTAAGAGCAGCATGTCCCAGCCAGGGACATCGATTCACTCGCCGAGGAGAGAGTAGGTCGCGATCGTGAGAGTCGCTCCGGCGTGGATCTGTTCCATCGCAGTCTTCCGAGCAGACGGACTCAGATCGCCGTGGAGAACAACTGGATTCATGTCCCGCAGGTCATCTCCCAACTGCCGCACGTGAGCCACGCGATCGGTCAAGACGAGACCGCGCGTCGTCGGTCCGACTCTCTTCCGTACCTGGGTGCAGAGGAGCCGGTTACGGTCGGCGTCGTTTGTGAGCGCGGTGATCATCGCCGGCCAATCGTCCGCGAACTGGTACGTGAAATCCGCTGGAACCGAGACGATCTTCGGTCGGACGAAGGCGCCGGCGACCTCGAGTGCTTGCTGGGGCACCTCGTGTACCACCGGCCCTACAGCAGCATGCATGAGCGCTTCGAGACCGTCCTTGCGCCACGGCGTGGCCGTCACGCCGTAGCGGTGCGCCCCGGGCAACTCTGCAAGGACGCGAAAGCACGACCTTGCCGGCGCGTGATGAGTCTCATCGACCAGCACGACGCCAAATCGCGGAGCGAGGTCAGAGAGGTCGCGGCGAACGAGGGTCTGCAGAGTAGCGACCGTGACGTCTCGAACATCGTGCTGCCCGCCTCCGATTACGCCGACTTCGACGCCCAGCCATTTCGCCAGCTCGGTGCGCGCCTGACGAAGCAATTCCAATGTGTGGACGAGCACCAGGGCGGAAAGCTGCAACCGGGCGACGATTCCGGCGAGCATGACCGTCTTGCCCGATCCGGTGGGGCTTACCAGCATGGCGCAACGGCGCTGCAACAACCCGTCCAGCGCCTCAATCTGGTATTCGCGGAGCTCGCCCGTAAGGGTAACCGCTCTGCCGAGAGGTGTGCGTATGGTCTCGTCGACGTATTCGATTTGTCCGGCGACTTCTTCCAGCGCCCGTAGTAGATCGGGCCAGCAGCCTCTTGGCACCACCACGATGCCACTGGCCTCGCGATACAAGGGAAGTGTTCGCGGCACGTCGGAACGACCCCGCCGGCCTCTGCCGACCGGGGCCCATGCAGGGTTCTTGTAGACGAGTCGTCGCTTCACTCGAGCGATCTGACGAGTCGATAGTCCCCGGAGCTCGATCTCCTGCCGAATAGTCGCGGTGATCGTCATCAGCCGAACCTCGCCGCGATCGTGCGAGATCCCCCGCCGCACACTCGACGTGGGAACCCGCTCAGACAGCCCGAGAACAGGGGCAAAGTTGGGTGTGCGGACGTGCGGGGTACTACGTACCCCCCGCACGATCCGCACAGCCCCCGAACTCCGGTGTGCGGACTGTGCGACCGCACGTTCACCGCACGTTTCGCACAACTCATTCGCCGACCCTGGATCTGCCCTTGTCGGTGATTGAGTGCCAGAGCATCGCCCCCCGCTCGGTAGTGATCAGACCGTCGGCGATAGCGTTCTTGCGAGCCACCTCAACAACGTCTTGAGCGTGGCCCTCGGCCATTGCGACCTTCCTGATAGCCCGTGTCCCAAGGGGCGACGCGGCGTCCATCAGCGCGCGCAAGATCGTCAGTTGCGCGGCTTGCGTCCGAGCCGCCCGCTCGGCCTTTCGCCGTGCGCCGGAGTTGACCGGGGCACCGCGCGCCAGAAGCGTATTCAGATCCGAGTCGAATTCGAGGACGAACTCGTCAACATCAACGTCTCGACCGAAAGCCGAGAACACGCGCGGGGATCGATCTTGTCCTTTTTGGCGCTTCTTGATGCGCCACTCGACATCGGGCCATTCTCGCCAACGTGAGTCGCCGCGCGTCCGGGTGCCCTCGTGGCCCATGTGTTGGGTGATGATTGCCGCGTCTATCCCGGCTTCGGCAAGCAACTGTGCGAGCGGCTCGAGGAACTTCCCCGCGTCCCGATCTTGGTCAAGTCCCAGCACGTCGAGCACCGGGCGCACGCAATCAAGAATCAGGACTTCGACCCGAGCCTCGCTCAACTTCTTCGCCCACCACGATCTGATTCGGTCGTCACGAATATCGAACGTACGTTTGTCGTCGCGGATCGACCACAGAGTGACCTTCTCGGGATTCGCGATATCGAGTTTCCCCAATCAGTCCTGCAAGCGCCGCGGGTCCATTTCGGTATCAATCAGAGCAACGGTCCCGCGCGCAGGGGTCGCTTCCCACCTTCCGAGAAACTTGCCGCCATCTGCGAGACAACGGACTAGGTTGTGCAGGAACGTGGTCTTTCCCGCCTTGGCTTGAGCGCTGATCACTACCCGGTCGCCCCGGTGCATCAGGCCCTCGACAATCGGCGTCAGTTTTCCGAACTCCATCTCTAGAAAGTCGTCGAGCCGCCAGGACTTCGGCAGCCGCTTCTTCCCAGACATCAGTCAGGAACCTGACAGACATATCGGTCGCTCCAGAAGAGGCGTACCGCCGAGGGCCTCCAGAGCGTCGCCCGCAGCGGTCGCCGTCCCGGCTGGCGCCGGGATCCGTGGGCTCTTTCTTGTCGTGACACGGGGCCTCCCCCAGGATCGAAGCGTTGCCGGCGTCGGGCAGCGGCTACTTGAGATCCAGTTCGCAGATGAAGACCCGTCCGATATCCGAGACACCGAGCGCGTGAGTGATCGCGAAGGCATTTGGGAGGCTGGGCAGTTGCTGGCCATTGATGATCCGGCTCAGGAATTTCTCCGTGATGCCAGCGTGGTAGGCGAGTTGCTGCCGCGTCATCTCCTGACGGTGTCGCAGTGATTCGATGTTGTTGCGAATCCGCATCTGGTCGCGCTTCGAAAGCGGGTTGGTGTTCCTGGCCATTCGTTCCTCCATCCCAGTCGGGCTACGGGTCGGTAGATGACGAGAACATTAGCGCCATGATCTTGTGGTTGCAACGTAACCTTCTGTGGTGCTACCATGCAGGGTAACTACCCGTTCCCCTACAAGGCAAAGCTGCTGGTGACCGACAACATCGACCTGCTTGAGAGAATCGCGGCTCGCGTGTTGGCTCTGCGCAAGCGCCAGAAGTTGTCCCAGCGGGCCCTCGCGGCGAAGTCGGGCGTTCACGTGAACACCGTGGCCCGTATCGAGAGCGGCGAACACGACTCCGGAGTGGCCCTGCTATCGAGGGTCGTCGTGGACGGCCTGGGGTCGACCTTGCCGCGATTCTTCGCAAGCACCGTCCGAATCGCACGCGAGGCTCATCCCGAGGAGAACCCCACGAAGGAGTTCGAGGCGGCTGTCGCTCGACGTGTCGATGAACTCGACGACATCGTGCAACTGCTGCTGCATCGATACGTCCACCGAGCAGGATTGGCCCACCGCCTAGTCAGCACGGAAGAGTGGGTGGCCGTGATCGACGAGATCCGGAACTCATCGCAGTACCGAATCCTTGCGGGCGTTGCGGGCGCCGAGCTACCGGCTACCGAATTCGAGTACGCGGAGAAGGCAGCGATGCTTGCCCTCGACTATGCCGCCGCGAACCAGAGGGAGACCGCCGAATGAAAGCCTACGTCGAAGCGCCACGAAAGGACCGGACGACCGAGAAGAGGCGTCTCGTCATCACCCACGAAGGCCGCAAACTGAAGACGGTGACATTCGACTCGGTGGAGGAAGCCAACCTGACCGCGTCGAAGATCAACTCAGCCGTGAGCGACTACTCGGCAGTCGGCATGACAATTACAACCTTGCCCCAACTAGCTGACGCGATGGGGATTGCTGGTCTGGCGCCAGCGTCGGAGGAGATCACCCTTGCGGAGTATCTCCAAACCTACAACGAACGGCACCGCGACATCTGGGCGCCGAACTCGCGCGCGGCCTACGCGACCTATCAACGAACCCACATCGCGCCCGACCTCGGCCATCTTCCGCTTCGTGATGGACTGACGGTCGAAATCCTCCGCAACTTTGTGACCGGGCTTCGCGGCAAGGGGCTCGCCGCCAGCACCGTCGATTGCATCGCTACTCACGTCCTGAGCGTTCTGAGATATGCGAGCGAAGAGGACAAGGTCGATCGAGTCCCAGCTCGACGACAAGTACTCCCGAAAGCACTGAAGACACAGGACGACGGTGAGACCGGTCGAGGTTGGACCGAAAGTCAGCGATCTCGCTTGTTGGCCGTGATCGAGGAGATCTCTCCAAACGAACGGGTGACCTGCTATTTCCGCGTTCTCGACGAGGCCGGGCTTCGTCCGTCAGAAGCCGCTGGACTCCGGGTCGTCGACATCGACTGGAAGACCGGCGAAGTTACTGTCCGTGGGCAGTTCCACTATGAATACCGCGACGTGACGAAGACACGCCAGGCGAGGAAATCTCGCGTGTCCCAACAGCTACTTGAACGCTTGCGCCGGCTTCGCTCGGCGAACGACGCCAGGGCGTTCGAGAGAGGTAGGCAATCGAGCGAATGGCTCTTCGAGATGGCGACCACGGGCCGACCGCACACCCAGACCGCTATGCGCGCACTGCTGAAGAGAGCCGCTCGCAAGGCTGGCGTGCCGCTTCCGAAGAATCACTCGCTACACCAGCTCCGGCACACGGCGATCAGCCGCTGGATCGACGACGCGGACACTAATGTCTACGCGATCGCCGCGCGATCCGGCCACGCCACTCCCGGCCACCTGTTCAAGCAATACGGACAGGCCTATCGGGATCGCGAGGCAGCTCGGACCGCTCCCCTGTCGGCTCGGAGCTAGCGACCCGTCGCCTCTCAGCGAGACCTGTGGCAGAGCCGTCAGCGCGGGGCTGCCTTCGTCCACTTCTTGCCGTAGCCCATGCTCCGAGACGCGCCTTCTGGCCATGTAGTGAAGGGCTTACCCCAGTGGTCGATCATCCAGCGGATGTCCGGTAATTTGTGGGCGCGCAATCGTGGACCGAAATAGACGCTACCCCCAGGAAAGCCGATGACCCTTGCGCGCCACCCGCTCCGTGGACTCGCTCGCTGGATCAACCAGTCCCCGTAAACGCATCCATCCGGCGTGCGCTTCATTCCTTTCGTGGGCGCGGATGCTCGGCCCTCTGACGGGCGTTCGGGCACTCGATCGATGCCGCCGACCACGGCGGTCGGCAGGATCGTGAGGAACATTCGGCGCGTGAAGGACATTGCCGGTTCTCCTATTCAACGCCCCATCGGGGCGGCGCATGGGTCTCGGCAGGACCACCGCAGGATACGGTTGGTCACCGGGTCAACGAGCCGAGCCTCTCGCCGGTGTCTTCATGGAGGAGGAAGTATACATGTGGAAGAAACTCACTCGGCTATGGCTCGCGAGCGTCGCGGCCATCCGGCGGGCCCTGTTCCGGAGCCCACCACCTGACATCACGGTTAACCTGCCGCTTGCGATCAAGGGGCCCAGCGCGCCAGCGTTCGTGTTGATCGTTGCGTGCCTCGTCGCCGCGAACAGACTCGCCACATTCTGGGAGTTCGTGTTAGCGAACCACCGGATCGACCGTCGCTCAGCCACCGCGGGGAGCCGAAACATCATGGCATTGGTGCCCTGGGCCGCGAACCACGTTCACGACTTGTGCGAGAAGATCGACGACCTGGAAGCCCTCGGACTCGGCACGCATCTCACTGAGTCCGCGGAGAAGTGGGGCGAGCTTCTCCAGCTCCGTCAGAGATGGAAGGGAGACAAGCGTTTGATAATGCTTCGCCACAAGGCAGGCGCGCACGTAGATGTCGGGTTGTTGAACAAGGGCCTGCAGCGGTTGGCACGCCGGGGCGACGAGTTCGTGCTCCTAACGGCCACGTCTAGACGCAGGATCGACGGGCACTATCTGGGCGCAGACGAGGCGCTATTCGAGGGCGTCTTCGGGGGCGGCTCAGATCCCGGCGTGACCGTTGCAGAGACCCTTTTCCTCGCGGAACAGCTCAAAGACGACGTGATGGTCATCCCCGTCTGCCTCGAGCACGTCCTTTCGGATATCTCGGAAGTCGAGTCCGGCTGAGCCGCGCGATCAGCTCTCTCTATCGCCGGTCAGCTGCGCTTCAACTTCCGACAGCCGGAATCGCACCAAGCGCGAGCTCAAGCGCTTGGGGGTCAGACGCCCCAGCCGCACGTAGCGCTTCACGGTGGCCACGGAACACCCGAGATACCGAGCGACTTCCCGGTATGTCAGCAAGCGCTCTGGGTCGTCATCCGAGACCGAGCGTGCCGGTGTGTACGGAACGACCTCGGCGACAACGGGAGGTCCCACAACTTCTACCCGAGCCGCAGCCTGCCGTACTTCTTCAGCCGCTGCTATCGCGCGAGCTTCCTCAACGAAGATCTCGCCGAGAACGACCAGTTCGAAGCCGCTGCGCTTCCGGAGCTCGACCAAGGTGTCCTGGATTTTCATCCGCAGTGTGTTCGTGTTCATGCAACCTCCTTCCGGGTTAGATGGACACCATGACAGCGGTTCAGGGCAACGGTCTAACGATGCATGGGTGAATCCGTCGCGCGCGGCATTCGGAAAACTCGACACGGGCCGGTTCACATCTAGAAGCAACCCGTCAACAAGGTAGGTGCGCGTGCCGAGCTACTGGCGTTTGAAACGAGAAAAGATCCAGGTGCGGAGACGCGTCGTTGCCGGACTGGAAGCGATCAGAGAACAGATCCGAACGACGCTGCCCGAACAAACGACTGACCGGTCGCTCATCCTCGGCACGCTCAACACTCGAGACTTTGACGACAACAAGTTCGGCCACGGTCCCCGGCTCCCCGAGTCGTTCTACTACTTGGCCGAGATCATCGCGGCCTTCGACGTGATCGCGATTCAGGAGCTCAATCGAGGCCTCGGGCCCCTCGAGCGACTAATGCGAGTTCTTGGCCCCGACTACCGCTATCTAGTTACCGACGTGACCGAGGGTCGGGCCGGCAACACTGAACGCCTCGGGATGATCTACAACCGTCGCAAAGTCACGTTCACCGGTGTCGCTGGCGAGGTTGTCCTGCCCGACAGGCTGCGGATGAGCGAATCGACGAAAAAGGGGCAGTTCTCGCGGACACCCTTCGCCGCTTCGTTCCGTTCAGGCTGGTTCAACTTCGTGCTCGCGACCGTGCACATCTACTACGGGGAAAGTTCGAAGAAATCGGCGGCCTATGCCCGACGCGTCAAGGAGATCGAGTCGGTGGCTAGGTTCCTCGCGAAGCGCGCGAAAGACGAGGACGCTAACTACGTCTTGGTCGGTGACTTCAACATCGACAAGTTCGAAGACAAGACCTACGACGCGCTCGACAAGTTCGGGTTCGAGGTCTTCCGGAACAAGGTCGGCAGCAACCGGAAGCAGAACAAGTTCTACGACCAGATCTCGTTCAGGACTCGACCGGGCGAGCTGCGTTTGGCGGACGGTGACCGCGCGCATGGGGTGTTGAACTTCTTCGAGAGTGTGTTCAGGGATGACCAGTTCGAGACGTACGACGCCGAGGTGATCAAGACGCTCGAGCGCCGCAAGGTCGCCCTACAGGAAGAGAAGGCGGCGACGACGAGCGCGAAGAAGATTGCAAAGGCCGACAAGGGCATCGCGAAGATCGAGAGCCAACTCGGAAATGCCGAGGAGCGGCGGTGGTACTACGAGGGAGAGTGGCGCACCTTCCAGATGAGCGACCACTACCCGCTCTGGGTCGAACTCGATATCGACTTCACACAGGACTATCTGGAGACGCTCAAGTAGGCAGCCGTTCGTGGGATCAGGTGCACCGCCGAATGGCTTCCGCGAGGTCTCTACTGTTTACGCCGAACCGGTCGATCACCTCCTGCACTTCCTGGGTTTCCAACACGGCCACCGGCGCACCCTCGGGATGATCATGGTCGGTCAGGATCGCGTCCGGGTTCTCTCGCAGATATTCGGCGAGTCGAGGCCAGCGCATCTGCAAGACACTCCATAGGGCCAGGTGAGCACGGTTGATGTCGTACCCGAGCAAGATTCGGACGCCGCGATTCAATCGGTACGCGTTCAACAGACGCTTCATCTGGCGCGGGTTGCGTCCCACCAGATCCGCAAACTGCAGCAGGAAGTGCTCCGTAGAAGCGACGAGATCCCGCGCAGCTAGCCGCTCAAACCCCGCTCGGCGTGCCGCCCGTGCTTGGCTCCCGCCGTCCTCGTCTGCCTCAGCGATATCGTCGAGAACAGCCTGCTCAGAAGGCGCATCTTCGAAAGCCCCTCGAGCGGCTTCCAGTTCTTCGTCGCTGGGCTCTTCTCGTCCGGCGTCCGCACCCAGAAGATGGGCCCAGAACTCGGACCGTGTCTCATCCGGCACGCGAGGCAACGAAATCGAAACCTGAAAGACCTTCTCCATGAAACGATCTCCCAGTGTCGCATGGGGGCCTGTATCGCCCACGCCCTTGTAGGTCGCGTACTCCTGCTCGTAGCTGTTGCGGAGCCAATCGCCATCCGCCGCAACGACGTAGACGACGGGCGCGTCGCGCAAGGTAGTCAGGATCGACTGGAGAAAACCGACAACAAAACTGCTTCCGCAACGATCGAGGTCATCGATGAAGATGACCATCGGTTGGCCGATCCGGCGGACGAGCTCGCTGAAGTAGCTGCGCAGGGTACCGCGCGGGTCGGTCATCGAGTCTCGCAATAGCGCATCGGCCCGCGCACCGGACGGGCGCAGGCTCCTCACAATCGCCATCGCCCCGCCAAATGACGCCACGACCGCGGTCGCTCCTTTCATGCTGTCGGCAATCCAGGCCTGCTCCACTCGACCCGCAGCGAGCCAGAAGAGAACCGTGACGATGACGGTCGCGACGAGCTGGCCCGACCACAGATTGCGCGCTCGCCACACTCGGCGCCAGACGCCAAGGCGGGTGCCTCGAAAGAAATCGATTGAGTTGTCGAGCTGCTGCCTCGACTGACGGTAGACGGCTTCCACGAGGGCCCACCAGGCGGACGGCGCGTCGTGCTCACGCCAGGCGTTGAAGTCGACGACAATCCAGCGTCTGGAAGGAGGTTCGGTCGTGAGGCGCGGGCGGATCAGCTCGAGGAGTGTCGATTTGCCAGACCCCCAGCGACCATGGAGCTGCACAAGGAAGGCACCTTCCAACTTGCCGTGAACATCGTTCAAGAGCTGCGCGACTGAAAGGGCCACCGCATCCCGACCTAGGTGATCGAGTTTCGACGGGACATCCGTCTCGTAGTCGACTCCCTCGGGCGACCCGAGGAGCTCTTCCGGGACCCACCAACCCAGACGTGGGCCGGGCATTTCTACCAGGACGAGATCATCGGATTGATCGACCGTCTGACTCTTGGTTTGGACTGGCGGCGTATCAGGCCGTCCGAGGGAGATGAGCTCTCGCGCCAAGTCGAGAGCGATCGGCTCGAAGTCCTCCGACGTGCTGGCCTTCCTAGCACGGAGCTCGCGTGGCGGCAGACTGTGCTCCGCGACCTGAAACATCACGGAAGCGTAGGTATCAGCGAGAGACATTGCCGGTTCGGTCATGACGAAACCGACGGGCATGTTCTCGAAGGCACGGAGCAACTCGATAAATGTAGATGACCGGATAAACCGCCGGGATGACGCGACAATGATCAACGCTCGAAATTGCTCGGGCGCCCAACCCGTAATGTGCGGCAGAGATCCGCTGATCAGCCGTAGATCGCTCGCGTCAACGCCGCGTAGGCTCCCCACCCAGGTGTCGAGCTCCTTGGTGTGGGCAACCAGTACCTGAGGCAGGTCCGCGGCAGGCTCCTCACGCATGGCCATGACTATTCGTCCATCTGCGCCGGCCTTTGAACGCCGACATATTGGCGACAAGGTGGTCGTCGTCAGTTTGGCTTGGCGCGCGCGCAGGTCCTCTCAGCGATCAACTGTCGCTACTCGAGACGCCTCAAGCCAGCACCTGGTCCCGCCGCTCAACTCCACACGAAGCATCTCCACGCCCGCAGCATTCCTACGACGTTCAATCGTAGTGAAGGATGTCTCCGGCACCAACACACCACTATCGGAATCCTCAACGACGGGAAGCTGCAAGAAACAGTCGACTGTCCCGCTCGTAAGTCCGCGACGTCCGGGGAAGTGAGTCGTCGCGGTCATCCCCCAGTACTCCACGGTCGCCGGATCCGGACCGGTTGTGCCCCGCTCGTTGGGCGCTACAACCGGCTCCGGACCTTGGTGATGTACCCAAAGAAGATCTGCCGAGTAGTCAACCGCAGCAGCTACGGCATTCCTGGGAACCACGGCCTCGGCCCGGACCATTTCGTTGCCTCCGCCTAGCCGCGCCGCCACCACCTGACGCCAGACTGTCTCGCCGGCGGCATCGACGAGCTGTAGCTCGACGCCTGCTTCAGCGGATCGCATTGATCGCCGCGAAATGGAGATCTCCCACCTCGACGAGGCTGCGAGACCCTGGCCAACGGATCCCCATTTGACGTTCACATCGGTCACTTCGGCGGTTCCGTCGACCTCGGCAGCAGTCTGATCGAAAGGCGGTAGTGCCGGGACGCGCGCCACGGCGGCGCCGGAGATCGCGCCGACTCCGAGCGTCGCCCCAGCGGCGGGACTCGTTGAAGGTTCCGGCAAGAAGGAAACCCCGCGCACTTTCGATGGAACCGCGTACCGAGTGTTCCGAACCTTCGCGATCGACGGCATACGTCCGCATCTCTCGCCGGCAACCAGCTTCAAGTCGGCGCATATCGACGCGACTACCTTGTTCGTGTCGCGCGTCGTTCCGTAGCGCCACCGGCGGACACCACCATGGTGGCTGCAGGCACCTCGCCCGGTCGCACTGCTGCTACTTCCGTCCTTGCACGTCGCGCCCGTCCGACGACCGCTGGAGCGAACCGCACTCGAGATCTCGCTCTGGACCGTGGTCCCCGAGCGCGTGACCGGTGCCTCCAGGTCGATCAGAGCCCTTTGGCCATCCTGGTAGACGGCGATCGGGCGCGCTTCCGAAAGGCTCGGATATCCCCGGTAGATCAACAACCGTGTATCAGAGGCGAGTAACTCCTCTGCGATGGCGTCGAGCTGCGCTTGTGTAGGCACACTTCCGACGGACAGCGCTAGGATTTCCGTGCCGTTGTGACTTCCCGAATACAGAACTTGACGGCTCAAGTTCTGTGCGTCGGCCACTGGAGCTGATGCGCCGCCTATCACCGCTAGGACCGCGATGACTACGATGGTCCGGCGGCTACTTCTTCGCACTGGTGATCAGTCCGGAGATCGCCTCGATAATCCCCTTGGTCTCGCCGGGGTCCACGGCAGGCCCATGGGGGACCGTGGTCTCGCCCTTCTTCAGGACGAAGTTACGCTCGGTCGTGGCGAGCGAACGAACCACCTCGCGCCGAGTCTCCTCGTCCTGCTCGACGGAGGCTCGCAAGGCCACCCAACGAGCCTCAACATTCGTGAGTTCGTTTTGGAAGTACTTGATCTCCGTGAGGCTGTATCGATACAAACGCAAGAAGAAAAACGCAAATACTTGCACGAAGATCGCAACCGACACGCGCGGTAAGTAGTAGGCGGAGATTCCTGCCAGCGTGATCTCGACCGAACCAAGGTCGGTGTTGGTCACATACCAAAGGGTTATCGCGAGTGCCGCGCTGGTGGCGAGCGTTCCGAGTATCAGGTTTAAGTTCCCTCGCCGCCTAAGTGCTTCGATTTCGTCCACCAGCCGGTCTCGCATCTGCCCGATACGATCATCGATCGCATCCACACTCGCAGCCTGCCGGATCGGATCGCCGTATCGGGCTTCTATTTCGGCTAGCATGTCGCCGGTCACTTCCGCCGAGAGCCTGGCCCGAAGCGCCTCGACAATCTGAGCTCGTGCGCTCTCTGAGATAACTTCCGGAACCGTGGCCGACTGCGCCTCCGTTCGCGCCCGCAACGCGTCCAGCTTCTGGTCGAGCGCGTCCAGTCGCACGTCGGCGGAAGCGCGATAGCGTTCGAACATGACGCGCATGTTCTGAGAGACGCGCTGGCCCCCCCCCCGTCCGGTCGCCCGCCCGCATGGCCGAGCTTCCGGGCATATTCAGATACTTCACCAGCGCTGCGGTTAGGGCGATTGCCGACAAGCCCGCCACGAGGACCGTTGCTTGGAAGGCGATCCGATCTAGTAGTGAGCTCAGTTGGTCGAGACCATCCAACATTTCGGTGGAAGCGCGCATCGTGAAGGCGATGTCGCTCGCCCGCTGAAACTCAAAAACCAAGTAAGTTGCGCCGCTAAGCACGATGTAAATCGTCGTGATCGCCAGCCAGTGAGATCGTAGGAGTCTGAAGAAGCGCCCCACCGCTGGCTCTTTCTGGGCTGGCCCCGTTTCCATCTACTTCCTCCGTAGGTCGCGGCTCCGTCGCCTAGGAGAACCGAGCGGAGTCGCGGTTTGCGAAGCTGCGTTCGGAAATCTCCTCGGCGCGCGACCGAACGGAAGCGGAGGTTGGTGCGGTCTACCGTGCTACTTCTCCTCCGTGTCCGCCATGGCGGCTTCGCGATGTCAATGGATCGCCGGACCGGTCGCAACCCGCCGGTTCGGGGTGGGGACTCCGTCCACACGGCGCCCGTCGCCCCGGAACGTGGCTAGTCGTGTAGCGCCGCCAGGAAGGCGCTGAGGGCTGTCGGATGATCTCGATCGACTCGATCGAGAACCTCACCCATTCGTACGCCGAGCACGTCGGCTATTCGGGCGAGCGTCTTGAAGCTCGGAAGCCTCTCGCCCTGCTCGATGTGAATCACGTAGCTTCGGGCGAGCACTGCTCGGTCAGCGAGCGCTCGCTGGCTAAGTTGAGCTTCCTCCCGGTAGGCCCGCAGAACTTCGCCCAACGCGGCGCGATATTCGATTGATCAGTCTCCGATCTATTCGGGCGGTCCCTGAAGGTCCACCAATATGTCCCACACCACCGCGAACAGCTCGCGCGACGAGCGCGCTGCCTTGCGCAGTACCGCCTGGCCTAGGGCCGCGCGGATTGCATTGAATGCAGGGTCTCCCAGCTCCTTGCGAGCGCGATCGAGCAACTCGACGAGGCGCTTCCATTGTCGGTCCACGTCACTCCTCCTTCCTTTCTTGGGATTGCAAAACCGTCCTCGAAATAGTCCAGCGATTGCTGGTCTAGCCCGAGCGGTCTGCCGCAAGAGGAGGAGTTGACTGGCCACGCCTGCGTGAGGATGGCCGGGACGGACTGAGGCGGCTGATCCGAGCTGGGAACAGGCCACCGACGCGGCGCCGGATCTGCGACAGGCAGACCCGGGAACCTGAAAACGAGCTCCGAACGAGACGATCTCAGAGAGAACGATCGTGCGGCAAGCAACCATCGCCGACGCGGCGAAGCGACGCACCCGTGGTGCGCGTACATCACGACGAGCACCTCGAGGTCCGGTAGTTCCGCAGCTACTCGCGCGCCCAGTGCCTTTCCCAAGAATCCTGGGCCAGGCACCACAATTACTTCGCTCTCATCAGGATCGTGTCTCGGCATAGGCCAACTATATGTCACTCATAGTGACAGGTCCAGGTTTGATTCCTGACATTGAAGAAGGAGCGCGGATCGGATCCTGTCGTCGAGTGAGTCGAGTCCTTCTGGAGCCGAACGTGTGGAGACGTGCACGAACGCGCCTGACCCGGCGAATCGCCCCCGCCCGGTAGGGGCGCAATTCCAGGAGTATCGGGCGCGCGGGATCGGCCACGGCCACCTCGGGACTCCGATACCCCCCACCCGGCAGCTCCAGAGCCCACCGGTACCCCGCCGCGTAGCCTAGGCGCGGGCTGTGTCGTACCCTGACAACAAGGACGGTCTCGACCGATGTGCGGATGGTCGAACGCACCTCTCTTTCTTGCACCCAGACGCACCCGCCACGCACCCATGGCCGGAACACCGGTAGGGTGATACTACGTAAATTCTTTGTTTTCAGATAATTAGCGGTAGAGGAACTCCGATGGTCAACATGAAGCGGATGATGCAGCAGGCGCAGCAGATGCAGGACAAGCTGGCGGCTGATCTCGCCGACCTGCGCGTGAGCGCCTCCGCCGGCGGCAGCGTGGTCACGGCGACCCTCAACGGGCAGAAGGACCTCATCGAACTGGCGATCGACCCGGCCGTCGTCGACCCGGAAGAGGTCGAGATGCTTCAGGACCTGGTGGTCGCCGCCGTAAACGAAGCCTCCCGGCGCGTGGACGAGGAAGTACAGAGCAAGATGAGCGGCATGATGCCTCCGGGCCTCGGCGGAATGCTCGGCTAGACATTGAGCTTCACCGAATCCGGATCGCTTGCTGACCTGATCGAACGCCTGCAGCGGCTCCCAACCGTCGGCCGCAAGACCGCCCAGCGGCTTGCCTTCTATCTGCTGAAGGCGCCGGCCACCGAAGCTCAGGAACTCGCCGACGCGATCCTCGAAGTACGGCGCCGGATCAAGCCCTGCGGCGAATGCAATCTCCTCACGGATGACGATCCCTGCCGCTACTGCGCCGACACGGGCCGAGACGACTCGGTTCTGTGCGTGGTCGAGGAAGGCCATGATCTGGCCACCATCGAGCGCACGAGTCACTTCCGGGGCCGCTACCACGTGCTCGGTGGATCGCTGTCTCCGCTCGACGGCGTGGGGCCCGACGAACTGCACCTCGGGCAACTCGAACGTCGCGTCCGCGAGGGTTCGATTCGTGAGGTTATCGTCGCGACGAATCCCACGGTGGAAGGCGAAGCCACTGCCGCCTACCTCGCGCGGCTCCTCAAGCCGCTAGGCGTGGCGGTAACACGGATCGCTGCGGGGATCCCGGTGGGTGGCGACATCGAGTATGTCGACGAGGTGACCATGTCGCGTGCGCTCGAAGGCCGTCGCGAGCTCTAGCCGAACCGCCGAGATCGCTACTAGAAGTTCTTGTCGACGTCGCCCCTCGGTGCTACCTTTTCCTTCGCGGCCGGGCGCGGTGAAACACGTGTCGGGCTGGCCTATTTTCTGGTTCCTGAGTAGCTCAATTGGCAGAGCATCCGGCTGTTAACCGGAGGGTTGCAGGTTCAAGTCCTGCCTCAGGAGCTTTTTTTATGGCCGCAGCTCCCGGAGCGCGTCATGACCCGAAAGCGCCGCAAGCGTAGCCCGAAGCCGATCGGCTGGCGCGAATGGGTGGCACTGCCCGACCTCGGCATAGATGCCGTGAAAGCGAAGGTCGATACCGGCGCTCGCACGTCCGCGTTGCACGCAGTTCGTGTTGCCACCGCGCGCAAGGGTGGGATCGACTTCATCCGTTTCAGCGTTCACCCGCAACAGCGGAAGACTCGGCCCAGCGTTCGCTGCGAGGCGGCGCTTATCGACGAACGCTACGTGCGGAGCTCGGACGGCACCCGTGAATTGCGGCCGGTGGTGGAAACCACGATCCAACTGGGCGACGATGCCTGGACCATCGAACTCACGCTCACCGATCGGGCGATGATGGGGTTTCGACTCCTGCTCGGTCGGCGTGCGATTCGTCGACGTTTTCTCGTGGATCCGGGCCGTTCCTGGCTCGCGTCCGAACGTCAGTAGGCTGAGGCAGCTATGCGCGTCCTGATCATGTCGCGGAAGCGGACCCTCTACTCGACGAACCGCCTGGTCGAAGCCGGCCGCGAACGCGGACACGACGTCGTGGTGGTGGACTACCTGCGCTGCTACATGAACATCACGTCGCGCCGACCCCAGGTGATGTACGCCGGCGAATCGATCACGGGTGTCGACGCCGTCATTCCTCGAATTGGCGCCAGCTACACGTTCTACGGTGCCGCGGTGGTGCGGCAGTTCGAGGCCATGGGTGTGCTCTGCGCCAACGAGTCGGACCCGATTGCGCGTTCGCGCGACAAACTCAAAGCGATGCAGATTCTCGCCCAGAAGGGCGTCGGACTCCCGATCACCAGCTTTGCCCACTCCACGAAAGACGTGGACAGCCTGATCAAGGTCGTGGGCGGCACGCCGCTCGTGATCAAGCTCCTCGAGGGAACCCAGGGCCTGGGCGTCGTTCTCGCGGAAACCAACAAGGCCGCGACGTCGGTCATCGAGGCGTTCCGCGCTCTCGATGCCAACATCCTGGTGCAGGAGTTCATTGCGGAGTCAGAGGGTGCGGACGTGCGCGCTCTCGTGGTGGGTACGAAGGTTGTCGCTGCAATACGGCGCCAGGGTGCGCCCGGCGAGTTCCGTTCGAACCTGCATCGCGGCGGATCGGCCGAACCGGTTCTCCTGACCAAGAAGGAACGACGGACAGCTGTCGAAGCCGTGGAGGCCCTTGGGCTCAAGGTCGCTGGTGTCGACTTGCTGCGCTCCGACCGGGGCCCGCTGGTGCTGGAGGTCAATTCCTCCCCCGGCCTCGAAGGCATCGAGACGGCCAGCAGCATCGACGTCGCCGCGGAAATCTACGCCCACCTCGAGCGCCGCCATGCACAACGGCGACGCCGCAAGCGCCGCAAACGCCGCCGCCGATGAATCGATCCCCGCGTGCGCTCCTCTTGGCGGGCCTCCTCGCAGGCGTCGCCTGCAACCAGGCGGCCGCCCCGGCGGCACCCAACATTCTGCTGATCATCGCGGACGATCACGCCTATCAGGCCATCGGGGCCTACGGCTCGATTCTGAACGAGACGCCGAACATCGACCGGATCGCGGCAGAAGGAATTCGCTTCGATCGCGCGCTGGTGACCAACTCCATATGCGCTCCAGCCCGCGCGGTGATCATCACCGGAAAATACAGCCACACCAACGGGGTGCTCGACAACGTCGATGAGTTCGACGCCACGCAGCCCACGCTTCCGAGGATGCTGCAGGCGGCCGGCTATCAAACTGCGGCGTTTGGAAAGTGGCACCTCAAGAGCGAACCCGTTGGGTTCGATACCTGGGAAGTGCTGCCCGGACAGGGCCACTACTACAACCCCGACCTGCGTACGCCGGACGGCACGATTCGCCGCGAGGGCTACGTCAGCGACATCGTCACGGATCTGGCGATCGACTGGATGGGCAACGGCCGCGACCAAGAACGTCCGTTCTTCATGTGGCTCGGGCACAAAGCGCCACATCGCAACTGGATGCCGGGCCCGGACCACCTCACGACGTTTGCGGACACCGTCTTCCCCGAGCCGCCCACGCTCTTCGACGACTACGCCACGCGCGCCCCCGGCGCTGCCACCCAGGAAATGGAAATCGATCGGCACAATGACCTTGAGCTACGACCTCAAGGTGCGACCGACGCCGCCCGGCATGCTCGAGTGGGAAGTGAACTTCTGGAACGGGATGGACGGACGTCTCTCGGTTGCCCAGCAATCCGCGTGGGACCGTGCCTACGGCGCGCGCAACGAGGCGTTTCTCGCAGACCTTCCGATCGGCGAAGACCTCGTTCGATGGAAGTACCAGGAGTACCTGAAGGACTACCTGCGCACGATTGCGTCCATCGACGACAACGTTGGCCGCGTGCTGGACTACCTCGATACGTCAGGCCTCGCGGACAACACGCTGATCGTCTACACATCAGATCAGGGCTTCTACCTGGGCGAGCACGGCTGGTATGACAAGCGCTGGATCTACGAGGAGTCGCTGCGCACGCCCATGGTGATGCGCTGGCCTGGTCACATCGAGGCCTCCTCGGCCACATCCGCACTCGCTGCCAACCTGGACCTGGCGCCAACGTTCCTCGAAGTGGCCGGTGCGTCGGTGCCGGGCGACATGCAGGGCCTCAGCCTGGTCGACCTCGTGTCCGGTGAAAGCAGCGCGCTGCGGGACTCCTTCTACTACCACTACTACGAGTCCGACGGCCCGCACGCAGTGCCCGTGCACTACGGTGTCGTGACGGCGGATCACAAACTGATCCACTATCCAGAGCTGGGCGCGTGGGAGCTCTTCGAGATCGCCACCGACCCTCACGAGGTCACGAATCGCTACGATGACCCGGCCATGTCGGCGACTCGGGCGCGACTCGAATCCGAACTTGAGCGCCTCCGTTCCGAACTCGATGTTCCCGACGACCAGATTTCAGGAGCCAACCGATGACGAAGCTCTCGATGCTTTCGCGCGCGATCGCAGTCACTCTCGCTAGCGGGCTGGTACTCGCACTCTCGGTGGGAGTCGCAGCCGACACCTGGCCGCGTCAAACGGGGATCGACGTCGAAGAGTACGTATTCCGGATTTCGCTGCGCGATGATACCGATGCGATCGGCGGGCTGGCAACGGCCCAGATCCGGTTCGTTCAAGACGGTGTGGAAGAGGTCTTCCTGGATCTGGTTGGGCGCAGTGGCGGCGCAGAGACCGGCATGGAAGTGGCCGGCGTGTGGGTCGCCGATAGCGACGCCGAGTGGGCAGCCATGAATCCCAACGCGACCGCTGAAACCGTCGGCGCTGCGGCAAACCACTCGCATGTAGGCGAACGACTGCGTATCCGACTGGCCGAAGCGCCCGCCGCGGGCGAGCGTCGCTTCATCACAGTCGCGTATGAAGGGCAGGCCGCGACCGGCCTGATCACCGGCCCGAACCGCTACGACGAACGTACCTTCTTCTCGGACAACTGGCCGAGCAAAGCGCGCAACTGGCTACCCACGGTAGATCACGTCTACGAGAAGGCGCGCATGCAGATGGTCGTGACGGCGCCCAGCCACTATCAGGTGGTCTCGAACGGACTTCTCATGGAGGAGACCGACGTGACGCCGGAACTGCGCCGCACCCACTGGAAACAGTCGGTGCCGATCGTGCCCTGGCTGTACATGGTCGGCGTGGCCCGATTTGCCGTCGACCACCTCGGTGTGCACCGCGGCGTGCCGATTCAGACCTGGGTCTATCACCAGGATCGTGACGCGGGCTTCTACGACTTCTCCTACCCGACACGCGAGGCCCTCGACTTCTACTCCGAGTGGGTGGGGCCGTATGCGTACGAAAAGCTCGCCAACATCCAGTCGGCCAGCGTGGGCGGCGGCATGGAAGCGGCCACCGCGATCCTCTGCGGCGAGAATTCCGTGACAGGCACGCGCAGCACGCGCTGGCGCAACGTGATCATTCACGAGATCGCGCACCAGTGGTTTGGCAACGCCGTGACCGAAGCAGACTGGGACGACGTGTGGCTCAGCGAAGGCTTTGCCACCTACTTCACGTCGCTGTACATCGAACACGCGTACGGGCGCGATGAATTCGTCAACACGATGCAACGCGCCCGCGACCGCATCTTCGACTTCTACGACACCCGTCCGGAATACCGGATCATCCACGACAACCTGGCCGACATGGGGCAGGTCACAACCGGGATGCAGTACGCCAAGGGCTCCTGGGTGTTGCACATGCTGCGCCACCGCATCGGCACCGAGACGTACTGGGAAGGCATTCGTCGCTACTACGAGCGCTACTACAACAGCCACGCGACTACGGATGACTTCCGCGCGGTGATGGAAGAGGTTTCCGGTCAGGATCTCGAAGCGTTCTTCCAGCAGTGGCTCTACCAGGGAAGTGCCGGATTGAGGCTCGAAGGGCTATGGGCGTATGAGAACAGCGCGGTCCGGCTCAACCTCGAACAGGTGCAGGCAGGCGGCACGACGTACCGCATGCCCGTCACCATCGAGTTCGTGGATGCCGAAGGCGGCACTGAGCGCGTCGACATCGAGATGACCGACACCACCCAGTCCTTCTCGATTCCTGTTTCCTTCGAGCCCGCCGAGATCGTCGTCGATCCCGACACCTGGTTGCTGATGCAGGCCAACGTGCAGCGACGCTAGACAGCTACTCCTGCCTGAGAACCTCTGCCGGGTCGACACGAGCGGCCCGGCGCGATGGCAACCAAGCCGCCGCGCTGGCGAGAGCTATCAAGAGAAGCGGCACCGCGGCCGGCGTTACCGGGTCGCGTGGGGTGACGCCGAAGAGCAGGCTGGCCAGAAGCTCGCCGGCCGCGGCAGCCCCTGCCAACCCAGCAACAGCACCGACCGCAACCGGCGCCAGTGCCTCGCGCAGCGAGCGTCGGATCACGCTCGAGGCTGACGCGCCCAGCGCCATCCGGATCGCCAGGGCACGGCGGCTGCGACTCACTGTATATGCCACGACGCCGTACACCCCGATGCCGGCGAGAACCGCGCCAAGGGCTGCGAAGGCGCTCAGTAGCTGAGCGAACAAGCGCGCCTCATGCACGGACGTCCGCATGATCTCGTCCATCGTGATGGCATCGCGCACTGGAACGTCGGGGTCTATGTCCCACACAACAGCCTGAATCGCTTCACCAAGCGACTCGGCGTCCATCGCGGTCCTGGCAACCACGTGTCGCATGCGCGTGGGGTGCTGGTTGAACGACCGATACATCTCCGGCACCGGATCGGACCGGAAACCAAGGTGACGTATCCCCTGCACCACGCCCACGATTCTGAAGCTGTCGTCGGTGTTCAGGGTGATGACCCGGCCCACCGCATCCTCGGCGCGCTCGAAGTGCGGGCGGGCGAACGCGTCGTTTACCACCACGACTTCCTCGGCTCCGTGCACGTCATCGGCGTCGAGCAGTCGGCCGGCGAGAAGGGGAATCCCGAGGGTGTCGAAGTAGCTCGTCGAAACCACACGGAATCCGGCATTCGGCATTGGGGCGCCTTCTGCATAGGAGTCCGAATCGATCGTGTAGTTCCAACCCCAGCTCCCGTCACCAAACGGCAACGACATCGCGAACGCCGGAGCAGGAATGCCGGGGATCGCCGCCACCTCTTCCTCGACCTCCACGAAGAAGCCGTGGAGCGCATACGGGTCGTCGTAGTTGTCGCCGACAGCATTCACTCCAACCGCGACCACGCCGTTGGTATCGAAGCCAGGGTCAACGTCGCCGAACGCGCTGAGCGTGCGGAGCATCAGTCCAGCACCCGCCAGGAAGACGATCGCCAACGCGACCTCCACCGCGACGAGCACGCGATTCGCGCGGCGCTGTTCGGAACTGTCGCCGTGTCGCGCGTCCGCCGTCGGCCGCTGTGCCCGGATCGCCGGCAGCATCCCGAAGACGACGCTTGCCAAGACGCTAACCGCGAGGGCAAAGAGCAACGTGTTGACGTCCAGCGCGACCTCGCCTCCGCGCGGCATCAGATTGATCAAGTCGCGGCGGAAGTAGTGAATCGCGCCATAGGCTGCAGCAACACCCAGGGCGCCGCCGAGAAGGGCCAATACGAGGCTTTCAGATAGCAACTGAGCGGCCAGGCGACGGCGTGATGCACCGAGCGCCGAACGGATGGACAGCTCTCTCCGACGCGCCTCGCCCCGAGCCAGCAGCAAATTGGCCACATTGGTGCAGGCGATCAACAGGAGTAACGCGACTGCGCCCAGCATCAAGATCAACGGCTGGCGCTCATCGTCCACCATGTCGGCCAGCAGGGGCACTGTGACAGCGCGCGCCAGTGCCGACTCGGCCATTCGGTCCGGGGCGCTCTCCTGAATCTGGGCGCCGATAACCGCGACCTCCGCGGTGGCGCTGTCGATCGTGGCTTCGTCACGCAGTCGCCCGACCATGTTCCACGCCGTCGCACTCATCTGCGAGCCCGGGTAGTCCCATTGCGGGTCGATGACCACCGGCGTCCAGAACTCCCACTGCGCGTACAGAGGCTGATAGCCCGCGGGCATCACACCGACGACACGGCGTTGCCCCACGTCGTCATCTGCCAGCTCCACGAGTTGGCCTACGACGCTGGTGTCCCCTCCAAACGCGCGCATCCACAACTCGTGACTCAGCAGGACGGTCGGTTCCGCTCCAACAGCGTGGTCCTCCGCGGCGAAGTGCCTGCCGTGGGCGGGCGCCACGCCGGTAACGGCGAAGAACTGCTCGCTGACCTCGCCGCCGCGGAGCTCGATTGGCCGGCCGGTCCCGGACAACGTGGCGGACGCCCAACTCACCCCGGCCAGAGCGGAGAAGGATTCGGTGTTTTCGAACGCCATCACCCAGCCCTTGGTCATCGCTTCGCCCGGCCACACGCGAACCAGTTGCTCCGAGTCCGGGAAAGGCAGGGGGCGAAGTACCACGGCATTTACCAGGGAGAAAATCGCGGTATTCGCGCCGATGCCAAGAGCAAGCGTGAGCACCGCCGCAGTGGCGAAGCCCGGGGCTCGCCATGGCAATCGCAGAGCGCTGCGTAGCTCCTGTGTCAGTACTGTCATCATCGCGTCACGTGATCCTGGGCGGGGAAGATCTCGGTGGACCGGTCTTGTAATTCTCGCTACGGCAAACGTTGCGGCCACGGTGAGCGCGGCGAGCACGGCGCCAACGCTCAATGCGTTGGTGGTGCCGGGAATGCTGTTTTCCTCGGCGATATCGCCAAGCAGCCCCTCGGCCTGGGCCCGACTCCCCGTCGCAAGCGCCAGTACGAACTCCAGCAACCTGTTCATGCGTCGTCGATCAGGGACTCCTGTCCCTGCCAGAGATTCATCAGGTCGCGACCGGCCTGACGCAGCAGTACGCGGCCGTCGTCCGAGAGCTCGTAGTAGCGCTTCGCCCGACCACCACGTTCAGGCGTGGGCTCCCCCATGCGGGATCGCAGCAGACCCTTACGTTCGAGTCGATCGAGAGTCACATACATGGCGCCACGCGCGATCTGGCGGCTGGTGTTCTCCGTGAGTTCATCCCGCACAGCTGCGCCGTACGCATCGTCGCCGCGCCGTAGCACGGCCAGGAGAACCATCTGTTCGAATTCACCGAGACTCTTGCTGGCCAAAGTCACTGCTCCGTGTAGAGTGTTCTCCATATAGATAACACTGTAGGCAATCGAAGACAACACTGTAGGCAAAATAGCCACACACGTCGGAGCACCCAATGTCGAATGGAGTCATGTTTATCGGTGTTGCCGCGCTGGCTGGCGGTTGCTGGTCGGCGTTGATGAACCGTGCCGCGGCCGACACCAACCCCTTGCTGGCGCCGATGATCGCGGAAGCGACCGGTGTGTTCATCGCGCTGACAATCCTGGTCACACGCTACCGAGATGTTCAGCTTGAGTGGACTTCGCGGGGAGTTGGTCTGCTGCTGCTAGCGGGCGTTTGCGTGTTCTCGGTCGACTACTTCACGGTGCGGGCCTACGGAACAGGACTCGCCGTGAGCACCGGAGCCCCGATCTTTCTCGGAGGCGCAATCCTGGTGACCACCATCATCGGCCCGGCACTGGGCGACCAGCTGTCCGGAACCAAGTTGGCAGGAATCGCGCTGGTCGCGGCGGGCGCGGTGATGCTCGGGACCGCCGGCGAATAAGGCTATGCCAGCGTGACGCCGGCCCGGGCGAGGCTGTCGGCGAACATCGCGACATTGCGCGGATCCCACAGGAGTCGACCGAGACGTTCACGTCCAACGTCGGCAAGGTCAGGTTCGATTTCGAGCAGCGTCTCGATTTCGGCGGCGAGACCTGCCTCGTCGCCGAGTTCGCTCACGGCAACCGCTCTGCAAGCTGGACCCCAGATCAAACCCGACGAATCGAAACGCAGCGCAGCATCGAGCGCGTCGCTCCACTCTTCCCGCGATGCGCTCAGCATGAAGTCCGTGTAGTGCGTCCACGCCGGCAGCTCTGGATTCAGTCCTCTGGCTCGTCGCTGCGCAACTGCGGCAAACTCCCACTCGCGCATCCCTACGAGCCACATCGCGTACGACGCGAGGGTAAGCGCGCGTTCTGGCGCGATGTCGACCGCGAGCTCGTACTCGCTGCGCATCAGTTGAGCCCGGCGCCGCCCGAAGTGCACCTGCCCGAGCGACCAGCGGCTCTGTGCCGAACGTGGTTCGAGATCGACGGCTTCGCGTGCGAGGCGTTCTGCTTCATCGAGTCCGCCCTCGAGAACACCCATGCCGCTGAGCCAATCACTGAAGTAGAGGTCCGACAAGAGCGCACGTGCGAGCGCGTAGTCCGGCGAACGCCCGACGACCGCGTGAAGAGCTTTGCTGGCATCGCGAAACGCGGCGTCCGAGAGGACATTCCCCCAATGGTACGCCTTCAGCACGGCCTCGTAGCTGCTGGCCTCCTCGGGGCGCACCTGGCGAGCGGCATCGCTGAGCGTACGACTGATTGCACCCGCCATGCCGCCGATCGCGCCCACGGTGCGCCGCGCGATGTCGTCTTGCAGGGCGAACAGGTCGCCCTCGAGTTCGGCGTCGAAACGGTCCGCCCAGCGGTTGGCGCGTTCAGCATCGGCAAGCCGGATGCCGGCCCGAAGTTGCTCGCCGGCAACCTGAATTGAACCTTCGAGGTAGAAGTCCGCAGAGTCGATACGAGTGTCGCCGCGCAGCGGTCCCACGACGCGCAGTTCTTCGAGGTGGCCAAGTCCTCGAATCAGTTCTTCAGTCAGACCGCTCGCCAACCACTCCCGACCAGGCTGCCCTTCATAGCTGAACTCGTGGACGACAAGCGTCGTTTGCGTTGGTTCGACGGTGGCTACCGGGTTCACGATCTGTTCGAGTGAGGCTCGAGTGAAGCGGGGCACGTACGTGCCCTTTGGCACCTCGATCCTCACAGGGTCCTTCGCCCCCTCGGCCTCGTAGTACTTCGCCAGGGTACGCCGCACGCGGCCCGCGACGATCCGGACGTATGGGTCGTTGGTGGGGTCGAAATCACTGGCGTAGCGGAACGCGCCCGTTGCAATCGAATAGGCCTTCAGGTCGCTCCGGTTGCCCGCAAGCGTCTCGGTGACGACGAACTCCAGGAACTCGCGCACGCGAGGCGCACCCCGGAATCGGGCGCTGTCGAGCAGGCGTTCAAGAGCCGACCTGACCGCGGCCTCGGTGGGCCCGCCGGTCGCCTGATCGGAGGCGTAGTGATCGAGTTCATTCATCGGCAGGAAGGTAACACCCGCCCCTGTTACCGGTACGTAACTCCGCGGACTCCTCGCGCACTTGCAAGATGCTCCAACCCTAGGCCGTTCCCCAGCAATCCACTGACTTCATGAGCCCAGACAATGTCCTTCGTTTCCAGGGCCGCCCTGCAGCCAGGCTGCTCAAGAGCTTTCCCGAGTCGGCCCTTGCGCTGGAAAGGCTCTACGCCTCGGACCGGGAATTCCGGGAGATCTGCGGCGACCTGGAACGTGTCGAAGCAAGGCTCGACGAGCTCGAAGCTGACGCAAATAGCCGTCTCTGGACCGAATACACCGCGCTGCGGCGCGACCTGGTGGCGGAGATTGCCGAACGCCTCGGCAATGACGCCCGCCGATGAGGAGTAGATCCGTGCGCATTCAAAGACCGATTGTCCCCTTCCCCGGATCGCTGGCCTTGTGGCTTGCCACCGCATTCTTAGTTGCGGTGCCGGCCGGCACCCTGGTCGCGCAATCCATAGATCAGGAAGAGGGCGAGGCGACCGAAGCCAGCGATGACGGCCAGGACGCGGAGACGCGCGCCCTGGACTCCACTGCCACGCAGTGGTCATTCCAGTTCGCCTACCAATCCATGCCCAGCTACCACGCGGACACCCTGCCGGACGGATCCACGCGCGCGCCCGGACTGGACAACTACGTGCAGATGCGCGTGGTGGCGCCTGTGCCGCTGAAGGGGTTCACGCTCCTGCCGCGACTCACGTTGAGGCACTACGAGAATCTCCGAACCAAGGAAAGCGGCATTGGCAACACAGAGTTGTTCGCCCTGGTCATTCCCAAGTCCTGGGACTGGGGTTCGGGCCGCATGGGCATTGGCCCGCTGGTGACGCTGCCGGGAAGCAGCAAGGTCGCCCGCGATGAATTCGGCTACGGGCTTGCCGCGGCGGTGGTCAACGGAAGCGGCAACTGGTTCTACGGTGTCCTCCTGACCCAGTCCTGGCGCGGCGTCGACCCGAACACGCTCCCGACCGGAAGCTCTGACACCAACCCGCTCGGCATCGCTCCGTTCCTCAACTACAAGCTCGGCAACGGCTGGTATGTGGGCAACGGCGACATGGTCGCCAAGTACGACTGGGACTCCAAGAAGTTCTACATGCCGGTCGGACTCCGAACGGGCAAGGTCATCGTCAAGCCGGATGGATCGACGTGGAACATCTACGCCGAGTACCAGACAAGCCTGATCTACAGCGACTACCCGGGCTCGGCCGTAGAGAACTCTTTTCGTTTCAACATCACCCGTGCCATCCCGGCGTTCTAGACGACCGGGGACCTTGCCCGAACCGCACGGGATTAGGCCATCCGGCCTGACACGTCCCGAAAACCCCGCCCAGACACGACAGGAGGCTTCACGATGAGTCATCAGACACCGTGGCGCGCAGGAGCAATGGTATTCGCGCTGGTTGCGCTGATCCTCGCTTCCGGCGGAGCCGGCAGCACCGCAACCGCCCAGCAGGACGAGCGCCCCAACATCCTGGTTATCTTTGGCGATGATGTCGGCTTCTGGAACATCAGCAAGATGAACCACGGGATGATGGGCTACCGGACGCCCAACATCGATCGAATCGCCAACGAGGGCATCTACTTCACCGACTACTACGCGGAGCAGAGTTGCACCGCGGGTCGCGCCTCATTCATCACCGGCCAGATCCCGGTTCGTACCGGCCTGACGAAGGTCGGGATGCCGGGCGCCGAGCAGGGGCTGCAGGCAGAGGATCCGACGATCGCCGAACTGCTGAAGCCGCTCGGCTACCGGACGGGCCAGTTCGGCAAGAATCACCTCGGTGATCGTGACGAGCACTTGCCGACGGCGCACGGGTTCGACGAGTTCTTCGGCAACCTCTACCACCTCAACATGGAGGAGGAGCCAGAGCTTCCCGACTGGCCGAGCGAGCTGACGTTCAAAGACGGCTCGACGTTCGACGAGCGCTATGCGCCCCGTGGCGTCATCCATTCCTACGCGGATGGACGTCTCGAGGACACAGGCCCGCTGACCAAAAAACGCATGGAAACGGCCGACCAGGAATTCGTGGACGCGTCGCAGCGATTCATTCGCGACGCTGTCGACGCCGATGAGCCGTTCTTTGTATGGCTGTCGGCTACGCGGATGCACGTGTTTACTCACCTAGCACCGGAGGCGCAGGGCGTCACGGGCCAGGGCATTTACCCCGACGGCATGGTTGAGCACGACGGTCATGTAGGCCAGATGCTTGACCTGCTCGACGAGCTCGGAATCAGCGAAGACACCATCGTGCTGTATTCCACGGACAACGGCGCCGAGGTCTTCACGTGGCCCGACGGTGGCACGACGCCATTCAAGGGCGAGAAGGCAACCACCTGGGAAGGCGGTTTCCGCGTTCCGGCAATGATCCGCTGGCCAGGCAAGATCCCTGCCGGATCGGTCTCGAACGGCATCGTCCATCACATGGACTGGCTGCCGACGATGGTCGCGGCAGCCGGGGAGCCAGAGGTCAAGGAGAAGCTGCTGGCCGGGCATCAAGCCGGCGAGAAGAACTTCAACGTCCATCTGGATGGCTATGACCTGACCGAGCACCTTGCCAGCGGCGGCATGGAGCCGAGCCCACGCAGTGAAGTCTTCTACTTCACCGACACCGGCGAGCTCTCGGCAGTGCGACACAACAACTACAAGGTCATGTTCAGCGTTCAGGAAGCGCACGGCTTCGACGTCTGGAAAAACCCGATGACACCGCTAGCCTGGCCCCATCTGTTCAACCTGCGTGCGGACCCGTTCGAGCGGGCTCACGAGGAGTCGATCGGTTGGGCCATGTGGGCGACTTCGCGCATGTTCGCGCTCACGGCCGCTCAGGGCGTCACGATGGACTTCCTCAGCACGTTCGTCGACTATCCGCCGCGTCAGGAGCCGGGCTCCTTCAGCGTCGACGCGATGCTTGAGAAGCTCCAGTCGAGCAAGGCGGACGCACGCAGTAGAACTCGTCGGCTCTCGCAGGGAGCGCCCGCCAGAACGGGCGCTCCCTGCTCTTCCGCGGCAAAACCCCGATGACGACTCGCTACCGCCTGCTATTCGCCGCCCTGGTCGTGCTCGCTGCGTGCGGCGCCGCTCACGGGCAGGAGTTGGAGCCGCGGCGCTACGTCAACACGCCGACCGGCGCCAACTTCGTCGCCGTCGTCTACGGGCTCTCGACGGGCAACGTGCTGCTCGACCCGAGCTTTCCCGTGGAGGGCCTCGATGCTGAGTTGCACGTCGTCGCGCTGCGGTACGTGCGGTCAGCCGGCCTGTTTGGGAAGAATGGGAGGTTCGTGGTAGCCCTTCCCGCTTCGTCTGGCGATTGGAGCGGCGCCGTCGACCGAGATCTCAGAACCCGGCGGATCGACGGGTTTGGCGACCTGCGCGTCGGTGCAACGATCAATTTCATCGGCGCGCCGGCGCTCCAGCAGGTCGAGTTCTCCGACTTCACGGCCCGCACAGTGGTGGGCGCCAGCATTCAGGTCAACGTGCCCACGGGTCAGTACGACCCCGACCGCCTGCTCAACCTGGGGTCAAACCGCTGGACCTTCATTCCGGAAATCGGTGCCTCGCACGTCTCGGGGCGCTGGACGTTCGAGCTCACGGCCCGAGCCTGGCTGTTCACGAAGATCCGCGACTTCTTTGGTGGCAACGAACTCACGCAGCGCGCACTCCTCGCGGCGCAGATTCACAGCGTCTACACGTTTCGGCCTGGGTTATGGATCGCTGGCGGCATCGGCCTGGCCAACGGCGGGCGCACGTCGGTCAACGGCGCCGCACGCGACACGTTCCAGAGGAACTCACGCTTCGGCCTTGTGCTGGCCTATCCGATCGCACGACAACACGGCCTGCGCGCGACGTTCGGCGCAAGCATCACTACAACTAACGGCGCCGATTTCCGGACCTTCGGATTCGGCTATCAGTACGCCTGGTGAGATCGCGATGAAGAATCCTGTCGAACACTTCGCTGTCATTCGGGCTGCGAAGTTCCTGTCCATCGCGGCGACTTTCGCCGCCGCGATGCTCTGCACCAGCGCCGCCTACGGCCAGGCCCGAGGGCGGGCCGGCGAAACACCCGCCTTGGAGCGCTGGTCATCCTTCCTTCCTTTCGGCGGCAGGGCCCTCCGCGAGCAAGGCATCCACCTGCGGCGTCCATTCGGGTTCTCGATCGACACGACCTACCTGTCAGATGTGACGCAGGTGGAGAACCTTGCGGTCAAGTTCCGCGAGGATGGCGGGAACTTCCGCGACGTAAGCAACTGGGTGCAGATCGGGGACGTTCACATCAGCGGCTGGAACATCGGTGGCCGGCTCGATGCCTGGCTGCTGCCGTTTCTCAACGTCTTTGTTCTTGGAGGGTACGTCGAAGGCGACAGCCAGATGCAGATCCGGATCGGCTCCGGCGAGAACGCCTTCCTTCTCGATGTCGACAGCGGGTTTCGCGTTATGAACATTGGCGGCGGTGCGAGCGCGGCGATAAACGTCGGTCACTTCTTCACCGCGCTGGACGCGACGTACGTGACCACCATTCCGCTCGGGAAACGCGAGGGTGACCTGTCACTCGATACGCAGACGTTCGTTGCTGGCGCCCGTTTCGGCTACGCCGGGGCACTTGGACGAACTCCTTTCGCTGCGTGGACCGGCATCAGTCTGATGGACAATACGGTCACGGTGCTGGGCACCGAAGATCTGGGCGCGCTAGGCACACTCGACTACCGTGCAGAACAAAGCCCGAAATCGCCCGTTTCCCTGGTGTTGGGCGCGCAGATCCGCTTCACGAGAGGCTTCAATCTCACGGCTGACACAGCGTTCGGCACCGCGGGCTATCGCGTGACGCTTTCGCCAACCGTGAGGTTCTGATGGCGCAGCTTCCGCCGCTGGTTGCGTGCTTGAGCCTGACTGTCGCGATCACCGGTTGCGCGGCCGTCTCCGAGCGTCCGGCGACCGCACCCGTTCCGGCCCCTCCGGACTTCGCATCGAAGCGCCCGCCAATGCCGGACACACTTTTGCGAGACAAACCGGAGGGGCGCTACCTCGCACCCATTCCGGCGATCGGCTACGACGAGGAAGAGGGTTTCGGGATCGGCGCGATCGCCGAACTGATCGACAACGGTGAACGAAGCGATCCGCTGTTCGCGATCGCACCGTACCGGAGCAAGTGGGCGTTCTCAGCGCAGTGGTGGACGGTCGGCGCATCGACGATGTCGGTGAGTTGGGACCGTCCATACGTCGGCGGAGGTCCCTACAGGTTACGCACCGGCGTGGCGTATGGCACGAGCCCCACTCGGAACTACCATGGCCTCGGCAACGATGCGATGGCGCCGCTCTCCTACCCGGGTGAGCCCGGCGCCACCTTCACCGACTTCAATTCCTACGATGCGGCCCTGAACCAGGTCGCGAACGGCCGAACGTGGTCGCGGTACAACAAGTGGGACTCGCAGGACCTCGTCATGGGCGCGTCGATAGAGCGCGACGTGGCAGGCGGCGTGCTGCGACCATTTCTCGGATTTCAGTTCGGACACACCTGGACTGAGGACTTCTCCGGCCAACAGGTCACAGTGCCGGATAGCTCGGGGCAAGAGATCAGCGCGCTGCAGAATCCGACCCGTCTGCGTACTGACTGCGTTGCCCGGAAGGCCCGAGGCTGCGATGGCGGGTGGGACAATTTCGTGCGGTTGGGTCTTACGTACGACACCCGCGACTTCGAGCCTGACCCCTCGCGGGGCCTGCACGTGCAGCTTGCCGGCAACGTGGCGACGAGACTCCTCGGCTCGGATTTCGAATACATGCGCGCAACCGTGTCGGCGGCAGGCTTCCACGAAGTCATCGATCGACGACGGCTGATTATTGCTGCCCGCGGTCTGTATTCCACGCAGTCGGACGACGTGCCCTTTTTGGGAGGCTCCACCCTCGCAGTCAACGGTTTCCCTCTCGCCGGACTTGGGGGTCACAAAACGCTGCGCGGCCACCGGCGAGAACGCTTCCTTGGACAATCGGCGGCCAATGCTAGTGTCGAACTCCGATCGAGTCTCAACGAAGGTCGTCTTCTTTTCGGCCAGCACCTGCGACCGATGCTCGTCGGTTTCGCCGACACGGGTCGGGTTTTCGAGGACCTGAACCTGTCCTTCGAAGACTGGCGCACTAGCTACGGTCTCGGCCTGCGTCTCGCGTGGAACGTGGCCACAATCGTGGCGTTCGATTTGGCGCGGAGCGGCGAAGAAACGATTTTCTACATGGAACTCGGCCACCCATTCTGATTCGGAGACTCGAATGTTCAAGAACACTGCCGAGAACCGGAAAGGCACGAAGAAGGCACGTACCGAGGCCATCGTCGAGCGTGAGTATCGCCAGCTAGCGCGCCTGGTACGAGTGATCGATGTGCTCTACGCGCTCGTGATCTGGCGTTCCGTGGTGCTCCTGCCCCACCCCACCGTGGAGGAGGTCGAGTCCGCTGGCAGCCTGTGGCGCGCTTTCCTTCCGTACGGCAACAACTTCGCTCTGGTTGCCGTCGGCATCGCACTCGTGGTGATCTACTGGGGTCAGAACAACCGACTGTTCGGCAACCTGCAGAGGACCGACGGCTACCACGCCTCGACGGCCGTGATGCAAGTCGCGTTCGTGCTCCTCTTTGGCTACTTCGTCCGCATCGGACTCGAGGTCGGAGATATGCCGCAGGTGCTCGCCGCCCAAAGCCTCGCCCTGGTTGCCGCAGGCGCGATGGCGATTCTCGGCTGGCGCCATGCGGTCCGGGACGGACACCTGGTCTCTCCGGTGCTCGGCCGCAACGAGGCGCGCGAATTGAGCATTACGAACTTCGTCGAACCGACCGTTGCCGTGCTGACGATCCCGTTGGCCTGGGTTGGGCCGACGCCCTACACGCTCGCCTTTGTCCTGGGGATGCCGGCGGTCGGATGGTGCTACAAGGCGTTCGCCGCGTCGCTCCCGGTACTGGCCGATGCTCTGCCCGAGGACCGGGCGGCGGACGACGGCCGCTCCGGGAAGTAGCCCGGCGACGCCCGCCCGCGGCCGTGGCGTATACCCTTGCCGAGGCGTACAGCATGTGCGCACCGGAGGACTGTTATGACTGCACAAATCGCACGGAACCTGCCCTGCTGGGCGCGTTGCATCACGCTCCTCGTGACCGTCGTCTTGGTCGCAGCGCCGCTGGTGGCTCAGGAGGAAGCGCCCCCGGCGCAGGAGCCAGCTGGCGAAACGCTCGCGGCCCCGCGAGGGATTCCCCAAACGGCTCTCATCGCGCGAAGCGCCGAGGCCGATGCGCTTCTAGCTCGTGTGGACGAACTCGCCACGCCGAATGCCGCAATCCAGGAAATCGACGCTGCGCTGCATGCCGAGACCACAACGCTCCAGCGCAAGCGCGAAGAGCTGGATCGCATTGAGGAGCGCTCGGTATCCGAACGAACGCTCACCGATCAACGCGAGCGCTGGCAGCGCAGCCACCTTCGTGTACTGGCGTGGCGCGAAACGCTGCAAGCTCGACTGCAGGAGCTGATCGAGCTGAACGACGATCTACAGTCCGAGCGGGCCACCTGGGTGCTGACGCTGGACGACCTGGCTGATTCGGGCCTCGGCATCGAAGTCTTCGAGAGTCTCGACGAACTCGTCGATCGTATCGATGTGTCGCTCCTCCGACTGGCCCCGCGCATCGAGATCGCGACCGAGTTGAACGTCCGCGCCGTCCGGCGGCTCGAGGCGATTACGGACGCGCTCAGCGAGATCTCGGCGATGCAGACGCAGATCCGTGCCCGCCTCTGGGTGCGCGACTCGCCCCCGATCTGGGCCACTCCTGTCGTCGGTATCGCGGTTGTGCGCGGAGAAATCGCATACGCGCTGAGCTACTGGTGGGAAACCGCGACCGATTGGTTCGGCGCGCACTACTCACAGGTACTTCTGCTGTTCGCGCTCTTTGCCGTTCTGCTGTGCGGCACCGTGACGCTGCGCCGAATGCGACACCGTTGGGCAGAAGACCCCTCGCTCACCGCCGCGGTGTACGTCCTTGGCCGGCCGGCGGCTACGGCCGGACTCGCGGCGTTGGGCGCCAGCGTCTTTCTGCTCACCCCGATCACTGGGCCCGTCAACGACATCCTGCGCCTTATCGCGGTTGCGGCCGTGATTCGTCTCGCCGGCGGGCTCTCAGCGCCGCTGCCACAGGCCACGTATCACCGAGCTCTTGCTCTCTACTTGAGCATGGTGGCGATTGCTTTCGTGCCCGACGGATCACTGCTGGGACGCCTCCTCGCCCTCGTGATGGCCGCCGCGGCCGTCGCCGTTGGGATCGGTGCAATCCGTGGATGGCCGACGGGCCAGCTCCCGATCTGGCGCGCTGCGCGAGTCCTGGTGGGCGCAGGCGTGGGTACGGCGGCTGCAGGTGGCCTCGCCAGCGCACTCGGCTGGGTAGATCTTGGCACTACGCTTGTTACCGGCGTGATCTCAAGCGGTTTCGCCGCCTTCGCCTGGATGTTGCTCATCAACGCGCTCACGTCGCTACTCGGCCTGCTGCACGCTGGATCATCAGGCGCCACGTCGGCGCGTGCGATGCGTCGTCGTTCAGAACTCAACCGCGCAGTGCGCCTCCCACTGGTTCTCGCCGCATGCTACGGCTGGTCTACAGCGCTACTGCGCGGTTTCCGTGCGGACGAACCGTTCGCGGAGATCGCGGCCGATGTGACGGCCGCGTCGCTCATGGTCGGAAGTCTCGAGCTCTCCGTGGGCGGAGTGCTCGGCGCCGCTTTGATCGTCGTGGTCACGACCTTCATCGCGCGCATCGTGCGCTACGTGCTCGCGGAAGAAGTTTTCCCGCTCCTCGACATGCGCCCCGGTACAAAGTCGACGGTGGTCAGCCTCATCAACTACACGATCATCGCGATCGGGGTGGTGATGGCGGCGACCGCCGCCGGCTTCAATGCCACCCAACTCACGGTTCTGGTCGGCGCGATGAGTGTTGGTATCGGATTCGGTCTTCAGGCCGTGGTCGGGAACTTCGTCTCGGGACTGATACTGATGTTCGAGCGTCCAGTTGCAGTCGGCGATCAGGTCGAGGCCGGCGGCTTCCTGGGCAAAATCACGCACATCGGAATCCGCGCCAGCCGCGTGCAGACCTTCGACGGCTCCGACGTGATCATCCCGAACTCGGAACTCGTCACCAAACAGGTTCGGAACTGGACCCTCACGAACACGGTCAAGCGCATCAATCTGGATCTTTCGGTGGGTCTCGACAGTGACCCGCGCGTGGTCATCGACATCATGACGGGCGCCGCAAACGAACACGAGAACGTCCTGGAGGAGCCCGCACCGCGAACGCTGATGCTCGGCTACGGCGACAGCTGCATCAATTTCCGCCTGCAGGTCTGGATCCGGATCGAGCACGCTATTCCGACGCCGAGCGAGCTGCACCTCACGCTCATCGAGCGCCTCCGCGCAGTAGGCGTGGAGGTTCCCGCAGTGCGTCGCGAGCGGCACCAAGGACACGCCGAATGAAGACCTGGCTGCGCGAACCGCTCGTGCACTTCCTGATTCTCGGCTCGCTCCTTTTCGCCATCGGTGGGCTCTTCGGGCCCCGTGGTGCCACCGACATCAGCATCGTCGTCTCCGAGGCGCAGGTTAGTCGGCTGGCCGAACTGTTCGCCTCCCAATGGCAACGCCCGCCGACGCTTGAAGAACTCGATGGGCTGGTCGAGCAGCACATCCGCGAGGAGGTGCTGTACCGAGAGGGCATCGCGATGCGTCTCGACCAGAACGACACGATCGTGCGACGGCGCATCGTGCAGAAGCTCGAGTTCCTCTCGCAGGACCTCGTGGACGAGAATCCGTCAGAGGGCGATCTCCGCGCGTACTTCGAAGCGAACCCGGAACGATTCATGGAGCCCGCCGAGGTCTCGTTCGAACACGTTTTTCTGAATCCCGACGATCGCGGTGACGCCATCGAGGCGGATGCCCAAACGACTGTCGAAGTGCTAACCGCTGGCGCCGACCCGGCGAGCGTGGGCGATCGATTCCTCCTGCCCGGGACCTTCCAGGAGCGCTCAACGCGCGAACTCGGCGGGCTGTTCGGTGCAGGCTTCGCCGAGACTCTCGCGACGCTCGCCATCGGCGACTGGGTCGGCCCCGTACAGTCCGGGTACGGCGCCCACGTCGTGCGGGTTACCGCGCGACGCGACGCGTTCTTGCCGGACTTTGGCGCCACGCGTGACAAGGTACGGGTTGAGTACCTGGCAACTGCGCGGCGAGACGCCGACGTGGCGATGTACGAAGACCTCCGCGGCCGATACCGCATCGAGGTCGCTGAGCTACCGAACGCCGAAGGTGCCGCCGAATGATCTCGCGCGGCCTATCAACGACCTGCCGGGCTGCGGCCGCGTGCGTCGTGGTCGTCGCCGCGCTCGCACTGCCAGCGAGCGCCCTGGGCCACGAACTCGATCCCGGGTTCCTGCAGGTCACGGAGTCGGAGCCCGGCGTTTACGCGATCACATTCAAGGTTCCCACCGCCGGCGGCCGGCGCATGCCGCTCCAACCTATGTTCCCGGTCGGCTGCTCGGAAACCTCTCCGATGACCTCCAGGCCCTCGGGCACGGGATTCCTGGAGCGCTGGCAGATCAGCTGCGACGGATCGCTGCTTGGCGAGACCATTCGCATCGGCGGCCTCGAACGCACCTACACGGACGTGATGATCCGTGTCGAGTTGGCCGAGGAAGAGCCGCTCAGCTATATCGTGCAGTCGGTCGATCCGTCCGTGATCGTCGGCGGCGAGGGTCAAGGCAGCCAGGGCGCCCTCGCGTACGCGTGGCTCGGATTCGAACACATCCTCCTGGGTATCGACCACCTCCTGTTCGTGCTCGGCTTGCTGCTCATCGTTCAGAACCGCTGGATGTTGGTGAAGACGGTGACTTCGTTCACCGTCGCGCACAGCATCACGCTGGCGATCGCCACGCTGGGTTTCGCCTCGGCGCCGGCGGCCCCACTCAACGCCGCAATTGCGCTCAGCATCCTGTTTCTGGGCCCCGAGATCGTTCGCGTATGGCGCGGCGAAACCAGTCTGACGATCCAGCACCCATGGGTGGTCGCGTTCGCCTTCGGCTTGCTGCACGGATTTGGTTTTGCCAGCGGCCTGACTACGATCGGCTTGCCGAGCGGAGAAATTCCGCTGGCCTTGCTGCTATTCAACGTTGGCGTCGAGCTGGGCCAGCTCGTCTTCGTTGTAGTGATTCTCGCGCTCGAACGCGCCTTCCGCGTTCTGGAGATCTATTGGCCGCGATGGGCCGAGATGTTCCCCGGTTACGCGGTAGGTTCCCTGGGCGCGTTCTGGACGATTCAAAGAACCTGGATGCTGCTCGGAGGCTGATCGTGACAAACCGGTTCCGCTATTCCGCATTCGCGGCCACCGCGACTCTTGCACTCCTCTGGCCGCTATTTGCCTGGGCACACGAAGAGACCGGCCAAGCCGCCGGATTCGTCTCGGGCCTCACGCACCCGATTTCGGGGCTTGATCACGTGCTCGCGATGGTGGCCGTCGGCTTCTGGGGCGCGCAGCTCGGCGCGCCGGCACTGTGGGCGCTGCCGGTCGCCTTCCCGGTCGTCATGGCGCTGGGCGGCATGCTTGGCCTGATGGGCATTCCCCTGCCGGGCGTGGAAATCGGCATAGCGCTGTCCGCCGTCGCTCTCGGCGCGATGGTTGTCGGCGAAGCAAAGCCCGGCCTACCGATAGCCGCCGCGCTGGTCGCCTTCTTCGCGATCTTCCATGGGCACGCCCACGGCACCGAGTTGCCGGACGGGGCGAGCGGTCTGTACTACTCGATCGGTTTCGTCATCGCGACGGGGCTCCTTCACGCGGCGGGCATCGCATTCGGCATGGTGCACGAGCGCCCCAACGGTCCGGTAATCCTCCGCGCCGCGGGCGGACTCGTGCTCGTGGGAGGTCTGTACTTCTTGTGGCGAGCGATCGGATGACGAATCGCACACGCACGCTGACCGCAGCGGTGTTGGGCGCGGGAGCGATCCCAGGCATCGCCGACGCCCACCTGGTGAACACCGGGTTTGGCCCTTTCTACGACGGGATCTCCCACCTGTTCGTAACTGCGCCAGACATTCTTGTTGTCGTGGCTCTGGGCCTACTCGCCGGTCTGCGGGGCCCCACGACCGGGCGCACGACTCTCGCCGTCGTGATCGTCGCGTGGACAGTCGGCGGCCTCACCGGCCTGGCGCTCGCGCCTCCTGTCGTATGGGCTGCCGCCACAACTGTCACGTTTCTCGCGCTCGGTGCTGCGCTCGCCGTTGATCGCGAGGTTCCTACCGGCGTTGTTGCCGCGCTGGGTCTGGGCGTAGGGCTACTGCACGGGTTTCTGAACGGAGCCGAGGCCGCTACGTCGGGCATCGGATTGGTGGGACTCGCCGGTAGCCTGAGCGCGCTAGCGGTGATGGCCACTTTGATCACCGCGCTCGCAGTGACCTGGGCCCAGGGCTGGACTCGCATCGTGGTGCGCGTTGCTGGATCCTGGATCACGGCCATCGGCATCCTCATGCTCGGCTGGCTCTTCCGCCCCGGCGCCTGACGCCGATGAAACCGCACCGGCTTACTACCTGCGGGCTGGTGTTCCTTCTGCTCGTCGCCGCGCCGCGCGCGATCCTGGCGCAGGAAGCGGGCGGTGACGGAACCGCCGCCGCCGTGGAGCAGGCTTCCGAAGGCGCGCCGGAGCAGCAGATCGGCGGTGAGGACAACGACGGGCCGCCTCTGGTCACGGTGCAAGGAGTCACGGGGTTGGCCGTCGAGAGCGCCGACGGGCGCTTCCGCATGCAGCTATGGCTGCGTGGTCAGTTCCGCGCGAGCTATCCGTTCGCCGTCGATCCGCACACCGCGTCAGACTTCGAGCGCGACCCGATCAACGACTTCCGCATCAACCGCGCCCGTCTCAAGATGGGCGGCAACGTTTACGAGCCCTGGATCAACTACTACTTCGTGAACGGCCGGTTGCTCGACCTGCGGTTCACCTTCAGCCGTTTCGAATGGCTTCAATTCCGGGTCGGCCAATGGAAGGTGAACTACAACAGGGAGCGCGTGGACTCTTCGGGCAAGCAGCAATTCGTCGAGCGATCGATCGTCAACCGGGAGTTCACGATCGACCGTCAGGACGGCGTCATGGTGGGCGGCCGGGTCGCGCCCGGTAGGGTCTACGACTTTCGGTACTACGTCGGGGCGTTTACCGGCAACGGTGCTGGCGAAGGCAACGATGACAACGTACCGATGGTGCTCGGTCGCCTGACCTGGAACATGTTCGGTCGCGATCTGCGCTTCTCGCAGAGCGACGTCGGCCGTTACGAGGAGGTCGCCGCGACGCTATCTGTCGCTACGATCTCCAATCAGAGTCCGTACACGCGGTTCTCGAGCGCGGGAGGTGGCCAGCTGGACGGCATCGTGCCGATCCCCGACTCACCGCACGACGAGGCCGACGCTCCCGGCGCGCCGGGGCAATACCGAGTTCGACAGTACCTGCAGGAGTTCGCTCTGATGCATCGCGGACTGTCGCTGCAGCAGGAGTACCACTGGAAACGGGTCGAAGACCGAGTCAACGGCACCACACGCCGACTACGTGGGCTCTATGTCCAGGCCGGCTATTTCTTGCATGAGTTGATAGCGTCGATTCCAGCGCCGCTTGAAGTAGCGGTGCGCTACGCCTGGGTCGATCCGAACACCGAAGTCGACGCGGACGATCGCCGAGAACTCACGTTCGGGGCCAACTGGTTCTTCGCAGGCCACGACAACAAGCTCACCGCGGACATCTCCCGGCTCACCATGGAGCAAGCGGGTGCCGACACGTTGGCCGACACCCGCTTTCGTCTGCAGTGGGACGTGAGCTTCTAGCTCTGCCCTACTTGCCGGGGAGCAGCTCCACCCGCATCACCGGGTTGCGCCAGTCGTAGTTCGTCTTCGAGATGTCGCCATCGCCGCGGATGCCGGCGTGGATGTGCACGAAGCCCTCGCGACCCTTGGTGTCGCGCGCGCCGCCGTTACCGCAGGGCGGCCCCGGGATGTAGGCGCAGTTCTCGCTGTTGTTCTCGCTTCCGGAATCGTAGGCGGGCACCGTGAAGCTCTTGCGGCCCATGAGTCCGGAGAGGTCGTAGCTATCGACACCGGCGAAGGCGTCGTTGCTGGTGACGAGCATCGAGGCGAGGCTCAGGTAGTCGCCAGCCGCGATGGTGATCTCGTAGGTCTTGGTCTCGCCAGGCATGAGAACCCCGTCGCCCACGACGTAGTCGGTAACGTCAGCACCGGCCGCATCGAGCGCCGCCGTCAGCGCCGAGGTGTCCGCATCCTCCGCGAGCGCAGCGAGCGCCGGGCTCGCCTGTCGCCCTACCCGGAACATGCGGATCTGACTCGAATGAGCAGCGATCACCGCCGGGCTCATGATCTGGCCGCGGGTGAGATTGGTGAGACGAATCCGATACGTCTCCTGGGCTGAAACGGTTCCCGTCAGAAGAAGGCTGACGCCGACGACCCCGAGGGCAATGAGCTTGCGCATTTCTATGCACTCCGTGTGGTGTCGACGGGTCATTCCGTCGAACGAGTGCACTGTGCGAAACGGAAATCACCGGGCCCTCACCGGATCATCACGAAACCATCACAGACGCGGGCCGGCGTGAGCCGGACTACACCGCAGCAGGCAGCTCGACGTGGAAGGTCGTCCCGAGCCCTGGAGCGCTCGAGAAGTCGATCTCGCCGCGATGCAGTTCGATGGCTCGTTTGGCGATCGCGAGTCCGAGACCACCGCCGCCGACGCTCGTGTGCGTCGATCCGCGATAGAAGCGCTCGAACACGCGGCCCTGCTCTTCCACCGGGATCCCTTCACCCGTGTCGCGAATAGAAAGCAGCACGCGGCCGGACTCGCGCCGAGCAGCGACTTCGATGGTCCCGCCGTCGGGCGTGTGACGCATCGCGTTGTCGAGCAGGTTCGACAGGGAACGCTCGATCAATTGCGGGTCTCCGTCCATCTCGAGCTCGGTGACGGGAACGCGCGTCGCGAACTCAATACCACGACGCTCTGCCACGAGCCGATAGCGGCGGGCCACATCGCGCACCAGTTCGTCTATGCAGAAGCGTTCGAGTCGAACGAGGTCCTCGAGCGTGTCGAGCCTGGAGATCTCGAACAACTCGTCCACAAGACCCGAGAGACGCTCGCCGTGTCGAACCGCGACCTCCAGATACTCGGCGCGACGGTCCGCGGGCAAATCGTCCCACTGCAGTCGCAGCGTCTCGAGGTAGCCGGTCATGTGCGCCAGCGGCGTTCGCAGGTCATGGGAAACGTTCGCCACGAGCTCGCGCCGCGAACGGTCGGCTGCCCCGAGCGCTTCCACCTGGCGGCGGATGGTGGCTGCCATCTCGTCGAATGAACTCTGTAGCCCACCGATTTCGTCGCGCTCGGGCGACCGATCCGGACCCGAGTCGTCCTCGGCCATCGAGCCGGTGAACGCCCGCATGGCCTCATCGAGCGCGGCCAGTGGTCGCGTCATCCGGTAGAAGAGCACGGCCCCTGCCAGGGCACTCAGGAGCAAGACGGCGAGAGCGATCCAGGCGGCGAGCCGCAACATGTAGCTCTGTGCGAGAGTTCCTGCGACGCCGTCGTAGATCTGACTGGCGAGCACAACGTACATGTAGCCAAGTAGCACGCCGTCGCGCGTAACCGGCGCCGCGGAGAACACCTTGGTGCCATCGGAGCGAGGATCGTCGCCCACGATCGGGCCTTCGGGGCCCGACTCCAGGAAACGCTGAACCGGCGCCAGCGACACGCGACTCCGCACCACCTGACCCTCGGGCGCGGAGTAGGACAGGATCTCGCCGCTCGGGTTGAGCAGGTAGACCTCTATGGCGGGGTTCACGTGCATCAACTCCGTAAACAGCGTCTCCAGCGACTGCTGATTGACGCCCTCCGGCTCGAACAGCTCGTACACCGAGGCCACGTGCGCGGCGAGCTCGCGATGCAGTCGTTGCTGCATCTCCTGCTCGTACATCTGACTCGTTCGCACCGTGAGCAGCAGGAATCCGGCGCCAAGAATGAACAGGATTCCGGCAAGCGCCAGCGTCAATCTTGCGAAGAGCGATCGCGGCATCATGATTCGTCCTTCGGGTCGAAGAATCGGTAGCCAACACCCCACACGGTGCGCACGAAGCGCGGTTCACCGGGATCGATCTCGATCTTCGCCCGCAGCCGGTTCACACCGGCGTTGACCGCATGCTCCTGGGTGCCGTACTCGTCGCCCCAGACCCGATCGAGCAACTGCGCGCGGGTGTAGACCCGACCCGGGTTCGAAGCCAGATGCAGCAGCAGGTCGAACTCCGTAGCGGTTAGCTCTGCGGGCTGACCGGCAACGAGGACGCGGCGGCTCGACGGGTCGACTTCGAGCCCATCGAACACGAGCCGACTATCGGGCGCCTGGCGCACCTGAGTCGAGAGCGCAACGCGGCGCCGGATCGCCCGAACTCGCGCGGTCAACTCGCGAACGGCGAACGGCTTCACGAGGTAGTCATCCGCGCCGAGCTCCAGTCCCACCACCCGATCCGTTTCATCCGAGCGCGCGGTCAGAATGAGAATCGGGGTGTAGTCCTCCGCCTGGCGAAGCTCGCGACACAGGTCGAGGCCATCACCGTCGGGCAGCGTGAGGTCGAGAATCACCAGAGCGTGGTCGCGCTGGCGCAGCGCGCGGCGCGCGGCGTCCAGGCGCGGCGCGATCTCGACATCGAATCCCATGGGGTCGAAGTTGAGCTGCAGCAACTGGGCCAGCTCGGGCTCGTCCTCGACGACGAGAATCGATTCACGGGGGAGTTGTTCGGCAAGCATGGCAAGACCCTAGGACGCAGGTATCACGAAACCTTCACGGTCCTTGGATGTTTGCTGCGCGCGGCTAGGCAGTTACACCTCCACGCAAGAAAAACGGGGGCCGAAGCCCCCGTTCCCCGTCAATTCGTTACGCCGCGAGCTACTACTGCGGCGTGTACCAGATAGGCGATGTGTAGCCGCGTTCCTCGTGGATCATCGGGACCTCAGGATCCATCGAGATATCGTAACGCAACGACTCATACGCGGTCCAGCGCGGCGTCGGGATCTCGAGGACTCGCAGGTAGTACGCCGCCGGCAACGCGGGATCGAAGTCCGGATCGGACCAGGTGGCCAGTAGTTCCGGAGAGCCGATCGTGTTGGTCCAGGTTGCTGTTGCGACATCCACGGTGTTGCCCACCGGGGGTAGGTTGCCTTCAGCGTCGAGCTGGCGATCATCGCTCCACGCGACGTTGTAGACCTTCTCCATGCGGTCGCCGGCAGCATCCAGCCACACCTTGACCATCTGGATTCGGTCGAGGTTGCCGGAGTACGGGTCCTTCATCGCCGCCATCAGGAAAGTCGGCGCGCGACCCGCAGGGGCACCAACCAGGTCGCCACCCATCGGGACGCCCTTGGAGTAGCCGATGTCTGCCGGCAAGCGCGACATCGCATCCTCGGACTCGAACTCCCAACCGCCGAAGAAGCGCAGGATCATGCGCGAACCGGTGGTTGCGTAGGTCTCCTTGCGTTTCATCGCATCGAACAGGGCCTCGCGGGTGTTCTCCTGAGCCCATACCGCAGCGTAGCCCGCGGCGATCTGACCCCAACCCACATACTCCGCGTCGCCGAACTTGGCGATCGGATGCTCCCAGCGGTGTGCGTTCGGCTCGGTTCCGGAGTGCTTGCCAAAGAAGTTGTCTTCCCCAGCTGTGGCCAATCCGGTGTGAGCATCGGTCGAGCCGATCATGCCGAACTTGTAAGGGTTGGTGCCGTACTGCTGCTCCATCTGCATGCCCATGGCAAGCGCTGTGCGTGCGTACTCGCGCTGCAACATGTCGTCGGTCTTGAGCTCTGACAGGTCCAGATTCCCCTGATCCCAGCGCTCGTAGTCGGCGAACTCGTCGTTCGGAGACAGGAACGGATGCGTCTCACCATCGCCCTTCATCTGAACGACCTCGTAGAGCGGCTCCCAGCGTGCCCGCGTCTCCACATAGTCCTGGTCGACGTCGTCACCGTCGTGAGCAGTTTCGACCTGCGGAAACATCCAGCCGTTACTCAGGTTGCCGTTGTGCGCAATCGCAAGCAGGCGGCCGCCGGTCTTGTCCTCGTACTGCTGCATCCAGTTCCACAGGAAACGCGGATGCGGCGCGCCCCACGGCGGCAGAGTGGCGGCCGGTTCCATCTGGCTGGCCTTGGCCCCGCCATCGCGATACACGACGATGCGGTGGAGGTTCAGGCCCTTGTCGGTAGAGGTCCACTCATAGCCGATGAACGCGGTGAACTGGCCCGGGTCGTTGCTTGCTTCGGCCGCGTCGATCGTCTGTTCCCACGCGTCGCGGTACCCGTCCGTGCCCGGCGCCAGGTACAGCGCCTCGGGGAAGCTATTCCCGGTAATGGACTGAATGACCTCGGCTGCGACGCCGACCGCGACCTGACCACCCTGCTGAATCCGGTCGTACCAGTCACGACCCGTCGGGTCGGCGAGCATATCGGGGTCTCCGGCAATCAACGCCGGGAAGAAACCCATGTTGTCGGAATGATCCGCGACAACGAGAAAGTCGAGTGGACGCGCGAGCTTCACCTGTTGGCCGGTCGAAGAAGCAAGCTCCTCGCCGCGCGCGAATCGATACGCCTCTGCTGGAGTGAGTCGCGCGCCGAACGCGCCGGCATCCAGGGACATTCCCGTGTGCAGATGAGTATCTCCCCAGTAGACCTGAGTCGGGAAGTTCCGGCCGGCGTACGGCGAGTAGTGATCCTGAGCCGGGAAATGTCCCTGACCCTCTTCCTGACCGGGCTTGATGTCTTGAGCGGTCGCGAAAGCGGCGGCGAACAGCACCAGCGCGAACATCGCTAGGGGAGCGCGGAGACGCATGGAACCTCCAGGGGTTGGGCATAGGGGTCTGAGCAGGGGGTTGGGATTGTATCCCGCTGCGGGCGTGGTCTGGTCTCTTTGCGCGCGCGAGGATGGCCATCGAAACTCGAAGCTCTACAACGCACGAGGAGTCCGGTGTCAGCTCTCCCCGAGATCAAGAAGCTCCGCGACCGCATGAGTGGCGCGATTATCGGCCAGCAGACCGTCCTCGACCGTTTGCTCATCGGTCTCCTGGCCAACGGCAATCTGCTCCTCGAAGGGCTGCCCGGACTGGCAAAAACGCGAGCAGTAAAGTCGATGGCGACGCACCTGGAAGCCGACTTCTCGCGCATCCAGTTCACGCCCGATCTGCTGCCCTCTGATATCACCGGCACCGAGGTCTACTACCAGAGCGACGGCGGCGGCGAGTTCCGTTTCGATCCCGGTCCGCTGTTCGCCAACGTTGTGCTGGCCGACGAGATCAACCGGGCGCCTGCCAAAGTTCAAGCAGCGCTGCTCGAGGCGATGGAGGAGCGGCAAATCACCGTTGCCGGCACGACGCACAAGCTCCCGCCGCTGTTCATTGTCATGGCCACGCAGAACCCGATCGAGCAAGAGGGCACGTATCCGTTGCCTGAAGCCCAGCTCGACCGGTTCCTGATGCACGTACAGATCGAGTACCCCGACGCCGATGACGAGGTCAACGTGATCCAACTGGTGCGCAGCGAAGAGGCCGCCCAAGCCGCTGCGACGAAGAAAGAAGGTGCCGATGAAGCCGGCGACGAATCGACGCTGGCACAGGACGTCGTTTTCGAGGCCCGCAACGAGATCTTCGCCATCCACGTGAGCGACGCCGTGGATCGGTACATCGTCGATCTGATCGACGCGACGCGATTCCCAGCGAAGTATGACGAGGACCTCGGTCGCCAGATTGAGGTGGGAGCTAGCCCGCGCGGCGGCCTCGCGCTCGATCGCGCTTCCCGAGCCCATGCCTGGCTCGAGGGCCGCGACCACGTGACGCCGGACGACATCCGCGCGATCGCGCACGACTGCCTGCGACACCGAGTGAAACTGAGCTACGAAGCCAACGCGGCCGGTGCCAGCGCTGACGATGTGATCGCCGCGCTCGTGAAGCAGGTCGCCGTCGCCTGATCTGATGGCGTCCACCGGAGCCCACGTCGAACTGGCCGGCCTGGCCGGGCTGCAACACAAGGTTCGCGGCCTCACCCTGAAGCCAAAGCAAGCCGTGCACAGCCTGCTCGCCGGGCGCCACGCATCCCGGATGCGCGGACGTGGTCTGGACTTCGAAGAGATCCGCGGCTATCTGCCGGGCGACGATATCCGCACCATCGACTGGCGCGTCACGGCGCGTACCGGCGAACCGCATGTGCGGGTCTACACCGAGGAACGCGAACGGCCGGTGCTGTTGCTCGTCGATCAGCGCATGAGCATGTACTGGGGACCGTGCGAGACCTCAAGTCCGTAACAGCCGCCGAAGCCGCGGCCGTTCTCGCCTGGACCGCCCTCGCTGGCGACGATCGCGTAGGCGGCATCGTGTTCGACGACACGTCGATGACCGAGGTCCGGCCGCAACGAAGTCGCACTGCGGCGATGCAGCTGCTGAGCGCCGTCACCGACCGCAACACGGCGATGCATGCCGATGCTGTGGTGGAGCCCGCCCCCGCAATGCTCGACCAGGCCCTCGCCGCCGCGGAACGGCTCGCCAGCCACGACTTCTTGGTTGTGATCATCAGCGACTTCGACGTCGACCACGAGGCGGCGCAGCGCCGGATGCTGCGGCTCGCCCGCAACAACGATGTTGTCGGCGTAGTCGTGCACGATCCGTCGGCCACCGACCTTCCGCTCGTCGGCGAGTTCGTGATCAGCGACGGCGAGCTTCAGGTCGAGCTCGAGGGAAGTAGCGCGCGCCGGCGCGTAGCTGACTTCGGCGCCGACCGCATTGCCGATGTTCTCGGGTGGCAGCAGGCAACCGGCGCCACGATGTTGCCGCTGTCGACCGCGGAGCCGGCCCTCGACCAGATCCGGCATCTGCTGGGCGTCGGAGTATCGCGATGAATCTCGACCAACTGGCCGACATCGTGGAGCCCGCTCAGATTCCCTGGACGCCGCAGACAATCGGGTGGTGGCTATTGCTCGCGGCCGTTGTGATCACGATTGCCGCGGCCGCGTGGCGGGCTCACCGGCATCGCGTGGCCAACGCGTACCGCCGAGAGGCGCTGCGTGAACTCGACGAACTCGCGCGGCCCACAACCGGCCAGGTGAACGCGATCCTGAAGAGAGCCGCGATGGTGGCGTACTCGCGCGACGAGGTCGCCACGTTGACCGGCGCGAACTGGGCCACGTTCCTCGGCAAAGCGAGAGGCGCTCCTGAGCCGAGCGAGCAGGTCGCAGCGGTCCTGGCCGATGGCTATGGACGCGATACGCGTGACGGCCACCAGGTGCTGCCCTACGCACGTCAGTGGCTGGCGACTCATCACAGGCGCAGCGGGGTGATCGACGATGTTTGAGCTCGGGCTCCCCATCGCACTCTGGCTCTTGCCTGCGCCTCTCTTGATGCTTTTGCTTCCTGCATACAAGGAGCGCCGCGCGGGTGTGCGCGCTCCGTTCTTCCGACAGATCGCCAACGTGCTCGGCGTGCAGCCACAACCGGGAGCAGTGGTCGCCCGGCGCAACTGGTTCCAGTTGCTGGTCGCGCCAGTCGTCTGGATACTGCTCGTCCTTGCGGTTGCTCGACCGGCCTGGGTCGAGGACCCCATCGAACGGCAACAGGCTGCGCGTGACCTGATGCTCGCCATCGATCTTTCCGGTTCGATGGCGGAGCGCGACTTCTTCACGGCGGACGACGAGCGTACCGACCGACTTACCGCGGTGAAGTCGGTGCTCGACGGATTCATCGAACGACGCCAGGGCGATCGCATCGGGATGATCGTGTTCGGCAACGCGGCCTATATCCAGGCGCCCTTCACACTCGATCACGACCTGGTTCGAATGCTGCTGGACGAAACAGAGGTCGCCATGGCTGGCCCACAGACCATGCTCGGCGACGCGGTGGGGCTCGCCATCAAGCACTTCGATGCCGCCGAAACCGACGACCGCGTACTCGTGCTGCTGACCGATGGCAATGACACGGGTAGCCGGGTCACGCCCCGCAAGGCGGCCGAACTGGCAGCAGACCACGACATCAAGATCTACACGATCGGCGTTGGCGACCCGGAGTCGGCTGGCGAGGCGCCGCTGGACATCGACACGCTCACATCGATGAGCACCGTGACGGGCGGGCAGTTCTTCGCCGCGGCCAATCGTGACGAACTCGAAGCGGTTTACTCCGAGATCGATCGCCTGCAGCCGCAGCAGCTCGACGTGCTGAGCTACAGGCCCCGCCGTCAGTTGTTCCACTTCCCGCTCGGCGCCGCCGCCGTGCTGACACTCCTGTACCAGCTCCTCATGCTCCTGCGTGGAGCCGCAACACGGGGGACGGCCAATGCCTGAGTCCGCCGCGTTCTGGACCGCGCTCGAGTCGCTGCACTTCTTGCGCCCGGCATGGTTGATCGCCCTGTTCCCGGTAGCCCTCCTCTGGTGGTTGCAGCGCCGCTCGGACGACCCCGTGCGCCGCTTCAGCCAACTCATCGCACCGCATCTGCTGGAACACCTAATCGTCGACCCGCGCGCGGCGCGCGGTGGCTTCCGCCCGATACACCTCGTCGTGCTCCTGCTGGTCATGTCGATCGTCGGGGCGGCCGGGCCGAGCTGGCGGCGGGAGCCGTCGCCCTTCGCCACCGACACGGCGCCCGTGATGGTCGCACTCGACCTGTCGCGGTCGATGGACGCAATCGACCTGCAGCCGACGCGGCTCGACCACGCCAAACAAAAAATCCGCGACTTTGTTGCAGCGCGCCCCGGTGCCAAGACCGGACTGCTGGCCTACGCAGGCACCGCGCATCTCGTGCTGCCGCCCACTGAAGATCCCGAGATCTACGCGACCTTCCTGGACGCACTCGCAACCAACCTGATGCCCGTGCCCGGCACCGACATGGCAGCGGCGCTCGAGCAGTCGTTGACGACTCTCGACCGACAGGACGTGGCCGGCACCGTGGTGGTCGTGACGGGCGGCGGCGATACCGATGCCGACGCGGTCGCGACAGCCCTCGCCGGGTCACCACACCAGGCGTTGGTACTCGCCATCGGCACGGAACAGGGCGGCCCGATCCGGCGCGGCGAAAGCGACTTCCTGGTCGAGAACGGGCAGCGCGTGATCAGCCGCCTGGATCCGGAAGAGTTCGACGCCCTGGAGTCGGTTGCCGACGTCTACGTCACACGGGCAACGATCGACGACACCGACGTGAACCGACTGGTAGCGCGAACGCAAAGCCATCTCGAGAACGCGATCGAAGAAGATGCCACGCAGCGCTGGCATGACGCTGGCTACTGGCTCACGTGGCCCGTCGCGTTGCTTGGGCTGCTCTGGTTCCGCCGAGGCTGGACGGTGCGCTGGGAGCAGGTTCTCGCGGGGCTCGGCGCGGCGACGCTCCTTGCCGGACTGGCGCTGCCCATACCGCTCGGCGCGCAGGACGAGTCCGAGGAGGAGCTGCCGGCAACTCCCGTCGAAGCGGAACCGACCTGGCAGGAGCGGTGGACCGATCTGTGGTGGACACCGGACCAGCAGGGGCGCCGCCTGCTCGAGCAGGGCAACTTCGCTGCGGCGGCAGAGCGCTTCGAGGACCAACACTGGCGCGGCGTGGCCGCGTATCGGGCAGCCGACTGGGACGGGGCGATCAGTGCTTTCGCCGCGATCACCACCGCTGGAGGCTCCTACAACCTGGGCAACGCCTACGCCCAGAAAGGCGAACTCGAACTCGCGATCGCAGCGTACGACCAGGCGCTCGAGCAGCGGCCTGGGTGGGCCGAGGCTGAGGCGAATCGCGAACTCGTGGCCTCACTGATTCCCCCTGAACCGGAAGCGCCGCCGCAGGGCCAGGGGCAGCCCACCTTCTCGGCCGACCAGATCGAGTTCGACCTCGACGAGGACCAGGGTGAGGAAGGCGAAGTCGAGATGGCAGCGTTCACCGACGACCAGATGACCGACATGTGGCTCCGGCAACTGAAGACGTCACCTGCCGGATTCCTGCGCACCAAGTTCGCGATCCAGGCCGCACGCCTGGAGCCGACTGAGGAGTCGCGATGAAGCGACTGGCGTCAACGCTCGGCCTCCTGCTCTCACTGACCTGGGCTGCGCCCGTCGTTGCGCAAGCGCCGATCGCCCGCGCCGAACTCCTGGACCCGGCCCCGGTCCTCGTGAGTTCTGGCGCTCGGCTGGCGATAGAGGTTCTCGTTCCAACGTTCTTCCGCGGCCCAGTGCAGTTTCCGGATGAGATCGAACTACCGGACGCCATCGTGCGCCTCGCGCCCGGTTCCTCGACCAACCTCAACGAGCGCATCGATGGCGCGTCTTGGGCCGGCATCCGGCGCACCTACCATGTCTACCCGACACGGCCGGGACGCATCGAGATCGGGGCGCTTCCCATCACGATTGTGTACGCGCTCGACAACGGCAGCGGCAGCGAGCCGACGACCGTTGAGACGACGGGCGTTTCGTTCGATGCCTATCTGCCTGAGGCGGCACGGGGCCTTTCCCAGTTCTTCGCATCGGAGAACTTCGAACTCGACGCCGTGCTCGAACCGGCGACTACCGTGCGCGTCGGCGAGACCGTGACTCGAACATTCACGATGAGCGCTCAGAGCACGCCGGGCCTCTTCCTCCCGCGGCTCGATTTCCCGGAACTCGAGGGTGCCCGTGTCTATCCCGGCCAGCCGGCCCTGGAAGAAAGTGGCGGAGAGCGCGGTACGGCGCGGACAGCCGAACGCGTCGAGTCGGTGACCTACACGTTCACCGAAGAGGGCAACTACGAGCTGCCGGCGGTGACAGTGAATTGGCGGGACAGCGCGAACCAGCGACTCGTCACCGACGCCGTTGACGCCGTGACCATCACGGTCGAGCCGAACCCCGATCTCGATGCCGCCATGACGCAATCCGACCTGGCGGCCGAGTCCGCGCCCGAAGAGGTAGGCCGCGTGTGGGTCGATTGGCTCCGGTCGTACTGGCGCTGGGCTGTAGGAGCCGGGCTGGCCCTCATGTTGCTGCTGCGAGTCGGGCTGCCCACACTTCACAACGTGGCCGCGTGGTTGGCAGTCCGCCGCGCTGACCACGCGGAATCCGAGGGTCGGTACTTCCGCGACTTCGTTACCATCGCCCGGCGCGGAGACGCAGCGAGCGTGTACCGCGCCCTGACCCGATGGTTCGACCGCTGGGCGCCCAGCGGGGAAACGCTTGCCGCCGACCAGTTCGCCGCTCGATACGGCGATGCTGCTCTGCGCGAGGCAGTCGAGGCACTAACAGCCGCTGCGTTCAGCGGTGCCGAGAAGCCGTGGTCGCGCCAGGCTATAGTGCGCGGCGTGGAGAACGCGCGACGGCGTCACGATGCAACGCGACGGACCACCATCGACCTTCCACCCTTGAATCCGCCCAATCGGGCTCGGCAGGCGTGATGCGAGAAACCTGGGCGAGTCGATTCGGCTTCATCATGGCCACCGCCGGATTCGCGGTGGGCCTGGGCAACATCTGGCGTTTCCCCTACGTGACCGGGATGAACGGCGGGGGTGCGTTCCTCCTCCTCTACCTCACCATGGTGGTGCTGATCGGTCTTCCGCTGATCACCGCGGAGATCAGCCTCGGCCGTCGCGCTCAGCTCACGCCGATCGCGGGCATGTGGAAGCTCACCGGAAGTCGGACGAGCGGATGGAATCTGGTCTCGTGGCTCGGCCTCCTCGGCGCAGTGATGATCAACGCGTACTACCTCATGGTCGCTGCCTGGATCGTCGGCTACTTCGTGATGATCGCGACCGGGCAATTCGCCGGCGCCGGTGCGGAGCAGATCGCGGCGACCTTCTCCGTGTTCACGACGAGTATGGGGCCGTTGTTTCTCTATTCGTCGATCATCCTGGCTGTGATGGTGATCGTGGCGACGCGCGGTTTGCAGGGTGGCCTCGAGCGCATGTCGAAGATCGCCATGCCGCTCTTGCTGAGCATGATGGTGGTGCTGGCGATCTGGTCCGCAACCTTCCCGGGCGCGGCCGAGGGGCTGGCCTGGTATCTGACACCGGACTTCAGCGCGATCACGGCCTCCAGCGCCCTGGCGGCCTTGGGGCAGGCGTTCTTCTCGATCGGTATCGGTATGGCAGCGGCCTTCGCGCTCGGCAGCTTCCTCCATCGCGAGCACTCGAATGTTCCGGGGGATGCCGCCATTGTCGTGGCCTGCGATACGGCCGTTGCGGTGCTCGCGGGCCTCGTGATGTTCCCGGCACTCTTCGCCTTTGGGCTTGAGCCGGATGCTGGGCCGAGTCTGCTGTTCATCACGATGACCCGGCTGTTCGCTGAGATGCCCGGCTGGACAATCTTCGGGTCTGCTTTCTTCTTCCTGCTGATCCTTGCGGCGATGACTTCGTTGGTGGCCATGTTCGAAGTGATGACGTCGACGCTCACCGATGCCACAGGATGGGACCGCCGGACTGGGGTCCGCGTGGTCGCGATCGCGTGGGCGGCGCTCACCTCGCTGGTGATCCTGGCGCAGGGTCCCCTGGCAGGTACGTGGGCGTTCGGTTTCAGCCTCTTCGACTTCCTCGACCTTGGCGCCGAACGCGTGATGCTGCCGCTTGCCGGACTGATGATCGCTCTCTACGTGACGTACGGCTGGGGATTCGCAGATTTCCGGGAGCAGACCAACCGTGGCGCGGGCGGCTTCCGGGTGAGCTCGCTGTGGAAGCCCCTGGTCGTGGCGCTGATTCCGGTAGCGGTCGCTGTGGTGGTGTTGAGGGGCTGGGGGCTGCTGGGCTAGGCGCCGCCTGGCGTGTCGTCGCGCACCGTATCGGGAGCAAACTCAATCGACGTTGCCGCGAGCTGGCGCCGCAGGAGCCGGGCAACGTCTCCCTGAATCCAATCTGTTGCGGCATGTAGCAGGATCGGCACCCAGAGCCCACCCGTGAGTAGCCGCAACGCCATGGTGAGCGACGACGCAACCAAGATGCCCGGCAGATGCCCGAGGCCCTGATAGGCATGAGCCACGGTGAAGAGCGCCGTCACGCCAATCGCGGCCGGCCAGACGCCGACCTGTTCGCCCAGGTACCAGAAGACGAAGCCGCGCCAAACGATCTCCTCGCTCACGCCGGCGCCGACGGCCACTGCCCGGAACCACCTTTGCTCACGAAGTGTGTCGGGGATCAACGGCCCCAGATTGGCGAGCTGCTCCGCCACGCCGTCGAGCGACACCAAGCCCTTCCGTACCTGCCGTCGCTGCCAAACGAGGAAGACCAGGATGGCGGCGCCGAGCGCGACGCCAACGACTTCGGTCATCCCGCCGGACGGTGGTCCGAAACCCAGGTCGGACGACGGCCGGCCCGCGTGCCACCAGGCGATCAGCGCGGCCACGGTCCAAACGATCTGCCAGCCCACCGCTTCCCGATACTCGCGCAGCCGGGCGGATTCGCCGAAGCGGGCGACCCGGCGACAGGCGCCGGGGTAGGAGAACCACGCATACAGGGGGAGTCCTCCGACGACGGCAATGACCAGTAGATGGTCCCAGAGACCGATTGCTTGGTTATTCATGATTATTCAAAACTGGTTGAATAATCATTGTTCGTCTAGCATGGTCAGCATGACCGCAAACGAATCCGGCCACGAGCCGTACCAGGTCTGCGACCTTGTCCAGATGCAGGCGCTGGCCAATCCCCTGCGACTGCAGATACTGGAAATGCTCGCGGCCGGACCGCCGCGCACGACCAAGCAGGTGGCGGACGCACTTGGCGAGAAGCCCACGCGGCTCTATCACCACGTGGCCCGGCTCGAGAAGGTCGGCTTGATCGAGCTCGCCGAAACTCGACCGAAGCGCGGCACCATCGAGAAGTACTACCGGGCCGTGGCCCGAACGTTCCGGGTCGATCCGGGATTGCTCGGCGGGGACAAGCTGTCCGGAACCGCGGAGCGACTCGTGGCGCGAGCCGCCGCCGACCTTGGCACGCTCGCCGCGCAGCATACGGCAACGCAGGAATCCCCTGACGGGGGAGAGCCTCCCGAGGAGGCTGTGGTCGCAGCACTGGAGGTCCATGGCTCGGAGGAGCGGGTGGCCGAAGTGCGCCAGCGGATCGATGACTTTCTGAGCGAACTGGCCGCCGCCACCGAGCCGACCGACACGCAAGACGCGCTGGACGAACGCCGACACCGCCTTGTGCTGGCCTGGTATCCGGCTCCGAAACACACGCCGTAAATCGCGGAGGACATCTCGCAGGCACTGATACTCGCTACGGTGTTCATCGTGATGTTCGCGGTGGGTACCGGCATGACTCTTGGCGGACTTCGGGCAGTAACCCGGAGGCCCGTCGCGGTCGGCGCCGCGCTCGCTTTCCAGTGGTTGCTGTTGCCTCTCCTGGTCGCCGCGATCGATAGCGTTCTGCAGCCTCCTCCGCTTGTGACCACTGCGCTGTTTCTCATCGCAATCTCACCAGGCGGTGCGCTTTCCAACGCCTACACCTACCTCGCCGGCGCCAACACCGAGTTGTCGGTTGCGATGACAAGCCTGTCGACCGTCCTTGCAGTGGGCTCCGTGCCGCTGCTGGCAACGTGGTGGCTGCAGAATCTGGAAACCCCGGTCGACGGCTCGCTCTTGGCAGTCCAACTGCTTGCAACCGTTCTCGTCCCGGTCGTCGCCGGGATGATCATCGCCGCGCGCTACCCGGCACGCATCACCGGGGCGAAACGCGTGCTGCGAATGCTAGTGATCGGCGGCATCGTCCTGATCCTGATCGCTGTGTTCGCACAGAATGGTGCCGCAGTGTTCGCCAATGCCATCGCGGTGATCGCCGCGACGCTCATGTTTACGTTCGTCGCTGGGGGAGCCGCCGCAGTTGTCGGCTGGTTGCTGGGACAGGAGCCGCGCGATCGGTGGGCCCTCATCTTCGAACTCGCGACCCGGAACCTCGCGGTGGCGTCGCTCGTTGGTGCATCCGTGGGGGAACCCGCAGTTATCGCGGTCGCCGCGCTGTTCCTGCTCGTCCAGACGCCGCTGATGCTCGGGTTGGCTCGCGCGACGCGGCTCAGCGAGCGGTAATCCCTAGCTTCTTCATTCGGTGTCGGAGAGTGTTCGCGTGGATCCCGAGTCGATCTGCCGCGTTCCCGCTGCCGCTGATGGTGCCGTCGCATTCGCGCAAGACCTTCAGGATGTGCACTCGCGCCACATCGTCGAGCCGGTCGCTGACTTCAGTCTCGGGCTCGCCTGGCTGATCGAGTAGACCTTCGATCTCGAGACTGGGTCCGTCTCCGAGAACGAGCGACCGTTCGATCACATTGCGCAATTCGCGGACGTTCCCCGGCCACGGGTAGCGCTCTAGCCGACGCATTGTCGACCTCTTGATCGATTTGATGTGGCGACCGCTCGCTGCTTCCAATTGCTGCACGAAGTGCCAGGTCAGCGCGGGCACGTCCTCCGGCCGGTCGCGCAAAGCCGGCACGCGAATCGGAAAGACGTTCAGACGGTAGAAGAGATCCTGCCTGAATCTGCCATCGACCACGGCTCGGGAGAGGTCGCGATTGGTTGCCGCGATGACGCGCACGTCCACATACTTCGCGGCCTCCGCCCCGAGACGTTGAATCTCACCTTCCTGGAGCACCCTGAGGAGCCGGGTCTGAATGTCAGTTTCCAGATCGCCGATCTCGTCGAGAAAAATCGTTCCACCGTCGGCAAGCTCGAAGTACCCGCGTCGGCGATCCACGGCGCCGGTGAACGCTCCCCGCTCGTAGCCAAACAGCTCGCTCTCCACAAGAGAGGGTGGCAGCGCGGCGCAGTTCAAGCTCACAAGGGGGCGTTCGGCCCGCTCACTCTGCGCATGCAGGGTGCGGGCGATCAGTTCTTTGGCGGTGCCGGTTTCGCCGAGAAGCAGCACGGTTGTGTCGCGGGCTGCTACCTGTTGCACGTGACCAAGCGCCTGGCGAAGGGGGGCGCTGTCACCGACGATCTCGCCGGACCCCTTTGCGTGATCGAGCTCTGCGCGGAGGTAGCCGGCGTCGGCTTCGAACCGGTCTTTGAGATCCTCCACTTCCGTGAGCGCCTGTTCGAGTTCGGACTGCCGCGACCTCTCGTCACTCACGTCAACGTGCATGACGACGGCGCCGCCACGCTGCGCTCGCAGTCGGACCACGCGCGTGACGAACCAGCTCTCGGTTCCGTCCGCAGCCGCGTGCTCCACACTCAACCGATCCTCGCGTCCCGACATCACGTCGGTTATCGCGCTCACGAGTGTCCCGGCGTGCGAGACGTCGTTCGCGGCAGCCTCGCTCCAGGCCGCAATGTAGCTGTCGCCTTCCGCAAGGTCAGCTGTGGGAAGCCCGAGCGGTGCGGCGGTGGTTCGAACGCTTTCGTTGATCGAAACCACCTCGCCGGATGAGTCCACGATCACGATGCCGAACGGCAACGAGGTGAGCACGGCGATATTCGTTTCCTGGCTTGAGCGAAGAGCTTCTTCGGTCTGGCTTCTGAGTACGGCCGCCGCGAACACGTCCGCCGCGACCCGTATCTGGGCGAGCTCTCCATCAGTCCATCGGTGCGGCCGCATGAAAGCAGCGTGAAGTCCTCCGATCACTTCGCCGCCGACTTGCAACGGCATGCTGATGTGCGCCCGGACGCCGTCCTGCTGGAACCAACGGCGTTCGCTCACGGCGTGGTCGGGCAGCTCGTCGAGGTCGCTGAACAGAAACCCGCGACCCTCGAGGACTTCACCGATCGCCCATGGGAACACCAAGTCGATCGAAAGTGTGTCGGCCCGCGGCACCCCCGCGCGCGACCAGGACCCGGCCAGGCGCAGCAAGCGTGCGCCCGGCGGTACGACCGTGAGCGTAGCGCGATCCGCGCCAACTCCGCCGATCATCTCGGCGAGAGCATCCTCCACAACGCGGTGGATCTCGTTGGAAGGCACCGAGTTGAATCGCGCCACGAGACTCGCCAGTCGCGGGTCGAGAACGTCGCTCGGGTCGCGTTGCGCCGGAATCGACCACGCGGGAGCTTCGGGCTGGTTCAAGGCGTCACCGCTTTCGTCTACTAACAGGACGATCTAGGAAATTACCATATATGGTGATCTATTCCACCACATACGGTGCTCCAGAGACCAGAGCAAGTGTCGTACGGCGACATAAGGCCCATCCTAACTTCCTTTTTCGAACAACTTAAGTGCGACACGGATGTCTGACGATCAACTGGCACCGCCCTTGCTCTGGGTACGGGGCATGAGTGTTCGGATTACCACCCAGCCAGCCGTCCCCGTGACGGTCTTGCAGATCGATGGTCGGCTTGATGTCGAGGCGGTCGCCAGCCTAATCGAGGCCTGGCAACATGTCGACGGCCCAGCTGCCCTAGATCTGCGTCATCTGCAGTGGATGGACGAGGCCGGGACGCAGGTGATCCGCCGTTTTGCAGCACGCGGGGTCCAGTTGCTTAATCTTTCACCCCTGCACGAATTGCAACTGGAAGGCACCCCGATAACGAGCGCGATCGACGATGAATAACCGTCGACCGTCGCGGAGGTCCGTAATGTCTTTGAGGAACCGCTCCCCTCGCCAGGCACTGATCGCTCTTGCGGTCGTAGCACTGGCGGGAGTCGCTTCGGTGAACAGCGCCGTAGCGACGCCCCAAATGGACAAACCCAACATCCTCGTCCTCTGGGGCGACGACGTGGGTCTGTGGAATATCAGCGCCTACAACCGCGGCATGATGGGCTACCACACGCCCAACATCGACCGCATCGCCAACGAAGGCATGCTCTTCACGGACGCGTACGGCGAGCAGAGTTGCACCGCCGGGCGCGCCGCCTTCCTCACCGGGCAGTCCGGATTCCGCACCGGCCTCCTGAAGGTCGGGCTTCCCGGCGCCGACCTCGGCCTCCAGCCTGAGGACGTCACGCTGGCTGAGCTACTCAAGCCCCACGGCTACGCGACGGGCCAATTTGGCAAGAACCACCTTGGCGACCGGGATGACATGCTCCCGACCAACCATGGTTTCGACGAGTTCTTCGGCAACCTGTACCACCTAAACGCCGAGGAAGAGCCCGAGAACCAGGACTATCCTACGGACGAGCAGTGGCCCGGCTTCAAGGACCAGTTCGGTCCGCGCGGCGTCATCCACAGCTACGCTGATGGGCGCGTCGAGGACACCGGCCCGCTGACCAAGAAGCGGATGGAGACCATCGACGACGAGGTCATGGAACACACTCAGCGCTTCATCCGCGATCAGGTGGCTGACGACACCCCGTTCTTCGTGTGGTTCAACACGACCCGGATGCACATCTTCACGCACTTGAAGGAAGCCTCGCAGGGCGCGACCGGTCTCGGGGTCTACCCGGATGGCATGGTGGAACACGACGGCCACATCGGCCAACTCCTCGACCTGCTCGACGAACTCGGCGTGGACGAGAACACGATCGTCTACTACTCCACTGACAACGGCGCTGAGACGTTTACCTGGCCCGATGGCGGCACGACGCCGTTCCGCGGCGAGAAGAACACCAACTGGGAAGGTGGGTACCGTGTGCCGGCGATGATGCGCTGGCCCGGTGTGATCGAGCCCGGCACCGTCAACAACCAGATCTTCTCGCACATGGATGTCATTCCGACGCTCATGGCCGCGGTCGGCGAGCCGGACATCAAGGAGAAGCTCAAGGCCGGATACAACGTTGGCGGCACGGACTTCAAGGTGCACCTGGACGGCTACAATTTCCTGCCGTACTTCAAAGGCGAGACCGACACGCCGCCGCGCATTGACTTCTTCTACTTCAGCGACGACGGCAACCTGGTCGCATTGCGACACAACAACTGGAAAGTCGTTTTCGCGGAGCAGCGAGCGCACGGCTTCGACGTGTGGGAAGAGCCGTTCGTCTTCCTCCGCGTACCGAAGCTGTTCAACCTTCGAACCGATCCGTTCGAACGCGCCGACCATGAGGCCATGAGTTACCCGAAGTGGCGACTCGAACGCCTTTACGCGCTAGTGCCCGCACAGGTGCTCGTTGGGCAGTTCCTCGCCACGTTCCAGGAATTCCCGCCGCGCCAGACACCGGCAAGCTTCAGCATCGACCAGGTGCTGGAACGCCTGCAGAGCGCGGGCACGCAGTAGACACACGCGTCAGTAGGGGCCGGTGCCACGGGGTCGAATCCCGCGGCACCGGCTCTGTTCTTTGGCGGGTTCGATCAACTCCTGAAAAGCTCGACCCCGTCTCTTCACGACGGAGTTCCCCATGCGATACCGCTCCCTCCTTCTTCTTGTTCTCGCCCTGTTCGTGTCCGGCACGGCAACCGCCCAGGCGACCGAAATCCTCGGAACGCTCGGCAAGCTCGGGATCAGCCCAACGCAAGCCCTCGGCGGAGCTCAGGCTCTGCTCGGCGTGGCGCAGTCCAACCTCGGCGGTGATGAATTCTCGGCCCTGATGGGCGCCGCGCCGGAACTCAAGCAGGTCATGGACCTCACGGACATGGCCGGCTCGGTCGGCAGCATGATGGGCGGCGCCTCGGCCTCCGCCTCGGCTGGCGCAGACGCCAGTGCCAGCGCAGAGATGCCCGCGCTGCCCGCTGGTGTTGGCAGCCTCGATGCCCTGGCGAACAACGCGGGCCTCGTGAGCCAGTTCGGCGATCTGGGCCTGGACGCGGGGATGATCACGAAGTTCGCCCCGGTGCTCCTGCACGTGGCCAGCAAGGCCGGCCCGGAGACCCTGGGGCTACTCACCAAGGGGCTTGGTATCGGATAGCTCCGGCGCAAGAACACAACCGCCCGCCACGGGTGACCACGAGCCGCGCGAAAGCGCGGCTCGTCGTTTGTGGAGACTCCCCATGCGTGGTCGAATCCGGTGCGAGAGTTTCGACGAACATCTCTCATATCGACTACGTCTCGACGTCCCGCGCGGTGGCGCGGCCCCCATGCCGAGACCAGCGCAGGAGGACGGATGTCCAAGCGCCCGCTACTTCTCGGAACACTGGCCCTTGCCGCCGTGTTCGCCATCTCGTCGGCGGCCCCGGCGGCGCCGGCTCCGCAAGACGAGCAGCCCAACATCCTGGTGATCTGGGGCGACGACGTAGGTCGTTCCAATATCAGCGCCTACACGATGGGCATGATGGGCTACCAGACGCCGAACATCGATCGAATGCCGATGAGGGCGTCATCTTCACCGACTACTACGGTGAGCAGTCGTGCACGGCGGGCCGCTCGTCCTTCATCATGGGACAGAGCGTGTTTCGTACCGGCCTCTCGAAGGTCGGTCTGCCCGGCGCCGAGCTCGGCATGCAGGTCGAGGACCCCACGATCGCGGTGGTCCTCAAGGACCTCGGCTACGCCACCGGTCAGTTTGGCAAGAACCACCTGGGCGATCGCGACGAGATGCTGCCCACGAACCATGGGTTCGATGAGTTCTACGGCAACCTCTACCACCTCAACGCCGAGGAAGAGCCCGAGAACGAAGACTACCCGGCCGACATGGTGCTGGCAGATGGCCGGACGTTCGCCGAAGCCTATGGCCCGCGCGGAGTGATTCACAGCTACGCCGACGGGCGCGTCGAGGACACCGGACCGTTGACAAAGCAGCGGATGGAGACCGTCGACGACGATACGGTCGAGAACGCCTTACGCTTCATTCGCGACGCCGAGGCGGCCGACACGCCCTGGTTTGTCTGGTGGAGCGGCACGCGGATGCACTTCCGCACGCATGTAAGCGACAACAAGACCGCGCAGTGCAAGTCGACGTACCCGAACGCAGATGAGTACACCTGCGGCATGGTCGAGCACGACATGCACATCGGCCAGTTCCTCGACCTGCTCGATGAACTAGATATTGCCGACGAGACCTTCGTCTTCTACAGCACCGACAACGGGCCGCACTACAACACGTGGCCCGATGCCGCCTCGACGCCGTTCCGCGGCGAGAAGAACACCAACTGGGAAGGCGGCTGGCGCGTGCCGGCGATGGCACGGTGGCCCGGCAAGATTCCGGCAGGCTCGATCAGCAACCAGATCGTGCACCACATGGACTGGCTGCCTACGTTCGCAGCGGCAGCGGGCAAAGACGACATCAAGGAAGACCTTCTTGATGGCTACACGTCATCGGCGCTCGGGCGCGACTACCGGATCCACCTTGACGGCTACAACATCCTTCCCCACTTGATGGGCGAGACGGATGACAGCGGCCGCCGCGAGATCTTCTACTTCTCGGACGACGGCGACCTCACGGCGCTGCGATACGACCAGTGGAAGCTCATCTTCATGGAACAGAAGACCGAGGGAACGTTCCGCGTCTGGATGGAGCCCTTCGTGCCTCTGCGCGTGCCGCTGATTCTGAATCTGCGACGCGACCCCTACGAGCGTGCGCCGATCACCTCGAACACCTACTACGACTGGATGCTGGACCGGGCCTATCTGCTCGTTCCCGCCCAAACCTATGTGGGACGCTTCTTGCAGACGTTCGTCGATTACCCGCCGCGCCAGGAGGCTGCTAGCTTCAGCCTCGATCAGGTGATGGACAAGCTGAGCAGCGCCGGCGAGCGCTAGCTGTCAGCGGATCCCGAGTCGGCCCCGTCCGCGCCATCTGGGGCGGAGGGGGCCGCCGAGGTTTCTTTCCCGGGTACCTTTTCCTTGCGCGTACGCCGACGCTCGGCGACGAGTTTGGCGACCGTGATCACCACGGGCGCCAGAGCGGCGAGACCCAGCGCGCCACCCGCGCCGGCAGCACCGGCTTTACCGAGCTTGGCCGCGCCAGCCGCTGACGCGACAGCGCTGCCAACCTGAGGCAGAAGATCGCCAGCGATCTTGATTGCGTTGGAAGCAACGTCGAATCGAGTGCGCACCGATTCCACTTCGAGTTGGACCTTTTCGCGACTCGCCTGCACTCGTTCGAGCAGGAGCTGCTTCCGGAGGTCGCGTTCGCTCATGATTCGCTCCGTCCGCGGAACGCCTCGGCGTCCTTCTTCAACTCCGCCACCGTGCTCTCTAAGGGTGGTGGTGCATTGACGACGCGATTGCGCGCCATGAGGGCCAGTGCCGCGGCGAGAACCAGGTAGGTCCCGGCGATCAGCGCGGACACGAGAAGCCGCTTCTCCCAGAAGGCGATCACCAGGACGAAGTTGAGCAGCAGCAGGCCCACGGCGAAGAACACCCCCGCCAGGAGAATGGCCACGATGCTGCCGAGCACGCGGTTCCGTTCTTCACCGAGCTCGAACCCAAGGAGCTCCACCCGCGTCTGGAGAGCCTCGAGCACGTGGGCGCCAAACCTCCCGGCCGCGCTCTCACTCTTCATCGTCTGACGACTCCTCGGTGCGCGAGCCAGCTCCGCTGAGCATGAGCCCCAACATGAAACCCACACCTGCAGCGACACCGACGGCGAGCAGGGGGTGATCGCGAATCGTCGCCTCGGCCTCCTCGAGTTTGGCTCGAACCACCGCTTCTCCTTCACCGACATTTTCTGCGAGCGCCGCCGCAGTCTCCTGCGCCGCGCTCCCCAGGTCCGTGAGGACGTCGGCGAGATTCACTTCGTCGCTGGCCGTCTCTCTGCTCGTCACGTAACCCTCCGCGGTGGCTGTATTAGGCGTGCCCGCACTTCTATTATCGACCGCGAACCCGTTGTCGACCACCGTTCGCGAGACCCCCGGGAGCGCTTCCTTGAAGATGTGCTGGTTCCAAAGTCGTTCACTCGCTGTTCTGATACTCCTGCTCGCGTGCGCGACCGCCTGCACGGGTGCCGGCACAACCGAGTCACCGGCGGACGAAGGCAGCGGCGAGGCGCCCCAGCCGGAACTCGGGCTCTGGCGCGACGGACAGAGCCGAGATTCGATCGAGGCGTTCGTGGCATCCGTCACCGACCCTTCGGGTTCCGATTTCGTTCCCGCCGCCGAACGGATCGCGGTCTTCGACAACGACGGCACCCTCTGGGCCGAACAGCCGATGTACTTCCAGGTGATCTTCGCGATCGACCTGATGCGCGAAGCCGCGGAAGCTGATCCCGAACTTGCAGCGCAGGAGCCCTATCGAACTCTCCTTGCTGAAGGCCTGGCCGGCGCGGGCGCTGTCGACCCTGACAGCCTGCTGGCTCCGTTGGTGAAGGTTCATGGCGGCACCACCGCGGCGGTGTTTCGGGAGACAGCCGCGAACTGGATCGCCTCGGCTCGCCACCCTAGTCTCGACCGCGCATACAACCAGCTCACCTACGCGCCGATGGTCGAATTGCTCGAATACCTGCGCGCCCACGACTTCGAGACCTGGATCGTTTCGGGCGGCGGCGTCGAGTTCATTCGTGTCATCTCCGAAGACGCCTACGGGATCCCGCCCCAGCAGGTCATCGGCTCGCGGGTGGCGACGGCGTTCGAGGTGACGGAGTCGGGACCTGTGATCAACCGCCTCGCGGAGATCGAGTTCATCGATGACGGCCCCGGCAAGCCGGTAGCGATCAACAACATCATCGGTCGACGGCCGATCATCGCCGGAGGGAACTCCGACGGCGATTTGCAGATGTTGCAGTATGCGGACGACGGCACCGGCCCGGCCCTGGCAATCTACGTGCATCACGATGACGCGGAGCGCGAGTGGGCGTACGATCGAGATTCCGCCATCGGGAAGTTCGACCTTGGACTTGATGAAGCCGCGGCTCGTGGGTGGACCGTGGTGAGCATGCGTGACGACTGGACGACGATCTTCGGAGAACGATGAAAATGTTGAAGCGAGCTACGGTTTTGGCAGTTCTAGTGGCGTGTGTTCTGGCTGCCCCGGCCGCACTGGCGCAAGACAAGTACACGCGCGACGACGGTATCCGCGACAAGTTCGTCTTGCGGGCGGGCTTCTACTTCGCGTCTCACGACACATTCACGCGACTGCAGCCACGCGACCTGCCGGACGTACCAGGATTCGACCTCGAGACAGACACCGGGTTCGCTGACAGCACGACCGACTTCCGAGCTGAGGCGGCATACAAGCTCGGCCGGCGCCATAAGATCCGACTCGGTTGGGTCGACATGAAGCGGACAACTGATACGACACTGCAAGGTGAGATCGATTGGGGCGACGAGACGTTTCCCATCGATGCCAACATCACCGGCAACTGGGACACGCGCGTAATCAAGTTCGACTACCGGTACGCGCTGATCAAGCGCGCACGTGTGGACTTCGGACTCTCGCTGGGCCTGTTCCTCTTTCGCGTAACAAGCGGCCTGGACCTGGTCGGCGATGCAGCCGGCGCGGCCGAGGACGTTCGTAAGTCAGCTCCGCTGCCGATGCTTGGTGGCGACATCGAATGGCTGGTGAGTGATCGCTGGCTGGTGCGAGGCGGTGCCCAGTATCTGGGGATTGCGATCGACGACACGGTCGATGGCAGCTGGCTCGAGGCGCGCGCGGCGGTGGAATACAACCTGTCGAAGAATTTCGGCATCGGCGCCGCCTTCCTGCTCGCCGATATCGACGTGGCCGCCAAGCTGGCCGAGGCTGCGATCTCAGAGTTCGAGTACGAGTACAAGTTCAGCGGGCCGAGCATCTTCGCCTTCGCCAACTTCTAGGCTCCGGTTCAGCGCCCCAGCGTTCTCTTTGATCCGTTCGGGTTCTTTCTGTTAGTCTTTACTAAGACTCTAAGGGGAAGGATCTATAATGACTGGAAACGCACGCGCGGCCGGACTCGTGAAGGGAACCCTCGACCTGCTGGTGCTCAAGGCGCTCAGCAACGGCAAGATGCATGGCTATGGCATCTCCCTCTGGCTCGAGCGCGTCTCGAGTGGGCGACTCGGCGTGGAAGACAGCGCGATCTATCAGGCGCTGCAACGGTTGCGCGGCCGCGGCCTGATCGAAGCCGGCTGGGGCACGTCGAAAAACAACCGGCGCGCCCGCTACTACGAGCTCACGAGCGACGGCCGTCGCCAGCTTGAAGCCGAGGCCGCCACCTGGCACGAATACGCCGCATCCGTGGCCGCTGTACTCGCCGACGAGGTCGTCTAGATGGCGGACTACGTGACTCCCTGAGGCGCCTGCTACGTCGCGCGTCGCGTCGCCGCGAGGCGGTCGACGAGGAGATACAGCACCACCTCGAACTCCGCACACACGACCTGGAAGCGACCGGCTTGTCTGCCGCAGAGGCACGGCAGGAAGCGGAGCGTCGCTTTGGCGACGTCGACGCCGCGCGGCGTGCGCTCTACTCCGCGACACTCCGAAGCGACGAACGGCTGCGGTTGTCGGGGTGGTTCGATTCGCTACGGATGGACGCCATCGCCGCGGTGCGCCGACTTCGAGCGGCCCCCGGTTTCACGGCGATCTCCGTCGCCACGTTTGCGCTCGGTGTCGGCCTCACCACCGTCATGTTCGCAATCTTGGACGCGACACTCCTGCGCGAGCTTCCCTTCCCTTCGCCGGATCGTCTGGTCTCGGTAGACGAGGACGGCGACGAGTTCCCCTGGGTTTCCTCGACCAACTGGATGGACTGGGACGCGGGCAACCGCTCGCTCCGTTCGAGCGCGCTCTACAGCTTCAATGACCGGGCCAGCGTCGCCACAACGCAATCCGAAGCAGCCCGGGTGAGCTCCGCGCAGGTCGGCGGCGCCTGGTTCGAGACACTGCAGCCGACCTTTGTTGCTGGCCGCGGTTTCACGGCAGCGGAGGCACTGGATCGCGAACCAGTCGTTGTGGTGAGCGAGGCGCTCTGGCGACGGACCATGGGCGCTGATCCGGCACTCGGCGAGCTGCTGGTAGACGGGAGCCCCCGGACCGTCGTGGGCGTAGTTGCCGATGCATCGCTGTTCCCCGACCGGGTCGAGCTCTGGGAACCAGCCTCGTATCGACGCCAGCCGGGCCGGGGCCGCAACAACATCAACTGGCAGGTTGTCGCCCGCCTCCAAGACGGTGTTACCGCGGTGGGCGCCCGCGAGGATCTCGATCGGATCGCAGAGAACATTCGCACGTCAGAGCCCGAGGCGGTCTACTCGTGGGGTGTGGGCGTCGTGCCTTTGAAGGAGGCCGTGGTCGGCGCGTCGAATGACACTGTCTGGCTCCTCATGGGTGCCGTCGTCGCGGTGTTGCTCGTCGCCTGCGCCAATCTGGCCGGGCACGCATACGCGCGGACCCTAGCGCGTCTCGACACGGCGGCGGTACGCCTCGCTCTCGTCTCCACGCGGTGGCGACTCTGGCAACACCAGCTGGTTGAGCATCTGATCCTCGCGTTGCTCGGCGGCACAGTAGGACTGGTCGGCACGATGGCTGCTGCCCGTTGGATTGCCGCAAGCGGACTGCCGCTGCCGCGCGCAGATCTCATCAACGTCGACTATCGCGTCGCGCTGTTCGCACTGCTGCTCTCGACCGCCGCAGGTCTTCTCGCGGGCGCGGTCCCCGCCTGGCGAGTCGCTCGGGCAGACCCGGGAGCGGCGATGGGCAACGTGCGCGGAGCGAGTGCCGGGTCACGCGTGAGCGCGGCGAGCGTTCTGGTCTCGGCCGAGCTCGCCCTAACGGTGTTACTACTCATCGGTGGCGGCCTGCTCACGCGCAGCTTCCTGGAGTTCAACAATCGGGACCTGGGATTCGAACCTGATCAGTTCGTCGTTGCGGAGCTGGAACTCGTGGGGCCCGCGTACCGTGACGCTACCGCCCGAATGGCCGTTTGGGACGAGATCCTGCGCGAGGTGCGGGCGCTTCCCGGCGTCGCCGATGCCGCGCTTGGTAGCGATGTGCCGGGACTCGGGCCGAACGGGGCCGGTTGGATCTCGCTCGCAGACCAGCCAGAGGTTCAAGACGTTGGAGCCACTTACCGGGTAGTGAGCGATGGCTACTTCGAGACGCTTGGCGTCGGGGTACTGGTGGGGCGCGAACTGAACGACCGCGACGCCGCGGGGACGGCGCGCGTTGCGGTGATCAATCAACGCTTCGCGGACACCTATTGGCCAGGCCAGGACCCGCTCGGGCGCGAAGTGCGGGCGGTCAGCATGGAGCCCATGCGAGAAGACTGGATCACGGTGGTTGGCGTCGTGCCCGACCTGGACGTCGGCCGCGGTGTGGAAGAACGCCCGGCCATGTACGTCGCGGCCTCGCAGGCACCCCTCCGGAGCCGTCGGATGATCGTCAACGTCCGCGTTGGCAACGCCGATGCTGGCCCGGTTGCGGCTGGCCTGCGCGAACGTATCGCGGCGATCGATCGGGGCCTGGCCGCCGAGATCGCACCGATGAGCCACCACCTCGGCGAGATCGTCGCGCGCGACCGACTGGTCGCGACCCTGCTGAGCGGCTTTGCGGGGGTCGCGCTGATACTCGCTGCCATCGGCGTGCACGGGCTGGTGTCGTTCGCGGTCGCGGGGCGCACGCGGGAAATCGCCGTGCGCGCCGCGCTCGGCGCCAACCGGGTCCAGATTCTTGCGATGGTCATTGGCCAGGCAATGCGTGTCGCAGCGATCGGGGCGACTGCTGGTGTGCTGCTCGCGATATGGGCGTCGCGAGCCCTCGAGTCACAGTTCGACGAATTCACGGGGCGCGACCCCTGGACCTTCGTCGCGGTCGCCGTCACCCTGATCGTTGTCAGCGCGATCGCAGCCTGGTTGCCTGCCCGCCGCGCCGTGTCGCTGGACCCGGTAGACGCGCTCCGCGCCGACTGATTCCCACGAGCGCCAAGACATGTCTGATTGCATGATGTATTATCGGTTTCCGATAATCGTTTTCCGATACTAGCGCCCCACGACGGAGCCCTGCATGTCACCGCGTACCGTGCTGCCGCTTCCGGCCACCAGTTTCCATATCCTCCTGGCCCTGATGGATGGGCCGGCACACGGCTACGGCATCAAACACGTCGTCGAGGAACGTACCGAGGGCCGCATCCGGCTGGCCGCCGGGACGCTCTACGAGGCGATGCAGCGGCTGGCCCGCCAGGGCATGGTGGAAGACGCGCCGGCGCCTGACGACTTCGATGGCTCCGGCCGCGTGCGCTTCTACAGCATCACGGAGCTGGGAGCTACGGAACTGCGCACCGAATTGGCGCGACTCGAGCAGGATGTCGCCTTCGCCCGGGCGCGGATTCCGGCGGAGCGATAGATGGGTCACGGCGCCCCTTCGTTGCTGCACCGCGTGTTGCTGCGACTCTACCCGCGCGATTTCCGGCGCCAGGTCGGCGAGCAGATTCTCGCCTTCTGGACGACGCAGCGCCTGGAGACCCGGTACGGCACACCGGGTATCGGCGCGCTACGCTACTGGTTCGATGTTGCCCGCGACGCGATGGGTAACGGGCTGCGTCTCCGACGGGACCCGCGACGCGCCCAGGCCCTCGGCCTCGAACTTCTCGACGGCGGCCTGTCCCCCGCACCTCTCGAACGACTCTCCTTCCCCGGAGCTCTCGACTTGTTCCTCCAGGATGTTCGCTTCGCCCGCCGCTCGCTGCTCCGGCAGCCCTTGTTCACCTCCGTGGCTGTCATCACACTCGCGGTCGGAATCGGCGCCACCACGGCCGTCTTCAGCATCGTCGACACCGTCCTCTACCGCCCTCTCCCCTACACGCAGCCAGACGAACTCGTTCTGCTCGGGCGAGCTGATGGCGATCAGCTCGACGGTCTGGCTCTGCCGGAAGTGGAAGGCTTGGCTGAGCTCCAGGTGTTTGCCAGCACAGCTCCGGCCGTTTCCTACGGCACCGACATCCAGTGGTCCGAATACGCCGAAGTGATGAACGGCGCGAGTGTGGGGCACCAGTTCACTGACGTGCTGGGCATCGAGCCGATTCTCGGTCGCGGATTCGCCCCCGACGAGGATCTGCCCGGCGCGGCACCGGTGGTCATGATCACCGAGCGTCTGTGGCGCGAGCACTTCGCCGCGTCACCCGACGCCATCGGCGACGTCATGTCGATCGAGAACGTGTCGCACACGGTGGTCGGCGTCGTCCGGAACGACCTCGACTTCCCTGAGGCCGGTGTGGAGTTCTGGACAACCTTCCGGGACGCGGCGCTGATCCGCCGCCTCGACCTGAACCCGGACCAACGTGGACTTACCTTCTTCGGCTCGGTAGCGCGGCTCCGCGATGGGGCCAGCGTGGCCTCGGCACAGGCTGAAGTCGACGCTCTGTTCGAACGGCTCCAGGCCGAGGAGCCCGTCAACGACATGGTGCCGCGTGGCCTGGTGCAATCGATGCATGAGGCCACCGTGGGCGGGTCGCGCACCGGACTCCTGCTCTTCCTCGGCGCTGTCGCGCTCGTCTTCGTGATCGCGTGCGCGAACGTGGCCGGGCTCTGGCTCAGCCGAGTGAGCGGGCGCGGCGCAGAGATGGCGTTGCGCACTGCGCTGGGCGCGGGCCGCCGCCGCATCGTGACGCAACTGCTCACCGAGAGCCTGCTGCTCGCCGGCGCGGGATGCGCGGCGGGTATCGGTCTGGCGATGGCGCTCCAACGCGGCATCCTGGCGATCGTTCCCACAAGCATTCCGCGCGTCGATGCCGCTGGTCTCGACGGCCGCGTGCTGCTCTTCGCGGCCGCACTCGCGACGCTTGCCGCGCTGGCGTTCGGCGTAGCTCCAGCGCTCCGGGCAACGGGTCGCGACCGTTCGGACGTGCTGCGAGAGAGCAGCCGCAGCGTGGCCGCGGCGAGCACGAACGCCCAGCGTATGCTCGTGGTTGGGCAGATCGCGATCGCGGTAGTTCTTCTCGCAGGCGCTGGTCTTTTTGCCAACAGCTACTCGCGCCTGCTGCAGGTGGATCCCGGGGCTCGATCGGCCGGGGTTGTGCTAGCGACCTTCTCGCCCACGCTCGAAGGGGACAACACCGACGCCATCCGCGGGTTCTATGCCGGACTGCTGCCGCGGCTCGATGCCGTACCCGGGGTCGCCGGAACTGCGATGACCTACTCGCCGATCATGGGCACCAGCAACTTTCGCCAGTCAATCCAGCACGAGACCATGCCGGAGGACGACAACCTCTGGGCCGGCAACGTCATCGTCAGCCCCAACTATTTCGAGATCAGCGGCGTGTCGCTCCTGCGGGGCCGGGGGTTCACTGAGGAGGACACTCTCGCCACCCCGCACGTGGTCATCGTGAATGAAGTTCTGGCCGAGGAGATGTGGCCTGGTGAGGACGCGCTGGGCAAGCGCTTCCGCTGGGCGCGCGGTATGTCCGGCTCTATGGATTCATTCGAGCGGGAGTTCTTCCCTCGCGACTACATGACAGTGGTCGGTGTGGCCGGCAACGTCCGTCGCCGTGGCCTCGATCAGGAGCCGATCGCCGAGTTCTATCGGCCCCATGCGCAGATGTCGTGGCCGTCAATGACGGTCGTGTTGGCAACCGAAGGAAACAACCCCAATCTCGCCGAGGATATTCGTGCGGCCGCTGCGGACATCGATCCGATGGTGCCGATGTCGGCCGTGCGGTCGCTTGAGGAAGGCGTCCAGGCTTCAGTGGCTGAGCCACGCTTCCGCGTGCTGCTCGTCGGCGGCTTCGCACTGGTGGCCTGCGCGCTATCGATGCTCGGCATCTACGCCGTTATGGCGCTGACCGTGAATCGACAGACTCATTCCATCGGCATCCGTATGGCGCTCGGAGCGGAAGGATCTGCCGTCCGCCGGCAGGTTGTTGTCGACGGGATGCGCCTCGCTGCCGTGGGAGTGACCCTCGGACTGGGAGGGGCACTCTGGTTGTCACGGACGGTGGCCGCGATGCTCTATCAAGTGGAGCCCACAGACCCACCGACCTTTGTGGGCGTCGCCCTGTTGACGTTGCTGGTTGCTGGAGCGGCTTGCTACGTGCCGGCGCGCCGCGCGTCCCGACTCGACCCGGTGGCCGCCCTGCGCACCGATTGAGCACCGACCGGCGGGACCTCCTACGACGGAGCGGTCGGACTGCATACACTGGCGGCTGAATTCTCCACTTGATCCGGAGCGAGCCATGCCCGTCCACCGTCTGCGTCGTGTTCTTTCCCTTGCACTGATCGGCATGCTGATCACAGGCGGCATCGCTTCCGCGGGAGCGGCTGCGCAGGAGCAAGAGGCGTGGGACGTCTCGAGCCCACCAGGCTGGGACGAGACCGTGCGCTTCAGTGTGGACGAAGGGACGTGGATGACGCTCGACGTGAGTCCCGACGGCAGCACCGTCGTGTTCGACTTGCTCGGCGACATCTACACGATGCCGATCGCGGGCGGACAGGCCACACGTATCCTCGGAGGTATCGCCTGGGAGATGCAGCCGCGCTTCAGTCCGGACGGCCAATGGATCGCCTTCACATCCGACCGCAGCGGTGGTGACAACATCTGGATCGCCCGGACGGACGGCACCGATGCGCAGCAGGTATCCAACGAGTCGTTCCGTCTGCTCAACAGTCCGAACTGGAGTCCGGATGGCCAGTACCTGATCGGCCGCAAGCATTTCACCAGCACGCGGTCGCTGGGTGCCGGCGAGATCTGGATGTACCACCGCGACGGCGGCGCGGGCGTGCAGGTGACCGAGCGGCCGAACCAGCAGCAGGACGTCGGCGAGCCGATCTTCAGTCCGGACGGCCGCTACGTGTACTTCAGCCAGGACACGACTCCGGGCCCGTTCTTTCAGTACAACAAGGATCCGAACCCGGGCATCTACACGATCCGGCGCGTCGACCTCGACAGCGGAGAACTCGAGAACTACATCGGCGGCGCCGGCGGCGCGGTCAGGCCGACGCCTTCGCCTGATGGCAAGACGATCGCCTTCGTAAAGCGCGTTCGCCTGGACTCGATTCTCTATCTGCACGACGTCGAGAGCGGGCGCGAATGGCCGCTATATGCCGGCCTCGACCACGACATGCAGGAAACGTGGGCCATCCATGGCGTGTACCCGGCGTTCACCTGGACTCCGGACGGCGACTCGATCGTCGTGTGGGCCGACGGCGGCATCCAGCGCGTCGACGCCTCGACCGGCGACGCGGTGACGATTCCTTTCTCCGCCGACGTCGAACTGACGAAAGCACCCGCTCTGCGCTTCACCCAGGAGGTCGCGCCGGACGAATTCGACGCGAAGATGTTGCGCTGGGCAAGCGTCTCGCCCGATGGCACGAAGGTTCTCTACGGCGCCGCGGGCGGAGTGTGGGTGCGCGACCTGCCGGAAGGTGCTCCGCGGCTCCTCACGGCCGAAGACGAGTTCGCGTACTACCCGTCGTGGCATTCCGACAGCTCGCACTTCGTGTATATCGGCTGGGACGACACCGATCTCGCGTCGGTGCGGATCAGCGACGTGAACGGCGCTGACCCGTACGTCCTCGCCACTGGTACGGGGCACTTCGTCGAACCCGTGTTCACGCCGGATGGCAGCAGCGTTGTCTACCGGCGATCCGGCGGTGGCGGCCTGGTCAGCCCGTTGTGGTCACGCGACCGCGGCCTCTACGTGATCGGCATCGAAGACGACGCACCACGCCTGATCAGCGAGTCCGGGCAGCGTCCGCACTTCGGGCCCGCCGACGACCGCGTGTACGTCTTCGACTTCGAATCCGGCAACCGTGTGTTGGCCAGCATCGGACTCGATGGCAAGGATCGCCGGGTGCATGTCACGTCCGACAACGCCACCGACCTGGCCGTCTCGCCCGACGGTCAGTGGGTTGCCTACGCCGAACGCTTCAACGCGTACATCGTGGCGATGCCGCGAGCGGGTCGAGCGATCCATGTGGGGCCCGGCAACGCGCCGGTTCCAGTGAAGCGCGTCTCGCGCGACGCCGGCAACTACCTGAACTGGTCGAGCGACTCCGATTCCGTGTACTGGACCCTCGGACCGGAGCTGTTCACGCGGTCGCTGAGTGACGCCTTCGCATTCATCGATGGCGCACCTGACGAGCTTCCAGAGCCGGTCACAACCGGCATGCACATCGGCCCCACCCTCTCGACGGACGCTCCCGATGGGACTGTGGCTTTCGTCGGCGCACGCATCGTCACGATGGATGGCGACACGGTGATCGAGGACGGCACGCTCGTCGTCGAAGGCAACCGCATCGCGGCAGTTGGCGCGCGAGGCGACGTTGCCGTTCCGGGTGGTGCCCATGTCGTCGACGCCGCGGGCGACACGATCGTGCCGGGATTCGTGGACGTGCATCACCACGGTGGCTCGTCCTCCAATGGGATGGCACCGCAACAGAACTGGCAACACCTCGCGACGCTCGCGTTTGGCGTCACCACGACGCACGACCCGTCGCACGACACGGCCTCGATTTTCACGGCGGCCGAAATGGCGCGGGCCGGCCGGATCGTCGCGCCGCGGCTGTACTCGACCGGAACGATCCTCTACGGCGCGCAGGGCGACTTCCGCGCCGAGATCGATAGCTACGAAGACGCCCTGTCGCACCTGCGCCGGATGAAGGCCGTCGGCGCGTTCAGTGTGAAGTCCTACAACCAGCCGCGCCGCGACCAGCGTCAGCAGGTCATCGCAGCCGCCCGGGAACTCGAGATGATGGTCGTCCCCGAGGGCGGTGCGCTCTACCAGCACAACATGTCAATGGTGGTCGACGGCCATACCGGCATCGAGCACTCCGTGCCGCTCGCCAAGCTCTACGACGACTCCCTGGAACTGTGGGCCGGAAGCGGCACCTACTACACGCCGACACTGGTCGTCTCGTATGGCGGTCTCTCCGGCGAGAACTACTGGTACCAGCACACCAACGTTTGGGAGCACGAACGTCTGCTCGAATTCGTGCCGCAGGACCTGATCGACGCCCGATCGCGTCGCCGACTCATGGCGCCCGACGGCGACTTCAATCACGTGGGCATCGCCGAGGGTGCGCGCGACCTCGTGCGCCGTGGCGGAACGGTACAGATCGGCGCACACGGCCAACTGCAGGGTTTAGCTCCGCACTGGGAGATCTGGATGCTCGTGCAAGGCGGCATGACTTCGCTCGAGGCGCTACGCAGCGCGACATTGTCCGGCGCCGAGTACCTGGGACTTCAGTCGGACATCGGCTCTCTCGAAGTGGGCAAGCTCGCGGACCTGATCGTGCTCGACGACAACCCACTCGACGACATCCGGGCTACGGACTCAACGCGCCTGGTGATGGTCAACGGCCGCCTCTATGACGCGGTCACGATGAACGAGGTGGGCAACCATCCGGCGGCTCGACAACCGCTCCACTGGGACCGCTAGGCGAGCGGCGGCTACTCAGCGAGGCACGGGTTGCCGAGCGCGTCGAAGATCGTTCCCAGGCCGGGCAGTACGAACCAATTTCGTTCGTAGGAGCGGCTCTGGATCTCGGCTGCGTTGACGCGCTGGAAACGCACGAGGAGACGTTCGTGTCGCAGCATGCCGGCGATCAGCTCGGCTGAATTGGTGAACGCGCGCATCGGTCGGCGGTCCGCATCGCGCCCCTCCTCTACCAACGAGCCGTCGACATCGATGGCGAACCCATAGCTGATATCGCCAAAGCGACTCACGAAGAGTTCCTTGTCGTCGAACTGCATGCGCACGTCCTCGACGAACGGCCGGAAAAAGACCCGTGGTTCCGCGCCCTTCTTGCAGTGCAGATGCATCAATGGCCGGAAGTTGGCCTGCAGCTCGGCGGCGGCGACCAACAGCAACAACTCGTCGTCCGAGGCGTAGACGATCTCCCACGCACCGATGTCCTGCGCCGCAACAGGTAGCGCGACGCACATCAGCAGCAGCAACAGTCCGAAAGCTGTGATCGATCGCATGGGGCTCCACCGTCAGTGAGCGTTCCGTTCCTCAGGGGTTTACCACGCATGGAGGCACGAGGTCGCGGGGCACTGACGACGCTGGGCCGGGTCGGCGCCACGCCAACCGGACCCAGTACAATGCGTCGAATCGAGGTTCTGCCGCGCCCCCCCAACGTGAACCAATCCATGATCGATCTGTCGATGAACCGATGGGGCTGGGCCGTCGCGGCAGTGGCCTGCGCGTTTAGTGTCGCCACACCCTGGGCCAGCGCCCAGCAAACCGCGCGGCAGATCGCCATCACGATCGACGACCTCCCCGCCAATATGTACGGCGGCGACAACGACGACTGGGAGGCGATGACGCGCGACCTCCTCGCCGGTCTGGTCGACGGCGCGGTTCCCGCTATCGGGTTCGTCAACGAGACCAAGCTGTATCCAGGCGATGCTCGCGACGAACGCCGCGTGGCGCTCCTTCAGGCTTGGCTGGATGCGGGTCTCGAGTTGGGCAATCACTCCTACTCGCACCCGGATCTCCACAACACGCCCCTCGCTGAGTTCCAGATCGACGTGCTCCGTGGCGAAGAGGTGACCCGCGAACTGCTCGCGGCGGCGGGACAGGTACCGCGCTTCTTTCGCCACCCGTTCCTGCACACGGGCATGAGCCTCGAGGTCCGCGACGGGCTCCACGAGTTTCTCGCCGAGCACGGCTATCGCGTGGCGCCGGTGACCATCGACAACATGGAGTACATCGCTGCACGGGCCTACGATCACGCGCTGGTCCGAACCGACGAGCAACTTGCGGCTCGTATTGCCGACGCCTATGTCGAATACATGGACGAGATGACCGGGTACTACGAGCAACAGGCTGATGCGCTGCTGGGCCGCCCGATCGCCCATACTCTGCTTCTGCATGCGAACCGTCTCAACGCCCGTACGATCGGGCGACTGCTCGATGACTTGCGCGCACGGGGCTACGAGTTTGTTCCGCTCGAGATCGCGCTCGAAGACCCCGCCTACGAATCGCCAGACGAGTTCGTCGGCCGCGCAGGCATCACCTGGTTGCATCGCTGGGCGCTCACCGCCGGCAAGCGTGGGGACTTCTTCGGCACCGAGCCCAACCTGCCGCGCTTCGTCCACGACGTCTACGCCGACCCGCCGGGGCGCCGGTGAACGAGGTTCTCGGAAGCGTCGGTAGCTACGTCGAGTACGCGCCGCCGCCGGAGGTACGGACGTGGATCGAGGCTGTCTGGGTGCACGTCGCCCCGACGCGCAGCGGGCCGGGGCCGTCGACGCAACACCGAGTGGTTGCCGATGTCGCACCGTCCCTGTGCTTCGCATCGACGCGCGACGCTACCGGTGTGCCACGAGCTTCCCGCCTTCTGCTGATCGGCCCGGTGTGCACGCCGAGGTTCTATCGGCCAACGTCGGGCGCACGCATGGAGGCTGTTCGAATCAGGCCCGAGTGGTCGCGCACTCTGCTCCGGGCGGATCTGCGCGATCACGTCGATGGCATTGACGACATGCGACACATCAATCGGCTCTTTGGAGAGCGACTTCTCGATCAACTCCGTGCCACACGCACCAGTACGGAGGCCGTGGATACTCTCGTCGGAGCGTTGACCTCCGATATTCCCCGACGGCGCGAGACCGGCGCAGGGCTGGCCCACGAAGCCCTGTGGTCGCTTCGCTCGCAGGATTTCGGTCGCCCATTGCGTGATCTCGCGACGGACCTTGGAGTGTCATCGCGCCATCTGCGCCGCGTGGTAGGCAGAACCGCGGGTTCGTCACCACGCCGGTGCCGCCGGGTCGAGCGTTTTCTTCGACTCGTTCGCGAGGCTGACGAGCTGGCTGAACCAAGCTGGGTGGATCTTGCCGTCGGCCATGGCTACGCCGACCAGGCGCACTTGATTCGCGAGTCGCGCGCGTTCAGTGGCGTGACGCCGACCGTGCTGCATGCCGAGCGTCGCAACGAGGTGTAGACGAGCCTCGGCGGCCGCATGTCCGCTTCGTTCTATACGAATGAACGGCCACACCGTAGTTTGTGGAAGCCAACTCGAACGCGATTCGCCGCTCCCCGCAGCGCAGGTGCCGCCGATGTTGAACCTCTTTCGCCGCCCTTCCGTGGCGCGCTTCGCCATTCTGTTCCTGGCCGCAACTTCGTCCGCCGCCTACGCGACGGCTCCAGACGACGACGCCTGGCCGGTTTCGCTCGAGGAGGCGTCGTTCGAGTTCACGGGACAAGGGCATCGTTTCGAGGCGTTTCGTGGTCGCGACGCGCTGTTCATCGAAGCCGGCGCCGCATGGATCGAAGGCAGTGACTTCGAGAACGGAACGATCGAGTTCGACCTCGCTATCGGCGAGGCGCGAGGCTTCTCCGGCGTGCACTTCCGCGCCGTGAGCCAGGGCAATTCCGAGCACTTCTACATCCGGCACCACCTCGACGGAAAGCCCGACGCGAGTCAGTACACGCCGGTCTACAACGGCCTCTCGGGCTGGCAGATCTACACCGGCCAGGGGTTCGCCGGTCCGATCGACCTGAGCCACAACACCTGGATGCACATCAAGCTCGAGGTGAATCGCGACCGTGCGGCCGTTTACGTGGATAGCAATGAACCCTCGATGATCATCGACGACCTGCAACGCGACGCGGCCAGCGGCCGGGTGGGGTTCAACGCCGGGAACGCGCGCTTCGCGAACATCGTGCTGCGCTCGGGCAACCCGACCATCCCCGCCGCGCCTGAGGCAGAGTCAACCGACGACTCCACCCCGAACACGATCTCGACCTGGCGTGTGTCGAATCCGTTTGCGGAAACCGCCATTGAGGCGTCTACCCACGTCGACGAAATCGCGCTCGGCATCACCGGGTGGAGCTCACTCGACACGACCCATCGTGGCATCGCCAACCTGGCGCGACTCGCGCCGCATCGACCCGACAACACGGCGGTCGCGGCCGTCACCCTGAATGCCGATGCTGCTCGCACCATTCGTGCGCAGTTCGGTTTCAGCGATCGCGTCCGCGTGTTTCTGAACGGACAGCTTCTGTACACGGGATCCGATGTGTGGACGTCGCGCGACTATCGTTTTCTCGGGACCATCGGTTTCCACGACGAGGTCGCCCTGGCGTTGCAGGAAGGCGACAACGAGCTCTGGTTCGCAGTGAGCGAGCAGTTCGGCGGGTGGGGCATCACCGCGGCGATCGAGGCCGCGCCGGGCGTGACCGTCGTGGAGTAGCGCGACTGGACGACATGTAGCGGCGGCTCCTGTTACCTTTCGCGGAACACCGGAGCCCACCGGGAAAAGGTCGCCGCCATGCAACACGACGCCGTCGCCGTCATCGACTTTGGTGGGCAATATGCGCACCTCATCGCCAACAAGGTACGCCGCCTCGGCGTGCTCGCCGAGATCCGTCAGCCCGAAGACCCGATAGAGGTCTTTGAGCGCTACAAGGGGATCATCCTGTCGGGCAGTCCGAGCTTTGCCTCACAGGGCGAAGACTCCGACTACACACGCGCGATCTTCGACCTGGACATCCCGATCGTCGGCTTCTGCTTTGGTCATCAGCAGATCGCCGAACACTACGGCGGGAGCCTGGTGCACGGCGGCCGGGAATGGGGCAAGGCAATGCTCCATATCGTGGGCGACTCGCCGATCTTCAAGGGCCTGGGCGAGGTCGAACAGGTCTTCATGAGCCACTACGACTCGGTGGTCTCGGTGGGACCTGGCTTCGAGGAGATCGGCTTCTCGAAGAAGGCCGACGGCCAGGACGGTCATCGCTTCGCGGCGATCGCCAACGAAGAGTTGAAGCGCTATGGCTTCCAGTACCACCCCGAGGTCGACGACACGCTCAACGGCGAGACGATGTTCCGGAACTTCGTGATCGATATCTGCGGCTGCTCGCAGGACTGGAACATGGAGGGTTTCCTGGACGAAGAAATCGCCCGGATCCAGCAACAGGTCGGCGCCGACGGCTCAGTATTCCTGCTGGCCTCCGGCGGTGTCGACTCCACCGTGGCTGCCGCCATCCTGGGTAAGGCGCTCGGTCCGGAGCGCCTCCTGATGCTGCACATCGATAACGGGCTGATGCGCAAGAACGAGAGCGCGGAAGTCGTTGAGGCATTCGAAGAGGTCGGCCTGGGAAAGCAGCTGCACTTCGTCGACGCCAGCGAGGTTTTCCTGGAGGCCCTGAAAGGCGTGATCGAGCCGGAGCGCAAACGCGCCATCATCGGCAACACGTTCATCGCCGTGTTCGAAGCGGAAGCCAAGCGCCTCGGTATCGAAGACCACCTGCTCGGGCAGGGAACAATCTACCCCGACACGATCGAGACGGGCGGATCGAAGCGCGCCGACACGATCAAGACGCACCACAACCGGGTCCCGCTCATCGACGAGATGATCGCAGCCGGCAAGGTCGTCGAACCGCTGGCAGACCTGTACAAGGTGGAGGTTCGTGAGCTGGGCGAGAAGCTCGGCGTGCCGCACGATCTCGTCTGGCGGCACCCATTCCCCGGTCCCGGGCTCGGCGTGCGTTGCCTGTGCTCCGACGGCAAGCGAGACGACGAAGGACTCGATGCCGTAGCCGACCAGCTCGCCCAGACGGCCGAGCACTTCGGCATCGGCGCCCAGGTGCTCCCGATCAGATCCGTTGGCGTGAAAGCCGATCTTCGAGCCTACGAACACCCTGTGCTCCTTCATGGCGACGCCGACTGGAACACCCTGATCGAAGCCACCTCGGTGATCACGGCCGACATCCCCGGCCTCAATCGGTGCATCTGGAATCTTGGCCCCGAGATGCCTTCAGAGGTCCGACCGGTGAAGGCCACGATGAATCGACGGCGACTCGATGTACTGCGCGAGGCAGATGCCATCGTGATGGACGCGCTGCGACGCCACGGCCTTTACGCCAAGGTCTGGCAGTGCCCCACCGTGTTGGTCCCGATCGAGTTTGTCGGCGGCGGCGGTCAGCCAGGCGGTGAACTCATCGTTGTGCGACCCGTGCACTCCGCACGAGCCATGACGGCGACGCCAGTCGACCTTCCCGGCGCGGTACTGGCAGATCTCCGCCGGCAGATTCTCAAGCTCGACGGCGTCTCCGGGCTAGCGGTCGACGTCACGTCGAAACCGCCCGGCACCATCGAGTGGGAATAGTCCCAGTCTAGCGCTTCTCGAGCCAGGCGGCGCAATCATCGCCGAGTTCCCGCGCCGCGCGGCGTTCGTACTCCGCGCATTCGTCCGCGCTGAGCACGTCGCCCCATCTGCCATTGACGCCCTTGTTGATGAACACCTGTGCGCCCGCATCCCAGAACGCGCCGCCCAGCGGCACTGACTTCGTCGCATTGGCCTTCATCCAGTCAAACGAGCAGTACTCGACGATCTGATCCCAGCGCGATTCATCGATTTCGATATCGAGGAAGGCGGCGATCTTGCGCATCTCGCCCGGCATGTCGGCCTTGAGCTCCGAGAAGTGCACCATCATGACATTCGGCAGATCGCGTACCGCCCACCATGTCCGGACGTTGTCCCAGAACGGCCAGAACGGGTGGCCGTCCTGATCGAGCCAGTCGCGCCAGTATTGGCGCACGTCGGCCGGTGGCGCCTCGATCGGCGGCCCGACGCGCCCCGGGGTGTTGTTCAGGGCGTCGTACCAGAGGTCATTGGCGTTGACGTGGTGGTTGAACATGCTCCACACGACGTCGCGGCCGTCCCGCCCGATGTAGATGTACTTGGCCTTCGGCGAGAACACGAGCGCGTCGACGGGTAGGTGCGTCTTCACGAACCGGCGGTGCGATTGAGCTTCAACGACCGGTAGCTTCACTTCTTTCGGCGGCACGCGGAGGTCTATCCATGGCGACATCTCGGCGACTTCGAGTTCCGGATCTCCCCCGAACGTCATCTGGGCAATGATCTGCTGCATCCAGGTCGTGCCCGACTTCGCGTAAGTCGAGATCACGATGTCGTCATCGCGGAACTCGAAGTCGTTCCAGATAGTCGAATCGAAATGGTGGTTATGCAGCTCGCGCTGCTTCTCGGGCCAATGGATGGGGTCGTTCATTGGGTCTTGGCTCCAGGGGTCTGAGAGGCGCCATCGGCAAGTCGCGCGTGAGCATAAGGGTGCACGGTGCGCGCTGACCACCGCCACGCCCACAAGGTTGTTGTTTCGAAGAATATTCGCCTTTGCAGAGGAAAGGTTCGTCTGCGCGAGAACCCCACGCGTCTGAACCTCTATGCCCCGTCGTTTTCCCTGCATCAGAGGAGATGCCTATGCGAAGCCGCATGCTTCTTGGTGGACTACTTGTACTCTTCGCGGCGCACACCAGCGTCGTCTCAGCCCAGCAACGGCCCGACCCTGAATCGCCCCGGTTCAAGGGCGTCGTAGCGCTCCAGACATTCTTTGGGTCCGAGGGGGATGAAGCGCTGCAGACTTTTGTCGATGATCACGTCGCAACGACCATGCGCGACGAGCTCGGCGATGAACTTCTGAATCATCTCGCCACACTGCGCGAGACCTTTGCAGGACAGGAGTCGCGCGGTGCGCGGCCAACTGGTCCTCTCGGCGCGACGATGATGTACCCCGACAACAAGAGCGTCAGCTTCGCCCTTGACCCGGAAGATCCTGCGCGCTTCATGTCGATCGCCACGGACACATAGAAGCTCTCCTCACGACGCGTTCGGCGCACTCCTCGTTGGTCGAAACCGATCCGCGCCTTGCATATGACCAACAATGTTGTCTAGACTTCTCCAACATTGTTGTTCATATGCACGGAGGCGACCGTGGGGCGGAGCGAATACCTCGGAGAGTTCGAGCAGATGGTGCTGCTCAGCGTGCTGCGTCTTGGCAGCGACGCCTACGGCGTGAGCGTCCACGAAGAACTCGGCCGAACGACGGGTCGCGAGACCAAGCGCGGCGCCGTGTACGTAGCACTGGAGCGTCTTGCGGCCAAAGGCTACGTGTCGTCTCGCTTCGGTGACCCTACCGCTGAACGTGGCGGTCGCGCCAAGCGGTACTACGCCGTGGAGCCGGCCGGGCGAACGGCACTTCGAGCTTCGCGCCAGGCGCTCATGCACCTGTGGAGTGGCATCGAGCCGGAGCTCGAAGATCGATGAGAGTCGCAACCTGGTGTCTCGCCCGTCTCGTCGGCACTCCGGCCGCGAGTGCGATTGCCGGTGACCTTGCCGAGAGCGGTCCCGCCGACCAGTGGAAGCTCTGGGCCGAAACCTGGGGCATTGTTCTGCGCCTCGGGACGGAGCGCGTACGCGGCCAACGCTTTGAACGGCCTTCCGGCGCTTCGGCAGGCAATCGGCCGCCTCGCAAGAAACCATCGTCCGTCGGTGGCGCGCTCCTGGGGGACGTGCGGTTCGCCTTTCGCGTTTTCCGGAGCCACCCGGTAACGACAGGCGTTGCGGTGCTGTCGCTCGCCCTCGGTATTGGCGCGAACACTGCGATCTTCAGTCTTCTGGATGCGATCGTGCTGCGCCCCCTCCCAGCTCCACGCCCGGCCGAGCTCGTCACCTCACGCACGGTGTTCTCGTTCCCGGACTACGAAGATCTCGCCGCGGCGAGCACAGATGAACTCACCGGACTTGCCGCGTGGTCGGCCTCGTCACGGCCCTACAGCCTGGCTTCGGCGGACGGCGCCTGGCCGGTGCTCACGGAGCTCGCTACGGGCAACTTTTTCGACGTGCTCGAACTTCGACCCGGCGCGGGGCGACTCCTTCGCGAAGACGATGATGCGCGCAATGTCCCCGTGGGCGTGATCAGCCATCGTCTCTGGGAAGTCGCGTTCGACAGCGACCCGGCCATCATCGGAACGGACGTCAGGGTCAACGGCGTGCCGATCACAGTCGTCGGCGTGGGGCCCGCCGGTTTCCGCGGCACTCGCCTCAACCGCTCGGTCGACCTCTGGGTGCCCCTTACGCTCCACGAACAGCTCGCACCGGGATCGAGGGCGCGGATCCGTTTCGACGACCGCAACTCGCAATGGCTTCGGATCATGGGCCGCACGCGACCCGGCGTGTCGGTGGAGCGTACGGAGGCAACCATGCTGGCGTCGGCCCAGCGCATGCTGGCCCTCGAGCCGAGCCCCTATCTGGACGACTTCGTCGAAGTGGGGTCCGCTGCCGACGCTGCGCTACCGCGCGCCGACGAGGTACATCAGTTCATGAATTTGCTGCTCGCGATGGTAGGTATCGCACTGCTGGTCGCGTGCACGAACGTCGCCAACGTACTGCTGACGCGCACGACCGAACGGCATCAGGAGCTCAGCCTCAGGATGGCTCTGGGTGCGCCGCGCACGCGTCTCATCCGGCAACTGGTGACGGAGAGTTTGCTGTTGTCGCTCATGGGCGGAGTCGCCGCCCTGTTGTTTGCGCGCTGGACGTTAGGTGCCGTCGCGGGACTGCAAATACCTGGCCGGATCGTTCTCGGTGAAGTCGCCCCAACCCTGAATACCACTACGCTAGTCGTCACAATGCTCATCGCGCTTGGCTGCGCTCTTCTGTTCGGCGTCGGACCCGCTCTCGCCGGAACGCGGCCTGCGGTGGCACGATTGTCCGGCGGGTCCACGCGAATCGGACGACGCTGGTCAGCCCCATCGGTTCTGGCGACCATCCAGGTCGGGCTCACTCTCGCGCTGGTGTTTGGAGGTGGTCTGTTCGTCCGCTCCCTCACCACGGTTCTCGACGTGGATCTCGGTCTGGATCCGACGGGCGTCTACGTATCGTCACTCGACGTAGGTGTGCTGGGCTACGACGCCGAGGCCGCTGGTGTTTTCCGCGGCGAAGCCGTGGCACAGCTCGAGTCGATTCCGAGCATCGAGCGGGCCGCATGGGCCCTCTTCGTGCCCGTGCAGAACGGGATGCGGATGGACGACTTTCGCGTCGTCGGCCACGAATTCACGGACGCAGATCCGGGCAGTGTCGCCCTCAACTACGTCTCCCCCGGCTTCTTCGAAACCCTCGGGATCCGGCTGCGGTCGGGTCGCAGCTTCGCGGCTGGGGATCGTGATGGAACGCAGTTGGTCGTGGTGGTGAACGAGACCTTCGCCGATCACTTCTGGCCTGGTGGCACGGCCGTGGGCGAGCGCGTGTTGTTCCCAGGTCGAGGGGGGATAGTCGAGCTCGAGATCGTCGGTGTGTCGGCCGACACAAAGACGCGCGGTCTCCGCGAAGAGGCGGCTCCGTACATGTACGTGCCGGTGGATCAGTGGGGCTGGCTCATCGGAGCAGACCAGCTGCGGCTCGCGTGGCGCGAGGCACCGGATTCCGTGGCCTCGGTGGACACGGTGCGCGAACGCCTCGCCGAACTCGACCCGGCACTCCCCGTGCCCGGGATACGCAGTCTGGACGCACAGATATTCGATCAGGCCATGCCGCAGCGGGTTGGGGCGGTGCTCCTGGGGACGTTCGCGGGCATGGCTCTTCTGCTCGCCGCGGTCGGCGTGTACGGCGTTATCGCGGCAGCGATGGCCAGCCGTGTGCGCGAGATCGGAATCCGACGCGCGGTCGGCGCGCACGGCCGAGATGTGGGCCTCCTCGTGCTCAGGCGCGGCCTGCTGCCGGTGCTGGTGGGTCTGCCTCTCGGTTGGTTTCTTGCCTTCCTGGTGAGTCGCCTGGTGGCGGGATTCCTGCCAGGCCTCAGTCCGACCGACCCGGCTACTCTGGTAGCGGCCACCGCAGTGATGTTCGTGGTCGCGCTCATCGCCTGCGTTCCATCAGCGCTCCAGGCAGCGCGACGAGATCCGGCACTAGTGCTACGCACCGACTAGGCCGCAGCAGCGCCTGATACCCAGGACCGTCCGCACTGGGTTGCACCGGACGAGCGATCGCGGGAACGTGCCCCCGCCCAAGAGCTCTTGATGATCCTGGAGGTCCCCGTATGTCGCGTTCGAGTCGCTGGTTCGCCCTTGTCCTGGTCGCTCTTCTCGCGGCTACGCCCGTCGTGCCCGGCGCCATCGCCCAGGAGCAGGAAACGGAGGCGACGGAAGACGCGCCGCCCGTTGATCCTGAGTTGTTCTCGACGATGAGCTACCGCTCGATAGGACCCTTGCGCGGAGGGCGCTCAACGGCAGTCACCGGCTTCCCGGGTCGACCGAAGGAGTACCTCATGGGCTCTACCGGCGGCGGCGTGTGGAAGTCATCGGATATGGGGCTCAGTTGGGACAATGTCTCGGACGGCCACTTCCACTCAGCGTCCATCGGGGCCATCGCGGTCGCACCCTCTGATCAAAACGTGATCTACGTGGGCACGGGTTCGGCATGCATCCGCGGGAACGCCACAACCGGCGATGGCATGTATCGATCGCTCGATGGTGGCGACACGTGGAAGCATGTTGGTCTTCCCGACTCGGGCACGATCGCTCGCCTCATCGTGCACCCCAAAGATCACAACCTGATCTACGCCGCGGTCTTCGGCCACCCCTTCGGCCCCAATCCGGAGCGCGGTGTGTATCGATCGCGCGATGGCGGCGACACCTGGGAGCAGGTGAAGTTCGTCAGCGACGAGGTCGGCGCTGTGGACCTGTCGATGAATCCCGACAACCCGCGTGAGATGTACGCCGCGTTCTGGCGCTTCGAGCGCAAGCCGTGGACCGCCTACGACGGCTCCGAAGATGGCGGCATCTACAAGACCAAGGACGGCGGCGACACCTGGGAGAAGCTCGGCGGTGGGCTCCCGACCGGACTCACCGGGCGCATCGGAGTGAGCGTCTCGCCGGCCGACCCGACGCGTGTCTACGCGCTCGTTTCCGCGCTCGACCCCGAGGGCGGCCTCTATCGTTCAGACGACTCGGGCAAGACCTGGCAACGCATCAACCGCGACCGCAACCTGCGCCAGCGCCACTGGTATTATTCGCATGTCCACGCCGATCCGACCGACCGAGACACGGTGTACGTTCTCAACGTCTCGATGTGGAAGTCGATCGACGGCGGCAAGTCCGTGTCGCGGCTGCGCCCCAACCATGGCGACACGCACGACCTTTGGATCAACCCGGACGATCCCGACAACATGATCCTCGGCGATGACGGTGGCGGCGAAGTGACCACCAACGGCGGAGCCAGCTGGTCGACGGTACTCAACCAACCCACCGCAGAGCTCTATCGAGTCACGGTCGACAACCAGTGGCCGTACCGGGTCTACGCCGCCCAGCAGGACAACTCGACGCTGAGCCTCCGCAGCGACGGCCGGGGTGCCCCCCAAGACTGGTACACGGTGGGCGGGTGCGAGAGCGGCCACATCGCGGTCGACCCGCGCAACAACGACATCGTTTACGCCGGCTGCTACATCGGCGAAATCAGTCGCTATGACCACAGTACGCAAGAGAGACGGCCGGTGACGGTCTACCCGGCGCTCGTGGACGGCTATGCGCCGCGCGACCTGGAGCACCGCTTCCAGTGGAACGCACCGATCTTGATCTCGCAGCACGATCCAACTCGCCTCTACCACACGTCGCAAACGGTCAATCGAAGTAGCGACGAGGGACACAGCTGGGAGGTGATTAGTCCGGACCTCACTCGCAACGACGGCGAGAAGCAGGACATTCCGGGTGGTCCGCTGCAGCACGACCACACCTCGGTCGAGGTGTACGGCACCGTCTTTGCCCTGGCTGAGTCGCCGCACGATGCGAAAGAACTCTGGGCAGGCAGTGACGATGGCCTCGTTCATGTTTCGCGCGACGACGGCGGTACGTGGGAGAACGTCACACCTCCGGGTCTGCCGGAAGACGGCACCGTCAACACGATCGACGTCTCGTCCCATCAGCCGGGCAAGGTGACCATCGCGGTGCATCGCTACCGGATGGACGACTGGACGCCGTACATCTTCCAGACAGCGGACGGCGGCGCGACGTGGAGCGAGCTCGCCGACGGCACCAACGGCATCCCGGACCATCACCCGGTGCGCGTTGTCCGCGAGGATCCCGACCGCGCGGGCCTGCTCTATGCCGGCACGGAGTTCGGGATGTTCATCTCGTTCGACGATGGGGCGCGCTGGCAGAAGTTCCAGCTCAACCTGCCGGTCACGAGTGTCGTGGAGATGCTCGTGCACGAGCAGGATCTCGTCGTAGCCACGCAGGGTCGCAGCATCTGGATCCTCGACGACGTAACGCCGCTGCATCACGTCGACGACGCTCTTGCCGCAGCGGACTCCGGGCTGTTGCCGCCTCGTGATGCGATCCGCACGCCCGGCGGTGGATTCTTCGGAGCACGCAATCCCTACGGCACCGGCGGCACCCGCAATGCGGCGCTGATCTACAAGATGCCGGCGGGCGAGGACGACGAGGAATCCACGGAAGCAGGCGACGCCGACGACGCGGAAAACTCTGACAAGGTCGAGGTCAAGCTCGAAGTTCTCGATGCGGCCGGCAACGTCGTGCGCAGCTGGATCAGCGACGGCTCGAGCAACTACGACCGCCTCGACACGGGCACCGGAATGCACCGACAGATGTGGGATCTCCGCCACACGCGGCCCGACATCCTCAGCGACGGCAACATCTATCTCGGCTACGCGGGTGGCCCCGCGGCCGTGCCAGGTGAGTACACCGCGCGACTGATCGTCGGCGAGACAACTCATGAACAGCCGATCACGCTCCGCCCCGATCCTCGGCGTCCCGAGGTGAGCACCACGGACCTGCAAGCGACCTACGACATGTCGGTCGACCTGGCTGCCATGCTCGGCCGTGCGCACGACACGATCAGCACCTTACGTGCCGTGCGCGAGCAGGCGAACGGCGCCGCGGAGCGCGCTGAGGAAGCCGAACTCGAAGCCGCGGAGGAGCTCGGCGAGATGGCCAAAGCGCTCGCCGAGAAGCTCACCGCCATCGAGGACGTCCTGATCCAGACGAAGGCCGAGTCGGGCCAGGACCCGATCAACTTCACGCCTATGCTCGATACCCAGGTGGGCTACCTCTATCGCTACGTCGCGGGCAACTACGGCGCCCCGACGCAGGCGGCGTATGCGCGCTTCGACGACTTGGAGATGCAGGTCGCGTCGCAGGAAGAAGCCCTCGCGGCGGTACTGGCGTCGGACGTACCAGCATTCAACGCCGCAGTCGCGGAAGCCGGCGCTGGCGGCATCGTCATCGCACGTTGAGTTTCGACACGCTGAACGCGATTGCTGTGGTGGTGGCACTGGGCGCCACCGCCGCACTCCTGCTGAACCCGCGGCTTGCCGGCGCCAGGACATGGCGCGCCACGGTGACGCCGCTCGCGTCGATCATCGGCAGCGGATTCCTCGTGCTCGGCCCGATCCTGGGCCGAGCCTACGGCGAACTCGCCGTTGCGGTGATGGCCGGGCTCTGTCTCGCTGCGTATGCACTGGGCGGTGCGATCCGCTATTCGATCGCTCGCATCGATGCCCTCGGCGGAGAGCACTCGCTGCCTGCGTTCGCGGCCCGGCTCAACACGGCCTCGTCGGCGGCCCTGGCTTTCGCCTACGTGGTCTCGGTGACCTACTACCTGAACCTGTTCGGCGCGTTCGCCGTGGCCCTCACGCCGCGTAGTGACGTCACCGCCGGGCGCATCGTTACCTCGGCGATTCTTGTTTTCATCGCGTACTTCGGCGGGCGCCACGGCCTGGCTTTGCTGGAGAAGCTCGAACAGGGCGCCGTGAGTGTGAAGCTCTCGATCATTGCGGGGCTGATCGCCGGACTCACGTTCTATGCGGTCGAGATCGTCGGCAGCAATACGGCGCCCACGCGTATCATTCCGGACCTGGGTCTCGAGGCACTTTTCGTCGCTTTCGGTCTGGTGATCACCGTTCAGGGCTTCGAGACATCGCGCTACCTGGGTGCGGAGTATGACGCTGCTACGCGCATCCGCTCCATGCGCTACGCCCAGTGGTTGGCCTCTGCCATCTACGTCGTGTACATCGGGCTGATCGGACTCTCGATCCCCACGGATTCCATCGGCACCGGGGAGACCGCGGTGATTCAGATGACAGCAGTCGTGGCGCCAATCCTGCCGGCACTGTTGGTGGTGGCAGCACTCGCTGCGCAGTTCAGTGCAGCCGTGGCGGACACCAGCGGGTGCGGTGGCTTGGCCGAGGAATTGAGTAACGGGAAAATGCGACCGGAGGTGGCCTACGGGCTCGTGGCGATCGGCGGGCTCGCGCTCACATGGACGGCAGACATCTACCAGATCATCAGCTACGCCTCGAGGGCCTTTGCCCTGTATTACGCGCTGCAGTGCGCCGTGGCGACAGTTCTGGCGGCGCAGCACGCCGACGCGAAGCGCCCACTGCGAGTGGCTGGACTGGCGCTCCTCACACTCGCCGCCGTCGCCATGGCGGCGTTCGGAGTTCCCGCGGAATAGATCCTCGAAAACGACGGAAACGCAAAACCGTCTTGCCGGCTCGCGAGCGCGCTGCTACCTTCTGCGGCACTCATCGAGACCGGCTGAGGGACAGGCCCTTTGACGCCGGGGCAACCTGCCTGCAACTGCCTGAGTTGCTCGCGTGGTGCCAACTCCTGCGGCGGGCATGACCCGCCGAGAGATGAGGGTGTCAAAGCGACGCCCGGTGTTCACGCACCCTGGCGCGCCTCGACTCTCCCAGGAGTTGGCCCGTGCGGCCGCTCCGGCGAGGAGAGAACGAGATGGCCCAGATCACCTTGCGATCAACCGAAGACTCGTGCGCTGACGCGTTCTGTGCGAGCGGCTCGTCACCCACAGCCGCACCGCTGCCACCTGGATCCACTGGAAGCTGCACCCTGCAGCCTCCCGCGCAGGCTGCCGAGAGCACGGCCGCCCAAATCCAATATGAATGCGTGGGCCCGGCTGACGCGCCAGTAGTCGTGGTGCTCGGCGGAATCTCCGGACATCGTCACCTCACGGCGAACGATGTCGACCCCAGCCCAGGTTGGTGGGAGGCGCTGGTCGGTAACGACCGCGCCATCGACACGACTCGATATCGCGTCGTCGGGCTCGACTACGTGGGCAGCCCTTCGACTCCGATCCGGCCAGGCGCGTCGGTCACAACCATCGACCAGGCCCGTGCGCTTGCTCACGTGCTGGACGCGCTGCGCGTCGAACAGGTAGCGCACTTTGTTGGTGCGTCCTACGGCGGAATGGTCGCGCTCGCCTTTGCTGCCGAGTACCCACACCGTGCAGGACATCTCGTTCTCGTCGGTGCGGCGCACCGTTCTCACCCGATGGCTACCGCATGGCGATGTCTGCAGCGGCAGATCGCGGATTTCGGCGCCGAACACGGTTCGGCTGACGACGGCCTTCGCATCGCCCGCGGACTTGCGATGACCACCTACCGGAGCGCGGCCGAGTTCGAAGGCCGTTTCGCCAAGCAGCCCAACGAGGGCGAAGACTTCCCGGTGGCGTCCTATCTCGACGCGCGCGGTCGTGCCTTCGCCGAGGTGTACGACGCCGCGAGTTTCAACGCGCTGTCCGAATCCATCGATCGCCACCACGTTGATCCGGCTCGTATCCGCGCGCACGTCGACCTGATCGCGGTCGAGTCGGATGCGCTCGTGCCGCCGTGGCTCGTGCGCGAACTGCGCGACCGACTCCCCGGGTCGGCAAAACTCCACGCCGTGACCTCGCCCACCGGGCACGACGCGTTCCTTGCTGATCCCGAGGCCATCGCTGGCACGGTGCGACGAGTCCTTGCGACGCCAGGTGCGTCAGCGGTGTCGGCCTCGACGCGAGCCGCGCGAAGCGCCGTTGGCGTCGACACGCAGCACGGGGCGGTGATGCCACCTCTGTACCTGTCGTCGAACTACACCTTCGAGGCGCTGGGTCGAAAACGCGTTCACGACTACTCGCGCACGTCGAACCCGACGCGTGACCACCTGGCCGACGCGATAGCGGACCTCGAAGGTGCCGCCGGCGCAGCGATCACCTCGTCGGGCATGTCCGCGGTGGCCCTCGTGCTGCAGCTGCTCGAGCCGGACGATCTGCTGGTCGCGACGCACGACTGCTATGGGGAACGCATCGGCTGGCCACACGGCTTGCCGAGCGCGGCCGTTTCCGGCTCGAGTACGCGGACCTCACGAGCGACGCTGGGATCGCGGCCGCCGCCGCGCTGCAACCACGGCTCTTCTGGATCGAAACACCGAGCAACCCGCTGCTCCGCATCACCGACCTGCGCGCGGTTGCGACTGCCGCGGCCGAATGTGGAGCGCTGCTGGCCGTAGACAACACGTTCCTTTCACCGGCACTGCAGCGACCCATCGAACACGGTGCCGACATCGTGGTGCACTCCACCACGAAGTTCCTCAACGGCCACAGCGATGTTGTGGGCGGTGCGGTTGCAGCGGCAACGCCGGCGCTTCAGGAAGAGCTGGCGTGGTGGGCCAATGCACTCGGCCTGGCCGGGAGTCCGTTTGATAGCTATCTGACGCTGCGCGGAGTTCGCACGTTACAGCCACGAGTACGAGCACATCAGGAAAGCGCCAGGGCCGTGGTCGAGGCGCTACGTGATCATCCGGTCGTCGAGCGTGTGTACTACCCAGGCCTGGATACGCATCCGGGTCACGCCGTGGCAGTGCAGCAGCAGGACGGGCCTGGAAGTCTTGTGAGCTTCGAAATCGCAGGTGGCAAGCCGGCGGCCGCGGTGCTCGTCGACGAGTTGCAGCACTTCGCCCTGGCGGAATCCCTGGGTGGTGTCGAGAGCCTGATTGCTCATCCGGCCACCATGACGCATGCGGCGATGGAGCCCGCGGCGCGCGCCCGCGCCGGCATCGGCGACGGTCTGCTGCGCCTATCCGTCGGCATCGAGGAGCCGGCTGATCTCGTGAGCGATCTCGAGCGCGGACTGCGGCGCGCAGGAGGTGCTCGATGAACGCGGCCGGGAAGCCCGTGGTCATCAAGCTCGGGAGTTCGGTGCTGGCAGGGCCACGCGGTTTCGCGGACGGCGTCGATCGCATCGCGCGGTTCCTGCAGGACGGAAGGTCAGTATGCGTCGTGGTGTCGGCGACACCAGGCACCACTGACGGACTCTGGCGCGACGCGCACGCCCTGGCCGTCGTACCGCGACCTCGCTTGCTCGGAAGCCTCCTCGCAACCGGTGAGCAGGTCTCGGTCTCCCTACTCGGTATCGCGCTGGCGGCCCGCGGCATCGAGTCCGAATGTCTCGATGTGGCTCAGCTCGACCTGCGCGTTGAGGGCGACCCGCTCGACGCGGTGCCGATCGGCTTGAGCGGCACCGGCCTGAGCGCGGCGCTTGGCCGGGCGGGCGTCGTGGTGGTGCCCGGTTTTGTGGGTCGTGACGCATCCGGCGCGATCCATGTTCTGGGGCGCGGAGGGTCAGATCTCACGGCGCTCGTGATCGCGCGGACGTTGGGCGCCGAATGCGTTCTCTTCAAAGACGTGGACGGTCTCTACGAAGCCGACCCCAAAACCCAGCCCGGCCCGATGCGTCGCTATGTCCAGGCAAACTGGGAAGAAGTCGCCCGTGTGGGGGGTGATGTCGTGCAGCGCAAGGCCATCGACTTTGCGCGAGAGCATCGGCTCGAATTCGCGATCGTCGGACCCAGCGGAGTCGGCACTCAGGTGGGTGAATTGGCTGTTCGCTACGCGCGAGTGGCATCGTGAGCGCGCCGACTGAGCGCACCGGTGTTGCCATACTCGGAGCGACCGGTCTGGTCGGGGAACGACTCGTATCGCTGCTGCAGGACCATCCGTGGTTCCGGCTCGAGGAAGTCGTCGCGTCGGATGCTTCCGCGGGGCTACGCCTAGGCGACCTGATCGAAGGCGCCGGGCCATCCGCGGATCTCGAAGTGCAGAGTTGTGGTTCGGAGCTCGAGTCTTCGGTGCTTCTGTCAGCTCTGCCGGGCGAAGCGGCACTGGAGTTCGAGGCCCTGTACACGCGGCGCGGTCACCTCGTGTGTTCCAACGCCGCGGCGTATCGAGACGATCCATCCGTGCCACTCGTCGTGCCGGAAGTGAATTCCGAAAGCCTGTCCGAAAGCGCGCCATCTGTCGGGCGAATCGTCACAAACCCGAACTGTGTCGTCTCCGGACTCGCGGTTGCACTCGTTCCGCTACAGGCGCGATTCGGCATCACCGGGCTGACCGTCGTCACGCTCCAGGCACTGTCGGGCGCCGGGCGCCGCGGGCTTGGTGCCTGGGACACCCAGGCCAACGTGATCCCTCATATCGACGGCGAGGCCGAGAAGATCGGTCGCGAACTGCGACGTGTGTTCGGCTGGACGTTCCTTCCGTCGGTGCGCGTCAATCGAGTGCCGGTCATCGAGGGGCACCTGGCGACGGTCTTCTTGAAGCTCGATGGCCAGCCCGCCGTCGACGAGGTCGCGGAAGTACTGGCTGACTTCCGTCCCCCGCCGCCCATCGCGGATCTACCGTCGAGTCCGCCTCGACCGATACGGGTAATGCACCCGCCCGATCGGCCCCAGCCACGACTCGACGCCGGGCTGAGTGGCGGTATGGGTGTGAGCGTCGGCGGCATACGAGCAGATTCCGCGTATGACGTCTCGTTCAGCGTGCTCTCGCACAACCTCGTTCGCGGCGCCGCGGGAGCGTGTCTGTTGAACGCCGAACTCGCCGTTCAGTTGCAGAGAGGAGTGCGTTCATGATACTTAGAACTTCTAAGTAAGAACTTCTAGGGGAACGCAAATGCCAAGAAGCCGCACGCCGATGCTCAAAGGAACTCTGGACATGCTCATCCTCCAGATCCTCTCGGAGGCCCCAGGCCACGGCTACGCGATCGCCCAGCGTATCGAGGACCTGACCGACGACGTGCTCAGCGTCGAGGAAGGCTCCATGTATCCGGCGCTCTATCGCATGGAACAGCGCGAGTGGATCGAGTCGAGTTGGCAACGGTCGGACAAGGGGCGCCGCGCGCGTGTGTATTCGATCACCGCGAACGGTCGAGAGCGGCTTCCCGAGGAGCAGCGGAACTGGGAACGGTTCGCCACCGCCGTGGCCAAAGTGATGCCCAACTCGGTGGGCCGATGAGTTTGCGCGATTGGTGGCACCGATTCCGGGCCGGGCGCGCCGATCGGCGCATCGAGCGTGAGGTGGACGAAGAGATTCGTTTCCACCTGGAGCAACGGACCCGCGAGAACGTGGAGCGCGGGCTCCCGGAGTCCGAAGCTCGCGAGGAGGCGCTCCGCCGCTTTGGGAACCGGCACGAGGTCGTGACTCAAGGCCGAGCCATTCGAGGTGCTCGCGTGGAGCGCGGAAGAACCCTTGCCGGGGTCGGTCTCGATCTCCGCCAATCACTGCAGTCGTTGCGCCGATCGCCGGCGCTGACAGCGGCCATCGTGGCCACGTTGGGGCTAGGACTCGGCGCCACGAGCGCGATCTTCACGCTCGTGTTCGGCGTCGCGGTGCGCCCGCTTCCCTACCCCGACGCGGAACGCTTGGTGTGGCTTGGGCAAACGGCGCCTGGAATCAACTTCCCCACTCTTGGCCTGTCTCCGGGACTGTTCGCCGCGTACGCAACGCGGGCGGCGTCGCTTGAAGCTACGGGCTTCTATTCCACTCGCGGCCTGACGCTGACGGGCGCTGGCGATCCGGTTCGACTGTCCGGCGCCGAAGTCGACTCTGGGCTCCTCCAGATGCTTGGGGCGACTCTCTTGCACGGCCGGCTGCTCAACGCAGAGGACGACCGCGAAGGCTCAACCCGAGTGGTGTTGCTGAACGAAAGTCTGTGGCGCGACCGCTTCAGTGCTTCTGCCGGAATCGTGGGCCAGACCGTCATCCTGGATGGTGATCCATTCGTCGTCGCCGGTGTGGTCGTTGATGGGTTCAAGTTCCCTTCGCCGAACACACGGTTCTGGATCGATAGTGAATTCCGAACGGATATCGACGGTTTCGGTCGGTTCGGCGGTTTCGATGGCATCGCCCGCGTGCGTCCGGAAATGAACCTCGAGGCGATTACCGAGGATCTCGACGCCACGATTGCGTGGCTCCTCGAGCGCACGGAACCTGCTGAACGGGACATGCTGCAGGGCGCACAGCTCGCCGCTCAGCCTGTACCCCTACAAACACGTGTGGTCGGACCGATCGCGCGCACTCTTTGGATTCTCTTCAGCGCCGTCGGGTTCGTCTTGCTGATCGCCCTGGTGAACGTCGCGAACCTGATCGCGGTACGCACACAGTCTCGCCAGTCCGAGCCTGGTCACGCTGGCCTTCGGGCTCCTGCCACTACTTCGAACCCAACGAACGAACGACTTGCAGAGCGCCGGCCGCGGCTCGACCTCCAGCAGGGCTCGAGCGCTGACTCGGCAGTTGTTGTTGGTTGCGCAGGTCGCACTCGCACTCGTTTCCTTGTGGGCTCGGGGCTCATGGCGCGCAGCTTCTGGGCGCTGCGTAGCGTCGACCCTGGTGTGGAGATCGCCGGCTTACTGCGTCTCTCGATTTCGCTCCCTGAATCGCGCTATCCGGGCACCGATCAGTCCGTCGCGTTTCACGACGAGCTTCTCGCCGGCCTACGCGCGCTGCCGGGCGTGACCGACGTGGCAGCGGCCTCGAACATTCCGCTCGAGGGGGTCACCGGTGGCATCTTTCTGTTCGAGGAGGGCGTCGAGATGGCCGAGGACGCGATGCCCACGGTGATCAACTGGGTGCGGGGTAGTCGCGACTTCGTGCAAACCCTCCAGGTGCCCTTGCTCGCCGGGCGTCCGTTCGAGGACGGCGACCGCGGGCTCGCCCGTGCGCCGTTGGTGGTCAACCGAGCGCTGGCTGACCTGTACTGGCCGGGCGCCGAAGCGGTCGGGCGCCGCGTCCGGACGAGCCGGAGTAGCGAGGACGAACCGATCTGGTACGAGGTGGTCGGCGTTGTCGAGAACTATGCGTTCCAGCTAGCCAGTACAGGGCCCGCGCAACCGCTCGTGATTTTCCCGCTAGTCGGCGGAGACCCCACCACACCGAGGTCCCTCACCTACGTGGTTCGAACCGACCGCGAGCCCAGTCTGCTGGCCGATGCCGTTCGGGCCACCGTCTGGGAAATGGACACGCTTCCCCTCGTAGGCCTCGGCACGATGCGAGACGTCGCTGACAGGGCCGCCGCGCCAATGGCGTTCACGATGACGCTGCTGTGGATCGCGTCAACCATGGCGCTCACTCTGGGGTGCATCGGCGTGTATGGCGTCTTCGGGCAGGTGGTCCGCGAACGAGCCCCGGAGATCGGCGTGCGCCTTGCCCTGGGCGCAAACGGGACCACCGTGTACCGGATGCTCATGCGACAAGGGTTGCTGGTCGGGACGCTTGGAATTGCGGCCGGTCTGGTGGCCTCGTGGGCACTTGTGGGCTTCATGCAGAGTCTGCTGTTCCGGGTCTCCGCCCTCGACCCCGTGGTTCACATCGCCATGGCAGTCGGATTGCTCGCTATCGTCAGTCTAGCGACGTACGTACCGGCTCGGCGGGCAGCCCGCATCGACCCGATCGAGGCCCTCCGAAGCGAATAGTCAGGGCGTCCGGCGTGAACCCTGCCTACTTGTTTGCGGACCGGCCCTTCTCGCGAGCGAGAATGGACTGAAGGGCGACCCGGAGCGATTGCAGATCCGGGTCCCGGAGCGCTTCAGACCATTCATGCTCGAGTTCGCGATACACCGATTGGCCGACGCTGATGAGCTCGCGGCCGCGGTCGGTGAGATGAACGCGTTTTGCTCGGCCGTCCGCCGAGTCCGGTTGGCGTTCGACGTAGCCGCGCCGTTCCAGGTCGACAATGAGCTGGCTCATCCCCTGCTTGGTCATCTGCGCGCGGCGCGCGATCTCGCTTATTTGCGTTCCGCCGAGGTCGACGTTGCGCAGCGCCTTGCCGTGACTCGAGGTGAAGTCATCGAAGCCCGCGGCGCGAAGGCCCTCGACGACCCGGTCATCGAATGCCTCGAAAGCCAGGAGGAGCAAGCGACCGATGTTGGACCATCGGAGCTCTTCGTCCACCGGCGCCGGTTGTCGATCCACGTGCCCTCATCGCATCAGAGGCCGCTTACCGACGTCACTACGCTCATGATCTGCCAGCGGCCCTCGACCTTCATGAGGCCGACATAATGAACGAAGGTGAGCCGCCCCACCAACTCCAACTTGGCCATAGCAGCGTTGCCGGTGATGTCCACGCTATGGATCGTCATCTCGCGATCATCGCCTCCGAGTTGTCCGGCGCGCACACCGGCAGCCTGGGTGTCGCGATCGAACGTCACGAGCCCGCTGGGAAGTTGCACAAACTGTGCGCTGTCGGGGTGCAACGAACTCAGCATCCGGTCAACGTCCTGTTGATCCTGCCCCTGGGCGAGATCCGTGAGCACCGACTCGATCGCTGCCCGATCGTCCTGCGGCGCACCACTCGCGACAATCGCGACAACCAGCGCGCTCGCCGTCATCGCCACTCGTCCTAGCCACGCAACGTTCTTCCGCATCTGATGTCTCCAGAGAAAGGGGGGAGCAAGCAGAAAGTAAAGCTAGTTGACTAATTTGGTCATGTCACTTGACCTCTGGCCTGTGAGACTCCCTGCGGCACACATTCGCGGCGATTTGGCGGGCAATCCACCGAACCTTTCCTCGGCCGGGTACGTTATTGCCAGTGACAGCAACGCCGACGCCAGCGGGGCCCGGCACTCACACAAAACAAGGAAGCCGAGCTTGGAGCTCGAAGCCCTCGTAGCCCATTGCAAGACAGGCGACGAAAGCGCCTGGGAGGCACTGGTGCGCCGTACGCAGGGTCGAGTGTTTGGCCTTTGCTTCCACTATCTGCGCGATCGCGAAGAGGCTCGAGAAGTGGCACAGGAAACCTTCATCCGTATCTATCGAGGCCTCGACAGCTTCGACGGTAGCGGAAGTTTCCTCGCCTGGAGCGTCCGCATCGCACGCAACTGCTGTCTCGATCGAATCCGCAAGCAGAAGATCACGCCTACGTTCGGCGCCACCGAAGTCGACAACCCCGACCTGGGGCGCGAGTTCGTGGAACCTGGCGAGAGCTTCGTGGACACCCACGTGCGCCACGAGCTTCTGCGCCGTGCGCTCGACTCCATGAGCGCGATCAACCGCGAGATGATCCTGCTGAAGGACATTCAGGGACTCAAGCAGCGCGAGATCGCCGACATGTTGTCGATCCCTCTGGGCACCGTGAAGGCGCGATCGAATCGCGCCCGCGCCGAACTGGCCGACCGGATGCTCGAACTCGACCCGTCGTACGGAGCCTGAAGATGAAGTGCGTACGTTTCGAGGAACTCATTTTCGAGCGCGTCGAAGGCATCCTCGACACTGAGACCGCGGTGATGCTCGACGCCCACGCCGCAGGATGCGCCCGGTGTGCCGACCTCGCCATCCTCATGGGCGACGGCGCCGCTATTCCGGCCGAAGATTTCACGGCGTCGGTACTCGCGCTCACGAGTGATCGCGAACCCGTCGAACGTGCCCTGAGACAGCTGGAACTCGACCTCCCGGCCCTGGCAACCATGGCCCCCGACGATGACTTCATTGCCGACGTCATGGCCGTTACGATCGAAGCGGACCGCATGCGTCTGCACCGACGGTTGGGGGCTTTCTGGGACAGCCTGATCCAGCGCCCGAGGCTCGCCCTCGAGGGCGCCTACCTGGGCGCCGTCGCCGGTTTCCTTCTCGTCGGCCTGCCCGCATCGCCACTCGCGGGTGTTCCCGAACAGGTCATTCACGAGCTGCGATCGCAGGAAATCGCCGTGCGCACGACCCTTGCCTCGAGCACGGCAAAGCTGAGCCAGTTCAGCACCACCACCTGGGAGCGCGCCGGCGACATCGTCGTGCTGCCGCTCGGGGATGACGAACCTGGGACCGGCGACGCTGTTCGCCTCAACAGCCGAGACAGCGAGTGGGCCGAGTTCGCACGCGACACCGCGGCGACCGCCTGGAACGACTACGTCGTGACAGGGGCCGACTGGCTATTGAGCCCGTGGACCGACCGCGCAACAAACGACTCTGACCCGAACGAATCAACCAACGAAGAAGACAAAGATGAACGAAGTAGCCACTCTGCCTGAGGACCACACCATGAATGACACCATCCAGCATGAGCCTGCGCCGGAGCCAGTAGCCGCGACGCATGCGGCGCCGTCGCCGGAGCCCGCTGCTACGGGAACAAGGAACGCGCAGTTGCAGACGCCGAGACAGCCGTTCGACCCGCGCGAGAAGTCTCCTCGCCTCGCCGCCGTACTATCGGCAGTGCCCGGGCTCGGCCAGGTCTACATCGGCTACTACCAGCGTGGCCTGATATTTGCCGCTTCCATGCTGCTTCTCGGCATGGCCGCCGCGACAGCGTCCGGTGACATCGGCCCTGTGTTCGGGTTCTCGATGTTCTTCCTATGGCTGTTCAACCTCGTTGACGCAGGTCGCATGGCCGCGCTCTACAACCACGCTGCAGCGGGCAGCGACGGGTTCGAGCTCCCGGAAGACTTCGCCGTCCCCGGCGTCGGTGGCTCGATCGCCGGCGGTGCACTGCTAGCGGTCTTCGGCCTGATCTCCTTCTCGAACACCGCGCTCGGTTTCGAGTTGGACTGGCTGGAGGTCTGGTGGCCTGTTCTGCCGATCGGCCTCGGCCTCTACCTGATCGTGCGCGGCGTCCAGGAGCGCTAACGCGACTCGCGGTACAGACGACCAAGAACGGGGCGGCCTGGAGCGACACCCTCCACGGTCGCCCCTTCGCGTACCACGAACTCGCCGTTCACCAGAACGAACCGCACGCCTTCAGATTTGGACAGGTCGTCCTCGAAGGTTGCTGTGTCGATCACCCGGCCTGGATCGAACACGGTGATGTCCGCGTCGGCGCCAGGCTGAATCCGCCCCTTGCGCGCCATCGATGGAGCGAATCGCTCGAGGCGCTGCGCAGGCATGAAGCTCATGCGCGACACGGCCTCCATCAGCGGCAACATCTCCTGTTCGCGTGCGTAGCGTCCGAGCACGCGCGTGAACGTACCGGCGCTACGCGGATGCGCCCCGGGCGCGTACGGCATGCCATCGGAGGCGATCATCACGAAGGGCGCCTGGAGCCACATCTCCACCCACTCGGGCTTCATCATGTGGATGATCACGGTGCCGCCGGTCTCGCGGTACTGCGCGAACGTCTCTGCGGTCAGGCGTTCTCCAGTGTCCTGCCACTGCACGTCGCCGTAGCTGATCCCGAGCTTTTCTTGCCAGCCATCGTCGAAGATTGCCGACCCGATGCCAGTTGAGGCGGCCGTGTATGGATACGCCTCGGCACTCACGTCCACGCCGTTCTCCATGGCGCCCTGAATGAGATCCAGCGTCGTGCCGATGTTGCCGAGACTCATGCTGTTGATGTGCACGATGTGCAGCGGGGCACCGGTGGCCGCGGCGTTCGCCAGAACTTCCTGGAACGCGGAGATCGTCATGTCGCGAACGTGCGTGTAGATCGGCACGTACCACTCGGCGGCCATCTCGAAGACACGAAAGATCTCGTCGTAGTTCGCGCCCGGGTAGTACTGATGAGGCACACCGAGTCCGAGCCCACCCGCCTCCAGATTCGCGTGCATCAGCGACTTCATGACCCCGTAGTTCGCAGAATCAACCGGCTCACGCCCAGCCTGGTTGAGCAGCGCGAACATCTCCTGAAGCTCGCCCTCTTCCGCGATGCTGCCACTACCCACCGCGGCCAGGACCTCTTCGTATTTGGGCATGGCGCCGATGCGGAGCTGAGAGTGCGCGACCGACGCGCCGTAGTTCACCAGGGCGGACCCCTCCCGACCCTCCAAGAACGCCGCAACATCGCCCACGCCGCCCTCGAGCTCCAGGGCCGTCGTCACGCCGTCATGCGCCTGGAATACGTTCGCCTCGTAGGTCTGCCCATGGGCATGCATGTCGATGAAACCCGGAGCGACGATGAGTCCAGTGACGTCGATCACGTCGCTCCCGGCGAGAGGCTCTTCGGAGACGGCAACGATGCGGTCGCCCCGGATACCGACATAGCGCACCGCGTTCAGCCCGGTCTCGGGGTCCATGACGGTGCCACCGGCCAAGACAACATCGTATGTCTCCTGGGGGTGCACCGAAGCCGCCGGGCCGGTAACGGCGAGGACGATGAGGACAGCAACTGCCCAGCGACGGGTCTGCATAGCGATTCTCCAGCTGTTCTTGGTTGCTCGCGAGCACCGTATTCGATGGCATGGCGGATCTCGACTGTCCCGCGACGGTCGCACGGCGAACCGTTAGGCAACCATTCGGCATCCCGTCAGGACTCGTACGCCGCCGGCGGCTAGCTTGACCCGGAAGCAACCACACGTCCATCGCGCCTGACGGACAGCACAGGTTCAACCCACTGGAGTACGTCGTGTTCAATCATCCGGCCCGCGCATGCCTGGCCATTTGCCTTGCACTTCTCGCGATCGGCAGCCGTTCAGGTCAGGCGCGTGCCCGCGCGGCCGATGAATCGGTGGTGGCTTTCGTCGGCGTCAATGTTCTCCCAATGGACCGGGAGTACGTCCTGCGCAACCGCACTGTGCTCGTTAGAGGTGATCGAATCGAGACGATCGGGCGGGCCGGTCGGGTGCCTGTTCCCGAGGGCGCTGCCGTGGTCAAAGGCAAGGGGCGCTATCTCATGCCGGGTCTAGCCGACATGCATGTGCACACGTGGTACCGGGAAGAGCACATCTTCTACATAGCCAACGGCGTCACGACGATCCGCGATATGTGGGGTTCGGAGGGGCATGTACGGTTCCGTGACGAGATTCTCCGCGGCGAGTCCTTCGGCGCGACGATGTCGGTAGCCACTCCCAGCTTCGTCGGGCCTGGCGCGGTGATCGACCGTGCGCAAGAAGTCACGCGGGCCGGCGAGACCAAGCGCGCTCTCCGCAAGGCGGCCGCCATGGGGTACGACTACGTCAAGGTCCACGAGCGTCTGGGGAGCGTCCCCTATCGAGCCGCCGTGAAGGCTGCTCGCAAGGCAGGCATCCCCATCGTTGGGCATGTGCCAGCGCCGGTGGGCGTCAACGCCGTTTTCGCGGCCGGTGTGCAGCGCTCCATCTCGCACTTCCGGATGTTTCCGTCACGACTAGGGGCCACGAACTGGCTTTCACCGCTAACAGAGGCACCGATGCGCTCCCTGGCACGTGAACTCCGCGATCTAGATATCTACAACGACCCCACGCTCGTGACTCTTCGATACGTCTTCACCCCAGCGGAAGCCGAGGCCTTCCGCAATCACCCGGACCTGAAGTACACCCAACCGTGGGAGCTTGAGCGCTGGTACTACTGGTTCGACACATACGGCCCCTGGACACCGCCGGCGTCTCGTGACGTCCATCTCGAAAACAAGTTGAAGATGCTCCGCGCGCTGTTCGATGCGCGCGCCCCAATTCTGCTCGGCACGGATGGCGGTTATCCATTCATCATCCAGGGCTACGCGATGCACGAGGAACTCGAACTCTACGTCCAGGCCGGCCTGCGACCGTTCGATGCGCTGCACATCGCAACGGTTGGCGCCGCAGAATTCCTGGGAGTCTCGGACGAGGTAGGCAAGGTGCAAGAAGGGCTGCGAGCCGACCTGGTACTGCTCGAAGCCAACCCGTTCCAGCGCATCCACAACACACGAAAGATCGCCGGCGTGGTCGTTCGCGGACAGTGGCTTGACGCCGCCGAACTGAAGCGTCGGCTCGAAGAAGTCGCCGCCATCGAGCGCGTTGGCGACCATGCTAGACTCCGGCCCTCACCGCCCCCTAGCGCAGGAAATCTCCATGCAGCGGAGAATCCGCATTGGTAGCTGGCGCTTCGACCCCGCCACCGGTGAACTGACGACCCGAGACACTCGGCGGCGTCTCGAGCCGCGCGTCGCTCAGGTTCTCTCCTATCTCGCAGCCCGCCCTGGCCAGGTCGTGACGAAGGCCGAGCTGCTAGAGAGCATCTGGACGGATACCCATGTCGTCGACGCTGTGATCTGGCGCGCCGTGTCCGGCCTGCGGCGTGCATTCGATGACGACGCCGGGAACCCAAAATACGTCGAGACGGTGTCGCGCCGAGGCTATCGACTGGTTGCCCCGGTCAGGCCCATCTCGCAGTGGGCGCCACTTCGGGTTGCAGCCGTCCTTGCGCTGACAGCCGCACTGACTGCCTTGGCCGCCTCACTTGTCCCGAGCCCGGCACGTCCGGCACGCGACGGCTCGAACACGCTGTCCGAACACATCAAGACGGTCCCCACAACGGCGACCGACCTCACCCGGATCGGCCTGCAGCACTACCGTCGTTACCGTGCGGCGGACAACCGTATCGCCGCGGAGTTCTTCCGCCGTGCGCTGGAGCTCGATCCAGACCACGCTTCCGCGATCGCTGGGCTCGCTGATACGACAACCCTCGCAGTGGATCGTTTCAGCAGGCCGTCCAGCGAGCTCGACACGGCTGTCGATCTGGCGCTGCGCGCGGTGGAACTCGATCCGCTGTTGCCGGAAGCCCACAAGGCACTCGGTCTGGCGCTAATGGCTAGCGGTCGGATCTCCGCAGGGCTGTCGGCCAGCCAACGAGCTGTGGAGCTCCGTCCCGAATACGCCGAAGCCCACAACAACGTCGCTGGCGCGCTGGCCGCGCGCGGCAAACTCGTGGACGCCCTCGACTGGCGAATGCGCCAACCGCTCCCTCACACCGACACGGCGCTGCACCTGTACCGAATCGGCGAGCTTCATGCGCGGCTCGGTAGCGAGAGCAGCGCTCGTCGCTATCTGGAAAATGCGCTGGCGGCCGAGCCGCACTACCGATGGGCGGCTATCGAACTCGCCCGGCTCGACCTCGCGGCGAACGACTATGCCGCTGCGATCGCGCGAGCGGATCGGCTGCTTGCGGTGCATCCGGAGTGCGGCGGTTGCTGGGAACTGCGCGGCCAGATCGAGTTCGAGCGCAACTCCTGGCAGGAAGCTCGACGCTTCTTTGAGGCCTCCATCGCCGCCGACAACCACGACAGCACGGCTGGGATTCGACTAGCTCAACTCGACGCACTCGACGGCGACACGGAACGTGCTGAGGCCATCCTCGATCGGCTTGCCGAATTCACGGCCAACGATATTCAGACCGGTAGCGAGCGCTGGGAGCTCCGCTGGGACCTCGCGCGGGTCTCCGCCCTACGCGGGGCCCCCGAACGCGCCCTCGACTGGCTGCGGGAGGCAATCGCTCTCGGTTTGGCCGACCCGACTCTTCTGCGCCGCGAATCATCGCTGGAGGCCCTGCGGGCGAAGCCCGATTTCGTCGACCTGGTCGAGGAACTCGAGCATCGGGCCGGTATTGGGCGCCGCCTCATCGGAATCGACTAGTCAGCCCTAGGTCCGGTGTGCTCGAGGCGCAGGCAGGCGCGGAGCTCCGGGGTTCGCGCCCGCGACGCGATGACTCGTGCGCCGCTCTTCAGGCGTACCTGAAGTCGGCCGTCATCCAGGGACTCGAACCCCGCCGTCTGCTCGAGATTGATCGCATGCGATCGGTGTACCTGGACGAAAGTGTCGCGATCGAGCTGCGCGAGCAAGCGTTTGAACGGTACGCGTACGAGATAGCGGCCTTCGCTGGTGCTCAATTCGACATAGTCACCCTGTGCACGGAGGTGCTCCACCTCGGCCAGCAGGACAGGCACTATCCTCCCTCGCGACTCGACAAACACGCGCGTCACGGCCCGGCGTCCGCCGAGGGCCGACTCCACGCGCTCTAGCTGACCACCGGAGTCTCGTGTGGCGGCCTGCAGGCGTGCCCGGGCCCGATCAACGGCGAGCACAAGGCGTTCGGGCCCGAAGGGTTTCAGGATGTAGTCGATCGCGTTCAACTCGAAAGCCGTGACGGCATGCTGATCGAAGGCTGTGGTGAAAATCGCCCAAGGGCTGGGTTTCGCCTCCCGCAACACGTCCAGGCCGGAGAGTCCCGGCATCTCGACATCGAGAAACGCCAGGTCGGGCGACTCGGCGGCGATCAGCGCCAGACCGCGTTCACCATCCGATGCAGTTCCGACGAGATCGATACCCGAAAGCCCGTCGAGGATATCGGCGAGGTAGTGACGCGCGACAACCTCGTCTTCGACTACGACCGCCCGTAGGCTCACGACGCCGGCACCACGATTCGCGCCACGAAGCCGCCATCGTCGCGCGTCTTGGCTTCGAATACCGAGCGCCCGGGATACAGCGCCTCAAGACGAGCTCTCAGGTTGGCCAATCCACCGCTGGTTGAGGATCGCGCGGGACTAGTGCCGGAACCGTCGTTGATGACGAGCATCTCGACCTCGGTTCCGTCTCGGCGCCCTCTGATTTCCAGCGTGCCGCCGTCTGCCCGAGGGGCGAGGCCGTGGCGCACCGCATTTTCCGCAAGAACCTGGAGCGAGAAAGGGGGAACCCGCACCTGCCGCACGTCCTCGTCGATTGTCACGGTCGCGCGCAGCCGATCCCCCATCGACAGGGCGACGAGGTCGAGGTAGGTGTCGGTGAACTTCGCTTCGTCGCCGAGCGACACGGTGGCCTGATCAGCGTCGGACAGGCTGTAGCGCAGAAGATCGCCGAGGTGATCGATCGCGTCGCCGGCGCGATCCGGTGATGTGGAAATCAGTGCGCGCACGCTGTGCAACGCATTGAAGAGAAAGTGCGGGTTCAGTTGGCCGCGGAGCACCGCAAGCCGAGCCTCGGCGAGTCGGGCATCCGTTCTGGCTTCGCGCTCTCGGGCGTCACGCAGCGCTTCGCGTGCCCGCACCCCATAAGCACTGGCAGCCAGCACTGCGTAGAGCCAAATCCAGAACGCGTATTCCGCGCCGAGATACGTCGCCTCACGGGCGACGCTGGTCAGCGTCACTCCTCGGTCGGCAGCCTCGATCGCGTAGGTCACGAGCACCATCGCCGAGCCGAACAGCAAACCCACAAACGCGTGGATCCCGAACAATGATGCGAGCGAGGCCGAGCGCCGATGGAAGCGCCCACTGATCAGCCAAAGGCCGCCCATCAGAGCCAGAACGCAAGCCACGGCCGCGACGAGAGCATCTCCGCTCGATGGCCCGCGCAACGTCCACAGCCCGGTGGCAACAACCATCCAGACGGCCAGGCCGGCGCCGCAAAACTTCACCAGACGACTTGGGCTAACGCTCACACCTCGATTCTAGAGAGTCGAGGTGCTGCTCGTAGAGAGTCCGGTGCTCCATCCGTCGCGGAGATTGTCGAGTTCGTCGCACGATCGCGCTGATCGGCCTCAACTGCCTTGTGTGTGAAACGAAGCGATCCCTAGCGTGTACCCGAAGAAACAACCTCGCACGCAGACGAGCACGAAGGAGATCCGTCGTGAAAACGAAAACAGCCACCGGCTTGCTGGTGGTCGCCGTCCTGGCCTTGCCCAACGTGGACGCGCACGGCCAGTTCGACGACGTCCCTATCCCCGCAGAGATGAAAGCCCTGGAGTTCATGGTCGGCGAATGGACGGTTGACGGGGCTTTCCGAACTCCCGATCACGTCGCCGCAGATCGCACGCTCTGGTACTTGACTCGCAACGGCGGTGTGACGCGCTTCGATGGCCAGGGCTGGACCGCATATGTGCGCGGCGAATCCGAAACCGCGGACGGTGTGCTCGCCGCGATCGATGGGCGGAGCGACCCGTTCGCATTCAGCAACACCATGGATGTGAGCTGGGCGCAGGACGGATTCGTTCTTCTGATCGACGAGGGACGCACCTCGGGCACGGCGATGGTGCACTTCGACACGGCCCGGCAAGTTTGGGCGTCGCATTCGATCCACGCTGCCTCGAACTCCAGCACGACGGCATTGGCCCCAGCGAGCGACGCCCTACCGGTGTTCGAGGGTCGCGGCGTCGATCGGCGTGGTGAGCGGATCTTCCAGCGACGCTATGAAGTACTGGATGCGGGTCACTTCGCGATCCGAACGAGTGTCTCGTTCGACGACGGAGTGACATGGATCGAGGATCAGATCGTGCAATCGGTGCGACGACGATGACGCGACTGAAGCGATGGGTTCCCGTACTTGGGCTCGGCGTTCTCGCGATCGTCCTGGGCCTCCTGGCAATCGCTCGCCCGGAAAGCGAAAGAGCCGTCTGGGTTGTCGCCGCGTTCGTCTTCGAGGCGGCGTTCTGGGTTGGCGTGTTCTACACGTGGACGGGGTCGAAACGGCATGCGTAGAGTGCCGGTTCGAGTCTGCGTCGCCGTCACCGCAATCTGGTTGGTCACTGCCTCGTTCGCATGGCAGAGCGCGGGCCATCGGACGCTCGGGCGCAGGGCAGACCGACGTGTTGAAGACGGCGATCACGTACCTGGAGACACTCTACGAATTCGACTTCGACCGCCTCGAGAGGCTGCTATCTCCGAACGCCGTCTTGCGTGACCCAACGGCCGCGCTGATCGTCGGAGAGACGATCGTCTACGACGGTCGTGACGAGGTTCTCGCAGGCATCGAGCGGAGCTCGGCACAGGCCAGGAACGGCGGCTTTGAGATCACGACAAGCTTCGTCTCGGGCGAGTATGTGGTCCTCGTGGTCACCTACTTCAGCGAGCTCGATGGAGCGATCGCGGACCGACCAGGCGAGTGGATCCCGGTGCGCATCGGTGGCGTCACGATCGTGCGCGTCGTCAATGGCCTGGTAGTGGAGCACCTCGATCACGTCGACTACTCAGCGATGCTGGAACAGGTCGCCCAGGTAGACCGCGCAAACCCGTCTAGTCGGCCCTCAACACCACCACCGGGTCGACGCGGAGAGCCCGACGTGCGGGAATCACGCACGCCATCAATGCGAGTGCCGTAAGGCCGCTCGCTACCACGACGTAGCTCAGCGGGTCTCGCACGCTGACGCCGTACACGGAGCTCGCGATGAAGCCCGCGAGGGCCGCGGTGAGCGCGAGGCCGGTGACAACGCCAACCAGCGCTGGCGTCATTCCTCGGGTTGCTACCGACCGAAACACGTCGGCAGCTCGAGCGCCGAGAGACACTCTGATGCCAATTTCACGGGACCGCCGAGCGGTCGCGTAGGCGACGACGCTGTAGACACCGAACGCGGCGAGCGCGACGGCGATCGCCGCGAACGTCGCGAGTAGCGCGAGCAGCAATTGTTCCTGGGCGGCCGAGCCGGCGACGATCTCGTTCATCGTCGTCACGGTGTGGAACGGCACGGTCGGATCGATCTCGTGCAGCGCTGCCGCGGCGATGTCGGCGACATCCTCTGGCGGAAGCTGGCTGCGAATCATGAGGTATCCGCTCGATGTGCCGTTCTGGATCCAGGATCCGTAGATACTCGGTTCCTCGTCGACCTTCAGTGATTCTCTTCTGACATTTTCAGCCACTCCAACGACGCGATACCAGAAGCGGCAGTCCTCAGCGTTGCGACTAAAGCAAAGGCGCTCGCCCAGAGCGTCGCCATCTGGGAAAAACTGCTCAACCAGGGCCCGGTTGACGATGGCAACGGGCTCGGTGTTGATCTCTGCCAACTCGAAGTCACGACCATCCAACATCTCGATCTGCATGGTCTTGAACAGGTCACGGGATATCTCGTCGTGGCGGACCCCGACGCCGTAGCGATCCGGCGTCCAACTCTCGGCCCGGAAGTCGCTGCTCCAACTCTGGTTGACGAACGGCAGTCGGCGGCTCAGCGCGACATTTTCGAAGTCCGACCGGTCCCGGAGGGAACCGAGCAACGCGGTGAAGACTGCGTTGCGGGAATCACCATCGGAATAGCGAGTCCTGGGCAGCTGAATGCCGAGCACGGTTGTGTTGTCGGCCGTGAATCCGGGATCGACCGCGCGCATCTCATCGAGCGTGCGGATCATCAGTGCGGCGCCGACGGCTACGGGCAAGACGAGCGCCACTTCGACGGCCACAAGACCGGCCGCAACACGGCCGCGACTCCGGCTACCGGCAACGCGGTGCGCCTGCAGGTCAGCGGCAGGCTCGTGGCGGCTGGCGCGCAGTGACGGCACGATCCCGAAGACCAGACTGGTACCTACGACGGCGAAGAACGTGAACGCGAGGACGCGCCAGTCGAGGCCGATTTCTGCGATCCGCGGAAAGTCGTCGGGAAGAAGTCGAACAAGACCGCGCAGGGCGACGGCCGCAAGGCCCAGGCCCAGAGCACCGCCAACGGCCGCCAGGGCCAGGCTCTCTACGAGGCTCTGTCGTAGGAGCCGACTACGCGCCGCACCCAGGGCACCGCGCAGCGCGAGTTCGGCGCGCCGATCTGTGGCGCGAGCAAACTGCAGGTTCGCCACGTTGGCGCATGCGATGACTAGCACCAGCGCGACGGCGCCGAACAACATCAGAAGCGGGTTGCGCACGTCGCCGGCAATCCACTCGCGGAGCGAAACGAAGCCCACACCCATCTCTACGTTCGTTTCGGGATACTCGGCCTCGAGCTGCGACGCGATCGAAACGACTTCGTCGCGGGCCACGGTGGCGGAGATTCCAGGCGCGAGCCGGCCAATCGCCCGCATCCCGTGCGCCCGACGGAAGAACACAGCGGTGCGATTCGCTGGATCCCAGCTAACCGGAACCCATCCGTCGACCTCGGGCGCTGGGTAGTCGACTTCCGCCGCGGCCACTCCGACGATGGTGCGCGTCGTGCCATCGAGATCAATCTGCTTGCCGATGACATCCGGGTCCGCCCCGAAGTCGGACGTCCATGCGCCGTGGCTGAGTACGATCTTCGGTTCGGTACCGACCCAGTCATCGTCGCTATCGAAGCCTCGGCCGAGGGCAAACCGAATACCGAGAACGTTGAAGAAGTTGCCCGTCGTCGCATTAACCCTGAGGACGCGGGGCTCCCCGTCCTCGACCCACGTCTGCTCGTTGAGCCAACCATTGTGAGCGGCGATGTCGCTGAACGCTGTGGACCTTTCGCGCCAGTCGAGATAGTTGGCGGCGGCCACCTGGGCCTGAGTCCAGCCTTGCTCCGGATTCGTCTCGTAGAGCGCCACGAGGCGCCCGGGTTCAGCAAAGGGCAACGGGCGCAACATGACCGCGTTGATCACCGAGAACATCGCGGTGTTGGCGCCGATCGCTATGGCCAGGATCGAAACCGCGGCCAGCGCGAACGCAGGCGCCGATCGGAACACGCGGAGGGCGGAGCGGATGTCATTCAGGGCGCTGTCGAACATCGAAGTGGCTTTCTCACGGGGGGATCTGGGATCGAATCCGGGCACACGGGCCGGCTGCGTCCACCGGGCACTGACTCCAGTGCTCACGGAATCGGTAACTTCCCGGAACCAGAGGCCGGCGACCGCTGCTGTGCCGCGACCTCGCGCTTCGTCCAGCCGGGCGCGGAAAACATCGAAGATCTCGTGTTCGGCGCTCTGCCAGATTTCGCGCGGGTAGACCCGCAGGATGCAACGGTGGATCTGCTGTGCGAGCGAGGGCCGGAACACGTCATCGACTCCCGCTGAGGAGAGCCTTGGCCCGCGCATCGATCACTCGCGCTTCGAGCCGTTCGGCTTCGGCGACGGCGACCTCGCGGCCGAGTTCCGTCAGGTCGTAGGCCTGTCGGCGAGAATCTCCGTCGCCGCTTCGGGCTGGGGCCAGGAGGCCATCCTTCTGGAGCCGCCGAATGGCGAGATAGAGCGTCCCGGTGCTCGAAGCGAAGGGCGTCCCACTGCGCGCCTCGGCCTCCTTGATGATCCCGTAGCCGTGCCGCGGGCCATCGGCGAGCGACAGAAGAATCTCGAAAGAGAGCGGGGTCAAAGGCAGGAAGGTCTGCGGGTCGGACATGACGGCCTTGCGTTGAAGATCAATATGTTGAAATTCAATATAGCGTTACCACTCCTGCACGTCAAAGCCTCGTATCTGGGCGCCGCCGTACACGCCGGCACCACCATCTCTCGACAATCTACAAGAAAGCACTTCCCACCCCTTGACAATCTACAAGAGAGCGATGCACTCTTGTAGAACATCTAGAGAAGCTTGTACCCTCTCCCAGTAATCCCCAACTGTCGAACTCACGCGCTCCGAGGAATCGATGACCAAGTCCAATGTCGACCTGCTTCAAGGAACCCTGGACATGCTGATCCTGAAGACCCTGCACCTGGAGCCACAGCATGGCTGGGGTATCTCGCAGCGGATCCAGCAGATGTCCAAAGACGTGTTGCAGGTAAACCAGGGCTCGCTTTATCCCGCGCTGCACCGACTGCAGCGGCAGGGGTTCATCGGGTCCGAATGGGGCACCTCCGAGAACAACCGCCGCGCCAAGTTCTATCGACTCACCACGCAAGGCAAGAAGCAGCTGGCCACCGAAACGGCCAACTGGCAACGGCTTGCCGGCGCCGTCGCGGAAATCCTCCAAACCGTGTAGCAGCGATGCCTGAGCGACGCTGGAGCAAGTGGCTGACTCGCGCCCGAGGCGAGGGTCGGCCCGGTGATGACGCCGACCTGAGCGATGAGGTCGCTTTCCATCTCGAGATGGAAACGAAGAAGTACATCGAGCAGGGGCAATCGCCCCGGGAAGCGGAGCGGCTCGCGCGAGTGAATTTCGGAGCCATGCAACGGCACGTCGAAGAGTGCCGGGACGAACGACAGGGAAACCAGATCGACATGTTGATGCTGGACGTTCGCTACGCTCTTCGGAGCCTCGGTCGAAACTGGGGCTTCGCCACCGCCGCCATTCTCACCCTCGCCCTGGGCATTGGCGCCAACACGGCGATCTTCAGCATGATCTACGGCGTCCTGATGCGGCCGCTGCCCTACGCGAACGGCTCGCGCCTGGTTCTGCTCGAGCAGAATGCTCCGGGAATCGGCGTCGAGAACGCGCCCGCGTCGATCCCTCAGCTCTACGACTATCGTGAGCAGTCCAGCGGGTTCGACGAACTGGTCGAGTACCACACGATGTTCTTCATCCTGCTCGGTCGCGACGAGCCTGAGCGCGTGCAGACTGGCGTGGTCTCGGACAATTTCTTCGACACGCTCGGTGTGACACCGCTGCACGGTCGCACCTTTGTGGACGGCGAAGATGATCTGGATTCCGACCCGGTCCTGGTGCTGACCTACGACTACTGGCAACGGGCATTCGGCGGCGATCCTGATGTCGTCGGCCAGGTGTTCGAAATGAACACCAAGCCTCACACCGTGGTCGGCGTTCTGCCGCAGATCCCGCAGTTCCCGAACCCGGTCGACGTCTACATGCCGACGTCGGCCTGCCCGTTCCGCGCGAACTCGGAACGCAACATGGCTGGTAACCACCAGGCGTTCGCGAACCTGTTCGTCTTCGGACAGCTCGCCGACGACGCGACGATTGCCAGTGCGAGTTCCGAGGTCGACCGCGTCATCAAGGGTTTCGAGAGCGATTTCCCAGACAACTACCCGTCCGGCGGCGAGTACAACGCTCGGGTCGTCGACCTGAAGGACCAACTCACGAGCAACGCGCGACCGATGCTCATGATGCTCGTGGCCACCGCGGGGCTGGTGCTGCTGATCGCTTGCGCCAATGTCGCCAACCTGAGTCTGGCTCGCGTGATGCGACGGGAATCTGAGATCGCGGTGCGCGCCGCACTGGGCGCTAGCCGAGGGAGACTCATCCGCCAGCTGCTCACCGAGAGCACCGTACTGGCTCTGCTTGGCGGCATCTTCGGCCTCGCCTTCGCCTACGTCGGACTCGACATTCTCATCGACTTCGCTGCGCGCTACACACCGCGCGCCCCGCAGGTCAGCATCGACGGCTGGGTGCTTCTCTTTACGCTGGGAGTCTCCGTAACGACCGGCCTCGTGTTCGGGACCTTCCCGGCGTTGCCGGGCACCCGAGATCTCGGCCGGTCGATGAAGGAAGGCGGCCGCACAACAGCCTCCGGCGGAATCCAGCTTCGTCGTGGACTGGTCGTACTGCAGGTGGCGTTGTCCGTCGTGCTTCTGGTGGGCGCCGGCCTCACGCTGCGCAGTCTCTCGGCGCTGCAGGCCGTCGACCCCGGGTTCAACACGGAGCAGGTGCTCACCGCTCGCGTTTCGCTCGACTTCGCTGCGTTCAACGATATGAACGAGATGCACGATTTCCTGCAGGAGCTGAATCGCAGGATCGGCGAGATTCCGATTGCCCGCGCCGCCGCCCTGACTCAGAAGCCGCCGTATCGCAGCGTCAACCCAAACCTCAGCGCGATCCTCATCGAGGGCAAGGACGCCGAGGACTCGCTCGGACGGCCACAGGTCGACTTCAACGCAATTACGACGGACTACTTCGAAACGCTGGATATCCCGCTGCTAGCCGGCAGGACATTCAACAGTGGCGACGCACAGGGCACGGCGGCAGTTGCCGTGATCAACGAAACCCTGGCTCGCGAATACTGGCCCGGCCAAGATCCCGTCGATACACGGATTTCGTTCGATGACGGCGAGAACTGGGTCACGGTCGTTGGCGTCGTCGGGGACACTCGTCTCTACGGGCCCGAGGTTGCTGTCGTGCCGGAACTCTATCGCCCCTTCGGCCAGGCGGGTATGCCCACCTGGCTCGTCGTTCGAACAGTCGGCGACCCGCTGGCCGCAACACGCGCCGTGAAGGACACCGCCTACTCGATGGGAAGCAACCCGATCAGTGATGTCCAGGCTCTCGCCACACTGCGGGATGATGCGGTCGCGTCGCCACGGCTCACCGCTTCGCTTCTCGGGGTGTTCGCGTTGCTCGCTTTGGCGGTAACTCTCACGGGTATCGCGGGTGTCATGGCCTTCGCGGTGTCACAGCGCACCCGCGAGATGGGACTGCGCCTCGCACTCGGTGCACAACCGGGCAAGCTGCTCAACATGGTGGTGCGACAGGGCATGGTGCAGGTGGCGGTCGGGCTGGTGCTCGGCGTCGGGGGAGCACTCGCGTTCGGCCAGGTCCTCGCCGACATGTTGTTCAGCGTGGACTCAGGCGACCCGACGACCTTCGTGGTCGTTGTCGTGACGCTCGCGATCGCCAGTTTGATCGCGGTGCTGATTCCCGCGCGGCGAGCCATCGCCGTCGACCCGGCCACGGCGTTGCGTTCCGACTGACGGCCGATGGATTTCCCGCGCGAGCGTAGTGGCAACGCGTCACGACGTCGTCTGGGTGCGATCACCCTGGTCCTGGCGACCCTGGTTTTCGGCTACGGCTTCCTCAAGGCCGGGGTGATCGCAGCACTCGACGCAGGTGCTCGGGTCGGGTTCTCCCTGGCCTCGGGCGCGCCCGGCCTGAACGCTGATCAACTCGAACGACGCACGGCCGCCGGTGCAGCCTGGCTACAGGCCACCGAGCGAGCCTCTGCCCGATCGGCAACCGGCGCCTCGGCCATGTTCGCCCCGCAGTTCACGGACGCTGGCCACCTCCGAGTCCCCGCGGACTACGCTCAATGGACCTTCGTCGGCGGTGCCACGGGGCTGGCGTATGGGGAAGACACGCTGCCGGCAGCGCGACACGACGAGTCCCCCGGCATCTTCACCCATGTCTACATGGAGCCGGGCGCGTTCGATCACTTCCTGGAGACGGGCACCTTCCGTGAAGGCACGACCTTCGCCCTCGACATGCGCGAGCCCACGTCGGGCGTGTCGATCGCCACCGACGGATGGTTTGCGGGCAACCTGCGCGGCACCCATCTGGCAGTCAAAGACTCCGCGCGCTTCGACGGTTGGGCCTACTTCAATCTCGCCGCAGATGGCCTCGCGCGCCGGGTGCGCAGCTCCAGCTGCAACGATTGCCACCTCGAGCATGGCGAGGTGGACGACGTATTCGCCCAGTTCTACCCGGCACTTGGAGACCGGTAGGCGTGCCGCACTACTGAAGGTGGCGGAGAAACGCCTCGGGGCGATTGAGGAAGTCGCGAGTGAGCGAGACGTGCTCGGTCTCGTCGTAGGGAATCGGCGCGATCGGACTCGAATCGAAACTCAGGATCTGCGCTCCCGGGGCTGCCATCAGGATCGGCGAGTGCGTGCAGATCACGAACTGGCTTCGACCCTCGCGCACCGCGTCGCCCAGGATCGCCAGAAGCGAGAGTTGACGCATCGGCGATAGCGGAGCTTCCGGCTCATCGAGGATGTAGAAGCCGCCGGGGGCGAGTCGCTGCTGAAAGAAGTTGAGGAACTGCTCGCCATGCGACCGGGCATCGGGGTCGGCGCCATAGCGCGCGCGAAGCTCCATGATCGACTTCGTGTAGGGCGCACAACGCCGCGAGAGTTCGACTTCGGGGAGGTCTGCGTGCTCTGTGCGTACCCGCGTGATCTCCGTCTCGAGTTCCGCCAGTTCGAGCTTCGTTCGATTGACGAAGCCAAAGAAGTCCTCGGCGCGCAGGAAGAACCCGCGACCCGTGCGCCGCCCCCAGATGAGCCGCATAATTTCGCGTAGCGGCCGCACGTGGTTGAGCGTTTCATCAAGATCAACTGCCTCGCTGCCCGCGGCAACGCGCTCACTCGCCCAAGCTAGAGCCTCGACGAAGGTCGACTTCCCCGAACCATTCTCGCCAACGAGAAACGTAACGGGACTCGTGAACTCGAGCGCTTCGAGCGCACGGAGCGCCGGCACGTGAAACGGGTACTCATCGGGCGACTGGATCGCGGCGCGGTTGATTCGGACTTCACGAAGCGGGTTCATCGTGGCGAGCGTGCCACAAGATCAGCCGCGCAGTCGTGACGGCAAGACCCCGAAGCGGCGCGCGAACGTCGCGGTGAGGTGGCTATGGCTGGAAAAGCCGAGGTCACATGCGACGTCGGTCAGCCGTCGCCCGCCATCCATCACCTGATCGTGAGCGTCACGCAGCGCGAGTTCGACCCGATAGGCGTGCACCGTGTAGCCGTACTCCGCTTTGAAACTCCGGCTGAGGTGAAAAACCGAGCAGCCCGCAGCGTCGGCAATCGCGCTCAGGTCTGGGGCGTTCGCGTAGTGGCAAGCGAGATACTCGCGAGCCCGACGCGCGTGTCGCCGCGCGGCAGGAGTGACGTTCGATCGGGTCGATGACCTCGCCTGGCCCGCCAGCCCGTCCAGCACCAGCAGGGCTTCCTGCTCCACCCAGTCGACCGGCGCGGGACCAGTGCGCAACGCGTCGACGAGCCGGCGCTGCCGATGAAAGGTCGCTGTGTCGCTCTGCCCAAATGCCTTGCCGAAAATCCGACCACCGCCGCGCTGCAGGCCGGCCGCGCTCGCAAACTCCTGAACGAGTTCCGCCGACGGCGCGAAGAACGTGCAGTTGTCACCGCGAGGATCCACGAGGATGCGTTCGTAGGCATCGCTGGGCTCGTAGTAGGTCACGAGATTGCGATCGGTGACGAAGTCCGAACCCAGTGCAGACCTGATCCCTACCGCTGTTGAGGGGAAGGCCACGGTGAAATGACCCGGGGGCGCCTGGGGGCCGAAATATCGACTCTTCGCCGGTGCGCTGAACACGCCGATATCGACGAGCGGCGACTCGAAGATTCGCTGGCGCCGGAGACGTTCGGCCGCGGGGAGATCGGGTGCAATCAAAGTCATAGGTCGATGGTGCGTGGCAACGCCGCTTGAGGCAAGGACACCGACGCTGGGTACGACGCGTCCTTGCGGTCCAACGGTTCGCCTCGCTATAGTGTCCTCAGTTTACTTAACTGAATTAACTAAATAATGAACCCCAACGAAACACTTGGCGAGATCGAAGAGTTCGTGTTGCTGGCGATCCTTCATCTGGGCGACGACGCCTACGGCGTACCGATCATCGGAGAGATCAGTGAGCGCACCGGTCGCGAGGTGGCGCCCGCTGCGGTGTACGTGGCACTACGCCGACTGCGACGTAAGGAATTGGTCACCGCGCGGATTTCCGACCCCGAGCCGGTGCAGGGCGGTCGAGCGCGGCGCTATTTCAGCGTGACCTCGGCGGGTGTGAACATGCTCGCGAGCTCACGCGACCGCATGCTCAGCATGTGGGACGGCCTCCAGCCCATCCTGGAGCGGCGGTGAGCGTCGGCCGCTGGCTGCTCCACCAGGCTCTGCCGGCGGAAGAATTCGCCATCGCCGCCGAGTTGGACGAAGCACGCGGCGCGCGCTACCCGTCCTCCCGCTGGCGCGGTTTTCTCTGGTACTGGCGACAGGTCGCCGAAGTCTCGCTCGCGCTGCTGCTGGAACGGAGGCGCGAACGTCGCTCACCGACCGCACCCGTGCGCCCCCACGGCTCCGGCCCCACTCCCGAACTCCCCCCCCCGAGGCCCTCGATGAGCATGGTTCTGGACGACATCAAGAATGCGGTGCGACATCTTGCGCGGCGACCCGGATTCACGGCGACGATCGTGCTCTTTCTGACCATTGGAATCGGTCCGGCAATCGCGATCTTCTCCGTGGTGAACGGTCTGCTGCTCCAGCCTTTGCCCTACGAAGATCCCGAGCGCCTCGGGCTGGTACGAATCGATCTCAGCGGCCTGGTGGCTCACCCCGGGATATCGCAAGCCGAGGTGGTCGATCTGCGTGAGGGGCTTGGTTCCGCTGCCGGCATCGAGGCCGTGAACCGCGAATTCACCGCCACGCTCGGCGAAGGGTCCGAGATGATCTCAGCGCAGGCGACGACTGCCACACCTGGCCTCTTCGACCTCCTCGGCGTCGAGCCAGCGCTGGGGCGCGCGTTTGTCGAGTCCGACCTTGAAGAACGCGTTGCGGTGATCAGTCATCGCCTGTGGTCCGACCACTTCGGTGCGGACCCGACGCTCGTCGGCGATACGACGGTGATCAACGGCAACCTCTTCACGGTGATCGGTGTGCTGCCGCCTGGCTTCGAGTTGCTCCTGGGTCGCGGTGGCGGCGTGACCGCCGAGGTCGACGTCTGGATGCAGATGATCCTCGACCCGGAATTCCGCAACTTCTGGGGATACCGCACCCTCGTGCGCCTGGAGCCGGGCGCCACGTTCGCCTCGGCGAAGGCCGAAATCGCACAGCTCGGTGAAGCGATGGTCCGCGACTTCCCTGCGGTGTACGAGAACGCTGGCATCCGCTTCGACCTACATCCGCTGCACGATGATCTCGTTGCCCCCGTGCGACCAGCGCTCATGATCCTGTTCGGCGCCGTCGGACTCGTGCTCCTCATCGCCTGCAACAACGCGGCGGGGCTGCTCCTGGCGAGCACCCTTTCACGCGCCAAGGAACTCGCAGTGCGTCAGGCGCTCGGCGCGCACCGCTTCCGCGTGCTCACGCAGGTCATGGTGGAGAGCCTGGTGGTGGCGAGTCTCGCAGGCGTTCTGGGCGTGCTGTCGGCTCGCTTTGCCCTACGTACGTTGCTCGCTGTACAGCCCGGTAATTTGCCTCGCGTCGAGAACGTCAACATCGACAGCACCGTGCTCGCTTTCGCTGTCGCTCTGACTTTCATCGCTTGTTTGGCCTTCGGACTGCTGCCGGCATGGCAGGGATCGCGCGCCGAAGCCGCCGACGTGCTGCGCCGAGGCGGACGCACCGGCGGGGCAATCCGCAGCCGCTCTCGCAACGGACTCGTGGTGGCGCAGGTCGCGTTTTCGGTCGTGCTACTCGTCGGCGCCGGCCTGCTCATTCGCACCATGCAGCAACTCCAGTCCGTCGATCTCGGTTTCGACCCTACGAACGTTCTCTCGCTACGGGCGCCGCTCGATACGCCGTCCATTCCGCGTGAGGAGCGCTGGTTGACCTTCCAGAACGCGATGAACGAAATCGCCGCGTTGCCCGGTGTGGCCGCCGTCGGAGGGATGCACGAGACACCGCTTAACGGCCGCGGTTTCCGTTCGAGCTACTCGGCTGACGTGGATTCAACCGATGAGTGGAACGGCACGACTGCGGATTATCGCTGGGTGTTTCCGGGAACCGTCGAAGCCATCGGCGCAAGGCTCATCAGCGGGAGGGACATCAGCGCGGCTGACCTGGAAGAGAACAGGCCAGTCGCCGTGATCGATCACGTTCTCGCAGAGGAGGCCTGGCCGGGCGAGAGCCCGATCGGCAAGCGTTTCAAGGTGATGATCGAGTCGCCGAGCCTCGATCCGGTGATGGAGATCATCGGCGTCATGGAGCACCCCAAGGTCGTGGACGGCAGGACGATACCCATGCCCGAAGTGTGGATCCCGTACAGCTCGTCCCCGCGCGGGACAATGTCGTTGCTCGTTCGCAGTGACCGCGACTCAGCGGACCTCACAACAGCCATCCGCGGCGCGTTACACGCCGCGGGAACCGGGCGCCCGATCCACACCGTGCGGCCACTGGAAGCTCTTGTTGCCGATGCACGTGCGGACGCCCGGTTCATTCTCCTCCTCATGAGTTCGCTCGCCGCGGTTGCGCTGCTACTGTCGGCCGCCGGCATCTACAGCGTGCTCGCGTACCTGGTGCGGCAGCGGCATCACGAAACCGGCGTGCGCATGGCGCTGGGGCCGCCAGAGGCGACATCCTTCGGCTCAACGTGGGCACGGGCCTTGTGCTCGCTGCCTTTGGCGTGGCGGCAGGCACTGCGGGCGCGATTGCGCTGGCCGGCTGGCTGGACAGCGTGCTGTTCGAGGTCGCACCGCGCGATCCGGCCACGTTTGTGGGCGCCATCGTGGTGATCGCGATCGTGGCGATTCTGGCCTCGTTGATACCCGCACTCCGCGCCGCGCGCGTGGACCCGGCGGAGGCATTGCGCGGCTAGTTGCCCGAGTTGGTCAGTCGAGCCGCAATGCAGTCACCGGGTCCATACGAGATGCCCGCAGGGCCGGCAGGAAGCTCGCCAGCGCCGTGGCAATCAGGAGAACAACGGCCACTGCGACGGCCGTCAATGGGTTGACCACGCCGAGGTTCTGAAGCACCGCGTTCAACGCCCGAACGAGCATCCAAATGAATGGAGCGCCGATCGCGACCCCGATCAGGCCAAGAGAGAGCCCCTGCCACGTAATCATCCGTACGACATCGGCGCGCCGCGCGCCGACTGCGACGCGTACGCCGATTTCCTGTCGCCGCTGAGCCACGTTGTAGGCGAGCACGCCGTAGGTTCCAATCGCCGCAAGAAATAGAGCCAGATACCCGAAGGCAGTGAGTAAAACGTTGACCGCGTCGATGCCCACGAACATCTGGTCGACGATTTCATCGAGCGTCTGCATTCGACCTACGCCAACCTGCGAGTGAACGTTCTGCAGCCCGACTCGAAGCGGGGTGTCGAAGGCGTGTGGCTCGTCGCCCGTGCGCACCAGCAAGAAGACCGCGCTGCCAATCTGTTGCGCGAGCGGCACGAAGATCACGCTTTCTGAGCCTGGCGAGGCGACGTCGGTCGAGATCAAAGACTGGCGTGTGTTGCCGATGATCCCGACAATTTCGCGCACCCTGCCTCGAAACTCGATGCGCTCGCCGATCGGATCCGTCTCCGGCCAGAAGCGCTCCGCGAGCGTTTCGTTCACCACCGCGACGTCGCCGGTGTCATCGCGGTCGCCATCGTCGAAATAGCGACCGCGGACCATGGGAATCGCGAGGCTCTCGAGATAGTCGGGCGGTGTCGCGGCCCACAGTGCGCGTGGACGGGCGTCGCCCTCGGCGTGGGGGCGGCCGACGATCGTGAATGCGTCGGTTGTCGCGAAGACATTGAGCGGTAGCGCACTGGCAACGGTTGCCGTCCGCACCCCGCGAATGCTGCTCGCCGCGGAGGTGAGTTCAGCAACCATGTTGAGGCGACGATCCGTACCGTCAACGGGAAGCGACATCGGTACGGTGAGCAAATTGGTGTCGTCGAAGCCCGGGTCGGCGTTGCGTACGCCGCGGAAGCCGTCGACCATCATGCTGGCGCCGGCCAAGAGCACAAGCGACATCGCGATCTCAGCGACAACCAGACCCCGAGACAGGAACTTCTTGCGGACGTCCCCGGTGGCGCCACGGCCGCCCTCTTTCAGGGTTCCGGCGAGATCCACGCGAAGCGCCTGAGCCGCGGGCACAAGCCCGAACAAGATCGCCGCTACGAGGGTCACCGCCAGCGAGAACAGAAGCACCGACGGTTCCATCGCGGGAACGTACGCACCTGGCACCGCACCGGCGAAGCTCGTTGCCGCCGCGCGAACGGTCATCCAGGCAATGAACATACCTGCGGCACCCGCCAACGCGGCAAGCAGAAAGCTCTCGACCAGCAGCTGACGGAGAATGTGAAACCGTCCGGCGCCGAGCACGACGCGGAGTGCGATTTCGCGACGCCGGCGCTCACCGCGCGCCGACAGTAGGTTCGCGATGTTCACACACGCGATCAGAAGCACGAAAAACACGGCGCCCTGCACCAGCCCGAACATAGCGCGACCCTGGTCATTCGGGATCTCGTGCCGGTAGTTGAGGACGTCGATCACGTAGCCGCTGTTCGACTCCGGATACTCCGCCACAAGGTCGTCCCAGATCGAACCCATGTTCTCCTTGGCCTGCTCCATGGTGACGTCGTCGAGCAGCCGGCCCAGAACGAACACCGAGCGCTCGTCGCGCGAGGTCGCTGCGGGATCGAGCGCAAGCGGCAACCAGACATGAATGCCCGGCAGGAAGAACTCGAAGTCGGCGGGGAGTACGCCGACCAGGGTGTGGGCTTCACCATTGATCGTCACGGTGGCGCCCACGGGATCAGGCAAGTCGGGGAACCGGTTGGCCAGAAGCGTTTCGGTGACCATCGCCACCCGATGCTCGCCGAGGAAACCCTCGGACGGTACGAACGTTCGACCACGCGTGGGGTTCGCGCCCAGGATCTCGAAGAAGATGGGCGAAACCCTGGCAGACGGCGACGTCACGGGGCGATCGCCGAATCCGATACTCGCCTGCCCAGGCTGAAAGCCAGCCAGGTCACCAAACGCTCTGTTGCGTTCGTCCCAGTCGAGGAAGTTCGCTGGTGACGCCGTAAGCGTCTGGGGCGCACTGGCCTCGCGTTCGCCCATGAGAACGATGCGGTGAGCATCAGGGTACGGCAGGGGGCGATACAGCACGGCGTTGATCACCGAGAACACCGTGGTGTTGCCCGCGAGGGCTAGAGCCAGTGACAACGCGGCCACCAGATTCACCAGCCAATCGCGCCGCAAGCCGCGGAATCCCACTCTCAGATCGTGTCCTACCGTTGCCATCTCGTCCGCTCCTTTTGATCACTCAGTCGTCGGCACTCGTGCGCGGTTCACTCGTGAATGCTCAAGCTGGAGAATATTTTTAGCCTTGACTAATTTAGGCTTGGCTAAAAATAGCGATGTGACCTCCACAACTCAACCCCTTCTTCCTCCTGTCGTCGTCAGGACAGGCGGCACGTGGCCGGGCCGCTACGGGTTAGCATCGACGGATGCCGCATCGACGCTGGATAGTTCTGTCGGTTTGGGGGTTGGCGTACGCAGTCGCTCTGGGTGTCATCTGGGGCCGCGATGTCGCCAGCCGCCAGGACCAGGTCACCGCCACCATGGCCGCCACCGTGGTGGCCCTGCTCGCCTGCCTCGTCTGGTTTGTGGTCGGCTCGGGACTACGCCGCGCAGTGCGCGTGAAGGCGGTGCTCGCGATCATCACGGCGGCGCTCGTAGTGGTGGCACTCTTCGAGCCCAACATGTCCGGCGACCTGCGCCCGACGCTCCAGTCGCGTCTTGCCGACAATCCGGAGCCGGTGGACGACCTCGAAGACAAGCCCAGTCTGTTCGACTTCATCTCGACGCCTGGCGACAGTCCGGAGTTTCTCGGGCCGCGACGCAACGGTTCCTTCGACACTCGGCTGGACCCGGATTGGGCCGCTAGCCCTCCGGAGGAAATCTGGCGCCGCGACGTCGGCGCGGGTTGGAGCTCGTTCGCTGCCGTCGGCAACGTGGCCATCACCCAAGAGCAGCGCGGCGACATGGAAGCGCTGATGGCCTACAAGGTCGACACCGGCGAAGTGGTCTGGGCGCGCAACGATCCCGCGCACTATGAGTCGGTGGTCGCGGGCGAGGGGCCGCGCGGCACGCCGACGATCTGGGGCGACACCGTCTGGGCTGTTGGTGCTACCGGCAACCTGCGTGCGGTCGAGTTGTTAACGGGGAAGTTGCGTTGGTCGGTGAACGTGATCGAAGACCAGGGTGGCCGCCCGCACGGCTGGGGCTTCGCGACGTCGCCGCTCGTCTACGAGGATCTTGTGATCGTCAACGGCGGCTCGGGCGCGCCGAATCTCGTCGCCTACGATCGGCTCACCGGCGAGTTCCGCTGGAGCTCCGACAAGAACAACGCTTCCTATGCGTCGCCGCAGCTGGCCCGCTTTTTCCGACGTGACTACGTGATTCAGTTCAACGGGGCCAGCATCAGCGCTCACGACCCCGCGACGGGCGCCACCGTCTGGGAAACACCATGGGAGGCCGGCCAGCCGAACGTGGCGCAGCCACTCCAGCTCGGCAACCTGCTCGTGGCCTCGTCTGGATATGGCCGCGGTGCGAAGTTGTTTGGTGTTCGTCGTGGGGGCGGAGAGCTTCGCGTGGAAACGCTGTGGGAAAGCCCACGACTCAAAGCCAAGTTCGCCAATTTCGTGCAACACGAGGGCTACGTCTACGGGCTGGATGACGGCGTGCTCACCTGCATTGACCCAGCCAATGGTGAGCGGGTCTGGAAGGGCGGACGCTATGGGCACGGGCAGCTACTCGTATCGAACGGCTACCTGATCGTGCAGGCGGAAGACGGCTCCGTGGTGTTGGTCGAAGCCACGCCGGAGGCGCATCGCGAACTGCACCGAGTGCCGGTATTCAACCGGAAGACCTGGAATCCGCCCATGCTCGTCGGCGACGTGTTGCTGCTGCGCAACGATCGTGAAGCAGTGGCACTGCGACTCGCGTTGGACGACTAGCCCGAACGGCTACGGCTGGGACGTACCTGGGGCGTCCGGCGAGCCCGCCCCGAAGAGCAAATACCCGTACTCGTCAGCAATATTCCACGAGAGCGCGAGTCTGCCCATGTTCCAACCCACGCCGTTGACCGCCTGCAATCGAGAGACGAGATAGCTCTCGGCCATGAAGAGAGGGCTCTCGCACAGACGCATGGTGGCTGCGAGGGGGCTCGGTCGCAGCTCATTCGGCGGGACGAATTCCAAAGCGCCGGTCACTCGATTGCACGGCGCTGCGCCCACGAGCGCGCCGTTGGGCTGAAGGGTGATCGTCGCACGGGCCCAGGCGATCCCCTTTTCCTGCATCGCCGGCGTCGGTATCCAGGACCACAGTCCGGCGATCGCGGCAAGGCTCAATCGACCCTCGACTTCATCCGCAACGAGGCCGAGTCCGTCGCCGTGCGCACCCCAATGCTGGGTGGCGAGCTCCCCGGGACAACAAAGAGCGTCGTCGCCACCGGCACGGAGGAACTGAATCGCCACCGAGTCGTCGAGTACTTCGACGCCACGCACCTGCAGTCGGTTGCCGAGGAAGACCGCGTGAGCTACTCCCGGCTCGCTCAGCCGCGCGAGGAACATGTTGGCGCCGCTACCGCCCGAGTTCTCCCACAGGAAGACCAGGCGCTCGGCTCGTCCATCACCATCGAGATCTGCTTCCATCTGCAACTGCTCGATGAGCCCGATCATCGGCCGGCTAGCGCCGCCCTCTTCGAACGGCTCGCCCTCGTGGCGGCCGTCGACGAGTCGCACCGGATCACCGTAGATGCCGTGGTAGAGCGCAGCGGCAGCGTCCTTGATGGTCGGCGTGCCTTCCTCCTGCCCGGCAGCCGGTGACGTACTCGCGCTGGCGAGCCCCAGCCCTACCAACAGTGATGCCGCCAACACCGCAAACCGCGCTTTCCCGTTCATTCGCCCTGCTCCCGATGCTGGGTCCACCAGTCGCGCAGAGGCCTCGCCACCCCAGGACTCATGCTGTGTTCGACCGCGTCGATGTATTCGCTCACGGCCCGAGGCCCGGCTGAGTCGAGGAGCAGCTCCACGAAGGTCTGGCGATCGGCAACGATGTTAGGTTGCCACTCGGCATAGTACGGCCGGTGCTCAGCACCGCCCTGCCTTTCGGTTCGCTGCCGCACGAGTCGATTCACCACCACGTCGATTGCCTCGGCATCCGTCCACGCGGCTCGGTAGACAAGCCTACCGCCGCCACCGATCACGTAGGCCATGTTGGGCAGAGTTCCGTAGGCGCGATGCACGGTGCCGTCGAGATCATCGACCAGCATGGGACGCTCGATTCCGTCGCGAGTCGCCATCTCGCGGGCGTGGCGCAGCTTCTGCTCGAAGTCCGTGTGGTGCGGGTAGTTCTCGCCTGGATGCGCTTCGCGCGTATAGAGGAAAACGAATGACACCCCGTGCTCCGCGTACTGACGAGCCATCGGTTCGAGAGCTGGCGCCGCCAGCCCGCAGAACGGTCATGTGATCGAACCGAACTCGATCACGCAGGGCCCGCTGCTCCAGAACCGCGAGAGCTTCACCGTCTCGCCGGTCGCCGCGTCGACCACCTCGCCGTTCGGCGCTCGCTCGCCCACCTGCAGCGCGCTCGGAAAAGCCAGGAAGTCAGCCTCTTCCATGTCGAGCGGGAAGTTCGCGTAGTTGTAGGCGGGCATCGTTTTCTGGCTCCCGGAAGAAATCTCTGTAAGGTTCGAGTCGCCCCAGAGACTATCTGTTGTGATGAGCCCTCCACCACTCGACATCGGCGAGCACGACGCCGTGCTCACGCGCTACCGCGAGGCGCTCTGGCGCCTGACGGCGGGCTACGCGCGTAGCCGACAGGATCGCGAGGACCTGTATCAAGATGTCGCCCTCGCGGTGTGGCAGGCCCTACCGCGCTTCCGGGGTGACTGTTCGGAGCGGACCTTTGTCTACCGGATCGCGCACAACCGCGGCATCAGTCACCGCGCGCGCACGGCGCGTCGAAACACGCGACCACTCGCGGACCTCGAGGAAACACCCGCAGTAACTCCATCTCCGGAGACCGCCAGCATCGTTCGCGATGACATCACCAGGCTTCACGTGGCAGTCCGCACCCTCCCGGTGGCCTATCGCGAGGTCGTCGTGCTGAGACTCGAAGGCCTGAGCAGCCGCGAGATCGCGGAGATCGTGGGCATCTCCGAAAACAACGTCGACGTACGACTGGTGCGTGCCCGGCAGAAGCTTCGCGACGAAATGGGAGAGGCCGGAAACCATGAATGAACGTATGGACTCGTGGGACTCGTTGGCCGAACGGTGGCGGTCGGGCAGCGATGCTCCAGCTCTCGATCTCCAGAAGCGAGTCAGAGCGGCCCACCTGTGGTCGAACGCCCGACTTTGGGGCGTCGTTGCCCTCGAAGTCTTCATCGTGCTGACCTTCGTGGCGTGGACCATCAACCAGCTGCAGGGTCCGCTAAGCAACGCCGACGTCTCGCACTTGCTTTTCGCATGGGTGACCGTGCTCGTCAGTTTGGTATTCGCGATCCGCAATCGCCGTGGAATCTGGACCGCAAGCGGCGAGACGACCGCGGACTTTCTCGCTCTGTGTGAGCGCCGAGCCGAGCGCAAGTTGCAGACCGCTCGCTTCGTAGCGAGATTTACGGTCGCGCTCTGGGTGGCCTCCGTTGCGCTGAGCACGTGGGAGGCGTGGTACTGCGAGGCTTGGCCTTTCCTACCGGGGAGCGTCGCCTTTTTCACGCTCTTCCTGGCGATCTATCTGCGCTGGGCCGGGTGGTTCCGGCGCCGCGCTGGCAGGGAACTTGTGGGCGTGCAGAAACTGCGAGCCGAGCTCGTCGACGAGGGTCAACGACACCAACTGTAAGGTTCCGCTCCAGGTGCGGACTACCTCTCCAGAAGCCACACGGGCTACCCAGTTCTTCAGGAGAGGACAATGATTCGCAGACTGACTTCGCTGTGCCTTGGACTATTGCTGCTCGTGCCGAGTGCCTTCGCGGTGCCTCAGGCGTCGGTAGACCTGGTGATCGAGAACGTGACCGTGATTGACGGCACCGGGGCGGCCCCGCGCGGCCCCTTGGATGTTCTCGTCGCCGATGGAAAGATCGTCGCGCTCGAGGACACCGGCACGGGAGAGACGCTGGCGTCCGCACGCCGTGTCGACGGCACGGGACGCTTTCTGATCCCAGGCCTCATCGACATGCACGCGCACGTGTCACTCGGGCCGGTGCGAATGGAGATGAACGACGGCGTCCCGGCGATGCGCCTCGAGCCGGAGCCCGCCGTACCAGTGACTTCGTTCGACCTGCTCCTGGAGCACGGCGTCACCACGATCCGCGACCCGGGCGGGGCAACCGAGCAGGTCGTAGCGCTCCGCGACGCTCAGCGGCGGGGGGACCTGCAAGCGCCCGATATGTACGTGGCGGGCAACGTGATCGACCGCACCGCGTTCGAGGGACTGACCGAGACGTTCGCCGACGAGACGGAGCTTCGCGGAATCATCCGCGCCCAGGCGGCGGCCGGCGTGGACTTCGTGAAGCTGTATGTGACGCTCACGCCCGACCTGATGGCGGCAGCCGTTGACGAAGCGCACCGGGCTGGAGTGAAGACCGTTGCCCATACGTTGATGACGAGCTGGACGGATGCGGCGGAGCTAGGTCTGGACGCCATCGTTCATATCCTGCCCGGCAGCCCCGAGTTGCTTCCGGAGGCGCAACGCCCCGCGTACATGCAGTACATGGTCGGCGGCACGCAATTCATGTTCACGTGGTTCGAGTACGTCGACCTGGACGGCCCCGAGATCACGCAGATGGTCGAGGCGCTGGTCGCCAACGACGTCACCGCAGATCCAACGCTGGTGATGTGGGAAACGATGGTCCGTGGAGACGATCCGGAAGTTGTCGAGAGCCCGTGGCTGTCGCGGGTGCCGAGCTCGATGCTCGAGAACTGGCAGACCACGTTCAACATGAATCCGGGATGGTCCGCGGCAGACTTCGAACGCGGCCGGGCGGCGTTGCCCGTGGCGCTCGAGCTCGCCAAACGACTTCATGAGGCTGGGGTCGTGCTGACCGCGGGCACGGATGCCAACAACCCGTGGGTCGTTCCGGGCGCGAGCCTGCATCGCGAGCTCGAACTGCTGGTCGAAGCCGGTATCCCCGAACTGGAGGTTCTTCGGATCGCGACGCACAACGGTGCGCAGGTGCTCGGGGAACTCGATCAGTTCGGCACGGTCGAGCCGGGCAAGCGCGCCGATCTGGTTCTGCTCGAGGCAGATCCTTCGGCGGACATCCGGGCAACGCGCCGCATCGCGCAGGTGTACCAGGCCGGCAAGCCGATCAGCCGATGACCTCAGTCATCGCCCGACGGTGGCTCGTCGCGGGTCTCGCGACCGGCGTCGCGAAGTGCCTTGCGCAACACGAACTCCACCTGGGCGTTCAGTGAGCGCAGCTCGTCGTCTGCCCAGCGGCGGAGCGCCGCGTGCACCTTGGGGTCGAGTCTGAACAGGACCGCCTTGCGCTTGGCCATCAGCTTGAGTGGATGTCGGGCCCCGGTTAGTCCGGGGCCCGATTCGGGTGCTAGTGCGGGGCTCTAGTAGATGCTGCCCGCGTTGATGACCGGACGAGGTCGGGAGTCGCTGGTGAGAACAACCAGCAGGTTGCTCACCATCGCGGCCTTGCGCTCTTCGTCCAGCTCGATAATTCCCTGGCCCTTGAGCTCCTGTAGAGCATCCTCGACCATGCCGACCGCACCGTGAACGATCTTGGTCCGCGCTGCGATCACCGCATCGGCCTGTTGGCGCTGCAGCATTGCCGAGGCGATCTCAGGCGAGTAGGCAAGGTGGCTGACCCGCGCTTCGATCACTTCGACGCCGGCCTTGTCGAGGCGGTCCTGAATCTCTACGGCGAGCTTCTCCGAGATCTCGTTGGTGTGTGAGACCAGCGAGATCTCGCCCTCTTCGAACACGTCGTAGGGGTAGTTGGTCGCCAGGGCGCGACCAGCCGCTTCACTCTGCACGTGCACGTAGTGCTTGGAGTCGTCCACCATGAACACCGCCTCGGCAGTGTCGACGACCTTCCACACCACAACTGCTGCGAACTCGATCGGGTTGCCGCGCTTGTCGTTGACCTTCAACTTCCCGGTCTCGAAGTTGCGCACGCGAAGCGAGATCGTCTTCTTCGTGAAGAACGGGTTGGCCCAGCGCAGGCCTGGGTCATGCACGGTGCCGACGTACTTGCCGAACAGCTGCAGGACCTTGCCCTGGTTCGGGGCGATCGTGAACAACCCGAAGAACATGATCAGGTTGGTGATCCACAGCAACGCCGGTGGCGCGATGTACATCAGCGCGGCCGCCGGACCACCGCCGCTATCGCGGACGGCGCCAACTCCCTGGACGAACAGATAGGTCCAGCCAAGCTGCGTGACAACCAGAATAAGGAGAATGCCCAAACCATTGCGGGCAGTGACTTTGACTTCGCGCATCTTCGGAACTCCTTCCAGGCGAAACGCCTGCGTCGCTCGGTGACCCGCCTCCCCTACCCGGTTTGGCATGGCCACTGCCGCTGAGTCCCATTGTATTGCAAAGTGATATCACTTTGCAATACCGAAAGATGTGCCCTACTTCTTGAACCCGGCGATGTAGCAGATCCACGCAGCGTCGTTGTCCGCTGTTTCCGCCTCGGTATAGACGCCGTCGCCCTCCTCGGTCTCGGGGTCTGTCCCTTCCCAATAGACCCGCGTCTCGTCGAAACCAGCCTCGCGCAGCGCGTCGCGGACCTCCGGAATCGTGTACATCCGCCACTCGTAGGTGAACGCCCGCTTCATCTTGCTGCCATCCGGGAACTTGAAGTGGATGTAGCAGGTAGCGCGCTGCCGGATGGGATCGAACTGATCCTGGTCCCACACGTAGCTGAAGTCGTCGTACTCGGTCTCTTCGCTCATACGCGCCATTGACTCGGGTCCGCCGTACGCGTCGAGCAACAACATGCCCTCGGCGCCCATGGCCGCGTGGCAGCCGCGGAAGTACTCGACAAGATCTGGCCGATTCTCGAAGAGGAAGTAGGAGAAGTTCTGCGCCATCACCACATCGGCCGGATCCGTTGGCACGGTGCGCACGTCACCGTGTACGAGGGCTACCCGCCGACGCTCTTTCTTGGGCAGCGGCTCGATGTTGTTCGTCGTCCCCCAGTTCAGCGTTTCCAGATCGAGGTCGACCCCCCAGGCGATATTCCTGAGGTGGGCGCGCACCCAATCCCTGCAAACGGCCGCCGTGCCGCAGAAATCCTCGCGCAACACGTGGGGTCGCCGCCCGAACCAGTTCCGGTAGGTGTCGATGGCGAACTCGACGTCTGCCTCCGGCTCCTGGACGGCGCGCTCATAGAGCACGTGGCGGTCGGCCTGCTCGGCCTGCGTCGGGCCGCCGTTCTTCTTCTTCTTGCCCTTGCCCATGGATTCCCTCGCGCGTGCCGTTGCGGAGTCCGCAGTTTACGGAACCGCTACTCCGCGCGTGTTCTTCACGCCGGTTGCGACCTCCACGTCGAGTCGACATCATGCCGCCACCTTCTAGCTGCCGGAGTCGCCGCGATGATCGAGTTTTGGAAGACCAGTCGAGTCGCCACGTTCACGACCGCCCTCGCGCTGTTCGTTGTGGGTTGTAGTGCCCCCGAACCGCAGCGCCATGACGTCATCCTGCGCGGGGGCGCAGTCTACGACGGCGGCGGGGCGGCCCCTTACGTAGGCGATGTCGCGATCGACAACGACCGGATCGCCGCCGTCGGAGACCTGGGCAACGCGGTGGGCACGACCGAGATCGACGTGAGCGGCCTCGCCGTGAGCCCCGGCTTCATCAACATGCTGAGCTGGGCAACGGACTCCCTGATCATCGACGGCCGGTCACAGGCCGATATTCGCCAGGGCGTGACACTCGAAATCTTCGGCGAGGGCCAATCGTATGGTCCCCTGAGCCCGGCACAGAAGCAGGCCACGTTGGCGGGCTGGATCGCCAACGCGGGCGGCGAGGAAGAGCTGCGTGCCCGACTCGGTATGGCAGCAAGCGATGCCCTCGAGGTGCCATGGACCACTCTCGGTGAATACCTCGACTACCTGGAAACGAAGGGCGTCAGCCCGAACGTCGCATCGTTCGTCGGAGCCACCACGCTGCGAGTGCATCAGGTGGGCTACGAGAACCGCCCTCCCACCGACGAGGAACTCGCGCGCATGCAGGAACTCGTGCGCGAGGCCATGCGCGAAGGTGCGCTCGGTATCGGTTCGTCGCTGATCTACGCGCCGGCGTTCTACGCGAGCACGGAGGAACTGATCGCACTGAACGCCGCCGCGGCCGAGTACGAAGGCGTTTACATCTCGCACATGCGGTCCGAGGGCAACCGTCTGCTCGAGGCAATCGATGAGTTGATCACCATCGCGCGCGAAGCGGGCGTGGCCGCGGAGATCTACCACTTGAAGGCGGCCGGGCAGGAAAACTGGTCGAAGATGGACGAGGCGATCGCCAGGGTCGAAGCCGCCCGCGCGGAGGGACTCGCGATTACCGCCGATATGTACAACTACACGGCGGGCTCGACCGGACTCGATGCAGCGATGCCGCCGTGGGTCCAGGAAGGCGGCTACCGCGCCTGGGCGGAGCGTCTCCAGGACCCGTCGATCCGGGCACGGCTGCGCGACGAGATGACGTCGCCGACCGACGACTGGGAGAACCTGATGCTTGCCGCCGGCGCCGAGGGCACACTGCTGGTGGGCTTCCAGAACGAGTCACTGCGCGAGCAATACACCGGTATGACCCTCGCCGACGTTGCAGAGGCACGTGGCACATCGGTGGCCGACACCGCGATGGACCTCGTAGTCGAGGACGGCACGCGCGTACAGGTCGTGTATTTCCTCATGTCCGAGGAGAACATCGAAAAACAGATCGCGCTCCCGTGGGTGTCTTTCGGTTCGGACGCCGCCTCGATGGCGACCGAAGATCCGTTCACCCGCACAAGCACCCACCCGCGAGCCTACGGCAACTTCTCGCGGTTGCTCGGCAGGTACGTTCGTGAACGCGGCGTGATCACGCTCGAGAGCGCAGTGCGGCAGCTCACCAGCCTGCCTGCCGGGAACCTTGGTCTCGATGCGCGCGGCATGCTCGCACCCGGCTTCTTCGCCGACGTGGCGATTTTCGATCCCAGCACGATCGGCGACCACGCCACCTACGAGGAACCGCACCAATACTCCACCGGAATGGTGCACGTCTTCGTGAACGGCGAGCAGGTTCTCCGCGACGGCGAACACACCGGTGCGCTGCCGGGCCGCGTTGTCCGCGGACGCGGGTGGGAAGGCGAGTAGCGCAACGAAAGAAGGCACGCGTCGACTAATCCACAGTGAATCATCGACCGGCGCCGCCGCCGGCAGGCACAATGGTGGAGTGTTCCCGCAACGAGCTATCGGTGACCTCCCGCTGTGACGCCTTTCCTACTTCGCCTCGGCACGGCCATCGGGCTGATCGGACTCTCGTCCGGTCTCGCCCACGCGTTCGCCATTCCCCAGGATCCGCCCGCGACCCTGGCGCTGGACATGAGCGTGTGGCAGCGCCGCGACTACGGCCGCTGCCAGGGCTACGGCCGGGTAACCATCGGGGCCAACGGCGTCACGATCCAGGTGGACGACTCGGCGCTCAAGTACTGGCAAATTCCGACGTTGGCTGGGCCGCTGCCGATCGATCCGTCCTGGGGTTGGATCAAGAGGTGCGACCGTCCGCCGAGTTCATTCGCAACTTCGGCGCGCGAACAGGCGGAGGCGGACGGGGTCGCAATTCAGGTTCCGGACTATCCCTACGTGGCAGGTCGCCGGTGTCCTTGGCGACCATCGTGAGATCGCCTACGTCTGGACCCGCTCTATTCCCGAGGGCACCGTGCTGGTGCAGGAAGCTGGCGCGCTGTTCTGGAAGTTCAAGTTCTATCGCATCGTGCAGAACTCCGGGGATGAACATGCGGGTCAGTGGCGCACCGCGACGCGGAACCTCCTGCAGGACTACAAGCGCATCTGGCCGGACGAAGAGCCCGGCACCCTGCTGCGGGTCTTCCTGATGACTGACGGCGACAACACGAACGTCGCCGCCAAGGCCAGCTACGCCGACGTCGTGCTTCACCGCACGCGCCCTGGCTCGAGGAACAGCGATCGGTGAGCGTGCGGCTCTGCCGCGACCGTAGTAGCGTCCCGAGGTTATGAAAATAGGCCTCGTAGGATTCCCAGGCTGTGGCAAGACCACGGTGTTCAACGCCCTCACCGGGCTGGATGCCGACACCGGCTACGGTACCGCCAAACCTGGCACGAAGAATCTCGGTGTAGTGCGTGTGCCCGACGATCGTGTCGACCAGCTCACGGCCCTCTACTCGCCGAAGAAGACCACCTACGCGGAGATCACGTTCTGTGACATCGCGGGTGGTACCGGGAGTCGTGAACTCGACCGCTCGGTGCTCAACTCCATGCGCGAGATGGACGCCCTTTGCCAGGTACTGCGCGCGTTCGACAACCCTGCCGCGGCCGAAGTCGCGGACCCCGACCGTGAACTCCAGGATCTCCAGATCGAGACCGTTCTCGCCGATCTCGAGATCGTCGAGCGACGAGTCGACAGGCTGCGCAAAGACCGGTCGGATCCGCAGTTGCTGAAACTCCTCGAGCGGATTCTGGAGCATCTCGAGAGCGAACAGCCGCTACGCTCGCTCGACCTCGACACCAACGAGCGCAAAGCCGTCTCCGGCTATCAGTTTCTGTCGCTGAAGCCGCTCCTTATCGTGCTCAACGTTGCCGAGGACGCGGTCGCGGCCGAACCACCTGCGGCGTTGACCGCGGCGGCCGAGGCAGCAGGCAGTGGGTTGGTTGTGCTCTCGGCCGCAGTCGAGATGGACATCGCGCAGATGCCCGAGGAAGACCGCGCGGAGTTCTACGAGGAACTGGGGCTGGGCGAACCCGCCAGTCATCGTTTCGTGCGTTCGGCGTTCCAATTGCTGCAGCTGATCACCATGCTCACCGCCGGCCCGGACGAGTGTCGCGCCTGGCCGGTGCGCGCCGGCAGCAAGGCACCCGTCGCTGCAGGGAAGATCCATTCGGACATCGAACGTGGCTTCATCCGCGCGGAAGTCACGCGTTGGGATGATCTGGTCGAACACGGCTCGGAGGCCCAGTGTCGTGAACTCGGCAAGCTGCGTGTCGAGGGTCGCGACTACACGGTGCAGGACGGCGACGTCTGCCACTTCCGCTTCAACGTCTAGGCGATGAACACCCTCGCACCGAACGTTCTCGCTGGGAAGGCCGCTCTCATCACCGGCGGTGGAAGCGGGCTCGGTTTTGCGATCGCCGACCTGTTCGCGCAACTGGGTGCTGACGTGGCGATCGCCGGTCGGAGTCGCGATCGTCTCGACACCGCATCCGCGTCGCTCCGCAAGCATGGCCATCGCGTGCTCCCCATCGTGTGTGACGTACGCGACCCGGCGCTCGTGCAGCACACCGTCGACACGGCGATCGAGCAATTCGAACGTCTCGACATTCTGGTGAACAACGCGGCCGGCAATTTCCTGGTCCGCGCCGAAGAGCTCAGTCCGGGCGGCTGGGCCGCGGTGCGCGGCATTGTGCTCGACGGGACGTTCCACTGCTCGAGGGCGGTTCACGAGGTGATGGCGGAGCAGGGCGCCGGCGTGATTCTGAATATCGTGGCCACGTATGCCGATAGTGCAGCGCCGCTCGTGGCGCACTCGGGTGCCGCCAAGGCTGGCGTGTTGTCGTTGACCCGAACACTCGCTGTCGAATGGGCGGGCGCCGGGATTCGAGTGAATGCGATCGCTCCGGGGCCGGTGCCCACAGAGGGCGCGGGAAAGGCGCTGTGGGCTTCTGACGAAGCGAGCGAGTCCATTCGGACTTCGGTACCGATGGGTCGCTTTGGGACGGCCGAAGAAGTCGCGACTCTCGCCGCTTTCCTGGCGTCGGATGGCGCCGGGTACATCACCGGTGGCCTCTTTCCGGTGGATGGCGGGCTCTCGGTGGGCGCGTCGCTGTTCGACTCACGCTTCGCGCACCTCCTGCGCGACTAGGCCGGCGGCGACCCCGCTACCAGAGCGAGCACTCGCGCGACCAGGGCGGCCTGCACTGCATCCGGCGTCGTGTCGGCGGCGATGGTCTCGATCGAATTCTCGTCCGCGAACGTCAGGTAGAGCGCGCGGACCTTCTCCAGGTAAGCCCTGCCTTCGAACGAGTTCGCGCCACCGCGCGCCGCTTCGATTCGCTGCAGCGCCACATCGACCGGCAGGTCGAGAATGAGTGTGAGATCAGGACGCGGTGCGATGGCTTCGTTGGTGCTCCGAATCATCGCCGGGTCGAGTCCAAGCACGCCTTGATAGACAACGGACGACAGGTAGTAGCGATCCATCACTACGTGCTTCCCGGAAGCCAGGGCCGGCTCGATGTTGTCGCGCACGTCGATGCGCCTGTCTTCGAGAAACAGGCGCATCTCTTCTTCGGGAGTGATGTCACGGCCTTCGACGAAGACCCTCCGGAGTTCTTGCCCGTACTCGCTGTCGCCGGGCTCACGAAAGGTCACAGCCGGGTGCCCCTTGTCCGTGAGCGTCGCGACCAGTTGGCGCGCCTGTGTGGACTTGCCGCAACCGTCGATCCCCTCGAGTGCGATCAAGCATCCCCGTTTCGTCGTCATGTGCTCGCTCGCCTACCCTCGTAGATTGAGATCTCACCGCGGCTATACTCGCTGCCACGGGGTCGCATTCTCACACAATCGCGGGAGACGTCATGACGGCGCTAAGACGCTTCGGTCCGGTGGGCACGATCGCCCTCCTCGTTGCGCTGGGAGCAGGCGCGCTGGGCGCCTACCAGGCGCGCCGCGCCTCAATCGTGCACACGGCGCTACCGACGCCTGTCGATCCCGTGGCCACTTTCTCGATCGTCGGCTATGACCCGGAAACCGGTGATCTCGGCATCGCGGTTCAGTCGAAGTTCTTCGCGGTGGGCTCGGTGGTTCCGTGGGCACGCGCGGGTGTCGGAGCCGTTGCGACGCAGTCGTACGCCAACACCGCGTATGGACCTGACGGGCTAGCGCAGCTCGATGCAGGCGACGACGCCGAAGCCGTCGTGAACGCTCTCACCGAGATAGATGACGACCGCGCGTTGCGCCAACTGGGTATCGTGGATGCTCAGGGCAATGCCGCCGCGTTCACTGGCGACGCGTGCCTCGCGTGGGCCGGCCACCGCGTCGGGACGCACTACGCGGCGCAGGGCAACATTCTTGCTGGTCCCGAGGTGGTCGACGCGATGGCGACGACGTTCGAGACCACGAAGGGCGACCTCGCCAGCCGTCTCACGGCCGCGCTCTCTGCCGGCCAGGCGGCGGGCGGCGATGTCCGTGGCCGTCAATCCGCCGCGCTCCTGGTCGTGCGGGCGGGGGCTGGCTACGGAGGGAACGACCGGTACATCGATCTCCGCGTCGACGACCATCCTGCGCCGATTCGCGAGCTTCGCCGCCTCATGCGGCTCCGCGAGGCGCAGCTGGCCAGCGGCGAGGCGAGGCGCGCGCTGCGCGCCGGTGAACATGCCGACGCGCTCGCAGCGGCCAAACGTGTCGTCACGCTCGACCCTGAAGACGCCAACGGTTGGATGCTCCTCGCGCGCATCCATGTGGCTCGCAACGAGATGGACGCCGCCGGGGAGGCGGGCCGTCAAGCGCTCGTGCTCGACCCGTGGCTCAAGACCGCAACCCTGCGCGGCTTGGGCGATACGGCGCTCATCGAACGGTTGCTCGAATCGGAGGTATTCGCGCGGATCTGGGAGACGATAAACAGCGACGGTTAGTCGTTCCCGATCAGTCCGAACTCACGCACGTCGATCGTCGTGTCGGTTCCCGGCCGCATGAGGAAGGGTGTGACGAGGAGCGCCACACCCGCCATGTCGCTGAGATCCTCCGGTGTCAACGACCCGGGGACGACTCCCTGATCGGCCGCGCCGAGGCGCCGGAAGGCTGACCACAGGACGCCGCTCGTCGACTCCGGTGGCCGCGCCGGAACCACCTGCTCCCACGTGGTGATGGTCCCGGAACCATCACGGGTCCACAAGTGGATCGCGATCCGCCACTCTCTCTCCGTTGCCAGGCTCGTGCTGAGGCCTCGGTAGTCGGACCAGTCCGTGACCTCCTGCGGCCGCCAGGTCAGCGCCGAGTGGATGTCGGCCTGTTCCTGGCGAGGCACGGTGAATTCCCATCGGAGACCGCCATCGAGGGGGGCCATTGCACTTGCCGACAACGCGTCGGCTTCCGCCGACCAGCCAGACATCGAGAGTAGTGAAACCGCAGGCAGCGGCCCTGGAACTGGTGGTGCGAGGAACCGGCGCGTCCGACGAATCGCTTCCGCGGGCCAAAGATAGATCGGGTTGCTGACAATCCAGGGACGCGATCCCTCGAGGCCTGCCCCCGCAGGGCCGTCTGTACGAAATACCTGCACCCGATACGTCCCGGGCTCGACCACGGTGAAGGTCAGCGTGTCGCCCATTTGTTCCGCGACCGGCACGCCATCACGAAGCAACTCAACCCTGTAGTTGCCCGGAGCACCGAGGGTCGCCACGAGCCGCCAGGAGCTGTCGTCTGTCTCTCCCATTTCGCCTGGCGCCAGAACCGCGTTCGCTTCGCCGGCGCTTTCTGCGTGGAACGAAAAACCCGGCGCGGTTCCAGCGGCACCGATCACCGCCGCGGACCGACCGGCGGCCAACGCGTCGACAATCTTCGTTGCGGCATCGCGGTCGCGGTCAGCCAGATCGGCAGGCGAGTCGGCCAGCCATATCGACACCGTGACCGCCGCGAGCGCCTGCTCGTAGGTGGGCATCCCCAGAAACTGTGGGCCGTGGGCATCGGCGGCGGCGATCGCGCTCAGTGGTCGCGGCGCTTCCGCGCCGAGCGCAGTGCGTGCATCCCACTTGGCGATCGTCTCCGGCACCCGATCGAGGCCCAGAAGCAAGGTCGCCGCAGCGTTCGCCGGATAGGTCAGCGCGGCACGGAAGATCTGCGCGAAGCTGCCGTCGAAGAGATGTTCAAACGCCGAGGCAAGATTCACTACCTCCACGCCATCGAGTGCTCCGAGTCGACCGCGCCACGGCGTCGCGAGGGCATCGGGATGGGCGGCGAATGAGTAACCGTCGAGTCGACGTACATCATCGATCGCCTGCCGCGCAGAAGGCCCGATGGTGTAGCGGTGGTTGGCCGTTCCGATCGCCACCAGATGCCCGTCGTCGAGGCTCACTTCTTCGCCGAAGATCACCAGTACACCGTCAATCGAACGCGGTCGACGAGGCTCCTCGGCGCGTCCAGCGCGCGAATGGTCCGTGATGACGACGAAGTCCAAGCCGGCTTGCTTGGCCGCCGCCGCGACCTCGCCGACGGTGCCCGATGCATCGCCCGACATCACCGTGTGCACGTGCACCGCTCCACGCCATAGCCAGCCGATTGGTGTCTCGCCATTGGCCGCCCCGCGCTGCGGCGGCGCGTAGCCGAGAACGCCGACAGCCATGGTCCAGGCGATCCAGCTGGCCGTCACCACTGCGAGGACGGAAAAGTACAGGATGATTCGGCGGCGCCCCGCGCCGCTGCGCGCAGCTCCCATCCGCGGGGTTACTCGCCCGCGAACGCCGGATCCCGCTGGAGGGCGTGAACCGGGATGCGCGTCAGGTTGCTGAACAACTCGGGATCGATGTCATCCCCGAGGGTTCCGTAGTGCATCGGCACCACGACCTGCGGTGCAATGCTGTTGGCTGCGGCCGCCGCTTCGACGACCGTCATCGTCTCGCCACCCGAGATCGGCAGGCACGCCACGTCGACCTGCAGGCCCCGCATTTCGGGAATGTAGTCGGTGTCGCCCGCATGGTAGAAGCGTTTCCCGTCGATCTGTACGACGTAGCCGACCCAGGCGTTGTCGCGACCGTGCATGCGGCTCTTGCGTGTATACGCCGGCACCGCCTCGATGCGGACGCCGTTCAGGTCGACCTTGGTGCCAGGTTCAACGATTCGACGGGAGCCGGGAAGTTTGCTGAGCGCTGTGAGGCAGTCGGGCGGGCACAGGATCTCGGTATCCGGCCCCACGATGTGCTGCAATGCCGCAGGAGAGCAGTGGTCGTAGTGTGGATGCGTGAGCAGAACGAGGTCTGCTACGGGCCCTGCCCCGATCCGAAACGGGTCGATGTATACCCGCGGCGGTCCCGCATAAAAGAACCCTGCGTGTCCCAGCCAGGTGAGCTTCTTGAGCACGTCTTCCCCCTAACGACTCGAGCGACCGCAGGTCCACTTTCTGTACGCCATTGCGGCCCGCCTGCCGGACAGTAGTCACGCCCCCTAGCGATGTCAACTGTGCCCTTTCTTGTGGGGGCACCTAAGCGGACCTATAATCGCCAACGCCTCGACTTTTGCCACGCGACCGCGCAACGACTTCGGCGCTCTTCAGGCACATATGACAGCCAAGATCTGGACGGAAGAAAACGAGCTCCATATCCGCGAGCATTTCAGGCATAAGACCTATGCCGAACTCGCCGACCACTTCGGGGTCACTCAGAAGGCCATGGAGTCGAAAATCCGCCGGATGGGCCTGAAGAAGCAGGACTATAAGGAAAACGATCCCATGCCCGCAGTGCTCCCGCCCCTTGCGGACCCGGTCGAGGACACGCCAGTAGAAACTGGTCCGACACCGATCAAGAGTGCGTCGCTGCTGCCACGGCAGCCGATGGCACCGACAGAAACTGACGAAGAGCGCGCAGAGCGCCTGGCAGCTGAACTCGAAGCTGCCGAGGTCGAAAGTGAACGCCGCGAGACTGCGCGCCAGGAAAAGGGTGCGAAGCAGGTGATCGGCAAGTTCGAGCAAGGCGTCAAGCGGTTCCACGATGGCGCCCTCGGCAAGTCGCTCGACTACTTTCGAGACGTCATCGAGAAGAGCCCGAAGAACTCGACGCTTGTCGGCCGTGCGCGCCAGTACATGACGGCAATTGAACGCCGTGGTCGCAGCGCCGACTTCAATCCCGAGAATGCAGACGACTACTACCTGCTCGGCGTAATGCAGCTCAACGACGGTGCGCCCTTCGATGCGCTCGAGTCGTTCGGGAGTGCGCTGGATCTCGCCCCTGGCGATGACCGCGTTCTCTACTGCCAGGCAGCGGCGCTCGCGCAGAGCGGAGATATCGAGGCCGCTATCGAGGCGCTTCGCACGGCCGTCGATTCGAACGACGCCAACCGTGTGTACGCCACGAACGACCCGGACTTCGTTTCCCTCCGCGTGCACGAGGACTTCCGCGACCTGGTAGCGGCGGCCGAACCTGAAGCCGAATAGCACCATGTCGACCGTTTCGGTCGTGATTCTTGCCGCGGGCGAAGGCTCGCGCATGAAGAGCTCGCTGCCGAAGGTCCTGCATCCGCTCGCCGGCAGGCCTGTGGTTGGGCACGTCGTCGACGCGGTGCGCGCAGCCGGCGTCGAGAACATCGCGCTGGTGGTGCCGCAGAATCACGACGCGATGCGAGCAGTCTTCGGTGACGATGTTGCCTACGCTGTTCAGGACCCACCGCGTGGCACGGGCGACGCGGCCGCGTGCGGCCTGCGTGCGCTCGAACCTGCAGATGGACTGGTGCTGGTGCTCAACGGCGATGGTCCGTGCCTCCGCCCCGACACAATTCGACGAATGATCGAGACTCAGGGCAACGCCGACGGCGTGTTCCTTGCTGTCGAGCGCGAGGACCCGACCGGATACGGCAGGATGGTTCGCGACAGCGACGGTTCACTCGATCGCATCGTCGAAGAGGCTGACTGTGATGAGGAGCAACGTGCTGTCACGCAGGTCAACTCGGGCGGCTATCTCTTCCGCGCGGAGGCCATGCGCGAGGCGCTCGCGGCGCTAACTCCGGATAACGCACAGGGCGAGTACTACCTGACCGACACTCTTGCCGTAATACGGAGTCAGGGGGGCCGCGTGGAACTCTATGTTCATGACGACGCGGAAGAGGTGCAAGGAATCAATACGCGTGCGGAGCTCGGGCGCTGCGAGGAAGTTCTGCGCGCCCGCAAGATCGATGAACTCATGGCTGCGGGCGTCACCGTGAGGATGCCGCACACCGTTCTCATCGACACCGACGTCGAGGTTGGCGCGGACACGACGCTCTACCCAGGCGTAACGCTCGAAGCCGGGACACGCATCGGCGCCGGGTGCACCGTGTACCCGAACGTCCGGGTCGCGCGGAGTACGATCGGCGATGACGTCACGGTGTTGGACGGCACGATCGTCGAAGATTCCACCGTCGAGGCCGGAGCCAGCCTGGGTCCCTACGCACGACTTCGGCCGGGCGCATCTGTGGGCCCCGGAGCGAAGGTCGGCAACTTCGTGGAAATGAAAAACACGCGCCTGGGAGCGGGCGCCAAGGCCAGCCACCTGACCTACCTCGGCGATGCCGACGTGGGGGCGGGCGCGAACATCGGTGCCGGCACAATCACGTGCAATTACGACGGGAAGAACAAGCACAAGACGACGATTGGCGAAGGTGCGTTCATTGGATCGAACACCGCGCTTGTGGCACCGGTGCGCATCGGCGACGGTGCGTATGTCGGCGCCGGGTCGACGATAACCAAAGACCTGCCGGACGAATCTCTCGGCGTGGCTCGCGGTCGGCAGATCGTGAAGACCGGCTGGGCTGAGCGCAAGAACACCAACAAGGACTGAACACGATGTGTGGAATCGTCGGCTATGTCGGCCACCGCGATGTCGTTCCGATTCTTCTTGAGGGACTCACGCGTCTGGAGTACCGCGGCTATGACTCCGCGGGTGTAGCCGTTGTCGACCGTGGCGGCTCGGTTGGGATCCGCCGTGCTGCCGGAAAGTTGGTCAATCTCAAGACCGAACTCGCCGACGATCCGTTGGCTGGCGCCTACGGGATCGGCCACACACGTTGGGCAACCCACGGAAAGCCGACCACGGAGAACGCCCACCCACACCAGGACGCGGCCGGCCGGATCGCGCTGGTGCACAACGGCATTATCGAGAACTTCCTCGAACTGCGTAGCGGCCTCGAAGAACGCGGTGTCGAGTTCGTATCGGAGACCGACACGGAGGTCATCGTTCACCTGGTGTCCAGCTACTACGAAGGTGATCTGGCGGCCGCGGTGCGGCGCACCCTCGATGACCTCGAAGGTATCTACGCCATCGTTGTGGCGTCGGCGGATGAGCCCGACAAACTCGTCACCGCTCGACAGGGCCCACCGATCGTCGTGGGCCTCGGCGAGAACGAGAACTTCATCGCCTCGGACGTGCCGCCAGTAATGGGCTACACCCGCGATGTCGTGTTCCTCGACGACGGACAGTTGGCGGTCGTGACCCCGGACGAAGTTACGATCCAGGACGGTGCCGGGAACGCCGTCGAGGCTGTTGCGCAGCGCGTGACGTGGGACCCGGTCACCGCGGAGAAGGGCGGCTTCAAGCACTTCATGCTCAAGGAGATTCACGAGCAGCCGACGGCAATCCGCGACAGCTTGATTGGTCGCGTGAATCGACACACAGGCCAAATCGACCTGGGCGAGTTGAATCTCGACGAGGACCTCGCGAACTCCATGTCGGAGCTCCTGCTGTTGGGCTGTGGCACCTCGTGGCACGCCGCGTTGGTCGGCAAGTACTGGATTGAAAAGCTCGCCGGCGTTCCCGTTAAGGTGGATCACGCCAGTGAGTTCCGCTACCGCGACCCGTTGGTTGCCGACGGCGCGGTCGCGTGCGCAATCACGCAGTCAGGTGAGACTGCCGACACCCTCGCCGCCACGCGCGAGGCCAAGGATCGAGGCGCCAAGCTCTGGACCATCTGCAACGTCGTTGGGTCGATGGCGACGCGAATCTCCGATGGCGTGCTCCTGACCCAGGCCGGTCCGGAGATCGGCGTCGCCTCGACGAAGGCCTTCACGACTCAATTGACGTGCCTGTATCTGATCGCACTCAAGCTGGCGGAACTCCGGGGCCGACTATCGCGCGAAGCGATCGAACTCCGGCTACACAATCTCGCGCGACTTCCGGGGCAGATCGAAGGCATCGTTGCCCAGGCCGACAAGATCGACGAAGTCGCGCGACGGGTACAGCACTTCAAGCAGTTCCTGTTTATCGGCCGCGGCCTCTTGTACCCGATCGCCCTCGAGGGTGCGCTGAAGTTGAAGGAAATCTCGTACATCCACGCCCATGGTTATCCGGCGGGCGAGATGAAACACGGGCCGATCGCGCTGATCGACGACGGCGTCCCGATCGTCGCGCTCGCGCCACAGTCCGACCTCTACGAGAAAACCGCGAGTAACATGCAGGAGGCCAAAGCGCGTGATGGCTTCATCCTCGCTGTGGCCACCGAAGGCGACGAGAATCTCGCTGACTTCAGCGACGAACTGCTTTCGATTCCCGATTGCTTACCGGAGTTTGCGCCGCTGCTCGCCAGTGTGCCGCTCCAGTTGCTTTCGTACTACGTCGCGGTGCGCCTGGGTTGCGATGTCGACCAGCCGCGCAATCTGGCGAAGTCCGTTACAGTCGAGTAGTCGGCCGGCAGCACCGGCGAACGCCCCTTAGACTGGCGGCGTGGAACTCGAACAGCTACAGGCAGACCTCAACCCGCAGCAACTCGCGGCCGTCACGCACGGCGGGGGTCCTTGTCTTGTGCTTGCCGGCGCCGGATCGGGAAAGACCCGCGTCATCACCTATCGCATCGCCTGGCTGATCGGCCAGGGCGTGCCGGCCACCGCCATCTGTGGCGTGACCTTCACCAACCGTGCCGCTTCGCAGATGCGCAACCGCGTGGGTACGCTGCTCGGCTCGGAGCCTGATGGTCTCTGGCTGCTCACCTTCCACGCACTGGGCCTCCGCCTGCTGCGTGACGCTTCGGGCGGAACGGGTGCACCGCGGATCGGATTCGCCGTCTACGACCGCGCCGACTCGATGGCGGTGTGGCGCGATTGCCAGAAGAAACTGAACATCGATTCGCGTGAATTCCGTCCGCGCGGTTTGTTCGAAACGTGTAGCCGAGGAATCAATCGCCTCGAAGATCCACGGTCCTGGGATGAGGCCGGGCGACCGTCGGAGCAGCGCTACGCCGGACGTGTCTACGACGCCTATCGGACGGCAATGGACCGGCGCAACGCGTTGGACTTCGACGACCTGCTCGCGTGGCCGCTACGTCTTCTCGCCAGCGGGGCAGCCATCGCCGACCCGCGACGGTTCCAACACTTCCTCGTGGACGAGTACCAGGACACCAACCGGCTGCAGTATCGGCTCATCAGGGCGCTTCTTGGTGAGCAGAGCGCGATCATGGTGGTGGGCGACGAGGACCAGTCCATCTACCGTTGGCGTGGAGCCGACATCGCCAACGTTCTGGACTTCGAGCGCGACTTCCCTGGTTCAACGACGGTGCGACTTGAACAGAACTACCGTTCGACACGTCCCATCCTCGCTGCCGCGAATTCACTCGTGGCTCACAACCATGAGCGGCTTGGCAAGGAGCTCTGGACGGAGCTTCCGGGCGACACAAAGCCACGACTCACGTACTGCTCGACCGAACGCAGCGAAGCCGTCTGGATCTCGAAGCTGATTGCGCAGGGTGTTGCGGCGGGTACCGCGCTCACCGACATGGCCATCCTGTATCGAACCAACGCCCAGTCGCGCCCCTTCGAGGAGGAGCTCGCCGGTCGGAAGCTGGCGTTCCGTGTAATTGGCGGCCCGACCTTCTTCCGTAGATCGGAAGTGAAGGACCTGCTCGCGTACCTACGCGTTGTTCAGCTTGACGACGACGACGCTTTGGCGCGCGTCTGCGCGCTGCCGCCGCGCGGACTTGGTCCGGCGACGATCGCGAAGTTGGCCGAGGGCCGCGAGAGCGTGATGTCGCTTATTCGTGAAGCGGGAGAGCAATCGGACCCCGAGGCGTTTCTGGTTGCGCGCGGCACTCCTCCGCGCGCTGCCGCCGGTGCCGCGTCGCTCGCTGCGTTGCTGCACAAGCTCGCCGAACGCATCGATCGAATCTCCCTCGGTGACTTGCTCGAAGCCTTGCTCCGCGACAGCGGCTACCGCACCTGGTTGAATTCTCAGCAGGATGGCGCCGACCGCCTGGCTAACCTCGACGAGTTGATCGCTTCGGCCTACGAGTTTGGCGGCGAAGACACCGCGGCTGAATCGTTCGAGGCGTACCTGGACCGCGCCGCCCTCGTCGCCGATGCCGACTCGAGCAAAGGGTCACGCGGCGGTGTTCACCTCACAACGATTCACGCGGCGAAAGGCCTCGAGTTCGACACGGTTTTCGTTGTCGGCCTCGAGGAGGGTCTTTTTCCTCACGCCTCCGCTCTCGACGAAGGACACCTCGAAGAGGAACGTCGTCTTGCCTACGTCGCGATGACGCGGGCTCGGAAGAACCTGTTCTTGTCGGCGGCACGCACTCGGCGCATTCAGGGTCGAGAGCGTATCCAACTCGCTTCGCGGTTCATGGGCGAGATCGACCCACGTCACCTTGTGGTGGACGAGGAGCCCGGCGCGGTGGCTGCTGCCGCTCGCGGCTCGATGGCCCGCTCGCGCAGTGCGTCATCGCGTAGTTATGAACCTCGCGTCGGGCGCCGACCAGCCACACCCCGAGCGGCGGCGCGCAAGGTGGCCCGGCCCGTCGACCCGCACGCGCGGGGCACCGGAGTGCCGGCGAACCTCTCCAGCCTCTCGGAGGGCACCGCCGTGTTCCATCCGATGTTCGGTGCTGGTCGCGTGGTCCAGACCCAAGGTTCTGGAGATCGGCTCAAGATCACCGTCTCGTTCGCTCGCGCGGGTACAAAACACCTGATCGCGAAGTTCGCCAAGCTGGAATTGCTAGCTACCTGATTTCGGCGCAACCACCCCTCGCTCTCTGGTGCGAGGTGCGCCGTGGGCGCGTGCCGCAACGAGCGCGCCCAATCACCCGGCTGCGGGTCCCCGTGGCGCTCAGGCGCGATTCTGGGGAACCGTTTTCGGAGCCACTGCGGGGCAGTTTGGTGTCACCCCGACTTACGCCGTCTGACGATGCGCGTGGACTACTCGTCCGCGTCTTCCGCGTCGTCGTCCCCGTCACCTTCGCTTTCGGCCAGGCGAGACAGCGCGACAACCCGATCGTCATCACCCAGGTCGATGATCTTCACGCCCTGCGTGTTCCGACCCTGAACCTTGACCCCGCTTGTCGGGATCCGGATGAGCTTCCCGGACTGGCTGATCAGCATGGCGTCGTCTTCACCGGTGACAACACACGAGCCAACGACCGGGCCGTTACGCGGCGATGTCTTGATGTCAATCAGGCCCTGGCCGCCACGCTTCTGGCGCCGATAGTCCGCCACCTCGGTGCGCTTGCCGAAACCGTTTTCGGTCACGGTGAGTACGGTGCCGAAGTCGGCGCGGATCGTATCGAAGCCAATCACGATGTCGCCTTCGGCCAGATTGATTCCGCGAACACCCATCGTCGCTCGTCCCATCGGCCGCGCATCGGTTTCACCGAACCGGATCGACTTGCCCTGATAGGTGCTAATCAGCACGTCCTGGTCACCGTCGGTCAGCTTCGCGTCTAGCAGGCGGTCGCCGTCCTGAATCTTGATGGCGATGATGCCTGTGACCTTCGGGTGCGAGAACGCGGTCAGTTCGGTCTTCTTGATGCCGCCCTGTTCCGTGGCAAACAGGATGTTCCGACCGTCCTCGAACTCTTCGACCGGAAGGATCGTGGCCACGCTGTCACCCTTGGCGAGACGCGGTAGCAAGTTGACGATCGCCTTGCCGCGCGTGGCAGGCCCGCCCTGTGGGAGCTCGTAGGTCTTCAACCAGTAGGCCATGCCGAACTCGGTGAACACCATGACGTATGAGTGCGTCGATGCCACGAAGAGATGTTCAACAAAGTCACCCTCTTTGGTAACCGCGCCGATTCGACCCTTGCCCCCGCGTCGCTGCTGCCGGTAAAGGCTTAGCGAGGTTCGCTTGATGTAGCCCGCGTGGCTACACGTCACAACCATGTCTTCTTCGGCGATCAGGTCCTCGACTGTGAAGTCCTGTGCGTCGTTGATGATCTCGGTGCGGCGCGGGTCGGCGTAGGCATCGCGGACTTCTTCGAGTTCCTCGATGATGATGTCCAACACCCGGCGCTCTGAGGCGAGAATGTCCTCGAGTTCTTCGATGAGCGCGAGTGTCTCGGCCAGGTCATCGAGAATCTTCTTGCGCTCGAGCCCGGTCAGACGCTGCAGGCGCATGTCGAGAACGGCCTGCGCCTGGGTCTCGGTCATGCCGAATTTAGCGATCATCCCGGTGCGAGCGATCTCGCTATTTTCGGAGCCACGGATCAGTTTGATGATCTCGTCGAGATGATCGAGTGCGATCTTCAGCCCTTCGAGGATGTGTGCCCTCGCCTCGGCCTTCTTCAACTCGAAGAGGGTGCGGCGTGTGATGACCTCGCGGCGATGCTCGACGAACGACGACAGCATCTCCTTGAGGTTCATGACGACCGGCGCGCCGTCTTTGATCGCTAACAGGATGATGCCGAACGACGACGTCATCTGGGTCTGCTTGTAGAGGTTGTTGAGAATGACGTCGGGCTCTTCGCCCCGCTTCAACTCGATGACGACGCGAATTCCTTCGCGACTCGATTCATCGCGAATGTCGGCGATGCCCTCGATCTTCTTGTTCTTGACCAGGTTGGCGATTTGCTCAATGAGCTTCGCCTTGTTGGTCTGGAACGGCACCTCTGTGAGGACGATCTTGTCTTTGTCGCGCCCGCTCGCGGCGCGTTCGGTGCTGGCGCGTGCGCGCATGCGGATGATGCCGCGGCCCGTCTTGTAGGCAGAGACGATGCCGGCGGCCCCGTAGATGATTCCCGAAGTCGGGAAATCTGGGCCGCTCACGTGCTTGAGAAGGCCATCGATCGTGATGTCTTTGTCGTTGATCAGCGCGATGGTGGCATTGACGATCTCGCCCAGGTTGTGGGGCGGGATGTTGGTGGACATGCCGACCGCGATACCCGTGGCGCCGTTGACCAGGAGGTTCGGGTACTTCGCCGGGAGTACGTCGGGCTCCTCCATCGAATCGTCGTAGTTCGCCGAGAAATCGACTGTTTCCTTGTCGATGTCGGCTAGCAATTCGGAGGCGAGGCGGGTCATCCGCGCCTCCGTGTACCGCATCGCAGCCGGCGGGTCGCCGTCAATCGAACCGAAGTTGCCCTGGCCGTCGACGAGCGGGTGCCGCATCGAGAAGTCCTGCGCCATACGAACCAAGGTGTCGTATACCGCCTGATCGCCGTGCGGGTGGTACTTACCGATGACGTCGCCAACGATACGAGCGCTCTTCTTGTAAGCAGTGTTCCAGTTGTTGCTCAACTGCTGCTGCGCAAAGAGCACGCGCCGGTGCACGGGCTTGAGCCCATCTCGGACGTCGGGCAGGGCGCGCCCCACGATGACGCTCATCGCGTAGTCGAGATACGACTTGCGAACCTCGTCCTCTACGGGGACGGGGATGTTCTGTTCGATTACATCCATGGGCTATCTCGGTCGCTAGTGGCTTGAAATCTGCGGCAGGAACGCGTCGCGACGTGGCTACACGTCGAGGTTTTCCACCTCGTGGGCGTGTTCCTGAATGAAATTGCGTCGGGGCTCTACCTGGTTGCCCATGAGCACCGTGAAGATCTCGTCTGCGGCGACATCGTCCTCGATCGTGACCTTCACGAGGCGGCGTGTCTCGGGGTTCATCGTCGTCTCCCAGAGTTGCTCCGCATTCATCTCACCCAGACCCTTGTAGCGCTGGATGTGGATACCCTTGCGCGCCGCGTTGAGCAGATGATTGAGCAGTTCCTCGCGGGACTGGAGTGTTTCCTCTCCGCCCTTGTCGTCTTCGACGACGTACGGCGCGGGGCCGAGGTCCTCGAGTTCCTTTGTCAGGGCGACCATCTCGCGGTACTCGCCGCCATCAACGAAGCCATGGCGCACGGCCACATGCGTTGTCAGTGAATCCGCGACCGTGGTGACAAACATCTCGAACAAACCGTGTTCGTCATCACGCTCGATCGACGCGGCGTACCCGGCGGCTTCAACCTTCTTGGCGATGGCCGTGAGTTCCGACTCGGCCTCGAACTGCTTGCGGTAGCGCAGGCCGGCATCGAGCAGAACCTCAAGCAACCGTTGCTCGAAGCCGCGACGACGTAAGCGATCAACAAAGTAGCGATAGCGGTGCAGCGTCTGGAGTTTCTTGACGAGCCCCACCGAGGCGATCTTCTTCTTGCTCTTGGCGCTCTTGACCGTGCGGCCGGTCGCCGCGCGATCCACGAGGAACTGCGTCATCGCCCGCTCGTCCGACAAGTACTGGATCTTCTTGCCCTTGCGCACGCCGTAGAGCGGCGGTTGGGCAATAAACAGATTTCCTTCTTCGATCAACGGCTTCATCTGCCGGTAGAAGAAGGTCAGCAAGAGCGTACGGATGTGTGATCCGTCGACATCCGCATCGGCCATCAGAATGATCTTGTGGTATCGCAGCTTGTCGAGCGTGAAGTCCTGATCGATCCCCGTGCCGAGCGCGGTGATGATCGTGCGGATCTCTTCGTTGTTGAGCATCTTGTCGAGGCGAGCTCGTTCTACGTTGAGAACCTTACCTCGCAGAGGCAGCACGGCTTGTGTGCGTCGGTCGCGACCCTGCTTCGCGGTGCCACCGGCCGAATCGCCCTCAACCAGGAACAGCTCGCTGCGCTCTGGATCCCTCTCCTGACAGTCCGCCAGCTTTCCCGGAAGCGACGCTGCATCCAAGGCGCCTTTTCGGCGCGTCAGGTCGCGTGCCTTTCGGGCTGCCTCTCGGGCCCGGGCCGCGTCCACCGCCTTTGTGATGATCCGGTTCGCGGCCTTCGGGTTCTCCTCGAAGAACTCCGCTAGCTTTTCATTGACCACCGACGCCACGATGCCCTTGATCTCGCCGTTGCCGAGCTTCGTCTTTGTCTGGCCCTCGAACTGAGGCTCCGGCACCAGGCACGAAACAACCGCTACCAATCCCTCTCGCGCGTCGTCGCCCTGCAAGGCCTTCACTTCTTTGCCGCGCCCGTTCGCCTGCGCATAGGCGTTGAGGGTTCGGGTCAGCGCGGTGCGGAATCCGGTGAGGTGCGTGCCACCTTCCCGGGTGTTGATGTTGTTGACGTACGAGAACAACGTTTCCGAATACGCGTCGTTGTACTGCAACGCGATGTCGACCACGACGTCGTCGCGTTCTTCACGAAAAGCGATGGGCTTGCTGTGCAGCGGGTTCTTGTTCTTGTTGAGCGTCTCGATAAACGACGAGATCCCACCTTCGAAGAAGAACTCTTTGACGCGCGGCTCCTCTTCGCGTTCGTCCACCAGGCGAATCGTCAATCCACGATTGAGGAACGCCAATTCGCGTAGTCGCGAAGCCAGCGTGTCGTACTGATAGACCGTCTCGGTGAAAATCTCTGGGTCCGCCAGGAACGTCACCTTCGTCCCGGTGTCGTCGGCTGACCCGACCTTCTCGAGGCCGGAAACAGGCACGCCTTTCTCGTAATCCTGTACGTGGGTTCCGCCGTCGCGCTTGATCTCGAGTTTCAGGCTCGTCGACAGAGCGTTGACTACCGAAACGCCGACACCGTGTAGGCCACCGGAGACCTTGTAGCTGTCCTTGTCGAACTTGCCGCCTGCATGGAGTGTTGTCATGACGACTTCGGCCGCCGGACGCTTCTCCTTCTTGTGCATGTCCACCGGTATGCCGCGACCGTTGTCCGACACCGAGATCGAGTTGTCGGCGTGCACGACGACTGTGATGTCGTCGCAATGTCCGGCCAGCGACTCATCGACGCTGTTGTCGACAACCTCATAGACCAGGTGGTGGAGTCCAGCTCCGCTCGTGCTGCCGATGTACATGGCAGGACGTTTGCGTACGGCCTCCAGGCCTTCGATGACCTGGATGGAACTGGCGTCGTAGTCCTTGGGCGCTTTCTTATTCGAGCTCATACTTCTCGACTTAATCAGACGGTCAGTGTGGGCCGATTTCAGCGGAAATGCGGCCACATAGGAGGCCAAGTCCGACGCGAGCCGACGGCGCGGCTGTGTCGGAACCAGAACCCGTATTGCCCGACCGATCACTCCAGAAGGGCGCCGCTAGATGGACTCTGAAGGAGCCACAGAATGCGCGAGAGAAAACACGCATTCGGACGCTCTGTTCACCCCGAATCGGTCGTAACTGATTATACAGTGAACGGCGTGTTCAGACCACCCGTTAGGCGGCTATCTATGTGCCATAAGGCTTTTATTTACAAGTACTTACGAAACTATAACCGCATCGGCATGATGACGTAGTTGTACTTGAGGTCATCCTCGTCCGAAACGGGCTTCATGAGGCCCTGGCTCGAGTCGTCCTTGAGGTCTATGTCTACCTCGTCCGTAGTCGAAACGGACAGGAAATCGAGGATGTACTGAGCGTTGAAACTCACGGTGATCTCATCGCCCTCGTAGGCGAGCGGGAGCGACTCGCGGGCCTCCCCCATCTCCGGGTTGCTCGAAGTTATCGTCGCGCCCCCTGTGGCGAACGAGAACTTGACCGCGCGTGATCGCTCGGAGGCCAGAAGACTCACCCTCCGGAGCGCAGCGGCCATCGCTTCAGCCGAGAAGCGTACCGAAGCGGGGTTGCCTTCCGGGATCACTTTTTCGTAGGCAGGGAACTGCCCTTCAATGACGCGCGTCGCCAGCACTCGGTGCTCGATCTGGAAGTAGAGGTGATGGTCATCCTGGGCGAACGCCATCGTCTCGGGCTCACCAAGATCGCGGATCTCCGCGAGAGCCTTCTTCGGAATGATGGCTCGTACCTGGGCCTGGGTTCCCACCTCGGCGTCGGTCTTCTCGACCAACGCCAGCCGGTGAGCATCCGTAGCGACCATGCGGATGACGCCGTCGCCGATCTCGAGAAGTGCTCCATTCAAGGAGTACCGAACGTCCTCCTTGGTGACGGCGAAGAGCGTGCGGCGAATCATCTCCCTGAAGATGGCATGGGGAAGCTGGACCGCACCCTCGAAATGTGTGCTGGGCACTTCCGGAAAATCCGTAACCGGCAAGGCCACCAGACGGAAGTATGAGTCTCCTGCCCGAACTTCGAGCCACTCTCCGTTGTCCGAAGACATATGTATGTCGCCCGAAGGGAGGGATCGCACGACCTCGGAGAGTTTCTTTGAACTGACGGTGATCCCGCCGGCATCTTCAACGGAGGCAGGGCAGCGTGTTGTGAGGGAGACCTCCAGGTCCGTTGCAACCAGGGAGAGATTCTCGACGTCAGCCGACATCAAAATGTTCGACAGGATGGGAATCGTCTTTTTCTTCTCGGCGATTCCTTGAAGAAACTGCAACTCGTTCTCTAGGTGTTCACGCTGGACGCTGAATTTCATCTGCTGCTTATCCGCCTTTCATTTGGTTTCTTTATGTACCTCACTAGTAGTAGGTGCTGTTGAAATCGCGGAAAACCCCGGAAGTTCATCAAAACCCAGTACTTAGGCTGTTCGGATAGCGTGTTGCGGTCCTGTGGATAGCGGCGTAGTGATCGAAGTGAACGGCAGTTTCACTGAACGCTAACAGCCCTACTGTAACCCCACATGTTTGAGGCTATCGGAAGGATTCAAGGAGATTCGTCACTCCACGTTGAAGATCGTTGTCATCGCCCATTTGTTCTTTCACCTTGCGCACAGAGTGGATGACCGTGCTGTGGTGTTTTCCACCGAAAGCACGCCCAATTTCAGGGAGTGAGTGCGGGGTGAGTTCCTTGCACAAGAACATGGCGACCTGCCGCGGCCGCGTGATCCGGCGAGCATTGCTTCGGGAATTGAGCTCACCGGGTCGCAGACCATAGAACTCTGCGACACGGTCCTGAATTGTGTCGATCGTGATCGCGGTCTCGCCAGTCCGCAACGTATCGCGCAGGACGGTCTTCGTGAGCTCTAGAGAGATCTCGTCGCCAGTCAACGACGCGTATGCCAGCAGACGAATCAGAGCACCCTCGAGTTCGCGAATGTTGCTCTTGCTTGCCGTCGCGATGTAGAGCAGAACGTCGTCAGGCAGGTGCTTCGAAGGAGCCTCAGCGGCGGCCTTCTTCTTGAGAATGGCGACCTTGGTTTCGAGGTCCGGCGGCTGGATGTCTGCGAGCAGGCCCCATTCGAACCGTGACTGGAGACGTTCCTCGAGGGTGGGAATCTCCTTGGGCGGAGCATCGCTCGTCACGACAATTTGCTTCTGCTCCTCGTGCAGGGCGTTGAACGTGTGGAAGAATTCCTCCTGCGTGCGCTCCTTACCTGCCAGAAACTGGATGTCGTCCATCAGAAGGACATCGATGTTTCGATAGCGCTCACGAAACTCATGCGTGCGGTCATAGCGAATCGAGTTGATCAACTCGTTCATGAATCGTTCGGACGACAGGTAGACGATGCGCAGGTCTGGCAACGAGTTCCTGATGTGGTGCCCGATCGCGAGCATGAGGTGGGTCTTACCGAGTCCAACGCCGCCGTACAGAAATAGAGGGTTGTAGGAGCGGCTGGGACCCTCCGCGACGGCGCGCGCCGCGGCGTGTGCAAACTGGTTCGAAGCGCCGACAACGAAGGAACCGAAGGTGTACTTCGGGTTAAGCGTCGCACCCGAGGGCCCCGATTCTGGAACCGGGGCTGCGGCGACAGGTACCGCCGGAGCCATTTCGGTGTGCTGGTCTTCGACGATGAAGCGCACGTCGGCCGGGCTGTCGGGGAACAGCTCCAGAGCCTCGCGAACCAGGCCGGCGTACTTCTGGGTCAACCAGTCCCGGAACACCTCATTCGGGACGGAGATCAACAGAACCCCGCTCTGGGTGCCCAACATGGAAGTCGGCCGGAACCAGGTGTCGAAGGTCTGTGGATCGAGCGTCCGTTCAAGATGCTCGAGCAGTTGATCCCACGTATCCATAACCACAGACACTCACGGCCCGCTGTTCCGGTGTGGGCGCGCCTAAAAGCGGACCCCAGACCAGATTTTCACAGACTTATCCACACCTATTAAAAATCAATAATCCGTAGCTTTCGAGGGCGTTTACGCAACAGATTGCAGCGGCGCGTGGAAAGGGAGGCGGCGACCCGCGCTGCGAAGGGGGCGGAATATAGCACAGGCCAGGAAGACCGTCCAACGCCCAAAAACCAAACAAATAAATGGCGTAAATAAGACCAAAAGGCTGTGGAAAAACCCACCAGACACCGCGACGATAAGAAGTGGACCAGCGACGACACTCGGCAGCTAGAATCTTTGTCACTTGAGCGCAAAACCGTTTGACGGCCGTGAGATCTCCGCTTACCCTTCCCGGTTCGTACCTCAAAGGGGGCAATCTGAAAGCCGCCCCCACTAGCCCAAGGCGCGCAAGTCCCACACCATCCCGTGGTGGCGGCGCGCCCAACCCCCCAGAGTTCAATGAAACGAACGTTCCAGCCGAATCGGCGTCGTCGCAGGAAGGTGCACGGGTTCAGGGCGCGCATGCGCTCGCGGGCCGGCCGCGCCATTATCCGCCGTCGTCGGGCCAAGGGCCGTAAGCGCCTGGCGCCTGCCTAGTCAGCTGTAGTTCTCGGCCGTTGAAGCCGGAGGGCTATCCTGCGCGCCGCAGGGTTCGCAGACGTGCTGATTTCCTTGAGGCGTATGCCTCTGGAAACAAACGCGTTGGGCGCCACTGTGTCCTTTTCGCACGGGCCCGGCCGGGCGCACCGGCGCGCCTGGGCATCACGGCCACGAAGAAGCTCGGCAAGGCGGCGCGGCGCAACAGGGCCAAGCGTCTCGTGCGCGAGGCGTTCCGAGGCATTCAACCCGAGCTGCCCCAGGGGTTCGACTACGTGGTTGTAGCCCGACACACGATTTTCAGAGCCAAGCCACGGGAACTCGCGCCCGAGTTGGTCCAACTCGCCAGCGAAGCCTCCCGATGATGGCCCGGCTTCTCGACACGACAATTCGGTTCTACCAAGTCTGCATTTCGCCCTATCTCGGGGCGCACTGTCGCTATCAACCCACCTGCTCTTCCTATGCGAGGGAAGCAATCGCAACCTACGGCGCGGCGCGAGGCTCTTGGCTTGCCCTACGTAGGGTTCTGCGATGTCACCCTCTGAGGTCGGGCGGCTACGACCCGGTACCACCGCCGCATGCATAACGACGAACCCCGGATGGAGTTGCGAGCGCTTCTCGCGGTCATTCTCTCGATGGCCGTGCTGGCGTCCTACCAGTTCTTCTTCGTGCCGGCACCAGTTGACCGTCCGTCACTCGAGCCGCCGGTACAGGTTGCCCCCGAAGGGCCCCCTGAAGCGATTCCAGCGCTAGCGGACGACAGCGGTTTGACGCCGCCGGGCGCTGAGGCGCAGACGGCGACGACCACGGCGATCGAGTCGCAAGTCACCATCATTGCTGAGAATTACAGGGCGTCGCTTACAAACCGCGGCGGTCGAATTACGAGCATGGTGCTGCCGGCGTACCGTGACGACGCCGGGGCAGAGCTCGACCTGGTCAGCCCATCGGCGACCACGGCCAATCGCTTGCCACTCGAGTGGTTCGGCATCGCCAGTGCTGCCACTGCGCTGAACAACGAGCTGTTCGAGGTGTCCGTGGACGGCGGCGGCTTCGGCGACGAACGCACCATTGCGGGCGATGAGTCCGTGTTGGTGACCTACTCGTGGGCCGACGGGGCCGGCCGAACCGCGACGAAGACCATTCGTTTCCCTGGCGCAGGCAACCAAATCCACGTGAGCGCCAGCGGCACCGGATTCGGAGAGCTGTTTCTCGGCCTGGGCGCGGGTCTGGATCAAGTTCCCGCCGGTCTCCGCAATGCTTACCTGGCCGAGAGCGCTCTGATCTACAGTCCAGCCGGGCTCGAGACGTGGTCGGCAGGTGACCTGGCGACGCCCGTGGCGATCGACGGGCCCCTATGGGTTGGACAGGAGAGCCACTACTTCCTGGCCGCATTCCTGCTCGATGAGGCTCCCGTGCCACCACGCGCCCTGCTCACCGTAGTGGACGTTGAGCAGCCTGCTGCGGTTGATGCTGAAGACCAGTCGCCCGTAGCGCACCAGGTCCCGGCGATCGCGGCAAGCGTCGCGTCATTCGGGCTGTCGGCGCCGGTTTACTTCGGGCCGAAGAAGTACGACTACCTAACCCAACAGGGCCACGAGCTCGAGCAGGCGATTGATTTCGGTATTTGGGGGTTCATCTCTCGCCCGCTCCTGTTCGTGCTGAACACGATCCACTCGTTCACGGCGAACTACGGTCTCGCCATCATCCTGCTCACGGCGCTACTCCGCCTCGTTTTCTGGCCCCTGAACCAGAAGGCGATGACCTCGATGCGCAAGACCCAGAAACTCCAGCCGCAGATGGCTGCGATCCGGGGGAAATACAAGGGCGCGAAGGATCTCGAGAAGCGCCAACAGATGAACGAAGAGGTCATGGCGCTGTACAAGCGCGAAGGCGTCTCGCCGCTGGGCGGTTGTTTGCCGATGCTGGCGCAGATTCCCATCCTCTTCTCGTTCTACGCGCTGCTCTCAGTCGCAATCGAGCTCCGCCAGGCTCCGTTCTTCCTCTGGGTGACCGACCTGTCGAGCCACGACCCCTACCTTGTCTTGCCGCTGCTCATGGGCGCTTCCATGTTCTTCCAGCAGCGGCTCACTCCTCAGACGGCGGCCGACCCACAGCAGGCCAGCATGATGCGCATGATGCGCTTTATGCCGATCTTCTTCACCGTCATGTTCCTGTACGTGCCCAGCGGCCTGGTCCTCTACTGGTTGTCGAACAACCTGCTCGGAATCGGCCAACAGCTGTACGTCAACCGGTCAATGGACCGGCAGATCGAGGCCGAGAAGGCCGCCAAGAAGGCCGCCAAGAAGGCCGCGAAAGCCCAGCGAGGCAACTGACAATGACGACCAAGACATACGAAGCGAGTTCTGTTGAGGAAGCCCTGGCCCAGGCCGCACAGGACCTCGGTGCCGACGCCGCGGACCTCCAGCACGAGGTGCAAGAGAAGTCAGAGGACTTCTGGGGCCTCGGGAGTACGGTTTACGCGGTTACTGTGACCGTGCCGGAAGACGAGTCGCCCGCTGCACCTGCCGAAGCCGGCGGCGAGAACCTCCCCCCGTTCTTTGTTGCCGACGAGAGCGCCGAGGCCGCGCCCACGGCTACGGCTCAGCAAGAGGCGGCACAGCAGGAAGATTCCGCGCCGGAGGCCGACGCAAGCCAAGAGTCAGCGCCAGAGCCAGTCGCGGCGGCGGACGTGCCCGCCCCTGACGCAGCCTCCGCCGCCAACACGGACGCCAGCGCCGCGCCAGCGCCGGTCACTTCGGAGCCTGCCGCCGAAGGCCAGGACATGACGGCTGAGGCGATCGCCATTCTGGATCGTATCTTTGTGACTATGGGCTTCGAATGTGAGGCCGAAGCGAAGCTCGATGGCGACACGATGCATGTGGCGATCACGGGCGAAGACAACCAGTATCTCCTCGAAGGACGGGGTCGCGGACTTTCTGCGCTCGAGTTGATCCTCAACCACTCGTTCCGCGCGTGGCCGAACCGGTCACACAAGCGCGTGCGCGTGGACGCTGGAGACTTCAGGTCTCAGCGGGATGACGAGATTCGCGACATCGCCTTCCAGGTCGCGCACCGTGCCAAGGAAACCGGCTCGGAGCAGCAAACCTCGGAACTGAACCCTTATGAGCGCCGCATTGTCCACCTGGCGCTCGCGGACGACCAGAGCGTTACCACAAGAAGCCTCGGCAACGGCTTCTTGAAGGCTGTGAACGTCATTCCGTCACGGCGTCGCGACTAGTCCGGGGCAGACAGGCGTGATGGACGAGACGGACGGCGGGGAGCTTCGGCAACAGGTGGAGCGTGCCTTCGTGGCGCGCCGCATGGAGCTTCCGGAGCAGCAACTCGACCAACTGAGCCGCTATCTCGAGCTTGCCGAGCGGTGGAACCCCAAGATCAACCTCACGGCGATCCGGGACCGCCCCACCGCGATTCTCCGACACCTGTTTGAGCCCTACCTGCTTCAGGATCACCTCGCAGGAGCGGGCCCGCACCTCGTCGACGCGGGGTCTGGCGTTGGCGTACCGGGAATCCCGGTGGCGATCATGGACCCCGAGCGCGACGTGACGCTCGTCGAGGCCCACGGCAAGAAGGCCACGTTCCTCCACGAGGTCGTCGAGGAACTCGACTTGAAGCGCGTACGAATCATCGAAAACCGGCTCGAAGACGCGTTGGCGACCGAAGAACTCGAAGCGCCGGTGCACGTCCTCGCCGCGCGTGGCTGGACGAGCGGCTGGGGCCCACTGCTGGGCATGATGGCCCCAGTGATGGCCCCGGGCGGCCGGGGGCTCTTGCTCACGGGCGAGGACACCGAGCGGTCACTGCGCCGCCAGCTGGCACGCGGCGAACAGATGGCGCCAAGCGCCGGCCCGGACTGGAAGGCGGCCGCGGCCGCCGGGTGGTGGATGCGCCGTAGCGCCCCCCTGCCCCATCTCTCTCGCGGGTTTCTGGTGATCCTGGAACTGCCGACAAACTAGCGCTCGCCCTAGCGTTCCACGTGGAGCGTTCCGGGTCGCTCTCGTTGGCCGCCACACCTGTTCCACGTGGAACAGTCCCCGAACCTCTCCCCCCGCGGCCATCTCTTGTTCCACGTGGAACAGCAGCCCGTGCACCAGGCACGGGGTGTGCTAATCTCCCGCTCCCCGGCCGCGCGGCCGCCCACCCCACGCCCGAAAACCCTGATCCGCAATGGCCCGCGTTATCGCAATCGCGAACCAGAAAGGTGGCGTCGGCAAGACCACGACTGCGGTGAATCTCGCAGCGTGTCTTGCTGCCGCTGATCTCAAGACGCTCCTGCTCGACCTCGATCCACAGGCAAACGCCACGAGTGGCCTGGGCGTTCGCGTCGACGAGAGTGCGCCGACCGTCTATGAATCACTTGTTGACGGTGTCGACCTGGCGGACACGCTGCAGCCGACCGAGTTGGATTCATTGGTAGTAGCGCCGGCCAGCTATGAGCTTGTGGGTGCCGAACTCGAGCTGGTGAACGATGAACACCGCTCTTTCCACCTGCGGAACGCTCTCGAGGCGACCCGAGATCGGTTCGACTACATCGTGCTCGACTGTCCGCCTTCCCTGGGGATCCTCACGGTCAATGCGCTCAGCGTGGCCGACAGCGTCATCGTGCCTATCCAGTGCGAATACCTGGCCCTGGAGGGTCTGAGCCGTGTTCTCCAGACCCTGGACAGAGTGCGTGACGCGCTCAACCCGGCCCTTGAGCTCGAGGGGATCTTGTTGACGATGGTGGATCCGCGCATGAACCTGACGCGGCAGGTGGTCGCGGACGTTCGCGAGCACTTCGCCGGCAAGGTCTTCGAAGCAGAGATCCCTCGCAACGTGCGTCTGGGCGAAGCCCCGAGCTTCGGCAAGCCCATCATCCTTTATGATCTCCGCTCCGCCGGGGCGCGAGCCTATTTGACCTTGATGCGTGAGGTAGTCCGTAATGGCAAGAAAGGCACTCGGTCGAGGGCTTGACGCCCTGATCCCCAGCCGCGCGCCCGAGGAGCCATCGGGTTCACGGCTCACAGAAGTCGCGATCGAGAAGATCCGGCCGAACCCGCAGCAGCCTCGTGATCACTTCGAAGAGAGCGCCATCGACGCGATCGCGGCGTCGCTGGCCGAGCACGGGCTCCTACAGCCGGTGGTTCTGCGTGATCTCGGCGACGGCAACTATGAGTTGATTGCTGGTGAACGCCGCTGGAGAGGCGCACAGCGTGCGGGCATTGAGAAGCTGCCCGCGGTTGTGCGTGATGTGACCCCCAAGGAGTCGCTAGAACTCGCGATCATCGAGAATGTTCAGCGCGAAGACCTCAACGCCATCGAAGAAGCGGAAGCGTATCGGCTATTGATTGACGAGATGTCGATGACGCAGGCGCAGGTGGCGGAACGTGTCGGGCGCGACCGGGCGACCGTTGCGAACTACCTACGGTTGCTCAAACTTGCCCCGACAGTGCAGGGGTCCGTGATCTCTGGCGATCTCAGTATGGGCCACGCGCGAGCTTTGCTCGGGACGGAAGACCACGCGGCTCAGCAGCGCTTCGCCGAGCGGGTGATCGGGAAGGGCCTCTCCGTGCGCCAGACCGAAGCGCTCGTCCGGAACGATCAAGAGGAATCCGGCAAGATCCGGGAAAAGAAGCCACGGGATCCGGACGTTGCGGCAGCCGAGGCTCGGTTGTCCCGCACGTTGGGGGCGCCAGTTGCCATTCGTGGCAAGGACAAGGGGCGCCTCGAGATCCGTTTCAACTCGCTCGACGAACTCAATCGCCTCTACGACCTGCTCACCGACCTCGGCAACTGAGGACTAACGACATGGAAATGAACCGGAACCTGGACGGCCACCTTGGGGAAGGGATCGAGATTAAGGGCACCCTTCGCTTTGAGGGCTCCGTCCGAATCGACGGGAAGTTCGTCGGCAAGGTTGTGTCTCCCGCGACGCTGATCGTGGGTCCCAACGCGGTTGTCGACGGCGAAGTTGAAGTGGGCGAGATCGAGATTCACGGGACCCTGCACGGCCAGGTGAAGGCTGCGCAGCGCGCCACGATCCATGGCACCGGCCGTGTCGACGCGGATCTCGACACACACAGTCTCGTGATAGAACCCGGGGCGCATTTCAACGGCCGCTGCGAGATGCGCAAGAAGGAGGCGCCGAAGGCGCCCGCCCCGCCCGCCGCCCAGCAGACGCCTCAGCCGACGAGCCCCGCGCCCCAGGTCGCGACCTCGCCCAACAAAGCAGACAAGTCGTCCGGGGGCGACAAGAAAGACAGCTAGCGACGAAGAAGAACTCTCCCCGAAAGAGAAGCTCGAAAACCGACTAAGTCACTGTAAACAAAAGGCTTAATTTGAAGACAAGACAAGGAACAACGCTGCTATGACGCTTGCGTTGGTCGCCTTGTTGCCTCTTTTCGGAGCCGCTCTGCCAGTGTGGCTTGGTCGAGCTGGTCGCGATCGCGCGGCCTGGTACGCGGCGAGCGTCGCGGTCGGCGCCCTCGTACTCCTAGTCCGCCAGGCCGGACCCGTTTGGGAAGGAAGCGTCGTTCGAGCATCGTGGGCGTGGGTCCCCGCGATCGGCTGGAACGCCAGCTTCATGCTCGATGGCCTGGGACTGATGTTTGCGAGTCTCATTCTGGGGATCGGCGCACTCATCGTTCTCTACGCACGCAACTACCTCCCGACCACCGACAACCTCGGCCGCTTCTACACTTACCTGCTCCTATTCATGGGCGCGATGGTGGGGGTTGTTCTCGCTGACAACCTCCTGATGCTGGTGGTGTTCTGGGAGTTGACGAGCATCAGCTCGTTCCTTCTGATCGGCTACACCACGTCCGCCCCCGAAGGGCGCGAAGGGGCCCGAATGGCGCTGGCCGTCACGGGTGCCGGTGGCCTGGCGCTGCTCGCCGGTGCGATCGTGCTCGGGAACATCGCCGGAACCTACGAATTGTCCGAGATCCTGGCGTCGAGAGAACTCGTTCTGGCAAGCCCGCTCGCGACAACGGCGATGGTGCTGATTCTGCTAGGCGCCTTCACGAAGTCGGCCCAGTTCCCGTTCCACTTCTGGCTGCCGCATGCGATGGCCGCGCCCACACCCGTGAGCGCGTACCTCCACTCGGCGACGATGGTGAAGGCGGGTGTGTTCCTGCTCGCGCGCATGTCGCCGGTATTCGCCGGCACCGAAGCATGGCTGTGGTGGGTTGGCGGCGCCGGCCTGGCGACGATCACACTTGCCGCTTATTGGGCGCTCTTCAAGCACGACCTGAAGGGCCTTCTGGCCTACTCGACGATCAGTCATCTCGGCCTGATCACGTTGTTGTTTGGCATCGGCTCGCCGCTGGCGGCCGTGGCCGGCGTATTCCACATTCTGAATCACTGCGCCTTCAAGGCCGCGCTGTTCATGACCGCGGGCATCGTCGACCACGAAGCTGGCACCCGCGACATCCGGCTGCTCGGCGGCTTGCGACGAACGATGCCGGTCACGGCGACGCTCGCGGTGATCGCGGCCGCTGCGATGGCGGGCGTTCCCCCGTTGAACGGTTTCCTGAGCAAGGAAATCCTCTTCGAGGAAGCCCTGCACGTCCAAGCTGCCGGAGTGCCCGGCTTCGTCATTCCGGCGATCGTCGTCTTCGCGGCACTGCTCAGCGTGACGTATTCGATTCGGTTTGCCAGGGACACCTTCTTCGGCGCAGAGCCCGAGTCGTTCCCGGGCCATCCGCACGAGCCGCCGCGGGGCCTCCGCTTGCCAGTGGAGATACTCGTCGTGGTCTGCATCGCGGTGGGCCTCATGCCGGGCCTGATATCCGAACCGATGGTGCTCACGGCCGCGGCCGCCGTTTCACCGGAGCCACTCCCGAGCTATCACATAGCGCTCTGGCACGGGCTCAACGAGCCACTCCTCATGAGTGTCATCGCGTTGCTCGGCGGCGCGGCGCTCTACTCCATGCGCGGCGCACTCGTGAAAGCGCATCGCGCGGCGCTCCCGCGGATCGCCGCCAAGGCGCTCTACGAGAGAGGTCTTGCGGCGGTGTTTGCGATGTCCGCCGGGTTCACTCGAGCCCTGCAGAACGGGTCACTGCAGCGCTACGTAGCCTTCCTTCTCGGCACGGCCGTGGTTCTTGGCGCGTCGCCATTCCTCCGGGAAGGCCTTCCCGGTCTCGGACCCAACCGGACACCATTCGACACGCCGTCGTTCGTCGCCTGGACGCTCCTCGTGGTGACGGCCCTCGGCACGGCGATCTTTCATAGGCGGCGCCTCATAGCACTCGCGCTGCTGAGTACGGTGGGACTCGTCGTCACGCTGGGTTTCGTGCACTTCTCAGCGCCAGACCTCGCGCTCACGCAGATTTCGGTGGAAGTGGTCACGATCGTCCTTATCTTGATGGCGCTGCATCTGTTGCCGGAGCGCACGCCGGCGGAGAGTTCAGGCAGCCGTCGGGGCCGCGACATCGTTCTGGCGGCTTTGGCTGGTGTCGGCGTCACTGGAATCACGTGGGCCGTACTCACCAGGCCGCTGCAGACGATCGCCGACTACTACCTCGCCAATAGTGTGCCGGGCGGCGGCGGCCACAACGTGGTCAACGTCATTCTGGTGGACTTCCGCGGCTTCGACACCTATGGCGAAATCACGGTGCTCGGAATCGCTGGTCTCGGCATATACGCGCTGGTCGACGGACTCGGGGTAGGGCACCTGTTTCCCGACCGGTCGGAGCTCCAGGATGAGGATCAACACCCGCTTATCCTGGGCGTCATCGCGCGTCTCATTTTGCCGTTTGCGTTACTTGTGTCCGTGTTCCTTTTCTTGCGCGGCCACAACGCGCCGGGCGGAGGTTTCATCGCGGCATTGGTCACGAGCGTCGCCCTGATCGTCCAGTACGTTGCGTTCGGGGTGGGTTGGACACATCGCCGGCTGCCCAGGGACTTCCACCCGATGATCGGCGCCGGACTTCTTATCGCCGGATTCACGGGGCTTGGAAGCCTGTGGTTCGGCGCACCGTTCCTTACCAGTTCCTTCGGACACTTTCACCTGCCCGTGGTGGGGGACTTCGAACTGGCGACGGCGTCGCTTTTTGACCTTGGCGTCTACTTCGCGGTCATCGGCGCCGTGATGCTTACGCTCTCGAACCTGGCGAAGCTCGGCATGCGCGAAGCCCTTCTTGCGAAAGCGCGCCAGCATGCAGCCCAGGAGACGTCGGAGATCGACGCGCAACAGGCGCTCGAAGATGCGTCGTTCGACTACGGGGAGGAGGTCTGACCATGGAACTCCTCTTTGCGAGCGGCATCGGGACCCTGGTGGCCGCAGGCGTCTATCTGCTCCTCCGGGCGCGGACGTTTCCTGTTGTTCTGGGCCTCGCGCTGCTCAGCTACGCCGTGAATTTCTTCATCTTCGCCATGGGCCGGCTGCGCACCGGGTTGGCGCCGATCGTTCGCGACGGGGTGCACGAATACCCCGACCCAATTCCCCAGGCGCTCGTGCTGACCGCCATCGTGATCGGCTTCGCGATGACCGCGTTTGTGTTGATTCTGGCGCTGCGCGCGAACTTCGATCTCGGTAACGACCACGTCGACGGCCGGGTGCCAGAGGGGGACGCGTGAACCATTTGATCGCTCTCCCTATCATCCTGCCCGCCTTTGCCGGCGTTGCGATTCTGCTCGGAGCGCGCGCCAATCTGCGCCTCGCACGAACGCTCAGTCTTGGCGCCAGCGTCGGGCTCGTGCTGGTGGCGGTTCGACTGCTCATGCACGTCACCGACGGTACGGTCGAGGCGTACGCGCTTGGCAACTGGGTTGCCCCGTACGGCATCGTGATCGTGCTCGATGGTCTCAGCGGATTTATGGTCCTCATGACCGCGATCGTGGGGCTCGGAAGTCAGCTCTATGCGGTGGCGGGCTGCGATGCCCGCGGAGCGAATTACCACGCAATGTTCCAGTTCCAGATGATGGGGCTGTGCGGGGCGTTCCTCACTGGCGACGTGTTCAACCTGTTCGTGTTCTTCGAGGTTCTTCTCATCGCCTCGTACGGTCTGCTGCTCCACGGTGGCGGACGAAACCGCGTTCGCGCCGGGGTGCACTACGTCGTGTTCAACCTCGTCGGCTCGGCGCTGTTCCTTATCGGGGTGGGAACGATCTACGGGGTGGCGGGAACGTTGAACATGGCGGACCTCGCCGTGAAGGTGGCGCAGGTGGCGCCGGCCGACGCGACCCTGCTGCAGTCGGGCGCGTTGATCCTGTTGGTCGTGTTTGCCATCAAGGCCGCGGCGTTGCCGCTTGGCTTCTGGTTGCCGCGCACGTACGGCTCCGCTACTGCGCCGGTTGCTGCCCTGTTCGCGATCATGACCAAGGTCGGCGTCTACGCCATCATCCGCGTGTACACGCTGATCTTCGGTCAGGGTGGGGGGCCCGTGGCGGATCTGGCCCAGCCATGGTTGTTGCCGGTGGGTCTCGCCACGCTCGTGGTGGCCACCGTCGGGGCGGTTGCGGGCCGCCGTCTACGCGGCCTTGCGGCTTACCTGGTGATTGCGTCGGTAGGCACAATGCTCACGGCAGTTGGTCTCGGCACGGCAGAGAGTCTCGGCGCTGCCCTCTACTACATGGCGCACAGCACGTTCGTTCTGGCCGCGCTGTTCCTGGTAATTGACCTCATCACTCGACAGCGCGGTCAGACCGGAGATCGGCTGAAGCGGGCCGCCCCGGTGTCGCAGTCTGCGCTGCTCGGCACACTCTTCCTGGTCGCCGGCGTGGCCGTGACCGGGCTGCCGCCACTCAGTGGTTTCATCGGCAAGGTGTTGGTGTTGAGCAGCACCCTCGAAGCGCCCGAAGCTACCTTGGTCTTCGCGCTCGTTCTCGCGGGTGGCCTCTTCTCGCTTATCGCCATGAGCCGCGCGGGGAGCATGATTTTCTGGAACGTCACAGACGAGAAACCCGTTGCGGTGCAGCATTCGGCCGCGCGCCTCGCCGGGGTGGGTTTTCTGCTCGGCGTTGCCGTTGCGATGGCGGTGTTCGCAGGCCCGATCGTTGAGTTCACGCAACGCGTGGGCGCGAGCCTCGTACACCCGGATGTCTACATCGACGCGGTGCTCAGTGACCCGCCGCCAGCGGTCGTCGCGGAGCCACACGGGGCCGGTCAGCCATGAGTGAGCGCAAGATGGCGAACCGATGGCTGCCACATCCCTGGCTGAGCGTGTGGCTGCTCGGCAGTTGGCTTCTGCTAATGAACAGCGCAGCGCCCGGTCATCTCGTGCTCGGAACCCTGCTCGCTGTCGCTGTCCCGGGCGTGGCGCGGATGTTCTGGCCGGAGACCCTCGACATCGTTCGCTACCGGTCGGTGCTGCCGCTGTTCGCGGTGTTCCTCTGGGACCTGTTCGTGGCCAACGTAACCGTGGCGATCCGAATCGTCAGCTTCTGGCGCGAGCTCCGACCGAGGTGGATCGTCATCCCGCTGGATCTTCGCAATCCCACCGCGATTGCCGTGTTGGCCAACATGATCTCGCTGACACCAGGGACGGTGTCGTCGAAATTGACCGCCGACCGGCTCGAGTTGCTGGTGCACGTGCTGGACACCGACGATCCGGAAGGGGAAGTCGAGACGATCAAGCGCCGCTATGAACAACCGTTGCAGGAGATCTTCCAGTGATCACCGCCGCGCTCTACTTCGGCTACGGGGCGATCTCGCTCTCGCTCCTGCTCTGCCTTTATCGCGTTGTCGTGGGTCCCGACCTTCCTGACCGGATCATGGCTCTCGACACGCTATACATCAACGGCATCGGTTTGCTCGTCCTTGTGGGGATCAGCCTCAACGACTCCGTGTACTTCGAAGCAGCTCTGCTCATCGCCATGATGGGCTTCGTGGGAACCGTCGCATGGTGCAAGCACATCATCCGCGGCACGATCATCGACTGACGTGATACTCGACACCATTCTTTCGCTCGCGATTGTCATCGGCGCCGTCTTCGTGTTGATCGGCTCCATTGGCCTCGTGCGCCTGGGTGACGTCTACAGCCGGCTGCACGGCCCCACCAAGTCGACGACCCTGGGCATGGGTGGCCACTTGCTCGCGTCGGTGTTGCACTTCAGCCGTGCCGGAGAGCTGAGCCTCCACGAACTTCTCGTGACGGGTTTCTTGTTTCTCACGGCGCCAGTGAGTGCGCACATGCTGGCGAAGGCGGCCCTGCACCTCCGAGTACGCAGCGTGACGGCTGCACCAAGTCCGGATGACGCCGAATCGTTTCCAGAAACGGCGGCAGACGCACAGCGCGACGCTTGAGTCCTGCTGAAGCAAAGCCCGCGTACAGGTCAGGCCCGACGCCTCCAGCCGCGACGGGCGAGGCTTTCCGGCGCAGTCGCTTGCTTGCTGACCTTTCGAGGCGGCTGTTAGAATCCCGGCCCGACAATCGTGTCGCCTCACCGAGTTTCCGCCTCGCGGGTTGAGTCCTCCTGACGGCCACCGCCCGGCGGTCAGCCCCGGAAGGAATCGGCCCTCGCTTCCTTCGGTCCAAGCCTACGTTCGCGCCCGCTCTCTGCACTCCGCGCTTCCGGCCGGATAGAGAAAGCGTCCCGGATCGACCCAATGGAAAACTTTCCACATCCGCCCACGATCATTCTGGTCGGCGCTGCGGTCGTTGCGCTGGTGTTCATTCTGAACCGCTGGCTTTTCGGCCCCCTCTCACAGATTCTCGAGCAACGGCAGAACGAGACCGACGCCGCACGCGCCGCCTTTGACGAGGCGCAGCAAAAGCAGAGCGAGCGCCTCGACGCCGTCGAGTCTCGAGTCGCCGAGTCGCGTAAAGAATCCTTCGCGATTCGCGAGCAGGCCCATGGTGAAGGTCGGGAGCATCGCGATCGCGTTCTCGCGGAGGCCCGCGAAGAGGCTGCGCAGGAGATCGAAGGCGCCCGCGCTGAGATCAAGGAACAGATCGACGCGGCCCGCTCTCAGCTCGAGACGGACGCCGACGCTCTGGCCAAGTCCATCGCCGAACGTGTTCTCGGTCGACCGGTGGACGCGGACGGAGGCAAGTCATGATGTCGTCGAAGATCTTCCGACTCGTGGCGCTCGTCGCGGTCGCGATGTTCTTGTTGGCGCAGCCGTTCGATGTCGCCGCCACCGAGTTCGCGCTCCAGGACGACCACGCCGACCAGGAACCAGCAGCGCAGGACGACCATGCAGAGGCCGACGATCACGCCGCGGCCGGTGAGGATCACGGCGAAGAGGAACATCACGTCGCCGTGCCGACACCGCGTGAGTACGTGTACAAGTGGATCAACTTCGTGCTGCTCGCGGCGCTCCTCTACTGGCTCCTCGTAGTTCCGCCGGCGTTCGTGGTCGAGAACTTCGAGTTCGCTGGACTGAAGGTCATCATCTCGGAGCGCAGCAAGGCAATCGTTGCCGCGCGCGACCTGGCCAAGGAGCAGACCGCACAGGCGGAACGTGAGATCGAAGAATCCGCAGCGCGACTGGCAAAGGTCGAAGAGGAGGCGAGCGCACTCGTCGCCCAGGCACGCACTAACGCGGATCAGGACAAGGTGCGAATCATCGAGGACGCCGATGCTCAGGCGCAGGTGATCCGCGCTGGGGCCAGCCGGGACATGCGTTCCGAAGTTGCCCGGGCGGAGCGAGACCTCCAGTCGCACGTGGCGCACCTCGCCGTGGGCATTGCGACCGACCTCGTGAAGAAGAACTTCAGCGGCGCCGACCAGGACCGCCTGGTACGCCAGTATCTCGATCGTCTCGGCGAAAGCGTGTCTTGAACCGGACGGAGATGGAACGATGATCAACGAAGCAGTCGCACGACGCTACGCCAAGGGGTTGCTGGGAGCCGCGCTCGATCGTAACGAGCCGCTCGAGCCCATGGTGGAGAAGCTCACCGAGCTGGCAGCTGCGGTGGAATCGCATAGCGGCCTCGAGCTCCTGTTGCTCAATCCTGCTGTGGAGCCCGACAAGAAGGTCGCGGTTCTCAACGAAATCGCCGCCACTGTGGGTGCCGGCGAGATGGTGCAGCGTTTCCTGACAGCGCTCGGCCAGAACGAGCGCCTCGACCATCTGCGCGCAGCCGTGAAGGTGTTTGCAGCGATGGCCGATGACGAACTCGGTGTCGTCAACGCAGAGATCACGTCACCACAGCCCCTCGACGAGGCGGCCGTGACTGACCTGGAACAGAAGTTGGCGCAGGCCGCAGGCCGCGCCGTACGTCTCGATATGAAGACCGATCCCGACATGCTCGGCGGTCTGACCACCCGCATCGGGGATGTCGTCTATGACGGCAGCCTGCGCCACCAGTTGGCACAGATGCGCGCACGGATCACCGCCAACTAGAGCGCGAAGCGAGAAAGCCCATGGGTATCAAAGCCGAAGAAATCTCGAGCATCATCCAGCGACAGATCGCCGGGTATGAAGCTGACATCGAAGTCCAGGAAGTCGGCACCGCGATCGCGGTGGGTGACGGTATCGCGCGCGTCTACGGACTCGGCAACTGCATGTCGCAGGAATTGCTCGAGTTTCCGAACGGCGTGTTCGGCATTGCGCTGAACCTCGATGAGGACAGCGTTGGCGCGGTGCTGCTGGGCGATACGACGCTCGTCAAGGAAGGCGACACGGTCAAGCGCACCGGCAAGGTCGTAGACCTCCCCGTCGGCGACGCGCAGATCGGGCGTGTTGTGAACCCGCTCGGCGCAGCGCTGGACGGCAAGGGCCCCATCGAAACCACGGACACGTTGCCGATGGAGCGCATCGCGCCCGGCATCATCGCCCGGCAGGGTGTGCACGAGCCGCTGCAGACGGGCGTCAAGTCAATCGACTCGATGATTCCGATCGGTCGCGGTCAGCGTGAGTTGATCATTGGTGACCGGCAGACCGGCAAGACGGCGGTTGCGGTTGACGCAATCATCAACCAGAAGGGCCAGGACGTTGTCTGCATCTACGTCGCCATCGGCCAGAAGGAATCGACGGTCGCGCAGGTGGTACAGAAGCTGACCGACAACGGCGCGATGGACTACACCATCGTCGTCATTGCCGGCGCCTCGTCGCCGGCGCCGTTGCAGTGGATGGCGCCGTTCGCCGGCTGCGCGATGGGCGAGTACTACCGTGACAACGGCAAGCACGCCCTGGTCATCTACGACGACCTTTCCAAGCACGCCGACGCCTACCGCGAGATGTCGCTGCTCCTACGTCGCCCGCCCGGTCGCGAGGCGTTCCCGGGTGACGTCTTCTACTTGCACTCGCGGCTTCTCGAGCGCGCCGCCAAGATGTCCGATGCAGAGGGTGCCGGTAGTCTCACCGCGCTCCCGATCATCGAGACCAAGGCCGGCGACGTCTCGGCGTACATTCCGACCAATGTGATCTCGATCACCGACGGGCAGATCTTCCTGGAGACCGAGCTGTTCCATAAGAACATCCGACCGGCGGTGAACGCGGGTCTGTCGGTTTCTCGTGTCGGTGGTGCCGCGCAGATCAAGGGCATGAAACAGGTCGCAGGCTCCCTTCGTCTCGAGCTAGCGCAGTATCGCGAGCTGGCCGCGTTTGCGCAGTTCGGTTCCGACCTCGACAAGGCCACGCAGCGTCAGCTCGCGCGTGGCGCGCGTCTCACCGAGATCCTCAAGCAGGACCAGTACCAGCCGCTCCGGGTCGCCAAGCAGATCGCGATCATCTGGGCCGGTGGTAACGGCTACTTCGACGAGATCGAAGTCGAGCAGGTTCGTCCGTTCGAGCTCGGACTCTACGAGTACGTCGATGTGAACGACGCTAGCCTCTGGGACGACATCGAGGCTGCCGGCAAGCTCGATGACGACCTGACCGCGCGGTTGAAGTCCAACGTCGAAGCGCACACAGCCAACTTCTCCGCGAACACCGAGGAAGCCGTCGAGGCGGCGGTCTAGACGATGGCCACTCTTCTCGAACTCCGCCGCCGAGTGCGGTCGGTCAAGAACATGCGCCAGATCACGCGAGCGATGAAGCTCGTGGCTGGCGCAAAGTTGCGGCGCTCGCAGGACGCGATGCTCGCGGCCCGGCCGTACAGCGAGAAGATGTGGGACGTCCTCGGCGAACTCGCGGCAACGAGCGAGCAAGAGGTTACGCACCCACTTCTCGAAGAACGTGAGGTACGACACATCACCGCGGTGGTCATTACCTCGGATCGTGGGCTCTGTGGCGCGTTCAATACGAACGTCATCCGATACGCCACGCGTGCCCTCGAAGCGTGGGACCACAAGGAATTGCAGGTCGTGGCGGCGGGTCGTAAGGGCCTCGACCACTTCCGACGTTCAAAGTGGGACGTCGAGACGGCCGACGACGAGCTGCTCAAGAGTCTCAGCTATCCGCGTGCCGCAGCGCTTGCGCAGTATCTGATCGAACTCTACGAGACGAAGGAGACCGACGCGGTGTACCTCGTGTTCAACGAGTTCGTGTCGGCGCTGCGACAGAACTTGGTGGTGGAGCCGCTTCTGCCGATTCGCGAGCTGCCGGTTCCTGGTGATCAGTCTTTCCGCGAGGCGGCGCGATCTTACGCCACCACGTTGGTCGATCACGGCCACGAGCATCCCGGTTTCAGCGCAATTGGCTCGGTCGCGACCGAGTTGGCCGAGTCGATGGCAGAAGCAGCCGAATTCGATGGCGGCGCGCCGCAAGAAATCATCGACTACATCTACGAGCCCAGCGGCCAGGCGATCATTGATGAGTTGCTGCCGCGGTTCGTGGAAGCGCAGGTCTACCAAGGACTGCTCGAGTCGAGCGCAGCTGAGCATGCCGCCCGGATGGCGGCGATGGACGCGGCCACCAAGAACGCCGAAGAGTTGATCGAGAACCTGACTTTGACCATGAACAAGCTTCGCCAGGAAGCGATCACCAACGAGATTCTCGAGGTGGTTGGCGGCGCCGCGGCGCTCAACTGAGCGACCGGACCCCAAGGCAAGAGGAAAAACAATGAGCGAGAACGTAAACGGCAAAGTGGTCGCGGTTGTCGGCCCGGCAGTCGACGTCGAGTTCTCGGAAGGACATCTACCGCCGATCTACCAGGCACTTCGCATCAAGGACGATGCGGAGATGTCGAGCGAGAAGATCGACGTGATCATCGAGGTTGCTCAGCACCTCGGCGAGAACCGGCTCCGCGGCGTCGCCATGTCGACGACCGATGGTCTCGTGCGCGGCATGCCGGTGATGGACACCGGCGGCCCGATCACTACACCGGTTGGTGACCCGACACTGGGTCGCATCCTGAACGTGACCGGCGAGCCCATCGACAACGCGGGCCCCGTTGAGGCCGAAGAGCGCTGGCCGATTCATCGCCACGCCCCGGCATTCGACGAGCAGCTCACCGAAACGCAGCAGTTCGAAACGGGCATCAAGGTCATTGACCTGCTCGTTCCGTTCAAGCGTGGCGGCAAGATCGGCTTCTTCGGTGGTGCTGGTGTTGGCAAGACCGTCTTCATTCAGGAGCTCATCAACAACGTTGCCAAGCAGCACGGTGGCTACTCCGTGTTTGCGGGCGTTGGCGAGCGCACGCGTGAAGGCAACGATCTCTTCGAGGAAATGAAGGACGCGGGCGTCATCGGCAACACGTCGCTGATCTTCGGTCAGATGACTGAGCCGCCGGGCGCACGTCTTCGTGTGGCGCTGACCGGCGTCACGGTGGCGGAGTACTTCCGCGACCAGGGCAAGGACACGCTGCTGTTCATCGACAACATCTTCCGCTTCACGCAGGCGGGTTCCGAGGTGTCGGCGCTTCTCGGTCGTATGCCTAGCGCGGTTGGATACCAGCCCACGCTGGCCACCGAGCTGGGTGAGTTGCAGGAGCGGATCACGGCAACGAAGACGGGATCGATCACGTCGGTTCAGGCGATCTACGTGCCGGCGGATGATCTTACGGATCCGGCGCCGGCGACCACCTTCGCGCATCTCGATGCGTCGGTGACCTTGTCGCGTGCGCTCACCGAGATCGGAATCTACCCGGCGGTCGATCCGCTGGACTCGAACTCGCAGCTGGTTGACCCGCAGGTTCTGGGTCAGGAGCACTACGAGGTCGCCTCCGAGGTGAAGCTGATGCTCCAGCAGTACAGGGATCTGCAGGACATCATCGCTATTCTCGGTATGGACGAGCTGTCCGAAGAGCAGCGCCTCACCGTCGCGCGCGCGCGGCGCCTGCAGCGCTTCCTGTCGCAGCCGTTCCACGTCGCCGAGGTGTTCACCGGGAACCCGGGCATCTACGTGCCGCTCGAGGAAACGGTCCGCGGCTTCAAGGAGATTCTCGCCGGTCAGCACGACGATCTGCCGGAAGAGGCTTTCTACATGGTCGGTACCATCGACGAGGCCGTCGAGAAGGGCGCCAAGCTGAAGGCAGACCAGGAGGCGGCGTAAGCCGTAACTCACCATGGCTGAGAGCTTCCAACTGCACGTGGTCACGCCGGTCGGCGAAATCGTCGACGCCGACGTGGTTGAACTGATCGCCCCCGGTGTGGACGGCCAGTTCGGTATTCTTCCGCGACACGCGCGCTACATGACGGCGCTCGGAGTCGGGGAGTTGCACTACACGACCACGGACGGTGCCAAGGAGATCCTGGCGGTCGCCGGCGGCTTCGCCGAGGTGAGCAAGGATCGAGTCAGCGTGCTCGCCCAGACTGCCGAGGACGCGACTCGAATTGACGTGGCTCGCGCCGAGGCTTCGCTGCAGCGGGCCGAGGCGCGGCTCAAGGAACCCGAAGAAGGGTCGGACGTCGGACGGGCAACCATTGCGATGGAGAAGTCCCTTGCACGGTTGCGCGTAGCGAAGGCGCGCGGTATCAAGCCGACACATCAGCCGATCGTCACGCACGAGATGCCGATTCCCGGCGCCGACGACGAATGAGGGAGGGAACGATGCGACGAGCCACAACCCTGGCCGCAGTCATGGGACTCACGTTGGGCGCCGTCGCCTGCGGTCCCGCCGAGAGCCCCGATGTGAAGTTGGGGGCCATCGTTTCATTGCAAGGCGCTGGCGCTCCGTACGGCAACTCCGTGCAACGTGGTGTTGAGCTCGCCGTCGAAGAAGTCAACGCCGCGGGCGGCGTCAATGTTTTTGAAAGCACCGCGAAGCCGCTGGTGTTGATGGTTCGCGACGCGCAGAGTAACCCGGCCACCGGTGTCCAGATGGCCAACGAGCTCATCGATGCAGGCGTGGTCGCAGTGGTCGGCGCTGACGTCAGCGATGTCACTCTTGCCGTTGCCCCTGTCTTCCAGGAGCGCGAGGTGATGCTGATGTCGCCCGCCAGCTCGTCGCCCAAGATCACCGACGCCGGTGACTTTATCTATCGTAATTTCCCGAGCGACGATCTCGAAGCGCTGAACACTGCGGACTTCGTCTACAACGCCCAGGACGTTCAGGAAGCCGCGATCATCGGGCAGCAGAGCGAGTTTGGTCTCGGCCAGAAGAATTCGTTTATCCAGCGGTTCCGTTTGTTGGGCGGCCGTGCGCTCGGCCAGGAAAGCTATCCGCCGAACGCTTCGGCCGAAGAGATCGCGACCCATGTGGCTCGCCTTCTCGACGGTGATCCCGGTGCGATCTACATCGCGGGCTACACCGACGACACGGCCATGGTGGCTCGCGCGATCCGCGCCGCGGGCAGCGACGCTGCCCTGTTCGGAACTGGCGCCGTACTGGCGACTGACCTCGTGAGTGCCGGTGGCGACGCGGTGGAAGGTCTTTCCTATCCGCAGGCATCTTTCGATCCCGATAGCACGGAAGGTGTCGTCAGGGCATTCGTGTCCGCCTACGAGGCGAAGTACGGCACGGCTCCCGACGTGTACGCCGCTCATGCTTACGATGCGGTGAAGATGATCGTTCTCGCAATCGAACAGGCCGGCCTCGACGGGATCGACATGAAGTCGTATATCAACATCATGAACCCGTATCCGGGCGTGACGGGTTCGACCGACTTCGACGACAACGGCGACGTGCGCAAGTTCCATACGATGTATGGAATCCAGGGCGGAGCAGCCGTCCGCCTCGAGTAGTCACGATCGACACCCGTTGCGAGCGTAGGGCGCGGCAAAGCCGCGCCGGCAGGGGCGTGGCGTCCGCACAGTCCCCGGAGCGTGCCTGATGTGGCATTCGATGGGCCGACTTCTGCATCATCGGCTTCTCATCAAGACGCTGGTGCAGCGCGAGCTAACTGCGCGCTACCGCGGCTCCGTCCTCGGCTTCTTGTGGACGTTCATCCATCCGTTGATGCTGCTGGGCGTGTACACGTTCGTGTTCACTTTCGTGATCGAAGCTTTCCGCGGTGGCCCCACCACAGAACCCTACGCGCTCTACCTGTTCTGCGGCCTGCTGCCGTGGACCTGGTTCTCCTCGGCGCTCGCGGAGTCGGCCAACTCGTTGCTCATGGGCGGCAACCTGATCAAGAAGATCATCTTCCCGGCCGAAGTTCTGCCCACTGTAAGCGTGTTGCACAACGGCGTGAACTTCGTTCTGGGGTTGCCGATTTACTTCGCGTTCTGGTTCTGGCTCAAGCCAGACGGCGCATCGATTCAGCTGCTGTGGTTGCCTTTGATCGTGCTCGTGCAGTTCCTGTTCACGCTTGGCCTGGGCTTCTTCCTGGCCGCACTGACCGTGCACTACCGAGACGTGAAGGATCTGCTTGCCAACATCCTGACGCTCTGGTTCTTCGGGTCGCCGGTGATCTACAGCTACACGCATCTCGCCGACACGAAACCGGACAGCCCAGCGACGATGTTGCTGCAACTGAACCCGATGACCCACATCATCGAGGCTTACCATAAGAGCATGTTCACCGGTGAGCTTCTGAACTGGAAACGGTTCGGCGTGACCGGCATCGTGGCGCTTCTTACCTTCGTGCTCGGCTACTACTTCTTCGATCGTTTGCGCGACTCGTTCGCCGAGGAAGTCTGACGTGGGCAAGACCGCAGCGATTGAAGTCAAAGGCGTTACCAAGCGCTACCGGCGGGTGGCGCAGTCGCACAAGTTCCTCACGCTCAAGAGCGCGTTCGTCGGCGGCAATCTCTTCAAGTTGCTCAATCCATCCGACGTGTTCACCGCGCTCGAAGATGTTGATCTCGAGATCGGCCGGGGCGAGACGTTTGGCCTGATCGGAGCTAACGGCGCTGGCAAGAGCACCCTGATGAAGCTCGTGGCGGGCACCACGAAGCCCACCGAAGGCACCGTCCAGCTCAACGGGAAGATCTCCGCGCTGATCGAACTGGGCGCCGGCTTCCATCCCGAGATCTCCGGCCGCGAGAACGTCTACATCAACGGCATCATGCTCGGGCTCACGCGCGAGGAAATCGAAGCACGATTCGATGACATCGTCGCGTTCGCGGAACTCGAGGAGTTCATCGACGCGCCGGTGAAGAACTACTCCTCCGGCATGTACATGCGGCTGGGCTTCTCCGTCGCGATTCACGTCGACCCGGACATCCTTGTGATCGACGAAGTTCTTGCCGTTGGTGACGAGGCGTTCGTGCACAAGTGCCTCGACAAGATCGGCGAGTTCAAGCGACGCGGCAAGACGATCCTCCTCGTGACGCATGGCATGGAAACCGTGCGCCGACTCTGCGACCGTGCCGCCTGGATCGACCACGGCAAGGTGAAAGCCGTGGGCGATCCGATGCGCGTGGTTGATCGCTATCTCAACTGGGTCGGCGAACAGGAAGAGGCCGAACTCACGCGGGTAGAGAAGAAGCGGGTCGAACAGGCAGGCGAGGGGAGCGACACGAAGGAAGAGGTGGAGATCGCCACGGAAGCGCCGACGGGTCCCGAGGGCGAAGAGGCTCCATACGAACCCGGGCGCTGGGGCAACCAGGCCGTGCGCATCGAGGGCGTGCGGTTCCTCGACGAGGAGGGTCACGCGGGTCACGTGTTTGCCACGGGCGACGCCATGACCATGGAGATCGCCTGGAGCGCCGAGACGGCGGTCAAGGACTTCGCATTCGGCATTGGCCTCTTCAACGCCAACGGTGTCTCCTGCTACGGCACCAACACCGACGTGGAGCGTTTCAAGGCGGGCTCCCTCGAGGGCGAGGGCGCGGTGCAGATCCAGATCCCGTCGCTCGACCTGGTCATCGGCACCTACTACCTCGACGTGGCCGTGCACTCGCGAGACGGCCGACCCTATGACTACCACCGCGGGCTCTACAGCTTCCGCGTCCATTCTCGCTACGGCGACGTCGGCGTTGCCCGTCTGGCGCATACGTGGGGCTTCCGCGGTGGGGTGAGCTGGAAGCAGCTTGGTGGTATCGACTGCGAACGCGATCCGGACCTGGTGAGAGGCGACTGACGTGTCGCGGGGCGCCGAGACGATCGACACCGTGAATGCGGCACTTGCCGAGCCACGTACCGCCGGCCAGCGGGTCGTGTTCACCAACGGTTGCTTCGACCTGCTGCACCCCGGTCACATCGCCGGCTTGCGTGCGGCCCGTGCTCTCGGCGACATTCTTGTGGTCGGCCTCAACAGTGATGAATCGGTGCGCGAGCTCAAGGGCACTTCTCGACCGGTGATGTCCGAGGGCGCCCGTGCCGAAATGCTCGCCGAGCTGCGCTGTGTCGACCATGTTGTGATCTTCACGGACAGCGCACCCACGGCCCTGCTGCAGGCCCTACGCCCGGACGTCTACGTGAAGGGCGCCGACTGGGAGGCCAAGCCATTGCCGGAGGCGGACATCGTGCGTGCCAATGGCGGCGACGTGGCTTTCATCGATCTGGTCAGCGGCTACTCGACTACTTCTATCATCGAGAAGCTTCGCTCCGACGCCTAGAGCGGCGCCCCCATTCGTGTTCTCGCGGCGCCGTTTGGTGTCGCGAGTAACGGCGCCCGTGACACCGCGTCGGTCGCCACCCGCGCCATCCACCTAGCCTCGGATCAGTGCCGAGTTCCTGGTACTTGAGCGGAGGTTCCGATGGACAGATTGTCACGTCTCGTGCCCCACGATCTGCGCGCTGCTGCCCGCGCGCTGGCGACACGCCCCGGCTACGCGTTCCTGGCTACATTCACTCTCGCCCTGGGAATCGGCGGCAGCGTGCTGGTGTTCAGCATCGTCGACGCCGTGGCGTTCGCCGAGATGCCCTATGTCGGCGCGGACAATCTCGCGGCGCTCTACGAGCGTAGTCTCGTGGATCCGGACATCGACCGCTGGCCAGTGTCGCGCGCCAACTACCTCGACTGGCGTGCAACCGTGACAGGCTTCGATGCCCTCGAGGCGTACGAGTACGCATCACCGCTGATGAGCACAGCGTCGACGGCTCTGCGGCCGCGTGGCATCCGGGTCACGGGGGGACTCTTCGACGTGTTGGGAGTTCGCCCCACCCTGGGTAGGGGCATTGACATGGCGGACGTCAAGGACGCAGCCGCCGTTGTAGTGATCAGCGACGGACTATGGACACGTGCTTTCGGACGCGACGCCGACATCGTGGGGCGCGAGGTCACCATGGACCGCGAGCTAACGCGAATCGTCGGCGTGATGCCGCCTGAGTTTCAGTTTCCGTTCGCCTCTTCGATCGAAGTCTGGCGCCCGCTGACAATCACCCCAGAGCAAGCAGCTGACAGGAGCTCGCCGGACCTCTTCGTGGTGGGACGACTCACCTCGGGGCAGGAACTGGCCGGCGCCCGGGATGAACTCGACGGCGTGGCCGCGGCCCTGCGCACGGAGTATCCGGAGACCAACGAAGACCGCGGCGTGACGATCGTGTCGATGCGAGAGGACTGGCTTGAATGGCGCCGGCCGGCGCTTCTGATCTTCGCCGTCGCGGCCGCACTGGCGCTCACGATCGGTTGCATCAATCTCGCCGGGCTCATGCTGTCGCGCGGTCTGGGTAGATTCGACGAGCTCTCAGTGCGTAAGGCTCTTGGGGCGAGTCGCGGTCGTGTGGCGGCCGTAGTTCTTGGCGAAGGCTTCCTCATCGCGACGGCCGGTATCCTCGCCGGTGGCGTGCTCGCAACGGCGATGCTCCCGGTGCTACTCCGGGTCGCACCGAGTGGCTGGGGCGGCACGTTGCTGGCCGGGGCCGCGATCAACCTGCGAGCTTTCATGGTTGCCGCAGCAGTCGGAGGAGGCACGGTTCTCGTGGCGAGCTTGGCTCCGATCATGGCCGCGTGGCAAACGGATCCCATCGGTGCGATGCGTGCTGGGGCTCGATCGGTGGGTGGTCGACGCCAGCTGGTAGTTCGACGCGGACTCGTAGTCGTGCAAACGATTCTGGCCGTGTTTCTGCTCGCCCAGGCAGGCCTTCTGACCCGATCCATGGTTCGGACGTACACCTATGACGTCGGCTTTGACTACCAGAACGTACTCACGGCGCGTGTACTCACCGACATAGATGGCCCCGACAACCGGCTGTCCTTCTACCGGACGCTCGCCAACGAGCTCGACGCGCTTCCCGGCGTTCGGCAAGCCTGGCTGAGCACGATCCCGCCGCTGACAGGCTTCGGCGATCCCGTGACCGTGACGACGGATGGGTCGGCACCGGGCGCGATGACAGCCGACGCGTACAACCGAGAGATTCAGTACCGCGGGGTTGACCCCGACTACTTCGAACACCTGGACGTGCCTGTGGTGCGCGGCAGCCTCTTTGACGATTCGAGCGTCGAGGGCGGCGAGAGGGTTGGCGTTGTGAACCAACGGTTCGTGGAAGAGGTGCTCGCGGGCAAAGAAGCGATTGGCGCCGCCATCCGCGCGTCCCTGAGCTTCGGTGGGGGACTGGATGGTTTCGACGATCCGATTCGCATCGTGGGCGTTGTCGGGGACACGGCGGAGTGGGGCCTATGGTCGCAGCCGCCGATGGTCTTCGTCCCTACTGCGCAAGCTCGCAAGGAGGGGCTGATGCACGTCATGCTGAAAACCGACGTGCCGCCCGAGACACTGATCGAGCCCTTGCGCGCGACGGTTTGGGATCTGGGGAATCGACTGCCGCTCGAGGAAGTTGCCGCGCTGGCTGACCATCATCGGGAACTCTATGGAATGCATGACTTCATGCTCTTCATTGTCACGGCGTTCGCTGGCTTTGCGATCGTGTTGGCGGCGGTTGGCCTTTACGGAGTGATCGCTCTCCAGGTGGCCGGACGTCGTCGTGAACTGAGCGTTCGCATGGCGCTCGGAGCCACTGCACGAAGCGTGCTGAGGAAAGTACTCAAGGAAGGTCTCGGGCTGAGCATCCTTGGATCGGCGCTCGCAGGGCTGCTCGTTGCTGCGCTGGCTCCCTGGGTCGGCGCGTCGTGGATGTCGAATTTCCTGCACGGGATCCACGCGTTCGATCCGGTATCACTCGCCGCGGCTTCCGGGCTGCTTGTGGTCACCGCGGCGGGCGCGAGTTTGATGCCCGCCCGGCAGGCGTCGCAGGTTGATCCGGCGAGCGCGCTCCGGGGCGACACCTAGTCGTCCACGCCGTCCCGTTCGTGTCACTGATCGCTCACTTCGTGTCATTGCACTTGCCTGTTACGTCGTCCAGGTGAGGTAATCGGCGTCGGAGGTAGACCTTGGCGTTCCGTTCATACCGACTCTCGCTTGGCCGCATTGGCCTGATTCTCGCTGCGTGGGCACTTCTGGGTGCGGTGGCGGTGGGCAACTCCCTGCTCAGCCTGCAGAATGTTGCGTGCGACGCGGCGCCAGGTGCGGCCGCCCCCGGACCTCTCGATCATCTGCCGGAAGTGGCAGAAAACATCTTGCCGCCCTACATCTTCTGGGCGCTGGTCACCCCTGGCCTTGTGCTGCTGGCCAGGCGCTGGCGACTCGAGAATCTCCGCGAGTCGCGCGTGCTCCTCGTCCATGTAACCGCCTTGGCGACCGTCGTATTCGCCTCTGCCGCCTACACGGCCACGCTCCACAATGCGCTCGTCCACCTAGAGGGCTTCCGCCCGGATCCACGCTGGCATCTCGACTGGGCGCTCATTCGCGACAATTTGCATCGTGGTCTCTTGCTGGATGTCGTCACGTATGCGGCCGTTCTCGGCATCGCGGCCGCCTGGATCTACTATCGCGATTCGCGCGAACGGCTGACCGAGGCGGCGCAACTTCAGGCGAGCCTGGCGGACGCGCGATACGAGACGTTGCGGGCCAAGGTAGAGCCACACTTTCTGTTCAACACGCTGAACACGATCTCTGCCCTCGCGGCGACGGACCCCGCGGGGACTCGCGAAACGGTTGCTTCTCTGAGCGCGTTGTTGCGCCGTGCGCTTGATCACGGTGCGGCCACCAAGGTTCCGCTGCGCGAGGAGCTGTCCTTTTCCCAGCACTATCTGGAAATCGAACGCCGCAGGTACGGCAAGAGGCTGCACGTCGAGTTCGCGATCGCGCCGGATGCGCGCGACCTGCTTGTTCCGAGCTTTCTATTGCAGCCGCTGGTGGAGAACGCGATCCGGCATGGCACGGCGATGCGACGCGGCCCCAGCACGGTTCGCGTGGAGGCACACCGGGACGGCGACCGGCTGAGACTTCGGGTACTCGACGACGGGCCCGGCGCGCCCGACGAACTGACACGGGGAATCGGACTGAGCAGCACGGAAGCAAGGCTCCAGGAACTCTATGGTCCGGGTGCGGAAATGGTGGCGCGGAACGCTGAAGGGCAGGGCTTCGAGGTGGCGATCGCCTTGCCAGCACGTGGGCAACTCGAGGACACGCCCGCCACTGCCGGAGTGGCCGGCGCGCCCGCGGCGCGGCGCGAAGCTCCTGCACATCCGTGAAACAGCTTCGTGCCCTGGTCGTTGACGACGAGGAGCCAGCGCGGCAGCGACTAATCGAGCTTCTGACCGATGCCGACCGGTGGGAGGTCGCGCGCGCCGTGGATCATGGCGCGGCAGCGATCGACGCGATTCGTGCGGACCAGCCGGACGTCGCCTTTCTGGACGTACAGATGCCCGAGATGACGGGCTTCGAGGTCGTTCGCGAGGTTGGCGTTGAGAACATGTGCCCGGTTGTGTTCGTGACGGCCTACGACCAGTACGCGCTCCAGGCATTCGAGACTTTCGCGATCGACTACCTCCTCAAGCCCTTCTCCGACGAGCGGTTCCAGCAGGCGCTCGGTCGGTGCGAGGACAACCTGCGGCTAGCTCACCTCGATGAACTACACACCCGTATGGGCGAGTTGATCGACAGCTTCGGCGCGGCCGCGATGCCCCAGGTGGCTTCGCCGGCTGATCCTGAAGCACGGATACCGGTGCAGAGCGGCGACCGAACGTTGTTGCTGCCGATTCGAGACGTGGACTACGTTGCTGCTGACGGGCCCTACATGCATCTGCACGTCGGCGAACACGACTTCTTGATTCGCGAGCGCATGCAGAACCTGGAGCGTCGCCTCGCTGCACATCGCTTCCAGCGGATTCATCGCTCGACCCTCGTCAACCTTGAGAGAGTCGTCGCGATCGAGCCCTATTTTCGGGGCGAGGCCTTTGTGCTCCTCCGTAACAAAGTGCGGCTCAAGGTGTCACGTTCGCGTCGCCGCGCGCTCTACGGAGCCGTCGGCGGATCGAGGGTAGACGCCGCCCGATCGTTTCCGCTGCGGAGCCATTCGTAGCGTCGACGAACCGGTTCGTGCGCGCGCCCGGCGGGACTCCCAACAAGGCCGATACGTTGGCGGAGTCGCTCCCCGCGACAGGCTCCCCCATGGGAGCGGGAGGACTCGTGATGACGCGAACATCACTGGCGGCGAAAGTCGCCCCCTCGAGTGTGTTGGAGTGCATCTTCAGGGTTGGAGTGGCGGGTTGCTTCATTGGCCACGGAGCGTTCGGGCTCCTCGGCAAACAGGCGTGGCTTCCCTACTTTGCCGTCGTCGGAATTCCCGAACATTGGGCCGTGTCGTTGATGCCCTGGGTCGGCGCGGTGGATATCCTGGCCGGCGTCCTGACTCTGTTTGTCCCGTTGCCGGCGGTTCTCGTCTACATGTTCGGATGGGCGGCCTGGACCGCCCTTCTGAGGCCCCTCGCGGGCGAGTCGCTCTTCGAAACTGTCGAACGGGCAGGAAACTTCGGCCTGCCCTTGGCGTTCTTGGTCGCGACAGGGTTCCAGGCAAGCAAGGCGGGTGTTCGCGACTGGGTGACGCGGGTGCGCGTTGACCTCGGCGATGCGAACCGTCGGGCTCGTGTCGTCCGCGTCCTGCAAGCGACCACAGCGCTTCTTCTGATTGGCCACGGTGCCCTCGCGGCCTTGGGCAAGCCTTTGCTGCAGCAGCATATTCAACTCGTCACGGCACAGGTCGAACTGCTGCCGTTGATCGGCGCGTTCGAAATCGCACTCGGCACGGCCATCTGGCTGAGCGCGCATCCCGGTCTGCTGGTCACGGCCCTTCTCTGGAAGGTTGGCACCGAGGCGCTTTTCCTGCTCGGCGGCGCGCCCGTCTGGGAGTTCGTGGAGCGCGCGGGGAGCTACGCAGCGCCTCTGGGCGTCTTGATATTGACTGGCGCCCACGCGGCGGTTTCGGGTGCTGGGCGGCGACGCGTCATTCGAACGGCGACGGCCGTCACCATGGTGGTCGGCACGCTGGGCACGGCCGTAACACTGATGGCCGCGCCCACGCCGGCGCGCGTGGGGGTGCTCGCCGAGCTTCGCAAGGGCGACCTTGTGCTCGCCTGCCGGCACTCGATCACAGATCGGAGCCGGGGCGATGCCCGCCGCGTTCGTCTGAACGATCCCTCTACCCAGCGCGTGCTGTCCGAGGCCGGCCGCGAGCAAGCTCGTCGTCTTGGCCAGGTGCTCGAGTCACTCAGGGTCCCGATTGCCGAGGTTCACGCGAGTCCATACGCGCGGACGGCAGATACCGCCGAGCTTGCCTTCGGGCGCGTGGCTCGGACAGAGACTCTGCAGTACGGAAACAGCAGCGAGCAGAAGCGGGGGCGAGAGGACTTTCTTGCGACGGCCCCGCGCGATGGCAACCGAGTGCTGATCTCCCACCAGGGGATCCTCTACGGCATGTTGCCGGACGTCCCGCGCGGTTCGATTCGTGAAGGTGACTGCGTTGTCACGACGGCCGGCTCGCCCGGTGATCGAGTCGTCCTCGGGCGCTTCGGGCCGGAGGAGTTCGCGACTCTGTCCGAGTAGCGTCCTCGCCGGTGAGGTAACGCCGATCCAGTGATCGCGCGGGTGCTGATCCGCGTCGGTCTCAGGCGCTAGCATGGGCCGACATGCTCGATTCCGTGCTTGCCACGCTGAGAGAGCGCCCCGTGCTGCGCCAGGCATTGGCCGCCGCGCGCGCGGAGGGGGAAGTGCGTCTCGAGGGCCTCTCGGGGTCCCATCTGGCGGCCGTACTCGCCGAACTACAGCTCTCCACTGGGCGCCCGATTGCCGTGGTGGTGCCCGCCGACATCGACCTCGATGTGCTCCTGCTCGACACGCGGGCGTTTCATCCGGCAACGGGAAGTGTGGTGGCCTTCCCAGGGCTCGACGTCAATCCCTACGGCAGTGTTCCAGCGCATGACGACATCGTGCGAGAGCGACTGCAGACGCTTGATCGTTGCTCGCGAGGCAAGGCCGAACTCCTAGTGGCGCCCGTGCGCTGCTGGATGGAACGACTGCAGTCGCCCACACAGTTCCGTGGCAACGTCGTGGCCATTGAAGTTGGCAGCGAAATCTCGCCGGAAGGCGTTGCCCAACGCCTGGTCGACGCCGGCTATCGGCACGTTAGCCTCGTGGAGTCACTGGGTGAGTTCACCGTGCGTGGCGGCATCGTCGACGTCTTCCCGCCCACCCCGGAACACCCCGTACGCATCGAGTTCTTTGGCGACGACGTCGAGTCGCTGCGGGAATTCAACCCGCGCGACCAGCGTTCCATGCGGGCGGTCGAACAGCTGGAGCTTCCCCCGGCCGTTTCCCGCGCCGCGGACCAACCTGGCGAAGATGGCGATGTAGAGGAGCTCGACGCCGCACTTGCTGACTATCTAGACGAGCCTCTCTGGGTCGTGATCGAGCCCGAGGTAATCGAGCGCAACGCCGAGAAGTGGCACGAGTACCTCGACGAGCACTATCACCAGGCGGTGGCGGCCGGAAGCGACGCGCCGATCCCGGCACCCGACGACCTGGTGCACGAAGTCGACGCTGCGATCCGGTCGGAGTCGCCGCGGGTCACGGTCTCGGAGTTCGTCTCCGGCCAAGACGGGGCTCACGATCTCTCGGCGGCCTCCGCGCCAGGCTATCGAGGTCGTCTAGCGGAACTGGCGCACGCGCTCAAGACAGACCTGGCCGCCGGGGAGCGCGTGGCCGTGCTGCTCTCTCGCAGCGGCAAGGGCGAGCGCCTCGGAGAAATTCTGGAGGGCTACGACATCAGCGCGGCGCTGCAGCTCGATCCGGATCGTGACTCAGATCCCGACGCGGAGCCTTTGGTCAGCGGCTCGTGTCACGTCGCGACCGCTGACCTGTCCGCCGGGTTCCGAATTCCCGAGATCGGGTTGTGGGTGGCCACCGATGCCGAGATCTTCGGTAGGGCGCGCCCGCAAGGCCGCCGCCGGCGGTTCCACGGCGACGCCTTCAAGGGCGATTTCCGCGACCTGGCCCCCGGCGACCACATCATTCACGAGGAGCACGGCATAGGCCGCTTCGTTGGGGTGAAGCAGATCGACGTGGGCGACTCCTCGAAGGAGTTCATGGAGGTCGAGTATCGCGGCACCGATCGTCTCTACCTGCCGCTCGATCAGCTGTACATGGTGCAGAAGTTCAACGCCGGCGAAGACTCGAAGCCGCGGATCGACCGCCTCGGTGGCGCCAGCTGGTCGAAGGTCAAGGGTCGGGTCAAGAACTCGCTGCGCGAAGTGGCCACGGAACTTCTCGCGCTCTATGCCGCCCGCAAGACCGATCGTGGCCACGCTTTTGGCGAGGACACGCCGTGGCAGCGCGAACTCGAGGACTCGTTCGAGTACGAGGAAACTCCCGACCAGCTCCGCGCGATCGATGAAGTAAAGCGCGACATGGAGTCGCCCACGATCATGGATCGACTCCTGTGCGGGGACGTCGGGTACGGCAAGACGGAAGTCGCCATGCGCGCGGCTTTCAAGGCGGTCATGGAAGGCAAGCAGGTGGCGATTCTGGCCCCGACGACCGTCTTGGCCTATCAGCATTGGCGCACACTCCAGGCGCGCTTCGCGGCGTTCCCCGTGAAGGTGGAGTTGCTGTCGCGTTTCCGGACTGCGGCCGAGACGCGCGTATCCACCAAAGCGATCAACGACGGAACGGCCGATCTCGCCGTCGGCACGCATCGCCTGCTGGCCAAAGACGTGGCGTTCAAGGATCTCGGACTTCTGATTGTGGATGAAGAGCAGCGCTTCGGCGTGGGGCAGAAAGAGCGCCTCAAACAGCTCAAGCAGAACGTTGACGTTCTTTCGATGACCGCCACGCCGATTCCGCGGACGCTACAGATGTCGCTGCTTGGTGTGCGCGACCTCTCCGTCATCGAGACGCCGCCGCGCGACCGCTACGCAATCGCCACCCATATCGTTCCCTTCGATCGCGAGATTCTTGCGGACGCGATCCGTGAAGAGCTGTCCCGAGGCGGCCAGGTGTTCGTGGTTCACAACCGGATCGAGTCGCTCTACCGGCTCGCGAACACGCTGCAGGAAGCGGTGCCGGAAGCCGAATATCGAGTCGCGCACGGCCAGTTGCCCAAAGCGGAGCTCGAAACTGTCATGCTCGATTTTGTCGAAGGCCGCGCGGACGTCCTGGTCACCACCGCGATCGTCGAGAACGGTCTCGACATCCCGATGGCCAACACCATCATCATCAACCGCGCCGATGCCTTTGGTCTGGCGCAGCTCTACCAGCTGCGAGGGCGCGTGGGCCGGTCGACGCGAAGAGCGTACGCCTATCTGGTGGTGCCGCCCATCGACACCCTGACGCCGATCGCCAAGAAGCGGCTGCGAGCAATCCAGGAATTCTCCGATCTCGGTTCGGGCTTCCGCCTCGCCGCGATGGATCTCGAGATCCGGGGTGCCGGCTCGCTGCTCGGGGAACGCCAGCACGGCCACATCGCTGCGGTGGGCTTCGAAATGTACGCCCGGTTGCTGGAGGAGGCGGTGCAGGAGCTCAAAGGCGAGGAAGTGGAGACGGGTCCGCGCGCCCAGGTCAGCGTCGGTGTCGATCTGCAGGTGCCGGAGGACTACGTGGAGGATCCGCTGCAACGTCTCATGGTCAGCAAGCGGCTTGCCTCGGCCGCCAACGCAGCCCAGCTCGAAGCGCTCCAGCGCGAGCTCCGCGACCGGTATGGTCCCCTCCCCGCGGCCGTCGACGAGTTGTTCGCCATCGCGGCGCTACGCCATGTGGCCGAAGAGCTGGGCGTTCTGGCAATCGAGCGCAACGGCGATCGGCTCGCGTTGCGGCTCGGTGAGCGAACGCCGATCGACATGGTCCGGCTTACGCAGATGCTGGCCGAGAAGCCCGAATGGATCCTCACCTCGCCGGACAAGCTCATGGTCACCACCGGCGTGCGACCGGCAGCCGAACTCGTTGCCCGAGCCCGTGATGTGCTCGATGCGTTGCCGCTGGAGATCGCTGAATCTGCTTAGGGGTGCGTGGTACTCTGAAGAGCAGTCGTTACGGCCGATTTCCCCGTCGTTGCAGTGTTTGTTCTGGTTCTGCGCGCGTTCGAAACCGACGGCTCCCACCCCAAGATGACAATGATCGAAACGTATTCGTCGCGCCGCCCTACGGCGGTCAGTTCAACTCGTTGTGCGCTACTCGCCATCGTGGCAGCCGGCGCAGCGGCCGGCATGTCGCTGCCGGCGCTTGGCCAACAGATGCCAGCCGGCGATGGGCCCGACCCTCTCGCGTCCCTGAGCGAGACGGCACCGACAGTCATCAACATGATTCTGATCCGGGTCAACGGCGACCCGATCCTCCTGTCGGACCTGCGCAGCCGCGTAGATGAGCGCGTAGACCTCGCTCGGGTCAGCTTGCCCGAGGCGGAAATCGAGGCGCAGTTGCCTGCCCTCCGGTGGGCGGTTCTCGAAGGCATGGTCGAAGAGAAGATGATGGAGCAGCGGGCCGACCGGCTCGGGATCATCATCGGCCCCAACGACCTCGACCGTTACATCGCCAACGTTCAGGAACAGAACGGATTCGCCAGTGAGGCGGACCTTCTGGCGGAAATGGCGAAGTTCGGCATGACGATGGACGATCTGCGTGAGCAGGGCCGGCGCAGCATGCAGCAGCAGCGTCTCGTGTTCGAAGAGGTCAACCGGTCGATCATCGTGACCGATACGGACATCCAGGAGTACTTCGAAGAGAACCTCGAAGATTTCCGCAATCCGGAAGAGGTACGACTCGAGCAGCTTGTCTTCATCGGAGACACGAGCGGGTTGGCCGATCAGGCCGCCGCTGCCGCGACCCAGTTGCAGGGCGGCGCCGATCTGGAGACAGTCGGCGGTGAGTACGTCGACGCGACGCCTGTGCCGGACTCCAACACCTTCATCGGTATTCCTGACCTCACCGAGGCGCTCGCCGAGGCGGTGCCCGGGCTCGAAACGGGCGTGTGGTCGGAGCCGATCCCCCAGGGTTTCGGGCTGTCGATCGTGAGAGTGATCGAGCGCACCCAGAAGACCGTCGCGGAACTCGACGACGTGCGCGAGAACATCCGGCAGCGACTCTTAGGGGTTCGCTCGCAGGAGCGAATGCAGGAATATATGGGCGAGCTTCGCGCAGGTACGCGACTCGAAATCCTCGATACGCGTCTCGAAAGGCTGCGGAACGCCTGGGGGACAGTCGAGACCAAGGTGGACGTCGGCCAGTAGGCCGAGCGGCCAGGCAGTCTGTAGCACCGAAGGAGATACGAACGCATGCGTAGGGTACTGAGTGCGGGCGCAGTCCTGCTTCTGGTGATGGGTGTCGTTGCATGCGCTGGCGACCAGGGGGCGGAAACCGCGTCACCAGGGCCCGAAACGTCGGCGAGCGGCCTGCAGAAGAATTTCCCGGACCTCGAGTATCTGCAGACGATTCCGGTGGCCTACGCCACGGCGAAGGACAACCCCGAGGTCCTCGAGAACATCGCCTGCTATTGCCCCTGCATGCTCTACGGACATCGTGCTCTGGCCGACTGCCATCGCTCGCAGCACTCCGCCGCCTGTCAGGTTTGCCTCGATGAGGCTGTGATGGCGGGCGAAGTCATCGCCGAGCGAGGTGGAGTCGATGACCCCGTGGCGATCGCCAACGAGGTCAAGTCGCGCTATCGGGCCACGATCATTCGCAACACGCTGCAGACGAGTGACCTTCCAGGACTGCGCACCGACGGCGGCCGCGCCTACCTCGCCGCATGCTCGTCGTGTCATCAGCCGCCGCACCCCGCGATGTACACCTCCGAGGGCTGGCGCCAGTCGCTTGCCAGGATGGAGGGCTATATGGCCCAGAACGAACTCATCGATATTGACGACGCGGTCTGGAACCAGGCAGTCGACTACATCCGCGAAACGGCCGGGCAGTTCCCCGCATCAAGCGGCGAACAGTACCGGGCGTCGCTCGCCAGCGCTGTCGAGTATCTGGTCGACAACGAGGGCGAGGCCGCGAGCTATCCCACGAACGCCGACCCGATTCTCGGGCCCGAATGGTTCGAGCGCATGGTGAACGCGTATCGTCTGGCCCGCGAGATTCCGGTAGACCGACTGGCGGCTGTGCAGCTGGAAGATCCCAATCCGGCGTGTTCGAACCTGTTGGCCTGCCTGAACGGCGGTGCGATTGTGTCCGAAGCGGCCGTTGAGGCAGTCGAGGCGTTGGCTGCTGAGCTCAATCTGACGGATCCGAACTAGGGCGTTCGGTTGCTACAGGTAGAGCGCGGTTCCGCGACGCGGGGTGTCCCGTACGGACGCGGAACTTGCACCGAGGCGCGTGCCCGCTCGGAGCCCGCTTCGCGGTCTCTTCGTCTGGGCACTGGTTACAGGATCACTAAGACGTCCGGACGGGACACCCCGCGTCACGGAACCGCTTCGTAACGCCAGGCCCCGCGCTGCGGATCACGTCGCAAACGACGGCGCGTGATGGTTCTATCGGCGAGTACCTCAGGGGGAATCAGATGAAACGAGCGTGCGTTGCGTTGATATTCGCTAGCGTTCTGGCGAGCTGTAGTCCGGCGGAGCCCGAGGCGACTGGCCCTGAATGGGGAGGCTCTATCGAGGAGCGCGACGGCGTGACCTGGGTGGTCAATCCCTCGGAGGCCTGGTGGGACGGGGATAGCGAGCCGTTCACGCTGCGACTCGACCGCTCCTTCGGGAATGATGAAACTGGGCCCGAAGCGGGTCTGCTCAACGCGGTCATGGGTGCGGCAGTGGATGCCGAGGGCAACGTCTATACCGTGGACTCCTGGAAGCACCGCATGGTCGCGTTCGCCGCTGATGGCACCTTTCGCTGGTCTCAAGAGACGGAAGGTGAGGGACCTGGAGACTTGTCGCATCCGTACAACGCAGCCTGGGACGGCGGTGACCGGATCTACATCGACAACCAGAACGGGGGTCGGATCGACTGGTGGACCCTCGACGGAACGTTCGCGGGAACGCAGCCGCTGAGCGACTTCGGGCTCGGCCAGAGCATGCTTTTCGGTTTCCTGGATCCCGGCCGCGTCGTTCTGGGTGAGCGCCTGCCGGGCCGCGATGGTGTTGGTCTGCGGGTGTTCGCGGTGAGTGACACGGGTTGGGAGCCACTGAGCTCGTTCGAGGCGTCGGGGGGTCGGGACGCGACCGAAGAGGCCTGGGGCGGGTGGTTGACCTCGGCGCGAGTCTCCGACGGGTCTATTTTCGCCGGCCACGCGATGGACTATCAACTTGCCCGGTATAGCGCGACTGGGGATCTGGAAACGGTCTGGACGCGACCGATTCCGACACTGTTGCCGCCGATTTCTTATCGTGGCACCGGCACCAACTTCGGCGAGTACGAGGCGCCGTTGCGGCTGCCTAGCGGCCATTACCTGGTGCACCACCAGCGCCTCGAAGGCTTCGAGAGCCACGACGACTACCGCCTGGAGTGGGACCAGTACCTCGAAAGCGGGGGCAACGAGGCTTTTCGGTCCCGGATTGCCGCCCTCGACCTACTCGACGCCGAGGGGCGTTACCTGGGTTCGGTTGCGTTCGAAGAGGTTGAGCGGATTCTGGACGTTGGCCCAGACGGCTACCTGTACACCGCGCGATTCGAGCCTGTTGTCGAGCTGCGTCGGTACGAGATCATCCTGGCGCCGGAGCTGGCGCGCGGGGCTGAGACGTCCTAGCGGCTCGCTCTGGCGTTAGACGCGGGGGCGGACGGCGTCGAACTCGGGGAAGTCGGACCATTCGGCTTCCTCGGGCTGTGGCTCGATGACGACGTACGCGCCCTCCACTCGTGCAGATGCGCCGGCGACGGTGACTCCGACCGGCTGACCGAGTCCGGGCGTTAGGGTGGAGACGTTCAATGACTCGCGACTCTCCCCGATCACGTTGTCGTCAGCGTCGAGCTGTCGCACCAGGACCGTGAGATTCCGGAGAGACCCTTCCGCATTGTTGTTGACGACCAGGATATCGAGGTAGAGCGATCCGTCTTCCCGCTGCGCCCATGACTTCAGCTCGGCGGTGTAGTTGCGGCGCTGCTCCATCACGCCGCGCACGAGGTCGTCGGCCGATGGCGGGCTGCAGGCTGGTGCGACGATGGCGAGCATGAGGAGGGCCAGGGCAGCGCGCTTCATGAGGAGGCTCCGGAGGTGCGTTCAGTGTCGGGTTCAGACTGGTCTGCCAAGTGTATTGCGCGATAGACGTCGCGGCGACGCCTTCCGGTGGCGCGAGTGAGTTGGCGGCGAGCTTCACCGGCCTCGATGCCCTCGGCGAGGAGGAGCGCGTATCGTCGGCGGAGCTCGTCGTCGGACACCGGTGCCGGCGCGGACGCGGTTGCGCCCTCGATCACGAGCGTGATCTCGCCCTTGACGGCGTCTTCCAGGGAGTCGAGCAGCTCGCCGAGCGTGCCGCGCCGGAACTCCTCGTGGAGCTTGGTGATCTCGCGTCCCACACAGGCGCGCCGTTCGGCCCCGAGGACTTCACCGGCGAGCCGTATCGTGGTGGCAAGACGACGGGGTGACTCCAGAATGATCATCGTTGCCGGATTTTCCGATTCGCCTTCGAAGAAGCGCTTCAACTCGCCCTTTTTCCGGGGTGGGTATCCGAGAAAGACGAAGCGGTCCGCCGGAAGGCCCGAAGCTACGAGCGCGGCGAGCACCGCGCTGGCTCCCGGAATCGGCACGACCCGGACCCCTGCTTCGATGGCGGCGGCCACGAGCCGTTCGCCAGGGTCGGAAATGGCGGGAGTACCGGCATCGCTCACCACAGCGAAATCTTCCCCTGCGAGCAGCGCCGTGATGACTCCCGGCGTTGCTGCGGCCTCGTTGTGTTGATGGTGCGCGCTGAGGGGCGTGTTCAAGCCCAGGTGCGACAGTAACTGGCGTGTGCGACGCGTGTCCTCGGCGAGAACACGGTCGACGCTGCCTAGTGTTTCCGCCGCCCGGGCGGTGATATCGCCTAGATTGCCGATGGGCGTCGCCACGACGTAAAGGCACCCTGCTTTGCGGTCTGCTGGCACTTTGCTAGATTGGATCGGTTAGGCGGATGTTGGTCGGAGTCCTGAAGGGGATCCGAGCGCGGGAGCGCCGTGTGGCGCGAACGCTCCGAATCTTACTCGGACTGTCGATCCGAACGTCTCCAAAAGAGAGCGGATCGGAAAATACAGGAAAATACGGTAAATACCGGTGCCAATAGATCGCATCGCCGTGCGTGGAGCGCGGCAACACAATCTCCGAAACCTGGACCTCGACCTACCGCGGTACGCCATGGTCGTGGTGACCGGCCCGTCCGGGTCCGGGAAGTCGTCGCTCGCCTTCGACACGCTGTATGCCGAAGGCCAGCGTCGCTATGTGGAGTCGCTCTCGGCCTACGCACGCCAGTTTCTCGAGCAGATGGAGCGGCCCGAAGTCGATCTCGTCGAAGGGCTTTCGCCGTCGATCGCAATCGATCAAAAGACAACGAGTCGTAATCCGCGTTCGACGGTAGGCACGGTTACCGAGATCTACGACTTCCTACGCCTCCTCTATGCGCGTGTCGGCGTGCCGCATTGTCCGCGTTGTGATCGCGCGGTTTCCTCGCAGACGAGCCGGCAGATCGTGAAGCAGGTGATGGCGCTGCCGTCGCGGTCCAAGTTGCAGATCCTGGCTCCGGTGGTGCGCGGCCGAAAGGGCGAGCACAAGGCGGAGTTGGCCCGACTCGCGCGCAGCGGATACGTGCGGGCGCGCATCGACGGTCGCGTGCATGAACTCGCCGAGCAGCTCGACCTGGCGCGCAACAAGATCCACGATATCGAAGTAGTGATCGATCGGGTTGTGCTGCGCGCGGAAGTCGAGAAGCGACTGCTCTCCGCGGTGCACACAGGGCTCCAGCTCGGCGACGGCACCGTGATCGTGAACGTGGTGGGGGAGGGCGACAGGCTTTTCTCCAATCGGCTGTCGTGCCCGCACTGCGGGATCAGCGTGCCGGATCTCGAACCACGATCCTTCTCGTTCAATAGCCCGCGCGGTGCGTGCCCCGCCTGCGACGGTCTGGGGACCGACCGCCGGATCGACCCTGAGCGAGTTGTCCCAGATCCGGAGGTGTCGTTTCTCGACGGGGCCATCGCGGCCTGGCGTGGTGCGGCGTATCCGGTTGCTTTTCTGAAGGCGCTCGCCCGTCGCGAGGGAGTGAAGCGACCGAACGTTGCCTGGAGCAAGTTGCCCGAGGAGTTTCGTCACCTGGTGTTGCACGGGCCCGAAGACGGGGAGCCGATGAAGTTCCGGGTGAAGGGCGACTACATCGACAAGAGCCTGAAGCGCGGTTTCACCGGCGCGGTTGCGTGGCTCGAGCGCGCTCTACGGACGGCTGATTCGCCGAGGGTTCTGAAACGACTCGAACCGTTTCTCTACGACGGCGAGTGCTCCGTGTGTTTGGGAGCTCGACTGCGCCCCGAGAGTCTCTCGGTGCGCCTGGATGAACACAGCATCACTGAACTGGCTCAGCTAACGATCGATGACGCCGTTCCGGCCATCGCCGGGCTGCGCATCCCGGAACGCCTGGAGCCGGTGGCGCGCCCGATTCTCAAGGAGGTTCGCGAGCGACTGGGTTTCCTGAGTCAGGTCGGCCTCGGCTACTTGAGCCTCGACCGATCGGCGCGTTCCCTGGCCGGCGGCGAGAGTCAGCGTATTCGACTCGCGACGCAGATCGGCACACGACTCCGCGGGGTTCTCTACGTGCTGGACGAGCCGAGTATTGGACTCCATGCGCGCGCCAATCAGCGGCTGATCGACGCGTTGCGCGCCATCCGCGACCTCGGCAACACGGTCATCGTCGTGGAACACGACGAGGAGACCATCCGCGCGGCGGACTGGGTGGTGGACCTGGGTCCAGGAGCCGGCGAGCAAGGCGGGTACCTGGTGGCGGAAGGCCCGCCCGATGACATCGCCAAGGACTCGGAATCGCCAACTGGGGTCTATCTCTCGGGACGCAAGGTCATCGCACTGCCCAGCCGTCGTCCCGTGGACGACGATACGGATCGACTGGTGGTGCGTGGCGCGCGCCACCGCAACCTGCGGAACCTCGACGTCGAGCTGCCGCTCGGCAAGCTCGTAGTGGTGAGTGGTGTCTCGGGATCCGGGAAGTCGACACTGATCGAACAGACGCTCTACCGGGCACTGGCGAAGGAGTTGAACGGCGCCTCCGCGGCTCCAGGCCTGCATCGCACGATCGATGGCGTGGAGTTCATCGACAAGGTGGTCGATATCACCCAGGATCCGATTGGCCGCACGCCACGCTCGAACCCCGCCACGTACTCCGGTGTTTTCACCACGATCCGGCAGTTGTTCGCCGCGGTGCCCGAGAGCAAGGTGCGCGGCTACGGGCCGAGCCGGTTCTCCTTCAACGTGGCCGGTGGGCGGTGCGAAGAGTGCCAGGGCGCGGGGGTGAAGAAGATCGAGATGCACTTCCTGCCCGACGTCTATACGACCTGCGACGAGTGTGCGGGTAAGCGATACAACCCCGAGACGCTGCAGGTGAGGTTCCGTGGGCACAGCATCGCGGACGTTCTCGGGATGACGATCGACCACGCGGTGACGGAGTTCTCTGCGGTACCGGCGATCGCGCCGAAGCTCGACACGTTGCAACAGGTAGGGCTCGGGTACCTGCGCCTCGGCCAGCCAGCTACAACCCTGTCGGGCGGAGAGGCTCAACGTCTGAAGCTTGCGCGGGAGCTGTCGAAGCGAGCTACCGGCCAGACGCTGTATCTCCTGGACGAACCCACCACGGGTCTTCATTTCGAGGATGTCGCACGGTTGCTGAAAGTGCTCGATGCACTGGTCGAGCAGGGGAACACAGTGGTTGTGATCGAGCACAATCTCGAGGTGATCAAGTACGCCGACTGGATCATCGATCTCGGGCCCGGCGGCGGTGCCGCGGGTGGCCTCGTAGTGGCCGAAGGCCCGCCGGAGACGATCGCTGAGTCCGACTCAGCCACAGGCGAGTTTCTGCGGGACGTACTCCAGCGCACCGCCGCGGTCACCGCGTGATGCCGCGTCTCGCGCTCTTTGGGCCGGTGCCACCAGCACGATCCGGGCTGGCGAGCTACATCGAGGGGCTGTTGCCGCAGCTGCCGGCAAGCTGGGAGATCGAGCTTTTCGCTGACGTCCCCGGTGCGCCGGCGTCGCTGGACGGTCGTCCAGTTCACGACGTAGACGCCTGGGCCGAGCGTCACGCAGCCGCCCCGTTCGATCTCGACATCTACCAACTGGGCAATGACGGCGCGCTCTTGCCCGTTGTTGAGCGAGCGCTCGAGCGGCCCGGGCTCGTGATCCTGCACGACGTGGTGCTGCACCCGATGCGCGCCGCCCACTACCTGGCCGAGAAGAACATGACCAGGTATCGGCATGCGCTGGAGGCCGATGACCCCGAACTCGGTCCGGCGGCTGCCGAGGTGATTGGTGCCGGCCTTGCCGGCCCGTCTCTGTTCTGGAGCTTCCCACTGAGCGGCGACATCATGAATGCCAGTCACCACACGTTGGTACACGGCGAACTGCTCGCCGAGTGCGTGCGCGCGGAGTACGCCGGGACAGCTCCGAGTGTGAGTTCGGCGCCACTCTGGTTGTCGGTCGCCGAGCCGGGCGCGACGGCGGTTGAAGCGTGGCGGGAGCGGCTCGGAGCAACTCCGAGCCGTCCATTGCTGGGAACGTTCGGCCACCTGGGTCCCGAGCACCGTGTTGACATCATCTTCGATGTGCTGGGCGAACTGGTTGAGCAGCACGACGTTCGCCTGGTCGTTGTCGGCGGCATGGCTTCGGGGTTCGAGGAATCTGTGCCGGAGTCGCTGCGGGACCACGTGACCTTGACCGGCCACGTGGATGACGACGACTACGGGGCCCTGCTGCGCGCCGTCGATCTCGGGTTGAACCTCCGATATCCCACGGCAAGGGCGGCATCAGGGCCGCTCGCGCAGATGTTGTCCGTGGGCACACCCGCCGTGATCCACGATCTTGTTCATCAACGCGACATCCCGTCGCCGGCGGTGCTGCGGGTACCCACCGGTGCGCCCGACGAAGAGCGCGCGGCGCTGCGGGAGAACCTGCGTCGCTGGCTGACAGACGACGTGCATCGCGAGCAGGCCGCGGATGCGGCTCAGGCGTTTGGGGCTGGCCTCACGGCTGAGCGCCTGGCAGCAGGCTGGGAACACGCTGTGAACGCTGCCCTCGCTGCCAAGAAAGTCGCGTCGTGACGGGGCGATTACGATAATCTTGCGGTCGAATCGGAGTGGCTGTGCTGGATGGAGTCAGGCCGCTCGCGCCTCCCGTACCGGCCGTCCCTCGACCCAGCGGGTCCGGCTTCGCCTTGCGGCTCAACAAGAAACGCGGACGCACAAGGATTGCCATGAAAGTCACGATGATCGGCACCGGCTACGTGGGCCTCGTAACCGGCACTTGCTTCGCGGACTTTGGTCTCGACGTCACCTGCGCTGATATCAACGCAGACAAGATCGCGATGCTCGAAGGCGGCGAAGTCCCGTTCTACGAGCCGGGTCTCTCCGAGAAGATCGAGCAGAACGTGGCCGCCGGACGGCTGACGTTCTCGACCGAGGTTGGAACGGCGATCCAGGAAGCGGATGCTGTCTTCATTGCGGTTGGTACGCCGGCGCGCGAGGACGGGGCAACGGATCTGTCCTACATCGAGGCGGTGGCTCGCGACATCGGTCGCAACCTGAACGGCTACAAGGTCATTGCGACGAAGAGCACGGTGCCTCCACAGACCGGCGCCCGTATCCGCGAGCTTCTCATCGAAGAGGCCGGCCCCGACGCAGAGTTCGACGTCGTCAGCAATCCGGAATTCCTTCGCGAGGGCTCTGCTGTTGACGACTTCATGCGCCCCGACCGCATCGTCGTGGGCGCGGATTCGGCGCGCGCCGTCGACCTGATGAAGGCGCTCTATCGACCGCTCTACCTGATCGAGACGCCTTTCGTGATCACGTCGGTCGCCAGCGCCGAAATGATCAAGTACGCGTCGAACGCCTTCCTGGCGGTAAAGATCACGTTCATCAACGAGGTCGCGAACATCTGCGAGCGTGTCGACGCCGACGTTCATGTCGTGGCGAAGTCGATGGGCCTCGACGGCCGCATCTCGCCGAAATTCCTGCACCCGGGACCAGGCTTCGGTGGTTCGTGCTTCCCCAAAGATGTGGCCTCGCTCGTTTCGACCGGTGAGCGCAACGGCTACGAGTTTCTCGTGGGCCGCGCGGCGCTGGAGGCCAACGAGCGGCAGCGCGACATCATGACCGACAAGATTCGCGCGGCAGCGGATGGCCTCGAAGGCAAGCGAATCGGGTTTCTCGGTCTCGCCTTCAAGCCCAATACCGATGACGTGCGGGAGAGTCCGGCGATCGAAATCATCGAACGAGTTCTCGATGCGGGCGCCACAGTGAGTGCGTTCGATCCGGCGGCGATGGAAACGGGCCGCGACCTCCTGGGCGACAGGATCACGTATGCGGAAGATACCTATTCTGCGGCGGCCGATGCGGACGTGCTAGTTATCGCGACCGAGTGGAACCAGTTCCGCAACCTCGATTTCGCCCGGCTTCGGGAAATCATGAAACGCCCGGCGATCGTGGATCTCCGCAATGTGTATAGCCCCGACCGCATGCGCGATCAGGACTTCCACTACACTTCGGTGGGCCGCTGACCGAAGGCACAGGTCAGGGCGCATCGGGTGAGTTGGACATGGACCAGAACGAAGTCGCCCAACGACTAGCCGAACTGCGCGAGCGCATTCGTGCGGAACTCGAAGTCGAGGCGCCACCGCACCTCGCGGACGGCGCGCGAACAACGGGTCCCGCTGCGCTCGACGACTACGAGTTGCCCCCGGTTCCCGGTGAGCCGGCACTGCATACGACGCCGCACCTCGAGGCCGCGAACGAGCTCGCGGTGATCACGGCGCCAACGGAAATTCGCTCAGACGTTCCGCTGATCGGCCCGCTTCTCTCGCTCTTGCGCCGCGCCGCGCGGCCGTTCGTGCAGCCGATTCTCGATCCGTACCTGGCGCGCCAGGAGAAATTCAACGCCGAGATCATCCGGCATCTGAACGCGCATGGTGTTCTGGTGGAGCAACGTCTCGCGGCTGTCTACGCGGCGCTGTGTGAACGCGTCGCGCAGCCGCGCGAAATCGAGAGCCGTCTCGATACGGCCCTGGCCGAGTACGACGAGACGTTGCGCCAGCGACACGTCGTGTTGTTCGACGCATTGGAGGAGGAACTCTGGGCAGTACGAGGTCGCATCACAGAGGCCTGGCAGGAAGTGCACCGGTCGTTGCATGACTTCGACGTACGGTTCGTGCAACGCGCCCAGGCGATGGACACTCGTTTCGACGAAAAGGACGCTGCGCTCGCACACCTGGCCGAGCGCCTCGATCGCATTGGGGACCTCCCCGAAAAGAGCGAGCTTCTCGAGACGCGTACGGCGTTGGCACGTGCGCTCGAAGCGGTCCCGGAGGGCGGCGCCGAGGCAGGGAAGGAGGAGCACCAACCCTTCGACCAACCTCTCTGGCGCCAGCTACGCGAATGGATGTCCGACCAGGACTATCGCGCACACCAGGACACGTTCCGCGGCGACGAGCAGGAGATCACGCGCCGACTGCAGTCTCACGTCGAACGGTTTGCCGACGCGCCCGGCCTCGTTGCGGACCTCGGCTGTGGTCGCGGCGAGTTCCTCGAATTGCTCTCGGCGGCTGACGTGGACGCTGTCGGTGTCGAAATCAACGAGGCCGACGTGGATGCCTGCCGCGCTGCCGGCTACACCGCGGAACACGCGGATCTGTTCGAGTGGCTCGAGGCTCGTGACGATGAGTCGCTCGGCGGCATCTTTCTCGCGCAGGTCATCGAGCACTTGCCGCCGCCCGACTGGGCCCGACTGTTCCGGCTCGCGGTGGCCAAACTCATGCCGGGCGGCCGGATTCTCGTCGAGACGATCAATCCGGAGAGCATGTTCGCAATTCTGCGCGCCTACGTATTGGACCCAACCCACGTGCGACCCGTGCACGCCGGCCTCCTCTCATTCTTTGCCGGTCGCGCGGGCTTCGAGACGGTCGACGTTCACTATCAAGCAGCCGTTCCGGACACCGCGCGACCCGAGCAGGTTGACGGGGCGCTCGCCGGTGATGATCGTCGGCTGGCCGCGGCGATCGAGGCCGTCAACGAGCGACTCTCGCGGCTCGACGACCTCTGTTGTCAGCCACAGGAGTACGCGCTCGTGGCAACGCGCCGCGCCCGATGAGTCGTAGTTATCGGGTCGTGGTAGCGGCACCTCAGGTGCCATTTCTGCGCGGCGGCGCCGAACTTCACGCCGAGCTCACCGTGACCGCGTTGCGCAAAGCTGGCCACGAGGTCGACCTTGTCACGCTGCCGTATACGTGGACCGGAGAAGTAGATTCGATGAACCAGGCGTTGGCCTGGCGTCTGGCCAACTTCGAGGAAGCCGCTCCAGGGGCTGTGGATCTCGTGATCGCGACCAAGTACCCGTCGTACCTGGCGCGACACCCGAACAAGATCGCGTGGGTGTTTCATCAGCAACGCGAGGTCTACGACCTTCACCCCACCGGATTCGGCAACTTCGGCCTCGCCGACGACCAGATTGCGCTCCGAGAAGCTCTCGTCGAGTTGGACATGGAGGCGCTGCTCGAATGCCGGGCGCTGTTCACCAATAGCGGCAACACGGCGCGCCGCATGGAGCAATACTGCGGCATCCCGGCGACGCCCCTCTACGCGCCCCCTCCACTTCATGACCAACTGCGCAGCGGACCGCACGGGGACTATCTCTTCTTCGTTGGCCGTCTCGACCCGATCAAGCGTCTCGACATGACGATCGAAGCACTGGCCGCCACGAGTTCGGCCGTGACGTTGAAGATTGCGGGCCGCGGGCCGGCCGCGGATGCGCTGAAGGAACTGGCGGAACGCCTGGGCGTCAGCGATCGGGTGGAGTTCCTTGGTTTCGTGTCTGACGAAGACGTGCTCGAACTGATGGCGGGCTGCCTGGGAATGGTGCTCACGCCGCACGACGAGGACTACGGCTTCACCACGCTCGAAGCGTTCTTTGCCGGGAAGCCAGTGGTCACCACCACGGACGCCGGCGGCGTGCTCGAGTGGGTGGAAGACGAGGTGACGGGTTTCGTCGTCGCGCCAGACCCAGCGGCTTTGGCAGGCCGCATCGACGACTTGTTCAACGATCGGGCGGGCTGCGAACGAATGGGCCTGGCCGGCCGCGAGCGGGTGTGCGATCGGGTGTCGTGGGACAAGGCACTCGCGGCGCTCACCGCGACTCTGGACTGATCGGGTGCGTCTCGCGGTAGGCCTTCCAAGTCTTCCGGCCACAGCGATCGAGCGCGCCCAGATCGAGGCGGCAGCGGCAGCGCTTGCAGAGTCCGCTGACCTCGAGTTCTTTGCCGAGTCGACTCGGCTCATGGAGGGCGACCTCCCGGGGCCTGGGTACCACTACCTCCGCCTGCCAGAGCGCCACGCGACCCGTCGGTTCGACGCGGCGCTACATATCGTTGGCCGCGACTTCCGTCCCTATGAAGTGGGCTACTTGCTGGCGCGTCGATGCCCGTCGGTGCTTTGGCTCATCGACACGATGTCCCACCACGTCCTGGTTGGCGGGATGGCGCCGCACGGGCGTTGGGACGCCTACGGCAAAGTGCAGCTGGCGCGTCATCCCGCGGGCCCGCGCACGGCGGCGGCGATCGCAGCTGGCTGGGGGACACGGGCCGTATTCCGGACGACGGATCCCTTGCCGCACCTCCTCGCCGACAACCGGTTCATCGCGGCGGCGCGCGACGTCGCTGACGTGCTGACCGGCGAACCGCCGATCGTTCAACTACCCGCTCGCATCGCGGCGCTCGAACGTCAACGGCGAGATTTCGACAACGTTCGGACAGTGGCTGTGGTTGCCCCGAACCTTTCGTGGCCAGCGCCGGAGTTGCGTAGCCTCCGGGCACTTCTGAAGGCGCGCCCCGAGGTCACGGTTCGCTACCACTTGATTAAGTGGTTCGAGGCGGGCGTGCGCGGCCCGGCTGCTGAGCTCGGCGTAGACGATCAGATCGACTGGGTGATCGAGGACGGCGTTGAATGGCGTGGAGAGGTGGCCGACTCGGCAGAGGTGGTCATCGCAACGACGGGCGACCCGACGTTGAACGACCGAGGGCTTGTTCGTCGCGCGATGGCGGCCGGACAGATCGCCGTGGTCATGCGCGCCCCAGCCTGGGAAGCATTGACGCAGGGCGGTGTCGTGATCGTGGACCCGGGACGCGAGCGCGAACCTGGACTGCGGGAGACGCTCCTGGCGCTCGTCGATGATCCAGAGCTCTGCCACGGGATCAGCCGCGTAGCGTCCGCGCACGCGGGCGAGGTCACTCCCCAGGAAACTGCCGCGGCGTTGCTCGGCGAGCTTCGGCAACACGCTGCGTCGCACGAGTTTGAGGTGCGCCGCGAGGCGCCGCGAGCGCACGACCTGGCACGCACGCTGATGCGGGACTACTGCGTGCCGCACAACGCGAGCGCGTCCACGCGCGACCTTGTGACGAACGCCATCGACGGCGTGTGTGTCGATCCGACCGGTCCTCGTGCCTGGCAAGTCACGTGACCCCGCTGGGCGTCGTCCTGGTCTTCGTCCTGGCGCTGACTTGTTTGGGGCTCGGCGAAGGGATACGGAGGCTGCTCGCCAGCCGCAGCCGGAGCGTCGAAGATTCGATGCTGGCGCTCGTAGTCGGCTGGGTGCTGCTCAGTTGGTGGGGCGTCTTGCTGGCTGAATCAGGTGAGTTCAGGCCCTTGGTCTTCGTCGGGCCCCCGATGACCTTGCTGGCCGCGGTTTGGTGGGCGCGACCTTCATCAGGGCCCGGTTCGTATCGGGCCGAGCCCGTCGTGGTGCTGGCGTTGGGACTGACAGTAGCGATCGGGATTGCTGCCTTCTTTCCGGCCTTCGACGTTCAGCTCGAAGCGCGCGATCCGGGGACGTACTTTCATACGGGACGTTCGCTCGCCGATCGGGGCAGCCTCACGTGGAACGATGACACCGTCCTGCGGTTGAGTCCTTCGACCCGCCTGGAGCTCTTCCCCCAGGCCGGCTCCGACCGCGCTTATGACTCCTCCCGCTATCTCGGCTTCTACCTTGAGGATCGTGATTCCGGTCGCGTGGTTCCCCAGGCATCACCGGTATACCCGGTGTGGGTCGCCGTCGGACACTGGATTGCAGGCGCTACCGGAGGCCGTGCCGTGGCCTCCATCCTCATGCTCATCGGAGGTTGCCTGCTCAGCCTCCTTGGCGCAGCGTTCGCGGGCCGGATCGGGCTCGCCGCGGGGCCGCTGTTCGTGGCGGGGGTCGTGCCCGGGTGGTTCGCTCGGTTCAGTGCTGCGGAGAGCGCGGCCGTCGTGGCCGTATGTGCGGGGTCCCTGGGTCTGCTGCGCTATCGGCAGAAGGGACGGCGTGTCGACGCACTCGTTGCAGGTCTGTGTTTCGGACTATGCCCGCTGGCGAAGGCCGAGCTGCTCGTTGTCTTGTTTCCGTTGGCCGCGCTCTTCTTTCTGGACATCGTGACGCGGCGGTTCACCGTACGAGACTTGATCTTTCTCTGGCTTCCGATCAGCGCGCTGAGTGCCCACCAACTGCTGCACGCCACGGGTTGGCTATGGCCCTATTACTCGGACCTTCTGCTGCAGTACGGATTGACCGCTCCGGTCTTCCTTGGAGGCGCTGCGGGAGCAACGCTCGCAGGGATCTTGACGGCGATGGCAGTGCGTCGCCTGCTGCGCAGCAACGCCGAGCAGCTGCGTGCCTTCCTGGCCGGCGAAACGGTTTCTGGGCGCATGGCGCGGTGGATGGCCGCTATCGGCGTCCTGGCGCTCACGGCCGCGGGTTACTGGTGGCGCCCCTATCAGTATGTGGTCGATCGCGGCACGGACAGCTGGAACATGGCGAATCATGTTGAACTCGGGCTCAGCATATCGCCCTGGTTCGTGTTCCTCGCGGCTGTCGGAGCTGCCTTGGTCATCACGAATCGACACGACCGCCGCGGAATCGAAGCGGCAGCGTTCCTGTTGATCGTTCTGGCTGCTTTGATCCTGTACGAACGCAACATCATCCCGCGGCCGATGTGGTCGCTGCGGCGGTACGTCCCGATCGTGATACCGGTGCACTACGTTCTGGCGCTGCTTGCCGTCGGCTGGACGGCACGGCGCCTCGCCGCGTGGCGAGTTCCGGTCGCGCTGACGAGCGCACTGCTCATAGCCCCAGCAGTCTGGCACCACGCGACGGTAGGAGCGGACGTCAAGAGGCATGTCGAGCTCTCGGGCGCCACCGAGGCCGCACGCGGCCTGGCGGAGCTCTTCGGGCCCGAGGATGTGGTGCTATTCGAAGCGCGGACCCGGCGAGGGCTCGAGAGATTCGAGGCCGCGCTGGGTCTCGTGAACGGGCCGACGATCTATCGCTTGCCAGGCCCAACGATCGATTCCGATTTGCTGAGCACGATCGCGCGCGAGAGGAGCCGGGTAGACGGCGACACCTACCTTGTGACGACGGGCTACTTCGATGGCCTCGGTGACCTGGGTGCCGAGCGCGTTGAGATGTTCGAGTGGGACACCGGCTCGCTCGAGGAATTCTACGTGTACGACGAAGTTGACCAGGGCCGCCGCATCCGATTGCCCTCAGCGACGGTTCCCATGCGTTTCCGAGCGCGCATCTACCGTTTGCTACCGGGGGCGGGGCTCGCGGAGCTTCCGATCCGCGAGGCCGACGGAGTCACTCTGGGCGAGCTCGACGTGGGGCTATGGGACGAGCCGTACCTGATCGGCAGCACGCTGCATCAGCCCGAATACGCCGCCGAGCACAATTTCCGCTGGACGTCCGGCAGTTCCAGCTTCCTACTCGCCGGTATCCCGACGGACGCCGATAGCGTGATCTTGCGTATCGTCGAGAACGAGTACCAGCCGCCTCAGGAGGTCGACGTCTGGCTGGACGACGTATACCTGGGAAAGGCGGCTGTACCAGCGCGCTGGGCCGACGTGCGATTCGCCATTCCGCCGGAGTGGAGCCGTCCGGCAGACGGCGTCGGACGGCTTCGTGTTGAGGCGCCTACCGTCAGCCTGCGGGACCTCGATCCGGACCAGGTCGACTCGCGCTCCTTGGGAATCCGCGTTGACAAGGTGTTCTGGGCGAGGACGGACGCCCTGGACGAGGGATAGAATCGGGCCGGCATGAAGCTGATCGTCCAGATTCCCTGTCACAACGAAGCCGACCACCTGGCGGCCACCCTTGCCGCGATACCGCGGCAGGTCGCGGGTGTTGATCGCGTCGAGATTCTCGTCCTAGACGACGGGTCGGACGACCAGACAGTCGACGTCGCGCTGGCGCATGGCGCCGATGCCGTTCTGCAGTTTCCTCGCCGCCAGGGCCTGGCCAGGGTCTTCAAGGCAGGAATCGATGCTGCGATTCGCGCCGGTGCCGACGTGATCGTCAACACCGACGGAGACAATCAGTACGATGGCAGCGAGATTCCAGGTCTCGTCGCACCGATCCTCGAGGGCCGGGCAGACATGGTCGTCGGCGACCGCGATCCCGGGACACTTGCCCACTTCTCGCCGGCCAAGCGACTCCTGCAGCGTCTCGGTTCCTGGTTGATGCGGCAGCTCTCTGGCACGACGGTCGCGGACTCCACCAGCGGTTTCCGCGCCTACACGCGCGAAGCCGCACTGCGCATCAACGTGGCCAATGACTTCACGTACACGTTGGAAACACTCATCCAGGCCGGGAGTCGACGTTTACGCATTGTCGATGTCCCGATCCAGGCACGGCACACCCCGCGGAAGTCTCGCCTGGCGCCAACGACATTCCACTATCTGAAGAACGCCGGCGGCACGATGGCTCGGGCCTATGCCATGTACGAGCCGATGAAGGTGTTTTTCTACGTTGGCGGAGCCTTCTTGCTCACCGCCGCCGCACTGGGCATCCGGTTCCTGTCGTTCTACTTCGGCCCTTCGGCTGGTACCGGGAACATCCAGTCTCTGATCCTTGCTGCCATCCTGGCAATCGTCGGCTTCCAGTTCTTGAGCCTCGGACTCGTAGCCGACCTCATGGCTGCGAATCGCAAGCTGATGGAAGAGCAGCTCTATCGGTTGCGTCGCCGCGACGGCGACGACCTGTGTACTGACGGCGTTGCGGGACTGCCCGGTGTTCTCGTGCGCGAGGAGAGTCGCGATGCCTGATGTGAGCATCATCCTGCCGGCGTACAACGAGGCGCCGGTGATCGCGAGTGTTCTCGAACGGATTCGCGCGGTCGCGCCGCCCGGAGACACCTGGGAGATCCTCGTCGTGGACGATGGCTCGGACGACGGCACGGGCGACGCTGCGGAAGCTGCCGGCGCTCGTGTGGTGCGACATCCCTACAACAAGGGGAATGGCGCAGCTGTGAAGAGCGGTTTGCGCGCAGCCCGAGGGGAGAAGATCTGCCTGCTCGACGCCGATGGTCAGCACGATCCTGGCGAGATCCAGCGCCTACTCGATCGGCTCGGCGACCACGATCTCATCATCGGGTACCGGAGTGGCGGCGCCGGCGGCGGGTGGACCCGATGGTTTGGCAACTGGTTCTACAATCGGCTCGCCAGCTACCTGGCGCGACGCCCCATTCTTGATGTTACGTCCGGTTTCCGAGCTGCGCGCCTGGCGCCCATGGCCGAGTTCATCCCGCTCTACCCCAACGGCTTCTCGTATCCGATTACGAGCACGTTGGCTCTGATCAAAGCGGGCTACAACGTCGATTTCGAGCCCATCAACGTCAGCAAGCGAGTCGGCAAGAGCAAGATTCGGATCATCCGTGACGGCAGCCGGTTCGTGATGATCGCGTTGCGCATCGTTTCACTCTTCTCGCCGCTGAGGATTTTCCTGCCGATTGCGGCCTCGCTGTTCGCGGCGGGTGCGGGATACGGGGTCTATACGATCTTCGACGAATCGCGCGTCACCAACACGTCGGTACTCTTTTGCCTCTCGGCGCTGATCATCTTCCTCATCGGACTCGTGTCGGAACAGATCGCCCTGATGCGCTTCGAACGTCGCGGGTAGGGTCGTTACGATGCGAGCTGCGGACCGCGGCGAGTCGTTGGACGACTGATGCGGATCCTCCATCTCGCCACGACGTACCCACTGCACCCCGGCGACAGCAACGCCACGTTCGTTGCCTCGATCGCCGAGGGTCTGGCCGCCCGAGGTCACGAGTGCGACGTGCTCGTCCCCTGGCATCCTGAGCTGCAGGAGATGCGATCCGGCGGTGTGACCGTCACCGGGTTTCGATACTCGCCAATCGATGCGTGGCACCCGTGGGGTTACGCGCAGTCGCTAACTGCCGATCGTGCGCTACGCCCGGACGCGTATCTTGCCGCTCCTCTGGCAGCTCTGGCCGGGCGTCGCTGGGTGCGACGGCTCCATCGCGAACGGCACTACCACCTGCTCCATGCACATTGGTTCCTGCCCAATGGCGCGATCGCGGCTTCGGCGTGGCGAGGCACGGGCCTGCCGCTGGTTGTTTCATGCCACGGGAGTGGCGTCTACCTCGCCGAGAAACACGGATGGGCGGCGCGCCTTGGACGCTACGTGCACCGCCATGCCGGCGCAGTGACTGCGTGCTCGGCGGATCTCGCGCGGCGCGTCGATCGCTTTGGCGAAGGAGCGGCGGCCGTTCGGATTCCCTACGGGGTAGACACTGACCGCTTTGCGCCGCTGGGCCCGGCGCGCAGGGCTTCGGCCCGCACCGAGATCGCAAGCGCGCATGGACTCGATCCTGAAGCCATGTGGGTGTTCGCCATCGGTCGTTTGGTCTACAAGAAGGGCTTTGAGGTGTTGATCAAGGCCGCTGGCATCGCCGCCCAGCGCGGTGTGGGACTCGAGGTGGTGATCGCCGGCGCGGGACCGCTCGAGCGCCAGCTCACCGAGCTTGCAGACTTCCGTGGCGTTGGGGATCGGGTGCACCTCGTCGGGGCCGTGCCCAATCGCGATGTTCCTCGCTTGTACGCGGCGAGCGATGTAGTCGCGGTGCCCTCAGTACACGATGCTGAGGGGAACGTCGATGGGTTGCCCAACACGCTGATGGAGGGGTTGTCGTCCGGAGCGGCTGTGGTGGCCAGTGAAGTTGCCGGGATCCCCGACGTCCTCCGACCCCGCGACAATGGGCTTCTGTTCGCGGAACGCGACGAGAACGCCCTGGCGGATCTGCTTAGCGAGCTCGCAACCAACCCGGCGCTGCGCCAGGAGCTTGGCGAACGCGCTCGAGCGGACGCGACGGCGAACCTCGATTGGGAACAGACGGTGACGCAGTTCGAGCAGGTCTACCGTACGGTGAATGCGGAGGCATGACCTCGATGCGCATCGACCTGGTTTTCCCACGCTTCAAATTGCTGTCCGGCGCGGAGCGGCTCGCCCTGGAACTTGCTGCAGGTCTTGTTCGGGCTGGCCACCAGCCACGGATCATCTGTCATCAGTTCGATGAGACATGTCGCGAGTTAGTTCGCGAGGGTGTCGACGTTGTTGCGAGCGGCAAGCGTCTGGACTGGTTCTCCAATCGATATCTGAACGCAGCGTTCGACTACCAGAGCGTGCGCAGTCTCCGAGACCTCATCGGCGCAACGGCCGACGCAGTCGTCCTGTTCGGACCGGCGCTGCGGCTGGCCCCAGGACTAGAGGCTGCCGGTCGAGCGACAGTGTATCACTGCTTCGAGCCTCCGCGCGTGCTGTATCAAGACCGCGCTGATGTTCTGCGTCGGGCAGGCCTTGCCCGGTTGGTGTTGAGCCCGGCGCTGGCCGTGTACCGGCGTATCGACCAGCGGCTCGTCAAATTCCCGGGAGCAATCACGGCCTCCGGACCCTACGCCGCCCATCGCGTCGAAGCTGTGTACGGACGTTCCGCGACGCCGATCACACATGGGATCGATCGAGCCGCGCTGGACGATTCCGAGGGTGAGTTCTCGCCGACCGACCTGGTGACGGTGAACTACTTGCACCCGCGCAAGCGCGTGGATCTGGCGATCCGGGCGCTAGCGCGTCTGGAGCGGCCGCTTGCCGATTCCGCAGAACTCCCGACGCTCCGCATTGTAGGTGGGGGGCCGGAGCGGGACGCCCTCGAGAGTCTGGCTGCCGAACTCGGCGTTGCGGATCGAGTTCTGTTCGCGGGATTCGTGCCCGGCGAACAGCTCGGTGCCTGCTATCGCTCGGCGCGGGGCTACCTGCACACCGCGCGGGAAGAATCGTTCGGGTTGTCGGTGATCGAAGCTGCATACAGCGGCCTCCCCGTGATCGCAGTGGCCGAGGGCGGCGTCGTGGATAACGTCGAAGAGGGGAGCACGGGCACCCTGGTGGAGGCAACGCCAGAGTCCGTGGCGGCGGGCATCGTGCGGACGTTGGACGACGCCCGGCGGTCGGCGTCGTCGGGCGATGCGGGCCGCCACATGGTCGATGCCCGCTATACCTGGGATCATGGCGCCGCCGACCTGCTCCGCGCTATCGCCTCAGCGCAGTAAACTCGACGCGATGTCGCTTCCAAACGAATGGCGCAAAGAATGGGGTGTGCTGCTCATTGCTGCACTGGTCGCCCTACCGCTCTTCACTCCCCGGCTCTATGCCGCGGACGAGTTGAAGTATGTGAGCCATCTGCGTTCGGTCTATTTCGACGGAGATCTGACATACGACAACGACTACTATCTGTTCATCGAACGCGATCCCGTTGCGTACGGCTGGGTTCATAGCCTCGCCGACTCGCCTACTCAGACGGGACGATTTCTGAACGACGCCCCGATTGGAGCGCCGCTACTGTGGGCGCCGTTCTACCTGGTGGCCGACATCGTGGTGGTCGCTGCGAACGCGCTGGGCTCAGAAATCCCCCGCGACGGCATCAGCCAGCCCTACGTCTGGGCGATCTCGATCGGGTCGCTTTTCTGGGGAATGATCGGCCTGGCGTTGATCTACCGCGCGTGCCGACTCTTCTTCGGGCGCTGGGCATCTCAGTTGGCCCTGCTCGGAATCTGGTTCGCTTCGGCGTTGGTGTTCTACCTGTACATCACGCCACCCATGGCGCACGCGAACTCTATCTTCGCGGTGGCACTGTTCACCTGGTTGTGGCTCAGGAATCGAGACCGCCAGCGCACGGTGCGCGAATGGATGGGTTTGGGGGCGGCGGCCGGCTTGATGGTGCTCGTGCGGGAACTCAACTGGTTGATGATGATCCCGTTGCTCTTCGACGAAGCGATGAAAGTTCTGGGCCGTTTGCGCGCGGGCGACGCGCGAAGGTTGTTTGAGTGGGTGCCCGGCTACGCGACGTACGGCGTTTCTCTCGCGGTAGTGGTCGCTCCGCAGTTCGTTGTCTACAACGCCCTGCATGGTGCGTTTTCACCAACGCCGTTCGTGACGGAGAAGTTCTCGTACCCCCAGTTCGCGCTCGACGTCTTGTTCTCGGCCTTTCACGGTCTCTATTCATGGACCCCGGTGACTCTCCTGGCTACCGCCGGGCTCTACTTCGTGGGGCGTCGCCATCCCGTTGTGGCCGCGGGCCTTGGCTTGGCCTTCGTGGCCCAGGTTCTCGTGGTCGGCTCGTATCTGACGTGGTGGGGCGGCGCGGCATTCGGTGCGCGCAGGTTTCTCAACTGCACGCCATTGCTCGCTTTGGGTCTGGCCGCGCTTCTTGATGAGGTTCCCACCTCGAAGCGCCGGCATGCTACGGCGACCATCGCGTTCCTGATCATCTGGAACTTCGGCTTGGCGATTCAGTATGCCACCGGGATGATCCCTCGTGACCAGCCGGTCGCAATGACGACGATTGCTGTCAACCAGTTCACCGAAGTGCCACGGCGTGGCGCCAACGTTCTGTGGCGATTCTTCACGGATCGCTGGTCCCTGGTGGAGAATTCCCCCCGAGAGTCGTCGTGAATTTGGCCGACGGCGAGTCCACTGTACTCATCGTTACGGATGCGTACCCGCCTGACTGTGGCGGGAGCGGTTGGAGTACGCACGCGCTGGTTGCGCAGCTCAAGGAAGCCGGACAACCGGTGGCTGTCCTGCAGGTCGAGACCCGTGACGCGGGCCCGCCGCTGATGCGCGAGTTCGATGGCGTGCGGATCGAGACGCTGCCGATCGGTCGCCATCGCGTGGCCAGGCGTCATCTCCGAACGGCGGACTTCTCGCTAGCGCCGGTGCGGAGCGGCGTCCGGGCTTTCCTGGAGGGCCGACCCGACATCGGTTTAGTGCATGGTCAGCATCTACATAGCGGCCCAGGCGCCGCATGGGCCGCGCGTGACACAGGGCGCGCGGCGGTCGTGACCATCCGCGATATGTGGCCGATTCGGCTCGATAGCGTCGCCTGGCCGGACGAGACTGAGGACACTGTCTCGCAACGGCGTTTGGCAGGGAGGGCGCTCGTTCGTGGGTTCGGCGTGCATCCGGTTCTGGCGAGCCTCGCGGCGGGGCAGGGCGTGCGTCGACTCCGCGTGCGACAGCGCTCGCTCGAGATGTGCCAGCGCGTGATCTGCGTTAGCGAGGCTGTCCGCCGCCGGCTCGCGGTGCACGTGGCCGCCGAGTTGGTTGTCGTTCCGAACATGATCAGCACTGAGCGATCGGCGGAGTCCGCCGATCGGGGCGAGCCAGTCGCCGGCGTGGTGGGGCCATACCTGTTTGCGGCCGGGAAATTGAACTCAACCAAGGGATTCGACCTTCTGGTGGACGAACTCGCGGCTGCGGGTTGTCGCTGGCCCTTGGTGGTGGCTGGGTCCGGGCCGCTGGAGTCAGCCATGGACGCCACCGCGCGGCGCGCGGGTCTACAGTTGGTCCAGCTCGGTTGGACCAACGGAGATTCATTGCTTCGCGCCGCCCGCGAGGCGCGCGCCGTGATCGTGCCAAGCGTCCTAGAGGATGCGCTGCCGCGAGTGATTCTCGAGTCGATGTCCGTGGGCACACCAGCCGTGGCCCGCGTGACGGGTGGCAGCCCCGAGGCCATTGAGCATGGCGTCGACGGGTTTCTCTACACCGACACGCCTGGCTTGCGAGAAGCACTGGATTCTCTGGAGGACGATGACCGCGCTGCGGCTTTGGGCCGCGCCGCGCTGCGGGCCTGCGAGAGACGCTTCGCGCCGGAAATCGTCCTGGATCAGTTGCTCGCGGTCTATCGCGAGGCGCGGGCGGCGACAACAGCGTGAGCGACTTCCGACCGAAGGTAGCGGTCATAAGCCGTCGCGTAGCTCCAGCGCATGGCCCGGGCGGACTTGAAACCGCCGTTCGGGAGCAGGTCCACGAATTGGCCAAGGCGGGCGCGCGCGTGGATCTGTGGACGGAAACGCCGGAGCCAGCTCGACAGCGGGCTGCGGAAGCGGATTTCGAGGACGCGGCCACGTTGCACTGGGTCGCGCCCGGTCCACTGCCTCTGGGCGGGATGCGCGGCACCGTCGTGCTCGATCGGATCACGAACTATCCGATCTGGGCGCGTCGCGTCGCCAAGACCATGGCGCCTCCTGCCGACGTGATTCACGTGCATGGCCTTGCAGGACTCGGCGTTGCCGAGCGCAGGGCCCGCGGCGCTCAGACGGTGCCGCTGGTTCTCACCGCGCACGGAATGGAGGAGTTCCTCGGCAGGGGATTGAAGCATCTGATGTACGGCCCGTTCCGAGCAGGAATGCGTCGGATTGGCGCAGCGGTGGATCGGGTCGTCGTGACAGACCGCGTTCTGATGCCGGTCGTGGCCGGAGCCCTTGGCATAAGCGCCGACCGGACCTGTGTGATCCCGAATGCGATTCATCCCGAGGCGGGTCCGCAAACCGCGGATGTTGGCAAGGCCAGAGCGACCCTCGTGGCCGGCGGTCAGGGGGAGCGCGAGTGCATCTTCGTGTCTCTGGGACGATTCGAGGCGAACAAGGGGTTCGACCTGCTGGCCGAGGCGCTCGGCGACGCGAAGGACGAACTCGGAGATTGGGCCTGGGTTCTTGTCGGCGATGGTCCGCAGCGCAGCGCAATCGAGGCGGCGGTGGTGGCGGCGGGTATCGCTGATCGAGTGTTGTTCACAGGACGCGTGGACGACGAAACGAAACACGGCTTGCTCGCCACGGCCGACTGGTTCGTGCACCCCACCCGATTCGAGGGTTCGAGTCTCGTGACCCTCGAGGCGATGGCGCATGGTTTGCCTGTATTGGGTACTCGCGCCGGTGGGCTGCCGGACAAGATCGAAGATGGTCGATCCGGACTGCTTGTTGAGCCGAGCTCCGTGGAGGCGCTGGCGGTTGGCCTGTGCGCCGCGGTCCACGCGCCGAAGGCGGAGTTTGGTTCACGCGGCCGAATGATCGTGGGCCGCGACTTCAGCTGGGAGCGTGTGGGCATCGCATTCATGGACCTGTACCGCGAGTTGTGCGCCGCGCCCCTGCGGTAGACTGACGAGAGTCACGGCATTCAGCCGCAATCCCGCTCGCCCGGCACTCCAGCCGGTCCAAGGACGTTTCTCTCGTGCGTTCCCGCCGACTGTATTTCTTCGCAATCATCCTGCTCGTGACGGCCGTCTCGTGTGTATCGAGGAACGTCGAGAGAATCGACGATGAGGAAGCCGCGCAGATGGAGGCGCCGCCCGAGCCGTTGTCGGCCGAGGAGCGCGCCAATCGGGTTGTGGCTGATCCAGGGTTCACCGGCAGCGTGCGACTTGGCGACGAAATCGCGAGCGCCCCTGACGGCGTGCTGTACGTGATCGTGCGCGTGGCCGGCCGCGCGGGCGGGCCGCCCCTGGCGGTAAAGCGGCTGCCTGTGGAATTGCCGACCGATTTCGTCGTGACATCGGCCGACTCGATGATTCCAGGCACCCCGTTGGTGGACGGCATGGACGTGACGATTCGAGTCGACCAGGATGGCGACGCTTTCACGGTTCAGCCTGGCGATCTGCAGGGGAGTGTCGGCCCGGTGGCAATCGGCGACACGATCGAGATCGTCCTGGGCCCGGCGCCGATCGACGGTCCATGACGGCACCTATCGCGCACTGCCAGCGCGATACTGGCGTGCTCCGGATTTCTGGCGAGGATCGACTCAACTTCCTGCATCGCCTCCTGACAGCCGACGTGGCGACACTGGGGCGCGGCACCTCCCGGCAGTGTCTCCTGCTCGACACCAAGGGCCGCGTTCAGGCCCTGATGAAGATGACGGCGACCGGTGACGCGATCGTCAGCTTTGCTAACAAACGGGCGATCGAAACCGTTGTGACGACCCTGCAACGCTACGTGCTCGGCGCTGACGTCGCGTTCGAGGTGAGTGAGGCCGCTGTCGTAGGCCTTCGTGGCCCGAAGCTCGACGACCTGATCTCCAGAACAGAGCTTCCCGACGATTCGGTCGTGGCCTGCGACGGGGATCTCGCCCAGATCGCGTGCCCTGCGCCCGAAGCGGTTCGCGACGGTCTGGTTGCTGCCGGCGCAGCGGAAGTCGACGGCGAAGCCTGGCGGGTGGCGCGCGTGATGGCTTGCGAGCCCGCGCATGATGCCGAGATCACGGGCGCAGAGTTCCCGCAGGAGCTTGGACTCGTGGATGCGGTGGACTTCGAGAAAGGGTGCTACCTGGGACAGGAAACGGTGGCGCGGATTCACTATCGTGGTCAAGTAAATCGCCTCCTTGCCACGGTGCGGGCGGACCATCGGCTCGATGTCGGCGGGGATTTGCTGGACGGCGACTCGCCGGTGGGCCGGATAAGCAGCGCTGCGGGGATGTCCTCGGGAGGGTCGATCGCACTCGCGCTGTTGTCCCGCGCGGCAGCCGCGCCCGGCGCGGTGCTGGTGGACGAGACCGGGGGCCAGGTCGAGGTCGTTGCCAACGTGGAGACTCGGTCCGGCACGACAAACGGACCGTCAGATCCATAGAATCAACTCGTACTGGGCAGCGGCGCGCCGCTGATCACGCACACCAGGCTGCCCATGGAGACGAACATGGCTTCTACGGCGAGCCCGAACGGCACTGAGATCACCTGGCTGGGTCACGCGACGTTCTTGATGTCCGCGCCGTCGGGCACGCAATTGCTCGTGGACCCCTTCGTGGATAGCAACCCCAGTTGCCCGCCTGAATATCGGACGCTGGAGCGGCTTGATTGCGTGGCGATTACGCATGGGCATGAGGACCATGTGGCCGACGCCGTTTCGATCTGCACGCGCCACGCCCCGTTGACCGCTGCGATGGTTGAAGTTGCCGGTTGGTTGCAGCGCTCGGGGGTACCCGAAGACAAGCTCATCGCGATGAACAAGGGCGGCACCGTGCGACTGCACGACATCGACGTCACGATGGTTCACGCGCAACACTCGAGTTCCATCCCTGGCCCGGAAGGCGACCTCGTTGCCGGTGAGGCCGCCGGCCTCATCCTTGGTTTCGAGGACGGGAGGCGCGTTTACCACGCTGGTGATACGTGCGTGTTCAGCGACATGCGTCTGATCGCCGAGCTCTACGAGCCCACAATTGCCCTCCTGCCAATCGGCGACCGATTCACCATGGGTCCGCGCGAGGCGGCACTGGCCTGTGAACTGTTGAACGTGCGACGCGTCGTACCGATGCACTACGGAACGTGGCCGCTTCTCAGCGGAACCCCCGAGGCACTCGCGGCCGAGTGCCTGCGACGAGATCTGGACGTCGAGATCGTAGCGATGTCCCCGGGAGATTCGCTGCGGTGAGGCCGTCTCCGCGTCGGTTGCTCGCCCTCACGACGCTCGCCGTCGTCTTGTCGGCCAGTGCGGGATCGCCGCAAGCTTCCGATCCTCCTGGACCCGTGCGTCGCTCCGAGCCACACCTGCTGGCCGTGGCGCTCGAGCGTGGGGTTCTGCATCGCGAGGCGGACGTCGGTTCGGAGGAAGTTCTTCAATTCCGTCGCGGCGCTGTTTTCGACTACCTCGGGCCTTCCACAGACACGTTCGGGCGCGACTGGAGTGCTGTGGGGGATGGCGATAGCTGGGTACGCACTGAAGATTGGTACGGCGTGGCCGCGTCGCCGGCCGAGGTGCGTGGTCAGGCTGGCGAGATCGCCGCGCTGACCTTTCTACCGACTCCGGAAGCAAGTGTCGTGACCGCCGCGACGACCGAGGTTGCGACCGCGCAGATTTCTTCGATGCGGATGCCCATCGAGGTCGAAGCCGATTGGTGGACTCAGAGCGTCGCGATCGACGCAGCGGCCATCGGTCAGTTTGGCCGGGTTCTCGGGTTCCCGGGTCGGGTCGTTGAAGAGGCGGTGGCCGACGAACTTATCCAGCTGCTCGGAGGTCAGGAGGCTCTCGGGCCATTCCCGGAGACGCCGGTCTACGGCAGTGTGTTTGTGGCGGCTCGCACCGGGCTCGTCTTTCGCCACGACGGGCGCGCGTGGAAACTCACGGACCCTGTGCTCACGATGGGTGACAACGTGGGGCTCCTCGCGAACCCGGGCCTGGTGTTTGATGACGAGGCGCCTCCCGAGCCGACCGGCCCCAGCATCGCTTGCTGGCGATTGGTCGGAGGGCTGGGGCCTCGGGGTGAGGTCGTCGGGACCGTCGCCGCGGCACCGGCGCCCCCCGTTCGCCTCGACAGCGCTTCGCGCCCGGATACTGAGCGATACCTGGGCTACTACGACCTGACGCCACGCGCATGGCCGACGGTGCTTCCATCGATGCAGGCGCCGCGCCGCGTGCTTCCCGTCGGCGTCACCAGCGGCGTGGCGTTGGCGGACAACAGTCGCCGCCAGGCCGTCTATCTGGAACAGACTTTGCCCTCGGCCGTCACCCGGCAGCTGCGCGGGCGCCAGGTCAGAATCGCTTTGCGGGCGCGCGCTTCGCTCGTTGCCGGATCGCCTACCGCCACCGTCGGCATCGACGTGGAAGCCGGTACGCTGCGGGAATTCACCAGCGTTCAGGTGGGGGCCATGTCAACGCCAGTCGAGTTGCTCGTGACGGTTCCGGAAGACGCGGAAGAGATCGTCGTGCGAGTTCTTCCGAACGATCTCAGCATCGCAGTTACCGAAGCGGCGAGCGCGGTAATTGATAGCGCAACGCTAGTGCCTGTCGAATGGGATGGAACGCTCGAGCCCGCGCCCCTGATTATCCGGCGCGCACGCGCGATCACGTATGAGCCGGCACCTCGACACACCCCGGCCCGTGTTGTTGTGACGGAGCGATCGTACGAACAGGTCACGCGCATCATGGGCAGGGCAGGCGACGTCTCAGACGATCGCCTCGAGAAGATCCTCGCGGGCGACGTCGAGGTGGACATGACCGAGCGCGAGGTCCGGCTGGCATGGGGCGATCCCATCGAGACAGCGGAAACAGGTCTGACCGTTTGGACATGGGTGGATCGAACGGCGTCATTCGACGAGGAGGGTTTGCTCATCGCCTGGACACGTCAGCCCGAACCCGAGCCGATCGGTCCCTCGATATGTGGCGTGGCCGCAGCGGAGGGACGGTGAGCTCGCCACGGTCGCACTGGCGACCCCGAACGGCGCGCGGTTGGTTCGCGTTGGTCGCGTTTGTGGGCGGCCTGGTGCTCGCTCAGCCACCGGTTGTATTCGCGTTTGCGAACCGCATCTCGCCGTGGATTCTCGGCATGCCGTTCCTGTACGCCTACCTTTCCGTCGTTTATCTCTGGCTGATCGGTGTGCTGCTCGTGGTCTGGCGGTGGCGGCTGTGAGGAGGGTCTGATGGAACCTTGGGTCGTAGCCACGGCACTGATCTTTCTGTACCTGATCGTGACGCTCGTCATTGGCGTCGTGGCGAACCGGCGACTCTCCAGCGACGCCGAAGACTTCATGCTGTACGGCCGGAAGGCCGGTCCAGTGGTTCTCTATCTGACCGTCGTCGCCACCTACCATTCGGCGTTCGCGTTCCTGGGTTCCGGTGGCTTCTTCTATACGCATGGCGTCGGATTCTGGGTGGCGGGATGCTGGACGATTCTCGTGGGAGCGATTACGTACACGCTCGGGGTTCGCATCTGGTTCGTAGGCAAACGATTTGGCTACGTAACCCCAGCCGACCTGCTCGGCGACTTCTATCAGAGCGAGGCGGTGCGAGTTGTTGCCGCGCTCGTCTCGGTGGTGTTCACGCTTCTCTACGTTCAGGTGCAGGCGCAGGGCCTCGGCTACATCCTTTCCGTGGCTTCCGGCGATCGCATCCCTTTCGCGCTTGGGACAGCTGTGTTGCTGGTCGTGGCGGCGTTCTACTTGATGGCCGGCGGATTGCGCGCCGTGTACTGGACGGACGTTCTGCAGGGCGTCTGGATGTATGTCGCCGTCTGGGTCGGTGCACTCGTGCTCACGATCCGATTGTTCGGCAGTCCCCTCGAGCTCTGGCGGCGGGTTGCCGCTGAGCGTCCAGACCTGCTTACACTTCCGGGTCCCGAGGGCTTCTTCGGGCCTGGCATGTGGTTCGGAATGACGATGGTGCTGTCGTTCGGAGTTGTGCTCCAGCCACACATGCTGATCCGCTATTTCTCCGCCGATTCCGCGCGCACGCTCAAGCTGCTCGGCGCCACAACACCGATTTATCTCGCATCGCTCTACGTGCCGGCGGCCTTCGTGGGCCTTGCGGGAGCGCTTGTGCGGCCTGGCCTCGAAGTGCCGGATCAGATCTTCCCGGTGCTGCTGTTTGAGTTTGCGCCGGCCTGGCTCACCGGGTTGATCCTGGCCGGTGCTACGGCGGCGGCCATGTCCACACTCGACTCGATATTGCACTCCAACATGACCGTCTTGACTCGCGATGTGTATCAGCGCTACATCAACCCCGATGCGGACGCGGCCCGGGTGGTGGGCGTGGGCCGGCTGATCGTGGTGGCATTGCTACTCGTTGCATTCGTCCTGTCCGTGACTTCTTCCGAGTTTCTCGTCGTCGTCGTGACCATGTCGGCGGCGGGAGCGATGCAACTCCTGCCCGGGATCTGCGCCGTGTGCTTCCCGTCGCGACGACCGCTGTCGCGATCGGGCGTGCTGGCCGGCGTTGGCGTCGGGCTGGCGACCCTGTACGTGACGACGGTTGCGAGTCCGCATCCGCTCGGCCTTCACGGTGGCATCTGGTCTCTGGCGGCCAACTGGGCAGCAGCGTGGATCGTCACTCTGATCACAGCCGCCCCGGAGGCCGACACGATCGAGCGGATTCACGGAGCACTCGAAGACTTCGTCTATCGTGACGAGTCGCCGTGACGCAACAGCCGCGGCGCGCGCGACTCTGGTGGACGGTCGTTGTGGTCTATACGGTCGTCCTCTTCGCCGTGCAGTCCCGCCTGGGATTCCTTGTGGACGCTCTCAAGGAGCGTTGGGGCCTCCAGGTCTTCGAAGCGATCATGCTCGGTGCCTCACTCGCGGCGGGACTCGGTCTGGCGGCGTTGGCGTGGCGAGTGTGGCAGCGTGCGGACAGTGGCGACCGCTGGATTCTCGTCGGTGTGATGGCTGGATACGCCGTGGGCAGCGCGATACTTGAGGTCCCACAGGAGCGGCTGCACTACGTTGAGTACGGGCTCTTGGCGGGCCTCATCTACTGTGCTGGTCGCGCCCAAGGCTTGTCGACCGGCACCGCCGGTATCGCGGCACTCGTCGGCACTTCGGGCCTGGGGTACGTCGACGAGGTGCTCCAGGGCGCGCTCTGGGAGAGGCGCTACTTCGACTGGAATGACGTGCGCCTGAACGTACAGGCCGCCACGCTGGGTACGCTCGCCGCGATACCGATCGAGCGCGCACTGTTCCGGAACCGTGACCGGGCGGATCAGCCGTAGCGACTAGCGCAACCGGAATGCATCGGCCGATGCGGTTCCTTCCATGACACGGCGCGAATCCCCTTCGACCTCGATCTCGACGTATTCGAGCGCGGGACCTTCCGCGACTTTGGGGAGTTGCGGTTCTTCGGCATCGCCTTCGGCAGACACATCGGCGTTCTCGGTGTCGGCGTCCTCCGGCGTCTCGATGGCCTCGGTCTTGGCGTCGCCGGCGTCCTCGTCCGGTGGCGGAGGCGGTTCCTCTGCCGGCACCGGTTCAGCTTGCGATTCATCCGGAGTTGGAGGCGCAGCCGGGACCGGCGTGAACCGCACCATCAACGTACCACCGGCAGCCCGGCACGCAACCGGCGATGCCACACGGTCGGCGGCCGCTGCCGCCAGCGCGGCCGCGATGCTGCCCGTACCCGAACTCAGGGTCTCGTCCTCGACGCCCCGTTCGTAGACTCGGAAATAGAGTTCCTGCTCGTCATCGATGCGCACAAAATCGACGTTGGCACCGGCCGGCTTCAGGTCTGCGTGATTGCGGATGGCGCGACCGAGGAACCGCACGGGTAGATCGTCGGGATCGTCGTGCAGAACCACGAAGAACGGCACTCCGGCGGTTACATAGGTGCCGATGAGGTCGCGGCCCTCGACCCGCAAGCGCCGCTGAGGCCACACGGCGCCGCCGCCGGGGACGGTTACAGCAACTTGTCGGCCGTCTACGCGCCCGTCGACCGTGCCCATGTCCGTCAGCAGTCGAACCTCGTTGCCAGCGAGACCCTCGTCGCTGAGGTAGCGCACCGCGCAGCGAGCACCGTTGCCCGAGAATTCTGCGGCGGAGCCGTCTGCGTTCCATAGCTGCATGCGGCCGTGAACACCGTCTTCGAGCCCGGCATCGTCGCCGCACGTGAGGAGAACCAGGCCGTCGGCACCTACGGCGACGCCGCGGCGGCATAGCGCGCGTGCGGCGGCAGAACCATCCCGGAACGCGGGCTCCGCACGCGAGTCGACGATGATGAAGTCATTGCCGGCGCCGGAGTACTTCACGAACGCAAGGCTTTTGCGGGCAGCGGCGCTCAAGACCCCTCCTCTGTAGAAACAATGGTTGAAGCCGGAAGGCTGGCGTTGCCGCTCGTGTCGACGGCTTCTACGACGTAGACCCAGACTTGCTCGGCGTCGACCAGCGGGTCGATGAAGCGTGCCTCGGTTATGGGGACCGGCGTGATCATCTCCCAACCGGCGTCCGCGAGTCGATTACGTAGCTGCCTGCGGCCGGCACGAGTGTCGGCGTCGGGATCTTCGCTGTCGGTGTCGTCGGTCTGGATCAGATCCGGATAGACCAATCCGGGTGCCGGTCCAGGGATGCCTGGCGGCGGTGCGGCATGCTTGTAGACCCTGTAGCCACGGAGATCCGTTTCGAACCCGGGATCCCATCGCAACGTCACGCGGGTGCCCGCCCGCACGCCGGTGAGATTGAAGACGCCGGATGGCGCGAAGATATCCTCGATCCGCAACTCTGGGCTGGCGGCCGCAAGGCTCTCCTTGCGAACCCCGACCATGGTCTCAGGCGGCGGTACGATCTCGCCCTCCGCCGGGATCAGCACCGGCGGGCCGATCGGCGCGGTGGACTCGTCGATGAGAGACGGCACGCGGCGCGCCGCGCGCACCTCGTACACGTACACGCTGTTCCAGGCCAGCGTCGTGTCGAGGTACTCGGGCTCATCGAGCGCCACAAGCGTGAGCAACTCGGGCCCACCAGGACTCCCCATCGGAGTTCGATAGACGGTGTACTCTAGGTCGTCCGGGTCGACAGTGGCGCCCACGACGTCCGTAGCCGGTGGCTCCCAGGTGAGCTGTAGACCCTCGATCAGGGTCTCGGCTACCAAAGAGACCGGAGGCTCAGGCACGGGGACGGGCGCGAGGGTCACGATGCGACCGATCTCACTCTCGCGATCCCGCGTGGTGACCGCACGCACCGCGAAGAAGTGCCGGGTCCGGATGCCGTCCGTGCTTGGCGGGTCCAGCGGAAGCGTGAACTGAACCAGCCCGCCCTGAACGTATTCGTGGATCTCCGACATGGGAATCGCCGCGACGACTTCGGCAAAATCACGGAATGTGCCGCGTTCTACCTCCTTGTCGTAGTCGCGGCTCGCAGCGACAATCTGCGACCCGTCGAGAACCACCACGGGGTCCGGCAGGCGCGGAGTTCGATCAACATCCACAATCGCGGTGGGCATTCCCAGGTACGTCCACAGGTCATCGACGGCGATCTCGAGATCCTGCGCGGCCTCGAGGATGGTGCCGGGGAAGACTTCGGCCTCGCGCCAGGCACTACGCACCGTGCTGGGTACGCGACTCAGCGCGAGTTCTTCCTCGGTGAGCGGTTCGACATCCTCGGCGTCGGTTTCCGGATCGTCTGCCGCGGGATCCACGTCTGGCTCCATTTCGGGAGGATCTTCACCCGCGGCGACAGCCGCTGCGATGGCTGCCGCGAGTTCCGCATCGCGTTGCCGCCGCAACGCGGACTCCTCTGCGGTTGTCACGGCTTCGCGGGCCGCGTCGCGACGCTCGCGACGTTCGCGATCCAGTCCAAGCAGTAGCACCTGGGAGGTCAGTGCCGGATATCGCTGATCCATCCGCAGGATCTCGACGCGATCGACGTCCACGAGTTCGCCATCCGTACTGGTGACGGTGGGAGACATGAGTTCGAACCGGATGACGGCCTCTGTGCCGCGCTGCGCCACCGTGAGTTGCGGCGGTTCCGGTGGCAGCAGACGGAGCGGTGGGCGCGGGTCTCCGCGCGAGCCGCAGGCAATCGCGGTGAGCGCCAGAATAGCGATGACGAGACGACGAACGTTCACAGGATGTACTTCGAGAGGTCTTGATCGGCTACCAGGTCGGCCAGGGCCTCGCGCACGAACTCCTCGTCGATCTCGACCTTGTCACCCTTCCGCTCCGGGGCGTCGAATGACAGCGGCTCCAGCACTTTCTCGATCATCGTATGCAAACGACGGGCGCCGATGTTCTCCGTGCGCTCGTTCACGGTCGCCGCGAGTTCGGCAATCGCCCGGAGTGAGCCGTCCGTGAAGGTAAGCGTGACGCCTTCAGTGGCCATCAGGGCCGTGTACTGCCGGACCAGGGAATTCGCGGGCTCGGTCAGAATCCTGAACAGATCGTTTTCGGTGAGAGCGTCGAGTTCCACACGCAGCGGGAACCGACCCTGTAGCTCGGGGATGAGGTCGCTGGGTTTGGAGAGGTGGAACGCTCCGGCTGCCAGGAACAGGATGTGGTCGGTCCGGACCATGCCGCTGCGTGTTTTCACGACGGTGCCCTCGACGATCGGCAGAATGTCGCGCTGTACACCTTCGCGGGACACGTCGGGGCCCTGCGCGCCCTGTCGCCCGGCCACCTTGTCGATCTCGTCGAGGAAGATGATGCCCGAAGCCTCGGCGCGGTCCACGGCTTCGCGACGAACTTCGTCCTCGTCGATCAGGGTCGCGGCGGCCTCACGGCCGAGATGCTCAAGCGCTTCGGGAACGCTCATCCGCCGCCGCTTCTTCCTGCCGCCGCCCAGCATGCCCGGGAGCATGTCCTTCATGCTCACGTCCATGGTGTCCGCCCCCTGGCCGGTGAACACCTGGAAGGAGGGTGACGAGTTGTCATCGACCTCGACCTCGACGGTGCGCTCATCGAGCTTGCCGGCGCGAAGCTGGCTACGCAGCTTGTCGCGCGTAGCAGCCTGCGAGGCGTTGTCAGCTTCGCGTTCTTCCGGTGTCTCGCCACGCGGCGGGCGCTGCGGGAGCAACACGTCGAGGAGGAGCTCCTCCGCCTGCGACTGAGCCTTGGCGTCAACGCGCGTTGCGTGCTCCTGGCGCACCAGGTCAGTGGCGATATCCACGAGGTCGCGGATCATTGACTCGACATCGCGGCCCACGTATCCGACCTCGGTGAACTTGGTCGCTTCCACCTTGAGGAACGGTGATCCGGTGAGCTTGGAGAGCCGGCGAGAGATCTCTGTCTTGCCGACGCCGGTGGGGCCGATCATGAGGATGTTCTTTGGGGCAACCTCGTCGACGAGGTCGGCCGGCAGGGCCAACCGTCGATGACGGTTGCGGATCGCGATCGCCACGGCGCGCTTTGCCGCGGCCTGCCCAACGATGAAGTCGTCGAGGAGATCGACGATCTCGCGGGGCGTGAGCTTGTCGGCGTTGGGCGCGTTGTCGAACCGTTCAGGCAAGGTGATGGCCATAACGAAGGGCGTGTCCTACAACTCAGGTGGCGGGGAGTGTTTCTACCCGGATTTCGTGGTTCGTGTAGATGTCGATCTCGGCGGCCATGCCCAGTGCTTCACGAGCGATCGTGGCAGCGTCCATGTCGGTGTGACGGAGCAGAGTGCGCGCCGCCGATAAGGCGATAGGCCCACCGGAACCGATCACCAGAACACCGTCGTCGGGCTCGATGACGTCGCCGTTCCCGGAAACCACCATCGAAGCCTCTTCGTTGGCCACGATCAGGAATGCCTCGAGGTGCCGCATCGTCTTGTCGGTGCGCCAGTCGGAGGCGAGTTCGACAGCCGCACGATGGAGGTTTCCGTTGAAGGTCTCGAGTTTGCCCTCGAAGCGCGTGAACAGCGCCAAGCCGTCCGCAGAGGAGCCAGCGAAGCCGGCCAATACCCGGTCGCCGTACATACGGCGCACCTTACGCGCACCGGCCTTCATGACGGTGTTTCCGAGTGTGACCTGGCCGTCACCCGCGAGCGCGACCTGGTTGTCGCGTCGGACGCAGCAGACGGTGGTGCCGTGAAATCGGCTGGACATGGGCCGATTGTAGCAAGGTGACCCTGCTGGCATACGACGGCGCTATTCGTCCTTGTTGCGACGGGCCCGCGGATGTGAGGAGCGGTAGATGTCTTGAAGGCGCCGCGTCGACAGATGGGTGTAGCGCTGCGTGGTGGCCAGTGATTCGTGACCCAGGAGTTCCTGGATCGCGCGCAGGTCCGCACCCGAGTTCAGCAAATGGGTGGCGAACGAATGGCGGAGCGCGTGCGGCGTTACCCGCTTGGCGATGGGGCTCTCTCGCAATCTCCGGTCGAGGATCCTGCGCAGTCCGTCAGTCGAAAGGCGGGCACCGCGTTCGCTGAGGAACACCGCTGCGCGTGCGTCCGCCGCCTTCTCGGCCTCCAGCTTGCGGCCGTGCGGCGCGTCCCCTCCCAGCCACGTCGTGCGAACGCGAAGCCAGGTGTCGAGTGCTTGGCGCGCGCGCTGCCCGAAAGGCACCAAGCGCTCTTTCGAGCCCTTGCCGAGAACCCGGAGCATGGCGTCCGGACGTATCGCGTCCAGATCGAGGCCGGTGATCTCGCTGGCCCGGAGGCCGGTGGCGTAAAGCAATTCGAGCAGCGCTCGGTCACGATGGCCCACGGGGCTATCGTCCACGAAACCAAGCAGGGCGTCGACGTCGGACTCGGTCAGGAACCGGGGTAGGCGCTGCTCCGTCTTGGGGTTGCGAACCTGACGGGCCGGATTGATTTGCAGTTCGCCTTCGCGACACAGGAAATTGCCGAATGAACGCACGGCGGCGAGTTTGCGACCGACAGTGACCGACGACAGCTGGGCCTCGTGCATTCGGGCACTCCAGGCCCGCACCGCCTCGGATGTCAGCGACTCGGCCGGTATCGCCGGAGCCGACCCACCGGGCCGTTGCCGATTGCCGCGGTAATCTGTCTCCTCACCGTCCAGATAGGCAGCCAGAAACGCTGCGAACTGGTCGAGGTCACTCCGGTAGGCCCGCAGCGTGTGATCCGAGGCATCCTCTTCAAGGCGTTTCGCCTCGAGGAAAGTGTCGACGCCGAGCAGGCGCGCGCTCAGTTGGCTTCGCGCTCGGCTTGTTCTTCGAGCAGCTGGTCGATCAAGACGCGAAGTTGTGCGGTCTTGCTGGGAATAGCACCCATCCACTTCTTGCGGATCTTCCAGTTCGAGTCGACCAGATACGTCATGGGGAAACCGTAGACCGGCCCCCAGGAGACCTCTATGTCGCGGTTCCCCATCACGATCGGGTAGTCCAACTTGAACTCCATCGTGCCGATCTTGATGGGTCGTGCGATCCAGTCAGCGACCTGTTCGGCGCTACCGGACTGGAAGGTCACGCCCAGCATCTCAACGCCCTTGTCGGCGTAGTCTGCGTGCAGTTCGTTGTAATGGGGAATTTCGGTCAGGCACGGTCCACACCACGTCGCCCAGAAATCCACCACCATGATCTTGCCTTCGTACTCGTCGGAGCTCACATCGGCGCCATCGAGTGTCTGAACCACGAAATCGGGCGCGGATACCGACGGATCGAGTGACACGTTGCCGGCGGCGGCACTGCCGTGGATATCGCCCGGAATATCTTCCGAGTGCGGGAAAACCACGTAGCCGAGCGAGAACGCGACGGCTCCGATCGCCAGGATCAACAGGGCGGGGCGGAACTTGTTGAGCATTGTCAGAACTCCCCGGCACTGCGCGTTTCGGCGTGCGCCGGTCGGACCGTCGATGGGTTACCCGCCACGGCGGGCACAAGGGCTGGACTCATGCTAGCCCGTCACGGCCTGTTGACGGAGCGGAGCCACACTCGTTTTGTTTGCCAGAAGACGCGCGGCGGTTTCAGCCGCGGCGCGCTACTCGCCGCTCTTGGGGGCCTTTTTCTTGGCGACCTTTTTCTTCGCAGCCTTCTTCTTGGTCGTCTTTTTCTTGGCTGCCTTCTTCTTCGTCTTCCGCTTGGCCTTTTTCTTCTTGGCCTTTTTCTTCTTGCGGCGTGGCGCGGCAGCCCGGCGCTTCTCTAGCAGTTCCAGCGCCTCCTCGAGGGTCAGCGCGGTCGGATCGGCCATCGCTTTCGGCACCGACGCGTTCACGTCGCCGTCGGTGACGTAGGGCCCGTAGCGGCCGTCGAGCATCTTGATCTCGCCGCCCTCAAGCTGCTCGACGTTCTCATAGATCTTCAACTGCGTCGGCGTGCGCCGGAAGCCCTTCTTTTCCTGCGCGAGCAGTTCCAGGGCTCGGGTGACCGTGAACGTGAGCAGGTCGTCGTCGGCCGTCAGGCTTCGGGTGTCGTCGCCGCGCTTGATGTAGGGCCCGTAACGACCGTTCGCCGCGGTGATGTCGTTGCCGTCGGCGTCCTGACCGATGACCTTCGGGAACTGCAGCAACTGCACGGCTACGTCCAGCGAGATCTCCGCGGGATTCATCCCTTTGAGCAACGAGGCCATCTTCGGCTTCTTCTTCTTGTCCTCGGGATCAGGGTCGCCAAGCTGCACGTAGGGACCGTAGCGGCCGACTTTCATGTACACCGGCAGGTCGGTGTCCGGGTCGTTGCCCAACGGCTCATCAGCCTTCTCCGAGTGGGCGATCAGTTCGCTGGCCCGCTCGATCGTTACTTCGTCCGGGCACGTTCCGTCCGGTATGTTCGCTGTGGTTTCCCCGCGTTGCAGGAAGGGACCGTAGCGGCCGACGCGGATGATGATGTCCCGGCCTTCCTCGTCCTGACCCAACGGCAGGCTGCAGACCTCGCGCGGATCGATCTCGTCGACTTTCGCTTCGAGCAGTGGCTTCAGGCCGGGCATGCCGTTGCCGAAGTAGAACTCGCGCAAGTACGGCAGTGGTTCGCGTTCGCCGCGTGAGATCCGGTCGAGACGGTTCTCCATCTGCGCAGTGAAATCGGTGTCGATCAGGTGAGTCAGGTGACTCTCCATGAGATTCACCACAGCGAAAGCGGTGAACGTCGGCACGAGCGAGTTGCCCTTGCGGAACGTGTACTCACGTCGCTCGATCGTGCTGATGATCGAGGCGTAGGTGCTGGGCCGTCCAATGCCCGATTTCTCGAGCTCCTGGATCAGGCCGGCCTCCGTGAGGCGTCGCGGCGGCTTGGTGATGTGCTCTTCGGTGTCGATGAGAGGGGTAAGGGCCTCGTCGACGGTTACCGCCGGGAGTACTCGCTCCGCATCGCCCTTGTCGGGGCGGCCCTCCACATAGGCGCGCAGGTAACCCGGGAAGTCGACGGTCTGGCCGCTCGCCCGAAACTCGGCGTCGGGCGCGCCCGCATTGGTAACCGTGATGGCGAGCTGGCGCAGCTTTGCGTCGCGCATCTGACAAGCCATCGTGCGCTTCCAGATGAGGTCATAGAGCTTGGCCGCGTCTGCCCCCGTCGCGCTCCGGACCTCGTCGACGCTGCGAATGCTGCTGCCTGCAGGCCGGATGGCCTCGTGAGCTTCCTGCGCGTTCTTCACCTTTGTGGAGTAGTGACGCGGCTCGTCCGGCAGATACTCCTTGCCGTACTTCGCCTCGATGCTCGCCCGCGTCATCGCCACGGCTTCTTTCGATAGCGTCACGGCATCTGTACGCATGTAGGTGATGAACCCGTTCTCGTAGAGCACCAGCGCTGCGCGCATCGTCCGTCGAGCCTGGAAGCCCAGCTTGCGGTTGGCGTCCTGCTGCAGCGTCGACGTGGTGAACGGCCGCTTGGGGCGCTGTTTGCGCGGCTTCTCTTCTACCGACGCGACCTTGAAGTCCTGTGGTCGCAACGAGTCGGCCAGTGTGCCGGCTTCCTCTCCACTGAGCAGGCGGATCGCCGGGTCAGTCAGCTGTCCGGTGTCCGGATCGAAACTGCCGCTCGTGGCCAGGCGACGGCCATCGAGTGTGTGGAGCTTCGCCTCGAACGTCTCGCCGGACTTCGTCGAGAACTGCGCCACCAGATCCCAGTACTCGGCGGCCACGAATCGGATTCGAGCTTTCTCGCGCTCGACCAGGATTCGCACGGCCACACTCTGCACACGGCCGGCCGAGAGACCCGACGCAACCTTGCGCCACAGGACGGGCGAAACCAGATAGCCGTAGAGGCGGTCGATGATTCGACGTGCTTCCTGTGCCTCGACGAGGTTCGTGTCGATCTCGCGGGTCTGCTCCAGCGACTCGAGGATCGCCGCACGGGTGATCTCGTGGAAGACCATCCGCTTCACGGGAACCTTCGGCTTGAGCACCTCGACGAGATGCTGGCTGATCGCTTCACCCTCGCGATCTTCATCAGTCGCGAGCAGGAGCTCGTCGGACTCCTTGAGCGCCGCGCGAAGCGCGGTGATGGTGGACTTCTTCGCGGTTTGCACTACATAGAGGGGAGCGAAGTCCTGTTCGACGTCCACCCCCAGCCGGCCGACATCGGTACCGCGGTAAGCCTTGGGCACCTCTGAGGCGTTGGATGGCAGGTCGCGCACGTGGCCGACACTCGATTCGACGATGAAGTCGTCACCGAGATATTGCGAGAGAGTGCGCGCCTTGGTTGGCGACTCAACGATAACGAGGCGTTTCGGCATGGTGAGTTTTCAGCGTTTAGGTTGGGGCGGCGGCTGAGTGTAGCAGGAGACTGCGCCTTTATTCCGGCCAGCGCCCATCGTGTCCATGGCGCGCCTCGATCCGGTTGCCCGGTAGTAGCAAAGCCAGCCCGCGGATCTCCAGACCGGTCGCTGCCACCAACAGCACGCCTACCGGAAGATCGAGGGTAACGGCCAGTTCGTCAAGCGAACGGGCATCTCCAGTGGCGAGTGCATCGAACAGTTGGCGCTCGCTGGGCGCCAATTCTTCGGCCTCAGGAGGGCTCGTTGACGCACGCGAATCCGGCGGGACCAGGGTCTCACCGAGGTGATCGAGGATGTCATCGACGCCGGTGATCGGGAACGCTCCGGCTGCGATGAGTTGGTGGCAGCCGACGCTGGTGCGAGACGTGATGGGGCCGGGGACGACCAGAACGTCACGCCCCTCGGCGAGTCCGAGGTCCGCCGTGATTCTCGCTCCGCTCCGGGCTGCAGCCTCAACCACGACGATCACCTCGCTGAGGCCGGCGATGATTCGATTGCGGCGAGGGAAATGCCACGGGGCAATGCCAGAACCGAGTTCGCGTTCGGCTACCAACGCTCCGCGGCGACGAATGCGAACGCTGAGGCTGCGATGACGCGCGGGATAGACAGGATCGACGCCGCCCGGTAGCACGGCGACCGTGTGGCCATCGACCGAGAGCGCGCCTTCGTGGGCCGCCGCGTCGATACCCCGAGCCAGCCCCGACACCACGCTCACGCCACGGCGCGCCAGGGCGGCGGCCAGTTCATAGGCCACTTCGCGCCCGTATCGAGTACACGCCCTGGAGCCCACCAGAGCGACCCGCGGCGTTTGTTCCACGCACCCTGCGACATAGAGGGTCTCGGGCACGTCGCGGATTGCCCGCAGCAGATCTGGATAATCCGGGTCGCGAGGCCGGAGTATGCGGTGCTCAGTGCTCGGGACTTCCATCGGTGCGAGAGTTGGAGGGCTCCTTGAGTTGCTGTAGATGGACACGAGGTCTTGTTGTGCGCCACATGATGGCGCTGGGCTCACGCTTGCAGCGCGGACTGCGCGATCTGTAGACTCGACCGAGTCGCCTCAGAGGTGACAGCAACCCCGGTCCCCGCGGCGTGTCAGGGCGCAGGCCCTCGCGTCGAACGTCCTCTTCCGATCGACACGAGTCGGAGGCCTATGTCTTCTGAGTTCTCTCAGCAGGTGCTCCGGTCGGCCGTGAGCCGGCCCGTCACCTTGATTCTCGTGCTCCTGTTTGTCGCGGCTGGATGTGCCACCGCGCCGGTCGAGCGTGGCAAGAACCAGGCGCAGGAAGGCGTGTTCGCTGCCGACCAGGGTTACTGGGAGGAAGCGCAGTTCCGCTGGCTGAAAGCTCTTGCCATCGCCGAGATGAACGCGCGTGCGCTGAACAACCTCGCCGTTCAGCACGAGCGAGACGGGGAGTTCGAGGCCGCGAAGGACTACTACGACAAGGCGCTGGTCGCGGCGACGCCGGCCGAGCACTTCTACGTCGATCGCAACAATCGCCAGTTCGCGCCGATCTGGGAGCGGATCTCGAGCGGTTCGATGGATGACGACAAGTTGATCGACATGCCTCTGGACGAGTTTCCCGAGGGCCAGACGGCCGCAGTCGGCGTCCTGGAGATCATCGTATCGGTGCCCGATCAAGGCCCGAATCTCGCTGGCTACAACCGCCTCCTGGTTGGGAACTTCGTTCCGGCCGAGGAGACAGAGTCGAATATCAACGACTTCGCGGTGCGTTACTTCCGGCGGCGGATCACGCAGCGAACTTTCTACGAGACGCAGGATCAACTCGAAGCGCCCATGGATCCCGCATCGCGCGGCGAAGAAGTCTTCGACAACGCCGACTACTGGGTCGAGCGTGCGGCATCGTCCGAGGCGGACCTGGTGCTCACCGGCACCATCGGGTTGAGCACCGAACAGGAGTCACAGATGGTGCGCGAACGGATTCGCTCGCCAGACGGCCAGATTCGTGAAGTCGCCCGGTTCCAGGACGTCGTGACTTACAAGATCACGTTCGACGTTGTCGTCCTCCGCGGAGAAGACGGCGAACGGCTCGTGGAGCAGACGCTTGAGTCCGAGGCTTCCTACCCCGTCGAGGAAGGCGTTTCGAACCAGGAGGCCGTCTTCGAGACCCTTGAACGCATGCTGCCCCAACTACTCGAGACCATCACCCCCCGTCGCTCAGAGCAGAGTCGCTACCTGATCTACTGAGCCAGGGAGTACCCACACCATGCGAAGCCCATCCCAGACCCGCGACCGGATTCTCACGTGCGCGCTCTTGCTGACCACGGTGATCGTGGCCGGCGTCGCGCCTGAGGCCCACGCTCAGTTCAACAACACGCCGTACTCGTCGTACTTCGGCCAGAACAAGGTCACGTACGAGTCGTTCGACTTCTGGAAGTACTCGGCGCCGCACTTCGACGTCTACTACTACCCGGAAGAGGAGCAACACCTCGACGAGGTCGTGGCGTTTGCCGAGGCCGCCTACGCGAAGATCTCGCGGACGATGAACCATCAGCTCTCCGAGCGGATGCCAATCATCTTCTACCAGACCCACCAGGACTTTCAGCAGACTCACGTGCTGCCGTTCTTCCTGCCGGAAGGTGTCGCAGCGTTCGCCGAGCCCACGCAGAACCGACTCGTGTTGCCGGTCGATGACCCGCCGGACCAGCTCCACCTGCTGATGGTTCACGAGGTGGCGCACCTCTTCGAGTTCGACTACTTCTTTGGTAACCGCCTGAGCGGCGCGCTGAGAGCGCAGCCCCCTGGCTGGGTGATGGAAGGCTTCGCCGAGTACATGGCGGACAACCTGACCACGCTTGACGAGATGATGCTCCGGGACAAGGTCCTGGCGGACGACATCCCGACGCTCATCCAAATGAGCTACTTCGACTCGTTCTTCAATAGCTACGTTCTTGGCGAGGTCGTGTGGGCGTACATCGAAGAGGAATACGGCACGGAAGGCGTCCGCATCTTCCTTTCCGAGATTCGCCGTGACCTGGGCCAGGACATCGAGCGTGACCTCGAGCGGGCCTTCAACATCACGCCGAACGAGTTCAACACGGACTTCCGTGAGTGGCTCCGGGACCGCTACCTGCCGAACGTGCTGGATAAGAGCGAAGCCCCCGACTTTGCCCGCGGCATCTTCAGCAACGTGGCCTTCGAGGATCGCCAACCTGCCTTTAGCCCGGTCGTTTCGCCGCGTGGCGACGAGTTCGCCGCGGTGTCGATCAACAGCAAAACCCAGCAGGTCGACATCTACTCGTTCGACATCGAGACCGGCGACACGCGCCGGAATCTCACGGGCGGACTGCACGGTCAGTTCGAATACATCATCGGTCAAGGGGTGACCGTCGGCTTCCAGGCGGGCAACGACCTGACCTATTCGAACGACGGCTCGCTGCTGGCGTTCTTCGCACGAACGCCGCCGACGCGAACCTTGTTCGTGGTGGAGACTGAAACCGGCAACGTGCGGACCAAGTTCAAGACCGAGCTGGATCAGGCATTGTCGCCCAATGTCGGCCCCGACAACCGGGTCGTTTTCGCCGCACATGAAAACGGCATCCGCGACATCTACCTGTTCGATCCGACCACCGAGACGCTGTCCAATCTGACCCAGGACGACTTCTACGACTACGCACCGGTGTGGTCACCGGACGGGCAGAGCATCATCTTCGCGTCGCACGTGCTCGGCCACAAGAAACTGTTCAGGATCGACCTGTCGCGTCCGCAGCAGCGTGTCCAGCTCACCTTTGGGTTGTACGGCGACACGCAGCCGTCGTTCTCCAAGGACGGTTCGAAGGTCTACTTCGTGTCGGACCGCACCGGCGAGCACAACCTGTACTCGATGGAGCTCGCGACCGAGACCGTGAGTCGCTACACGAACATCCTGCACGGTGCGTTCTTCCCGCACGAAGTCGAGGAAACCGGCGAACTGCTGTTTAGCAGTTTCAGCGACGGCTTCTACGACCTCTACGCGATGGACCTGCCTGAGCCTGTCGAGACGTTCGTGGCCGTGGACGAAGCGATCGAAGACGTAGAGATCGACCGCATCGAAGACGAGGCTGCGGCACTCGCCAGCGTCGAACTTACCGACCAGAACAAGACCCAGTCGGCCGGCGGCGGTTGGCATATCTCGGCGATTCAGATTGCGGGTGGCTACAGCGTCGGATCGTTCGGCGGAACGGTGCTCACCAACACCTACATCGAGTTCCAGAACTTGATGGGCACCCAGCAGATCCAGGCGATTCTGGGTTCTGTGGAGAGCCAGCGTAACTACACGGGTGTGTATCGCAATCAGTCCAGTCGCTGGAACTGGGGTGCGCTCCTCACCAGTCAGCGCTCGTTCTTCTTCACCCAGGACCTCAACGGTGGGATCAACCGCAACTCGAGCTTCGAGCTGGATGGCGGCGAAGTGTTCGCCGATTATCCGTTCACCCGCGACTGGCGTGCCGAGTTCTCGCTTGGCTACTACCGTCGCGAGTACGTCCCGTCCGGGTTCATCCTCGAGAGTTCGAGCGGCGAGCTCGTGCGCTTTTCCGAGCAGTTCCATAGCGGCAACTACGGAAAGGTCGGAGTGAAGCTGATCGGCGACAAGGCGCGGTTCAAGGAATACGGACCCTACGCCGGCCGGCGCCTGAGTCTTGGAGTCGAGGCGGCCCCGCCCGGCACCGGAACGATCAACTTCTATGACGTGACCGTCGACTTCCGGCAGTACATCCAGGTCAGCAAGGACAGCCAACTCGCGTTCCGCGCGTGGGGCGCGGGAAGTTTCGGCGACCATCCGTCGGTGTTCTTCATTGGCGGGCTGAACCAGCTGCGTGGCTACGACTACCTCCGGTTCTCGGGCAATCGCGCGGCACTCGTGAATCTCGAGTACCGGTTCCCGCTGATCTTCGAGGCACGCGCCGGAGACTTCGCGATCCGCAACATCCGCGGCCTGGTGTTTGCCGATGTTGGGGCTGCCTGGTTCAAGGGTGACGACTTCAACTTCACGCTCGACGGCAGCCTGGAAGACGCACTGGCATCGTTCGGTGTTGGCGTGGGTGTGAACTTCGTTGGCCTGCCGTTGTGGTTCTTCTGGGCGCAGCGCACGGACTTCCAGACGCTGGAAGGCAACCCGCGGTTCCAGTTCTACATCGGACCTCTGTTCTAGCGACTTCTGCGTAGCGCGAAACGAACGGGCCCGGGGCATCGCACCCCGGGCCCGTTTTCGTTTGCAGATTGCGGCGTATACTCCGAAGCAACGCCCGGAGGAGGATTCGTGGGGAAGTTTCGTATCGAAGGTTCGGACATCGACGTCGCTGCGCTCGAGGCGCGCGTCGAGGCGGCCATCGAGTCGAAGCGCGGGACGCGCTTCAGCGACGAGGATCTGGCGCGGCTACGGGATACGCCGCTGCGCCCGAGGCTGCGGCGCGAAGATCTGCCGCGTGGCCTGACTGAAGAGCTGGCGGATGTGCGCGGCCGACTGGTCGAGGCGCCGTCGATTCCAGAAGCTCATTCGGCATCCGCACCATCGCGCGACCGCAGCGAGGAACTGGGTTCCCAACGAGCTGCACCCGACATGGCCTCTCTCTGGGAGACCGGTAGCGGCGGCCTGAAGGGACGGCTCCTGGGTGTGCTGAGGCGCATTGCCCGCACGGTGTTTCACAGCACGACCAATCTCGAAGACGTCCTGGTTCAACAACAGGACTATTCACGCGAAATGGTGGCCACTACCGAACGCGACCTCGCCGCGCTCGAGCAGCGACTCGAACGCAGCTTCGATGTGCTGAAAGACAACCTCGACAGTCGCATCGATCGCACCGCCGACTGGGCCGCCGGGCACATGTCGATCACGCGCGGCACTCTCGAGGAGCGCCACGAGCGCTCGCTGCAGCTCGCGCACAATCTAGTCGTGGAGCTCACCAACGCACGCCTGGATCTACAACAGATGCAGGCTCGCCTCGACGAGATGGCCCGGCGCATGGGCGAACTCGAAACGCGAGGCCGGACGCTCGAAAAACTGACGCTCCGGCCCGGCGACGAGGGGTAGGACGCTGGTCGCGCGGCGAGTGGCCTTCGCTGCTTTCCTAGTTACTAGCCCCGTAGCCTTCGCGCAGGAGCTGCCGGCCGCACTCGGCCAGGCGGCCGCAATCGAGTTCGGGCACTGGACAGACCAGCAACTCGACGGATGGATCGAGGAAGGCGAGGACTTTCTGGCCCAGGCGACAGACTTTGCTGCTCGAGCCGCGGTACTTGAGGCTCTGATCGACTGGAATGCCTGGCGCAACGAGAAGACACCGGAGCCGACACTCGCGGTGCTGAAGCGCTACTTCGAAGAAGTCCCTGATAGTCCGCGGCACGACGAGTTTGACTGGCTGCGGGTCCGGCTCGAGGATTTCTACTGGGAGCACGAGGGCAACGCTCGCCTCGCGATTCACCTCGCGCGTACGTACGAGCGCTACCTCGCGAGGCGACCAGACACCGACGTCGCCAACGAAATTCGCCTCTCGATCGGGTGGGAATATCTCGTGGCCTACGAGCCGCAGCAACCGCCGGCCTATTCAGACGCGGCCGCCCGTAGCTTCCGCACCCGCGGCCGGCTCTTGCTCCATGTCGCCGAAACCGAAGCTCGCCGGCTTGGCCAGACTGAGGTGGCAGAGCAGGCTCGCGATCTCCTCGACCGCGAGCGCGTCCACATCTTGTCGTCGCGCTAGGCCCGTGGCCTCTAGCGCTTCCGCGGGATGTCGACTGTGCCGCTCACGTCGTTGTGTCGGATGCCGCCCGAGCCGTCTCTACGAACCGTGAAGTCGCCCTGGACCGACGATACATAGATGCTGCCGGAGCCGTCCGAGCCGACGAGCACGGAGCCCGATACGTTCTCGATGTCGATGTTCCCCGAGCCGTCGTCGTCGATCGTGACCTCGCCCGCGTCGCGCACATCGATGTTGCCGGAACCGTCGTCTACCCAGACCTCGCCGGCGCCGACGATATCGATGTTGCCGGAGCCGTCGTCGACGGAAAGTTCACCGCGGACGTTGCGAATATCGATGTTCCCCGAGCCATCATCAATCGTGGCGGCGGCAACGTTGCTCACGGTCATGTTGCCGGAGCCATCTTCGATGCGTACCGCGAGGTTCTCTGGCACGCGTACAACGAGGTCGATGTAGGCGTAGTTGCTGCCTAACCAGCTCCAGTTCGAGTCGGGCATTTCGGTCTCGATCTCTACGCGGTCGCCGCGCGTATCGAGTGTGACGGTCGTCGCGTCGAGTCGATCTTGCGTGGATGCACATACGCGGCCGCTGATGACAATTTCGCTACCGCTTCCGCCCTCGACCCGCAGGTCACCGGCCTCAGCGATGATCACCGCCAGATCGGCGCCGCCGGCACCCGTCGACAGATCAAGGTCGCGCGAATGTTCGCAGCGCTGCGCGAGAACGGGGGACGAGACGACGAGCGCTGCGACGGCGGCAGCGGCGAGAAGACCTTTGCGCATGGGCACACCTGTGAGCTTTGGGGGCGTATATCTCATTAGACGCGGCAAACACGGCCAGGGTTTCAATTGGCGCGCCGGCTGGGTAGAAAGCGTGGACTCGTGTTGAGGTGGCTTGCCCGGTCCCCAACCCTCCCCCTACAATAAGCGACTGCGCTTCGACTTCTCGGGATATCCGAAGAAGCGCTCTCCGCGCACCCGCGATAGCGGATGTGCGCGTTGCCCGCCCCACTTTGAACTGGAACACGATCCATGTACGCCGTTATCGAAACCGGTGGTAAGCAGTACCGCGTTTCCGAGGGTGACATCGTGCGCGTGGAGAAGCTGGACGACGAGGTCGGCAGCAAGGTCTCCATGGACGCCGCGATGGTTACCACCGAGGACGCCGTCCACGTCGGTACGCCCACCGTCAAGGGCGCGAAGGTCAACGCGACTGTGGTCGACTCCGACCGCGGCGCCAAGGTCATCGCTTTCAAGAAGAAGCGCCGCAAAGGCTACCGCCGGCGCATCGGACACCGTCAGACGTTCACCGCGCTGCAGATCGACGAGATCGTTGCGCCGAAGGCGAAGGCCGCCAAGAAGGCGACTCCGGCCGCCGCGGACGAAGAGGAGTAACCCATGGCACATAAGAAAGGTCAGGGAAGCAGCCGCAACGGACGTGACAGCAACGCGCAGCGCCTGGGCGTCAAAGCCTACGGCGGCGAGTTCGTCACCGGCGGGTCGATCATCGTGCGGCAGCGCGGCACGCGCCTGAAGCCGGGCGAGAACGTTGGCCTGGGCAAGGACGACACCCTCTTCGCCAAGATCGACGGCTTCGTGTCGTTTCGCGATCGCGGCCGGAAGGGCAAGTTCGTCTCGATCCTTCCGGAAGCCTAGACGCCTGAGCGTCCCGCTGGCGGACGCTTGATCTGATGTTCCGCGACATCGTCAGAATCCGTGTGCAATCCGGCAACGGTGGTCGCGGCTCTGTGTCGTTTCGCCGCGAGAAGTACGTACCCTTCGGTGGACCCGATGGCGGGGACGGCGGCGATGGCGGCAGCGTACGAATCGTCTGCGATCGCGCGATCAATCATCTGGGCGACTTCCGCGACAACCAGCTGTTCAAGGCCGAACACGGGAATCCCGGCGAGAGCAACAAGCGTCACGGGCGCAACGGCGGCGACGTTGAGGTTCCAGTGCCACCCGGCACCCTCGTGTACGACGCGGACACCGACGAGCAGCTCGCCGACCTCGGACAGCCAGGCGAGAAGCTAGTTCCCGTGGTGGGCGGCATCGGTGGCCGCGGCAACGCGCGCTTCGCCACGCCGACCCGGCAGGCACCGCGCCACGCGCAGCCCGGGCTGCCGGGTGAGGAGAAGAACCTTCGCTTCGAGCTGAAACTGATCGCCGCGATCGGCCTCGTGGGGAGACCCAACGCAGGCAAGACCACGCTGCTGCGAACGCTCACCGGCTCCAAGGGCAAGGTCGCGCCGTATCCGTTCACGACGATCAGTCCGAATCTCGGCGTGCTCGATCTCGGCGAGTACGAGCGCGCGGTGATGGCGGATGTACCCGGTTTGATCGAGGGAGCGCACCGAGGCGAAGGGTTGGGGCTTACCTTCCTTCGGCACATCGAGCGCACCCAGGCGTTGGTGGTCATGGTGGACGCGGCCACTCTGGAGGGCGAGCCCATCGATCACTATCGCGAAGTCTGCCGCGAACTCGAGGCGTACGAGTCCGAATTACTTGAGCGGCCGCGCATTCTGGTGGCCAACAAAGTTGATCTTGATCCCGACGCAGAGCGCCTTGCGGTTCTCAGAGCAACCGCCGAGGAAGAAGGCATCGACTACGCGGAGGTGTCGGCGATGGATGATCAGGGTCTGGGCCCTGTCGTGGAGTGGATCCGCGCGCGTGGTCGTGAAGCGGCAGAGGTATCCTAGGGGCGCCGCTCGGCGGCGATTGTTGGCAACGACGGAGGTTCTTTCGTGGCATCGAAGCGTGTAGGCATCTTTGGCGGAACGTTCGATCCGCCCCACCTGGGACACTTGCTCCTCGCGGAGACTATCCGCGAGCAGTTCGAGCTGGACGAGGTGCTGTTTGTGCCGAGTAATCAGCCGCCACACAAGGACCGCGAAGATCTGACGACGGCCACGCACCGGTACGCGATGGTGGTTGCGGCCACGCTGCACAATCCTGCCTTCACCCCGGTGCCGATCGAAGTCAATCGGCCGGGCAAGAGCTACAGCATCGATACGGTGAAGACGCTTGCGGCGGACTATGGTCCAGACGTCGACCTGTTCTTCGTCGCTGGGCTCGACTCCCTCCTGCAGATTGACTCGTGGCACCAGCCCGAAGAGCTCCTGGACAGCTGTCACTTCATCGTCGTGTCGCGTCCGGGGAGCAACCCCGAGCAACTCCGCGACGTGTTGCCGGAGTCCTGCCGCGACCGAGTCGTGGACGTGAGTGGCGGCCAAGCACCTGCTCAACTTGGTAGCGCGCTACAGATCTACCTTTCGGACGCTGTCTATTTCGCGCTGTCTTCCACCGAGCTGCGCGGGCGCGTGCGCAAGGATCTTGGAATTCGGTATCGCGTGACGCCCGAGGTCGAGCGCTACATACAGTCGCACGGCCTTTATCGCGAGGCCGCCGCTGAGGTCGCCTCGTGATGGTCGAAACGGAAGTAGCAGACAGCAGCGGCCCGCCGCCGACGATGGAGATCCCGGAAATCATTCGGGAGATCGCCAAGGTGCTGGACGAGGGCAAGGCCGAGTCGATCGTCATACTCGACATGCGCGAGGTGTCCGGGTTCACCGATTTCATGTTGGTGGCCAGCGGACGCAGCAACCCGCACGTCCGAGCGCTGGTCGATGCGGTGGAGAAGAATCGACGTGCACAAGGCGCCAAGCCGACGCTCATCGAGGGCCGCGCGGAAGGGGCCTGGGTCCTGCTGGACTACTTCGACCTCCTCGTACATGTCTTCACCGAAGAGGCCCGCGGCTTCTATCAGCTCGAGCGACTCTGGCGCGACGCGCCGTTGCTCGAGTGGAGTGCCGAGCCGGCTGCCCCGGAGCCGCCCGTGGCTGAGCCTGAGCCCGTGGAAGCAGCGCCTGACGAGATCGCACCCGAAGCGTGACCGACCTCGCGTTCTGCTGGCCCGGCAAGACATCGGCGGCCTACGCCCGCGACGGGATGGACGACTATCTCGGACGCATCGGTCGCTACCAGAAGTGTCGTGTTGTCATCACGCCGGAAGAGCCGCGCAGTGGCCGCTACTCGCAAGAACATCGGGTTGAGCGCGAGGGTGAGGGCATTCTCAAGCGACTCAAGGATCTGGATCCGTTCTGGCTCTGCGCGCTCCACCCCGCCGGAAAGCCCCTCAACACTGGGGATTTCGCCAAACTGGTGCGCCGTCAGCTGCAGGATGACGGTCGCACACCGGTGTTTGTGGTGGGCGGGCCCGATGGATTATCCTATGCGGTCCAAAAACGAGCAGACCGGCTCCTGGGGATGTCGAGTTTCACGCTGCCCCACGACATGGCGCGCTTGGTGCTAGTCGAACAGGTCTACCGCGCTTTGACGATAATCCACGGTCATCCGTACGACCGTTGAAGAAGATTTTGAATACTGTGAGAAGACGATGAGAGCTGCCCAGAAGAAGAAGATCCAGAAGCAGTTGCTCGAACGGCGACGCGAGCTGGTGAAGGCGCTCAAGCAGGACCAGGCGGAAGTGCGTCGTGGTGACGACGACGGCCCGCTGGACCTGGCCGATACAGCGACCGAACTCTGGAACCAGGAGTTCAACTACAGCCTGTCGGAGCATGACCGTGCCGAGTTGGCCGGGATCGATGAGGGGCTTGCTCGCCTCGAAGACGGTTCCTACGGCGAATGTGAAGAGTGTGGCGAGAAGATCTCGGAGGCGCGATTGAAGGCGCTTCCCTGGGCGCCCCTCTGCATCGCGTGCCAGAAAGAGAAGGAAGAGCTCGCCCGGCGCAACGCGTAGGCCGGCCGCTCAACCTGGACAACCGAGAGACATCCGGGGCGCGGTGGCCGTCAGAGTCCACCCATGTGGACTCAATACGCAGCCCGTGGTCTCTGTCGCCTGCTGCCGCTCAGGTGTGCCCTTTGCGGAGAAGCGACGGATCCGGGTGCGCGACACGCGATGTTTTGCGAGCCCTGCGACGCTCGGCTCACATTCCGCGCCGCCGAAACCCACCTGATCGGCGACGTGCGGGTGACGACGCCACACGTGTTCTCTGGCGCCGTTCGTCACGCCCTCCACGAACTCAAGTTCCGCGGCAACACGCCGCTCGCGAGGCCGCTCGGCGAAGCGTTGGGATTCGCCCTCGGCAATGTCCCCGCCGGCCGGGTCTGGCTAGTGCCGGTCCCCCTGCACTGGCGGCGGCGCTGGGTGCGAGGCCACGACCAGGCTGCAGCGCTGGCGCTTGTCGCGGCGCGTGCAAGACCCGGGTTCAGGGCACGCCGTGTTCTGCGCCGTCGCCGACCGACGACATCTCAGGTTGGCCTGGGCAGCGAAGCGCGCGGTGCGAATGTCCGCAACGCCTTCGCGGTGCGCTGGCGGTATCGTGAAGCCCTGGCCGGAGCGCGAGTGGTCGTCGTTGACGATGTCGCTACCACCGGTGCCACGCTGAAGGCGGCTCGTGACGCCTTGCTCAGAGTCGGGGTGCGTGCGGTCACGCTGGCCGCGGTCGCCGCGGTGCTGCCCGGCTCAGTCGCCCTTGCTCGTGAGCTTGGCGACGATGTTTCGGCGGAGCGATAGCGCAGGTTCGCGGAACCAGGACTCGACAAATCGGATGTCCATAGGTTCGCGCGTGTGCTGGAGTCGCTCCGTGATCGGGGCAACGAGGCTTCCCTTCATCGAGGCGAACTCTGCGGGCGCCTGGGCGAGACTCCCCGCGAAGGCCACTGCGCGGTTGAGCGCGGATTCCGCATCAGGCTCGACCTCGTCGAGGAGCCCCTCATTCACGGCATCGCTTGGAGCGTAGAGCGCTCCGCCGAGAATCACCGTGCGCGCCTTGTCTGGCGTGAGCTTGCCGCGGAGGATCTCGGTAACGATGGCCGGCAGCGTCAGGCCAATAGCCATCTCGTTCATGCCGATCTTGAACGCTCCGTCGACTCCGATCCGGTGATCGCAGGCCATCGCGAGCACGCAGCCACCCGCCACGGCGTGTCCGTTCACGGCGGCGATCAGCGGATAGCGGGCGGTGAGCGCAAGGGTCATGAGCACCGTGAAGTCCTCAACGAACTTCGGAAACGTCTCGCGGTCGAGCGGTTCGAGTTCCACGAGGTTCAGACCGGCCGAGAAGACGGAGCCCTCACCAGTGAGCACCGTAGGAACCTGCTCACGTTTCAGCTCGGCTACGAGAGCGGCGATCGAGGTGGGTCCGAGCGCATTGGCGGCGCCGAACTCCATGCGAACGATACGGACGCCATCTGCTGTCTCGGTTCGGATCACCTGGTACCACCAATGTTTGTTGTCGAGGGCTACCTCCGCAGAGTGTACTCACAGCCCGAGCACCCCGCTTGGAAGGGACTAATCCTCGGAGCGTGCGCGGGTTGCGGAAATCCACGCATAGCCAGCAGCGACCGTGGCGATCGTGAAGCCGATCGTCATCGCGAGCCAGCCATAGACCGTGACCTGTGCAACTGCCTCGGATGTTCTATCCCACGCGCTAAAGGCAGCGGCGCCGCGCGCGCCGAACAGCCCTGCTGCGAAGCCGCCCACCGCGAAGCCACCAAAGGCCACACCACCGAGAGCAGTCAGAGCACCGAATACCGCACCACCGAAACTCATGAGGCCGATAGCCAGCGGCGAAATCACGATGCCGCCAAAACCGAACGCACCGATGGCAACGACCCCGATGGCGATGTCACCGATCGCGATCACGCCGGAGGCCACGCGCATCCGCTTTCCCTCCGGGTCGCGGCTCGACGCGATGTGAACCAGTGGAATCCCGAGCGCCGTGGCCCGTGACCGGTATTCAAAGTCGGAGCGGGCCACGCTCTCCGTCGCCGGCGAGGCGGGTGCTGGTGCCGGTCGCGTCGTATCGGGTTCTGCGTCGGAGACGCACTCCACGTCAGCCTGCATCTCGCTTGCGTGCTGGTACCTGAGTTCCGGTTCCTTCTCGAGGGCGCGCAGCACCACCTCGTCGAGACGGCCATCAACCGAGGCATGGCGAGAAGGTGGCGGGAAACGCCCGATCGGGAGCTCGCCAGTGAGCAACTCATAGAAGACGACTCCGAGCGCGAAGATGTCGGCCCGCGAGTCGACGGTGTCTGGATGTTCGATCTGCTCCGGTGCCATGTAGCTGGGCGTGCCCATGACCTGCCGCGAGCCGGTCAGACGAACGTTCACGTCGCCGGCAACCAGCTTGGCAAGCCCGAAGTCGACGATCTTCACCTTTCCCGACCGACTGATCAGGATGTTCTCTGGCTTGATGTCTCGGTGCACTACGCCGCGGTCATGGGCGTACTGGAGGGCTTCGCAGATGCGCGGGATCACGGCGAGAGCCTCCGCAGGGCGCATGCCACCGGAGTCGATGGTCTGGCGCAAGGTCACGCCGTCAACGAACTCCATCACCAGGTAGTGCAGATCGTCCCGGTGTCCGAAGTCGTGAACGGACACGATGTTCGGGTGCGCCAGCTGTGCCATCGCCTGAGCTTCGCGCTCGAAACGTGCTGCGAACGAAGTCGACGCCCGGAGACTGGGGTCGAGGACCTTGACCGCGACATCGCGATTCAGTCGAGTGTGGCGAGCCCGGAACACGGCGCCCATGCCGCCGCGGCCGATACACGTGAACCCTTCCAGCTCGGGCAGCCGTGCCGCCAGGTCCACAACGTCGATCCCCGGCCGCGGGCCACGGTCGGCGTCTGCGCCGCGTGTCTCAGCCAGCCCGGCGCGTAGTGCGCATTGAGGGCAAAGGCCCGCCGGCGCATCTGGAGGAATTGCTGCCTCGCAATTCGGGCACTCCGACTGACGACTCTCGCTGGTGTCTCCGAGCTCTAGATCGTCCATCGCTCTATGCCCCGTGATCAGGCGACGCCGTAGCCATCCGTGGCGTTGGGCGCGCCGGGAGACGGCTGGCAAATCGCCGTAGCAGCAGGGATACGACGACGCTGCCCGTGTAGGTGACCACGACCAGCAGAGAGTACTTGAGGATCGCTGGGATTGCCGTGTTCAACAACAACACCGCGGGCCCTGCCAGCACCGCCATGTGCACGACATAGACGCCGTACGCGTGCGGGGCGAGAAGCTTCCCAAGCGGCCGGGGACGATCGAACCATCGCCGGGCGATATCGAGACTCAGGAACACCAGGCTCCCGAGCGCCAGATGAAACGCAATCCAAAGCATGACGACGTCTCCACGCGCCGAGACCACGTAGCTACCCGTATCGAGAAGCAGATTGATCACCAGCGCTCCGTACAGAACTACGGGAACCCAGGCTGTTGCGGAGGCGATGGCGAAACCCCAGCGACTTGGCGCCCCGTCGAAGGCGCGCTGCCGGTAACAAAGCGCGCCGAGTGCGAAGTAGAGAAAGTAGATGAGGAGACGCTCGTTCTGGAAGTCGATGAGTGCTGTCTTGGTCCAGCCGGTCGACTCGGTCAGGCTCATCGTCCAGCTGTACGCGAATCCGACTACCAGGACGATGCCAACGGCGTTTCGAACCCGGAGACCCCCGAGGGACACTCCTGCGTGGCGCAGAACCACGTAGAGGCAGTCGAAGACGAACAGAACCGGCAGGTACCAGAGCCAGTTCATCGAAACGAAGCCGTTGGTGAAGTGGAAGTACGACGTCCAGTGCTCCTGCGGCATTCCGCGGGAGTAGAGGAAGACGACCTTGTAGAGCGGTATCAACGTGGCGGCCGCGAGTGCCCACGGTATGAGGATCCGTCGCATACGGGCCACGAGGTAGCGTTTCGTACCGTGTCGATCCACCGATCCCGGTGTCACATAGCCGGAAATGAAGAAGATCGTCGCCATCACGAAGATGTCGAGAACGAGGTTCACGAGCCCCGGGAGATCGCTGGTACTCGGATCGTCGACGATCCAGAAGAGTCCGAAGATACCGCTACTTTCGTACACGGCACCGGCGTGAATGACGATGACCAGGAAGACCAGAAATGTCCTGAGGTTGTCGAGGAAGACCAATCGGTCGGCGTTCTGCATGAGGACTCCGGGTGGCCTGCTGCCGTTCCCGGATCGAGCCGCGACCGGAGCAGATGAATCTCTACCCGGTTCTATGCAGAGCGGTCGCCGCTGTTACAGGCTGCCGTCGAGTGCGTCGATTAGAGCCCGGAGTTCATCTTCGAGGTCGGCCGGCGTATCAACCGTTTCAGTCACCAGGCGCACAACACGTTCCCGCCACCGGGCGCGCAGTCGCGAGGCCGCGGTCCGGAGAGCGCCCTGGCTACGCTCCAGCTGTTTGGCCAGATCGGCGTAGGGCAGCGCGCCGGGGTCGGCCGCCACACTCGGCGCGAGAGCGTCGAAGACGTCCTCGTTGCCCGTCTGGCGGTACTCGTCGCGGAGTTCCTTGAGCGCCTGATCCAAGATGTCCAGAGCCCAGCGCCTGTCGTACGCGGCCTCCGGGCTGAGTTCGTTCGCGGAAGTGGCCTGGTAGCTGATTTCCCCGGAATCAAAGTCGAGTTGAAGCAACTCGAAGCCGCCGCCACGTTTCAGCGCCTGTCCGCGCCGCCACTGACCCGCGACGTGGTTCTTCATGGCGGCGAGGAGGAAGGTGCGAAAACGACCCCGTTGTGGGTCTGCGCGAACCAGGCTCCCCTTCTCGAGCATGTCGGCGAAGAACCCCTGCGTGAGGTCGCGAGCGTCCTCCGCGCTGTTGCCCCGTCGGCGGGCGTACGCGTACACCGGGTGCCAGTACTGCGCGCATAGCTCTTCGAGCGCCCGCGCAGCTTCTGGTTGTTCCGGTCGACCGGCTGCCAGCACAAGGCTCCAGCGCGTCGTGGCGAAACGACGACGGTCGGCCACCGGACTAGCCTGGCGGCCAGGTCAGGCTGCGGCCGGCGAGCAGGTGCAAGTGAATATGGAACACCGTCTGGCCGCCGTCGGCGTTGCAGTTGAAGACTGTGCGATAGCCGCTGTTGTCATGTCCGCGGTCCGCCGCGATCTTGGCGGCAACCTGGACGAGATGGCCTGCTAATTCGGTGTCTTCGGGCTGGAGGTCATTCAAGGTGGCGATGTGCTTCCGCGGCACGACGAGAACATGCAGCGGGGCCTGCGGGCTGATGTCCTCGAAGGCGATGGCGCGGTCGTCCTCGAAGACGATCTTGGCGGGGATATCGCCGGCTGCGATCTTGCAGAACAAGCAGTTGTCAGACATCGCCGCCCTACTCCCGGAAGCGTTCGACGTGCGCGCCGACCGCGGCGAGCTTCGCCTCGAGATTCTCGTAGCCGCGATCCAGATGGTACAGGCGGTCGATCACGGTTTCGCCTTCCGCGATGAGTCCGGCGAGCACGAGCGACGCCGACGCACGTAGGTCGGTGGCCATCACGTGCGCAGAACTCAGCGCGGTGGGACCGCGGACTACCGCGTTGCGGCCGTCGATCGTGATGTCTGCGCCCATCCGATGAAGCTCCGGCACGTGCATGAAGCGGTTCTCGAACACGGTTTCGCGGATCACCGCGCTGCCCGCGGCTTGCGTCATCAACAGCATGAACTGCGCCTGCATGTCGGTGGGGAACCCGGGGTAGGGCTGGGTGCGAACGTCTACGGGGTGGAGTTCGGCGCGGCGGATGGTGAGGCGGTCCGCGCTGGCGTCGATCTGCACACCGGTCGCGGCCACACGATCGACGACGGTTTGCAGATGCTCGGTCACGCAGTGCGTCAGGGTCAGGTCATCGCCGAGCAGCGCGCCCGCGACCAGGTAAGTTCCGGCCTCGATCCGATCCGGAATGATCGCGTGGCTCCCGCCACCGAGTTCATCGACACCTTCGATAGTGATCGTATCGGTGCCAGCGCCCTCGATCTTTGCTCCGAGGGTGATCAGCAATTCAGCAAGGTCGACGATCTCAGGCTCGCGGGCAGAGTTCCTCAGCGTGGTGCTACCGCGAGCGAGCGTGGCGGCCATCATGCAGTTCTCGGTACCACCGACCGTGGGAACGTCGAAAGCGATCTCGGCGCCGCAGAGCCGGTCGCAAGTGGCCTCGACGTAGCCGTCGTGCAGCTCGAGTTTTGCGCCGAGCGCCTCCATCGCAGCCAGGTGGCGATCAACGGGACGCGCTCCGATGGCGCAGCCACCGGGCAGCGACACGCGAGCTCTGCCCGTGCGAGCGAGTAGCGGGCCGAGTACGAGGAAGCTGGCCCGCATGGTTTTCACCAGATCGTACGCAGCCTCAGATCCCGTCGGTCCCTGGCCGCGTGTCACGACCACTCCGGGCGCTGGACGGCTGACCTCCACACCGAGCTGCTCCAGCAGCCGGCAGGTGGTGTCGACGTCGCGCACCGCGGGGACGTTCGTGAGTGTGACCTCGCCATCGGTGAGCAGGGTTGCAGCCAGCGCCGGTAGCGCGGCGTTCTTGGCGCCCCCGATGGCCACTTCGCCAGCGAGCGTCCGCCCGCCTTCGATCCGTAGTTTCTCCATGCGTCGATTCTAGTTGGAGGAGGGGGCGCCGGTTTCATCGGCACGCCAGGCGGTGAGTACGCGCGGAATATCCTGGAAGTCGGGATCCACGGTGATGTTGCTCCAGCGGCCATCTCGGTCGAGGAGCTCCCGGACGGCTCCCTCTCGACCGTATCCGAGCTCGAACAGGAGCGGTCGGCCCGGCGCGAGCAGTTCCGCTGCCGCGGGAATCACCGTGGCGTAGATCGCAGTGCCCGAGTCGCCTGCCAGGATCGCCGAGAGAGGCTCGTGGTTGAGAACCTCCGGTTGCACCACTTCGCCTTCGGCCGCGTAGGGCGGGTTGCAAACGATCGCGCCCAACCCGGGCCACCCGGCACCGCGCGGTGCCAGCGCGGTCAGAAGGTCCGATCCGAGCACCGTAACTCGTTCGCTCACGTCGAGCGCAATGGTGTTTCGTCGCGTCGTCGAGCGAGGCGCCGGCGCCAGGTCGACCGCGAGCACGCGCGCGTCGCGTCGGGCGCGCGCCAGTCCGATGGCCACCGCACCACTGCCGCAGCACAGGTCGAGGGCCCACGGATCGGATGGAGACCACGTCCTAACCGCCGTCTCGACGAGTTGCTCTGTCTCGGGTCGCGGGATGAACACGCCTGGCCCAACCTCGAGGTCGTAGTCGAGGAAATGCGCCCGGCCGAGCAAGTATTGCAGCGGCTCGTTGGCTGATCGACGCACCACGAGCTCGCGGAACCGGAGCAGAGATTCGGCAAGTATCGGGTCGCGGAGCCGCGCCAGTACCGCCGCACGATCGAGGTCAAGAACGGATTCGAGGAGCGCCATCGCCTGAACCCGGGGCGCGTCGATTCCCTCCGCTGACAACTGGGTCTCGGCCTCGCGCAACGCGTGAGCGATCGTCACGTGGGACGGCGCGGGCACGGCGTCAGCTGGCCTGGGCAGTCTTGAACTCTTCTTCGAGGCGCTGGGCCTCGAAGGCGGCGACCGTCTGATCGAGAAGCTCGTCGAGGTCGCCGGCGAGGACCTCCGGGAGCTTGTGAACCGTGAGGTGGATCCGATGATCGGTGACGCGGTTCTGTGGGAAGTTGTAGGTCCGGATCTTCTCGCTGCGATCGCCGCCGCCCACCATGCCCTTACGTTCGGCAGCACGCTCCGAGGCCATTTCCTGCTGCTTCAGATCGTAGAGCCGTGAGCGCAGTACGCGCAGTGCCTTCGCGAGGTTCTTGTGCTGCGACTTCTCGTCCTGGCAGGACACCACGAGCCCCGTCGGTTCATGGGTCAGGCGGATCGCGGACTGCGTCGTGTTCACGCTCTGGCCGCCGGGGCCGGATGAACAGAAGCGGTCGATGCGCACCTCGTTCATGTCGATGTCGATCTCGACTTCTTCGGCTTCAGGCATCACCGCTACGGTGATCGCCGACGTGTGGATCCGACCAGACGACTCGGTTTCCGGAACGCGCTGCACGCGGTGCACACCGCTCTCGTGCTTGAGTCGACTGTAGGCGCCCTTGCCCTCGATCACGGCGATGACTTCCTTGAGTCCACCGGTGCCCGTGCCGCTCTCGGTCATGATCTCCACGGTCCAGCGATGCCGCTCGGCATAGCGCTGGTACATCCTGAAGATCTCGGCCGCGAACAGTGCAGCCTCCTCGCCGCCTGTTCCTGCCCGAACTTCCACGACGACGTTCTTGGCGTCGTTCGGGTCTTTCGGCAAGAGCATGCGCAGCAGGTCGCTCTCGAGAGTCTCGAGTTCACCTTCCAGGCTGGCGACTTCCTCGGATGCGAGTTCACGCATCTCAGGGTCGTCCTCGGACTCGAGCATCCCCTTGCTGTCCGCGATGCCGGTTTCCACTTCAAGGAGCCGGCGATACGCCGAGACAATGTTGTTGAGCTCGGCGTGTTGCTTGATCAGCGTCGTGTAGAGGTTCGTGTCCTGAATGACTTCAGGACGCACGATCTCCTGATTCAGAGCTTCGAACTTCGTTTCGAGTTCTTCGAGCCGGGTCAGGACTTGTTGCTGCACGATCGCTCAGCGACGCTCGGTCGCTGCCTCCTCGTCAAGACGCACTAGGACACAGGGCGCGGGAAGCGATCTGGCGCTAGCTCTCGTCCGACGAGTCGGCTTCAGCCTCGGGTTCCGCGTCCGAGCCGTCCTTCTTGTAGAACTTCTCGTACTTGCGCTGGAACCTTTCGACGCGGCCGGCGGTGTCAATGAAGCGCTGCTGGCCAGTGAAGAACGGGTGCGACGCCGAAGAGATTTCGACTCGGAGCACGTAATGCTCGACACCATCGATGTCACGAGTCTCGCTGCTCGTCTTGGTGGAGCGGGTCACCAACTCGAAATCGGCTGACCCGTCTACGAAGACAACCGGATGGTATTCCGGGTGGATTCCTTCCTTCATAGGTAGGTCCTTCCTCGCGGGTGCAAAGATCGGCTACGAAGAGCCGATGAGAGGGGGGGCGTGCCCGACTGGGCAACCGGTAAAGAGTAGCACGGAGATCGTGTTTTTGACGTTCGCTCTTACTCGTCCACGATCTTCATGGAATCGAGGAACTCGCTGTTGGTCGGAGCCTCGCCCAGACGCTGCAGCAGTAGGCCCATTCCCTCTTCGAGGTCCATGGGCATCAGGATCTTTCGTAGCAGCCAGATGCGGTGCAGGTCGTCAGGGCTCAGCAGCAACTCTTCTTTGCGGGTACCCGAGCGCTGAAGATCGACAGCAGGCCATACCCGGCGCTCCGCAAGCCGTCGATCGAGTACGACTTCTGCGTTGCCGGTGCCCTTGAATTCCTCGAAAATCACCTCATCCATCCGGCTCCCGGTCTCGACCAGCGCCGTCGCGATGATGGTCAGGGACCCACTGCCTTCCAGTTTCCGTGCCGACCCGAAAAACTGCTTGGGCTTGTGCAACGCCTTGGCGTCCACACCACCCGACATGATCCGGCCCGACTGCGGGCACACGGTGTTGTGGGCGCGCGCCAGTCGCGTGATGGAGTCCAGAAGGATCACGACATCGTTGCCAGCCTCGGCCAGGCGACGAGCTTTGTTGATCACCAGGTCGGCCACTTTCACATGCCGCGTCGCCGGCTCGTCGAACGTTGAAGCAACGACCTCGCCGCGCACGGACTTGGTCATCTCCGTGACCTCTTCGGGACGCTCGTCCACGAGCAGAACCAGCAAGATGGCTTCGGGATGGTTGGCCGTGATCGCGTGCGCGATGCTCTGCATCAGTACCGTCTTGCCCGCGCGAGGTGGCGACACGATGAGTGCACGCTGGCCCTTGCCGATGGGGCACAGCATGTCGAGCACCCGCGTCGAGATATCGCCCTCCGCATGCTCGAGCACGAACCGCCGTTCCGGATGCTTCGGCGTCTGCCCATAGAACGCGTCGGCCGGGGCGGTCCCCGTGGCCTGATGATTCACGAGTTCCACGGACTCCATGGCGAAGTAACGCTCACCGTTCGACCGCGGCGGGCGAATCGTTCCGTGCACCGTGTCGCCGCTGCGGAGGCCATGCTCTCTGACCAGGGCGGGCGACACATAGATGTCGTCGTCGCTCGGGAGATAACTGGTCTCCGGTCCGCGCAGGAAGCCGTAGCCGTCGCGTACAACTTCCAGCACGCCGTGCGCGGGTATCTCCTGCTCCAGAGAGGCGAGGACCTGGCGGATCAGACCCTGTCGACTGTAGTCGGAGCCCGCGTTGATCTCGAGGTCGCGCGCCACGCTCAGCAGCTGCGGCATCGTGGCCGAGTTGAGCATAGCGGCGTCGTGAGCGGACTCCGGCGGGGCCGGTGCTTCGGCGGTTGCGACGGTGTCGTCCATCATGCGGCGCTATTCTCCGCGGCATCGCTGAGAACGTCCTGGATGGCTTGCCAAAGTTCGTCGCGGCCTTGGCCGGTGGTCGCGGAGTAGGCGATGAGCTTGCCGCGTTCGGACGGACCCAGCGCGCGTGTGAACGCCTGCCGCGCCCGAGCCTGTTTGCCGCGCGACAGCTTGTCCGCTTTGGTGAGCACGTAGAGTGACGGCACTTCGGACGCGCGCGCCCATTCGATCATCTGCTCGTCGAGTGGCGTCGGCCCGTCGCGGCGGATGTCGAGCAACTGGATGCCCAGCAACAGGTTCGGCGACTGCTGCAAGAAGCGCTCGATGAGTGGTGCCCATTGCTCTTCGCGCACTTTCCGCGAGACCTTCGCGTAGCCATACCCCGGGAGATCGACGAAGAAGCAGGGACGCGGTTCGATCTGCAGGCGGTACCAGTGAATCAGCCGCGTGCGCCCCGGGGCCTTGCTGGTGCGTGCCAGCTTCTTCCGCCGCGTAAGCGAGTTGATCAAACTCGACTTGCCCACGTTGGAGCGCCCGAGAAAGGCGATCTCGGGTACGGCCTCGTCCGGGAAGTCGCCCGGACGGGATGTCGTGTGGCCAACGGTGACTTCGTGAATATGCACGACGAGAAACGCCATGGTCTGGGCGCGGCGTCGCCAGGACGGCACGCGCCGGGAGCGGGGAGTCGGGTTGTAGTTGGGTAGAAGCGGCGGCCGACTAGTGGGCCAGCGGCGGCTCCATGCTCTCGTCCCCTGACGGGCGCGGCAGCGCCTCTTCAGACGGCAGGGGGTTGAGCGGCGAAACGAGCGCGAGTTCGAGGACTTCATCCATGTTCGCGACGAGATGGATGTCGAGCTTCTTGAGGATTTCCTCGGGAACGTCGCGGAGGTCTTTTTCGTTGTCCTTGGGCAGCGCAACGGTATCGAGACCGATGCGATGTGCTGCCAGGACCTTCTCCTTCACGCCACCGATCGGGAGCACCTGTCCGCGGAGAGTGATCTCACCGGTCATGGCGAGGTCGTTGCGGATCGCGATACCGGTTAGGGCCGACGTCATCGCTGTAGCGAGGGTGATCCCAGCGGACGGACCGTCCTTCGGAATTGCACCTTCGGGCACATGGACGTGCACGTCGACACGCTCGTGGAAGTCACGTGGAATGCCGAGCTGTGCCGCGCGCGATCGGATGTAGGACATCGCCGCCTGACCAGACTCCTGCATCACGTCGCCGAGCTTGCCGGTGAGGGCGAGCTTGCCCTTACCAGGCATCAAGGTGGCCTCGATGTCGAGCTTCTCGCCGCCGCGCTCGGTCCAGGCGAGCCCTGCTACGAGGCCCACGGCAGCCTTGTCTTCCTTGTGACGTCGACGGAACCGCGGCACGCCGAGGTATTCCTCGAGGAGCTCCTTGTTGACAACGATCTTGGCGTCTTCCGGGATCGCTTCGGCGGCCGCGCTGCGTCGTGGCAGTGTACTTGCCAGCGGATCACGCGCCTCGACGAAGATCTCCGGCAGACTGGCCTCGTCCACCTCTTCGGCTTCAGCGACCTGCTCGTCACCGTCCACGTCGGTCGGAGGCGCAGCGTCGGGCTGCTCCCCGCTCGATGCCTGGGCCGCAGCTTCCTGCATCTTGGCAACGGCCTCAGCCGCCTCTTCGGTCTCCCGAACGGTTGCTTCGGCTGCGGCGTCGGCGATCGCATCGTGATGCTGTTTCACAAGATCGTGCGCGCCCTTGCGGCATACCTTGGCGAGCTCGCGCTCGAGCATACGAACACCGGCTTCCCGCGTGTATTCCTCGATCAACATCTCGAGGGCGTCATCATCGATGGCGAGTTGGCCGAGCTGCAGACCATGCATGACGACCTGCTTCGGGAGCAGGTGTCGACGCGCGATCTCTTCCTTCTCGTGCTGCGTGTAGCCCGACAGATGGATGATTTCCATTCGATCCTGCAGGGGGCCGGGAATCGTGTGCAGCACGTTCGCTGTGCAGATGAACATGACCTTCGACAGGTCGTATTCGGCATCCAAGTAGTGATCCGTGAACGTGTGGTTCTGCTCGGGATCGAGGACTTCCATGAGCGCTGCCGACGGGTCGCCCCGGAAGTCGTTGCTCATCTTGTCGACCTCGTCGAGCAGGAAGACGGGGTTGATTACGCCCGCTGTCTTCATACGCTGCATCACCTGGCCGGGAAATGCGCCAATGTAGGTGCGCCGGTGGCCACGGATCTCGGCCTCGTCGCGGACGCCGCCCAGCGACAGTCGGATGAACTCTCGCTCGGTGGACCGTGCGATCGACTTGGCCAGGGACGACTTGCCGGTGCCGGGAGGTCCGACGAAACAGAGAATCGAACCGCGCGGGTTCTCCACGAGTTGCCGCACGGCGAGGAATTCGAGGATCCGCTCCTTGATGTCGTCCAGCCCGTAGTGATCCTCGGTGAGGATCTCGGCAGCCTTGGCGAGGTCGCGATTCTCGAGGTTTCGCTTGTACCACGGCACGGACACGAGCCAGTCGACGTAGCTCCGCGAGACGGTGGCCTCGGCGGACATCGGCGGCATGGCCTCGAGGCGTTCGAGTTCCATCTCAGCCTTTTCGCGTACCTCTTCCGGCATGCCGGACTCGTCGAGGCGGCGACGCAGCCCGTCGATCTCGGACTCGCGATCGCCGCGACCGAGTTCCTTCTGGATCGCCTTGATCTTCTCGTTGAGGTAGTACTCGCGCTGGGCCGCTTCCATCTGCTTCTTCACGCGGCCCTGGATCTCGCGGTCCATCTTGACCTTGTCCATCTCACCGCTGAGATACTCGGTCAGCCCGTCCAGACGATCTTCGACGTCGGTGATCTCGAGGATCTCCTGCTTCGTCGGCACATCGAGCGGCAGATGGGCCGCGATCGTATCGGCCAGACGACCAGCATGGTCCTTCTTGACCGCCGCGAGCACGGCTTCGTTTGGCAGGTTCGACGACAGCTTCACGTACTTCTCGAAGAGGCGCGTGAGCTGGCGCGTCTTCGAGCCGAGCGCGTCGTCGTCCGCGTCTTCGATGGGCGAGACAACGACCTCGAGATACTCGTCCTCGTCCGTAACCTCAATGAGCTTCGCTCGGCGCACGCCTTCGACCAGCACCTTCACCGTGCCGTCAGGGCGCTTGAGGCTCTGCACGATCGTCGAGATCGTGCCGAGTTCGTAGACCTCTTCCGCGCCCGGATCCTCGATCTCGGGATCCTGCTGGGCAGAGAGGAAGAGTCGTTTGCCTGTTTCCATGGCACGTTCGAGCGCGGCGACGGAGCGTCCGCGTCCCACGACGAACGGCATCATCATGCCCGGGAAAATCACCACGTCGCGCAGCGGAAGCAGCGGCAGGGTCTGATAGTCGCTGGTGGTCTCGCTAGCCATAGCGCGTCCCTTCGCGTCCCCGGCGTGATCTGCCGGTGGGTGGTGGCGGGAGTGGAAAAACGGGCCCGCTGGGGGCAACTGGATCAGGCTTGCTCGCCCCCCTTCGCCCGCTGAGTAAAGAGTACACGGAAGCCGCGCAGGCCCGCAAATCACGTCTGAAGCCGCGCGGCTAGCCTCGCCGGAGCGCGATGAGTGGGTCTACTCGGGCGGCGCGGCGGGCAGGCAGGTAGCCCGCTACCAACGCGACTCCCGCTAGGAAGGCCGCGGCGGCAAACGCCGTGCCCGCTGGCAACGTTTCAAGCCCCGCCACGAGATGGCCGAGCACGCGTTGCGCCGAGATCGCCACGGCAAGCCCAATCGTGACCCCGACCCCCACCACGCCGGCCAACTCCCGGATCACGAGCATCGTCACGTCCCGAGTCATCGCGCCCAGCGCCATGCGGATGCCGAGTTCATGATCTCGACTCCGTACCGAATGCGAGACAACCCCGAACACTCCTATCGCGGCCAGGGTTAGGCCGAGGGCGGCGAATCCTCCGAGGAGCAGCGCACGGAAGCGGCGGCTCGAAAGGCGACCGTCGAGTCGATCCTCCATCCAGGCGAAGCTCGTGATCGGGATCTGCGGCGCGACTCGGCCGACCGCCGCGCGGACATCTGCGGCGACTTGGGTGCGCGGACCCTGGGTGCGGAGCACGAGGCCCATGGAGTCCCATGCAGCCGTTGCAGCAGGCAGGAAAACAAACACATCCGGCTCGAACTCGGGGCCGCGCTCGTTGACGTCGCCAACGACGCCGACCACGGTGCGCCAGTGCACCTCGTCGTCGGGTTCGCGCCGCGCAGCGCGGAGACGTTGGCCGACGATATCCGTGCTGCCCCACATCGAGCTAGCGAATCCCGCGCTGACGACAACGCCGTCGCTGTTTGGCTCGTCCTCGGGCCACCGGCCCGCCAGCAGGGGGATCTCGAGCGCGGCGAAGTAGTCGTTGCTCGCCCACCGCGTTGCTGCGCCTACCGGGTTCGCGTCTGTCGCGTTGCCGGTATCGGAGACGAATGTCCCGCCGGTGTAGTTCAGTCCATCGAGAGGTAGCGACGAGACGGATCCGACATTGCTCACCTGGGGCAGCGCGCGTAGGCCGTCGACCACCTCCTCGAAGAATGCGCGGGCTTCGTCGCCGCGAGCGGGGACCGTAAGCCGCAGAGTGAGCACGCCGTCCTGCCGGAATCCAAGATCCTGGGCGCCAAGTTGCATCAGAGACTGCATCAACATGGCCGCTCCAACGAGTAGGGGAATGGCAAGCACTACCTCACCGACGATGAGGAGGTGGCGCGAGCGTCGATTTAATCTCCCAGCCGAAGAACGAGTCTGGCCGCCGGGTGGTGCCATGGAGTTCAGGCCCGACGCCCACGGCAATAGGCTTGTGACGACGCCTGTGAGTCCGGTGGCCAGCGCCGCGAACAAGAGGACGGAACGATCCAGCGTAGCGGCTTCGAAACCGGGCATCGTCGTCGGACCCAAAGCGGATAGGAACTCGGCCAGAGGCGATGTGGCCACGAGCCCGACGATGGCACCGGCTGTTGCGAGCAGTAGACCTTCGACCAGCTGCAGGCGCAGTAGCCCGCCGCGCGAAGCGCCCAGCGCGAGGCGCACCGCGAACTCGTTCTTGCGCTCGAGTGTCCGGGTGAGAAGCAAGTGCGCGACGTTGGCGCACGCTATCAAGAGCACGAACCCCGCGGCCAAGGCGAGCATCAGGAGCGGCCTGCGCGCTGCGCCAGCAAACTCCTCGCGTAGCGGACGGACCCACACGCCTGGGGTGGCGTCTTGTGGATGCTGCGCGCGGACGCGCGATGCGATCGTTGTGAGTTCAGCCTGCGCCTCGGCCATCGTCGCGTTCTCGCGCAGACGCCCGATCGTGCGGAGGAAGCCGCGCGTGCGATCGGTGAACCGCGAGCCCACGAGCGGCAGCCAGTACGAGGTCCGTTCGTCGTCCCAGTGGGGCTCCGGGTGGTCGAATTCGGGCGGCATCACCCCGACCACACGGAAGGCTCCGTCGTTGATGGTTCGGCCCACGATGTCGGGGTCGGCCCCGTAGCGCCGTTGCCACAGGTAGTGGTCGAGAATGATCACGGGCTCGGCGCCCTCGAGACGCTCGGCCGCCGTGAACGTTCTCCCGAGCTGGGGCCGCACGCCGAGGATGTCGAAGAAACCGGCATCAACGATGGCGCCCAGGATCCGCTCCGGTTCGGTGCCGTCGGTGAAGCTTCGGAGCGCGATGTTGTAGGGTGCCAGCTTCTCGAACGTGGTGGCTTGGGCGCGCCAGTCGGCGACATCGGGATAGGAGTTCGGCGCGACGTTTGCCGGGTCTTCTCCGCTCCAGAGGAACAGCACGCCCTCAGCGTCCGGATACGGCAGGGGTCGCAACAACGCGGCGTTGAGTACCCCAAAAAGAGCGGTGTTGCCGCTGATCCCAAGCGCCAGCGTTGCCACCGCAAGGGCCGTCCAGCTGGGGCGTTGGACCAGCGAACGCGCCGAATGCGTGACGTCGCGCCAGAGCGCTTCGAACACGTGCTGGCGCGGGCGCGCGGCGGCGTCGATCCCGTATGCGATGTGGCCGGCGCGTCGATACCGTGCGAGATCGCCGAACCGCCGCCGCGCTTCACGTTCCGCGCTCGCTTGGGATCTGCCTGCGGCGACGAGTCGGTCAGTCTCCTCCTCGAGGTGGCCGTCCATCTCCTCCTGAATCGAGCGGGCGAGTCCTCGCCCGCGGACATTCCGTCGCCACCAGGCAACGCAGCGGTCGATCATGAGTCACCGTGCTCGGAAAGCTGTTCGAGAACTCGTTGCACGCCTTCGGCGTAGTCGCGCCAGGCAGCTGACTCGCTCGCTAGACGTCGCTTTCCGACCCCGGTCAGCGAATAGATGCGCGCCCGCCGCCCGCTGCTCGCAGTGCCCCATCGCGACCGTAGCCAGCCACGGCGGTGCATGCGGTACAGAGCCGGATACAGCGACCCCTGCTCCACACGGAGCAGATCGTCGCTCAGACGCTGGATCTGTTGTCCGATCGCATAACCGTGAAGCGGGCCGGCCCGGAGTACCTCCAACACGAGAAGGTCGAGCGTGCCACGCAACAGGTCCGGCTTGGGTGCTGGCATCGCGTGTCCTAGACAGTCTATATTTTGTCTGTCTAGGCATTATGCCTACTGCAGCCCCCACGCACAACGCGAGCACAAATGAACTCAAGTCTCTGTCTTCGTCTTGCCCTCGTGGTTGCCATGCTCACCAGTGTTGCCGCGGTCCCTCCCCAGGAAGCGACGCTCGGCCCTCGGGCCGCGGCGTATCTGGCCCGCGCGCTTGGCACCGCGCAGTCGAACTACTACCTGGCCGACGAGGTTGATTGGCAGGGACTCTACCGGCGTGCTTTCGATGCGGCCGCCGGCGCGCAAGCACCATCTGATACCTACGCAGCTCTCCGGCAAGCGTTTGGCGAGCTGTCACACACGTTCGTGCAGTTCAGCGCCGCCGCTCTGGACGCGGAGGCTGACGGTCGCGAAGCACGAGGACTCCCGGACTGGCGCGAGCCCGAAGCCACGGCCAACGTCGGGACCCGGTCTCCGTTCGCTGAGCGGCGCGAGCCGGCGGTCGCAAGTTTGAATTTCGCCGACATGCGTCTGGGACACGTGATCATCCCATCGTTCGGCGGCTCGCCCGCCGCTTCGACACGCTTTGCGCAGACATTGCAGGATCAGGTCCGCGCCGTCGAAGAGTCGGGCGTCTGCGGCTGGGTCGTGGATCTTCGCGGCAACGGTGGCGGCAACATGTGGCCGATGCTGGTCGGCGTCGGCCCCGTCCTCGGCGAAGGCGTTGTGGGGTCTTTTGAAGTTGGCGGGAAGCCAGCGGGGAACTGGTTTTACCGCGACGGCGTGTCAGGAACCGAAGGAGAGAACGGCTTTGTTGGTGCACGCCTGGCCGGTCCGGCCTATCGCCTCGAAACCGCGCCGCCGGTTGCCGTGCTGATCGATGGGGGAACCGGGAGCTCCGGTGAGGCCTTGGCGATCGCGTTCAAGGGGCGGGCTGATACCCGCTTCTTCGGGGTCCCGACCGCCGGGTATTCCACGTCGACCAACGGTTTCCGCATGGACGACGGGGTGAACCTCGTGATCGCCGTTGGTCTGGACGTGGATCGCGAAGGTACGGCGTATCCGCGCGAGGTCCAGCCGGATGTGACGGTGGATTACGCCGCGGTGGACGACCTGGACGCGCAGATGCGTGCCGCGGCTACGTGGCTCGCCGAAGTTTGCGCCCGGTGAGAACCGGCGCTAACCCGCCTTCTTGATCAGGGCGAGCGGATCTTCGCGGTGCTCCACCACCTTGCGGGTGATGACGCATTCCTCGATGTTCGGCTCGCTCGGCAGGCGGTACATGATCTCGAGCATGAAGTCTTCCATGATCGCGCGCAGCCCTCGGGCTCCGATGCCGCGGTCGATCGCGGCTTCGGCGATGGCGACCAGGGAATCGTCCGTGAAACTCAGGTTCACGCCTTCGAGGTCGAACATCTTCTGGTACTGCTTCACCAGAGCGTTCTTCGGCTCGGTGAGGATGGTGACCAGATCTTCCGCCAGCAACGAGCACAGCTGACCCACGACCGGCAGGCGACCCACGAATTCTGGAATCAGGCCATAGCGGATGAGATCCCCGGGCTGCGCGTTGGCAACGAGTGCCTCTTCATCGGGCAGCTCTTCCTTCACATCGGCCGTGAAGCCGAGTGACTGCTTGCCTTCGCGCTGCTGAATGATTCCATCCAGGCCGACGAAGGCACCGCCCACGATGAACAGCACGTTCGTCGTGTCGATCTGGAAGAACTCCTGGTGCGGGTGCTTGCGACCGCCCTGCGGCGGAACGTTGGCCTGCACGCCTTCGAGGATCTTCAGCAGTGCCTGCTGCACGCCTTCACCCGACACGTCGCGCGTGATCGACGGGTTCTCGTCCTTGCGGGCGATCTTGTCGATCTCGTCGATGTAGATGATGCCGCGCTCGGTCTTTTCCTTGTCGTAGCCCGAAGCCTGGAACAGCTTCAGGACGATGTTCTCGACGTCTTCGCCCACGTAACCAGCTTCGGTCAGCGTGGTGGCGTCGGCGATCGTGAACGGTACCTGGAGGTAACGGGCGAGCGTCTGGGCGAGCAGGGTCTTGCCGGTGCCGGTGGGACCGATGAGCAGGATGTTGCTCTTCGAGATCTCCACGTCGTCGGCGCCCGGGCGATCCAGAGCATCGCAGCGCTTGTAGTGGTTGTAGACGGCGACCGCGAGCTTCTTCTTGGCTTCGTGCTGGCCGACGACGTACTGATCGAGGAAGTTCTTGATCTCGGCCGGCTTCGGAACCTCTTGCAGTTCACTGCGCTCTTCGAGGTCACGCTCCTCCGCGATGATGTCCGTGCAAATCTCGATGCACTCGTCGCAGATGTAAACGTTCGGGCCCGCGATGAGCTTGCGGACCTCGCTCTGGCTCTTCGAACAGAAGGAGCAGCGCAGCGATGAATTGTTCGAACTGCTGTTTCGGCTCATAAGAAGATCCCCTCAGCGGGACGCGATGACCTTGTCAATCAAACCATATGCGACGGCTTCTTCGGCGGTCTGCACGAAGTCGCGGTCGGAGTCGTCCGCAACACGCTCCACGCTCTGACCAGTCCAGCCGGCCAGCATGCCGTTGAGTTGCTTCCGCATGCGCAGAATCTCGCGCGCATGAATCTCGATATCTGCCGCGGTGCCCTGAAACCCGCCCGAGGGCTGGTGGATCATGATCCGCGAGTTGGGCAGCGCGAAGCGCTTGCCGGGCGTACCGGCTGCAAGCAATACGGCACCCATGCTCATCGCCTGGCCGAGGCAGATCGTTGACACATCGGGCCGGATGAACTGCATCGTGTCGAGGATCGCGAGGCCGTCGGTTACAGAGCCACCGGGGCTGTTGATGTAGAGCGAGATGTCGCGCTCCGGATCCTCAGCCTCGAGGAAAAGCAACTGGGCGATGACCAGGTTCGCGATGACGTCATCGATCGGCGAGCCGATGAAGATGATGTGGTCTTTGAGCAACCGCGAGTAGATGTCGTAGGCGCGTTCGCCTCGCGCGCTCTGCTCGACGACCATCGGAACCAGTGCCATGCGCGAACTCCTCGTGCTGTCGGGAGTGGATGACGCGAACAGGTCCCGCCACGTGCCATCGCAACAAAAAAACGGGCGGCGGTCAGCCAGTCCGGCTATTCCCCTTCGGGCCCGGAAACATTGGGCGTTTCGCCGCTATCGATGTCGATCGTAGCATGGCCCTGGAGGCGTTCCAAAGCCAAACGTCGGCGCATGGTTACGCGCAAACCATCGAAGGACCCGTCCTTCCGCATCTGCTGAGTGAAGGACGCAACAGACCGCCCGTTTCCACCCTCGCTTTGTTCCATTTGTGTGCGGATTTCTTCCTCGACGGTGTCGTCATCGACCTCGATTTCCTGGTCGACGGCGTAATGGTCGAGCAGCATCTCCTCCGCGATCGAGTCTGCGGCGGCGGTGCGCTGTTCCTTTCGGAACGCCTGCCAGTCGAGTGCGTTGCGCGGGTCGATGCCCTGCTGCGCAAGGTCATTCGCGAAGCGACGTGACATCTCGTCGAGGCGACGCTCGATCAGCGAATCGGGCACGTCTACAGGGTTTCCATCACGCAGACCCTTGAGCAACTGTGTCTGCACGTCGCGATCGGCGTTGTTCTCGAGATTGGCCTGGATGTCGGCCGCGACTTTGCCGCGCAGCTCCGCGAGGTCCTCAGCGCCGAGGTCTTTGGCGAACTCATCGTCCACCTCGGGCAGCGTGCGTTGCTTGAGTTCAGCGAGCGTGACGCGGCAGAGAACTTCCTTGCCGGCGAGAATCGCGTTGGGGTACTGCTCGCCGAGCGTAGTGGTGAATTCGGTGGACTCACCCTCGCGCATGCCAACGAGTTCTTCGTTGAGCGCCGGAATCGCCTGCTCATGTCCGATGCGCACGAAACGGTCCTCTTCGGCCAGCTTCTTGCCCTTACCGTCCTTCGGCAGCAGTTCCATCTCGCAGCGGCCGAACATCTCCATTGCCGCAGGCGCATCCTCGACAGCCACCAGCTGGCCACCGCGCTCGCGGAGCTGTTCGAGCGCCTCCACGACCATCTCGTCCGTGACTTCGATGGCGGGGCGTGTTGCCGATAGGTCGAGGTTCGTCACCTCGACTTCCGGAGCGGTGTCGAAGTTCACCGTGAACTCGAGATCGTTGCCGGGTTCGAACTGGACGTCGGCGAGCTCGGGCGAGTCGAGTGGCCGAAGTTCGAGTGTCTCGAGCTCCGAGGACAGAACCTCGGGAAGCATGTGATCGAGCACGTGCTTGCGGATGTCCGCGCCGAATTGCTGACGCACCATCGACAGGGGCGCCTTGCCTGGACGGAAGCCGGCTAGCTTGGCGCGTGAACGGTACGCCTGTGTCGCGGCGTCGACGCGCTCGCTCATGTCGGCCGCGGGCACAACGATACGGAGTGTGTGCCGCACGCCATCCTGGGAGTGCTCTACCTGGTTCGTGGTCTGTTCGCTCATCGTTCTTTTCCGGCTGCGGGAGGACGCGCTCAAATGGGGTGGAAATGCGAAGGTGCGAAAGGGGGGACTCGAACCCCCACGGGCTAAGCCCACTGGCTCCTAAGGCCAGCGCGTCTGCCAATTCCGCCACTTTCGCAAGGCGTCCGGGAACTTCGCGGCAGGCCGGCCATTGTTGGCCGGCCGCGCGCGAAAAAGTGAGCCGCCTAGGGATCGAACCTAGAACCTACGGATTAAGAGTCCGTTGCTCTGCCAGTTGAGCTAGCGGCCCGCAAAGAGACCCCCGAGGTTACCCAAACAGGGGCTCCTTGATGCGCCCGGCAGGATTCGAACCTGCGACTTTCAGCTCCGGAGGCTGACGCTCTATCCTGGCTGAGCTACGGACGCTTGGGAGGGGTGACCGACGGGACTTGAACCCGCAACTTCCTGAGTCACAGTCAGGTGCTCTACCGATTGAACTACGATCACCACCGGAAGAGACACTGTAAGCCCGGCCCGTGGGCCGGTCAATCGCGCGTTTCGCGGCTATGATTCCCGAGTCTGATGACATTTCCGACTCCCGTCCCTCCCGACATCCTTGCGCTGATGCTCACCCGTCGACACCTGCCCTGGGCGACTCTTGTGCTCGTCCTCTTGCTGACGCCGAGTCCCGCCAACTCGCGGGCTGCGACGTCCGTGGATCGGGCTATCGCCAATGCGGAGCTGATTGATCGCGAGATGGGTCGGGCACGGCGGGCGGCCGAGGCGTTTGGCCCGGTGGCGCCGCGCCAGACCGCGGCAAGGCGACGTCTCACCCTGACTCCGGGGGACAGCCTCACCGCGTCGACCGCGAACAACAAGGTGCTCCAAGTGAAGGCGGGCACGGGCAAGGTGGTTAGCAGCAAGGTGAAGGGCGGCTCGCTGGAGCCGCGCGGAGTCGACTATCACCCTGGGCTCGGACTGATGGCGATTGCCGCGGTGAACCAGGTTGTGTTGTGGGACCCGGCCGCAGGCAAGACCACGCCGGTACCCGGACCCGATGGCGGCGACTTCGAATTCGCCTCGGACGTTCTCTTTGACCGAGCCGGCGGCCTGGTCATTGCGGACCAGGGCGAGGAGCTCGGGAGTAGCTCGCCCACCGACGGTGCTGTGTGGCGCTACGGCCTGGAGACCGGCGAACTGATCCAGATCGCCACGGGCAAGGCCCTCGTCAATCCGAAGCTCCTGGCCAGAACGAAAAAAGGCGTCATCCATATCGTTGACGGCAGCGGGGGGCCTCTCGTGTCGCCCGTGACCGAAGCACGCTGGGACGCGGTGTACCTGGTCGAGGGCAAGAACCTCACTCGGGTGAAGCCGGTCTGGACCAAGCCCGGCGTGCAGGCCACGGCCTACGCGATCTCCGACAGCGGCTGGCATTGGGTTGTGAATGTGGGCGAGCTTGTGCGTTTCAAGGGCAAGAAATTCGAGCAGCGCTGCTTGCCGCCATTTCCGATGACCTTCGGCACGGGTGTCTTCCTCAACGCCGACGGCACTGCGGCGGTGATGGACGGAGCCAACGTCGTGACCAAGGACCGCGCGCTACTGACGCTCGCAGCGGACTGCACGACCACCGGCAAGGCCGATCGCAAGCTGAAAGGCGCCCGCGGTCTGACTCACGTCCCCGCCGAGTGACCGACGACGCGGCACCCGGTAACTCGTCGCGCATGAACGTCGCGCTGCTCTCTCCCTTCCATGGCGGTAGCCATCGCGCCTGGGCCGAGGGCCTTGCGCGCCACTCCGCTCACGACGTTGACCTGGTCACGCTCGAACCACGCTTCTGGCGCTGGCGCATGGAAGGCGCGGCCCTCGAGATTGCGCGGCAGTTCGAAGATCGCCCACGCCCCGACGTTGTCGTCGCGACCGACATGTTCGACTTGGCCAGTTTCCTGGGCCTGGCCCGGCGGCGGCTCTCGGACATCCCAGCGATTCTCTACATGCACGAGAACCAGCTCACGTATCCCGTGTCCACGCTCCTGTCCGACGATACCCCGGGCCAGGTCGAGCGCGTGCGGCAGTGCGGCCTGATCAACCTGAAGGCCATGGCCGCCGCGGATGTGATCGCTTTCAACTCCGACTACCACCGCACCGCCTGGTTCGAGGCACTCCCGGACTTCTTGCGCAGATTTCCCGAGGCGTTGGCGCCCGAGATCGTGGACGACATCCAGTCGCGGACCACTGTCCTTCCGGTGGGCATCGAACTCGCCGACCTGCCGATGCCCGGCGGGGCGCGGCCGCCGCTTGTGCTGTGGAATCAGCGCTGGGAATACGACAAGAATCCGGACGCGTTGATGGCGCTCCTCCTTGAACTCGCCGACCGCGGCGTCGACTTCCGGGTCGCGCTCTGCGGTGAACGTGATGGCCGTGTGCCCGAGGCGCTCGAGGCCGGCATCACGACCCTTGGCGATCGGGTTGTTCATCAGGGATTCCTGCCGCGCGCCGACTACGTCGCGCTGTTGGGCCAGGCCCGCGTAGTGCTCTCGACCGCCAACCACGAGTTCTTCGGCATCAGCGTCGTCGAGGCTGCTTGTGCCGGAGCGGCTCCGCTCCTGCCTCACCGACTCAGCTACCCGGAGATCCTCGGAGAGGATTTCGCCGCCGAGTGCCTCTACGCCGATCACGACGACGCGCTCACACGGCTCGCAACCTGGCTGGCAGATCCGGACCCGACCCGGGAACTCGCGAGGAAAGTCGCCGCCAGCCTACGCGACCGTTTCGGTTGGCCGGCCGCGGTGGCCGCCTACGACGATCAGGCGTCCGGCGCCGTCTCTCCGGTGTAGAACCCGATCACGGTGGCGGCCGCGCGTTCTGCCGCAGCCGGCTCGTCGCCGCCAGCGATCGCTGCCTCCCCCCAGGCCGCACCGCTCTCGCGCGAGAAGCTCTTGCCCTCGTCCGACATCATCCAGGTTTCGGCATTGGCCCGCGTAACCGCCGGCTCGGGCAACAAGTGCTCCGCAGCGCCGAACAAGGCCATGTCCCAGCCGATGCCGACCGCGCCCGGCCCGTACTGCTCCCAGAATTCGGGCGCGACCTTGCCGGTGTGCTCGAGCGTGAGTCGCGTGCAATCTGCGGCTACTTCTTCGAGCTTGAGACTCACCAAGCTGGTGTCCTCACCCATACCCCACGTAACGACCAGGCTCGCCGGTGCCGCGCACTCACGGATCTCGCCACCGGCGTTGCCTTCAAACTGAAAGTTGCCGCCCTCTTGCAGTTCACCTGTCACGGGCAGAAACCACTGCTCGAGCCGCACAGGGTTGGTGAGAGCGTCCCAGAGATCGGCTGCGCCGGTGTTGTACTCGCGGGCGGCGACGATCTCGAAGGCCATCCGACCGTTCTCCTCACGCGCCGTCGCCGACCGGGCCACAGCACCAAGGGTTTCATGCACGGGATCAGTCATTGGAAGTCTCCACATCTGTTCAAGGGAGAGGCCGGCCGCCCGACCTCATGTGTTCGGTCGCTCGGTCGACTCGACGTGGTCGGCGAGTCGCTGCATCACGCCTTCCCAGTCCCGCAGCTGCGCCTGCACCCAGTCGTCCACGACCGCCAGTCGCCGAGGCTGCAGACGGCACGTCCGCACGCGCCCCGACTTCGTCGAAGCAATCAGCCCGCAATCTTCCAGAACCGCCAGGTGCTTCATGAACGACGGCAGCGCCATGTCGAACGGCTCGGCCAGCGTCTTCACGCTGGTCGGCTCGGCCACGAGCCGCTGAACAACGGCTCGGCGTGTTGGATCGGAAAGCGCCCGGAAGACGCTATCCAGCGACACCGTATAGTTAGCCATATAGATAACTATATATCGTGCAGACATCGCGCGCGAACTCAAAGAGCCTCCGACTTCTACCGTTCCGTCGGCCGCATCGCGAGGTACAATGGGTGCATGAAACGCATCGTTCACAAGGCGCGCGATCACGCTGAGGCGAGGCGCTGGGACATCGAGCAGCAGCGCCGGATGACACCGCGTGAACGTCAGCGAGCCGCCCGCGAACTCAAACGCCGTGCCTATTCTGGCGCCACCCGGGATGTCCGCGATTGGCACCGATCGAAGTAGACGCCGCACATTTCTCGGCTGACACGCGCAACTTCGTCCGGCACCTTCACGAGTTCGAGGTGAAGTACGTCGTTGTCGGCGGCGAGGCCGTGATTTTCCACGGGTACGTCCGACTCACGGGTGACGTCGACTTCTTCATTGCCAACGATCCGGACAACGCCCGGCGGCTCTATTCGGCCTTGGAGAAGTTCTGGGAAGGCGACGTGCCAGGCATCGCGTCGCCGGCGGAGTTGACCGCGGTGGACTTGATCGTGCAGTTCGGCATGCCGCCGAATCGCATCGACATCATGACCTCGGTCGCTGGAGTCGACTTCAACGAGGCCTGGGCCGGTCGCGTCCCCGCCGTAATGGTGGATGGCGAGCAGCGAACGCCCATCCCGTACTTGGGCGTCGAGGCGCTGATCAAGAACAAGAGGGCAGCGGGACGCCCGAAGGATCTCGACGACCTTGAGCACCTCGACTCCGCGGAGTGATCGCCCGGCGCTAAAAGGGAGTGGGCGCGGGAGGAACCGAACCTCCGACTTCCAACGTGTGAAGCCGTCATTCGGCATGCTCGGTTCCCCCGTCCTTCTCAGTCGCTCCGCAACGCCACGATCGGATCCACACGCGTCGCTCGGTAGGCCGGGACCACGGCCGCCAACGCGGCGACGAACAGGACCATGCCGCCCAGGCCGATGAAGGTCATCGGGTCGGTGGGTTCCACGCCGAAGAGCATGCCCTGGATGAAGCGGGTGAGCGCGAAGGCGCCGCCGAGGCCGATCACGACGCCGACTGCGGCGAGGAGCCAGGCTTCGCCGAGCACCATGCGGACGATGTTGCCGGACTGGCCGCCGAGGGCACGTCGGATGCCCATCTCGCCGATGCGCTGCTCCACGGAGAAGCTGATCAGTCCGTAGATGCCGATGCCGGCGAGGAACAGCGCGAGCACTGCAAACGAGCCGAGCAGGACGAGGTTGAAACGGCGTTGTTCCAACCACGCGCCGAGCAGGGAGTCCAGCGTGGCCGCGCCCCAGACTGACTGGTTCGGGTTGATGCGCCAGACGGCCTCCTTGGCGGGGTTGGTGATCTGAGCAGCGTCGATGTTGCTGGCGACGACGAACGTGAGGTTGCCGGCGAAGCCGAGCCCGCCGTACTGGCGGAAGGAGAACAGCATTTCGGGCCGTGGCGTCGACGCATGCCCGGCGGGAAGCACGTCGCCAACGACGCCGACGATCTCGTGTTCGGTAGGCGCGTTGCCGCCAAGAGCGACGACCACTTTCTCGCCGACGGGGTCGTCTGCCGGGAAGTGGCGTCGAGCGAACGCCTCGTTGATCAGAGTCACGGGCGGCGCATCGCTGTTGTCGGCGAGGCCGAAGGTACGACCCGTGACGAGTTCGACACCGAGAACGTCGAGGTAGCTGTCAGACACGAGTGTCACGTTGGCCTCGGGTTCGCTGCCCGCTGGGGGCGGGACCCGATTGACGATCGCGAACGGCAGGTCGATATCGATCGCCGCCAGCGCGCCCTCGTCGTTGGCTCCGGGAATGCTTGTCGTCAGTGCGACCTTGCGGACACCCGGGATGGCCTCCATCTCGTCGATGGTCTGGTTGACGAACTCACCGCGCGTCATGCCGCCATTCTGTCCGTAGCCGTAAGCGAACAATTGGAGCGCCAGCCGGTTGGTGGCATCGAACCCCAGATTCTGGTCCATCAGCGTGTTGAAGCTGCGGGTCAGCAAGCCAGCGCCCACGAGGAGCACCATCGCCAGTGCGACCTCGGCTACCACAATGCTGCCGCGCAGCGTTCGGCCACCCGGGCCTCCGGTTGAACCGCGCGCGCCCTCGTTCAGCGAATCCCGCAGATCGGGTTTGGAGAAGCGCAGCGACGGCGCCAGGCCAGAGAGCACCGCGCTGATTCCCGCGACCGCAACGGCAAACGCGAGCACCGTGCCATCGATCCCGATCTCGTCGATGCGGGGGAGCGTGGCGGGCGCGAGTCCACGGATCGTCCGGATGCCGATGAGTGTGAGTCCGATGCCAGCAACACAGCCCAGCGTCGCGAGCAGAAGTGAGTCGACCGTGACCTGCCGCATCAAGCGGCCTGCGCTTGCGCCGATGGCGCCGCGCAACGCGAACTCCCGCGAGCGCTCACTGCCGCGAGCGAGCATGAGGCCGGCCACGTTGGCGCAGGCGATCAACAGAACGAAGCCGACGGCCCCCATGAGGACGAGAAGCGGCGCCTGTACGTCGCCGAAGAAGTACTCATTCAGCGGCATGAGCCGAAAGGTGGTCTCACCCATTGGCTGGGGAAAGGCCTCTTCGAGCCCACCGGCGATCTGTGCGGCCTCGGCCTGTGCTTCGGCCAGCGTGCTGCCTTCGGCCAGGCGTGCAACGCCGAACATGTAGTCGGCTGCTCGCGCATTGGCGTCCCACGGTTGGACGGGGCGCGGGATCCACAGTTCGGCTTCGTCCGGCAGCTTGAACTCCGGCGGCAGCACGCCCACCACCGTGCGCGGCGCGCCGTCGAGCAGCAACGCGTCACCGACGATGTTGGCCTCTCCGCCGAAACGGTTCTGCCAGCTCGAGTAGCCGAGGAGCACGACTGGTTCGCTGCCGGTCTGATACTCGTCCACCGTGAACGTGCGCCCGTACAGAGGCTCGACGCGCGCGGCCCTGAAGAACCCCTCGGACACCTGCCAGGTGCGCAGGCTCTCGGCCCGCCCGTCGACCTGGAGATCGAGCGAGAAGGGGTCGGCGATCGCCGCGGCCGTCAGGTGCTGCGACGACTCTCCGAGATCGAACGCGTTGCCTGCCGAAAAGCCCTCGCCGCGCTCGCCGGTCACCGTGTCCTCGTGGAAGAGAGTGACGATGCGGTCCGGTTCGCCATACGGCAGGCCGCGGAAGATCACGGCGTGCACCGCGCTGAAGATGGCCGTGGAAGCACCGATGCCGAGAGCCAACGTGGCCACGGTGATGACGGTGAAGCCGGGGCGCTTGATCAGGCTGCGCACCGAGTAGCGAATGTCCTGGAGCCAGCCGTCCATGGCATCTCTCCCGTCGAGTCGACGTTTAGTAGGGGTTCGTTTGCGTTTGAAAGTCGTGAGCGGGTTGGTGGCCATGCCCTGGATTCCGGCCGGCCCGCCAGGGCGGGCATCCCAGCCGGCGCGGACGAGCGCGAAGCTCTGGCGCGTCCAGAAACGGAATGCTCCAAGACGACCGGAGATGGGTCGCACGACCTGCCATTGCTCGCCGGCGACGCGACACATCTCGTCGCCGTACTCGGCGCGGAAGCGCGCCGGCAGCAGCCACATGAGCGCCCGGAACAGGCGGAGTTCGCGGCTCTTCATTTCAGGCACCGGCGCTCGGCGTGCTCGGCAGGATCATGGCGTCGCGGGCCAGAGCAACGAGTTCTTCGAGCCGTTCTGACTCCGCCTGCAGAACTTCACGTCCGAACGCGGTGAGCGCGTAGTAGCGGCGCCGCGCATCTGTGCCTTCAGGAGCAGGGCGTTCCTCAAGCAACTCATCGTGGCGCAGGCGCCGGATCGCGGCGTAGAGCGTTCCGGCCTCGAGTTCGAGGTGGCCGGTCGTCCGTTCGCCGACGTCCTTGATGATGCCGTAGCCGTGCCGTGCCTCGGCCGAAAGAGACAGGAGGATGTGGTAGACGACGTGGGTAAGCGGCAGGAATTCGTCGGTCGGTCGGTTCATCGTCGGGGTCACCAGAGCTGTCAAGGGAAACGGGGCGAGGCCCCGTCGGGTCGATCGGTGGTCGGACTCGCATCGCCGAAGTCGCGGCCGGGCGCGCATGCGTTGACGTCGTCGAGAGCGGGCAGGGCCCGGTACTCGCGCCGGAGGTCGGCGGCATTGGGTGTTCGTTCGTAACGACGTTCCACGCGGGCTAGCCACTCGCGTTCCAGTTCGATGAGGGTTGAGCCGAAAGTGTCCGAGAACGCCGACGGCGACCTCATCGTCTGCAGGAAGCGTCGCATCGCATCGTTGCCTTGCTGCTCGCCGAGATCGATGAAGAACGCGTTGCGAAGCGAATAGGTCTGGAACGAACACCGTAGGTTGAGGCCGCGGAAATCGTCGCGGATCTGGTTCATCGGAATCGCGAGACCGCTCACGAGCCAGTGCCCGGAGACAACAGCGGGATCCTGTCCATACGTCGGGAAGCCGGCGTTGGACGGGCGCACGACATGGGAGACCCAGGCAGCGAGGCCTTCCTCGTCGAAGCGGCCGTACGGCACGTTCTCGCGCCGAAGCACGGCGTGAACGAGTTCGTGTGCCATCGCGTGAAGGTGCGTGGGGCCGTAGCGATAGAGATGGACGGTGCCGGCGGCGTCGACGTGTGGAACGCGGGCTTGGGGCGGATTGCCCCCGTAGAAGTCACCGTGGAGCGTGATGCGGATCGGTCGCGGGGATTCGATACGACGCTGAAACAGCTCCTGCTCGATTGCGGGAACGAGCTTCTCCGCCATCTTCTCCGCGGCGTGGGCCTCGTCGGCCGCATCGGTGGCGTCCCAGTCGACGACAACCAGGGGTGTGCTCTGGGTACCGGCCGGAAGACTCGTCGGCCTCGCCTGCGCGCCCGGGACCGCGACGAGCCCGGCCACGAGCGCCATGCCGGGCCAAGAGGTGGCGCGTATTCGCATCGATTCGAGCACCCGGGGAAGGTCAGGAGTCGCCAACGCGCTCCTCAAGAATGGTCTGTCACTATAGTGAGACGCCCTATAGTTCCGCAAGGTTGCAAGAAAACCTGCATCGCGCGTGGAGGCGCGGCCGGCTAGGCTTGCGAGAGACCCGGAAATTGCTCCTCGACGGGCGCGCTCCGCAGCTGCACCCGGCAAACCGGAATGACTCATGCTCCGACGTATCAGCGCCGCTTCCTCGCGCCAGCCCGCTCTGTTACTTCTCGCACTGCTCTCGGTACTCGCTATCGCTCAGCCGTCTGCGGCGGTCGCGCCGTCGCCTGGTGAGGTGGCGGTTGCGTTGTTGCAGGATGACGCGACCTGGCCGCAGGAGATCGTGACCGACGAAGGCGAACTTGTGGTCTATCAGCCGCAGCCGGAAAAGCTCGAGGGCAACGTTCTGCATGGGCGGGCGGCGTTCCAGCTCGAAATGAACGACAGCGAACCCGCGTTCGGCGCCTTCTTCTTCGAGGCAACACTTGCACGCGGAAGCGATGACGACTCTTTCCGCGTTCGCACGGCAGAGGTCACCCGCGTCAGCTGGCCCGATTCGACCGACGCGGGAGAGGAGCGCTTCAGCGAGTTCGTGAAGCAACGAGTTCAGAACGCGGGTATCGAGATTTCGCGAGTACGGCTGTCTTCGAGTCTTGCCGATGCGCAGCAAGAACTTGCCAGCCTCGACCTGATCAAGAACGACGCACCCGACGTCGTGTTTCGCGACGAGCTCGCGGTGCTGCTGCTGTTTGATGGCGAGCCGTTGTTCGAAGAGATCGACAACAGCGACTACGAACGAGCCCTCAACACACCTCTAGCGGTGGTTCGTCGTAAGGGCGGACCGACCTACTTGAGCAGCGGTCAGTTCTGGTATCAAGCGGGAAACGTGATGGGTCCGTATGAGCCCATCGCTGCTCCGCCCGCTGACCTCGCCCAGATGATGGAGGGTGCCCCCGAGGCCGAAGGCGGCCCGAGCTCGCCGCCCGGGATCGTCGTGGCCACGCAGCCAACGGAGCTCATCGCGACGGATGGCGAGCCGGAGTGGAGCGCACTTTCCACCGGCGACCTGCTCTACGTCGTCAACACCGAGACGCCGTGGCTGCGTCTGATCTCGGCCAACGAGATGTTTATCCTGCTGTCCGGCCGCTGGTACCGGTCGAGTTCGCAAGACGGTCCGTGGGAGTTTGTTCGCGGCGATAGCCTGCCGGACGCATTCGCCGAAATCCCTGCTGACTCCGATCTTGGCGGTGTGCGGACATCCGTAGCCGGCACCGAGGAGGCGCAGGACGCCTTGCTCGACAGCCAGCTCCCCGAAGTGACCGCGATCAAGCGCAGTGAAGCTTCCCTGCAGGTCGAGTACGCCGGCGATCCCGAATTCGAGGGCATCGAAGGCACGAGTGTTGCCTACGCCGTGAACACGTCGGCGCAGGTGCTGCTCATCGACGGTCGCTACTACGCGGCGGACAACGGAGTGTGGTTCACCTCGGCGTCGGCCACGGGTCCGTGGTCGGTGGCGGATTCGATTCCCGAAGATCAGATCCAGGAGATCCCGGCGAGTTCGCCGGTCTACAACACGACCCATGTGCACGTGTACGACTCAACACCGGAGGTCGTCTACGTCGGCTACACGCCGGGCTACATGTGGTCGTTTCCGTATTACGGCGTGCCGATCTGCGGCACCGGTTGGTACTACCCGCCGTACTACCGGCCGGGCTACTACTACCCGCGCACTCCCACCTGGGGATTCCATGTCGGCTATAACCCGTGGACGGGCTGGAACTTCGGTCTGAGTTGGAGCAACGGGTTCTTCTCGTTTGGCATCGGCTTCAGCACCGGCTGGGGCGCGCGCCCGTGTTGCGGTGGTTGGTACGGTGGCGGGTATCGCCGGCCTGTGGTGATCAATACGGGTGACATCAACATCGGCAACAACGTCAATGTGGGTAACCGGACGAACGTCGCGAACCGAGTGGGCAACGACCGGATGAACACCATGCGGTCCGAGGGCAACCTGTACAACCGTCCGGAAACGCGAGCTCGCAACGCAGACCGCAGTACGTTGAGTCGTGACATGCAGCGCGCCCGACCGTCGACCGCCCGCGCCAACCATGTCTTTGCGGATCGCAACGGCAACGTTGCGCGGCGTACCGGCGACCAGTGGCAAACTCGACAGAACGGACAGTGGCAGAACTCGGCCGCCAACCGCGCGAGCACATCCACTCGGAGTCAGCTCGATCGAGGAGGCCTGAACCGGTCGCTGCAGTCGCGGAGCTCGGGCGCCCGACGCGAGACATCGATGCGTGGTCGCAGTGGCGGAGGTCGCCGGCGTCGCTAGCTGACTCTGGCGAGCCGGGTCAGCGAGTCGCGGGGATGCGCAGTTCCTGGCCCGGGTAGATCGTCGTGTCGCGCAGATCGTTTGCGCGCTGGATCGCGGCGGGCGTGGTGCCGTGTTTCCTGGCGATGCGCCATAGCGTCTCGCCACGCGACACCACATAGGTGCCCGGGGCGGCGCGCTCGACCGTTGTGCTGGCGCCCAGACGGGTCACGTAGGAGCGATACGGGTCCGGGAAAAGGGCGATGTGGTAGTGCGGCGGGCGGTGTTCGAGGCTGACTTCGAGCACCTGGCTGCCCTCGAGCGATAGCAGCACGCGTTCCAGCCAGCTCCGGCACGCGGGCGTGTTGTGCCGGCGGATATCGAGCGCCATCCCAGTCGGATGCACCGACCGCGAAGAGGCGTTGCGCGGCTGGCCGTTCTGCGGCCGCGTGAGACTCGTGACTACCAGCTTCTCGCCGCACGCTCCGCGAAACTGCGCGGAAAGACGCTCTACGAATAGCTTCACTTCCGGGCGGGCGTAGGGATACGACACCGCGTTCAGTTCGTAGTTCGAGTTGCCCGGGAGTCGCACAAGTAAGCCGGAGTTCACGAAAGTGGTGACGTGGCGCCCGTCGCGCAGGAAGGTAAAGTCGTGAGCCCGTGCCTGGGCGTTCTGACGATCCATCGACGCCGAACTTCCGCGAAGGCTCTGAGCCTCAAGCGGCAGCGCGACCACCAGGGTCGCGGCGGCAGACAAAGTGATCACTGACTTCTTGAGCACTTGGAGTCGTCCTGGCGGGCGGGTTCTCAGAGCGAGAGCGTGGACACGTCAGTAGGCTACTGGCAAAGCCTAATGGTTAACGGAGCATAGCAAAAGCCATTCGTGACCGGAAGGGCATCGTCTCCGACCCCTCGGTCAGCATGCATCAGGCCGGCCTCGAGTGCAGTTTGCGGTCGAACCAAACCGATCCAGACAGCCAGACTAGCGCGAGGGCGGCCGCTGATGTTTCCACGCCGTCGCCGATGCTCAGGTGCGCCATCACCGCGAGAACGAGGTTGAAGAAGAATCCTGCGTAGGCCATGTCCTTCAGTGGACGCGACCAGTTGCTCACCACCGCGACAAGCCCGAGGAGCTTCGCTGCTGCCAAGGGGTAAATGATGTGCGTCGGATAGCCGAGGTTCGTGAAGGCGTCTCGTGCCATCTCGTTGTTGAAGAGGTAGATCCCCGCGCTCAGCAACATCTGAGCCGCAAGAAGGCCGGTGAAAATCCGATAGAGCAGCCTGTCTCGTCCGGCGTGCGATTCGGCGCTCATGCGGTCCTCATCTCCTTGGAACGCGCGGTCGCGTTCTCGGGTGTTGCGAGTCAGCCTCGGGGAGTCGGCCTTTGGGGGATGATAGGGCCTTGGCCCGCGAATAGACAAAAGAGATGACGTTTCCCGCACAGGAGCGAACGATGAGTGGCGTACACCAGAAACAGCCGTCCGGTGCAGTGGACGCGACGCAGCTGGTGGATCGCGCGCGTTCCTTGCAGCCGCAGGCGGAGGCTTTCCTCGAATCGCTCGTGCGCATCGAGACCCCGTCGCCCGATCGTGCGGCTCAGCAGCCGGCGCTGGATATGCTCGAGAGAGCTTTCGCGGAACTCGGCATGACCTGCCGACGATTCGGCGGACGCAGAAGCGGCGGCACCTTGATTGCACGCTGGCCGTCCGCCGTGCCTCGGCCGGTGCAGTTGCTGATCGGGCACTGCGACACCGTCTGGCCCCATGGAACGCTGGAGACCATGCCGCTTCGGCGCGAGGGTGACCTTCTATATGGCCCCGGCGTGTTCGACATGAAGGCCGGACTCACTCAGACGCTCTTCGCGCTTCGTTGTCTGCGCGAGTTGGGCTACGAGCCGACCGTCCGCCCCGTCGTTCTGATCAACTCTGACGAGGAAGTCGGAACGCACGACACCTATCGCACGCTCGAACGACTCGCGGCCCTGGCCGACCGCGCCCTTGTCGCCGAACCGTCGTTGGCACCGGACGGCCGCCTGAAGTCGGCGCGCAAGGGCGTCGCGCAATACCAGGTGACGGTCCACGGCCGTCCGGCGCATGCCGGCCTGAATCCCGAAGAGGGCATCAGTGCCGTCCTGGAGATGTCTCACATCGTCCAACAGCTACATGCGCTCAACGATCCGGAGAGCGGCGTCACGGTAAATGTGGGAACCGTTGAGGGCGGAAGTCGACCGAATGTCGTCGCTGCCCAGTGTTCGGCGGCTGTTGACGTCCGCGTCCCAACGCACGACCACGGCGAGCGCATACGGCAGGCGTTCGCGGCGCTGGAGACTCAGAACCCTGATGCCCGAATCGAGGTCGAGTTTCAGGAGGGACGTCGCCCCATGGAGTTCACCGAGGGCGGCCAACGCTTGTGGGCCGCCGCGGACAGTCTCGCGGCCTCCATGGGATTCGAACTTGGGCACGGCCGCGCGGGAGGCGGCTCCGACGGCAACATCACCAACCAGTTCACGCCCACGCTGGATGGACTCGGCGCCGTTGGTGATGGAGCACATTCGCCGAATGAACACGTCGATCTTTCACATATGGCTCAGCGCACCGCACTCCTCGCAGGCCTGATCCTCCACCCCGAGCTCGTCGACAAGTAGTTGCGCGGTTGCCCCGGCTCGCCCACCATCGGTCGCATGTACGTACCTATAGTGATCGGCAGTTTGCGTCAGGGTCGGAACACGCCTCGTCTTGCGCGGTTCCTCCACAACAGGCTCGAGTCCCGCGGGGTAGAAACCCAGCTGTTCGATCCGCGTGAGATGGCTTTGCCAGTGCTCGAAGAGCGGCTCCGCCTGCTCGAGAACCCGCCTTCGGCGCTGGTGGAGTTCGGCGCCGCCATCGATCGAGCGGACGCGGTGATCATCGCCACGCCCGAATACAACAAGGGCTATCCGGCAGCGCTGAAGAACATGATCGACGCACTCGGTGCCGAATGGAAACGCAAGCCTCTCGGGATCGTGGCGCACTCGGTCGGCGCATTCGGCGGCGGCCAAGTGCTGCAGGCGTTGCGTCTCGTGATGCTCAACCTCGGCGCAGTGCCGATTCCGGCGAGTATGACCGTCCCTCATATCGACAAGACATTCGACGCCGATGGTGCCGCGACCGACCCCGCATTCAACGACCGCGGCGACCGTTTTCTTGACGAGTTGCTCTGGTTCGCGGACGCACTCGCCGTTGCGCGCGCGGCGTCATCGGACTGACTTCGCCGCCGCTGCTTCCCAACGGTGTGCACGCGTGGCCTGACGCAACCCTACAATCGGGGCAGGTTCATTCGGCGTAGCCGATTGCCTGCGTTGCGGTCGCCGTCGTATGCTCCGTGCGCCCAAAATCTCGACATTGGTCTGTACGCCGAGGTGCAATCCCTACATGAGCGGTTCTGAGGAACATTCCGTGGACGACCACGGACACGCGGATCACGGGCACGACGAACACCACGAAGAGGGCTTCATCCGGAAGTACATCTTCTCGGTCGACCACAAGGTCATCGGGATCCAGTACGGCCTGACAGCGCTCTGCTTCTTGATGTTCGGCTTCTGCCTAATGATCCTCATGCGCTGGCAACTGGCCTCGCCGGGCGCGCCGATCCCACTGATCGGCGGTTGGCTTGGCGACGCGAACGCACCAGGCGGCATCATGCTGCCCGAGTTTTATAACCAGCTTGGCGCCATGCACGGCACCATCATGGTCTTCCTGGCGGTCGTTCCGATGATCGTCGGTGCGTTCGGCAACTACGTCGTGCCGCTGCAGATCGGCGCGCCCGACATGGCGTTCCCGAAGCTCAACATGATGAGCTACTGGGTGTACTTCGTCGGCGGCATCGTGATGCTGGCCAGCTTCTTCATGCCTGGCGGTGCAGCGAATTCTGGCTGGACCTCTTACGCGCCGCTGTCGATTATCGCCACGTCCGGGCAGACCGCATGGCTGATCGGGATGATCTTCCTGATCACATCGTCGCTGCTCGGCTCGATGAACATCATCGTGACGATCTTCCAGTTGCGCGCTCCGGGCATGACCTGGATGCGACTGCCCTACTTCATCTGGGCGCAGCTGGTGACGTCGTTCCTGCTAGTGCTCGCCTTCCCGCCGCTGGAAGCAGCGGGCGTGATGCAGTTGATGGATCGCGTCGCTGGCACCAGTTTCTTCATGCCGAGCGGGTTGTACGTCTCCGGTGAGATTCTGGAATATGCGGGCGGGGGCTCGGTGCTTCTCTGGCAGCACCTGTTCTGGTTCCTCGCCCATCCCGAGGTCTACGTTCTGATTCTGCCCGCGTTCGGCATCGTCGCCGAGGTGATCGCCAACAACACGCGCAAGCCGCTCTGGGGCTACAAGGCGCTCGTGTACTCCGGCATCTTCCTCGGCTTCATGTCCTTCGTCGTGTGGGCGCACCACATGTTCATGACGGGCATGGGTACGGTCATCAGCGCATTCTTCCAGACCACCACGATGATCATCTCGATCCCATCGGTGGTCATCCTCACGGCCTTGCTGATCTCGCTGTGGGGCGGCTCGATCCGCTTCAACACGCCGATGCTGTTTGCGCTGGCGTTCCTGCCGATGTTCGGCATCGGTGGTCTGACCGGGCTGCCGCTGGGCCTCGCGCCGACCGACATCCACCTACACGACACCTACTACGTCATCGGGCATTTCCACTACGTCGTGGCGCCGGGGACCATCTTCGGCATCTTCGCCGGGATCTACTACTGGTTCCCGAAGATCACCGGCCGGCGGATGAGTGAAGCGCTCGGAAAGGCACACTTCTTCTCGTCGCTCATCTTCATCAACGGGATCTTCTTCCCGATGTTCCTGACGGGTCTCGCAGGCGTCTCGCGCCGGCTCTATGACGGCGGGGCGCAGTATTCGCACGCGGCCCCGGTGATGCACTGGAACTCGTTCATGTCGTATGCCGCCTTCGGGCTGCTCGCTGCCCAGTTGTTCTTCATCGTCAACTTCGTATGGAGCATCTTCCGCGGCAAGGAAGCCGGCGATAACCCCTGGGATGCGACCACTCTCGACATGTGCGCAACCACGTCGCCGCCGATGGGACATGGAAACTTCAAGGTGATACCGACGGTCCACCGCGGACCCTACGACTACAGTGCGCCCGGCGCGGAGGACAGCTTCCTCCCCCAGACTGCGCCGAAGCAGGAGGGCTGATCGATGGAGATCCCGTATACCGTCGAACCCAGGCCCGACACCGGCCTCTACAACGCGAAGCTCGGCATCTGGCTGTTCCTTGCCTCCGAGGTGATGCTGTTCGGCGCCCTGTTCTCGTCCTACGTGCTGCTACGCACGGGGAACCCGAACTGGGTCCAGCATCCGATGAACGTGCCGATGGCCACGCTCAACACCATGATCCTGATCTCCTCGTCGGTGACGGTGATCCTGGCTTGGGCCGGACTGCGGATGAAGAACTTCGCGCAGTTCCGCAAGTACGGCATCCTCACTTTGTTGCTCTCATTCGGCTTCATGGTGGTGAAGGGGATCGAGTACAACGCGGAGTTCGAGCTGGGTCTCTTCCCCTGGACCGACAACTACATGGCGGTCTACTTCACGATGACTGGCCTGCATGGCCTTCACGTGATCGGCGGCATCGTCGTACTCGGCTACCTCTTGGGGCCGGGCGCGAAGATGTGGAAGACGAAGCCCGAGCAGTTCACCAACCGGGTCGAGACCTTCGGTCTCTACTGGCATTTCGTCGATCTGGTCTGGATCTTCCTGTTCCCGAGTCTCTACCTGCTCTAGGGGGAAATCATGGGTCACGATAGTCCCGAGGCAATCCAGGCAGAGATCAAGAAATACATGATGGTGTTTGCCGCCCTGGCGGGACTCACCGTTGTTACCGTAGCCGTCAGCTACCTCGATCTTTCGATCGCAGGAGCGGTGGTCGTGGCGATGATCGTCGCCAGCATCAAGGGCACGCTGGTGGCGGGCTACTTCATGCATCTTCTCGACGAGCGCTTCACGATCTACTGGATCCTGGCTTTGACGATGCTGTTCTTCGCGGTGTTGATGTTCCTTCCGGCCGCCACGGTCAGCGACCACATCGGGACGTCCACCGAGGTCGCGCAGGAAGGCGCTGAGGAGCATCACTGACATGGGCCTGAAGTCGTTCCACGTCGTTTTCATCTGCGCCTCGATCGTCCTGTCGTTCCTCGTCGGTGCGTGGGGTGTGCAGCAGTACCGGATGGCCGGGGATGGCACCGCGCTCACCATTGCGGTCTTGTTCTACGGGAGCGGTGTGACTCTGGTGGTCTATTGCCTGCGCTTCCTGCGTAAGGCCAAGGAGCTGGGCATCTGATGCGCCCACGCGTGCTTTTCCTGACGGTCGTCGCTGCCGCGCTGCTTGTGCCGCAGGTCGCGGACGCTTGTCCTGTTTGCTATGGCGACATCGACGGCCCAGCCGCTCGTGGCGTCAACAATGGCGTGCTGACCATGCTCGGCGTCGTCTTCGGCCTACAGGTTTGTTTCGGCGTCATGTTCGTGGGCATGATGCGCCGGGCCAAGCGCGACACCGACAACAACGAATCTCCCGAAGCTTCAAACATGGGCGGGGAATAGATGCTGTCTTTCCTGCAGAACTGGTTGCCAATCAACGCCTCCGAGCACGGCCCGTATCTCGACGAGCTGACCGCTCTCGTGCATTGGCTCATGCTCGTGCTCTTCGTGGGCTGGGCGCTCTACTTTCTCTACGTTCTCTTCCGGTTCCGCGCGTCAGCGAACCCGCGAGCTAGCTACGAGGGTGCCAAGAGCCATGTCTCGCAGTACATCGAGGTCGGCATTGCCGTTTTCGAGGTTGTGCTGCTGGTCTTCTTCGCGATCCCGGCGTGGGCCAGCTGGGTTGAGCCTCCTGCCGACCCGGACTCCGCGCTACAGGTGCGTGTGATCGCAGAACAGTTCGCGTGGAACTCGCACTACGCCGGCCCGGACGGTGTTTTTGGTGCGACGTCAATCGACCTGATGTCGGCGACCAATACGATCGGGTTGGATCGCACGGATCCCTACGGCGTGGACGACGTGGTGTCGATCAACCAGCTACACCTGCCGGTTGATCGCGATATCACGGTGCTCCTGACGTCGAAGGACGTGATCCACAGCTTCGCGCTGCAGCAGATGCGCGTGAAGCAGGATGTGGTCCCCGGGTTGATGATCCCGGTGCACTTCAAGGCCACCATGGTCACGCCGCCGGAGGCGCAGTTCCCGGCCTGCAACGCAACGAAGACGTGCTGGGAGATCACCTGTGCGCAGCTGTGCGGCCTCGGTCACTACCGGATGAAGGGCTTCTACACGGTGCACTCGCAGCAGGACTTCGATGCGTGGATGGCCGAGCAGGTGGCGGCGGTGATGCCACAGCCTCCCGCGGAAGCTGAGGCGCCTGCAGAGCAGTAGGTCGCGGTCGCAGCCGGATGGGTGTGGTGGACCACCTCGCGATACGCGAAGCAGTCGCTTCCGACGCGACCGCTCTTGCTGCGTGCATCGACGCAGCGTACGCGCACTACGAGGAGCGCATTCCGGATCTCCCCCTCGTGTCGGCAAACTGCGCCGAGCAGATCGAGACGAACTTGGTCTGGGTCGCTGAAGCCGAGGGCGCCATCGTGGGCGCCCTCGTGCTCATCCCGGAAGACGGGTTCATGCGATTCGCCAACGTGGCTGTGCATCCCGACTTTCGTGGCGCCGGACTTGGGAGCCGACTCCTCGACCTCGCCGAATTCGAGGCCGTTGGCCGCGGCTACACCGAGATGCGACTGAACACGCATGTGCAGATGCCCGACAACGCGCGCATCTACTTGCGGCGAGGCTGGGTGCAGTCAGGCGTGAAGGGCTCGACGGTCTCGATGACCAAGAAGCTGGACGGGTCGCCGGCCGAATCCTAGGACGGGGCGTTGGCGAGAATGCTCAGAACTTCGTCGATATCCGCTTCCGTGTGGTCGGCGTTTACCTGGAAGCGGATCTCCTCGTCGCCGCGCGGCACGACAGGGAAGGCGAGGCCCGTGGCCAGGACGCCGTTCTCGTACAGGTGCTTCACGGTGGCGTGGGTGCGCTCGGTGTCGCGCAGCATCAGCGGCACTACCGGGTGGTCTCCCGGGATCGTTTCGAGACCGAGATCGATGAGGCCTTGCTGGAACCGCTGGGTGAGCGCGCGCAGGTTCTCGAGTAGCGCATTCCCTTCCGGCGAGTCGAGGATCTGCAGCGCTTTGTGCGCTGCGGCAGCCTCGGCCGGGGTGATCGGGTTCGAGTAGATGTACATCGGCGCGGATTCGCGCAGGAAGTTGATGAGCGCGTTGCTGCCAACCACGTAGCCGCCGTTGATCCCGAAGGCCTTGCCAAGGGTGCCGATCAGGATGTCGACCGGCGGCGAATCGCAGTATTCCTCGGTACCCCGGCCGCTTTGACCGAACGCGCCAACGCCGTGCGAGTCATCGACCACGACGACGCAGTTGTCCTCGAAGTCGCTGTCGTGGCGCCGGGCGATTTCCATGATGCGGTCGAGCTCGGCGTGGTCGCCGCGCATCGAGAAGATTCCGTCGGTGACGACCAGCGCGCGCTTGGCGTTGCCCTTGGCGTCCACAATCGCCTGCTCGAGAGCCGCGTAGTCCAGGTGCGGATAGATCGCCTTGCCGGCGGGGCGCGCCAGCTTCATCGCGTTGATGATGCAGTTGTGGTTGAGCGCGTCGCTGATCAGCACAGTTTCCTTCGTCACCAGCGGCGTGATGGTGCCGAGAGTCGCGACGTACGCCGCGGAGAAAATCATGCCGGCTTCGCGCCCATGGAACGCGGCGAGTCCCTGTTCGAGTCGGACGTGCGTTTCGTAGGTGCCGCTGATGAAGCGCACCGCGCCGGGCCCAGCGCCGAAGCGAGCAGCCGTAGCCTCTTCCGCCTCGATCACCGTGCCGTGCATGCCCATCCCCAGGTAGGAATTGGAGTTCATGCGAAGGAACTGGCGGTCGCCCTCGCCCTGCAGCTCGAAGCGCGGGCCGCGATCGCCGTCGGCTGCTGCTGCACCCACGACGACGGTCTCCGCGCCCTTGGCGGTGCCCGCTTCCTGCAGTCCGGTGACGTGAGCTTCGAGTGCGGCGTCTAGACGATCGTGTGGCATTGATTTCCCTTTCTTCGTGGAGTGCCGCGGATTCTATCGCGCCCTCGGGTGCCTGGACGCCGTGTATTCAGCTCAGCTGGCGGAGTGCTGCCACCTGGCGATCGACTTCGCTCTGGGCGGTGCCGCCTCGCGATGTGCGCCTGGCTGTGGCCGCGCGCGGGTCGAGCAGTTCGGCCATGTGATCCGGCAGGGAAGCGTGGAACTCGGCAGTGACCTCGACGGGCATGCCGGCTAGATTGCAGCCATGTTCCTCGCACCAGCGCACCATGCGCGCCGAAATACCGTGCGCTTCGCGGAAGGGCACCGCCGCCCCGGCGAGCGCGTCGGCGATCTCCGTAGCCAGACTGAAGTCGCCGTGAAGCTCGTCTTCAAAGCGATCGACGAACTGGAGTTCCTGGATCGTTCCAGCGAGCACCCGGGCCGAATCATGAGTCGAGCGGACGGCGTCGAACAGCGCGCGGCGATCTTCCTGCAGGTCGCGGTTGTAGGCCATGGGCTGCCCACGCAGTAGCGACAGCAGCGCCGCCAGGTCGCCTTGTACCCGCGCAGCTCGTCCACGGACCAACTCGGCGGCATCCGCATTGCGCTTCTGCGGCATGATGCTCGAGCCCGTCGAGTAGCTGTCGCCGTGACGCACGAGGGCGAACTCGGCCGTGCTCCAGAGCACGAGTTCCTCCGCGATGCGCGACATGTGCGTGCAGGCGATAGCGCAAGTGGCACTGATCTCGAGCGCGTGATCGCGTGAAGCCACCGCGTCCATGGCGTTATCGATGGGGGCGCCCAGCCCGAGAAGATCGGCACTGACGTCGCGGTCGATGGGGAACCCTGTACCGGCCATCGCGCAGGCGCCGAGCGGACTTCGGTTGGCGCGCTTCCACGCGTCATCGAGTCTTCCAATGTCGCGTGCGATGGCCCAGGCGTGCGCGAGCAGATGGTGCCCCAGGAGGATCGGCTGCCCACGTTGCAGGTGTGTGTAACCAGGGATCACCAGACTGCCATCGGCTTCGACACGGTCGAGCAATGCCGTCATCAACTCGATCAGCGCCGCCCGCACTTCGGCTACGTGTTGCTGTAGCCACAGGCGCACGTCGGTTGCGACTTGATCGTTGCGTGATCGCGCGGTGTGGAGCTTGCCGCCGACGGCTCCGACCTTCTCGGTCAGCCGCGCCTCGACCGCCATGTGGATGTCCTCGTGCTCATCCGTGGGCACCCACGTGCCAGAAGCCAGTTCCTCACCGATCTCGGTCAAACCGTCCACGAGCGCTTCAACCTCGGCATCCTCCAGCACGCCAACTTCGCCGAGCATGCGCACGTGCGCCAGGCTCCCGGTGATGTCCTGTTCGATCATCTCGAGGTCGACCTCCAGAGAGGAGGCGAACGCCTGCATCCGGGCTGCCGCGCCGTCACCGAACCGATCGCGTAGCAGGCCCACCTACTCGCCCTCCGAGATGCGGCGAGCTCCGAGCGTGCGCAGACGCAGGGCGCGTAACCGGATGAAGCCGGTGGCGTCCGACTGGTCGAATACGTCGTCGGCCTCGGAGGTCGCAATGCCCTCGTCGTAGAGCCCATGGCTCGACGATCGTCGGCCTTCGATTTCAGCGGAACCCTTGTAGAGCTTGAGCCGGGCCTCGCCGGTCACGCGTTCCTGCACCGAATCCATGAACTGCTGCAACGCCTCGCGTTCCGGGCTGAACCACAGACCGTTGTAGATCATCTCCGCGAAGCGTGGGATGAGCTCGTCGCGGAGGTGGTGGACCTCGCGGTCGAGCGTGATCGACTCAACGGCTCGGTGAGCATGGAGCAGCAGCGTTACTCCCGGCGTCTCGTACACACCGCGACTCTTCATTCCGAGGAAGCGGTTCTCCACGATGTCCACGCGACCGATGCCGTGCCGGCCGCCGATCGCGTTGAGGCGCTCGACGAGTTCCACGGGGCCAAGGGCCTCGCCGTTCACAGCCACCGGGGTGCCGCGGTCGAAGGTCACCGTCACGCGCTCGGGTTCGTCGGGCGCTGCCTCAGGATCGGTGGTCATGCGGAACATATCAGGGGGAGGCGCTGCCCAGGGGTCCTCGAGAACGCCGCCCTCGTAGGACACGTGCATGAGGTTCGCGTCCATCGAGTACTCGGGCTTCGGCGCGGCCGACAGATCGATGCCATGAGTCTCGGCGTAGGCGAGCAGATCGGACCGCCCCGCGAAGTCCCATTCGCGCCAGGGTGCGATCACCTGGATGTCTGGTTTGAGCGCGTAGGCCGCCATCTCGAAACGGATCTGGTCGTTGCCTTTCCCGGTGGCACCGTGAGCAATGGCGTCGGCACCACAAGCGGCGGCTGTCTCGACGAGTCCGCGGGCGATGACCGGCCGGGCCAGCGCCGTACCCATCAGGTAGTACCACTCGTAGACCGCGTTGGCGCGGACCGCGGGAAGCACGCACTCGGCGACGAACGCTTCACGCAGGTCCTCGACCACGAGTTCGACGCCGCAACTGGCTGCCGCCGCGCGGGCGCCGGCGATCTCTTCCTCACCCTGGCCGACATCGGCCGTGTAAGCGACGACCTCGGCACCATGGGTGTCCTGGATCCACTTCAGGATTACGGCAGTGTCGAGTCCTCCCGAGAACGCGAGTACGACTTTCAAGGGACTGTCTCCATGATCTTGCTGAGGCGAGCGGCCAGGGCATGGCCGTCATGGGGAGGGCGGGCGGCGATGAACATCGTGTCGTCGCCGGCGATGGTTCCCAGCACTTCCGGGATTGCACCCGTAGCGTCGTCGAAAGCGACTGCGACCGAGTGCGCTGCACCCGGGGGTGTCTTCACGACGACGAGGTTGCCGCTGGCATCGATGCTGACCACGAAGAGACGCATCCGCTCGGCCACCACCGCGAGACCGTCACCGGAGTCGGCCGCATCGAGCTGATAGCGGCTGCCATCCGGCCCAGTGACCTTGCGCGCACCGATCGCCGTGAGGTCTCGCGAGATTGTCGTCTGCGCGACGTGATGTCCGCGTGCAGCGAGTTCGACACGGAATTCTTCCTGCGAGGCAGCGGGTTGTTGGCGCAGGATCTCCCTCAGGAGGGTGCGGCGTAGCGTCGAGTTGTCGGTGGGCATGGAATCTCCATTGTATGCGCATATGCGCATTGACTTGAAGATCCTAGCACCTTCCCAAGTTGCTGCCGAGGGTTCTCTTCGCGTTTGCGGAAGATCTAACTGGGCGCCAGCTCTACGCCGGCGGCAACCGCCGCTCCGACTCTCGATACTTGCGCGGCACGGTCTGCCAATGGACCGGATCGCCGGATCGGATGCCTTCACTCAAATCCGGCCACTGTCGATCGGCAGCACGGATCAGCTGGTCCTCGTCGGCGCGGAACCACTCCACGACGTCGGGGTTCCAGTTCAGATAGAGCTTGCCGTCGATGATCGACCAGCTGTCGCTGGGGCGGGATTGAGCTCCATAGCCCTCCTCACCGTGTCCCGACGCTCCGTACGCGCACCAGCCTCCATACTGCGGCGCGTAGTCCTCGGGCGCGACCCGAAACAGTTCGCGATGAGCCGCCGAGGCGAAGACCCAGGTTGCACCGCGCCACTCGAGAGAGATCTCCTCGTCGCCAAGCTGTGCTTCGCCTTGCTCGAAGTACGCAACGGGGTCATATCCGCCGAGTGCGAGGCCATTCTCCAGCACCATGATCTCGGTGTTCACCAGTGCTGGAAACCAGCCATCTTCTTGGGGAGGGGTGCCTTGAACCGGTGCAACTGACGTCAGCACGAATGCGCACCCCGCGGCCATTGCTGCGGCGGCGCTTCGCAGCCGCACCGCGTACTCGTGGACAGCTTGTTGTCGTCTCATGTCGCCACTCCGGGGATTCCGACCATCCATCGCTCGTAGAAGGTGCTGCGGTGCGACGCCTGCCGCCCAAGACCCTAGGAACCAACCTAGTACGGTCAGGTGTCCACGACGAGGCGGTGCTCGGCGGCACTGTGTTCCGAGCCACGTTCGTAGCCGGTAGACCTGGCCGCCGTGCGGTGTCGCTAGCCACCAGTCATCTGGAGCCTGCCGCGAACGGCTGGTATGCTCCGGCGTCCCTGTTCGACGAGGCCGCCCTTGCACAAGCTCGACGAATCCGAAGTACAGCGCCGGACGCGGAACCTCGCGGCCTTGCTGGAGCTTGGGTTCGAGTCGGCAGCGGCCCCCGACCCCGAGCCAACGCTCACCGAGATCGACCCCATCGGCCGCAACCGGGTTCGGGTCTCGCAAGCTCTGCCGGCGATGGGAACGGTCGTATCTGTCTCCGTGCTCGATGAGAGCGCTGATCGCGCACTCGAACGGGCAGCCGCAGCCTATGCGGAGATGCACCGCACGATCGACCTGTTCAACCGATACGACGACGCGAGCGCACTTGGTGTGCTCAATAGCTGTGCTCGCCTGCGCGCCGCGCCGCCCGAGTTCATCGAGGTGTTACGCAGGGCCCAGTTCACTCAGGCAGCGAGCAACGGCGCATTCGACATGACGGTGGCTCCGGTGATCGACGTATTCCGTGATCATCGGGAGCGCGGACTGGCCGGGCCACCCGATAGTGGGCTCATCGATGCGGCGCGTGCCCGGGTCAACGCGACCGGCGTGGCCATCCACGGTCACGATGTACGACTGCGTGACGGCGTGTCGGTGACTCTCGACGGGATCGCCAAGGGCTACATCGTCGATCGTATGGCGGCGGCGGTGGATGAGGCTGAAGGCTTCCTGATCAACGCCGGTGGAGATGTCCGCACGGGCGGAACCCGAGATGGTGATCTTCCATGGCAGGTCGGCGTGCGAAACCCGGAAAGTCCGGACGCCGAGCTCGACGTGCTGCCGCTCTTCGCCGGCGCTGTCGCGACGTCAGGAAGCTACGAAATCTACTTCGATCGCGAACGTACCCAGCATCACATCGTAAATGCCTTCGGTGTCTCGCCAGGCGACTGCCTTGCGGTGACGGTGCGCGCTCCGAGCGCCACGTTTGCCGACTCCCTGGCCACAGCTGCTTTCGTTGCCGGACCAGGCGCCGGACTTCGAACCATCGAATCTGTCCCCGGTTGCTCCGGCCTGATCGTCGACGCGACGGGCCGCCAGCACACCACCAAGAACTGGCGCCCCGGCGCCGGCACCCCCAATACGCCATGAGCAATTCCGCGTCACTCACCGGAGCCCGATTGTGGGCGATGGCCGCGCTTCGGATCCTGATCGGATGGCATCTGCTATACGAAGGAATCGCGAAGCTGTGGAACCCCTACTGGACCTCAGCTGGCTTTCTGGCCGATTCGCAGGGACCGCTCGCGGGCCTCTATCTGTGGATGGCGGGAGATCCGGGCCGCCTCACCGTGGTCGACGTGCTCAATCAGTGGGGACTCACGCTCATCGGCCTTGCGTTGATCCTCGGGGTGTTCTCGCGCTTCGCGACCCTCATGGGAGCCGTGCTGCTCGGGCTCTACTACCTCGGCACGCCGCCGTGGCCGGGCATCGAGAGCAGCGCTCCTGCCGAGGGCTCCTATCTGATTGTGAACAAGACCCTGATCGAATGCGTAGCGATGATCGTGTTGTGGCTGTTCCCCACGGGACACCAGGTCGGATTTGACGCCTACCTGACGCGAGGAGGTAACCGATGAGCGACCAGAACGACCCGAAAGCGCCCGAAGACAAGAGCCCGAAGCAGTCCGCCGGCGACTCCGGCAGCGGGGCGGGCGTCGACCGCCGCAGCCTCTTCAAGGGCCTGGCCACGATCCCCGTGCTCGGCGCGCTTGGTGCAACAGCCTGGGCGAAACGGTCGGCCGACGACGCGAAGCGTCAGGCGATCGTCGACGAACTCGGAGTTACGGGTGACGCACCGGCGATCATCGACCGACTGACGTCGCGACCTCCTTCCGATCGGATCAATGTTGGCATCATCGGCTACGGCGGTGAGGGCGAGGCTCTCGTTCGCGCGGCGGGTTTCCCGGCACCCGATTGGGTGGACACACAGCGCCAGGCGCAGATCAACGATCCACGGAATCGACGCCTGGAGGAGTATCTGGCGCACGGTGACCTGAATCTCGAACTGACGGGCGTGTGCGATCTGTTCGACCACCGGGCCAACCGCGCGGTCGCCGCCTCGAGCATCGAGACGCGGCCTGGCGGAGCGCCAGCCGGACGTGGTGCCACTCGCTACCAGCGCTACACCGAGATGCTCGAGGATCCTGATCTCGACGCGGTGATCATTGCGACGCCGGATCACTGGCACGCGCAGATCACGATCGATGCGGCCGCCGCGGGCAAGCACGTGTATTGCGAGAAGGCGATGACACGTACGGCCGACGAAGTGCTGCCGGTGGTCAATGCCGTGAAGGAGTCCGGCATCAAGTTCCAGCTCGGCCATCAGAACCGCCAGCTCGAGAGCCACGAGAAAGCGCGAGAGGTCTATGAGAAAGAAATTCTCGGCCCCGTCACCCTGATCGAGACGACGACCAATCGCAACGATCGCTGGGGTGCCTGGGTGTGGGACATTCACCCGGACGGCAACCCGGACACGATCGACTGGGCCCAGTTCCAGGAGAACGCCGGACACGACGTTCCGTTTTCGCTCGAGCGGTTCTTCCGCTGGCGCTGTTGGTTCGACTACGGCACCGGCCTGGGCGGCGACCTGCTCTCACATGAATACGACGCCGTGAACCAGATCATGCGAGTAGGTATCCCGAAGTCCGCAATGGCGTCTGGTGGGATCTACCACTACAAGGACGGGCGCGATGTCCCGGATACCTTCCAGGTTGCCTACGAGTACCCGGAGCGTGACCTGACGCTGCTCTACAGCGCCACTCTCGCCTCGGGCCGCGGTCGCGGCAAGGTCTTCATGGGCCACGACGCGGCGATGGAGGTCGGGTCCGGAGTGCGTGTGCTCGCCGAGCCGCTGTCGACGCGCTACGCCGACATGATCGAGGAAGAGGTGGTGGATCCGGACCGACCGTTGCTGACCTATCGCCCGGGCTTCCGTGGCCTCGATGCGGTGACCACCGCAACCGAGGAGTACTTCGCCAGTCGCGGACTGCTCTTCACCTATCGCGGCGGCCAGCGAGTCTCCACGCTCTGGCTCCACATCAAGGACTGGCTCGACACGATCCGGTTCGGCGGCGAGCCGGCGTGCAACATCGATCGCGGCTTCGAGGAAGCGATCACCTGCCACATGGCGACCATGTCCTATCAGCTCGGCCGCAAGGTGGAGTGGGACCCGGTCCAGCAGCAGATCGTCTGATGGGCGGCGCCAAGTTCCAGCTGGGCGCCATGATGTTCCTGCAGTACGCCATCTGGGGTGCGTGGGCGCCGGTGCTGTCGGCCCATCTGTTCGGCGAGCTGTCGTTCACCGGGGCGCAGGTCGGGTTTGTGTACTCGCTCTTGCCCCTGGCAACCATCATTGCGCCGTTCGTCGGCGGGCAGCTTGCGGACCGCTACTTCGCGTCCGAGAAGGTCATCGCGGTGCTGCAGCTGGCCGGCGGTGGGATGCTCATGTACGCGTCGACGGTCACCGAGTACGGCGAGCTCGTCACGGTGATGCTCGTGTACTGCCTGCTCTATGCGCCGACGCTCGCACTGACCAACTCGATCGCGATGTCGAACCTCGAGAGTTCGGAAGACGAGTTCGGCCGCGTGCGGGTGTGGGGCACGATCGGGTGGATCGCGGCCGGGTGGGCGCTGACCGCGTGGCGCACGATGGGCGGCGCCGGCAGCGGCGATATGCTCATGCTCGCGGGTGTGTTCTCGATCGTGATGGGGCTGCAGTCGTTCATGCTGCCGCACACGCCGCCCAACAAGGAGTCGTCCAGTCCGTGGGCGTTCCTCGAGGCGCTACGCATGCTCGGCGATCGTAACTTCGCCACGTTCATGGCGATCTCGTTCGTTGTGGCCACCGAGTTGCAGTTCTACTATGTGCTCACCGGGCCCTACCTGGAGTCGGCTCGCATCGGTATCGCATCGGCCAGCGTGCCGGCGGTGATGACCATCGCGCAGATTGCCGAGATCTTCGTGGTGGCCGTGGTGCTGTCGTGGTTCCTGAAGAAGTACGGCATGCGGGCGACGCTTGCGCTCGGCGTGATTGCCTGGCCGATCCGCTACGTGATCTTCGCGATCGGCGCGCCGTGGTGGCTGGTCGTCGCCTCGCTCACCCTCCACGGGTTCTGCTACGTCTTCTTCTTTGTGGCTGCGTTCATCTACGTGGATGGTCTCGCGCCGCCGGACATCCGAGGCTCGGCGCAGAGCCTGATCGCAATTGTCACCCTCGGCATCGGCAGCTTCGTTGGCAGCAATTTCGCGGGCTGGGTGCAGAATCGATTCACCGTTGACGGAGTGACCGACTGGACGACGGTCTTCCTGGTGCCCTGCGCGATCACCATCGGGTGCGCCGTCGCGTATCTACTCTTCTTCAAGGACGACCGCGAGCCGGCGGTAGCGAACTGACCATGACCAAGCCTCTCGGGATCGGCATCGTGGGCGGGGGATTCGTCTCCCGGTTCCACATTCGTTCATTTGAATCGGTGCGCGGTGCCGACGTCCGAGGCGTGGTGAGCCGGCGGCTGGAGACAGCGCAAGAGGCCGCCCAGCTGGCGCGCGATTGCGACGTTGGCGACGCGCAGGCGTTCCCTACCGTCACCGAGATGGTTGCGGACCCGAGCATCGACGCGATTTGGATCTGTTCGCCGAACTTCACGCGCATCGACGTGATGGAAGAGATCGTCGCCGCGGTGAAATCGGGAGCTGGCGAACTCGTGGGCGTGGCGTGCGAGAAGCCGCTGGCCCGCAATGTGGCCGAAGCCCGGAAGATGGTCGATCTGGTGGGTCAGATCGACGTTCTGGACGGGTATCTCGAGAACCAACTCTTCACGCCTGCCGTGGAGCGCGTGAAAGACGTCGTCTGGTCCCGCGGCGCGGCGCTCACCGGACCGCCATACCTGGCGCGGGCTGCCGAAGAGCACTCCGGACCGCACATGCCATGGTTCTGGTCCGGAGAACTCCAGGGCGGCGGCGTGATCAACGACATGATGTGCCACTCCGTTGAGGCGGCGCGTTTCCTCCTGACCGAGCCTGGCGCGCCGCGCGACTCGCTCACGCCGGTCAGCGTCAATTGCTACGCCAGTTGCCTCAAGTGGCAGCAGCCGCGATACGCCGAGCAGCTGCGTGCTGCGAGTGACGGCATGAACGACTACCTCAAGAAGCCGTCAGAGGACTACGCACGCGCCCTGGTGGAATTCCGCGACCCCGATGGCAATCCGCGCGTCGTCGAAACGACTACATCCTGGTGCTACGTCGGCGCAGGACTGCGGATCACGATGGAGATGCTGGGCCCTGAGTACTCGATGTCGATGAACTCGCTGGATGCTGGTCCGCGCGTGTTCTTCTCGCGCGAAGTCCAGGGCAACACCGGCGAGGATCTTGTCGAGAAACAGAATGCCGAGACGGGCATGATGCCGGTGGTGGCCGACGAGGAGGCCGAATACGGCTATGTTGGCGAGAACCGCTACATGGTGCGCGCGTTCCGCAACGGTGAACGACCCTGGGAGAACTTCGAGGACGGTCTCCGCGTCACCGAGCTGTTGATGGCGGCCTACATGAGCGCCGAACGTGAGCAGACCGTGCATCTTCCGTGCCCGGAACTTGATACCTTTGTGCCCGCCGTCGCCCGAGGCGAATGGAACCCACGTGCCTCGCAGGAGGAAGCATGAACATCAACGTAGCTCGTTTGCCCATGCCGGCAATTCTCTTCGGCCTGGCCGCCCTGGTGGCGCTGGGCTCCGGACTCGGCTCAGCGCGCGCCGCCGCACCGTCGCAGGAAGACGGCTTCGTCGACCTGCTGCAGCGTCACGCCAATGGCACGTACCACAAGGGCGGTTGGAACCACTACGGACCGGGGCACTTTGAACTCGACGTCGACTCCGGCGAACTCGCATCGCACGGCGGCATGGGACTGTTCTGGCACACCACGGAGTTCTCGGACTTCGAACTGCGTCTGGAGTTCAAGACTTCGCTCGAGGAGTCCAACTCAGGCGTGTTCGTGCGCGTGCCCGGGATGCCATCGAGCGACGAGTACATCTACCACTCGTTCGAGATTCAGATTCACGATGCCTCGACGAACGGCGTGCATCAGACCGGTGCCGTGTACGACGCGGAGCCGTCCACCAGCATCGAGTCCAAGCCTACCGGCCAGTGGAACGACTACCGCATCCGCTTCGTCGGCGACCAGATCACGGTCTGGTTGAACGGCGAACAGGTGGTCGACTGGATGGCTGAGCCACGTGGAAAGGTGACTGACTTTGCAGACCGCGGCTACATCGGCCTGCAGAACCACGATCATGACTCGTCGGTCTACTTCCGCAATATCCGAGTAAAGGATCTGAGCGACAGCTGAGCGATATCCCCTGGCGGCCCTTGAGGGCGAGGAGGGGTACGTGCGTGTTCGCTGGTTGAGTTGGCTGGCCGTTGGAGCTGTTGGTCTGGCGGTTGTCGTGCTCCCCGACGTTGGTAGCGCCGCAGACAAGCCGCAGAAGGGGACCCAGCCGCGGCGCGTGAGCACGGATGTGCTCGATGATGTGACGGGCGCGCAGCGCGGGACGCAGGCTGAGCCCTACATCCATATCAACCCCGAGGACCCGGATCATCTTGTCGCGGCGTGGCAGGAGAATCGCTACTTTGCGGGGTCCGCGCAGGCGCACGTAGCCGCCGTTTCTGTCGATGGCGGCAAGCGCTGGAAAGAGACGGTTCTGCCCGGGCTGACGCACGATGCAGGAACGCGCGCGGGTCCTTGGGATCTCGTGGCGGATCCGTGGCCGGAGTTCGGCCCCGATGGCGCCGTGTACTACTCCAGCCTCGTGGGCGGCGATTCCGCTCCGTTCCCCACGGCGATCGTCGTGAGTCGCTCGGCCGACGGCGGGCTTACCTGGGGCGCACCCGCGGTGGTCACTGAGTCCAAGGACCCCGACTTCAACGACAAGAACGCGCTCACGGTCGACACCGTGGCTGGGAGTAAGTACGCGGGTACGGTCTACGTCGCCTGGGATGTGAACGTGCTCAACAGCGCGGGCAACGCATTCGTCCGTCAGGACATCTACTCCGCGCGGTCGCTCGACGACGGTGCGACGTTCGAAGCCCCCCGCCTCGTGCGCACCGGAGCGATCGGTGGCGGAGTGATTCCACGCGTGGGGAAGAAGGGCCGCGTCTATCTGCTGTTCACGGCCGAGGGGGCTGACCCCGCCAATCGTTATGCGCTGTTTCTCACGTCCAGCAACAACGGCGGGCGTACGTGGAAGCAGTCGCGACGCTTGTGGGACATCGTCGGGGCGAGCGTGACGGATGTTCGTGATGGATTCAGCCTGGCCTCTTTCGCAGTCGATCCGAAGAAGGGGAATCTGTACGTCGCCTGGCAGGACAGCCGGAGCGACGTGCCGCGCATCTTGGTTGCCAGGTCGACGAACGGCGGCGGCAAGTGGTCGACCCCTACCGATGTCGTGGATGCACCGGCGGATGTTCCGGCCTTCACGCCGGCGATCGCCGTGAACGGCGAAGGCGAAGTCGGGGTGAGCTACTACAGCCTGCAAAACGATCCGACTCGGTCGGTCAGGGCAGACGTGTTCGTGCGCATTTCGGCTGACTCGGCAGGATCGTTCGATCGGACCTTCCGGATGACACGTAAGAGCTTCGATCTGAGGAACGCGGCGCACAGTAGCCGGGGCTGGTTCCTGGGGGACTACATGGGGCTCGTCGGGACCGCGGATGCATTCCAGGCCGCCTGGATCAGCACTCGTCTTCGTGCGCAGCCTGACGTGTGGACGGCGCGCACGCGCTAGTCCAGATCGAGCTCGACACGGTAGCGTGCACTGCACAGGCCCCAGTTTGGCCGATTGCACGTGGCCGCACCGCGGACACATCAGGCGTGGCTCGGGCGACGGGCCTGGCGCGTCGGGAAGGGCGCGCAGTCGCGCGATGACGGGTAGGCTGAGCGACCCCATGAGTGTGATGACCGCGATCACGCCGACGCCGCGTTGATAAGGCTCGTTGTCGAAATCCTCGGTCCAGACGGGCAGTGCGATGCCAGCCGCGAGAAGCAGCGCTGTGACGACGGTGATCATTCGGATACGCCCGAGGATCGGCTCGTCTGGCGCCAGCCCGAGCAGGCTGATGTGAGCGCCTGCGGCCGTGAAGATCCAACACGTCCCGACGGCCTTCATGATCGTGTTGATCGGTTCAGGTTCGAACCAGATCGCAATCAGCGTCAAGGCGAGCGATGCGCCTGCGACCATCAATCCCGTCAGGGCTGCACCGCGCCAGCGGTCACGATCCCATGCGGCGCCGCAGGCCATGCCGGCAATACTCGCACCGGACGTCGCCAGCGCCGAGATCAAGACCTTGGCCGCACCTCGGCTCATCTCAGGCGTGAGCAGAACCCCGATGGCCAGACCGCCACTCACGAGGATCGAGACGATGAGGAGTCGCAGTGCCGCCTTGCGGACCTCCATCACGCCTCCTTCGGAAGCTCACTCATGAGGGCGAGCGTGTTGCCCTCGGTGTCGTGGAAGAAGGCCATCCAGAGCTCGGACGTTTCCGTCGCGTGAACCACCAGCGGCTCCTGCAGGAACTTCACCTTGTCGTGCAGCTCCGCGTACGCCGCGCGGGCGTCGTTCACGGTGAAGTAGATCACCGACGATGGATGATCGAACTCCGCTCGGTCGGGCATCGCCAGCATCAAGCGAACGCCGCCAGCGTCGAAGAATGACATGGGGCCGGCGGTGAACAGATGCGGTAGACCGAGGGTGTCGCGATAGAAGGCTGTGGCCCGTTCGATGTCGTGCGTGTTGATCGCGATCTGGCCCACGCCGGCGATCTGTGCCTTGTCCACTAGGTTCTCCATCATCTAGCGCATTGGTTCAGTCGTCTTCGGCACGGCCGGCGTCCGGCGGATCTCCCGACTCTTCTTCCTCGAGTCGGGCACGCCGGGTCTCCTCGACCTGGTGCTTGCGATCGGGTTCCAACATCGACTGGATCTCGAGCAGCGGAGTCCCGAACTTCACCGAGTCGCGATCGGGCTGGCGCCAGTCTTCGCTTTCCCACCGCTCATCCCGCTTACGCATGGCGCGGCTGATCAGGGCAAAGATCGCCGCCGCCACGAGCAGGAAAACGAGCAGCTGCAGCCAGTCGCTCAAGCGCCAGCGGCCAGTTCGGTGCGCACGTTTTCGAGAAGTCGCTTCGTGGCCATGATGCCTTCCGGCTCGGGTGCGATCGTGCCTTCGTATTCGATCCCCACCCAGCCTCGGTAGCCGGCGTCTCGCACGAGCTCAAGCAGCCGGCGATAGTCCTTGGCGGTCTCGTTGCCATCGGCATCAAAGTCGTGCGACTTCGCGCTCACAGCGCGGGCCATCGGCATCAGTTCTTCAACGCCCTGATAGATGTCGTACATGTCCCCTTCGGCTATGCGGAAGTTGCCGAAATCCGGCAGCGTGCCGAGACGCGCGTGATCGCCGCGGCCGATCGTCTCGGCCAACCAAGCGCCGTTGGATGACAGGCCGCCGTGGTTTTCCACAAGCACGTCGAGACCGTGTTCTTCTCCGTGAACGGCGAGCTGGTGGAGACCGTCCGCAGCCAGTGCGCTTTGTTCTTCCCAGGTGCCCTCGGACGCCGCGTTGACTCGGATTGCGTGGCACCCGAGAAAGGCGGCGGCTTCCAGCCATTTCACGTGGTTCAGGACGGCCGTGCCGCGGGCGCCGTCGTCGGGGTCGCCGAGGCGTCCTTCGCCGTCGCACATGATGAGAACACTCTCCACGCCCTCGCCGTCGCAGCGGGTACGCATCTCTTCCAGGTAGTCCTGATCACGGGCGCGGTCCATGAAGAAGACGTTGACGTACTCGACGCCTTCGACGCCGTAGGTTTGCCGGGCTTCCGTGATGAAGTCGAGATTGGTCAACTCCCCGTTGTTCAGCGCGCGGTGAAGCGACCACTCAGCGAGCGAGATTCTGAACCACGGTGCCGCGGCGACGACCGCTTCGGCTTCAGCCGGAGCTTGCTCGGCGCGGCAGCCGATCGTGGTGATGGTGGAGCTGAGGCCGGTGGCTGCAAGGGCAGACCATCCGGCTCGACGGACGAAATCACGACGGGTGCTAGGCAAGGTTCCCTCCGGGGTTTGCCGGGATCATATGCCTTTGCGGCGGATCGACCCAGGGCGTGGTCACCGACCAAGATGGAGAGCTCAGTGAGGGGGTGATTCGGGCGGGGTATGTTCGCGCAGATAGCGGGTCAACAACCCGTACAGATGTCGCGTGGTGCCGGCCCCTTCGGAGATCCCGTGAGTGCGGTTCGGGTAGGCCATCATCGTGAAGTGCTTGTTGTTCGCGACAAGCTTGTCGATGAGTGCTTCAGTGCCCTGGTAGTGCACGTTGTCGTCGCCGGTGCCGTGCACGACAAGCAGGTTGCCCGCAAGATTCTGCGCGTGGCTGATCGGCGAGGCGCTGCGGTACCCGTCCGCATTATCCTGCGGTCGACCCATGTACCGCTCCTGATAGATCGTGTCGTAGTAGCGCTGATCAGGAACAGGCGCCACGGACATGCCTGTCTGGTACAAGTCGGGGTAGCGGAACATCGCGTTGAGGGTCATCGAGCCTCCGCCGGACCAGCCCCAGATTGCGATGCGATTCAGGTCGACCCAGTCGTGCCGGGCGGCGAGCGCGCGTACCGCCGCTGCCTGGTCCGCGGCGGCCAACGTGCCTACGTCGCCGTAGACGACCTTGCGCCAGTCGCGCCCGCGAGGAGCCGGAGTGCCGCGATTGTCGATGCTCATCACCACGTAGCCCAGGGTTGTCAGGTAGCGGTGCCAGAGGCCGCGGCGGCCCTGCCATGCATCGCGCACAGTCTGGCCCGCGGGTTCTCCGTAGACGAAGAACAGCACCGGGTAACGCTGTTCCGGATCGAAGTCGGACGGATACATCGCCCAGCCATCAAGCTCGAGGTCATCGTCGATCGGCACGCGGAAGAACTCGTGCTCGCCCTCGACTGAGGCCATGCGCGTGGCGAGACGCTCACTGCTCTCCAGTAGGTTCACCTCGCGGTGGCTGGGCAGTTCCACCACGGCGATCCGCGGCGGCTGATCGAATCTCGACCACGTGTGGATGGCCCACCGTCCCCCCGGGGCGACCTGGTAGCTGTGGTTGCCAGGCTGGTTCTGCGGCGTGATGCGCTCACCCAGCGGTGTTCCGTTCGGCTCGAGCCGGCCCCGATAGAGATGGCGTTGGCCCGGGTCGTCGGGAGATGCGAGGTAGTAGAACCAGCCTGATTGCGGATCGACGGCGACGAGTTCGGTGATGTCGATGCCCGGCGGTGAGATCGCGCGGACGCCGTCGCCGCCATCCACGCGATACACGCGGCGCCAGCCGTCGCGTTCACTCACCCAGGTGAACGACTCCCCGGACTCGATCCAGTGCAAGTCGTTGCGGATGTCCACCCAGGCGTCGTCCTCCTCGAGGAACAGTCGCGTGGATTCACCGGTGGCCACGTTGACGCGACGCACGTCGTTGCGGTTCTGGCGTCGATTCAGCTGCTGGAGAACCAGCTCACCGGCGTTGGACCAGTTCATGCGCGCCAGGTAGGACTCTCGCGGTGACCCGTCGAGTTCAACCCAGGTAATTTCGCCGCCACCGGCCGGGATCGTTCCGAGGCGCGCAGCCGGATTGATCTCCCCTGCCTTCGGGTACGGGAACCGGGTCAGCTGGGGATAGAGCTCCGCGGTGTAGTTCACGAGAATGAACTCGGACACCAATTCGCTGTCGATCTGCCAGAAGGCGATTCGATTCCCGTCAGGACTCCAACGAAAACCGTCGCGGAGGCCGAGCTCCTCTTCGTATACCCAATCGAAGGTTCCGTTGACGAGGGTGTCGGATCCGTCGTGGGTGAGTCGTGTGATCGCGTTCGTGCGCAGATCTTCGAGGTACAGGTCGTTGCGCCGCACGTACGCGACGCGCGTGGAGTCCGGCGCGAACTTCGCGAACATGAGTTCGGAGTCCCGGGCCGACCCACCGAGCCGCCGCAGCGTTCGATCGCCCAGACTGAAGATCCAGTAGTCGCCGCGACTATTCGTCCGCCAGACTCGCTCCGAGTTGGTGAAGATCAGCAGGAGCGCCCCGTCGGGAGAGAACGCGTAGTCCTCGATCAGCAGGGGCTCGTTGCGGAAGTCCGGGATGAGTTCGCGCGTCCGCACCAGAGTCCTGCGCCGCCCGGTAGCCGCGTCGTAGCGGATCAGGTCCACAACGCCGCGATGTTCCGCGGAGGGTTCGAGCGTTGCGTACGAGTTGCCATCGAGCCAGCGGGCGGGCCCGAAGCGAGCCGGGTCGAAGTCGCCGTCGACGAAGATGGAATCGAGCGAGAGGGTCTGGGCCGCGGCGCCGCTTGCTCCCGCGAGCATGACCAGAGCCACAGCGAGGTGAGCTGTAGCGTTGATCCACATCTGTCGCACGCTCGACTCCGGCGCTGAATCGCGCTGGACGGCGCGATGGAAACCCACTGCCCCGAGTGTAGTCGTCGGTCAGGTAAGCAGGTACCAGACCTGTGCGACGAGAAGCGTCGTGGCCAGGCCGAGGAACGTCGGCAAGAGCGTTGCCACGGCGGTCCATTTCGCGCTGCCCGTTTCCTTGTAGATCGTGTAGATCGTGGTGGAGCACGGGTTGTGCAGGAGCGAGAACAGCATCAGGTTGATCGCCGTGAGGAGGGTCCAGCCCCCTGTGCCAATGAGCAGATCGGCGATCGCTGTTTCGGAATCCAGTTCGAAGATCACGCCCGTCCCCGCGCCCGCGCCGACGGCACCGCCGGCAAGAACAGTGAGCATGAGCACCGTGGGGATCACGACCTCGTTGGCCGGGATCGCGAGCACGTAGGCCAGGAGGATCACGCCGTTGAGACCGATCAGTACGCCGATCGGATCGAGCATGCTGATCAGGTGCGCGGCTATCGATGCGCCGCCAATCATGACGTTGGCCGATAGCCAGATTGCGGCGCCCGCCGGCGCGGCAAACACGATGGCTCGCCACAGCACGAAGATCGTCCGGTCGATGAGTGACGTGTATAGCGTCGCGAGAAGGCGTGGCTTGCGGTAGGGCGGGAGTTCCAGGCTGAACGTTGAGGCTTCGCCTTTGAGGACAGTCGTCGACAGGACGTAGGACGTCACGAACGTCAGGAAGATCCCCAGCAAAGCGACTCCCACGACCGCGCTCGCGGCGACGATGCCCGCCAGCGCGGGCGGCGCGAGGGCCCCGATGAAGATCGACGCGATGAGGATCTGCGTTGGCCAGCGGCCGTTACACAGCGCGAAGTTGTTTGTGATGATCGCGATCAGCCGTTCGCGCGGGCTGTCGATGATCCGCGTCGCGATCACTCCAGCGGCGTTGCAGCCGAATCCCATGCTCATCGACATTGCCTGTTTGCCGTGGGCGCCAACTCGCTGAAATAGCGCGTCCAGGTTGAAGGCGACGCGTGCCAGATAGCCGAGATCTTCCAGGAGCGTGAACAGCGGAAAGAAGATCGCCATCGGCGGAAGCATGACGCTGATGACCCAGGCCGTGGACAGGTAGACACCGTCGAACAGCAGCCCGTTCAGCCATGCGGGCAGACCGATGGTGGCGCCGAAGCCCTTGAGTGCCGGGTGGAACGAGTCGATCAACAGAGTCGCCAGCATCGCGCTCGGTACGTTGGCCCCCGCGATCGTTAACCAGAACACCACGGCCAACATGAGCAGCATGAGCGGGAAGCCGAACCACCGGCTCGTGAGCAGCCGGTCGATCGTGGCGCCCGGATCGAGCTTGCGCTCTCGCCGGCTCACCGCGGCGGTCAGCTCCGATGCTCGCTCGTGGAGCAGGCCGACGACGTCGATGTAGAAGTCGGGCACGGCCGCGGCTTGGTCGGCAATCCATGCGACGAGCTGACTCCCGCGCTGGCCGTTGTCCGCTCCGTCGAGCCGGATCACTTTCGGTGCTCCCTCGCCGTCGGGCGACTGCAGTTCGCGCAGGTCGCCCTGGCGGACCGCTTCAACGAGCGGCGGGTTGCCGTCGAGCAGGCGGAGACCTAGCCAGCGTGCCGCCGGGACACCCGGATAGTCCGATTCGATCCGTGCGGTGACCCGATCGAGGAGTGCATCGAGTTCGGGGCGTGACTCCGTGTATCGATAGGGCTTGGTCTCGCGAGCGCCCGTGGCCACTGCATGGACCGCGGCACGCAGCTCATCCAGGCCCCGCCCGTAGCGGGCTGCCGTTGGAATCACAGGGACGCCGAGGAACTGCTCGAGTTCCGCGGCGTCGATCTGCACGCCGTGACGATTGGCCTCGTCGATGAGGTTCAGGCAGATCACGACCGAGCTCGTGACTTCGAGGACCTGGAGCGCCAGGCTCATGTTCCGTTCGAGCTGACTGGCGTCGAGCACCAGCACGGTAACGTCGGCGCGCCCGTACACGAGAGAATCGTGCGCGATGATCTCCTCGGCCTGCGGCGTGATCAGGGTGTAGATCCCCGGCAGGTCGACGAGGCGATAGCGCGACTCGTCGTGGATGTAGCTGCCCTCCGCGCGGGCGACGGTCTTTCCCGGCCAGTTGCCGGTGTGCTGCCGCATCCCGGTCAGGGCGTTGAAGACGGTGCTCTTGCCAACATTGGGCGAGCCGGCGAGGGCGACGAGGTAGTCGTGTTCGTCGAGGTCGATGCCCCAGAGTTGAGGACCCTGGCAGAGTCGGCACGCCTCACAGGCGGCGTCCACGCCCTGAGCCCGATCGTCCGGCAGTCGCGCCGGTTGCGTGTCAGCTGACATGTCGCACCTCGATCCACTGCGCCTGCTCGCGTCGCAACGCCACCGTTATGTCACGCACGCGGTACGCCGTGGGGTCGCCGAGCGGGCTGTCCAGTACCGCCTCCACAACCGTGCCGGGGAACAGCCCGAGTTCGAGCAGGCGGCGGCGTTCGCCCTCCTCCAGCTCGGCTCCGATGCGGATCACAGCCGCACGGTCGCCGGGGTCGAGGTCGGCAAGGGTTGTGTTCGTGTTGTCCGGCAAGGAGATCGCCTCGGGCGGTTGGTGGTGCTCTGCTATTTTTAGCCGTGGCTAAATTTGGGTCAAGCCCCATCTCGGGATGAGCGGTGCGGTCATCAGGTTGATATAAATAGGACCATAGAGACCGATTTAAGGCAGGGACGGGCCGTCCCAAACCACGAGGCGAGCTGTGAAGCAGAAAACGTGGATCGTTGCAGTGATCTTGTCGCTCGGGTTAACCCCCGCTGCGCTGGCGCAGCAAGACGCCGGAAAGGCGGAGGACAAGCCGAAGCCCGAGGCGGCAACCGTCGAAGAAGCGGCAACGAAGAGGAACGTCCAGGAGGAGAGCTCGATCTCCTTCGCGGATGCGTTGAGTGGCGGGGATGCTGCGGTCGATCTCCGGTATCGCTACGAGTTCGTTGACGAAGCTGTGTTCGCCAACAACGGCAAGGCGTCGACACTGCGCACCGCCCTGAGCTACGGCACGCAGCGTTATCGTGGATTCCGCGTCTTTTTGCAGGCCGAGAACGTGACTGACGTCGGGTGGGGCGATGACCACAACAACAAAGGCTTCGGAGACAGCGGCAACGGCGTGACTGACTATCCCGTGATCGCCGACCCACCTGGTACGGAGATGTTGCAGGCCTACGTGGGCTACGCGGGTGGCGAGACGGGAGTTCGTCTCGGTCGTCAGGTCATCAACTACGACGATCAGCGGCACGTTGGCGCGGTGGGCTGGCGCCAGCACTGGCAGTCGCACGACGCGATCACGGCGACCAACCGGAGTATCGATAACTTCACGGCGAAGTATGCGTACCTGAACCGGGCGCACCGGATCTTCCGCGACAAGATCGATACTTCGTCACATCTGATCAACGCTAGCTACGACTTCGAGGGCCTGTTCGCGATCACTGGCTACGCGTATCTGCTGCGCTACGACCAGCTGGAGTTCGCGGGGCTGTCGCGGAACACGGTGGGCGCCGAGGTGAAGGGCTCCCGACCCACCGGGGACCTCAGGCTGCACTACGAGTTCGAGTACGCCACGCAGACCGACGCCGGCGACAACCCCGTGCGGATCAACGCCGACTATCTGCATGTCGAGGGCGGCCTTGGCTACCGCGGGTTCACGCTGAGAGTCGGCGTCGAGCGCATCGGTGGAAGCCCAGAGGACGGCCAGTTCCAGTTCGTGCTCGGAACGAACCACGCGTTCAACGGGTGGGTCGACAAATTTCTCAGCACGCCCACCAACGGTTTGGCCGACTTCCACGTGAAGCTCGACGGCCCACTCGGCCCGGTGCGCTGGCAGTTGCGCTACCACGACTTCGGCGCGACGACGGGCAATTCGCGCTACGGCAGCGAGTTCGACTTCCAGGTTACGTATCGGACGGCGTGGAGTCAGCTCTTCGGTCTGAAGGGCGGCGTCTACAGCGCCGACGAGTTCTCGTCGGACACCACGAAGATCTGGGTCTGGACGCAGTATTCATTTTGATTCGGGATAAACAGACACCCCTATCGTTTTTGATGCCGATTTTCGGTAGGATGACGACCTCGCGATATCTCGCTGAACCCCTAAGGCGGAGTGGACGCAATGGCTGACGATTCCAGCCACGATGACGGGCCGGTTCAAGGTCGGCGGGGATTTCTGGGTCAAGCCTCGAACTTCGCCATGGCGGCCGGTCTGGTTGGTGGCTACGGGGCGTTCGGAGCGGTTGCTGCCCGCTACCTGTATCCAGCACGACCCGACACAGGGAGCTGGCAGTTCGTCGCAGACCTGGCCCGGCTTGGTGTCGGTGATTCCCTTCGCTACCAGGCTCCGGGTGGCGAAACGGTAAACATCACGCGGCGTGCACGCGATGGCGTCGCGGAGGACTTCATCGCGCTCTCGAGTACCTGTCCGCATCTGGGCTGCCAGGTGCACTGGGAAGACGCCAACCAGCGCTACTTCTGTCCGTGCCACAACGGAGTCTTTGATTCGGCGGGTGTCGGCACCGCGGGACCTCCCGGCGATGCTGGCCAGACGCTGCCGAGGTACCCGCTGCGCGTGGACGGCAATCTGCTGTTTATCCGGGTGCCCACCGCGCGACTCGTGGCGGACGCGGCGTCTTCAGGCCGGGTGATCGACGATGATTGCGCGAGCGCGCCGGGACACGACCCCTGTCTGTCGCCGCTGGCGCGTCCGCCCCGCGATGGGGAGCTTGGATGAGCGCAATCGCCCAGTGGTTCCAGGATTGTTTGCCAGTTTCGCCGGAAGTGATCCGCGAGATGACCAACGAACCGGTTCCGAACCACATGAAGCGTTGGTGGTTCGCGCTGGGTGGCACCCCCGCATACCTCTTCGTCATCCAGATCATCACGGGCATCCTGCTGGCCTTCTACTACGAGACCTCAACCGGCTCGGCGTACGCCTCCGTTCGCTACATCACGGAGGAAGCGGCATTCGGTTGGTATCTCCGTAGCGTCCACAAGTGGGCGGCCACGCTGATGATCGCCGCCGTGGTGCTGCACCAGATGCGCGTGTACTTCACGGGCGCCTACCGGAAGCCCCGGGAGATCAACTGGATCATCGGGATGTTCCTGCTCCTCTGCACGCTGACGCTCGGGTTCACCGGCTACAGCCTGGTGTTCGAGCAGCTCAGTTTCTGGGGTGCGACGGTGGGCGCCAACATGGCGGACTCGGTGCCCGTGATCGGCGGTTTCGTCAAGAACCTGATGCTGGCCGGCGAGACGTACAACTCGCGCACGCTGTCGCGGTTCTTCGTGCTCCACGCGGCGGTGCTCCCCGTCGCGCTGATCGGCCTGCTCGTCGTTCACATCATGATCATCCGCCTGCAGGGCGTCACCGAGTTCAAGTTCAAGGACGAGGACGAGTCGAAGCCCAAGACCTTCAGCTTCTTTCCGGATCACATGTACACCGAGCTCATGCTCGGTCTGTTCTTGATGATCCTGCTGTCGGCGCTGGCCACGATCTTCCCGGCATCGATGGGTCCCGAAGCAGACCCGCTCACTACTCCCGAAGTGATCAAGCCCGAGTGGTTTTTCTATGTGGTGTTCCGCTGGTTGAAGTTGTTCCCGGGAACATTCGCGATCCTGTCCACCGGCTTCGTCGTTTTCATCATGTTCACCTGGCCATTCATCGATGCGCAGATCCGCAAGCGCACTCGCTTCCAGGAAGCGAGTGTCTGGATCGGCATCGTCGGCGTTCTTGCAATCATCGCGCTCACGATGTGGGAAGCGTTGGTCGCTCACTGACCTGCGCAACTCGCTGCCAAAGGAAGCTGCCATGACACTTGAAACCAAACGCTGGATCATCGGGGCGATGGGAGGCCTTTTCCTGGTCTCGCTGGTCCTCGTGCAGTGGCTCGAAACGACGCGGCGCGCCGAGGAGGCCGGGTTGCGCCCGGCGAGCGTGAGCGCGCCCGCGAGTTCCGTGGCCTGCGTGGACTGTCACGCGCAGGCGAACCCCGGGATCGTGGATCACTGGGAGGGCAGCACCCACGCCGAGAAGGGTGTCGGCTGTGTCGAGTGTCATACCGCCGAATCGGTCGAGCCCGATGCCTTCGAGCACTACGGGCAGTCGATTGCCACGATCGTGACACCGCGCGATTGTTCGCGCTGTCACGTCGAGGAGTCGGCGGAGTTCGAGGCCAGCCACCACTCGAAGGCCGGCAATATCCTGGCATCGCTCGACAACTTCCTAGCCGAGACCGTCGAAGGCTCGCGCGAAGACTTCAACCCACACTCGCCGACTCCCGGGCGTTCGTTCGACATGGTGAACGGCCTCGCGAGCGCGCAGTCGGGTTGCCAGCAGTGCCACGGCGCGAAGGTGGCGCTGCAGAGTACCGACGGTAGCCTGATCACGGTCGACGAACTCGCCCCCGACGAGAACGGCGTGCCGACCAACCAGGCAATCCTCGCGTCGATTGTGAAGGACGCCAACGGGCGCCCGATGTTCGACACCGGCACGTGGCCCAACACGGGTATCGGCCGCCTGAATCTCGACGGGTCCGCCGGCTCCTGCACCGCCTGCCACAGTCGCCACGACTTCTCGCCGCGCCGCGCGCGCCAGCCCGAGAACTGCGGCCAGTGCCATCTCGGTCCAGATCACCCGCAAAAGGAGATCTACGAGGAGTCCAAGCACGGGATCGCTTATCGCGACCTCAAGGACGACATGAACCTGAACGCCACCGATTGGGTGCTTGGCGCGGACTATTCCGCCGCACCGACCTGCGCGACATGCCACATGTCCGGCAACCTGCGTAACGGCGGAAAGATCACTCACGATCCAGGCGAACGCATTTCGTGGACCAACCGCCCGCCCGTGTCGGTGGCGATGGACACCGACATCAACCACGCGATCGTGAAGACGGATGACCCGGATGAGCGCCGCGCGCTCACGGTTGATAGCTGGGAAGACAAGCGCAACCGCATGAAGGATGTGTGCTCGCATTGCCATTCGCCCGACTACGTGAACTCCTTCTATGCCCAGTACGACGATTTCGTCGTGCTCTACAACGAGAAGTTCGCGAAGCCGGGTCAGGCGATCATGGCCGTTCTCGCCGACACCGGGACTCGCTCGCCGACGCAGTTCGACGAGGAAATCGAGTGGACCTGGTTCTACCTGTGGCACCACGAGGGGCGGCGGGCGCGTCACGGTGCGTCGATGATGGCCCCCGACTACGCGCACTGGCATGGCATGTACGAGGTCGCCGAACGCTTCTACATGGAGCTGATACCGCAGGCGCGCGAGATGGCTGATCACGCCGGCGGCGCAGCGCGCACCGAGATCAATCGGGTGATCAACGACATTCTCAGTCGTCCTGAGCACGTGTGGTTTGAAGAGGGTGCGGCGGAGCAGTCAGCGCGCATTCGCGAGGAAATGGAGCGTCGCTATGGACAGGGCGGCGAACGCGACGGCAACAACTTCTAGCTGAGTCCGAGCGACACGGAGTGAACACATGAAACGCCGGGACCTGTTCAAGGCTGCCGGGCTGGCCAGCGCTGGGGTTGCTGCCTTCTCGTGCGGCGACCAGGAGCGCGCCGGCGACATCGTCGATGGCCAGCGGGCTATCAATGATGCCGACCTCGATTGGAACAAGGCGCCGTGTCGCTTCTGCGGCACGGGGTGCGGTGTGGAAGTCGGCGTGGCCGACGGCCAGGTGATGGCGGTGCGCGGCGACGAAGCGAGCCCCGTGAACCGCGGCCTGCTCTGCGTGAAGGGTTACCACTTACCCGCTTTCCTGTACGGGGAGGAGCGACTCACGCATCCGATGCTGCGTGACGGTGATGACTGGCGGCAGATTCCGTGGGATGAGGCGCTGGATCTGATTGCCGAGAAGCTCCAGGATGCGGTCGACGCCCACGGCCCCGAGTCGGTGGCCATGTATGGCTCCGGGCAGTGGGGTGTGCACGACGGCTACGCGGCGTCGAAGTTCTTCCGTGCCGGCCTCGGTTCGAACAACGTCGATCCGAACGCGCGGCTCTGCATGGCGTCCGCCGTGATGGGCTTCATGACGCAGTTCCAGAGCGACGAACCGATGGGGTGCTACGAGGACTTCGAAGCCGGCGACGACTTCATCCTCTGGGGCAACAACATGGCCGAGATGCACCCGGTGTTGTTCTCTCGGATCCTCGAGAACAAGCGCACCAATCCCGGGGTTCGCATCGTCGATATCGCGACGCGGCGCACACCCACGTCCGACTACGCGGACATGTATCTCGAGATCGTCCCGGGCTCGGACCTGGCCCTGGCCAACGCGATCCTCCACGTGCTGTTCCGTGACGACAAACTGGACCGCGCGTTCATGGAAGAGAACGTCGTGTTCAAACGCGGCACAGAAGACATCGAGGACATCGGGTTCGGCTGTTGGGGCGAAGATGGAACCTCTACGGATCCGGCCGATGGCGAGGCGCCGCGCTATGGATTCAAGGACGAGGCGTCGGCGTCCTCGCTTGCCGAGATGGAGGAGTTCCTGGCGCACTACACACCGGAGCATGTGAGCGAGGTCTGCGGCGTGTCAGCCGCACAGATCGAAGCGCTCGCTGCGATGTACGGGGACTCAGGGCGGGGCACAGTGAGCCTCTGGTGCATGGGCGTGAATCAGCACACGCGCGGCACCTGGATGAACAACCTGATCACCGATCTGCACCTGGTCACCGGCAAGATCAGTCGACCGGGTGCCAATCCATTCAGCCTGACGGGCCAGCCGTCTGCGTGCGGGACAGCGCGAGAGGTCGGGACGCTGTCAAACCGGCTACCCGCTGACATGGTGGTCAACAACCCTGAGCACCGGGCGAAGGCCGAGGACATCTGGAACCTTGAACCGGGGACCCTGAACGGAGTGCCGGGTTACCACGCCGTCGACATGTTCCGCGCACTCGAGCGCGGCGACGTGAAGGTGATGTGGATCCAGGTGACCAACCCGTGGGTGACCATGCCGGCGCTCAACCGCATGCACCGTGAGCCCGACGACGATCGCTTCATTGTCGTGTCCGACATCTATCCGACGCCGACGACCGCCGAGGCGGACCTGATTCTGCCCTCCGCGGCGTGGGTGGAACGCGAGGGCGTGTTCGGCAACTCCGAGCGTCGAACGCAGCAGTGGAACCAGCTTGTCGAGCCGCCCGGCGAGGCCCGCGAGGACGCCTGGCAGATTATGGAAGTGGCCCGCCGCATGGGCCACGGTGACCTGTTCCCGTGGCCCGAGGACAACTGGCATGAGGCCATGTTCGAGGAATACCGACAATTTGGACTTGGCATCGGCAAGGACCTCGCATCCTACGAACAGTTGCAGGGAACGCGCGGCATGCTCTGGCCGGTGGTCGACGGCCAGGAGACACGCTATCGGTACGCGGCTGGCCACGATCCGTACGTTGAGAAGGACGAGGGCGTGCACTTCTACAAGGCCAAGGCCAACGGAGAGAGGGCGGCAGTCTGGCTGCGCCCGTACCACCCGCCTGCCGAGGTTCCTGACGAGGACTATCCGCTGTGGCTGACGACCGGGCGGGTTCTCGAACACTGGCATTCCGGTTCGATGACGCGGCGCGTGCCGCAGCTCCATCAGGCCGTCCCCGAGGCCTACGTCGAACTGAATCGCGTGGACGCCCAGGAGCTGGGTTTCAACGATGGCGACCGGGCCCGGGTGTCTTCTCGCCGTGGAGAACTCGAACTGACGGTCGTGGTTGATGGGCGCGGCAAGCCACCTCAGGGCCGAGTCTTCGTGCCCTTCTTCGACGAGAACCGGCTGGTGAATGTGTTGACGCTCGATGCGATGGACAACATCAGTAAGGAACCGGACTACAAGAAATGCGCGGTTCGCATCGAACGGATCTGAGGTCGATGGCGGCGGCTGTCGCCACGGCGGTGATCGCCTTCGGCGTTGGCGCCTGCGTTGGCGCCGACGATCCGCGCAGCCCCGCGACTGAACGTGCCGCACGGCGGGCCTACGATGGCGCGCCGCCGGTCGCGCCGCACGAGAACTTCGGGATGAGTTGCGTGCAGTGCCACAACGCACAAGGCATGGAAGTTCCCGACGTTGGCTTCGCGCCGCCCTCGCCGCATGAGTTGACGGCCGGGATGAGCGCTACCAGCCGCTGTACCCAGTGTCACGTGTTCCCAAAGACCACAGACGTGTTCGCCGAGAATTCGTTCGTCGGGATTCGTCAGGACCTACGTCGAGGTCGGCGACTCAACGAGATGGCGCCGCCCGTGATGCCGCACAAGCTTCTGATGCGCGAGAACTGTTCCGCGTGCCATGCGGGTCCGGCGGCGCGTGAAGCGATCCGGACGAGTCACCCAGAGCGCGCGCGCTGCAGCCAGTGTCACGTGCCGCAGGAGACTACCGAAGTCTTTCGCAGCGAATTCGGTCCAGGTTCCTAGAGCGCGGCGCCGACAGCGGGCGGAGGGCCCGATAGACTCCCGGCATGGGTGACTTTCGCTACGCGCTGCGCGCGTTGACACGCGACTGGGGCTTCGCGCTGACGTTCATCGTCACGCTCGGCCTGGGCATTGGTGCCAATACGGCCATCTTCTCGGTGGTCAATGGCGTGTTGCTGCGTCCGCTGCCGTACCCGGACGCCGACCGAATTGTGCGGATCACCCAGCCCGCACTCGGCATCGGCGTTGAGGATTCGTACTTCTCGTTCGTGGAGACCGCCGATCTCCGCACGCAGGCCGACGCGTTGGACGAAGTGGTCGAGTATGGCGATTGGACCTTCAGCGTTCTGGGCCGAGGCGAGCCCCATCGTGTAACCGTAGGCCTCGTGACCGCAAACTTCTTCGACGTGCTCGGCATGCGGCCTTTGCACGGTCGACTGTTGGCCGACTCCGATCGCGCCCGAAATGCTCCGCCGACCGTCGTTCTCAGCCACGCCTATTGGCAGAGTCGCTTCGATGCCGATCCCGCGGTGGTCGGGCAGGCGCTGGATCTGACCGCGCTCACAGCAACGATCGTCGGCGTGCTAGAACCCGGCGCCCACTACGCGACGGAACGTGAACTCGATCTGTACGCCAACTACAGCACCAACGACCACTACAACAGCGCCACGATGCAGGACGACCGAGCCCATCGGATGACCGAAATCTTCGGTCGACTCGCTCATGGCGTCACGTTGGCCGCCGCTCAAGACGAGGCTTCGCGCATCGCCGAACGTCTGCACACCGACTATCCGGACGCGTACCCGGCGGAACTCGAGATGGCCTTCCAGTTGACTCCGTGGCGCGACCAGTTGGTCGCCGGCGCGCGACAGCAGCTCTGGATCCTCTTCGGCACGGCCTTCAGCGTTCTCATGATCGCCTGCGCCAACGTCGCGAACCTGACCCTCACGCGTCTTGTGCGGCGAGATCGCGAGATCGCTGTTCGGCGCTCGCTTGGCGCCAGCGGCTGGCAAGTGCGTCGCCTGATGGTCGTGGAGAGTGCGATTCTCGCCCTCTCGGGCTCAGCCCTGGGGCTTGCTCTGGCATACCTCGGGCTAGACGTACTGACTCGGTACGCCGCTCGATTCACAGCCCGCACTGGCGAGATCGGGATGGACTTCACCGTCCTGCTCTTCACCTTGGCCGTGGCCGTCGGGATCGCGCTGCTGTTTGGACTGATCCCTTCGGCGGGCGCGGAATCACGACTCTCGGAGTCACTCTCGGCCGGCGGTGGGCACGCCACGGCGGGGCGACAACGGCGCCTTGTGCAGAGGCTGCTCGTCGTAGGTCAGGTTGCCGTGTGCTTCATGCTGCTCGTTGCGACCGGGCTTCTGCTCAGGACGCTCGTGAACCTGTATTCGGTGGACACCGGTTTCGACATGTCCAACGTGCTCTCGCTGGAGGTCCCTACCTTCGGCGAGTTCGATCTATCGGCCCAGCGCCAGTTCTCGCGCGATGTTGTGGCGCAGATCGGCAGCCAGCCAAACGTAGATGGCGTGACCGTGGTGGGATCGTCGCCGCTCGGTGGTGCGCAGACATTCCCGGTGCGCTTCTTCCCGGATGCGGTTGTGCCGGACGAGTTTCAAGCACCAACGCCAACTGTCTTCGAGGCCGTCACGCCGCAATACTTCGAAACGCTTGGCATCGAGCTCCTCAGCGGCCGCGTCTTCACGGAGCAGGACAACGAAGACACCGAACAGGTGGCTGTGCTGAGCGCGTCGATGGCCGCCTATCACTTCGGCGATGAGAGCTCTCTGGGGCGTCAGATCTCGTACGCGTTCGGACCCGTGCCATCCGATCCCCTACGTGTCGTGGGGGTCGTGGCGGACGCGCGGCTTACCGAGGTCACGGCGGACGGCGTGCATGCCTTCTACACGTCGCAATACCAGGGCTTTCCGGGCAATACGGTTCTCGTTCGAACGAACGGCGACGCGGCCAGCGTGACACCGGGCGTGGTGCAGACACTTCGCGGCCTCGATGCCGACCGGCCCATCGAGGAGATCCGAACGCTCGCCGAACTGCGCGACGAAGCCGTTGCACCGCAACGGCTGAACGCCACCTTGTTTGGCGCGTTTGCGGCGATCGCTTTGGCGATCTCGATCGTCGGCATTGCCGGCGTCCTCGCCTTCTCGGTGAGTCAGCGCAAACGCGAGATGGGCATCAGGGTCGCGCTCGGAGCGGAGCGCCGCCGCGTGCAGGATCTCGTCCTACGTGAGGGTGTACTGCTCACTCTGGGAGGGGTTGTGGCCGGCTTCGCCGGAGCCGTGTTCGTGGCGCAGTCGATTGCGGGCCTGCTCTATGGCGTGGAATCGAGCGACGCGCCGACCTTCGTGATGGTTGCGCTCGCTCTGATCGCGGCAGGTCTCTTCGGCGCATGGATGCCTGCCCGACGCGCGGCTGCAGTCGACCCGATCGAGGCGCTGCGCAGCGACTAGTCGTCAGGAGGACGGCCGGGCGCCAAGATCGATTTCGATCACGGAACCGAACGGCATGCTTCGGTCGAGGTCTTCGGCAGCGTAAGTGAGCAAGGCGGCGACATCGCCTGCGACCGTTTGCTCGAACCGGAGACTCCCGTTCGCAACTACACGGATCGGAGCACTGAAGTCGAACTGCCGGGGCGACAGCAGTAGCCGAACGCGGCGCACTCCGCGGCTGCGCATTGTGATCGTATTGCCCTCAGCGGTCGCTTCGACGCGGCCGCTCGCCAACGGGTGAGGAAACCCGACCATGCGGCTGTTCGGCAGATCGTGCAGCGGCCGTTCATAAACCGGCATGTCGACGTCGTCTGCCGTGATCCCGAGTTCGCTGATCTCGAGCCAGTGCAATCGTCCGAACTCGCCGGCATCCGCCGTCTCGAACACCAGCGAAGGCGGTAGTGGCAACCGCGGGTTGGACAACATGAAGGAGTCGATTCGTTCCGCCTCCTGCGGCCACCACTCGACGGTGTGGCCGTGGTCGGCCTGGTTGACGAAGTCGATCTCGATGCCGCTATCTCGAAACAGCTCCACGTAGGGCAAGACGCTGCGCGTGGGGTAGAGACGATCGAGGCCGCCGTTGATGGCAAGGAACGGCCGGTTGCGCAGGTTGGCCACATGCATCTGACCCTGCGCTGCAACGGATGGGGCGGCGAGCACCGCCGGATGCCCGATTAGTGGAACGAAGCTCGCCCATGGCGTTGGATCGAGGAAGGCGAAGTACCAGGCGCCGGTGCCCCCATCTGAGATCCCGAGGGCGTGCACCTGGTTGGTGTCGACGTTGTACGTACGTCGCAGCTCGGCGAGGATCGCGCGCATGTTGCGGAGCTGGCTGCGTTGCCACCACATGCTGCGGCCCCAGCCGGCTGGGATCACGGCGATGGCGTCATCGTCCGCCACGCGGTCCGGATTCCGCCACCAGCCGCCCCGTGCGGGAATGTCCGCCCGCGAAACGCCGCCGTGCAGGTATACCCGCACCGGATAAGTCCGCTCCGGGTCGTAGCTATCAGGCACCAGCAGCATGTAGGGGTGACGCACTCCGTCGATATCGTGGTTGCGGAGGAGCTTCCCCGTGGGCGCGTCGCCCAACCGCGGCCCGCGCTCGAATTCGGCCAGCACGCGGTCGAAATCGTGCGTAGCGGCCGCGATCCGCTTCGCCACATCTTTCCGTTCGCTCGCGGTATCGGCGGCCCAATAGTCATCGAGGAGCGCGGATTCCTGCGCTGAACCGGGATAGCCGGCGGCACCGATCGCGAGCAGACCGAGAAGTACGAGAGGGGTTCGTCGAGACAACATCAGCGGAGTTCCGGGGGGAAGAGTCGGTCCAGAGTACTCAAAACGTCCCGGCGACTGCACGCGACACAAGGCCTGCAGTTTGCGCAATGCTGTGCAACGCTGCGCAATCGAGGGCGAGGTGGCCACAACGACAGTCCCGTTGTGGTTGGCGTTCAGATGATCCGGTCATGTCCGGCCCTGGCATCTGAACCGACGCCACGCGGTGGTGACCCGACGCGTCAGTGGTTAACAGCCGCGTTGCGAGTTCCATCGGTTCGGGCTGATACGCTGCCGTCAGGAGGCAGTGATGAGCGACAAAACGGGACATTCAACGCGAGCCGTGCATCTCGGCGCATCCGCCGACGCGAACACCCGCGCGGTGACGACGCCGGTGGTCCAGGCGGCTGCCTACGCGTTTCCCGATCTAGATACCTGGCGCGCGGTGCTGGCTGGCGAACTCGATGGCGACATCTACGGCCGCAACAGCCACCCCACCGAGCGTCAGTTCGGCGAGCGCATGGCTTTGCTCGAAGGGACCGCCGCGGCGGTCACCTATTCCACCGGAATGGCAGCCGTTACCGGCACCCTGCTGGCGCTGCTCTGGCCCGGTGATCGTGCGGTCGCCACGCGCGACGCCTACGGCGCGACCTACCTTCTCTTCAGTCAGATTCTTCCGTCGTTCGGCATCGAATGCGTGGTCGTCGATACCACCGACGACGCGATCAGAGCGGTTGTCGAGGACGGCTGTGATCTTCTCTATCTGGAAACACCCACAAACCCGACGCTCAAGATCCTCGACATCGAGCTGCTCGCTGGCGATGCGCATGAAGCCGGGGCCAAGGTCGTTGTCGACAACACCTTCGCGACTCCGATCAACCAGAACCCGGCGGAGTTGGGTGCGGACCTGATATTGCACAGCGGCACCAAGTTCCTCTGCGGCCATGGCGACGCGATGGCGGGCGTCGTCTGTGGCGACGCCGAAGATATCGCCCGTCTCTATCGATATCGCGAATTAACCGGCCCGGCGCTCGATCCGCATTCGGCGTTCTTGATGTTGAGGAGTCTCAAGACGCTCGGCCTGCGGGTTGAACGTCAGAACGCGACCGCCGCGACGATCGCCGCCTACCTCTCGGAACACGCAGCGGTGAAACGGGTGCACTATCCGGGCCTCGACTCGCATCCGGGGCACCAGGTGGCGCGTCGACAGATGCGCGGTTTCGGCGGGGTGCTGAGCTTCGAATTGCGCGGCGGCGCCGAGGCCGTCGAGCGCGCGCTCCCGCGCCTGCGATTGGCCAATCTTGCCGCGAACCTGGGCCAGGTAGAAACGACCGTCGGACCGGCCTCGCTCACCAGCCACATTGAACTGTCTGCCGAGGAGCGGGCGGCATCGGGCGTCCCGGATCATCTGGTGCGCTACGCCGTCGGTATCGAGGACGTCGCGGATCTGATGGACGATCTGGACCACGCGCTGGATGGCCTCGACTAGAATTTCGCCATGGCGGATTCACGCGCTCCACTCTTCGATCAGGCTGAACTCGACGCCGTACGCCGACCCGTGGCGGAAGCGACGAACTTGCCGGGCGGGCTCTACGTCGAGCCGGCGGTGTTCGCGCTGGAGCAGGAGTCGATCTTCGCGAAGAGCTGGATCTGCGCCGGCCGCGTCGACGACCTGAGCGAAGCGGGCGCATTCATGACGACCGAGATCGCCGGTAGGTCGGTGCTCCTGGTTCGGGGCGAGGATGGTGCGGTTCGCGGTTTCCACAACGTTTGTCGACATCGCGGCGCTTGCCTCGTCCAAACAGACTGCGGGACAGCTCGAAGCTTCCGGTGCAACTACCACGGCTGGACCTACGGATCTGATGGAGGGCTTCTCGCCGCACCGCTCATGGACGAGAGGCCGGGGTTCGACAAAAACGATCATGGCCTCGCCGGGGTGCGCACCGAGGTCTGGGGCGGATTCGTGTTCGTGAATCTCGATCCGGGCGCGACTGAACTGAGCGACGCGATGGCGGGCTTCCCGGATCTGAGTCGCTATGACCTGGAGAATCTGCGGCGCGGGCACGAGGTGTCGTACGACGTTCAGGCCAACTGGAAGGTGCTCTGCGAGAACTACAGCGAGTGCTACCACTGCGCGCTCGTCCATCCGCAACTTAACCGGGTTACTGACTATCGCAGCGGTGGCAACAGCTTCGAGGGGCCGGGCTTCAACGGCGGGCCAATGATGCTGGCAGAAGGCTTTACGACGATGTCCACGACGGGCGAGCGTCGCCATCCTGTGATCGAAGGGGTTGGCGACGAGGAGACTCGCGTGCACTACCTACACTTCTATCCGAGCTTCCTGATCGCCCTGTTGCCCGAATACGTTCTCCTTCATCGGGTGCAGCCTGACGGCCCGGGACGTTCGCGAGTCTCTTGCGAGTGGTTTTATCCCGAATCGACGCTCGCGCAGTCGGATTTCGATGCGAGTGAGGAGATCGAATTCTGGGACGTCACTAACCGTCAGGACTGGGGCTTGTGCGAGATGGTCCAGCAAGGTGCCGCTAGCCGGCTGCGGCCCGGCCCGTACCATCCGCTCGAGTACTGCGTCCACGCGTTCGACAGGTGGTATGTCGAGCGTGTCGGGAAGCGTCTCGAGTCATTGTCTCGATAGATAGGCCGAGTCGCCGCGAGCGGATCTCACGTCGCTGCTCGGGGACTAGTTCTCGCGTTGCCGCGCATCCGGTGAAACGGATCCGTTGGCAGAAACTTCGAGCGCAAGGTGTTCGGCGAAGAACTCAAGCCGGCGTTCCCAGAAGTCAAGAACGTTGGCGCGCTGGGTGAGTACGTGACCCTCGCCCTCATAGACACGCGCCTCCACGATTTTGTCCAGCCGGTCGAGAGCTGCGTAGATCGCCTCGGTCGGCACGAGATCGCCGTCGTTCTCGCCCTGACCGATGAGCAGTGGGGTTTCGATCTCGTCGAACCGGAATAGCGGCGAGTTTTCGCGGTAGCGCTCCGGGTACTCCCAGATGCTGCCGCCCATGTTCCCCTGCCCTTGCTCGTAGTAACCGGACCCGCCGAGATAGTCGGCGAACAGATCGGGGTGAAGCACCGCGGCGGTGATGACGGCCGCCTTGAAGCGCGTAGTCTGCGTGATCAGGCCCAGGGTGTTGTACGAACCGTAGCTTTGGCCCATCACGGCGAGTCGCTCCGGGTCGGCATACCCGTGTTCAATCGCCGCGTTGATTCCCGGCATGACGGCGTCGAATAGATCGCGCATCGGCGACCCTACGCCCACTGGAGCGTCGGGGAAAAGCACCGCATAGCCGCGCGTCGCCAGCACGTGCATATTGAAGTTCGGCATACCCCAGAATCCAAAGCGGTTCAGGTAGGTCGAGCCCATGGAGCCGGCATACACCCATACAACGAGCGGCAAAGGAGTCCCTTCCTGATAACCAGGTGGGAGCAGAAGAGCACCACCGAGTTCCTGCCCGGTCGCGCCGCGCCATTTCAGTAGCCGCGCCTCGCCCAGCGGGTAGCTGTCGAGGTCGGCGTTGATCGCCGATGCGCGGGCTACCTCGCGCGAGGATGTATCGAGCAACCAGAGGTCCGAGGGGCTCTGCTGGTCGGTCGCGGCGAAGACAATCTGGCCGGTGTCGCTCGCGTCGACATTGAACGTCAGCAGGTAGGTCTTTGCTTCCACAAGCGCCTGTTCGACTTCACCGGAACTGACATCCACCGTGAAGATGCCGGACGCGGAGCCGTCGCGTGCCCGGCCCAGCGCCCACACGCGGCGGCCGTCATCGGTGGTCCAGATAACGTCTGAGTGCCAGTCGTACACCAGGGTGCGCAGGCCCCAGTCAGGCACAGCCGCCACCCTGGTGATGCGTCCGGTCGCCACTTCTGCGCGCCACAACGCGAGATCACCAAGAGCGTAGATGTGCTCGCCCGTCGCGTCCCACAGTGGCCGGTTCTCGCCGTCGGAGGGGTCGAATGACGGCGCGTCGACGTCGTCGATGCTGGTCACGACCCCATCGCGGACGTCCGCCAGCATGATCCGCCGAGCGTCGCCCTCGCCAGCCGCCCGACGGGCCATCTGGCCAGCCGGAAACCAGGCGACATGGTTGCTGCTGGGCGCCCACGAGAATTCGATACCGTAGGCAAGACGGATGTCCTGGCCCAGTGTGAGCGTGGCGCCGGAATCGAGATCGGTCGTACGCAGGTCGAAATTGGTCTGCTGGGATGCGGGCTCGACCCCTGTGAGAACTGAGTACGCGACGCGGCTGCCGTCGGGCGAGAAGCTGTATCCACTCACAAGAGTGTCGTGCGCGATGCGTTCGACGGAACCCGTGGCCAACTCGACGATCGCCAGGTCGTTGTAGCGGCCAGCGAACGGGTTCGTTGCTGGGGCCGGAGCGTCGTTCTCCGTCGGTGCTGGCGCGGTGCTGCGAATCCACACGGATGCTGCGCCGGGATCGACATCCCCGAAGCGCTGGAGCTCGCCAGCCGGCTGACGTCCTTGAGAGTTAGCCTCGGCGACGTCCACGCCCTCGGGCAACACGACGAGCATGATGCGCGTGCCGTCCGGACTCCAACGCGGCTTCTCGAAACCGAAGAACGGTCGCGCGACGAACCCAGGCACGCGACGCTGCTCCCGCGAGGCTCGATCCCACACCCACAGTCCTGCCGTTCCATCAGCATCGGAGAAAAACGCCGCCTGGCTGCCGTCGGGCGACCAGGTTGCCGCCCAGCTCGAGCTTCCCGGTTGGCCGAGCAGCACGGTCTCGCCGGTGCGCGTGTTCGAAGCGGTCGCCTCCATGCGCGAATCACCCTCTGCGAACGGTTTTCCGGTGGCCGAATACATGAGGCTGTCGCGGGGCACCGTTTCTGCTGCTTCGATGGTATGCAGGAGCCACTCGCCGTCAGGCGACAGATCGACAGGCGAGCGGCCGTTGTGGCCGCGCAGCGATAGCGCCACGTCGAGCGGCAGCGGCTCGGGCTGCGCTGTGTCCTGCGCTTGCGTCGTGCCGGCCGCGAGAGTGAGAGCGATTCCGATTGTAAGGGCGTTGCGCACTGATACCTCCTCCCAGATAGACGCCTGAGACTACGCGTCCGTTGGCCGCTCCCCAAGGGGGGCGCGTTCGTGGGGCCCGCAACAAAACCCGAGACCGCGCCCCTGGGCTCCCGATTCCCAGCGTGTCATCATGGACCCGGCTGCGACCACCACCCCGGACGAGCTTCCGCAGGAGGAATCGGGCGCCGACCGAACCGTACTCCGATGGTCGCCACCCTTCTCGTCGCATTGGCGGCCGGGATTGGCGCGAGCGCGGGCACCGAGACGCAGCGGACACCGCCCGATCGCGCGAGTGTCGCGGGTACAGATGAGTTCGTCTCCGATGGCCTGAATGGGACGAATCACTATCCGTCGGTGGCCGTCAACGACGAGACGGGCGACATCCTCGTTGTGTGGCAGCACACCACTGCATCCGGCACCGTCGTGCGCGGCCGGCTGTACAAGGCCCAACCCGATGGGTCGCACCAGGCGCGGCCCCACTTTGTCCTTTCGGGCGATGCCGCGTACGCCGGCAATCCGCACGTTGTCTGGGCTCCATGGCGTGGGCGCTATGTTGTCGTGTGGGACACCTTCGATCCGACCGCAGGCCTGGTGCCCACCAGCATCGAAGGCGTCGAGGTCACCGCGGCCGGCAACCCGAAGAAACAGCGCTCGATTGCAACGCTCAAGACGGCGCGAACGAACTACTACCCACGGCTCGGGGTTGATCCCGTCCAGAACAAACTGCTGCTGTCCTACACCGCGCTACCGAATCAGCCCGGCGACAACAAGACCGGGATTGTCTTCACGTTCGTCAACAACAAGCTCAAGCAGCGCGGCAAGAAGCTCTACGCGGCCACGGCTGTCTTCAAAGCCGGGTCGCCGGCGCGGCAGAACCCGTTCCGGCGCTCGGACCTCGCCTCGGTCCCTGAGAATCGACGTAGCCAACCGTGGCAGGGGCTCGGATTCGCCACGTCCGGAGTCATCGACTTCTACGAAGCCGATGGCACGTTGGTCAACCCGGTAATTGCGCAGCGCAATCAGATGACCTGGCTGATCACGGACACCAACGGGCTGGGTAACGAATTCCAGCAGTTCACAGGACACGGAGGCGACGCAGGAGCTGTGATCCCAATTCCGGAGGATCCGGCCAATGATGGCTTCGGCCATACCCGCCAGAGCATGTTCGTGCGTGGCAACTTCGAGGCCGAGTTCCTCGACGATGTGTTCAATGGGGATCTCGACGGATACCTGCTCGTCGGCAGTCTGGCCCAGGGGTCTGTGGACGGCGCCTATCTTCCGCGCAACTACGACAATGACATCCCCGGCCAGAACGCTGACCTGCCTATCAGGCGCGATCGTACGGCTCGTCTCGCGGACGCTGACTTCGCGCACCTGCTCGTTCCGAAGGGCAAATTCATCTTGCGGCAAGGCATCAAGTGGACCGGGCCAAACAACGCTCGACGGGTGGCTTTCGGCAAGGCCAAGAAGCTGTTCAACACGAACAACAAGCTCGTCTGGCTTGCTACGGCATCGGCGCCGGAGCTCGGCGCAAAGGCGGCCGCGTGGGCGAAGTCTCGTGGGGCGGCAACCGAGGTGCGGCTGCACATCTACGAGTAGCGCTCGTACGGATCTAGTCCGCCAGTACCCGCGCAGCGGCCAGCTTGCCGGGCAGGCCCGTGACGCCACCGCCGGGATGGGTGCCTGGGCCGCCGAGGTAGAGGCCACCGATCGGAGTCGCGTGGTCGTACATGCCCGGGATCGGTCGCATGTAGAGGATTTGATCCATCCCTAGTTCACCGTGGTACAGGTGCCCGCCGCGGAGACCGAGATCGGCGGCGAAGTCGACTGCCGTTGAGAACGCGGTGTCCTGCACCTGACCGCTGAAGCCCGGAAGCGCGGCTTCGATGGTGGCGTTGATCGCGTTCAGCGTGGCCTCGCGGCCCGCGGGCTCCGCGACCGAGCCTGCAGCGACGTGCTGCACCCAGCCGTGTGCGATCAAGCCAGCCGCGGTTTCCTGGAACATCAGCTCCACCGTAGGGCGTGCGGTGAGCTCGGAGTACTTCGCCGGGTCGAATGCCCGCTCGAGCGCTTCCGGTGATGCGCCGATCTGAACTCGAGCATCTTTCGCCTCAGAAATGGGCAGGTCGGGGAACGCCGCGAGTTGATAGCGCACGGTCGCGACGGTGGCGCGATAGCGAATCTGTTGTGCCGCACGCCGAGTCGCCGGCTCCACCCAGCCTGGCTCGACCAGATCGATCAGGGTTGTCGTGGGGTCGGTGGCCGATAGCACCACCGATGCCGCGACGCGTTCGCCGCCGTCCAACGTGATGCCGGTCACCGAGTCGTCTTCCACGTGAACTCGTTCGACGCGGCAACCGGTCCGGATCGTGGCGCCCGCGCTGCGTGCCGATTTCTCGAGGGCGGCCACAAGTGTTTCCGGTCCCCCGGTTGCGAACAGCGGCGGAGTGAGCAACCCCTGACGCCAGGGCGGGTTGTGGTGTAGGAGCGCGTAGCCGCCGCCCGCAGACCATGGACCGAGCCACGTTCCGTGCAGGGCTGGTGCCGCGATCGCGGCCCGGAGGCGGGGGTCTGCGACGTGCTCGGCCAGCAGGTCGCGCAGGGTCATGGGAAGGAGGCGCATCACCTCGGGCATGTCGCGTTTACCCACGCGGCGCAGCCGCAGTCCGGTCATCGCGAGCTCGAAGAACTCACCCAGGCTGCCCGGTGTGATGTTCGGCAGCGCGCCGCCAAGCATCGGTTCGAGCGCGCCGCCAGCTACGTTCACGAGACGCTGTAGCTCCGCGAAGCCACGCGCATCGTCCGGGCTCAGGTTCGCCGCCGGATTCTCGGCAGGGAGCCACAGCGGAGTATCGTCGCCAAGCACCAACGTTCCGCTGCCCTCGCGAGTCTGCAGCCCGTTCGCGCCGAGGCCGAGGTCGCTGACGACGCTCGGGTGCAGATTGTCGACGGTCGCGAATCCCGCGGGAGCATCACCCGGTCCGAGAGGCAGGTGAGCCAGCGAGCCTCCCACGTGATCGCGGCCCTCGAGGACCACAACCTTTTTGCCTGCCTTGGCCAGATAGGCGGCAGCGGTCAGGCCGTTGTGGCCTCCGCCGATGACGATGACGTCGAAGTCAGGCATGGTGTGAATTCGCTAGCGCGTGTCGGCGATGATGCGTTCCGCGGCAAGCTTGCCGGGAGCACCCATCACGCCGCCGCCGGGATGACACCCCGACCCGCACATGTACATGTTGCGGAGCGGGGTCGTGAAGTCGGCGTAGCCGGGAGCAGGACGCAGGAAGAACAGCTGCTCCAGGGTCAGCTCCCCGTGGAAGATGTTCCCCTCGGTGAGCCCCATGGTCTGTTCCATGTCCCACGGCGTGAACACCTGGCGGTGGAGGATGATGTCTTTCAGGTTCGGTGCGTACTGGGCGAGTGTGTTGATCACCGCATCGCCGAACGCTTCCCGCTGGTCCTCCCAGGTGCCTTCGGCAAGGTCGTAGGGCGCGTAGGCGCAGAATAGCGACACGACATGCTTGCCGGGCGGTGCCAGGGTGGGATCGATGAGCGACGGGATCGTCATGTCCATGTACGGGCGTCTAGAGAAGTTGCCGTACTTCGCGTCGTCGAAAGCGCGTTCGAGGTGGTCGATGTTGGGACTGATCGACATCGCGCCGGAGAGATATGGGAGTTGCTCGGCTTCCGAGAGGTGCTGCAGGCAGGTGAAGCGCGGCAGGGCATCGAGCGACAGGTTCACCTTTCCCGACGAGCCGCGGATCTGGTACCTGGCGATATGTCGTCGAAACTCTTCCGGTAGCTCGCCTGAGTCCACGAGGTGCTCGAAGGTCAGCTTGGGATCGACGCTCGAGATCACCGTGTCGGCGTAGATCTCTTCGCCGTCGGATAGAGCTACCCCGCGAGCACGGCCGTTCCTGACGATCACATCGCCAACGCCGGCGTTGCAGCGGACCTCCGCGCCGAACGACCGAGCGGACGACGCGATTGCCTCCGAGACGCCACCCATGCCGCCGCGCGGGAGGCCCCATGCGCGGAACTCGCCGTCGATCTCACCCATGTAGTGGTGCAGCATGACGTAGGCGGAGCCGGGCGAGCGCGGCCCGAGAAACGTGCCGATGATGCCGCTCGCGGCGAGCGTTCCCTGCAGAGCAGGCGTTTCGAACCATTGCTCGACGAAGTCGCCGGAGCTCATGGTCATCAGCTTGGCGAGGTCGTAGAGGTAGTCGGCTTTCTTGCCGAACTTCAGTCCCATGTCGGCGAGCCCTCGCAGTGCTCGCGGCGACAGCGAGGTCGGATCGACGGGGGTCGTACCCAGCATCGGTCGAACGGCCATCCCGAGGTGATACATGAGCATCGCGAAGTGCTCGTAGGCCTCGGCGTCCGCCGGGGAATGCCGCATCAATTCGAGACGGGTCTCGCCGGCGTCGTGCCAACGCATCAGATGGTCGCCGTCCGGCATCGGCGTCAGCGTGCCGTTGAGCGGAAGCAACTCCAGGCCGTGCGCGGGGAGATTGAGGTCCTCGATGATCTGCGGTCGCAGAAGGCTCACGACGTACGAGCAGACGGTGTACTTGAATCCCCGGTAGATCTCTTCAGTGACTGCCGCGCCGCCTACAAGATGGCGGCGCTCAAGAACCACGACCTTGCGACCGGCTCGCGCAAGATAGGCCGCGCAGATGAGGCCGTTGTGGCCTCCGCCGATCACAATCGCGTCGTATTTCTGACTCATGAGGGGCTCCGGGCGGCGCCGGAATCGGCGGCGGCCGCGTCAGTGTAGTGGTTCGTGGATACCACTGCGATCCGGCTGTCGCGGACGTTCGAGTTCGCTATCATCAGCCGACCGCGCGCGGATCACTGAATGCCCGGATTCCGGGATGGAGTAGCGAGTTGGCCGTCGGCACACCCTTCCACGAACGAACCGCAGCGCTGTGTCGTAGCTACGACTGGCGACAGTGGTCCGGCTATCTGACCGTGAGCTCGTACGACGATTACGTGCAGCCGGAATACGCCGCGATTCGGAACTCTGCCGCTCTGATCGACATCTCACCGCTCTACAAGTATCGCGTCGCAGGGCGCGAAGCCGAGGCGGTCGTCAACCACGTAGTCACGCAGGACATGTCGCGCCTCGTGCCGGGCCAAATTTCGTATACCCCTTGGTGTGACGCCGACGGTGCGGTTCGCCAGGAAGGCACGGTCTTCCGGCTCGCCGATGATGAGTTCGTCGTGTGCGCGGCCGAGCCGGCGTTCGACTGGTTTCGCAGCAACGGCGCCGGCTTCGATGCCACAGTTGAAGATCGCTCTACCGAGATCGCGGCGCTGTCGCTGCAGGGGCCGCACTCACGTGCAATTCTGGACGACCTGACGGATGGTGCGGTGAGCGACCTTCCGTTCTTTCAGCAGACCCAGGTGCAGGTTGAGGGAGTGCCGGTGGCAGTTTCGCGAACTGGCTTCACCGGTGACCTAGGGTACGAACTCTGGATTCCGGCCGACCAGGCGATCGTGGTGTGGGACGCGTTGCTGGCGGCGGGCGACAAGTGGCAGATCACGCCCTGTGGTCTGGTGGCCATGGATGTTTCGCGGGTCGAGGCCGGGTTCATCTTGATCGGCGTCGATTACATCAGTTCGGAAGCCGCGCATCTTCCGGACGAGCGCTACGACCCCTACGAGATCGGTCTCGGCTGGGCGGTGAAACTCGACAAGGGCAACTTCATCGGCCGCAAGGCGCTGGAAGCGATCAAGGCGCGCGGTCCCGCCCGACGCGTCGTCGGGCTGGAACTCGAGTGGCAGCCGTTGGAGGAGTTGTTCCTCGCTTCGGATCTCATGCCCGAGCTGCCGATGAACGTGTGCCGCGAGTCGGTGCCCGTGTACTCCACCGAGGGCAAGCAGGTAGGGCGTGTGACGAGCAGGGTCTGGTCGAAGCTTCTCAAGAAATATCTGGCCATCGCCACGATCGATGCCGCGCACGCAGAAGTGGGCTCGACCGTCGAGATGGAGGTGACCGTGCATCATCACCGACGTCGTGCCCCGGCGAAGGTAGCCAAGCTCCCGTTCTTCTCGCCGGAGCGCATGCGCGGCTAGGCCGTGGACGGGCTCGGGGATCGCGTTCGCCACCGTTCGATCGACACCAACGGTGTGCGATTGTTTGCGGCCGAAGCGGGACCAGAGGACGGATCGCCCGTAATCCTGCTGCACGGCTTCCCCGAGTACTGGTACGGCTGGCGGAATCAAATCGGTGCGTTGGCCGATGCCGGCTATCGCGTCATCGTGCCGGATCAGCGTGGCTACTACATCAGCGAGAAGCCGCGGAAGATTCGTGACTACAAGCTCGACACGCTCGTGGCCGACATCGTGGGGCTGATCGATGATGCGGATGCAGACCACGCGGCGATCGTGGGGCACGACTGGGGCGGCGTTGTCGCGTGGCGACTCGCGCAGACGCGCCCAGACCGGGTGCGTCGGCTGGCAGTTCTGAATGCACCCCACCCCGACGTGATGCGCCAGGCCATCTGGTCTGACGGCGCGCAAAGGCGCCGAAGTCGCTACATGTTCCTGTTCCAGCTGCCGGCGCTCCCGGAACGTCGACTGTCCAGGAACCTCTACCAGCCGTTGCGTCACGCGCTCCAGGAGAGCGCGCGTCCGGGAACGTTCACGGAGGACGAGCTTGATAGGTACCTGGAGGCATGGGCGGCCCCCGGCGCGCTCACCGGAATGCTCAACTGGTATCGCGCGATGCGCTATCGACTACCATCAACATCCGCGCCGCAGATCGAGCCGCCAACGCTTCTCGTCTGGGGCATGCAGGATTCCTTTCTGGGCGAATCGCTCCTTGAGCCGAGCCTTTCGCGGTGCCGAGACGGTAGGGTCGTTCGGTTACACGACGCGACGCACTGGGTTCAACACGAGGAGCCGGAACAGGTGAACGCAGCGTTACTCGAGTTCCTCGGAGCTACCTCATGAGAGTCCATCTGATCGACGGCACCTACGAGTTGTTTCGGCACTTCTACGCAGTACCGAAGCGGGCTGATGCCGGCGGCAACGAGGTCGGCGCAGTTCGTGGTGTGCTCAATTCTGTGTTCGGCCTTCTGCGCGACGGCGCGACCCATGTTGCGCTCGCGACAGATCACGTTGTGGAGTCCTTTCGCAACGAACTGTGGGACGGCTACAAGCACGGTGAAGGCATTGACCCGGACCTACTGGCGCAGTTCCACCCGATGGAAGATGCTGTCCGCGCTCTCGGGGTGACCGTCTGGGGCATGGTCGAGTTCGAAGCGGACGATGCGATGGCGGCAGCAGCGGCCAAGCTGACGGCTGACTCCGCCGTGGAGCAGATTTTCATCTGCACGCCGGACAAGGACCTCGCCCAGTGCGTCGTAGGCGATCGGGTGGTCCAGTTCGATCGACGCGCCGGCGAAGTGCGGAATGCCACGGCGATCGAGGAGAAATTCGGCGTGCCGCCGGCCGCGATTCCAGACTACCTGGCATTGGTTGGCGACACGGCGGATGGGTTCCCTGGGGTCCCCGGTTGGGGCGCCAAGTCGGTGGCCACGGTGCTGGGTCGCTACGGAACGCTTGAGGCAATTCCGCAGGATTGCGCTCAGTGGGACATCAAGGTGCGCGGCGCCGAACGGCTTGCCGGCGCTCTGCGCGAGCACTGGGACAATGCTGTGCTGTTCCGTGAACTCGCCACTCTCCGGACGGACGCGCTCCACGTGGATGGGGTTGCCGCTCTGCAGTGGAACGGCCCGACTGCGGAATTCGCCGAACTCGCCGAGCGGTTGGGCGTTCCCGCGCTGGCGTCGCGAGCTAGTCGTCTTGCCGAGGCGCGTCAGGCGTAGGCGACGCGCCGTACTTGGCCTCGTAGGCGTCGCGCGCTGCCTCGATCCAGTCGGCACGAAGCCGGCCCTTGAGTTGCGGCTCGCGCACCGTAAGCCAATCCATCGTGCGCTGGTCCCAACCCGCGATCTCTCGGAATGATCGGACGCCCACGGCGTTGAGCAAGCTGGCGATCGACGGACCGATACCGTCGATCTCCTCGAGTCGATCTTGCTCCGACGGCTGGGCATGAACGAGTGACCGAAGTCGGCGAGTTTCCTGTTCCCGATCGTGCAGGTCCCTGAGCATCCGGTCGCGCGCTTCGGCAGCGCGGCGTTGATCGTCTTCGAGCACGACGATGCGCTGGTCGCGCGTCTCGACTCGCTCTTCCTCCTGCTTGATGCGCGCTTCGAGCGACGAGGCGAGCTCGGCGGCGCGAGTGATCTCCTGTTCGCGTCCGCGGAGCTGGTTGCTGAGGCGCTCCGCCTCGAGGGCGCGCTCGCGTAGACGGCGCTCCGCCCGCGCCTCTGACTCTTCGAGATCCGTGCGGACGGAGTCGAGCGCGGTGCTCTGGCGACGGAGCTCGTCCTGAGCATCACGCAGGTCGCGTTCGCGCGCGGACAGCGTTTCCTGGGTTGCCATTTTCTGCTCCACGGCCGCTACGACCCCCGTCTTGGCGGCCTCGACCCGCGTTGCCTCGTCCTGCAGCTGTCCCTGCAATCGCTCGATATCCGACGAGCGCGTGGCAACTGTGCGCGACAGATGATCGACTTCGAGGGATCGTTCCTTCAGTTTGCGCTCGGAGTCCTCTGCCAGCGCATCGAAGTTGTCCTGGAGCCTTTGCATCTCGCCGCGGCTGCGCTCCAGCTCGTCACTGGTGGTGCTCAGCTCGGCGCGCGTCGAATCGAGATCCGCGAAACTGCGTTCTGCGCCGGCCTGCACCTCCGCGAGCACAGTGTTCGTCGCCACGCGCTCCGCCTCTGCATGGTCGAGAGCCTCGCGCAGCTCGCGCTGTAGTGCTTCCGCGCGGTCCTCACGATTGCGTGTCTGTGCTTCAACCTCGGCCCGACCGGCGAGCGCGTTCTCCAGCTTGTTGCTGCGATCCTGGAGCTGGCGGTGCGCCTCGTTGGCGCGTTCTTCTGCACGCTCGCGTGCCGCGAGCAGCTCGTCGACGTGTGCGGCACGCTGTTCGATCTGAGCGCTGTAGCCGCGTTCGAGTTCGGTAGCTTCCGCGCGCGCCTGTTCGAGGGCGCTATGCGCGGACTGCAGATTGTCTCGGAGCGTGACAATCTCCGCTTCGAGGTGCGTCCGCGCGGCGCGCGACTCGCTCATGGACGACTGCGCGGTGCGGAGTTCGCCGCGCCGGGTTTCAAGTGCGTCCTGCGCTTGTTGGAGAGAGCGTTTCAACGAAGCGGCTTCGCCGCCACGCTCCGAAGCGGTGCTGCGCAGCGTGGTGAGTTCCACGTCGCGCTCTTCGATCTGCGTCGCGTATCCACGTTCGAGTTCGCGCAGATCGGCCTGCAGGCGTTCGATCCGCGCCTCGCGACGGGCGAGTTTCTCTTCCAGGTTGCGGAATGCGGTGTCGGGTTCGGTGGGTTCAGGCGTCGGTGTCGCTCGGAGCACTTCGAGTTCATTGACGGTCGATTCGAGTTCAGCCTGCACCTGGCGAAACTGGTCTGCCTGGACCTGCGCGCGTTGTTGGTGGTTTGCCGCGGCCTGCTGGAATTCACGGTTCGCAGCGAGTGCGTCGCGTTTGGCGTTTCCGAGGGCTTCTCGCGTGGCGGCGAGTTCGCTTTCCAGATGCGTTGTGGCGGCCCCACCTTCGCTTGCAGCGGTGTCGGCAGCGAGTTCGAGTTCGCGAATGCGCTCGCGATGCTCCGCTACGGCGTTGCGCGCGTCTTCGAGGTCCGCTTCGGCGAGCCGACGTCGCGCGCCTTCGGACCGGGCGGCGGCGGACTCGCGCCGACCGCGTAGCAGGCCGATCACGAGCCCGATCGCGAAGGCGACCACGAGACTCGCAGCGACAATGAAAGCCGGTGACGACAGCATGCGGATTCCGGGGGGTGGGTTGGGCAGATCGCGCGCACGCACGAACCCGTGCTTGAGCGGTATTTCCAGTATCGCGGAGGTTGGGACCCGCCGCGATGGCCCCACGCAGAGGCCCCGGTCAGCCACGGCCAGTGCGGGTCAGGCGGGGAGGCGGCGGTGGCGCGGCAACCACGAACCATGGTCACCGCGCCGATTCCGGAAGGCCGCTCAGTCCTGAATCGTGATCGCCGGCCGGTCGATTCCCTCGACGAGATTGTTGAAAGCCGCGACGTCCGTTTCCAACACGGCCGCGAGGTCCGCATAGATCCGGGCGGCCTGCTGCTGCAGCTCTGCGAAGAATTCCACAGCGCCGTCGGTCGGCGGAGCATCTGCGCCAGAGTTTGCCGACGCCTGCACGTTCGCCAGCATCGCCGTCAGCTTGCCCGGGTAGTTGAGGGGGTCTTCGAACGACTTGCTCTTTGTCTGCACCAGTTGGTCCTTCGGCGGGTAGGTGGATGGAGAGCTAACGTTGTCGGATTATCGCAATTGCCAGGAGCCACTCAGCCCGACGCAACCCTTTGGGCCGCGCGCGACACGCACGAGCGACACCAACAACAAGGAGATTCAATGATGTTGCGTCGCAATGGATTGCTGGCCGCCGTGGCGGTTCTTGTCCTGATCTCGTCTGGCACCGCGTCAGGCCTGCCGTCGGAACCCGGGGGAGACGCTGCGCGGCAAGCGTTCGAGCAGATCAAGGCTCTCGCAGGCAAGTGGCAGGCAGAGAGCACCGCGGGTTGGGCAGAGCCGGTCACTTTCGAGGTGTTGGCACGGGGTTCGGCGGTGATGAGTCGCACGAGCTTCAAGGATGCCCCGGACCGCACGATGGTGACCGTGTTCAGCCTCGATGAGGATCGTCTGGTGCTCACCCACTACTGCGAGTCGCGCACGCAGCCCCATTTGGCGGCCACCGAGATCAGCGCCGATGCTGGTACCGTGCGGTTCGAGTTCGTCAGCGGAGGGAACATGGCGTCGCGCGACCACGGGCACATGGATCAGGCGGTCTACGAGTTTGCGGATGCCGACACGTTCTCCTCGCGATGGACCTGGTATCAGGATGGCGAAGAGACCTGGGGCGAAGAGATCAACTACCGGAGGATCCACTGAGCGCCGCCGCCCGGGATCGAGAGCTCGTAGAGAACTTCCTCGCACGCCGCGACGAGGCGTCGTTTCAGGCGCTCTACCGAGCTCATGCCCCGGCGCTGTACAGGTTCGCGGTGCTGCGAGTCGGCGCGGGTGCAGCCGAAGATATCGTGCAGGAGACCTGGCTCCGTGCCGCCCGGGCGCTGTCGGGATTCCAGTGGAAATCGGCTCTACGAACCTGGCTGACCGGAATCGCGCTCAACGCATGTCGTGAACGTTTCCGGCGGCGAGCACGCCTCGCCCTGGTACCTGAGGTTCCGGAGGCCCTTACTGGGTCCACCGACCCCGAGTCCGCCCTGACCGAGGCGTTGCGGGTTGCTATCGACAGCCTCTCGGACGGCTATCGGCAGGTACTGCTACTGCACGACGTCGAGGGCTTCACGCACGAAGAGATCGGCGAATTGCTCGAGATCAGTTCGGGCACGTCAAAGAGCCAACTACATCGAGCCCGCGCCAGAATGCGCGCCGCGCTTGGCGACAACGAGGTGAGCCATGGATGAAGAACTGACCCCGGACGAGCGCGCCGCGCTACGGGAACTGGGCAACGCCGAACTGCCGGGTGGGCTGGAGGGCCGTGTCGTCGGGGCGCTGCGCGAGTCGGGCGAGATCTCCACGCCAGCAGCGGTCGCTGCCCGGCCCGGTCGTTGGATAGCGGCCGCGGCCGCGGCTGTGATGCTCTTCGTGGGCGGGATGACTGTGCAGCGGCTTCTTCTCGACGACGCGGCGGTCGCGGTCGCGTCCGCTGCGGGCGATCGGTACTTACTGCTGCTGTTGGAGCCGGCGGACGTTGTCCTCGACGCGGCGATCGAGATGGAGCGTGTCGCGGAGTACGGCGCCTGGGCCGGCGGCCTCGCCCAGCGCGGGCTCCTGGAGGCGGGGGAGAAACTCGCCGACGGTGGAGACGTGGTGGGCGCAGCCATGACCGGTCCACCACCTGGTGAACGCGTGACGGGATTCTTCATCGTGAGGGCGGAGTCGGCGCCGGAAGCCCGCGCTCTGGCCGAAGCGAGTCCGCATGTTCGCCACGGCGGGCGCGTGGAGGTGCGGCTGATCGAGCCGACCTGAGATCCCCGCTGGGCCGAGGGCCGGTGGGCTGGTCTGGATGGCCGTTCGTCGCGCCGGTCGACCGTCGAGCAACCGATGGGGTGCGAACTGCATCGAACATAGGAGAGGATGCGAATCCTCAATCGACTCGTTCGACGTTCCCTCGGCTGGAGTTCACCCGTGCTGCCCCAAGACGTTCGCTACGCGCTCCGCGCGCTCCGTAAGAATCCGGTCTTCGCCGTAGTCGCCACCATCACGCTCGCTCTCGGTATCGGCGCCGTGACGGCGATCTTCACGGTGGTCAACGCGGTGCTGGTGCGCCCGTTGCCCTACACCGATCCGGATCAACTGGTGATGGTGTGGGAACGCAACGAAGCGCAGGGCATCGAGCGTTCGGAGGTCTCGCCCGGCGCGCTCGGCGACTGGCGCGAGCAGAACGTCACCTTCGACGGTCTTGCCGGCTTCTGGCCGAATTCGCTGACGCTGCGCGACCGGGAGGACACGCCGATTCGCGTGAAGTCTGCTCTGGTAACCACGGACTTCTTCCCGCTTCTCGGAGCTTCGGCCGCGCAAGGGCGAGTGTTCTCGCCGGAGGAAGGGCTGCCCGGCGGGTCGGGCTATGTGGTGCTGAGCGACGGTCTGTGGCGGCGCACGTTTGGCGGCGAAGCCGACATCATCGGCAACACGATCACGATCGAGGAGAACCCGGTCGTGGTTATCGGCATCATGCCGCCGGAGTTCGCCTTTCCGCAGGACGTGGAAATGTGGACCAACGTCAACTTTCCGCTACAGGGCCGATTCGGCAGATGGATGAACGTCGTTGGCCGGATGAAGCCTGAGGTAGAACTTCCTGCCGCGACAGGCGACATGCGCGCCGTCGCGGGTCGGATCGCGAGTGAGTTCCCGACCTCCAACTCCGGCTGGGGCGTGACTCTGGCGGACCTGCACTCGGTCGTCGTCGGCGACACGGGCCCGGCCCTGCTGGTACTGCTGGGTGCAACCGCCGCGGTACTGCTGATTGCCTGCGCCAACGTGGCCAATCTGCTGCTCACGCAGTCCGAGATCCGTCACCGTGAGATGGCTGTGCGAGCGGCGCTCGGCGCCGGCCGTGGACGACTCATCCGACAGCTGCTGACCGAGAGCATCGTGCTCGCCTGCGGCGGAACGATTCTGGGGCTCGGCCTGGCGTGGGCATCGTTACGGGGTCTCGTTGCCCTCGGCCCGGCCGGGCTCCCGAGACTCACCGAGATCAGCATCGATGGAACCGTCCTGGCCGTCACGGCGGCCGCGACGGTGTTCACCGGACTCATCTTCGGGCTAGCCCCCGCCATTCGACTCATTCGTGCCGACCTGCAGGTTGCCCTGCGCGAAGGTGCCAAGGGGAGTGTGGGGGCAGACCGTCTTCGCCTGCGGAACCTCTTCGTGGTCGGTCAACTCGCACTCGCTACCATCCTCGTGATCGGCGCAGGACTGTTGCTGCGTAGCTTTGCGGCAATGCAGGCGACTGATCCGGGGTTTTCCGCGGAGAGCACCCTGACGCTGCAGTTGAACCTGTCGAATCAGGCGTACCCCAACGACGAGGACGTGGCCCAGTTCTATGGGCGCCTGTTGGACCAACTCGGCGAAATGCCGGGTGTGGCGTCTGCCGGAATGTCGTCGGCATTGCCGATGGGTGAGTCGCTCGACTATCTGTCGACCTTCCTCATTGCCGATCAGCCGCCCCCGGAAGCTGGCGAACAGCTACGGTCGTACTTCCGGCAAGTGGACGAGGGTTTCTTCCAGACGCTTGGCATCGGGCTGCGTGACGGCCGCGGCTTCGAGCGGACTGATGATGGGCAGGCGCCTGGCGTGGTGGTCGTGAACCAGGCTTTCGCCAGCCAGTTCTTCCCGGACTCCAACCCACTCGAGGAAAAGCTCACCAACACTGCGCAGCGGTTTGGGCCGCTGGGGGCGATGCTGTTCAACGAGGTCGAGATCGTTGGCATCGTGGACGACGTGATGTACGAGGGACTGCGAGCTGACCCTGCCCCGACGGTCTACTTCCCGCATCGGCAGGCGCCCTTCCGGCTGATGAACGTCGCCCTGCGGAGCGATCGTGATCCTCGCGCTCTGATTGGCGGCGCCCGCGACACACTTCAGCAGCTCGACTCCTCGATACCGGTGTCGCGCACCGAAACCATGAGCCAGATCGTCGCGGCATCGCTCAGCGCTGATCGCTTCAGCATGCTTCTCGCCGGCGCCTTTGGGGCGATGGCTCTGCTGTTGGCGTCGGTCGGGATCTATGGCGTCCTGTCCTACACCGTTCAACACCGGGCGAAGGAGCTCGGTATTCGCATGGCGCTGGGTGCTGACTCCGGTTCGGTGCGAAGCCTGGTGATGCGACACGGCGCCACGTTGACGGCAATCAGTCTAGGGATCGGCTTGATCGGGGCGCTGTGGCTCACCCGCTTCATGGCGAGCCAGCTCTATGGCGTGAACCCCAGCGACCCGGTCACGTTCGTTGCGGTAACGGTCATTCTCGGTTCCATCGCGGCGCTCGCCTGCTGGGTGCCCGTGCGGCGTGCCACCAGACTCGATCCTGTCGTGGCACTCCGGGAGGAGTAGCTAGCTGCTCGGGCTTGCGGCGTCGGTTTCAGGCTCGGATTCCTGGCGCGTGCGAAGCAGCGGCATCAGGATGAGGCCGAACAGTAGCGGCAGGTAGAACGAGAAGAAGCGCCAGCCCGCGGTGAGTACGGCGAGAAGGCCTTTGGCCACGAAGCCGTCGGTGACCGCCGCAAAGGAAGCTTCCGCACCGAGCGCGGCCCCCGGCGTTGGCACTAGCACCATCATCGCGAACACGACCCACTGCAGCAGGAAGAAGAGCACCGGATCGACCGTTTGACCGAGCCCGAACATCACCGCCGTGGCCACCGATGCGCGTGTGATCCACAACCCGGTCGACAGTCCGACCGCCGCCAGGGCGCGCATTTTGCCGTGCTTCCCGACCAGGGCGTAGGCCGACACGAAGTCGTGACGGATCTGGCCGAGTGCCTTGCGCAGTTTCCCGTGCGGCGCGCCGGCAGTGCGACGTTGTTGCACGAATATCGCGATCGCAACGATCACAACGAGGCCGAGAATCCAGGGAGCTGCACCGACGACCTTCTCCTGCACGCGCCCCAGGATCTCGCTGACTTCAGGAACGCGCCATCGCGCCGAGAAGAACGCGATGGCCGGGGCAACGCCCGCAAAGAAGACGACATCGGAGATGTTATCGAGCAGCAGGATCGACGCTGCGAATCCGGGTCGCACGCCCGCATCGATCAGCAGAGCGATCTTGGCGGGGGCCCCACCGATTGCTTTCGGGCTGATCGAGGACGTGAGCTCGGTGCCCACGTTGGCGCGGAGCGCAGAGCGCGCACTGATGGGGCATTCGAAGAAGCGGGCCCACATCCACATGCGCGCCGCGCTGAAGAACCAGGGTGCGACGCCGAGCGCGGCAGCGACCACGAGCCAGAACGGCTCGACGTTGTCGATCACACTCGATGCGCGCGCACCAATCGACTGCCAGGCCAGGCCCAGATTCAGCGCGGCCCCCACGAATACGATCACCATGCCCCATCGGGCGACTTTGCCCACGAGGCCGCGGGACTTGGGCGTCTCTGACATGAACGCTCCGCAGGTTGACGACGCCTTCATGCTGCCCCATCGTGGGGCTCTCCACCACTCATGGGCGGCGGTCCATACTGGAGGCAGGTGGCGAGTTCGTTCCGTCGGGCTCGTGTCGAGAACGCGGCTACCGTGTCGAGTCTAGCGAGGCGCTTCCTGGGAACTCTAGAAGACCAGCGAGGCCGTCCCCTAGTGCGCCGACGGCGCGTAGTCGTCGTGATAGTCCTGCAACCGCGCGAGGACCATCTCGTAGTCGGCGCGCCGGTCGTCGGGGATCTGCAGGCGTGCGTCGTCGAGCGTCGTGGTGACCCAGGAGATGTTGGCGTCGAGCAGCTCGAGCGCCAGCTCCGGGTCTGACTGTCGCAACGACTTGGCGGCTGACAGCGCCGCCTTGGCTTCGCTCATTGCCGCGACAACGACCTGGTACTCGTGGCCGGTATACCAACCCCACACATACGAGCCGTAGGCGGTGCCTGCCACCGTGGCGAGCAGCGCGAACACTACGGTCAGTCTCTTCATTGGGTCTCGCCGGCGGAGGTGGAAGCGGCCAGGAATCTGACTGCCAGAACCCAAGGCTAGGCGAAGCGGTCAGGAGCGGTAAGCCCTTGCGGGCGTTACGTCGGTCGAGCATGGCCGCCATGCGACAGATGCGTCCCGAGCGCTGTTCCTACTCCGTACGTAACGCCTGTACTGGATCGACGCGGCTTGCGCGGCGCGCCGGGATCCATGCCGCCGTCAGCGCCACTGCGCTGAGCAACGCGAGCACAGTAGCGAAGGTTCCGAGATCCGTCGTGCCAACGCCGAACAACAGTCCGGACATGAGGCGCGAGGCGGCGAACGCGGTCACTGTGCCCACCGCCAAACCTACCCACACCAAGCGCATTCCGCCGCGCACAAGCAGGCCGACCACAGATCGACTGTCGGCGCCGAGTGACATACGGATTCCGACTTCGTGCGTTCGTTGAGCCTGGGTGTACGACACGAGTCCATAGAGTCCGATCGTTGCCAGAGCCAGCGCGATGACCGCGAAGAACGTGAACATGATCGCAGCGATGCGCGCGGGGAAGCGGGTCGACTCGAGGTGGTCGTCCATGGTGTGAGCGGTGTAGATCAGTGCCTCGGGAACACGCTCGCGCAACTCCACCATGAGCGCCGTAGCCGTCGCCTGCGGATCGGCGCGCGTCTTCGCGATGATGCTGAGGTAGGTGACGTTGAGTTGTTCGAAGGACTGGTACATGAACGGTCGGGGCGCTTCTCCAAGTGTGCGCACCTTGGTGTCCGCGGCAATTCCAACGATCGTGTAGTTGGGACCGCCGCGGCCCGGGCGCACAATCTGCCCCACCGCGTCTTCTCCCGGCCAGAAGCGTTCCACGAACGCCTCGCTGACGATCACAGCTGGCGCCGCATTCTGGTCGTCGCGCGAGTCGAATCCGCGCCCCGCGACGATCGGTATCCCCGCCGCTTCGAAGAACTCCGGATCGGCCGCGGCAAAGTCGACCGTATGGCTGGCCTGGCCGTCCGGCACCGGTACGCCATCAACCAGGATTCCTGCAGTGGTCGTGTTGGTCTGGGACAGGTGGATGTTGGTGATGTAGCCCGCGTCGATCACTTCCGGTCGCGCGGCCGTGTCGCTCTGGAACTCGTCGAGGATTTGCCTGAGCGTGGCGGTGTCGTAGCGCGAACTCGGGAGTGCGAACGTCATGACGGCCGCTGGCTGGGTGCCGAACCCGGGGTCGAATGCGTAGACAGCCTGCAGGCTTCTCAAGAGGAGTCCGGCCCCCACGAGCAGCACTACAGAAATGGCGACCTGGGCGATGACCAGCGCGTTGCGTAGCCGACCACGACCCGCGCGCCCTGCGCCCGCGGATTCGTCGCGCAGTGTGTTTACCAGGTCCGGTTTCGTCGCCTGCAGGGCGGGGGCGATGCCGAATAGCAGCCCGGCCACGAGAGAGATCAGCACGCTGAAGCCGAGCACGGTGAGGTCGATACTGAAGTCGAACGTGAGCGGGATCGGGAAAGGGAGCTCCAGCGTCGACATCAACCCGACGCTCCAGGCGGCCACGCCAATCCCAGCTGCCCCGCCGAGCAGGCTCAGCAGCATCGTCTCGATCATGAACTGGCGCACGAGATCCGCTCGGCCCGCCCCCAGTGCCAGTCGTACGGCAACCTCTTTGCGTCGATCAACGGCGCGCGCGAGCAGGAAGCTGGCGAGGTTTGCGCAGGCGATAAGCAGTACAAGCCCAACGACCCCTAAGAGGAGCCAGGCTCCGATCGTGATCGGCCCATCAAACATAGGAAACATCACGACTTCGCTGGTAGGCCTCATGAGGTAGCCGGCAGAGGGCGGCCAGCTGTTGGGGTAGTCCTGACGCTGTTGGATTGCCACGGCTTCAGCCGCCGCGTTGGCCTGTTCGATCGAAACGCCCGGGAGCAATCGAGCACGCACGAATAGTGAGTGATTGCGGCGCGAGGCGAGCTTGCTGTTGGCGGACCCCTCAAGCGCGTCCACCATCTGGATGGACACGAACATGTCGGGGTTCAGCCCACGGACCATGCCCGAGTAGCTCTCTGGGGTCACGCCAACAATCGTGTAGGGCGTGCCGCTGAGTACGATCTCCGTGCCAACGATCGCGGGGTCGCCTGCGAAGGAACGCAGCCAGAACGCGTGACTCAACACCGCCACGGGGTGACCACCCAGAGTCGTATCGTCGTCCGGTCCGAGGAGTCGTCCGAGCTGAGGCGTGATCTCCAGCATCGGGAAGTAGTTGCCGGTCACTCCTTCCGCGAAGATGGTCTCAACGCCGCTGGGGGTGTCGCGGACGCCCACCGAGAACATCGTGCCTGCGATCTTCGCGAAGACTCCTCGAGTGCCCTCTTCGAACTCCTCGTAGTCGGGATAGCTGAATACGTTGTACGGGAAGTCCGCCGTTTCCTCATACACCTCGACAAGCTCGTGCGGTCGCGGCGCGGCGATGTCGCGCAGCAGCAGTCCGTTGACAATGCTGAAGACCGAGGTGTTCGCGCCGATTCCCAGTGCCAGCGAGAGAATCGCGGTCATGGCGAATCCCGGAGCCTGGCGCAGTCGACGAACCGAGTAACGAATGTCGCCGAGCCAGCCGCCGAGGCTGCCCGCGATACCGTCCGCATGCGCTTCGCGACGTACGCGCTTCGAGCGCTGGATCATCGTGGCGGCAGCATCGTCATCGCCGAAATCTGCGAGAAGATCGTTCAGACGGGTTCCCGCCGCCAGGCCGTCCTCGAAGTGGGCGATCATCTCGCGCGTGACGTCAACGCGAGACGTCGCATCAAGTTCAGCTGCTCCGATCAGCCCGCGGATACGTTCTTTCGCCGGGTCCGGCAGGTCGGCCGCGGCGAGGAGTTGTTCAACATCGGCGGGCACTGAGGGCAGCTGGCTATTCATGTCAGTCTCCGATCCTCGAGACGAGGCCAAGGCCTTCCATCGCGCCGACGAGTTCCTGCCACTGCTCACGCTGGGCCTCCAGGCGTTTCGTCCCGGCCGCGGTCAGTTCGTAGTACTTGCGTCGACGGCCGGAGTCCGCCGTGCGCCAGGCGCCGCGGATCCACTTCTTGGCCTCGAGGTTGTAGAGAAGCGGGTACAGCGTTGACTGACCCATGGCCAGGACTCCGCCAGTGCGCTCCTGCAGCGCGAGCACGAGTTCGTAGCCGTACATCGGCCGCTTCTCCAGCAGCCCAAGTACGGCAACCGGCCCCGCACCACGCATCAGTTCACGTTCGATTCGCATCGTCTCTCCGGCAAGCCATGGTCCCCAGGATCGGGAATCGGTTTCTTGCGAGACATACTATGTGACGCAAACTATGCGGGAAAGTTTCGCCCACCTGCGAAAGACAGCACTCGGCGGAGCCGCTACTCCAGGATCGCGTCTACCTCGTCATCGGTCGTTTCGGACGCCGATAGATACAGACCGCGGGCCTTGCGCGCCGCCGGCTGTGTCCGCGACGCGGTTCGCATCGTTTCTACGCCGCGAAGAACGTCGCGGCGCGAGACCATGCCGAGGAGTCGACCGTGCTCGACGACCGGGAGCCGTCGAATGTTTCGTGAGAGGAACTGCTGAGCAATCGCAAACAGATCCGTCGACGGTGTGATCGTTTGAACGTCGGCGGTCATCACATCCGAGACACAGGCGTCTTCGTCGTGACTGTCCTGGCTGAACTGCCCAGAGGTCAGGATGCGCATGCAATCGAGTTCCGAAACGATGCCGCAGAGTCGCCCGTCCTCGTCCAGAACAGGTGCGCCCGAAACACTGTGCTCCAGCAATGTGCGCATCGCGTCGAGCACGGGCATGGCCGGCGTGAGCGTCACGAGCCGGCGCGCCATCAGATCTTCTGCAGTGGGGATAACTGTATCGACCATGACTAACCCTCCGAGGTGTCGAGGAATCTACACCGTCGTTCCCCGTTAGGCCATGGCGGGCGATCCGGTACCATGCGCCGGTCGACGATGCCGCTGGAGTTGGTCGCGCGGGCAGAAAGCAACCGGGAGCGCCTCGCGATCGTCGACCCGGAAGAGTCCGCAACATATGCGGACCTGCTGGAGCGATCCGCCGCGATCGCTGCCGGCCTGCTCGAGGGCCGTAGCACGCTCGACGGCAGCCGCGTCGCGTACCTGGTGGGCCCGGGGAATGAGTACATCGCGGTGCTCTGGGGGATATGGCGCGCGGGCGGAGTCGCGGTGCCGATGGCGCTCTCGCATCCGGTACCCGAGTTGACGCGCCTCATTGCGGACGCGGAGCCCGGCGGGCTGATTGCCGACGACGCATACGCCGAGAAACTAGGCGCGGCAGCGCCCGCCGGTGCCGAGGTTCTTCTTGCGCGCAACCTGCGAAGCACGGCGCCAGTCGCGCTCCCGGACCCGGCCGGTGACGATCCGGCGCTGATGGTCTATACGAGCGGCACGACGGGCAGGCCGAAAGGCGTTGTTACCAGTCATGCACAGGTGCGAGCCCAGTGGGAGGCGCTGGAAGCGGCGTGGGGCTGGCACCCGGACGATCGACTGCTGCACGTCCTGCCGTTGCACCACGTCCACGGCCTCCAGGTGGCGCTTGGTTGCGCCCTCTACGCAGGTGCGAGTTGCGAGTTTATCGGGCCGTTCGATGCGCGAGCGGTCTGGGAGAGGCTGAGCCACGGCGACTGCTCGGTGTTCATGGCCGTCCCGACCATCTACCGCCGTCTCGTCTCCGCCTGGGAAGCGGAGCCCGACGCTCACTCACGCTGGGGCTCAGGGCTGGGCGGCATCCGCCTGATGACCTCGGGTTCGGCGGCACTGCCGGTCGACCTGCTCGAACGCTGGGAGGCAATCACAGGGACGCGGTTGCTCGAGCGTTACGGCATGACTGAGATCGGGATGGCCCTGTCGAATCCGTTGGACGGCGAGCGGCGGCCGGGCACCGTGGGGCGCCCGCTGCCCGGGGTCGAGGTGCGGCTGGTCGACGAGCGTGGGCAGGACTGCGCGGCGGGCGTGCAGGGCGAACTCCTCGTGAGGGGTAACCAGGTGTTCGCCGACTATTGGCAACGATCGGAGGAAACGCAGGCCGCGTTTCGTGATGGCTGGTTCGTGACCGGCGACGAGGCGGTGCTCGAAGATGGGTACTACCGCATGGTGGGGCGGACCAGCGTCGACATCATCAAGACCGGCGGCTACAAGGTCTCGGCGCTCGAGATCGAAGAGGTGCTCCGACAGCACCCGAACGTTGACGAAGTCGCCGTCGTGGGAGTGCCGGACACTCAGTGGGGTGAGCGGGTTTGCGCCGCCGTGGAAGTAGGCGTCGCCGACCGTGAGAGCTTCGACGCCGAATCGCTGCGCGAATGGGCTCGCGGCCAGTTGGCGCCCTACAAAGTGCCGAAGGAAATCTCGCGCGTGGACGAACTGCCACGCAACGCCATGGGCAAGGTCACCAAGCCAGACGTACGGAAACTCGTCGAGGACACGCAGTGAGCGGCGTGTTGTATTCGCTTCAGACCTACTGGCCGGTTCATCTGCTGCTGCTCGCCTATGCGGGGATGCTGGCGTACCACGCCTGGACCGGTCATCGTGCGACACACGGCGTTGCGGACTACTACGTCGGTGGTCGCTCAATGGGCGGAGTGGTGCTCGGACTCTCGTTCTTCGCCACGTATTCGAGCACCAACAGTTTCGTCGGCTTCGCTGGTCAGGCCTACGCGTGGGGGGGCGGCTGGCTGCTGCTCGCACCGGCCACCGTGGTGATGTCGTTTGTCGCCTGGCGATTCGTGGCACCGCGACTCCGCCGCTTCACAGGCGAGCTCGGATCGCTCACGGTAGCGGACTACATCGGCTTCCGTTTCGACAGCGTCGCGGCGCGTGTCTCGGCTGCCGTGATCGTGCTGTTTGCGAGCTTCTTCTACATGACGGCCGTGTTCAAAGGCATCGGCAATCTCGTGCAGGCATTCCTGGAGATTCCGTACGAGGCGGCCATCGTTCTGGTCTTCGTCGTTGTCGTGGGCTACACGGTTGCTGGTGGGTTCATTTCGGTGGTGAAGACCGACGCCGTCCAGGGAGTCGTCATGGTCTTCGCGGCGCTGATGCTATTCAGCGGCACAGTGCGCGCCGCCGGCGGCCTGGGGGCCCTCGCCGAAGTGCGCGCGGCACCCGCAACGGCTCACCTGTTCGCGCTCAACGGCCCGCTGCCGCTCGTGTACATCGTCGGCGTGCTGGTAGCGGGAACAGCCAAGTTTGTCACCGAACCACGCCAGCTCTCACGGTTCTATGCCATCGATGACGCAACGAGCATCCGTGCCGGCGTCTGGACCTCGACGCTGGCCTTCGCGTTGGTGTACACGCTACTGGTTCCGCTCGGGCTCTTTGCGCGCGCGATATTCCCGGAGGGCGTGACCGATACGGACCAGGTCGTGCCGATGTTGCTCACAAGCGCCGACGTCTTCAGTCCCGGAGTCACCGCGTTCCTGCTGGTGGCCATGGTGGCCGCTGCGATGTCGTCGCTCGACTCGGTTCTGCTAGTGATGGCCTCGACGGCCGAGCGCGACATCGCGTCCGTGTGGCGCGGTGTGCAATCCGAGGCGTCCGAGCTCCGCCGGACGCGGATTTGGGTTGCGCTGTTTGCGCTCATTACCGCCGTGATCGCGTTGCGGCCTCCGGGCGGAATCGTCGGCCTGACCGTGCTCTCGGGCTCGATGTACGCGGCTTGCTTCGCGCCTGCGGTGTTGCTCGGCCTGTTCTGGCGCGGCGGCAACGCGCACGGCGTCCTGGCGTCGTTCGCGTCCGGGTTGATGGTCCTGCTGCTTTGGCCGCAATTGCCGATCGCCGCCACAGTGCACCAGGTTTTCCCAGCGATCGGACTTGCGCTTCTCGTCTACGTGGCAATCGGCCGAGCGCGTGGACCCGTGCAGTCCAACGCGCTCGACCGATTGTTTGCCGAATGAATTGTCAGTAGCTCAGCTGTCGGAGGGGTCTCGCGGTGCGATCAGGCGGTACCGCTTCACCATGATGGTGCCCATCTCGTCCTGCACTGACATCCAGATGTCGTCGCCGTCGACGTAGCTACCCCAGCCCAGGCCACCGCCGTTGGGCAGCTCGAAGCTGCCGAGGAACGCGCCGTCGTTGTCGAAGACATCGGCGATGCTCACGCTGTCGGTGCAGTCCATGCTTTGAATGTCATCGCGCCCGAGGTCCGGATCGAGACATTCCTGCTTCACAGTAGTCAGCGTGGACGGCGTCACGACTACGCGGCCGTCGCGTGTCGCCATGAGGCTCGTGTAGGCCGGCTTGGTGTCGGGGATCTCCATGCCAGAGGTGTCCATCTCCATCGTCTGGCCGTTCATCACGATCCGCTGACCCGCGAGCTGAAGGGTGAGCTCGCCGTCGCTCACGGGAACCGGCTGCCAGTACTTCTTCACGGCTGTCACCGTGCCGTCCGGGCGCTGGATTTCGAAGGAATATTCAACCGGAACGCCGGCAACGAACCCGCCGTCGGGCATCATCGTTGACTGCGACGAGGCCGTGAACGGCACAGGCATCATGATCATGTTGCCTCCCATCGAGACCTCTTCCGTGGGCTGCTCGTACTCGAAACTGGGCACCGGAATGCCTTCACCGAGCTCGCCGGGAAGCGCTTGCCGCATCTCGAACTGGAGCGATGAGAAGCTCCCCATGCCGAAGCCGCCCTCGGGCATGATCATGGATCGCAGGTAGACGGAGCCGTCGTTGCCCACGGAGTACATGCCCGGGCCCATGAACCGGAAGTTGCCGCCTTCCGCGCTTCCCCAGGTCTCTTCGTACTCGCCGTCGTGGCTGTAGACCACGAGCTGCTGCCCGTCGTGCACGGCGATTCGCCCGTCCGGCAGTCCGATGACACCGGCGGGCCGCTCATATTCGCCAGGTCCCTGGCCGGTGGCGCCGATGGTGAAGAGGAAGTTGCCGTCGAGATCGTAGGCACGCGCCTCGTTGAGGCGGGCATCGGAGATGTAGACCCGATCTTCGGTGGGCCAGATGCCGCTCACCATGCCGAACGCGTACTCGTCAGCCCCTTCCATCTGGCCGATCGAGAGCTGCTCGGCAAGGGTCGCGTCGCCACCCCATTTGGAGCCCGAGAGGTTGTCCATCGTCGTGACGTTGCCCTCGGTCGAAACAGCGTGTTCCCAGGCGGGGCCTTCGGGCGCGTCGGCGGCATCTCCGCCACACGCCGCGAGCGCGGCAAGAGGTAGGGCGGCGAGCCAGGGTCGGGTGATTCGGGTATGCACGGGGTTCCTCCGGGGGCATGTCGAGGCTGGGCATCCGCCGCGTGCGGACGCACCTAGTTCTTTTAGACGAACAAACCGGGGTGCTGGTCGACAGAACTTCGACCTGCGCTGAAACAACTTCGGCGAGACCCGAGGGGCGCCAGCCCACAGACTACGCTATCTGTGGGCCGGGAAGCGCCCTGAGGTCGTCGTTTCCAGCTAGTTGGCCTAGGCCACGATCGTGTCTGCCGAGCGCGGCAGTCGGTAGAACGCGAGGTCGTCGCCTTCAGCCTCGACCTCGATCACATCGCCGGCCCCGATCGCTGCTCCCGCGAGGAGCTGGGACACAGGATCCACGATCAACCGCTCGATGGCCCGTCGCAGCGGACGTGCCCCAAGCGCGGGCTCGGTGCCGCGTTCAATCACCAGCGCCTTCGCCTTTGCGCTGGCCTTGATCAAAAGGGGTACCCCGGCCTGCGCGTGAGCGCGTTGGTTCACCGCCGCGAGGAACTTGTCGAAGATCAAACCGAGATCCTCGGGCGCTAGCGGACGATAGACCAACGTCTGATCGAACCGGTTGAGGAACTCGGCCGGGAAGACCTCGCGCGCAGCGTGCTGCGCGATCGCGGCCAGATCTTCGGCCTGTCCTTCTTCGCCGGTCGACGCAAACCCGAGCGGCACCCTTCCGACGGCTGCGCCCATCTCGCGGCTGCCGACGTTGGTCGTCATGAGAATGACGGACCGGCGCAGATCAGTGGTCGCGTTGTTGCCCAGCGTCACGCGGCCATCGTCGAGGATGCCGAGCAGTGCATTCCAGAGCGTCGGATGCGCCTTCTCGACCTCGTCGAAGAGGAGGATCGAGTGCAAGCCGTGCTCCGGGTCGTGCACCGAATCGATGAGAGCCGAACCCTGGTTCTGCACCTCCGCCTCTGGATCGACTTCGCGGCGCTCGAAGTGCGGCTTGTCGATCCGACGCTGCGACAGCAAGGGCTCGATATCAGCTCCCACGTACCCGGGAGGCGAGCCAAGGAGTTTGGCAACCTCGTGCCCATGCGCGTATTCCTCGCAGTTGATGCGGTGCAACGCACGGTCGTCTCCGAACAGAGCGGCCGCGAGTGCACGGGCCGTTTCGGTCTTGCCGACCCCGGTGGGACCCATCAGAAGCGCAGTGAGCAGCGGGCGCTCGGGGTCTCGCAAACCCGACAGCAGTCGCGCCCAGGACGAGGTGATCGCGTCGAGCGCGTCGTCCTGACCGATCACCTGTTCGGCGAGTCGATCGCGCAGCTCATCCGGGGCCGAGTTCGTCGTCGCTCGTAGGAGCTTGCGAACCCGCGAACCCTTGCGGCCCGCCTTGCGCTGCAGCGTGCGACGGGTGCGTTTCACCGGCTTGGCCGGCGCGGCAGTGGGCCTCCTGGTGGACTCCGTGTTCACGGAAGCAGCTTTCTTTAGTGCCATCGCCGCACCTCCCTCGTCCCATTGGATGGGTTCTCAGGGAACCGAACTCTGTACATCTAGTGTGCGCACATCCGGCAGTTCGTTTCACGTCGCCCCGGGCGATGTGCGAGTTCGCGGGGTATAAAGGGCCGCCACGTATGGGATTTTGCGGTGTTCACGGAGACAAGGCGGCATGATGATGAGACGACTCGGAGTCGCGGTTCTGGCAGCGCTCGTGGCGGGAAGCATGGGTGCTGGGGTGCCTCAGGTTGGCGCCACACAGCAACCCAGTGGCGGGGTCGTCCTCGTGCCGGATCGCGTGTTCGACGGCGAAACCATGCACACCGATTGGGCCGTCCTGATTCGCGGCAATCGGATCGGCTACGCCGGCCCCGCAGATGACCTCGTCACAACGGCTGACGTCCGCTGGGTCGATCTGCCCGGGAAGACCGTGCTGCCTGGGCTCATCGAGGGCCATTCGCACTTCTTCCTGCACCCCTACAACGAGACAGCCTGGACCGATCAGGTGCTGCAGGAGTCGCTCGGTGAACGGACCGCTCGCGCGGTGGTTCATGCCGCCGCAACGCTACGGGCTGGCGTGACCACCGTTCGCGACCTGGGCACCGAAGGCGCCGACTTCGCGGATGTGGGGATCAAAGCCGCGATCGAAAAGGGCGTGATCCCTGGACCCCGGATGTTGATCTCCACGAAGGCGCTGGTGACGTCGGGTAGCTACGGGCCGCGCGGTGCGCCTGAGCAGACCCTGCATCGCGGTGCGGAAGTGGCGGACGGTTTCGACGACCTCACACGCAAGACTCGTCGCCAGATCGGCGCGGGCGCCGACTGGATCAAGGTCTACGCGGACTATCGCTGGGGTCCGGACGGCACCGCGCAGCCCACGTTCACTCAGGCCGAGTTGGATCTCATCGTCGAGATTGCGTCGTCGTCAGGCCGGCCCGTGGTGGCGCACGCTGCCACCGCTGAGGGAATGCGTCGCGCCGTGCTGGCAGGAGTCCGGACGATCGACCACGGCGACGGGGGCGATGCCGAGGTGTTCGCGCTCATGGCGGAGCGCGGCGTCGCGCTCTGTCCCACGCTCGCGGCGGGCGACGCGATTCTGCAATATCGCGGCTGGAACAAAGGAGTGGATCCCGAACCCGCGCGCATCGTTGCGAAGCGTCGGAGCTTCCAGGAAGCGCTGGCCGCAGGGGTACCGATTTGCTTCGGCGGCGATGTGGGGGTCTACCCGCACGGCGACAACGTGCGCGAACTCGAACTCATGCACGACTACGGGATGACGCGTCTCGAGGTGCTGCGTGCGGCCACCGCCGGCAACGCCTCGATCTTTGGCCTCACCGAGCTCGGGCGCCTGGCCGAGGGAAAGCTCGCAGATGTGATCACGGTGGAAGGCAATCCAGCGGATGATCTGAGTGCGCTGCGGCAGATCGTCGCAGTCTTCAAAGACGGCGAACTGATGCACGAGGCGGACGGATGGAACTGAGCACCAAGCAGAAACGCTGGCTGAAAGGTCAGGCTCACTCGCTGGACCCCCTCGTGCGGGTCGGCAAGGCGGGGCTCGCTCCGGGCGTGCTCGAGCAGGCCGAAGAGGTGCTAGCGCGCCATGAACTCGTGAAGGCTCGATTCGTTGCCGATCGCGATGAGCGCAAGGCCCAGGCAGCCGAGTTGGCCGCGGTCACCGGTGCGGTCTTGATCGGAACCATCGGTCGGGTGGCGATTCTGTATCGCGCCAAGGTCGACCCGGATGAGCGTCGCTACAAGCTCCCCTGAGCGGGCGACCTAGCGGCGCTGCCGCCTAGCGTAGGTGGCGGAAGAAGATCTGCGACTCGGCCACCAGACGCTGGTAAACCTGCTCGAGTTCGTCTTCGTACGCGGCCGATTCGGCGTAGACGATCTCGCGAATACCTGCCTGGATCGCTTCCTTCGTGCACCCGAAACATGGGCGCAGGGTCGTGTAGAGCGTTCCGCCGTCGGTACTGTTGCCGTTGCGTGCTGCCAGGAGGAACGCGTTCTGCTCCGCGTGGACGCAGATACAGGTGTCGTAGCCGGTGCCCGGTTCGGCGTCGGACGCGCAGCGTGGGCAGCCGCCGTCGCTGCAGTTCGTCACGCCCATCGGTGAGCCGTTGTACCCGGTGGAGATGATCGACTTCTCGACGACCACCAGCGCCCCTACCTTGCGCCGCAGGCAGTTGGACCGCTCGGCGACCGCCCCAGCGATGCCCATGTAGTACTGGTCCCAGCTCGGTCGTGTCATGCGCTCCGCTCCTAGCAGGTTGGCCTCGGTACGGCCGTACTTTAGTCCGCGGCACGCCACCGGTTGGCCACGGGTCGTATCCACGCGAGCAGCGCGGCCGAAATAGCAGACGAATGCAGCCCGCCGAGGCGTTTGTAAAGAACGTCGGGGTCGTGCAAAGAACGCCCTTTCGCCCGCTGCCACGGGTACCCGTGTGACAGACTTCTCGGTAAGCGACCGACTCCACCCCCATCAGCCTGGCCGGGCCATGAACCGTAAGCTTGTGCTCGCCGGCGTTGCTTTGCTCGCCGGCCTTATCGCCTTTCGCCTGTACGTGGTGTGGCCGACGGAAACCGAAGGCGGATTCCAGATGCCCCCGGGTGGCTTTGGCCGCTCCGTGAGCGCCGCGGAGGCCGAGTACGGTCCCGTGTCCGAAGCCGTCACGCTCGTCGGATCTCTCCGTGCTCAGGAGCAGGTCGAGGTCACGCCGCGGGTGAGCGGACGCGTGGAGTCGGTGCTGGTGGATCTCGGCGACCGCGTGAGCGCCGGCGACATTCTGGCGCAGATCGAGGACGACGAACTCCTGCAGCAGCTGCAGCAGTCCGAAGCTGCCCTCGAAGTGCAGCTTGCCGTAGTGCAGCAGCGCCAGCTCGAACTCCGCAACCAGGAGCTCATCCTGGAGCGGGCGCGTGGGCTGCATGAGTCCGGCCTGACGTCGGCCGAGGAAATGGAACAGGCGCAGACGCGTTTCGACGTGGCCCAATCGCAGGTGAATCTGGCTCGGGCCCAGCAAGTACAGTCCGAAGCCAGCTACCGGGAACTGCAGATTCGTCACGACCAGATGAGTATCAGCGCGCCGATGGACGGTTTCATCGGACGTCGCTTCGTCGATCCGGGTGCTCTCGTGAACTCCAACACACCAGTCGCCACGATCGTGAATCTGGCGACTCTGGAGTTGATCGCAGCGGTGCCGGAACGCGAGCTTGCGAAAGTTGAGCAGGGCGCCGAAGGCATCGTTGTCGTCGACGCGCTTCCCGGCGAACGATTCGTTGGCCGCGTTGCACGCATCTCGCCGCTGCTTGACCCGCAGACCCGAACGGCTCAGGTCGAAGTTGTGGTGCCCAACACAGACAACCGATTGCGGGCGGAGATGTTCGCTCGCGTCGATCTCAGTCTTGGCAGCAACCGCGATGCACTGCGCGTGCCTCGCGAGGCACTCGTGGTACGCGGCCAGGATGAAGGCGTTTACGTAATCAGCGAAGAGGTCGCGCACTTCACCGTGGTGCGGACCGGACTATCGGAAGAGAACTGGATCGAGATTACCGAAGGCCTGGAGGCCGGCGATACCGTGGCGACGATGGGCGCGAATCTCCTGCGTGATGGAGATGCCGTGCGAGTTATCGGCGCACCGTCGGCTCAGGACAGCGAAGGGGCGACATCATGAATTTGCCGAAGGCTGCCATCAACCGCCCCGTAACCGTGCTCATGCTCGCGGTCGTGATCTTCACGTTGGGAATCGTTTCGTTGACCCGGCTGCCGGTCGATCTCATGCCCGACATGGAATTTCCGAGTCTCACGGTGCGCACCGGCTATGCAGGTGTGGGCCCGGAGGAGATGGAAACGCTCGTCACCCGTCCTATCGAGCGATCGATGGCGTCGGTTCCTATGATCGAGCGCATCACGGGCAGTTCATCCGAGGGCAACAGCAACGTCACGATCGCCTTCGAGTGGGGCGCCAACCTGGACGAGGCTTCGGCCGAAATCAGGACCCGGCTCGACCGACTTCGCGGTGCGCTGCCTGAAGACGCCGACGCGCCAACACTCTTCAAGTTCGACCCATCGCAGTTCCCGATTCTCTACATGGCTGTAGCCGGCGACCGCGACCCGCGTGAGTTGCGCCAGTTTGTCGAGGATCAGATGCAGTACCGCTTGGAGCGGGTGCCCGGCGTTGCGGCCGCTGACATCAGCGGTGGCCTCAGGCGCCAGATCCTGATCGAGCTCGACCTGGAAAAGCTCCTCGCGTACGACATCTCCGTAACGAGTGTGGTGAACACGCTTCGTCGAGAGAATCTCAACGAGCCCGTTGGGCCGGTCGCCGAGGGCGAGTTCGAGGTCTTGCTCCGCACGCAGGGCGAGTTCGAGTCCGTCGACCCGATGCGCAGCGTTGTGGTTGCGACGCGGGGTGGCGTCCCCGTGTATCTGCGCGACATTGCCGAGGTGAAGGACTCCTTCGAGGAAGTCCGCCAGATGATTCGCCTCGATGGCCAGCCCGCGATCCGACTTTCGGTGCGGAAACAGTCGGGCGCCAATACCGTGAATGTCGCCAACGCCGTTCACGACGAGCTGGCCCGGATTCGACGCGACTTCCCGGACCTGATCATCACCCCGATCTTCGATCAGTCCGAGTACATCGAGGAGTCGATCTCGAATGTTCGCAGTTCGGCCGTGTTCGGCTCGGTACTCGCGATTCTCGTGCTATTCCTGTTTCTCCGGAACCTGCGAAGCACGCTGATCATCGGCGTTTCGATTCCGATCGCGGTCGTCGCCACGTTCGTGCTGATGTACTACAACGGCTTCACGCTGAACACGATGTCGTTTGGCGGGCTGGCGCTTGGTGTCGGCATGCTGGTCGACAACGCGATCGTCGTGCTCGAGAACATCTTCAGGCATCGCGAAGCGGGCGAGACCAAGGAACAGGCCGCGATTCTGGGCAGCTCCGAGGTGTCCACCGCGATCATTGCTTCGACGATGACCACACTGGCGGTCTTCGTTCCGCTGGTGTTCCTCACGGGCATGGCTGGAGTCATGTTCCAGCAGCTCTCGCTTGTCGTGGCCTTTGCGCTCGCTGCGTCGTTGCTGGTGGCGCTCACAGTGATTCCTGTGCTCTGCCACCGCTTCCTGCAGGTACGGCCGCCCGACCGTGAGCACCACCCGATGATGCGGCAGATGGTGGAGCGCAGCGGCAACATGCTGGCGGCCTTGGATGCCAGCTACGAGCGGATGATTCACTGGGCTCTGGCGCACCGTAAGACGGTTGTACTCGGCGCCACGGCACTCTTCTTCGGGAGCTTCCTCCTCGTTCCGTTCATCGGGTTCGAGCTGATGCCGCAGACCGACGAGGGCGAGGTTCGAGTCAACGTCGAAATGCCGTCGGGCACTCGTGTGGACGTAACCGACATGGTCATCCGCGAGATCGAAGATGTGATCCGCGAACAGGTTCCGGAGGCGACGGCGATCCTGGCCGAGGTTGGTGGCGGTGGTTGGCGCGAGTCTGCTACGAACCGCGGCAATCTCCGCATTTCGTTGGCGCCAGATCGTGAGCGTTCGAGCCAGGAGATCTCCGCCATCCTGCGCCCGCATCTGGTGCGTCGCCCGGGCATGGTCGCGTTCGCGTACCCAGGCAACAGCAATTGGCTTTTCCGCGGCATGGGCGGCGAGGGTACGAGCCTCTCGGTAGAGGTTCGTGGCCACGACCTGGAAGTCGGCACGCAGGTTGCCGAGCAGGTGCAGAACATGATGCGTCGCATCGACGGCGTCGCGGACCCGCGCCTCAGTCGCAAGCCCGGCGTTCCAGAGTTGCGCGTCGTGCTCGATCGCGAGAAAGCGGCAACGATGGGCCTCAATCTGGCCGACACGGCAGCTGTGTTGCGTACGGCGATCGGTGGTCGCGTGGCGACCCGGTTCCGCGACCAGGGCAAGGAGTTCGACGTTCTCGTCCGCCTGCAGGAGTCGGATCGTGAGCGCATCGGTCAGCTAGACCGTCTGCCGATCATCACGCCCACGGGTCAGCGCATCGCAGCCTCGAGCATCGTTACGCTCGAGCGTCGCGAGGGTCCTGTGAATATCCAGCGCAAGGACCAGGAACGGATCATCAATGTCTCGGCCGATATCGAAGGGCGGGACATGGGCTCGGTGATGGCCGACATTCAGGAGGGCGTGCGTGGGCTCGATCTGCCCAACGGGTTCGTCGTGCTGCTCGGCGACGAATACGAAGAACAACAGAAGGCCTTCCGTGATCTCCTGATGGTGCTTGTCCTGGCCGTTATCCTCGTTTACTCGGTGATGGCGTCGCAGTTCGAGTCCTTGCGCGAGCCTTTCCTGATCCTGTTCTCGATCCCGATGGCGGCCGTCGGCATCATCCTGATGCTCTTCCTCACGGGCACGACGTTCAACATCCGGGCGTTCATCGGCATGATCATGCTGGCGGGTATCGTGGTGAACAACGCGATCGTCCTGCAGGACTACATCAATCTCCTGCGGCGCCGTGACGACATGGAACTTCATGCTGCTGTGAAGCTGGCGGGCCGCCGGCGTCTGCGTCCGATCCTCATGACGACGCTGACGACTGTACTGGCGATGGTCCCGATGGCCCTGGGCCTCGGCGAGGGCGGTGAACTCCAGTCGCCGATGGCGCGTGTGGTTATCGCGGGCCTGCTGGCCTCGACACTCATCACGCTGGTGTTGATCCCGACGATCTACACGATGGTTGAAGAGTGGTCCTGGCGCCGGAAGGAACGGAAGGCCCAAGACCAGTCGCCGGGTTACGGCGCGAGTCCGGAAGTCGCCGGCTAGTCGTTCGCCTCGACGAAGGCCTGGGCGCGTTCCACGCGGTCGCGATCGACCTCGCTGTTGCTCCAGTACTCAAGGAAGCGCTCGAAGTAGTCGAGTGCGTCATCAGTGTCGCCGCGCTCCGCGTGATATTCGCCGAGGTACCAGAGTGAACGGACCCACTGGTCGGGTTGCTGCACACGCGGCAGTTCGGACTCCGCGACGCCGCGGAAGTAGTCGGCAGCGTCGTCTCGGCGACCGCTCTCCCAGAGCGCCTCGCCGAGATAGAACTTCACCGTGACGCCCTCATCGGCAACGTCAGCCGTCGGGAGCGCGTCGAGCGCAGTTCCGAGCGCGGTGGCCGCCGCGCTGGCGTCGCGCTGGGCGAGGGCCATCAGCCCATCGACCTAAGCGTCGATCCGGCGTCGCGTGCGAGCCGGAAGAGGCAGTTGCTCCATCTCTCCGCGAAAGCGCGCAAGAGAACTCTGAGCGCCGTCCACGTCGCCGGCCTTCGCACGCGCGATGGCATCGTTGATTTCGATCTGCTGCGCGGACTGCGGCGTGTAGGCGGTCTCTCGTGCGTTCTGCACGGTCGCCACCATGCCGGCATAGTCATCTTCCAGGTCGTAGAGCCCAACCAACACGTTGTTGGTCCACAACCACTGTCCGGGATTGGCTACCGTCTCCCGAGCCTGTAGTACCCGGTCGCGGGCCGCCTCGACTTGCCCGAAGTAGAGAAGTTCCGTGGCGCGCTCCATGTGCCCGACGAACGCCGGCTCGCCACCCGCGTCGATTAGAGCCTGGCTCGCCGCTCGCGCGGAGTCCCAGTCCTCTGTGAGGACGAATACGTTCCAGCGGAGGGCTTCATAGCTCACGAGGTCGCCACTGATTGCGTGCGACCGTTCCGCCGAGGCGAGCGCAGCCTCGTGGTCCCCGGCGCGAATCTGCGCTTCAGAGAGCGCGGTGAATCCCTGCGCGTTGGTGGGGTTGGCCTCGACGAATTCGGTGAGCACTTCCACGCCGGCATCGTGGTTACCCACCACCGAGTACGCGTGTGCCAGTTGCTGGTAACTCGGAGCGAAGCGGTGGCCGAGACGCCGAAGCTCCTCGAAGTGAGGAATCGCGTCGCGGTAGCGCTCGACGTTCACCAGCTGGCCGGCGAGGTTGTGCCGTGCGGCCATGTGGTCCGGGAACTTCTCGACCGCCTTCGTGTATTCGTCGATGGCTTCGCCGACGGTCTCCGGGTGCATCGAGAGGAAGCGTCCGCGAATGTAGTGCCGCTCGCGTGGCGGCAACCGATCGGCCCGCTCGAAGGCATTTCGCGCGAATTCCTGAGCCTTCTCCTGGTCGCCGCCGTTGCCATACGCGACCGAGAGCTTGGCGTGCGCCATGGCGAACTCGGGATCCTTCTCGAGTGCGGCTTCGAGAAGAGGGATGGCCATTTCTTCCTTCGACTCGAGGTTCAACTTCACGCCCTCTGCGTAGAGCCGGAAGGCCTCGACATCGTTGGTCGTGACCTCTTCGAGATCGCGATCTTCGAACATATCGGCGGTGAGCTCGTCCGGGTCGAGTTCGTCGCCATCAACTCCGATCGCGAAGGTGCCGCGGCTGTCGCTCGCGTCGACTTCAAACTCGGTTTCGACCCAGTCCGTAATGTCATCTACCAGATCGAAGATCTCGTCGGTGTCACCCTGCACCGAGTTGGAAGCGAGCACATCGCCGGTGCGCGGATCCTGGATGCGGATGTTGATGCGCAACTCGTCGCCAGCTCTGGCGAAGCTTCCGACGATGGCGGTATTCATCCGGGCGCGCCCAGCCACGCGTTGAACCACGTCGAAGGACGTGGCCTCCGCATCCGCTGCGTCCATTTCCTGCAGCATCGAGAACAGACGGTCCGTGGCGAGCACCTGCACGCCGGACGTCTGCGACAGGTCCGTAACGAGCATGTCGGTGAGGCCGGTACGAAGCCATTGCAGTTCTTCGTCGCCGCTGATGTTGTCGAAGTAGAAGACCGCAACCGCAGGGCGCGCATCCACGCTCGCGGGTGCCACCGGAGGCCCGTCGCCGGGGCGTGGCGGGCGACCGCCGAACCATGGCAAGGCGACCGCTATGACGCCGATGGTCGCTGCCGCGCCTACCGCATAGCCCGCCCAGCGGATCCACGGTCGTGCTTGTTGCAGACCGGGCGAGGCGTGGGTGCCCGAGTAGAGCCCTGACGAAAGAGCTTCGCCGGTCTCCATGTCACGTCGGATGACGGCCAGGTCCTGGCGCAGGTCGGCAGCGGACTGGTATCGCTGGTCAGGCTGCTTGGCGAGCGCGCGCTGAATAAGTCTTGCGATGGGGATCGGTATCGAGTCCCGCACATCGCTCACCGAGCTGGGATCGTCCTTCAGAATCGAGGAGAGGATCGACAGGTTGGTGTCGCCCGCGAATGGGCGCTGGCCGGTGATCATCTCGTACATGAGAATGCCGAGCGAGAAGATATCCGAACGGTGATCCAGGACGCGCCCTTCCGCCTGTTCCGGCGACATGTACGACACGGTGCCGATGATCTTACCTTCGCCCGTGAGCTCGCTGGTGAGCATCTGAGTGACGCCCTCGGGGCCTGTGCTGTCGCGCTGTTTGGCCAATCCGAAGTCGAGCACCTTCACGCGCCCGTCCTCGTCCACCATGACGTTGGGCGGCTTCAGGTCCCTGTGTTGGACGTTCTTGGCGTGCGCGGCGGCGACGGCGTCGGCGAGAGGCTCGGCCACCTCGAGAAATTTCTTGACGGCCATGCCGTCATCCGGGATCAGCTCGTCGAGCGTGTGGCCGCTGATCAACTCCATGGTCATGAAGCGGATCCCGTCGGCTTCCTCGACGGAGTAGATCGTCACGATGTTCGGGTGATTCAAGGCCGCGACCGTCTTGGCCTCGCGCTCGAAGCGCTCGAGTCGATCCGGGTCGTCGGCGAGGGCCTCGGGGAGCACTTTCAGCGCGACTTCGCGGTTCAGACGTCCGTCGTTGGCGACGTACACCTCGCCCATGCCGCCGGCGCCGATCTTGCGCACGATTTCGTAGTGCCCGAGCTGCTTACCGATCATCTTCTTTCCGAGTGGTGACGCGACGCTGCAAGAGTACCGCGCGGCACGGGGTGGAGACACGCCTGGCGAGGAGATTGATCGGCTGCGCAGTGGGTTCGGCAGCTAGAGGTCAGAGCGCTCGGACGAACTTGATGAGTTCGGCCTGCGAGGACGTGCCCGTCTTCCGGAACATCGACTTCAGATGGTTGCGCACGGTGTGTTCGCTGATGAACAGCTGCTCGGCGATGGCTGCCACTCGATCGCCAATGCTCAGGAGTTCGAGCACGTCCATCTCGCGTTTCGATACATCGGCCAGCGCGGGGTGGTCGAGGGGCACCGGAATCGAGACTTCGGGCAGCGACGGCGGGCTGCTCATGGATCGTAGCTGTGCTGCGATCTCGTCGAGCGCTGTCACGAGCGCCGACTCGCTACTGTCGATACCGACGCGCTTCGCCGTCTGTACAGCACCCATGTCGATTAGCACCGAGAACGTCCCCACGTGCTTACCGTTCTCGTCGAGAAAGTGCTGCGGCAGGACCGTTGCAGGGAACGTGGTGCCGTCCTTGCGGCGCAGCACCACGAGTCGGGGCCGCAAGTCCCCACCGGCAATGGCGGCAATTTCTGCACGATGCGCCGGCTCGTGTTCCGCAACGCCAAGCGACACCGACTGATTGCCCAGCAACTCGTCGTACGAGTAGCCGACCCAACGGAGCAAAGTTGGGTTGGCCCAGAGGATTGTGCCGTCGAGGTCGCTCGCCAGTAGGCCGGCGTTCATCGTGCTCACTACATGGAGCAGATCACGATAGCGAGGCTGAAGATGTTCGGGAATCGGCACGTCTAGATCTCCGGGGACGGCGCATTCTGACATATCCCTGCCAAGCGCAATCTTGACGTGGCGGCACTTCGATCCCTAACGTTCAGGTGATAACCCTGTTCACCCCTCCGGGATGACCGCGCCGGTGCGCCTTTCACGCCGACCCACTCTGGTCTTGCTCTGCGTCGCGTTTGCGATGCTCGGCGCCAGCGGTGTGCCCGCAGCCCAGGAAGCCGGTGCGTCGTCCGGTCAGGAAGGCGACTCGCGGCCACGCTTCTCCACCAGCGTCGGTATGACACGTGTAAAGGCCGCCGTTGTGGACAGCGAGGGCGAGCCCGTCGGCGGGCTCGGGGTCGGGGATTTCAGGGTCTGGGAAAATGGCGTCGAACAGCCCATCGAGATGGTGCTCGACCCCGTCCGATTCTCGCTCGACGTGGCGATGGTGCTCGATTTCTCGGCCAGCATCGCGAACGACTGGTCGACAAGTGACGCACGTTCGGCGATCCACGACTTTCTCGATCGACTCGGCGACGACGACTGCGTCTTCATGCTGCCCTTCAACAGCAATGTCGGACCTGGCATCTGGGGCGGGCCGGACGATGTGCCGCTGCGCCAGACCGTGGATGAGCACAAGTTCGAGCTGTACACGCGGCTCTACGATGCGCTCCTCGTGGGTCATGACGCGTTGGACCGGCGGCGGCCCGATTCGGCCTCCGCAGCCGCTGAAGAGCTCGATGACACGCTCTACGGCACCTGGATGGAACCGATCGGCGCGTCCGCATGCGGCGATCCGCTCGATCCCGAGGAAGCGCGCGATCGTCGCGCCGCGATGGTGGTTCTCACAGATGGCGCCGACTCTGGCAGCCTCGCCGGCTATACCGACGCTTTGCTCGCGACCTGGAGGTCCGAAGTGCCGGTTTTCGCGATGGGCGTCGGGTTGGCCGCCGAGCCGCCGCGTCGCCGCACGAGTTCGAGTCTGACGCAGCGTCGCGACCCGCGCCGCCGGGAGATGTATGAGGCGATCCTGTCGCTGCAGGACCAGCTCCGGGAGATCGCACGCGTCTCCGGTGGGCAACTCATTCTCCAGAAGGATCTGCGGGATGGCTATGCGACCACCCTCGGCCTGCTGCGCGGGTACTACGTTCTCACCTATCGATCCCCGGATGACGTCGCAGACGGTTGGCAGGAAGTCGATGTCGAACTGACCAATTCGCGAGCGGACGTGGTGGTGCAACCGGGCGTATATCGCGGTGACTCCTCGCATGTCGGAGCCGTTGAGATCCTGCGCGAAGCCGATGTGAAATTCACGCTGGGTCAATACGAGGAGGCGCTTGCGGACTTCGACCTGGTGGCGCGATTCACTCCCGGGGTTGGCGCCCCACACTTCGGTCGCGGCCTGGCTCTCGAGATGCTCGAGCGCTACGACGAGGCGGCCGACGCGTTCGCACGCTCGCTGGAGCTTCGGCCAGGCACGCCGTCCACGCACGCCAAGCTGGCCGAAGCTGCGGCCCGCTCGGGTGACCACGCGGTTGCCTGGGAGCATGGCTTGCGCGCGCACGTCGCGGGGCTAAATCAGGTGGAGCTATTCCGTCAGCTCGAAGCGGAGTCCACGGCTCCGGGCGATCTCCGCGAGCGACTCGTGGCACCCGTCGTTTTCGTCATGCGACCTCGCGTGCCGGAACTTGATGCGCAACTCGCGCTCCGCCATGTATCGCATGTGCTGCTCACTGGACTGGACACGTCTCCGCACGCCGCGGTAACAACCGACATCGCGTACGCGGATTTCAGTATCAATCTCTGGGTGCGCAACCTGGGTGATGACGGCGATCTCACTGCGCGGCTCGTGATCCACGACCTCCTCCAGGGCGACCGACGAGAGCAGGGATTCTCGATCGACGACGTCGGCGACGCGGATCAGGTTGCGGCGACGGTTGCCGAAGCGCTTCTCGAAGCGCGCGAGTGGATGGACGAGCGCCACGGAACCGAGTAGTTCACCCTCGCGACCTATTCAGCCGGCAGCGCCCCCGCGACGCGTTCCCGCGCACGCTTCAACGCGTCGACCACCCGGTTGCGGCCGCGTAGGGCCTGGGCCACGAGGAAGCCTCGACCGTCGGGGTCATCCTCCATATCGGCCCACTGACGAAGGATGGCGAGGTCGGGCACGGCCGGAGTTTCGAGCGCCGGGTCGTGGTAGTAGCGTCGACGCGCGTAGTTCACCGGCACCAGTTCGCGGGACAGCGCCATCTGCACCCAGTCGAAGTCCGCGGCTGCCGCGTGAGCGTCAGCAGTTTCCTTGAGCGTTGCCTCGACCATGTCGTAGAAGTCTTCGAGGTCGACGATCAGCGATGCGCACTCCTCCAGGATCGGAGTCATGTCGAGCGCGTCGTCACACGCCTCACCGTACTCGGTGGCCGCAGCGCCGATCTCGTGCACGGCGGCTCGATGATCGAACGGAAGGAACGGCGCCGTCGCCAGTCGTACAACGGCTTCCATGTATACGTGGATGTCGCGCAGCAGGTTGTCGGGGTCGGCAACATCGAGTGTGTCGCCCTCGGTGTGCCAGGCGTTGCTGTTGCCGCCGCAGCCGCCCACCGGGTAGAAGCCCTTTTGGGCAACGACATCGGCCGGGATGTTCGACAGCAGCATGAAGAAGCTGCTCAGGCCGATCTGATTGAACGAGTAGTCGCCAGCGCGGAGTGGCCGCATACCGGCAGCCTCGGCATCTGCACCCGCGCGGATGGATTCACGCGCGATTTCCTCGGCCTCCGCCATCCACATCACCTGCGTGTATTCGGTGGCCCACCTGCAGCCCGGCGAGTCGACGTCGATCTGCGCCACGCAATGGTCGCGGAGTTCCATTGCGAACTCGTCGGCGAACCAGGTGGAGCCGCCGTAGCGACCGGTGGAGTGCGCCGGCCACCAGGCGACCCGGACGCCGCGGTGCAGTCGGTCACGTACGCCGCCGAGTACCCGGGCTACCTCGAGCAGTGCAGCATCGCCCACCGCGTTGTCGCCGATGCCTTCGTGCCACGAGTCATAGTGGCCGTGCAGCAGGACGAAGTCGTCCGTCTGCCCGGGAATGTCGACGACGACGACGGGGCACGGCGCCCATCCTTCGAAAAGCTCGGTTTCGATCTCCACGTTGCAGCCGCTGTTTGCCAGGCGTTCGCGCAGCGCGGCGCCGGTGGCGGCCGACACCTGCAGGGCCACGATGGCCGGAAGCCGGTCGCGGTCATCGATGCCCGGGGTGCCCCACACCGGCGTGATGATGCCTTCGTGCGAGTTGCCGGGGTTGACGAATATTGCTGCCGCGGCGCCCGCCGATTCGAGCTGGGCTACGACTTTCGGCATCGCGTAGCCGTCTGCCAGCACCACCTTGCCTGCAACGTGACTCAAGTCACCCGCTACGCTGGAGCGGAACAGGTTCGCCATGTCTTTGATCTCGCCGGTGGCAATCTCGACAAGTTCGCCGGCCACGGGCGCGTCGCCCGTCGAGAGCGAGAACGCCGGGACCTTGCAGTCGAACTCGGCGGGGTCGTCTCCCGTCACGCGGAGGGCGCAACTTTGAGGCACGCTGATGTACAGATCGGGCAGATAGACCTCGGGCTGGAGTCCGAGCGCCTCGAGTCGCTCGCGCATGTACTCGGCGGCCTCGCGCTCATGTTCGCTGCCGCTGTCGCGCACGAGCGTGGAGAAACGCTCGAGCAATGCCCACGGTTCGTCGATGGCGACAGCGTCGCGGGCGGAGGTCATGGCCTCCTGGTCGTATCGCTCAATGGCCCAGCGCATGGTGTTCTCCGGTTGCTAACGTCGACCGCCTCTGCGAAGCTGCCGAGCCCGTGAAGCGGTCTAGCTCCATCTTGTTGTTCCTGACGGCGATTGCCGCCGTGCCGGCCCATGCTGCCGTTGCGGGCGCGCAGGAGCAAGACGCTGACGCCCAACTCGAGCGCGGCGAAGTTGTCGTCACCGTCGAGACCCCCACCGCGGCCGCCGTTGCGGCGACCTTCGATCTTGGCGGCAGGGGCACGCCGGCCATCTTGCTGGCCGAACAACCGGGGCAGACCCTGGAAGACATCGAGGTCACCCTGAACGGCGCGCGACTGGACCCGGTGCTGTCGCGACGCAGCAGCGCGCTTGGCGCGCTGACACTGCCACCCGACGCTGTCGGCTCCTTGACCATTCGCTACCGCATCACCGGTTCGGAGGCGTCGGCCTACCGGTTCACGCTCCCGGTTCCCGAGGCGACCCCGAGTGGTGACACGGACGCCGTGAGTCTCCGCGTCGCGCTGCCACCTGGCGCCGCCTACGCCGGTAACGCGTTTCCACCGCTGGTCTCTGGGCCCCAGGGGCTCGTGGCGAGTCTGGTGGCCGTGCCGAGCCTCGTGCACGTTGTGTTCGGTGACGCGGGCGCGGAGCTCCACCAGCATCGGTGGCTGGAGGCGTTGTCGCTTGGCGTCGCGCTTGCGCTGTTACTCGCGGGTTGGTGGTGGCACGCGCGCCGCACATCGACCGCGGAGGCGGCAGCATGAACGACGGCTTCGGCTGGAATTTCTGGGGCTTCTTCCTTCTAGCAGCGGCGTGGTGCCTGGCCTATTTTGCTTGGGCCTGGTGGAAGAACCGGGGTCATCGTGGCTAACGCGTCGGGTGTTTTCTTCGTCGTGTTGGCCGTATACGGCACGGTGATCCTCGGGATCGCATGGTGGTCGTACCGCAGGACGCACACCGAGGCGGATTTTCTGGTTGCCGGACGCTCGATTGGCGCGCTGGTCGGGGGGGCGACCCTGGCTGCGACGCAGCTGTCATCGGGAACGGTGGTCGGAACCATCGGATTCCACTATCTGACCGGGGTTTCGTGGGCTTGGATCTGGCCCGGGATGTGGATCGGCTGGATTGTCTCAGCCGTTTGGGTGGCCCCGAAGCTACGAGCCTTCGGCGGGGTCACCGTGCCCGACTACATCGCGGTTCGATTCGAATCGGAACGCGCCCGCGTGGTGTCGGCAATTCTGATCGTCGTCGCCTACACGGTGTATCTGTCGGCTCAGTACACCGCCGGTGGGATCATCTTTCAGGCTCTGTTCGGGTGGCCGTTTCTATCCGGCGTGTTGGTCGTGGCGTTGATGACGCTGCTGTACACGTGGATGGGCGGGATGCGTAGCAGCGTCTACACGGACTTCGCGCAGGCGTTGGTCATGGCGCTCGCGTTCTGCGTCGCCGTGCCGCTGTTGCTCTATCGGGTGGGGAGCTTCGATCTCATGGGTCGACTTCTCACCGGCATCGACGCACGTCTCACTGGCTGGTACTTCGGCTTCGGCGAGGTCTCTGTGTTCGCGCTGGCGTTCGCGCTGAGCGCTGCGACCGCGCCCTACCAGATCGCCCGGATCTACGCGCTGAAAGACGTTAAAACCGTACGGCTGGCCATCGGTATCGCCTTCATCTTCCAGGCGGTCATCGGCAGCGTGGCCCTGATCGCGGGACTCGGCATTCGGGCGCTGTTTCCCGTGCTGCCCACGCCGGATCTGGCCAGCAGCATCCTGGCGCTGCAGGTGTTGACGCCGCTGGCGGGGTCGTTGCTCCTCGTGGGGGCCTTGTCGGCGATCATGAGCACCTGCGATTCGATCATGATCATCAGCGCTGCGGGGCTCTCGCACGATCTTTACGGCAAGCTGATCCGACCCCTGGCGACGGAGGCGGAGAAGCTCCGGATCAATCGCTGGTCGGTGTTGATCGTCGGGCTGATCCCCCTTGGACTGACCTTCGTGGATCTCGGCCTGGTCCAGGAGATCGTCGTCGACTACGCGAAGATCATTGCCTCGTTCTTCTTCATCCCGGTGCTTCTCGGGCTGAACTGGCGTCGCGGCACCGCCGCGGGCACGCTCGCGTCGATGCTCGGCGGCTTCGTGGCGTTCTTCAGCTGGTGGTGGCAGCGCCCCGACTATCCCTGGGGCATCGACCCGATCTTCCCCGGCGTGCTCGTGAGCCTGGCGTTGTTCGTTGGCGTGAGTCTGTTGACCCGGCCTGTCAGCGACGAGGCGCTTGCACCGTTTTTCGACGCGGACTCGCAGTAGGGTTGAACGATGGCTGAACCGCATCGTATTTGCTATTTCGTTCCCGGCGCTCTGAGCGCTCATCCGGACGGCGCGTCCGAAGCCGAGCGCCGGCAGGCTTACCTGCAACGGCACGTGCGTGCCGGGGTCAACGTTGTGCTCCGAGACAACCCGGACGGACCGACGTCCGTCGAGTCGGCAGAGGACGAGCGCCGAGCCGCTGCTGCCATGCTCGCGACGTTCCCGTCGGCGGTTGCCGATGACGACGCCGTGATCATCGGCTGCTTCGGCGACCCGGGCCTTCGCGAGGCGAACGCACTCCTCGATGCGCCGGTCATCGGGCCTGCCGCGGCCTCGCTGCATCTCGCGGCGCAGCTGGGTTCGCGGATCGGGTTGATCACAGTGGTCGCAGACGTGATCCCGATTCTCGATGATCTTGTGGCGGACTACGGGCTGGAGTCACGCGTGCGGGCGATCACCGCAGTCGAGGTGCCGGTGCTCGAGTTGCGCAAGAAACGGGCAGCCGTTCTGGCCCGCATGGTCGAGCGCGGCGGCGAGCTTGCGGACAGCGGCGCCGACGTCCTGGTGCTGGGCTGCATGACGATGGGGTTCCTCGATGTGGCGGAAGAGCTGACCGAAGAACTCGGCGTGCCGGTTGTGAACCCGGTGTTGGCATCGCTGCGCACCGCCGAGGCCCTCCTTGGCCTGGGGCGGGTCAAAACCCTGACCACAACGGGCTGATCGCGCCGCAAACCCGTACTTGTCGCCCTCCGGCGCGGTATTCAAAGAGCAGGCGGCCGGCGTCCCTGCGAATCACTTGCTCTGCGATCCAGACAACCGCGGTTCGATCTCGCAGCGTCGTCGCTCGCCGCCCTTTTGGGGCTGCCTCCATAGCGATCGGTCGGCCGGTCGTCGCCCACGGAACAGCCATCGGTGCCGGATCGCGGAGTCGGATGTGCGGATGATCTACGATCACCGGATGCCGAATCGAGCGAACAAGACCCCTCGGCGCCGGGGCCATTCCCACAGCGTCCCTGTCCTTGCGGGCGGCGTGCCGGCCCTCCTCCTTCTGGCGGTGGCCGCGGCATGTGATCCGGCGCTGTCGCCGGTGAATCCCGAGCCCGTGCAGAACGCACGCGCATTGCCGGACGATTTCCACCGCGGAATCAATCTGGAGCCCATCGGCGACTACGGTGGGCTACTCGACGAACGCGAGATCGACGGGACGCTCGAGGAGCTCGTAGCGCTGGGGGTCGATCACGTCGCGGTGATCCCGAGTTTCTTCCAGCGCCGCCTCGGCGAGACGGACTTCTACTGGGAGCCATCACGCGAAGCTGTGGACGATCAGACTCGCCGTGTGGTGCAACAGGCACATGAACTCGACCTGGCCGTGCTGCTCAAGCCTCACCTGTGGCTCGCGGAAAAGGACGACGGGGCCTGGCGCGGCGACATCGCGCCGACTCCTGATGGCTGGCCCGAGTGGTCCGAGAACTACCGCAGGGCCTTGCTGCACTACGCCGCGCTGGGCGAGGAGCTTGGCGTGGCGGCGATCTCGATCGGCTCCGAACTCACTGGCGTCGCGTTGGGGCACCCCGAGTTCTGGCCCGCGCTCGCGGAAGAGATGCGGAAGACATATCGAGGGTCACTCACCTACGCGGCCAACTGGGACCGCGAATTCGAGGCGATCTCCTGGTGGGGCGCACTCGACTACGCGGGTGTGGACGCATTCTGGCCGCTCGTTGACCGCATCGACGAGACGCTGACCCCTGCCGCATGTGTGTCGCGGATGACCGAGATCCGCGGCCGATTGGAGCGGGTTGCGGCACGAGTTGGACGTCCCGTACTCCTCACGGAGATCGGCTACAAATCGGCCATGGGTGCCGCGTTTCGTCCCTGGGAGTGGCACGAGGAACGTGCGGCCGATCCCGACATCCAGGCACTTATCTACCGGTGCATACGTGACGCGTTCGGCGCGGAGCCAGCCCCGCACATTGGCGGCGTCTACTTCTGGATCTGGTACACGTCACCGGCGTGGGGCGGTTTGCGCAACAGCGATTTCACTCCGCGGGGGAAGCCGGCCGAGGGTGTCCTGGCCGGTTGGTACGGAGCCCGCTAGCGAGCCGGGCTTCCGCGGCGTCGATGAGTTCATTCAACCCTTCGCGGCGCAGCGCGCTCACCGCAACCGCTTCGTGGCGCGCGACGAGGGCGTCGAGTAGTTCGCGATCGACGGCGTCCGCCTTGTTGAGGACGCAGAGAGTCGGTACGTCGCCGAGTTCGAGCGACGCCAGCAGGTCCGCGACGGTCTCGATCTTGGCATCGACGTGCGGATCGGAAGCATCGGCGACATGAAGCAAGAGGCTCGCGTCTGCCAACTCCTCCAGGGTGGCACGGAAGGCCTCGATCAGGTCGGTCGGCAACTCCGATATGAAGCCGACAGTGTCCGTGATCACCACCTCCCCCTCTTGCGGGAAGCGAAGCCGACGACTCGTCGGGTCGAGCGTCATGAAGAGCCGGTCCTCGGCTTCTATCTCCGACGCGGTCATCGCGTTGAGCAGGGTGCTCTTGCCCGCGTTCGTGTAGCCGACGATCGACAGCACGGGAACCCGGTGCCGGCGCCGTTGTGCGCGCCGCAGTCCACGTTGCTTCGAGAGATCGGTTACCTGACGCTCGAACCTTCGGATGCGATCACGGATCCGACGACGTCCGATTTCCATGACGGTCTCACCGGGTCCACGGCCGCCGATGCCACCAGCGAGCCGCGACAGGCCGGCGTCCTTGTCGGTGAGGCGCGGCAGCGAGTAGCGCAGCTGCGCCAGTTCGACCTGGAGCTTGCCGTCGCGCGACCGTGCCCGCTGCGCAAAGATGTCCAGGATCAACTGGGTGCGGTCGATGGCCTTCATGCCGGTGGCGTCCTCGAACGCCCGTGCCTGGGCCGGCTTCAGGTCCACGTCGAAGATCGCAACCTCCGCGTCACGGCGCATGCCCTCGAGGATGATCTCCTGCAGCTTGCCGCTGCCGACGATCGTGCGCGGGTGGACGCGTCGCCGCCGTTGTCGCAGTTCACCGGCCACGACGACGCCGGCTGACTCCACGAGCTCCAGGGTCTCCTCGAAGTGTCGGTCCTCCACTCGCACGCCGATCACCAGCGCTCGCTCGGCATCGCTAGGGCCGCGCGCTGACTCGACGACTCGCGCGAACTCGTCTTCGAGCGCGTGCATCGTGGCGGTGAGGTCGAGATCGAGCGAACGAGCATCGCGCGCATGCACGTGCACAAAGGGGTCGACGCCGTCGTCGCCAGCCGCCAGTCGGGCAGGGTCCAGATAGGCGACCTCGACCTTGCCGGCGCGTCCATCGTCTTCCGGATGAATTACGGCCACCATGTCGAGTCGCAAGAGCGCGAGATCGTTCAGGTCATCCTGAGTGAGCGCTTCGCCACGCACATGTGTATGCACTAGTCGCAACCCGCGGAATCGGCCGGCGCCACCGCGCAGACGGCCGATGTCCGGCAGCATGAGTTCGTGCGCGTCGCCCACGATGACGTGCTTGATCGCGCCCTCTCGTGTGATCAGGGCGCCGACCTGACGGCCGATGTCGCACGAGATCTCCGCGAGATGCCGAGCGAGTTCCTGGGTCACAACACGATCGGGCGGCAGTCGCCGTCGGAAAGTGCGCTCGAGAGCGCGGCGCTGTGACGATTGGAGGCCGGTGAGGTTGCCGGTAACGGAGTGGCGAGAGATAGAGCCCCTCCTACAGGAGCGTGCGAACCAGATTGGCGATTAGAAAACCCGAGTAGTTGCCCACCGCGTATCCCAGCAGACCTACCGCGACACCGGGCAGCACGCGGTCGGCGTAGCCCCGGGCGCCGGCGAGGGCCACCGCTGATGCCGGACCGCCCACGTTGGCCTGCGACGCTACTGCCAGCGTACCGGCATCGATACCCATGAGTTTGCCAATTCCGAATATGCCAACGCCATGCACAGTGATCGTGATGGCCGCGAACCAGAAGACCGCGGGCCCGACCCGGAAGATGTTTGCCAGAACGGACTGGGCGCCGTTGGCGGCGAGGAAGAGCAGAAGCAGGTAGTTCCCCAGCAGCGCACCCCCGTGCAGTTTCCTGATCGGGGCGATCTGCGCCAGGCCCAGCGCGATCGTGCTCAGCCACAGAACCTCGGGGAGCGCAGGGATCGTGTTGGCGAGCCAGCCGGCCGTCCAGAGTGCGGCCGCGGCGATCGCGATCAACGCCGCAAGGTCCGCGATCACCACCGGCTGGATGCTACTGGTCAGGCTCTGTGCGACGGAAACGGGCGCGGCGTCATCGGTAGCGTCGTCGTCGGAAGCCGCAATCGCACTGCGTCCGATGAGCAACGGCGCCACTAGACAGGCCGCCATCCAAACGGCCGTGAGCGCCACGTCCGCTGCCACCGCAGCAGTGAAAAGGTCGGCGCTTGTGTCGAAGGCGCGGCCCAGGGCCGCGAAGTTCATTCCACCGCCGGTGTAGGTGTCGGTGAACTGGCCCGCCAGCTTCCATCCCTCTGGCCCTACCGCTCGACCCACCGTGACGAACCCGATGAGGGCTCCGACTGCCGTTGCCACGGCACCGATGAGGAAGGCTACGAACATCCGCGGTCCGGCCGACCGGATGGAATCGAGATCGACGTTGAGGAGGATCAAGACCACCGCGAGGCTCACGCCGGTACTCGACAGCCAGTCGTAGGTGGGTGATGTGCCTGGAACAAGGCCGGTGTTGGAGAGCACCATGCCCAGGAGAATGCCGACGAGTGCTGCTCCCAGAGCCTTGAATGCTGCGAGTCGTCGTTCGAGTTGCAGAGCGACCCACACCACGGCGGTGAGTATGGCGGCCAGCGCGAGCGGGTCGGTGATCAGTGGCTCTTCCCCCGGTCGGAGATTTGGCGACTAGACGCAGAAAGGGCGCCGGACGCATGCGCGTCCGACGCCCTCAAACTCTGCAATCGCCGGTCGCCTCAGGTGGCGACGCGGTCCTTCAGGCCCTTGGCGGCCTTGAAAGCGGCGACCTTGGTCGCGGCGATCTGGATCGTCGCACCCGTCGCCGGGTTGCGGCCCGTGCGAGCAGCGCGCGCGCGGGTTTCGAACTTGCCGAAGCCAGCAATGGAAACTTCGCGATCGGCGTCGAGCTCGATTGCGATGATGCCCTCGCCGTCCTTCGTCGAGAAGATGCAGTCGACTACATCAGCTGCCTTCGATTGCGACAAATCGCACTTCGCGGTCAGCTTGGCTGCCATTTCGGCCTTGGTCATGGTGCCCCCTTTGAAAAGTTAGAAAAACAGCCCAGCAACAGGCTGACCGCTCGGCGCGGGAATGTCGAGCCCCCCGGTTCACTTTTTTCCCTTGCGGCCCTAGGGATTTCCGGGGATCGGTCGAGCCGTGACGGGCGTCCGGCACTCGTGGCCGAGCTACATTCATGACAACCGCGCCGCGCGTCGCATCGTCACAGACGTCATAGAGAGGCCAGATATGAGTGCGATCGAGATCTTCGGTTTCGAGACCTCCAACAACATGAAAGTCCGTATCGCGTTGAAATATAAGGACTCGGACTACACGTTCACGTTAATCGATCCACGCGAGCGTCAACAGATCGTGGAGTGGACGGGTCAGCCTCTGACTCCAGTGATGAAGCACGGCGAGGTGGTCCTTTTCGACTCAGGCGCCATCCTGCGCTACCTCGACGCGAACTTTCCGGCCGCCCCGAGACTCTTTTCGGGAGATCGAAAAACCCTCGTTGCCATCGAGGGTTGGGAGGTTTTTTCGCGGTTTCGGGTGCTCGGGCCACTCATAGTCGTGGTGAATCACCGCCTTGAGGGCGGCGATGATCCGCAGGTGTTCGCTACCTCACAAGCCGATTTCCGCGCTGCCCTGGACGAACTCGCCCCGGCTCTGCGGGGCCGCCACTGGCTTGTCGGCGACACGATGACCGGCGCCGACGTCACCACCGCGCCCGTCGTCTATCGGGGGATTGGCTACGGATTCTGCGATCGGAGCGATGTCGATCCAGCGCTGCTCGAGTGGATGGACCGCGTCATGGCGTACGACGCAGCTGGCGACTAGCGGGGCGGCGGCCGTCGGCCCGGTGGACGCCGCGGCGGCGGTGGCCGGTCGGCGAAGCGTTGCAGCCGTGCGAGCTGTTCGGTGTCGAGGTGCGGTTCCAGGTCGCGCACGAGTGTCTCGAGCGCTTCGCGCATCCGAGCGTCGAATTCGCCCATGGCCTCGCGATTGCGCGACGCGGTGGCTTCGAGGACCGGGCGGATCGCGGCAGCCTGAGTTTCGTCGCGAGGACGCAGAATCCGTTCCATGTCGCGGACGAAGCGGTCTTCATGGCGCATGCCCTCGATCCTGCCGGCGCGAGCGCGCCCAAGGGCGCCTACGGTAAGCGCACCAAGCAGCATGCCGATCAGGAGCGTGATGCCCAGAAGCAGGTATGAGCGTCCGCGCGCTGTCATGAGGCGCTCTCCGAGGCTGCCGGCATCAACGCCTGCGCGTCGTAGATCGATGTCGCGGTGACCGGGTCGAGTCCGAGTACTGCTTCCAGCGCGGTCTGCGACCTCTCCGAGGAGCCCGAAAGGCTGAAGACCGCCAGAGCGACCGCCAGCACGAGTGCGGCCGCGGCGAAGCGAACAAAGTCCGGCAGCGTCAAGGAGTCGATCCAACCGACGGGCTCTTCCTCGACACGGCGCATCACGCGGTCGGCGAAGCCCGGACCGAAGTTGGAGCGGCCCTTGTCGCGCAGCAACTGTTCGAGTTGGAGGTCGTGCTCAGTCATCGCCCTTCTCCACGTGGTCGGCCAGCAGTGGCTTCAGCGCCTGCATGGCCCGCGACAGGCGAGACATTACCGTGCCCGGCCGCACATCGAGCATTTCGGCGGTGGTGTTGGTGTCGTGTCCTTCGATCATGCGCAGCACCACCACCGCGCGGTGCTCCGGTTTCAGTCGACGAACGGCTGCTTGCACCGAGGCCCGGGTGTCGCGGCGGTCAACGGTTGCCGTGCCATCCGTAGCGGGTTCGATGAGCGGCGCGTCGTCACCCTCACGATCGCGACTGATGAACCGATCGAGGAAGCGCTTTCGTCGCTTCAACTCGTTGAGCGAAAGGTTGATCGCGATGCGTGTGAGGTAGGTCTTGAGTGCCGCGTCGCCACGGAAGTTGCCGAGCGAACGCCAGAAGCGTACGAAGACTTCCTGGCCGACGTCGTCGGCGGTACCGCCTGGGCCAAGCATGCCGATTACCGTCGCAGCCACGGCGCCCTCATAAGTCTCTACGATCTCGCGAAACGCACGTTCGTCCCCGTCGCGCGCCTGGCGCACGAGTTCGAGGTCGCGAGATCGATGGTCGGATACGGAATCGGGGGTCAACAGGGTTCAGGGCTTGGACAACGGGTCGGGAAGCTCCATTCCACGTGATTTCGACGTGCGGCGCGCCGGGCCTGCGGTCACAATAACCGCACCATGCCGTCCAGACCGCGAGTCCAACCAAGTTTCGTTCTGCTGTTGCCTCTGCTTCTGGGCGCGGCGGCGAGCGCTCACGCCGTCACGCAGTCGGTCCAGGCCAGCGAGCGGGTTGTTCAGGTGCCTCTTGCGGAGCTTGTGGAGGCGATGTTGCCCGAGGTGGGCTATGACGCCGCCACCACCACCAACAGCGGGCGGTTCCAGGCCGCGGTGTACGTGCGGCTGGCGCGTGCCGCCCGCGACCGGGGCACCCAGATCCTGTCCATCTCGAGCGAAGACTGGTTCCAGGCTTTCCTGGAGTACTCGGGACTCGAAGAAGAGGAGCTGCCGCAGTACCTGTTGTTGATGCGCGAGCACGGCCAGAACGTGACGCTCGATATCCGCGCCGATGCAGTGATCGAGCGCGTGAAAATCGGTCGAGAGCCGGAAGTCGCCATGAACGTGCGGCTTGAGTTCGAGGCGAGGCCGGATCGCGCCAAGAACTTCAGCTACGAGGATCACCTGTCCGAGCCGCCGGTGCTGGTGCACAACGAGAGCACGATCTCGTACCGCCTGATGGACATGGGCGACCAGATCTTCATGGACGAAATCAGCGGGTCGAAGGTGCGACCGCTGACCGGCTCTCTTGGGGCTCTGTTCGCGGTGATCGGTCTTGCCGATATTCGCAGGGTGCGCACCGCGTCGAGCGAAGATGGCAGCTCCGTTACCGTGGCCGAGGCGAGCAAGTCGATCGTTACGGTGCCGGCTGCGGTCACGACGTCGCCCTGGGGTCGCGCGGAGCGCGGTGTTTCGCCCAATCGCGACGATCTGCTCGCCATTGAGGAACGCCTCCGCAAGCCGTTGGAGTTCGACTATTACGATATGGACTGGGAAACGGTGAGCGGCGCCGTGAATAGGCTGGTCGACGGCCCGCTGCCGCCGAACGTCGATTTTCTCGGCAACGCATCGCTCAAGATCAGCGATGGCTTCGACACCCTCTATAGCGACTTCCCGTACGTGTCCGGCGCCTATGGGTACATGGAATACGACGCGGCACATGTGGCCGCCGCATCGAAGGGCGTGGCGCTGATTACCCACGCGCACGATGACCACTGGAGTCGGGAGTTGTTCGAGCGCACCGGCCTGACGCTGGTGGCGCCGCCGGAAATCGCCGAGGGGTTGGATGCGGCCCGAGTGGCTCCCTGGGGCGAATCGATCCGGCTTGGGGGGCTGGTGATTCACCCCGTCGAGACCGCACATGCACCCGAAGCGGCCCACTGCTCGTACACGGTGGAATGGGGCGGTCGTCGACTCCACTTCACCGGTGATACCGAGGACCCCAGCGCGTTGCTAGCGGCGACGGAGCTCGACGCGGCATTCGTGACGCCTTGGCTCCTCCGGGAGGTGCTCGCCGCGGGCCAGGAGATCGATGCGGAGCTGGTGGTCGTGTATCACCACACCGCAAACGAAGACGTTCCTCGCGGTGACGGCATCCATGTGCCGAGCCCGAATAGCACCTTTCGGATCCGCTGAACCGGGTGCGCCCGCCGCGGAGTCGTGGCGCTTCTGATACAACGAGCGGATGAAACTCGCATCCCGTTTCGTCGCCATCGCCGTGGTCTTCACGACCCTCGCGTGTGGCGCGTCCGATCCGTCCGAAGATTCTGTTCCCTCGTTGAGCGATCGATCGCCCCTCGTGCTGATCTCGCTCGACGGTTTCCGCTGGGACTATCCGGATCTCACGGATACTCCGGCGCTCGACCGGATCATGACGGCGGGCGTGCGCGCCGAAGGCATGATCCCGGTCTTCCCGAGCAAGACGTTCCCATCCCATTACTCGATTGTCACCGGGCTGCACCCCGGGCACCACGGCATCGTGTCGAACAACATCCGCGACCCGCGTTGGCCCGAGCCGTTTGCGCTGCGGTTCCGCGATGAGGTGCGGAATTCGCGGTGGTGGGGCGGAGAACCGATCTGGGTGACCGCCAACCGGGCGGGCCTGCGAACCGCCTCATTCTTCTGGCCCGGCTCCGAGGCGCCGATCCAGGGCGTGCAGCCGGACTACTGGATGCCCTTCGACGACTCGGTGCCCGCAGAAACTCGGGTGGACACCGTTCTGGAGTGGCTGGCCCTGCCCGAAGCGGAGCGGCCGACGTTCGTCACCATGTATTTCGAAGAAACGGACTCTGCGGGACACGAGTACGGGCCCGGGTCGTGGGAGTCGCTGGAGGCGATTCGTGCCGCTGACATAGTGATCGGGCGGTTGCTTGACGGGCTCGACGCGCAGGGGACGCTCGAGAGCACCAATATCGTGGTGGTGTCGGATCACGGGATGGCGACCCATACGTCGGACCAGATGATCGCGCTCGAGGACTACGTAGAACTATGGCCCCATGAGGTGTTTGAGGTCGGCGCGCTGTTGCAGATCTTCCCGGACGAAGGGCGCGAGGGCATGATTTACGACGCCTTGCACGACGCGCACCCCAATCTACGCATTTTCAGGCCGTCGGAGGCGCCGGCCGAATTCCACCTGTATGACAACCCTCGACTCGGGCCGATCCTCGGAACACCGGATCCCGGCTGGGAGGTGCGTCCGCGCGGGGCGACCCGACCGGGTGATTGGCTTGCCGGGCACCACGGCGCCGATCCCAGTCACGAAGACATGCACGGCGTGTTCATCGCTGCGGGTCCCGCGTTTGTCTCGGATGCCACAGTCGCTCGATTGCCCGGCGTGGACATCTACAACATCCTGGCCCATGCTCTGCGCGTCGATCCCGCGCCAAACGACGGAAATCCGGCGCGCCTCGATGGCATCGTCCGTCGCTGAGTGCTTGCCGACCCATTCAAGGAGTCCTGTGATGCGTACGTCCTTCCTGCGTTCGATCGTCGCCGCCGCTACGACTGCGCTGGTGTTGCCCGTGGCCGCACAGCAAACGACCAGCGCAGCAGCGCTTGCCGAACACCTTCCAGCGGCTCCGAGTGGTTGGAGTTCGTCCGACGGCGAGCAGATCCAGACTTCGGCTATGGGAAACGACGTGGCGCAGGTCAGCCGGGTCTTCACGAACAGCGACGGCGCCGAGGTGGAACTCCAGATCATCGGGACGCCGGCGATGGTCGCGGCTTCTCAGAGCGCCGGCATGATGTTCCAGAACCAGATGATGTTGGATCAGATGAACTCGTCCAATCCGGATAAACAATTCGCGACCATCGACAACGATGGTTGGACTGGTTGGACGGTCGTGGACCAGGGCGACTCGGCGTGCGAGGCAACGGCGTTCAACGAGCATCTGGTGGTGAAGATCACTACCAATCGCGGCGACGGCGACATGCTCGCGACGTTCGTGGAACTCGTGCCGTGGGCCGCACTCGGAGCCCTCAACGAGTAGGCATCAGTCCCTGAACATCAGGCGTCGGATGTGCCTGAACGGCAGGCCACCGTACGAGATCAACGTGTCGTTGAATCGCTTGAGCGTGTAGTGGTCACCCATCCGGCGCGCATATTCGTCGCGTAGCGTCAGAATCTCGCGCTCGCCGATGATCTCCCTGGCCGGCGGCGACGGGCTTTGCGAGTCACGTTGCACCTCTATGAACGCGTTCGTCGGCTCCATGCCGATCTTGTCGACGTAGGCCTGCACCGCCTGATCGAACGTCATCTCGTCCTTCGCCATGCGTAGCTTGGTGAGGATGCGTTGCACTCGCCACATCCGCATCTGCAGTCGCGCCATCCGCGTCTTCAGTGCCGAGGTGTAGTCGAGACGGTCCTCGTAGTAGCCCTCGTCCTCGAGGAGCTTCTCCAGATAGAAGGACCAGGCCTGGCTGTGGTAGATGCTGCCGAAAGCACGGCGCATGGGTCGCGTTACGTTCTCGTTGGCCGCTGCGATCTGCACGTTGTGGCCGAGCCACTCGTGGTACGAGATCACGTGTGTCCAGTAGGGGTTGTACGACTTGATGCGGCTCGCCTTTTCGTCGTCCGTCAGCCGATCCTCGAGCGGTGTGAGGATGTAGTACCCGGACTGCCGGCCAGCCACCGTCGGCCCACCAGTGGCTCCACCGAAAGACAGCGTGCGCCGCGCCATGGGGGCGGTGATACGGGCGCCATAGTCGATGTAGTCAGGAATCGACACCACGTGGCTGCCCTCATTGAGCAACCAATCCGAAGCAAGGTCCACAAAACGCTGGGCCATGGGCAATACGCCCGCCCAGGTGGGGCTTCTTCCTTCATGACCTCCCAGACGGTCGCGAGGTCGCCACTTGGGTGGATTTTCTTCGCGAGCGCCTCCATGGCGGCCATCGTCTCGCGCTCGTCGTCCTCGGCGAGGCGCAGCATCGAGTCGACGTCCCAGTGCGGCAGGAACTCGTGCTCGAACTGGTAGACCTCGATCTCCTCGGGACTCCAGGCCGGTGAACGATCGGAGCGCGGCAGGAGTTCATCGCGCAGGAAAGTCTCGTACCGGTCGACGGCGGCGAGGGCGGCCGCGCCCGCAGCCAGAAGTTCTTGCTTGAGTTCCGGCGAATCCACCACGGCTTCGGGCAGGTAATCCTGCAGAAGCATGCGGGCGTAGTAGGCCTGGTAGATTGCGTTCTCGGTCCAGGTCCGCGCCGGGCGCGTGAGATTGGTTTCGCCATTGGCCAGGATCGTGGGCAGACGACGAAGCTCGGCGAGGGCTCGGCGCACCCCGGAATCGGGAATCGCTCCCGGGCGAGTGAACAGTCGGTTGGTGGCGCCGAGCGCGAAGTACGACACCGGCTGCATGCGGAAGAGTTCGATCTCCGAATACTCGAAAATCCGTGTGCGCAGGTGACCGCGCAACAGTTCGTAGTCGACCTGATCGTCGAGTCCGAGCGAATCGATGTCGATGACCGACAGCCGAATGAGCAGGTCCGAGAACCTCTCGGCCGCGGCCGCGTACTGAGCGGCAGCTCGCGTTTCGACCCGGACACCGAGCGCTTCGTTGATGAGGACGTCGAGCGACTCCTGCGCGAAGGAGACGCCGCTGGCGCTGGTGAGACCCAGAAACGCCAGCATCAGGGTTGCGGTACGGGCCATGGTGCTCTCCTCGGTCAGTCGTCGGACAGAACGGCGTCAGCGTCGATTTCCACCAGATACCCATCACCAATCGGGGTCGCCTGGACGAGAGTATTGGCGGGCTGGATCGCCGCGAATCGAGCGCCGTGGGCCCGCGACACGGGCTCCCAGTCTTCCTCGTTGCGGATGTAGACACGTGTCCGCACGATGTCTTCGAGGCGACCGCCCACCGACTGCAGTGCTCCCTCGATCTTGTCGATGATGAAGTGAGTCTGTGCCTCGAGGTCTTCTCCCCCGATCAGCCGGTCGCCATGGGTCGCCGTTGTGCCGGAGATCCAGACACGGTTTCCGCGGCGCACGGCGCGGCTGAATCCAGCGATGTCCTCCCAGATCGTTCCGGTGAGCACCTGTTCGCCGCCAGCGCTGCGGCGTTGCACGTCGTACGCCGGTGGAAACCCTTCCACGTGATGACTCAGGTCTCCCGACGCAGTCAGGAAGGGCGGCCGCCGGTACTCGTCTCCGCTATCGCCCGGGATCGGATCAAGTGAGTCCGCCGCCGCGTTGAGCTCCTCGAGATCCGCGGCATCGAGAGCGAATTCGAACAGTCGCGCGGTCTCCTCGACATGGGCGCTCTGGCCGAGCCGAGCGCCGATGATGATGGCGGCGACTCCCGGCTGGTCGAGAACGTACCGGGACGCGACGTTGGCGATGGTCATGTGGTGCCGATCGGCGACCGTTCGCGCGGCACGCAGCACGCGCTGCAACCCTGCCCAGCCGCCCGCCGCATCGATGAAGCGCTTGTACTTCATCCGCGACCAGGTCTCGAGTTCGCCGGGCTCAGGTTGGTCGAGCCAGCGGTCGGTGAGGAAGCCGCCAGCCAGCGTGCCGTAGGCGAGAAGACTCATGTCGTGATCCGCGGTCAGGTCGGCAAGGCCATGCTGCGGTCGGCGGTCGAGCAGCGAATAGCAGACCTGGTCGGAGACCACTGGGACCCCGCTGTGCAGCAACATCCGCATGTGCGCAGCATCGGTGTTGGTCATCCCGAGTTGCCCGATAACACCTTCCTCTTGCAGTTCGGCCAGGTAGGCAAGGCCGTCGAGGTAGCTGGGATCCCAGTAGTTCCAGGAGTGAAACTGCAGATGGTCAAGCCGGTCGGTCTGGAGTCGATCCAGCGCGGTCTGTACCGCAGCGCGCACCGTCTCGCGGTCTAGCGGTCCCGGTGATGGAACCCACTTGGTGAGTGCCTGGACGGGTGTGTCGCCGGAGTAGTGCCCGACGATCACTTCGGCCGAGCCGTAGTGATCTGCCATATCGAATGTCGTGAAACCGGCGTCGACGTATGGCTGCATCGCGGCGGCCGCCGTAGCGGGGTCGACCTCGCTTCCGTCGCGCTCCAGGTCTGCGATCTGCCAGAGTCCCGTGATCACCCGAGACACTTCGAGGCCGGGCGCGAGTTCGTATCGTTCGGTCATCCGCTACTCCGGCGGCAAGTTGTTGAAGCGCTCGTCGACGTCGACCCCGGATCGCGCCAGCACGGCCCGCTCCCGGAAATAGATCAGACTGCCCACGGCCATGACGATGAGCCACACCGGCGTGGAATGGAAATACCAGGCATCGACGTCGGCGTTGAGGTCCTTCCACGTGTGGATGCCGAGGAACACCACGAGCACCACAGCGCCAAACGCGGCGAGCGGTTCGCGCAGCCGCCCGCGGAATACCTCGATACGACTCGCGATCTCGGGGTTGCGGCGTGGCAGGGTCACCACCGTGACGCACATCAGCGCGAAGTTCACGAGCATCGACGTCACCATGATGTCGACGCCGAGGAAGAAGTCGCCTGCGAGGTGACTACCGAGCACGCCCATCGAGGCCATGACGCCGCTGGCAATGATCGCTACATGTGGTGTGTGGTGCTTGGGATGCACGGTGGCGAGCGCGCGCGGGAAGATGCCGTCCTCGGCCCACGCGAACATCAGCCGCGACAGCGACAACAGCATTGCCGGGACATCGTTGAGCAGCGCGATGGCGGCGCCACCGACGATGGCGACGGTCCATCCCGGCGAGAGCACCACGCCGAGGAGCCCGGGTGCTGTGACATCCCGCAACATCGCCTCCTGCGCCACGTATTGCCACGGCACGGTGTTGTAGACCGCCGCCGTGAAGAGCATGTAGAAGCTCCCGACCGTCAGCATGGTCAGGCCGATGGCCGCGGGCAGTGCGCGCCCTGGATTGCGCGCCTCGCCGCCGGCCTGCGCTATCGAGTCGAAGCCGATGAAGCTCGCGAAGAGCACCACGGACGCGCTCAGAAAGACACTCCACTGAAACGGCGCCGGGTCCATCGCCGGGATCGTCGCCCCAGTTGCCTCGAGCGCCCTGAGATACGTCTCCTGGTCGAATGAGAACCCGGCGAAGATGACCACACTCCCGAGCGCAAACATCACGATCATCAAGGGGATCAGCATGCGCTCGTAGAACTGCACGCAGCGGATGTTGACGGCCACGAAAGCCCAGATGAAGAAGAGTGCGAGGCCGACGCGGATCGGGCCCGTTTCGAGCGCCGCCGCGATGTTCGTGTAGCCGACTGCCTCGGCGACATCGCGCATGAACGGGACCATTACGTAGGTCACCACGCCGACCACGATCGACAGGCCGAACCACTGCGAGAAGCTGGCGATGAATCCGAGGTACGGGTTCAGCCCACGGCTCACGTGGATGTAACTGCCACCGGCGCGCGGCATGGCCGATGCGAGCACTGCGTAGGCGAGGGCCGCGATGAGGGCCGGAATGGCGCCAACGAGGAACGCCGGTAGCACCCACGGGCCGATGTCGGGGACGTTGCGTTGCAGCATGAACGGAACCACGTTGATGCCGGCTCCCAGCATCGAGCAGATCCCCGTGGCGGTGAGGCCAACGAGTCCGAGTTCTCGGACCAGGCCGGTTTTTCCCCTACCGTCGTCCGTCATTCTGCTTCTCCTCCGTCAGGAATCACCCCGACACTGTCGCCGATCTGACGAACCGACTCGATGGCGGCGTCGCCCAGGATGTCTCGAGCGCGGTCCTGCGCCGCCTGCCAGCGCGGACGCGCTTTCTTCAAGATCTTCCGGCCGGGCGCGGCAAGTCGCAGGCGGCGCCCACGACCTGGTGCATCGAGCCACTCGATCCAGCCTTGTTTGGCCATCACTCGCAGGTTGCGGCTCACCGTCGATTTGTCCATCACCAGAACAGGCGCCATCTCCGCGGCGGTCGTGCTGCCGGTGAAGGCAATTACAGACAGCATCGTGAGCTGGGTATTTCGAATGCCGAGGGGACGCAGGGCGTCGTTGAACACGCCGTCGATCACGCGGCTGATCTTGTGTGTCCGGCCGGCAACGCAAGCGGAAAGGATCGCGTACGCGTCGGCTGCGGCGCCCTTGGGTTGGCTCATGGTGCGGGGATTATAGGCGCGTCCGACTTGACCGGGGAATCTAGAGTTGTATATACAACTTAAATCAATCCCCAAACTGGAGCATTGCGGTGCGCGGAACCCTTCCTTCGATTCCCCTGACAGTCGCGATGGTTGTTGTGAGCAGTGCGGCCGGCGCCAACGCCGAGGCTGCGCCGATCGACCTGAGTGACTTCTTTCTGGATGCCGCTGCCGAGGTCGCCCTAGCGCGGAGCGCCGCGCCGGAGGTGATCTCGGGCGACGCAACAGTGCTTGTACTCGGATCAGCCGGGTACGAGGTGGCCGAAACCGGTACCAACGGTTTCACCTGCATGGTGCTGCGCTCCTGGTCCGGCCCGGCCGGGACGATGGATCCCGGCGTCAAGGCACCGATTTGCCTCAACCCTCCGGCCTCGGACACCGTGCTCCGCCGTCACGTCTTCGTTGCTGCGCGCGTCGCGGCCGGTGTCGAGCGCGGCGAAGCCGAGCGCGAGATCGATGGTCTGCTGGCCCGCGGTGAGATGCGTCGACCAGGCCCGGGAGCACTCGGATACATGATGTCCGCCGGCCAGTGGCTCAACGAGCGAGTGGAACGCTTCCTGCCGCACCTGATGTTCTTTCAGCCCGGGGTCGGCGGAGCTGATGTGGCGAACGCCGGTCTCACAAGCGGTCTGCCCTTCGTGATCGGCGGCGCCACCGGCGACTGGGGTGACATCACGGTAACGCTGCCCGAGAGCAGCTTCGTGGAGCCGGAAGGCGAGGGCCGCTAGCTTCTGCAACTCCGTCAGGAAGGGGCGTCTCGTTGAGGCGTCCCTTCTTGCGCTTAGCGCTCGATCGCTGCGCGCCGACCTCATGCAGAATGACGCGCTTGCGCGGGGTTGAAGGCTTCATATAGGGTTTTTCCATATAGGGATATTCCCTATATGGTGATCTTTCCCTGACCTCCCGCGAAGTGCCTATGCCAGCTGCCGAAGCCCCGCTGCACAACCCGCTGACCTGGCTTTCCTACCTGGTTCTCCTGGCGCTGGCCGATGGCCCCACGCACGGCTACGGGATCATCAAGGAAGTCGAGCGCCGCACCGATGGACGCACGCGCGTCGAGGCCGGCACGTTGTACGCGGCGATCAAGCGTCTGCGCGAGCAGGGTTTGTTGAGCCCGGTGGGAGATGCGAGCGGATCCCGGCGACGCCGCGACTACGAACTCACCGCAACGGGCCGCAAGACCCTGCGTCTGGAGTCGGAGCGACTCGAAGGCCTCGTGGATGTGGCGCGTGCTAAAGGCGTGCTGCCGGCATGAGCCGGCTGCCACTCGCCTACCGGCTCGCGTTGTGGCTCTACCCCGCCCACTTCCGCGCCGAATATGCGAGCGAGATTACCGAGACGCTCCTGGCCGTGGAACGTGAGTTCGCGACGACCAGCGCGATTCAGCGACAGCTCCGCCGTTGGCGCGAGTCAGTTGCCATCGTTCGAGCCGCTGTTCGCCTGCGGCGCAGCGGCGGAACACCGGATCCCCACCGAGGCTCGAAGATGGAGACCTTCCTGACCGACCTGCGCCGGGCGGCGCGTGCGCTGGTGCGCACACCCGGACTCACGCTATCGATCGTTGCCACGCTGGCGCTCGCGATCGGCGCCAACACCGCGCTCTTCAGCGTTGTGCAGGCCGTGCTGTTCCAGCCCTTGCCGTACCCGGACGCCGATCGGCTGCTGTTCGTATGGCAGGAGTTGCACAACCGCGAGGCGGACTACTACCCGTCGGCGCAGGCGGACCTGGTCGACTACGCCAACGCCGAAGCCATCGAGGGCATTGGCGGTATGTGGGCGTTCCAGCAGCCGTTAGTGGATGCGGATGGGCCGGCCGAGCGTGTACCCGCTGCCGCCGTCACCGCGAACTTCTTCACGTTGCTCGGCCTGGAGCCTGTTCTCGGGCGGGATTTCGGCGAGGCGGAAGCGGCGCCGCCCACGGCGGACGGCGCGCCGACGGCGGGGTCGGTGATCATCTCGTACGAGCTGTGGCAACGGCGGTACGGGGGCGATCCGGGCGTGCTGGGACGGGCGCTCGATTTCGGTGCTGGCGCACGCCCCATCGTGATCGGCGTCGCACCGGCCGGCCTGCGGCTGCACTTCCCGCAGGTTGCCGAGGTTCCCGAGCGAATCGATGCCTTCGTGCCGATGCGGGTCGACTGGAGCGCGCCCGACCGCAGCGGCTGGTACATCCGGACGTTCGCGCGGTTGCGCGCGGAAGCAACGGTTGCCGAGGCGCAGGCACAGATCGAGGCGGTCAACGACTGGCAGTGGGAGGAGTTCCCGATCTATGCCAACGCCGGGACTCATACGTATGTTGCTCCGCTGCAGCAGGCGCTCACGGCGTCCGCGCGGCCGCGGCTCCTGGCCCTCTTCGGCGCGGTCGGATTCGTTTTGCTGATCGCTGCCGTCAACGTCACGAACTTGCTGCTCGTGCGGGCTACCCGCCGCAGTCGCGAAACAGCCGTCCGGGCAGCGCTCGGTGCCGGACGCGTCCGCCTGCTGCGCGAGAACCTGCTCGAGGCCGGCATGCTTGCGGCCGCCGGCGGCACGGCGGGTGCGCTGCTGGCGGTGCTTGGCGTTCGCGCCCTGGTTGGCCTGGGCGGTGCGGCCGTGCCGCGCCTGGCCGATGCGCGGGTCGATATGCCGGCGCTGCTCTTCACGCTGGTGGTGTGCGCAGCCGTAGCGATCGTCTGCGGCCTGGCAGTGGGCGCGCGGGGCGCCCGGCCCGTCCTGCTTGAGACACTGCGGGGTCGCGACGGACTGAGCGGCGGAAGCCCACGTCTGCGCCGCGTGCTGGTTGTCACCGAGGTAGCTCTTTGCCTCGTGCTCCTGGTCGGTGCCGGGCTGATGGCTCGTAGTCTCGCCACGCTGCTGGCGGCCGATGTGGGCTTCGAGCCCGAGAACGTGATCACCTTCGAGGCTTCGCTACGCGGTGCCATGGACGACGGGACGCCGCGCGATGTCCAGGACCGGTTGCTGGAGCGGATCGAGTCGCTGCCCGGCGTCCGCGTTGCGGCGACCACGACCTCGCTGCCATTTGGCGACGGCGGCATGTCAGCCCCCTACGGAACGGCGGCCGAGGTCGACGACGGCGACGAGTTTGACTTCCGTCAGGCGAGTCTTCGCAAGGTGTCGACGGGCTACTTCGAGGCGCTGCAGATCGGGTTGGACATGGGCCGGACGCTGCGGACGGAAGACGAGGACCGCGCGCCGCCGGCGCAGTTCGAGTTCCCGCGCGACGCTCCGGTGCCGGTTGTCGTCGACCGCCGCCTCGCCGATCGTTCGTGGCCGCGCACCGACCCCGTTGGCGAGCACTTCTTCATGAAGATGGGCGGTGGCCTCTGGATGGAGGTGGTCGGTGTGGTGGACACGCAGCGGACGCTCGGCTTCGAGCGCGAGGCGCGTGGCACGGTCTTCATGCCGGAGTTCGGTTCGAGTCGACTGCATGTCGTTGTAGCCGCCGACCGTGATCCGACGGCCCAGAGTGCCGCCCTACGTGCAGCGGCTGCGGAGGTGGACCCGCGGATCGTCCTTGCCGACCTCCGGCCGTTGGCAGCCTACGTCGACGACGCGCGTGCGCCGACGCGCTTCGCAACGATTCTCATGACACTCTTCGCCGGCCTGGCGGTAGTCCTCGCCGGTGTGGGTCTGTATGGCGTCATGGCGTGGACCGTGCGGTGTCGTACGGGAGAGATCGGTCTGCGCATGGCGCTCGGCTCCTCGAGGCCAGCGATCTGGCGCGGAGTCGTCGCGCAGGGGCTAGGGCTGGTCGCCGTTGGGGTGCTGTTCGGCGAAGCGTCGGCTTTGGTATTGACCCGGCTGCTCGCGGGAATGTTGCACGGAGTGAGTCCGCTCGATCCATTGACGCATGCCGCCGTACCTGTCGGTCTGGGCCTGGTGGCGCTGCTCGCGTGCTGGTTCCCGGCCTGGCGCGCGACGCGGGTGGATCCGTTGGAGGCGCTGCGGGCCGACTGATCGGGGTGGCCGGCGTCGTGGCGGGGTGGATAAATGCGCCGTAGTTGCGCATGATCCGTGGACCCTCGCCCATCCCCGTCAGCCCGAGACGCCGTGTCCGCTCGCCGTTTCACTCCTGCAGCCTTCCTCGTCGCCGCCGCCGTCTGCCTGGCCGCGCCCGTCACCGGCCAGGACCCAGCTGAGACGGTCGGTGACGCGAAGCAGCGTGGCGTGTCTTGGGTCGCCGGCCGGAGCATCGACGGTGCCGCGCTCGACCCTCTGCTCGATCACCACGTGGAGTGGATCGCTCAGACGCCGTTTGGCTGGCAGGAAGCTACCGACAAGCCCGCGATTCGAATCGCTACCGGCGGGCGCGTTTTCTGGGGCGAGACCGATGAAGGGCTCTCGCGCACCCTAGACCTCGCGCGTGAGCGCGGTCTGCGCACGATGCTCAAGCCGCACATATGGGTGAGTGGAGGGGCCTGGCGCGGCGACATCTACATGCCCACCGACGCCGATTGGAACACATGGTTCGCGGACTATCGCGAGTTCATTCTCCACTACGCACAGTTCGCGGAGTCCCGCGGCATTCCGCTGTTTTGCATCGGCACAGAACTGCACAAGACAGTCATCGCCCGCCCCGGTAAGTGGCGAGACTTGATCCGCGAGATCCGCGACGTTTACTCCGGTGAGCTCACCTACGCGGCCAATTGGTACGACGAGTTCACGGACGTTTCGTTCTGGGAAGAACTCGACTACATCGGAGTGCAGGGGTACTTTCCGCTCAGCCACGAGCCCACCCCGGGAGTAGATGCCCTGGTGGCCGGATGGGGGCCGCACCGCGACGCACTGCGCGATCTGCACGAGAGGGTCGGGAAGCCGGTGATCTTCACCGAGATTGGCTATCGCTCCTGGAGCGATGCCGCGTCGCGGCCATGGGAGTGGCCTATCCGCGGCGACGACAGTGACTTTGATGCCGTGATTCAGAAAAACCTCTACGAAGCGTTTTTTCGCACCTTCTGGCATGAGGACTGGGTGGTCGGCGCCTACTGGTGGAAGTGGTTTCCGGGACACAGCGCCGCTGGCGGCCCTGGACACAACGGCTTCACGCCGCAGAACAAACTCGCCGCCGACGTTATGGCGGCCTGGTTCGCGGGCGACCGCCCCGACACCGAATAGAGAAATCAACCGAGGAGTTGCTCGATGCGCCGCTTGATCGCCCTTGTTTCTGTGTTGCTCGTCTCATCCACCGCATGGCCGCAAGAGGGGCGACAGGGCTATTACCGTTATCCGACGCTCCACGACGACACGTTGGTCTTTGCCGCCGAGGGTGACCTCTGGAAGGTGAGCGCCTCGGGCGGCGTCGCGCGCCGTCTCACCACGCACCCTGAGCAAGAGAGTCATCCGACGATTTCGAGCGACGGCTCCACGCTGGCCTACCGCGCAAGCTACGAGGGCGTATCCGAGGTCTACACCATGCCGCTTGCGGGCGGATTGCCTGTGCGACAGACGTATGAAGCCGACGTATCGACGCCGATCGGCTGGACGCCCGACGGCCAGCTCGCCTACACCACCACGCGGTATTCGACGCTGCCGTCGTATCAGCTTGTAGAACTCGACCTCGCGTCGAACACCCGCGGCCCCGTGCCGTTGGCCGATGCGAGCGAGGCGAGCTATGGCGACACCGACTCAACGTTGTTCTTCGTTCGGCCGCGGTTCCACGGGAACGTGACGAAGCGCTATGAGGGCGGCACCGCGCGCAAGATCTGGAAGTTCGAGCGGGGAATGAGCGAGGCTGCGCCGCTCACACTCGACTACGACGGCGAGAGCCACACGCCGATGTGGTGGGATGGCCGGCTCTACTTCATTTCGGACCGCGACGGCACGATGAACATCTGGTCCATCGATGCCGATGGCAACGGCGCGACTCAGCACACGAGCCACAGCGGCTGGGATGCCAAAGAAGCATCGCTCGCGCAGGGTCGCATCGCCTACCAGATAGGCGCGGATATCTGGGTCTATGACATCGCCAGCGGCGGCAACTCGATGGTGCCGATCTCCCTGGCGTCCGATTTCGATCAGCTCCGCGAGAAATGGGTCGACGAGCCAGGCGACTACCTATCGTCTGCGCATGTTCACCCTGAGGGCGAGAGCGTCGTGCTCACCGCCCGCGGCCGCGTGTTCGTCGCACCAGTCGGTTCGGGGCGTCTCGTCCAGGCATCGCGCAGCGAGGGCGTTCGCTACCGCGACGTCGTCTTCATGCCCGACGGTGATGAACTCCTCGCGCTGACCGACGAGACCGGCGAACTCGAGTTCACGTCGTTGCCGGCCAACGGCGTCGGCGACGGCAATCGCATTACCAACGACGGCGAAATCCTGCGCTTCACGGGCATTCCGTCTCCCGATGGCGCCCACGTTACCTACACGGACAACAACAACGATCGCTGGTTACTCGAGGTGGCCACGAGTCAGCAGACGCTGATATCGACAAATCGCGAGGGGCTCGGCGCGGCGGCCTGGTCGCCCGACGGGAGCTGGCTCGCGTACGTACAGAGCGCGATGAACACGTTCGCGCAGGTGTGGCTGTACGAGGTGTCCACCGGCACGCGCGTTGCGGTCACCTCGGATCGGGTAAACAGCTATAGCCCTGCATTCGGCGCAGACGGCGAATGGTTGTACTTCCTGTCGGATCGGAACCTCCGCACCTCGGTGGGTAGCCCGTGGGGCCCGCGCGCGCCAGCGCCGTATTTCGACAGCACGCTGAAGATCTACGAGGTGTCGCTTCAGGCGGGCATGCGTTCGCCCTTCAAGCCGGCGGACGAGCTCAGTCGTGCCGCCGCGCCCGAGTCGGACGAAGCGGACGAGGCGAACGACGATGCCGCCAAGTCCTCGATGGCTATCGACGTCGATGGTATTCAGCGGAGGGTTCGCGAGGTTCCGGTCGAGCCCGGCAACTATTCGAACCTGAGCGTCAACGATGGCGCGCTGTTCTGGCGAGCTCGTGAGACGGCAGGCTTCCGCGGCCACCTGATGGGTCTGGCGATTGGCAACGACGACCCGGAGGCCGCAACGATCGTCGAAGGGATCGGCGGCTACGAGCTATCGGCCAACGGCAAGAAACTGATGGTGCGTCGTGGTCGCGACATCTTCGTGATCGATGCCAGGGCTCGCAGTGCCGGCAACATCTCCGACCACCGGGTCGACCTCAGTGGCTGGTCCTTCTCGATGGACGTGGCGGCCGACTTCCGCCAGCTATTCATCGACGCCTGGCGCCTGGAGCGCGACTACTTGTATGACCCCGGGATGCACGGACTGGCGTGGGACGTCGTGCTCGAGAAGTACCTTGAGCTCGTGGGACGGATCACCACCCGGGACGAACTCAACCATCTCATCGGTCGCGTGATCGGCGAGTTGTCTGCACTGCACACGAGTGTGCGCGGCGGCGACATGCGCGAGGGCGACGACGATATCGCCGTCGCGAGCCTCGGCGCCAGGCTCTACCGCGACGCGGGCGCCGGTGGCTATCTGATCGACTACATCTATCAGAACGACCCGGATTATCCCGACGAACTCTCACCGCTCGCCGACCCCGATCTCGGGATCGCCGAGGGCGACGTGATCGAGATGATCAACGGTGTCGATACGTTGTCCGTGCGACATATCGGCGCCCTGCTCCGCAACCAACAGAACAAGCAGGTGCTGCTGCGTGTGGCCCCAGGCGACGGCGGAGACAGCCGCGACGTTATCGTCCGTCCGATCTCCAACGAGTTGAACCTGCGTTACAGCGACTGGGAGTACACCCGGCGACTCGAGGTCGAAGACAAGGCCGAGGGCCAGGTGGGCTACGTGCACCTGCGCGCGATGGGTGGCGGCGACATCAACTCCTGGTACCGCCAGTTCTACCCCGTCTACGATCGTCCCGGGTTGATCATCGATGTGCGACGCAATCGCGGCGTCAACATCGACAGCATCATTCTCGAAGACCTGATGCGACAGGCCTGGTTCTACTGGAAGACGAGAGTGGGTCGTCCGACCTGGAACATGCAGTACGCCTTCCGGGGTCACATGGTCGTGCTGGTCGACGAAAACACTGCGTCGGACGGTGAGGCGTTCGCCGAGGGGTTCCGGCGACTCGGCATGGGTCCGGTCATCGGTGCCCGTACGTGGGGCGGCGAGATCTGGCTCTCGGGGGTGAACCGTCTGAGCGACGGCGGCATCGCGCGCGCCCCGATGATGGGTGTTTACGGGCCCGAAGGCGAGTGGCTCATCGAGGGCTGGGGCGTTGTGCCCGACATCGAGGTGGTCAATATGCCGCACGCTACGTACAACGGTGAGGACCAGCAACTCGACGCCGCGATCGACTATCTGTTGCAACAGATCGCCGAGGATCCGCGCGCGATTCCCGCCGCTCCCACGTACCCAGACCTGCGGTTCCAGTATCCGCGACGGGACCAGTGATCTAGCGCATCCGATCCCACCCGAGCTTCGAATTGTCGGGGAGACGAGCACACTCGCGGTGTGCCCCGTCTTGAGCGGCATCTCGGGGCAGCGGGTCGGGGGGCTCGCGATCCCCGCGGTGCCGTTTCGGCGTATCAGGGCCGGCGGGGGGCCTACTCGGAGCGAAGCGTCGTGGCCGGGTCGGTCTTGCCCGCGCCGCGGGCCGGCAGATAGCTGGCCAACGCGGCCGCGAGTACCACCGCTGTGGACAGCGCCGCCAGGACGACGGTCGCGTCCACGTCCGTGGTCATTCCTCGTCCGAAGGCTGCAAGCGCACGGGTGAGCATCCACGCCGCTGGAAGTCCGAGCGCCAGCCCGACGAGGACCAGCCGCACCGCCTGGCTCACGAAGAGCCGGACGACGTCCGCAGAGTTGGCCCCGAGTGCCATGCGTACGCCTATCTCCCAGGTTCGTTGGGTAGCCGCGTAGGACGTGACGGAGTAGATGCCGGCTAGCGCGAGTAGGAAGGCCGCGGTGGCGAACATCGACGCCATGCTCATCACGGGGCGGTACAGCATCGAACGCTCCGCGATCGCGTCGGCCACCGTGCGATGGCTCTCGATCGGTAGGCGAGGTTCTGCCTCCCAGATTCGTGCCCGAGCTGCGGGGAGGACGGCGTCGGGATTGGCCGTTGCGATGGCGAACACCAGACTCGTCGGCGCAGAGTGCGTGTAGGGCCGATAGATCGCTCGCGCGGGCGCGGAGTCGTTCCATGCTCGACTTACGTCGGCTGCAACGCCGACGATGGTCAGCCAGGACTCGTCCTGGAAGCGGAGACGACCTCCGATCGCGTCATCGTTGGGCCAGTACCTGTCGGCGAGCGCGCTGCTGACCACCACTACATGCGCGCCATCCTCGACCTCGGCCTGATGCGGTGCGCGTCCAGCGATGATTCGGACGCCGAGGGCGTCGAAGTAGCCGGCGCTGACATGATGACGTTCCGCCAGAGGCGCGGAGTTGGCGGGCTCGCGTCCATCGATCTCGAACTCTGCCGGCCGTGACCCAAGAACTCCCGGCGTGGAACTCGACAGTCCGACGGCGGTCATTCCGGGCATCGCGGTGATCGCCTCCAGGGTGGTGCGGGCGAATGCAGCACGTTGCTCGGGTTCGGCAAAGGCCTCGCCGCGGAGTCGAACCGCCAACAGCGACGTCTCGGTATCGAGTCCACGCTGGAACGCCACGAGGCTCCCTACGGATCGGCTCATGTAGGCCGCGCCCGCGAGGAGCACGACGGCCAGCACGATTTCGATCACCACGAAGGTGTTGCGCAACCGGTTGCCTCCACCAGCACCGCCTCCTCTCGTGCCCGGCTTGAGCACATCGCTCAGGTCGGCGCGTGAACCGTGCAGCGCGGGCGCCAGCCCGGACACGATCGCGGCGGCCGTTGCGGCGAAAGTCGCGAAGATCAGGACCCCTCCATCAACCCCGATTCCGTCGGCGCCGTAGAAGAAGAACCGGATCGAGGGGTGTCCGAGTTGTTGTCGCAGAAGTCCGCTGCCCCAGACCGCCAGCACGCTGCCCAACAGTGCGCCCACGAGCGACAGGCACAGGCTCTCGACGAGGAGCTGGCGGATCAGTCGCAGTCTGCTCGACCCGAGGGCCACCCGAACGGCGATCTCGCTGCCGCGCGCTGTGGTGCGCGCCAACTGCAGGCTCGCAACGTTGGCGCAAACGAGCAGCAGCAGGAAGATCGCCGCCCCCATCAAGGAAAGCGATGAGCCGGCTGCTGCCGAACGTCGCGAGTTCGCGGACCGGCATCGCCGCGAGACGATGTTGGGCGTGCGAATCCGGCGCTACCGCGGCGATCCTGTCCGAGGTCGCCGTCAGCGCGGCGCGCGCCTGCGTCAGCGACACATCAGGAGCGAGTCGAGCGAGAGCCGTCAGGCGTCCGCGATCGAATGAGGCCGATAGCTCCGGCGCCAGCCGCAGCGGCAGGTAGAGATCAGTGCCGGCGGGATACGTAGCTCCCGGTGGGAGGACGCCTACGACGACGGCCTCGGTATCGGCCATGTGCAGCTCTTCCCCGACAACGTCCGGGCGACCCGCGAAACGACGCTGCCAGAACTCGTGGCTCAACACCGCTACGCTGCCGTCGCGCATTTGCGACGTACTCGGCAGCCGGCCGTGAAGCGCGACGAGTCCGGAGAAGTCGAAGTAGTTGGCCGTTGCCTCGTAGACGACCACGTCCAACGGTTCGCCCGGGGACGTGAGCGTCGCGAATCGCAGGCGGAGACCGGCGATGCCCGAGAAGGCCGGCAGTTCCTCCACGTAGGAGTAGTCGGCGTAGTGCAGCCAGGCTTCGGCGTCCTCCTGGATCGTGAAACGCGACTTGTCCTCGCCCACCGCGAGGAGCGTCTCTAGGTCTTCGAAGGGCAGTGGATTGCGGATCATGCCGCCGACGGTGCTGTAGATCGATGTCACAGCGCCGATGCCGAGCGCGAGCGCCAGGATGGCGGCTACGCTGTAGCGCGGCGCGCTGAGAAGTGACCGCACGGCGAAACGGACGTCGTCGGAACCGCTCGGGAGTTTCGTCGGGCCGGGGTCCGTTGCCCCGGATCGCAAGGGCGCGTTGCGGAGCTCTGTCGCCGCGGCACGAAGTCGGAACGTGTTGCCCGATACGACCTGGCGCCAGTACCACGCGGTGGCTCGCATCTGCGCGAGTCGGCCGCCGGCCGCGCGAGCAAGATACGCATCGTCGAGTTCGGCGAGCAGATCCGCGCCGTACGGCGACGGAACGACGAACTCCAGCAGGCGGGCTGCGAGCCGCGGCGGCCGCGTCATCCTTCCAGTTCCAGCCCGTCCCACATGCGGGCGAACGACTGGCGCGACGCGACGAGAGTGCGCTTGCCCTCCGCAGTCAGCGCGAAGAATCGTCGCCTGCGGCCACCGTGGGCGTCGGGTCCACCAGCCTCGCGGCGCGAGGCAACCAGACCGTCGGCTTCGAGACGGACCATCGTGACGTAGACCGTGCTGACGGACACGGATCGCTGCCCGACGCGTTCGAGTTCATCCCGAACGGAACCGCCGTAGGCACCGTCGCCCAGGCGGGCGATCGCAAGCATCACGAGCTGTTGAAGGTCGCCGATATTCCGCGCCATGACATCGCGCTCCGTTGAGTTGATCTGACAATGTCATACCACATATGACATTGTCAGACCAAGAGCCCGGCGCGCGAGCGCATTGCCGCCGCCGCGAGGTCAGCGGCGCGTAAAGGTGTCGCTCATCATCACGGGAGCGTCGAGATCACCCTCGTGCAGGTTCCACTCGTAGGCGTTTGGCCCGGTGAAGTCCCACGTTTCGACGTATGCACCCTTGTTGCCGTCCGCAGCGATGGTGGTGAGTTCGTTGATGAGTCGTTCGCCGTCGAAACGCGAGCGCATCTCCATGACGTCGAACGGCATGTCGATCGCAAGCGAGATGCCCTTGATGACTTCGGCTGCTGGATCCCAGTACCAGATACCTTGGCCGACGAGTTTCGGTTCGCCGGACTCATCGACGAAGTAGGTGTTGGCTCGAACGTACTTGCGGCCAACCCCCCATTCGAAAGTGTGGTCGGAGCTGCTGCTTGTCCAGGTGCCACCGATCAGGTGTTCAAAGCCGGCGAGCGGGTCAGCGCTCGACTCTGCTGCGGGAGCAGTGAGGACGGGGGTGGCCAGCAGGACCACGGCAAGGCCGATGACGGCGACGCGCGATGTCGGGGAGGTGGGCATGGTGGTCTTCGTATGAGGTTGAGGCGTCAGGCGGGCTGGGCGTCGCCGTTGCCTTTGAGGGGCCAGTTCTCCGACTTGGTGGCGGCAGGCGCCATGAACGAGAGTGCCTTGAGGACGTGGTAGATCGTCCAGACGTGCAGCGGCAGGCGACCCTTCTCGACGATTGCCTTGAGCGTCTTGCAAATGAATCCGCCGCCGCTCTTCATCTGCTTGGCAGTCTTGCTGCCGACCGCGACGCCCTTCGAAGTGAGGGTGAACTCTACGCCGCCATCGACCTCCTTGAGGTCATAGCTCACCACGCACTCCGCGTCCTCGAGATGGGTGAACCGGAATGTGTGTGCGAAGCGGTGCGGCGGATCGAATTCGAGAATCTCGCCGATCACGCCGGTGTACTTGCCGTCCGGCGTGCGCATGCGGATCTGCCCGCCCAGGGCGAGGCCGTCGGTGTGCATGCGGTTGTTGAACATCGCGCCCTGGGGCTCGTCGGTCTTGGTGATCTCGCGCCAGACGGCATCGATCGATCCCGCGATGAAGATCTTGGATACGAAGGTCTCGGTTTCAGGCATCGGGCTCCTGGGGGTTGGTGCCGGCTTCGATGGCGTACTTGATGTCGACCATGCGCCCGGCCCACCAGCCGCTGTACTCCATGGTCCAGCGGTCGTAGATGAGCTGAATGGGCACGATGTTGAAATAGAGGCGGCGGTCCCGCCCCGACTTCTCGGAGTGGATCAATCCCGCCTCTTCGAGCTTGGCCAGGTGCTTCATCACGCCGATGCGCGTCATCTCGAAGGCCGCCGCCACGTCGTTGACGTTGCAACCGGGGGTGTCCTTCACGATGTCGAGCATGCGGCGGCGGGCCGGGTGGGCCAGCGCCTGGAAGATGGAATCGAACGAGTCGGTTTTCATATGTAACTAATTAGTTACATAATATGACGAGCAATTCAAGCCGCTCGGAGAACCTCGTCCTACTCGGCGCGCAGGGCGCGCACCGGATCGAGCCGAGTGGCTCGGCGCGCAGGGATCCAGGCTGCCGCAAGACTGACGAGCAGCATGAGGCCGATCACGGCACCGTACGTGACCACGTCGACGGTTGGCACCTCGAACAGGAAGCCTTCGACCACGGTGCCGAGCGCCGCTGATGCACCGAGTCCGATGACGGAGCCGATGGCGATGAGAAGAATCGCTTGCCGCAAGACGAGTCCCACCAGGTGACTGCCGTCAGCTCCGAGGGCCATCCGGACACCAAGCTCGGTAGACCGCTGGTCAACCGTGCAGGCCAGGATTCCGTATACGCCTACGAGGGCCAGACCCAGCGCTAGCAGCGCGGCGACGGCGATCGCGACGGCCGTGGCCCGCTCCTGGGCGAGGGCGTTGTCGAGATGTGTTCGCAACGTGCCGACCGCGAAGAGTGGGAGTTCCCCATCGAGTTCTCGGACGGCTGCAACCACATCGCCGAGCACAGTCTCGGGCGTGTTTCCCGCCCGAACCAGCAGCACGAGCCGACCGGCGAGCGACATCATGGCGGTTTGGCGTTGGGGCAGGTACGCGACAGGACGCGGGCCCGCGCCAATGCTCGCAGTCATGCTGTCCGCGGCGATGCCGACAACCTCCATCCACGGACCGTCCGGCCCGTTCCCGCTCAGCCGGGCACCGAGTGCGGCCTCTCCCAAGGCGTCTTCGATCTGAGCCGCTAGCGATTCATTCACCACCAGTGCGCCCCGACCTCCGAGGTCATCGCTCGCGGTGATTCCGCGCCCTTCAACGATTGGGATGCGCATGGCCTCGAAATAGTTGGGCCCGACGAGATTGAAGAACGCGCGGGGCGGCCTTCCGTCGGGTTCGTATCCCTCAAGAGCGAACGAGCTCACATCACCGCCGCCTGAGCCCGGCAGCGCATTCACCACGCTCACCGTCTCTACTCCGGGCATCGCAGCGACGCGCTCTTGCACAGCGGCAAACGCCGTGGCCGCTTCGTCGAGGGAGTAGCCGACTGCCATGGGGTCGATGCCGACGGTCGCCACCGCGGGATCGAATCCAAGATCGGCTCGGCTCAGGTTGATGAGCGTGCGCGCAAAGAGCCCTGCGGTAACGAGCAACGTAATCGAGATCGCCACCTGCGCGACCACCAGCGTGCGAGACAGTCCCTGCCGAGACGACACACCCGGCCCGCCGTCGCGCAGTCTTGCGGTCACATCGAACTGCGCGGCGCGACGGGCGGGCAGGAGGCCGAACGCCAACCCGGTGGCCAGTGTGAGCAGGGCGCTGAAGAGCAGCACGCGGGCATCGAGCCCGGGGGTGACGCTCAGGTTCGGAATCACACGGCCGATCGTGCGCGCGAGCATAGCCCCAAGGCCGATACCCACCGCGCCGCCGGCCGCACTCAGGACAAGGCTTTCTGCAAGCAGCTGCCCGAGGATGCGTCGACGGCCGGCGCCAAGCGCCTGGCGGACGGCGAGTTCCCGCGTTCGTTGTCCTGCCCGCGCCAGGAGCAGGTTGGCGACGTTGACGCAGGCGATCAGCAGTACGAGTCCTGAAACGAGTCCAAGCAGCCCACCCACCTGCATGGCGGTGTCGCGCATCGTGGGAAGCAACATCCCCTCGGCGAACGACGTGACGTGGTAGGTCCGCTCGCTCGAAGCGCGATAGGTCTCGCGCAGCCAGGCCCCCACGGACTCGATTTCTGCCGCGACGGCCTCTAACGCCCTGCCTTCGCCGACACGGCCGAGAAGCAAAACGCCGCTCCACCCGCGGCGATCGAGCAGCAGGTCGTTGCCCGGCATCATATGCGCCTGCATGGCCATCGGTACGTAGAGCTCGGGTCCCGACTCGAGCGAAGTGCCACGGAATCCCGCGGGGACCACGCCGATGATGCGGAAGGCGCGCCTGTTGACCCTTAGGGATTCGCTGACGACGTCGGCGCTGCCGGCGAACAGTCGCTGCCACAGACCATAAGAAATCACGGCGACGGGATGCCCATCGGGATCCACATCGTCCGCCGGTCCGATCAGCCTTCCGGCCACCGGCTGGATGCCGAGCGTTTCAAAATAGCTCCCGGTCACAAGGGTGGTGTCGATCCGCTCGACGCCGCCGCTAGCCGTTGCGATCCCCGCCCGGCGCGGCTTGTAGGCGGCGATTCCTGCGACGGTTTCCAGCTGCCCGGCGAGATCGCGGTAGTCCGCGTAGGACGACACGCTCAAAGGCCCGCCGTCTTCGCTCGTGTACAAAGCGAAGAGTTCGTCCTGTTTTTCGATCGCGGGCAGTGGTCGGGCCAGAAGCGCATCAGTAAGCGAGAAAATTGCGGTGTTGGCACCGATGCCGAGGCCGAGAGTGACCATGGCCACGGCCGTGAAGACAGGCTGTTTCAGCAGCACTCGAATCGCGAAGCGGGTGTCTTGAAGAAGTGAGGCGAGCACGTTCCTGGGTCCCTGCGGGGATTGCGGGAGGCGATTGTTGTGTGAGGAGCCGGAGGGGCGGAGCCGTTCGATGAGCCCCGAGCGCACGACATCGATGATCGATCGGAACGCTGCATTCGCCAGGCCGCGGTTTCCTGTGCTGCGCCAGCTGTCCGTGCAGCGGTCCTCGAACGCCGACTGCATTTCAGCGGCGAACTCGAGGCGGAAACGTCGAGGGTAGGCGCGAGTTGCGATCTGGAGCACGCTGCTCGCCAATTCCAGCCCGGGGATTCGCTGGGCGACGGGGTTCAACTGGAGAGGTCCCGCGACTTGGCTGTGGCCAGAACCTGGGCGAGCCGCTGGGCCTCGGCGCGGATCACCTCGCGTCCAAAATCGGTGAGCGCGTAGTCGTGCTTGCGGCGGGCATCTTCGGTGTCCGCCGGAGGGTCCGTACGCTCAACCAGCCCGCTATCGAGCATCCGGTTGATGACCCGGTAGAGCGACCCCACTTCCAGCGCGACCCGACCGGCCGACTCTTCCTGGACGGCTTTCATCAACCCGTAGCCGTGCAGGTTCGAGTCGGCAAGCACCAGCAGAATCTGCAGGTCGACTGGGCGCGGCGGAAGGTGATCGTCAGGACGCGAAGAATCGGACACGGCGTGAGCTCCTCAATATGTGGATCGAATCGAATATATTCGATTTACATATATTGATGCAAGCGCACGCCGCGTCCGCCTCGACTAGTCGGCGCTCCCCAGGGCTGTCGCCGGGTCAACCTGTGCGGCACGCCACGCCGGCACGATCGATGCCGTCACAGCAATTGCGATCGCAGCAGCAGCAGCAGCGGCGAGAATCGCCGGATCGAGAGTGTCGACCTCGAACAGGAATTGCTGCACGGAGCTGGCGGCTGCATACGTGAGTGCGAGGCCCAGAAGTACGCCGCCGGCCGCCACCTTCACGGCGTCCACGATGACTTCCCGGACCACCCGGTCACGCGTCGCGCCGAGCGCCACGCGAATGCCGATATCCTTGGCTCGCTGTCGCACTGCGTAGGCCATGACGCCGTAGATCCCCACCGCGCCGAGGGCGATTGCGGAGATCGCGAACAGCGCGAGCAACATCATCGTGGCGCGCCGAGCTGCCAGCGAGTTGCTGATCGCAGCGGGCATCGTTACGAAATCGGCGTACAGAGCGGTGGGGTCTTCGTCGGCAACCGCGCTGCGGAGGCTCGCCGCCGTCGCGGCACCGCTGCCTGCCTGCGTTCGTACGACGACCCAGCGCGTTTGCGGGAAGTCGAAGAAGTCGATGACTTCGTCCAGTTGCGAGTAGGGCCGGTAGACCACAGCAGGGCTGGCCTCGTCGAGGCCAGCCAACTTGAGATCTTCCACCACCCCCACCACACGGACGGGCGTCTCGCGCTCCATCGTGGTGACAATCGACTGGCCGATCGGATCACGGCCAGCGAACAGCGCGTCTGCCGTGGCCTGCGAGATCACGCCAACCGGGTCTGCGCCGATGTCGCGCTCGTCGAACGCGCGTCCGAGTTGCAGGCGCATGCCCGTGGTGCCGAAGTGGCTGTCAGTAACCGGTCGCCAGCGCACGAGTTCCATGGGCTCGTCGGGTGCGGGCATATGGCCGTGTTCCCAGAGCCCGTTGATTCCACCGTCTTCGGTGAAGGCCAGTTTCCACACAGACGACACATCACTCACACCGGGCACCGCCCGCAGCCGTTCGTGCATACGCCGGTAGTAGTCGCGCCCCTCGGCGGCCGATCCGAGAGTCTCGCGAGCGGGATCCAGGCTGAAGGTCACAAGTCCCTCCGGCTGGAAGCCGGGATCGACCTGGGTGACACGGAGAAAGCTCTTCACCAAGAGCCCGGCGCCTGCCACAAGTGTGACTGCCAGGGCGACCTCGGCGAGAACCACCGTGCGGCGCAAGCGCTGACGCCCGGCGCTGTCGCTGCCACTGCGGCCGCCCGCGCTGAGCGCGTCGCGAACATCCGACCGGGCCGCCTGCACGGCCGGGATCACTCCAACGATCCATCCGGTGGCAAGTGCAACACCCACCGAGAAGAGCATTGCCGTGGTGTCGATCGACACGTCGGCCAAACGCGGGGTGTCCGCTGGAAGCAGCGACACGACGAACTGCAGGGCGAAGTATGCGAGCGCGAGGCCCGGTATCGCGCTCAGCGCAGCGAGCAGGGTGGACTCGGTGAGAACCTGCCGGGCGAGGCGGCCGCCTCGCGCACCGAGCGCAACTCTCACGGCGATCTCGCGCTGACGCGACAGGGCCCGTGCGAGCAGCAGATTCGCCACGTTTGCGCTTGCGATCAAGAGCGTAAGTCCGACCGCGCCGAAGAGGAGAAGCAGCATCGGGCGACTGTCTCCCACGAGAAAGTCGCGAAGCGGAACAACGGTTGCGCCCTGTCCATAGTCATCGCTCAGTTCGAACTCAACCCGGAGCCCGTCGATGAACGTCTCCAACTCGCTCACGGCTGCTTCGGTCGTGGCCCCTGCGCGCAGCCGGCCGATGAGTTTCATGTCCTGCGAGTTGTACGTAGCTGACGCCGAATCCAGGATCCAGGGCATCACCACGTCGGCGTTCGGGTGGAACGCGCTGAGCGCTGGCCCGCCGACCCCGATGATCGTGTGCTCCTCTCCGTCGAGTCGCAGCGTGTCGCCGATGATGTCGGGACGGCTTCCAAGCCGTTCACGCCAGAAGCGTTCGGTCACGACGATGTTTCTTGAACCGGGCGCGTCGTCACCGTCGCCGAAGCCACGACCCAACGTCATCGGAACATCGAGTACGTCGAAGAACCCGGCGGTGGTACGTGGTCCGCGCAGCCGCTGTGCGCCGTCGTCTGCCAGCCAGTTGAACTCCCAGCCGAGACCGTACGCGGCGACTGAATCGTACGCGTCGAGGGCCGGTTCGATGCGGTCGAACAGCGCGCTCGAGAAGTACTGCGCCGGCCAGATCGTTACCAATCGGTCGGGTTCCCGGTATGGAAGCGGCTTCAGCAGGACGCCGTCCACCAGACTGAAGATCGTGGTCGTGGCGCCAATCCCGAGGGCGGTGGTGAGCAACGCGATGGCTGCGAAGCTCGGTGACTTGCGCAGCGACCTGAGGCCGAAGCGCACGTCTTGAAGCAGCTGCTCCAGCAACTGAGGGCCAGGCTCTTTGTCGCCCGGCAGCGGCCCGGGCCTCTCGCCACGAGCCTGGCGTGTGCGGAGCGTCAACGCATCACGCAGGGCTGCCCGTGCCCGGCGAATGAGGTGTCCCCGTCCCGTCTGTGCCCGGCTCGAGGCGAACGTGACTTCGGCGCTCCACTCGCGCGCGAACCGTTCACGGTCGCGGCGCGGCGCGAGGATCACGGAGGCTCGAATGATGAACAGGCTCAGGGCCAGCGCTGCTCGCGAGGACCACTCGGTGGGCTCTTGCCAACCAGTCGTGCGCGCCATTCTAGGCCTCCTCGACGGGCTGGCCGATTGCCCACTGGAGCGCGGGGAACTTGCCGCGAGCGTCGGCGAGCATCTGCTCACCGTCTGCTGTCAGCGCGTAGTAGCAGCGGGCTGGGCGCTTGCCGGCGGTCTCCTCGTCTTCCCATTCCGAAACGAGGATGCCCGCGTCTTCGAGTCGCCGCAGCGCCGGGTAGACAGTGCCGTCAGGCAGGCCGGACACGTCCATGATGTCGAACCCGTAGCGGTAGCCCTGCGCGATGCTCTGGAGCACAACTCCGGTGGTGAAAGTCAGTCGTAGTTTCGGCATGTTCCGTTCCTCATCGTCCGCTAGCCGCTGGGCCTGGCAAGTTCGTTGTCTGCATTCTTGGACGTCGCGAGCGCGGGAAAGGTTGGCTCGTATACTAGATAGATACCTAGTATACGGGATATATCTAGAAAAGATTCAAACCGCCGGAACCTTGGGTGGCACGGACCGGCCGGATAAGATGCGCCTCCCCGAAGTCACGTGGTTCCGGAGGCCCCGATGCTTGGACGTAGTCGCGCTGCCGTTCTGTTCGCTCTCATTGTCGTGGCCGGCGCATGCGCCCCGATGCACGAAGCCGCATCCGATCTCCACGCGGGCTCGGATATCGACCTCACCACGGTCGAGGGCCTGGGCAGCTTGGACTTTCCCAATTCGGGAACCGCCGACGCGCAGGCCGCTTTCCTGCGTGGCGTATTGCTTCTCCATAGCTTCGAGTACGAGCCGGCGGCACAGGCCTTCCAGGAAGCCCAGGCAGCCGACCCGGACTTCGGTCTCGCCTATTGGGGCGAGGCGATGACGTACAACCACCCGCTCTGGCAAGACAAGGATGTGGAGGCCGCGCAGGCCGCGCTGGCCAAGTACGCGCCGTCGGCGGCGGAGCGACGTGATCGCGCGCCGACCGATCGGGAACGCATGTACTTCGACGCGGTGGAGGCTCTCTACGGCGCCGGCGACAAGAACGAGCAGGATCTCGCCTATATGGGCGCAATGGAGACCCTGAGCGAGGCGTATCCCGATGATCACGAAGCACGTGCTTTCCATGCTCTGTCGATTCTCGGTAGCGTGGACGGGAGTCGTGACTTCGCGACCTACATGCGCGGGGCAGCGCGCGCGCAGCCGGTGTTCGACGCGAATCCCGACCATCCTGGCGCCGCGCACTACTTGATCCACTCATTCGACGATCCCGTGCACGCGCCGCTCGGCCTGCACGCGGCGCGGCTTTACTCGGAAATCGCCCCGGGTGCTGCACACGCGCAGCACATGACGACGCATATCTTCGTCGCGCTCGGGATGTGGGACGACGTGGTGAGCGGCAACATCCGGGCCCGCGATGTGCAGGACGGCCAGCGCGCGAACCTGGATCGGCCTCCGAACGTTTGCGGCCACTACTCGTCGTGGTTGCACTACGGACACCTGATGCTCGGAGATAGCGCCGAGGCCGAGCAGCTGATGGACGAGTGCCACGCAGGCGTTGAAGCTGGCCATGCGAGCCACTTCTACTTCGCCGCGATGCGAGCCCGGCACATCCTCGATTCGGAGGACTGGAGTCTTGCCGAACGTTGGCCGGCGGATCTTCGTGACGGCGACGACTTCTGGCAACGTGCCGCTGTGATCGACAGCTTCACCAACGCGTTCGCGGCGCTGCGCAGCGGCGATCCGCAGCCCGCCCGCGATTTCGTCAACACACACGGCACGTCGGATGATCAGCAGCTCCTCGTGCACGCACTTGAGCTCAGCGGCATGCTGGCGGTTCACGCCGGCCAAGCGGACCAGGGCATCGCACTGCTCCGCGAGGCGGCGGCCCTGGAGGACTCCCTGCCGTTCGAGTTCGGCCCGCCGACGATCGTGAAGCCGTCGTTCGAACTCCTCGGCGAAGAGTTGCTGGCGCTCGAGCGCTTCGACGAGGCGCGCGCTGCCTTCCGTCGAGCCACAGAGCGGACTCCCGGTCGGACCCTGGCGGAACGCGGACTCCGCGAGTCCACGGCGTCCGGCGGCTAGGTGCCGCTGCGGCTCGTCCGTGCCCCTGACGCCAGGTCACTGTGGGAGACGTGTGCTGACCGCTTCCTGGACGCCGTGGGAGACAATCCCGGTCCGGACGGGTTCGCGGCGCATCTCTGGGTAGCCCAGGAGAGTCAGGCCGACCTTCTCTATGAGCGCGCGCAGTTGCGGGATCTGCCTGGCTGGCTCGCACCGCCCGTCACCACGATGCGGCACCTGGCGCCCCGGTTCGACGTCGGAGGCAAGCGCCTCGGGCTGTTGACACGACGACGGATGATCAGTCGCATCGCCCGTGCAGTGGCTGGTGAGGTCGGCATGCGCGATCCCAGTCGAGGCGACGGCGTCGTGCGCGGGCACATGCTGGACGCGCTGTTCGGGGAGTTGCTGCCCGAGGGTGTGCCGCCAGATCGGCTGGCCACCGCGTTGGACTCGCTTTCGCGCATCGATCAGTTTGCTCGACGGCGCAACCAGTGGATCGTACGCACCTACGCGGCGTATCTAGCGGAACTCGAGCGCACCGGTCGAGTCGACGCACGCCAGGCCGGCGCGCGTGTGACCGCGACCATCGTGGAGGGCGGATTGCAGCCCGCGCTCGGTGGCGCCGACACGTTGCTGATCTACGGCCTCTACCAGACACGTTCCCGTTGGGGATTGCTCCAGGCACTCGCCGAGCAGTCCGCTGTGGATGTAAGCGTCTTCGCGCTTTCCCGACGTGCGGACGATCCGGGCTCAACCGAGTGGGATGAGTTGGTCGAGTCGGGCTGGGCGGTCGAAGACATCGCCGGCAAGACCGACAACGAGCCCGTGGTTGCCCTGCAACCGGCTCCAGACACGGCTCGCGAGACAGAATGGATCGCCCGCCAGGTGAAGCGGCTGCTCGTCGAGGAAGACGTGGAGCCCCACCGGGTCGCCGTGGTCGCGCGTTCGGGCCGCGAAGATACGGGCCGGGTACATCGAGCGCTCGCCGACGCCGGAATCCAGGCCACGACGATCATCCGAGCTCGATTGACCGAGATCGCTGCCATCAAGGCGATGCTGACCCTGTTCCGCGGTGCGTCGGCTGGCTGGACCTACCGTTCCCTCCGACCGGTTCTGGACAACCAGCTCTTCGATATCGATATCGACCTGCGTGTTATCGACTTCATCGCCCACACGCGCCGCGTCAGTGGCCTTGAGCACTGGGAAGCTGAAATCGAAAGGCTGATCGAGAGACTCAACGATCGCTATGAGGACAGCGGCGCTCCGCGCGATCGAGCCGTCCGCGGGTCGGGCTTGTTTGCAGATTCCGTGGGCCGCGATCTCGAACGATTCCGGGCGCTGCGACCCACGCTCGAAGCGTTCGCCGCGGACCGTACCGAGAGCGACTGGATCTCATTCACGCTCGAACTCCTGCGCGACCAGCACCCAGCCGCATTCTATCTCCGCCGCCGTCTGTGCGACCCCGTGGGATCCGAAACCGATGCCCGCCGATGGGACACCGTGCGCCTTGATCAGCGGGGAGTGCGCCAGACCGAGGGGCTACTCCGCGAGTGGCTCGATCTGGACCACCCGCGAGAGGAACTCGATGTCGGAACGTGGCGAACTCTCCTGCATCGGATGCTCGAGGCAAACGAACTGAGCATCACGACGCCGCTGCACAAGGGCGTCCAGGTGCTGGAGGCCCACGACGCCGCGGTATTGCCTTTCGAGCATGTGTTCGTGGTGCATGCCAACGACGGGGTATTCCCGCGTCGCGGACTGGCCGGTGGCGTGCTCTCGAACGAGGAACGCTCGCGTCTCCGCGAGCGCGGCATCCCGCTTTCGTCTCGAGACCTGGAACTGCGTCGCGAGCGTGCGCTTTGGTTCGCAGCGACTTCGACCGGCGCCGTGACCATCACCTATCGCACCGCGGATCCAGCGGGAACGCCGCTGCTGCCCTCGCTCCTCGTGCCGGCTCATGACGTCGGCGATGAGTTGCCGCGCACCCGTACGAGGTACTCGATCACGGATCATGACTTCACGCCGGTCACTCCGGCCGAAGCCGATCAGTTCGCTGCGGTCACGCTCAACGAGGCACTTCGGGCCGACGAAGCCGGCGCGCGAGCGCCGATCAGCCCCGGCACGCCGGCGTTGATCCCGCACGCGATTCTTGGAGCCGTCGCCGAGTCGCATCGCGACACGGGGGCGAGTCCGCTGGTTCCAGGATCGCCTGCCGAGCGCCCGAACCCCTGGAACGGCTGGCTTCGCGACGCTCGGGTTCTGGACAACATTGGCAAACGTTTCGGCGCCGACTATCGGTGGTCGGCGTCGAGCCTGGAAACGTACTCGAAGCTGCCGTTTCAGTTTCTGTTGAGCAAGGTTCTCGGCTACGAGGAGGCGAAGGAAGCCGACGAGGAAGTCACGCCGCAGATCTTCGGATGGATGGCTCACGACCTGCTCGAGAAGTTCTATGCGCAGGTGAAGGACGACCTCCCGGCGATGTTCACCGACCGCGCGGAACTCGCGTTCGAACGAGCATCCGAAGAGGTCCTGGCGGCCGCGCAGGAGGACGACCGCTGGCTCGGGGCGGCCGTGTTCTGGGAGCAGCAGTGGACGAGAATTCGCGGACAGGTGCGGTCATATCTCGAATGGGAACTTGTGCACCTGGCTGACAAAGGCGAACGCCCCGCGCTCGTGGAATTCGCGTTCGGGTTTGGCGACGAGCGGATCCTGATCAATGGCAAAGACGCTGCCGGCCTGGCGGCGGAGCTACGGCTCTGTGGCCGCGTCGATCGCGTCGACCACGGGCCGAAAGGTGATCAGGTGCTCGACTACAAGAGCGGCGGCTATCCCGGCGCGACCTCGTACCAGGACGGGTCGGCGTTGCAGGCCCCGCTGTACATGCAGGTGTTGGAGAACACCGGCCGTACGATGTCAAGGGGCTATTACCGATCGCTCAAGCCGTCGGCAAAGCGCACTCAGTACGGCGGCAACATCGATCGCCACAAACCGATCTACGACGAAGTGCTCAGGTACGCGCTGAGTATTCCGGGTCGCGTACGTGGGGGTTTGTTCGAACCGGTTGCGGGCGTGCGCTCGAAGGGTTGGGCACCCTGGTACCCGGCGCGTGACATCGCCCGCTCGCGTGCCCAGCTGGGTGAGGGCAATCGTTTTATCGACTTTGTCGCGGTGGCGCCGGCCGCTGCCCCAGTTTCCGCTCCTGCGCCTGCCGCCGAGCCCACTCCCGCAGTGGCCCCATCAGCCTCCAACTCGCAGGAGGCCCAGCAGCGGAGTCTCTTCGACGAGGACCACACGGAGGACGGCGATGTCTGACGTTCTCTGGACTCCTCAGCAGGCTGCCGCGGTTACCGAGATCCAGCACACCCTGTTGGTGGCAAATGCAGGCACCGGCAAGACGGCAACTGTGGTCGGCAAGATCCGCTGGCTGCTCGGACTCGAGATCGAGCACGCGAGAGATACCGCCGCAGCCCTGCCCCCGTGTGCGAACCCGTGCGAGCTTCGCGAGATCGCGGCGATCACGTTCACGGAAAAGGCTGCCTACGACCTCAAGCGGAAGCTCCGGGAAGGTATCGAGGATTCGAGTCGCGCCGATGAACTGCGTTGGGAGATCGACCGGGCTTCGATCGGCACGATCCACTCCTTCTGCGGCGAGTTGCTGCGCGAGCACGCTCTGCGCCTCGAAATCGATCCTACGTTCCGCGTGCTCGACGAACGCGAATCGTGGGCCGCGCAGGACGACATCATCCTCGGCGTCATCAAGTCGGCGCTTGCCGACGGCGATACGGGCGCGGGTCGGCTGCTGCAAACGTTCAAGCTCACCGGGTTCGAATTCTCCAACGGCGTCGTGGATTACGTGCGTCACGCGATGCGCGACCTGCGCTGGCATGAGGCGCGCTACACGGACTGGAGTGACGCACGCGGTGACCTCGACGAGGCGGCACTCCGTTGCCTGGCGGGCGAATGGGACGACGACAAAGATGGGCCCGCGCTGGCGAACGCGGCCGCGCTGATCGGCCTGGCCCGGCGCGCGCTCGCTGAGTGGAACGACCACCTCGCCGCGGAGAACGCCCGAGATTTCGATGCGCTCATCCTCGACGCCCGCGACTTACTGCGCGGCGAAAGCGCGGCCGCGGCTCTGGCTGGCATCCGCAGACGGTACCGCATCCTGATCATCGACGAATTCCAGGACACCGACGCGGCGCAGCGCGACATCGCGTTTGCGATCGCCGGCATCGACGGCGCGGATGCCCCGGTGGCGCAGCCGCAGTTGTTTCTCGTCGGCGACCCCAAGCAGTCCATCTACCGATTCCGTGGAGCCGACATCTCGGTGTGGAACGAGGTGGCGGAGAGGCTTGCGGGGCACGGTCAGGTACTCGATCTGTCGGAGAACTTCCGATGCGCGCCGCCGATCGTCGACTACGTCAATGATGTCTGCGGCTCCGCAATGAGCGCCGCCGGTGCGGTAGTTGCCGATGAAGGGCTGAGCAGCCGCATCGCCTACGCGGACCTCGAGGCCGGTGTGCCGGCGACCGACACAGCCGGGCTCGAGTGGCTCGTAGGCGAGAAGCGCACGGAAAAGAAAGACGGCAGCGTCACCATCAAGCCCGACCTAGAAGCCGAAGCGCAGCAGGTCGCAGCGCGCATCGTGGAGCTTGTGGGCAATGAGGACATCGTCGATCCGAGCGAGAGTCGGCGTCCAATCGAAAGTCGAGACATCGCGATCCTCTATCGCTCACGCCGAGTGCTCCCCGCTTTCGAACGCGCGCTCTCGGGCCTCGGTATCCGGTATTACATCTCGGGCGCGCCCCATCTGGGTGGCCGGCAGGAGATTCTCGATCTACTGAATGTCCTGCGGCTGCTGCGCAACCCACGCGATGATTACCGCGCCTTCGGATTCCTGCGCTCACCGTTCGTCGGATTGCGTGACGAGGTCGCGACCCAGATAGCTCTCAACCAGCGCGGCCCGTCGCTGCTGGTGAAGGCAAGGCGCTTCCTGGCGGACGGTGATTGGTTCGACGGGCCCGAGGGCGAGGCCGTCACCGCGATCGAGAAAAAGAGTCTGTCGCGCGCGCTCGACGGGTTCGCCGCAGCGCGCGACCTGGTGCACCGGGTTCCGCTCGACGAGGTTCTGCGATTCGCGCTCGATACGCTCGGCTATCGACTGCACCTCCTGGTGCGTGGCGACGCCGAGGAACAGTTGGCGAACATCCAGACCTTCCTGCAGTTCACGGAGCAGTACCGCGACCTCGACATCTCCACGTTTCTCGATGTCTGGGAACGGTGGGACGCGCAGGACAACGGCTTGCCGCAGGCGCCGCTGTACTCGAAGGGCGACGACGTGGTCACGCTATCGACCGTGCACGCCGCGAAAGGGCTGGAGTGGCCCGTGGTCTTCTTCGTAGGAACCGGGGATGCCCGCTCGGATCGGAAAGCGAATGCCTTCTGGTCGGATCCTGAACTCGGACCGTTGCTGTGCCCTGCGCAGGCCGACCGTGGTGAACGTACCTGGAAGCTGTGGCGCCGTGAGGATGCTGAAGATCTGGCCGAAGACACGCGGCTCCTCTACGTTGCCGTAACTCGAGCCCGCGACCGGCTCGTACTCGTTGGGCCTCGCGGACGGGACAAGTCGTACTCCGCATGGCTCGCCGAAGGTATCGACGATCACGGTTTCCGTGTCCGCGATGAGCCGCCCGCCGTAGAACGTCGCGCGGGGGCACCCACCCCAGCACTGGCCTGGCTTGGGAGGCCGGAGGTGCAGCCGCCTCCACCACTACTGGCTACGCTCCCTGCGCCTCCTGCACGGTTTGTTGTGTCCGCGACGGAATTGATGAGCCAGGCCAAGGACCCGGACACCTGGCGGCTGCGCTATCACCACGGCGTGCAGCCGAAGTGGGAGTTCGCCGGACGCGTACCGGAAGGGCAGGAGGACGACAGCGGCAAGGGCGCCTCGCAGGTGCCGGCAACTGTCCGCGGCACGGTGATTCACGGAGTGCTGGAACGCATTCGCGAGGAAGCGGAACTCCGCCGGATTCTTCGCGAGACCATCGGTGGGCTCGATGATCCCGATCTGGAAGAGCTCCTGGCCGAGGACGAATACACGGCTGCGCTGGAGGAGGAGATCCGCAGCGTCATACAGAGCGAGGAGTGGGCCCACTACGTAGAGGGCGAGCATTATCGCGAGCTGACCTTCCTGCAGTTTGCCGAGCCGCGCAGTTGGCGAATTGGCGCTTTCGATCTCTATCGTCCCGGCGATCCGGACCAGGTGATTGACTTCAAGACGCACGAGATCGAAGCATCCGAGACGCCACGCGCCGCTCGGGACTACGAGATCCAGGCGCGGATCTATCGTGAGGCGGCGACGATTCGTGGGCCGGCGCGCGTGCTACTTCACTTCACCGGACCGAACGAGGTCGTCGAGATGAATCAGGAGGAAAACGATGGGTAGAGGGATCGGAGCGCGACGTGAGTCGCGGGCTGTCTTGATGGCGAGCGTCCTTTGCGCTGCCTTTGCGTTCCCTGCCGACGCACAGCAGTCCACGGACGACGCTGCTGCCGTGCTCGGTGTGGCCGAAGCCGCGCTCGAAGCGATCAGCGTGGAGGACTGGGTCGCCCTCACAGATCTGATGATCGACGAAGCATTGATCCTTGCGGCCACCGAGAACGACGGCCGGCATGGCTACCAAGCGCGCACTCGCGAGCAGGAGCGCAACGGCCCCGACGACGTCGACATCCTGGAGCGCGGCTTCGATCCCGATGTCCGTGTCGCTGGCAACGTCGGGATGGTGTGGTTTCCGTACGACCTCTATGTGAATGAACAGTGGTCGCACTGCGGTGTCGACATCTTCACCGTGGTCCGCACCGAAGCTGGCTGGCGGATCGCATTGCTCGCCTACTCCGTGGAGCAACCTCCAGCCTGTTCGCCGCACCCCGACGGAGACCTCCGGTGACGCGATTCGCCGCCTGTCCTCGTCATGATAGGGTCGGCGCGTCCTTGGCCCGAACTGGCGGGTAGCCCCTGGAGGATGTGATGTCACGAGTTCACAAAGTCGCAGTCGCCGGCCTGCTCGCCGCGTGCGGAGCTGCCGCGGCGTATGCCGCTGAGTACCAGCGTCGCAGCGCAGCCGAGGCCCTGGCCGAGCCCTTCATTGGAGTGACCGAGTCGGGTACGCCCGCGGAAGGTCTGTTCGAAATCAGCACCACGGGTGTTTCGACGTTGCCGGTGATAGACGCTGCCCGTACGTTCCTGGAGTCGCTCGAAGAAGCGCAGCATTCGAAAACGACGTTCGCCGCCGACAGCATCGAGTGGCGCGACTGGCACAACATCCATCGGTACGAGCGCAAGGGCATCGCGCGCTGGGAAATGAGCGAGGTGCAGGAAGAAGCGGCGCTCGACCTGTTACGCGCGACATCATGCGGCTCAACGAAACGATCCGTGAGTTGACCGAGCGCTGGGATGAATACGGCGAAGGCCTCTATCACTTCACCATCATGGGCGAGCCGTCGGAGTTCGAGCCTTGGGGTTGGCAGCTCGACGGTCATCACCTGGTGGTCAACTACTTCGTCCTGGGCGACCAGGTCGTGATGACCCCCACCTTCATGGGCTCCGAGCCGGTGGTGGCCGAGTCGGGCAAGTACGCCGGTACGCGCGTGTTCGAACGCGAAGAAACGAAGGGGTTGGCGCTCGGCCGATCGCTCACCGCGGACCAACGCGAGCAGGCGGTGATCTCGGACACGTTGCCTCGCGGCATCTTCACGGCGGCGTTCCGCGACAACTTCGAGATGCGCTACGAGGGCATCCGCGCCGACAAACTCGATGCTGCTCAGACCGCCATGTTGCTGGATCTGATCGCCGAATACGTTGGCAACATGGCCGAGGAGCACGCCGCCATCAAGATGATGGAAGTGCGCGAGCATCTCGATCGGACGTACTTCGCCTGGGCCGGCGCCACGTCAGACGACGCGGTCTTCTACTACCGCGTGCACAGCCCCGTACTTCTGATCGAGTTCGATCATCAGGGCGGCATCGCTCTCGACACCGAGGGGCCGACGCGCAACCACATCCACACCGTGGTTCGCACCCCGAATGGCAACGACTACGGCAAGGATCTGCTGCGGCAGCACTACGAGCGCCACAGTCACTGACGCTCGTAGTACTTGAGGTCCGCTCTACGAGTCGCGTAGGCCGCGGAGAATCTGCCTGGCCACGTCTTCCGCGCCAGGCTCGTCCCGGTTGGCCAGCACGATCACGGCGATCCCGTCGTCGATGAACAGGATGGCGCTCAGACCCGGGCCGCCGCCGGCGAGTCCCATGCTCCCGTCCCAGCCGGCTCCGAGCCAGTTGAACTCGTCGCTCAGCAGTCGTCCCGCGAACATCGCCTCGAAGAACCTGAACAGATCCCGGGCGGTGGAGTAGCTCTTGCCCCACGGGCCGCCGATGACGGGTTCGTGATAGATGTTCTTGCGCAGTTCTTCGCCGGGACTGCCATTGCGGTTCATGCTGGTGTAGCCAACGGCCACGTTCGGCTCGATGCCATCGGTGCGGAAGAAGCCGGTATCGTTCATTCCAGCCGGCGCGAAGATGTGCTCCTCCACATAGTCCGGGTAGCTCTGTCCGGTGATGCTCTCGACGATAGCGCCGAGCACGGTGTAGCCGAAGTTGGAGTACTCCTCGCGTTCACCCGGCTCTGCCTGCAACGGCATCGGGCCCCAGATGTCGATGTAGTCGGCATTCGTTTCGAGCGCCCCCATCGGCGTTTGCAGCCACTCCATCGTGAAGTAGTCGCCGAGTCCGGAGCGATGCTGCAGCAACTGCTCGATCGTCACCTCGCCTCGGACCCGATCGTTGGGGTACTCCGGCAGGTATTCACCCACCGTGTCCGTCAGGGCCAGCCGGTCGTTCTCCATGAGCTGCATGATCGCGAGCCGTGTGTAGTCCTTGTTGAAGGAGCCCACGTCGAACCGTGTATTCACGTTGTTCGGCACGTTCCACTCGCGCGACGCGAGTCCGTAGGCGCGCTCGAACCAGACGTCGCCGCGATCAGCGATGAGGGCCGTTCCGGAGAAGAGGTCGTCTTCCGCCAAGGCCCCGAGGTAGGCATCGATCGCGTTAGCAGGACGCGGGTCGCCGGCGGGCAACTCGAGCGAAGGCAGGGCCGATCCCTCGGGCTCTTCCACTCCGAGGCCGTTGATCTTGTTGGTGTCGTCGAAGCTGAAGTTCAGCCGCATGCGCCCTTCGTTCTCCGACTCCACTCCGAGGATCACAGTGCCCGACTCGGGCACCATCACGCCATAGACGGCGAGCGGCCCCCACTGCTCGCGGGTCCTCTCGAACATCGTGCGCCAGCCGTCCTGTACGAGGCTCACGTTGGCGGTTCGGAAGGTCGCCATCGCCTCGACGCCCAGGTTGAAGGCTTCGATCCAGGCCATCGCGACGCGTTCCTGCTCATCTTGTGGAGCGGCGACGACGAGGGCGGGCGCAATCAGAGAAAGGATCAGGACCGGTAGCACGACCCGTCGGGCCGAGCGCAAAGGATTGAGCATGGGTGCAGTCCGTACTTGGGGAGTCGGCGGGGTGTCTCAGAGTAACCGGGACGGTGGCACCCATCTCCGAGATCGTCTTCGAGTTTGACTATATCCATCACCGAAGTCATCCGCTAGTCCCACAACTTCCGCGCTCGGCTCGGCGACCGGGCTCCGGTTGTGACTTTTCTCTCAACGCGATACACCCGGGGCCGTCCCCCGCTCCCAACCTGGAGGTACATATGGGTAACGTAGGCAAGTACGCATTCATCGGTGGCGTGGTTATCGCCATCGCGATGGCGTTTGTCAGCGTTCCAAGTGGTGCACTGATCCTGGCGGTCCTCGGTCTGATCGTCGGATTCATGAACATCACGGATGACGAAAGCCAGGGCTTCCTGCTCGCGGCTATCGCCCTCATGCTCACAGCGAGCTCAATCGGCGGCCTACCGGAGGTAGGTGCGATGCTCGCTAGCATCGCCGCGAATCTCGCAGGCTTCGTCGCACCGGCCGCTCTGGTCGTTGCGTTGAAGTCGTTGCTGGAGAAGGGCAGAGACTGAACACATAGCGCTGCTAGGGAGGCCGCGACGCATCCGCGCGTCGCGGCTTCTCCGTGTCCGCGCTCCGCCGAAACGGCGTGCAACGATGAACGGGAACCGGCAGGGCTCTTCCGGCAAAGTAATCCCCATGATCGGCAGACAGTTAGGAAAATACACGCTCGAGTCCAAGCTGGGCTCGGGCGGGATGGCGACGGTTTATGCCGCCACTCACGCGACCTTGGGCAACAAGGTCGCGGTGAAAGTGCTGCACGAGCACCTGGCGGACCAGCCGGCCTTCCGAGAGCGATTCCTGCGCGAGGCCCAGGCCGCTGCATCGCTCAGCCACACCGGCGTGACCCAGGTCTTCGATGTCGATGACGAGGACGGTGTCTGCTACATCGCGATGGAATACCTCGAAGGCGAGAGCCTGCACGACCATCTGGCAGGAAGGCTCGAGGACGGTCCGATAGCGGTTGAGGAAGCCGTGCGGGTCGTTGAGGCGGTAGGTGAATCGCTGGCCTACGCGCATCAGCGCGGCATCGTGCACCGGGATATCAAGCCGGCCAACGTGATGATCACGTCGGAAGGGCGGGTCGTTCTGGCTGATTTCGGACTGGCCGCGGTGATGGATCAGACCCGTCTCACGGTCGAGGGAGCTACGGCCGGAACACCGTCGTACATGTCGCCGGAGCAGGTGCGCGGTGAGCAAGGTGACGGTCGGTCGGACATCTACTCGCTCGGCGTGATGCTCTATCAGCTCGTTTCCGGTGATCTCCCGTTTCAGTCGGAGACGCTCGCCGGGATGCTCCAGGGTCACCTGGAGAAGTGCCCGCCGCCGCTGGCGGAGAAGATCTCGGCGCTGCCCGACGGTGTACTTCGGACCACGGAGATCGCACTACGGAAGCAGCCTCAGGAACGTTTCCAGACTGTGGAGGAAATGCTCGCGTGCCTGCGCGGCGATGCGGCCACGGATCCTCAGTTGGCCGCGACCCAGGTTGTCCAGACCGACATGGCAGCTACGACCGCCATGTCGGCCGCGACGCCGAGCGCGCCAGATGCCACCGCGTCGGCCGGAGGCGCGCCCCGTGGTGTCGGCTACCTGGCCGTGGCGGTGTTGGCCGTGGTTGCCGGCGTGTGGCTCTGGCAGGGGCTCGGCACGGATGTCGACTCTGAGACGGTGCCGGGCGGGGCCGAAGAGACGCCATCGATGGCGTCCGACGCGACCCCGTCCATGGCGAGTGATGGCGTTGATTCGATGGCGGTCATGACCGGCTGGGACGACGAGTTCGAAGCGAACACGCACGGCTGGGAAGAAACCACCGGCGATGTCCGCCGCACCGTCGGCGGGGGTGCCTATGAGGTGGAGATCAATGTTGCGGATCGCGCGATCGCGGCGCTGGCGCGCGATGGCGGCAAGTATCTCGATCTCGAGTGGACAGTCACCGCCGAACTCGTGGCCGGCGGCGAAGCCACGGGTTACGGAATGGTATTTCGCTACGTCGACCCGCAGAACTATCGCGTTTTCGGCGTCAACGGCTTGGGCGAATGGAGTGTGTGGGCGATGGAGCAGGGGAGCTGGCGCGAACTCCGTGGCGAAGCCACTCCATGGACGCCGCACCCGGCGATCCGGATCGGTAGCCGCAACTTCCTGGATGTGATCGCGGAGGGCGAACGGTTGAGCCTGCGTGTGAACGGCGAGGAGGTCGGCGCCGCCACCGATCCATCGCCGGAGACCGGCCTGGTGGGTTTCTACGTAGCTAGCCCGCAGCTCGGCGCGACGGCCGAATCGCTCGTTCGTTTCGAGGACGCGACGGTCGCCCGTCGCTGACGGCTAGTCGGCGCGCAGACCCTCCAGCGGATCGAGTCGTGACGCGCGACGTGCCGGGATGTAGCTTGCCGCGGCTGCGACAGCGAGCAGAAGCGTTGCCATGATCGCGTACGTGAGCGGGTCGGTGGCGCTGACGTCGTAGAGCAGACTGTCCAGAACGCGTGAGAGCCCGAGCGCTGCAACGGTGCCAACAACCAGGCCGGCGGCGGCCACGATGGTTCCCTGTCGGAGCACCATCCGCGACACATCGGATTCCGCTGCGCCGAGCGCCATCCGCACCCCGATCTCGCGGGTCCTCAGGCTGACCACATATGAGATGGTCCCGTACAGGCCGATGGCGCCAAGGAAGAGCGCGATCCCGGCCGCGAGCACAAGCAACGTCATCGTGAAGCGAGTATTGAGCGTGGACTCTGCGACGATCGACTCCATGGATCGGACATTGGCGATCGGTAGATCGGGATCGATCGACCAGATCGCACGGCGCACGTCCGCAGCGTGCGCGTCGGGATCACCGTCCATCCGGGCAATGATGCGCAGCGAGGACGGGACCCAATGCAGATTGTCGGCGCCAGCCTCGAGCACGGGAAAGTAGAAGAGGGGCGTGGCGTCGTTTCGCATTCCGGTGTCGAACGTTTCGCCCGTGATGCCGACGACCCGGTAGCGGGCGGCCTCGCCCTGATCCGGGGGCAGATCCTGCCAGGCGGTGCCGCCGAGTGCGTCCTCACCAGCCCAGAAGTCGCGGGCCGTGGTCTGGCTCACGATCGCGACGGGTGCACCCGGACCGTCTGCCGCGTTGAACCCGCGGCCGCGCTGAATCGGAATGCCGAGTGTTTCGAAATAGTTCTCGGTCACGTAGCGGAAGATGACCGCTGGCGGGAGCGTATCCGCCGCCGGCTCGTTGCCCTCGACGTAGAGAACGTCCCAGCGGCCGGTACCCGGCTGGAGTGGGAGTTCGCTCGTGGCGGCGGCGGACTCCACACCGGGAAGCGCTTCCACGCGCCGAGTGACCTCGGAGTAGAACGCGATCACGTCCTCCTCCGTCGGGTAGTCCGCCTCCGGCAAGAGAACCTCGGCCGTGAGCAGCCCCTCCGTGCGATAGCCAGGATCGGCGTTCACGAGTCGCCACGAGCTCTGCGCCATCAACGCGGATCCGACGAGCCGCATCAAGGCCAGTGCCATCTGTGCCCCCACGAGCACATTGCGCGCCCGGTGCCCGCCGCGGCTCAGTGTGGCGCTGCGGCCGTCGTCGTGGAGAGAACTCTCGAGATTCCGTCGCATCAGCCGGAGTCCGGGCACGGCTCCGAAGAGCGCGGTTGCGAATAGCGCGATCACCGCGGTAAAGGCGATGACGTTGGCATCGATGGTGACCTCGCCGAGTCGCGGCAAGCTCACGCCGGACACCTGGACCATACGGACTCCGAACCAGGCGATCGACAGTCCGATCAGCGCACTCACCCCGCCTAGAACGGATGCCTCGGTAGCGAGCAATCCGACGAGTCGCCCACGCGACGCGCCCAGCGCCCTGCGCACGGCCACCTCGCGGCTGCGTCCCTCGGCGCGCACGAGAAACAGGTTCGCGACGTTGGCACATGCGATCAGAAGCACGAGTCCAACGGTGCCGAACAGGATGCCGAGGGGGCGTTCGATGTTGCCGAGGAAACGCTCCTTGAGCGGGAGCACGACCGAGCGCATCTCCGCGCTCTCAACCATCTCAGTCGGGACGTCGTACGCGTCGGCGAGTGATGGGACCAGCGCGTCGAGCTCTGCAGCGAGTTGCTCGCCGCTCACGCCCGGCTTGGTCCGGATCACGAGATTGCGGAAGAAGCCGCCAAACCGGATTTCGTCCTCCGGCACCTTCATCGAAAGATAGATGGCGATGTCGGGCGACGGAAACGCGAAACCTTCAGGCAGCACACCGATGATCTCGCGCGGCACGGCCTGCAGCGTGATCGACTCGCCGACCACGCCGGGGTCGCCGCCGAACTGTTGCTGCCACATTGCGTGACTCAGAAGGACTCGCGACGGCGTCCCCACGAGATCGTCGTCCGTGGTGAACGATTGCCCGAGCACAGGCTGCACGCCGAGCGTCCGGAGGAAGCTGCTGCTGAGCGCAACGGCTGCTAGTCGTTGCGGCTCGCCGTCGCCGGTGTGATTGACCCCGGAACGCACCAGCACGCCGGCCGACTCGATCGAGTCGGCGTTGCGCAGGTAGTGCACGTAGACGCCCATCGACGTTTCCATCATGTCCACGCCGAGTCCGGGTGCGCTGTGCTGTACCGAGTACAGATTGCCGGCCTCCGGATACGGGAGCGACCGCAACAGAATGCCGTTCACGAGGCTGAAGATCGCGGCGTTTGCTCCGATCCCCAGGGAAAGGGTGACGATCGCGGCCAGCGTGAATCCCGGCGCTTGCACGAGACGTCGAGCGGTCTGCTTCAGGTCGTTTGTGATCACATCCATGGGGCTGCGTCCGGTCGGGGGGATGAGCTGACGGTGGGCCTGGCGGGAATCGAAGCTTGGCCGGAGCGAACGCCGCACCTCGGTCCAGTACCAGCGATAGGCGGTGAACCCGGAGGTGAGATCGCGGCGCCGCCGGTAGTCCTCGGCCAGGTCGTCGAGAATCCACTCGCGCTGGCGCGGGTCGAGGATCCGCCGCAGCAACCATGTGGCGGCGCGCGGCGGTGCGACGAACATCCGACTAACTCGTCCGTGGGTCGGTCGTCAGTTCAACGCCGTCCCACATGCGGGCCATGGCCTCGCGGGCTTCTTCGAGTGAACTCGACCCGGCTGGGGTGAGTCGGAAGTACTTGCGGGCGCGCCCACCCCGTTCGGGGAGAGGCTCGGACTTTTCCGCGGTCACGAGCCCGGCTCGCTTCATGCGGTCGAGCGCCGCATAGACGGCCGCCATGGACACCGGGCGGCGCGCCCGATCCTCGATCTCGGCGCGAATTGTCACGCCGTAGGCGTCTTCGCCGAGGCGCACGAGCGCAAGTAGGACGAATTGTTCCAGGTCGTTGAGTGCTGCAGAACGAGTCATGGAGTTCTCTACGGATAGAATTTCTTCTTGTTTCAAGAAAATAATAGACATCGGCCGTGAACACCAGGCGGCTGATCACAGCGGCGACTGCAGCTGGGGTCGGGTGAGCTCTGGCGCGTTGAGGCCGCTGGGCGAAGTCAATACAGTTCGCCACGTCATCTCGTTCGAACCCGGAGGCGTTCATGCTGACCGAGAACTCGTCGCGCCGGCACTTCATGCGCATCGCGAGCGGCTGCGCTGGCTATCTGGCGACGGCCCCACTCTGGGTCAGGCAGTCGTTCGCGATAAGGCCGCAGGCAACTGTCGTCGCCGAAACGCCCTTTGCGCGCATCGAAGCCCTGGCGGATGGCGTCTGGGGTGTGATCTCGACGCCGCTACGCGATGGCGAGCGCCAATTCGCGACGACCAGCAACGGCGGCATCGTTCAGGGGCGCGACGGACTGTTGATCGTCGAGGGGTTCATGAGCGATGAAGGTTCGGCATGGGTGGCCGAGCAGGCGTTTGCCCTCACGGGCATGCGACCGACACATGTCGTGCTGACCCACTTCCACGGAGATCACTGCCGAGGCATTGCCGGACTGGGCCTCGACGGCGCCGCCTCGCACGCGACGGCTCGGACTCGTGAGCTCATGGCCGAGGGGGAGGAGACGATTCTCCCGGAAGGCGAGATCGCAGCGAACGGCGATACAACGATCGATCTTGGCGGCACCCAGGCAACCGTTACCGCGCGCATGGGCCACACGCCAAGCGACGTCACCGTCGAGATCCGCGACCGCAATATCGTCTTCTGCGGCGACCTGGTCTGGAACGAGATGTTCCCCAACTTCACGCACTCGATTCCGTCGCACATGGTTCGTGCCTGCGAGCAGCTGCTTCGGCGCGACGGGGTCACCTATGTTCCCGGCCATGGTGATGTGGCGGACATGGCGGCACAGGACAACTACCTGGGCCTGCTACAGGATCTCGAACGTGCGGCGCAGCGCGACGCAGCGGCCGGCGTCGATCTGGCAGCGGCCGTAGCGGCCTACGAGGTGCCGGCGTCGCTCGGCACCTTCGTGCAGTTCGGTGCCGACTACGTCGAGCGCGCCTTCCGCGCCTGGTACCGGGAACTCGGAGCTGCGGTGTGAAGCGCGCCCAGGTCGCGGCCGCGTTGTTGCTCGCGGGGTCCCTCTCCGCAGGGGGCCAGGAAAATATGCCGGCGCCCATGGATGCGACCTCGGCTTCGGATCGAAGCGCGTCGTGGGCTCGACATGTCGAGCTTCGGGACGAGTCGCCTTTCGCGGGTCTGCCATGGCTCGCCGTCGGACCGCGCTTCCAGGGCGGACGGGTGGAGGCCATCGCAGTCGATCCGCGCGATGGCGCCACGATGTACGTCGGCGCCGGCGCGGGGAACCTCTGGAAGACCGAAAACGCCGGTACGACCTGGCAGCCGATCTTTGATCGCGAAGGGACGTTCTCGATCGGCGATGTGACGCTGGCTCCCTCCGACCCCGATGTCATCTGGGTGGGCACCGGCGAAGTCCTCATGGCGCGGAGTTCGTACGCCGGGTTTGGCGTCTATCGCTCGGACGATGGCGGCGACAGCTGGCGGCATCTCGGACTCGAGGACACACATCACATTGCGCGCGTGGTCGTGCATCCCGAAGACCCGGACATCGCCTGGGTTGCGGCCATCGGGCGGCTGTTCTCGCCCAACGAGCAACGCGGGATCTTCAAGACCACCAATGGCGGGGAGAGCTGGGAGCGGACGCTATATGTCGACGAACTCACCGGGGCTATCGACCTGATTGCGGACCCTCGTGATCCCGACGTCATGTACGCCGCCATGTGGGAACACTCGCGTCGGGCCTGGGGGCACAACGCGGCCGGTGACGGCAGCGGCCTCTACAAGACCACCGATGGTGGCGACACATGGGTGCCGCTCACGAACGGTTTCCCGAACGACGAATACGTGGGCCGCATCGGTCTGGCGATCGCACCGTCGGAACCCGACACGATCTACGCGCTGGTCGACAACCACGTGCCGGTCGCGCCGGACGAGAACGGTCGTCGTCCGCCGCGTGGTCAGGTGTATCGATCCGACGATGCCGGCGCGAGCTGGCGGCTGGTGACCGAGCAGAACATTCCAGCCGGCTACGACTTCTGTCTGATCCGCGTGCTGCCCGATAACGCGGATCACGTGATCATTCCGGGTCAGGTGGTGTGGGAGTCCACGAATGGCGGGCGCACATTTGCCGAGATGTCGGGCGAGGTGGTGCACCTGCTCGAGCACGGCGCTGATGTCCTGCACCTTGACCAGCACGAGATGCTGATCAACCCGGACGACGCCGACCACTGGATCATGGGAAACGATGGCGGCGTTTACGTCTCCTACGACCGCGGCGCCAACTGGCTCCATCTGAACAACTTGCCACTCGCCGAGTTCTACGCGATCAATCTCGACATGGAACGTCCGTACCAGATCTTCGGTGGGACGCAGGATGACGCCGCGTTGTTCGGGCCGAGCCATGTCGGAATCGACGCCGGTCCGGAAGACCCCTGGGAACACGTCTACATCGACCCGTGGGGTGGTGGCGATTCGTACTTCACACCGCCGCATCCGATCGACAAACATGTGGTCTTCTACTCGCACCAGTTCGGCGCCCTGCGTCGCAAAGACATGCGCGACGGCACGACTGTCGACATCATGCCGCGGCCGGATGACTTCACGCTGCGCGTGAATTGGATGACCCCGTTCTTCCTGTCTGCGTACGACCCGGACACGATCTACTACGGAGGGCAGGTGGTGCTCCGGTCGCGCAACCGGGGAGACGACTGGGAGGTTGTGAGTCCCGATCTCACGGCGGAACCCCGGCCCGACCGGCAAGGCAACATCCCGTTCGGCACGCTGACCTCGATGTCGGAATCGCCGGTCGACAGTCGCGTGTTCTGGACCGGCAGCGATGACGGCCGGGTGCGCGTCAGTCGAGACGGACTACAAACCTGGGCCGACGCATCTGCCGGACTTCCCCACAAGTGGGTCAGTCGCGTCGTCGCGTCAATGTTCGACGCCGATCGAGCGTACGTGAGCTTCACGGGCTATCGCGACGATGACTTCACGCCTTATCTCTTTCGCACCGAAGATCGCGGAGCTAGCTGGGAGTTGATCACGTCGAACCTCCCTCTCGAGCCGATCAACGTGGTGCGTGAGGATCCCACCAACCCCGATCTGCTCTACGTTGGCACCGATCTCGGCGTGTACGTCTCGCGCAACGGCGGCGCGAGCTGGCTGGGTCTGATGGGCGACTTGCCGACGACGCCGGTATACGACCTGAGGGTGCATCCGCGGGACCCCGAACTAGTCGCCGGAACCCACGGCCGTGGTGCGTTCGTTCTCAACCTGGAACCGGTGCGCGGCTTCGACGAAGCTGCCGGATTGCAGGTCTTTCCCGTGGCACCAGCCGTGCGTCCGCGCGGACGTCAGCCGGCCCCATACCGCTACGGCACGACACCGGGTGAGGCGGTCATCCGGTTCAGCGTTCCGGCGGGCGGCGTGGCGAACGTGACAATTCTCGATCCCTCGGGCGAACCCATCCGCACGATGGAAGTACAGGCCCGGCCCGGCGTGAACATCGCGCGATGGGACCTCCTGCCGGACGGCGTCACGGCGCCATACGAGGCGTTCGCTCGACCAGCTCCCTACGCGGTCCCGGGTACTTACTCGGTCCGGCTACGGATGCGCGACGTCTCGACGGAAGGCTCCTTCGAGGTGCTGGACGGCTAATCGGATACCTGTGACCGGGATATCCTAGGAGTACGCCCACACTCCGATGACGGTGCCGTGGGCCAATGACCGGAGGATCGCGATGTCCCGAGTGTTGCGCTACGCGCTCATCGTTCTCGCCACCGGCAGCCCGCTCGCGCCGGGCGTTTTCGCCAGCGCGCCACAGGAGCCCGACGCTCGCGAGATCGTGCGCCAGGCCAACGAACTCGCGCGAGGTCTCAACAGCCTCACCACGGCCAGCATGCAGATCGTGCGGCCCGACTGGACGCGCGAGATGGCAATGAAGTCGTGGTCGCTCGGCACCGACTACTACATGATCCTGATCACGGCGCCCGCCCGCGACCAGGGTCAGGTGTTCCTCAAGCGCGAAAACGACATGTGGAACTGGGTCCCACGGGTGCAGCGCTCAGTGAAGATTCCCCCGTCGATGATGAACCAGTCGTGGATGGGGTCCGACTTCACCAACAACGACCTCGTGCGCATCGATTCTCTTGTGATCGACTACGAGCAGTCGATTCTCGGCGAGGAGACGATCGAGGGATACGAAACCTGGCAGATCGAGTTGATGCCGTTGCCGGAGGCGCCCGTGGTGTGGGGCCGTGTGGTGCTGTGGATCGCGAAGGACGAACTCTTCATGCTCCGGGCCGAGTACTTCGACGAGGATGGCGAGCTCATCAATCGCCAGACGGGCAGCGAAGTGAAGATGATGGACGACCGCCTGATTCCGACGCGTCTGGTGATGGAAGACGCCAAGAAACCGGGCCACATGACCATCATGGTTACCGAGGCCGCCGACTTCAGCTACGAGGTCAGTGAGTCGTTCTTCTCGCAGCAACAGATGCGCAACGTGAGGTAGCCGTGCTCTGGACCATCGCGTGGCGCAACGTCTGGCGTAATCGTCGCCGATCTGCGCTCACGTTGGCGACGATCGTTCTCGCCGTCGTGCTCGGCCTACTGATGCGTTCGATGCAGTACGGACAGTACGGCGCGATGATCGACTCCACCGTCGCGCGCACCGGGCACGTCCAGGTGTTCGGCGAGGGCTACTGGGACAACAAGTCGCTCGACCGCTCGATCCACGCGTCGGCGGAGACACTGGAACGCGTGAATTCCGTCGCCGGAGTGGCAGACGCGGTGCCGCGCCTCGAGTCGTTCGCGTTGATCTCGTTCGGCGAACGCACCAAGCCATCCGGGGTCATAGGGACGAATCCGGAGATCGAGGACCGCTACACGGCGCTGGCGGGGCGCATTGTGGAGGGCCGGTACCTGGAGGTCGGGGAGCGCGGCATCATCCTGCTGCGTAGTCTCGCCAGCTATCTCGGTGCGGGCATCGGCGACGACGTCGTTCTTCTCGGGGGTGGCTACCGCGGCCAGACCGCCGCTGACCTGCTCCCGGTGGTCGGTATCTTCGACTACACGCTGATGGGCAACCTCGAGACGGGTCTCGCGTACGTCCCTCTCGACGCGGCGCGCGAACTCTATGCGACGCCGCCCGATCAGGTGACGTCGCTGTCAGTGATGCTCGACGATGGAGACGCGATCGACCGAACGGCGGAGACTCTCCAGCGGGAACTCGGCAACGAGTTCGACGTCATGACCTGGCGCGAGACCTCGCCGGAGGTGGTGCAGGGCATCCAGTCGGACAGCGTCGGTGGGATCTTCATGCTCGCGATCCTCTACGTGGTGGCTGGGTTCGGCCTGCTCGGCACGGTGCTCATGAGCACGATGGAGCGGCGCCGCGAGTTCGGTGTGATGAACGCCGTCGGCATGCGCAAGGGCCGACTCGCGTTCGTGTTGTTCATGGAGACGCTTGTGCTCGTCTTCGTGGGCGTGGTGCTCGGTCTCATCGTTTCGGTTCCGATCATCACCTGGTTCCACTACAACCCGATCCCGGTCACGGGCGATCTCGCCGCGGTGTTCGAGCAGTTCAACGTGCCGCCGTATATGCCGTTCTCGGTGGATCTCGGCATCTTCCTCGCCCAGGGGTTCGTCGTTCTGGTGATGGCGTTGATCGTTGCGTCCTTCCCCATCGTTTCGATCCGCCGCCTGCACATCATGCGGGCGATCACTGGGAGGTAGGGATGCTCTGGCATATCGCCTGGCGCAACGTGTGGCGCAACAAAGTGCGGAGCCTCGTCATTGCGTCCGCGATCGCGATCGGGCTGCTCGGAGGAGTGTTCAGCTACGCGTTCATGATGGGCTTGGTCAACCAGGCGGTGCGGAGCGCGATCCACGTGGGGCTGGGTAGCTTCCAGGTTCACCATCCGGACTACCCCACAGATCGCGACCTGCGGTACGCGCTCGACGATGTCGACGCGCTCCTGGCCGAGGTCCGGAGCACCCCGGGAGTCGTCGGCGCATCCTCGCGCATCGTCGGAACGGCGATGGCGAGTAGTGCCGTGGGCACGGCCGCGGCGCGAATCGTAGGCGTGGATCTCGATCATGACCCCGAGATCTCGGACCTGCGCACCAAGCTGATCGAGGGTGCCTATCTCAGTGCTGACGAACGCATCCCGCTCCTGATGAGCGAGAAGGTCGCCGACGATCTCGAGGTTCGGTTGCGCTCGCGCATCGTTGCCAGCGTGGTAAGCCCAACCGGGGAGATCGTGTACGGCGCGTTTCGCATCGTCGGTATTTTCAGGACGTCCGATTCGGTGTTCGATCAGTCGAACGTTTTCGTGACGCGTGAGGATCTTGCGGAACTCACCGGCTTTGCCGACAACTCGGCTTCCGAGCTGATTGTGCGCATCGAGCCGCGCGAGTCGGGCGACGCGGTCGCGGCCGCATTCGCGGCCGCGCATCCGGAACTCCTGGTTCGCACGTGGCGCGATCTAGCGCCGCAGCTCCAGCTGGCGGCGGACTTTGGCGGCGTCTTCGGGTTTGGTTTCCTGGCGATCATCCTCACCGCGCTGGGGTTCGGAATCGTCAACACGATGCTCATGGTCGTGATGGAGCGCACGCGCGAGATCGGCATGCTCATGGCGCTGGGCATGGCCCGTGCACGCGTCTTCTGGATGCTGCTCTACGAGACGGCGTTTCTGTCGATGGTTGGTGGCGTTGGCGGCCTGGTACTGAGCGTTGCCCTTCTGGGTTGGCTCGGCCGGGTCGGCGTCAACATGCAGGCCTGGGCCGAAGGGCTGGCCGCTTTCGGCTACGACTCCATGATCTATCCGGAGGCGTCTACGAGCTTCTATCTGCAGGTTGCCGGAATGGTTCTCGTGACGGCCTTCCTTGCCTCGATCTATCCCGCGCGCCGCGCCCTGAAACTCCTTCCCGCGGAAGCGATCCGCGCCGACACCTGAGACGCCATGCCTGTTATCGACGCACGCGACGTGTACAAGACCTATGAGGGCAGCGGGGTGCCCGTGCACGCCGTGAACGGCATCAGCTTCGCCGTGGAAAAGGGTGAGTTCACCGCGGTGATCGGTCCTTCCGGCTGCGGCAAGACGACGTTGCTCAACATGGTGGGCGGACTCGACTCGATCACGAAGGGCGAGATCTACATCGGTGGCACACAGATCGACAGCATGAGCGAGGCGGAACTCACCGACTTCCGTCTGAAGCGCATTGGCTTCGTGTTCCAGGCCTACAACTTGATCCCCGTGCTCACCGCAAAAGAGAACATCGAGTTCATCATGGAACTGCAAGGCATTCCGGCGGACGAACGAGCCGTGCGGTCGAGGGAACTCCTCGCCGAGGTGGGAATCGCAGATCAGGCCGACAAACGTCCCGGCCTGATGTCGGGTGGGCAGCAGCAGCGCGTCGCTGTGGCCCGCGCCCTGGCATCGAAGCCGGAGTTCGTGCTGGCGGACGAGCCCACGGCCAATCTCGATTCGCACGCCACGAGCGACCTCCTCGACCTGATGGCCGAAATGAATGCCAACAGCGGCGTCACGTTCGTCTTCGCGACGCACGATCAGCGCGTCATCGACCGCGCCCGCCGCGTGATTGCCCTCGACGACGGCAAGATCGTCAGCGACACGAACGCAGGCTGAAAACCGATGGTGCGTGCTGGCCGCGTTCTTCTCCTGGGCTTGTTGGTCGCGGCTGCCGGTCCGGTCCACGCGCAGAGCGCCTTCAGTCTCTCGGGGTTCTGGGAGACGCTCGCGATCGGCGTGACGGGAACTCCTGAGCCGGTCGATCTGACGGCTCAGTTCAACGCCCGCGTGGATTTGCGGTGGTACCCGAGCAGCAATTGGGAGGGCTACGCGGCGGCGCGCTACCTGAGCACGTACGGTGGCGTGGTCGAAAGCGTTCCCGGGTATGGCGATCTGGTCACAACCGACCCGGGTTGGCTCGATCTGACGTTCCCCGTTGCCGATGGTGGCGACCATGTCGTCTACCTGAACTTCGACCGGTTCAGCATCCGGCACACCAACGGCAATCTCGAAGTGCAGGCGGGCCGCCAGCGCGTGAACTGGGGCGTGAACTATGTCTGGAATCCGAACGACATCTTCAATGCCTCGTCGTTCTTCGACATCACGTACATCGAGAAGCCGGGGTCGGATGCGCTGCGGGCGCGATACTACACGGGGAGTACATCGTCGGCGGAGGCGGCAGTAAAGGTCGACTACGACGACCGAGTGACGGCCGCCGGCATGTATCGAGCGAACATCGCCGGCTACGACATCCAGGCCTTCGCCGGCTCGGTACAGGACACATTCGCGGCCGGTCTGGGTTGGTCGGGACAGATCGCTGGCGCCGGATTCAACGGCGAGATGACCTATTACGCTGAAGGCGGCAGCGGGATCGCCAACGAGGAACAGTTCGTCGCCGCGGCAGGCGGCAACTACACCTTTCCGAACAGCCTCATGATCACGACGGAGTTCATCTACAACAGCCTCGGCACGACGGAGCCGGTCGGCGGAAGCCCCGTACTCGGAGCGCTCTTTGCCGACGCCCGGCTGCTTACCCGGGCGCGTTGGAACGTCATGGGTTCGCTCGGCTACCAGGCGTCACCGCTCACCCGGCTCGGTCTCGCATCGGTGTACAACCCGGACGACCAGTCGGCCTACTTGAGCCCGCAGGTCGACTACTCCATGTCGAACAACCTGACGCTGTCCGTCGCCGGCCAGGTCTTGTTCGGCGATCCGCAGACGCAGTTCTCCAGCGATTCCGGCTCAAGCTTCTTTGCCTGGCTGAAGGGTTCGTTCTAGCCGATCAGCTGCCCTGCGCGCGCCCGCTCCACCAGGTCGGCCATCCGTTCCGCCTCATCGCGGGCGATACGGCGTCCCTCGTCGGTGAGTCGATACACCCGGCGTCGATCATCATCGGTCGGCGCCTCGTGAATCAGACCCTGGTCACGCATCTGACCGAGGGTCCGGTAGAGCGTGGCCGGGCCCAGGATAGCGCTGCGCCCGGCACGCTCGTTCACCGCCTTAATGATGTCGTAGCCGTGCGTTTCCTCCTCGTTGAGGAGTAGCAGGATCTGGAAGACGAGCGGGCGAAGTGGGTCGGTCATGGTTCTACTCCGCGCGGAGAACGTTGACGGGATCGGTGGCAGCCGCACGCCGAGCCGGGAGCCAGCACGCGAAGCCGGCGATGGTCAGCATCAACACGGTGATGCTGCCGAACGTCAGAGGATCAAACGGGCTCAGTCCGAACAGGAGCGAGCCAAGGAGCTGTCCGAGTCCGGCGGCGGCTGCCAGGCCGATAACGAGGCCGACCAGCGTGAGACGTAGCCCTTCGCGCACGACGAGACCTTGGACAGCCGTTCGATGGGCCCCAAGCGCCACACGTATCCCGATCTCGGCAGAACGTTGCACGACAGAGAACGCCAGTAGGCCATAGAGGCCGATCGAGGCGAGCAGCAGGCCCGCAGCACCAAACACAGTGGCGAGGATCATTGCGATGCGCATAGGCAGCAGCGCCAGCCCCACGAACTCCGAGTACAGAATAGGTGTCGCCGGCGGCATGACCGGGTCGAGTTCGGTGACGATATCGCGCACGGCGGCCGCGACCTCACCACCCCCGGTACGCGCGAGCACGGTGAACTGTGCTCCCGGGAACTGCGCCCAGTGCCCGTACATCAGCGGTCGAGGTTCGTCGCCTGGCGTTCGGATCTTGGTGTCGGCCATCACGCCGACGATTTCGATATCGATGGGCGGCGTGCCCCGAAACTGAATTCGCTGTCCGACAGCGCTCTCACCAGGCCAGAAGGTCCGCGCAAGATGCTCGTTGACGAGCACGACGACAGGCGTATCGCGGGTGTCGGCCGTGCTCAGATCGCGACCGGCCACCAGTGGGATCCGCATGGCCTGGAGATAGTTCGGCGCCACGGTTGCGTATTCCACCTGGCGAAGACCGATGCCGGGCTCCGGGGGAAGGTCCGGCAGAATTACGCTGCTCTGCTGGTTGCTCCCTGTGAGCGGTGGGACGTCAATCGCGGTGATCGCCCCTACGCCCGGCAGTCGTGACGCCTGTGCGAGGAGGTCGTCATAGAAGATGACACTCTCGGCATCGGTCTGATTCGAGTCGCGGGTGTCGATGATATAGGCGTATACCCCGTTGATATCGAGACCGACATCCACTGACGAAGCGCGTCCGGCCGAGCGGATCAGAAGGCCGGCGACGACAAGCAGCAACGCCGAGCCGGCAACCTGGGTCACGACGAGAACACTCCGCAGGCGGCGTCGGCGGTGGCTGCTGGCTCCGGAGTCCTTGAGCGCGGTCACCAGGTCGCCGTTCGTCGCATGCAGCGCAGGAGAGAGGCCGAAGACGACGCCAGATATGGCGGCGATGCCGAGGGCGAACGCGAGCACCGTGAGATCAGGCGCGAAGTGCAGGTCGATCGGGATCGGCACCGGCAGTGTGATGCCGCCGAGCGCGCCCATGATCCAGATCGTGAGCAGCGTACCGAGCGCGCCCCCTGCAACAAACAACAGAATGCTCTCGGCGAGGAGTTGCGAGATCAGACGTCGGCGCGAGGCGCCAAGGGCGAGACGGACTCCTACTTCCCGCGATCGCGCCGCGCCACGTGCCAGCATCATATTGGCGACGTTCACGGCGGTGATGGTTAGCAGAACGCCGGCCACACCGAACATCACAGCGAGGAAAATGCCGAGGCCCTCCCGGGCGATCGGTATGATCGGCGCGTAGCCCAGAACATCGGCCCCCCACCAGTCGGTCGTGCGGGTCTCGTGGAAGGCAGCACCTGCACGATCGAGCGCGTCTCGGGCAAGGTCGGCACTGCTACCCGGCGCGAGTCGGGCAACCACTTCGACGCCGATAACGGATGCTTCTTCGGAGAGATCTTCCTCGCCCGCCAGGACGCGTTGCACCGACAGGGGAACCCACAGTTGGTTGGTGAGCGCCGCGAGATGCCCGCTGAAGCCCGGCTCGGCGACACCGACGATGGTGAAGTCGTGCCCGTTCAGGCCGATGGACGTGCCCACGATATCCGGCGTGGCGTCGAAGCGTTCCTGCCAGAGGGAGTGACTGATCACGGCAACGAGGTCGCGCCCTGCGGCCGTGTCTTCACTGGCGTGGAAGAAGCGGCCCATCGCCGGTCGCGCTCCCACGGTTTCGAAGTAGTTCCCCGAGATGTTGGTCGCCGCAACCCGGTAGGGGATGCTGTCGATCACCATGCTGCCGGAAAACGTGTCGTAGGCGGCGACCGATTCCAGCCCGGTCTCGGACGCTGCCAGGTGGCGGAACATGGTTACGCCGAACGAGTGGAATCCGGAGCCATCCTGCGCAACCCGATGGATCGACACGAGATCAGATCCACCTCGAACTCCGTCCGGAGCGCGGAGCAGCAGGCCGTTGGCGATGCTGAAGATCGACGTCGTGGCGCTGATGCCGACGGCGACGGTCAATACCGCCACCAAGGTGTAGAGGGGTTGCCGCGACATCATGCGCAGCGCGAAACGAATGTCGTGTAGACGAGCTTCCATCGGAATCTTCCGGGTGGGGATCCGGTAGACGGATGACTGTCCTCGCATGCTGTTCCAGGTGGACACGAGCAGATCGGGCAGTACGCGACCCCATACCCGCAGGTGGGGCATGCGCCGGCCGCGTCGGCGTTCGTCTTCGAGCATGGCGTCGAATGTCGCCACCATGTCGTCGCCGAACTCGCGACGCAGCCCGCGAGGGCCGAGTCGGAGGACCCGTTCGTACCAGCGTGCGGCCGGACTCAACGGTGTTGCCTCCTAATATCCACCAGTAAATATATCCATGAATGGATATAGTAGCAGAAACCGACCCTCACCAGAGCTTCGTCTAAACAGGAAGAACGAATCATCGAATGAACTTGTTGCAATTGAGACTCAATCTCAATTGCGATAGAGTACCTCGGACTCGACGTGGATCTCGCCACGAGCGGCCTCGGATCTGGCTCCCGACCCTCGTGTGGCTGGCCTTACCACCAGCCTGGTTCACTTCGGCCGGGCCCGGGGATGGCTCTCCCCGGGCCCCGGCACGAGTCTCCGTCAATCGCTCTTGTGCAAGTGTGCCGCGAGCGCCTCGAAGCGGCGCGCCCAGTCTTCCTTGACTCGCGCCACGGCCTCCTTGTCGGGCAGCTTCACATGCTGCACCTGAACGGACGCACGGTCTCCACGGTCGGTGAAGTAGGCCTGCACCTGAGTATCGTCCGGCCACAGCATGCGCACAGACACGAGTTCCTTACACGTGCGCATGGTCGGCTTGGTCTCGAGCCAGATTCCACGCTCGGCGTCGTCGAAGAACGCTCGATAAAGAGCCGCGATCGGAACGGGGAACGTCTTGCTCTTGTTCGCTTCGAACGTTCCGTCCCGTCGCTGCGTCTTCTGACGCAGTCCGCGGATACGCTCGTACCCAACGGTCACGGTCTGGGCCCACCAGGGTGCAACTTCGTGGTCGTTCTGCAGATGATCCACGATCTCTCGACGAGGCCGCTGCATCCCTCCGAACGCGTCGAGCGCGTCTACCCAGTCGGCCCAGGTGCCGCCGGTCTTCGCGAACACCGCGTCATCCGACATCCCGGCCTCCGCGGCAAAGGCATCGGCACGTTCGGCACCGTGTTTGGCGACAACGCGCGCACGGGCTGCGGTGTAGGACTCGCCAGTCTTGGACATGCGCTCGCGGACGACACGCTTCAGATCTTTGTTGGTCGGCATCGGTTCCGGTCCTTACGTGGCCGCACACTTCACCCCCCAGCGGCGCAGCCTGCGGCGTACACGAAGGCTCCGTCGATACCGATCCCGGAGGTATGCCCTCCTTTGCCTCGCGTCGGGTTCCCGCTGGGGGAGAACCTGAGAGGTTGGGCGCAGGATCAATCGCCGGACCGAGTTTGGCATGGCCAGGCGGTAGCGCACAACGGCCGGCCTCTCGGATTTCGCAGGCGTAGCGTTCCCTAAGCAGGCGGCTCGGGCAGGTCTTCCCAGAGGCGCGCGAACATTGCGCGCGAGCGCTCGACCGCTTCCACACCCGCGGCCTCGAGCGCGAAGAATCGTTTCGCGCGGCCACCGCGCTCGGCGGTCGGCTCGCCTAGCCGCGAGTTCACCAGACCCTTGCGCTCAAGTCGGCGCAACGTGGCGTAGATCGCACCGATCGAGACCGATCGCCCGGTACGCTCATCGATGGCGCAACGGATCGTGACTCCGTAGGCGGCGTCGCCGAGACGCTGCAAGGTCGACAGGATCACGATCTCGAATTCGCCGAGGTACTCGCCCTTGCTCATCTCTTACTCCGCACGGAGGGCTGTTACGGGGCTGACGCGGGCCGCTCGTTGAGCCGGTATCCAGGCGGCGATGATCGCGGCGAGCGCGAAGACGCCGACGACAGCGATCAGCACGACCGGGCGCCCTGAGTCCACATCCGGTATTGCGCTGACTATCGCCCGGCCCATGAAGAAGGCGGCCACGCCACCGAGTGCCATGCCCACAATGACGAGCCATAGCGCCTGGCGAGTGATCATAGTGAGTACGCTGCTCGCCCGAGCACCGAGCGCCATGCGGATACCGATTTCACGCGTACGTTCACCGACCGCGTAGGAGATGACGCCGTAGATACCTGCCGCGGACATCGCGACGGCGAATACGGCGAACGCCACGAAGATCGAGAAGAGAGTCATCGGCGCGGCGAAGCTGTCCTCGATCAGCTTGTCCACGGAGCGCATGTCGGCGACAGGCTGCTCGGAGTCGACCGACCAGATCGCGCGTCGTAGCGCCACGGTCTGTGCCAACGGGTCTGCCGCTGTTCGCGCGACGATCCCCATGCGTCTTTGAGGACTCTGCGCCAACGGCACGAACATGATGGGAAAGTACGGACTGGCGGTATTGCCGGTGTGCAGATTGGCGGTGACCCCAATCACGCGCCGCCACTCGTCCTCACCGATCCGAATACGAGAGCCGACGGCGTTGCCTTCCCAGAATCTCTCGGCGAGAAACTCGGTGATGATCACAACCTGTTCGCCGTCGATGTTGTCGCTTGCTGCGAAGTCACGGCCGCGTTGTAGCGGGAGGCCGAGCACCGACAGTGTCTCCGGGCTCACGGAGTTGTAGAAACCCGACGGGATCTCCAACGGGTCGGGCTCAGGCTGACCTTCGATGCGGAAATTGTGGGCAATGATGGGGTCATCATTGGCGCCCAGGCGCCACCCCATCAGCGCCACGTTCTGCACTCCCGGCACGTTTGCCGCCGCTGTGCGAATCCCTTCATAGTGCAGCAGCAACTCCTGCGTGTCCGGCAACTTGTCGCCGGTCACATCAGCACGCATCGTCATGAGATTGGAGGGGTCGAAGCCGGGATCGTAGTTTCGATTCTCGGCCATGGCGCGCATCAGCAGTCCGGCCACAACAACGAGTGCCATGGCGAGTGCCACCTGGGCGGTCACCAGAAAGCGGCGCCCGCGCAGGCCGCCACTGTTGCCGCGCATGCCCTCGCGGAGAGTGTCGTTGAGGTTCGGGCTGGATGCCTTCAGGGCTGGCCCGAACCCGAAGAGTAGCGGGGCGACCAGGGCGATCAGCAACGTAAACCCGAGCACGTAGCGATCGAGCGTCACCATCTGGAAGATATCGAGGCCACTGTTTTCACCGGCCATCCAGATCAGCCCGACAAGCGATGCGCGAGCGATCAGGAGACCCAGAAGTCCCGCCGTAACGGAGAGGATCGCACTCTCTGCCAGAAGCTGGCTGAGAAGGCGGCGTCGAGCCGCCCCGAGTGCGGCCCGCACTGCGATCTCGCGCGCTTTGCCGGCGGCGCGAGTCAGCATCATCGTGGCGACATTCGAGCAGGCAATCAGCATCACGAAAGACACGGTGAGTGCCAGCATCGACAGAATGGTCCACGTGTCCGGCGGCGCGAGCGCACGGTTGATGTCGTAGACGATCGCGTTCCACGGGCCTTGAAGGTCAGGGTTATCGGCGATGATGCGCTGACGCACGGCATCAACTTCTTGCTGTGCCTGCGCGAGCGTCGCGCCGGGCGCCATTCGGCCCATGATCCAGAGGTTGCGCGTTTGGCGACTTGCCGTTGCGCGGTTGAGTTGCGCCGGCACCCAGATCTCGGCGTCGGCTAGCGATCCGAGTTCAACTTCCTTGCGGAGCACTCCGATGATCGTGGTCTGTCGGCCATCGATCTCGATCACGCGGCCGACGATCTCCGGGTCGAATCCGAAGCGGCGTTCCCACGCCCCATGGGCTAGCACGGCTACCGCTGCGCCACCTTCGCGGTCCTCCTCTTCTGTGAACCAGCGACCGACCAGCGGCGTCTGCCCCCAGAGGTCCATGGTGTTGGCGGTCGCGCGAAATCCTTCGATCCAGATGGGCTCTTCGGTTCCGGTCAGGGTGAACGACGCGCTGCGGTCAACCGCCGCCAACGCGCTGAAGGCGTCCACCTCATCGCGATAGTCGAGGAAATCGGCTTCCGGGACCGGGGCGCTCGTGGCGTTGAGCTGCGGGTTGGTCGAGTAGATGAACCCGAGGCTATCCGGGTCGTCGAGCGGGAGATCGCGGATGAAGACGACGTTGAGAATGCTGAAGATCGCCGTGTTCACGCCCATCGCCATGGCGAGGGTGGCGATCGTGAGGATCGCGAATGTTGGCGTCTTGGACAGCGAACGCAATCCGTAGCGGAAGTCTTGGAGCAAGTTGCTCATGGGGCCGTCTCCTGGGCGAAGCGGTGTGTCGAGTTGGATGGGGCTGCGCCGCGCGGTGCGGGCGTCGCGCCCACCGACCAGACCCATCGGGGCGGTACGGAGGGCTTGCCACCAGTACCAACGCCGGGCCGTCGCAGACCCGTCGCGTGTCACCCGACCCGCGTATTCCTCCGCCAGATCGCCAACGATGCAGTCGCGTTCGGCACGTGTAACGCATAGCCGAAGCAACTGCTCAGCGAGCCGCGGAGGGTATTTTTCGTACATAGTAAGAAATATACGCGGACCCACTCGCGGAGTTTCAAAAAAGAAGCCTCAGGGCGGCCGTGCCTAGGGCTGACGCAGCTCGTTGAACCAGTTGAGGACGACGCGGATCCTGAACCCGCCAGACTCCTCGGGGTTCTTCACCATCAGGAACGTATCTCCTGTGGGTGCCACGTCGTAGTTACGATTCCCCGACTGACCGAGCACGTATGGGCCATCGAAGAGCTGCACGGGCGCTGCTGTGCGTGGCGTGCGACCACTGAGATCAACCTGCACCGACATCACGTTGCTCCCCTGCCGGAAGAACACCTCGTCGCCGCGCGGCGACCAGATCGCTTCGCTCCCGCCGCCCGTCGACAGCTGCCAGCGCCCCTCGGGGCCGGGTTCCTGCCCGTCTTCAACGCACGGCCGGCATGCCTCCAGGTAGACCTCGTTGGCGCCGCTGGTGTTGGCCGAATAGACCAGCCACCGCGCGTCGGGGGATAGCGCGGGGCCCTGTTCATGCGCCTCGGTCGAGACCACCGGGAACGAGCCGCTTTCGCTGTTCGTGCGCTGTGCCCAGATGTCCCGTGATCCGTTCTGCCCGGGCTGGAACCACGTCACAACCTCGGCATTCGCCGCCCAGGAGCTGGCGTACTGGTGTTGGCCTTCGGTAGAAATCCGCGTAGCTGCGGCGCCGCTCACCGGTTGCCACCACACGGTTGCCGGGCCCTCGGCGCCGGACGAAAAAGAGACTCGTTCTCCATCGGGAGCCCACGCGGGCCAGATCGATCCATGGGCACCGGGCAGCTGGCTGAGCGTCTGGCTCTCCACATCGAGTATCCAGACCTGTCGTTCCCCTGCGCGGCGGATCACCATCGCGATGCGTCGGCCGTCGGGCGAGGCACGGGGCGTGGTGTAGTCGCCCGCCAGCTCGGCGGCCAGCGATTCGGACCCATCTCGGTTTACCCAGACCAACTCCCTGGAGTTGTCAGGGCTTGGTGCGTAGGCCGCCACGCCGGTGTCCGAGATCGCCATGTGTGTCGCACCGGTGCTCTCGGCCGAAACGTCATCCAGCACTGGGGTCGGCGTATTTCCGATCTCACCGCTGTCGAGGTCATACGCGATGGCGAAGAGCGTCCCCAGCTTTGTAAACAGCAAGTGGCCCGTGGACACGTATCGCGGGTCGCTCCCCGATGGCTGCAGCATTCGCGACGCGCCCGTTTCGAGGTCGAGCACGTGAATCTGACTCATCCGAGAGCCGGTGAGTTGATAGAGCACCTTGTCCTGGCCGGGGAGCCACGTGGGCCAAACATGGCGGCGCGGCTCGCCGTCGGGATCCGGGCCGTATACGACTTCGCATTCGCCCCCGTTCGCCGGCACTGTGTAGATCGCGGTGCCATCACTGAACACGATGCGATCGTCCGTACCCCAGTGAGCGCCGCGCGGCAAGGCCGCGTCGCAGAGCGGAAACGGGTCGCCGCCACGCACGGAGACCTTGCGGAGTTGCCCGCGCGCGAAGAACGCAATCCACTCGCCATCCGGCGAATAGGTCGGACTCTCAGCGCCGAACGTGCCCTCGAGTTGCCGATCCTCGAAGCTGTCGAGGGGTCGAAGATGAAGCATGCCGTCGGCCGTGTGCGCCACGGTTGAGCCATCCGGGGAAACGGCGACCACGCGACCGCCTGCAGCGGTCCGGAGTTGTTCGCCATCGATCTGAAGTTCCAGGCGTCGCGTGGGTTCCTGGTCGGGCGCCACGCTGAACCCGCGGCCGATGAGCAGCCCGATCGCGAGGGCGGCCGCGCCGATCGCCCAGGGCAGCGCCCGGCGCCATGTGGCGGGAGGGGCGATGGTCTCGCGAATCCGAAGTTCGTCATCGGTGGCCGGATGAAGCAGTTCCTCGAGGACCAGCCAGAGGTCGCCCGCGTTGCGGAGTCGCCGGCGCGGGTCCTTGCGCAGGCAGCGCCGTAGCATCTGCGTGACCTCGGGCGGGGTGGCGGGCGGCAGGAGGTTCCAGTCCGGATCGCGCTCGATGATCGCCGCCAGCGTGTCCGTCACGGTCCGGCCCTGGAACGGCCGCTGCCCGCACAGCATTTCGAAGAGCACGCAGCCCCATGCCCAGATATCGGCTCGTTCGTCGACCTCGTCCCCGCGCGCCTGCTCCGGGCTCATGTAGGCGACGGTGCCAAGCACGCGCCCCACGCCGGTCGACACGATGTCGCGGTGACTGTCGGCGCTCGAGAGTTCGGCGTCGGGCAACATCGTCGCGATGCCGAAGTCGAGTACCTTGACCAGCCCGGTGCTGCCCACCAACTTCACATTGGATGGTTTCAAGTCGCGGTGAACGATTCCGGCGCGATGCGCAACTTCCAGCGCGCGCGCGATCTGCATCGCCGTCTCCAGGCCCTCGCTGATGCGCAAGCGGCCCTGTCGAATACGCTCCTCGAGGCCGGGCCCGTCGATGAGTTCGAGCACAAGGATGCGCAGTCCGGCGTGATCCTCGATGCCGAAGATCGACGCAATGTTCGTGTGGCTGAGACGTGCCAGGAGTCGCGCCTCCTGTTCGAACCGCTCAGCGATCTCGGAGCCCGCGGTGACAGCACGCGGCAGAACCTTCAACGCGACTTCACGACCAAGTCGCTGGTCCGTAGCGCGATAGACGGTTCCCATTCCACCGCGGCCGAGTTCACCCGTTATTTCGAAGTGCCCGACCTTTTCCCCGATCGAAAGATCGGGCTCTTCGTCATCCGCCGGAACCCCGTCGGCCGTACGGCCAGTCTCCTCTGCGCGCTCCGACGTCCGGGAGATCACCTGGTCCACATCGCCGCCGAGACGGTCGAAGAACTGCTCAGCCTCGTCCGCGCCGGAAAGCAGTTCCTGAACCTGTGCGATCAAGAGAGCGTCATCGCCGCATTGCTCGCGCAAGAAAGCCAATCGCTGGGCTTCCGGGAGCGCGAGCGCATCGAGCATGAGTGCGTGCACGCGGCGTGCGTGATCGAGGTCGGACATGGCGCAGGGGTTCAGGTGGCGGGGCGCGGAACCCAGATTGTTCCAGGCTCGCCCCACATAACCAAATCCTACGGGCTATTGCGCCAGGCAAAGAGCCAGCACAGGGCTTCCTTTCAGGTCAGGAAAGAACTCGCTGTCGACGCCCATCGTGCCGTCCGGGTCGACGTCCACTCGGGCAAGCCAGTGCTCGGCGCCGCGGGGGTAGAACTGTTCGTCCCACGGCGCGGAAATCGAACTCGCCACATAGACGCGGCTCCCGTCGGCGTTGACCAGGCTTCGTCCGGGTCCGCCACCGAGAATCTGGTTCGGGCTCGCCGGGTGCGGGGTCTCGCAGAGCACACCGCCCAGGCGGACGCTGTCGGTTAGCGTCGGGGCGAACGGATTGGAGACGTCATAGCGCTTCAATTCGCCCGAGCCCCAGCACGACACGAGGAGGTACCGATCGTCGTCTGTCAGGTCGAGATGGGTTACCAGTGGCGGCACGGCCCCGAAACTTGAAAGCAACTGCGGCAGGCCGTCCGACGGCGCCGTCTCAGCAGGGAGTTCGATGACCTTGCGCGCTTGCCAGCGTTTCCCGTCGGCGACCGTGTCGTCGCGATGCCAGATCCAGACTGCAGCGGAGAGGTCTTCGAGCGAAGCTGTCACGGCCGCAAAGCCGTAGGAGCGCGCGGGGTCGTTGGCGGCGCACAGTTCGAGCACGGTTGCCTGATCGCCGAGTCGGATCTCCTGTTCGTGGGTGCCGTTGACGACATCCCAGACATGCAGTGAGTGGCCGTAGGCCGCGCTCATCAACAAATCCGGGCGTAGTCCGGCCGCCGCCATCTCTGCTGATCCCCAGGCACTGGTAACCACAGTTCCGTGCACGGGATGGCAGGCAAAGCCGTAGCTGCACTCGCCGGGATCGGGAGCGAGTCCGTTGCTCCTTTGGCGCGCGTAGTCTTGCGGATCGAGTATCGCGACCGCGCCCGCGGGCTGTGAGGGCGATACCCAGAAGATCCCGAGGCCATTGCCACGACAGCAGATTGCCTTGGGCTCGGCTTCTGCGTCATCGGCGAACTCGTCCGCAGTGACGATGTGCGCCACCTGCGGCGCGTACGGATCGGGGTGAGTATCGATGATGCACAGGCAGCGCCCGGTGGGCGAGGTCAAGAGAAGGTAGCGATCCGGTGCGGTCGAGTCGGACCGGTTGAAGGCCAGGCTGGACACATCCCGAATCGCCTCGGGAAGCGCGGTGCGGTGCAGGATCTGTCCATGACGCGGCGACCGGCGGTCGACGTCGAGCACCGCAATCTCGAGGTTGGTTCCGGACGCAGCGCCGATCGCCACGTACGCGATCCGCTCGCGGGTTTGCGGCGGGAGTCGCGGGACGACCTCCATTCCGGGATCGGTCTGGATCACCTCGATTCACTCCTGGTCAGGGCGCAGTTACGTTCTCGCCCAGATACACTGAGTTCATCGGCACAAAGGCTCGTGTCGATTCCCCTGCGGCCGGAATTTTTTCGAGTGCAAGACTCCACCGACGACACAATTCTGCTCACGCAGTTGCTCAACGCAGCCCAGGCAGGCGACGAAGCCGCCATGAGCAAAGCGTTTTCCGAGGTCTATCCGAAGCTCCGGCGGATCTCGAAGGCGCGACGCCGCGGGTGGGTAGGCACGCCGACGCTCGACACGACCGCGTTGGTGCACGAGGCCTATGTGAAGCTCGCCAAGGCGCGAGATTTCCGGTTCAAGAGTCGCGGTCACTTCTTCGCCACTGCGTCAAAGGCAATGCGCCAGGTGCTAGTGACCTACGCCGAGAAGAAATCTGCGGCAAAGCGCGGCGGCAACCCCGTCAAGGTGACGCTCGACGGTGTTTCGGAGACGCCGGCCGAAACCTGGACGGAAATCGTGGCTGTCGATCGTGCGCTCAAAGAACTGGAAGCGATAAGCGAGCGGCAGGCACGCGTGGTTGAAGCGCTGTTCTTCGCCGGGCTCGGCATCGCGGAGACAGCGGAGGCCTTGGACATCTCGCCGGCAACGGTGAAGCGCGACTGGGCGGCGGCACGCGTCTGGTTGTTCGCGGCGCTCAAACAGGACGAAGTCGCCGAGTAGCGCGGCGCGTCTAGAGGCCGCTCCAGGCGTCGGTCTCAGCGTCCTGCATTTCTGAGGGTCCCGTGGGGTCAGTGTGCGCGGCGGGGAGGCAGGGCGGTTTCATATCAGCCTCCGGGAGCTCAGCCAGATCGAGCAACTCGACCTGCAGCTGCGACGCGCTGGGGCGATCAGCCAGATTCCGTGACAGGAGACGTCGCACGAGACCGGTGAAGGCTTCCGGCACAGCCGGACAAACCTCGTTGAGGGGAATTGGCTGCGAATTCATGTGTGCCTGGATTGTCTGCACAAGGGTCTTGCGCGGCGGTATCGGCAACTGGCCAGTGAGCGCCTCGTATAGCACGACGCCTGCCCCGTAGACATCCGAGAGTTCTGACTCGGGGGCATCCGGCCGCAGCCGTTCGGGCGCCATGTAGGACGGCGTGCCCACGAACTGGCCGGTGCGAGTGACGCTCGATAGTCCCGGTTCGTCCATCAGTTTCGCGATGCCGAAGTCGAGCACTTTCACTGTCGGGTCGTCGGGGTTGCCGGCCAGGAAGATGTTCGATGGCTTCACATCGCGGTGCACCACGCCCACGCGATGTGCTGCTGCCAGCACGCCGGCTACATCCGCCAGGATCCGCGCCGCCGTATTCAGCTTCAGCGCGCCCCGCGACTTGATGAAATCACCGAGAGTCTGCCCCTCCAGGTATTCCATGACGATGTACGGGAATCCGCCTGAAGTGATGTCGAGATCGATGATCGAGACCGCGTTCGGATGCTTCACGCGCGTCGTGGAAACGCCCTCCCGACGGAACCGCTCGAAGATCATGTCCTCGTCTTCCTGCGATGGCGGCCGCAGCAACTTCACCGCGACTTTGCGCTCCAGATTCAACTGAACGCCCTCGTAAACCACACCGAAACCGCCGGAGGCGATCTTGTTCTCGAGGCGGTACTTGTTGTTCAGAACCGCGCCGGGAAGGTTGTCGGTCATCGCAGAGAAGAGCTTCTGGGTCTGCTTGAACGAGGCCTCCAGAGCCTGGCGAGAGCGTTCGAGCTCCTCGTGTCGTTTCTGAAGTTCCTCGTGCTGCGAGGCCAACTGGTCGGCGTATTCCTTGAGTTTGTCTTCGGCCTCTTTGCGGGCGGAAATATCGCGGATGATGCCCGTGTAGTAGCGGTCGGCCTCGACGGTCCATGTCGATAGCGATAGCTCGATCGGGAACTCGCTGCCGTCCTTGCGCACGGCCGCCAGTTCGACAGTCTTGCCGATCACATGACTCTCGCCTGTGTGCGTGAGGCGATCCATGCCGCCCTTGTGAGCTTCGTGAAAGCGCTTCGGGATGATGGTCTCGAGGCGCTTCCCGACGATCTCGTCGGCAGTCCACCCGAACATCTCTTCGGCCGCGCGATTCCAGCCCACCACCGTGGAGGTGGCGTTGGACGAGATGATGGCGTCGATAGCGGACTCGGTGACCGACCTGAAGCGTTGCTCCGCTTCCTTGCGTTCAGCGATGTCTCGGAGGATGCCGGTGAAGTAGCGTTCGCCTTCGAGTTTCCAGGCGGTGAGCGACAACTCGACGGGCACCTCGTGACCGTCTTTGTGCAGTCCTTCGATCTCGACGATGGAGCCGATGATCCGACTGCGACCACCCGAGCCCACTCGTTCGACGCCGGCGTTGTGCTGCTCGCGATAGCGATCGGGAATGATCTTCGTGAGCGACTCGCCGAGCATCTCCTCCTCGACGTAGCCGAACAGTCTTTCGGCGGCACGATTCCACGAAAGGATCTTGCCCCTTGCGTCGGCCGACACGATGGCATCGATCGCCGATTCCGTGGCCGCACGGAACTTGGCGGCCGACTCCTGGAGCGCAGCGCGTGCGAGCGCGACAGTGACCTGGCGCTTCACTCGAGCTAGCACTTCGGCGGCTGCGAAAGGCCGCGGAATAAAGTCGATGCCGCCGCGCTCAAGGGCGTCAATCCGCTCCTGAATATCGCTGCCGTCACCAAGGAACAACACCGGGACGTCGTGTTGCTCGTCGGCCTGCTTCAGCCGTTCACAAAGATCGACGCCGTCCATATCAGGCAGCGTCGTATCGACCAGCACCGCGTCGGGACGGCGGTCGGCAAACGCCAGCAGCGCGTCGCGCCCTGTGCCCACGAGCTCCACTGCATATTCCTGCTCGCGGAGCAGGCTTCGCAGTTCACCCAGCTCACCCGGATGGCTGTCCGCAATCAGGATGACGCCGTTGGTGTTGGTCATGCTCGAGTCCGCGCTAGTGGTCGGGGTTCGTCAGGTACACCGAAGTTCTCCACGGATCGGCTCACACGGGTCGGGAACGAGGGGGTGCTTGACAACAATTAGATAATTAGCTAATTATCTATTGAACGTCAACGAGGAACCCAATGAACAAGATCTTCAAGGCACTTGCCGATCCCACGCGACGTCGCGTGCTGCAGCTATTGCGACAGCGCCCGATGACCGCCGGGGAGTTGGCCGAGCACTTTCCTGTGTCCAAACCCACGATGTCGGCCCACTTCGCTGTGCTGCGAGAAGCCGACCTGGTGATGGCCCACAAGGAAGGCAAGACGGTGACCTATCAACTCAAGATGTCGGTACTCGAGGAGGCCCTCATGGGATTCGCCCAGGCTTTCAATATCGACGTCGATCTCGACAGCGACGAAGGTTTCGTCGTCTCCGGCGGAACGCGCAACCGGGAGACCTCATGAATATCCGTACTTCACTCGCCCTGGCAGCTCTTCTCATCGGTAGCGCTCTGGTCGCCCAGGCCTTCGGCCTCGACGAAGAGGCGCAACGGCGCCTGGCCGGCATCATGAGCGGCCTTGTGCTCGCCATCTTCGCTAACTCGATACCCAAGCACCTGCCGCCGCTACGCGGCTCGAAGTTGAGTGCTGCGCGGGCGCAGTCGTACCAGCGGTTTGCGGGTTGGACATTCGCGTTGGCAGGTCTCGGGCACGCCTCTGTCTGGCTCGCGCTACCGATTCATCTCGCCAACACGATGGCGATCGTGATCGTCGGCGGAGCGGTACTCCTGGTGATCGCTACCTGCCTGCTCGCCCGAACGGGCGCTGCCGCCGACTAGGCCGAGTCGCGTCGATGGCTCCCCTGAATCGCCTGCTTGCCGTCTGTCTGCTGCCCTGCGCGGCTGCCTCTGCTTGCGGAGGCCAGGCCGCGCCCGTGGGCCAGGACGGAGATGCGGCTTGCGTCGCGGCGCTTTCGGCCGGGGCCGAAGTTGGCATCCGCACGATTCCGAGCGACTACGCGGCCACGCACGGCGAGGCGTTCTGCAAGTACACCGAGGTGACTGCGCCCAATGGCAAAGCGATCACGATCTTCGCGCAGGTCGAGATCAGTAATGCCCAGCTGATTTATGCCCGGAGTGTTCTCGAGTTTTTTCTGGAAGACGTTCCTGGATCGCTACATGGCGCAGACAAGAGCGCGATCGCTAATCGCATGGCCGACAACGGGGCCTCGATGCTGATGCTCAAGGGTCATGATGGTGAGCATGACCTTTCCGCACTGGAGGGTCTCCGAGGCCAACCGCTCTACGAGGACGAAACGGCTGCGCCCGGATCGGCGTGGTACATCGAAAACGTGTTCGATGGTCATCGCGACGCGACTTTCGAGGAGATCTTCCACCTCGTGCACGACTTCGGCATCGGGGTCGATTACGAAGGGGCTGCGCGCGGTGCCGCGCCGGAATACCAGGCAGCGATTCGCGCGGCGCAGATCAATGCGCTCGACGTGGAAGGTCTCTGGGCTCAGGACGACCGGGTGAGCGATTGGATCGAAGAGTTGCGCGAAGAGGGGAGCCTGACTCAGGAATACATCGCCTCGGTGATCGATAGCTACTACGGCCTTTGGGGCCCGTACACCGAAAGGCCCGGCGGTATGTGGGGGTTCTATGTCGCGAAGACGAGGGATGCGATCGCAACGGCGGATCCGCGTGGCTTCGAGCTCATGCAGATGTTCTTGAGTCCGGTGCTCACGTTCGAGGTGCCGCTGCCACCGGACTTCGAAGGAACCTTCACGATGACCTTCGACCCCGAAACCCCGTATACACACAAGTCGCGCTACCTGCGTGACGTGACTCTCACGGGCAGCGAGCACGCGAATCTGGTCGGCAACGAACTCGACAATCGGCTTCGCGGCAATGCCGGAAACAACGTGCTCGATGGCGGCCCAGGGTTCGACACGGCCGCGATGCGCGGGCCTCGATCCGACTACGACGTGACGGTTTCTTCGACAGCTGACCTCGTGCTCACCGATCGCGTAGCCAATCGAGATGGCTCGGTTCATCTGCGTGGTGTGGAAGAAGTCGACTTCGGCGGCCATACGATGCCCACCGCCGATCTGATCCCGAATTCAGAGGAGACGCAATGAACGTCGCGATTCACTACTGCGATACATGAATGCGCTCACCAGATCGGGCGGCGAGTCTCGCTGCCGCAATCGAGAGCGCGCTTGGCATCAAAGTCGAGCAGGTGCCGACGCCGCGCAAAGGGCAGTTCGACGTCACGGTTGACGGCGAGATGCTGTTCGCTCGTGGCGGCAACCCGCTGACGCGCGTCCTACTCGGCGCCGGATTCCCAGAGTTGGAAGCTGTCGTCGCCGAGATCCGAGAGCGCGCCGCCCGGAGCTAGCTAGTCCTCGGGGTCAGCGTGAATTTGGCGGATATAGCGAATGCGCTATACTCTGTGGATGGCAGCACGGCACATCATTCGGCGCGCGCGGCTACGGGCTGGGCTCACGCAGTCCGAGGTGGCAGCGCGCCTGAAAACGACTCAGTCGGCGGTCGCCCGGTGGGAAGCCGGAGGCACTAGCCCTTCGTACGACGCCGTCGCGCGGGTCGTAGAAGCCTGCGGTTTCGGACTGGAGTCTCGAATCGTCGAGGCAGACACAGCCGAGTGGACGCTCGCGCAGCTGAGCCTGCGACTCACACCTGAGCAGCGTTTCGATCAACTGGTGCGAACCGTCGCATTCGCGGACGCAGGCCGATCGGCGCTCGGGGTGCGGGGCGAAGATGGCTGAGCTCGGAGCGTTCGACCCCGAGGCCATTCTCGCGGTTCTCGAAAAGCACGGCGTTCGCTACGTTCTCATCGGCGGACTGGCCGCCACGCTACATGGGTCGCCGCACCTGACGACAGATGTCGATATCACGCCGAGCACGAGCCGTCAGAACCTGGCGGCACTGGCGGCGGCGCTGGTGGACCTTGAGGCTCGAATTCGCGTTGGGACTAGTCCGGACGGTTTGCCATTCGAGCGCTCGGCTGAGGCGCTCGAACGCGCGGATATTTGGAACCTGGTGACGTCCCATGGCGCTCTTGACCTGACATTCACACCTTCCGGAACACAGGGCTTCGACGACCTCCGCAGGGATGCTCTGGCAATTACCGTCAGGGACCTCGCCATCAAGGTCGCCTCGCTCGCCGATATCATCCGCTCAAAGGAGGCGGCGAACCGCGAGAAGGACAGACTGGTTCTTCCGACGCTTCGCCGCTTGCTAGACGAGGCTGAAGGCCGCTGAGTGAAGGCGGCGGCCAGGGCGCCCAACTCCGACCCGTCGCGGCGCTATGATCTCGGCATGGGGAGTTCAGGGGTGGGCTCGGCACGGGATAGCCAGAGATCCGCGGTCTATACGTGGGAGCGCAAGCTCCCGGCATGGCCGGGGCCGCCTCTGTCGTTGCCGGAGTGTCAGCAACTCGTAGCGCGCGTATGGAACGACCATCTGGACGCTCCTGCGCCGCACGTTACCGATGGGCGGTCGCGACGCACGGCCTGCTACGTCTACGACGACCATCAGATACGACTACCGCGCTGGAGCCGTTCCTTGATGGTCGTGTTGCACGAGACCGCGCACGCGCACTTGTGGGCTGCGTTGCCCAACGCCGCTGGGCACGGCCCGGAGTACGCCCGGCTCTACCTTGATCTGCTCGAGCGGTATGCCGGCGTGGACCCGGAAACCGCCCGCTGGCGTGGCTCGCGGCAACGGCCCCGGAGAGTGCGTTTTGCGCCCCCCGAAGCCTTACCCATGCCGCGTGACCGTGTGCAGCTGAAGTTCTGGTACTAGGCCGAGTCAGTCGGCCGCGATTGCCTCGACCGCTTCCACCCGGACGGCCCGTCGTGCCGGCACCCACGCAGCGAGCAAGGCCACAGCCAGAAGAGTGAGGGCGACGCCACCAATCGTGCCGGGATCGTAGGGGCTGATTCCAAACAACAGCCCGCCGAGCGATCCGTTCACGACCAACTGGCCGACCAGCAAGACGCTGACAAGACCCACGGCAGCACCGGCAAGGGCCGGTCGTGCGCCCTGGCTGACGACCATGCGAATCACCTGGCCGCGCTGTGCCCCGAGCGCCATCCGGATGCCGAACTCCTTGGTGCGCTGCTCAACTCCGTACGACACGACGCCGTACACACCGATTCCTGCGAGGGTCAGGGCGAGCGCCCCCACCATGCTAAGCAGGAGCGCGAGGAACCGCGGGCGAGCCAATGACTCCCAGATGACAGCCTCCATCGTCGAGGTGCCGGTGGTCGCCAGCTCCGGGTCGATTCGGTTGACCGCCGCACGGAACGCCTCGCCCAGCGCTGCCGGGTCCTCACGAGTACGAATCAGGTACGCCAACGAAGTTGTCATGCCGGTCATGTACTCGGTGGCCTGTCGGTGCGACACGTAGATCTGCGGCGGCGCCACGCTCCCGAGGTTGTCCTGGAGTACGTCGCGCGCGACGCCGACGATGCGGAAGGGTTCGGTGCTTGGCACGGACGCGAGAATCTGGATCGTCTGGCCGACCGGATCTTCGCCCGCGAAATGCATCCTCGCGACGGTTTCGTTGATGATCGCGACGCGCTCGGTGCCGACGTCGTCGGTGGACAGGAAGCTCCGGCCGCTCGCCAGCTCGATCCCGGCAGCCGCGAAGTACTCCTCGGTTGCCATCTGATATTCGAAGCGGTGACCGGCGTTCGGGTCCTCGATCGACTCATCTTCCTTCAGGAACACCTCCATGAATCCGCCGTCGGCAAGAGGTAGTCGGCGGATCGCGCCGGCCTGCTGCACGCCGGGGATCGCTTCGACCTCGGTCTGGAGGGCGTCAAAGAACGTACGAATCAGCTGCGGGTCGGCGTAGGCGCTCCGCGGCAGTGTCACCCGACTCGTGAAAGCTCCTTCGCTCTGCAATCCGGCGTCGACCTGCATGAGTTCGCTGAAGCTGCGCGTGAGCAAGCCGGCCGCCGTGACGAGAACGAGCGCCAGAGCGATCTCCGCCATCACGATGCCGCGCAGGAAACGCTGGCGACTCGCATCGCCGGAGCTCCGCCCGCCCCCGGCGAGTGCACGCTGCGGCTCGAAGCCAGACATGCGGAGGGCGGGAACGAGCGAGAAAAGAACGCCGCTCAGGACGGCGACGACGCCGGTGAAGACCACCACCCGGCCGTCGATTCCGACCTCGCCGAGTCGGGGCAGGTCGCCGGGTTCGAGCCGGAGGATGGCCGGCAGCGCGAGCGCCGCAAGTCCCAGTCCGAGTAGCCCGCCGAGCGACGCCAGCACCACACCCTCCACAAGAACCTGACGCGCCAGGTGCCGCCGCGCGGCGCCGATTGCCGCCCGGATGGCCATCTCACGTTGCCGCGCCAGCGTCCGCGTGAGCATGAGCCCCGCCACGTTGGCGCACGCGATCAGAAGCACCGCGGCCACGGCGCCAAGCACCGCCACCAGGGCCAGGCCTGAGCCGCCGCCGACCTCGTCGCGTAGAGCTTCGACGCCGAGCGGGTGCGCGTGCGGGTACTCGGCGGTCCACCGCGCGCTCACGGCTTCCATCTCGCTCGCAATGCGCTCCACAGCGATGCCCTCGCGGGCCCGGCCCACCACGGTCAGGTAGTGGCCGCTGCGATCGGTAATGAGGTCGCGGCGGAGGCCGAGAGGCTGGTAGATGTCCGCAGGGTTCTCGGGCAACGTGAAGCCCTGCTCGAGCACGCCGATGATCGTGGTGGCGATGCCGCCGATCTCGACCGCGCGGCCGATCACGGACGGATCGGCTCCGAAGAGGTTCGTCCACGCATCATGCGCCAGCACCGCGACGTTGGCGCTATCGGGCTGGTCGTCGGCTTGGTCATACAGTCGCCCGATCGTCGCCCTCGCGCCGAGGAGCTCCCAAGTTGTCGCTGTCGTGAAGGCGGCAGCGATCGCAGCAGGCGCGCCGTGGCCGGTGAGGACACGCGAGAAGACTGCATAGGCAGCCATACTCTCGAACGCTTCGGTCTCCGCCGCGTAGTCCAGGTACTCGGCCGCCGATGAAGGGAACTCGAAGTCGCCCTGTTCCGGAAACTGCGTCCACACGACAAACAGGCGGTCCGACTCGGGGTACGCCAGGGGTCGGAGGACGACCGCATCGAGTACCGAGAAGATCGCGCTGTTGGCGCCGATCCCCAGGGCTAGCGTAATGGTCACTGCGGCGACGAGGCGCGGCGCACGGCGCAGGGTGCGCAGCGCGAATTTGATGTCGCGAATCAGACTTCCCATGGTTTCCTCCCGGCGCTGCCGCCAGTACCTGCGTTGGGTGGTGTCGAGGCAGTCGCCGACGATGACGTCGACCTCGCCGAAGGCATCTTCGGCGAGTTGCTGGGCGCGTTCGGGGGAGTGCCCTTCTTCGATGAGCTCCTCGGCTCGGAGCTCGATATAGAGATCGATCTCGGCGCGCACCTCGGACTCGGCACGCCGCGCTACCCCCTGGGGCAGGAAACGCCATCGAGTTCGTGACCGCTGCCGATCCATTCGTTCGCCTAGCCGCGTGAGGCGATGACGTGTTGGACGGCGTCGCTGTACTGCTGCCAGCTGTCCTGTTCTTCGCTCAAGCGCTGCCGTCCGGCCACGGTAAGTTCATAGAACTTTGCGCTCCGGCCAGTCTCGGTCTTGCCTTTGGATTCCTTCAGCCATCCGCGCTCCGCCATGCAGTGCAGCGCCGGATAGAGCTGGCCCTCGGCAACGCCCAGCGCGCCCTGGCTGCTTTGTCGGATCCATCGTCCGATCGCGTAGCCGTGCAGCGGGCCGTCGCTGAGCGCGAGCAGCACCAGCATGTTGAGCGTGCCGGTGAAGAGTCCGCCTCCACTCATTCCTCTTCGCTCCTTGGGTTACCCCTATCTCAATACATCTTAGAAATAGGTATTAGTTAACCCCTCTATGAGCGAGGTGTCAAGGCTCGATAGGACTCTCCCTCGGTGTAATCGCGGATGCAGAGCGCCCCGTGTCCGCTCTCCTTCCGGTTCTCCCCAACTGTCATCGTGGCAAGAGCAAGGGGGAGCCATGGAGCTGCTTGTCAAGGAGCGCCTTCTGTTCGAGCGCCGTCGAGTCTTGGACTCCGACGGACGCGAGATGGGCGAGATCAACTACCACCCGTACGACCACCGCGAGTTCAACGCGCGATGGTCGATGACCATTGATGGAACTTCCGCACAGTTCACATCAGGCACAGTGAAGCCGGCGAAGCTGTTGCCGATCAGCTGGGCTCGTCTCGAGATCGAAGGGCGTGTCGTCGCGGAGGCGATGGCGCCGCCGAAGTTCGCCAAAGTCCATGTCGACATCGACGCTCTAGGACGCAGCCTCGTGATGCGGTCTGAGCCAGGCTGGGGCGTGTTCAAGACCAATGAGCTGCTCGAGAACGGAGCCAAGATCGGTCACGCCGATGGCGGCTGGAAGAAGTGCCGCATCAGCCTGCCGGATGACATGCCACTGTGGTTCGCCGGCTGGATGTATTGCCTCCACTCCGGCTTTGCTCGGCGGTTGAGGTAGCCGGCCGGGCCCCGCTGTGCCGCTGTAGCGCACCGCTGGGACAGGCCCCCCGAGCCTAAGGAGGCCCGCGACTACTCCGAGATGCGAGCCCCTCGGATCAGCTCGGTGCGGCGAGACCTGGCCCCGCGTAAGGCGTGGTGGGGGTGTTGTAGGAGGACGTCTCAGCAGTATTGACCAGAAGCTTGTTTGCTGTGGAAGTGCCGGCCCCCCCTATCTCAGCGTCCGTCCCGCCTCCGGCGCCAGTCATCCCTCCGCGAACGTCGGTGGCGCGATCAAGGCGAAAGAGACGCGGGCGTCTCCATTCGGCTCTGGCTTCGGAGCGGGTTGTGGGTACGGGCATAGGTCCTCCACCGAGTTGGTTCGTATCGACGGGCGGCGGCGCAGACGGCACAGCCTTTAGCGCGAAAAAATACGCGATCTGGGAGTCGCAACGCAAGATCCCTCGCCCCGCTGCCCTTGTAGACTCATTCGATGAACAAGGCCTTCACGCGTGAGTCCGATTTCGATCCGGCGGCGGAGCTGTCGATCCGGCCGCTGCCCGTGTTGCCACCTGGGGTGAAGAACTACATCACGCCAGAGGGAGCCGAGACGCTGCACGAAGAACTGCACGATCTCGAGTTGCGGCAGCGGCCCGCAGTGCTGGCCGAACTCACGCGATTGGCGGAGGCCGGACTCCAGGGTGAGAAGGAACACGCGATTCTGCGGTCGCGGCGGCATCAGCTTGAGCAGCAGATGGCGCTGTTGCGTGAGCGCGTCGGATCGTTCGAGGTTGTCGAACCTCGGACGGAGAGCGATGGCGTTGTCCGGTTCGGCGATCGTGTGCGGGCTCTCGATGAGGACGGCACGGCGCACACCTACGTGATCGTCGGCGCCGATGAGGCCGACCCTTCGAGCGGTCGCATCAGCTGGGCCTCGCCGATCGGCAAGGCGTTTCTGGGCGCCGCCGAGGGCGACGAGGTGACCGTGCAACGCCCGCGTGGTACCGCCGTGCTGGAGATCGACGAGGTCTCGCCCGGCAGCTAGCTGCGCCCCCCGGAGCCGTTGCCCACCCGCGGACCAACGAGGGAGCGGCCCACTTTTCTCGCGGGAATCGAAACTTCATCCGCGCGGTGGCGTAGTTTTGTGTGGAATGCAAAACAAATCATCCGATCCCACCTCTTCCAACGACTCACCGCCGCGCCTTGCGACGGTGTTGTTGCGACTCTTCACGCCGCGCGCCGAACGCGAGGAACTGCTCGGCGACCTGCGTGAGGAATTCGCCACGCATCGGCTCCCGCAGGGGCGACGACCTGCACAGCGCTGGTACTGGAGCCAGGCATTGCGGTCGTTGCGGGCAGGATTGGATCGGCCGCGCACGAATCTCCCCGGTTCGCGAACAGGAGACGGTCTGATGGGCCACTTTCTACAGGATCTCCGTTACGGCGTGCGGTCCCTACTGCATGCCCCAACGTTCACCGTTCTGACGGTGCTCACGCTCACTCTGGCAATCGGCGTTAACAGCGCCATCTGCAGCATGGTGAGCGTGATCTTCTTTGCCGAGATGCCGATGGCAGACCAGGACACTGCCGTGTTCCTGTGGCGCAACAACGCAGAACGGGGCGTGGACCGGATGGGCACGTCTCTGCCGGATCTCCTCGACTTGCGTGAGCAGGCGGAGAGCTTCGACGCAGTTGTTGCGATGGCCCGGCGGCCCGGTGTGCTCACCGGAGTCGAGGAGCCCACGCGGATCACGGTGGGTTTGATGACCGCTGATATGGCGCAGACCTGGGGGGTAGATCCCTTCAGCGGTCGGAACTTCCTGCCCGGCGAGGATCGCGCCGGCGCTGATCGCGTCGCCCAACTGAGCCATGGCATGTGGGAGCGTCGGTTTGGCTCGGACCCCGGTGTGATCGGTGAGATCGTCAAGGTCGACGGGCAACCCACCACGATCGTCGGGGTTGCCAACCCGCTGATGGAATTCGGCGACATGGCGGCCGTGGACGTGTGGGTGCCGATAGAAGTCGACACACCCGATGCGTCCCGCGACGCCAATGGCCTCTTCCTTACCGCCCGTCTTGCTCCGGGGGTGACGATCGAACAGGCGCAGGCCGAGGTCGATCAGATCAACCGTCAGCTCGAAGAGCGCTATCCGGAGACCAATCGTGGCTGGGCGTTCCTGGTGCAGGACTTCCAGTCGGGACTCGCCGACAACACGTTCTGGGTGATCATGGCGCTGTTGGGGATCACGGTGGGGTTGGTGATGCTCATCGCCTGCTCGAACGTCGCCACCATGACACTCGCGAGGGCTACCGGGCGCGCGCAGGAACTCGCCGTCCGCGCGGCGATTGGCGCGGGTCGCGGACGGATTCTCCGCCAGCTCGTGACCGAGAGCATGATGTTGTCGCTCGCAGCGGGTGCCCTGGGCCTGCTCGTGACCCGCGGCGTCATCTACGGGCTCACCTGGCTCGTCGGTGACAACGGCGGCATGAGTTCGTTCTTCAAGATGCTCTCGATCGACATGCGCGTGCTCGGGTTCACGCTGGTGGTGTCGCTGCTGGCGCCGGTGCTCTTCGGTCTGCTGCCAGCGTGGCGTTCTTCGCGAGCCGATCTCGCAGCGACTCTCAAGGAGGGTGGGCGAACGTCAGCTGACCCGGTGAGTCTGCGTGACCGGCGCGTGCTCGTGGCAACTCAGGTGTCGCTGGCCATCGCGCTCATGGTCGTCGCCGGCTTGATGCTGCGATCACTGGTGGAGTTGCGCACCCTCGACTACCACCACGCGCCGGACTCCGTGCTGACAATGCGCGTGGACATGCCCGAGTTGAACTATCCCGATCTCGAGATGGTGCGTCAATTCCGCGCAGAGGTGACGCAGCGGGTCGAGAACACACCCGGTGTGGTTCGCGCCGTGTGGATGAATGATCGGCCCGTGGCGGATCTTGTCGGTACGGTGTCTTTCGAGGTCGCCGGGGCCGAGCTGCGTGAGGAAGAGCAGAGACCCTTCGCCTTCCCGCTGGTTGTGAGTCCGAACTACTTCGATCTTGCGAAGGTCGCCCCCGCTAGCGGGCGGTTGTTCGGCTCTGAGGATCGCTCCGATACCGCTCCGGTGGTCGTTGTGAATGAAGAAGCGGTCGATCGCTTCTGGCCCGACGCAGATCCGATCGGTCAGGAGATCAAGATCGGTGATGGCGAGTGGTTGACGGTGGTTGGCGTGGCCGCCAACGAGATCTTCCCGGATCCAACGAACCCGGTCGTACCGCAGGTCTACCTACCCATCGACCAGAACACGCGTCGTACCGGAGCACTCCTTCTCGAGGCAATCGGCGATCCGCTCGAACTCACCACGCCGGCCCGGCAGGCCGTGCTGGCCGTCGATCCCGAACAGCCGATTGCCGACGTGCGCACTCAGGGCCGTATCTACGCCGACGGGCTCTCGTCATTCAACGCCATAGCGAGCATGCTCGGCGTGTTCGCCGGCTTCGCCCTTGTGATGGCGGGCGCCGGCATCTACGGAGTGCTGTCGTTCATGGTGGCGGAGCGCACGCGAGAGTTCGGCATTCGCATGGCACTCGGGGCGAGTCGATCCACAGTCCGTCAGATGGTGATGCGCAACACGAGCGTGTTGATCATCGTGGGCGTAGTCGTGGGGTTGGCGATGGCATTCGGGCTTGGCCAGATCCTCGCGAGTGCGTTGCCCGACGTGAATCCGGGGGATCCGATCGTGTACTCGTCCGTTGGACTCGTACTCTTTCTGGTTGCCGTGCTGGCAGCGTGGATTCCCGCTCGGCGGGCCACGCGCGTCGAGCCGGTAGTCGCACTGAAGGCGGACTAGCAATGGGCAAGGGCGACTACCTCGGCGAGTTCGAACTCCTGGTCATGGCGACTCTCGTTCGGTTGGGCGAAGAGGCCTACGGCATGCGCATCCGTCGCGACATCGAGGAGCGCACTGAGCGCACCGTGTCGATTGGCAATGTCTACGCGGCGCTGCGGCGACTCGACGCGAAGGGCTACATCGGTGCCCGCAAGGGCGCGCCGACGTCGGAACGCGGCGGGCGAGCGAAGCGTTTCTACTACCTGGAGCCGGAGGGCGCCGCGGCGCTCGAACGCTCGCGTAACCTGTTCCTCACCGTGCTGGCCGACTTGCCGGAAACGCTCGTCTAGTTCGCCAGAAACTCGCGCACGGCTGCGAGGTCATCGCGAGTGCTGACAGGAGCGATCTCGAGCAACTGCTCGTAGTACGTCCTGGCCTCCTCGTCACGCCCCATCAGCTTCGCGCTGTCGCCTGCACCCAGTAGGCTCCGGTACCGGTTCGGGTTCCGCTCGAGCGTCTCCAGGTAGAACATCAGGGCGTCTGCATAGTTCTCCATCGCGAATGCCATCTCGGCGAGAGCTTCGGTCGCCGGCAGAACCACGCCCGGCGTGACCGGATTCTTGAGGTTGTCGCGCTCGAGCATCACGGCGGCCATCGCCGTGGAACCCGCTGCTTCCAGATTGCCCTCCGCGTATTCCAGCCATGACTGGAGAGTCAGGCGCTGGATCTCGACCTGAGCACTCCAGTCGTAGGCGCCGGGCATACCGGCCGCGGCGTCGCGGAGCTGGTCGAGTTGCTCGATTGCCGCGCGCGCGCTGTCGAGATTGCCGGTGTGAACCCATGCGAGCCCGTTGGCAAATACCGGCATCGCAGCGAACGCCGGATACTTGCCCGAGTCCACAATGCCCTCGTCCAGGAACGGTGGTCCCTCCCAGTCGGGCACCTCGATGGCAAGCCTCGCCGGGATCGCTGCGACGGCATAGGCGGTCGCAGCCGAGTCGTGCATTTCACCCAGACCATTCATTTCGGCGCTCACGGCGGCCGCTTCGTCATCCCGCCCTTGCTGCAGGTACGCGTAGGCGAGGTAGTCCAGCGCGTGCAGGTAGTGGTGCGATACCCGACCACCCACCGGATGACTCGCCGCGACGTCGGCCGCCCGGCGGTTGTACGCGATCGAGTCGTCCCAGTGGCCGAGTCGCGTGAAGATGTGACTGGTCATGTGGAGGGCGTGCGAGTTCTCGGGAATCACACTGCCGTACGCGTGGGCCACGTCCAGCGCATCCGCGGCAAGTGCCGGCGAGTCGAAGGCGTGAATTGTGTAGTGGAGCGCGCCGGGATGGTTTGGCATCGCCCCGCGAACCTCGGCCAGAAGCTCGCCCGCGCGTCGTTGGTTGGGATACTCGGGGTCGCGTGGTGCCGTGGCGATGAGCGAGAGCGCGTACAACGCCTTGGCTTCCTCGTCGTCTAGATTGGCCTCGTGCGCGGCAGCCCAACCGTCGTGAAACCCCTGCAGCCGTTCGGCTTCGCTGCGGCTCTCCGCGTCGGCGTAGTACCCGGCGATCGCCGCGATGTAGGCGTCGTCGCTGGCACTCCGAGTGCTTGCCGCCCGGGCGCGTTCGATCGCCTCGCGACCGGCCGCCAGTTGTTCGGGCGCGACCGAGTCGGGCCATAGCGTGTGGACGTAGCTCATCGCCACGCCCCAGTGCGCGATGGCGCATTCGGCATCAGCATCGGCAGCGTTCCGGAACGCTGTCTCCGCCTCTGTGAAAGTCATGTTGTGGTAGAGCGCCAGTCCTCGGTGGACCAGTTCGTTTGCGGGCGCGGTGCAGGCCACGGCGAGATTGACCTGTCCCAGTTCGCTGCCGTCAGAGGCGAGGGCCATCACTGGGCCTGAGGCCTGCGACGATTCGGTACCGGGCGCGCAGCCAGCGAAAGCGGTTGCCGCGACGAGAGTGTAGGTAAGTGTCCGCATCAACTTGGTCTCCATGGCAGGGGGGCCGTCCGGCCCATCATGGAGATCCACGGACTTCAGCTCAAGGGAGGCTCACGGCATGGCCCAGGCCCGTCGGCGGTCTATTCGGAACGCAGAGCTTCGACCGGCGACAGGCGCGCAGCCCGACGGGCAGGCACGAGCACTGCCAGTACGCCGATGGTGGCAAGCACGATGCTGCCAACGAGCACGCCGATTCCGGGTGTTGCGACGGCTTCAAACAGCAAGCCTCGTATGGTGCTCGCGAAGGCGTACGCGGCCGGAATGCCCAGGGCTACGCCGACAGCCACGAGGCGTGCTCCGGTAGTAGCCATCGCGCCGACGATACGGCGCGGTGATGCGCCCAGCGCCATCCGAACGCCGATCTCGCGTACCCGGAGCGACACGATGAACGCGACGATGCCGTAAGTGCCGATCACGGCGAGCACCAGGGCTACTAGCGATGTTGCAACGAGCAAGTCGAGTGCGAACCGGGTCGTAGCCAGCGCCTGTGCCAGGTACGCGTTCAACGGCCGGACCTCGCGCATTGGCTGGATCGGGTTGAGCTCGCGAATCGCTGTCTGAACGGCCGCGAGTGCATCGCTGACCGGAAGGTCTGTGCGCATGGCGACCGTCATGGTGCGCTGTGCAGTTTGCTGATGCGACGCGTAGATCTGTTCGGTACCGATCGTCCCCGGGTGGTGTCGTAGATGCCTCACCACGCCGACGACCTCTGCCCAGGGGCGCTCGTCGCCCTCGGCGAAGCCGCCGTGGAGCAGGAGTTGCTGTCCGACCGGATCCTCATCAGGCCAAACGCGTTTCGCGAGTTGGTCGTCGATCACGACAACCCGCGGCGTCTCGTAGGTGTCCGTACGCGTGAAGAGGCGACCCGCGACGACTTCCGTGCCCATGGCCTCCAGCAGGCCCGGTGTCACCACGCGGTAATCGGCAGCGTTGCCGCTCTCGATCAGTTCACCGCTGGCGTTCTCGAAGCCGTATGGACCCAACGAATACGAGGCACCGTCCAGCGGCAGCTGAGACGTTGCACCGGCGTGGGTGATGCCGGCCGTATCTTCAAGCCTGGTCGCAAGGTCGCGATAGAAGTCAACGATCTTCGATGGTTCCGCGTAGGGGTAGTGGGTGTCCACCAGCGACAGCTTCACCGTGAGCACGCCATCGGGTTCGTATCCGGGGTCGAGCGCGGCCAGGGCGAGGAAGCTCTGCAGGAGAAGCCCGGCGCCGACGAGGAGCACGAGCGAGAGCGCGATCTGCGCGGCCACCAGGGTCTGGCGCGTCCAGGCTGCGTTCGAGGCTACGGTTCGATGGACGCGCAGTACGCCTCCGGCGGTGGCGCGGCTGGCGCGGGTCAGTAGCAAGGCGAGTACCAGCGTCACGCCGACGCTGAGCAGCCCGGCGTATCCCAGTTCCGTCCAATCGAGCGCGACCGACTCGATTCGCGGGACGTCGGCAGGCGCCAGTGCCGGAAGCACGCGTAGCGCCGCGGCTGCTAGAACGACACCGAAGCCTACGCCGATGCCGCCGATCAAAGCGCTGTCGGCGAGCGCCTGTCGCAGCACGCGCCAACGACTCGCTCCGAGCGCAACGCGAACGCAGGCTTCGTGTTGGTCGCGCGCAGCTCGCGCGAGCATCAGATTGGCGACGTTGGCACAGCCCACACCGAGGACCAGCCAGGCCGCGGCGAAGAGCAGTCCGAGGAGGCCTCGCACGGGCGCGACGACCGCCGCATCCAGGCGGTCGACTCGCCACTTGAAGCCGGATTCACCGTAGGCGTCACCATGGCGCTCGCGCAGTGTGGCTGCCAGCGCGTCGAGCTTTTTCTGTGCCTGATCGGCGCCAGAGGACACTCGTCCGATCGCTGTGAAGACACGCCAGTTGCGATTGTAGGCATCGTAGACGCCGCCCCACGGGACCCATGCCGCGAGCGACGGTGGCATGGCGGTTCCGGCCGGAAACAGCATGCGGAAGTCTTCCGGCATGACGCCGATGACGGTGTGTGGGTCGTCGTCGAAGGCGACGCGTCGCCCGACGATGTCGGGGTCGCCGCCATAGCGACGCTGCCAGGTTGCGTGACTCAGCAGGACGACCTTGGGCGCACCTTCCACATCGTCTGTTGCGGCGGGCAACCGTCCGAGCAGTGGCGCGACTCCGAGCGTTTGAAGGAAGTCACCGGAAACGAACGCCATGTCGACGTCCTCCGGATCGATCCCATCGTCGGTCATCGCGCCGGGGCGGTACCACGCAACGCCCACGTTCTCGAATACCTCCGAGGCGGCGAGGTCCAGATACTCCGGCGGCGATGTGGGTCCGCGACGACCACCCTGACCAGGGAACTCGGGCTCGACGACGATGAGTCGATCCGCTTCCGGGTAAGGCAGGGGACTCAAGAGAACCCCGTCGACAACGCTGAAGACGGCGGTGCTCGCGCCGATGCCGAGGCCAAGGCTGAGCGCGAGAACGACGGTGAGTGTCGGTGTTGCGGCCCATCTGCGGATGGAGGACCGGAGGTCGGTCAGCAGACCACCGAGAAGGCCTTGTCCGGAGCCGCGGCCGAAGTGTCGACCCAGACTCAGAAGACGTCGTGCATGACGCCACTCGGCACGGATGCGACCGTACTTCGCACGTTCGCGCAGGCGCAGCTCCTCGAGGTCGCCGAGCATCGCGTTGGTGAACCCTGGGTCGTCCGATCGGTTGGGCAGCCAGTCGCGCCAGCTCATGCTTCGTCCAGTTCCGCTTCGATGGGACTCCACAGACGCAGAAGCGCCGTACGTGAGCGCCGGAGTGTGGCAAGGCCGGTGTCTGTGGGTCGGTAGTACCGACGCGGCCGCCCGCCGCGCTCTTCGCCCGCGGTCTCCAGGTGCGCCGTGACGTAGCCCTTCGACTCGAGGCGTTTGAGAGTCGTGTACAGGGCGCCTTCCGAGGGCTCGCGCCCGACTTCCTGCGCCAGCTGCTCTCGCACGCGCGCACCGTACGCGTCGTCGCCGAGCTGCATGATGGTCAGCATCAGCATCTGCTCAAACTCGCCTGGAAACTCACCCGACACATCAACCTCACTTTGTATGGTCCAAGGCAACACTACAAAGTAGGGTTGGCGTTCCGCAAGTCTTGGGGAGACTCTTGTGCGGTACCCCGTTCCAAAACGCGGCGCCCGAGCCGGAGTAAGACCATGCAACGCAAGATCCGACACACGCTCCTCGCGCTTCTGGCCCTGGTCGTCACCGTGCCCCAGGTGCAGGCTTCGGCAACAGGTACTGCCGAGACCGTCCAGGCAGCGGCCGACTACGAAGCGCTCGTCGCGATATTCGAGCAGGCGGTTCAGGTCCGCCGGGTGGCCGCTGTGGATGGGGTGCCAGACTACTCTGCTGGGTCCGTCGAGAGCCGACGCGCTGCCGAACGTGATCTGCGCCAGCAGCTGCGGGCTCTGGACCCCTCGGCCTGGCCGGTGAGCCAGCAGATCGACTACCTGCTCGTATGGGCGCAGCTGAACGCGATCGACTTCGATCTTCGCGTTGTACGCGGGTGGGCACGGGACCCGGGCCTCGCAGTGGATCTCGTGCGCCGCACGGCGTACCTGGATCCGACCGAAGACCCGGATGCGGCACGCGCCGCGCTGGAGCGGATTCCCCGTGTGCTCGCCGCCGCGCAAGACTGGCTGACGGACGCCTCGTCAGAACTGGCGGGCATGGCGATTCGGCAGATGGAGATGTCTGACGGTGTGAACCAGGGTGAGCCGCGTCGCGCGGTGCCACCGGCGGGAGTTATCGGCTGGTACGAAGACCTGGTTGCCCGCGTGGCTGCCGACGCTCCAGATCTGGCGCCCGCAGCTGAGGCCGCCCTTGCGGCAGTTCAGGGCTATCGCGACTGGCTGGTCGCCAATCGCGCCGGCATGGACACCCCGGCGTGGATCGGACTCGACAACTACACGTGGTACCTGCAGAACGTCCTGCTCATGCCTTTCGATGCCGAAGACCTGCGCACCATTGCCACACGTGAGCTCGAACGCACGCGCACATTCCTGGCCATCGAGCGCTACCGCAACCGCGACCTGCCGGAAATTGTGCCGGTGGCCAGCGCCGAAGAGCACGCCGCCCGTGTGGAAGAGGCCGAGGCACACATTCGCGCGTTCATGACCGAGAACGAACTCGTCTCGATTCCAGAAGGACTGCCGGAGCGTTTCGAGACCGACGCGTTCTGGATCGTCCGCGAAGGCGGCCAGCGTCATTTCTGGGAAGAGATCACCTACCGCGACCCACTCAACAATCACGTTCATGCTTCCATCCCGGGCCACCGCTTCGACGGGCTCGTGCAGCGTCGCAACACCAACCCGATCCGCAGCCGTTACCGCGACGGGGTGAGGGCGGAAGGCTGGGCGTTCTACATCGAGGAGATGTTCCTGCAGGCCGGGATGCTCGACGACCGCCCGCGCTCGAAGGAACTCTTCTACATCGCACAGCTCAAGCGCGCCGCGCGCGTTCCCGCAGAACTGGCGATGCAGACAGGCGACATCGATCTCGCGCAGGCCATCGACTACCTCGTGGAGGAAGTCCCACTCATGGAGCCCGACCTGGCGCGCTACGACCTGGCCATCTATCTGCGCCGCCCGACGTACGGAATGAACTACGTGATGGGCAAGGTACAGATGGAGTCGTTGCTATCTGCGCGAGCATTGCAGCTCGGCGACGCTTTCGATCTCGGCGAGTACCACGATACGTTCCTCGCAGCCGGCCCGATTCCGATGGCGCTCATCGCCTGGGAGATGACCGGCGACGGAACCGCGATGGAACAGCTATTGGAGACCGCAACCCGCTAGCCAGCAGCCGGCTCTCGGTCCTCTAGCCACTTCATGAAGTAGCGCACGCCCCACCCGGCGAGCAAGAAGACGGCGAGCATCAGCCAGTTGGCTCGGTGCCCGTACGTGGTGGTGGGGAAGTGGTTGCTCAGCATGATCAGCACGACGGGTATCGACAGGAAGCCGTTGTGCTTGGATCGCAGCTTGGCGCGCGTAGCGAGTCGCTGGTCGATCGGCTCGCCCTTCTCGAGCGCCGCGATCATCTGCCGCTGACTCGGGAGAATCCGCTCCCAGACGTTCGAGACCATGATCAGGCCGAGCATGGCACCGACATGCATGAAGGCGGCGCGTCCCGACAGCGTCATCGAGAGACCCCACATTGCGACGACCAGCAGCGCGAACGAAAGGGTCACAGCCACGGGCTCGTTCTTCCCGAGTGGCGAGTTCCAGAGCGTGTCGTAGGTGAACCAGCCCACCACCAGAGTGCCGATTCCGATCCCGACAGCCGCCATGAGTGACAGCTCTGAGTCGCGCGGCAGCATGAGCCCACCGAAGTAGTAGACGACGAGCAGGCCGATCCCGCTGATCCCGGTAAGTAGCGACTCCCATTTGGTCCAGTACAGCCGGGGCGGAAGGTGGGCGGGTTGGGTCGCCTTCTCGACGCGGTAGAAGCCCCCGCTGTGCACCATCCACACGCCGTCGCTGCTGCCGTCGGCGGCGCTTTCGAGTTGCGCGAAGCGCCCGTCGAGCCACGCGAACAGGTACGTCTGGCCGACCCAGTAGATGGCCGCGACCACGTGCAGCCAGCGCAGGATCAGGTTGGACCATTCGTAGAGCTCGGGACTCATGAGCCTTCCCTGTGCGGGTGGTTTGCGACTCGCTGACGACAAAGCCGCCACGGTCCGCCAGAATACACGCTCGAACGGGCTGAACCGCCGATCACGATCCTGTCTCCGGAGGACTCTTGAAGCGTCTCGAAGGCGTCGCCAAGCTGACCGGCCGCGAGCGCTATATCGACGACCTCGATCTGGGCGACCACCTGTGGGGCGCGACCGTACGGAGTCCATCGCCGCGGGGACGCATTCGCGAGGTTCGGTTTGCCGACGACGTGGATTGGTCGGAGTTCACGATCGTTGACCACACCGATATCCCCGGCCAGAACACGGTCTTCGTGCTCGAGGGCGATCAGCCGGTTCTGGCCGCAGGCGAAACACGGCACATCCACGAGCCGGTGTTGCTCCTCGCGCATCACTCGCGCGACGCTGTCCGGCGGGCGGCAAAGAAGATCGAGATCGTCGTCGATGCCGAGGAGCCGGTGTTCGACTTCCGCGTCCCGCCCACGCCGGCCCAGGTTCAGCGTGGCGACGACAACGTGCTGAAGCGTCTCCGTATTGAAAAGGGCGATGTCGAAGCTGCTCTTGCGGGAGCGCACCAGGTTGTCGAGGGCACCTACGAGACCGGCGCCCAGGAGCACGTCTACCTGGAGACCCAGGGCATGGCGGCCTGGGTCGAAGATGGCGTGGTCACCGTGCAAGGGTCGATGCAGTGTCCGTACTACATCGTCAACGCGGCCGAACGGGCGCTGGGATTGGATCGCGACCATCTGCGCGTGATCTGGGCGCCTACCGGCGGCGGATTCGGTGGCAAGGAAGAGTTCCCGTCGGTAATCGCGATCCACGTCGCATTGCTCGCGATGAAGTCGGGCCGGGTGGTGAAACTCATCTATGACCGCGACGAGGACATGGCCGCGACAACCAAGCGGCACCCGTCACGCGTGCGCCACCGAACCGGCCTCGATGCCGACGGCCGGCTGGTGGCGCAGGACATCGAAGTGGTGCTCGATGGTGGGGCGTACCAGACGCTCTCACCGGTCGTCCTGAGTCGCGGCATCATCCACGCGGCCGGGCCCTACGCCTGCGACAACGTGCGCATCACGGGGGAGGCGGTGCTCACCAACACCGTTCCCTACGGCGCTTTCCGTGGATTCGGCGCGCCGCAGACGCAGTACGCCAACGAACGCCATATGGACGTGGTGGCGCGCGCCGCCGGACTCGATCCTGTGGAGTTGAGGCGCCGCAATCTGATTCGCGACGGTCAGGAGACCTCCACCGGTCAGGTGATCGATGACGGCACAGACCGGGTCGCCGTGATGGACCTCGCGCTCGAACGCGCCGAGTACGACGAGCGGCGGGCGGCGGGCGGCGCACCAGGAGTTCAACGCGACGCACCCGTATCTGCGCCGCGGCATGGGTCTGGCGACCTTCTACCATGGGGCCGGTTTTACCGGCGCGGGCGAGGTCTACCTGGCCTCGCGTGTCGCCGTTGCCGGATTGCCCGACGGTCGCGTCGAGATCCTCTCGGCCTCAACCGAGATGGGGCAAGGGGCGCAAACGGTGTTCACGCAGATCGCTGCGGAGCGGCTCGACTTCCCGCCCACGGAAGTCGTGGTGGCGGTTCCGGATACTCACCGCGTACCCGATAGTGGGCCGACCGTCGCTTCGCGGACATCGATGGTTGTCGGCAAGATTCTCGACAACGCGTGCACCGACCTCGCCACGCAGGTCGGGGATCGCGCCTTGCGCGGCACAGCGCTGCGCGACGCGATCCGTGAGTGGCACCGTAGCCATCCCGATGAGGAGTTGGTCGCCGAAGCCGAGTACGAGCGTCCGCCCGGTGTCGTCTGGGACGATGACAACTACCGCGGTGCTGCCTGCGGCGCGTTCGCCTGGGCCGCCTACCTGGCGGAAGTGGAAGTCGACCTCCGCACCTACAGCGCACGCTGCACCGCTTTCCACAGCGTCCAGGAGATCGGCCACGTGATCAACGAGACGTTGGCACGCGGCCAGATCCAGGGCGGCATCGTGCGAGGCATCGGCTGGGCGCTCTTCGAGGAGTGCCGTCTTCGCGATGGGGCGATGATCAACAATCAGCTGACCAACTACATCATCCCGACATCGGCTGATGTGCCGCCTATCGACGTGGTGTTTCTCGAGAATCCGTACGCCGACGGCGCATTGGGCGCGAAGGGAATCGGCGAACTGCCACTCGACGGACCCGCTCCCGCTGTGGCGAATGCGGTGGCCGACGCGCTGGGCGTCGAGCCGCTCGATATTCCTCTCACGCCGGAGCGCCTGATGCAGTTGGTCGAGGGAGTCGGCACATGAACGATCGGCCGATACAGATCGAGTTTCAGCTCAACGGCGAGTTGCGCACGCTGGAGGTCGAACCGCGGGCGCGCCTTCTCGACGTGCTGCGGTATGAAATCGACTGCCCCGGAACCAAGGAAGGTTGCGGCGAAGGTGAGTGCGGAGCCTGCACGGTGCTCCTCGACGGTCTCCCGACCAACTCGTGCCTGGTGCCTGCATGGCAGGCGCGCGGTCGCGAAGTCGTGACGATCGAGTCGGTGACGCCCGAGGATGTCTCGCGCATGCTCGACGCGGGGACAACGCAATGCGGAGCGTGCACTCCGGGCGTTGTCATGACCGCCCGCTGGGCCGAGGCCAACCCTGAGCTACTCGCGCAGTTCGACCTGCGCCAGCTGATGGCGGGCAACCTCTGTCGGTGCACGGGCTACGACGGCATCATCGACGGCATCGAACTGCCGTCAGGTCAGGAGGCGGACTGATGCGCGTGCATCTCGCGTCCTCGCTTCAAGATGCGTTGGCCTTCAAAGCTACGGAGCCCGACGCGTGGCCGATCGCCGGTGGCACCGATGCGATGGTGCACTGGCCGGGCGCCCACGAGATGCATGAGCGGACCTGGTTGGATCTCTCTCACCTCAACGAGCTCCGCACGGTCGAGTTCCGCGACGACTTTGTGGAGCTGGGTGCTCTTGCCACCTACTGGGACGTGATCCGCGATGCGCGGTTTACGGCACTGCCGCTTCTGCCGCAGGCCGCGGCAACCGTAGGGGCGGTGCAGATCCAGACGCGCGGCACCTGGGCGGGGAACATCGCCAACGCGTCGCCCGCGGCCGACGGCGTTCCGGCGCTGATGGCCTATGACGCCGAAGTGGTTCTCGGTAGCCGCGACGGCGGGGAGCGTGTGGTCGCTCTCGCGGACTTCTATCACGGTTACAAGCAACTCGAGGCGCGGCCGGAAGAGCTCATCACGGCCGTGCGCGTGCCGCTTCGAGCGCACGACCACCAGGATTTCATCAAGGTCGGGTCGCGCGCCGCGCAGGCAATCACCAAGGTCGGTCTTGCCTATGCCCATTCGTCCGAGGGTTGGCGCATTGTCGCCAACAGCATGGCTCCCACCGTTTGCCGCTGCGCCGCTGTAGAGACGCTCGTCGCTGCCGGCACGGCGGTCGCCGGTCCGGACGATCTTGCCGACGCAATCGCGGAAGATCTCACTCCGATCGACGACATCCGTTCGACGGGTGCATACCGTCTCCGCGTCTTCGGGCGCGTGCTCTACCATGCGCTGCAGCCGATCTGCGACTCCTTCAGCTAGTTCGAGAGTTCCATGAAAAGGACCTTCAGCGACGATCTTCGCGACGCGATCGGCCGTGACGTGGCCGCCATCGACGCCGACCATACAGCCGCATATCCAGGGGAGTCGCCTGATCGACAGCCGGTGCATACGGTCTACGGTGGCGCCCAGTTGTTCCGCTCGGGCACCGCGCAGCGCCTTGGCAGCATGGCCCTTGCTGCCCTCGACGATCACGGGCCCGACCCCGACACGTTCGCTGATGCGATTGACCTGGCGGCGGACGCGGATCTTCGTGCGACGCTCTACAGCCGGGTGCGCGCGAAGCTCGAGCGCGAGGCCGTTGAGGACTTCCGCATCGACTTCGAGGATGGCTACGGCAACCGTCCGGATGATGAGGAAGATGCCACCGCGGTGAGTGCGGCGGCCGCGGCGATCGAGGGGATGAAAAACGACGCCCTGCCGCCATTCATCGGCATCAGGATCAAGGCGCTCGCTGGCGAGGCCCAACGCCGCGCCGTGCGCACGCTCGATCTGTTCGTTACTCAGCTGGCCAAGGCGGGCGAGGGGAGTCTTCCCGACAACTTCGTCGTGACTCTGCCCAAGGTGACGTCACCGACACAGGTGAAGATGCTCGTCGACCTGCTGGCACAGCTCGAGTCGGCCAACGGCCTTGCCGCGGGCAGTCTCAAGCTCGAGATCATGGTGGAGACCCCGCAGTCGATTCTTGCCCCGGACGGATCAAGCGCGCTCTACGGCCTGGTGGACGCTGCGGACGGCCGTTGCGTGGCCGCCCATTTCGGGGTCTACGACTACACGGCCTCTTGCGGCATCACCGCGCAGTTCCAGAGTCTCGACCACCCGGCCTGCGACTTCGCCCGGCACCATATGCAGGTCGCGCTCGCCGGCACCGGCGTGTGGCTGTCGGACGGCGCTACCAACGTGATCCCGGTGGGCTCGACCGATTCCTTCCACGACGCGTGGAAGCTGCACTATCAGCACTGCCGGCACTCCCTACGACACGGGTTCTATCAGGGCTGGGACCTGAACCCGGCGCAGCTGCCCACGCGCTATGCCGCGGTATATGCCTTCTTTCTCGAAAGTCTCGCCGCCGCTTCGGAGCGTCTCCACAACTTCGTCTCGGTCGCCGCGCAGGCAACGCTTGTTGGAGATGTCTTCGACGACGCGGCCACCGGCCAGGGCCTACTCAACTTCTTTCTGCGCGGCGTGAACTGCGGCGCGATTACCGAGGAAGAGGCCACAGCCACCGGCCTGACGATCGACGAGTTCCGGTCACGATCGTTCGCCAAGATCGTCGCCAACCGTCGCGGCTGAACGAGTTAGCTACCGCGGTACGTCGAGTAGCCGTGCGGGCTGAGCAGCAGCGGCACATGGAAGTGCTCGCGGGCGGCCCCCACCCGGAAGTTCACCTCGACACGCGGATAGAACGAGTCGATGTCCTGCCCGGCAAAGTAGTCGCCCGACTCGAACACGATCCGATAGTTGCCGGCCACGAGGTCGTGGTGCTCGGGCAGAAGCTCGTTGACGCGGCCATCGTCGTCGGTCGTGCCGTCACCAATCTGCTGCCATTCGCCATCGACTTCGACGTCGAGGCGGACACCGACGTTGGCGGCCGGGCGGCCGCGCGACACGTCGAGGATATGACTCGTGATTGCGCTCATGGTGCGAGCAGCTTGTCCAACCGGAGGTGGGTAATCAAGCGTTGCTGTGCCGAGGCCACACCGAGTTCCAGGTCGGGCTCGTGCTGTAGGCGCTTCTCGAGAGCGGCGAGCATCTCTTCCGCGGTTCGCCCGGTAGCACAGATCAGAAAGATGTAGCCGAAGCGCTCGAAGTACTCCTCGTTGCCCGCGGCCAGGCGGTCGCGCACCGAGGCGTTGGCGTCGGCCATTCCCGCTTGTTCCTGTTCGGACCACTCCGTCGGGTTGTCGGAAGCTGCGTCGGCGTGGCGCTTCCCGATGCGCGGGTGGGCTGCGAAGGCTTCGAGCCAGTCCTCACGGGCGAGCCGGTCGAGCACCGTGTCCGCCAGCAGGTGGACGAAATGAGGACCGTCGTAGGGGCGCCCAGCCGCCATGGCTTCGGCCCAGGTCGTGGCGCCGCAGCATTGCCGGAAATCGGCAACGGCCTCGGCATGCGAGTGCGCGTTTAACGCGTCGAGCGCCGGATAGAGCGGCGGGATCTCCATCGGGGGCTACTCGACTTCCGCCAGGAGTCGGACCCTCGCGACGCCGCCATCCGGATAGATGTTGAGCCTTGCGTGGGTAGCGACGGCCGGACGCTTCAGATCGAATTCGTGGCGTGTGTCGGCCTGCAGCGCAGTTTCCGGGAGAACGCTTTGCCAGTCGTCGTCGCCAGGACTCCCGCCGTCTGCAACGTTGGCGATGTCCAGGCTGCAGCGATCGGGGAAATTGCCTCGGAAGAACGCCGTGTCCACGGTGGCGCGGCGGATCAGGCCGGGTCGTCCGAGATGAATGACGCACCAGTCGTGTCCCGGGCCGCGGCGTCGCTTGGTTTCCCAGCCATCGTGCATCCCTTCTGAATCGTCGGGCAGGAGCATGTTTTCAGGAGCGCTATAGAAGCGGTCGCTGCAGTCGGTCACCCGTCCGCCATGCAGCACGCAGGCGACATCAGTCAGGTCGGTGGTGTCCAGAATGCGCGGCCAGTCGGGAGCGACGAAGCCAAACGCGCGCAGCCGCGCCACACCGCCGTCCGGGAAGATGTTGAGTCGCACGTGCGTCCACGGCTCTTCGCTATCAACGGCAAAGCTGTGGCGCGAGTCGCCCTCGAGGTCCTGCCGCGGCAGGAGTTCAACCCATTCGCTATCGGCGTCCGGGTCTTCCGCGCCACGGTAGGCCTCCACCGAACAGGCCTCCGGGTAGTTACCGGTGAAGTGCGCGGTATCCACGAGAAACGACTCGATGCGGCCCATCGCGGCAAGCCGCACGGTGCACCAGTCGTGTCCCGGAGTCCGGCGCCGGCGGGACTCCCAGCCGTCCATCCACTTGCCGCGATCGGTGTATTTGCCCTCGATCCAGACCGGTTCTGACGGCAGGATGAGGTTCTCCTTGGCCGCAAAGAAATCGTCGTTGGAATCGAGCACCCGGCCGCCAAGGCGAGCGGACGCCAAGTCGACGAGGCCAAGAGTATTGCTTCGGGTTTCGCTCACGCCGAGTCCGTGTTCAGGGCGTGCGGCACGAGAGATCCATGCCGCGGGGTTCATCGACAAACACGTCCGACACTGCCGTGCCGGACTCGTCGCGATGGTATACCCGCGCGCCCCGCAGGTAGGTGGCCAGCACCACGCCGCGCAGTTCGAGGTCTTCATAGGGCGTGGTCGAATGACGATGCTGCAGAGTTGCCCCCTCCACTCGTTCGACCCGGTCGGGATCGAAGATCACCAGATCGGCGTCGAATCCTCGCGCGATGGACCCCTTGCGGCTGTCGAGCCCAGCCAGCTGGGCGGGCGCATGCGCCATCCATTGCATCAGCGTCGCAAGTCCGCCTCCGCGCGCCACCAGACCCGTCCAAGTCGCGCGGAGTCCGACCTGGAGCGACGCGATACCACCCCATGCCCGACAGAGATCGCCGGTGTCGAGGTGCTTGAGATCGGGAGGGCAGGGAGAGTGATCGGTAGCGACGAGTGTGAGCGCGCCCTCTTCAAGACCGCGCCACAAGGCGTCACGGTGGGCAGCGTGCCGGATGGGCGGAGCGCACTTGTATGCGCACGCCAGGTGCGGGATCTCCTCGGCGGCAAAGGTCAGATAGTGCGGACACGTCTCCGCGGTCATCGAAGCTCCCGCGGCCCGTGCCGCGCGCACGGCGCCGACGGCTTCTGCCGACGCAACGTGAACAATGTGCACCGCGCACCCAGCGGCGATCGAGAGCTCGGCCATCATCTCGATTGCGGCGACCTCGGCGGCGGGTGGCCGCGACGCGACGTGGTCCGCGTAGATTGCGCATCCAACGGGGAGATCGGTCAGTAGGTCAGGAGACTCGGCGTGCACGAGTAGCGGCAGCCCGGTGGCGGCAATTGCCGGCATCGCCTCTGCGAGGTCGTCTCGGCTGACGGCCGCGAACTCATCGAGTCCCGACGGCGACAGGAAACACTTGAATCCGAGGACGCCGGCGTCGGCAAGAGGGTCGATCTGGTCGAGGTTCCCTGGCACGACTCCGCCCCAGAAGCCGTGGTCCGCCGCGCACCCATCACGGGCCGCAATCCGCTTGGCGTCGAGTGCCGCCGGAGTGGTGGTCACGGGGAGGCTGTTGAGCGGCATGTCCACAAGCGTGGTCACACCGCCTGCCACGGCCGCGCGTCCCGCGGTCGTGAAGCCCTCCCAGTCGGTCCCGGGATCATTGATATGCACGTGGGTGTCCACCGCGCCGGGCAAGAGCGCAAGATCGCCAAGTTCGGTGACTCGCGTGGACGCGGGTGCCTCAGTGGCGTCACCCACCCACGCGATCAGTCCGTCACGAATCCCGACCGCCGCCTGCACTTCGCCCTCGGGCAGCACCACCCGGTTGCTGGTGAAAAGCTCGTCGAGTGGCGCGTTGACTTCGGCGCCTTGCGTCACGATTCGCGCGAGTTGTAGATCGAGCCGTCGGCGTCGACGTACTGCTGAAATACGTCCCGGGCTGCAGCTCGGCAAACGCTCGTCACAACCTCGATGCCGCGAGATTGCAGCGACTCTTGCCAGTCGGGAGCGCGGTCGCCCTCATCGAAGCCGATGGCGCGAGCATCGTCGTCCGTGGCCCCGCAGACGACGCGACGGACTCCCGACCACGGCACCGCACCAAGGCACATCGCGCACGGCTCGCACGATGTCACGAGTTCATGCTCCATACCTGCTGTCCCGAGATCGTAGGTTCCGAGGTCACGCTGCGCGCGTGCGAGCGCCATCATCTCGGCGTGGGCATGAGAGCAGTTGCTCGGCACGACGGCGTTCACACCAATCGACACGAGTCGGCCCGACACACGATCGAAAACCGCCGCCCCGAAAGGCCCACCGGTGCCCTCGGCGATGTTGCAGCTCGCAAGGTCGATAGCGAGCTGCATGCGCGCCTCGTCGTCCGCTTCCGCATCGTCCCATTCCTCGACGACTTCGAGCGCCCAGGCGGGAAGTTCCCACGTGTCCAGATGGTGGCTATGCATAAGCTCAAGGATAGGCGCTGCACGGGCGTGAAAGCGCGTCGTGATGGTGGGCCGTCGCGATTCTGTCCGGACCAGTGGTCAGTCGGCTCGACCGAGGAAGATCACGTGCCGCGCGCCCTTGCTCTTTCCGGTGCGCGCCACCGGGGCCTGCACTTCAAGGAAGCCGGCCGCGGCCATACGTCGCTCGAAGGCCGGATCCGGGTGGGCCGACCACACCGCTAATAGGCCATCGCGACGCAATGCGCGCTTCAGACGAAGTAGCCCGGCGTGCTCGTAGAGTCGCGAGTTCGACTCCAACGTCTCGGCGATCGGTCCGTTGTCGACATCCAGAAGAATCGCGTCGAACGCGCGGCGCTCGCCCACGACCTCGTAGACATCTTGCAGACGGATCTCGACGCGGGGATCGTCAGCGTTGGCGCCTAGGCGTTCGGAGTGTTCGCGGTTCCAGTGGACGATCTTCGCGTACACCTCTGCCGTAACGATGGTGGCATCCTCGGGCAACGTGTCGAGTGCCGCTCGGACGGTGTAGCCGAGCCCGAGCCCTCCGATGAGGATCTTCGGGGCCGCAACCCCAGCGAGCTCCTCGCATGCCACCCGCGCCAGCGTGCACTCGGTGCGATGCGTCCGTGTGGACATCAGCTCACGCCCGTCATAGTTGACGAACAACTCATTGCCCTGTTTGTACAGGGTCATCTCGTTGCCGTCGGGCGTGGTGAAACTGTCGAGTAGCTCGTAGGGCTGCATCTCCCGAGTCTAGCGGTCGGAACCTCAGTCGTTGCGCAGGGCAGTGGCCGGATCGACACGCGCCGCGCGCCGCGCCGGCACCAGCGTGGCGATCAGCCCCGTGACAACGAGCGTCACAACGATCGCCGCGTACACGGTTGGGTCCGTGGCTTCGACGCCGTAGGTCACGAAGCGCATGGGCCGAGCCAGCACCGCACCGATCGCGAGGCCGAGCGTCAGGCCAATACCCAACTGAATCGCGCCCTTCTTGAGAACCAGCGAGAGCACGTCGCGTCCCCCGGCACCCAGCGCCATGCGGACGCCCATTTCGCGCCGCCGGCTCGTTACAGAGAACGCCATGACTCCGTAGAGTCCAACCGCGGCCAGGAACAGTGCGGCAAATCCGAGCGTCGCGAAGAGCTCGCCGAACATCTTGAAGGCCCAGGTGTGTTCATCGAGCGCCTGCGGCACCGTGCGAACCTCGTAAACCGGGAGGTTCGGGTCGAGCGCTGCGACGACATCCCGCATGCGTTTTACCGAATCCTCCAGCGGCAGGTTGGTCTGCACCGCGAGAGTGAGGAAGCGCACGTCGAAGATGCCCTGTGACACGTAGATCTGTTCGCGTGGCAGGGAGTCCGAACCGATGCCGCCAACGCCACCCGTGACGTGCAGATCCGGCACGACCCCGACGACCTGCATCCAGGGGTTGGTACTGTTGCTACGGCCGAGTCGAATACGGGCTCCGACTGCGGGGCGGTCGCCGAAATGGCGTCGACGGAAGCTCTCGTTGATCACCGCAACTGGATCCGCCGAGGCCCCCATCTCGCTCACATTGAACTCGCGTCCCCGGAGCACGTTCACGTCGAACATCGAGAAGAACTCGGTGCCAATGATTGTTCCGGTCACGCGCGGGTAGTCGGTGTCGGACTCGTATGTGTCGCCCTCGATTCCCATCGTCCATGTGGCGGCTTCGATGCCAGGCAACGCGCTCATCAACGCGGCGTTGGAGAAACCGGGCTCGGCGCGCAGGCGATCCACCAGGTCGGCGAAGAACTGTTCCCGGTCCTCGCGCTCGGGATAGTCGGATTCGAATAGGCCCACGCGCCCGCTGACGATTCCGTCGCTGCGGTAGCCGAGCTCCACGGTGCTCACAGCCAGGATGCTCTTGATCATCAGGCCGGCAGCGATCAGCAGCGCGCAGGAGATCGCGACCTCGCCAATTACCAGAGTGCTGCTGAGCCGACCGAGACGGAAGCTGGTGCCTCCACGGCTCTCGTCCTGCAGAACCGCACCCATGCCACGGCCGGTCGACTTCAGCGCGGGGATCGTTCCCGACAACAGGGCTGTTGCCACGACAATGCCGATCGTAAACAGGATCGACGTGCCGTCCATCGAGAAGTCGATCCAATAGGGCTTCTGGATATCGGCGACTCTCCCCGACCAGGCGTCGAGACTGAATTTCGCGGTCACCAGGCCCAGCGTGCCCCCTGCGAAGGCGAGGATGGCGGTCTCCGAAAGCAGTTGCCGGACGACGCGGAAGCGGCTGGCTCCGAGCGCCGTGCGTACCGCGACCTCGCGGCCACGGAGCGCGGCGCGGGCGAGCAGTAGATTGGCGACGTTGGCGCAAGCGATCAGAAGTACACCGAACACCGCTGCAAGCATCACCCACATGATCGCGGTGATCTCCGGGGGCATGTAACGGTGCTCGAATAGCTGCACCGTAGGCCGGTAGCCTCCTGGTTCGTCGGGTTCGGTGGTTTCCGCCTGTGCGGTGATCGCACGCAGTTCGGCGGTTACCGATTCCATCGAAGCGTCCGGCCGCAGACGCCCCACGGGTTCGATGAATTGCGACCGGCGCGGGCGCAGGTCGGGGTCGAGGCGCAGGTTCAGCCACATGTCGTGGTCGAACGGAAAGCGGAACCCGTCGGGCATCACGCCAATGACTTCAGTCTGGATGCCGTTGCTTCGCACCAAACGGCCAACGATGTCCGGATCGGAATCGAAGCGTTGTTGCCAGACGTGGTGCGACAGAACCATCAGGGGCGGTGCATCGACGTCGTCTTCGCCCTCCACGAACACCCGGCCAAGGATCGGCGCGATGCCCAGGTTCGCCAGCACATCGTCTGTGACCGTCGCGCCCTGGTATCGCGCCGGTGGATCTTCCTGGGTGGCCAGGTTGACCGTTGCCCAGTTGACGGCGCCGAGAAACTCGAACGCCGACGACTGTTCCCGGTAGTCGAGCAGATCAGCGTAGGAGGTGGACGTCTGGCGGATGTCCCTTTCGGGATTGTCCATCTGGATCGAGACAAGACGGTCATCGTTTGGCACAGGGACGCCACGCATCACGGTGCCGTACACCATGCTGAACGTGAAAATCGTCAATCCGGTGCCGAGCGCCATCGTGAAAATGGACACAAGCGAGAGGGTCGGGTTCTTGAACAGTAGGCGTGCGCCGTAACGCAGATCGCCGAGCAATGTGGCCATGATTTCTTCTCGACCTTCCGACCGCGGCACGGTCGAGTGAGGAGTCAGCAGTCGTTGGTAGGGAGTCTCGATTCCGCGCAGGCTGCGCCAGGCGTAGCGCGTTGAAAGTTCGATGGCGTGGAGCCAGTACCAGGCGCGCGCGGCCCATTGGCCTCGCCGTCCTGCGATCTCAGCGAACTCCTGGTGGAGGTCGCCGATGATCGTGTTCCCCACCAGTCCAGCCGGCAGCGCTGCTGTCAGCAGGCGCTCGGCGCGCGGAGGGGGATGGAGCGCTTGCGAGTTCACGTGCGCTTCTCGAAATCTTCGAGGCCCTGCCAGAGACTGGTGAGGGCAGCATGGGACCGATGTAGCTGCTCGAGTCCTTCCGGTGTCACGCGGAAGTGGCGCTGGGGTCGGCCGCCGCGCCAGTCATCGACGGGCCGCGTCGTCCATTCCAGATAGCCCTTGGCGTGGAGGCGGTCGAGCGTCGTGTAGAAGGCGCCACGCGCAACCGTCCGCCCTGTGCGCTCGGCCAGTTCACGCCGTACCTCAACCGCGAACGCGCCATCGCCCTTGCGCATGATCGCGAGCAGCAACATCTGCTCGAATTCGCCGAGGAAATTCTTTGGTGCCATGCGCGTTCTCTCGATTCAGGAAATGGGTCTACTTTGCAGACCGCATAGTCTGCAATGTGGACTGTCTGAATCTCAAGTACGGCAGGCGAAGCGGGAAGGTTCCCAATCGTTTCGAAAATCCCTCGCGGCGGCCCTACTGGCCCACTAGTCAGCGCGCAGAGTGCTCGCCGGATCAACGCGCGTGGCGCGCCGCGCGGGCACCCAGCAAGCCATCGCTGCGATCGCGAGCACCGACATGCTGACAGCGGCTAGCGTGACCGGATCGTAGGGCGAGATACCGAACAGTTGGTGGGCCAGAGACCGTCCCAGAAACAGCGCCCCTACGGTGCCCAGTGCCACGCCGAGGAGGGCTAGTCCGACACCGCCGCGGAGGACCATTCCAAGCACGTCACGTGGCGCGGCCCCGATTGCCAAGCGGAGGCCGATCTCCCGCCGCCGTTGCGCCACTCCGAACGACTGCATCCCGTAGATACCGATTCCGGAAAGGAAAACAGCCAGCAGCGCAAAGCTCGAAATCAGGCCGAGTCGGAGTCGTTCGGTGGCAGTGGTGTCACGCACCACCTCGTCGAGCGTCACGGCATCGTAGATCGGAAGGTTGGGATCGGCCGCATGGATGGTGTCGCGAACCAGCGCGAGCGTGCGTTCCGCATCCGTTTCGGCGTGAACTATCAGTGATAGCCGATCCTGCGCCATCTGATGTCGTGTCAGGTAGTACATCGGCATGTCGACCTCGTCCAACTCGAACGTCTTCGTGTTGCCGACCACGCCGACGATACGGCGGACGCTCGGATCATCCTCTTCGCCAACACCAAACCCGATATCGAGAGTCGCGCCGAGCGGATCCCGATCAGGGAAGAACCTCTCCACGAGTGCCTCGTTGACGATCACGACGTGTTCGGCGTCGGCCTGATCGGTGCGATCGAAAACCCGACCCTGGAGCACCGGGATCGATACGCTGCGGAAATAGTCGGGGCCCACGACGCGTATCTGAGCGGAGGGCTGCGGCTCGCCTTCGGGTGTCTCCTGTCCGACGATGTCGAAGCTCACGCTGAAGTCGTCGGTGAGCGGAACGCTCATCGCCACGTCAGCGGACAGGACGGTTGGATGCGCCCGGATCGTGTCGACGACTTCGTCGAAGAACGCGATGCGCGTTGGGCGATCCGGGTAGCTGGCTTCCGGCAACGACACGCGCGCGGCGACACGCTGTTCGGTCTCGAAGCCGGGGTCAACCGATTGCAACCCGACAAGGCTTCGGGTGAGCAGGCCGGCTGCCGCGATGACGGCGACCGCCAGCGCCACCTCGACAACGACCAGCGCCGACCGCACGCGCGTGCGTTGGCGGCTCTGGCCGGCGCCAGCGGCGCTCTCCTTCAGGGCTTCCGCCGGGCTGACTCTGCGGCTCCGATAGGCAGGCAGAATGCCGAATACCAGCCCGGTGAGGACGGCCACGGCGACAGTAAACCCGAGCACCTCTCCGCTGATCGTTACCTCGTTCATGCGCGGAAGTGCGGTGCCCGCGGCGGCACGCACAACGCGCAGACCAGCCACCGCGATGCCGATCCCGGCCAGAGCACCGGCCGATGACAACAGGACACTCTCGACGAGAACCTGTCGAAATAGTCGGCCCGACGACGCGCCCACGGCGCTGCGCAGCGACATTTCCTGCGTGCGGCTCGACGACCGCGCGAGCAGCAGGTTTGCCACGTTTGCGCACGCGATGATCAGCACCAGCGCGACGGCACCGAAGAGAGTCTTGAGCGTCGCCTCGGCCCGCTCGGTGAGTTCCATGTGCATGCTCACCGCGGTTCCGGACCACCCCTCGGCTCCCAGAGGCAGCCGGTCCGCGATGGCTGCGATCTCTTCTGCCGCCTGTTCGACTTCAACGCCGGGCTTGAGTCGGCCAATCACGCGCCACCAATGCGCGCCGCGTGGCACCTGGAAGTCGCCGTCGAGGTTGATTGGCGCCCACAGTTCGGCGGATCGTGGCGTGCCGGCGGCGGCATCGGCCAGCACTCCTACGATGTGTACCGAGGCAGCGTCGACCTCCAGGGCTATACGTCGATCGTCACGAGCGGCGTCGATCTGACCAAGTTCGATGCCGACGCCATCGTCGAATGCACGTTGACCGCGAAGGGCAAGGTCAACGTGCCCAGCGAGCACACGACATCTGTGACTCTGAGCACGACGGCGGTCGTCGAATAGCGCTCACTTCACGAGGATCTGGCGCCGGGGCAATTCGCTCCGGCGCCATTCGCCTACTACTCGTCGCGCAGGGCACGCACCGGGTCGACGCGGGTTGCGCGCGAGGCCGGCATGAACGCGGCCATGGCGGCGACCGCCACGAGGACGCCCGAGATCAGCAGATAGGTCGCCGGATCGTCGGGCGTCACGCCAAACAGCACTCCCGCCAGCGAGCCGGATAGCGCCCACGCGCCGAAGAGACCCAGCACGACTCCGATCGCGACCAGGGTCATCGCCTGGCGCAGCACCATGCTGACCACGCTGCCGCGTTGGGCGCCCAGAGCCATGCGAACGCCGAACTCATGCGTGCGTTGCGACACGGTGTAGGCCAGCACGCCGTACAGACCCACGCAGGCGAGCACGAGGGCGAGCACCGCGAAGGCGCCCAAGATCTGCGCGCTCGTCCGGGTCGGGGCGACGCTGTCGGCGACCAGGCCGTCGAGCGTGCTGACCTCGTACATTGCGATGTTCGCGTCTTGATCGCTGAGAGCCGCTTTGGCCGCCGGTAGCAGGGCCAGCGGATCCTGGGCGCGCACGACCAACGTCATGCGCCGGTAGTAGGGGTACTGCTCGTGGGGCATGTACACCTCGGTCATAGCGTCGCTTGTGAGGTCCAGGTGTTTCACGTCTGCAACGACTCCGACCACGCGGCGGAAGTTCGTGTCCTCTTCGACCGGGCCCCAGGTGAAGCCGCGACCAAGCGGATCTTCGCCTGCGATGAAGCGGTCGGCCATCGTCTGGCTCACCAGAATCACGCGCTGGTTGTCCGCGGTGTCGGTGGACTCGAGACCGCGGCCGCCGACGATCTGGATTCCCATGGTCTGGAAGTAGTCGCCCGCGATCACGCGTTCCTCGGCGCATTCACCTTGACCTCGTTCCGGCATCGGCCAACCTTCGAGCATGAACCAATCGCAGGAGTAGCTCCCACTGAACGGCAAGCGGTTCACGGCCCCAACCGACTCGACGCCCGGCAGTGCTTCCAGGTTGGCCATGAAGGTCTCGTAGAACGCCGGGATCTGTGGGTATTCCGGGTAGTCGCTTTCCGGCACCACGATGCGGAAGCTCAGCACGCCGGTCGGCTCAAACCCTGGATCGACAGCCATCAGGTTGCCCATACTGCGGAGCATCAAGCCCGCTCCGATGAGCAGCATGAGCGAGATGGCAACCTCGGCCACGACCAGGCCTGAGCGTAGGCGACGGCGGCCGGAACTCGAGCGATCCGCGCCGCGCTCGCGCAGACTGTCGGCGAGTTCAGCGCGGGTGCCCTGGAGGGCGGGGGCCAGGCCGAACAGGACGCCCGCGCCTAGCGTCACCACGAGTGAGAACGCGAGCACGCGGGCATCCAACGAAATGTCGAATAGTCCGCCCGGAATCGCCGTCGCGGCGGCGCCGCCCACCATCTTGATGAGCCAGCTCGCGAGGGCTACTCCGGCAATTCCGCCCGCCGCCGCCAGCATCCAGCTCTCGGTAACCATCTGTCGCACGAGCCGGCCGCGGCCGGCCCCGAGCGCCATGCGCACTGCGATTTCCTGGCGACGGTTCACGGCTCTGGCGAGCATCAGGCTGGCGATGTTGGCGCACACGATGAGCAGGAGGAAGCCGACGGCTCCGAACAGCAGCAGCACGAGTGGTCGCGAGTCCGCCACCATCGCGGTTTGTAGACCCTCGGCGCGGATGCCTCGATGTTGCTTGCCGTACTCCTCGCCGATCGCCACATAGGCGCCGTCGATGTCTTGCTGCGCCTGCTCGAGACTGACGCCCGGGGCGAGTCGGCCGACGGCACGCATGAAGTGCCCGCCACGGTTTTCCGAATCGATCGCCCACGGGGTCCACATCTGCCGGCCGCCGAAGGGGTCGACGAAGCCGGGAGGCGCGATTCCGATGATCGTGTAGATGTCCCCCAGGTCGACGGATCGTCCGACGATCTGCGGGTCGGCGCCGAAGAGCACCTGCCAGGTGTCGTAGCCGAGAACGAGCACGCGGTGGTTGCCATCGACGTTCTCCTCGGCGGAGAAGAAGCGTCCCTGATGAGGATCAACCCCGAGCACCTGGAAGAAGGTCGAGTGCACCGACCCGCCGATCAGACGGGTCGGCTCCGTGTCCGTTTGCATCGTTGCGGAGAACCCGGAGTAGTACGACGCGCCCAGAACCGACTCGGCCTGTGCCCCGATGTCGAGCATGTCGTTCGGGTTCAGATTCGAGTGCGTCAGCCCGCGGGTCGAGTTCGTGCCGTACAAGCGCACCAGTCGCTCGGGCTCTTCGTAGGGCAGCGGCTCCAATAGCAACCCATTCACGACGCTGAACAGCGCAGTGTTGGCGCCAATTCCAAGAGCGAGAGTGAGGATCGCCACCGCGGCGAAGCCGGGTCGCTTCAGGTGGGTGCGAACCGCGAAACGAATGTCTTGTAGCAGCATGTCGGGACTCCATTCGTGGGTGCGTAGCCAGACGGCGTCGGTCACACACCCGAGGGAGCGGCGCACGGTGACCAGGTTCGACCGCCCTGATTGCATGCGGGCGGCTCTGTTGTAGGTAGTGCAACTCCGCGTCCCACTCGCACACCCACTCGTAGCGGATCGTGCGGGGTACCATTCGCGCGGCCAGACGCACGAGCGTCCGGGCGAGTCGAGGCAAGGGACGGATGTTCATCTAGGCGTTGCCTTCGGGCGGAGTCGCGTTGGCAGCATCGGGAACGGCGCGCTCGAGACCATGGAAGCGTGACCGCGCATCCGAGAGTGCGAGCTGCCCGTGCTCCGACACCTCGTAGTAGCGGCGCGGCGGCCGTTGCTGCGTGAGCGCTTCGGCCCGGTCTTCCCAGTCCGAGCTCAGGAAGCCGTCGCGGTCTAGCCGGCGCAGCGCGGGGTAGACGGTTCCGCTCGGCAAGCCTGTTGCTTCCATGATGTCGAATCCGTATCGATAGCCCGCCGCAATCGCTTGCAGCACGATCGCTGTCGAGAAGGTGATTCGGGCCACGGTGGCCTCCGTTGGTAGTCAACTACACAGGGTAGTCCGTAGTTCACTACATAGGGGTGAATCTGTCAAGCCCCCGATCAGTCGGTGCCGGTCCAGCCCGTCTCGAGCACGCGCATCGCGTTGCCACCAAGCACTTTCCGCGCAGCCACTTCGATGTCGGGGCCTGGCATGGCGAGCTCGTTCTTCATACCCCAGATCATGCGCAAGGTGATCCGATCGAGGAATGAAGCATCCGGCAGATCGTCGGGCGGATCGGTGAACCCGTCGAAGTCAGTTCCGATCATGATGTGATCCCACGACTGCGTGCGTTCGTGGATGTGTCGCATCACCCGCCACACAGCTTCAGCGCCTCGTAGCTCGGTCATGTCGTGGTCTTCACCGAGCCAGTACGACATGAGAATGACTCCGATCGCGCCGTTGGTCGCCGCGATCGCATCGATATCCTCATCACGGAGGTTGTACGTCTTGTTGCGGAGAGCGCGTACCCCGGTGTGACTGATGACCAGGGGCCCCGCGGTGCCCATCTCCGCGTAGATCGCGTCGCGCGCGGATTCCGTGCAATGAGCAAGGTCGAGCAGGATCCCGAGTTCACGCGCTTTGTGCAGGAGCGCGCGCCCACGATCCGTGAGTACAGCTTCAGCATCATCCGTGTTGAAGGCCGACCGGCAAGGCATGCTGCTCGGCATCGCGTCGTCCTGCTCGGCGTAGCCGTTCCAGTAGAAGTGGTTCAGCGTCAGCATCGCCACTCCCCGTGCCGCCAGGGCCTCCAGGTTCTGGAGCTCATCGCCGCCGTCGCGGGTCAGTGCGTGAGCCCCCTCGACCGTGTGCACGAAGGCGACGCGGTTGTCAGTCTCCCCGAGGATCTGCCGCAGGTGAGCGGGGTTCCTGGCGAACTCGATCGGACGTTGGTGAGGCTCCTGCGGCCCGCGCGTCACCTCCGCTTCGAGCTTGCTCATGATCTCCAGGAGTCGGTCGAACGGTTTGCCGACGCGGAGCTTCACGAAGATGTCGACGCCGTACCGCTGGAAGTAGCAACGCGCGAACGTCCGCAGGAGCGCGTTCTCGTGGGCGTCGTCCACGAGTTGATCTTCGACCACGTAGTGGGCGGTCCAAACTACTCGGACTCCGCCGCGCTGAAGCACCTCGAAGTCTGATCGCGAGGCTTCCGGATCGGTGTTTCGGCCACCACGCACGTGCGTCCAGAGGTCGCGACCGAACAGGTATGACTTCATCGACGGGTGGGCATGCACGTCGGTGAGAGGCGCTTCGCGATGCAACCGGTCGATCAACTCCTGCACGCCTTCGCCAGCCTCGGCTGCCGTTGCGGGCCCGTCGTTCATCCGCTGCACTCCTGGATGCCGTGCCACTGCGGGTCGAGAATGAGTCCGGCCGCGTAGCCCTTCGCCATCGTGTTCTTGAGGTCTCTTCGCGACGTGCCCGACCTGAGTCGGCCGGCCGCGGGCCCCGACCAGCCCTCGATGCTGGATGGCTGGCCCCAGAGTCCCTTGAAGTCAAACCAGTCGGGCGCGGACGTAATCAGTGTGGGTTCAGACCACCGCCCGATGCGCAGCGCGGCGTCGTCTACGCCGGCACTCTGCACGTTCGCCCGTATCGCGGCCGAGGAGAGGTCCGGCGGCGCGATGCACACGCGGCCGAACCGACGCTCGTCAGCGTTGAAGAGCACCTCGCCGATGATCGGAGGATTGAATCCGAAGAGGGTGTGCCCAGGCGTCGGGTAGCCGCCATGGGCGCCACGCGCGATGAAGATGTAAGGATGCCCGTCGAGTACGTACGCGGTTCCCAGTCGCCTATCGAAGCCGCGCTGCCACCGGCCGACCCAGCTGCAGATCGATCCGTTGCTCGTCGGCAGCACGCAGGCCCACCGTTCGTGATGCATATGCACCATCAGGTAGCCATCGCCGTTGATTTCGCCGTCGTCGGACTTCCGGAGATACAGCACCACCGTGCTGTCCCAGTCGCCCTGATGCTGGTTCCAGGAGTCGTTGTAGACGAAGAAGTAGTGATACTCGACGCGGATGTAGTTCCCGTCGGACGGGTGGCCGTCGAGGGTGGGGTAGTCGAGGTGCGGATCATCCGGTTGCCCGCGGCGGATCGACACGTTGCCTGAAACCCGCGCGTAATAGTGCGGGCCATCCTGCGTCGCTGGCCCGGGAACGCCGAGGGTCAACTCGCGGCCATAGAGAGTTCGCGCGTGCCGGGCGAGTGCGTCGGGTCCCCAATCGGACGGGAAGTCACCACCCACATGCAACTCGCCCATCTCGAGCTCGCGCATTTTCAGGTGGCAGTTTTTCGAGTTGCCAACCTGGGCGAGCTCGGCGAGGGTGGTCGGCCGATTGGGCACGCGGCGGTAGCCATCGCCGTGTTTCCGGTAGAGCACCGAATGGTCGAGCATCCGCTCGGCCCGCACCGGATGAAACGCCTCGCCGGGATGCAGCCACAGCACGGGCGCGTGTCTTCGCACCAGCTCGAGTTGCTGTTCTGGCGTCGGGTTCTTGTCGAGCCGCATCGCACTCCCCGGTTCTCTGAGTTCTCATCAGGAAAACCGGAGAGGCGGTGCTTTTGCGGAGACTCCGGCTACTGCTGTCGCACTCGGGTCGGGAACGGCGGGCGCTTGTACTCCTTGGGCGGGTTGGCCGCGAGTTCTTCGAGCGCCAGCTCGATCGCCTTCTCCAGCTGCGGATCGTGACCGGCGATCACGTCGGCTGGCGTTTGCTCCACCTCGTAGTCGGGCGGCACGCCAACGTTCTCGACGATGAACCCTTCCTCGGTCCAGATGCCCAGGTTGGGCGACGTGATGCCGCCGCCATCGAGCAGCACCGGGAAGCCGAGCATGCCAACCAGACCGCCCCATGTGCGCTTGCCCACCAGAGGCCCGAGTTCGAGCTTGTTGAACATCCACGGCAGGAGGTCACCGCCCGATCCGGCGGTCTCGTCGATGATCATCACCTTCGGGCCCTGGATCGAGTAGAACGGCGTCTTGTAGTCGCCGCCGTAGCGGGTTGCCCAGTGCGAGATGTACGGCCGCCGCAGGATGTCGATGTAGTAGTCGGCGACCTGCCCGCCGCCGTTGTAGCGCTCATCGACGATGATCGCGTCTTTGTGCGCCTGCGGGAAGAAGTACCGCTTGAAGTACTCGTGCCCCTGGCCCGTGGTGTTGGGCACGTACACGTAGGCGACGCGGCCGTCGGTCGCAGCGTCGACCTTGGCGATATTGCCCTCCACCCAATCGCGGTTGCGCAGTGCGTAGTCGCTGTTAACCGGAACCACCGAAACGGTCCGAGCATCCGCGCCGTCGGCGGTGGCGCTGACGGTGAGTTCCACCGATGTGTTCGCTGTGTTCTCGAAGAACGAGTAGAGATTCGTCGGCGGCGCCACGTCTTCGCCGTCCACGGCGATGACGTACTCACCTTCCTTCACATCGACACCCGGTTCGGTGAGCGGTGAGCGCAGGTTCGGATTCCAGTTGAGGCCGCCGTAGATTTTCTCCACCTGGTATCGACCGCTGTCGACCACGAAGTCGGCGCCGAGCAGGCCGCCCTGCACGTTGTCGACATCGAACGGAAAGTCGCCGCCGCCGGTGTTGGAGTGGCCCACCGCGAGCTCCGACTGGAGCCAGCGGAGGAGCCGGTTCAGGTCGGCGCGCGAGGTGAGTGCTCCGAGGAAGTCGGAGTACTTTTCGCCCATCGCGTCCCAGTTCGACCCGTGCATGCCGGGGTCGTAGAACCAGTCGCGGTTGATGCGCCACACCTCGCGATAGATCTGCGCCCATTCCTCGACCGGGTCGATGCGGACGCGGATGCGGTCCACCGGAAGAGCGCCCTCGGCCGGGTTGAGCGGCGCATCGGCAGCGCCCATCACGAACTGCCCTCCGGGCATCACGGCCATCAGCTTGCTGCCATCCCCTGAGAGTGTGTAGTTGAAGGCGGGTCCGCCGATGCTGGTTTCTTCGCGCGATCCGAGATCGAACATCTTGATCGTGCCGGGCCCGCCGAACTCGCCATAACCCTGACCCGGCTGGCGGTGGAGGTAGAACAGCTTCCCGGGCTGCCCGGCTTCCAGGTACGAGTAGTCGGCCTCGCCAACCGGCAGCGCGACGATCCGCTGGTGCACGTTTTCGAGATCGAACTCGACGCCAGTGTCTTCAGCGGCATCCTCGTCGTCACTCGCGTCGGAGTCGCTGGCCACAGGCTCCTCGTCGCTCTGACGCTTCAGCGGCGATGCCGCTCCCGCCTCGAGAACCGCGAGGTAAATGGCGCTGCTGGCCGACATGTCCGCATTCGACATGGCAAACCAGCCACGCACCGGGCCGGCCTCGGTCGACGCCAGGAAGTAGAGATACTTGCCCGAGCCGTCGAACACCGGGAAGAAGGCGTCGGAGAGTCCGTCGGTAATCGGGTGACGAGATCCGTCGGCCACGTTGAAGAGCCACACCTGGCGGAAGTCCGCCTCGGTTGGGACCGTGTAGGCGATCCATGCCGAGTCGGGCGACCAGCTTCCCGAGATCGTCTTGAACGGGCCGTAGTACGGCTCTTTGGCGATCTGCGTGGTTTGCTCCGTTTCGAGGTCAAGCAGCCATAGCGCCATCGCGTTGTCGGTGTATGTGAGCTTCGTGCCGTCGGGCGCCCAGTCGATCGCTTCGTAGTAGCCCGCGCCTTCAACGTCGATCACACGCGGCTCATCGCGCCCCATGGGGTCGCCGACGTGCAGGCGATAGGCGTCTCCGGCGTCCGAGAACCAGGCGATCGTCTGACCGTCGGGAGACCATGCGGGCGACCGGTCGTGTGCACTGCTCGACGCCGTGAGGTTGCGCACGTCGCCCTTGTCGGCCGGAACCGTGACGATGTCGCCGCGATACTCGAGTGCCACACGTGCGCCGGACGGCGACACGCTGCCGCCGCGGATCCATTCCGCTCCATCGATCCAGCGCGACCGGCGTTCGATCAGGTCGGCAGCCACGCCGATGCGTAGACGCTCGCCGGTGCGACTGGAGCTGCCCGGCGCCCAGGTGAAGAGATAGCCACCCTGCTCGTAGACGATCTGTCCGCCGCCCGCCTTCGCGTGCAGCACGGGGAAGTCGTCGTGGAACGTGTGCTGGGTAACGATGCCACCCGCCATGTCTGAAGAGAACAGGTTGAACTCGCCCGCTCGGTCGGAGAGGAAGTACATCCGGTCACCGAGCCACATCGGCTCGGTGTCGTTGCTTCCACCAGCCGGCTTCATCACGTCGGCCACGCCATGATCGGCCGTGTCGTAGATCCAGATGCGCGCCTGCGTGCCGCCACGATAGTTCTTCCACTGCAGGTGACGGTCGCCGTAGTGCGTGTACGCGATGTGCGACCCGTCACCCGAGTAGCTGGCCCAGAAGGCGTACGGAATCGGCAGCTCTTCAGGCATGCCGCCGTCGACGCTCACGGTGTGGAGCTTCAGATGTCGGTTCGTATGAACGGCGCGCTGCGAGGCGAAAAGCACCGCCGATCCGTCGGGCGTCCAGTCGCGCGTCAGGTCCGGGCCCGGATGCCATGTCAGCCGGCGCGGCTCTCCGCCGCGCGTCGGAACGATGTAGACATCGAGGTTGCCGTCGTACTGCGCGCTGAACGCAATCCAGTCCCCGTCGGGAGAGAACACCGGCCAGGACTCCTGCCCCACATGGGTCGTCAGGCGGCGCACATCGCTGCCGTCCAGCCGCGCGCTCCAGAGGTCGCCCGCATAGATGAACGCGACATGGGTCGCCGAGATCGCCGGCGCTGCAAGCATCCGCGTGTCGTCGGGATCAGGAGCGATGGCGGCGTTGCCACTCGCCGACGGCGGGAGCGCCGTTAGGCTGATCACGGCAATGAGGGTGAGCAGGGCAGAACTGGCACGTAGCTTCATCACAGCTCCTGAACGAAAATCGATTTGAGTGCGCGTTGATCGCGAAAGCGTAGTGCGCCCCGCGCAATCCCTCCACCGCGCAACATCAGTGCAGCCCTGGCGACGTCGACTTGGGGCGGTTACATTGGTGGCGGCCACGAAGCGCCGGATGCGCCGTTTGGCCCGCCTTCCCCTGGCCAGGATCGCTCCACGATGATGCGACGCCCGCGACCCAGAAGTCGCCAACCCGGCCACTTCGTGTTTGCCCTAGTCACCTTCGCGGCGATTGCGCCCGCGCTCGCGCAGCAGGAAACGGTTGCGCCCCAATTCGGTGCCGCGGTCGACATTGCGAGGATCGAAGTCGCCGTGGAGGACGACGACGGCAACTTTGCCGACGGCCTCTCGACCGACGATTTCAGGCTGCTCGTGAACGGTGTGCCACGCGATCTTGTGGCGGCCTACTCTGTGGACGCGCGGGCAGACGCCGCACCCGCAATGTCCAGCGCCAACACTCCGGTGTCGGGTATGGGCGTGGCGGACTTGGAGAGCACGCGGCCACCTGTGGCTCGGCGACACTTTCTGGTCTATCTCGACCTGACACGGATGAGCCGCTCAGATCTACGCAACGCACGCAATTCGGCGATCCGGTTTCTCGAGGAACGCGTGGCGCCTGCCGATATGGTCGGGCTTGCCACCTACAGCCCACGACGTGGCCTGAGCTACCACGTGCCGTTCACGGCGGACCACTCGCTGAGTCTGCAAGCACTCGGGGCGATCACAACGGCCCGGGCCTCGGAGCGCATCGCCGATCTCAACCAGGACATTCCGCTCGACGAATTGGTGGACCTGCTCGACAACGACGTGACCGACGCAGAAGAGTTCCTCCGCGAGATGGAGCAGACGCGCGTCGAGATGCAGTCCGAGAACTCACTCGACTCACTTCGCGAGATTGCAGGGACGTTGGGCGCGATTGAGGGCCGCAAGCATCTGCTCTACTTCTCGCGTGGGTACAGCGACAGGCTTGTGGAGGACCATGGCGGGCGTCAGACGCTCATGGAATCGACAAGAACCGCGGCTCTGGCGGGGGTGGCGATCCATACCTTCCAGCCGAGCAACTTGCCGGTTAGCAACGTTCATGACGTGCGCGAGATGACGCCGACCTTTCGTCCGGAGAGTCGCGCGCGCGCGACGACGTTCGTCAGTCGTCAGGCTCTTCTCTGGTTGTCGGCCGAGACCGGCGGCACTAGTTGGTTCTTTCGTCACGCCGTAAACAACGGCCTCGAAGAGGTCGAAGAAAGGACGCGGAAGTACTACGTGCTGGGGTTTCCCATCCTGCCTGGCGATCCGGATGAGGCAACGCTCGAGGTCTCTTCGCGTCGAGCCACGGTGGCGGTTGCCTGGGCTCCCACGTTCATCAAGTTCCCGTCGCGCGCCGCAGGCTGGACCGCTGCTCAACGGCAGTATCGCGTTGCCGAGGCACTGCAAATCGGCACGGAGATCAACGACGTTGAGATGAACTTGTTGGCAGCTGCAGTGGACGCGCCCGAGGGGCAGCGGCGACTCGGCGTCGTCGCCAGCGTGTCGGGGAAGCACATGCGAAAGCTCGTCGAGGCGCGCGGTGACGGCGGCCTCGATCTGGACATTCTGGGCTTCGCTCTCACCCCCTGGAGCACGGTGTCCGACTACTTCCGGACACGGCTGGTGGTCGACCCCGGCGCGCTTGACGCCGCCGACTTCGATGAGCCCCTGCGCTACTACAACCAACTGCAGGTGCCTGCGGGGCGCTATTTCGTGAAGGTGCTCATTCGCGAGGCGCATACCGGTCTCATGACGTCGCGGACGGTCACGTTCGACACCCCCTCGCGTGATGCAGGGGATCTGCGCCTGTCTCGGGCGTTGTTCGTGGTGCCACCGAGTCGCGCCCCGCTCACACGTGCACTCCAATTGACCGAGCCTCCGCCGCATCGCGCGGCCCACGATCTGACCTACCCATTTGTCGTGGCAGGACGCGAACTCGTGCCTGTTAACCCCGAGGTTGTTCGTCCGGGCGAAAACGGGTGGCTGTACTTGCGAGCCGAGGATCTCGGGACAGACCCCGCCACGGGTACGCCGCAGGTCAGCTCATCGATATTGCTGCTGACCCCGGAAGGCACGCCACGCAACCTGGCGCAGGGAGAGGTCGTGGCGACTGAGCTGGAAGCGTCCGGCCGGAGCATGCGGTTCTTGTTTCACTATCAGCTTCCGGCCGATCTGTCCTCCGGCGAGTACACGCTCGCTATCGACGTCCGCGACCACGTTGCCCGGAATCGACGCCAGGTGCAGACGCTGGTGACCGTGATCGAGGAGTAGTCGAAGCTTCCGCATCAGCTCCGGGTTAGAACCGCCGCGGGATCCACGCGTGTCGCGCGACGGCCCGCTACCAGACTTGCCGTGGCGGCAACACCGAGCAGGAGCGCGGCGATGGCGATGTAGGTGAGCGGGTCGGTGGGACTCACGTCGAAGAGCAGCGCGCCCAACGAGCGCGTCGCGAGCAAGGCGATTGGGACGCCGATCACCAGACCGACGGCGGTGGTGCGGAGGCCGTCGGCGACCACGCTGCGCGCCATCGTGCTCGGTCCCGCCCCGAGCGCCATGCGGACGCCAATCTCATGCGAGCGCTCCTCCACGAGATAGACCAGCACTCCGTAGAGACCCATCGCCGACAACAAGAGTGCGAAGAGTCCGAACCCCGACACGAGAATGGCGGGGAAGCGACGTGGGGTGAGCGAGTCGGCAACGAGCCCGTCCATGGTCTGCATCGTCGGCACCGGGTCGGCGGGGTTGGCTTGTTGGACGCGCTGCCGAATGGGCGTTGCAAGCGCGGATGCATCCCCCGAGGTGCGCACGAAGATCGCCGACGAGTCGTTCGGGAATTGTGTGGTGGAGATGTACATCTCCGGTGTTGCGGGGGAGTCGAGTCCGAAGTGACGGATGTCGCCCACAACACCAACCACGGTGAACAGGGTTCCCGAGTTGTTCCAGCTGAATTGGCGTCCCACTGCGTCTCCGGCGAAGTGCTGTCGCTCGGCCGACGCGTTGATGATCGCCACCGGCATCGTGTCCGGTCGATCCTGTGGATCGAACAGGCGGCCGTTCACCAGCGGGATCTGCAGTGCGGGGAAGAACTCCGCGCTCGCTCGGCGAAACTCGACCATCATCGGCGAATTCGGCGTGGCAGGGCGCCCCTCGATCGTGATCTCGGTTTCGACGCTGTTGCCTCGGAGCGGTGTCCGCGACGAGTAGCCGACCTCGACAACGCCCGGAATCGCAAGAAGCTCATCGCGGAGATTCGTGAAGTGGGCTATGCGCCCTTCGGCGGACTCGGCCGTGGCTGCAGGCACCGCGGTGCCCGTAGTCATCACACCGGCGATCGTGAAGCCCGGGTCGACCCGCAACGCCTTGTCGAGGCTGCGAAGCAGGACCCCGGAACCGATCAGCAGAACGAAGGCGAGGGCGACTTCGGCCACGATCAAGGCGCGCCGAAGCCTGGCGGAGCCGGTGTTCTTGCCGGAGCGACTCCGTAGAGCCTCGATCGGTTCCGTGCGCATGTGGAGCCACAACGGCATCAGGCCGAACACGACGCCGGCCACCACGGCCACACCCAGCCCGAATCCCCATGCACGGGCGTCCACGACGATCTCGCTCTGGCGGGGCAGGTTCGCGGGCAGTGCTCCGAGCAGACTGCGGATCAGCGCGACGGCCAGAAACCCACCACCGACGGCGCCCGCAAGGCTGAGAATCAGGCTCTCGGCGAGCCCCTGTTGCACGAGCCGGCGTCGACTCGATCCCAGCGCTAGTCGCGTGGAGATCTCGGACTGGCGGGACGCCGCAGCGGCCACGAGCAGGACGGCCATGTTGAGCGCAGCGATCACGAGCATGCCCGCGACTGCGGCTCCCATGTACCAGAGGGTTTCGGTGTGGGCGCTCACCTGCCGTTCCTTGGCGGTGCGCACCACCGCGGCGATCCCCTCGTTGTCCTCCGGGTACTCCCGCACCAGCGAGGCGAGCAGCCCGGTCATCTCAGCCGACGCTTCCGCCGGAGTGCGCCTGTCGGCGAGTCGCCCGATCAGGTTGAGCATCCCGATGTGACGGATTTCTGCGGCCAGTGCGAAATGCACCCGCGCGTCGTAGTCCATCGGGATCCACATGTCGACGGGGACCTCGACATAGAAGCCCTCGGGCATCACTCCGATGATTTCGCGCTGGATGCCGCCCACGCTCAGCGTCCGGCCAAGAGTCGTCGGCGCGCCACCAAACGTCCGCATCCAGAAGTCGTGGCTGAGGATCGCGGTCTTGGGTCCCTCCGGATCCGCTTCAGCGCTGCTGAAGCCGCGTCCCAGCGCTGGCTCCGTGCGCAGGACCTCGAAAAGGTTGTACGTAACCGTGAAGACCTGCGCCGAGAAGGCGGGTTCATCGTCGATGCGAACGGTCGGCCCGAAAGGTCGAAAGAGCGTTCCAGCGACGTCTTCGAAGGTCTCCGATGCCTCGCGCAGGTCCAGGTAGTTCGCCGGCGATATCGGCGCCGCGACCTGCTCGGTCCGGGTGTCGCGTTGCTGGACCGCGACCAGCCGGTCCGACGCTGGGTAGGGGAGTTCGCGAAAGAGCACCGCGTCCATGAGCGAGAACATCGCCGTCGTGGCGCCGATCCCGATGGTCAGCGTGAGGATGACGGCAAGCGCCATTGAGGGTCTTTGTTGCAGGGCGCGTAGCCCCCAGAGAATGTCTCGCATCGTCGTGTCCAGGGGATTGGCGCGGCGGAGAACTGGCAAAGAGAGGATGGGGCTCGGAGAAGTGGTGGCCGGGGCTCGGCGTAGCCGACGCCTCAGGCCGTGGTTGAGCGCGTCGAGAATCGACCGCAAGGCGAACAGCCAGCGCGATTCTTCGTGTGCCGCCCATTCGGGATTCGACATGCCGTCGTCGAACGCGGCCACGAGATCGTCGGCGAACCGCCGCCGAAAGCTCGCCGGGTACGCGCGCAAGGCGCAGCAGTAGAGCCAGCGCAGGAGCTTCAACTTTCGCCGCGCGACTGTTGGAGTAGCTCGGTTCCGACCTGAGCGAGCTGTTCCATTCGACGCGCTTCGGCTCGCACCACCGTGCGACCGAATGACGTGATTCGGAAGCAGCGTTTGCGACCCGCCGTCCCCGGGGGCGAGTCCACTTCCTCGATCATCTCGGCCGCTTCAATCGACTCCAGGTCGCGGTAGAACGAGCCGGGCAGAATCCGGGTGCGCGAACTCCGGTTTAGCTCCTGAATGATGGCGTAGCCGTGGTCGTCGCCCCGCAGTAGAGCGAGCAGTATCTCGAAGATGCGCGGCTTCAGAGGCAGATGTTCTTCCGTGGATTTCATCGCGGTGAGGCTCGTGGTTTCCAGATAGTCACATTCTGTGAATATTGACTTCCACAACCTATATTCACGAAATGTGAATATCAAGTCCGGGCGGCGAAGTTGCACGAGACCACAGGGGTCTGGCACAGTACGAAGACCTTCGTTCTTCCGGTCCCCGCCGCGCTGGATACTTGCAGCCGATGTCGCCTGCCGCACGACCAACCGATGCCGAGCTGGGGATTCTCCAGGTTCTCTGGGCCAGCGGTCCGTGTACCGTGCGCGAAGTTCAAGACGGCCTGGGCGGCGAGTCGGTGAGCGGCTACACGACCGTGCTGAAGCTGATGCAGATCATGCACGACAAGGGTCTCGTGGAGCGTGACGAGTCGGCTCGCGCGCACGTCTACTCGGCGGCGGGATCGCGCGACGATACCCAGCGCGGGTTGGTGGGCGATCTTGTCGATCGGGCCTTCAGTGGTTCAGCGGAAACGCTGGTTATGCGGGCGCTCGAGTCGCGGCGCAGCAGCCCCGAGGAGCTGGAACGCATTCGCAAGCTCCTGGACCAGCTGGAGTCCGACTAGCCATGGCTCACTGGCATCACCTCTTGCCGCTGCATCTGGTTCGGCCGGTTGGCTGGACTCTGGTGCACTCGGCCTGGCAGGTTGCGCTGCTGGCGCTCGCGCTGCTCGCGCTTCTGTGGCTGCTGCCGCGGCGCGCCGCTCGGATCCGGCATGCGATCGCAGTCGCCGCCCTCGTTGCAGCCATTGCGGTTCCCGCCTTGACCGGCCTCCAGCTCGTCGCAGCAACCGCGCCGCCTGTGATGCCGCATCAAGGTGAGGACGGCCGACTCACGATCGACGCCGCGCATATCTGGACCAATCCCGGCACGGAATCCCCGGCGCCGGTGGAGCAGGCGGCCAGTTGGTCCGACCGCATCGCCGTGCCACTGGACCGCGCGGTGAGCTGGCTCACCGTCGGGTGGATCGCCGGCGTTGTGATCGGGCTGATGCACCTCGGAATTGGTTGGATCCGGTGTCGCGGCTTGGTGCGTCGCTCGGCTGCGGCCTTGCCGGAGCTGACGGCGCGGCTGGACGAAACGCGTACGCGGCTCGGAGTGAGCCGGCACATCGCGCTGCGGACAACCGCGGAGTTGCAGTCGCCGGCACTGATCGGGTGGTTCGCACCGACGATCCTGATGCCCCGCGCTACCTCCGTCTTGTCGGCTGGCGTGGTCGATGCGGTGCTGGCGCACGAAGTCGCCCACGTGCGCCGACGCGACTACCCGATGAACATCCTTCAGACGGCCGCGCTGCGCCTACTGTTCTTTCATCCCGGCGCCCACTGGATCGCCCGCCGCGTGGCCGCTGAGCGTGAAGCTTGCTGCGACGATCTCGCCGCTCGGTTTTGCGGTGTTGCCGGCTACGCTCGCGGGCTCGCGGGTCTGGAAGCCTGGCGAGTCGGGGTGCCCGCACTCGGCATGGGCGACGGGAGCGTGCTTTGTCGTGTGACCCGCTTGGTGGACCCCGCATTCGCACGAGCCCGCCGGCCCGTGCACGCCGTAGTCCTGCTTGCGCTGTGCGCGTTCGTTGCCGGCGCCGCGGTGGCGGCGGTCGATGCTTCGTCGGCCCCGACGGTTCTCGGCGGACTCGATCCGGTGCGCCTGGTCGGTGGCGAACGGGTTCCCGGGGATCCGAGACTGGCCGTTGAGTTCAGCGGCTATCGATACGTCTTTGCGGACGCTACATCACGCGACCGGTTCCAGACGGACCCCGGCCGCTATGGCGTGCGCAACGCCCATCTGTGTCCCCTCACCGGCGGCCAGGTGAACCCCGACTACTTCCGGGTGGTCGATGGTCAGATCATTCTCTTCTGCTGTGACGACCTCGTGCCCGCCGCGACCGCTCACGCGAAGCGCCGTCTCGCCGAGGCTCAGCAGATCGCGGCGGAATAGCCGCCAACCTCTCCCTCGCAGCCGTCCTCCGGTGCATACTCGCGGCTCAGGCCTGCAGCGAGACACGAGGGAGAGACTGAAGCGATGCACGGGATGCCGGACGTTACAGACGCCCACCGCGAACTCGGACGCCTCGAGGGCAACTGGGAAGGGCAAGAGAAGATGCACCCGTCCAAGTGGCTGCCCGACGGCGCGATGGCGGTCGGTCGGCAGGATTGGAAGGTCGATCTCGGCAGTTTCTTCCTGATCGGCAACGTGGAGCAGGAGCGCGACGGCGTGGTCACCCACCGCGGGCACGGCGTGTGGGGCTACGACCCCGACGCAGAGGTCTACCGGATGCACTGGTTCGAGTCGACCGGCACTCCGCCCCAGGTGTTCGAGGGCAACTTCGACGGCAACACGCTCGTCATGGCGGATATGACCTCGAGCACGAAAGTGCAGCTTCGCTATGAAGTTCCGGATGACAACAGCTTCCGGACGGCCATGCTCATGTCTGACGACGGCGAGACGTGGAAGCCATTCATGGAAGGCGAGTACCATCGCACCTAGCCGCTGCTCCCGCCCCTGGCGACGGGCTAGGAACTGGGGTCGGTCAGTTCCGCGCCGAGGCCGACGATCACGTGCAGCTTGTCGGGGCCGCGCTGGGTCTCGTCCTCGAGGATCATCAGGAAGCGCTGACCGTCCGGGCTGATGTCGTAGTACTGGTTGCCGGCCACGGGTTCCTGCTTGAAGTCTCCTTCGAAGAGCGAGAGTGGCGATCCGATCTGCAAGGTGCGTCCAGCGATGACGGGCACGACCATCAGCGAGCGTCCGGAGCGATAGAAAAGCTCGCTACCATCGGGCCCCCAGACCGGTTCAACCCCGCCGCCGTTCGAGATCGTGTACTTCGTCTCCTCGCCGCCCAGTCCCTTGACGTAGACCTCGTCCCGACCGGAGTCGTTCGACACGTAGGCCACCCATCTGCCATCCGGTGAGATCATCGGGGAGCGTTCGTTGAAGCTGGTGGCCTGGAACGGCCTGGCAGCAGCCCCGCCCCCGCCGTCACCGTCGCTGCCTGCCTCGTAGATCCAGATGTCCCGCCCCGTGTCGGCATTGAGCGCGTAGTAGGCGATCTGCTGCTCCTGCCAGGACAACGGCCATAGTGAGCCTTCGGCCTCCGCCATCAGGTGCGACTCTCCCGAGCCGTCGCTGCGGTGCCAATACAGGCCGGTCTGGCCCCGTCCGCTGGATGCGAACAAGATCTGCCGTCCGTCCGGGGACCACACAGGCAACACATTGTCACCGGCTGTGGTGAGGCGAGTCGCGATGTTGCGGGTCGTGTCGTACACCCAGATGTCCTGGCCACCGTCATGTGGTGAATCGAACACGAGTTGCGTGCCATTCGGCGCGATCCGCGGGTGCCCGTAGCTGCCAGGCTCCAGCGGCAGGGGCTCAACGGCTCCGCCGCGGTCAACCCAGACGAACCGGTCGAGGTCCTGCTTCGCCCCCGGCGCATACACCAGCGTTCCGTTCGGGCTTGCGTCGAAGCCCGTGGCGTTGCGATCTGTGCCGAACATATCCTCCACAACCACAGCCGGCGTGCCCGTGACCTTGAACGCGGCGACATCGAACGGCATCGCGAGGAGCGCACCCTGCTGGCTCACGAGGAGGTGCCCTGAGTTCGTGTAGCGCGCCTGGTCGCCGCCTTCCATCACCAGGCGGTGCTCGCCGGTAGCCAGATCGAGCACCGAGATGTGGTTTCCGTCCACGCGACTGACGGCAAACAGCACGGCGTTTCGTCCGGCAACGGCATGCGGCCAGCCGTGATTGGTTTCGCCAGCTTCGAGATTCAGTTCGGTGACGAACGACGGTTCGCCACCGCTGGCCGCCACGCGCTGCAGTCCGGCGCCTGTGGAGAAGGTCGCGAAGACGATCGAGTCGTCTTCCAGCCACGTGGCTCCGATGTTGCCGACGGGAACGTCGCAGATCGGGACGACCACGCCACCATCTACGGGAACCTTGGCGAGCTGGAAGTTTTCCGAGAAGAACCCGACCCACGAACCATCGGGCGAGAAGAACGGGTTCATCGCGCCAGCGGTTCCGTCGATGGGCACCGCGTCGAAGGCGCCCAGGGCGCTCACGAAGAGCGTCAGTTCTCCCTCGTGTCGTGCTGAATAGGCGATTCGTTCGCCGTCCGGCGAGATGGCGATTGCGGAAGAGTTCTCGAAGTCGAGCCGTGCAGGTTCGAGCGACTTCGACATCCTGAGCGTTTTCTGGGCGGGCGCCGCCGGTTGCAGAGCCCACATCGCCGCTGCGCCCAGCGCCAGGCCGCCGATCAGAGCTGCTGCGGCGAAGTTACGCGCGCTGCCGCTTGGTGGGATCGCCGCGGGGGCCGCGCTCTCGCCGCCGGGTTCTCCGAAGATATCCTGGCCTGCTGTCGGGTCCGCGATCAGTTCTTCGAGAACGATGCGGGCGTCACCGACGTGCTGGATGCGGTCGCTGACGCGCTTACGCAGACAGCGTTGAATCAGATGGCGCAGCCGGCGCGGGACGGTGGCGGGGAGCACGTCCCAGTTGGGCTCCGATCGCACAATCGCCGATAGCGTGTCGAGAAGCGTGTCGCCCTCGAAGGGACGTTCGCCGCTGAGGCACTCGAACAGGATGCAGCCGAAGGACCAGACGTCGGTGCGCCGGTCCACAAGCTTGCCGCGTGCCTGATCCGGACTCATGTAGGGAGCCGTGCCCACGATGATGCTGTCGGCGGTGCGGCTAATCGTGGCGGCGGAGTCGCTCAGGCCGTATTCCTCGTCACCGTCCTCACGATCCACCGGGAGAGCGAGGCCGAAGTCGAGAACCTTCACGCGCCCGTCCGGCTGCACCATCACGTTGGCCGGTTTGAGATCGCGGTGGATCAGTCGTTTCTCGTGCGCGGTCTCCAGAGCTGCCGCTACCTGACGCGCGATCTCGAGCGTATCGAGCAGGTCGAGGGGGCCGCTCTTGATCTTGTCCGCAAGCGTCATCCCGGGAACGAGTTCCTGCGTGAAGAAGCGGATCTCCTCGAACTCTTCGATCGCATAGACCGCTGCGATATTCGGGTGGCTGGCCGCCGCCAGCATCTTGGCTTCCTGCTGGAACTGCTTGAGCCGCGACGGATCGGCGATGAACGCCGGAGGAAGGACCTTTACCGCGATCTCGCGGTCGAGCGTTGTATCGCGTGCGCGATAGACGTGCCCCTGGCCGCCCGCGCCCAGACGTTCGAGGATCTCGTAGCTACCGAGGACTTTGCCTTCCACGACCCCTCTTTACCCAGGGCCGGCACGGCCGGCCGAACGGTCAATCTCAGCGACAGGTCGCAACTCTAGTCTTGATAGCGTCGCGCGACAACGGCTAATAGCGTCCGGTGCCGTCCACCGACCCTGCGGCCGTAGTTGGCACGCCAGGAGCCAGCGTGCACTGTGGAGTCACCCCTGCCTGGGTTTGGATCTACGGAGACGAGTCATGGCGAAGCTGGTTCACAGCATGATCCGGGTGGCGAACCTGGAAGCATCGGTCGAGTTCTACAAACAGGCCTTTGATCTCGAGGTCGTAGACCGCGTCGAATTCGACAGCTTCGCACTGGTGTATCTGCGCAACGCGGAATCCGATTTCGAGATCGAACTCATGTGGAATCGCGGTGGCACCGACCCTCATGAAATGAGCGCCGGACACGGCCATCTCGCGGTGAGCGTTCCGCACGCCGAATCGGAGCGCACCCGCCTGGAGTCCGAAGGCCTGCGGCCGGGACCGCTCAAGCAGATGGACTACGACGGAGAACTCCTCGGACGCTATTTCTTCGTGTCCGACCCCGATGGACATCCGATCGAAGTGCTGGAGCAGGCGGGCCGCTTCGTCTGAGCACCGTCGGCCGTTTCTTACGATGGTGTCGCGGGTGTCGGTAGCGCATAATCCTGCGCTGTTGCCTCTGCTTCCCCGGGACCCATGTCCGACTCCATCGCGCACTACCAGATCGGCGCCAAGCTTGGCGAAGGCGGTATGGGCGAGGTGTATCAGGCGACGGACACCAAGCTCCGTCGCGAAGTCGCCCTCAAGTTCCTTCCCGAGGCGCTGACCGAGGATCCGGAAACGCTGGAACGCTTCCGTCGCGAAGCGCGTTCTCTGGCCACGCTGAGCCATCCGAACATCGGTGCGATCCACGGAATCGAGGAGAGCGAAGGGCGCGTTGCGCTGGTACTCGAACTGATTCCGGGGGACACGCTGGCCGACTGCATCGCCGAGGCCACCCTCGACCGCGCCGACATCTTGAGGATCGCCGAGCAGGTGGCGGCTGCGCTCGAGGCCGCACACGACCAGGGCATCGTGCATCGCGATCTGAAGCCGGCCAACATCAAGATCACGCCGGACGGGACCGCCAAGGTCCTCGACTTCGGCCTGGCCAAGTCAGTCGAGCACGAGCCCCGCGAGGGAGTGGCCGAGTCGCCCACCATCATGATGACCGCGGCGCAGCCCGGAATGATCATGGGCACCGCGCCCTACATGGCGCCCGAGCAGGCCAAGGGTGCCGAGGTGGATCGCCGGGCCGACGTCTGGGCCTACGGCGCCGTGATGTTCGAGATGCTGGCCGGGCAACGCCTCTTCGAGGGCGACGACGTGACCGAGGTGCTCGCCGCCGTGATCAGCCGCGAGCCGGACCTGTCGCGCCTCCCTGCCGATGCGCCGCACTGGCTACGCGATCTGATCGAACGCTGCTTGCGCCGTGATGTCTCCATGCGTTTGCCGCATATGGGCGTCGCGCGGATCGCCATTGTCGAGGCCGACCACGACGTGGATGAAGAAGTCGATCAGGCTGCGGCGGCAGCGAGCGGGCTCGGCTGGTTCGCAATCGCGGCGACTCTTGTGACCGGACTGGTCGTAGGTGCGGTGGCTTCCGGCTACTGGGGCAGCGCGCCTCCAGAACCGTTGACAACCACCTATAGCGAACTCGTGTTCGACCCGCCGCCGCTTGCAAGCGAGGCACCGGTGCTGGGCCCGGACGGCCAGACGATCGTCTATGTCGGGCGCGACGCCGACAGCGAGCGTCTCATGTACCTCCGGCGGCTCGACGACGGCATCACCCGCTCAGTGCCTGGAACCAGGTTCGCCTCGTCACCGACGTTCTCTCCCGATGGTGAATCGGTGGTCTTCGCGGCAACGGGCACCCTCAAGATCGTGCGCCTACTCGGCGGTCAGCCGAGCCAGGTCGCAACCATCCCTGGCGGGACCGAACGCATGGTCTGGATGGATGACGACACTCTGATCATCGCTCCCCTGGGAGGACGCGAACTCCTGACAGTACCGGTGACCGGAGGCGTGGCCCAACCGCTCGACGTCAAAGGCCTGGCCGATGACACATGGCTCTCGCATCCGGTCCGGCTGCCCGGATCGCGCACGTTGCTCGTGTCGGCGAGCATCGAGCAGCAAGGAATTCCGACCGTCGGTGCGGTGGACCTCGACACGGGGGAGTTCACCGAAATCGTGGCCGGCAACTCGCCGCACTTTGTGGCGCCGTCGACGCTCGTGTTCTTCCAGCGCGGGGCTCTGGTGGCCGCGCCGTTCGATCCGATCGCGCTCCGTCTCACCGGTTCCGAGCGCAGCATCGCTCCGCCCGGCGTCGAACTCATTACGAGCACAAGCTCTGTTGGCGCCCAGCTCGTCGCTTCTCTCTATGCGTCGGGGCTTGCCTTCTTCCCCATGGAAGTCCCCACGGAGCGCCACGTGGTGTGGGTCGATCGCGACGGCGTCGAGACTCCGACCGGCGTCACCATGGATTTCGGCAACCAGCAGACGTTGGGTGCCAATGGGGCGATCGGCGTATCACTGAGCCCAGACGAGTCGAAGATCGCGTGGATCGGGACGGAGCCCACCGTGGTTTCTCTCGACGACATCACCCAGCGCCGGTTGCTCCCCAAGCCGGGACCCACCACCGCCTACATCAAGTGGCACCCGACCGGCGGCGAACCGCCGCGCATGTTCACGACGGCCGAGCAGTCAGTTCCCACCAGTTTCCTGCCGGGAGGCGACGCTGCCCTGGGCTACGTCATCACGCCGAACAGAGGTCGTGATCTCTGGCGATTCCACATGGACGGATCCGCGGAGCCACTGCTTGAAACCGAAGCGAACGAGCGCGGCCCCGTGATGTCTCCCAGCGGCCGGGCGTTCGTCTACGTATCCGACGAGCTCGGAGAAGATCGTGTTCTCCTGCGGCAGTATCCCAACATCGAGAGTCAGGTCTGGCCCATTTCCGAAGCGAACGGGAGTGCTGCGAGTTGGTCGGACGACGGCAGGCACGTCTTCTTCCTGCAGGGCAACGCGATGATGGAGGTCTCGATCAACCTCGACGACGGCGTCCAGATCGGCACCCCGCGACGGCTTTTCTCCGGGAGTGCCTACGAAGAGGATCAATTCGGCAATCCGCTGTATGACGTTGCGGCGGATGGGCGCTTCCTGATGGTTCGGGTCGGCGAAGGCTCTGGCGCCTGGCGCTGGATTCAGAACTGGTCGGTCGACTTGGCCGCAGCTCTCGACGCGCGCTGATGCCGCACTCACCATTCTTCCGAGCGCTGTCGCGCATGGTCCACATCGCTCGCGAGCCCGGCCAACGCGATCACAGCCTGCGGCTCGACGGCTGGTCCCGACGCCGGTTCGTTCGGTCCGCGGCCGTTGCCGGTACCGCCAGCGCAGCGTTCCCTGCAGCGGTCGCCGCGTGGCAGGGCTCCGCGGCGCCCCGGATTGCGATCATCGGTGCGGGCGTGGCGGGTCTGAACGCGGCGTATCAGCTCAAGAAACAGGGACTCACGGCGCAGGTTTACGAAGCGCGCGATGCGGTTGGTGGGCGGATGCGCTCGGAAACCCGCGACGGGCTCGTGTTCGAGTTGGGCGGTCACTTCGTGAACAGCGATCACACCGACATGATCGATCTTGTTGATGAGCTCGGCCTGGAACTCGTCGACGAGAAGAGCGCTATCGATGAGGTCGAGGGTGTGCCCGCGACGGGGTACTACCTCGGTGACCGGATGATCCCGGAGCGTGAGCTCGCCGACCTGTTGCGGCCGATCGCCGATCAGATCGGCGACGACTACGACCGGCTGGACGAAGACTGGGACGCCGTGGCGCCGGAGCTCGATGCGCTGTCGGTGACGGACTACCTCGACCTGCACGCCGACAAGATCCCGACCACCGAGGTGCGCGCTCTTCTCGAGGGCGGGATTCGGTCCGAGTACGGGGTCGAACCCGAGGAATCCTCCGCCATTCAGTTGATCTACAACCTTCCGAGAGTGCGCGGCAAACAGGTGGGGACCACGGGTCTCAACGATGAGCAGTTCTCGGTCGCCGGCGGCTCGGCACAGGTGACGGACGCGCTTGCGGCAGAGCTCGAAGGCCAGGTGATGGTCAACCGATCGCTACAACGTATCCAACATACGGATGCAGGCACCTACCGTCTCAAGTTCCGGTCGCGCAGCGGCAAGGTGACGCGGACCGAGGCCGACTACGTGATCGTCGCGATGCCGTTTCCGCCGTTTCGTCGCGTGGCCGTCGACGCCGACCTGCCCGAAGAATTCACGGCGTTTGTCAGCGAGTCCGAGCTCGGGCGGAACGAGAAGCTGATCGGCCGTTCGTTTCAGCGCACCTGGCGCACTCCGATGGGATTCGTGGGCGAGTCCTGGGACGACCAGGAATTCACCGTCGTGTGGGACGGCAGCATGCGGCAGCCGGAACGCGAGGACGCCGCACTCACCTTCTTCACGGGTGGTGCTCAAGCGGACAAGGCCGTGAAGGGGTCCTCCCAGAGCGTCGGTTCAAGGTTCCTGAGACAACTCACGGTAGCCATCCCGGCATTCGTCTGGGCCGTTGGCAAGTTCACCCGGACCCGCTGGCACCGGGAGAAGGAGTCCGGCGGCTCATACGCGAGCTATCGCCCGGGACAGCTCACACGCTTCGCCGACTATTTCTGGATCGAAGCGGCCAAACCGCGTCGCCGCCAGGAGGTGGTCTTCGACGGCCTCTTCTTCATCGGCGAACACCTGAGCGACGAGTACTACGGCTACATGAACGGCGCTGCACAGACGGGCCGTCTCGCCAGCGAGAGCCTGGTGCGAATGATGGCGGCCTAGCGTGGCCTACTCGAGTCCCTCGACCTGATCCGCGATTGCGAGCGAGAACGATGCTCGCTGGAGGGCGACCGTGATGAAGCGTCCGTCCGGCGACAGGCCGAAAGACTCGGTGAGCTCCTGGGCGTTCGCTTCGACGAGCACCCGACCAGCCGTCGCTACGTCACCTTCGGACACCAGGTCCATTGCCCAGATACCGGGGACGTCCCCGAACTGGGCCACGAATGCCAGCGTTTCCTCGTCGATCCAGCGAGGTCGCCCGAGGGTCATGGCGCTCATCGGCCCGCCCGAGATGCCGAGGGGCGGGATATAGATCGGTGTCTCCGCGTGCATGAATTCGCCGCTCACGGCGTCGATGATCCGGACGTCCGTGCCCCGACTGCGGCCCGAATTGCCGTAGGCAACCCAGTTGTCGGCGGGGCCCACCTGCGGGATGCCGATGACCTCGGAGGAGATGCCTGTGTCCTCGCTCCCGTCGGGGCGTACCCGGCGGAGTCCGAGGTGCACCGGATCAGCGCTTGCGTAGACGATCCATTCGCCGTCCGCGGTCATGGTTGGGTTCTGCGCGTCGTTGGCAATGTTGGTGATCTGACGCGGCCCGTTGCCGTCGGCGTCAGCCATCCAGATCTGCAGTTCTCCCGACCGGTCCGAACTCCAGATGATGTTCCGGCCGTCCGGCGTATAGGCCGGATCCCAGTCCTGCGCGCTGTCGTCGGTGACCTGGGTCAGTTCGAGAGTCTCCGGGCTCACCGTCCAGAGGTCGAGGTTCCCCGATCGATTCGACGAGAACAGCACCCGGCTGCCATCGGGCGAGTAGACGGGCTGCCGATCCTGAGCATCGCCGACGGTGAGCGGGCGACCGCGCTGGTCCCCGCCGATCTCAACCTCGCTTAGTTGAGTGGTCACGCGTGCCAGCCCAACTGCTACGCGATCATTGCCGACGCGCTCGACGACGCCGAAACCGGCACCGTCGCCTCGCTGCGGGAAGAGACCGGAGGCCCAGAACAATGTCGTGACCTCGCCCGTTGCGATCTCCTGACGCACGACCCGGCCCGGTAACCCGGTGCGGTCACCGGTTGTGTTGGGCGCGAGCCCGAAGATGAGGGCGTCGCCGCTGGCGGTCCAGGCGGCGCCTGTCATCGCCGCTGGTCCCGTCGGACTGGGAAGCGCGCTGGCCTCGCCCGTCGCGACATCGATCAGGATTTGAGCCTGTCCACCCGCAGCGTTTGTCGTTGGCAACCGTGTAACCGAGACGGTTCTGCCATCGGGCGAGTAGCGTGGGTGCTCGAGCGCGAACCCCTCGACACGGAACAGTTCACGCTCGGTGCCGGTTTCGAGATCATAGATCGCCACGAGGGCATCGGGCACGATCAGGCGGACGAACGCGATCTGGTTGCCGTCGGGCGACCAGTCTCCATGAAACGCGTCCGAGACCAGCCTGCGCGGCTGCTCGCCAAGAAGGCCGATCCGGTGGAGGTCGACCTGGGTGTCGGACAAGCGCGAGAAGAGCACGCTGTCGCCGGACGGATGGAAGCGGGGCGTGGCGTCCTCGCCGCTCGTGAGCCGTCGTTCTCCGCCCGTGCTGAGCTGCTTTACCCAGATGCCCGCCGTGCCACCGCGCAACGAGCGGAAGGCGATGAGGCGGCCATCACGCGACGCCGAGGGCTGATAGTCGAGACCCGAGAAAGTGACCTGCCGCAGACGGGCCGGTTGCGTGGCGGGCGGCGCGCTGTCGAGCAGTAGACCGGCAGCTAGACCCGCGACTGCCGCGAGCGTCGCAAGCCCGATCGCCGGCATCCATGACGCCCGCGGCGCGGGCGCGCCGGCCGTTGGCGCCGCCGCCGGCGCCTGGATATCGCTGCCGGAGGCCACCGAGGCGTTATCGATAGCGAAGGCGAGATCTCGCGCTGTCTGGAAGCGGTCGTCGGGTCGCTTCTCCATGCAATGCCGTACCACGCGTTCCAGCGACCGTGGCAGGTTGTTGCTCGAAGAGGCCGGCGGCTCCTCACGGAGGATCGCGGTCATGGTCTCGGCGCTTGTGTCGCGCTTGAAGGCAGCGCGGCCATCGAGCATCTCGAAGAGCACGGAGCCCAGCGCGAAAATGTCGCTACGTGCATCGGCGGACTCGCCGCGCACCTGCTCCGGGGCCATGTATCCCACGGTTCCGAGAATCGTGCCGGGCTCGGTGCCCACGACGGTTGCCTGAATCGAGTCGCTGTTGGTACTCGACATCAGAGACGAGTCTTTCGCGAGGCCGAAGTCCAGGAGCTTCACGCGGCCATCCGAAGTGATGAAAACGTTGGCGGGCTTCACGTCGCGGTGAACGATGTCGCGGTCGTGTGCTGCCGCCAGGCCCAGCGCGATGTCGCGCGCGTAGTCGGCGGCCTTGCGATAGGGGAGCGGACCCTCGAGCAGAAGGTCACTCAATGCAGCGCCCTCGAGAAGCTCGGTCACGACGTAGGCCGTGCCATCTCCCTGACCGACATCGAAAACCGCGATGATGTTCGGGTGCGACAGTGCCGCGACCGCGCGTGCCTCGGTCTCGAAGCGGGACATGGCGTCGGCGTCCGTCGCCATTCCGGCAGGCAGGACCTTGATCGCGACTTCGCGGTCGAGTCGACCGTCGTGCGCTCGGTACACCTCGCCCATCCCGCCGGCGCCGAGCCGGTCGGTGAGCGTGTAGGGGCCGAGGGTCTTCCCGATCATGCGTGCTCCGCGGGACGTGGAGGCCAGACTCTACTCTGCCGGCGCTACCTTCCCAACACGCGCGAGATCAATCGGTTCGGAGCGCCACCATCGGGTCCACGCGCAGGGCGCGCCATGCCGGGAGCGCCATGGCTGCGATGGCCAGCCCGGCGACTGCAAGCGCCGTAAGGCCGAGCAGCATCGGGTCGCGGCCGTTCACCTTGTAGAGATAGGAGGCGAGCCAGGAAGTCGTCATGAGGGCGCCGGCGATTCCAAGCATGATGCCGGGCAGGGTGAGGCGGAGTCCGTCGCGCAGCACGAGGCGGGCAACCTGCGGACCTCCAGCGCCGAGTGTCATCCGGAGACCGAACTCGCGTCGACGGGCGGCCACTGCATAGGCGACCACGCCGTAGAGGCCGAGCCCGGAGAGCAGGATCGCGATGCCTGCGAGCATGGCGAGCAACAGTGTCCGGAATCGGGGTAGGGCGGTGGTGCGACGTACGAGGTCGGTCATCGTCGCGACGTTACGGACGGTCACGCCGGGCCCGATCTCGAGAATCGCTGCGCGCGCGCGTTCGGCGACCGCGCCGGAATCTCCGTTCACACGGATCACGTACGAGGCAGCGGCGTCGGGAGCACGCTCGAAGAGTCGGTAGCGCTTGGCTTCGATTTTCTCGGTCAGGTTGGAGTGGCGCACGTCGGCGGCAACGCCGACGATCACGTGAGCTCCGGTGTTCTGTTCCCAGATCGTCTCGCCCAGCGGGCTGCCGTCGGGGAAGTACTGTTCGGCGAACTCCGTGCTAACCACCATTTCTTGCGGGCCGGCCTCGTCGCTCGAAAGGGTGCGCCCTTGCACGATCGGGATGCCCATGACGTCGAAGTACGACGGCGATACGTCCTGCTCCAGACTCCAGCCGCTGTCTTCAGGCGTCGCGGCCTCTGCGATCAGCCCGAAACTCCCGGACGAACGCGAGCCGGCGAATGGCAGGTTGGCCACGGCCGCGAACGCGTCGATGCCGGCCAGGGTTTCCAGGTTCTGGTCGGCCTCTGTGTAGAACGCACGCAGCTCTTCAGGCGCGTCGTGCCAGATATCGATCGGCGCCGCGACGTACATGCTGAGGAGCCCTTGCGTCTCGACGCCGCTCTCGACTGCGGCGAGGCGCAGGTAGCTCGTGGTGAGCAGGAGGGCGCCGGTCAGAAGGATCACGCTGACAGCGATCTCACCGACCACCAGCAAGGAGCGGCCGCGGGAGCCGGCCAGGACTCGCGATGTCTCGCGCAGGCCGTCCGCCGGCTCCGACCGCCGCAGCTGCAACACCGCAATGATGGCGAACAGCACGGCCACGAGCGCAGAGGTCGCCGCGACGTATCCGACCACCGGTGCCGACACCACGATGTCGTCCACGCGCGGCGTATTCGTCGGCAGGAGCGCTCGGATCCAGCCCAGCGTGCCCGCCACCGCTACGAGCGCCAGCAAGCCGCCGGCCGCTGCGAGCACCGCGCCTTCGACCATGAGCTGGCCGGCGAGACGCGACCTGCGTGCTCCGAGAGCTGTGCGCACGGCGAGTTCCTGCTGTCGTGTCGTATTGCGGACGAGCAGGAGGCCCGCCACGTTCGCTGCCGCCACCAGGAGAACGAGTCCAACCGCGCCGGCGAGGAGGCGCAGAGTGCCAGCCGTCGACCCGGCCACTTCCTCGACCCGGCTCACCAGGCGCACGCCGGCATCGATGGAGTCGGGGATGTCCGCGATGATCTGGTCGGCCACCGCGTCCATTTCGAGCTGGGCATCCTCGATCGTCATGCCATCACCCAGTCGTCCGATCGAAGACAGGGACTGGTTTGTGAAGCGGTTGTTGCGCCGGCCTTCCGCCACCGGGTACCACATGTCGAAGCCCCGGCGCGGGAAGTAGAAGCCATCGGGCATCACGCCGATGATCGAGTAGGCGCTGCCGTGCAGGCGCACGGATCTGCCCACCGCATCCGGAGCGCCGCCGAGCCGGGTTTGCCAGTAGTTGTGGCTCACCACCACCACGCGTGTGGCGGTATCGCCTTCCTCGGCGGTGAACCACCGCCCCATCGCGGGCTGCACTCCGACCACGTCCACGAAGCTGTGCGTGGTCTGCACGACGCTCACCCACTCCGCCAACTCCGGCCCGTCCACGATCGTTGGGAACGAGGAGTAGACCGTGATCGCGTCGAACGTCTGGCTGCGCTCGGTCCATTCGAGATACACCGGCCACGAGATGGAGAAGCGGTCGGCCATATCCCGGAACATCTGGATCTCGGAGTTCTGCCAGTCGCGGAATACCTGCCAGACATTGACCACGCGTTCGGGCTGGTCGTAGGGCAACGGCGCGAGCAGAACGCCGTGCACGACGGTAAAGATCGCGGCGTTGGCGCCGATGCCAAGGGCCAGCGTCAGCACTGCGACGACCGCAAACCCCGGGTTCTTGCGAAGGCCGCGTGCTGCGAACCGGGTGTCGGAGGCCACAGCTCCCAGCAACTGCATCGGCGTCCCACCGGCGCCGCGCATGGCGCGTCGTGAGGCGGCGGCAAGGCGCAGGTACCGAACGTGGCTCCCCTGTGCCGAGAAGTCATCCGCGAGGTCGGCCAGAACGAACTCCGAGTTCGGGCCACGAACGAGTCGCCGTGCGATTGCCTGGGCCCAGCCTGCCGGTTTCGGGCTCGTCATCGGTCTTGCCCCCCGTCTGCGGCTGCGACCGCGGCGTGGAGCGCGTCGTCGAGTCCATCGGCCATCGCTTCCAGCTCGCGGACTGCCCGGTTGAGTTCGATGGCTCCTTGAGGCCGCAGGCGGTAGCGTTTCTGGCGTCGGCCGCCTAGTTCTGGCGGAGCTTTCACCACGTCGGAGGCCACGTAGCCGCGCCCCTGGAGGCGATCCATTGCCGTGTACACGGCACCCGGTGAAACCACCCGGCCGGTGCGCTCCTCGATGTTCTGTCGCAGCGCGGCGCCGTCGCAGTCGTCGTCGGTTGCCAGGAGTGCGAAGAGAAGGAGCTTCTCGAACTCGCCCAGGTGCTTGGTCATTTCGGATGGCCTCAGGGGTGCTTCGACTACAGTGTAGTTTGATGAAACTACACTGTAGTTTGAAAGCGCAGCGCGTCAAGGACTTCAGGTCTTCGAGACGCTTCGACAGGTGGCCAGGCCTGTCTGCTACGGTTCCGACAGGAGACATGAGCGCCGCACAAGTCACCCGCGGACGTGCACGGGACCATGGAAGTCGGAACACGCCTCGAACACTTCGAGATCCTCGCGCACCTCGGTAGCGGCGGGATGGGATCGGTCTACCGCGCCCGCGACCTGAGACTCCAGCGCGACGTGGCGTTGAAGTTGCTGCCGGCCGAGTTCATCGACAACGCCGAGGCGTTGCAGCGCTTCCGGCGCGAGGCCACCGTATTGGCCGGCTTCACTCATCCGGGGATCGCCGCGATCTACTCAGTGCACGACGTCGACGGGGCGGTCTTTCTCGCGCTGGAGCTGGTGGACGGTGAGCCTCTGTCCACTTCGCTCGCGGAGAGTCCGTTGCCGCCTTCAGAGATCATGACGATCGCCACGGAAGTAGCGGGCGCCCTCGCCGCGGCTCACGAACAGCAGATCATTCATCGCGACCTGAAGCCGTCGAATGTCATGCGTGACCATCATGGTCGCGTGAAAGTCCTCGACTTCGGGATCGCGAGACCGGTGGCATCGTCTGACCCGGACGCCACCACGGGCGACATGCCCACGGACCAGCAACTCACCGCCGCGGGCGCGCTGCTGGGCACGATCCCGTTCATGAGTCCCGAGCAGGTGCGCGGCGCGACACTCGATGAGCGCACGGATATCTGGTCGTTCGGATGTCTCCTCTTCGAGCTCGCCGTCGGCAAAGGGCCGTTCGTCCGAGAGTCGACTGCGGACACGATGGCGGCGATCCTGGAGGCCGAACCCGACTGGAGCCAGTTGCCTCCCGATCTACCACGGCCGCTGCGGAACACGATCGAGGGTTGCCTGATCAAGGATCGTGACTCTCGTCTCAGTTCCATGGCGGCGATTGGCGAGTCGCTGCGGGAGGCGATTGTGGCGCGCCGCACGCCACGTGGTGTCGCCTTGGCCCTCGTCGCAGCGGTGCTTCTTGTCGCCGTCTCGAGCGCAGCGCTGTGGGCCTATCGCAATCAATCCGCGACTACCCGAGCGCGCGAGGTGCTACTGCCGGAGATCGATCGCCTCACCGCCGCAGGTCAGTACTCCGCAGCCGTGGCCGTGGCGAGCGAGGCGAGCGAGAGCCTCGCGCCGGAGGAGATGGCTTCGCGCTGGTCGCAGATTTCGCGTTCGGCGACGCTCACGACGGTCCCCCGGGGAGCCGACATTCAACTGAGCGAGGTGCGCACTCCACAGTGGGCTGGCGCCTATACCGACGCGTCGATCGAGTGGACGCACCGCGGACAGTCACCGCAGCACGTCGAGCGCCTGCCGCTGGGCGCCTATCGCCTGCGCCTGGAACTCGAGGGCTACCGGGATCTCGAGGAAATCGTGTGGATCGACCCCGATTCGGAGCCTCACGTCGAGGCGGAGGTTCCGCTCATTCCTTTGGGCGCCGTGCCTCCAGGGTTGACCTACATCACTCCGCGGAAGCTACGGGCATCCGTATTCAATCTAGACGGATTTGACCCGACCCCGGAAGTCGATCGCTACCCGGCCTACCTGCTCGGCACGACCGAGGTGACGAATGCCGAGTATCAGAGGTTCGTCGAGGCCGGCGGCTACTCAGATACCGCGTACTGGATACACGCGATGACCGACAATGGCCGCGAGTTGTCTTTCGAGGCGGCCACGACACGGTTCCGCGATCGAAGCGGCCGGCCGGGACCATCGACCTGGGAAGCCGGTACCTACCCCGAAGGTCTGGCTGGTCACCCCGTCGCGGGCATCAGCTGGTACGAAGCCGCCGCTTTCGCTGAGTTTTCGGGCGCGGCTTTGCCGACGATCTACCACTGGACCAGCGCTCGCGACCGTGCCCTCGCCGTACAGCTGACGTCGACCAGCAACTTCGGCCAGGCGGGGACGGTCGCCGCAGGAAGCACACCGTTCGGCACTCACGGTCTGCGGGAAATGGCGGGCAACGTGCGCGAATGGGCGTGGAACGCGGTCGGCGATTCGCGCTACATCCTCGGCGGCGCGTACAACGATCCCTACTACGCCTCGAGTCAGGGCGACCTGCTACCTCCGCTCGATCGCTCTCCGACGAACGGGATGCGCCTCGCGTACTACCTCGACGCGACAGCTTCGGAACTCGAACCGTTGCTTCAGCCGGTCGACGTGGAGCCGGTGCGCTACTCCTGGGGTACGGACGTCAGCGACGAGGTCTTTGACGTTCTCAAGCGACACTACGACTACGATCCGACGCCTCTGGACGCGACCACCGTGGCTGTCGAGCGAGGGCAGCACTGGACCCGCGAGAAGGTCGAGTTTTCGACCGGGTATGGGGAAACGATGCAGGCGCATCTCTACCTGCCGCTGAACGCCGGGGGACAATTGCAGACGATCGTCTACTACCCCGGCGTGGACGTGATGCGGCCGATCCCCAGTGACCGACTCCAGGGTGAGGCGCTGCTGGCCGCACTGATCGAGAGTGGACGCGCGGTGCTCTATCCCATCTATCGCGAGACGTACGAGCGCAATCTAGGGGTTTCGCACAACGCTCGATCGGCGACTCGCGAGTACAGCGACCGCAAACGGTATTGGATCCAGGATGCACTTCGTTCCGTGGACTACCTGGCGAGTCGCGACGACATCGACATGGAGCGCATTGCCTACTACGGCCTGAGTTGGGGCGCCGAACACGGTCCGATCGTGCTCGCGATCGAGCCACGTTTCGCAACGGCGGTGCTCAGCGATGCCGGTGCGCTGCTCGTTCCCGTTCTCCCGGAGGTCGACGAATCCGTGTTCGCGCCTCGTGTGAACGTTCCCGTGTTGATGCTGAACGGCACGCACGACTACATCTTCCCGGTCGAGACATCGCAGATTCCGTTCTTTGAACATCTCGGCACGCCCGTCGACCAGAAGCGGCATGTTACCTACAACGCCGGGCACGTGGTCGCCGCCTCGTTCCCCAGAGAGGTTGTGGCCGAGATTCGCGGTTGGCTCGACCTGACACTTGGTCCCGTTCAATAGGTCGCCTTGCGGTAGGGTGACGCCGTCTCGTCCTGCCGAACGGAGTTCACGATGCGATCGATTCCCCGCGCCCTTGTCCCGCTGCTCGTTCTGACGGTTCTGTTGACTGTCGCCTCGACGCCTGCGGCCCTCTCCGCGCAAGATGGCTCGCTGCCGTTCGAGTACGACTACGTCGCCGAGGAGGCCATCGCTACCGGGATCGACGTAGACAACCCCGACCCGGATCAGCTGCGCGAGATCTTCGCCAAGCGACGCGCGCGTGTGCTCGATGCGATGCCGGATGGCGCGATGATCATCTTCTCGGTGGAACGCGCTCAGGAGCGCCGACTCGAATTCCAGGTGCCGCACTCCGACAACCACGACTTCATCTACCTCACGGGACTCGAAGGCCTCGACTCGCTCGACTCGGCACTCGTGCTCGTGCCGCCGCCAGGCGAGCAGGTGTCCGAGCAGGAAGTGCCGAATGTGCCCTGGACGGTGCTCTACACGTCCGGGCACCCGGAGACGATCGCCTCGCGCACCGGTATCGACGACGTACGGGCGTTTGACGAACTCGAGAAGGACCTGTCGGTTGCCATGACCGATTATCGCGACTGGCGGGTCACGCAGGTGCGGCGCTGGCCGCTCGCGGCGGCACTGTCGAAGCGCTGGGGTCCGGACAACAAGGTTCTCTACCTCAACTACCCACGGTTCTTTCGCCTCGGGATGCCGGAGCCGGCCCGCCTGGAAACGTTCGCGCAGATCGAGCGGTTCTCCCCGGAGATCGCCCTGCGCGACTCGGCCGACATCCTCGACATCGTGCGGATGTACCACGACTCCTGGTCGCTGGCGAACCTGCGCCGGGCCATCGACATCACGTCAGAAGGCGTGATCGAGGCGCTCCGCATCGCCCGCACCGGCCTCACCGAGATGCAGGTGATGGAGGCCATGGACTTCGTCTACCGATATCGCGGCGCCTACCTTGGCTTCCCGACTTCCGTGCGCCGCCAGTTCTTCGGCGGCGAGGCGGTGACCCGCGAGGTGCCCGAGGGCTGGATCGAGTTCGTCCCGCGTTCCGGTGGTGCCGTCTTCGAGGATGGCGACCTGCTGCACACCGACACCGGCGCAGCGTTCAATCACTACTCGGCCGATGTCCAGCGGGTCATCCCCATCAACGGCACGTTCACCGACGCGCAGCGGGAACTCTACGAGATCGCCCTCGACGTGCAGACAACGGTGATCGAGGCGGTGCGGCCGGGTGTGACCTGGTGGGAGTTGCACGAACTGGCGGTGCAGATGCTGCGCGACGCCGGCGGCTACGACGAGCACTACACCTACGGTATCGGGCACTTCATCGGCATGGAGGTGCATGACGAGGGCGACTACCTGCGGCCGCTGGCCCCCGGGATGATGCTCTCGATTGAGCAGGGCGTGATGCCGCCCAACGGCCCGCGGGTGGCGTTCGAGGACGACGTGCTCGTGACCGAGGACGGGTTCGAATGGCTCAGCCGCACGATCCCGATCGAGATCGCCGAGATCGAGGAGTTGGCTCGACAGGAGGGCACTCTGCAGCCCTTCATCGACAAGACCCCGTTCGACGGGCTGCTGCGCCAGCGCTAGAGGTTCCAAGAGCCGCCAGCGAGTAGCTCTGAACGTAATGCCTAGACATGCTTCCTATTGATAGGTAGAGTGTCTAGGCATGAAGAAAAGCCAGGGAAATCGCACGGAACTTCTGCAGGGCACGCTCGACATGCTGATCCTGCGCGTGCTCGCGGAAACCCCGCTACACGGCTACGCAATCGGCAAGCGGCTCGGCGAGGTTTCGGCCGGACGCCTCGAGATTCCGCAGGGGTCGCTCTACCCGGCGCTCCACCGGATCGAGCAGCGTGCGCTGGTGGATGCCACGTGGACGACCATCCGGGGGCGCGAGGCCAAGGTCTACGCCATCAACGCGAAGGGGCGGCGGAAGCTAAAGGACGAGATCTCCGGTTGGGAAGAACTCGCCAGCACCGTTTCACTCGTGCTCAACAACGCCTGACACCGAGGCCTAATCGATGCTCCGATGGTTGAGGACACTGCGACGACGCGAGTGGGAGCGACGACTCGATTCCGAGTTGAGGTTCCACTTCGACGAACACGTCCGCGAATTGATGTCCCGCGGCGTGTCGCGCTCAGAGGCACGTCGGCAGGCCAGGCACGGGATCGGGGGAGTGGAGCAGGTCAAGAGGCGTGCGCGACGGTCGACCTACCCGATGGATCGAAGACGGTTTCTCCGATGCGCGCTTCGCCCTCCGCAGCCTTCGCAAGGACTCCTTGTTCGCCACCGTGGCTGTGGGAGCCCTGGCGCTCGGTGTGGGTGCGGCCACAGCGATATTCAGCGTGGCCTACCCGGTTCTTTTCGAGCCGCTTCCGTACCCGGACGCGGATCAGCTGGTGATCGTGAGCGAACCGGACTCCGGTATTTCCTCGATGGCCTTCGGAACCTATCGCGAGGTGGCGACGCGGGCGCAGAGCGTCGACAAGGTGGCGGCTTACCGCCCATGGCAACCAACCCTGAGCGGCGCCGGCACTCCGTCGCGACTGGACGGGTTGCGGGTGAGCGCGGACTACTTCGCCGCTCTCGGCGTGGCGCCCCGGCTCGGCGCGGGGTTCGCGGCTGAGGACGACCGGCCGGGTGGCGACGGTGTTGTTGTGCTCAGCGACGCACTGTGGCGGCAGCAGTTCGAGGCGGATCCTGACATCGTTGGCCACAACGTCCGTCTGGATGGTTGGCCGTATCGCGTGGTGGGGGTGATGCCGCCCGACTTCACGAACACCCCCTTGCCGCCGAGTGCCGCCTGGACGCTGCTGCAGTACGACGCCACGCTCCCAGGTCACGATAGCCGGGAGTGGGGGCGTCACCTCGGAACGCTGGCCCGCCTGAAGCCGGGGGTCGAAGCGGAGGCCGCGCAGCACGAACTCCTGGAGATCGGTCAAGCGCCGGTGTCGGAGTTCGCTCGCCCGACGTGGGCAAACATGGAAAACGGACTGGACGTGCGGCCTCTGAAAGAGGCGACCACAGCCGCCACGAGGCCCTTGCTGCTCACACTCCTCGGCGCTGTGGCTCTGCTGCTGCTGATCGCGTGCGCCAACGTTGCGAATCTCGTGCTCGGTCGCAACGCGAAGCGTCGCGGCGAGGTGGCTCTCCGCACTGCGCTCGGAGCGAGTCGCGGCCGGGTGGCACGACAGTTCCTCACTGAGAGCCTGACGCTCTCGGTCGTCGGAGGTGTTCTGGGTGTTGGCCTCGCTGCGCTCGGTGTTGAGGGCCTCCAGATCGCGGCCCGATCTGCCCTTCCTGGCGATGTCCAGTTCGGCATGGATGGCGTCGTCCTTCTCTTCGCCGCCGCCGTCACGACGGGTACCGGACTCCTGGTTGGACTCGTGCCAGTTCTGTCCTTGCGGGCTGGGGGCCTGCGCGCTGGAATGGAAGGTGGTTCGACGCGCACCACGGATGGACGGGCGACGCTGCGTCAGGCGTTGGTCGCCGCGGAAGTCGGTCTGTCGTTGGTCCTTCTGATCGGCGCTGCGCTCCTGACGAGTAGTCTGCAGCGTCTGTTCGCTGTTGCTCCGGGATTCGAGACGGCTGGCACCACGGTGATGCAGTTGCAGGTGGCCGGCCCCGAATTCCGCGAAAGGCAAGCGGTGCGGCAGTTCTTCGATGAAGCTCTCGCGGCGGCTCGCGCGGTGCCGGGGGTCGGTGAGGTTGCCCTGACCAGTCAGTTGCCGCTTAGCGGCGATGTGGACATGTACGGAGTGAGGCTGGCCGAAGGCTCCGAAGCCCAGGGTGGTGCCGCGTATCGCTATGTGGTTACGCCTGGATATCTCGCGACCATGGGCATCGAGTTGCTGCGCGGCCGGGCTCTGGAGCCGCAAGACGCGGCCGAGGCCCGCCGCGTAGCCGTGATCAGCGAAGCCGTTGCGACTGGGCTTTTCCCCGACCAGCCGCCTCTTGGCCAGCTTCTGCATTTTGGCCGCACGGATCTACCGCCCTTCGAGGTCGTTGGAATTGTGCGCGACGTGAAGCAGACGTCGCTCGACGCCGCACCGGCCGGCGCCATCTACATCACGCCTGAGCAGTGGTACTTCGCGGACAATGCACTCTGGCTTGTCGCCACCCCGGGAGACGGGCCGAGTATTCGAGTGGCGGACATTCACCAGGCGGTGTGGTCGGTGAATCCGGATCAGCCCATCGTTCGCACCCAGCTGCTCGAAGATCTGCTCATGCGATCGGAGGCGCAGCGGCGCTTCGCGCTCACCATCTTCTCGGTCTTCGCCGCCGTTGCTTGGATTCTCGCCGTTGCCGGCCTCTACGGTGTCGTCTCGGGTGCAGTCCAGACGCGACTCCGGGAGTTGAGCGTCAGGAAGGCGCTTGGCGCCGCGCCGCGCGACATCATCGCTCTGGTTGTGCGCCAGGGCATGTTGGGCGCCATCGTGGGCATTGTCGGCGGGCTTTGTGCGGCAGCTGCAGCGAGTAGAGCACTCGGAGGCCTGCTATATGAGGTGCCTCCTTTTCACTTGACGACCTACGCGGGGACGTCCATCGCGGTTGCCGCAGTCGCGCTGTCTGCGTGCTGGCTTCCAGCCCGCCGCGCGGCCCGAATTGATCCGGCGCGCGTTCTGGAGTCTCGGTAGCTGTTTCGGCGCGGCGCGCGGGTTCGGAACCGCGGCGCACGTCTGTTAGGGTCGCCCGATGATTTCGCCGTTTCCCGCACATCGAATCGCGCGGGCCGCCCTGTGCGGCGCGCTCTATGCGCTCGCCGTATGGGTGCCCGATTCGGCCTCGGCGCAGGCGATTGGTGGCGCCGATCCGGTACAGCAGGAGGCTGCGCAGTCCGAACAGGAAGCCCTCGACTGCTCTGGCCCTGCCTGGCACCGCCGCGGCACTGCTTGCGAGGACGTTTTGCCGCCGCCGTACGACTTGCGCCGTACGATCGGCAAGCTGCCGCAGAACTTCGCGCGCGGCGTGGTGGGCGTGTTCTCGCTCGATAATCTGCCGACGCTGGTCTGGGGCTCGGCAGCGACGGGCCTCGCGTTCGCGTCCGACGGCAATCCGAAACCACCTGGTTTCGAGGGCGGCGAATTCGGCGAGATCGGCCACTTCTTCGGCGAGCCGGCTTTCGTTGGCGGCGTTGCGGTGGGCCTTCTCGTTGCGGGCCGCATTGCAGATGCGCAGCCCGTGCGCGATTGGACCTACGACCTCTTCCTCGCCACCGGCGTGAACCTGCTCTACACGGAAACGCTGAAGAGGACGGTCACGCGGACGCGCCCCGACGGCAGCAACGACCACTCGTTTCCCTCAGGTCACACCTCGAACGTGTTTGCGTGGGCCACAGTGATCGATCGACACTATGGGCCCGGCATCGGAATTCCGATGTGCACCCTGGCCACGCTGATCGGGCTCTCTCGCAACGATCGCGGGAGCCACTACACGAGCGACATCGTTGCCGGCGCCGTCATCGGGATCATCGTGGGCCGCACGGTGACGCGACAGAACTCGCTGACCATGGATGACGGCCCGCAGTTCAACGTGATCCCGATCGTCGGCCCTGCCGGCGGCTCAGGAATCGGACTGCACGTCGTTTTCTAGCCAGGCGTTCAGGCCGAGAAGTGCTCACGGAGCATCTCGAGGCTCTTCGGGACACCCATCGACGGGTCTTCGCGTCCTTCGAATTCCAACGAGATCCAGCCGCGATATTCGGCTTGCTGCAGCATGGCTGCGATCCGACCGTAGTCGATATCGAGTGTGTACCAGCGGCCGCCACCGTAGTAGGTCTTGGCCTGCACCAGGGTGATCGGGACGTCGCTGGCAGCCATCGTCTGCAGTTGCTCGAATCGGTTCTCGAAGAAGTTGCCAGTGTCGAGGGTGATCTGTAGCCACGGCGAGTCGATGGCATCCACGATGCGCAGCACGCCGTCCGCCGTGCGTCCGAGTCCCCAGTGGTTCTCGAGTCCGAGCACAACGCCGTGCTGTTCGGCGGCCGGCAGGATCTGCTCGATGGAGTCGATGACCCATTCGAATCCCTGTTCTTCGGACAGCCCGTCGGGCACCGGTTCGATGCCCTTGTTGTCCATCAATGCGGTGAACGACTCCGAAGTGCCCCAGCGGCCGGTGTTGATGCGCATCGTGGGGATGCCCATCGCCGACGCGAGTTCGACCTGCCGGATGGTGCGATCGATGTTCGCCTGGCGCTCGGTGACGTCGGCGTAGAGGAATCCCTGATGAGTCGAAAAACCCATCAGTGTCATGCCGAGCGAGTGCGCCCGCGCCTTGAGGCGCTGCAGCATCGCTGGGGACTCGTCTTCCATCTGGTTGTGCAGGATCTCCACGCCGTCGAAGCCGAGTTCGGCGGCGATGTCGATGCATTCCAGCACGGTGGTGCGTTCGCCCTCGTAAGTCATCAGCGAGTAGGTGGACACGCCAATCGGGTTGCCCGGAAGTGCGGCGTTGCGCGGGGTAGCGTTGGCGGCCACAGGCTTGGCGCTGATGACGCCGGTGAGCGCGGCGGCGGCCACGGGAGTTCGCGTGAGAAAGTCACGTCGCTTCATGGTGATCTCCGTTGTCGGGCGGCGCGCCGGATCGGCCGTGCGCCGGCGCGCGAAGGCTACAACAGCGGCGCTCGCGCCGCGCCGGAATCCGGCCTCCGCCTGCTACTCTGATGCCGGTTCCCTGACCCCGATTGATCCCGATGGAGGACTCACTTGAGATCGCTGACAGGACGCATGGCGCTGCTCGCGCTTGCTTTGGGGCTATTGCCCGGCGCTGCGGTGGCGCAGGAGGCCGGGCCTCGGCTCGGATGGGTCGAGTTGCTGACCAACGACTCGCGCGCTGCTGCCCAGTTCTACGCCGAGTTGTTCGGCTGGGCCATTGAAGGGCACAGCGATGGCAAGTATCGACTCCGCCTGGACGGCGAACTCGTGGGCGGCATCACACAGATCCAGAACCGCGACGGCGAGGACCACACCACGTGGCTGCTCGGCGTCACCGTGCCCGACGTGCGCGACGCAGTGGTGGCGACCCGCGCCAGCGGCGGCACGGTGATTCGTGATCAGACGCGGACCTCGGATGGAGGTGAGTGGGCAGTCGTGGCTGATGGCCAGGGTGCCGAGGTGCTCGTCTACTCCGGCGACCTCCGGATCGAGGGCGAACCCGCACCCGGCCGCTGGGCCTGGGCCGAACTCTGGACAACCGATCCCGACTCGGCAGCCGACTTCTACGGCTCGGTGATCGGCTGGGATCTCGAGGAAGTTGAACACCCCGACGGCACCTACCGTTCCTTCACCTACGAAGGTGATCTACGCGCCGGCCTGGTTCCGATCACCGGCGAACGCGTGGATCCGGGCTGGGCGCCCTACATCGGCGTAACCGATGTGAAGGCAACCGTGCAGCGCGCCGAGGAACTGGGCGCCGAAGTGTTGCTGGCTCCCGGGGCGGACGTATACGGCGGCCGGGTGGCCATCCTGCGCGATCCGACCGGCGTCGGATTCCTGGTTATCGAACTCGAGGAGGAAATGGAATGAAGTGGCTTCAACTCCGCGCGGTTCGGCTCCTGGTTCTCATGACAGTGGCTCTGATCGGCCTGGCTAGTTGCGCCTCCAGTGGCACCTCCACGTCGCTCCATGTCGGAGTCGGGGTCGGCTACGGCGGCTACTACGGTTACGGTGGCGGCTGGGGCTATCCGCCCGGCTTCCGTCCTGGATATCCGATTGGCCGTCCGCCAAGTCGCCCGATTCCCACTCCGTATCGCGACGTGCCAAGCGCCGGCAACCTGCCGTAGCCGGCCCGGAGCGCACATGTCGAGCAGTCTCGCGCAGCGGCACCGCGTGCCCGAGGTCATGGACGACCCGGGCCTCGACCGCGCGCGGCACGAGGCTGCTCTGGCGGGGCTCGCCCGCCTCAATCGGCTCGCCGCGCCCGCCCGCGCCATCTGGCGCGGGGTGCGGAGTCGTTTGGGCGCACACGAACCGCTGCGTATCCTCGACCTGGGTTGCGGGAGCGGCGACGTGAGTCTCGCCGCGGCGACTCATGCTGCGGAAGAGGCTCTGTTCGTCGAGCTCACTGGATGCGATCTGAGTGACGTGGCGACGGACATCGCGACCTCGACCGAGACGCCCTCGCGAGTCGAGGCCCGGTTTGTCACCTGTGATGCACTCGACCTTGCAGCGCTGCGCACACTCGAAGTGCGCCCGCATATCGTGATGACGTCGCTTTTCATGCATCACCTCGATCCCCGAGACGCCGTCACTCTGATGGGCAACATGCGCGCGCTTGCGAGCGATCTCGTGGTGGTAGACGACCTGATCCGTGATCGCGTGGGCTACGTACTGGCGGCAGTCGGGTCGCGGTTGCTCACGCGCTCGGATGTGGTTCATACCGACGCGCTGCGTTCGGTCCGGGCTGCGTTCTCGCCCACCGAGGTGCTCGGGTTGGCGCGCGAGGCCGGGCTCGAAGACATCACGCTGTCGCGGCACTGGCCGGCACGGTTTCTGATGATGGCGCGAGGCGCGGCCTGATGGCGCGCGCGTTGATGGCGGCTTCGCGCGAAATCGAGGTGCTCGTCCTGGGCGGCGGCCCCGCCGGCGTTGCGTCGGCCATCGGGTTCGCACAGGCGGGCAGGGACGTGCTCCTCGTCGAACGTCGGACGTTCCCGCGGCCCAAGGTGTGCGGCGGCTGTCTCGGACCGCTTGCGCTAGGTGCCTTCGAAGAACTGGGTTTCGACCCGACGCGGCTAGCCACCGCTGCGCCGTTGTCGCGAACCCGGGTCGCCACCGGCGGTGCTCAGGCGAGTCTCGATTTGCCTGCGGGTCTAGCCGTGGATCGGGCGGAACTGGACGCACACTTCGTGGACTTCGCGGTGGAGCAGGGAGTAGACGTGCGTCACGGCGTGCGTGCGCGACTGGCCGCGAGGTCCGAGAGCGGACGAACCGTTCACCTGGAATCAGCGGACGGTTGCACCGGGGTCGAGGCGAAACTGGCGATCGTGGCCACGGGACTCCGCCGCGCCGAGGCCGGTGATGGCGCGGCACGCGTGGGCCTGGGTGCGACCCGAGACACCGGTGCCGGCCCACCCGCCGGTGAGGTGTGGATGGCAGCCGATCAGGGCAACTACGTGGGCATGACTCGCTATGCCGACGGTCGCCTCAACGTGGCCTGTTCCGTGGCGGCCACGGCGATTGCCACGCACGCACCCGGCGCAGTCGTGGATCAGATTCTCGAGGCGGCCGGTCTCGATGCACTCGGGTGGGAGCGCTGGACGGGAACGCCGCCGCTCCGCACCGAACCCGAACAACGCAACCGTCGGCACGTGCTCGCATGCGGCGATGCATCCGGCTTCTGGGAACCGTTCACCGGCGAAGGAATCGGCTGGGGTGTTGCGGCGGGCGTTCGCCTGGCCAACACGGCGGGTGCACTGATCGACGACTGGAGCGACGGCGTCGCGGAGGGCTGGATGCGCGAGCACCATGCGTGGCTCCGCGCAGCGCAGACCAAGAGTCGACGCGTGGCCGCCCTCACCGATCGCCCGCGACTCGCACGCTGGGCGCTCGGACTGCTCAACCACGCCCCGGCAGCGGGCCGTTGGCTCGTGCTGAGGGGCGCCTGAGATGAAGGTCCTCGGGTTAGGGACCGCCGTGCCGGAGGTCGTCGAACAGGCTGACGCGGCTCGCATCGCGCGCGACATCCTCGGCGGCGACGAACGTCAGGCTCGATTGGTGAAAGGGCTATATCGGCGGTCTGGCGTGGCGAGGCGTCACTCGACTCTCCTGGAGGAAGGATCGCCCGAGGCTCGCCAGACATTCTTTGCCCCTCCGACCGAGGCCGGCCAGTGTCGTCCGGGCACTGGCGAACGGATGCAGAGGTACGAGCAGGACGCCGGCCCATTGGCGGTGCGCGCGGCGGTGGCGGCTCTCGACGATTCGGGCATCGAGGCGGCGGCGATTACGCACCTCGTGACGATCTCGTGCACCGGCTTCCATGCACCCGGGCCGGAAGTCGCGCTCATCGAGCAACTCGGACTCTCGCCGGAGGTCGGGCGTTTCGCGGTTGGCTTCATGGGGTGCCACGGTGCCTTCAATGGACTCCGCCTCGCCGACACGATCGTGCGTGCCGACCCCGCTGCGCGCGTGCTCGTGTGCTCGATCGAACTCTGCACCCTGCACTTCTCGCATACCTGGGAGTCGGACAAACAGGTGGCGAACGCGCTGTTCGCGGATGGCGCCGCAGCGTTCGTCTGCGGAAGCGGCGACGATGGCCCGCTTGCGATCCGCTCCTTCGGGTCGCGGCTCATCGAGGACTCGCGCGACGCCATGAGCTGGCGTGTCGGCGACCACGGATTCGAGATGACTCTCGCCGCCGAACTTCCCGACCTCATTGGCAGCCGTCTCGCCGGCTGGCTTGAACCATGGCTGGCGGAACGCGCGCTCAGCGCGAGCGAGATCAACTGGGCCGTGCATCCCGGCGGCCCGCGGATTCTCGACGCGGTGCAACGGTGCATGGAGCTCGACGCCGACGCACTCGCCGTGTCGCGGAGCGTGCTGTCCGACTACGGCAACATGTCCTCGGCAACGATCGGCTTCATCCTGCGGCAGCTCCGTGATGGGGATCACCAGGGCCCGGGCGTTGCTCTCGGGTTCGGCCCGGGCCTGATGGTGGAAGCGTTCGAGTTCAATCTCGGAGAAGCGGCCTCGAACTAGTCGGCGCGGAGCGCTGTGGCCGGGTCGACTCGTGCCGCGCGACGCGCGGGAACGAAGCAGGCCGTGGCAGCCACCAGCAGCGTCAGTCCTGCGACCGCGGTCATCGTCGCCGGATCCCGCGGGCTCACTCCACGCAGCATGCTTGTGAGCACCTGCGTGAGGAGGAACGAAGCACCCAATCCGAGCACCGTGCCCAACGCGGCGAGACGCATCCCCTCGGTCACAAGTTGGTTGCGCACCTGTGGGCCGAGCGCGCCGAGCGCCAGCCTGATCCCCGTTTCGCGATGACGTCGAGCCACGCTGTTGGCAATCACGCCAAACATCCCGACGGCGGCGAGGGCGATTGCCACGAGCGCGAACGCACCGATGGTGGCCACGTTGAAGCGCGGCCCGGCCACGTGCTCGTCGATGAAGTCGTTCATGCTCTGCACCGCGAACGGCGCCATCATTGGATCCACTTCGCTCAGCGCCGCGCGCACGGGCGCAAGCGACGTTGCGAGCACGAAGCTCTTGAGGGCATACGGGTCGCGATTGAATGACGCGTACCACTCCGGCTCGGCTGCGGCCTCGGGCCCGGTGTGTTTGATGTCGGCGACAACGCCCACGATCTCCAGCCACACGTGGCCCTCTGCCTCGGCGTCGCGGCTGATGCCTTGACCGATCGGGTCGACTCCGTTGAAAACCGAGGCGGCCATACTCTCGTTGATCATGGCAACCGGCGCCTGCGATTCAATGTCTGCCGGCGTGATGGCACGACCCTTGACGACTTCGATCTCGAGAATGTCGAGGTAGTGCGCGTCGATGGCCCGATACCCGGCGCCGGGACGACGCTCGAAGGGCATGTCGCGCAGATCGTAACCATCGACTGTGTTCGCGCCCGTGTACGGCATGAAGTTGGTAACCCCCACCGCCGTCACTCCGGGCACGGCGCGGAAGCTGCGCTGCACCTGCTCAACGAAGGCGGTTCGCGCCTCCATGTTCTCGTAGGTGGGCCTTAGCGCGACCACCTGCACGGTGAGCACGTTGTCTGATGCGAACCCCGGGTCGATGCCGAGGAGCCCGACAAAACTGCGGCCAAGCAGGCCGGCGCCCACGAGCAACGTCACCGCGAGACCGATCTGCAGCGTGGCAGCGGCATCGATGGCGCGCCTCTGCCATGGACTCGACGTCGCGCCTCTGTCGCCGGCCGAGGCCGAGCTGAGTTGACCGGGGCGCGTTGCCAGCCAGGCGGGGATGCCACCGAAGAACAGTCCCACCAGCGCCGAAACCAGCAGGGTGGCGGCCACCACCGAGACACTGACGGCCGAGTTCTCGAGGCGCGGCACGTTGCCGGGCGTGAGCTGCGTGAGGGCAGTGAGCAGGAAGCCCGAGCCAAACAGACCGACGATTCCGCCGAGCACGCCCAGCACAACACCCTCGGTCAGCAGCCCGCGGATCAGGCGCGGGCGCGCGGCTCCGAGCGAGGCGCGGATCGCCAACTCAGCCTGTCGATTGAGACCCTGCACCAGCATCAGATTGATGAGATTGACGGTGGCGAGAGTGAGCAGCATCAGCGCCGCGCCGAAGGTGATCAGCAGCACCGTACGGAAGGGCCCGAGTACCACATCGGTGATGCGCCTGGTTGTGATCTGCCAACCGTCGTTGGCTCCTGGATGGAGTTCGGCCTGGCTGGCGAAGGTGCTGTCTAGAGTCTCCTGCGCCCGACCGATCGAAGTTCCGTCGGCGAGTCGGGCAAACGCGAATGCCGCCCGGCGGTTCCGCGGCCAGTTTTCCGGATCAGGAGCGAGCGGCACCAGGAGGTCGCGCGTGTAACCGCTCGCCAGTTCGCCGGGCATCCGGAACTCCGGCGGCAGGACCCCAATCACGGTGTGCTCGACGTCGTTGAGGATCATCGCGCGGCCGAGGGCGGGCTCGCCCGCGAAACGCGTCTGCCAGATGCCATGGCTGATCAGGACGACCCGATGGTTGCCCGGCACGCCCTCCTCATCGGAGAAGCCGCGGCCCTGCTGCGGATCGACTCCGAGAATATCGAGCGTGCCTGGTGATACGCGCGCGGCCGAAAGGTTCTCCGGGTGGTCGCCACCGCGATAGGTCATGGCGGCTCCCTGCACGGCGAACACACCGTCGAACACCGGCAACTCGCCCCACTCGCGCAGGTTCACGAGCGAAACCGGTCCGTCGACGATCTGACCGTTGTCGCTCTGGGAACGCAACGTCACCAGTCCGCGCGAGGCTTCGTAGGGGAGCGGTTCCAGCAGCACCGCGTCGATGACGCCCAGCGTGGCGGCACTACCGACGATGCCGATGGCGACGGTCAGGATGACGGTGGCAGCGAGGCGCGGCTGACGCCGTATTGTGCGGAACGCGCCTTGAAGGTCGAACAACAGGTTCTGCATGGGGTCGGGCTCGAGTGGGGAACCATGAGTCGGGGGGAGAGAGGGTCGTGACCGCGCGCCGAACCAACGACGCGGCGTGCGGTTGTAGGTGCGAAGGCGAAGCCAGTCGGGCGAGCGCAACTGTTGCCAGGCCCAGCGGCGTGCGGGCCCTCGTCCGGCGGTGCCGGCGATCGCAGCGAATTCCTCGGCAAGGTCACCGAGCAGTGCCTGACGAAGTGGCCGCGGCGCCAGCGCGGCAGCGACCAGAGCCACGAGAACGGGAAGTCGGTGCGAAGTCATCAGGACTCCCGCCGCATGGCTTCGCGTGCGCCATCCCACATGCGGTCGAAGTGGTCGCGCGCCCGTTCGAGAGCTTCCACGCCGAGTTCGGTCACGGCGTACAGCCGCTTGCTCCGTCCACCACGCACCGCTGTCGGCTCGGCAAACCAGCTGCGCACGAGGTCCTGCTCCTCGAGTCGACTCAGGGCGACGTAGATCGTTGCGATCGACACCACGCGGCCGGCCTGTTCTTCCAGGGCGGCGCGAATCGGGGCACCGTAGGCCTCGTCGCCCAGCTGCAGAACAGCCAGCATCACGAGTTGTTCGAAGTCGGTCAGGTAGTCGCGGCGTTTCATATGTTTGCTTATAGCACACATATGGCAAACTACACGAGTTTCAACCTACGGGAAATCACAGGGGCCCGCCACGCTTGAGGAAATCACGGGAAGGCGACTTCGCGCTCATCCGTTGAACCCCGGGCGCCACGATGCACGTAGACATCTGTAGCTCTCCATCGTGACTCCCCGGAGCACAGCTCATGGCTGAATCCGAACAACTTCGACCCGCAGAAGGCCCGCCGTCACGGCGCGATATGAGTTTTCGCACCAGTGTCGCGCTCATCGCCACTCTCATCGGGCTTTCGATGATCATCGCGCTGATGAGCTATCGCGGCGATCAGGCATCAGTCGGCGGTGCGTTCGACGCTACCGAAGGCTCGCAAACCGAGGCCCCACGACGGCCGTGACCGGTTACCCTGAAGGCCCTTTCCCGCTCGAGTGGATCGATGCGTAACGAAGCCACCGCACCGCAGACCGAGTCCTTCCGCCTCGACGAGTGGGAGGTGTATCCGCGCCTCAATCGCATCCAGCGCGACGGCGAGGAGATCCGGCAGGTCGAGCCAAAGGTCATGCGGGTGTTGGTCTACCTGGCTGCGCGCCCCGGCAATGTCGTGGGTCAGCAGGAGCTGATCGACGCGGTCTGGGAAGGCATGGCGGTCTCGCCCAACGTGCTCACCTACTCGATCGCCGCGCTCCGCAAGGCGCTCGACGACGACTGGCGGGCGCCACGCTACGTGGAGACGATCAGCAAGTCTGGCTATCGGCTGATCGCGGAGGTCAACGCGCAGGCAGTCGCCGTGGCCGCGACTGCCGACGGCGCCGTCCCGGTGGCGCCGGGTGACTACGGCGACCGTCAGCCCTCGTCCGCGCCCGCATCGCGCACCGCAGCGCCTTCGCGCACCGTTCCGTGGTGGGGACTCGCAGCCGTCGGACTGGCGCTCGCCACTGCGGGCTACGCGTTGTTTGCCGCCGGAGCACGCGCCGGCATGGCTGTGGTCGAGGCGCCGGCGACATTGCCGATCCTCGTGCCGCTGCCCGTGACGTCGACGCCGGGCCTCGAGATCCACCCGGTGCTCTCGCCCGACGGGAATCATGTGGCGTTCGCCTGGCAGCCCGAGGGCCAGAACCACTACGACATCTATGTGAAGTTGATCGACTCGGAGGCGCCAGCGCTGCTCGTCGGCACACCCGGTCGCGATGCGAGCCCGGCATGGACGCCCGATGGCCTGTACGTGGTCTACATCACCATCGACGAAGCGGGCGACTGTGGCGTGTACCGGATCCCTGCCACGGGCGGCGCGTCGCAGCGACTCGTGGACTGCCCAGGTCGACCGATTGGGAACATGGCGATCTCGCCTGACGGCACCTTGCTCGCGATGGGCGCAACCACCGTGGGCGGCGAGCCGACGCGGATTCTTCTGGGCTCGCTCGAGAACGGCAACTTCGCCGTCGTCGACGAGCCGATGCCGACCGACAACGGCGACTTCTATCCGCAGTTTTCCCCCGATGGAACGCGTCTCTCCTTCCACCGCATTCGTGGCGACGGGCTGTCGGACCTCTACGTGACCACCCTCGAGGGCGGCGCGTCGGACGGGGAAGTGCGGCGCATCACCCATGACAATCGCGACATCGGCGGGCACGACTGGATGGCCGACGGCGAGACGATCCTCTTTTCCTCGTACCGCACCGGGCAGTTCCGTCTGTGGAAGATGCCCGTGGCGGGCGGCACGCCGACGCCCGCCGGCCTCGGCAACCATCAGATGCTCTCGCTCAGCCTGGCGCGCGAGTCCGGGCGGCTTGCCTACTACAGCGCGGTGACCGAGACCAACATGTGGGGCGCGCACATCGCGCCGGAGACAGCCCTGCCTTTCGACCCGCAGACGCGCTCCTGGGCAAGCGCCGACTGGCCACCCGCCGGTGAACCCGTGCAGATCGTCAGCTCCACGCGCTGGGAGGCCCATCCTGATCTGGCGAGCGACAACTCGCGCGTCACTTTCGCATCAGACCGTTCGGGCTACTTCGAGATCTGGTCGTCCGGGGCGACCGGCGCCGACCCTGTGCAACACACGCGCTTCGAAGGCTCCTTCGTGGGCTCGCCGCGCTACGCACCCGACGACGCGACGATCGTGTTCGACGCTCGCCCCGAGGGACACGCGGATCTCTGGATCGTGGACGCGCGCCGACCGGGTCCGACGCAGCTCACCGCCGACCCTGGCGACGAGATCGCCCCGAGCTATTCGCGCGACGGTCGGTGGATCTATTTCACCTCGAACCGCTCGGGCGACTGGGAGATCTGGAAGATACCCGCCGCGGGAGGGGATTGGGAGTGGACGCAGGTGACTACGACCGGCGGGTACGGTGCCCAGGAAGGGCCCGATGGTTACCTCTACTACGGCAAGGCCAAGGGCCCCGGAATCTGGCGCCGCCCGATCGATCTCGCATCAGAGGAGGCGGAGGTGAGCGTGTTACACGACTGGCCGGCCACCGACTGGGGTAGCTGGGCGATCGGCACGCGGGGCATCTACTTCGTGGCGCGCGGCCCCAACGTGATCGCGCTGCTCGAGTGGTCCTCCGGCAACGTCGTGCCCCTGCATCCGATGGGCGGCGCGCCACCGCGTCAGCATCCCGCGCTGGCGGTCTCGGACGACGAGACGTTCCTGATCTACGCGCAGATCGATCGGCGCGAGACGGACGTGTTGATGGTGGAGCGGATCTGGTAGCTAGCGCCCCACGCAGGCGACAGCGAGCACGATCGTGAAGCCCATTTCGTTGCGGGTCGGACCGAAGTCACAGCCCCACTTCGCATGGAGCAGCCAAACCCTGGCGCGCTCGCAACCTTGTAGATCTGACGCGCAGCGCCGATTGGCTTCGGCGATCGCCCGCAGCAGCGCGGCGCGGTATAGCTGCGGCCAGCGTTCGTCGCTGCATTCCTGGTCCAGCAGCGCGCCGAAGTCGAGCATCCAGAGCGCACCGCAGCCCGGCAGTTCCGAGCTACCCGGCCGACTCCATTCTCCGCGCGACAACACCGATAGTCTGCGCGGCGCGGACGGCGCTGTGCCGCCTTCGAGGCCGGTTGGCGGTAGTTCGCCGATCTCTCCGGGGCCATCGAGCTCGGGCTCGAACTCAGATCCTTCAAGCGGCTCGCCGCCCACTGCGGCCTCAAGCTCCTCCACCGTCACCAGTCGCAGCCGCTTGATCTCATCGCTCAGGTACGGCTGATCGAGTTCGTCGTCTTCGTCTGGCAGCGGGAAGTCTGGAAGTTCGGGCATGGTGGGTTCCTCCGGGGCTGGAATCTAGCAGCAGGCCCGCCGATATCACCAGGTCGATTATAGTCGCCTTGCGCGTATACGCCTAAAGCGAGTATTGTGGGTTGAGTTGTTGGATTCCCCCTGGACGCGCCCCATGACCCAGTCTGCCGCCGAGCTGCTGCCTCTCACCCCCGTCGCTTTCGAGATCCTGCTGGCCCTCGCTCCGGGTGAGCGTCACGGCTACGCGATCATGCGCGAGGTGGAGGAGCGGAGCGAAGGGCGCATTACGTTGCACCCTGGAACTCTCTATCGCGCCCTCGGACGCTTGGTCGACGAAGGCTTGATCGAGGAGTTGGCGGCCAGGCCGAGCCCTGACCGCGGCAATGAGCGACGGCGCTTCTACGGCATCACTGAACTAGGGCACGACGTTGCGGCGGCCGAGGCCGAGCGCCTCGAGAGTCAACTGGCAGCGGCGCGCGCGCGCTTCCAGCCGGGCGGTGGGTCCTGATGGCCGTTTCCGCCACTCCCAACCGCGACGCAGTTCCGGATCGCGCACTACCGCAGCCCCCACGCTGGGCCATGACCTGCTACCGCTGGCTATTGCGCTTCGCCCCGGCCCGGTTCCGGGCACGCCACGGCGACGAGATGCTCATGCTGTTCGCCGACCGCTATCGCGACGCGTCGAGCAGGCGCGGTGGCTTGCTCTATCTCTGGGCCGGAACGCTGCGCGACGCGGTGGTCTCCGGGCTGGCGGAACGGAAATTCGGCGATCGCTTCCTGCGCGGTGGCGGCAATGACGCCCGCTATGCGGCGCGCGCTCTGACGGCGCGCCCAGCAACGTCCGCACTGGTAATCGCGGTGCTTGCGCTCGGTCTCGGGGCATCACTGGCCGGCTGGGTCTTGTTACGCGACGTTCTCCTGCGCCCGTTGCCCTATCCGGAGGCCGAGCGCCTTGTGGCGATCTGGGACACCAATCCGGAGATGGGCCTGGAGCACGTCGGCCCGACACCAGCCAACATGCTCGACTGGCGTGAGCAGAACCGCAGTTTCAGCGGGATGGCCGCTTGGTACGCCAATGAACCGCGCACGCTACGCGGCGCCGGCGACCCGGTGAAAGTCGCCGTGGCGGAAGTCACGGAAGACTTCTTCGGGCTCATGAGTGAGCCGGCCGTGGTGGGTGCGACTTTCGGTGCGGCCGAAGTGTTGAGCGACGAACCTGTTGTGGTGCTCAGTCACTGGCTCTGGGTCGAACGGTTCGGTGGCAGCGAAGACATCGTCGGGCAGACGATCGAACTCGATGGGGTGAACCATCGCGTGACCGGTGTGATGTCGGGCAGCTTCGCCGTGCCACAGCGCGACATTGGCGTCTGGGTGCCGTGGAACTTCGCCAACGGCTGGCCGCAGCTCGGCTACGTACCACGCGACTATCGCTACCTCTTTGTCGTTGCCCGTCTCGCCGATGGGGTCGATCTGGCCGCCGCGCAGGACCATCTCGACGGGATCGCGGCTGGTCTCGAGGAGCAATACGCGGAGAACGCGGGTTGGCGACCGCTCGCGGTGCCGCTGCGCGACGACATCGTCGGCGATCTTCGGCCGGCGCTCGTAGTGCTCTACGGGGCGGTGTCTCTGGTGCTCCTGATCGCCCTCACCAACGCTGCGCACCTGGTGCTCGGGCGTGAACTCGGCAGGCGAGCTGAACTTGGCATGCGCGCAGCGCTGGGTGCATCGGCGTATCGATTGGCCCGGCAGTCGGCCTTTGAGGCGACCTTCGTCACTGCGATTGCCGCACTCTGGGCGTGGGCACTGGCCACCGTTGCGCTGCGCGGAGTCGCCCTGGTCGCGCCCCCAACGCTGCCTCGTCTCTATGAGATCGGGCTGGATGCTGCCGCCCTTGGCTATCTCGCGGTGGCGCGCGCTCGCCATCGGCGTCCTGCTCACTGTCGCTCTCGTAGCCGGTCGCCACGCAACGACCACCGCCACCGTGCGACTGCGCGGTAGCGCGCGCAGCGGCTGGCAGAGCGGCCTCATCGTCGGCCAGGTCGCCTCAACGTTCGCGCTCGCCGCACTCGCTCTGGTGTTGGCCACGAGCCTGGCGGGCCTGCTCGCGGTCGATCCGGGCTTCGACCCGGACGACGTGCTCGTGGCACGCGTGTTCCCCGACCCGGCCGTCTACAACGACGTGCCCAAGCGACTCGCATACTTCGACGAGCTGCACGAACGCCTTGCCACGCTCCCCGGTGTCACCGCCGTCGGCGCAGGCTCCGGCCTGCCGCTCAACGCGTACAACAACACGCCGAGCCTGCGCTACGGAGCTGCGGGCCAGCCGCTCGACGAAGCAGGCCCCGAGGCCGTCCTCACGATGGCCACCATCGGCTACTTCGAAGCCCTGCGGATTCCGCTGCTCGACGGCCGCCTGTTCGACCGCGGCGACACCCTCGATGGCGAACAGGTGATCGTGGTGAACGAGCAGTTCGCCCGATCGCTCTGGTCGGATGGCGACGCTGTGGGCAAGAACGTTCTCATCGGATTCGGTGGCGACCGCATCATGCAGGTGCGCGTGATCGGCGTGGTGGCAGGTTCGCGCTCCGATGGGCTGAAGCGCCGCCCGACTCCCGAGGCCTACCGGGCCCACGCGCAATCTCCGTACGTCACCATGAACGTGGCGGTGCGCGCCGACCGGGTGAACGCGACGCTCGAGAACGCAGTGCGTAGCGAAGTCGCCGAGCTCGACCCGACCCAGCCCGTCCACAGCATCACCACGATGCGCGAACTCATCGGCGCCGACGTGGCCACCGACCGATTCGCCCTCTGGCTCGTCGGCGTACTCACCACTCTCGCTCTCGTGTTGGCCGGTGCCGGAATCTACGGAGTCATGAGCCATGCGGTGCGATCACGCAGGCACGAGATCGGCGTCCGCAAGGCGCTCGGTGCGGCCCGCGGCCACATCGCGGGATCGGTGCTCGGTCGGGTGATGAGCTGCTCCGCTATTGGCATCGTGCTGGGTATCACGGGCGCTGTGATCGGCAGGGGACTGCTGGACGGGTTCCTCTTCGGCGTCTCGGCCACCGAACCGCGACTCCTGCTCGCTGCCGGCTTCCTGGTGGCCGCGGCCATGGCGCTGGCCACGTGGCTACCGGCTCGCCGCGCCGCGCGGGTTGAGGCAGCGATCGCGCTGAGGGCCGAGGGTTAGTTCATCGCCCCCTCGTCTTCGCCAGGGAGATTCCTCCGCGGCTCGCCTATAATCCGCCTGTTCACGCCGGGCGAGGCCCACCCAAATGGCCGCTGACTGCGGCCGCGGTTCGGCGTTGAACTAACTCGGGAGGACGCGATGAACGACGACCACGCTGACGACAACGGCGCCGGCGAACACGACGACTGGGTTCAGGAACTCGAGAACCAGGTCTGGCGCGCCTACAAGTACGGTGTGGATGACCACGAGTTCGGCAACGGACAACATCGTGCGATTCGCAAGGCTCTCGAATATCGAATTCTGGGCGGGATGCGCAAGCACAAGGTCACCGAAGAAGAGTGGCACGAGAACAAGTACTGGGTGATCGCCCGCGTGCGTGAAGTCGGCATCGTTAGCACGATCTATTCTGCCCGTGAGCCGCTCAACGCCGCGGATTTCCAGAAGGCGTTCGAAGAGGTGAAGAAGCGCTGCCAGGAGCCGTTCGCCAACAGCCCGATACAACCGGCTGGCCGCTTCTGCCAGTAACGCTCGGTTCGCCCGACCTGCAGCTCATCAGCGCGGCCCATGACTGACGATCGCGGCGCAAAGTTCGGCGCGTCGCTCGGGGCAGGGGTGCGCGTGGTGCTGGTGGCGGCCTGGGTTCAGGTCGCCTGCGGTCTCGCAGCGGCCGCCATGGGTGCGGCCGCGGGTCCGTCCGGCTGGCTCACCGCGCACGCTATCCAGGTGCTGCACGTCGTCGTCCTCGCGAGCGGTGCGACCGTGCTGCTCCGCGAGGGCACCAACCGTGCAGCCCTGGCGCTCGGTGGGTTCTTCCTCATCGCGTCCACCTCCTTCGCCGCCGCGCTGTACCTCGCGGCGGCGGACGAGGGCGTGCTGTCGACGACCGTCGCTACGGCGATGTCGCTCACCCGGGTCGAGGCGTTCCTGCCCTTCTTCCTGTTCGAGTTTGTACGTTGCTTCCCGCGCGCGGCCACGCCGCCGAGGCTGGAGATGGTGGTGCGAGCCGGGTCAATGTTGTCGGCCGTTGCTGCGACAGCGTTGGTTGCCGTGAACGTTGCGGTCGAGGTCGCCCTCGCGCGCGGCGTGCAGTTGCCGGCCGGTGTTGCGTCATGGCACCGAACCGCTCCCGAAGGCGGATTCTGGCTCGTCGTTTTCGGGCTCACCCTGGTGGCGATCCCGATGAGCCTGATGCGGGGCCGCTACGCCATCCGCGAGGAACGGCATCGCGCGCTGTTGTTCCTGCTCGGCATCGGCGCCGGCCTGGCACCGCTGACGCTGGCCGTGGTGGCGAGCGCGGTGTCGTCGACCGTCGGCGATTGGATGGCCAACCCCGCGAATTTCCTCGTTGCTCAGGCGGTGGTCTATCCGGCCTTCCTCTCGATTCCATTCACCACTGCCTATGCAGTGCTCGTGGAGCAGATGCTCGATCTGCGCGTGGCGCTGGGGATGGCGCTGCGCTACGGCCTGGCACGCGGCAGCGTACTGACCATCACGCTGGCGCCGCTCGCGCTGCTGATCGTCTTTCTCGGTGTGAATCGCGATCAGCCCATCGTGGCCCTGCTCACCGGTCCGGAGACCGTCGTCCTTGCCGCCCTGGGAATCGTCGGCGCTGTCGCCCTGCGCTCCCGGACCCGGTTGCTGGATGTGGTCGACCGGCGCTTCTTCCGCGAGCGCTACGACGCCAGTGCCGTGCTGGCAACGCTCGGCCACCACACGCGCAGCGCCACGGATGTTGTCGATCTGGCCGACTCGATTCCCGAACGCATCAACGCGGCGATGCACCTCGATCGTGCCGCGCTCCTGACTCTGGACGAGACCGGCAGCGAGTACGCATCGCCCACCCGCACGGCCGCACCGCTCGCCGCCAACTGGACGCTCACTTCATTGCTGCAGGGCAGCAGTGCGCCGTTGCGCCTGAAGTCCGACGATCCTGCTTCACCGTTCGCGCGACTGCCCGACGCCGAACGCGATTGGATCGAAAACTCGGGGTTCGAGATGCTGGTGCCGCTCTTCGGCGGCAGCGGCGATCTGGTGGGGGCGGTGGGGCTCGGCGCCAAGCGTTCGGAGATGCCGTTTTCCGAGCGCGACGAGCGCCTGCTCATCTCGATAGCTACGCCTGCCGGACTGGTCATCGAGAAGCATTTGCCCCGGCAGCCCGATAGCCCCCAACCCGTTGCGAAGAGCGTTTCGGAGCCTGACCCGGCGCGTGAGTGCCCCACGTGCATGCGGGTATTCGCTTCGGGCACAGCGAGCTGTGAGCAGTGCGCTTCGGACTTGAGCGATGCCAGCGTGCCGCACTTTCTCGCCGGGAAGTTCCGGGTCGATCGCAGGGTCGGTGCTGGAGGCATGGGGGTCGTCTACTCGGCCGTGGACGTGAACCTGCGGCGCCGGGTGGCCCTGAAGGCGTTGCCTCGCGCCTCGCACCCGCGGGTGCTGCGTATGCGCCGGGAGGCGCGAGCGATGGCCGCGGTGTCGCACCCGAATCTGGCGTCCATCTATGGGCTGGAGCCGTGGCGATTGGGCTGGGTGCTCATCATGGAGTACGTCGACGGCGGCACCCTTACCGACCAGCTCGAGCGTGGTCCGATGTCGACTGCCGATGCCCTCGCGATGGGTCGCGCACTTGCCGCCTCTCTCGAGTGCCTGCATGAGAGCGGGATCCTGCACCGCGACGTGAAGCCCTCGAACATCGGCGTGATGGAAGATGGTCGTTGGCGGCTCATGGACTTCGGCGTGGTCCGCATACTCTCGGGCGCTTCGAACGCCGAGGTGCCAACGAGCACCGGGACGCTCGACCCCGCTGAACCACTCGCCGAGACGCTCGACGAACCCCTGACCACGTCGACCGGCGCGGTTGTGGGCTCACCGCTATATCTCTCGCCCGAGGCCGCCCTCGGCGAGAGTCCCGTCGAGGCCTTCGATCTGTGGTCGCTGAGTCTCGTGCTGTACGAGGCCATCGCAGGGCGCAACCCCATGCGGCGTGAGACGGTTGCCGCCACGCTCTCAGCCATCACCGACGCACGGGTCCCGGACGTCCGCACGTTCAGTCCAGACGTGGACGCGGGGGTGGCCGAGTTCCTCGCGCGGGCGCTCGCCCGGAAACGCGCCGATCGATTCGCCAGCGCTGCTGAATTCCGAAGCGCGCTCGCCGAACTCGTCTAGCTGCGCGATCCATGCGTGGCGAGCCCGTCGTGGGCTATTGTTGCGGCGGTCGAGTGAGGAAGGAATCCGATGAGCGAAAAGACGAATCCGCCGGTCACGACGCAAGCTTCGGCCTCGAGTCTCGGCGCCCGGTTGCGAGCCAAGGCGCCGGAGCTCGCCTTCGAGATGATCTCGATCGGGCTGGCCGTGATGGCTGCGCTGGCGGTCGATCAGTGGCGCCAGTCGCGGGCCGATGCTGATCTGGCCGAGACGGCGCGCGCCGGCGTGATCGACGAGCTGGTGAGCAATCGAGGTGAACTGGAGCACGCGCTCAACGAGAACACAGCGTTGCTCGCCGCTCTCAACGAAGAACTCTCGAACGACGACGACTCGATCAGCATCAACATCCAGTTCGAGTTTGCTCTCGTCTCCACCGCGGCCTGGGAGACCGCCCAGAGCACGGGCGCGACGCGTCACCTCGACTTCGACTGGGTCGTCGACATCTCGCGGCTCTACCGACTCGAGGTGCTGTTTGAGGAGTCGCAAGCGCGGGTCGTCGAGGCAATTGGCGACTTCATGGCTCCCGACAACGCCGACGTAGCGCCCCGATTGCGCGAGCTGAGGCAGCAACTGCAGCTGACTATCAGCCTCACGCGGAACGTGATCGACGCGACCAACGAGTTGCTCGACCGCGACCCCGAGCTGATTTCGACGGGCTGAGCCGGCGACTGAATCCACCTCGGATTCAAACCATTCGTGTCTCCTGCGCATCTATGTGCTTGTTTGATACAGTGCTTCAAGCACATAGATCGAGCACCCAGCCTCGGCACACCAGCTTGAGCAACCGGTTCCTGGAGACGCGATGCGCGCCGCACCTGAAGACTTTCTGCCCCTCACGCCCGGCTTCTTCGAGATCCTACTGACCCTCTCGGCCGGCGAGGCGCACGGCTACGCGATCATGCAGCAGGTCACCGAGCGCACCGACGGCCGCGTGAAGTTGCTGCCGGGCACGATGTACCGCGCCTTCAATCGCCTGAGCGAGCAGGGGCTCCTCGAGGAGACGGGCGAGCGTCCAGACCCCGGGGTCGACGACCAGCGGCGCCGTTACTATCGGCTCACCGATCTGGGCCGCGAAGTGGCGGCCGCCGAAGCACGCCGTCTGGCCGCATCCCTGAGTTTCGCGGCCGACCAGGATCTTCTCGGCGAGAGCGACGGCTAGTGAACTCGTCGTCACCCGCCACAGGGTCCTCCCCCCAGACCCAGCCCTCCTCGCAGCCCGGTCTGCCGGTGCGCGCCGCTGCCGCGAGCCTGCGCGCCCTGACCCGCGCGTTCCCGGGCGACTTCCGCGCGCGCCATGCCGGACCGCTCCTGCAAAACGCCACCGATCTTCTGATCTCCGAGCACGCCCGCGCCGGGCTCCCCGCGCTCGCTGTGATCTGGCTCCGGCTTACGCGCGACTTCATCGCCAGCGGTATCGCTGAGCGCAGCACGCGTCGCCGAGCTAACCGACTTTCACTCCCCACCACCCGAGACCGCATTTCCATGCTCGACACACTCCTGCTCGACCTGCGCTTCGCCGCCCGCTCGCTCATGCAGCGGCCTCAACTCACTGGCCTCGCGATCGTCACGCTCGCCCTCGGCATCGGCTCCTCGGCGGCCATGTTCTCGGTCGTCGACGGCATCCTGCTGCGCCCACTGCCGTACCCCGACGCTGACCGACTCATGTCGGTCTACGTGACGATTCCCGAGTGGGAGGAGCACGAGTCGTTCGGTCGCATGGCCCGTGAGGCGCGCTGGTCGTATGAGGACTTCGTGGACTGGTACGACCGTCAGGAGTCGTTCGAGTTGGCCGCGCTCACCGGGGCCGCGACGGCCAACCTGAGTGGCCTTGGTGACGCCGAGCGCGTGACCATCGGCCTCGCCGGACTCGACCTGTTCCGCATGCTCGGTGCCAACCCCGTGGCCGGTCGCTTCTTCGCCACCGACGACGAGGCCTCGGATGGACGCGTTGCCGTAGTGTCGTGGCAGTTCTGGCAGGAACGTCTGGGCGGCACGAGCACCGCGCTCGGCTCGTCGTTCCAGCTTGGGGGCGATCCGTATGAGGTGGTCGGCGTGCTGCCCGAGGGCTTCGCGGTGTCGTCCTCCAACGCGCTCCCGATCTGGATCCCGATCTTCGACAATCGCCCCGGCGGCTACTTCCCGGGCAACACCGGCGACATGAACCATGTCTTCGGTGTCACCGCGCTGATCAAGGACGGCGTGGATCCAGTAGCGGCCGCCGCCGAGGGTGGCCGATTGCTGCCCGCGATTGGCGGCCCCGATCACTTCGCGCAGCACGGCGCGAACGTCATCTCCCGCCTAGAGATCCTCACGCGCAACATCCGCGCGCCGCTGATGATCCTGATGGCAGCAGTTCTCGTGGTGCTCCTGGTTGCCTGCGCCAACGTCGCCACGTTCCTCCTGGGCCAAGCTGTGGACCGGCAGCAGGAGATGGCCGTTCGCGGCGCACTGGGTGCCGGCAAGTTGCGCATCGCGCGGCAGCTCCTCACCGAGAGTCTGGTGCTAGGTGCCATCTCAGGAGTCTTCGGGATCGGGCTCGCGTACTACGGCATGCGGGCCCTGGTTGCCCTCGCGCCGGCCGCGTTGCCGCGCGTTGCCGAGGTGAGTCTCGACTACCGGGCCCTCGGCTTCGCTCTGGCCATCTCGGTGCTGTCCGGCCTACTCTTCGGCCTCGCGCCCGCACTCACGCTGGCCCGCACCGACCTCTCGGGCGCCATGCGCGCCGAACGCGTTGGCGGCGTGGGCCGTAGTCGCCTGCAGGGTCTGCTGGTGGTGGCAGAGGTCGCCCTGGCAACCGTGCTGCTCGTAGGCGCCGGCCTCCTCACCCGCAGCTTCATGAGCGCCAACAGCGTCGACCCTGGATTCCGCCCCGACGGTGTCCTCACGCTCATGGCCACGCCCGAAAACGCCCAGTTCATGGACGCCGAGGGCGAGTTCGACGACGGTGCCATGCGGACCTTCTACGACGTCCTGCAAGACCGGCTCCGCGCCCTGCCCGGCGTCGAGGGTGTAGCGCTTACCCAGTCGCTACCGTTCTCCGGCTCCCGCGCCAACAACAACATCTCGCCCGAGGGCTACGTGCCCGACGAGACCGAGATGCTCATTGCCGAGCGCCGTTTCGTGTCGAGCAACTACCTCGAACTCATGGGCACCCGACTTGTCGAAGGCCGCCACCTGCAACCCACCGACGACGTCGCCGAGGCCGCCGCGGTGGTGGTGATCACCGAGAACATGGCCCAGCGTTTCTGGCCCGGCCAGACCGCCGTCGGTCGAATCCTCGGCTGGTGGGGAGGGGAGTCAGAGATCGTCGGCGTCGTGGCCGACATCCACGACCGCTACCTCACCCTCGATCTCGAAATGCAGTTCTACACACCCGCCGCACCCCACAGCCAGGCCGGCGGCAGCCTCGTCATCCGCACCCAGGGCGACCCATCAAGCCTGATCGCGAGCGTGCGCGCCGCCGTGCGCGACCACGACCCCGAGATGCCCATCCGCGCCCTGCTCCCCATGAGCGACCGCATCTACGACTCCCTCGCCGCCGAGCGCTACCGCACCCAGCTCATCGTCGTCTTCGCCATCACCGCCGCCATCCTCGCCGTCCTCGGCCTCTACGGCGTCACCGCCCGAGCCGTAGCCGGCCGCACCCGAGAACTCGGCATCCGCCTAGCCCTGGGCGCTGTGGGCCGCAACGTGGTTCAGTTGGTTCTCAACGACGGGGTGCGCCTGGCCGCATTCGGCACGGTGGCGGGCCTCCTGACATCCCTGGCCGGCACCAGGCTGTTGGAAGGGATGCTGTTCCGAGTTGAACCGAACGACCCAACTACCTTAGTTGCCATCGCCGTTGTGGTAGGGTCGCTAGCGGTTCTTGCATCCCTCGTCCCGGCGATTCGAGCGAGTCGCCTGGACCCGGTGAGGGCGTTGAAGGGGGATTAGAGGCGCTCGCGGAGCAGATCGCCGAGGCAAACGCCGATCGCGGCCACATGCCGGGCGCTCTTTGTTGCGGGAGGGCGTGGAAAAGCCGACTTGCGTCCGTCCAAGCCTTTAGTTGGCTGCCGTCAACTCCCGACGCTGAAGTCGGGGCGACTTGCAGCGCTTCACAACGGGAGGTCATCATGCTGAGCCGTCGCCGATTCGTTCGAACGACCGCGGGCGCTGCCGGCGCCATCGCGTTCACCGGGACCGTGCCAAACCTACGGGCAACTGCGGCACAGGCGATTCCGCGTCGTCGATCGCTTGGGAGGATGGATCTCGATGATCCTGTCCTCGACACGTTCCGAGACTTCGTGCGGATCATGCAGGAGTCCTCCCGCGAGGGCCAGCCGGTCAGTTGGAGATCTTTTTCAGAACGCCATGGGGATGCCTCGGGGTTCAACTTGTGCCCCCACGGGAACTGGTATTTCACTCCTTGGCACCGAGGTTACCTCCGCATGTACGAGGCCGCGGCCCGGCACCTGACCGGAAACGCCGAGTTCGCGTTGCCGTACTGGGACTGGACGGCCGATCGGCAGATGCCACGGGCCTTCAGCGACGCGTCCTACGACAACAAGCCCAATCCGCTCCACACCCCCGGTCGATGGATGTCGACCAACGATTCCCTAGCCGACAACATCGTTGGTCAGCAACAGGTCATGGAGAACATCTACGCCGAAACGAATTTCGAGGCGTTTGGCAGTACACGGCCGCGTGACCAAGCTGACCTGGATCCCTTCTGGATTCAGACCCGACACATCAGCAGTCAGCTCGAAGCGACCCCTCACGACAACATCCACTGCATCGTTGGCGGGGACTACATGTGTTCGGGTGCATCACCGATGGATCCGATCTTCCTGGCGCACCATTGCAACATCGACCGTGTTTGGGCGGCGTGGAATTGGTTGGGCCGCGTGAATCCAACGAATAGGCTTTGGCTCGAGATGCCGTTCGCGGACCACTTCATCGCTCCGGACGGGACGGACTACACAGACCTCGTGGCAGACCTGCAGGACCCGACCGCACTCGGCTACACCTATGGCCTGGCCGCTGGTACGCCGGTTTCCGAGAGCGTAGGGCGGACATTGCACATGACCGCGTTCTTAGGTGACGACGAGCTTCTCGTCGCCGCCGGCATCGAACGGTTTGCCAGCCAGCCCGATATCCCGGCAGGTGCTCTCCAGCCGTTGAGCGTGCCGATCGCGCCCAACGAGGCCGACTTGCGTAGCTCCATCGATCCAACTCTAACCACGCCGATCGAGATGGCGGGCCTCCAACCGCAACAGGTATATGCGGTCGTTCGCGACATTCGACCGAGCGCGCCCGAAGAGACCCAGCTCCGCGTCTTCGTCAACTGCGACTATTTGTCGCAAACGTGCCGACGAGCGATCCGCACTACGTCCAGACGATTGGATTCTTCGGCGCCGGCGCGCACGGCGATCATCATCCGCTTTCAGCGTTAGTCAACCTCACGCCGGCGTTGCAGCGACTGGCCCGAGGTCAACGCCTTGACTACGACGAGATCCGGGTCCAGCTATTGCCGGCGCCGCAGTCGGGTCGCTCTGTTGGCGAGGTCGGCGACGTGGCGGTGGGCGAGGTCGAAGTGGTGCTAATCTGAATGCATGATCTCCGCGATTGACGGTGCGCTATCCGGGCAGTCTTGCCGCAGCGGAGCGACGACTGTAATTCTCGGATTGGCGCTGTGCGCAGCCTGCGGTGTCGAGGCTGGCTCCGGTCGGCTCCGACTACAGGATCCGTCTGGGCCCCGGACCGTGGAGGGCAGCGATTTCGTGGCGGTCTGTAGGGAGTTTGACTCGGAGACGCTGCGGGATCTTGCTTCGAAGAATGTGCGGCTGTCGTTGGTCGTCTCCGCGTTGATCGCCCCCTCGAGGGGCGGCGTTTCCCTCCTTGTCCGGCTTGGGACCGACGAGCAGACTCTGGGGATCTTCCCTGCCACCACCTTCGATTCTGAGCAGGTGGAGCAGCACCGGCGGTTTCTCTTGTCGGACCCCACCGATCCGAACTGGTGGCCCGAGTCGTCGCCGCTGTGCGTCGACGTGCGCTTGGAGAGCGGCGACGGCGTGAGCCGAGCGCGAGTCGCGCTGGAGACCTGGCATCCGGAGGATGACTCATAACAGCGTCGTTGCTTCCGACCACTGAGCTTCCCACAAGGCCGCCGTGCTGCCGTCCACCGAACCTCCTATGGGCGCCCGGTCGTCGAGGCACGATCGATGACCTTCCGCCCGTGTATCGCGCCGTTTCCCTCCGCCGTGGCCGGACACCGAGAACGGTCACCGCAAACCCGGATGCGTGCCTGGAGTTCTGCGTTCATCGCAGCGTCAGACGCGGCGGCCCTCCCTGTGTGGCAGTCTTCTCGATGCGTCTAGATCGGCTCGCGCCGTTTCTTGGGGACTATCGGTAACCGGCGAGGGATCCCTTGCCGGTACGGAGTACTTGGCCGGCCGATTGCCTCGTCGAGTGTTGAAGAGGTCCCAGCCTGTCGACCAGTGTTCGTGCTGCCGAGCGCGTGCTTCAGATGAGGGTTAGCGCGGAACCCATCGCTCCGACAGGGGTCCGAGTGCGGCCAACGTGACGCGGCTAGGTAGACGAGGTCAAATGCGGAGCTCACGGCGCATCGCGGGCTACTACGTGTCCGGCGCCACTGAACCGCTGCCCATGGAGGTCTGCAAGACGACGGGTAGCCTGCGGGCCAGCTCGCTAGGAAGCGGCTCGGCGCGGAGTTTCGTCCGAACCCAACGCAGGTCACGTCAAACCGCTCCATTGTCTACAGTAGCGACGTTCTACACACTCACGGATGACGATGGTGGACGCTCCAGCGGCCTAACCGCGTGGTGGCGGCATCGCCGTCAGTCTGGCTCTGGCGGAGCACAAGGACGCGGCAATGAGCACACTCGGCAGCAACAACCCAAAGAGTCCACTTACGCCAACACCATCCGTTGGTTCCGCCGAAGAGCACCGAGAGGTGTTCCCGGATGCTACGCGGCCTTCATCGGACGCTGGAGACACTGGCGGTGGCGCGACACCGGAGGACGTCAGGGGACCTTTCTGGCGATGCGGGTCGCCGTATCGCGGGAAGACGACGATGCCCTTGACGCCGGGGACGCCTTTGTTGGTGCGAGGCCGGGTTTGGAGCCTCGAGGAGGATGAACCGCTCCCCGGGACCGTAGTCGACGTCTGGCACGCGGGGGCTGGCGGCTTCTACCAGGACGACCAAGAGGAGGTGCTTCACCGAGCTCGCATCGTTTCAAACGAAGCGGGTGACTATGAGTTTGAAGCGATCCTTCCCGGGTACTTCGAGCAATCGCCGGGCAAGGTCCGACCGCGACACATTCACTTTCGGGTCAGCCATCGCGAGCATTTCGAGCTGACTACCCAGATGTACTTCGAGTCGGATCCGCAAGCCGCCAAGGACCCTAACGTGAAGTCTGAACTGACGGTTCCCCTGAGGACGGTGAAGACGCCGGATGGAGAGTACCTGCGGTGTAGGTTTGATCTCGTCCTTTCATCCACGCGTTGAGCGTAGCTCGGGGATCGCGCTGAGCGACCGGCTCTGGCGCCGCGTGCAACGGCGGCTAGCTGCGATCACGCAACAGGCCCCAGTTGAATACGAGATCCATGGAGTCCACGCCGCCAACAGGTGTTGACAGGTTGAACAGGAATCCTGCCTGCCCCGGCCTTGTTGAGTAATGGTTCCTGGAGGCTCCGGGTGCGCGCACTGTCGTCTCGAACAGGGCGACGGGCGCCTCGAATGCGCAACCATCGACGCTGGTGCGTGTAGAGCGCATCATCGTGCCGTCGGGATCTAGAAAGAACAGGACATCGTCGCTCTCACCCCAGGCCGGATCGTAGCCGCCGTCGATCGACACCTGACACTCATCCCCGGTGCTCGGGAACGGCTGGACGTAGATCTGGTACCGAGTCGGCCCTGAAGACAGGTACGCGATGTGACGTCCCGACGGCGAGAACCGCGCGCTCCCCTGAATCCCGGCGCTGCGCGCGAGGCGAAACTCGCGAGGTCCCTCCTCCTCGGGATCCAGACTAGCGATGACGATATCCATGTCGGTCCCGGGGTTGCGTTCATGGTAGGCGAGGTATCTGCCGTCCGGGGAAACGTCGGTCGGGAACTTGTCGTTCGGCGAGGCTACGACGAGCGTGGCGGCGTCCATGTTCCCGATTTCTTTTCGATAGATGTCCAGTCGCCCCCCGACATTCGAGGCGAAATACAAGTCACTACCTGCGGGTCCGAGAACGCCCATCTCGGTGTTCGCGAACTCCTCTGCCAGGTCGAACTCCGTGCCGCGACGCAGATCCAGAACGCGAACTCCATTCGCGCCATCGTCATGAACCTCCACCGCCACCTTGGTGCCGTCGTCGGCCAGGTCAGGGTTACGGAAGCTCCCTGGCCGGGTGGCGAAGTCGGTAGTGCGACCGGTGCCGTCCTGCCACGCTATCCGCGTCCGTCCCTTCACATTTCCTTTGGCCAACACCAGGACCTCTTCGGACCACGCCGAGAACACTCCCTGCGAGTTCACTGTAACGGCCACAGAGTCAGAAACCACATTCGGCTCGCCATGCACAGTCAAGGTTCCGAGATCGATGGGCCTCGAGAGGAGCCGCCCCCGTTCCACATAGAGTATGAACTCGCCCGCTACGATGCCGCTGCTTGGCGAGGCGACGATCCGGTGCTTTCCTGCCGAGCTGAGCGAGCTCGCGTAGACTCCCTGGACGCTGGGGTCTGCGCTTGCCACGAAAAAGACGAAACGTTCGCCGTCGGGTAGAAACTGCGGCCACCAGTGCCCGATCTCTCCACGAGCTCTGTCGGGCGTGGTGACCCGGGTTGCGGCCCCTCCCTGCGGCGACACTCGGAACAGCCCGTCGCCTGCGTCGGGCGCGTACAGGATGACGTCGCGGCTGCCCCAGGCCCCGCCCCGTTGCCCCACCGTGGGCGCTAGCTGTGAGTCGCGGCGTCCGTCGAGACTCGCGACTCGCAGCTGTCGGAGCGCGAAGAAGCCCATTGCGCTTCCGTCGGGAGACCAGAACGGATTCTGCGCGCCTTGCCCGCTCGGCACCGGCAGTGCGGTCTCGCTGTCAAACGATCTGGCCCACAATCGAACATCGCCGTTTTGCTCGGAGCCGATAAAGGCGACGCGGTCCCCGCTTGGCGACACTGTCGGTACGTTCCAAGGTCCTTCCGTCAGAGCCACATCTGCCGGTGGCAGCAGGGTGAATCGACGTAGTTCGGCCGGTGGGGTCGGGGATAGGAACGTGGATACGTAGAGACCGGCTAGCACAAGGAGCGCCGCGGCCGCCATGGCGCCCAAGCGGCCGCGGATCGACCACCCTGCCCTATGCCGCAGAGCTGTGGACCCCTTCGCACCCGCTGCCGGATGCGTGTCGATCCAGAGCGCCGAGCCACTCGCGTAGCTGTTCAGGTCGTCGGCCAAGCGGGAAGCCGTCGGGTACCTCTTTTGCGGATCAAGACGTAGAGCGCCCACCACGATCCGGTCGAGACCTCGTTCTAGCAATTTGCCTAGTCCCTCGACCGTCAGCCCGCGATTCGCGGCTACTTCGTCGACCGAAACCAGGGCTGCGTTCTTGTCCGTCGTCTCTGGGTTGGCCAGCCTGCGGAGCAGTTTGCTCGGCTCCGTAGGCTCCAGCGAGAGTGGCTCGGCTTCGAGGGCACTCGCCGGCCCTGCTCGTGGCCCCACGCCCGTTAGCAATCTATGGAGAACCGCCCCCAGTCCATAGACGTCGGTGGCGGTCGTGATCGGTGCCCCCAGAAGCTGTTCCGGTGATGCATACGCGGGCGTCAGCGGCGCGAACCCCGCGCGCGTGTGAATACCGTGTGAATACTCGGATCGCCGCTATCGGACGCGAGTATCTTGGCGATACCGAAGTCGAGCAGTTTCGGCTCCCCATCGTCGCCAATCAGAATGTTGTCGGGTTTGATATCTCGATGCACAACGTTGTGAGCGTGCGCATGCTCGACGGCTCGGCAGACCTTGCCCACCAGCACAGCTCTGTGGTCGATTGAGATACCGAGTGCATCGCAGTAGGCGTCGATCGGTGCGCCCTGCACGTACTCCATGACCAGATAGGCGAACCCGTCCTCGGTGGCCCCGCCATCGATCAAGCGGGCGATGTTCGGATGTTCGATGTCCGCCAGGATCTGCCGCTCGGCCCGAAAACGAGCCATCGATTCCGACGACGTGAAGGCCGAATGAACCACCTTGACTGCGACCTCTTTCCGATAAACGCCGTCCGCCCGGGAGGCGAGATAGACAGTCCCCATGCCGCCATAGCCGATCATCCGTCCGACGCGGTACGCGCCGAGCGCGCGGCCTTCGAGGGAGTGGATCTGAGTCGAGGCCGCCCCCGCGTCGTGCGTATTCAGGAAACCATCCGCAGCGGCGTCGGCGGCAACGAGTGATTCGACTTCGGCACGGAGCTGAGTGTCGGTCTCGCAAGTCTCGTCCAGGAACCGTTCGCGAGCTGATCCCGTTAGCTCCAGAGCCTGAGCCACCACCTCTTTGACTTGATCCCAGTCGGCCATCGGGACGCGTTCCTCGCAGTTTCGCCGGTGAGACTCCATAATCGTCACCATGTTAGCAGTGCCTCACCATTCTAGTCCCGCGGGGCGCAACCAACTTCTTGCGAAGTTGTCGAGAGCCGGCGCGAACGGCCTGGGTCCGCCGGGAGCGATGATTTGAGCGACCAGCGACATTCCTGCGAGGGCCGGGTGGCCGCGACCGAGCCCGATGCGAACCCACCCCACGAGGTGACCCGGCTCCTGGCGCGGTGGCGACGGGGCGACTCGGACGCAGAGAGTCAGTTGTTCGAGATCGTCCATGCCGAGCTCCGGCAGCGGGCGCTCCGCCAAATGCGGCGCGAGCGTGCTGCGCACACCTTGCAGCCCACCGCCCTGGTCAACGAGGCGTACGTGAAGCTGGTCGCCCAAGATCGTGTCAACTGGCAGAGTCGCGCGCAGTTCTTCTCGATTGCGAGTCGCGTGATGCGCCGGATTCTCATCGACCACGGCCGCGTACGCAAGGCGGGTCGACGCGGCGGCGGATCGATGGCGGTAACTCTGACAGAGACCGCTGCCTCGGTAGAGCCCGGCGACGTTGACTTGGTGCAGCTGGGGGAAGCTCTCGAGAAACTCGGCGAGCTGGACTCGTTTCAGGCCGAGCTCGTAGACCTCCGGTACTTCGCCGGATTCTCGATCGCCGATACCGCTCGCATCTTGGGGGTGCATCCGTCTCGAGTGAAACGCCATTGGCGAGTCGCCCGCGCCTGGCTTTTTCGCGAACTGCGGCCGGAGGGTGCCAAGAACCTCCGGACGCCCTAGAGAACACACCGAGTATGCGAAAATACGTCGGAAGTCCGTCTAGATCACGGCAGGTTCTCTGGATTCGCTGGAGAGAAGCGCCGATAACCCGGCTCTAGTAGCCCCTAGAGGAGGTCGTCTTGGACCTAATCTCGCTGTCTGATATCACCAAGGCCTTCGACGAGACAATCACAAAGCTCCGGGACCAGGCCAAGGCCTACCCGGAAGTACTTACAGCGCACAACGACATTGCCGACCGACTCCAAGTCTTGTGCAACGCAGTGGCGGACGAGTGCGAGCGGACGGACGACAGCCCCAAACCTCAGTACCCTCCGTACGGGCCCGGCATTGACGAGTGACTGCGCCGGCAGAACCGGAGTCGTCGCCGCCTCGAGGCGTTAGGTTCCGGCGTTCGGCCAATCTGTTTGCGTACTGGACTCGCTCCGGCCTGACGGTCCGGAACTTTCTGACCGGGTCGGAGTCAGTTCTGTCGCAACAAGCCACCGAGATCCTGGGTGAGCTCGCACAATGGCGATCGCCCGATGACCTCGCCCGGGATCGCGGGGCCGACGTAGGGTCGACGTGGGCCACGCTGAGCGAGTTGCTCCGGTGCGACGCCATCGAGGCGTTCAACGTGCCGCCTGACGATGCGGAAGTCGCGATGCGTGACTGGCGCTTCTGGTGTCCCGAGGCCGCCATATTCCACTTCGGGACCAAGGACGTGGTGTATTCACAGGAGCGTCCGTCTCGCGGCGGCGTTGTCGACTATCCGGTCGAACTGCCGGCTGCCACGAAGTCCTATCCTGACGCCGACAAAGTGCAGCTGCCTCCATACTCTCAAACGGGCGAGCTGGCCGAGACATTGCTTGCTCGACGCACGTGGCGGAGGTTCGGCCCTGAGCCGATCACAAAGCAAGACCTCGCCACGCTTCTCGGCTTGACGTGGGGTGTTCAGCACTGGGCGGATTTCGGCCCGGCGCGGTCACCCCTGAAGACGTCGCCGTCGGGTGGCGCGCGGCATAGCATTGAAGCCTATGTCGTCGCGCTGCGGGTTGACGGGTTGGAGCCCGGCACCTATTACTATGACCCTGATGGGCACCAACTCGCTGCGCTATCCGCCGGGGCTTCCGGGGATTTGGTTGACGAGTTCCTGCCTCAGATCCCGAGCTATCGGGGCGCGGCCGCCCTGGTCTTCATGACCTCTCTGTTCGAACGCGTGTGGTGGCGTTACAGGTTCCCCCGCGCATACCGCACGATACTCCTCGAGGCGGGTCATCTCTGTCAGACGATGTGTCTGGTCGCGACGCGGTTGGGACTCGCGCCGTTCTGCACGGCGGCGATTGCTGACAGCAAGGTGGAGAGGCATCTGGGCGTGGACGGAGTTGGTGAGTCCGTCATCTACCTTGCCGGTGTCGGTGCGCGCCCGCCTGACGAGAGTGAGTGGGCTCCGGCCGCGAACCCCGACGCCACCCCCGCGGTGCATCCGCCCAAACACGCGCGCCGGAAGTCGCCGTAGGCGAGCGCCGGCCACTGGAGGCCGGCATTGAGTCCGGGGTTTTGCTAGGCGACTCCTCGCCGTCGATTTCGACAATCCGTCGCGCTCCCAAAGGAATGCGGTCCAATTTGGCGCGGATCTTCGCGTCTCCAGGTAGAGGCCAATAGCGCGATTGGCCCGCCAGCGAATCCGCGCTGCGCGGTCTGTTGTGCGCCATACCTGGATGACCACCCATGAGGGACCTGACGGCAGGCTCGACGACGGCGGAGTTCCTTGAAGAGAATCGAGACACGGTGACTCAGATAGCATTGTGCGCTTTTCGTCGGCTCGGAATGCCGGCGGAAGAAGCAGAGGAATTCGTCGCGGACGTCTACGTCCGGCTGCTTAGCGCCGAGCGGCCTCTGGTGGCCAGATGCACGCAGCCCGGAAGCGCGCGCAGCTACCTCTCGGTAGCGATCATGAACCTGGCGCGCGACTATCGCACCAAGGCATGGGGGAAATGGCGTCCTTCTGCGCAAGCTCGGCGACTCGGTGCCTTGGCTACGCGGCTTGAACGAATGCTCCACCGGGACGGATACTCGCTCAGCGAAGCTACGCGGCTGCTGTCCGCAGAAGACGCACGGCTGTCAGAGAAACAGCTGGTCGCCCTCTCAAGGTTGCTGCCGCGCCGGGTGGCGCGACGGAGTTTCTCGAGCATCGACGCTGGATTGATGAGCCCGCTGGCCGCGCCGTCCATCCAGGCCGACCAGTTGATCACCCACACGTCCACAGCCCGTGCCTTGGTTAGGTTGATTCGAGAGGCGCTCGTATCCGCTTCCGACCAGGAACGGACGCTGATTCACGAGCGGTTCGTGGTGGGCAAGACCGTCGCGACGATTGCACGCGAGCGTGGAATCAAGCCTGCCAGGGCCTACCGGATACTTGCGGGCTGCTTATCAAGGATCCGTCAGGCATGCGAGGGAGCCGGAATCGGACCGGCGGCCGCAAGCGCGGCGTTGGACGCCGTTCCCGAAGAGCTCGCAACTGTCTTCCGGGAAATACAACCGAGCGCGGACAGGTCGTCTTCGAGGCCAGGGTGGCCGGTCCCGCGACGGAGTTCCCAGAACGGAGCCCCCAAGTCCGGTGCCAAGTCGGTCTCCCGACATATAAGCTCCGGCACATTCGGTGGCCGGCGCCGGCCCCTGCGAGTCAAGTATAGATATCGAGTTTTGAGAGGTCCTATGAAGCTGAGAGATCGGATTGCGCGGGAGAATTGTCCGGTTGGAGCGGCCATTCAGACTACGGGACGATCGATTCATACGCCGCGGCCGCGGGCCGGTCTTGCGGTTGTCGGCATTGGTGTCATTGTGCTGGCTGCGGCGTCGTGCGCGCCGGTACCGGATGGTCCGGTCGTGGGCCCGCCGACAAACGATTCCGGGATACCGTCTGGCTTTGGGTTTCCGGCCGACGAGGCGACCCTGCTCAAGTATCGAGACGACCAAGACGTCGCAGCCATGCGCAGACATGCGTGGAACGTCTGGGCCGGAATGACGCAGCCCACTCCGAGTGGGGACGCTCACTGGGAGACCTGGAGCTCAAAGAAGGAGGTTTGGGACCCAGAGGTCAGGTCGCCCGCGTCTGTTCCTGCGCCCGCTCCTCCGAACCCGCGCGAGCTCCAACGCGACTTCGTGCTTCCGCGGCAGCTCCAGGCCGCGAATCTCATTCTCCCGCCGGAGGTCGACTCCGCATTGTTCGAGGAGATGGACCTCGATTTTGATGTGTCGGACCGGTTGAGCTTCGAAGATGCGGTGCGCGAGCGCTTGGCGGGCCTCGACCTGACGGCGCTCGGTCTTGCGGACTTCGATCCGGCGGACCTCGATCTCGCGGAGCTAGACCCAGCGGAACTCGATCTAACCGAGTTCAATCTGGCCAGCGCGTTGAAGGATCTCGATCGACGGTTTGGGACGATCAACACGTTTGACACGAAAGCCATCCTGTCGTTCACGCTGTTCAACGAGGCAACGCGCAAGCACACGCAGGACAACAGACTCCACCTGAAGTCCGCGCTCACGGCGCTGAACAGCAAATTCGACGAGGAGGGCACTCCGGCGCAGCTTCGGCGTATTCCCGACTACCCGCCAGAGTCGGTCGCGGTCAAGACAGCTTGGTGGCCCGTGGCCGCGGAGGGCTTCACGCCCCTGCCGGTTTGGGACTTCGACCCGGTTCCACACGACGCTGAGAAGAATCCCCCAAGTACTTGGCGTCGCGTCCTCGCCGTCCAGGCGGCCGACGAACCGACCGCCACGAGGGCTGATGTCGAGTTCAACGACCTACCCTACGAGAACGTTCCGGTGGTTTCGATCTCGAGGCTCCACCATTTCGAACTCGAGACCGAGGATCAAGTCAATGCCATCAACGCGGGGCCGCAAGGCCGTGTCGTCAAATGGGTTCTCCGCCGCCAGGCGGAGATCGGAGACTACGTGGCGCTGGTCGCGTTCCACTTTACGACCCGCGAGATTCCCGATTGGGTCTGGGCAACGCTCTGGTGGCATGATCAGCCGGATGGCGGGCCGTACGCGATAGGGCGGCCCGAGCGCGTCGAGGGAGTCTGGCGGAACTACCTCATGGACGTGACGTTCAGTGGCGATACGCCCAGAGAATATGATGGTGCCCCAAACGCTGTCTACAATCCTTGGCTCGAGGGGTTTCTGCGCAAGGGTCTGTCGTCGAACTGTTTGACTTGCCACCAACGAGCTACCTGGCCGCCGCTTCCATTCAAGGTTCCTCGTGGGGCGCTAGATTCGGACGACCCGCGTTTCGAACAACTTTTCGCGGACAAGGCGCAGCTAGACTTCCTGTTCTCGCTCCAGTTCAATGCGCTGGGTCCCCCGAGCGAGGAGCCAGTTCGCTAGCGTGCCAGACAAGCGCCGTCTTGCCGCGAGGGCTCACGACCAGCTCAACACCGAGCGCCCCGACTTCAGGTCGTGATCGGGGACGCCATCCCGCGGACGGTTGCCCTGTCGCGGCGACATCGCGGGCCCAGCGAGGCGCTGGCATCGGCGCCCGGGTTGCCCATGGTCCACGCAGCCGAGTTGGACCCTCTTATCGGACCGGTGTGAGGCCGTCGACGGCCCGGCTTCGCGACCCAGAGTCGACGATCTCAAGGACGGTCGATCGCCGAGTTGCTCGTCGGGGTGGTTTCTGACGGTGTGGCCGAGATTTCGGCGAAATCTCTATTGGGGTCCGTCCTATTCACTGACCATCTTACGCGGAGGGGTCGATGTTCTCCGGTGACTCGGTATTCGACACCGCCTGACCTGAACTAGGGAGTCTAGACAGTGCGCACACGTAGTTTGTTGCTAGTCGCAGCGATGTGGTCTTTGGCGTTCTCGCCAGGGGCGTCCGCACAGTCGAACAGCATTGAGGAGATCTCGGCACTCTTCGCCGGGCTCGACGAAGCTTCGCTGAAGCAATTGCAGACGCACGCCGAACCGGTCTTCTCGGCTGCTGGAGGGAAGCTCGCCGCGCTCAAGAAGAAGTACCCACAGCTATGGGCGGCGTGGAAGGCGAGCCTCGGCCAGCCCGAGAGTTGCCTCGTGGTCAACCCTAAGGATCCTACGACCACTGACTTCAAGACGAAGAACCTGTCAGCGTTGCTCGGCGAATTTAGGAAGCATGATGCCGCCGCGGGTAAGCTGACCGGCAGCGCGAAGCTCGGCTTCACTTCCGAGGGAACGGCTAGCGAGCCCTCGCAAGATTCCGGTCCGTTCATCGTCACGGCATCCACTGACGCTGGGAACGCCGTCGGTATCGTGGTGCCGGCTACACCGCAGCCGGAGCTCTTCAAGCTCAACTTCGACGTGGCGCTTGGCAGAGGAACCTATCCCGCCCGGTTCGAATTCAAGGCCAAGGCTGACGTTCAATTCGCCGCCGACGAGGTGCGAGAGAACCTGTCGGACTTCGACTTGAGCTACCGCTATCACTTCCTCCAGTCGCCGCGCCGCCTCGACATGAACACGACATTCTACGGCAGGCGTTTTACCAACAAGTTCATGAACATCGATGAGCGCTACGAGGCGGGCGTTCTGTTTGATCTAGGCACTCTTACGTTGCTCACCGGCTCGGGCCGCAGGGACGTTGAGGAACTCGACAAGCTCATCAGGGCGGTGCTGAATCCGGCGAGCACAGGGAAAGCCGGGTGGTTTGATCGCTATATGAGCAAAGACGGTGTTCCGGTTGGAAACACGCGCGCAGTGCCTTGGACCACGAGTGAGCCCGACTGGATCGGCTGCTTCGAGTCGGTCAGCAAGGCGAGAGCGGACAAGTTCAAGAAGGAACTTGAGGAGATCTGGCGTGACCTCGCCGTCATGGCCATCCGCACCTACCGAGCGAAGCGCATGGAAAAGGCGACGTTCACGGTGTCCTGGTTTCGGGTCGGAGCATTCGCAGAATTCGAACGCGCCACGCTCGTTCGTCCTGAGTACGCTATCTCCACCGACGGAACGCTCGGGTTGGACCCGGTGTCCCAGGCCACGTTCGAGGCGAGCGACAAGAAGTTCCGCTGGGTATGGGCGCCGAGTCTCAAGCTGCGGATGTCATCGCACTGGACTCTTGATGCAGGCTACCGCTACATGCGCGCCTTCGATGGTTCGCCTTTCAAGCTGAACGGCGTGCAGATCCGACATGGACTGAATGGTACGGACGAGCCCCTCGTCCTGAACGATGCCCGCGAGGAGGCGTCGCTCGTCCTGACCTTCAAGGCTGGCGACAACGAGTTCGGCCAGCCGGGCGCGGTCGAGGCAAGCCTTGGTTGGACGCGCTACGTCGATAGAGCGCCACCGTTCGCCCGAGAGCAGATCAGTACGCTGGGCACGCCGCTCGCCGCCGATTCTGATCCGACACAGCTCTTCAACGTTGTCGTAGCGCAGAGGTCCTACGACCGAATCGTGTTCAACATCGGGGTTAGCTGGAAGTAGCCATTTCGCACCTCACGGTCGAGTGTCGGAGGCCCGGGAAGCAATTCCCGGGCTTCTTGCGTATCGCCTCTGTCGGTAGATGTAACCTCTTGGGTTGACACTCTACCCAAGGCGCTGCATCATCTTGGGTAGAATGACTACCCAACCAGATCGAACCGACGTTGATGACCGCATCGAGTTGCTGCAGGGCACGCTCGATATCTTGATCCTGCGCACCCTGAAGCGAGGCGCTCAGCATGGGCAGGGCATTGCCCGAGCTATCCAGGACACCTCGGGCGACACGTTGCTCGTGGACCACGGGTCGCTCTATCCGGCGCTGCAGCGGTTGGAGAAGAAACGGTGGATTTCTGGCGACTGGGGAGTGAGTTCCAACAACCGGCGGGCGCGGTTCTACGAGTTGACCGCGAGTGGCGAGAAGCAGCTGGTGACGGCGCGGGCGCGCTGGGCGCGGTTGGTGGCGGCGATGGATCGGGTGCTCGATCAGGAACCCGAGATGGAGGGTTCCTGAGATGTGGGGCAAGGGACGTAGTGATCGCGATCGTGCCGAAGAACAGCAGTCGCACATCGACCTCGAAACTGATCAACTGATCGCTGAGGGCGTGGCGTCGGAGAAGGCGCGGGCGATGGCGCGCGCCCGATTCGGCCACAACGCACACCTCGAACGGCCCACGTCGTGGCCGCGGCCGAGCTGGCTGGCGATCATTGCTCGGGATACGCGCTACGCGTCGCGTCAGCTCGCACACGCGCCGGTCGCCACCGCGACGATCCTGCTGTCGCTCGTGATCGGGATCGGGGTGAATTCGGCGATCTTCTCGCTGGCCGACCAGGTGTTGGTGCGCGCACTTCCCGTTGAGGCGCCGCACGAGATCGTGCAGCTCGACTGGCAGGGCGAGTTCATGGGCGGTGGTCGCGGCTTCGGGAGTCTGATTCCGCACCCGCTGTATGTGGACGTGCGGGCGCATCACGATTCCCTGGGGAGTCCGTTGTTCCGTCACATTGCAGCGCGTAGCCCCGGCCGGGTGACGGTCTCGCTGCAGGAGGGTACGGAGCGGGCCCAGGTGGAACTCGTCACGGGCGACTACTTCGCGCTGTTCGGCATCCGGCCCGAGCTGGGCCGTGTGTTCACAGCGGATGACGACCAGGTGCTCGACGGCCATGCGGTCGTGATCCTGTCGCACACCTACTGGCGCACGCGCCTCGGCGCCGACCCCGACATCGTGGGTACGGAACTCCGGATCAACGCGCGGCCGTTCACGATCGTGGGCGTGGCGCCGCCCGGTTTCCACGGCACGGACTGGAGCGTGTCCACCGAGTTGTGGATGCCGATGATGATGAACGCATTCGTGCACGACTGGGGTGAGTTGGACGAGCACAGGGTTCGTTTCCAACACGTGTACGCACGGCTGATGGACGGTGTGGATGCTGGTCGCGCGCAGGCCACCCTCCAGCCCTGGTTCGAGCGCCGCCTCGTGACGGACATGGAGCAGGAGGAGTGGCCGGCCGACGTGGAGGCCGCAAAGCTCGATCAGTACCTCGCGTCTACGCTCGCGATCAACGCAGGTGGGCAGGGTCAGGCGGGCCGCGCCGAGGAACTCCGTTCGCCCATCGTGATCCTGAGTGCTGCTACGGCACTGGTGCTGCTCCTCGCCTGCCTCAACGTGGCCAACCTGTCGCTGGCCCAGACTGTGTCCCGTTCGCGCGAGACTGGCGTTCGCGCGGCACTCGGGGCTTCGCGTCGTCGACTGATGGCGGAACGGCTGGCCGAAGCGGGCCTGCTTGCCGGCATCGGCACGGGCGCAGGTGTGTTGCTGGCGCCGTTCTTCGGCCGTTGGATCTTGTCGTTCTTGCAGGTCGGCGACGTCGCCGCACTGGCCCTCCGGCCCGAACTCGACCTCAGGGCGCTGTTCACCGCCGGGATGATCGCTGTGGTTGCAACGCTCCTTTCGGGCGTGGGGCCCGCCTGGTTCGCGGGTGCCACCGAGCCCATCGGCGCGCTCAAGGCGGCAGGCCGCAGCATGACCGGCGGCATGGGCTTGCGGCGTGCATTGGTGGTCGGCCAGGTTGGCCTGGCGCTGGTGTTCCTCGTCGGCGCGACGCTGTTCGGCCTCACGCTGCGCTCGCTGAAACTCGACGGCCCGGGCTTCGCCACCGATGGGCTAATGACCTTCACCGTGAATCCGCTCAACGACGGCTACGAGTTGCCCGAATCCAAGCTGGCGATCGAGCAGATCCTGCGCGGATTGCAGAAGCTGCCCGAAGTAGACGAGGCGAGCGTGTCGTCCTTCGCATTGCTGACCGGTGGCGGTTGGGGGAACACGATGCTCGTCGAGAGCGACCGGCAGTTCATGACCGAAGAGGCGATGCCGATGAACGCCGTGAGTCCGGAGTCCTTCGACACCCTGGGCGTGCGCGTGGTGCGCGGTCGCAACTTCGACGACACCGACCGCTACGACGAAGAGGGCTGGCTGCTGCGGTCGGCCATCGTCAGCGAGGAGTTTGTTCGTCGCTATCTACCCGATCACGAACCGCTCGGGGTGCGGATCGACTTCGGGTTCGGCGGTTTCCGCGAACCCCGCGTGGAGATCGTCGGGGTCGTGCAGGACTACCGGGAGCAGGATCTGCGCGACCGTGAGCCGAAGGTCTACTTCTCGGTGTGGGAGCGCACCGTGAACCGCGGCGTCTTCTACATCCGCGCGCAGCAGTCGAGCGAGGCCCTGGGCGGCCGTCTGCTCGAGGTGGTGAAGGGCGTTGATCCGATGATCACGGTGAGCGACCTACGCACGTTCGACGGACAGATCGATCGCCTACTCGTGTTCGAGCGCATGCTCGCCACGCTGGGCAGCGCGTTCGCCGGATTCGCCCTCCTGTTGGCGATGATCGGCATCTACGGCGTACTCAGCTTCGCGGCCCAGAGTCGATCGAAGGAGATTGGCATCCGCGTGGCGCTCGGCGCCCGTCCCGGTTCGGCCGCCGGACTGATCCTCAGCGACGCGGCCAAGCTGGCGTTGATCGGTGTGACGGTCGCGTTGCCCGTTGCATACGCGCTGGGACGCCTGGTCGAGACGCAGCTCTACGGGGTCGGCACGCTCGACCCGATGGTGCTCGCCGGATGCGTATCCCTGCTGCTGGCGGTGTGTCTGGCGGCGAGCGCGGCGCCGGCCCTGCGGGCTGCTCGAGTCGATCCGCAGGAGGCCTTCCGGGCCGAATAGCCCGCCCTGGCGCCGGAAGTGGCGACGAGCGAAGGGAAAAACCAGAATCGGTCCGTCTCCCTATGTGGCAGTTCTCACTCACCACGTACGGAGGGACCCACCAATGCGTATCCGACGCCTACTTGCGGCTCTTGCCATTGCCGCGCTCATTGCACCTATCGCCAGCGTTGAGGCTGGTGCGCCTCAGATTCAGGATGATGAGGTGCGCTACATCGTTCACCTGCGCCAGGACGTCGTCGACGCCGAGGTTGGCCGGTTCCGGGGCCAGGACGCGGATCGTGTCCGTGGACGTGCGGTGGCGGCGCTTGCCGGCGAACTTCCGATTCGGTATCGGGTTGCCCGCGGCGATGTGTTCACTCGCGCCTTCTCGGGCGCGATCGTGACGGCTTCGGCGGCGGAGTGCGCCGCTCTGATGAGCGACCCTCGGGTTGTTCTGGTTGAGCGCGAGCAGGCCACGGAGGTGCTTCCGGTTCCGACGACGGCTGTCGATCCGGATGTGCAACGCAACGCGATGAACTGGGGTCTTGACCGAATCGATCAGCGCGATGGCCTCGACCAGAAGTTCGAGACCGAGTTCGACGGTACCGGCGTGGACGTCTACATCATCGATACCGGGGCCTTTGGGCGCCATCGCGACTTCAAGGGGCGGATGAGCCGGGGGCGCGACTTCACCAAGAACGGCAACGCTCCCGGGAACAAGGACTGTCAGAGTCATGGCACGCACGTTTCCTCGATCGCGGCCGGTCGCCAGTGGGGTGTTGCACCAGGGGCTCAAGTCGTGCCGCTGAAGGTCTTCCCGAAGTGCAGTGGACAGGGCTCGTCAATCGAAGTCGTTGAGGCCATGGAGTGGATCTTGAAGAACCACGATCCGAAGCGCGGGGGAGTGGCGAATCTCAGCCTTGGCTTCACCGGAGACTCGCCGTCCACGCGGGCCGGGATCAAGGCGCTGTATCAAGCCGGCATCGTCACGGCCGCGGCCGCCGGCAACGACAAGAAGGACACCTGCAACCGATCGCCCGGCAACAGCATGTTTGGAATCACGACCGGAGCTTCGGATCACAAGAAGGCATTCGATTCTCCCGGCGGGAGCATGATTGAAGCTGGGCGCGATGACAAAGCGGCCGGCTTCTCGAATCACGGTCCGTGTGTGGACATCTTTGCCCCCGGCACCGTCATCAAGGCGGCGGGTATCCAGAACCGTAACGCCACGTCCTACAAGAGTGGCACCTCCATGGCGTCGCCCTTCGTGGCCGGCGCGGTCGCGCTACTCATGCAGCGCCGGCCCGACTGGAGCCCGGAGCAGATCCGTGACGAGATCGAGAAGTACGGGACCAAGAAGGCGATGAAGGGGCTCCGCAAGAACACGGTGAACCTGCTTCTGTACGCCGTGCCCGAGGAATACAAGGGCAGGTAGGAGTCACGAGGCGTAGTCCTCTCGACAGCCGCGCGCGGCACCACCCGTGCGATCGGGGCAACCCGATAGGGCGGGGACTGCCGGAGGCCCGGGAAGCAATTCCCGGGCTTCTTGCGTGCGGCCTTCTCTACTGGGCGGTGCGTGAACGGGCGAGGGGCCAGATGAGGGGGCCGTCGTCGTGGAGTAGACGAGCCGTGCGGTCGGCGGCTGCGGCGGCGAAGGACGAGGCGGCGATGTCGGCGTAGTCCGGGCCGAGCTCGGAGAGGGCTAGGGCTAGCCAGTAGCTGGCGGTGCCGGCGCCGAGTCCGGGGCGCTCGGGGAACTGGGTGGCGCGGAGCAGCCGGACGGCGTCAGCCCAGGCGCCTGCGCGCAACAGGATCGACGCCTCGTTGAGCGCCAGAACCCAGGGTTCCACGCCCGGGGCTCCGACGGCGCGGAGCCGCGAGATCTCGATCCAGGTGGCCACGATGCGGGCGTCGAGGTTGCCGGGGTTCACGATCGTTGGCGAAGCACCCAGCGCGACGCTGATCTCGCGGTCGGCGAGCCGGAGACTGACGCTGCTGCCGGGGTCCGCGCTGGCGAGAGCAGCATGCAGGGCCGCGGGGCCATCGACTTCGGTGCCATCGACTGCCAGAACCTCGTCGCCGCTCGCCAGCCCGGCGGTTGCCGCGGGGCCAGCTTCAGCCACGCTGAGCACGACGGCGCCAGAGGCATTGAGACTGTCGATGAACTCGGCGCCGATGAACGCTCGGGCGAAGCTGCTCGCGGCAAGAAGTTCGTCTGCGACTCCGGCAGCCACGTCGTCCGTTTCCAGCGCGATACGGAGGCGGTCGCCGATGGCGGGTCCCGGCGCTGCTGTGAACGTCCAGATATCCGCGTGGGTGGCCACGAGATCATCGGAGAGCACGGCGATCATGTAGACCGACGCTGGATGGGCGTCTGCCAGGCCGATCTGGGCGGCGGCGAACTCCACACCGTTGCCGCTGCCGCCCTGCTCGGCGAGCACGCGGAGGACATCGGTCGGGAGGCCTGCGCTGGCGAGCGCGTCCTGGCTCAGGCCTTCCTGCTCGCGCCGAACCCACGGGCCGGACCCGAGCGCTGTATCCACACCGTCGACGATCTTGCGGCTGGCCACGTCGTCACCGCCAACCACACCGAGGAAGCGGATCGTTGGCCGCAGCACGACGTCCACCTCGACGCGATCGAAGTCGACCACTGAGACGCTGTCTTCGAAGACGCCAGCGGTGGCTCCGTCGATCACGATCAGGTGAGTGCCGGGAACGAGTTCGAGGCGGCCGTCGGGCGCCTGCGTGATCTCGCCGTTCACCCGGAGTTCGGCGGTGGCCGGCAGCCCGTTGAGAATCACCTCACCGCGGGCCGGTTCCAGGCTCACCGGGTCGAGCGTGTAATTGAGGAGGTCAGCCACCTCGACGTTGACCTGTCGGGCGCGGAAGTTGTCGCGGCGGAACTCGATCTCGTGCGATCCCGGCATCACGTTGTCGAAGCTCAGCACGCCGCCATCGCCGCCTTCGTCCGCGGCCGTCTCGCCCACCGACGCACCGTCGAGCAGAACGGTTACTCCTGGCTGTGCCGTTCCGACCGTGAGCACCGCGCTCACCCGCTCGAGCGTGATCTCAACCGCGGTGGCGGTGCCCGCCTCGACGACGAAGTCCGACTTGAACGACGTGTGGCCGAGCAGGAACGCATCCACGGTGTGGTCACCAGCGATGACCGCGATGGGCAGAAGCGGATCCACCATGCGGCGGCCGTCGACGTGGAGGGCTGCATCGAGGGGAACGAGCGAGACGTTGATCTGGCCAACGAGCTCATCGCGCAGCGCCTGGAACATCTCGATGAACTTGGGCGAAACGAGCGCGGGGTCGAAGTTGGTGCCCGGCTCGGCGGCGAGCAGGCGCCGCAGGTCGTCCTCCGCGAGCCCTTCGTCGCCCAGGTTGAAGCGCGCCTGAGCGCGGAAGCCGAGGGCTATGGCGAGACGCTGGGTCCACTCCGATGACGAGGGATCGGCGTCCACCTGCAGAGTGTTGATCAGGCCGTCGAACGCGGCGATCGAGTCGGGCTGACGGGCCGAGAAGAACAGCTCTTCAGCCTGGCGCTGCATCTCGTCGAAGTCGGTCGCGGCATCCTGCGCGATAGCAGTGGCCCCGCTCGCGAAGCCAATGGCGAGCGCGATCATGGCGATCGCACCGAGCCGCGAGCAATGCCGCCTCATTCGATCACCACCAGGCCGCGGGCGCCGCGATCGGCGACGAGCAGTCGGCCTCGCGCATCAACCGCGATGTCGCGCGGGTCGTCCAGGGTCTGGCCACCGGGTAGCGATGGCCCGAGTGTGTGGCGCAGCGTGCGGTCGCGCCCATAGATCTCGATCTGCTTTGCATCGCGATCGAGCACGTAGAGATTGTCGAGCGCGTCGATCGCCAGCGCTTCGGGTCGGCGCCATGCGGCCGAGCTGATCGCGACCTCTACCGTGCCCTCCGAGCTGATGCTGAACACGCGCTTCTCGCGCTGGTCGAGCGCAAGAAAGCGACCGTTGGCGTCGACCACGATGTCGACGATCCGCACGCGTTGAGCGCCGAGCGGCGCGGCGAGGTGGTTGCCGTCCGGGTCGAAGCGGCCCACGCGGTCGCCGCCGTCGTATGCCACGAGCAGATTGCCGAAGGGGCCCTGCGCGGCTGCGGCGAGGTTTTCGGCTTCCTTGTTCTCGTTGCCGTCCGGATAGCTGAACGTCGTGCGCTGGCGGGCGAATGGCGCGAGAAGCGAGAGCTTCGCCACCACGTACGTGCGGCCCGTGTCGGCGAACCACGGACGGATCGCTTCTGTGAGCGGGTTCTGCTCGGCGATCAACGTGCCCTCATCGTCGGTGCGCACGCCCATCTGCTTGCCTTCGTCGATCACGAAGACTTCGCCCGTTGCCGAAGTTCCGACACCCACGGGCCGGTCGAGTGTTCGGCCCCAGGACGTCGCCACGCGAGAGCTCGACCATGGCAGCCGCGCGTTCGAGATTTCGTGGCGGTGGATGAGCGTGAGGAGTCCACGTGCCGCGGACACCTCGGCCGCAGCCTGCTGCAACATGCTCGCCGCGCCGGACCATTCGCCGTCACGCAGCAGGGCGACGCCGAGTCCGTAGTGCGCGCGCGATCGCCACGGTTCGCGCGCCGCCGTTGAAGCCGCCTGCGCGAGTTGCGATGCAGCCAGCGCTCGTTCGCCCAGTCGCAAACTCACTTCGCCGGCGATCACTGCGGCGGCCGGCCGTGCCTCCAGCCTCGGGAAATCCTCGGCGCCATAAAGCAGCGGCACGCGCTGGATGCTCTCGCGGATCTGACGCAGATCGGCGCTACTCTGCGCGGCGTCGAGATCGAGCTGCGCCACGAGCACCATGGCGGAGGCGGCGCTTGCGGTCCGCGGATGTCCGCTGATGAGCGAGTCGGCTGTCGCGCGGGCGCCGCTGTTGTCCAGGTTGGTCGCCTGCGCTCGAGCCAGGAGAAGCAGTCCCTCGTCGATCAACTCGCTTGCTGCGAACTGCTCCACGAACACCTCGGCGTCACGCTGAGCCGCCGCAGCATCGCCGGCCTCGAGCAGCTGCGCGGCGCGCTCGTAGAGTCGCAGCCCCGCGCGATCCTGGGCCACGGCCGTGCCACCGGCAGCGATGCTCGCTACCAACAGAAGCGCCGTGGCGGCCGCGGCCGTCCGGCCCCGGCTCACTCCTGCTCCTCGGGCGGCGTGGCAAAGATGCGCTGCCCCGCCTGAGCGATCCGCTCAGTGCGGGTGATCGACTGGTCGAGACCAGGCCACTCGAAGGTGAACTCGTGCGAACCCACCACGATCGGGATCCGGATCGGCGTGACGTCGATGAATCGGCCGTTCACGGAGACGCGGCAGTTACTCGGAGCGGCTGCGATCTGAAGTTCGACGATGGCCGGCACCGCCACGCTGGCGTTTTCCTCGCTGCGGACCTCGATCGTTGTCGTCTGGTCGAGGAATACGTCCTCCGCGACCATCTGTACCGTCCACGTGCCGGGGAAGACTTCGATCGTGTCGTCGGCGTCGATCGTTATGCGCTGTGTGCGACCTTCGGCCGACCGCATCTCAAGACGCACAGCGTGGCTTGTCGTGATTGCGAGGGCTCCAGGGGGCACGTCCGGCACGAGCGGGAAGTGCAGGCCGTCCGCGAGTTGAGCCTCGTTGAGGTCATCCGTGGCGAAGGCCCAACTCAGGTCCTGATGCCCCTCAAGTTCGAGTTCGAGAGTGTGACGCTCGCCGCCGGTGACTTCGATGTCGAGCGGGGTCACACCATCGATGGCCTCGCCGTCGAGAAGAACGCGTGCTCCATCGGGGCGACTTGTCACGCTCAGACTCTGCGTCGGCGCAGCCGCAGCGGCGGCGGCTTCGGGGTCCGCTGCAGGCGCAAGATTCTCAGTCGACTCGGTGGTTGTTTCGCTGCTCGATTCCAAGTTGTCGGAGTCCGGGGTGCCCTCGCCGGCGGTTAGCGTGGCCTCGTCCACGGTCGCGGCAGCAGCGCCGGCCGCAGCTAAGGCATCGTCGACATCGTTGGTTCCGCCACCGCGGCCGTCCGCGCCGACGCCTGAACTGGTCGGTTCGGCCTCTTCGACGGGTTCCACAGACGGGGGCGTTGGAGTCGCGGGGTTACTGGACTCCGCTGGCGTGGACTCTGCCGGCGCCGGGTCAGATCCGCCGAGTTGGGAAACGGCCCACATCCCGCCCGCTGCCATCACGAGCAGCACCACCGCGATGATCGCGATCGGTTTTCCGCCAGCGTCGGACTCGGGCATCGTCATCGGCTGCGCGTCGAGACTTCTGTCCAGCGGCGCCCGTTCACCACTGATCGCGCTCATCGGCAAGGTCTCGTCGCCGCCGACCCAGTTGCTGCTCAGCGCGTTCACGAACTCACGGCAACTGCCGTAGCGCGCCGCCGGATCCTTGGAGAGTCCCTTCAACAAGACGTCATCCATCGAGGGCGGGAACGGAACACCCAGTTCGCTCGGTCGCGTGGGTTCCTCGTGCACGATCTGGTAGAGGAACGCGGTGGCGGTGTCGGCGTGGAACGGGCGCTGCCCGGTGAGCAGCTGGTAGGCCATCACGGCCAGCGAGAACTGGTCGGATGCGCCCGTCAGTTTCTGGCCCTTCGCCTGTTCCGGCGACATGTATGCGGGCGTGCCCAGAATCGCACCGGCGGCCGTCATCGTGCCGTCGTCCGGCTTGGCCACGCCGAAGTCGGTGACCTTCGGGATGCCGTCGGTGGTCACCAGGATGTTGGCCGGCTTCACATCGCGGTGGATCACGCCGTGCTTGTGTGAGTGATCGAGGCCGGCAGCGATGCCCTGCAGCAGGTTGAGCGAGCGTTCGGGCGACAGATCACCACCCTGGGTCATGATCTCGTCGAGGCTCGTGCCGTCCACGAGTTCCATGGCGATATACCAGGAGTCGCCCTCGCGTCCGACGTCGTAGATCGGCACGATGTTCGGATGCGACAGGCGGCCGGCGGCCTTGAACTCGCGCTCGAAGCGTTCGCCAGTCGTGTCGATATCGGCGCCCGTATCGCCCCGCACCACCTTGATCGCCACGTCGCGGCCAATCACCGGATCGACCCCGCCATACACCACGCCCATCGCGCCCTTCCCGAGCGTGCGGCGCGTCTCGTAGCGGCCGAATTTGTTGGGCGAGTCGCTCATGGCGTGGTCGGGCCTGGGCTCGTGGACGGGGAACCTGTGAATCTACGACAAGCTACTGAGCCTGTACACCGAAACGAGCCAGTTCCGAGCGCTCGAAGTCCTTTCCGACCGTGACTTCCCGCGCTACCAGTACACCGGTACGCCGTAGCGGCCGATCGATTCGTCGCGAGTGACGCAAACGAGTCCTTCAGCTAGCGCCTGGGCGGCGATGATGCGATCGAAGGGGTCGCCGTGGTGACGGGGGAGTCTCCCGGCTTCCCAGGCGTGTCGTCCCGAGATGGCGAGGTCGAGGAAGTTCGCGTGGGCGAACTCCTCGGGCAGGTCGACCTCACCCGTGTCGAGCCGCCCGGCGGACTCCTTGATCGAGATTTCCCAGAGCGATGCCGCGCTCACGAACGCGACCGTGCCCCCGTTGGTGATCAGACGGCGCGCCCTCGCGCTCAACTGTGGTGAATCTGTGAGCCACCACAGCACCGTGTGCGTGTCGAGAAGAACTCGCATCAGTCGTCGACGCCACTCTCGAAGGCAGCCAGGATCTCCTCGGGAAGAGGTTCGTCGAAGTTTTTCCCGACACGGATTTTCCCGGCGAGGCGTCCGGGCTCCCGATCTGAAGCACTCATCGGCACCAGGCGCGCCACGGGCTTTCCGTGCCGCGCAATCACGATGTCCTCGCCTGCTTCGACGCGTTCCAACAAGCGCGACAGGTGCGTCTTCGCTTCGTGTACTTTCACCAGTTTCATGGTGTGATTATGACTAAGTTAGTCATAATCGGCAATGCCTGTGTCAAACGAGTGTGCAGGCCCTGGCCTCGTCAATTCAGGGATATTCGTCGTGCCCCGGGGCAAGATGCACGCCGCTCGCGGCACAATAGAGATAGACACCCTGGTCACCGGAGGATCGCGATGAGCGGAATCAGCTACACCTGCCCCAAGTGCTCAGGCCACGCCTTCGAGACCCGCGAGATGCGCGGCGCGGGCGGATTCTGGAGCAAGATCTTCGACGTGCAGGGACAGCGCTACACCACGGTGATCTGCTCGAACTGCCGTTACACGGAGTTCTACAACGCGGACACGAGCATGCTCGGCAACATCTTCGACCTGTTTACGAACTAGGCGGCGCTGAACTAGGCGAAGGGATTGTGGATCTCGACACCCGCGAGTGTGGAGCCTGCGGCCAGATCTTCTGTGTACAGAACTCTGCAGCCAGAGCGCCGCGCCGCCGTGACGATCAAGGCGTCCCAGAACGAGAGATCGTGAACGATGTGCAGCTCGGCCGCGGCGAGCACGTCTTCCGACTCCACGACTTGCAGGTCGAAACGGGAGAACAGTTCCGTCTTGCGTCGTGCCAGCTTGGCGTCCACACCGAGTTTTCGCGTCGCCGCGACGAAGTACTCCTGTAACACCTGCGTAGAGAGAACACCGGTTCCCTTGGTGCGTAGATCGGCCAGGAGTTCGAGGGCGCGTTCTCGCTTGTCGGGACTGTCCGCGTCGTCGGTGTAGACGAGTACGTTCGTGTCGATGAAGCTACGCGCGCTCATGGAGCGACTCTCGATCGACTCGCCGGCCGCCCGAGCGACCGCCGCCGTCTAGCGACAGCTGCCGCAACTCTTCGATGTCGCGCGCTGCATCGTCCCGGCTCGTCAACTGCTCAAGGTACTCACGTACCAACTGATTCACGCTCTTACCCATGGCGCGGCCCACCTCCCTGGCTTCCTTCAGGAGACGGTCATCGATCGACAGAGTCAGGTTCATGGCATCGGCTCGAGGCAATTTGTGAACGCTCAATCGATCCTACACGGATTACGTGCGCACGGATACAGTGTTCTCGATTTTGCGCAAACTGGGAACCTGAGCGCGATCTCGGACTGATCCGCCTGATCCGGCTGTGCCTTTACGCGGAAGCACTCCGCGAACGTCCGCCGCGTCGGTTGCGGTTGCCCTGCGGGCGTCCGCCGCCACCACCGTGACGTCCACCGCCGCCGCCTGGACGACCTCCGCGTCGACCAGCGTGCTGCCGGCCGCGACCGCGTCCTCGGCCATGACCACCAGGTCGGCCTGAGCCGCGTCCGCCGCGTTGGCCCAGCTTCGGTGCCGGGGCCTTGGAGTTGCGTGACTCCTCGCAGTGGAACTCGTGCTCATCGTCCACCGGCACGCTGTTGCCCAGCAGCTTCTCGATTGCGCGCAGGTAGGCGCGGTCCTCGGCACTGCAGAACGAGACCGCGTCGCCGTCGTTGCCGGCACGACCGGTGCGGCCGATACGGTGCACGTAGGTCTCGCTGTCTACCGGCAGGTCGTAGTTGATCACGTGGCTGATGTCGTCCACATCGATGCCGCGAGCGGCAACGTCAGTGGCCACGAGCACCTTGTAGGTGCCGCGCTTGAATCCGTGGAGCGCCTTCGTGCGCGCCGCCTGGCTCTTGTTGCCGTGAATCGCCGTGGCACGAACGCCAGCCGACTCGAGCGACGTCACCACACGGTTTGCCATGTGCTTCATCTGCGTGAACACAATGGCGCGCTTCACCTCGGGCGCCTTCACAACCTGCTTGAGCAGCGCAGCCTTGTTGCTCTTGTCGACGAACAGCACCTTCTGCTCGATGCGATCCACCGTCGGGCTCTCCGCCGCGATCGACACGCGCTTCGGCTCGGTGAGCATGGAGCGCGCGAGATCGGCGATCTTCTTGGGCATCGTGGCCGAGAAGAACAGCGTCTGCCGCTTCTCAGGCACCTCCTGAAGCACCTTCTTGATGTCCGGAGCGAAGCCCATGTCGAGCATGCGGTCGACCTCGTCGAGAACGAAGATCTCCACTTCACCAAGGCCGATGTGGCCCTGGTTCATCAGATCGAGCAGGCGACCCGGTGTGGCAATCAGGACGTCCACGCCGCGGCGTAGCGCCTTCACCTGCTGGTACTGACTCACGCCACCGAACACCACGGTGCCGCTGATCGGGAGGTTGTGGCCATAGTCGCGGAGGCTGTCGCGGATCTGTGCGGCCAGTTCACGCGTCGGTGCCAGAATCAATGCACGCGGCGTGCACGACTTGGGGCGCCGACGATTGGCCGAGAGGCGTTGCAGCATGGGCAGCGCGAAGGCGGCGGTCTTGCCGGTGCCGGTCTGCGCCGTGCCCAGCACGTCGCGTCCCTTCATCACGTGCGGGATGCACTGCGCCTGGATCGGCGTGGGGTCGGTGTAGCCGAGCGCGGCCACCGACTTCTGAAGTTCGGGAGACAGCTCGGCAAACGCGCCCTGCAGCTCGTTCACGTTGACGCTCTGCGCGGCGTTGGGCTTGCTGCCCTGGTTCTGGCGCGCCGGTTCCTTGTGACGGTTCACCTTGGCGCGGGCTTGCTGAAAACGGCGTGCTCGGGCCGCAGATCGCTTCTTACGCGCAGCGCGCGCGCGGGATTGCTCGTTCATTTTTCTCTGGTGCGGGGTTTGTACAGATCTCAACCCGCCGCACGCGTGGAAAAGAAACGACCGCTGATGTCGCGGTGAGCCCAGTCGCAGTTGTATTGCCTGACGACGGCCCTGAGTCGAGGAGAATGTCTGGATCGTGCGACCCAGATTCCAGCGAATCGGTCCGCGGTGCTCCTCGCTAAAAGAAATCGTCCCGCGTTCGGAGGCGCAACGCAAGCAACAAATGCCGAGCGCGCTGCCTCAGGCACGGGTGACCCTTGCGGCGTAACAACCCGGCAGAGCGTTGTGAACGTGCAGGTAGGAGGTGCTTTCGTCCGCAACAGACGTGCGATCGACGTCTCAAGATCGGCGCCCTCTACGACTTCGGCGTTGACCATTTCGTGTGTCGCATCGAACGCCCGCACCGAGAGCAGGCGTCGACGCAGCACCTCCGGGGCTTCGCCTGGTGTTGGTCGCGTCTGCGCGGCATCCGCGCGGACGAAGATCGCGTGGCTTGCCCGGTAAGATGTGGCGGCCGGTTGGTGCTCGTAGTGCAACAGGATGACGGTCTCGCCGACCGCCGCATCTTTGAGACTGACGCGGCACGGTGAACCGGGGCATTCCTCCACGACGACACGTTTCGCGTTGCGCGCGCGAAGCTCTTCATCGTTCATCGAGAAGAGTCGCTGGAATGGCTCGGCGGGCAGGGCGTGGATTTGAAAGCTCATCGGGTCCTCCGGTTGTTCCCCCGAGGATCGTCTGGCCCTCCGCGCGCAACAGCCCGTTTCTTGCGGTGCTACTGAATCCGCTGGCTTGGCGTCATGACGTCGTTGAAGAACATCGCGTCGACCACGCGCGTCCAGTCGGGCAATTCCTCGGGCATGTACCCGCGAATCGCCATCGTGCTCGGCTGGCGTCGCCAGTGGTTCGGCTGGTCATCGAGTTGGCGGAAGTCGAGAAATGCGTGCGGGTGTCCGAGTGTGTGAAGCGCGTGCTCGAGGCTGCCCTCGGGCGCAGGCCCGACGACCTCGCCGCCGCCACCGAAGGGCGCGCTGCCCTCGTAGGCGGTGAACCCGATGGTGTACACGTCGTCGCCGTACATCTCGTCGAGGAACACGCCCACCGGCTTCATGCCGTCGAGCTGCGGTTCCTGGATGAGCTCGGTCCAGTCGTGCTTGTAGTACGCGTTCATGATGTGGCCGTTGTGGGCCCAGATGATGACCTTGCGACCGGCGTACCGTTCCTCAACGAACCAGCGCATGATGTCGGCGTTGCGGGTGTCGCGACGGTTCCAGCCGCGGTTCTGCCAGACGAGTTGCTCGGGGCCTTCCGTCGGCGCATCGATCGCGGAGCGTTCGTAGATAGATGTGCCGAAGCCGCGTGCGTTGATCACGGTATGGCGCATGAAGTCGAGGTCGACTGCGCTGTGAGCGTCGGCGAAGGCTGGGTTGTCCAGTAGCTCCAGCAGTTCATCCAGCGCGGTGCGATAGACGTCCAGGTCGGCGCTTGTCGGGGAGAGGCGCGCCCGGTTGGCCTCGCCCCACTCGGCGAGTGCCGCGCTCTGCTCCTCTCCGGTCACGCCCGCGTCGCGCAGCCGGGCCACCTCTTCCCATCGCGCTGTGTTGAACGCGCCGAATCCCTCATAGCCGGCATCGGCAGTGGCAACCAGCGCAGTCGTGCGTTGCGCAAGTTCCTCATCGTCGACGGCCGCGACGAACTCGGCCAGCTCGTCGAAGTAGCCAGAGCCCGCGGACCCGGAGAACTGCATGTCGTAGCCGGCCATCTCGAGAGGCCGGTCTCCCGACCATGAAGCCGCCGCGTACTCCCACAGCGGCGCCACTTCCTCCACGCCCGACCAGATGCCGAACACGCCGAGTCGTCCGGCCGCGATCGGGTCGTCCCCATCGCGCAGTGCGGCGTTCGTCTTGGACAGGTCGTACATCCCCGACTCCCAGACGACGACGTCGAATCCCATGCGCTGGTGCAGGAACTTGATCAGCCGCACCTTGCCGCTGAACGTCGCGCCCGCCCCGTGGCTCGACTCGCCCAGTTGCACGATCGTGGCATCGCCAATGGCGTCAACCAGCGGTTCGAGGTCACTGAAGTCCTCCACCGCAGGGTCGATGGTCGCGATCGGAACCGCGTGTTGTTCGAGCCAGGCGACGCGATCGGTCTGTGCCCCGGCGCCGAGCAGCGTGGCGAGCGCGAACAAGGCCAACGACGGGCGGATCAACTTGGAGCGCATGCGATCAACTCTGGGGAAAGTTCCCCGCCATTGTAAGCGCGCGGCGCGACGACGCTGCCGCCCAGCGGGCAGCGTCGGACTCTTGGGGGATCAGTGGTCTTCGGCGGTGTCCCGGCCGCGTGCCAGTTCTTCGCGCACGACCTTGCGCATCATCGCTTCGAGTTCCGGCGCGCTGGCAGCGACATGGTCGCGAAGTGCCGCGTTGATCAGGGTCTGGTAGTTGCCGCCGCCGGACTCATGAACTTTCGCGCGGAACCACTCCAGCACTTCGTTGTCGAGCCGAATGGTGACGCGCGACTTCCCAGGGGGTGTCTTGATCACCGCACCCCGTTTCGCATTGCTGAAGTCGTATTCGTCTTTCATACGTACATCTCGTAGTGGGCCCGCTCGCGGCGAGTCGCTCGCCTCGCCGAGATTATCCGGACCCGATCTTCACGCCTGGTGTAGATCACCACCAGAACACGCCCCAGATCGTCTCGACCGATCGTGGACTCGCGAGTCTCTCCGCGCGGCCCTGGATCAGGCTCTGTCAGGCCGTGCTCATCGAAGAGTATGAGCGCCGCATCGGCGAAATCGACGCCGTGTTTCCTCAGATTCGATCGCGCCTTCTTGCCATCCCATTCGAAGGAACCCAGTGTAATCGGTGTACGTATGTGCATACAAGAGTGCCAGACCATGAATCCATGTGCCTACGCTCCGGTAGAGATGGCCGCGAAGGAGCCCTTGCTACTGGTCCGACCTAGCCCGATCTCGCAAGACTCGACACGCGCGGGTTCCCACGAAGTCCTGAGTTGTTGCCCTGCCGGACGGCACCCGGCTAGAGTCCCGTCCGATGACCCAGCGCCCCGAGCTCACATCCTGGAAGGAGATCGCCGATCGGCTCGACGTCTCCGTGCGTACAGCGCAACGCCCTGCTCAACGATCGGTGGCGAGAACGCGATGCTCAGCAAAACCGGGTCGGGCAGTAGGGCGCCGTCAAGTGCGAAGTCACGCTAGGAACGGTCGCAAAGTGCGTGCGGCTCGGGTTTCCTCGCAAGACAACACTCAACCGGAGGAGGCTGAACATGAGGAGTCGTCGTTGGGTCGTGGCCGGCCTGTTCTTGTTGGGTGCGCTCAACGGAGCCCATGCAGGCGCACAGGACATCGACTGGGCCGTCTACTTTCTCGATTTGCCGAACGGCGACGCCATGCTGATCGACATCGGCGACTACGAGATTGTGATCGACGGCGGCAGTAGCGAGCGCCGAACGGGCAACTTCTTCCGAAAAGCACGCCGGGCTCATCGCCGACCGCAAGATCGAATTGCTCGTCCTCACGCATGCAGATGTCGACCATGTCGACGGCCTCTGCGGCCTGTTGATGCTCCAGGAAAACGGGACGGCGATGTTCGACGTGGACGAGTACTGGGACCCCGGGTATCCGGCGCGGCCGCGGCGCGAAACCCACGCGTGCGTGCTGGGTGCTCTCACAGCCCAAGGTACTGCGATCAAGCGGCCACTTCAGGACGCTTCGGTCGGAGGCAACCCGGTTGTCGTCAGCACTCAATCCAGAACGGTTGTGCCCATCGGCCTGCCGAATAGCAACCTGCCGGCCGATCGCTTCAACTTGGCGATAATCCACAGTGACAAGGCGCCGACGACCAAGCGCGAAAAGTGCACCGTCCCGCATGTGCTCGGCTGCCCGGAGGCGTACCGGATGAACAACGCGTCGATCGTGATCCGGCTTGTGCTGGACGGTCACAGTTTCCTGCTCACGGGAGACGTGAACGGCCGGCGAGGTACAGGGGAGCCTCTGGGTGAGGTGGAGAAACTGCTGGTGGGGCTCGGGCCGGCGATCGCATCCGACGTGGTGCGGATCCCGCACCATGGTCATCGGTCATCGAGTCATCCCGAGTTCGTATGCACGGTCGGCGCAAGGTACGCCGTTGCTTCGGAACACAACTACTTTGGAGTCGGCCTGCCGCGCACCAACATCTTGCGGCGGTACGAGGACGGCCCGGAGAACTGTCCAGGCGCCAAGCAGGCAACCGTGTTCAACCAACGGATAGGAGAGAATCGGCACGTCAAATGCGCGCCGGATCCGGAGGGCAGGCTGCAGTGCGGCTACCAGACCAGACTCGAGTTGCCCGAGGACGGTCGGTAGCCGACCACAGCGCCAATGCGACGACCGTTACTACTGATCCGACCTATCCGGATCCGCTGGCTTCGGCGTCCTCGTGAACGGGTTCGCCTCCATCAACCTCATCACCTCTGCAATCGCCGCTTCCAGCTGGGGGTCGGTGCCCTGGGCCAGCTGTGAGGGGTCGTCGATGACTTCGATGTCCGGGTCGACGCCGTAGCCTTCGATGATCCAGTTGCCTGCGAGGTCGTAGATGCCGAAGGTGGGCACGGACACGGCGCCGCCGTCGATGAGGCCGGGGACGCCGGAGATGCCGATCAGGCCGCCCCAGGTGCGGGTGCCGATCAGGGGGCCGATGCCGGCTTCGCGGAAGAAGTAAGGGAAGGCGTCACCGCCGGAGCCCGACCAACCGTTGATCAGCATCACCTTCGGGCCCGGGTGCGACACCGGGGGCCACTGCCAGGAGTTGCCGTCGCGCACGCCCCAGTAGCTGTAGAGCGGGCGGTTGAGCTTCTCGACGAAGCGGTCGGGGATCTGGCCGCCGGAGTTGAAGCGCTCGTCGATGACGAGGCCTTCCATGTGGATCTGCGCGGCCCACTGGCGCATCAGTTCGGTCTGGCCGCCCTGGCCGGTGTCGGGCACGTAGACGTAGCCCACGCGGCCGTCGGTGGCCTCGAGTACGCGGCGGCGGTTGGCGTCGATCCAGGCGAGGTTGCGCAGTCGGCCCTCGCTGGCGAGCGTGTCGACGAGCACCGAGCGGGAGCCGTCCGTCGTGGGCGCGCTGTTGACGGTGAGCTCCACCGTCTCGCGCGCCATGCCCTGGAAGTACGACCACGGATCGCGCGAAGTCTCCATCGGCACGCCGTTCACGGCGAGGATGTAGTCGCCTGCGCTCACACCGAGGCCGGGGGCGGCCAGCGGCGAGCGGACCTCGGACGCATCCCACGGCGCACCTTCGATGATGCGCGCGATGCGGTAGTGACCCTGGTCGACCTCATAGTCGGCACCGAGCAGACCCACGTTGCGGGTCTCGGCGCGCTCCACATCACCGGCACCACGGTTGTAGGCGTGGCCGGCGTTGAGTTCGGCGATCAGCTCGTTGATCACGAAGCTCAGGTCCCAGCGCGTGACCACGTCGTTGAGCAGGGCGCTGTAGCGCTCGCCCAGGCTCTCCCAGTCGACCCCGTGCATGTTGGCCACGTAGAAGTAGTCGCGGAAGAGGCGGAAGACGTCGTTGTAGATCTGCCGCCACTCGGCCGGCGGATCGACCACGAGCTCGAGGTTGGAGGTGTCGACGGCCGGGTCGATGCGGGCGCCGGCGCGCACGTTGATCACGCCGAAGCGGCCGCGCGACACCACCAGCGCCTTGCAGCCGTCGGCCGACAGGTCGTAGCCGCCGACGTTCTCGAGGATCGTGGCTTCCTCGCGATCGTCGAGGTTCCACATCATCAGGTGCGAACCACCACCGCCCGAGCCGGTGCGCGGGTTGCGCACGTACACCGGGCCGTTCGAGGTGGCCTGCAGGCTGTTGTAGTTGCCAGCCTGGGGAGGCAGCAGCACGAGCCGGCTCTCGAAGCCTTCGAGGCCGATCTGGAGGCCGTCGTCGTCAGCGGAGTCGTCGCTCGCCTCGGCGTCCTCGTCGGCGCCCATGTCGCCATCGGCGTCGGAGTCCGAGTCGCCCTCGGAGTCCGAGTCCCCCGCATCGTCGTCACCCTCTGGCATCGGCTCCTCGTCATTGCGGGGAGCGAGCGGGGAGGGCACGTCGTTGCGCAGCGAAATCGCCGCCACCTGGGTGGAGTTGGCGTAGATGAAGGAGTTGTCGAAGTTGCTGTAGCTCGGCGACAGGCTGCGGCTGGTGAGCACGTAGAGGTAACGGCCTTCGGGGTCGAACGCGGGACTGCGCTCGCCGTAGAAACCGCTCGTCACCTGGTGGCGCTCGCCCGAGTCGGTGTCAAACAGGAACACCGCGTTGTGCTGGTTGGCGATGGCAAACGAGTAGGCGAGCCAGCGCGAGTCGTGCGACCAGCTGGGCCGGAAGTTGGCCACGCCGCCGTGACCCATCCACACCGTACTCTGGTCGACCTCGGTGATCGTGTCGGCGTCCACGTCATACACGCGGATCACCATCGCCTGGTCGATGAACGCCAGCTTGGTGGAGTCGGGCGACCAGTAGGGGGTGTAGCGGAAGCCCTCGCCGAGGGCGGTGACGGTGCGCTCGTCGCCGGAGCCGTCGGAGGCGCGCAGCACGAGCTCGTACTCGCCCGAAGCGTCCGAGAAGTAGGCCACCCAGGCGCCATCGGGCGACCACTCGGGGGAGCGCTCGGCCACGCCCGAGGTGCGTGTGAGGTTGCGGGTCACGCCGTTCTCGGCAGGCACGGAGAAGATGTCGCCGCGGGCCTCGAACATCACGCGCTTGCCCGAGGGCGAGATATCGGCGCTGGCGATCAGGCCGGCCACGTTCTCGGTGCGCGGCTTCAGCGTGGAGCGGTCGGTTACCACTTCCACCTGCACCTCACGCGTCTGCTCGGTGTCGAGGTCGAGCAGGTAGAGGCGTCCGCCCGCCTCGAAGACGATCTCTTCCGGGCCAATGGCGGGGAAGCGCACGTCGAAGTCGGTGAAGTTGGTGACCTGGCGCGAGTCCCCGGTGGCCGTGTTGTAGGCCCAGATGTTGTTGCGCTTGAGCTCGTCGCGGTCGCTCATGAAATACAGCGTCGAGCCGTGGAACATCGGGTGCCCGTCGTTGGCGTCCGACTGGCTGATGTTGGTGGCGCTGTAGTCGTTCAGGTCGAACAGCCAGATCTCGGGCGCCATGCCGCCGCGGTAGCGCTTCCAGGTACGGAAGTCGCGGCTGATGGGCATGTAGGCCAGCGTGTTGCCGTCGGGCGAGATGGTGCCGAACTCGCCGTAGGGCACGGGAAGCTGAGTCGGCAGGCCGCCGTTCATGGGCACGGTAAACAGCTTCGAAAAGCGGTTCTTCTCGGAAGTCATACCGGAGGCATAAAGAATCGCCGCCCCATCGGATGAAGTGGTAGTCGGTACCCAGTCGAGCATGCGATCGCCCATCGGATGGTGCGTCACCCGCCGCACCTGCCCACCAAACGCGGGCACGGCGTACACATCGATGTTGCCGTCGTAGTTGGCCGAGTACGCGATGTACTGCCCATCGGGCGAGAACCGCGGGAACTGCTCCTCACCGGTGGGCGTGCTCAGCCGCCGCGCGATGCCGCCTTCCTTGGGAACGATCCAGATGTCGCCGGCGTAGACGAACGAGATATGCGTCTCGGACACGTCCGGGAAACGCAGCATCCGGGCGTCGATCTGGGCCTCAGCGGGGAGGGCGGTGAAAAGGAGGGCGGCTAGCGCGAAGGCGCCGAGCAAACGGTAGGCAAGAAGAGATCGATGCATGGGTGCGTCCCAGGGGAGTTGGGCGGATTTCGAAAGGGTGGTGACGGGAACTCTACGTCTCGTGGGGCGAGGGCGACAGGGCCCGTGGACGTGCGGCCGGCTAGGCCGCATCGCTCGCATTGACCGCGTCTAGCAGGCGCTGGTCGATGTCGTCGCCCAACACGATCAGCAGGCGGAGCATCGCCCAGACCGACTTGTTCTTGTAGGTGTTGGGCTTGAGCAAGTGGCAGACGCGCGCAGGGGTGGTGCCGGACAGTTCCGCCAGAACCGCGGCGCTGATGCCGCGATCCTGACGAAGTCGCTCCGCGCGGACGCTGAGTTCATGCAGTAGGTGTGTCCGGATCACCTCGGGGTCCCGATGCATGTGCAGCACCTGCTCGGCGAGCATCGTGCCCTCGCCACCGGAGCGTGCCCGCCACGTGAAGCCGTGGTTGCCGATCTCCTCATCGGGCGCCACGGTTTCAACCAACTCGTCGAGTCCGACGAAGCGGTAAGGAACCAAGTACTCCTCGTCTGGTCGGCCGGAAACGCGAACAGAGAAGACGCGCTTGTGGTTGTTGAAGGAGACGGTGCGAACGCTGTAGTCCTTCATAGCCTGCCTTCTTGCCTCAACCGTTCGATGAGCTTCAAGATCCTGCGGTTTGGACGGCCCTTGAGCGGGGTGTTGCTCTCGAGATCCCACTTCACCACCAGCCGGTTGTCCCGGTAGACGTGGACGTGTGGGGGCGGGTGGTCCGCGACCCATGTGACGAAGACGTATCCGCCGGCTCGAATCTTGCTCATAAACATTATCACAAAAGAAAACGGTTCTTTGCGAGCCGACGTCCAAGCTGTGCTCGCCTGCCGAGATGCGCCCGACGGCACCGACGCCCGACTCTCAGTGCTGGAGAGACGGCCAGCGACGCCCGGTGTTCCAGGCGGCGTCGCAAACCGCACGCCGTCCGCGAAGCGAAACGGTGTAAAGATCGATGAGACATATGGCCTATCTCTTGAAGCCAAACGGCCGACAAGGGTCGCAGCACGAACTACCTCATCAACGTGACTCACCCGGATCTGGCCAAGGTGAAAGTCGGCGCCCCGCTGCCCTGGCGGTTCGACCCTCGGCTGGGCGCGAGCTGATTGACTCAGGCGCCGGCCACAAACCGCGCGTAGCGCCGGGCGAGCGCCTCGGGATCCGGTTGGTCCCCCGCCCTCCGCGGAATGTGAATGCGTTGTCCGTGCATCCCCTGAAGGCCGTGGCGGAGCATGGGTCCGTCCTCCTCTTCCAGGAGATCCGACCGCACCTCAACGATCCGATCTGGCCGGACCCCGATGAATCCGCGGTCGTATGCCGCGTGGTGGATCTTGCACAGCGACAGGCCGTTGGACACCACAGGCTCACCGCGTTCCGAGTCTGGGATGATGTGCGCCGCTTCGAGCAGCTCTTCGTGTCGCGGTCGGCACAGCGCGCACTGGCGTCGGTACGCCGCGAGCACCCTTTCTCTGAAGCTTCTTTGGTGAAGACGTCGCCGGAAGGTACCGGTCACGTAGATCCTGCGGGACTCAGCCTCGGGCTCGGCCACGGAGAGGCGATCGATTTCGTCACCGATGTTCTCGCCCGCGCTGCTCGCATCGTCTACCGCGATCGTGAACGCGAGCTCGCCCGGATCGTCGTGTTCCACATAAACGGGGAACGCGGTCAGGTACCGGCCCTCCACGACTCCGAAGAAGTAGATGAGCGGAACGCGGCGCTCCATTGCGAGCCGCAACCCGGCGTTGTCGCGGTGGGCGGGATCCGTGCCGCGGTATGCGTAGCGGAAGCGGCCCTGCGCGTCGAGCTGACTGTCGTCGTACGGCCCCTTCAGGCTCGTGCGGATCGAGATCGGCAGGTCACAAACCGCCGGTTTGAAGATCCCCTGCTGGCTCACGAGCGGCACGCGCCGCCCCTTGAACTCGAAGCCCTGCGCGATCAGCTTCCACGGCAAGACATCGTCGCCGCGGATATCGATCTGGTGCCGAAGCCACTCGAAGGCCGCCAGTCGAACATGCGGGTCCTGGATCTCGCTCATGGCTGATGCCTGACTTGTTGTCGCGGTTTGACTAGCACCATCGCCTCCTAGTCAGGCGGGGACCACACCCAGTCGTCGTGTGTGACCTCTGGCTCTCGCGACTCCGACCCTGACTTCCGTTTGGGCGCGGGAGGCTGCCACGGAACGAGATTCTGTACCACGCCCTCGTAGAAGTCCGCCAACAACGCCATATAGCCGTCAATGAACCCGGGCTTACGAGCGGTGGCTCTCCGACCATGCGGCATCGCCACGCGCCGCTTCACCACAAAGCGATGTGGCTCCGCTCGTTCCTCGCCCAACAACATTCCAGGATCACCGAGAGCGGCGTCCAGCGAAGCGACCTTCGGGATGCGTGCGTTCTTCGGGAACGCCTCTACGATCACTTCACCCTCCGCTTTCCGAAGCTGTCGGGTGATCCACCCGACGCGACCACGTGCTTTCTTGTCGACAGGTGCCATGACCTCAACACTCGCCACGAGTTGCTGCGCCCGGAGGTCGATTTCGGTCGATATGTCCCCCACCGTGTTCGGAATACGGAGTCGCCCGCCAATCGTTGTTCCCCCAATCATGGCCTTCACAAAGGCATCGATCCGGTCGGATCTGTCACGGCATGACTTCGGGTAGAGCACATGAACGTCTTCCCCGATCTCGGTAGACAGCATCAGGGCCGCGAACGAGTGGATCTCGTCAATCCGTCTCGCGAGATCTCGCAGGCCAGCAGTGCGACTGTTCAAGGTTTCCCGCGCGCGCCGCGTCGCGAATCGATGTCCACGAGGTGCCCATGTCGCTGAGCGGCAACACTCCCGAGGCATCGTGTTGGAGATACCTCACCAGTTCTTCGAGTATCCAAGCCTGTTCGGGGTCATCTACGCCGGTGTGGTTTTTCAACCGCAACGCGGTCGCCAGGATGCGTGTCCACGACAGGTGGCTCACCTGCACTGGTGAGTTCTTCTGGACGCGTAGACCACGTACCGGGTGGGTACCGGCGGCTGTTATCTGATTGGAAATCGTTAGGACGTGATCGAACCGCGCTTCGCGAGCTGCCTGCCAGTACGCATTGACCTGATCGGCGCCGAGTTCATTGGTCCCGGTCTTAACCTCGACGAGCGTCGTGAATACGCGCTTCCCGTAGCTCACTCGAATCACGCCGTCTGGACGGACGCTCTTTCCCTGAGCCGTGAGGTTTACCTCCGTGAACGCCTCTACGGTTGCCTTTGCCGCAGACGACGCGCCGAGCGGCGTAAGCACCTCCAGCGACAGATCGCGAACAACGCAGAGAACCGCCAGTAGGGCGGAAGTCGCTCGCTGCTCCGCCTCCCGGTCGCCAGCGATCCCTGCCACAGGAATGAGCCGCGCCCGCTTCCAACCCTTGCCGTCGACCATTCGCCGCCTTCCTTGCCCTGTGATGCTGGTCCCTCAGGAACCGACCTCCGGAGTGAACTGTCGCCACTGCCAGTCGCTTCACGAACCTCAAGCGCAACGGTTTTGCGACCCTTGATCACGCAAGACAAGTCTTGGGCTTGAAAGCGAGCATCGGCGGTTTGGCACTTCCTTCGCCAGAGTGGGTGCCGAGAGGTCTGCCGGGGTCCATCTCACCGACGCAGGGTTTTTCAGGCCCGAGTCCGGCGAACGAACGTTCCCAACTTCCCGTCCCCCTCACGTAATCCACCCGAGTGGCTGCCTAAGGCCAAGTCTGAGCGGGAGGGTGGCGGTGGCTGCCCGGGAGGCTAGAGCGGGCCACAGGTCACGGGCGCCGCCGACTTGAACCGGTCTGACTCCTGCTGAGCCCAAACAGCACCCTTCGCCCCGTCTCCCTCTGGATCATCACGATCCTCCCGCTGGTAGCCGCACGCAGCGACGCCTCGGCACGGACATCTGCCACCTCGGCCCGGAGTCGGGCAACGCGCTGCTCGTGCTCGATCTGGCGCGCATCATCTGTGGCTCGAAGCTCCAGGATCGCTTGTTCCAAACCCGCCGCATCCAGCTCGACCGCCTCGATCTGCCGCTCCACCTCGGTCGCGTCGAAGCCAAGATCCGCGTGCTCCCGGTACGCCGTCGCGATCCTCTGAAGCCGCCGGATCTCGCCCTGCTTCGCGGCCAGCCGATCGGCTAGCAAAGCCAGCTCCCCGTCGAGCACCGCGTTCGCCTGCACTTGGAGCTCCCTCTCCGACTCAAGCTCCGCTTCGAGAAGCGATGCACGGCGCAGCTTCACCGAGTTCGTGGCCAGCAACTGTCCCTTCTGAACCCGCTGCCCCGGCGTCACGAGTACATCGGTGTCAGCCCCGACCTCGAACTCCAGCATGAGCAGCACACCGGAGGCGGCGGCGAGGGAGAACGGAACGTAGCGCTCCTCGATCTCCACCACCTCCGCCACCAGCAACGCCGACCCGGCGATCGCCACGTCGAGCAGGTGCAGCCGCTGCAGGTCAGCGAAGGTGGCGTACTCGAGCACGAGCTCACCTCCGCTCACCTGGACCGGGCTGAACTCCCAGGGCGGCGTGCGCAGGTCCACCTCTCCGAAGTAGCGCAGCCGGCCGAAGAGCCGGTGCTCCCGCTGCTGCAGGGGAGCCAGCTCCCGTAGCAGTCGACCATCCATCTGCAGCACCGTCTCTGGCCGGACGACGCGTTCCCCGGTCTCCAACCACATCCGCTGGGCCTTCACCTGGCTGTCGCCGCTCACACCGACGACCGCCAGCCCCGAGTCGAACTCCACGAGCAGCGATGCCTGGGTCAGCCCGCTAACCACCGGGAACCTGCCGGTGATCCTGCGTTCCGATCCCGCGAAGACTCCCTCAAGATGCAAGTACGTTCTGTGGCCTGGCCCGAGCTCGTAGTAGTCGTCGATGGCGCCGTAGGCGCTCCGGTTGAGGTAGTGCAGCGTGCGTGAGGTGCCGGCGGTGGCCACGGGGCCGACGGCGAGGTTGGCGAGCAGGCTCAGCGCCAGCACCGCGCCCTCCATCCGCGACCCGGTCGCCAGCCGGTAGGGCTCCTTCATGGGGAACACGCCCCACACGGCCATGGGCCAGTAGAACTGGATGCCCTGCTTGGTGCACATGTCGCCGAGCATGTGGGCGAAGGTGCCGATCAGGAGCGCGGCCCAGGGGCCTATGCCCAGTCTCGGCACCAGCGGCAGCGCCAGGGCGGCCACCAGCAGCAGACCCACGAAGCTGTGCGTGATCGTCCGGTGCCCGAACCTTCGTTCGATGCGCCGCGAGAAAGGAGACAGCAGCTTGCCCAGCAACGACCGCGGCGTATCCACATCGGGCAGTAGGCTCCCCACCCCGACCATCGCCAGCTCGCCGACCTCCGGCTGCCGGTCGATAAACGCGCAGCCCGCCAGGTACGCCAGGGTGCCGAGCGACAGGTGGGTGGGAGCCGTCACCGCATCCCTCGGAACACGAACACGCGGAACACCAGGCCGAGCGAGGCGAGGATGCCGGCGATCACGTACATGTCGCGGTCGCCGGCGCCCATGGCGACGTACCGGCCGGCGACGAGCATCGACAGCAGCACGAGCAGCAGCCAGCCCATGTTGACGAACCGCTTCGGCCCCTCGCGCTGGAGCCGCTGGGTGTACTCTGCCGTCACCACGCGCTCGCAGCCGGCGTCCTGCATGAGCTGCCGCAGGCAAGCGGGCTGCCGTCGGCCAGCAGCACGGCCTTCTTGAGGAACGCCTCGGCGTCGGGGCTGTTCACCTCGAAGGCGTCGTACAGCTGCGCGGCGAGAGAACGCGCCTCGCGGTGGGTGAGCGCCGGCACCGGGAGGATCCGGCCGAAGTAGCGGCGGAAGGGTGCCAGCCGCGGAGTGTCGGCCGAGGCCGAGGCGACCACCGTGGTCACCGCTTCGAATACCTGCTTGAGGTACGGGGCGTAGCGCGGCCAGGGCTTGTCGAAGTCGTCGAGGAGCAGAACCAGTTTTCGGTGCAGCGATTCCGAGTTCACGAGGCAGGCGATCACGGAGGGGGTGAGCTTGTCGACCGCGGTGCGCGTGAGGCGGCCGGCCACCTGGTCCCATTCGCCATCGGTGTCGACGCCGTCGATCGAGAGCCGGCCGAGGCCGTGCAACGCCTCGGCGATGCTCACCACCAGCGGCTTGAAGGAGCTCCCGGTTGCCACGTACACGCAGTCGGCGCCCCGCCGGCTCAGTTCGCGCTCGAGCTCTCGCAGCAGGAAGGTCTTGCCGCTGCCCTCGCGGCCCGCGAGCAGCACGTTGCGGCCGGCGCGAAGGTCGTGGGCGAGGGTGTGGACGAGGTCGGGGCGGGGGACGACGGCCTCTGCCAGGGCGTCGTGAGCGGATGGGCTGCCTGGTGGCCCGCTGCCGGGTCCCGCGCCAGGTTGCCGGGAGGTGCGCGAAGGCATCGGAAGCAGGAGTTGTGGATCGCTCACCGCGTTCGCGCGGGGCTGGTGCTGAACCACTCCGCTCATGCCGGTCGCTCGCCGTAGCGTTCGATGGCGGAGTCGAGGCGGTGGTGCAGCTCGGCCCACTTGCGCTGGTCCCTCCGGGTGGCGAGCAGGCCGCCGAAGCTCTCGCGGGAGAACGCCTGGCGCGGGTGTTCGACGCCGCTGGCGACGGCTGCCTCCACCACGAGGCAGCAGACGTCGGACGAGTGGCCCTCGAGGAGCCGCTCTCTGAGGTACTCGCCATCGCGCGACCCGGCGTTCCAGCATCGCTCGGTGAGGTCGTTCCAGTAGGCCATCACCTCACCAGCAGCAGAGTCGTCATCGATTCGAATCGAATCGTTTCTGCTGCTGATGTTTGAAGATGACGTTGACGTTGACGTTGAAGGGCATTGCGCACGCACTGCCTCAGGCACTGCGTCGGGCACTGCGTCGGGCATGCGGGACGCAGTGCGCTCCGCATGGTTGGGGGAGGTGGTGGGCGCATCGCTGGGAGCATCGTCGGGGACGTCCCCGCGGTCGTCGGCAGAGCGCTCCCGGGCCCATCGCTGCCGGGCGGCGTGCTGCGCGCTTCTCGTGGCGGCGGCCTTTCTGTTTCGGGCGGCCTCGAGTTCCCTGGTCAGGCGCTGTTGGGTGATCTGGCCGTCCTCCTCGACGAAGAAGGGGCTGAGCACCGCCCAGAGATCCGGCCAGCGCTCGGAGGCGACCGACGCGATGCGGGTGAGGCGATGGCCATCGCTCGGGAGCGATCCGCCGCGCCGCCACATGGTCATCAGCAGCAGGAGGTAGGCGCCGTGCTCCTCTGCCGATAGGTCGGAGGTGTCGGCCAGGTAGTCGCCGATGAACAGGGGCATGTAGGTCTTGGGTTTGCTCACTGCGGCGGCTCCTCTTGCGGGTCGGGGTGTTCGGTGTGTGGATGTATAGATGCCAGATGTCTATGCGGCGGACGCAAGTAGAGCGCCGCAGCCTGTATCAGGGCGCTTCCGCGTCGGGTTGCTCGCGCTTGAACATGGGTATAGATGCATAGATGCTAAATGTCAATGATCTGATCAAAATATAGACACCAGACATCTACGCGCCGAAGTAGGATACCGATCATGGCTCGCGAGAGAAGAATTCCTTACCCGGAGCGGCACTTCGGCCGGTGGCTGCAGAAGGCCGTGCAGCGGAAGATCGACGAGAGTTCCGGGCTCGACTCCGCAGCCGCGGTGTCGCGCTGGCTCGGGCACGCCGAGCCGACCCGTATGAACAAGTGGATCAAGGGTCGGCTGTTGCCCCGGCCCGAGGACTACGCGGCCCTCGCGAAGCTGGGCCTGGCGCGCGAGCAGATCCACGAGCTCGTGGCACACGACCGCATGGCTGCGCTGGCCCACGACGAGGAGCTCGACAGCGCCGAACTGCTCAAGACCGCGGCCAGCATCGCCCACCTGGGCGGCATGTCGAAGGCCGAGGTTATTCGGATCCTTCAGAAGGCCGACTTTGAAGAGCTTGAGCGAGCCCTAGAGTCTTCTTGACGCCGTGCTTCACGCTCGGGGTTAGGAGGTGACGACTGAGGCTTAGTCGCCGAAGATGGGGGCGTGGGTTCAGACCGGCGACCTTTCATTCGCTCGGGCGAGTGTTGCACTCTGTGATACAGGGAACGCCGCCTGATCGGAAAGGCACGAGCGTCGAGGTTAGTACTCGGCGAATGGCTACACGCATGGGGCGGTGGCCACGAACCTGGGAAGGACCATGCTTAGATTCAGTCCAAGCCTGCGGCGCGTCGTGTTGCCGGTGGCTTGTTTGTGCCTCCTGTTTGGCACGGCGGCCGACGCCCAGCAGGGCGCCATCCGCATCGACGCCACCATGGAAGACGGTGCGCCCATATGGCAGGCCGCAGTGGACGTGTTCGACTCCAGCGGAGCCTTGATCGCGACGCACATTCCTTACTCACTCGCGACCCACCGTTGGGAACCGCTCACCGAGTACATAGAGAGGGCCCGAACCGGCAGCCTCCGTGCGGAAGAAGCGGAGTGTTTCGGCATGACCGTTCCGCTCCCCAACTACCAGGAGGACGTGCACGACGTGTCCACGTTTGGCGAGATGGTCGACAACGCGCACGCGATCGTCCAAGGCACCGTCGGGGACGCGGTCGGCGGGTTCCTGTTTGGGCGACCCGGGGTGATGCTGCGCGTGGAGCCGTCCGACTGGGTCCGGACCTATGCCGGCAGAGGCCCGCTTCAAGAGTTGCTTGTCTTCTACCCGGTCGGTCAGTTCGACTTGGGCCCCGCTCGGTTCTGCATGCGCGGTTCAAAATTCCCGCCACCGCCAGAGCCCGGAGCGGAGCTCCTTCTTTTTCTTCAGAGCGACCCCGTTTCTTCCACCGACAACGTCGTGAGGATTCTGGGGGCAGGTGTCGAAATCGTCTACTCAGATAGTGCCGGGTTGCATGCGCCGAGTGCGCTGCACGACGTCCCGATGCTCCTGAGACCGAAGTCGATTTCGCAGCTCCGGCGACAGGCCGCGAAGCTGATTCGCGACAACCAGCAATAAGCGCGAGGCACCCAAGAAATGAAGAACGAATACTCGCGCGCCGCGCGTGTGAGCGCGTTTGCGCTGATCGGTCTGTTCACCGCCGTCATCGTCTGGGCGATGTGCCCTGCCGACAAGTGGAGCGACTATGGTGCAACCGATGGCATCTCCACCATCTCTATTCAGAGACCGGGCGGCGGCCACAATGGCGATCTCACTAACGCGATGAACTCGTGGAACTCGTGCAATGGTGCCGAACTGTCGGTACCCAAGGCACCCCTTCTCGACGACGTGACCAGCAACTACGACGTCGAGGTGGTCATCCATAGTGGAGCCCATAGCGACGGCACAACTTGCGGCGAATATGACGCAGACGCCGGTCCGTCTGACAACAAGGGTTGGACCGGGAAAATCGAGATATGGAAAGGGACGTCCGGGTGCGGCTCCGTGGAGAGCGTCTTGGCGCATGAGCTAGGGCATGTGTTGGCCCTGGACGACTTCTCGAACGCCGGCGGACAGTTCAACTGCATCATGAACCAGAACAGCACCACCGAAACGCCGAACAGCGCCGAGTGCAACAAGACCTCGTCGATGTGGATGACCGTCGAAGAGGAGCCGCAGAACCCGGGCCCCGGACCGAATACACCCCTAGTGTTCGATCTTGATCGGAACGGGATCTATACAAGCGATGTCGACCTCTTTCCGGTCAACTTCGACATCGACGCTGACGGAAACACCGATACGACCGGCTGGACCATTCCGGGCCACCACGACGGGTTCCTTTGGCTCGACCTGAACGGGAATCGACGTGTCGACGATGGCAGCGAACTGTTTGGTAGTGCCAGCGTGGCGCCAGACGGCTCCGGTGCCCGCCATGGCTTCGAAGCGCTCGCCGCCTACGACGATCCGCGCTGGGGTGGTGACGGCGACGGACAAATCACACGGCAAGATCGCGTCTGGAGTCAGCTGCGGATGTGGGTCGACGAGGACGGAGACGGCGTCTCCGATCGCGCGGAGTCTCGCGGGCTCGGTCGTCACCGTATCGTGGCGATCGATCTCGACTTCACCGTAGTAAACGAGCCGGATGGAGCTGGGAACTGGCGGCTACTTGGCGGGGCCTTTTGGGTTCGCGGCCTCGGCGGGGTTCCAGTCCGCGCGGCGATAGAGGACGTAGTCTTTAGGGTCACTCCCTAGCATCGCTCCGCAATGCTCCCGTCAGGTGGTTCCCGCCTGACGGGAGTGCGCGGGCCAGTGATCCTCGGCCCGGTTGGGGCCTGGGGGCTGCGCTGGCCCACGACGAGGAGCTCGGTAGCGCCGAACTGCTCAAGACCGCGGCCAGCATCGCCCACCTGGGCGGCATGTCGAAGGCCGAGGTTATTCGGATCCTTCAGAAGGCTGACTTTGAAGATCCCGAGCGAGCCCTAGAGTCTTCCTGACGCCGTGCTTCACGCCCGGGGCCCAGCCGATCATCTTCATGCGCAGCTCAGGACCCGCGAACGCGTAGACCAGCCCGCCGATGAAGACCGTGGGCACCGCCAGCAACACCACGAAGGTCGCCATGACCATCAGGATGAACATGGTAATCGCGAGGGCTTGAGCCATCATCTGCGTCCTCCCAACGAATGTAGTGGGTTGATATTCACCTTGTGGTAACAACCAGAGTGAGCGCGGTTTTGCGAGGGTGCGAGTCCGGTATCGGCCGGAGGATGGTGTGGCGCTAGCCACAAAGACGAGGGGATGGTCGAAGTGCGTCGGACCGGATGGCCCCCGCAACGTTGCGGCTGGCGCGTGCCCTCGGCGAACCGTACGCGATATTGAAATCGATGCACTGGCGGAGAACGTCCGTGTCGCCGAGTTGGTCGATCTGTGCGGTCGGCGGCCGGCCAACGAGAATCGCAGTTGGCGTGCGCCGCGACGTGGGAGCACTGGCGCTAGTCCGCGATTGAGAATGTGAGGTGGCCAAGGCTGAGTGCGACAGCGCGACGTACGCCGATCCCATCGCGGAATGCAGCATGCAGCGACATCCTCGCCTGAGGCCTTTGCTCAATGAGCAACCGCGGTCACCGGCATCCGCGAATTTGAACGCCGAAGAAAAACCCGTGAACGTTTGTCTGCATCGCACGTTGGACCTCGATAGGAGGAAGTCGTGGATCGCTCAACTGCAAGCACGTTCAAGTTCGAGCAAATGCTCGAGGAGCATCGGGAGCTAGTCCGTCGGCGGCTTGTGCGGCTGTCCGGATCATCTGAGCTGGCGAAGGATCTGGCTCAGCAAGTGTGGCAGCGCGCTTGGACGTCGTGGCCCAACTACAACGACACCGGTCGTTCAGCGAACTGGCTGATGACCATTTGCAAGAGTGTTTGGGCTGACCACTGCCGTCTCAAATCGCGCCGACCACCCACCGAGCCGCTTCCGCAGATCGAGGACCTGGAGGATCGCCGAGGCCGCCTGGTTGGAGACACTACGAAACTTGACGTCTTGTCGATGTTGGGCGAGGACGACGCGCAACTTGCCAGCCTCCTGTACCGCGGCTGGACCTACAGCGAAGTTGCGGCCTTCCTTGGGTATCGCGCCAAGTCCAGTCTTGTCGGGAGAGTGGTCAAGTTGCGCAAACAGCTTCGATGGCTCCGCGGCGCCTGGCGCCCGCGGGTTGCCGCCGCCGCGTCGGGAGCGGCGATGGTGGCGCTGCTCGTTTTGGCGAGTCGTGGAAGTTTCGAGTCCAGCTCAGACAGCCCCCATACGACTGTCCCTGCCGTCGCGCCAATCGAGGGAGTCGTCGAGTTCGTATCGCTCGAGGCCGACGATCCCGAGATCTATCTTGCCGCCGCGGATGGCTCCTGGCTGCGGCGAATCACGCGGCGACCAGGCGCGGACGAGAGCCCGTCGCTCGCCCCTGATGGGTTGCTGCTCGCCTACGCTTCTTGGCGTGTTGACCGCTGGCATCTGGTCGTTGCCGCAATCGACCAAACCTCTACCCGTTCAGTAGCCCTGCCCACAACGGTCACCGCTGTGGAGGGGATCGCCTGGACCGCGGATGGAGACTTGCTGGTTGGTTTGGCTTCCGAGAATCACGGGGCTCTCGGAGGTTGCGAGCTGTATCTCGTCAGGGCCACCGGCCAGATCGAGCAAGTCACTGCGTCGGAGCGGCTCGAAACCCACTTTCCCTCGAGCCGGTCGCGCGGCGACTTCCTGGTCCAGCGCAATGTCCCGCGAGCGGCGGCAAGCAGCCAGATCTGGGGGTTCGACCTAGGCACGAAGGAACTTGTGCAGCTAACGAACACGCGCGGCGGCCACTACTGGCCCGCTGAATACCTCGAAACAGATGGAACGAGCCGGCTGTTGTCCACGAATCGCGAACTATTCGGCCCACAGCTCGACAACCTCGCGGGGACACCGCAAATTCTCGGCGAGTACTACGAGGGCTACGCAACGACTACGCCGGGGCGCCCGGGGGAGGTCTTGGTCGCGTCGACTCCATTTAGGCGAACCGGCCCCGCTCCTTCATCGGCTCTTGCGCGTTCTGCATACGCTAGCCTGCGACGCTAGGTGAACGGCGAGCCGGTCGTAGTTGTCGAGCGAAATGCCTTCCAACCGAGTTGGTGGTCGCCGAGACGAGACTGAACGGATTCCCGACACCGGCGTTGTAGTGGGTAGCGACCCACACATCACGCGGAGGGAATTGTGAAGCAGGTACGGAAGTTCGCGCTGGGATGTCTGATTCTCGCTGCTGGCTCGGCGGTTGGCCTCGGTTCTACTGGGCTGGTCGAGCCAGAGGAATTGAGCGGGCTCGATCTGTTATCGGACTCCAGAGTTTCCTTCGCTCCAGGCGTGTCGCCCGAGCTAAGCGGAACCGCGCTCATCCTGAGAAGCGGTACTGGCCAGGTCGCGCCGTTGATGTCTATTCGCCTAGCGGAGTCGACCCAGGTACCGACGGCCTTCGACATGCGCGCCTGCATGCGAATGACGCGGCGCGGCGGCGATTGGGATCCGGGTTTCGGAATAGGAGATCTAGACGGCGTGGCCTCGATCGTCTTCGCCGACAACTTCGGTGGTATCGCGAACAGCCAAGACTGGGTATTCCAGGGCGGTGGAGCGGGCTGCTCAACCAGCGGACCGGACTGCCCGACGAACAGCGACCGGATCCTGACCGGGGTCGGCTATCCGGCCATCGGGGAAGCGGCGGACTTTGGCGCGCGCTGGACGGTCGCTGGCGGCCGGGTAGTGGTCGCCGGTGCCCAACTCGCTGGCGCTGAAAGCGAGATCTCCGTCGATCTCCCGCTCAATGATAGCGGTGGCCTCGACTTGGTCTTCGTCGCCAACGACGATGGAGAAGTCTACGAGATACACAGCGTGCGGATCGGGATCGGATGTGGAGAACCGATCCCGGCCGAAATGTCATTCACCAGCAGCGGCGACACCTATCTGAAACAGGGCCAGCCGAACAAGAACCAGGGCACCGAGACGATCCTGCGCGTCCGCAAGAGCGGCAAGAATCGCGGCCTCGTCCACTTCGATGCAGCCGCGCTCGGGAGCGAGCTCCTTGGACGCAACGTTACCAGCGCGACGCTCACGCTGGAGATTGTCTTCAACGCCAATAACTGGGGCGATGGGCGCGACGTGGGTGCGTACCGGATGCTCGAGCCGTGGACTGAGCTGGGCGCGACATGGAACTGCCCGATCGACACGAACACCTCGAACCAGAACCCCGACTGGGTGAAGTGGGACATGAAGAACGGACTCCCGTTCAGCGCCTCGCCGACCGACACCGTGCTGCACACGAAAGAACTGCTCGGGACAATCGAGTTCGATGTAACCGCCGACGTGGCGGCTTTCGCCTCGGGCGCCCATACGCACTTAGGCTGGATCCTCAAGAAGGTCGTCGAGAGCCAAAATGGACACGTTCGGTATTCGTCTCGCGAGGGTGCTACCCCGCCAAGGCTCGACGTCGTGTACCAGTAGAGCGCACGCTTGCCCGGCTCCGTTCCTTGCTGGTGCGAGTGCGCGCAAGTTAGCAATCTGATCCGACGAGACCAGCCGATTCCGCTGGGCCACATACGTGACAACTAGCCGCGCGGATATGACATCGCGCGCGGCCCGACCTGGACGGACCCCGGGGGCGCGATACACCTCGGTGCAGCTCGGCAAAACAAAGCAAGCAGCTTGGGGTGCGTCGACTCGATGCGAAGAAGAAACCGACTGTGATGGCTCTCGGGCAATACGGCTAGTCACCCGAACGCGTCGCGACCCGGTCTGGTAGCGGCCGGAGAGCCGTCAGTACTCGGCAACAACGGACACCGGCGCATGATCGTTCGGATGCGCGTACTTGAACCGCGTTGCCTTGATCAGCTCGTGAACCTCATGCTCGACGAGACCCGCGCCCGACTCGACCACGAGCGGCAGAGAATCATCCACCAGCCCCTGTGTGAACAGGATGTGGTCGAGCAGGATGTGCGGGTTGCGGCTCGGATCGATGAAGTCCTCGAATTCGACCGACCAGCGCAGGTGGTTCGCGAAGTCGAACAGTGCGTGGTTCAGGAAGCGCTCGGCGAAGAACACGTCGCCCTGCAGCACCGATAGCAGGTCGAAGAACAGGAACTGCTGCTCGAAGTACTCCTTGCCGGGCCCATCGTTCAGGTCGCCCATCAGGAAGATCGCCGGGTTCGCGACCTGGTCGAACTTCGCGTCGATGTAGGCGCGGATGTTCGATGCCTCGGTGGTGAGCTTGATCCGCGCCTTGATCGCGTCGCGGATGAAGTCCTGGCGGCGCTCGCCGCCGGCGTTCCAATCGCTCTCCCCCGCCCGGACGAACTTGCTCTTGAGGTGCGCGGCGATGAACTCGACGCGTTGCCCGTTGAGATCGAGCACGAGTACCTGCGGATGCCGGTAGTGGCGGTGCTGGGTGGTGTCGAAGTCACCCCAGTAGTTGACGTCCCAGGAGGCGCCCGTGAAGGCCTTCCAGGTGGTAGGTGACTGCAGCGCGCACGATGCAGCGAGCGCGTCCTTGACCAGGAACCAGATGCCCTGCGTGCCCCTGATGTCGTAGTCACCGTCGGCGGCGAGGATCGGCAGCCAGTCGCCCCCGAGCTGATTGGTGCAGAAGTCGGTGATGCGGCTCTCGGAGCGCGGCCCCTCCAGCACGGCCAGCACGTCGGCATCGAGGTCGCGGACCTCCTGAACGACCGCCTCCATTCTCGCGTCGCGGTGGCGGCGGGCGGTTTCGCTGGACGGTTCCTCGAACAGGCGGTCCATGTGCTCGATGTTCCAGGATGTCACCTTCAGGGTCGGCATCGGTCCTCCGGCGGTAGGTGTGTGTTGCCCACACCGGAGAAAACCGGGTGCGGGGCCGGTTTGCGACGGAGGTAGCCCCGTCGGAAAATTTTCGGCAGACGGGTTCTCAATAGCGAGAAGAGTTGCCTTCCGGAACCCGGCATTCGTGACTAACTGCGAGGGATCATGGCGACAACGTACCAGCGCCTTCACACTGGGCTAAGGCGGGCCAATCGCCGAAACGAGTGGAAGTCTGACGGCCAACTCGTCGCCGCGATAAGGAAGACAGGCCACGCTGACTTCAGAATCGCGGGGGTCGTGCTAAGTGAGGAGGCTGTAGAGAGGCTGGTTCGCCTAATGGTGGAACTCGGCCTGCTCAGTAGATCAGCCGGTGGGCAGCTGACCGTGCCGGCGGGTAGCAAGGTCGCGCTTCAATCTGCGTCCAGGTTTCAGAGGAAAGTCCAGATGGGGGTGCATGGCCACCTGGAGAATCGTGGACTGAGCATCGACGACATCTTGCGTGCAATCGGAGGGATCGCCTTCCCCGAAATACCGGACGCGGAGGCGATTCACGTGGCTCTGTACGAGGGAGTCGCGGAATCGGATCAGAAGGTGACCGTCAACGGATTGCGGCGGTTGCTCTATCTCTACGCTGCCGCTGGCGGAATCGATAGAAAGGTCCGGGTCCATTACCAAGGGCAATAGTCATGTCGCAATGGGAGAACTACTTCGGTTTCACGGACGCCGGTAGCCCGGACGACCACGACTTCTTGGAGGCGTCGTACTTGGCCCGCGCCAAGTACGAGGAAATCAAGTACGAAGACCGAGAGGCGGGCAAGTCGCTGATCATCGGAATCAAGGGAAGCGGGAAGACAGCGATACGTCGGCACGTTGCAGCTCAGACCTCTGGTCCCGTTTGGATACTGGCAGACGGCCACTACCGGACCAATCTCGATGCCGCGGCGATGGACGCTAAGTCGGGGGAGGTCCGTGACTTCCTCTGCCTGGAAATACTCCGGCAGTTCACAGACCAGGTCGGAGACGATGACGGGCCCGAGTGGAAGAAGAAGCTCCGGTCGATCGGTAGCGGAACGCTGGAAGTTCTGAAGCAAGCTCCGAACGCCGTGAAGCTAGAGGGTTTCGGTGCGCAGGTAGACCTAGGCGAGTTGCTTGCCAGTGGAGGCCGTACCTTCCTGAGTACCCAGTGGATGAAGACGTTAGACGAGGTGGTCGAGTGCGTCGGCGACCAGCGCGCTTGCATCCTCATTGACGATGCCGAGAGCGTGTTCAAGAACCTTGAACAGAACACGGACTTCATCGAAGGACTTGCCTGGGCAGTTGAACAAATAAACGCACGCGCCAAGAGTTCCCTGCACGTCCTCTTGTTCCTGAAACATGGCATCTATCGCCGCTGGTACGAGAAGCAGCGCGAGTACGACAAGTTTTCCTACGCCATGGAGCACCTGACTTGGGCGGAGAGCGAACTATGGGAGTTGCTTGCCCGCCGCATCAAAGCGCGCCGCGGCATTGACGATCTAGAAGCCGAAGAACTCGGAACAGCCGCGCTCTGGGCTCAAGAGTTCTCATGCGAAGAGAGCTTTGAGGAGTTTGCACGGAGCTTCTCGCGACTGTGCGCTTCCGGACCACGTGACATGGTCGATCTCGCAAACCGGTGCAAGAAGCTGGCTGAGGACGACTCAATCACGCTCGAGCACCTCGCCGCGATTGAGTCGAAGTACTCGGAGGATAAGTTGTACGCAATACACGCCGACTTCGAGGACGTATATCCCCGCATCAACGAGTTCGTTGGGTACGCCTTCGCAGGGTGTCCCTCGACAGGTCCGGCGTCGGAGTACGGCGACGCGATCGAAGCCAAGGTGCTAGGCGACGTGAAGGTCTTCGATGACTTCTCGACCGAGGGCTGGTTCCGCAACCCATCCATGTCCCGTTTGCTCCGGTTGATGTTCGAAGTTGGCGTTGTCGGGATCAAGCGTGGAGATACGGTTACCTATGCAATCGAGGATCCCGACTTGGCAGAGGCGGCCCACAGCGCGGAGACCCTCGTTGTTCACCCGGCTTTTCGCTCTCACCTGGGCTGCTTGGACAAGTAGTAGTCCCGGCCGCTGCAAGGCATTTCCGCCTCGCGGGCGGGTGGCTTCCGTGAGGTCTGGGCACTCGGTGCAACCGGTCCCCGTCGAAAACAGGCGCTCATCTGCGATAGGGAGAGTTCGATAACCGGTCTTCATCTTGAGTCCGGCCCTCGACCTTCTTCGGCCCCCGCAAATGGCCAGACGTCACCACGGCCCGCAGGTCAGCTCTCGGCGCCAACCCGGAGTACTGCCGTACCCACGCGCTACATGACGCCGGAGGACTCATATTCACGACCGCGTTCGTTCTCTGAGGGCGGCACGCTGTGAAGGCCTACGGAGGTCCGTGATTCCGAGGCGCTTCGAGAGCGCCTGGTAGTCGATGAGGCGCGGCTCTTGAGGGACTTCTGTTCCAATTGCCACAACTGGGTCAGCAGTTCGTCGGGTGAGCAGTTCTGCAGTTCCCCAACCGTGAAGATCGGCGATATTGGGTAGAGGGTCACTGGACGAACCATTCGCTCGAACTTGTCGGCTTCGATCGCGTCGTACGCTCGCCGCGCAAGGCCCAAGGTCGAGATCAACTGCATCAGCGTATGGAGTGCCCGGTCCTCGCTCTCTTCATCCATGCGCGCCGTGGCTTCGACGGCATAGACCAGCGTCCGGCGCCGCGAACGCACCATGCGTGCACGCAGAAGGTCGTGAGGCGAGCGAACATGCTGCATGAGCCACAGGTACTCGCGAGTGTCCGCAGCTCGAAGGGGCCTCAGTGCACCGGACACGGCCTTTATGACTCCCCCGCGCGGCGGCTCTGTCGCTCGGGCGGGCATCTGTGTCGCGGAGATGAAGATCAGAACGTCAAACAGCAGGCCGAGTGTGACCGGTAGTGCGCCCAGTTTGGGCGCCGCGATCTCGTCGGTCGGGCCACTTGCCAGCTGCTGCTGGCGTTCGGCGCGCAGCTGGGCTTGGCTGCGCGGCACTAGCGCAGCAGCCAACTTGGCCGGTACCGCGGCGATGCGGCGGAAGACGAATTCGACCGCTTCGATGGGGTCTCCTAGATCGATGATATTGATGTCCTTGGCTTCGACCATGGGCATCGCGTCGAGCGCCGCTATGACACCACCTGCCAACTGACCAAAGGTAGGGTCGGCGCACTGGAACTCGCGGCCGTCGGCACTCACGAAGCCGCTACGCCCCTGTTCGATCCGGACCTCGAGCCAGTTGCGGAGGACCCTAAGCTTGGCATCAGCCCCCAGTGCCTGCGCTTTCGCGAGAGTCGCTTCCAGTAGTCGCTCGTATTCGTGAACTCGGGCCCGCACGAAGTCGACGCCCGCATGATCGAGGGCGTCGATCATCGCGCCAATTTCGCTCGTGCGTGTAGTGACGTGGGGACCGTAGCTCTGGAGAGTCTGGGCGTCGGCCATGCGCACATCGTAGCGAGGCCCTCGGCGCGCGTCAGTGGCGTAGCCGCAGCTATCGCCGACCTGGGCCTCCCGGTCAGCCATCTCGGCCGAATGCTTCACGAGGGCGTCGAGAGACTGGCCCACAACGCCCAGACTGTCCTGGAACGCCGTGAGTTCGGTTCTGGGGCCGGCGATCTGGAGTTCGAAGTCCTCGCGCGCGATTCGGTCGCCCGCGATGGCTCGTGTCCAGAAGGCTGTGCCGAAGCCCACCGAGAAGGTGACGAGGATCGTGTATAGAATCAGCCGCCGCAGACGTTCGTTGACGGTCCTACTCCTCTGATACTGGACGACCGCCCAGACCAACAGTCCCTGGATGGCCAACGTCGCGCAGAGGGCGACAAGGAGTACGACGACGACGGAGTAGCCGGAGCCGGCGGTGACGGCACGAAGGCCCTCGAAGGTCGCGTAGCCACTGATAGCCGATGCAGTCGCGATACCGGCCGTCGGGAGGTGATCCAACCGTGCCTTCTTCGTTGTTTCCACGGCGCGCGCCGCTCCGCCCGTGACGGTGGTCGCGAGCGCGCCGGCGGTCTTTGAGGCTGCAGCCATCGCAGCGATAGCGCCCGCCGGAATGGTCCCGACGGCCCACGCTACACACCGGGCCGTCCCTTGGCTTACCGCGACGACCGCCTTCTCTACGGACTCGACCGCTTTGAGCTTCCAATCTGGTGACATTGCCTGCTTCTTCACGGTACCTCCTGCGTGATTTCTGCCAAGGTGATTCTGAGTAGCGGTGCCATCGCTCTCGCGCTGACGTTGGTGCCGATCGGTCGGGCTGGGTGACTCGTGCCAAGGAGCACCAGGTAGGTCCAGCGCCGACCGGCAATCGATATAGTCCCAACTGCCCATAGGTCACGCGTGACACCAGGTGACAGAGTCGATGTGCCAGACTTGGCGAAGTGCCCGCCGCTACGGGCGGTCCAATCCGACAGACGTTCGAGTGTCCCGGCGGGACGCACCGGGGCACTAAGAACCTCTTTCGCGAACGTCCGCGATTCCGCTGTCGAGATCCATTTGCTCAGGTCGGGGAGTCCCGTGGAAGTTGATGCCGTGATGTTGCCGATTGTGGTAGTGACTCGACCTACCAGGGTGGGGCGCTCAATAGGACGGACATTCGAGGCCTCTCCGCGGGGCTCTAGCGCGGCGCCCACAGCCTGGAACCAACCCAGTACCTCGGCGGGCGTCGAGTAGCCCATGCCCAGCGGGATGGACACGGCCGGGTTGACGTCCCGCGGCAGCTGAACACCGAAGCTCAGCGCAAGGTCGAGCAGTTCCTTCCTGGGCACTGCGAGCGCCGCGCGAATAAACGGTAGGTTCAAGGAACGAGCCATCGCGTGGTCGGTGCGCACTCTTGCGCCGGGCGATGCGCAGTTCTCGTGCCCCGTTCCGCCGTCCGGATTGCGAATACGGCCGCTATCGATGCGAGCATTGCAGAGCAGGTCATCGAGCGTGGCGCCGCGGCGTGCGAGGAGCAGAACCAACAACGCCTTTCCCAGCGAAGCTACTGGGCGCCCCTGCAGGGCGCCCGTGGTGCCGAACGACGTGTGTACGACGGGGCCACCGAGGAGATCGCTGAAGGATTGTGCGTAGTGTCGACGTACGCGACCGGTGTCGTCAGCGAGTACGACGAGCACATCTGCGGGCGGTAGCTCTCGGTTGCAGGCGGGGCAAAGTGATAGCCGCAGGTTCGAAGTGTGGTGCCATTGGAGCCTCGTCAGGCCATCGCGCACCCGGTCTCGGAACCGAAGGTTGTCGAACACATCGAAGTTGAGAGTGATCGTCTGGGCTGAGGACCGCCACCGTGCCCCGAGAGCAAATTCGAGTTCGGCGACAATGGTAGGTAGCTGAGGCCCGACCAAGACAGTTGCGCGCCGGACGGGATTACCGAGGTACTGGTAGGCACGCTGGGGTTCAAAGTCCAATGCGGAAGCGAGGCGCCTTTCAATTCTCAGGCGGGGAGTAGACATTTCGGCCAGTTCTTCGAGCGCGTTTCGAAGCCGCTCGGGTTCGCCGTCGAGGGCGCGCTCTAGACCGGCCCGAGCCCTCGTCCGGAGTCGTTCGAAACGAGACGCAGCGACTCCAGAAGGGCCAGATTCCGTTGCCAAGATCAGTGGTCGATGGACCGCTGCGGCCAATAGCGCTTGCTGCGCGTCGGTCATGCGGTGCGGGGGTGTGCCGAAGGCAAGGCGGCTAGCCGAGTCCAGACCGTACACGGACCCCCCGATCCCAATGCCCGGCTCCCCAATGATCAGCGGCAGATGGGTTGCGCACCAATCCCGGAGACCCTCGGCACCAAGAGCGGCATAGACGACTGGCGCATGCGTGAGCTCGAGGGCCTTGCGCCGGAGTTTGCTGGACCATGGTTCCCGTTCTCCGACCATCTCGTGGTGCATTGACCGGACAAGCTGCATCGAGAGCGTTGACGCACCGGTGAAGTGGCCGCGCGGCCAATCCAAGATCGCCGCCCGAGCGAAGGCGATGGGGTCGATGCTCCACAGTGACCGCCAGCTGCCAAGGTGACGGTCTTCGAGAGCGACCAAGACCTTCCACCACAGGTCCGGGACGTGGTTCGGCTCGACCGCTTTGTGGTCGAGGCTCGGGTAGTGGCTCGTGCTGAAATCCCCCTGGCGGTCGATACTCCCCGGCAGAACACCGAGCCAACGCCCGTGTGAGTCGAAGACGTTCTGGCCGCGTGCGCGATCGTGGGCGTACTCGTACCAGGGCATCACCCACGGCCTTGCCACTATCGGTAGGCCAAGAGCTGCCACACAGGTGCCGATGGAAAGCGCCAGAATCAGCTGACGGGCTGGCCGCGCGAGACCAAGCCGACGCGCGCGCACCGAGCATGCGGTGGCCTCGGCCAGCCCGCCCCGAAGCATTCGTTCTGTCCAGAGGCCGGTGTAGGCTAATCGGCGCACGAGCCACCGCTCAGACCACGTCCCGGCCACGGCTAGCCCGCGCTGCAGCGATGCCCGCAGGCGGAGACCGGTGGTCGCGGTGACCAGGCGAACCTCCCTCGCGGCTATCTCGCCGCCAAGCAGGAGTCTTCGGAGGCTGCGGCGTGTCACGAGCGACGGCGCTCCCCGGCGCGGTGATCCGAGTAAAGAAACCCGACCAGTGCACCTACAGCGAACGCCCCGGATTCCGTGACGCGTTCGACGTAGGAGACAGCGAGGTCTTCGACTCCGTTGATGCCGGAACGCCACGCCGTCCAGAGGACGATGCTGGCGGTCAAGGTGATCGCCCGAGTGGCGAAACGGGGATGCTCTCGGAGTGCCCTGCTCAGGATCCAACCAACAAGAATCCCGGTGAGGATGCTCACTACGTCGGGACTAAGTGCCATCGCTTACTTCCTCCTAGGGTTGCGTGATCCCAGGAGTTAACAGCGAGCGTGGTTCATAACCGTGACGCGGAGTGACAGAGTCGAAGGAGGAACCGAATCCCGCGCCAGTAGCGGCTGCCCGCTCGATTGTTGGGACACTCGGTTCCAGAGGCCGGTGGTTGCATACCGGCGGTGGCCTCGCGCGAGGCGCGGCTGCGGGGGGGGGGGGGGGGGGGGGGGGGGGCGCCCCCCCCCCCCCCCCCCCCCCCCGGGGGGCCCCCCCCCGGCGCGGGCCGCCCCCACCGCCGCCCCG